>ERZ824480.1-NODE-1-length-783981-cov-7.185672_pt1 | contig 783981 bp, 751 predicted proteins | sample MGYA00519861_ERZ824480 | MGnify/ENA primary metagenome ERZ824480 (study PRJEB31778, sample SAMEA3449152) | human gut metagenome | biome: human gut; feature: human-associated habitat; material: faeces | place: United Kingdom | collected 2010/2012 ... | reverse complement strand
AAACCAGCCACATATCAGCCTCTTCAAACATTTCCTGAACAGTACGGCTTATCTGTTCCTTCTCATGCTTGCTGGCGTCAGTGTTGATCGCCGGCAGTGTCAACATCGGCTTAACCCGAACATCAGCATCGGGGAAGATCCGGTGCACTCTCTTGGTCAATTCCCCCAGAATGATATCTTTCGCACCGGGCAGACCATCAAAATTCCTTTTGTCATAAACGAGTTCCACGAACATGCTTTAACTCCTCTTTACTGTGTTTGATGTCAGTATATACTGTATATATAAACAGTATAAGTGTGAGTGAGTTTATTATGAAGTTTTATTCACCAGTTGAGTTGCGCCAGATCGTTGCGCTTCCCTTGTTTAGTGATCTTGTTCCATGCGGATTTCCATCCACAGCGGAGGATTATGTTGAACAACGTATTGATCTCAATGAACTATTAGTTCAGCACCCATGTGCAACATACTTCGTGAAGTCGTCTGGTGATTCTATGACTGGAGCGGGCATCGGAAATGGCGATTTGCTTGTTGTTGACCGATCCAGAAAGCCTTCACATGGAGATATTGTTATCGCTGCCATCGATGGCGAGTTTACGGTTAAACGTCTGCAGTTACATCCAATACTTATGCTTGTTCCTGAAAACAACGCTTATGCACCCATTACGATAAACAGCGAAGATACGCTGGATATCTTTGGGGTGGTGACGTTTATCGTGAAAGCGGCAAGCTGATATGTTTGCCCTGGTTGATGTGAACTCGTTTTATGCCAGTTGCGAGACTGCATTCCGGCCAGATCTGAAAGGCAGGCCGGTAGTTGTTCTGTCAAATAACGATGGCTGCGTTATCGCCCGTAACGCTGAAGCCAAAAGAGCTGGTGTGAAAATGGGGGATCCGTATTTCAAGCAGAAGGACTTATTTCGTCGATATGGTGTGGTTTGTTTCAGCAGCAATTACGAGCTTTATGCAGATATGTCCAGCAGAGTAATGTCCACGCTGGAGGCAATGTCTCCCCGCTGCGAAATATATTCAATTGATGAAGCCTTCTGTGACCTGACTGGCGTAAGAAACTGCCGGGTTCTGCAGGAGTTTGGGCAGGAATTAAAAGATGCCGTTTATCAAAATACGGGGCTGGCGGTTGGCGTTGGTATTGCCCAGACAAAGACGCTGGCGAAACTGGCAAATCATGCCGCCAAAAAATGGCAGAGACAAACGGGTGGGGTGGTGGACTTATCTAACCTGGATCGCCAGCGCAAACTGATGGCTGCACTTCCGGTCGATGAGGTCTGGGGAGTAGGGCGCCGTATCAGCAAAAAGCTGGAGGAAATGGGGATTAAAACGGTTCTGGAGCTGGCTGATACTGATATTCATTTTATCCGGAAGCACTTCAATGTTGTCCTCGAGAGAACGGTGCGCGAACTGCGCGGCGAACCCTGTCTTGAACTGGAGGAATTTGCCCCCGTAAAGCAGGAAATTGTCTGTTCCAGATCATTCGGGGAACGTATTACGGATTATGACGCTATGCGACAGGCCATCTGCAGCTACGCGTCGCGCGCCGCAGAAAAGTTACGTGGAGAGCATCAGTATTGTCGCTTCATATCCACTTTTGTCAAAACGTCACCCTTTGCGTTGAACGAACCGTACTACGGTAACAGCGCGTCGGTGAAGCTGCTTACCCCGACACAGGACAGCCGGGATATCATTGCAGCAGCGACGAGGAGTCTGGATGCAATATGGAAAGACGGACACCGATATCAGAAAGCCGGGGTAATGCTGGGGGACTTCTTCAGCCAGGGCATCGCCCAGTTGAATCTGTTCGATGATAATGCGCCGCTCCGGGGTAGTGAGAAATTGATGGAAGTTCTGGATCATCTGAATGCAAAGGAAGGAAAGGGGGCGCTTTATTTCGCCGGACAGGGGATACAGCAACAATGGGCGATGAAGAGAGAGATGCTGTCACCACGATACACGACCCGCTATGAGGATCTGCTTCAGGTTAAGTAACAGGCTTAATTAAATCTGCACCCTGATTTTTAACATTCCCGACGGCACGTGTTACGGCATGCCATATAAATTTATCAGCCGACACGGAACCGTCGGCCGCAATGTCCGCAGCTTCTTTCCCTCCAATGTCCTGCCTCATCCATTCGCGAGCGGCTTCTGGCGACAGTACCAGAGGCCGCCTGTCGTGAATATCTACCAGTCCTTTGTCGGCCGCAGCTGTCACTATCAGGAATCCTTCTGCTTCATCTCCACGTTCGAATGGTGTGCTGCCGATCGCCGCCATAAAAATTGGCTGACCGTCTGCCCGGTGAATAAAGTAGGGTTGTTTCTTGTCGCCTTCCTTTTTCCACTCAAACCATCCATCAGCAAAGCAAATTGCGCGACCGTGCTGCCAGAGTGGTTTAAACATTCTGCTGGTGGCCGCAGTTTCAGACCGTGCGTTAATGAGCGGCGGTTTATCCCACCAACCGGGGGCGTATCCCCAGATAACTGGATCAAGATGCAACTGTTCATCACGTTCGCTCAGAAGCAGAACTTTTGTTCCTGGTGCTACGTTGAATCTTCCGATGGGTTCTGGATCGTATGGAATGTCGCGTTCTGATTCATCAGCGAGCAAGCCAAGATAATCTTCACGCGTCATTGACTGTGCAAAGCGTCCACACATAGAAACCTCTAAATTAACAACAAACAGAAAGTATAGAAGTTATAGGCAGCGGACGGTCGGTTTATGGGGCACATTTGGGGCAAAAATGTCTGGTTTGTGGCATTTTGGGGCATGATTGGGACATTATAACGCATATGAATTTTACCGAATTTCATATGGTATGCATTTTTAATGCATTGAATAAACTAAAGAAAACACATGCTCTTGGGCGTTCTTTAGTGATTTCTAAAATACCCGCGTCACGCAGTTAAAGTGGCGGGCATACTCTTCAAGGCTTGTGATCCCCAGACGCACCCACTTTGGGTGCGACCATTGGGGTAAACCGATATAGATCATAGCGCTTGCAAAATCTCCTCCACGCTGCGAACGCGCGCAATGCGGGGGAAAATGTGCGTCATGCTGCCCTGGTGTTGCTCAGCACTGGCGGCGCTACAGGCATCCTCTGCAATGATAAGACTGAAACCCAGCTCCCACGCATTTCGTGCCGTCGACTCAACGCCAATGTTCGTAGAGATGCCGCACAGGACGATGGTATCGATATCCCGGCGACGCAGCTGTAATTCCAGATCGGTGCCGTAGAACGCGCCCCACTGGCGTTTGGTTACTTCGAGATCGCTGGTGCATTTACCCAGAGCAGCCGGGTAATCCCACCAGTTTTCGGGCAACGCTTTTGCTGGAGTCTGAGCATCTACTGGCTGTTTCAGTGCTTCGGCGTAATCGTCAGACCACCCGACGCGCACCATTACCACCGGGGAACCGTGGGTACGGAATTTTTCCGCCAACTGCGCGGTGCGGGCAACCACAGCGTGTGCCGTATGAGGTCCGCCAGCGAAAGGCAGGATCCCTTCCTGTAAGTCAATCACGACAAGGGCAGTTGTTTTTGCGTTCAGTTCCAGCATGTTCACTCCAGTAAAAAATAGAATTCCGTTACACCTTAAGCGCGAATCAGTGTGAAAGGGGCGACAATTTTTGTTATTTTTTGTGAGATTACGCAATGCCCGTCCAGGAAACAGGCGTACAGTCAGTACCGGACTAAGAGTCTATCCCAGTAGGCTCTTATCGTGCGGCAGAATTTCCAGTATAATAGCCGCCTTTTTTCATTCAGTTGTGACATTCAGCTAAAGCTGCGACTTCGTCATCTGCGAGACAGGTGACAATCCGCCTGCGGCAAAGTTAAGGGATATCTCATGCGTACAGAATATTGCGGACAGCTACGTCTGTCCCACGAGGGGCAGCAGGTGACTCTGTGTGGTTGGGTCAACCGTCGTCGTGATCTTGGTAGCCTGATCTTTATTGATATGCGCGACCGCGAAGGTATCGTGCAGGTATTTTTCGATCCGGACCGTGCGGACGCGTTAAAGCTGGCCTCCGAACTGCGTAATGAGTTCTGCATCCAGGTTACGGGCACCGTGCGTGCGCGTGACGCGAAAAACGTCAACGCCGAGATGGCGACGGGCGAAATTGAAGTGCTGGCCTCCGATCTGACCATCATCAACCGTTCAGACTCGCTGCCGTTGGACTCTAACCACGTCAACACCGAAGAAGCGCGACTGAAGTATCGCTATTTAGATCTGCGTCGCCCTGAAATGGCGCAGCGCCTGAAAACGCGTGCCAAAATTACCAGTCTGGTGCGTCGTTTTATGGACGACCACGGCTTCCTCGACATTGAAACACCGATGCTGACCAAAGCGACGCCGGAAGGCGCGCGCGATTACCTGGTACCTTCTCGCGTACATAAAGGTAAATTCTACGCGCTGCCGCAATCACCTCAGTTGTTTAAACAGCTGCTGATGATGTCTGGCTTTGACCGCTACTATCAGATCGTAAAATGCTTCCGTGATGAAGACTTACGTGCTGACCGTCAGCCTGAATTTACCCAGATCGACGTTGAGACTTCCTTCATGACCGCACCGCAGGTGCGTGAAGTGATGGAAGCGCTGGTGCGTAATCTGTGGCTGGAAGTTAAAGGGGTGGATCTGGGTGATTTCCCGATCATGACCTTTGCCGAAGCTGAGCGTCGTTACGGTTCCGATAAACCAGACCTGCGTAACCCGATGGAGCTGGTTGACGTTGCCGATCTGGTGAAAGACGTTGAGTTCGCAGTGTTCTCTGGTCCGGCAAACGATGCGAAAGGCCGCGTAGCTGCTCTGCGTGTACCGGGCGGTGCCGCACTGAGCCGTAAGCAAATTGACGATTACGGTAACTTTATTAAGATTTACGGCGCGAAAGGTCTGGCTTACATCAAAGTCACCGAGCGTGCGAAAGGTCTGGAAGGTATCACCAGCCCGGTTGCTAAGTTCCTGAACGCAGAAATCGTGGAAGCGATTCTGGCGCGTACCGGTGCGCAAGACGGCGACATGATTTTCTTCGGTGCCGACAACAAGAAAGTGGTTGCCGACGCGATGGGCGCGCTGCGTCTGAAACTGGGTAAAGACCTGAACATAACCGACGAAGCCAAATGGGCGCCGCTGTGGGTTATCGACTTCCCAATGTTTGAAGACGATGGTGAAGGCGGACTGACCGCAATGCACCACCCGTTCACCGCGCCAAAAGATATGACAGCTGCTGAGCTGAAAGCTGCGCCAGAAGACGCGGTTGCTAACGCATACGATATGGTAATCAACGGCTACGAAGTGGGCGGCGGTTCCGTGCGTATTCACAACGGCGACATGCAGCAGACCGTATTTGGTATTCTGGGCATTAACGAGCAAGAGCAGCGTGAGAAATTCGGCTTCCTGCTGGATGCGCTAAAATATGGTACACCACCGCATGCGGGCCTGGCGTTTGGTCTGGACCGTCTGACTATGCTGCTGACCGGTACTGACAACATTCGTGACGTTATTGCTTTCCCGAAAACCACTGCTGCGGCGTGTCTGATGACTGAAGCGCCGAGCTTTGCCAACGAAGCTGCGCTGGCGGAACTGAGCATTCAGGTTGTTAAGAAGGCCGAGAATAACTGATATGAGATACAAACAGCCTGTCTCGGTGTTAGTCGTGATTTATGCAAAGGACACCGGGAGAGTGCTGATGTTACAGCGACGCGACGATCCTGATTTCTGGCAGTCGGTCACCGGCAGCCTTGAAGAGGGTGAAACCGCGTCGCAAGCCGCTATGCGCGAAGTAAAGGAAGAGGTCGCCATTGATGTTGCATCTGAGCAACTGACCTTAATTGACTGCCAGCGCACGGTGGAGTTTGAGATTTTTAGCCATTTACGTCATCGCTATGCACCGGGAATTGAACGTAATACTGAATCCTGGTTTTGCCTGGCACTTCCCTCAGAACGAGAGATCGTGTTCACCGAACATCTGACCTATCGTTGGGTTAATGCGGTTGAAGCCGCCCAATTAACCAAGTCGTGGAGTAACCGGCAGGCGATTGAAGAGTTTGTAATTAACGTCGCCTGAAAAGGCGCGCTTTTTGGAGATATTATTTATGGCAGGTCATAGTAAATGGGCCAACACCAGACACCGTAAAGCAGCGCAGGATGCTAAACGCGGTAAAATTTTCACCAAAATAATTCGTGAGCTGGTGACGGCGGCAAAACTCGGCGGCGGCGATCCGGACGCTAACCCGCGTCTGCGTGCAGCGGTTGATAAAGCGCTGGCTAACAACATGACCCGTGACACCCTGAACCGTGCAATCGCGCGCGGTGTGGGTGGTGATGAAGATTCCAACATGGAAACCATCATCTATGAAGGTTATGGTCCTGGCGGTACAGCCGTTATGATTGAATGTCTGTCTGACAACCGTAACCGTACTGTTGCGGAAGTGCGTCACGCGTTCACGAAAACGGGCGGCAACCTCGGTACCGACGGTTCCGTGGCTTACCTGTTCAGCAAAAAAGGCGTGATCTCCTTTGAACAAGGCGACGAAGACGCCATCATGGAAGCGGCGCTGGAAGCAGGTGCTGAAGACGTGGTGACCTTCGACGACGGCGCAATTGACGTTTACACCGCGTGGGAAGAGATGGGTAAAGTGCGTGACGCGCTGGAAGCGGCGGGCCTGAAAGCGGACGCGGCTGAAGTGTCTATGATTCCATCCACCAAAGCAGATATGGATGCAGAAACAGCGCCGAAGTTGTTGCGTCTGATCGATATGCTGGAAGACTGCGACGACGTGCAGGAAGTTTACCATAACGGCGAGATCTCTGATGAGGTTGCAGCTACCTTAGAATGAGGTGGCTGTACCGCAACCTGACAGGAGGTGCGTGATGTCTATCATTCTCGGCATTGACCCGGGGTCGCGCATCACCGGTTATGGCGTTATTCGTCAGGTCGGAAGACAGCTGACCTACCTCGGCAGCGGTTGTATCCGCACCAAAGTCGACGATCTCCCGTCACGTCTGAAGTTAATTTACGCGGGCGTGACGGAAATCATCACCCAGTTCCAGCCGGACTATTTTGCCATTGAGCAGGTCTTTATGGCGAAGAACGCTGACTCGGCGTTAAAGCTTGGACAGGCACGCGGCGTGGCAATCGTTGCGGCGACCAATCAGGATCTACCGGTCTTTGAATACGCGGCCCGCCAGGTAAAACAGACTGTGGTGGGGATCGGTAGTGCGGAAAAAAGCCAGGTCCAGCATATGGTGCGCACGCTGCTAAAACTCCCGGCGAATCCGCAAGCGGACGCCGCGGATGCGCTGGCGATAGCTATTACCCACTGCCATGTCAGTCAGAATGCCATGCAAATGAGCGAGTCGAGGCTGAATCTGGCGCGAGGTCGATTACGTTAGTGACAAATGAGGCTGGATATCTATCCAGCCTTTTTTTATGATAGCGCATTACCTTTTAGCCCTTAACGCAGGAGCGTCACGTGATAGGCAGACTCAGAGGCATCATTATTGAAAAACACCCCCCGCTGGTCCTTCTGGAAACGGGTGGGGTAGGCTATGAAGTGCACATGCCAATGACCTGTTTCTACGAGTTGCCGGAAGCCGGGCAGGAAGCGATTATCTTCACCCATTTTGTGGTGCGTGAAGACGCTCAACTGCTGTATGGCTTTAACAACAAGCAAGAGCGCACGCTGTTTAAAGAGTTAATCAAAACCAATGGCGTGGGGCCGAAGCTGGCGCTGGCGATCCTCTCCGGAATGTCTGCGCAGCAGTTTGTTAATGCCGTTGAGCGCGAAGAGCTTGGCGCGTTAGTGAAATTACCGGGCATTGGTAAGAAAACCGCAGAGCGTTTGATTGTTGAAATGAAAGACCGCTTTAAAGGCCTGCATGGTGACCTCTTTACCCCGGCGGCGGATCTGGTTCTGACCTCTCCGGCCAGTCCGACAACGGACGACGCCGAGCAGGAAGCGGTTGCTGCGCTGGTGGCGTTGGGCTATAAACCACAAGAAGCCAGCCGCATGGTGAGCAAAATTGCCCGCCCTGATGCCAGCAGTGAAACCCTGATTCGTGAAGCGCTTCGCGCGGCATTGTGAGGTAAAGGATGATTGAAGCAGATCGCCTGATTTCGGCTGTCAGCACGACCCCTGAAGACCTGGTGGATCGTGCGATCCGCCCTAAATTGCTGGAAGAGTATATTGGCCAGCCTCAGGTCCGTTCGCAAATGGAGATTTTTATCCAGGCGGCGAAGCTGCGTGGGGACGCTCTCGATCACCTGCTGATTTTCGGTCCTCCAGGTCTTGGTAAAACCACGCTTGCCAATATTGTCGCCAATGAAATGGGCGTTAATCTGCGCACCACGTCCGGTCCGGTACTGGAAAAAGCGGGTGACCTGGCGGCAATGCTTACCAACCTTGAACCCCACGATGTGCTGTTTATCGATGAAATCCATCGTCTTTCGCCGGTGGTGGAAGAGGTGCTGTATCCGGCGATGGAAGATTATCAGCTGGATATCATGATTGGTGAAGGGCCGGCTGCACGTTCGATCAAGATCGATCTGCCACCGTTTACGCTAATCGGGGCGACGACGCGCGCCGGGTCGTTAACGTCTCCGTTGCGTGACCGTTTTGGTATTGTACAGCGCCTGGAATTCTATCAGGTGGCTGATCTGCAGCACATTGTAGGACGCAGTGCGCGTTTTATGGGCCTGGAAATGAGCGATGAAGGCGCGCTGGAAGTGGCACGCCGCGCTCGCGGTACGCCGCGTATCGCCAACCGCTTATTACGCCGGGTACGTGATTTCGCCGAAGTGAAGCATGACGGCACGATTTCAGCAGATATCGCCGCTCAGGCGCTGGATATGCTCAATGTGGATGCGGAAGGATTTGATTATATGGACCGTAAGTTGCTGCTGGCGGTTATCGACAAATTCTTTGGCGGACCGGTCGGACTGGATAACCTGGCAGCGGCGATCGGGGAAGAGCGTGAAACCATTGAGGACGTGCTTGAGCCATATCTGATTCAGCAAGGTTTTCTGCAGCGTACGCCGCGTGGACGTATGGCAACCGTGCGCGCCTGGAACCATTTTGGCATTACACCGCCACAGATGCCTTAATGCATGATGTCGCTACGCTTATAAGGCCTGGGCGATTTTGTAGGCCCGGTAAGCGCAGCGCCACCGGGCAACGCATGCTTAGCTCGCTTGTTTTTTCATCATGCTGAAAATAAACAGCAGCGCGGCACACAGCACCACGGAGGGACCTGCCGGGGTGTCATAGAAGGCCGAGAAGGTCAACCCGCCTGTAACCGCTATCATTCCCACCCCAACGGCAACTCCTGCCATCTGTTCCGGCGTACGGGCAAAGCGACGGGCGGTCGCCGCAGGGATAATAAGCAGCGAGGTGATAATCAACGCCCCGACAAACTTCATCGCCACGCCAATCGTTAACGCCGTAACCAGCATCAGCAGCAGCTTCACGCGTTGCAGCTTCACGCCATCGACAAATGCCAGATCCGGACTGATGGTCATCGACAGCAGGTTACGCCACTGCCAGAACAGAATCGCCAGAACAATAACCACGCCGATGGCGATGGAGATAAGATCTTCAGGCGTCACGGCGAGCAAATCACCAAACAGGTAAGCCATCAGATCCACACGGATGTTGGACATCAGGCTGACGACAACCAGCCCCAGCGACAATGCACTATGCGCCATAATGCCCAGTAAGGTATCGATCGCGAGGTGAGGGCGCTTTTCAAGCCATACCAGACCGCCAGCCAGCAACAAAGTGACGGCGATAACCGCATAGAAAGGGTTTACATCCAGCAGCAGGCCAAAGGCGACTCCCAGCAGCGAAGCGTGGGCCAGCGTATCACCGAAATAAGACATTCGACGCCAGACCACAAACGAGCCGAGTGGGCCAGCAGCACAGGCCAGCATGATCCCGGCTAACCAACCGGGTAATAACAATTCAATCATGAGTGACCATTTCCCCGGCGTAAGACGATACGACCCTGTAAATCGTGGCGGTGATTGTGATTATGACGGTAAATTCCGAGTTGTTCGGCGCCGCGTTGCCCGAACATTGAGATGAATTCCGGGTGCATGGAAACCACTTCCGGTGCACCGGAACAGCAAATATGATGGTTCAGGCACAGTACTTCATCGGTTTTGGCCATCACCAGATGCAGGTCATGGGAAACCATCAGTACGGCGCAATCCAGTTCACGTCGCAACTGGTCGATAAGGTCGTACAGTGCGACCTGCCCATTGACATCTACGCCCTGGGTCGGCTCATCGAGCACCAGTAGCTGAGGTTTATTCAATAAAGCACGGGCTAACAGGACGCGTTGCGTTTCCCCGCCAGAGAGCTTTTGCATCGGCGCATTCATCAGATGTCCGGCCTGAACGCGCTTCAGTGCCGGAAGGATATCCTCTTTTTTGGTGCCGGGACGTAAGCGCATAAACCGGCTTACCGTCAGCGGAAGCGTAGTATCGAGGTACAGTTTTTGCGGTACATAGCCAATCCGCAATTGGCCATTACGCTTGATAACTCCCTCATTAGCCGCTACCAGTCCTAATACAACGCGCACCAGCGTAGACTTCCCGGCACCATTTGGGCCGAGAAGCGTTAAAATTTTACCGGGTCGAAGTTCAAGCGATACGTCAGACAGGACGCGGCGTTGACCATAAGAGACCGAGACATTTTCCAGTGAAACCAAAGTCGTCATATCAATTTTAGTCTTGCAGAAGTTATAGAATGTTATAATATCACATTTCTTACATTCATTACGATGATTGGTCGCATTATGTTACATAAAAATACGCTTCTTTTCGCAGCATTATCCGCTGCTCTTTGGGGTAGTGCAACACAGGCAGCAAATGCTGCTGTGGTGGCCTCGCTCAAGCCGCTGGGATTTATTGCTTCGGCCATTGCGGACGGGGTAACAGACACTGAAGTTTTGCTGCCTGACGGGGCTTCCGAACACGACTATTCACTGCGTCCATCAGACGTAAAACGCTTACAGGGCGCGGACTTAGTCGTTTGGATTGGACCTGAGATGGAAGCGTTTATGGAAAAGTCAGTCAAGAATATTCCTAACGCGAAGCAGGTAACGATTGCGCAGCTCAATGACGTGAAACCGTTACTCATGAAAGGTGCTGACGACGACGATGACGATCATGGACACAATGATGCTGGCAGTGAAAAAAGTGACGAGCATCACCATCACGGCGATTACAACATGCATCTTTGGCTTTCCCCAGAGATAGCGCGGGCCTCAGCGGTTGCAATCCATGAAAAATTAGTGGAACTTATGCCGCAAAGTCGAGCCAAACTTGACGCCAACCTGAAGGATTTTGAGGCACAATTAGCCGCAACCGATAAGCAGGTAGGTAACGAGCTCGCACCGCTCAAGGGAAAAGGTTATTTCGTTTTTCATGACGCCTATGGCTACTACGAAAAACACTACGGACTAACACCGCTTGGTCACTTTACCGTGAACCCTGAGATTCAACCTGGTGCGCAGCGTTTACATGAAATAAGAACACAGTTGGTTGAGCAAAAAGCAACCTGCGTTTTTGCTGAGCCACAGTTCAGGCCAGCGGTCGTTGAAGCCGTCGCGAGAGGGACATCCGTTCGAATGGGAACGTTGGATCCGCTCGGTACGAATATCAAACTGGGTAAAACAAGCTATTCAGCGTTTTTGAACCAATTAGCCAACCAGTATGCGAGCTGCCTGAAAGGAGATTAATGAGGAAGTGAATACGTGCAACAGATAGCCCGCTCTGTCGCTCTGGCATTTAATAATCTGCCGCGACCCCATCGTGTTATGCTGGGGTCGCTTACCGTACTGACATTGGCCGTCGCCGTCTGGCGGCCTTATGTTTACCATCCCGATTCTGCACCCATCGTTAAAACTATCGAGCTGGAAAAAAGCGAGATTCGTTCACTGTTACCTGAGGCAAGCGAACCTATTGATCAGGCTGCACAAGAAGACGAAGCCATTCCACAGGATGAACTGGATGACAAAACGTCTGGTGAAGCCGGTGTGCATGAGTATGTCGTCTCCACTGGCGATACGCTGAGCAGTATTCTGAATCAGTACGGCATCGATATGGGCGATATCAGTCAACTCGCTGCTTCCGATAAAGAGCTGCGTAATCTGAAAATTGGTCAGCAGCTTTCATGGACCTTAAGCGCGGAAGGTGACCTGCAGCGTCTGACCTGGGAAGTATCCCGCCGTGAAACCCGTACTTACGATCGCACTGCGACGGGTTTCAAAATGAGCAGTGAAATGCAGCAGGGCGATTGGGTTAACAGTCGTATCAAAGGCACGGTGGGCGGAAGCTTCGTCGCCAGCGCCAAAGATGCCGGGCTGACCAGCTCTGAAATCAGCGCAGTGATTAAGGCCATGCAGTGGCAGATGGATTTCCGCAAACTGAAAAAAGGCGATGAGTTCTCGGTGCTGATGTCTCGCGAAATGCTGGACGGCAAGCGCGAGCAAAGCCAACTGCTGGGCGTGCGTTTACGTTCTGAAGGCAAAGACTATTATGCCATCCGTGCTGCAGACGGTAAGTTCTATGACCGTAACGGTACCGGGCTGGCGAAAGGCTTCATGCGTTTCCCGACGGCGAAACAGTTCCGTATTTCCTCGAACTTTAACCCGCGTCGCCTGAATCCGGTGACTGGACGTGTAGCGCCGCACAAAGGTGTCGACTTTGCGATGCCTCAGGGGACGCCGGTACTGTCGGTGGGCGATGGTGAAGTGGTTGTAGCGAAGCGTAGCGGCGCTGCCGGATACTATGTTGCGGTTCGTCATGGTCGCACCTACACCACGCGCTATATGCACCTGCGTAAGCTGTTGGTGAAACCAGGTCAAAAAGTGAAACGTGGAGATCGTATCGCGCTGTCAGGTAACACCGGGCGTTCAACGGGTCCGCATCTGCACTATGAAGTATGGGTTAACCAGCAAGCCGTGAACCCTTTGACGGCGAAACTGCCGCGTACAGAGGGTCTGACCGGCTCGGATCGCACCGATTACCTGGCGCAGGTGAAAGAAGTTATGCCTCAGCTGCGTTTTGATTAATTAGCACACTGATAAAGCCGGTACGCTATGCGTGCCGGCTTTTTTATTTTGTACGGCGCACGGTGCGCCGCTACACTATCAGCAGATTTACTTTTCGCGGCACCAGACACTGGAAGAGCATGGAAACGAAAAAAAAGAATATTGAGTATATCCCTGAGTTTCATAAATCATTTCGCCATCCGCGCTACTGGGGCGCCTGGCTGGGTGTAGCGGCGATAGCTGGGATTGCGTTAACACCTGCGTCATTTCGCGATCCTATTCTGGCAAAGCTTGGACGGATGGTCGGACGCTTGGGAAAAAGCTCACGTCGAAGAGCACTGATCAATTTATCCCTTTGTTTTCCAGAACGCAGCGAAGCTGAGCGCGAAGCCATTGTCGATGAGATGTTCGCGACCGCCCCTCAGGCGATGGTCATGATGGCGGAACTGGCCATACGTGGCCCGGAGAAGATTCAAAACCGTGTTGACTGGCAAGGCCTGGAAATCATCGAAGAGATGCGGCGCAACGATGAAAAAGTTATTTTTCTCGTTCCACATGGCTGGGGTGTAGATATCCCGGCGATGCTGATGGCGTCCCAGGGACAGAAAATGGCGGCGATGTTCCACAATCAGGGGAACCCGGTATTCGATTACGTCTGGAACACGGTACGCCGTCGCTTTGGTGGTCGTTTGCATGCGCGTAATGATGGCATCAAACCGTTTATTCAGTCTGTCCGTCAGGGATATTGGGGATACTACCTGCCGGATCAGGACCATGGGCCTGAACACAGCGAGTTTGTCGATTTTTTTGCTACCTATAAAGCAACGTTACCGGCGATTGGTCGTCTGATGAAAGTCTGCCACGCGCGCGTGGTACCGCTGTTCCCCGTATACGATGGGAGAACGCACCGCCTGACGATCCATGTTCGTCCACCGATGGATGACATCCTGACGGCGGATGACCACACCATTGCCAGACGGATGAACGAAGAGGTGGAGATTTTTGTCACGCCTCATGTCGAACAATACACCTGGATTCTGAAACTGCTTAAGACGCGTAAACCCGGCGAGATTGAGCCCTATAAGCGCAAAGATCTCTATCCGAAGAAATAAAAAAAAGCCTCTCAAACGAGAGGCTTTTTTACATTTAAGCGACTTATTCTACGGTCAGAATACGCGTGGTATTGGTTGAGCCGATAGTGCTCATCACATCGCCCTGGGTCACGATCACCAGGTCACCAGAAACCAGGTAGCCTTTATCGCGCAGCAGGTTCACCGCTTCATTGGCGGCAACGACGCCGTCAGTTTCGCTGTCGAAGTGAACCGGGGTGACACCGCGGTACAGGGAGGTCAGATTCAGCGTACGCTCATGACGGGACATCGCGAAAATCGGCAGACCGGAACTGATACGAGAAGTCATCAGCGCAGTGCGACCGGACTCCGTCATTGCGATGATAGCGGTGACCCCTTTCAGGTGGTTAGCAGCGTACATCGCTGACATCGCAATCGCTTCTTCAACGTTATCAAACTGCACGTCAAGGCGGTGTTTAGAGACGTTGATGCTCGGGATCTTTTCAGCGCCGAGACAGACGCGCGCCATTGCCGCGACGGTTTCCGCCGGGTACTGACCTGCTGCTGTTTCTGCAGAGAGCATCACGGCATCGGTGCCGTCGAGGACGGCGTTAGCCACATCCATCACTTCCGCACGAGTCGGCATTGGGTTGGTAATCATCGACTCCATCATCTGCGTAGCGGTGATGACCGCACGGTTCAGCTGGCGCGCGCGACGAATCAACGCTTTCTGAATACCTACCAGCTCAGGGTCACCGATTTCAACACCCAGGTCGCCACGGGCTACCATCACTACGTCAGAAGCCAGGATGATGTCATCCATCGCATTCTGGTCGCAGACGGCTTCTGCACGTTCTACTTTGGCGACAATTTTCGCATCGCAACCGGCATCGCGCGCCAGACGGCGGGCATAATTCAGATCTTCGCCGCAGCGCGGGAAGGAGACAGCCAGATAGTCAACGCTGATTTGTGCTGCGGTAATGATGTCGGCTTTGTCTTTTTCGGTCAGGGCTTCAGCAGAGAGACCGCCGCCCAGTTTGTTGATGCCCTTGTTATTGGATAGCGGGCCACCGACGGTGACTTCGGTGAAGACTTTCATGCCCTGAACTTCCAGCACCTTAAGCTGTACGCGACCGTCGTCGAGCAGCAGGATATCGCCAGGCACGACGTCAGCAGGCAGCCCTTTATAATCAATACCGACTTTTTCTTTGTCGCCTTCGCCTTTGCCGAGGTTGGCGTCTAACAGGAACTTGTCGCCAACGTTAAGAAATACTTTACCTTCTTTAAAGGTGGATACGCGGATTTTAGGTCCCTGCAGGTCACCCAAAATAGCTACATGACGTCCCAGTTTTGCGGCAATTTCACGGACTTTATCCGCCCGCAGTTTGTGATCTTCTGGAGAGCCGTGGGAAAAGTTCATACGTACGACGTTCGCACCCGCGGCGATAATCTTCTCAAGGTTGTTATCGCGGTCAGTTGCCGGGCCTAACGTGGTAACGATTTTGGTTCTGCGAAGCCTTCTGGACATGTAATACTCCGTTGACTGAAACAACTTGGTGTTGCGTGAACATTGATCCGGCCGTTCTCAAACATTAACGGTAAATGAACAACCCGGATGATAAAAGGGTAGAACATTGTTATTGCTTTTAGCGGTCATCACTCTTGATGAGTAATTCTTTATCAAAACGCGATTCCTTGAGCGCTTCCTTGACACGCTTCAAGTTATCTCTAAATTTTGCCCCTCGGCGCAAAGTAAATCCTGTAGCCAGCACATCTATCACGGTCAGTTGAGCAAGTCGAGAGACCATGGGCATATAAATGTCAGTATCTTCCGGTACATCGAGGGTAATTGCCAGCGTGGCTTCCCGTGCAAGTGGCGTACCGGGAGAGGTGAGGGCGATAACCATGGCATCGTTTTCCCGCGCTAACTGCGCCAGTTCAACCAGACTTTTGGTTCTTCCGGTATGAGAAATAAGCACAATGACGTCGTCGTCGCTACAATTCATACAACTCATGCGTTGCAGAACAATATCGTCGGAATAAATTACCGGCACGTTAAAGCGGAAAAATTTATTCATCGCGTCATGCGCTACCGCGGCGGAAGAACCTAAACCAAAGAAGGCAATTTTCTTCGCCTGGGTTAATAAATCTACCGCCCGGTTTACCGCCGCGTTATCCAGCGACTGGCGAACGTGGTCGAGGCTTGCCATCGCTGACTCGAAGATTTTCCCCGTGTAAGATTCTACGCTGTCATCCTCATCCACATTGCGATTAACATAAGGGGTGCCATTTGCCAGACTTTGCGCCAGATGCAGTTTAAAATCAGGAAAGCCGCGGGTGTCCATGCTGCGACAGAAACGGTTCACCGTTGGCTCGCTGACATTCGCTTCTACAGCAAGTGCAGCGATGCTTGAATGGATTGCCCGCTCGGGAGAGGCAAGAATAATGTCGGCGACTTTACGCTCTGACTTGCTCAAATGTTCCAGTTTTAACTGGATTTTTTCCAGCATATTCATGATGTAGGTAGACTCATGGGTCATGGGCAAAAACGATTTCAGCGATACGGGGAAACCGATACACAATTTAGTGTATAGATATTACCCCTGCTAATGCAGCAACGGAGCAAAATGGACAGAATAGTTGTTGTTTTTTTTCATTACATGATCGGAGTCGGATTTTCATACTTCGTCATGGGTACGGAAAATACGACTTTTTTATCCATTTTGATGGGTTATACGCCAATAAAGCGGCTGTTCGCGGTAACAGCACGGCTGGATAAGCGTTTACGGTTTCCGGATTCACGTAAAAGCAGTACAGTGCACTGTAATAAAATTACAACCAGTGTCTGGCAAAAGCACCAGGCACTTAATTGAGGAGAATGACATGGCGGTAACGCAAACAGCCCAGGCATGTGACCTGGTCATTTTCGGTGCGAAGGGCGACCTGGCGCGACGGAAATTGCTGCCTTCCCTGTATCAACTGGAAAAGGCCGGCCAGATTAACCCGGAAACCCGTATCATTGGGGTTGGGCGTGCCGACTGGGACAAAGCAGCTTATACCAAGGTTGTGCGCGAAGCGCTCGAAACCTTCATGAAAGAAAAAATCGATGAAGGTTTATGGGAGACCCTCAGCGGTCGTCTGGAGTTTTGTAATCTGGACGTCAATGATACCGCCGCATTTAGCCGTCTGGGTGAAATGCTGGATCAGAAATCACGTACCACTATTAACTATTTCGCGATGCCGCCAAGCACTTTTGGCGCAATCTGCAAAGGTTTGGGTGAAGCAAAGCTGAATGCTAAGCCTGCCCGCGTGGTGATGGAAAAACCGTTAGGAACGTCACTGGCAACATCGCGCGAAATTAACGATCAGGTCGGCGAGTATTTCGAAGAGTGCCAGGTTTACCGCATCGACCACTATCTCGGCAAAGAGACGGTACTGAACCTGTTGGCACTGCGTTTTGCCAACTCCTTGTTTGTGAACAACTGGGATAACCGTACTATAGATCACGTAGAAATTACCGTGGCGGAAGAAGTTGGCATTGAAGGGCGCTGGGGCTACTTTGACCAGGCCGGTCAGATGCGCGACATGATCCAGAACCACCTGCTGCAAATCCTATGCATGATCGCGATGTCTCCACCGTCCGATCTGAGCGCTGACAGCATCCGTGATGAAAAAGTGAAGGTACTGAAATCACTGCGTCGCATCGATCGTTCGAACGTGCGAGAAAAAACGGTTCGCGGTCAGTACACCGCCGGTTTTGCCCAGGGCAAAAAAGTTCCGGGATACCTGGAAGAAGAAGGTGCGAACAAGAGCAGCAATACGGAAACGTTTGTGGCAATCCGTGTGGATATCGATAACTGGCGCTGGGCGGGTGTTCCATTCTACCTGCGTACCGGTAAACGTTTACCGACCAAGTGCTCTGAAGTCGTGGTTTACTTCAAAACGCCTGAGCTGAACCTGTTCAGAGAATCCTGGCAGGACCTGCCACAGAACAAGCTGACCATCCGTTTGCAGCCTGATGAGGGTGTCGATATCCAGGTCCTGAATAAAGTGCCGGGCCTGGATCACAAGCATAACCTGCAAATTACCAAACTTGATCTGAGCTACTCCGAAACCTTCAACCAAACACATCTGGCCGACGCTTATGAGCGTCTGCTGCTTGAAACGATGCGCGGCATTCAGGCGCTGTTTGTGCGTCGAGATGAAGTTGAAGAAGCATGGAAGTGGGTCGACTCTATTACCGAAGCCTGGGCAATGGACAACGACGCACCGAAGCCTTATCAGGCCGGGACCTGGGGACCGGTTGCCTCTGTGGCCATGATTACCCGTGATGGTCGTTCCTGGAACGAATTCGAGTAAAATATCATCTAGCCCATAGGTGTTATTTTACCGGTAACATGATCTAACACAGATTGTAGAATAATTTTTGCACTTTTAAGCCTCGCGTGGATTCACCCGCGGGGCTTTTTTTATTACACTGCCTGAAACGATTTTGCCCCTGAGCTACGGCTAACAAGCGATTCAGCTGTTTTTAACCCAACTGAAACACATTGTTTTTCCAACGCTCTGACAGATAAATTTTAGGAGCCTCTATGAATCCGAATTTGTTACGCGTAACACAACGTATCGTCGAACGTTCTCGCGACACACGTTCCGCCTACCTTGCCCGTATTGAACAAGCGAAATCGACTACCGTTCATCGTTCACAACTGGCGTGCGGTAATCTGGCGCATGGTTTTGCTGCCTGCCAGCCGGATGACAAGGCTTCGCTGAAAAGCATGCTGCGTAACAATATCGCGATCATTACCTCCTATAACGACATGCTTTCCGCGCATCAGCCGTACGAACATTACCCGGACATCATTCGTAAAGCGCTGCATGAAGCCAATGCGGTAGGCCAGGTCGCTGGCGGTGTTCCTGCGATGTGCGACGGTGTGACCCAGGGACAGGATGGGATGGAGCTTTCGCTGTTGAGTCGCGAAGTGATTGCTATGTCGGCTGCTGTGGGACTCTCACACAATATGTTCGACGGCGCGTTATTCCTTGGCGTGTGCGACAAAATTGTCCCGGGTCTGGTGATGGCGGCACTGTCATTTGGTCATCTGCCTTCGATCTTTATTCCCTCCGGCCCGATGGCGAGTGGTCTGGCGAACAAAGAAAAAGTGAGTATCCGTCAGCTGTATGCTGAAGGTAAAGTCGATCGTATGGCGCTGCTTGAATCCGAAGCTGCGTCTTATCACGCACCGGGTACCTGTACGTTCTATGGCACGGCAAACACCAACCAGATGGTAGTGGAGTTTATGGGGATGCAACTGCCAGGATCCTCATTCGTGCACCCGGATGCGCCGCTGCGCGAAGCGTTGACCGCCGCTGCGGCTCGTCAGGTAACGCGTCTGACCGGCAACGGCAATGAATGGATGCCGATCGGTAAAATGATCGATGAAAAAGTAGTGGTCAACGGTATTGTCGCGCTGCTGGCGACCGGGGGCTCTACTAACCATACAATGCACCTGGTCGCGATGGCGCGCGCGGCCGGTATTCTGATTAACTGGGACGACTTCTCCGATCTGTCCGATATCGTGCCGCTGATGGCGCGTCTGTACCCGAATGGTCCGGCAGACATTAACCACTTCCAGGCGGCGGGTGGCGTGCCGGTGTTAATGCGTGAACTGCTTAATGCGGGTCTGCTGCATGAAGATGTGAACACCGTTGCCGGGTTTGGTTTATCGCGCTACACCATGGAACCCTGGCTCAACGAGGGTGAGCTGGACTGGCGTGAAGGTGCGGCGAAGTCGCTGGACAGCAACGTGATAGCCACCTTTGACCAGCCTTTCTCCCACCACGGCGGCACCAAAGTGCTGAGTGGAAACCTCGGCCGCGCAGTGATGAAAACGTCGGCGGTACCGGTAGAAAATCAGGTGATTGAAGCGCCCGCGGTTGTTTTCGAAAGTCAGCATGATGTATTGCCTGCCTTCGATGCGGGACTGCTCGATCGTGATTGCGTAGTGGTTGTGCGCCATCAGGGACCAAAAGCAAACGGAATGCCAGAATTACATAAACTCATGCCGCCACTTGGTGTATTATTGGACCGTTGTTTCAAAATTGCGTTAGTTACCGATGGACGACTTTCAGGTGCTTCAGGTAAAGTGCCTTCAGCAATCCATGTAACCCCAGAAGCCTATGATGGCGGGCTGCTGGCAAAAGTACGCGATGGCGACATCATTCGTGTGAATGGACAGACAGGTGAATTGACGCTGCTGGTTGATGAAGAGGAACTTGCTTCTCGTCAGCCTCATATTCCTGACCTCAGCGCATCGCGCGTGGGCACAGGCCGTGAAATGTTCAGCGCGTTGCGTGAAAAGCTGTCCGGTGCGGAACAGGGCGCAACCTGTATCACTTTTTAAGACTTATTTTGTAATCAGGCGAGAGAAAACTCTGATGAAAAACTGGAAGACAAGTGCAGAAGCAATCCTGACCACTGGCCCGGTTGTACCGGTTATCGTGGTTAATAAACTGGAACACGCAGTGCCGATGGCAAAAGCGCTGGTTGCAGGCGGCGTGCGCGTTCTGGAAGTGACCCTACGTACCGCATGTGCGATGGATGCCATTCGCGCGATCGCAAAAGAAGTTCCGGACGCTATCGTCGGTGCAGGTACTGTACTGAATCCACAACAGCTGGCTGAAGTTACCGAAGCCGGTGCACAGTTTGCTATCAGTCCGGGTCTGACCGAGCCGCTGCTGAAAGCCGCAACGGAAGGCACTATTCCGCTGATCCCTGGTATCAGCACCGTATCTGAACTGATGCTGGGTATGGACTACGGTTTGAAAGAGTTCAAATTCTTCCCTGCTGAAGCAAATGGCGGTACTAAAGCGCTGCAGGCGATTGCGGGTCCGTTCTCACAGGTCCGTTTCTGCCCAACCGGTGGTATCTCTCCAGCGAATTACCGCGACTACCTGGCACTGAAAAGCGTGCTGTGTATCGGCGGTTCCTGGCTGGTTCCGGCGGATGCGCTGGAAGCGGGTGATTACGATCGCATTACCAAACTGGCTCGTGAGGCTGTTGAAGGCGCGAAGCAATAATTGCGCAAAATGCCCGGTAATCACTACCGGGCCTGCGAATCTGTAACGGGCCATTCGGCCCGTTTTTTTTATCCAGTAACTTTCACCTGTGCGGCCGCGTCTTTCGCGCGTATCACCGCATCTTCAATGCTCTGTGCTGTGGCCAGCACAACGCCCAGACGACGGCTCCCGTCGATTTCCGGTTTGCCAAAGAACCTAACTTGCATACCCGCACCTACAGCGGCCTGCACGTTATCAAACGTGATATTCTGACTGGTAAGTTGCGGCAGAATAACAGCGGAAGCAGAAGGCCCATACTGGCGGATTTCGCCAACGGGCAGACCGAGAAATGCACGTACGTGCAGGGCAAACTCAGACAGATCCTGCGAAATTAAGGTCACCATACCCGTGTCGTGAGGGCGAGGGGAGACTTCGCTGAAAATCACCTCATCACCGCAGACAAACAGTTCCACGCCAAACAGTCCGTGACCACCCAACGCCAGCACCACCTTGCGGGCAATCTCCTGCGCGCGCGCCAGCGCCAGTTCACTCATCTGTTGCGGCTGCCAGGACTCGCGATAATCGCCATCTTCCTGTCGATGTCCAACCGGCGCGCAGAAATGCACGCCATCAACGGCGCTAACGGTTAGCAGGGTGATTTCAAAATCAAAATTCACTACGCCTTCGACGATAACGCGTCCAGCACCAGCCCGACCGCCCTGTTGAGCATAGTCCCAGGCTGCAGTGAGCTGATCGGCTGAACGGATAAAGCTTTGTCCTTTACCGGATGAACTCATTACCGGTTTCACGATGCAGGGGTAGCCGATTTCAGCGACGGCTTCGCGAAAGCGGACTTCACTGTCAGCAAAGCGGTAAGAGGAGGTCGGTAGAGACAATTCTTCGGCGGCGAGGCGACGGATTCCTTCCCGGTTCATGGTCAGTTGCGTTGCTCTTGCACATGGCACAACACGCTGGCCTTCCTGCTCCAGTTTTACCAGCATATCCGTGGCGATCGCCTCAATTTCCGGCACGATATAATGTGGTTTTTCACGCTCGACGAGCTGGCGTAATGCTTCGCCATCCAGCATGTTGATAACGTATGAGCGATGGGCAACGTGCATGGCTGGCGCGTCGGGGTAACGATCCACGGCAATGACTTCCACACCCAGGCGTTGACATTCAATTGCTACTTCTTTACCCAGTTCTCCCGAACCTAATAACATCACTCGCGTTGCTGCTGGACGCAGCGCTGTGCCTAATAACGTCATAAATTAATCCCCTGTTTTATCTGGGCGCAGTATATACGAAAACGTTTGCGTCTGTCTTTATTACCAGGTGGATTTCAGGGCTTAAAAAGAATATACTGTACATAAATACAGGTAATTTAAGAGGCTGCAAAATGGCGGTTGAAGTTAAATACGTAGTCATTCGGGAAGGTGAGGAAAAAATGTCGTTTACCAGCAAAAAGGAAGCCGATGCGTATGACAAAATGCTGGATACAGCAGATCTGCTCGATACATGGTTGGAGCAATCGCCGGTAGCGCTTGAAGACGAGCAGCGCGAAGCGCTTTCCCTGTGGCTGGCTGAGCAAAAAGATGTGCTGAGCGCCATTCTGAAAAATGGCAAGCTGCCTTCGCCGCAGGCTGTCGAAAACGATGCGCACGCTGGGGATGATACTCAGGCTGCCTGAAACGACTTGCGCTCCTGACGTTTTGTACCATGCTTTTCCCTGAATCATTGTGCAATCCCTGACGTTATTTCACGTTGCTACAGGCAATCTGAATGACGAAGGGGAGATTAAGGAGAAAAGAATGTATAAAAAAAGAGCGTTATTGAGCCTGCTGCTGCTGTCTGCCAGCGTATCTGTATTTGCGGCAAATATGGAAAGCAAAAACGTCCAGTTCCCCAAGTGTGAGGGACTGGACGCTAACGGTATTGCGGCGAGCGTGAAACGTGATTATCAACAAAATCGCATCGCGCGCTGGGCTGACGATCAAAAGCGCGTCGGGCAAGCCGATCCTGTCGCCTGGGTAAACACGCCCGATATTACGGGCAAAGACGGGAAATGGTCAGTTCCCCTGACGGTTCGCGGTAAAAGTGCGGATATTCACTATCAGGTAAAAGTCGACTGCAAAGCCGGAACAGCGGAGTATCAGCCGCAGTAACGGAGGTATTTGCACATCTTTTGATGACCTGAACACTTCCTGACATCCCCTCGGGTACGCTTTGATGATTATTCGTCTGTACTTGAGGGGCAAAATGGCTAACTGGCTAAATCAACTACAATCTCTTCTTGGGCAAAAGGGTTCCTCCGCGTCATCTTCTGGCGAGCAAGGGCTGAGTAAACTTCTGGTTCCAGGCGCGTTAGGCGGTCTGGCAGGATTACTGGTTGCCAACAAATCTTCTCGTAAATTACTGAGTAAATACGGCACCAGCGCGCTTCTGGTGGGCGGCGGCGCGGTTGCCGGGACTGTGTTATGGAACAAGTACAAGGATAAAGTTCGCGCAGCGCATCAGGATGAGCCGCAGTTTGGTGCACAAAGCTCACCGCTGGATGAGCGAACCGAACGTCTGATTCTGGCGCTGGTTTTTGCGGCGAAAAGCGATGGCCATATTGATGCCAAAGAACGTAGCGCCATTGAGCAGCAGCTCCGTGAAGCGGGCGTGGAAGAGCAGGGCCGCGTTCTGATTGAACGCGCCATCGAACAACCGTTAGACCCTCAACGATTGGCGCATGGGATCCGTAACGAAGAAGAAGCGCTAGAAATTTACTTCCTCAGCTGTGCGGCGATTGATATCGACCACTTTATGGAACGTAGTTATCTCAATGCGCTGGGCGATGCGTTGAAGATCCCGCAGGATGTTCGTGAAGGCATTGAACAGGATCTCAAGGAACAAAAACAGGCGTTACCGGGTTAATTACTTACCGCTAAGGCGCATGTTTCGCTTGCATCATTGCTGTCTTTTGCCACCCTTATAGGATGTTTAAGCAAAAGAACAATGACATGCTACCAAAAGCTTCTCGTATTCCCCACGCCATGACGCAGCATGGCGATACTCGTGTTGATAATTATTACTGGTTGCGAGATGACACTCGCTCGCAGCCAGAAGTGCTGGATTATCTGCAACAAGAAAATGCGTATGGCCGTCAGGTTATGGCCTCGCAGCAGGATTTGCAGAATCGCGTCCTGAAAGAGATTATCGACCGTATCCCGCCTCAGGATGCTTCTGCCCCCTATGTGAAGAATGGTTATCGCTACCGGCATATTTATGAACCGGGGTGCGAATATGCCATTTATCAGCGTCAGTCTGCCTTCAGTGAAGAGTGGGATGATTGGGACACTTTGTTGGATGGGAACCAGCGCGCGGCACACAGCGAGTTTTATACGCTGGGAGGAGTGGCGATATCACCGGATAACACCATCATGGCACTGGCCGAAGATTATCTCTCTCGCCGGCAATATGGCGTGCGTTTTCGCAACCTGCAAAGCGGCAACTGGTATCCGGAAGTGCTGGAAAACGTCGAAGCGGATCTCGTATGGGCGAATGATTCTCAGATTTTCTATTACGTGCGCAAGCACGAAACGACGTTATTGCCGTATCAGGTCTGGCGACATACAGTCGGTTCGCCATCGTCACTGGATGAGCTGGTGTATGAAGAAGCCGATGACATGTTTTATGTCAGTCTGCATAAAACCACATCATTGCATTATGTGATTATCCACATTGCCAGTGCGACCACCAGTGAAGTTTTGTTGCTTGATGCAGAACTGGCAGATGCCGAACCGTTGGTCTTTTTAGCGCGACGCAAAGACCACGAATACAGTCTCGATCACTATCAGCACAATTTTTATCTGCGCTCCAACCGTCAGGGGAAAAATTTCGGCCTGTACCGTACCCGTGTTCGTGATGAGCAAGCCTGGGAGACGCTGATCCCACCGCGTGACAACGTGATGCTGGAGGGCTTTACGTTATTCACCGACTGGCTGGTGGTAGAAGAGCGTCAGCGGGGCTTAACCAGCCTGCGGCAGATTAATCGTAAAACGCGCGAAGTGGTCGGGATCGCCTTTGACGATCCGGCATATGTGACCTGGCTTGCCTATAATCCAGAGCCGGAGACATCGCGCCTGCGCTATGGCTATTCCTCCATGACTACCCCGGACACATTGTTTGAACTGGATATGGACACCGGGGAACGTCGTGTGCTTAAGCAGACGGAGGTCCCCGGATTTGATGCGGCGAATTACCGTAGCGAACACGTATGGATAACGGCACGTGATGGCACTGAGGTTCCGGTTTCGCTGGTTTATCATCAAAAGTATTTCATGAAAGGAAAAAATCCGTTACTGGTTTATGGCTATGGGTCATATGGCGCCAGCATGGATGCCGATTTCAGCAGCAGCCGTTTAAGCTTACTGGATCGCGGCTTTGTTTACGCCATTGCCCATGTGCGTGGCGGTGGTGAATTAGGACAACAGTGGTACGAGGACGGTAAGTTTCTGCGCAAGAAAAATACCTTTAATGATTACCTCGACGTCTGTGATGCGCTGCTAAAAATGGGCTATGGCGCGCCTGAGTTATGTTATGGCATGGGGGGAAGCGCTGGAGGAATGTTAATGGGGGTTGCCATCAATGAGCGCCCCGAATTTTTTCATGGCGTCATTGCGCAGGTGCCGTTTGTCGATGTGGTAACCACAATGCTGGATGAATCAATTCCCCTGACGACCGGTGAGTTTGAAGAGTGGGGTAATCCGCAGGACGAAGAGTATTACACCTATATGAAAAGCTACAGCCCGTATGACAATGTAACCGCGCAGGCGTATCCGCATCTGCTGGTCACGACGGGATTACACGATTCCCAGGTGCAATACTGGGAACCAGCAAAATGGGTGGCAAAACTGCGTGAGCTGAAAACGGACGATCGTTTGCTGCTACTTTGCACGGATATGGATTCCGGACACGGCGGTAAATCCGGGCGTTTTAAATCTTACGAAGGTGTGGCTCTTGAGTACGCTTTTTTGATTGGACTGGCGCAGGGAACACTGCCTGCTCAGGCGTGATCCAAATAGTGTTTTAGCGTTAATCGCAGTTCCGGGCTCATATTATCAAGGTTATTAAATAACCAGCGCAGATAGCCCGGATCACGTTCAGCCACTTCTGATACCGGTTTTCCGCGGTACTTACCAAAAGTGAAAGTAGTGAGTAACGCGGGACGGCCGGTAATATCGACCATTTGATCGGCTGTCCAGCCTGACGTCTGCATGATGTCGATCAGGAGTGCCGCAGTGATGTAGCAGTCGTACAGGGCGCGGTGATGGTGGAGACCCGCTGGCGTCTGTACGCTCAGCTTGCGCGATTTATACAGCGCCATGTTGCTGTATTTGATCCCCGGCCACAAACGACAGGAGAGCTTCATGGTGCAAATCCACTCTCCGGGCATATCGGGTAATACGCGGCGGTCAAAGCTGGCATTGTGGGCCACGTACCACTCGCTGCCGTAATACTGCGGGATGACGTCTTCAATCCACGGCTTATCGGCCACCATTGCTTCAGTAATGCGATGGATAGCCATCGCCTGTGGGCTGATGGGGCGGTCAGGGCGTACCAGGTGGCTCATTGGGTTGACTATTTTTCCGTCAACCACATCGACAGAAGCAATTTCAACAATGCCTCCCTGTAGACCACAGGTTTCTGTATCTATTATGCGCAACATGCCATGCTCCTGACCCAAAACGACTAGCGTAATGGAATGATATCACCTTGCCAACCCCGTGGCGTGCGTTGACCGGTTAACAGCAAAGAACCGCTGTCTGCGCGAACAATCAATCGGCCTCGCTCATCCCATAACGCGCTGCTGCCACGCGCATTGGCCATTAATACAGCTATGGCAAACTTATGCGAGAAACTCTGTAGACGAGATGTGGAGGAGAGCAATTCGGGTTCGCTAATGGACTGACTACTGGTGAACAGGGAGTAAGCCGGGTCGATATCGATACCTTCCGGCTGGCTATCCACTACGCTAATGGCATTTTGCTGTCTGGCGATACAGGCTCCGTGACTTTGATGAAACGTTAAGGGCGAGGTCATCCAGGGAGAAAAGAGCGCGATGCCTTTTACGAACCGGTTGTTATGTTCCACCGGTAGTCCCGCAATGATTGTCATACGATAAGTCACGGCGGCATGGGCGAGAGGTTCTAACAGCGCTTCATCGGGTGGGGCAGGAAGCGCGTCATGTTCATCAACACAACCTAACAAGGAGAGGGAAGGAAAGACCAGCAATTCACATTGGCATTGGGCGGCTGCCTGAATGAATTGCAGGTGATGTGCGACATGCTCGGTAACTGAGGTGTGAAGAGGTTCGTACTGCGCTGCTGCGATTTTCCAGTGTGACATAATGATTTCCTTTTCATAGTGTCTACAATCATCCTGAAAGTATAGATTAAGAATATGCTTATACTGTAGCAGCCATCATGTAAGGAATCGTAACGTAGTATAAGTTTTATTTAACTTTAGGCTCGTAAGGTAAACGTGAAAGGGAAACGGATGCCAGTCGGTGCGCGATGAGTCTTTCGCGAAACCAGTCGCGTAAATGTTCGGGCTGTTCGCGTTCAACAACTTCGGCAACAACCGGCATGTTGTATCGCTCCTTGAATGCCACTCCCGCGGCAGCCAGATCGACATTGACCTTATCCATTTCCGCTTGCTCAAGTTTGGCCAGATTGATGTTCATGGGCTTCTCCTTTTCTCTGTCTTTCGGCGCGCAAAGTTACTAAGAGTGTGCATTAATGGCAAGACCGAAATGATGATTCTCGACTCGATCATTGTAGAAGGTTATTCTCTATAGATTAGACATAACAAAAAGGAATAGTTGAAATGGCTTCATCTGCATCTATGCTTCGCAGCGCTCTCATCGTACTCGCCAGCGTGCTGGCAACGCCCGCCGCCCTGGCGCATGCCCACCTCACAAAACAAAGCCCGGCTGCTAATGCCGAGGTTGCGGCATCTCCTCAGGCGTTGACGCTGAATTTTTCTGAAGGCGTAGAGCCGGGATTCAGCGGCGCAAAGCTGACAGGTCCAAACAAAGAACAGATCAAAACGGGCAAGGCGTCACGCAGTGAGCAGGACAAAACGCAGCTGATTGTTCCGCTTGATCAAACACTTGAAGCAGGAAAATATACGGTCGACTGGCACGTTGTTTCCGTGGATGGTCACAAGACGAAGGGGCAATATACCTTTAGCGTGAAATAACCGATGCTGGCATTTACCTGGGTTGCTTTACGGTTTATCCATTTTACCACGTTGATGCTGGTGTTTGGCTGTGCGCTTTACGGCGCATGGCTGGCTCCCGTTTCGGTTCGTCGTTTAATGATGCGTCGTTTTTTGCGTCTGCAACGGCATGCCGCAACGTGGAGCTTTATCAGCGCGACGCTGATGCTGGCGATCCAGGGTGGGTTAATGGGCTCAGGCTGGCGGGATGTTATCTCTACAGATGTATGGGGCGCGGTGTTGCAAACGCAGTTTGGCGGAGTCTGGTTATGGCAGATTATCCTCGCGCTGGTCACTCTGGTGGTGGTTATTATCGTACCGCGTAGCATGCCGCGACGGCTGTTAATGCTGACGATTGCGCAGTTTATTTTGCTGGCTGGCGTAGGGCATGCGACGCTGCATAGTGGTATTACTGGGGCAATCCAGCAGGTTAACCATGCCTTGCATCTGATATGCGCCGCCGCCTGGTTCGGTGGCCTGCTACCCGTACTTTACTGTATGCGAATGGCGCATGGCCGCTGGCGAGAACAGGCCATCAGCACCATGATGCGTTTCTCCCGCTACGGGCATCTTTTTGTTATCGGTGTTTTACTTACCGGTATTATGAATGCGCTGTTTATTGTCGGTTTTTCTGTTCCCTGGTACATGGCTTACGGGCGGCTGCTTTTGTTAAAAGGTGCCCTGGTCATGCTAATGGTGGCGATTGCGCTGGTGAATCGGTATGTTCTGGTACCACGCATGCAGCAGGATAACCGCGGCATGACTCTCTATTTTATTTGGATGACCAAGCTGGAATGGGGTATAGGAGCCGTTGTGCTGGCAATTGTCAGCCTGTTCGCAACCCTTGAACCTTTCTGATTGATGGACTGGCGAAACGCATGAAAAAAATCATTATCTCTTTATTACTCCTGGCAAGCTCCGGAGCCGCGCTGGCTGCGCCGCAGGTCATTACCGTCAGCCGTTTTGAGGTTGGCAAAGATAAGTGGGCGTTTAATCGGGAAGAGGTGATGCTGACCTGCCGCCCGGGTAACGCGCTGTATGTCATCAATCCCAGTACGCTGGTGCAATACCCGTTGAATGATGTTGCCAGACAGCAGATGGAGAGCGGAAAAACCACGGCAAAGCCGATCGAGATTATCCAGGTTGATGATCCGGCGAAACCGGGCGAAAAAATGAGCCTGGCACCGTTTGTGGAGCGTGCAGAAAAGCTCTGCTAATTGTCAGATGTAGCGCTCTGATTTCCAATAAAAAACCGCAAGGATCTCACACGAGAACTTGCGGTTTTTGCGTTTGGATGCGTAACAAACGTCCTTTTTTTCCGGCCACTTTAGTCGCGGACTGGAAAACCTGGCGCTGTCATCTATTCTTAAATGGCAGGGTAACTTAGCCTGCATTAATGCCAACTTTTAGCGCACGGCTCTCTCCCAAGAGCCATTTCCCTGGACCGAATACAGGAATCGTATTCGGTCTCTTTTTATTTGGCGAATGCGATGCCATCCAGGGCAAAACACGTCTTATCGCATGCTGCATTCTCCATAAACCATACCATACTCCTGCCCACGATCGTCCAGGCTTTTTTACCATCATTGCTAAAATTATAACCAGGTACCCTTGTACTCTGGAGGCGACATGGGACGACCTGACAATATCTATCAACGAATCGACGGTACGCAGTGGCGTCACGTCTGGGTGGTTGGGGATATCCACGGCTGCTTCTCGATACTGATGGCTAAACTGCGCCAGTACCGTTTTGATCCCTGGCAGGATCTGCTGGTTTCAGTGGGGGATGTTATTGACCGTGGACCAGACAGTTTGCGTTGCCTGAAATTATTGCGTAAACGCTGGATTGTCGCGGTCAGGGGGAATCATGAACAGATGGCGCTGGACGCGCTGGCGACGGGGGATCAATTCATGTGGTTAATGAATGGTGGCTCGTGGTTTGCGCAGGCGGAGCAACCGGCAGCGAAATTCGCTCTTGAAGAGTGTTGGCAATTACCCTGGATTCTGGAGCTGCACTGTCAAAACGGCATACACGTTATTGCTCATGCCGATTACCCGGATGATGATTATCAGTGGCTAAAAAAGATCGATTTACAGCGTGTGCTGTGGGATCGTTCGAGACTAATGAACAACGGTTGTGGGATTCGCGGTGCGGATCACTTCTGGTTTGGCCACACGCCGTTGCGCCATCGGCTGGATCGCGAGAATCTGCATTATATTGATACCGGTGCTGTATTTGGCGGCGAGTTAACGCTGGTACAACTGCAATAATCAAAAATCGCTGTATTCCTGGGCCGGGTGCCAGAAACTATCAATGTAGTCATCCGCGGGTAAACACCCTCCGTTACGAATACGTTGATCGTCCATCGATATCAGGCACTGCTGCTCAGTTTTGTAGACATCAACCACGATATCTTCACAACCGCCATCCAGGTAGCACACAAAAAGAACCAGCGTGAACATTCCATCCTCAAATGGTAAAGCCATAGCTGTAGTGTAGAAGATGTTGATAGATGAGGGAAATTAACCAAGAAATAACCCGTCTGGCGACGGGTTCTTTTTGAATCAGGCAAGGCGCATGATCCAGGCATCTGACTTACGATCGTAGTGTTCGCGAAATAGTACTGAATGTTCTCCGTTCAACAGGGCCGGGACGCTGGTATCGGCATCCCAGGCATCCAGTTGCATACATAAATCCGGGTCGGATTTACACGGAATGGTTAACGTTCGGTCCCCCGGCGATTCGCCATGTAACTCGGCGTCGTCGATTTCAAAAGCGCCAATGCGCACACTGGTTTTCATCATCGTGCTCTCCGTTAATTTGCTAATTGTGGTACGACCAGTTAGGTCGTCCATTTTTCAGCGTAGTCAACGTTAGCAAAAGCGCCAGTAAAAACGTGCGTTATCCCGTAAAGAGTTTGCCATCCCGGACAAGATCGCGTGGGTAGCTATTCTTCAGTCGCGATCCAATACGTTTTGCCAGACCGATAGGCTGATGCTGGAATGTAACCAGTACGTCGTCACTCGTCGGTGTGGCTTGTGGGTAAACATCCCGGCCGCGGTACCACTCTTCAGCTTCGGCAAGCGTCAGTTCAAACGCATGGCTGTGATTTGGGTTGGCGAACGCGATGACGGCTTCATGCTGCCAGCGGTAGCCTTTATTGTGCGTTTCCGCTAATTTGACGCCGAGTCGGGAAAAGCGGACTTTGCCGATCAGTGACTCAATTTCTGTTGGGAACAGCCAAATCTCTTTATCGCGCTGCCACAGGCGTAAATTATCTTCCCACTGCAGTCCACAAGCGCTCGCGGCTTGCGCGATAAGCGCGGACTCGCGTCCTTTCAGCGGGCTAAACGGGAAGTTACCGACTTTATACGTCGGCGCAGGTAGTGGAGGGATGGCGGCTGTTTTGCGCAAACGCGCAACGAAGAAACCTTCGCAATCGTAGATTTGCGGGAACACGTGCAGGAACCCTTCCGGCGTCAGGGCGCGTTCAGCTTCCGGGAATAAATCGCCCAGCGGCAAAAATTCGACGGCATCCGGGTAAGTCTCAATCAACCACTGCATGACGTTTTCATTTTCGTCACGATTAAGCGTACAGGTCGAGTAAACCAACGTGCCGCCGGGGCGCAGAGCGTGAAAGGCGCTGTCGAGCAGTTCGCGCTGAGTTGCGGCAATTTCCAGATTACTTTCTGGCGACCAGTTTTTTAGCGCATCGGGGTCTTTACGCACTACGCCTTCCCCGGAACACGGGGCGTCCAGCAATATGGCATCAAATGATTCCGGCAACGCAGCGCCAAATACTCGTCCGTCAAAATGGGTCAGGGCGACGTTGGCTATCCCGCAACGGCTGATATTGGCATGCAGGACTTTGACGCGACTGGCAGAAAATTCATTCGCCAGAATGGCGCCTCGATTATTCATTTTTGCGGCAATTTGCGTGGTTTTGGAACCGGGGGCTGCCGCGACATCCATTACGCGTTCAGGGGTATTGCCTTCGGCAAACAGCGCAGCGACTGGCAGCATTGAGCTGGCTTCCTGAATATAAAACAGGCCGCTTAAATGTTCTGCTGTGCTACCTAGCGGCACTGACTCATCTTCATCGCGTTCGATCCAGAAACCTTCTGCACACCAGGGAACCGGAGTGAGAGACCAGTTGTAAGGTGCTGTCAGTGTGAGGAAATCGGCAACGGAGATTTTCAGCGTATTGACGCGAATGCTGCGGCGCAACGGGCGCTGACAGGCAGCGAGAAAATCATCGAATGAGAGCGTGGAAGGCATTGCTTCACGCATTTTAGTCAGAAAGGCGTCGGGAAAATAAGCCACTTGGTACCACCGGCAAAAAAACAGGTGCGCAGTGTAGCATAAGTGCTCCGGCGCGAGTACGCCGGAGCAAGTGGAGAGATTATCGTGGCAGGGCTGTTCCCCATTCACGCCACTCTTTCGGTTCGCTTTCGAGCAACAGGAAGTGTTTACCTGCCTGCGCTTTAGGAGCCAGCGGTGTACCTGGTGGAGTCGCGAAGGCGATGCCGCCGCGGATGAACTGATTGAAGGTACCGGTCTTCACGACACCGCCGGTCAGGCCGAAGTCAAGATTGTAGCCGGATGCCAGCCAGAACACGGAGTTGTTGCGCACCAGATGCTGATAGCGCTGGCTAATGCGCATGGCAACCATCACACGATCGGAAAGCGAGCCCAGCGTCAGCCCGGTGACGGTCCCCACTTCAATACCTCTGAACAAAACCGGGGTTCCGATATTCAGTGAACCTGCTTCCGGTGCTTCCACCACAATACTCAGACCATCGAGGTAACGAGAGTCGGTAATGGTGGCTTCCTGCAGCTCAAAATCACGGCGCGGATTACCGCGTCCGGGTTCAACGTTGATGTACGGTTGCAGGATTGTATCCAGATGCTCCACGCCAGCTGCCGAAATTTGCGGGGTGATCACGGAGAAACGGGTACCGCTTCGCGCGAAGGTCTGCACGTATTCCGGGTACAGAACCGCTTTTGCCTGCACTTCGTTACGGGCGGTGATCAGCTCAAGCGTCTGAATCTGGCCGATATCGATTCCCAGGTAGCGAATCGGCATGCCAGCAGCGAGTTTACCGGCATCGAACGCATGCAGCGTTATCTGGCCGCCTACCGCACGCGCGGCGGTTTCCGAAGCGTACAGAATGCGCTTGTCGCCTTTGCGTTGGCTGGCGCTGGCACCGCTTAAATTATCGAAGCTAATTGCCCCTTTGAGCGCGCGTGAAAGGGGAGATGCCTGTACGGTTAATCCGCTGCCGTTAAGCTGAACTTTTGCTCCGCCTTCGGCCCAGAACACGCTGTTGCTGGTCAACAGGTTGCGATATTCCGGTTTAATATGCAGATCGATATCAAACGCATCGGCGCGAGGACGAACGCTGATCACTTCACCGACCTCGAATTTGCGGTATAGAACCACCGAGCCGGCCTGCACATCAGGCAGCGTTTCGGCGCTCAGGCTGACCGTGGTGGTTGGCAGATCGCTCAGGCTGTTTTCAATTGCTTTTTCCAGGTTGGCATACAGCGGGTAGCTTTTTTTCATTTCCCCCTTGGTACCGGGCAAAATACGAATGCCGCCGCTGAGCCACTCGCTGGCGCTGGCGCCAAGGAACTCCACGCCATCAAGTCCGACTTTGACGTCCACGCGGCTGTTGACCACGAACTTACTGTCACCTTGCACCAGGTCACGATGCTGCGGTTCGATGGCAACGGTAAATGAAACGCCTTTGCTGGAAAGCGTGCGCTCAATCACCTGACCGACCTGTACGCCGTGGAGAATCAGCGGCTGGCCAGCATCAATACCGTAACTTTCCGGTGCGGTGAGCGTAAATGTCATGACCCCTGGATCGTGTAACAACGACTTCTCTGCGGGGATAACAACAAACTGGCTACGCGGCTCGCCTTCGCCGGGGACCAGTTCAAACGTTTTACCCGTCAGCAGTGAGCTGAGATTGGCATCGTTTAACGATAATTTAGGGCTGTGTAATTCAATCCGCGTGTTGTCGCGCAGGAGCGTTACGACGCTGGGGTCGACCGTCATTTCTCCAGTCACTTTACCGCCCGGATTTAAATCCAGTTTGGTGAGTTGGCCGACTTGTAATCCTTGATACATCAGCGATGTTGAGCCAGCTTTGAGTCCGTCCCCGCTGGGTAAGTCAAGCTTGACGATCACCCCGCGCTGGCTGTGCGCGAGATCCTGATATAAACCAAACGTGTCGTCGGCTGCGGCGGGTTTTGAGTCTTCAGGCGAATCAAAAGCAATGGCGCCATTGACCAGCGCGGCCAGACTCTCCAGTTTGATCTTCGCGCCGCTGAGGCTGACATCCGCATTCACACCGGAGACGTTCCAGAAGCGGCTGCCTTTTTTCACCAGATTGGTAAACCGACGTTCAATCAGCACGTCGATAGTTACGCCCTGATTGTTGGGGTTGATAGTGTAGTCATACACCCGGCCCACCGGAATCTTACGGAAATAAACCAGCGAACCGCTATTGAGCGAACCGAGGTCAGGCGCCCGCAGATGCAGCATCAAATCGCCATTATCCAGACGGTATTTGGGCTGCGTGTCGAGGGCAACGAAATGATCTTCTTCCTCGCCGGTTCCGGGCATCATGCCGATATAGTTACCACCAACCAATGCATCCAGACCCGAAACTCCGGCCAGCGACGCTTTCGGCGTGACCAGCCAGAACTGGGTATCTTTGCGCAGTGCATCTTTCATGCTCGATTTGATGCTGACGCGGACTTCAATTTTACGCAGATCTTTGCTGAGGTTGATATCCTGCACCGTGCCCACTTCAACGCCCTGATAACGAACGGGCGTGCGTCCTGGTACAATGCCGTCCGCGGACATGAAGTCAATGGTTACGGTATTGCCGCGATCTTCATAGCTTCCCCAGATAAGCCATCCTGCGATCATCAGCGCAATGAACGGCAGCAGCCAGAACGGAGAGATACGGCGTTTTGTTTTAATCTGCGCTTCAGTCTGCGAAGCGGGCGTTTCCTGACTCATGTGCATCCCAAAGTAAGCGGCTGTCCAGCCATTCCACAGCAAGAATAGTCAATATTACCGCCGCGCCGAAATAAAACGCAGCCGGTCCCATAGTAAAAGCAAGTATCTGATCGCGATTAATCAGCGACATGGTTAAAGCGATAACAAAGAGATCCAGCATCGACCAGCGGCCAATCCAGGTCACCATACGCAGCAGTTTTATGCGGGTACGCAATCCTTGCTCGCAGTTAAAATGGATGCTGATGAGCAACGTAAACATCACAATCACTTTGGTGAATGGCACCAGAATACTGGCGATAAAAACGATCGCCGCCACGCCGACGTTGCTGTTTGCCAAAGACATTATGCCTGACAGGATAGTGTCTTCCTGCCTACCACCGTTGACATAAATTACCGAGATGGGCAGCAGATTAGCAGGCAAAAGTAGGACAATCGAGGCCAGTAGCGCCGCCCAACACTTTTGGATGCTTTGATTCCTGCGCCAGCGCAGCGGGATATGGCAACGAGGGCAGCGACCCCGAGCGTCCGGATAACCTGTAAAGTGACAGCCGAGGCAGACGCGGAGCTTTTCATCAGGGCGACGGGCTGGTCTTTGCGGGTAAAATCGGTCCCAAAGCTGCTCTACGTTGAGGTGCGACAGCGTCAAAATACTGAGGATCACCAGCGCAATAAAAGCAAACAGCCCCACACCGGGTTGCAAAAAAGCATAGTCCTGAACTTTGATCGACGCGACGCCAATGCCCACAAGATAGATATCGAGCATCACCCACTCTTTGAGCCTTTCCAGCATCAGCAGCACCGGGCGCAGGTTCATCCCAAGAATATTGCCAAACCACAGATAAGCAATTGAGGTCACGAGAATTAGCGGCGCGCCAGCGACGCAAAAAAGCACGAAAGAAGCAGTGAGGGGGTCACCTTGTCGGGTCATTTGCCAGATGCCTTGCATAACATTGGCATCAATGCGCACGCCTAATAAATAGATGTGCAGGAGTGGCTCTCCCCAGGCAAAGGGCATCAGCAGCAACATGGTGAAAGCCATTGCCGCAAGTCGCGTTAATGACCAGTCGCGTCCGTCACGAATTTTTGCCTGGCAGCGTGGGCAAAATGCACTTTGGTGCGAACGCATTTTAGGCAAGCTAAATATCAGGTCACATTCAGGGCAGCGATGATAATGTGCACGAGGTAGTGCCTCACCGATGGACCTGATGGCTATTTTTTTAGTTGGCGTGATGCGTGGTGTCGTTAAGGCCATGTATCGCGAATCAAATTGTTGAAGTAATGTTATCTTAACTCATGACGGGAATGATCTTGAGCATTAACGCATTTAATGTTTATTTTAGTAGGCTGCAGTTTTAAGTAAGACAACTAAGTGATTACATAATGAACAAAATAGAGCTATACACGGATCTGAACCGTGATTTTCAGGCATTGATGGCAGGTGAAACCAGTTTTCTGGCAACGCTGGCGAATACCAGCGCATTGTTGTACGAGCGTCTTGCAGAAGTGAACTGGGCCGGTTTTTACCTGCTTGAGGACGATACGCTGGTGCTTGGTCCCTTCCAGGGCAAAATTGCCTGCGTGCGGATCCCGGTAGGGCGTGGTGTGTGCGGTACAGCAGTGGCGCAGAACCAGGTTCAGCGTATTGAGGACGTACATGCTTTTGATGGGCACATTGCTTGTGATGCCGCCAGCAACGCTGAAATCGTCCTGCCAATCACCGTCGAAAATCAGATAATCGGCGTGCTGGATATCGATAGCACGGCGTTTGGCCGCTTTACTGAGGAAGATGAACAAGGTCTGCGTACACTGGTGGCACAGCTTGAAACCGTGCTTGCAACGACGGATTACAAAAAATTCTTTGCGCACGTCGCAGGATAATCAACGGATAACGTAGCAATTACTGATGACGTCATTATAATGTCGCCTGTTCATGCCTGCGCTTGTTGGCTACGTCCGTTGTAATCAGGAAATTTCATGGAAAATCAACCTAAGTTGAATAGCAGTAAAGAAGTCATCGCGTTTCTGGCCGAACGCTTCCCGCAGTGTTTTAGTGCGGAAGGCGAAGCGCGCCCACTGAAAATTGGCATTTTTCAGGATCTGGTAGAGCGTGTTGAGGGCGAAATGAACCTCAGCAAGACTCAGCTCCGTTCTGCCTTACGTCTCTATACTTCAAGCTGGCGCTATCTGTACGGCGTTAAATTGGGCGCAACGCGTGTTGATCTCGACGGCAACCCTTGTGGTGAGCTGGATGAACAACATGTTGAACATGCGCGCAAACAGCTGGAAGAAGCTAAAGCCCGTGTTCAGGCGCAACGCGCAGAGCAACAGGCGAAAAAACGCGAAGCGGCTGCTGCTGCCGGTGAAAAAGAAGGCGCACCGCGTCGTGAGCGTAAGCCGCGTCCTGCACCGCGTCGTAAAGAAGGTGCAGAGCGTAAACCTCGCGCTGAAAAACCAGCAGCAAAAGCACCGCGTGCTCCTCGCGAAGAACAGCATACCCCGGTATCTGATATTTCAGTACTGACGGTAGGGCAGTCTCTGAAGGTGAAAGCAGGAAATAATGCGATGGATGCCACCGTATTAGAAATCACCAAAGATGGCGTCCGTGTACAGCTGAATTCGGGTATGTCTTTGATTGTACGCGCAGAACACCTGGTGTTCTGAAACGGAGGCCAGGCCTGGCATGAACACTTTTTTTAGGCTTACTGCGTTAGCTGGTCTGCTTGCATTAGCAGGCCAGGCACTTGCTGTGGAAGACATCACGCGTGCCGATCAAATCCCCGTTTTAAAGGAAGAAACCCAGCATGCGACGGTAAGCGAACGTGTGACTTCGCGTTTTACGCGATCACACTATCGCCAGTTCGATCTGGATCAGGCGTTTTCGGCAAAAATTTTTGACCGCTATTTGAATTTGCTCGACTACAGCCACAATGTGCTGTTGGCGAGCGATATCGAACAGTATGCAAAAAAGAAAACGGTCCTCGGCGATGAACTGCGCACTGGCAAGCTGGATGTCTTTTACGATCTCTATAATCTGGCGCAAAAACGCCGATTTGAACGTTATCAGTACGCATTAAGCGTACTGGCACGTCCAATGGATTTTACCGGTAACGACACGTTTAACCTCGACCGAAGCAAAGCGCCGTGGCCGAAGAGCGAAGCAGAGCTAAATGCGCTGTGGGACGGTAAGGTTAAATTTGACGAACTCAGCCTGAAGCTGACCGGTAAAACCGATGCGGAAATTCGCGAAACGCTGACGCGCCGCTACAAATTTGCGATTCGCCGTCTGGCGCAGACCAACAGCGAAGATGTGTTCTCACTGGCGATGACAGCGTTCGCTCGTGAAATCGACCCGCATACTAACTATCTCTCTCCGCGCAATACCGAGCAGTTCAATACTGAAATGAGCTTGTCTTTGGAAGGTATTGGCGCGGTTCTGCAAATGGATGATGACTACACCGTCATTAACTCCATGGTGGCAGGTGGTCCGGCAGCCAAGAGCAAGTCGATCAGCGTTGGCGATCGTATTGTCGGCGTCGGGCAGACGGGCAAGGGCATGGTCGATGTGATTGGCTGGCGTCTGGATGACGTCGTGGCACTGATCAAAGGACCTAAAGGCAGCAAGGTACGCCTTGAAATTCTGCCTGCCGGTAAAGGTACCAAGACGCGCACCGTGACGCTAACGCGTGAACGTATTCGTCTCGAAGACCGCGCCGTAAAAATGTCCGTGAAAACCGTTGGCAAAGAAAAAGTTGGCGTACTGGATATTCCTGGCTTCTATGTAGGCCTGACTGATGATGTCAAAGTCCAACTGCAGAAACTGGAAAAACAAAATGTCAGCAGTATTATCATCGATCTGCGTACTAACGGTGGTGGAGCACTGACTGAAGCGGTTTCGCTTTCCGGTCTGTTCATTCCTTCCGGCCCGGTGGTTCAGGTTCGTGATAATAACGGTAAAGTGCGTGAAGACAGCGATACCGACGGCGTTGTGTACTACAAAGGCCCGCTGGTGGTATTGGTCGATCGCTTCAGCGCCTCAGCATCAGAGATTTTCGCTGCGGCAATGCAGGATTATGGCCGAGCGTTGATCGTTGGTGAACCAACCTTTGGGAAAGGCACCGTCCAGCAGTATCGCTCCCTGAACCGTATTTACGATCAGATGCTGCGTCCGGAATGGCCAGCGCTGGGTTCTGTTCAGTACACGATCCAGAAATTCTACCGCGTAAACGGTGGCAGCACGCAGCGTAAGGGCGTTACGCCGGATATCATCATGCCGACAGGTAATGAAGAAACTGAAACCGGCGAGAAGTTTGAAGATAACGCACTGCCGTGGGACAGCATTGATGCTGCGACCTACACTAAGTCAGATAATTTGACGCCGTTCGGACCTGAATTGCTGAAAGAGCACAATGCACGTATTGCGAACGATCCTGAGTTCCAGTACATCATGAAGGACATTGCGCGTTTCAATGCGATGAAGGATAAGCGCAACATCGCTTCTCTGAATTACGCTCAGCGTGAAAAAGAGAATAACGAAGATGACGCAATGCGTCTGGCGCGTATCAACGATCGGTTTAAACGTGAAGGCAAACCGCCATTGAAGAAACTGGACGATCTGCCGAAGGATTACCAGGAGCCGGATCCGTACCTGGATGAAACGGTAAAAATCGCGCTCGACCTGGCGCATCTTGAGAAAGAGAAGCCAGCGGAACAGCCCGCAACCAGTCAATAACCTCGAACAGGCACAAGAAATTGTGCCTGTTTTTTTAACAAGTGCATGAAGACGTCAGCCTGATACGATAAAATGTAAAGTTGTGTCTTTCTGGTGACTTAGCACCTATGGATGCTTGAAAATAGTCATAAGACCCATACGATATGGGTAATCGCATAGTGCGTTTTGTTAAATTGAGGTTAAAAGAAAATTATGATGCGAATCGCGCTCTTCCTGCTGACGAACCTGGCTGTGATGGTCGTTTTCGGGCTGGTATTGAGCCTGACAGGGATCCAGTCAAGCAGCGTTCAAGGCTTGTTGATCATGGCACTGCTGTTTGGTTTTGGTGGTTCCTTCATTTCGCTGCTGATGTCCAAATGGATGGCGTTAAAGTCCGTTGGCGGGGAAGTGATCGAACAGCCTCGCAATGAAAGAGAACGCTGGCTGATGAATACAGTTGCGAATCAGGCCCGCCAGGCCGGGATCGCTATGCCACAGGTTGCAATCTACCACGCGCCAGATATTAACGCGTTTGCGACCGGTGCCCGCCGGGATGCCTCGTTGGTGGCTGTAAGTACTGGCCTGTTGCAAAACATGAGCCCGGATGAAGCCGAAGCGGTTATCGCGCATGAGATCAGCCACATTGCCAATGGCGATATGGTGACCATGACGCTCATTCAAGGGGTAGTAAACACCTTCGTTATCTTTATCTCACGTATTCTGGCGCAAATTGCCGCTGGCTTTATGGGCGGAAACCGTGATGAGGGTGAGGGTAGCAACGGTAACCCGTTGATCTACTTCGCGGTGGCGACGGTGCTGGAACTGGTGTTTGGTATTCTGGCGAGCATCATTACCATGTGGTTCTCACGTCATCGTGAATTCCATGCGGATGCAGGCTCAGCGAAACTGGTGGGGCGTGAAAAAATGATCGCCGCGCTGCAGCGCCTGAAAACCAGCTATGAACCGCAGGAAGCGACCAGTATGATGGCGTTCTGCATCAACGGTAAATCCAAATCGCTGAGTGAGCTGTTTATGACTCACCCCCCGTTGGACAAACGTATTGAAGCGCTGCGCAGCGGTGAGTACCTGAAATAATCTGCAGCAGACAACAACAAAAAGCGCGTCGACAGACGCGCTTTTTTTATGACTGAACTCGCGGTTGTGTAATACGTAAGCCACTTACGATTGCGGCCAGCGAAGCCAGAATACCCGCTGTTATCAGCGAGACGTGCGTTCCACTGCCACCAAACTGATTTAGCATCAGCGCAACCAGTGCGGCCCCGGTACTCTGACCCAGTAAGCGCGCTGTTCCGAGCATACCGCTCGCGCCTCCGCTACGATCGCGCGGCGCGGAGGTGATGATGGTGTGATTATTCGGTGACTGGAACAAGCCAAAACCCGCACCACACAAAATCATTGGCCAGATGATATTAAAATCGGAAGGTGATGCGGGCAGTAACACCAGAGAAAACAGCCCACAAGCCATTACTGCCATGCCCAGCGCGCCAAGCAGACCTGCATGAACACGTTCAATCAAATATCCCGCCAGTGGGGCCATCACCATGGTTGCCAGCGGCCACGGCGTCAGCAGCAGGCCCGTTTCAACTTCGCTGCGTCCGAGAACCGTTTGCATAAAAAAGGGCAGGGAAACCATCGCCAGCATTTGTGCGCTGAATGAACAGATTGAGGTGCAAATAGAGAGTGAAAACAGCGGAATGCGTAGCAGATCAACCGGTAATAACGGTACTGGCAATGCGAGCTGGCGGCGGATAAAGAAAAACCCTACCACGAGAAGCCCCACAAGTTCAGCACCAATCAGTTTTAGCGACTGTCCCTGTGCAAATCCGCTGAGCGCCGTGATCAACAAACCGAATGTTAAGGCGTTCATTATTGCGCTGGGCAGATCAAAGCGCGGTTTATTGCTACGTGATGAATTGGGTGGCAAAAAACGCATAGCCAGCAGCAGGGCGATGATCCCCAATGGAACGTTAATTAGAAATAGCCATTTCCACGAGGCAATAGAAAGAATTGCCGCCGCAATAGTCGGACCCGCTACCGAGGATACAGCCACGATAAAGGAGTTAATACCCATCCCGCGGCCAAGCTGGCGCTGAGGATAAATGAGTCGGATCAATGCCGTATTAACGCTCATCAGCGCCGCGCCGCCAAACCCCTGAGCCACGCGCGCTAACGTCAGCATATGCAACGAGTCAGACAAGGCACAAAACAGCGATGCCAACAGAAATACGACCAGACCACACTTATAAATGCGTCGGTAGCCAAACATATCACCTAAAAAAGAGAGCGATAACAGCGAAACAACGATCGCAATTTGGTAGGCGTTCACAATCCAGATTGAGCTGGCGGGTGAGGCCTGAAGATCGGTGGCGATAGTGGGGAGGGCAACATTCGCTATTGCGCCGTCGAGTACTGCCATAGAGATGCCAATAACAATGGTTAAAATTGCGCCATATCGCTGGGGCAATGGCAGACCATCGGTCTGAGTTTTTTCCATAGGAAGTCAATACTGTTGGTATTTATGATGAGAATAATAATTTTAGCATTGATATTCAGGCGTTAGGTCGCAGATTTGTAACTAAGTAAGCAAAGAGCGATTGCTAGGGCTGATACGTGAAATTATAATAAAAACCGGTTCTGATTTTTATAAAACACTCGAAAGGGGTGATAAATGGCAATCGCAGATCTGGATAAACAACCCGATTCTGTATCTTCCGTGCTGAAGGTTTTTGGCATTCTGCAGGCGCTGGGTGAAGAGCGCGAAATTGGTATTACCGAGTTGTCGCAACGCGTCATGATGTCAAAAAGCACCGTTTATCGCTTTTTGCAGACCATGAAAACGCTGGGTTATGTGGCACAAGAAGGGGAGTCTGAGAAATACTCACTGACCCTGAAACTATTCGAGCTGGGTGCTCGCGCGTTACAAAACGTCGATCTTATCCGTAGCGCTGATATTCAGATGCGCGAACTTTCGCGCCTGACCAAAGAGACAGTGCACCTTGGTGCACTGGATGAAGACAGCATCGTCTACATCCATAAAATCGACTCTATGTACAATCTGCGCATGTATTCTCGCGTAGGTCGCCGTAATCCGCTATACAGCACGGCTATCGGTAAAGTTCTGCTGGCATGGCGTGACCGCGATGAAGTGAAGCAGATTCTGGATGGTATTGAGTACAAGCGCAGCACCGACCGTACTATTACCAATACTGATGAGCTGCTGGTATTGCTGGATAAAGTACGCGAGCAGGGCTACGGTGAAGATAACGAAGAACAGGAAGAAGGTCTGCGCTGCATCGGTGTACCGGTGTTTGACCGTTTCGGTGTAGTGATTGCAGGCTTGAGTATTTCATTCCCGACGCTACGTTTCTCAGAAGAACGTTTGCACGAGTATGTGGCGATGCTGCATACGGCTGCGCGTAAAATTTCAGAACAAATGGGTTATAACGACAATCCGTTCTAATCTGATGTAATAGCGTCAAGGTAAAAACCCCAGGTATTTTTGTATCTGGGGTTTTTTATGAACAGTCATAACGTTAGTTGGTGCAAATAACGTAGCGGATGTATTGCTGCTATATTAACCGTTATCAATAATGACTGTGCTTTTTCTTAACAAGGGACAATCCGACAGGCCAATGATACCGCTGTTTGTGTGGACGTATTGCGCGGTGCTGGTTCCGCGGGCGGTCAGATACTGGCATTGCAAGCCCAGGCCCGCTGCATTCTCCTTACTTCCAATCAAAATTCCGTAGCCACTCAGTAATAAACCGATCCAAACCAGAGCTAACAACACAATAGCGCGGATTATCAGACGCATTACAACCTCTTATCTTTTCTCGTTATTATTAGATTAGCCTGTACATGAGATGAAACAAGTGAATCATTCCTAAAAAGATTGAATGCCGATACAGTTAACGCTGGGTTTAGGTAACGCATGATAATTTATAGGCATAAGATGTTGATTCGAAGAGTGGAGCTGGAGTGAAAAAAATTCGCTGGGTAGTGCTGATAGTTGTCGTGCTGGTATGCATACTGATGTGGGCGCAAGTGTTCAACATCATGTGCGATCAGGATGTACAATTTTTCAGCGGTATTTGTGCCATTAATAAATTTATTCCCTGGTAAGCGCATTTTTGCCACAGTTGATTACCTTCTTGTGCGGCAGTGGTAAACTACGCTGTCTACATTGAGGTGGTGAAATGAACGAAGTTTTGAATTCTGGCGCGTTGAGTTTGGCGTCTTTGGCTGTATCGGTGGTGATTCTGGTTGTCGGGCTTGTACTGTGGTTTTTCGTCAATAGGGCAAGTTCGCGTACTAATGAGCAGATTGAGCTGCTTGAAGCATTGTTAGATCAGCAAAAAAGACAGAACGCATTGCTCCGTCGCCTTTGCGAAGCTAACGAACCTGAAAAATCGGCAGAGCCTGCTGTGGTCACAGCGAAGGACGAAGATGATGACATCATCCGCCTGGTAGCTGAGCGGTAAAAACGGTATGACAGGGTGAGGATCTGTTGCTTACGTTCTCAGATGTTTCATCCTGTCGCCAACATGCCAGATTATTTTCTTCTGCATATGTCGTGTAATTAGCACTCTGATTCTCGTGTTAACTCAGTATTTTCAGATGCTCCAGCCAATTAATATCTTATCCCCGGTCTGATATAAATATAATTTCCCATACGATAAAAATATGATTATGTCATTTTTGTGATAGCGATCGTCTTATTAACAGCGAAACGTTTCTCTTACTTTTTTTGTGCATTGTCATCATTCTTTCATTATTTTGGTGCAAAAGCAGAAGGCAGATCTCATTTTTACGCTTGTGACATTTTATGCATTACTAAGCATAAAAAATGATATTCGGCACACCCTGTAACAGCTAATCTGGAACAACCGAAGCTATTGAGCTATGGTAGAAATGTCCCGGCTATGGTGCAAGCCTGGCGGGGGATGGGGCGAGCGGCGGGAATATAACACTACTCAGTGTGGCGCATAACTGTGCAGTTGCTGTTTGATGAACGACAGGATTTGTGCGACCGATCGAGACACGTTTAAAAATGGCTTGCCATTATTAACGTTGTATGTGATAACACGTTTTGGGTTAAACGAGGTACAGTTCTGTTTATGTGTGGCATTTTCAGTAAAGAAGTCCTGAGTAAACACGTTGACGTTGAATACCGCTTCTCTGCCGAACCTTATATTAGTGCCTCAAGCAGTAATGTCTCAGTTTTATCTATGTTATGCCTGCGGGCGAAGAAAATACTCTAAGGAATTTTGCAAATGGCAAAGATTAAAGGTCAAGTTAAGTGGTTCAACGAGTCTAAAGGTTTTGGTTTCATTACTCCGGCTGATGGCAGCAAAGACGTGTTCGTACACTTCTCCGCTATCCAGGGTAACGGCTTCAAAACTCTGGCTGAAGGCCAGAACGTTGAGTTCGAAATTCAGGACGGCCAGAAAGGTCCGGCTGCTGTTAACGTAACAGCTATCTGATCGACACCACTGATTTGAAGCGCATATGCGCAACCATCTCAGATATAAAGCCTCGCCTATGCGGGGCTTTTTAATTCAAAATACGTCTAAATATTTCTAAATGCCCTCCCATTAGCGCTTTGTTGCAAAGGCGTGATGTTCGTAGCATAGTTTTCCCCGCTTTCTTACGACATTTCTCGTTAAATCAGACACCTGAAAAACTATCTTGCTGGAGTTCAGGTGAAAAAGAAAAACGACGGCGACGCGCGCAATTTTACTCCCGTACGTTTTGCCCTGCTTTGTGTGGCAATATTATTGAGTCTGGGATTGCTGCTGGGTCGGGTTGCATGGCTGCAAATTGTCACGCCGACAAGTCTGGTGAAACAGGAAGACATGCGTTCATTACGTGAGGTAACTATTGCCTCGCCGCGCGGGATGATTACCGACAGAGAAGGGCGACCGCTGGCGGTAAGTGTTCCGGTTAACGCCGTATGGGCCGATCCTAAGACTATCATCAGCAAGGGAGGCGTGGGTTATAACGAACGGTGGCAGGCTCTGGCAAGGGCTCTGCATCTGTCACTGAGTACGCTGGCGGAACGCGTTAACAGTAATCCTGGCGGACGTTTTATTTACCTGGCACGACAAATTTCCCCTCAGCAGGCTGAGTGGGTCGATGATCTTAATCTCCCGGGCATTAACCTGCGCGAGGAATCCCGCCGGTTCTATCCTGCAGGCCACGTAGCGGCGAATCTCATAGGTTTTACCAACATTGATGGACAAGGCATTGAAGGGCTGGAAAAAAGCTTTAATAACCAGTTGATGGGTAAACCTGGCTCCCGTCTGGTACGTAAAGACAAATTTGGCCATGTAATCGAGAATATCACCGAAGTCACGCCTGTTCCTGCACACCAATTACAGCTCAGCATCGATGAGCGCCTGCAGACGGTCACCGAAGATGCGTTGGACAATGCCGTTACGTGGAATAAAGCGGAATCAGGAGCCGCAGTGCTGGTCAACATTGCTACCGGTGAAATACTGTCCATGGCAAGCTTTCCTGACTTCAACCCCAATAACCGTGAGGGCGCGGTACTGGATGATTTTCGTAACCGTGCAATAAGCGATACGTTTGAACCCGGTTCAACCGTTAAACCGCTGGTGATCATGACTGCACTCCAGCAGGGGATAGTACAACCGGACAGCGTGATTGATACCCATCCTTTTTACCTTGATGGACATCGCATTCGCGACGTCGGATTTTACCCGGAGCTGTCGTTGACCGGAATTTTGCAGAAATCGAGCGATACCGGCGTGTCGCACCTTTCACTGGCTATGCCTGTTCAAAAGTTGCTGGATACCTATAAGAGCTTTGGTTTTGGCGATCCAACCGGACTGGGATTAACCGGTGAAAGTAGCGGTTTAATGCCTCAACGCCGCTACTGGAGCGATTTGGATCGCGCGACCTTTGCATTCGGCTATGGATTAATGGTAACGCCGCTGCAGTTGGCGCACGTATATGCAACCATTGGTAGTTTTGGTATCTATCGACCCCTTTCGATTACCCGTATTGACCCGCCGGTAATCGGTACCAGAGTGATGCCGGAGGCGCTGGTTCACCAGGTTGAACATATGATGGAAAGCGTCGCGTTACCCGGTGGTGGGGGAACTAAAGCCGCGGTCAGAGATTATCGCGTGGCGGTTAAAACAGGAACGGCAAAGAAAATTGGTGATGACGGTAAGTATGTCGATAAATACGTGGCCTACACGGCAGGCGTTGCGCCAGCGAGCGACCCGAAATTTGCACTGGTGGTCGTCATCAATAATCCGCAAAACGGTGCTTATTATGGCGGGGCTGTCTCTGCGCCTGTCTTCAGCCAGATAATGGGAGATGTCCTGCGTCTGGAGAACGTTAAACCGGATGGCATGCCTGCCGACTCTGATCATCTGCTGGTGATGCACGGCAGCAACGTATCCTCGCCGTCGCTGTAAGTTATTTTCCCAGGGCGCAATTCGCGTTACACTTGCGCCCTTAAGTCACCTGCCGGAGTTGTCATGTCGTTTTCCTGTCCTCTTTGCCACCAGCCTCTTACTCAAGCGAATAACAGTTTTGTCTGCCCCGGGCGGCACCAGTTTGACGTGGCGAAAGAAGGGTATGTCAACTTACTGCCGGTTCAGCATAAGCGGTCGCGCGACCCGGGTGATAGCGCTGAAATGATGCAAGCCAGACGGGTATTTCTTGATGCAGGGCACTATCAACCGTTGCGTGATGCGATTGTGAATGTGCTTAAAGAAAAGTCGAATTCAGAAGATGCAGCGATCCTGGATATTGGCTGTGGGGAAGGGTATTACACCCATGCGTTTGCCGACGCGCTGGCGGGCTGTACAACCTTTGGTCTTGACGTCTCCAAAGTGGCAATTAAAGCCGCAGCCAGACGCTATCCGCAGGTGATCTTTTGCGTTGCCTCCAGCCATCGTCTGCCGTTCGCAGACGAGTCAATGGATGCAATCATCCGGATCTATGCGCCCTGTAAAGCGCAAGAGTTGGCTCGCGTGGTTAAACCGGGTGGATGGGTGATCACCGCCACGCCGGGACCGCGTCATTTAATGGAACTGAAAGGGCTGATTTATGATGAGGTGCGTTTGCATGCGCCCCATACTGAGCAACTGGACGGTTTTGTTCTGCAACAGAGCATTGCGCTGGGATATCAGATGCAGCTTCAGGGCAGCGAGGCCGTTGCGTTACTGCAAATGACGCCGTTCGCCTGGCGGGCAAAGCCGGAAGTGTGGGAAACGTTAGCGGGGAAAACGACGTTTGACTGCCAGACCGACTTTAGTATTCATGTCTGGCAGCGTCTGAATTAACCGTGGAAGTGTGCCCAGAGGATCTGGGCACCGATACCAATCAGCACCACCCCACCCAAAATTTCAGCTCGTTTGCCCAGCATTGGGCCAATGAAACGACCAATCATCATGCCGAGCGTGGACATAATCAATGTGGCGCAGCCGATGGCCAGCGCTGTGGCAATAATGTTGACCTGCAGGAAAGCCAGACCCACCCCGACGGCCATTGCGTCGAGACTGGTGGCAATGGCGGTGGTAACCAGCAGCCAGAAACCGTGGCGGCGCTGCGGTTCTTCCTCTTCATCGCCGTTGTCGCGAAAACCTTCGATTATCATTCGCCCGCCTAAAAAGATCAGCAGAATGAAGGCGATCCAATGGTTCCACTCCAGCACGAATTTGCTGGCCAGCATCCCCATGCCCCAGCCAATCAGTGGCGTAAGCGTTTCAACTGCGCCGAATATCAGTCCGGTGCGCAATGCTTCAGAAAATTTGGGTTTATGCAGGGTGGCGCCTTTGCCAATTGATGCGGCGAAAGCATCCATCGACATGCCGAAAGCGAGAAGAACGGTAGCGGTGAGATTCATAACAGCGTCCTGACCGGGGTATCCATAAAACACATCACTGCCCCCAGTAACCATGCATACAAGCTGGAATCACTGTAAATACAGCGCCATTCAAATATGCATTGCAGTTGATGTGCCTATGGTCTCGCCTGACTAAACCTGTAAGTTCAGTCCGTACGCGCCACGTTTTTCAACGAGTATGTTGACACGTACATTTCCGGAGTCTGGAAATCGGCTACTCCCCAACGACGGGCGCAACCTTAACATATTTTGAGAATATAAAACAAGAAACGCAGAAATAATATTTGACTTCTAGTTGAAAACGATTTTCATTTAGTTTTATTTATAAATAAAACGTTAAAATAAATAACATTGAGGACAGTGAAATATAGCCTTGGCTATGTTTGTTTTTATACTGATATATAAAAACATAGTTCAGGCTATATTTATAAGCTATTGATTCGAAATTAATAGTTTATATATCCTTTCAAGATCGTCTATATTTCGTACGCGAATCAACAATCTTCGATGTTCTAATTGCATCACCAATACACCGTCTTCAGATAAATTCATCTCTTTAATGCGGTTATATTCAATCCAGACGTTGGCGAAGAAAAAGCCTTTCTGCTTGAAGATGATTTTTGGCGTACGGATCCAGAACAGATACAAACCCATCAATACCAGTGCACATAATAACCATGTGGTAAATTGCGCGCCGTGGCTGGTGATGTTGTTGTAGATAAGAATAGCTACCAGGCCAAGGAAGATAACGCTGTCGACTCTGCTGCGGGGAAGCAGGGCGACAGTAAGCAGAGTAGGGCCATTACGGCGGGGCATGATGAACTGATCGTAAATGGCATACGCCAGCAGCGAAAAGATAAATAGAACCAGCACCAGGTCCGTGATAGTCATGAATCCTCAACCCTCTAAATAGAAAAACCGGGGGCAAGCCCCCGGTGATGTACAACAGTTTTACAGGCCGAGCAGTCCGACAGCGTAGCCCGCGATACCGATGACGAAGAAGCCAACGATGATCCACAGCGGGTTCACTTTCTTACGCAACAGCCACATACAGGCGAATGTCAGCAGCAGAGGAACCAGACCCGGCATCAGCTGGTCAAGGATAGTCTGCACAGTGGTAACACGAGTCTGACCATCCTGACCGGTGATAGTAGAAACCACCAGTGGAATGTTTACGTGCGTCCACTTGTTAACCAATGCCCCCATGACAAACAGGCCGAGGATTGACGCCCCCTCAGTCAGTTTCTGCAGGAAGCCGCCGCCCATATCTTTAACGATATCGACACCTTTACGGTAGCCATATGCCACACCGTAATAACGGGTTGCCAGACGAACCAGGTTAAACAGAACGAAGAACAGCAATGGCCCCAGCAGGCTGCCGCTCATCGCGATACCTGCGCCGAGCGCGGCGAATACTGGGCGAACGGTACCCCAGAAGATCGGGTCGCCGACGCCTGCCAGCGGACCCATCAGACCAACTTTGATACCGTTGATGGCACCATCGTCAATCTCTGCGCCGTTTGCACGTTGTTCTTCCATCGCCAGCGTAACGCCCAGTACTGGAGCCGCTACGTACGGATGAGTGTTAAAGAATTCCAGGTGACGCTTAATCGCTTGCTTACGTGCGTCGTTGTTTTCCGGGTACAAGCGGCGGATAGCCGGCACCATGGAGAAACAGAAACCCAGCGCCTGCATACGTTCGAAGTTCCATGAACCCTGAAACAGGTTAGAACGAATGAACACGCCACGAATGTCACTCGGAGTGAGTTTTTTCTCGGTGGTAGTTTTAGTCATATCAACCATTTCGCTCACCTGCTAGTCCAGTTCGTTATCGAGATCGTTATTGCCAGCCGCAGCAGCAGGTGCACCGGCTACGCGGTTATATTTCGGGCTCAGCTGAATGTAGAGGATCGCCATTACTGCGCCAATCACACCCAGAGCAACCAGGTTGAAGTTAGTAAATGCCGCGGTGACGAAGCCGAGGTAGAAGAATGGCATCAGGTAGCCTGCGCGCATCATGTTGATGACCATCGCATAACCAACCACCACGATCATACCGCCTGCGATGTTCAGACCGCCGGTCACGACTTCCGGAATGGCGTTAAGCATGCTCTGAACTTCACTGGTACCAACAGAAATCGCTACGATTACCGCTGGGATAGCGATACGCATAGCCTGCAGGAACAGAGAGGATACATGCAGCCAGGAGAGTGCCGTCAGGTTACCGTTTTCGGCCGCCTTATCCGCTGCGTGCTGGAATGCTACGGTGATAGTACGAACGATAATGGTCAGTACCTGGCCTGCGGCTGCCAGTGGGATAGCCAGCGCGATACCGGCACCAATGCTTTGGTGACCTGCGATAACCAGAACGGTAGAGATAATTGAGGCCAGTGCGGCATCTGGTGCAACCGCAGCACCGATGTTCATCCAGCCCAGGGCGATCATTTCCAGGGTACCACCGATGATAATACCGGTTTTCATGTCCCCGAGAACGGCACCAATCAGCGTACAGGCCACCAACGGACGGTGGAACTGAAATTCATCGAGTACCGACTCCATACCCGCGATACATGCGACGATGAACACCAGCACAATCTGAAGAGTGGTAATCTCCATTGTACTTCTCCTATTGCTATACAGACTTAAGTGTGAAAACTAAGTAAATGCCAGGAAATTATTTCACCTTGGCAATCAAATCCATCATTTTCAGTTTCTGATCGGTAGAAACCTTACGTGCCTCAAGCTCAATACCGCGTTCGTTGAGTTTCTTGAAGGCTTCGATGTCTTTGTCATCGACAGAAATTGCGTTGTTTACCTGCGTTTTACCCTGACGGAAAGCCATACCGCCAATGTTTACGGAGGTAATTTTCACACCACCTTCAACGATACGTTCTACGTCGGTTGGGTTGGTGAACAACAGCATCACACGCTCACCTGCATATTTAGGGTTGTTGTAGACGCGGATCATTTTTGCGACATCAACCACATGCGCCGTCACACCCGGAGGTGCTACCTGAGTCAGCAGCGTTTTACGCACGGTATCGGCGGCAACTTCATCACTGACGACGATAATGCGTGTTACGTTGGTTTCTTTGGTCCAGCGAGTTGCCACCTGACCATGGATTAAACGGTCATCAATACGCGCCAGGCCGATCTGCATATAATCGTTCGGACCCATCGGTTTGGCGGGAGCTGCTGCTTTTGGCGCTGCTACTGGGGCAGGAGCGGCTTTCTCAACCGGTTTGGCTTTCAGCGCTTTCACGCCTTCGCTACCGGTTTCAACGGCCAGTGCCACTAATTCATCAAAGCTCGGGTTGTCATCACGCGCCATGAAGGTTTCAACCAGCATGGGAATGTTCACACCGGCGATAACTTCGTAATGCTCTTTATCGACGACAATGCGGCTTGCAGCGTTAAACGGGCTGCCTCCCCATGTGTCAACGAGAAACAGCACGCCTTTACTGGTATCGAGTTTTGCCAACTGAGCGTTGTACTTTTCGATCAGCGTTTCGGCATTTTCGCCTGGAACGAAATCTATCCAGCCGACATTTTCCTGCTCGCCTAACAGCATTTCTGCCGTCTTAAGTAACTGCTCTGCAGCCCAACCATGTGTGCCTATTACAATAGCAATGGTCACTTGCTACCTCCTTTATTATCGTTAACACATCAACGTGAAGATGTATTTGAATCGTCGTCCGCAATCGAATCGATTCAGATAAGGGTTACAAAGAAAAACCTATGATTTTCGTGAATTATTTTAGATATCGAAAAAAATATTTTATGTGATGAAGATCCGTAATTTAACTTCCGATTTAAAGAAATTTCGAAGGGTAAAATATCTCCGAAACAACTTATTGCAAAGGAAGGTAAATCTTTGCTAAAAACCGCTTCTCTCTGTTATGTTTAGCATCTGTTTAATTACTCAGGAGTATAGGGCAGTAGCCCACCATATGGATCGTCACCGACGTCATTTCACCTTCAGGCCGTATCAAGCCTGTCAGATTGGCACTTTTTGCCACAAATTTTCTCTGCATATCGCTTTAACGCCTGAGATCCTCAGCGCGCAGTTTGGTCATTCCTTAAGCAGGAGCTTGTCATGGAATTATTAATGGACCCGCAGATTTGGGTGGGTTTGCTCACGCTTGTCGTTCTTGAAATTGTTCTGGGTATTGATAACCTGGTCTTCATTGCGATCCTGGCTGATAAGCTGCCGCCGAAACAGCGAGATAAAGCGCGTTTAATCGGTTTGTCGCTGGCACTGATTATGCGTCTGGGCCTGTTGTCCGTGATTTCGTGGATGGTGACGCTGACAAAGCCGCTGTTCACGGTAATGGACTATGCGTTCTCGGGGCGCGATCTGATTATGCTGCTGGGGGGTATCTTCCTCTTGTTCAAGGCTACGACAGAGTTGCATGAGCGGCTGGAAAACCGTGAACATGATACCGGGCAGACGAAAGGGTATGCGAGCTTTTGGGTTGTCGTAACGCAGATTGTCATCCTCGATGCAGTGTTCTCGCTGGATGCCGTGATTACGGCGGTCGGTATGGTCAACCATCTGCCAGTGATGATGGCGGCAGTAGTGATTGCCATGGCCGTGATGCTGTTGGCTTCTAAGCCGCTGACACGTTTTGTGAACCAACATCCGACGGTGGTGGTGCTGTGTTTGAGCTTCCTGTTGATGATTGGTCTGAGCCTGGTTGCCGAAGGGTTTGGCTTCCATATTCCGAAAGGCTATCTGTATGCGGCGATTGGCTTCTCAATCATCATTGAGCTGTTTAACCAGATTGCCCGTCGTAACTTTATTCGCCACCAGTCGACGCTGCCATTGCGTGCGCGTACTGCCGATGCGATTCTCCGTCTGATGGGCGGTAAACGTCAGGCCAGCGCGCAGATGGAATCCGACAATCCGGTACCGGTTCCCGTCCCGGAAGGCGCATTTGTAGAAGAAGAACGCTATATGATCAACGGCGTCCTCTCTTTGGCGTCGCGTTCATTACGCGGCATTATGACGCCTCGTGGGGAGATTAGCTGGGTTGATGCAGACCTGAGCGTGGAGGAAATTCGCGAGCAGTTGCTTTCGTCACCTCATAGCCTGTTCCCGGTATGCCGTGGCGAACTGGATGAAATCATCGGTATCGTGCGTGCTAAAGAGCTGCTGGTGGCGCTGGAAGACGGTGTGGATGTGGCGGCGATTGCCTCTGCCTCTCCGGCTATTGTTGTTCCGGAAACGCTGGACCCGATCAATCTGTTAGGCGTTCTGCGTCGTGCCCGCGGTAGCTTCGTTATCGTCACTAACGAGTTTGGCGTAGTACAGGGTCTGGTCACGCCGCTGGATGTATTAGAAGCCATCGCCGGTGAATTCCCTGATGCCGATGAAACGCCTGAAATTATAGCTGATGCAGGCGGTTGGTTGGTCAAAGGCGGTACCGATCTGCATGCGTTGCAACAGGCGCTGGACGTGGATACGTTAGTGAATGAAGACGAAGACATCGCTACGGTGGCAGGTTTAGTCATTGCGGCTAACGGCCATATTCCTCGTGTAGGTGATGTTATCGAGGTCGCACCGCTGAGCATTACGATTGTCGAAGCGAATGACTATCGTGTGGATTTAGTTCGCATTGTTAAAGAACAACCCGCTCACGACGAAGACGAGTAACCGGGTTTAGCGAAATGGCATGACGGGCATACTGTGTCTCCCGTTATGCCGGGTGGGCGGCGGCGTGCTGCCCGCCAGCCATTTTGGAAAATCGCGCAGCGGCATTGGCTTGGCATACAGAAAACCTTGCAATAAATGTACGCCGTGTCGGCGCAAATGCTGAGCTTGCGCCTGTGTCTCAACGCCTTCCGCCACCAGTTCGATATTCAATTTTTTCCCCAAAGCGATAATAATGTCTGTGACGGTTGAGTTCACGGCGTCTGTTCCTATTGCCGAAGTAAATGATTTATCGATCTTCAGCACATCCGGGCGGAGCTTTTCCAGCCAGGAGAGCGAGCTATTGCCGGTACCGAAATCATCAATCGCCAGTTTTACGCCAAGCCGATTTAATTCGCGTACGACCCGATAATCCACATCCAGTAACGCATCGCGTTCGGTCAGTTCGATAACCAATTGCTGGATTGGGTGCTGGCTGAACCAGTACTGATTAAGATCTTTTAGCAACGTGCCATTACGAAAATGGCTGGCGGCGACATTAATCCCAATATGAAACTGGCTGCTCATCGGGAAAACGTGTCGTTGCTGAATGGTTTCTGCGATGACATGACGGGTAAGCGGCACAATCAGGTTGTGCTCCTCAGCAATGGGAATAAACACTTCCGGAGAGATCCAACCCTGGCGTGGGTTATTCCAGCGTAAAAGGATTTCCACGCCCATGCATTGCTGGGTTTGCGCATTAAGCAGCGGCTGGCAAAATAGTTCGAATTCCCGAGCAGCAAGGGCCAGATTAATCTCCCATGAGAAACTCATTCTGCTGGCGGTAGCCAGCCATGCCAGATAACCCACTAATAAACTTAGGATCACCGCCAGCGGCAGCTGTGTTGGCAGGTGTTTTACCGCCAACTCACTGGGACCGGGGCCGGTGACGCTAATGGTAAACGGGAAATGTTGAGATGAAAGCTGGTAGCGTTTTTCATCATTTAGCTTAGGCAGCGTATCGACAACACCTTGATCATACAGTAGATGCCGATTACCAACGGTTAAGCTGGCATCGGTGATCTGCGGCGGCTGGGGTTCAAGCAACATAGACGACAATAAGTCAATATTGACGATTTCCAGCACGCCATCTTCACCATCGGCAGAGGACGGATACCACTGAGTCAGAATCGGACTGCCTTTAATCAAAGAATGGTCGGTAGACAGCAGCAGTTGCGGTTCCCTGCTGGGTAATTCGGGCTGCAGTTGACTAATGGGAACATTACGATAACCAAAAATGCTGGAGCAATAGAGGATCCCGCTTTGAATCAGATTAATAGAACGCACCGTTTGCAACCTTGCGGCATGTTTGCTTAAGGGTAAACGCGCCACTGAGCAGGGGAGGCCAATCAACGGCAGCAATACATCCCGTCCGGTCTGCAAGGGTAAAAGCACGTCATCCAGTTCTTCTACAGCATGGTTGGCAAAGGTGACGATATTTCGGTGATTTAAATTACGCTCCGAAATAAATCGGACAGTTAATGTGAGGATGAGCGTCAGTAGTGCACATACTGTGCAGACGATTAAGCGATTCCGGCGATAATTTTTAATGATCCGTTGTGCTGTTTGCATGCGGGCCGCCCGATAAGCCGTTGGTCACAGAAGCCAACAGCAACAGAGCAAGTGTAGTGGGGAAAATTACAGTAGACGAGGGAGAGGGGGCAAATTCGCCCATCCGTCGCAGATGGGCGAAAATTAAGTATTAGTCACATTGAACTTTGATCGCCAGGCCACCGCGTGACGTTTCGCGGTATTTGGCGTTCATGTCTTTACCCGTTTCGTACATAGTCTCAATGACTTTATCCAGCGAGACGCGCGGCGCGCTGGTACGGCGCATTGCCATACGCGCAGCGTTGATCGCCTTCACTGAAGCAATTGCGTTACGCTCAATGCACGGAACCTGTACCTGACCGGCAACCGGATCGCAGGTTAAACCGAGGTTATGTTCCATGCCGATTTCAGCAGCAACACACACCTGCTCCGGGCTTGCGCCTAACAGTTCAGCCAGACCCGCGGCAGCCATGGAGCAGGCTACGCCCACTTCACCCTGACAACCTACTTCTGCACCAGAGATAGAGGCGTTCATTTTGTACAACGCGCCAATCGCACCGGCCGCCAGGAAATAGCGGGTATAGATATCCGGGCTAACGGACTCAATGAAATGATCGTAATAGGCCAGTACCGCAGGCACGATACCGCAGGCACCGTTGGTTGGCGCTGTCACTACGCGACCGCCCGCGGCGTTTTCTTCGTTAACGGCCAACGCAAACATGTTCACCCAGTCGATCACGTTCATTGGATCGTTGGACAGCTTATCGCTGGAAACCAGCATACGACGCAGGGCTGAAGCACGGCGAGGAACGCGCAGCGGACCCGGCAGCACACCTTCGGTGTTCATGCCACGATCGATACATGCCTGCATGGTTTGCCAGACGTGGCCAAAGTACTCTTCAATCTCTTTCTTACTGTGCAGCGCAAGTTCGTTCTGCATTGCCATGCCAGAGAGAGACAGGCCGGTGCTGTTGCAATATTCCAGCATTTCAGTAGCGGATTTGAACGGATAAGGCACGCTGACCTCGCCCGAGGCATCCTGACCAAAATGTTCTTCATCAACGATGAATCCACCGCCGATTGAGTAGTAGGTTTTGCTATAAATGACGGTTTCGCCATTGTACGCATGGATCTGCATTCCGTTTTCATGCAGCGGCAGGTTGCCGTTGTGAAAACGCATCCCGTCATTCTGCGGGAAATCCACTTCGTGCTGACCCTGCGCAAGCAGCAGGCGTCCACGCGTTTCTACGTCGCGGATGAATCCGGGGATGCTATCAATATCCACGGTAGCAGGCTCATTGCCCGCCAGACCCATAATAATGGCGATATCGGTGTGGTGACCTTTACCCGTGAGCGACAGTGAACCATACACGTCGACGGCGACACGAGTAACGCTGTCCAGTAATCCTTTTTCGACCAGGTCATCGACGAACTGTTTACCCGCCTTCATAGGCCCTACGGTATGGGAAGATGAGGGACCAATCCCCACCTTAAACATGTCGAATAGACTAATCACGATAATACTCCTACAGGGCGACTGGGCTTTCCAGTAACGATGTTATAACTGCGCATAGTGTAAGAGGGAACGCGGCGATCGGCTTAACTATTCACATGAATTAAACTAATAGATAACCGCGGTTTTACTAATGTTGTGACCTGAGTTTCAAGTTGTCTATTGTGTGCGTAAAGATAAGTATAGTCAGGGCTTGACGCCAATTTGCAGCGCCAGCTCACGAATTATTCCGGCAGTCATTCCCCAGACGAAATATTGCTCATACCAGGAAAGCCATACGCGATGTGAATCGCCACGACGGTAAATATCCAACGGGTGGTAACGACCTAAATGCAAGGCCTGGGCCAGCGGCATTTCGAACACTGCGGAAACTTCATCTTCACTGGCGCGATACGGCAGATTAGGCGGGATAATGCCTACCACAGGGGTGACCTGGAAACCGGTCACGCTGTCGACAGGCGGCAGAACGCCAATCACTTCTACGCATGAAGGTGGGATCGCCACCTCCTCCTGCGCTTCGCGAAGGGCGGCGGCAATTAACGAGGCATCACTGCTATCCACTGCCCCACCGGGGAATGCGACCTGTCCGGCGTGCTTGCGCAGGTGAACGGAACGCTGGGTTAACAGCAACCCCGGCTGTGGGCGACGCACGACGGGGATCAGTACGGCGGCCTGGCGCTGGTTTAACGCGGCATGATTGACCTGCGGGCGCAGGAGTTGAAAGCGCGATAAAAAATCATCAAGCGTCAGGCTGCTGTATTCCACGTGTCAATTCTCCAGTTGGTGCAAAATGCGATTCACTTTATCAAATGTTTCCTGATATTCAGCGTCTTCCTGACTGTCTGCAACAATACCACCGCCTGCGGAGCAATAAATTTGTCCGTTTGTGGCTGTCAGCGTGCGAATGGTAATGCTGGTATCCATATTGCCGCAAAAGCTCAGATAACCAATGCTGCCGCACCAGGCGTTGCGTCTTTGCGGCTCCAGTTCGTCGATAATTTCCATCGCCCGCACTTTCGGCGCGCCGGTAATAGAGCCGCCGGGGAAGGCGGCGCGTAGCAGATCGGTGGCGTATAATGACTCAGGCAGACGTGCGGTAATGGTGCTGACCAAATGATGAACGGCAGGGAACGGTTCGACGATAAACAGCTCCGGAACCTGTACCGAACCCGGTACGGCAACGCGGCCAATATCATTACGCATCAAATCGACGATCATCAGGTTTTCCGCACGATCCTTCGGCGAATTCGCCAGTCGCCGGGCCTGCTCACGATCGGCATCGGTATCTCCAAGCCTCGGTAGCGTGCCTTTAATCGGACGCGTCTGTATGTGCTGGTTTTCCAGCAGAATAAATCGTTCCGGCGAAAGGCTGAGGATTGCACCTTCCTCAAGACGAATAAATGCACTAAACGGGGCGCGGTTGGCGTGATTGAGAGTGACAAATGCCTGCCACTCATCGCCCTGGTAATGCGCCTGAAAACGCTGGGCAAGATTGACCTGGTAACAGTCACCGCTGTGCAGATAATCCTGCACCTGGCGGAATTTTTCGCCGTACTGAGCACGGCTCATATTAGACTGCCACGCCGAAGTTAATGTAAACGGCTCACGCGTTGGCGGTTGTTGCGCGTCGAGCCATTTCAGGCGAGCCTCGACATCGGTATGGCTGAGCAGCGATACGGTCTGCAACTGGTGATCGACAATCAGTGCCCAGTCGTAAATGCCAACGGCCATATCCGGCAGCGTAATATCGCGCTCTGCAATAGTGGGCAGAGATTCGAAGCGTCGGCCAAGATCGTAGCCAAACAGACCTAACGCACCGCCCTGAAACGGCAGGTCGGGGTGATATTCGGGGTGAATCTTGTGTGCGGTTAGTGCGGAATGTAATACCGTCATGGGATCATCAAGCGAGCGAGAGGTGGCGTGCCCGTCCTGCACTACGGTCTCTGTAGCTTGCGTAACAAGCGTGGTGACGGGATCTGCCACCAGAATATCAAAGCGGTTATGCGGATGGTCGGCTTGACCCGAATGCAGCAGCATCGCCCAGGGCAGATGGCTTAATGTCGAAAAATAGCGTTCAGCGGCGTCCTGACGCCAGGGTAATGTGATTACTGCGGGAGATAACGTCTTCATCAGTCCTGACTCGTTGCTACTCTACTGGCTAACTGCCCGGTAGCATGAAATAATTAGCGCAGACAATTTAGCAGGAGTTAACAATGTTTGCAGGTTTACCTTCACTCAGTCATGAGCAGCAGCAAAAAGCGGTAGAGCGTATTCAGGAGCTGATGTCGCAGGGGATGAGCAGCGGACAAGCCATTGCTCTTGTTGCTGAAGAGTTACGCGCCAGTCATACCGGCGAGCGGATCGTGGCGCGCTTTGAAGATGAAGACGAATAACGCCGCTTAAACTGCAGCGATAATCTTAATCTCAACTTTGTATTTCGGGTTCATCAACCCGGCCTGAACGGTACAACGTACCGGCGCGTGACCAGCAACAACCCACGCGTCCCAGGCTTTGTTCATGGCGGCAAAATCATTTTTGTCTGCCAAAAACAGGGTGGCATCAAGAATACGTGACTTGTTGCTGCCTTGTTTTTCCAGCACCGCATCAATTTGCGCCAGCGTATTTGCCGTTTGCTCAAAAGCGTCTGCATCCAGATTTTCCGGCACGCCGGTGTAATACAGCGTGTTGTTGTGGATAACCACGTCGGACCAACGCGCTTCGGCATCAATGCGCACAATCGTCATAAATCATTCCTCATTTACGTGTTTTCAAATGGCTTTGGGTTGCGCCAAGACTGCCATAATGTTGTGCCCACGTCACCTCTTCAACTGGCGAAAGAGCTGCTGGCCTGACATAATCCCTGTTCAAATGAACAGGGGGCAGTGTGACGGACGATTTTGCAGCAGACGGTCAGTTGGCTAAAGCGATACCGGGTTTTAAACCGCGAGAACCACAGCGGCAGATGGCCATCGCCGTCAGTCATGCCATCGAAAAATCACAACCGTTGGTGGTAGAAGCCGGAACCGGGACGGGTAAAACCTATGCTTATCTTGCCCCAGCGCTGCGTGCCGGAAAGAAGGTCATTGTCTCCACGGGCTCGAAGGCGTTGCAGGATCAGCTATACAGCCGCGATCTCCCGACCGTCGCTAAGGCACTAAAGTTCACCGGTAAACTGGCGCTGCTGAAAGGGCGTTCAAACTATCTGTGCCTTGAACGTCTCGAACAGCAGGCACTCGCGGGTGGTGACTTGCCGGTACAAACGTTAAGCGACGTCATCCTGTTGCGCTCCTGGTCAAATCAAACCCTTGATGGGGACATCAGCACCTGCGTCAGCGTGGCGGAAGACTCTCAGGCCTGGCCGTTGGTCACCAGCACTAATGACAACTGTCTGGGCAGCGACTGCCCTCTGTATAAAGAGTGTTTTGTCGTGAAAGCGCGTAAAAAAGCGATGGATGCCGATGTCGTCGTGGTTAACCATCATCTGTTTCTCGCTGATATGGTGGTAAAAGAGAGCGGGTTTGGCGAACTGATCCCGGAAGCTGATGTAATGATCTTCGATGAAGCGCATCAGCTACCGGATATCGCCAGCCAGTACTTTGGTCAATCGCTCTCCAGTCGCCAGCTGTTAGACCTGGCGAAAGACATCACCATTGCCTATCGCACCGAGCTGAAAGACACTCAGCAGTTGCAAAAGTGCGCCGATCGCCTTGCACAAAGCGCTCAGGACTTCCGCTTGCAACTTGGTGAGCCGGGCTATCGCGGAAACCTGCGGGAACTGCTGGCCGACCAGCGCGTACAGCGCGCGTTTTTGCTGCTCGATGACACGCTGGAGCTATGTTATGACGTGGCGAAGCTGTCTCTTGGGCGTTCGGCGTTGCTGGATGCCGCGTTTGAACGCGCCACACTTTACCGTGCGCGCCTGAAGCGTCTGAAAGAGATCAACCAGCCAGGCTTCAGCTACTGGTATGAATGCACCTCCCGCCATTTCACTCTCGCGCTGACGCCGCTCACTGTGGCGGATAAATTCAAAGAAGTGATGGAACAAAAGCCGGGCTGCTGGATTTTTACTTCTGCGACGCTGTCGGTAAACGATGACCTTCATCATTTCACCGCGAGGTTGGGGATTGAAGATGCCGAGTCGATGTTATTGCCGAGTCCATTTGATTACACGCGCCAGGCGCTGCTGTGCGTGCCGCGTAATCTCCCGCAAACCAACCAGCCGGGGGCTGCGCGCCAGTTAGCATCCATGCTGCGACCTATTATTGAAGCGAACAACGGTCGCTGCTTTATGCTGTGCACTTCGCACGCGATGATGCGCGATCTGGCGGAACAATTCCGCGCCACCATGACGCTTCCCGTTCTGCTGCAGGGCGAAACCAGTAAAGGGCAACTGTTACAGCAGTTTGTCAGCGCAGGTAATGCGCTACTGGTTGCCACCAGCAGCTTCTGGGAAGGCGTGGACGTGCGCGGTGATACGCTGTCGCTGGTGATAATCGACAAACTGCCGTTTACCTCGCCGGACGACCCGCTGTTAAAAGCCCGAATGGAAGATTGTCGACTGCGCGGCGGCGATCCGTTTGAAGACGTCCAGTTGCCGGATGCGGTCATCACCCTGAAGCAGGGGGTAGGGCGTCTGATACGTGATGCCGACGATCGCGGCGTGCTGGTGATTTGCGACAATCGTCTGGTTATGCGGCCATACGGCGCCACCTTCCTGGCGAGTCTTCCTCCTGCGCCGCGGACGCGTGACATAGCTCGCGCGGTTCGCTTTCTTGCCATACCAACGACTGAGTAATTTGTTACGGAGTGTGGTAAGATGCGCGCCAAATTTATTGATCTGATCACAAACACCCATGCGAATTCTGGCTATCGATACCGCCACAGAGGCGTGCTCTGTTGCCCTGTGGAATGACGGTACTATCAAGGCTCACTTTGAGCTTTGCCCACGAGAACACACCCAACGAATTTTACCGATGGTTCAGGAAATCCTGGCCGCTGGCGATCTCACGTTAACCGATATCGACGCCCTGGCGTTTGGTCGCGGTCCCGGCAGTTTCACCGGCGTGCGTATCGGTATTGGCATTGCTCAGGGGCTGGCGTTAGGCACAAACTTACCGATGATCGGCGTCTCCACCCTGGCGACCATGGCGCAGGGCGCCTGGCGTAAGTCGGGCGCGACTCGTGTACTGGCGGCGATTGATGCGCGAATGGGCGAAGTCTACTGGGCCGAATACCAGCGTGATGACAACGGCAACTGGCACGGTGAAGAAACCGAAGCGGTGTTAACCCCCGAGCAGGTACATGAGCGTTTACTGCAGCTTTCTGGCGAGTGGGTAACTGTTGGGACGGGCTGGCCAGCCTGGCCTGAGCTTGGTAAAGACAGCGGTCTGACGCTCAGCGATGGTGACGTGCTGCTTCCTGCTGCTGAAGATATGCTGCCTGTCGCCGCGCAAATGCTGGATGCGGGTAAGACCGTAGCGGTCGAACACGCGGAACCGGTTTATTTACGTAACACCGTGGCGTGGAAGAAACTTCCCGGTAAAGAATGAATCTTAGTAGTACATCCCCGGTTTATTTTCATAGACGTCGGTGCACAGCATTGTGAACAGGCCGGGGCAGAAGCTAAGAAAAGGGAGTCGCAATATGGCGGTGCAAAAGCAGTTATTGAAAGGTGTGTTGGCGGGGGCCTTGGCGTTAATGCTTAGCGGCTGCGTCACCATCCCGGATGCGATTAAAGGTTCGAGCCCGGTGCCGCAGCAGGATCTGGTGCGGGTGATGAATGCGCCGCAGCTGTATGTCGGACAGGAAGCGCGTTTTGGTGGCAAAGTGGTGGATATTCAGAACCAGCAGGGAAAATCCCGTCTGGAAATTGCCACCGTTCCGCTCGATAGTGGTGCGCGTCCAGTGCTGGGTGAAGCCTCTCGCGGGCGGATTTATGCTGATGTAAATGGCTTCCTCGACCCGGTGGACTTTCGCGGGCAACTGGTCACCGTCGTCGGCCCGATTAGCGGTACGGTGGACGGAAAAATAGGTAATACGCCGTATAAATTCATGCTGATGCAGGTAACCGGTTATAAACGCTGGCATATTACTCAGCAGATTGTCATGCCGCCTCAGCCTATCGACCCCTGGTTCTACGGTGCGCGTGGCTGGCCTTACGGTGGCTATGGCGGATGGGGCTGGTACAATCCCGGCCCGGCACAGGTTCAGACCATAGTAACAGAGTAACTCTTTGTTTTATTGGTAAAAGAAACAGCGGTCTGTCCGCTGTTTCTGCATTAACGTGGATATAAGAAAAATAAATAGTGACGTGCTTCGCAACCTTGTCGTTGTGTAATAAACAAACTGGTACGCTGAGTTAATATTATGTTAACAGTTTGTTTATTGTCTGGGGTTGTGATGACGACGAATACGCATTTTAGAGGTGATGTATTGAAAAAGGTTTGGCTTAACCGTTATCCCGCTGGTGTTCCTGCGGAGATCAATCCTGACCGTTATCAATCCCTGGTGGAACTCTTTGAACACTCAGTAAGACGGTATGCCGATCAGCCCGCGTTTGTAAACATGGGGGAGGTGATGACCTTCCGCAAGCTTGAAGAGCGTAGCCGTGCGTTTGCCGCTTATTTGCAACAGGGGCTCGGGCTGAAAAAGGGCGATCGCGTCGCGCTGATGATGCCGAATCTGCTGCAATATCCGGTCGCGCTGTTTGGGATTTTACGTGCCGGCATGATTGTCGTGAACGTGAACCCGCTGTACACGCCTCGCGAGTTGGAACATCAGCTCAACGATAGCGGCGCGTCGGCGATTGTCATCGTATCTAACTTTGCCCACACGCTGGAAAAAGTAGTCGACAAAACGTCTGTGCAACACGTGATCCTGACGCGTATGGGCGATCAGCTGTCCACAGCCAAAGGGACGCTGGTTAACTTCGTCGTCAAGTATATCAAGCGTCTGGTGCCGAAATATCACCTGCCGGATGCCATCTCGTTTCGCAGTGCGCTGCAAAACGGTTATCGCATGCAGTATGTGAAGCCCGAAGTCGTGTCGGAAGATTTGGCATTCCTGCAATATACTGGCGGGACAACCGGCGTGGCGAAAGGCGCGATGCTTACACACCGCAACATGCTGGCTAACCTGGAGCAGGTTAATGCCACCTATGGCCCGTTGCTGCATCCGGGTAAAGAGCTGGTGGTAACGGCCCTACCGCTGTATCACATTTTTGCGCTAACGATGAACTGCCTGCTGTTTATTGAGCTAGGTGGTCAAAACCTGCTGATTACTAACCCGCGTGATATTCCGGGGCTGGTAAAAGAGCTGGCGAAGTATCCATTTACCGCGATGACTGGCGTCAATACGCTGTTTAACGCGCTGCTGAATAACAAAGAGTTCCAGCAACTGGATTTCTCTTCACTCCACCTCTCGGCAGGCGGCGGAATGCCGGTTCAACAGGCGGTAGCTGAACGTTGGGTGAAGCTGACAGGTCAGTATCTGCTGGAAGGCTACGGCCTGACGGAGTGCGCGCCGTTGGTAAGTGTCAACCCTCACGATATCGACTACCACAGCGGCAGTATCGGGTTACCGGTGCCTTCCACCGAGGTCAAGCTGGTGGACGACGACGACAACGAAGTGCCGCCGGGAGAACCGGGGGAGCTCTGCGTGAAAGGCCCGCAGGTGATGCTGGGCTACTGGCAGCGACCAGACGCCACTGACGAAATCGTCAAAGACGGCTGGCTGCACACCGGCGATATTGCAGTGATGGATGATGAAGGCTTCCTGCGTATTGTCGATCGTAAGAAGGACATGATCCTCGTGTCCGGCTTTAACGTCTATCCGAACGAAATTGAAGACGTGGTCATGCAACATCCTGGCGTGCAGGAAGTGGCTGCGGTTGGTGTTCCGTCCGGCAGCAGCGGTGAAGCGGTAAAAATTTTCGTGGTGAAGAAAGACGCCTCGTTAACCGATGAAGCGCTGGTCACTTTCTGTCGTCGTCACCTGACGGGCTATAAAGTACCGAAGCTGGTGGAGTTTCGCGATGAGTTGCCGAAATCTAACGTCGGTAAAATTTTGCGACGAGAATTACGTGACGAAGCGCGCGCCAAAGTGGACAATAAAGGCTGAGCGTTAAGTCAGCCAGCAGAAAACGCCGGGTAATCCGGCGTTTTTTTTGGCGCAAACCTAAGAGAGCACGATTTGAATTATCAAATGATCACCACGGACGACGCGTTGGCCACGCTGTGCGAAGCCGTCCGTGAATTTCCGGCGATAGCCCTGGATACAGAATTTGTTCGCACGCGTACCTATTATCCGCAGTTGGGGCTGATCCAGCTGTTTGATGGCAAACACGTTGCTCTGATTGATCCGCAGGGGATCACCGACTGGTCGCCGCTGCGCGATATTCTGCGTGATACTGCCATCACCAAATTCCTACATGCAGGCAGCGAAGATCTGGAAGTGTTTCTCAACACTTTTGGCGAACTGCCGCAGCCGTTGATTGATACACAGATTCTGGCTGCTTTTTGCGGTCGTCCGCTGTCGTGGGGCTTTGCCGCGATGGTGGAAGAGTTTACGGGCGTGGCGCTCGACAAAAGCGAGTCGCGTACCGACTGGCTGGCCAGACCGCTGACCGAGCGTCAGTGTGAGTACGCGGCGGCTGATGTCTGGTATCTATTACCGATCACCACAAAACTGATGGTCGAAACTGAAGCCAGCGGCTGGCTGCCAGCCGCACTGGACGAATGTCGCTTAATGCAGCAGCGTCGCCAGGAGGTTCTGGCACCTGAAGACGCATGGCGCGACATCACCAACGCCTGGCAACTGCGTACCCGTCAGTTGGCCTGCCTGCAACTGCTTGCCGACTGGCGACTGCGTAAAGCTCGTGAGCGCGATCTGGCGGTGAATTTTGTGGTGCGTGAAGAACACCTGTGGTCGGTCGCTCGTTATATGCCGGGCAGTCTGGGTGAGCTGGATAGTCTGGGACTTTCCGGCAGTGAAATTCGCTTCCACGGCAAGACGCTGATCTCCCTGGTAGAAAAGGCACAGGCCTTACCGGAAGAGTCGCTGCCGCATCCGCTGCTGAATTTGATGGATATGCCAGGCTATCGCAAGGCGTTCAAAGCCATTAAGACGCTGGTTGCTGAAGTGAGTGCGGAACATAATCTTAGCGTCGAGCTGCTTGCTTCGCGTCGTCAGATTAACCAGTTGCTCAACTGGCACTGGAAATTAAAGCCGCAGCAGTCCCTGCCGGAACTGATTTCCGGTTGGCGTGGCGAGTTGATGGCAGAACGACTCAACGCGCTGCTGCAGGAATACCCACAGTAGAAAACCTAAAAAAACGGGAGCTGGCGCTCCCGTTTTTAATCGGATTTGAGTTAGCGACACAGTGCCTGACGAATGGCTTCACCTACCTGTTGGGTGGTGGCGCAGCCTTTCATATCTGGCGTTTTCGGGCCGCCGGCAATGACCTGCTCAATTGCCGCCAGAATACCGTCGTGGGCGGCTTTATAGTTGGCATCACCGTTGCCAAGGAAGTCGAGCATCATGGCTCCAGCCCAGATAGTCGCTATAGGGTTGGCGATATTCTGACCGTAGATATCCGGGGCCGAACCGTGTACCGGCTCGAACAGGGACGGGAAGGTGCGTTCCGGATTTAAGTTGGCAGAAGGCGCAATGCCAATCGTTCCGGTACAGGCTGGACCGAGATCGGAGAGGATGTCACCAAACAGGTTGGAAGCAACCACGACGTCAAATCGCTCAGGCTGCATGACAAAGCGGGCGCACAGAATATCAATATGCTGTTTATCCCAGCGGATCTCAGGATAGTGTGACGCCATCGCTTCGACGCGTTCATCCCAGTAGGGCATGCTGATGGCCAGCCCATTGGATTTGGTCGCCGAAGTCAACGTTTTGCGTGGGCGACTTTGTGCCAGTTCAAAGGCAAAACGCAAAATTCGGTCGACGCCACGGCGGGTGAAGACCGACTCCTGGATCACCATCTCGTGTTCAGTACCTTCGCTCACGCGTCCGCCGAGGGCAGAGTATTCTCCCTCGGTGTTTTCGCGTACGACGTAGAAATCAATGTCGCCAGGCTGCTTGCCAACCAGTGGGCAAGGAACTCCCGGAAACAGGCGCACCGGTCGCAGGTTGACGTACTGGTCAAATTCGCGGCGAAACTTAAGCAGCGAACCCCATAATGAGATGTGGTCAGGCACGGTGTCCGGCCAGCCAACCGCGCCAAAATAGATAGCATCGAAGGATTGCAACTGCTCATGCCAGTCATCGGGCATCATTTTGCCGTGATGGGCGTAGTATTCGCAGCTGGCCCATTCCATTTGCTCAAAGCTGAGCGACAACCCCCAACGCTCGGCGGCTGCCTGCAAAACATGAATGCCCTCAGGCAGGACTTCTTTACCAATGCCATCTCCGGGGATAGCGGCGATACGCCAGGTTTTCTTCATAGCAGCTCTCACTTGTGCGCCATCAAAATTGACTTTCCCCTTATCCTATAATTGACTGATTAATAGTTAATCCCCCTAACTGGTGAAACATAAAACACAGATCATGAATAATCTGCCGCTGCTAAAAGATTTACGCGTCTTTATGCTGGTTGCCCGTCGTGCAGGATTTGCCGCTGTTGCCGAGGAACTGGGCGTATCACCGGCTTTTATCAGTAAGCGCGTTGCCCTGCTGGAGCAAACGCTGAATGTAGTGCTGCTGCATCGAACAACGCGGCGCGTAACCATCACGGAAGAGGGGGAGCGGATCTACGAATGGGCGCAGCGGATCCTACAGGATGTCGATCAAATGATGGACGAGCTTTCTGATGCCAGGCAGGTCCCGCGGGGGATGCTACGTATTATTAGTAGCTTTGGTTTTGGCCGCCGGGTGGTCGCTCCGGCGCTGTCGGCACTGGCAAAAGAGTACCCGCAGTTAGAACTGAGGTTCGATGTGGAAGATCGTCTGGTGGATATGGTGAATGAGGGCATCGATCTTGATATTCGTATCGGGGATGATATCGCGCCGAACCTGATTGCCCGCAAGCTGGCGACTAATTACCGTATTTTGTGCGCCTCGCCGGAATTTTTGACGCAGCATGGGACGCCGAAGCAACTCAACGATCTTGCCACTCTTCCTTGTCTGGTCATCAAAGAGCGCGACCATCCGTTTGGTATCTGGCAAATGCGCAACAAAGAGGGCGAGCATTCGATTAAAGTTACGGGACCTCTGTCGTCTAATCATGGCGAAGTGGTACATCAGTGGTGCCTTGATGGGCAGGGAATAGCCCTGCGGTCATGGTGGGACGTTTGCGACAACATTGCCAGCGGAAACCTGATACACATATTGCCCGAGTATTATCAACCAGCAAATATTTGGGCGGTGTATGTTTCCCGGCTGGCGACGTCGGCAAAAATCCGTATTACGGTCGAGTATTTGCGCCGCTATTTTACCGAAAACTATCCAAAGTTTACTTTGGAATAAAAGTGCAACAGGTTGGTAAGAAACAGAAAATAAAAAAGGCAGAATAATCTGCCTTTTTTGTAACGATGACTCTCTGAGTAAAGCCGTTATTTAGATTCTTCGGCTTCAGGCAATGTCACGTTAAGTTCGAGGATAGAAATATCACCGTCTTTTTGCTCAAGCTGTACGGTCACCATTTCAGGATCAATTTGTACATACTTGCAGATAACCTCGAGAATATCTTTCCTCAACTGCGGTAAATAATGTGGCTCGGCGTCACTACGACGGCGTTCCGCAACAATAATCTGCAGTCGCTCTTTAGCGATGTTCGCTGTGCTCTTTTTCCGCGAGAGAAAAAAATCCAGTAATGCCATAACTTATCCTCCGAACAGGCGTTTGAGGAAACCTTTCTTCTCTTCTTCAATGAAGCGGAAAGGACGTTCTTCTCCCAACAGACGGTCTACGGTATCAGCATAGGCTTTACCGGCATCAGCATTGATGTCGAGAATAACCGGCTCACCCTGGTTAGACGCGCGCAGGACTGACTGATCTTCAGGAATCACGCCAACCAGCTTGATTCGCAGAATTTCCAGTACGTCTTCCATGCTCAGCATGTCACCTTTATTTACGCGGCCAGGGTTGTAGCGCGTCAGCAACAAATGCTCTTTAATCGGATCTTCACCGTTTTCCGCACGACGAGATTTCGACGCCAGAATCCCCAGAATACGGTCAGAGTCACGTACAGAGGAAACTTCCGGGTTAGTGGTGATTATCGCTTCATCGGCAAAATACAGGGCCATCAGCGCACCGGTTTCAATACCCGCCGGAGAGTCGCAGACAATGAAGTCGAATTCCATCGTTTTCAGGTCGTCCAGAACTTTCGCGACGCCTTCACGCGTTAGCGCGTCTTTATCGCGAGTCTGTGAGGCCGGAAGAATAAAGAGATTTTCGGTACGCTTATCTTTGATTAACGCCTGATTTAACGACGCATCGCCCTGAATAACGTTGACGAAGTCATAAACGACGCGGCGTTCACAACCCATAATCAGATCGAGGTTACGCAGGCCGATATCAAAATCAATAACGACAGTTTTCTTTCCCTTCTGGGCCAAACCTGTAGCGATGGCCGCGCTGGAGGTGGTTTTGCCAACGCCCCCTTTACCCGAAGTAACAACAATAATGCGTGCCATAGAAATTCCTTGTTAAAAAGGGATCAATTCAACGGTTGAACTGTCAAAGCGTTCTCTGCTAATTGCAGACGTGCCGCTTTGCCATAAAATTCTGCTGGGATTTTATCACTCAGCCAATAAACACCTGCGATAGACACCAGTTCTGCCGTCAGATGGGTACAAAAAATTTGCGCTTCCCGATCACCGCTAGCGCCTGCCAACGCACGGCCTCTCATCATTCCATAAACATGAATATTGCCATCAGCGATAAGCTCTGCGCCTGCACTGACGTGGCTTGTAACAATCAGATCACATTGTGGTGCATAAATGCGCTGACCGGAACGAACCGGCACATTTATTAATCGTGTTTTTGTGATGGGAGTAACGTTTTGCGGCGGAGCAACGTGAGTCGGGGCCTCAACGGGCGCAGGACGAATAGCTTTTTCTTTACCTTCAGTCAGTAAAGGAAGACCCATTTCGTCGATTTCAGCCTTGAGTCTGGCGTCTTTGCATCCGCTAACGCCGATAATGCGCAATCCAGTAGACGCGACAACTTTCTGCAACGCTGACCAGTTTACTGGGGTTTCAAGACCACTCACGTTAACCACGACGGGAGCATGTTTTAAAAAAGCAGGTGCCTGCGCGATTTTGTCTTCCAACGCCTGACGAATAACCTCGGGTTCTGCTTCATGTAAGTGAACCACTGATAAGGTGAAGCTACTGCCTTTAAGCTCGATTGGCGTGTTTGACATCCTGGCCTTACTCAATTTGCTATTTATCATCCCCAGCGCGGGGTGATATTCCGAAGACTATAAGGCATGTTATAGTCAGTATTATATTGAGGCAAGCCACCATTCCGTGAATTCAGAGTAAAAGATATGTTTTGTGTGATCTACCGAAGCAGTAAACGTGACCAGACCTATTTATATGTCGAAAAAAAAGACGATTTCTCGCGAGTTCCTGAAGAACTGATGAAAGGATTTGGTCAGCCGACGCTGGCAATGATGTTGCCGCTTGATGGCCGTAAAAAGCTCGTTAATGCCGATCTGGAAAAAGTAAAACAGGCACTCACCGAGCAGGGCTATTATTTACAAATACCACCACCGCCAGAAGATTTACTTAAACAGCATCTGGCTGCGGCGAAACAAAATACACCAGACGCGAAACGTTAAACTGCATCCGGCAGCAGCACGCCCCATCGATGCAGTACCTGAAATCGATAACTACGTTAGGGGAAAATAATGTATCAACATCATAACTGGCATGGTGCTCTGCTGGATTATCCGGTGAGTAAGGTGGTTTGCGTAGGGAGTAACTATGCCAATCATATTAAAGAGATGGGTGGAACCCCTCCGGAAGAGCCGGTGTTGTTTATCAAACCGGAAACTGCGCTGTGCGATTTGCGCCAGCCGCTGGTGATCCCTTCTGATATGGGTTCAGTTCACCATGAAGTTGAGCTGGCGGTACTGATTGGCGCGACCCTACGTCAGGCGACGGAAGAACATGTGCGCAAAGCCATCGCGGGCTATGGCGTCGCGTTGGATCTGACCTTGCGTGATATTCAGGGCAAAATGAAGAAAGCGGGGCAGCCGTGGGAAAAAGCGAAGGGTTTTGATAACTCTTGTCCGCTGTCGGGGTTTATTCCGGTGGCCGAGTTTAACGGCGATCCGCAGGATACGATTCTGGGGTTAACGGTCAACGGTGAAACACGCCAGCACGGCTCCACGGCGGATATGATCCATCAAATCGTTCCTTTGATTGCCTATATGAGTCGTTTCTTTACCCTCAAAGCGGGCGATGTTGTGTTGACGGGGACGCCAGCGGGTGTTGGGCCGTTAAACAGCGGTGATGAGCTGGCCATCAGTTTTAATGGTCAAACGCTGACGACACGCGTGCTGTAATCTCTTCTTGCCGCCTTTTCGGGCGGCAAAACTTGCATCAGCGTGCCAGACTGGTTATAAGGTGCAGCTTTATTGCAATAGCGGATACCCTGATGAGCGACATACCTTTCTGGCAAAGTAAAACCCTGGATGAAATGACCGATGCCGAGTGGGAGTCATTATGTGACGGGTGTGGTCAATGCTGCCTGCATAAGCTGATGGATGAAGACACCGACGAAATTTATTTTACCAACGTCGCGTGTAAGCAGCTCAATATCAAAACCTGTCAATGCCGTAATTACGAACGCCGATTCGAGTACGAGCCTGACTGTATCAAACTGACGCGCGATAATCTGCCTACCTTTGAATGGCTGCCGATGACCTGTGCTTATCGTCTGTTAGCGGAAGGTAAAGGGCTGCCGGAGTGGCATCCACTGCTGACGGGGTCCAAAGCGGCAATGCACGGCGAGCGTATTTCAGTACGTCATATTGCGGTGAAAGAATCGGAAGTGCGTGACTGGCAGGACCATATTTTGAACAAACCTTCATGGGCGGACTAAGCCGCCCATCGATTAGCAGGCGTAAGGGCTTAAGACTTTTTCGCCTGATACATCTCATCTCCATGGTTGTCATCTTCAACCCAGAAATTGATGTTGAATTGGGCGTCGTCGCTTAATTCAACGCGATGCCAGTACTGCGGCGGGCTGGTCGCGAACTGACCGGCATTAATCACCACTTTTACTTCAGGCTCTTTTGCGTCTTCATTGGCAAAACCGTAATACGTTACCGTACCTTCCATCACACAAAGCTGGCCAAAAACGCCTGCTGCAGTGTTATGGTGAGAAAGAAGTGCTGCGGGGACATTGTCTTTGGTAAAGAAGGGAGTAGAGCGTTTAACTTTCCAGTTTGCCGGGATGCGTAAATGGGACATAAGACATCTCCTTGGTGTGGCATCTATAAGATGTATTTAATATACATCTTATAGATGCCAGCAGGCAATGAATTTAAGCCAAAAAAAACGCTCCCGAAGGAGCGTCTCTGTTAGCGACCGAAGAGGTCACGTTTTTTCGGTTTGAACGGCTGTGCTATCACCACCAGCACGGCGACTACCATGTAGGCGGCGAAGATCCCCAACAGCCACTGCGGCATTTCCAGGGTTAAAAAAGACCACTGACGCTCAGCACAGTCACCGGACGCTAAAAACACCTGCGGCAGCCATTTGTCCAGTGGCAGCCAGCTTGGGAAGCGAGCGGCAAAATCACAGGTCATAAACGGGGATGGGTGCAGCTGAATCATGGTGTGCTCATATGCTAACTGAAGTCCGCGCCAGGCACTGTAAATCCAGATTATCATCGCCACATAACGCAGCGGTGTTTTTGGTGCAATAGCACCCACCAGCCCTGCACCCATAACGCCAAATAATGCGCTACGTTCGTAAATACACAACACGCAAGGTTTTAGCAGCATGACGTGCTGGAACCACAGCGCAACGAGCTCCAGCGCAAAGGCGGTTAACGCCAACAATAACCATGCCCCACGACCTCGGGAGCACTGGTTTAAAAATCGCAACATAATCATTTCCCTGCAACATGCGTAGAGACCGCAGTTTAAACCAATTCACTTTATGCGCCACTAGCGGGAATTGAAAATTTGCGTAATCGGATAATTATCATGCAAAAAGTCAAACCGGGCAGTGATTTGCCCGGTTAATTGTTATGAAAGTGTAGCTAACCAGCCCGTTTGGGTCATCCACTCGGTCACCGGGACAAGCGTGAACTCGACGCAAAGCAGACCGACGAGCGTCAGGACGAGAGTATAAGGCAGAGCCATCCACACCATGCGACCATACGAGAGGCGAATTAACGGCGCCAGTGCAGAGGTCAGCAGGAACAGGAATGCAGCCTGGCCGTTTGGCGTGGCCACCGAAGGCAGGTTGGTCCCGGTATTGATCGCCACCGCTAACAGCTCATACTGATTGAGGCTGATGGTCCCCTGTTCCAGCGCGGCTTTGGCCTCGTTAATGTAAATGGTACCGACAAATACGTTATCAGAAATAGAAGACAGCAGGCCATTGAAGAGATAGAACAGCGTCAGTTGGGCATGTTCTGAGGATTGCAATACGAACTGAATGATCGGCGAAAAGAGCTGTTGATCGATAATCACCGCAACAACAGAGAAGAACACGGTCAGCAGGGCGGTGAAGGGCAGCGACTCGGTAAAGGCTTTACCTATCGCATGTTCGTCGGTGACTCCCGTCAAGGAGGTTGCCAGAATGATGACCGACAAACCGATCAATCCTACTTCAGCCAGATGCAGGGCCAACGCAACTACCAGCCAGACGCCAATAATCGCCTGGACAATCAGTTTGATTTTGTCCTGGCGGGTACGTTGCTGGCGGCTCTGATCGTCAAACTGTTGCAGGACATCACGGACGGTCTCCGGCAGCGTTTCGCCATAGCCAAACCAGCGCAATTTCTCGACCAGTACACAGGTTAACAGGCCGCAAATCAGTACCGGGACGGTAACCGGCGACATGCGCAGGAAGAAGTCGCCAAAATGCCAGCCAGCCGCTTTGGCGATAATCAGGTTTTGTGGCTCGCCCACCATGGTCATCACGCCACCTAACGCCGTACCGACACCCGCGTGCATCATCAGGCTACGCAGAAAACCACGGAACTGCTCAAGAACGACCTTATTGTGTTGATCGATATGGCTGTCATCGAGCATGTTGTTGTCTTCCGCGCGGGAAGAGGCAACGCGATGGTAGATGCCATAAAAACCGACCGCAACGCTGATTACCACGGCCACGACGGTCAGCGCATCAAGGAACGCCGAGAGGAAAGCGGCCGCAACACAAAATGCCAGCGACAGCAGCGTTTTGGAGCGAATAGTGAGTAGCAGACGCGTGAAAATAAACAGTAGCAACTGCTTCATAAAGTAGATGCCTGCCACCATAAACATCAGCAGCAATAACACCTCAAGGTTTGCGGCAACCTCTTCACGAACATGCGTTGCGCTGGTCATACCAATAATGACAGCTTCGATAGCCAACAGCCCGCCAGGCAGCAGTGGGTAGCATTTTAACGCCATCGCCAGCGTGAAAATGAACTCGGCCACCAGCAACCAGCCGGCGATAAAGGGGTTGATGAAAAAAATAATCGGGTTAACGACTAAGAAGACAAGCAGTGCAAGTTTGTACCAGTCTGGTGATTGACCTAAAAAATTGCGCCACATCGCGCGGCCCCATGATAGCTCCATGGTGATTTCCCTACCTTTAAAAATGAAATCATATTTTTATGTTTGACCGCAAAGCTTAGCGGGAGGAGGGAGTACAGGCAAGCTATTCACAAGACTGGCAAGGTTGGCTGTACTGTAGCGTTATTTGGAAAATGAAGCCTTGATCCACTTTTTCTTCATTGCGTCAGCTATCAGCTAAGATACCCATCTGGTATGATGTGTGTAACTATGTTTTGCTGTGTAATGGAATTTTTACTATGGTCATTAAGGCGCAAAGCCCGGCTGGGTTCGCGGAAGAGTACATCATTGAAAGTATCTGGAATAACCGCTTCCCACCTGGCACTATTTTGCCCGCTGAACGTGAACTCTCCGAACTTATTGGGGTGACACGTACCACGCTACGCGAAGTATTGCAGCGTCTGGCGCGGGATGGCTGGTTGACCATTCAACACGGCAAACCGACGAAGGTGAATAACTTCTGGGAAACCTCCGGGCTGAATATTCTTGAAACGCTGGCGCGCCTCGATCACGAGAGTGTCCCGCAGCTGATTGATAATCTGCTGTCTGTGCGTACCAATATTTCGACGATCTTTGTTCGTACTGCGTTTCGCCAGCATCCTGATAAAGCACAGGAGGTTCTGGCGACGGCAAATCAGGTGGCTGACCACGCTGACGCATTTGCCGATCTGGACTATAACATTTTCCGCGGTCTGGCATTTGCCTCCGGCAATCCGATTTACGGTTTGATCCTCAACGGTATGAAAGGATTATATACCCGCATTGGCCGCCATTATTTTGCCAACCCGGAAGCGCGCGCGCTGGCGCTGAGCTTCTACCACAAGCTGTCAGAACTCTGCGAGCAGGGTGCTCATGAGCAGGTGTATGAAACGGTGCGCCGCTACGGTCACGACAGTGGCGAGATTTGGCATCGTATGCAGAAGAATCTGCCGGGCGATTTGGCGATTCAGGGCCGTTAATCGCTCAAAGCCGGATGGCGACGCCAAAGCGTCTTATCCGGCCTACAAAGCATGCACTTCGTAGGCCGGATAAGGTGTTTACACCGCCTCCGGCAATAAGATTTACAGACCGTTCATCCTTGGCGGACAACGCTCCAACAGCTCCACGCTGCCATCTTCATTCTGCTGCTCCAGCATCACATCAAAACCCCAAAGCCGGTGTACATGCTTGAGCACTTCTTTGCGTCCTTTATCCAACGGTGCGCGGTTATGCGGAATATAGCGCAAGGTGAGCGAACGATCGCCACGCAGATCGACATTCCAGATTTGAATATTCGGCTCCAGGTTGCTCAGGTTGTATTGCGACGACAACCTGTTGCGGATCTCACGATATCCTTCCTCGTTATGAATCGCAGAAATCTCCAGATAGTTGTGACGATCGTCATCCAGCACGGTGAACAGGCGGAAATCGCGCATTACCTTCGGTGACAGGAACTGGCTGATAAAACTCTCATCTTTGAAATCGCGCATCGCGAAATGCAGGGTATCCAGCCAGTCGGAACCCGCTATATCCGGGAACCAGTATTTGTCCTCCTCGGTCGGCGACTGACAAATACGTTTGATATCCTGGAACATGGCAAACCCCAGGGCATAAGGGTTTATCCCGCTATACCACGGACTGTTGTAGGGGGGCTGAAATACCACATTGGTATGGCTATGCAGAAACTCCAGCATAAACCGTTCGGTGACTTTACCTTCATCATAAAGGTGGTTCAGGATGGTGTAATGCCAGAAAGTGGCCCAGCCCTCGTTCATCACCTGCGTCTGTTTCTGCGGATAAAAATACTGGCTGACCTTGCGTACAATGCGTAGCACTTCACGTTGCCAGGACTCCAGCAGCGGGGCGTTCTTCTCCATGAAGTACAGCAGGTTTTCCTGTGGCTCAGAGGGATAACGCCGGGCTTCCGCCACGCTTTTCTCTTCCTCTTTCTTCGGCAGCGTGCGCCACAACATATTGACCTGACTTTGCAGATACTCTTCACGACTTTTCTGCCGGGCTTTCTCTTCCTGTAGGGAGATTTTTTGCGGGCGTTTGTAACGGTCAACGCCGTAATTCATCAGCGCATGGCAGGAGTCGAGGAGCTTTTCGACTTCATCTACACCGTAGCGTTCTTCACACTGGGTTATATAGTTTCGTGCGAAGATTAGGTAATCGACGATGGAACTGGCATCCGTCCAGCTACGAAACAGGTAGTTGTTTTTGAAGAAGGAGTTGTGTCCGTAGCAGGCATGCGCCATCACCAGCGCCTGCATGGTGATGGTGTTCTCCTCCATCAGATACGCGATACACGGATTGGAGTTGATAACAATCTCATAGGCCAGTCCCTGCTGACCATGCTTATACAAGCGCTCGGTTTCAATAAACTTTTTACCAAACGACCAGTGAGGATAGTTGATCGGCATCCCGACGCTGGAGTAAGCGTCCATCATCTGTTCGGAGGTGATCACCTCGATTTGGTGCGGGTAGGTATCCAGTCTGTAGAGTTTCGCCACGCGGTCTATCTCTGCCAGATAGACATCCAGCAGATCAAACGTCCAGTCGGGTCCATCGCTTAACCGTGTGCTGTCCTTGTTCATGGAATCAATCGTAGCCATTCGCGCACCCTCATTGTTGGCGGCACTCTCTGTCTGGAGTACCTCATTTCAAGCATAGATCATGGTGTTAAAAAACGTGCTGCGGCAGAAATTTTTTCTTTGCGATTTCTCGTTAGCGAGGCGTTGAAAAACGACATTGCCGCAAAATTTTATGCTGGATAAAAATAACGCACAGCAGGAGATGCCAAAGCAGAGAGTTCCCCGCCATCACCGCTATATGTGAGATAAGTCACCATAAAAAAGCCATATGTTGAATAATATTTTCAACTGAGTTATCAAGATGTAATTAGAAGATTGTTCTTTTACTGTTAACGGAGTGGCTATGCGAGTTGTCATACTGGGAAGTGGTGTCGTTGGCGTGACCAGCGCCTGGTACTTAAGTCAGGCTGGACACGATGTCACCGTCATTGATCGTGAGCCCGGTCCGGCACTGGAAACCAGTGCGGCGAACGCGGGGCAAATATCTCCAGGTTATGCGGCACCATGGGCGGCACCAGGCGTACCGCTTAAAGCAATCAAATGGATGTTTCAGCGCCACGCTCCGCTGGCCGTTCGTCTTGACGGAACCCAGTTCCAGTTGAAATGGATGTGGCAGATGCTGCGCAACTGCGACACCAGCCACTACATGGAAAATAAAGGACGCATGGTGCGACTGGCGGAATACAGCCGTGATTGTCTGAAAGCGCTGCGCGCCTCTACCGGTATTGAGTATGAAGGACGTCAGGGCGGAACCCTGCAACTGTTCCGTACCGCTCAACAGTATGAGAACGCCACTCGCGACATCGCCGTGCTCGAAGACGCTGGCGTGCCATATCAGCTCCTGGAAGCAAATCGTCTGGCGGAAGCCGAACCGGCACTGGCAGAAGTGGCGCACAAACTGACCGGCGGTCTGCGTTTACCGAATGATGAAACCGGCGACTGCCAGTTGTTTACCCAGCGTCTGGCGCAGATGGCGGAGCAGGCGGGCGTTAAGTTTCGCTTTAACACCCCAGTCGATAAGCTGCTGAGCGATGGTGAGCAGATTTATGGCGTCCAGTGCGGCGAAGAGATTATCAAAGCCGATGCCTATGTGATGGCGTTTGGTTCGTATTCCACGGCGATGCTGAAAGGGATCGTTGATATCCCGGTCTATCCGCTCAAAGGCTATTCGTTGACTATTCCGGTAGCGCAAGACGACGGTGCGCCGGTTTCTACTATCCTTGATGAAACTTACAAAATCGCTATTACCCGCTTTGACAATCGTATTCGGGTTGGCGGCATGGCGGAGATTGTCGGTTTTAATACAGAGCTGCTACAACCTCGTCGTGAAACGCTGGAAATGGTCGTACGCGATCTCTTCCCGCGCGGCGGTCATGTGGAGCAGGCAACCTTCTGGACCGGACTTCGTCCGATGACGCCGGACGGTACGCCAGTGGTGGGGCGCACCCGCTTTAAGAATCTGCTGCTCAATACCGGCCACGGCACGCTGGGCTGGACCATGGCCTGCGGTTCCGGTCAGTTGCTGAGCGATATCCTTTCTGGCCGTACGCCAGCCATACCTTATGACGATCTGAGTGTGGCGCGTTACAGTCCGGGGTTTACCCCCTCTCGTCCACGGCATTTACATGGCGCACATAACTGATAAGGACGTGAGATGACCCGCCCGATACTGGCCAGCATTGACCTGCAGGCGTTGAAACAAAATCTGACCATTACCCGCCAGGCAGCGCCGGACGCTCGCGTCTGGTCGGTGGTAAAAGCCAATGCATATGGACACGGCATTGAACGCGTCTGGAATGCGCTGGGCACAACCGATGGTTTTGCCATGCTCAATCTTGAAGAGGCGATAACCCTGCGCGAGCGCGGATGGAAAGGCCCGATACTCATGCTGGAGGGTTTTTTCCACGCTGAAGACCTGACGGTATATGACAATTATCGACTGACCACCTGTGTACACAGTAACTGGCAGCTAAAAGCATTGCAGAATGCGCGCCTCAAGGCTCCGCTCGACGTTTACCTGAAGGTGAACAGCGGTATGAACCGGCTTGGGTTTTTACCGGAAAGAGTTCCAACGGTCTGGCAACAGCTGCGGGCGATGCCCAACGTCGGCGAAATGACGCTGATGTCGCATTTTGCAGATGCAGAGCACCCCGAAGGTATCCAGGAAGCAATGGCGCGTATTGCGCTGGCAACAGAAGGACTGGAGTGCAGACGGTCACTGTCGAATTCGGCCGCCACGCTGTGGCACCCTGAAGCGCATTATGACTGGGTTCGTCCGGGTATTATTTTGTATGGTGCGTCGCCTTCGGGACAATGGCGGGACATCGCCAACACCGGCCTGAAGCCAGTGATGACTCTGAGCAGCGAGATAATCGGCATACAAACGCTGAAAGCTGGCGATCGGGTGGGTTACGGTGGCCGTTACACCGCCAGCGGCGAGCAGCGCATTGGAATAGTGGCGACCGGCTATGCAGACGGTTATCCGCGCCATGCGCCAAGCGGAACGCCTGTGCTGGTGGATGGTGTACGTACCGGGACGGTAGGGACAGTCTCAATGGATATGCTGGCGGTAGATCTGACACCGTGCCCGCAGGCAGGGATCGGGACGCCGGTAGAGCTGTGGGGCAAAGAGATTAAAATTGACGATGTAGCGACCTCAGCAGGAACGGTGGGCTACGAGTTAATGTGTTCTTTGGCGCTGCGCGTACCAGTTGTGACGGTGTAACATTTACGGGGTTGCCTGATGGCGCTGCGCTGATCCGGCCTGTAGATTCAGTGCATTTTACAGGCCGGGTAAGGCGCTGCCGCCACCCGGCAAACAACATCCTCTTTACTCATCCTCGTCTTCAGCAACGCGAACACCGACCTTCAGCACTGCATTATCTTCCTTCTCGGCCACCGTCCAGATCATGCCAGCGAATTCCACCTGGTCACCGACGACCGGCGCGGCACCAAGCAGATGCTGGACAATTTCACCCAGCGTTTGCTGCTTATCACGATACTCTGTGCCATCATCCAGGCCATAAATCAGCGCCACATCGGCATATTTCGCGCTGGCTTCCAGAATAAAATCACCGAAGAAGCGCTGGTCTAACGACACCGGTGGCGACTGGCTGAATAGCTTGCCGAGAGCGGGGAGATCGCGCTCGCGACCAATAACACACAATACGTCGCCTTCGCGCAGACGCGTGCTGCCGGAGGGGTGAAACAGCACGTTGTCACGAAACAGGGCGGCTATTCGCGTTTCTTCCGGCATATGCAGGTCGCGCAGCGCGGCACCCACACACCACTTATCTGCGCTGAGCTGATAAACAAACTGCTCCCACGGGTTATCTGGGTGAATATCGAGACCAATGCGCGAAACGGGCCAGCCGACAGGAGGGACCACCACCTTGGCTTTTTTCGCGGCCCATGAAAGTGACGTTCCCTGAAACAGCAACGAGATCAGTACCACGAAGAAGGCGACGTTAAAGAACAGGCGCGCGTTCTCCAGGCCCGCCATCATTGGGAAGACGGCGAGGATGATCGGCACCGCGCCGCGCAAACCCACCCAACTGATGAAAATACGCTCGCGCAGATTAAAGCCACGAAACGGCAGCAGTCCGGCGAAGACCGAAAGCGGGCGGGCAATGAATATCATCCACGCAGACAAAATCAGCGCAGGGATTGCGATAGGCAGCAGGTCGGACGGCGTAACCAGCAGTCCAAGCACCAGGAACATGGCGATTTGCGCCAGCCAGGCCAGACCGTCGAAGTTTTGCAGAATACCAAATCGGTTGCGGATGGGGCGATTCCCCAGCAGGAAACCACACAGATAAACCGCCAGAATACCGCTGCCTTCCAGCGCAGTGGTCAGGGCAAAAATCAGGATCCCACCGCTTAACGCCAAGAGTGGATACAGTCCGGCAGGCAGAGAAATGCGGTTAATCATCTGCTGGAGCATATATCCACCGCCAAGACCGATAACGATTCCTAAGCCAAACTGCTGGATAATGTGCACCGCGAACATCCAGCTTAATCCGGTCTCGTGATTTTGGATCATGGCGATGAGTGTGATGGTCAAAAACACGGCCATCGGGTCATTACTACCGGATTCAATTTCCAGCGTAGAGCCAACGCGTTCGTTAAGTCCCTTACCGCCAAGCAGGGAAAAGACCGCCGCGGCGTCAGTTGAACCAACAATCGCGCCAATCAGCAGCCCTTCGATAAGATCCAGATGAAACAGCCACGCGGCCATCATGCCAGTGAGTCCGGAAGTAATCAGCACACCGACCGTCGCCAACGATAGCGCCGGGCCTAACGCAACGCGAAAAGAGCTGGCCTGAGTGCGCATGCCGCCGTCGAGTAGGATAACCGCCAGTGCCAGGTTACTCACCATGTAGGCGAAAGGATAGTTATCGAAAGGTATGCCGCCAATACCATCCACACCCGCTAACATACCGATAGCGAGAAATATCACCAGAATTGGGATACCGAGACGTGATGAGAATGAACTGAGTAAGATACTGCAGGTGACGAGAACGGAACCCAAAATAAAAAGGCTAATAATTGCTGCGGCATCCAACGTTCGGTTACTCCTGAATTACGCTGTTTCGTATTAATAAACCCTACCATAATAACGACAGAAACAGCGTTTTACTTAGCCCCATTAGCCGCTTTTTTTACGATTTTAGTACCGGATGCCCACTTAAGGTGAGCTGAGTGCTGTTTTTATCGTTTTTCAGCACCGCTTTGGCTCCCAGCGGCAGGGTGACGGTGCGTTGTTCATGGCCAAAATCGAGGCCGCCGATCAACGGAACGGACAGCCTGGTGCGCAGAAAATCACAAACTGAATCAAGATTGTAACCAGCGTCGTAATCATTCGGCGCGCTGCCGCTAAAACTGCCGAGGATAATGGCGTTTTGCTGGGCCAGTATTCCCGCGTGGTACAGTTGCAGCAGCATGCGCTCGACACGGAATGGATGCTCGTTAATGTCTTCCAGCACCAAAATGCCGTTTTTGATGGCCGGCATCCACGGTGTACCCATCAGCGAAATGATCATCGCCAGATTTCCGCCCCACAGTGTACCTTCAGTCGCGCACTGCGGACCGTCACCCTGCCATTCGAGGGTGAATTGGGCATTACGCAATGCTTGCCAGAAATGGTGCTCGGTGAATGCGTTTATCTCCTCGGCACCGAAGTTGGCCGCCAGCATCGGGCCGCTGAAGCTAATCACATTCCCTTGAGCCAGTAGACCACACTGGATCGCCGTAAAATCGCTGTGTCCGCACAGCAGCAGCGGATCTTGTTGCTGGCGGGCTGCCAGCCCTTGCCAGTCAATATCTTCCAGTAAACGGCTCGCGCCATAGCCGCCACGTACCGCCATCACAATGGTATTGGGGGTTTTCAGATTAACGAGCGAGTTCACATCAGCAAGCCTTTCTGCCTCTGTACCCGCAAAACGCTGGCAGCGGCGCGCAATGACCGCTGAATTGTCGACCTGATGACCGGCCTCAGTAAGACGTGCAAGCCCACGTAAGGCAGCCTGCTGATTGATACAGTAGCCCGATGGGGCAATTAAGTGAAACCGGGACATGGCATTTCCTTGCTACAACTAAAACCAAATGTATATCATGCCGCGTAGGTATGTCGTTGTCACCTCAGCGACAGGTTCCGGCTATAAGGATAGATGACGTGAAATTGAGATGGTTTGCTTTTTTGGTTGTATTACTTGCGGGCTGTAGTTCAAAACATGATTACAAAAACCCGCCGTGGAATGCTGAAGTTCCGGTTAAACGCGCAATGCAATGGATGCCGATCAGTGAAAAAGCCGGTGCGGCCTGGGGTGTCAGTCCACAATTGATTACCGCTATTATTGCCATTGAATCAGGCGGTAATCCGAATGCGGTCAGTAAGTCTAATGCGATTGGTCTGATGCAGTTAAAAGCCTCGACTTCAGGCCGCGATGTTTATCGTCGCATGGGATGGAGCGGAGAGCCGTCGACCAGCGAGTTGAAAAACCCCGAACGCAATATCTCCATGGGGGCCGCATACCTGAGCATTCTGGAGACCGGGCCGCTGGCAGGGATTGAGGATCCACAGGTGATGCAGTATGCGCTGGTAGTATCGTACGCTAACGGAGCGGGAGCATTACTGCGAACGTTCTCTTCCGACAGGAAGAAAGCCATCAATAAGATCAACGATCTCAGCCCGGATGAATTTATTGAACATGTTGCGGACAATCATCCGGCGCCGCAGGCTCCGCGCTATATCTGGAAGCTTCAGCAAGCGCTGGATGTAATGTAATTCAGGTGATGTTAATCGCGCACTTTGTTCGACTTTTCCCGGGCCTCGCGCTCAAGGGAAAAAATAATCCGCTGTAAGTTCCGCTCCACCGCCGGGCCGACGTTGAGAAAACGAAAGCTCAGGCGGGGAGTGGTAATGGTTTCGTTTTTACTGTCGATAACTTTGCGTTCGCTAATGGAAATAAGCTGGGCGTCAACGTGATACACCCCCCATTGTTCCATGTTCAGTTCAACCTGCGCGAAGCGTATACCTTCTACCAGTCCTTCTGGTTTTGCCGTTTCTAACAGCCCGCCCATACCGCCAAGCGACAAATCGAATAAGCGAAAGCACAGAGTGCTGTTGTCCGGCATTTTTGCCGTGCAGCGATAGGGAGGATGGAGCGGAGCGCCGATGCGAAAATATTCCCGACGCTGAACAAACCACAGGGAAGGCGGCAAGGATGAAATAAACGCTGGCAGTTGCTGATACTCACCTTTTTTTAACTGTGGCAGGGTGAATTCTACTTTGGCTCCCTGCGTTTCGGCGATAATCGAGATCTGACTGGCCCGCTGTACGGCCTGGTTTTCATATTCCTGGCTACCAAAATCCATGACCAGCTCGTTCGGGCTGACGGCCAGAACTTTGCTGATGAACTGGCCGCCCGACCAGGAGATACGCAGTGGAACCTGCTGCGATTTTAAGTCCCGAAGTACACCTAACACCGCTAACGGATTTTGCTTCAGGAACTGCTCATTGTAGTTACTCACACCTAATGACTCCCGGATGCCTGGTTTGTCGTTGGATTATCGGCATCAATCAACGGAACTTAATACAAATGGATGAAATTTTTTACCAACGCCAATGAATTAAGTCTGCGTGAAAACAGCATATAGCGATGGTTTGCCTATACTTTAAAGGCTGGCGCAAGAATGTCTTGCGCGTGCGTTCACTGGAAAGAGGGCCTGAAAATGGGAATTATTGCCTGGATTATTTTTGGTCTGATTGCGGGGGTTATCGCCAAACTGATTATGCCGGGGCGCGATGGCGGTGGATTTATCCTGACCTGTATTCTCGGTGTTGTCGGTGCTGTGGTCGGTGGATGGCTGGCAACGATGTTTGGTATCGGCGGCGATGTCAGCGGGTTTAATCTCCACAGCTTCCTGGTGGCCGTGGTCGGCGCGATTGTTGTGCTGGGTGTCTTCCGACTGGTGCGGCGAGATTAATCGAACGGCCCCCGCGGGGGCCGTTTCTCTGTATTGCTAAGTCAGAACTGATACTCAATCCCCGCCCAGTAATTACGGCCTTCTTCAATAAATCCTTCACTATAAACGTACTGCGTATCGAACAGGTTATTGACCGACGCGTTAACGCTGAATCCGTGACCGATGGCGTAGTCAGCGCGTAAATGGGTAATGGCGAAACCAGCGGCTTTCTGTGAGCCGTCGCTATTGCTATAGCTCGACGAACGGGCCTCTTCTGACAGCGTAATACTGAGCGGATCCCATGGCTTCAGCGTCATCCAGGCAGTCAGGGTTTGCGTTGGCAGGTCGGTAATCTTGCCGATGTCGCTGCGTTTGACGTCTGCATGAATAAGGCCGTAGCTCAGACCGACATCCAGTATATCAAAGACTTTACCTTTAACGCCTGCATCCAGACCGGTGTAATCCACCCGGCCGCTGTTCTGATTCTGAATGGTGTCGGCATCAATATTGTGTGAAAGGATGGCGTCGCTGATGCGGTTGTAATACACGCTGGCTTCGAATCCCCAGTTCTGACTAAGTGACCCATTCCAGGTCAGATCCACGCTGCGGGCGCGTTCAGGTTTAAGCTGCGGATTGACCAGCGCCACCTGGTTATAGGCCGGTTTTGAGGTCGTGTAGCGTTCTTTCAACGTAGGGAAACGCGTTCTGTCAGAATAGGACAGCGCTAATGTGTCTGCATTTTCGAAGTGATATTTGGTCATCATCTGCCAGTTGAAGGCCGACTGATTGTTGTCATCATAGTGGGTGACGCTACCATTTTTTTCGTGCTTCATGCCTTCCAGACTGTCGCGCCAGTCATAGCTTATTCCCGCCACTACATCGACATTATCCGCCGCTGCCCACTGATATTCACTGGCAACAGACCAGGTGCGGTCTTCGTAACGGTCGTAAGCCGCATTCGGTGCGCCTTTCTCGCGGTGAACATCATCCTTCCAGTTTACGGCGAAAGAGAGCAGGTCGTTTTCACGCATATCCGCAGCGAGCTGCAGGCCAGCTCCATCGCTATAGTCTGAATAATGACTGTAGTTGCCTTTTTTGTTTTTCAGATCGGCAAGCGAGTTGTACATCATCAACGTATTTTCAAAGGTATCGCGATACAGACGGCTTTTCAGAGTGAAACGATCGCCCAGATGGGTGGTGCCCTGATAGTAATAGCTCTCTTTATCGTACTGTGGCCATTGCCAGTAGCGTGATTTCTGACTGCTGGTTCCGGCATATGGTGGGTTATCTTTTTCACCGTCCTGATTAATATAGGTCAGGACATATTCATCATCGCCGCGAGGGGTAAAGCCCAGCTTCACGATGCCGCGTTTATCATCGGCGGACGAGTTGGCAATCTTGCCGTGACTACCCGCAACCGGATTGTCCACGCCGTGCGGTAAGCCAAGGAAATCCTGCTTCAACTGGCTGCCGCTGAGCTGAATGTAACCCAGATCGTTACTGGCGCCAAATGAAGCGTGCATATCGTGAGCGTTGTCTTTGCTACGACTCCAGCCCTGGCGATAACCGATGCTGCCTTCAATTGGTTTGGTGGGCTTTTTGGTGGTGATATTAATGGCACCGCCCATCTGGTTAGGCCCTTGTAGCAGAGATGAGTAGCCTTTGGATACTTCAACTGAAGCGATATCGGATGTCAGAAAACGGCCTAAATCGAGGTTGCCGTCATAGGGGATGTACACCGGCACACCGTCAAAAAAGACGGGAACCTGACGGCTGTCAAAACCGCGTACTTTCACCTGCTGCTCATTGCGGTTGCCCGACTTTTGCAGCACCACGCCGGGGACGACGCTTAGCGCCTGCGCCACGTTTTGTTTATCCAACTGTTGGATCGTTTCCTGGCCGAGAACCGTAGTGGTTGCCGCAGAGGCCGGGCTTGACCAGACGGTCATGGTTTCGCTTTCTTGCCCAGCAAAAGCACTGTGCGCGAAAGCAAACGACAGGGCTGTGTAAAGACAACTTTTGTTGAAATTCATTATTGTTAGTCCATTTTTTAATGTTATATGCCACGTGCGTCCGGGCTCAGGCTAACTTTGATATCCGCAGGTGGAGCGTAATAAGGTGCGGAAGTGATAAAGAGCCTGATGCCACAGTCGAGATAACTCGCCAGCGAGGCGAGGGTAATGCCGCCAGTCAGCGCCAGCGTGCAATGAGGGGCCAGTGAAGGTGCCTGACGGGCAATGTCTGTCGCCTGCTCAGGGGTGAATTTGTCGAGTTGCAGAACATCGGGCGCGGCGCGTAGCGCGGCTAATGCTTCATCTGGCGTATCCGCTTCGACGACGATCTTTTTTTCTGGCGCATGGCTGCGTAAGCGCGCAACCGCGTTTGTCCAGTCGTTTGGGTTGGTAAGAAAACGGCGGTGATTAGCGAACAGCAGCACCGTTTCGGCGCATCCTCCGCGATGAATAATGCCCCCGGCAGCGAGTATTGCCTGAGTCGCCAACGAACGCGTGCCGGGAATGGCTTTGCGGGTGCAGGCAATCTGCCCATCAGGATAGCGTTGGCGCAGTTGGCTCAACATGCTCTCAAGATAGCCCGAAACTCCGCAGCTCCACTCCAGAACGTTTTGTACCGCTTTCCAGCCCTGATGTAGTGCCGCCGCATTTCCGTGCGCACAAATTATTCTCTGTCCCGCGCTCGCTCGTTCGCCATCGGCCATAATATCGCTGACGGTTATGCCCAATGATGTCAGCATTTGTCTGGCAACAGCGGTGCCGCTAACGCACCCACCCTGGCGATGGTAAAACTCCATAACGCCGGGCTGTGCGCCAATTCCCAACGCGCGGGTAGTCAGATCGCCGCCCTGAATATCTTCCAGCAGCAGCGCGTCGGTTTGCGCCTGCGAAAAGTAGATCATCGCAGCGCCTCCCGCGGCACACTGTCCCACCAGATAAGCGCCCAGTCACGGCTGGCGGGGGCAATCGCGCGTGGATCCTGCTGCTGATACCAGGTTTCCAGACGTTCGACCTCGTCGGCGCTTAGTTCGCCCATACTCCAGCGCACGTTTTCCAGAAAGCGCGTCCAGGTACTGTTGTCCTGCTGACAGTTGGGGCCGCGGATAAAATCGACGTGCGCGTGGATCCCCATCTGATACAGGACATTAAGCGCATAGATATAGTTGGGAAGCTCAATCACCTCGCGGCCCAGCGCACGTTGAATGGAGGGGGAAACGAAAGATGAACTGACGAGATGGGTGGTGTAAACCCGCAGCCGGGCCTGATTATTCAGTTTGGTCATCGCCTGGCGCATATCGGCAACCAGCGTAGAGCGCGAGGCGACGGCGATATCGCACTGGGGTAAATCATCCCAGTGTTCTTCCCAGGCCCGCTGCACCCACTGTACGTGACGGGCGTTCATTTGCACAGCGCGGCGGGCAGCAACGCTCAGCATTCCCTGGCTGTAATCTACGCCGTAAATTATTGGTATCTTTTTAGCCAGCGCCAGCGAGACTGTACCGGGACCGCAGCCCATATCAAACAGCGACTCCGCTCCTTGCAGGTCGATTTTCCCCAACAGCTGTAGCAAATAGCTGTCGGTTAATGAGGCGCAATTCTCTGCCATTTTTTCCGCACGTTTATCCCAGTGCTCCGGCTTTTTCTCGGTTCTGTTCGCCAGTTGTAACTGTTTACGGTAAAGATCGGCAAAATCAATGTCGTCAATGAGCATTCTTATTCCTTAATTGTGAGAGCCAAAGAGGTGGTGGGCAATTTGTGACGGTGTAACGTGATACAGCGCAGCCAGGCGATTGGTGGCGAGCTGGTGTTCAGGAAGCCCCTGCGAAACCTCACCGTTCGGTTCAACGCGTACCACGCTGTCGGCGATTGCCCGGGCGTGCAACGGATGATGCGTCGACATCAGCAGGGCCATACCCGAATTTTTCAGCGTCACCAGCGTGTCGAGCAGACGGATCTGATGCCCAAAATCCAGGCTGGAAGCGGGTTCATCCAGCAACAAAAGGCGCGGACGTTGCGCCAGCGCGCGGGCAATCAATACCAGTTGGCGCTCTCCGCCGCTCAGAGTGTTCCAGCGCCGGGGCGCCAGGTGAGAGATCCCCAGCATCGCCAGTTGTTGATGAGCAATTTCGTGTTCTTTAGCCCCGGGAACCGCAAATGCCGCCAGTTGTGGGGCCAGTCCCATCATCACCATGTCCAGTGCGCTAAAGGCAAATGCGCCGTCATGCGCCTGAGGGACCCAGGCAATAGTGGCGGCGCGTTGCCGATCGTTGAGATGATTTATGGCGATGCCATCAAGAAGAATGTCACCGTGAAGCGGCGAAAGAACGCCGAGAATGGTACGCATCAGGGTGGTTTTTCCGCTACCGTTGGCACCAAGCAGACAACAGACGGAGCCGGGCGGAACCTGAAAGGAGACATCGCGTAGCACGGGCTGTTGACTGTGGTATCCCAGTGATGCCCGGCGCACGATTAATAGCGTCATGGTCGGTTTCCCCGTAGCAAAAGCAGCAAAAAGAACGGTGCGCCAATAAATGCAGTCAGGATCCCCAGAGGAATTTCCGTGCTGCTAAGCGTACGGGCGAGGGTATCGGTGAGCAGCAGCAAAATGGCGCCGACTCCCATGGAAACCGGCAGCAACTGCTGGTGGTTATTGCCACTGAGGAGTCGGCCGATATGTGGCACAACCAGCCCAATCCAGCCGATGATGCCCGCGATGGCGACGGTGCAGGCGGTGATTAATGTTGCGCAGACGATCAATCCCAGCCGTAGTCGGGAGACGTTGATGCCAAGCGATCGTGCTTCATCATCCGAAAGGGTGAGCAGGTTCATGCGCCAGCGCAGCAGCAATAGCGGGACCAGTCCAGTGAAGATCAGCGGTGCTGAGAACCACAGATCGTGCAGCGTAATCGTTGATAAACCGCCCAGCAGCCAGAAGGTGATAGACGGGAGTTGGGTATACGGGTCGGCCAGCGTTTTGATGAGTGAAATCCCCGCGCCACATACCGTACCCAGCGCAATCCCGACCAGAACCAGCGTTAACACCGGGTCGTGGCGCTTGACTCGCCGGGTAATCAACCAGACACCGGCGACCACGAATAAACCACCCGTGAACGCATACAGTTGAATAAACAGGATCGGTAATCCAAACAGGATTGCCGTACAGGCACCTAAACCGGCACCCGCCGCCACGCCGAGGATATCCGGCGAGACTAGCGGGTTGCGGAACATGCCCTGATAGGTGGTTCCTGCGCCTGCCAGCGCCGCGCCGAGCAGCAATGCAGCCAGAATGCGCGGCAGGCGGATTTGCCAGAAGACGATTTTGTCCTGCATCGGGACGTCATCAGTACCTGTAATAAGATTCACAACCTGTTGCGCATCCAGGCGGTACGCGCCCGATACCGCAGCGACGCTCGCGCAAAGCACCACCGCAGCAATCATCAGAAAACCGAGGGTAGATGTTTTCATCAGACTGCCACCAGACGTTGATACTGTGCATCGCTTAGCGTGGTATGCCAGAACAGTTCGCTGTAGCGCTGCATATCGGCTTTAAAGCTCGCGTTAACCTGCGGTTCAAGCCAGGCGTGCAGGCGGCGTAACCCCAGTAAACGGTTGATGCCAGGAGGTGCATCCAACCAGCCAAACGGCAGACCGCTGAGAAACAGAATGCGCCGGTCAGCAACCGCTTTGACCCCTTGCCAGATCGGATCTTCTCGTAGGTGCTGAGCTGTCATCGCATCCTGCACCAAAATAATATCGGGCTGCCAGCTAAGCAGATTTTCCATTGAAACCTGTGTGAGCCCCTGTCGTCCGGGGATGTGCGCCACATTCTGTAGCCCCAGCAGTTCTGCCGCTTCGGTATGCAAAGAACCTTGTAAACCTGTCTCCAGTCCTCTGGCACCGCGCGCGGCATAAAAACGCAGATTCGCTGCAGCTGTATGCGAGAAAGCTATTGCATTATCGATAAATCGACGGGCCAGCGCGGCCTGAATTGCGGTACGCGAGACGACGCCCAATGCTTCACCGGCTGCGCGCAACTGTTCTGGGGTATGGCGCAGTTCGCCGTTAATCAGCAGCCAGGGAATGTGAGTTTGTGCGCTCACTTGTCTGGCCTGAGAAAGCCAGGTTTCATCGGCATTGCCGCAGTCAACAACCAGGTCGGGTTTAAGCGCCAGTAACGCTTCAAGTGATAGGGTACTGGCGCGTCCTGCCAGCCTGCCCAGTTTCGGCAATGCCCGAATATCATCGTGGAACGGGATGGCGGTCTGGCGAGATAAATCAAAGGAGGAAAGCCCTACCAGTTTTTCCGGTGCAACGGCCAGCAGCAGCATGTCAGCGGGCGCCCCCGCGCTGACCACGCGTTGGGTTATATTCGGCCCTGGCGAGCCTCCAACGGCAACGGTTAGCGGCGTTTGCGCCAATGCGGGAAGATGGCGTAGCAGCAGTGCAGATGCCACGAGTTGGGCAAACATCCGTCTTGTCAGTGCCATTATCAGTATCCTGAAGGTTACAAATTCGCTATATATTTACATATACAGCGAATAAAAACATGTTCAGAATCAAATTCTCACGGATGAAAACACCGGATACCCCATAAGGGCTAGAGGGGATAGAGGCAGCTTAAATAGCGAAAAATATGACAGAAAAATCCGCGACGAAGCGCGGATTCGGGGAGTAAAACGGCTCAGGTAATGACGTTATGGCGTCGGTTGAGTCTGTTTTTTAGGCTCGGCTGGTGGTGTACTTGTCGGTGTTGGCCGCGATGCGGGTACGCTGTCACAGGGCTTCTCTTTGGCGCAGATCAGGTCAAGCATTTTTAGCGTGACGCCGTTGGTCCAGCCAAAACCATCCTGCAATGGATATTCCCCGCCACCACCGCCGGTGCCGGTGGTGCTCACGTCATATTTTTCAACCAGCTTTTTCTCTCGATCGTAGGTGTGCTGCACATTGGTAAGGAATCGCCAGGTCACATCCATCGCAACGTTATCCTGACCGTAATTCTGTAACCCGGATGCTGCGACCCACTGGAGCGGGGCCCAGCCGTTGGGGGCATCCCACTGCTGGCCGCTTTTCACCGACGTGGTAGCAAGGCCGCCCGGTTGCAGCAGATGTGCCTGGGTGGCCGTGGCGACTTTACTGGCGCGATCTTTTGCCGCCGCATTGACATACAGCGGGAACAGGGCGGCGGCCGTGAGCTGGTTGCGTACTTTATGGCTTTTCAGATCGTAGTCGGCATACCAGCCTTCTTTGTCGTTCCACAGGTACTTTTCGATCCCTTTTTGTCGGGCATTAGCGAAGCCATCGTACTGCGCCGCTTTGGCATCATCACCGGCAGCCTTGCTGGCGAGGGCGATCATTTTTTCCATTTTGTACATCAACGCATTGAGATCGACCGGAACGATGCTGGTGGTGCGCAGAGTGCCCAGCTGATTAGGATTGTCCATCCAGCGGGAGCTAAAATCCCAGCCGGACGCAGCCGCTGAACGCAGGTCGCGGTAGATTTCTGTGGCAGGGCGATTGGGGTTGCTTTTAGCGGTGGCGATATCCTCGACCCAGGACTCTGGCCTCGGCGTATCGCGGTCATCCCAGTAGCGGTTCAAAATGGTACCGTCATCCAGTTTAACCACGCGCTTATTTTGCTGACCGGGCTGGAGTGTTTCGACGCCTTTCATCCAGTAACTGTACTCTTTGAGCATCTGCGGGAGGTATTTTTTCAGCGCGTCATTCCCGTCGTGCTGCGCCAGCAGTTCAACCATAAAGGCAAAGAACGGCGGTTGCGAACGGCTCAGGTAGTAGGTGCGGTTGCCGTTAGGAATGTGTCCCCAGGAATCAATCTCGTAAGCGAAGTTTGCCACCATGTCCGAGACCTTATCCCAGTGATTGCTTTCGGCAAGCCCCAGCATGGTGAAATAGCTGTCCCAATAATATATTTCGCGAAAACGCCCGCCAGGCACCACATACGGCTCTGGAAGTGGCAGTAGCGAGTCCCATTTTTCAGCGTCAGTTGTCGAGCGGGTGAGGACCGGCCACAGTCCGTCAATATGTTCGCGTAATGATTGCCCGGCCGGGGGAACGTATTTCTCGCCTTCTTTCGGCAAGGTGAAATTCACCTCCACAAAATGGCGTAAGTCGAATCCGGACTGATTTTTCTGCATCCGGTAATCGGCAAGGATCATGAGAGGATCGCTGTTAGGAACTGCGTCAGCAAAGGTTTTCTGGTCTGGAAACAGTTTAGCCGTTTGTACATCGTTAAACAGAGGTCCAAGCAGGATATCTGGCGGCTGCGGTGTAGCGGCTGGCGCGTCTTCTGCATTGACGGCAAAAGAGGAAAGGGCAAAAAAGGTACTGGCGAGAGTCAGTTTTATTGCAACAGAAAGCAGGCCTGGATGGCGAGTTGCAGGCGTTATCATCGGTTAATCTCCTTAGCGGTGTGCCGAAGTAGCGGCATTTACCATGAGAAAACCTTAGTTCAGGATCGACCGTTGCGCGTGATCGACACCCCATTTTGCGAACAAACAGACATTTCCCGACGCGAATAGGGAAGAAGCACACCCTTTGTCGAAAAGGGTGTGCTTCGGTATCAGTTTGCGCGGGTTATCCGCTGTGTGACACAGTCAATGGTCAGAGTATCGCCCATCTTTATGCTATCGAGAGCAGCGCCTTGCTGACACATCCAGCACAGACCCATTTCACGAGCGATAATCGCCGGATGAGAGGCTTCGCTGCCGTCCCGCAGGCAGATACCTTTGATGGTCTTCGGATCGAGTTGCAGTACCGTAGACGGATAAATGACATCAGCGACCAGGATAGTGGGGCGCAAGAACGCGGGAATTTGTGCGCTCTCTCCCGTCAAATGTTGCAGTGAACGAGACAGCAAATCTTCAATATCAATGTATCGCGCCTGCAGATAAGGATCATCGAGCTGTAAATACTGCTGGCTGAGATCGCTCAGCACCTGATGCCAGGCCCAGGCGGCACTGCATTGTTTTTCACGCATTACATCGCAGGCCATTTCAAACAGTTCAGGATCGTCCAACAGCGTGTGGTGACCGGAGAAGATGGCGGCGATATCTGCGGAATATCGTTCTTCAGCAAGAGCGGTGAGTTTGCTCAGATCGTTCAGCGTACTTTGGATGGCGGTCTGTAATCGCTGCTGCTCAGCCTGCAGTGATGCGGCGGACTGCGGGTTTACCTTTGGCGAGAACGGCGTGTGACAAAATGCCGTCCCCGTGACTTTTGAGGGAGCCAGAGTTGCCTTGTTATCAGTATGCGCGGGCTCGAGCGATTCACCAAAATTCTCTGCCGCCAACTGTTTAAATGCGGCCAGCGCATCCTCTGCCTGTTCGCCCTTAGCAATCAGGCGTAGCCTGTCATTACAGCGTACCTGCAGCAGGGCTATTTGATTCAGGCTATCAGGGACCACACACTTGCCGTTTTTCTCCAGCCACAGGTCGGCGTTAAAACCAGACAACGCAGAAACCAGCCGCGAAGCCGGGCGGACGTGGATGCCGTTAGGGTTTTTCACCACAATGGCAACAGAACGGGCATCAGAGTCGGGAGACAGTTCAGCGGATGTGGGTTTCGCTGCGGATGGCGAAGGTAAACCCAGTTGTTCACATTTGGCGTCGAGGGCGCTCATGGCATCACGGATGACCCGATCGATATCAGCACCTGCGGCGGCGCTAACCGTCGCGGCCAGTGTGCCTTCAACCAGTGGTGCTGCGCACAAACGCACTTTGGCGGCAATGTTAGGGTCGAGCAGTTCCAGCGCGGTTTCCGCACTCAGTAATGCACTACCGATATCCATCATCACCAGCACGTGGTCCGTATCGGCCACGGACTCGATGGCTTCCATCACCTTAATCGGATCGGTGCCAATCGGATTCTCAGGATCGTCAATGCCTGCGGCAATGGCGATTTTGCAACCATCACCCATTAACATCTGCCGGGCCAGCACGCCGACGCCTTCGCCCAGTTGGGCGCTGTGAGAAACAATAACCAGGTTTACCATCGCTTTATCCTTACTCTCTGGACGCCTGAGCCAGCATTTGCATCATAAACATGACCGACGTTGCGCCGGGATCCTGATGCCCAATGCTGCGCTCACCTAGATAGCTGGCGCGGCCTTTGCGAGCCTGCATGGTGATGGTGCTTTGCGCTGCGACTTCCGCTTGTTGGCTTGCCGCTTCCAGAGCCGCCTGGACGCTCAGCTTCTGTTCGCATGACTGGCGTAAAGACTCCACTACCGGCAGCCAGACATCGCACATGGTTTTATCGCCAGGTTCAGCCTTACCGCGGCTAATCACACCTTCTGCGCCATCACGAATCATTTGATACAGCTCTTCAAGCGTCAGGCTTTGATGAGCCTGAGTCACCTGGGCGGCGCGGATAAAAAACGTGCCAAACAGCGGTCCACTGGCCCCGCCGACGCTTGAGAGCAGCACCATACCGGTGTTTTTCAAAATAAAGCCGATGTCTTTGTCCGCGATGGACGGCAGCTTTTCAACGACTTTGCTGAAACCACGATGCATGTTCAGACCGTGGTCGGCATCGCCGATCTCCCGGTCAAGTCCGGTGAGAAAGTCACTTTCAGTGGTGAATATTTCACCGCAGCGATAGAGCCAGTTAACAATCTGTGTTCTGTTGAGGGACATCATGAATCTCCTTATTTACCCCAGTTGAGAGCAGGGGTGTGAACCGGTGCATCCCATAAGTTCAGCGTTTCGTCATCCACCTGTAACAGGGTGATGGAGAAGCCGGTCATATCCAGAGAGGTACAGTAAGAGCCGATCAGGTTGCGCTCAATGACGATGCCTGCATCCTGGCAACGGCTTTCGAGGCGGTTATACACGCCGAAGAGTTCAGACAACGGCGTCGCACCGAGATTATTGACCAGCGCAATAACCCGATCGCCACTTTGTAACGCACGCTTGCTTTCTTTACCTTCATGCCACGCGCCCTGGACGTTGTCCCAGTGGCGGAGCGTACGGCTGTAGTTACCGTTTTCCAGCAGGGTATCGAACATTTCATCAACGGTCTGATCGAGAGAGGTGAAGGTGCGGCGGTCAATGCCCGGTTCCCCGTGGATACCTACGCCAAACTCCATCTCGTTATCCTGTAACGTGAACGACGGTTGTCCGGCTGCCGGAACGGTACAGGCGCCAATGGCTATGCCAATGGAGTGGCCCTGGTTATTCAGCTTACGACCCAGCGCAGCACAGGCTTCCAGCGAGTCACCGCGTTCGGCGGCCGCGCCGACCAGTTTTTCGATCAATACGGTATTAGCCACACCACGGCGTCCGGCGGTATACAAACTGTCTTTCACCGCCACATCGTCATCCACCACCATGGTGGTGACCTTGACGCCGCTTTCGTGCAGCAGCTCGGTAGCGGTTTCGAAATTAAGAATGTCGCCGGTGTAATTTTTGATTATCAGCAGCACGCCTTCCCCGCCATCAATTTGCATGGCGCATTCGAACATTTTATCCGGCGTGGGGGAGGTAAAAATCTCACCCGGGCAGGCGCCGGAGAGCATGCCCTGACCAATGTAGCCGCAATGCATAGGCTCGTGCCCGCTGCCGCCGCCGGAAAGCAGCGCCACTTTGCCCATCACCGGTGCATCTGCGCGGGTGACATACACTGGGTCCTGATGCAGTGCCAGGGAAGGATACGCTTTCGCCAGTCCGGCGAGTTGTTCATTCAGTACGTCTTCAACACGGTTGATCAATTTTTTCATTATTTATGCTCCGCAGACAGTCCTGGATGGCTGCCAAATTTGGGCAGGCATCTGATGTAGGGTATCGGTTTGTACAACGCCACGGCGACCGCTCGCTGCCGATAAGGTAATTTTGCACACGGGTTTGCAAAAGAAAATTGCTGTGAAGAGCGTTTCAATACGAAACATAGCAGCATAATAATGTTCCGTATTGGAACGTCATGGTGCATAAAACAGCGAAAGTGAGAGGTCGGGCGGTATTTGTGCGGAAAGTTTTTGAACGATTTTTTATGGAAAACAAACCACCTGCAGAACAGGTGGTTTGTAGGCATGGTCGATTTCGGCGTTAGCCCGGATAAATTCCGCGATCTTTTCGTGCCAGCAGAATGCGTTCGCAGGCAACGATGTAGGCTGCGGTACGCAGGGAGCAGGATTTCTCAGCTGCTTTTTCCCAAACATGCACCATCGCATCAGTCATGATTTTGTCCATGCGATTGTTGATCTCTTCTTCACTCCAGAAGAAGCTTGCCATATCCTGAACCCATTCGAAGTAGCTGACGGTTACGCCGCCGGCGTTACAGACCACATCAGGCACAACCACGATACCACGGCTTGCCAGCACATCGTCGGCATCCGGATAGGTTGGGCCGTTAGCGCCTTCAAGTACCAGTTTACAGGTCAAGGTTTCCGCACGGTGACGGGTGATCTGACCCTCGAGCGCGGCCGGAATAAGAATATCCATATCCAGGCTCCAGAAGGCCTCGCTGGCGATGGTTTCAGCGCCCGGGAAACCGGCAATCTGTTTGTGCTCTAACTGCCAGGCAGACAACGCGGTCATGTCGATACCTGTGGGGTTAAACAGCGTAGCGGTGTGATCCTGAATCGCGACCACGCGTGCACCAGCTGCCGCGAACAGTCGGGCGGCTTCGCTGCCGACGTTACCAAAACCTTGCACTGCAACGCGAGCACCTTCAACTTCGATGTTGGCACGGCGCGCGACTTCCAGACCGCTGACGAAAACGCCGCGACCGGTGGCTTTATCACGACCTAATGAACCGCCAAGGTGAATAGGTTTACCGGTGACCACGCTGGTCACGGTGGTGCCGTGGTTCATGGAGTAGGTATCCATCATCCAGGCCATGACTTTTCCGTTAGTACCTACATCCGGCGCAGGAATGTCTTTCTGCGGCCCAATGATAATACCGATTTCGCTGGTATAACGACGAGTTAAACGCTCCAGTTCGCCTTCAGACAGCGAGAACGGATCGACGCGCACTCCACCTTTGGCACCGCCGTACGGCAGGTTCAACGCTGCGCATTTGATGGTCATCCAAGCGGACAGGGCCATCACTTCATTAAGATCAACATCAGGATGATAACGCACACCGCCTTTGCCCGGCCCGCGGGAGAGGTTATGCTGCACGCGATACCCTTCAAAATGACGGATAGTGCCGTCATCCATCTGCACCGGGATATCGACAATCAGCGCGCGTTTTGGGTGGCGCAGGGTATCCACCCAATGGGAAAGTTCGCCCAGGTAAGGGGCCACACGCTCGATTTGTTGCAGGTAGGTATTCCAGGCAGATGTGCTGCTATCTGAAGCGTAAGATAACTTATCCATGATAAACCTTAGTTATAAAAGTAATATGTTCTTAATTTGGCCGTGGTATACAGTGAATCTCACCATATAAACCTAAATTTAACATTTTTTTCATAGAAGGGCCTGCCCGGCCAGCACGAATTATCGCCATGATTAGTATGGGTTTTAACTTGCGATTGAATAGTTATTCTTTTTTTTGCTTGTATTTGGGTTATTTTGCAGGGTGTGTAATTTAATATGCAGAATATATAAAAATCGTAATTTGTTAGATTTATGACGCACCTCTAAAAGTAAATAATTTGATAACAAAATGTATTTGCTTTATTGCGGTTAAGATGAGGTTAGTAGGTTACGGCGATGGTAACGGTATCGGCATAGTTGTCTGGCGTGTAGTTCGCGCTGGGGACGGTGGCGTAAACCGGGTAGGTAGTTGTTGTCCCCGTACCGTTGCCCGCGACGGTATTGAGTGATGTATTGCCCCAGACCGTACCGGAAGGACCTGGCGTCGAACTAAGCTGGTAGGGGACTTTATCCGTATTTGACCCCGTGCCCGCCATCACGCCGCTGCCTGCCGTATTACCGTTGGAGGGCTGAAGCCCGATGGTGTAAGGCGTGTTATTGGAACATGCTACGCCCACGGTATTTGAAGCCGTAAGGTTACGCCCGGTCGCCCTGGCTGGCGCAAAGCTAATATCGGTTGCAGAGGTGATATTGCACTGTTTGCTTACGGTCGCCGATACGGTGAAAGGCAGCCTGGCGGCAACCGTATCGCCACAGGTTGTTGGCGGGAAAAGCAATCCGGGATTGAGAGTGACAAGGGCTGTGGCCGTCGTATAGCTATCCTGATAATTTCCGGGGACGGCTGCGGTTTGTGGCGTGACGATCTGCGCCGATACCGTGAGTGAACCCGTCACTGGCGTCAGATTCAGCAGGTTAAGCTGTACCATGGGAAAAGTGGTTCCCGACTGATACTGGCTGCCCCAAACTTTGGTGCGCCCGCTATCCTGGTAAAGCTGGTATGCCAGTGTACTGGCAGGCGTTCCGCTTAATGACATATTTCGCGGTGTCACCTGGCCGCTGACGGCCGAGGCGCCAATATTAAAACAGAGATTGATCCCTGCCAGCGCGTCACCAAGCTCTTTGGTGCAGGTGTAACTGAACGTCATTGATGACGTTGCGCCTGTTGCAGACAGTGGATTGACCGAACCTAAATTTATGGGTTGAACATTGCTCACTGAACAGGTAACCGCATGGCTAATAGCCGGACAAAAAAGTACGGCAGCGATGAGTAGCAGATGTCTTAACCTCATGAACGTACTCCTGTTAGTGTGGGCGACAAACCAGTGGGCCTATTTGCATAATCCCCTTTGCTGACACGGGATAGTCAAATTGCACGCGACAACTACCGGTGTCCGTATCAACGCGCAGCGTGTTGTGCTGCTCCAGTGTGTCGAACCAGGTCATCCCATCAAAACCAACGACAGACGACTGTCCTTTTCCGTTGATGGCGTAAGCCATGCTACCTTCAGGAATTGGCTTACCCTGATTGTCGACGAGGATAACCTGCGCAGCACGTACGGTGGTGATGCCAAAACTAACCAAAGTACCGGAACGATCTGCAGGCGTGGCATTCGTCTCAACGCGTGCGATCCGCATATTGGTGGGGAGATCCATCGGGTCAATACTGATCAGGTTTTTTTGATAACTGTTGAGCGGCGTGACCAGCAGTAGTCCCTGGTCATCGCTGCGACCAATCAGGTTATTTTGCAGTTTGACTGGAACATCAGGCACGCCGTCAGTTGAGACGACGGCAAAACCATTGTTGATTTCCCTTGCTGCAAACAAGCCGCCTCCCATGGTCACCAGCGATCCGGTTGCGCCTGCGTAGCCGTAATGGTTATCTGGTAAACGGCTGAATCCCGCGTACGCTTTACCATAACGCCCCAGATATCCTACTTCTCCCTGGCCACTTTGTCGGGAAGCCTGCTGACTGGCGGCCAGATTCCAGCCCCAACCGCCGTCGGCAGGCGGCGTCTTGCTAGCGTTGAGCTGATAGCCGGTTTCATCGTTGGTGCGTTGTAGCGTGCTGCTGGCGCTCAGATTGTTATCAGTGGTAATCGTTACCATCAGATAGATACTGCGATCGCGGTTATCGTCAATGTTCTGGTTGAATCCGGCATTCAGTGAGATGTTGTCTGTAACGGATTTGAACCAGCTGGCGTTAGCGTAGCGCACCGCATTTTCGTGTGGATAACGAAACTGCAGGTAACTCAGGCTGACATTTCCGACAGATTCCAGCGAATAGCCAATGACCGTGTTGCTGTTGAGCGTTGGGGGCGGCTCACCATAATGGGTGGCGACATCGCGGTAATCGCCAGAAGTTGCCGTGGTACTGGTACTGAAATTAAACCGTTCGCCGGACCAACGATAACCAAAGCTATACAGAAATCCGTTCTGCCCTGAATCGCTACTTGCGGCAAGTGATGTCGAAAATGTGCCGCTGCGGGTTCCCGGGATCCAGTCGTTACTGAAGCCTGCGTTAATTAGTCCATCGCTGGTTTCTGCGTGAGCCCCGGCGGTCAACGTATTGCTAAACCCGCGACGCCACGTAGCGCTCAATACCGGTGCGCTGGCATAGTCAAAAGAGGAATAACCATAATTTTCGCGTACCGTGCCCAATTCTGCCGACCAGGCGGTTAATCCTTCCCGCAGGAGTTGTTGATCGTTGTAGAACGAGAAATTTTGTACGCTCGTTCTGCCCAGCGCGTCTGTCATCATCACCTGACCCGTTCCCGCGCCGCTGATGTTAGGCATGGTGTTGATCTGAAAACTACCTGCGGGGACTTCTCCGTTGTAGTACCTGACACCGTCCACGTACAGCTCAACGTTTGATGGCAACGTCGCGGATCCCAGATATGCAGGGAGCGGGGTGGTTGGCATATAGGGCTGTAAACTAAAATCGGTGCCTATCTGAATGCCGCCGATACGCGTTGGTCGGGACCAGATGAGTGAGCTTGTCAGGGTATCGCCAACGGTTAACGCCAACATCGTATCAGGAAATGAGGTACGCCAGCTGGTATCAAGGCGCTCAAAGCTGTTATCGGCGTATTCCTCGGTGGAGTACTGCGTCAACTGGGTGGTGCTGAGCACGCCGGCAGCATTGAAGGCGCGAAGTTCACTGAAGGTATTTATTACGCTCTCATCCCCCTGTTGGGTATAGATATCATAATTGAGCAGCGCTCCGCGTGATGTTGTCGCCGTTGGCGCGGTTTCGGTAGGCGAGTTAAGCTGCGTGGTGGCAAGATCGAGTGAACTAAGTGGCGCAGTAAGCGAGAGCGTTTGCAACTGAACGTTGTAGTCAATGGTTAACTGGGGGATATCGTTCAGGCAGACGGCGTTAGTGGCGTCTGGAGCAAAGCGAAAGCCCATTTTACTCAGGGTATTAGCTCCCGCATAAAGCTTTCCATTATCGTAGCCAAAATGTACCAGCCCAACGGGATTCCCATTTAAGGTGACATCGAGATACAAATCGACTCCCGTAATTTGTGATGTGCTATTAATAACACCATTCTCACTCTGGTTATTATTCAGCGTTTGTGCGCAAACCATTCCCGATATTAATACTCCATTGAGAAAGCAAAATTTCACCAGAAGCCAGAATCTGTTACAGATCTTGTACTGTTTTTTGGCCATTGATTGTGACTTCAATTTTCCCGCCATAATGATTATTACTGGCCGACGGGGAGACTATCCAGCGCATTGTTGAGCCTGGTAAAACGTAGCCTAATAGTCCGGGTGTAATGACTTTTTTAGTACCGTCAGGGCTTATAAATGTTGCAGCAGATAACTGTGCATGCCCATTTCCCTGATTACTGACTTCAATAAATTTTTTGCCATCCAGTTGTTGTAATTTCCATTGCAGTTTTGCCTGCGTTTGTGCCGCTGATGTTGGTTGAATGAAAACGGGAACGGAATAATGCAGCACAAACTGAAGCTTATTTTTTTCTACTTTTGCAGGCGGTAACTCATCTATCGACAAACGATAAGCGTCTTCGGCATGTGCCGAGGGAGGGCTTGTGCGAATAACTCGAATCAACTGACGTTCTCCAGGGGCTAATGCCAACATCGGCGGGCTTATCACCAGCCCCTGAGAGGGGGAAAGTTTGTTGTCATAAGCACTTTGACTCCAGCGAAAAACCCGAACCTGGGCATTGAGCACATTTTCACCCGCGTTACTCAACCAGATACCATCGGCATTTTGCGTCGCTTGCAACGTTAACGTGACCGGGGCTATTTGCAGCCCACTGGCAGTGGCAAGGTTGGCGCTCGCAACCATCCCTAGCAGGCATGCGCAGGCACACTGCTTAACAGGCAGTTTTACTCTCATATAGCTTCCTGAAGTTAGTAGTTAACGTTAACCGTTACCGTGTCGGCATAGTCGTCAGGAGTGAAGTTGGCGCTCGGTGCGGTGGCATAAACAGTAAAAGTTTGCACCAGGCCGGTCCCTGTCGCTGCTACGCCATTCCCAGGTGCGGTGTCGGTGGCGGTATTTCCCCATACCGGACCTGTTGCTGACGTGCGATTTAGCTGATAGGGCACTTTATCGGTATTGGTAGCAGCGTTAGCCACAGAGGACATGGCGCCCGAGCCCGTCGTCGTCCCTCCATTAGCGGCCGACGGCGCCAGCCCGATAAAATAGGGCGTGGTTTTTGAGCAATTAATTGAAATAGTGTTGCTTGCACTGGTATTTGTCGCCGTGGTATTCACCGGACCAAGTGTGATATTTGAAGCCGAACCCGCAGTCACGGTACAGGCCTTTTGAATCGTCATCAGCACCTGAAATGTTCCGTTAACGGTTGCTGCATTTGCCACAGAGATAATGGAAAAGGCGCAGCAACAAAGAATTAAGCGTTTGTCTAAGACTAGAGCCATATCCTTTACCTTTTTCAAATAACCACATTTATTACTTTAGAAAAACAATAATGTGGCACAAGAAGACATAATTTAACCCTAGAATAAGTATTAGGTGTACGCCAGTTGATCTAATGAATTTTACTTAGGAAAAAGGTGATGTCGTCGACAAAAAAATAATACCAACGGGTGAGTATGTTGTTTTGTTTTTATGCTATGGCGGGTGTTAAGTCAGGAGAATAGGGGGCAACATATTCCTTGGATGGTACTCAAAATAACCACCCAAAAAATGAGAGTCGTATGATTTATCTTACACGTATTACGTATTGGCTACGGGCTGTGGAAAATGACCTTATAACCTTGCTCATTCCAGTGTTGTAGCAGTTCATTTTGTCTGCGGGTTGGCGCGATACCGGTCCAGACAAAAAGCGTTTGCCCAGGGAAAAGTTCAGGTCTTGGCGATTCAATGGGTTCAGCCAGAACGGCAATATGCCAACCAGATTGCGATAAACGCCAGGCTTCGAGCCACAGACGGGTTCTGTCTTCAACATCCCAGGCCAGCAGGAGAGCATCCTTTCCTGACTTGCGCCGCGTTTCAGACAGCAGTGTTGCAACATATTCAATCAATGCGCCATCAAGCATGCTGTTCATTATGCGGGATGTATTATGGTCAAGTATCAGCCGTTGACGTACGGGAAGATAAACGTGATCAATCAGCGCATCTACGGGGTGAACGCGACCGAGTGCGGTAATTTTGGCTCGCAGCTTCGGTGGATGTGCCATGCGAAGAATGCTCATCATCTCTTCTTGTAATTGATTCCAGTCGTCGTCAGCTTGACGGGTACTGGTTTCCAGCAATGCCTTAACTTTACCAACAGGTATGCCATTGCTAATCCAACGTTTTATTTCTTCAATACGCTGAATATCTTCTTCATCAAAGAGTCGGTGGCCACCTTCACTGCGTTGAGGTTTGAGTAAACCGTAACGTCGTTGCCATGCCCGAAGGGTGACAGGATTTATCCCGCAACGTTCTGCGACATCCCCAATGCTGTAATAAGCCATAGTTCCCCCGGACACTCCTGATTCTCCGTCACCGATATGCGGTTCCTGCTACTTTGTACAACATTCATCAAATTGTACAAAACATATATAAGATTCTAGCAAAATTAAGATTTACTTTACTATCATGCAAGGAGTAAATGCTGTTTTTTTATGTTCAGCATGAGGGCGGTTGTGGTGATTGTTGATTTATAACAATGCGTTAGTTATTGTGACGCTGAGAAATCATTTTTCTCTGGCCATGCAACAGATGGAATACCATTCAGGCAGGCTTGTGCAAAAAGGTTACCCTGGAAGATTTCAATGCCCGCGGATTCAAGCCACATCCACTCTTCGGGTTTTTCAACGCCGACTGCGGAAATCATAATTTCCAGTGACGCGCAGCATTTGATAATTGCCTGAATGATAGCCTGCCGCGGTCCACTTTTATGCACATCCGTGATCAGCTCGCGGCTTATCTTAATTCGGTCGGGTTGAAAACGAGACAGAAGCTGAAGCCCGGCAAAACCTGCCCCAAAATGATCTATCGCCACACAGATCCCCGCTGCCTTGAGTGACTTCACGGCCTGCGCGAACGTATCAAAGCGAGAAATAACTTCACTTTCGGTAAACTCTACAATGATTTGTTCAGGCACCAGCCTGTGCGCAGCGATTTCGTTTATAAGAAAGCTGACTGCATTGGGTTTGTTTACCAGGGTCATGGGGAGCAGATTGACTGACAGCATTTTGTCGTTAAGCCCCAGCGCGCTTGCCATTGCAAAAGCAGTCTTTTTGCTCTGCAGATCCGCGGTATACAGTTCCTCAGGATTTAAGTTGTCAAAATAAGTTGCGGGCGTTTCACCGTCTCTACCACGAATAAGTGCTTCCAGGGCAATGACGCGTTGCGACATAGGATCGATAATTGGTTGAAAAGCAAAGCTGAAATCTATATCGGATGGGAGTGTGTTTTCATCCAGGAGAGTACAAGAGTTGTCGGCAATAAAACTCCAGCAATCCGGCGCTGGTATTTCAAAATAGCTCGATTTTTCCGTCGCAAGGACAAATGTGCGGAAAAACTGTAACGCCCTGTCATCATAGGTGAGCTGAAATTTTGATGTTCCCTTATTCAGCACTGCTTGCAGAACGTCATTGCGTTCATGTTTTTGTAGATCAAATAACTCCATTCCCACTTTTCCGAATCTTCTCGCAGGAGCGTAATCACACATCAGCTCAACGATATTGTGGTGCCGTGGATCGTTACAAATACAACAATAAATCTCTTTTACCTGCTCCTCAGGGCCTTCAAGCAGTTGGAAAAAGTGGTGACCGTTAAAGAGTAAGATTCCCGTAACATCAGATCGCCTGTTTTTGATATTTGCGGCTGTCACCATATCCTCAAGCGCTTTGATGGGGGCGTCATCACGTAGATGGCTGCGGTAAATAATGGTCGTGAGCATGGACAGTCCGGGAATAAGGGAGAGGAAGATATATGACAGTATCAGACAACCCAGGTTATGTCCTGATTTTAATACATTATTCTAACTTTAACTTCACAATTGAACGGTCTGATTAAGATGAAATTTAGCCATGTTACGACGTGATTTGTACAGTGATCCTAATGTTTATATCAATCGATACAATTGTAAGTAATTGATTTGTATCATTTAACACATTTTGGTAAAAACAAATTAATCTTGTTGTACACATTTTTGGTACAACTTTGCTACTGTTATAAAACTTAATATTCACCAGCATTTTGATACAGGAGCATGACATGCAGCAGCATAACGTTCGCACTGATACTGCAAGCGCGATTTCTCGTTACTTTGCAAAGGCGCATCTGCCAACTCAACAGGAAACATTGGGAGAAATCGTCACTGAGATACTCAAAGATGGACGTAATCTGAACCGCAAATCACTTTGCACTAAGCTTCTGTGTCGTCTTGAAAAAGCATCAGGGGAGAAAGAACAAAAACATTACAATGCGCTAATTGGCCTGCTCTTTGAATAAAATAAACCCCTTATATGATAGGGGTAAGTAGTGAAGGCGTTATGAAGAAAACTGATAGTGAACGCTTGAAACATGAAATTACAGGTTTGGCTGTGCTAGAAATTCTGCGAATGCATAGAGACGTTTCGTTAGCTGCAGTGATTAAGCAATTGCGACTTATGCAGGCCAGTGAAATAGATGGCACACGCAAGCAATTAATTGACAGCGTTATCAATGATTTTACAAACATTAATCCGGAGAAAATAAGCAGAAAACCGGATAAAACCAGAGATGAGAGTGCATTCAGTGCCAGCAAAAAACCTAAATTACATTAAAGATAATCTTCCAGACTATACAAGCGAGGTTACCATGCTCCATGAAATTAATGTCCACAACGTAATGACGGATAAAGCTTTATCAAGTTACTTCCATAATGCAGGTGAGCTATTAGCAGATGAGTCTGTGGTATTGGGGCAGGCGGTAACAAATGTAATTCTGGCAGGTGATAATGTTAATAATAAAAACATCATTTTAAGCCTGATTGGTTCTCTGGAGTCAACGGTTGACGTTGTCCAGGCAGATGTTATCAGAAAAACCCTGGAAATAGTATTGCGCTACACAGCTGACGACGTTTAATAAGTCTTCATATTAACAAAATATGTACAGTACCCTTGTTATATGCTGAAAGCCATTATGCTAAGCATTTTTTGAATTAAGACTATACATAGCACCCCTCTAAATCAATTATGATTTTTCATTGAGGCCATAATGATGAACATCGTTCAGGAACATACTCTAAACGCAGAGTTATGGATTGATGATATTTTTGTCAGGCAAGGGTTAATGAATATTCTTGCAGATATCATTTTTGAAGATGACAATGCGCGACTTGTATTCTTTACCGCGAATCACTTTGAGGCGGTAAAAAAGCAAAATTACAATCTGAAAACGCATCGTCTGGTATTGCTGATTGATGGTCATTTGTATCAGTATCTTAATGATGTTTCGCTTTACAGACTACCAGTAGATATCGGAGTTGCCTCAATCAAACAATTTATTGTTGATATTACTCGTGCTGGTGGTAATCACGAGAATCAATCGGATTCAAATATCTCATTAACCGCGAGAGATAAATATATTTTAACGCAGTTAGGAGAAGGTCGAACTATTTTTGAGATATCCGCATTGTTAAATCTACACTTAAAAACGATTTACCAGGCCAGGCAGAATCTGATCAAGAAGCTTGGTTGTTCTGGGCTGATTGATTTTCAGGGAATACTGCGAGCGCAAATATTCCGCAACTGGCTGGAACATGCCTGAGTAAATCGACAGTTCGTACTTACTGTTGAGGGGGTACGACAGGGCTAATGGCCCTGTCGCGATATTAATAAAACTTCGCTACTCTGTCACCAGTTCATTGATACCCTTCTGCTGATGATGCTTTTTACTCAGCGAGAAGTAGCCAAATATTAGTGTTATTACCACGATGCTCGCCATAATCAGGAAGATTTCCTGATAGCCCACTTTATCAAACAACTTACCGACAGGCAGCGACAGCACGATGATGCCAATGGAACTGGCGATATTGAAGCCAATAAGATATATCGTTGACGACAGGCGCTTATCAAAATTCGCTACGCTGAATTTAAACACTGAAATAACGAACAGTGGGACCTCCAGCGCATGGAGCATTTTAATCAAGGAGATAATATATATATCGGTGAACAGTGCTGAACCCAGGATTCGACAGGTCATGATTGTTCCACCCAGCAGCAATGCGGATTTAGGCCCGATGCGGTTAATCAGGAACGGAACCAGCGCCATACCGACGGCCTCCATAAAGACTTGTACCGAGTTGAGGTAGCCGTATACGCGTGGTGCCAGTTCGGGATCGTCAAATAAGCTGGCGTAAAACACCGGGAACATCTGCTGATCGTAGATGCTATAGAACGACCAGGTGCCGACGACAAAGATGACGAAAAACCAGAACTGCGTATCTTTAAAGATAGTGAGAAAATCCTTTCGGGTCAGCGCGTCGGGTTCAGGAGAACGCGTTTTTACAGACGATGGGACGGGTGAGTTGGTTTTGAACAACACGTTAATTAACAGGAATAACACCCCCATAACCGATACGCACCAGAAGTTAATGTGTGGGTTGATGCTGAAGAAGATACCGCCAACAAAAGTCCCTGCGGCGTAGCCAAGCGATCCCCACAAGCGGGCGGTGCCGAATTCAAAGTTGAATTTACGGCTCACTTTCTCGACGAAGCTTTCCACCAGACCGCAACCGGCGAGATAGCCAAGGCCAAAGAAAATGGCTCCCAGCGCCATACCAAGCTTGAAGTTGGAGGTCAGCAGCGGTTCGTAAACATAAATCAGGAACGGGCCACTGAGCGTGATGACTATTCCCATCAGCCAGATAAGGTGTTTACGGGTGCCGAGCTTATCCTGCAGAAAACCGTAGACCAGCATAAACAGCATGCTAAAGAACTGGTTTACGGCATACAGCATCCCCAGCTCCGTTCCGGACAGGCCAAGTTTATTTTTTAGCCATATTGCATAAAAAGACCACCACAACGACCAGGCGGCAAAGAAAAAGAGCAGATACCCGGATGAGTATCGATATTTATCATTACTGAACGGCATATTTATCTTCATGATTTTTCCAATCCAGATCAGGTCATTGTAAGGTCTTTCTGATACGACGTAACAGTGCGCTTTATTACGGGGTAATCGTTCTCCGTAGTGACGGTTGTGACTGAATAAAGCTGCTCAGGTGTTGGCTGTCGGGAAACGCGCTTAGCGCGCCACGCCGGGTGGTCGCCAGAGCACCACAAGCGCTGGCCTGCTCGATAAGCGGAAGTAGCGTTGACGTCGATGTGGGCCAGCCTTCTCCGGCGAGTGCCGCCAGCAGCCCGGCCATAAAGGCGTCACCGGCGCCGGTAGTATCGATGCTTTCGACGCTATAGCCGCTTAAAGTTAGCCTGCTGTTCTGCCAGAAAACGATAGCGCCGTCGGCACCGCGGGTGATGATTTTCAGGCGTGCGGGAAAATCAGCCAGACATTCGCAGGCGCTACTGAGACAGTCAGTTTGTGTTAGCCACAGCAGCTCTTCTTCCGACATCTTCAGAATGTCGCTCTGCTGGGCAAACTCGCTGACAAGGTCAAACATCTGCATCTCGTTGCTCCACATCTGCGGACGCAGATTGATGTCAAAGCTCAGCGTACCGCCGGCCTGTCGCAATGCGTCCATTGCCTGGGTAAGGGTGGCGCGGCACTCAGGGGCAACCAGCGCCAGCGAGCAGAAGTGCAGAATGTCGGCACCAAAGTCGGGCAGGCTCGCCGGGCTGAGAAATTGATCGGCAGACGGATTAACCAAAAACTCAAATTGCCGCTCACCGTCAGGGTCCAGCGACACCAGTACGGTGCTGGTGTGCCGCTTGGGATCAAACTCCAGACTTTTGGTATCCACCTGTGCCGTCACCAGCGTTTGGTGCAGAAAGCGGCCAAAAGTGTCATTGCCCACACGGCCGATAAAGCCGCTGTCATGGCCGAGGCGGGCGACGCCGATGGCCACATTGAAGGGCGCGCCTCCCGCACAGGCTTCAAACTGCATATTGTCGCGCGGTAGCAAATCCACCACGGCATCTCCGAGCGTCCAGATTGTCATTATTTTTCCCCAAAGCAGTGAGACGGGTGGTTAATTGGCGGCGAGCGGCCAGGCATGCCCGTTATTAAAAATGGCGTGTCCGTTCTGGCTAAATAAGGTCAGTTGGCGATCGTCCGGTTCAGGATAAATACGGCTGCTGAGGGTGTACTCGCCGTGATTAACAAAGACTTCTACCGACGAACTATCGATAAACAGGCGCAGATCCAGCACATCATTGGCGGGCAGCGGTACGCTACGGCAGCCCGACAGGCCGTGTTGCGGATAGCGGCGTTCCAGCACCAGACGCTGTGCCTGGGTATCGACGAAGACGCGCAGCCCGTCACCCAGCGCGATGCCATACTGTTCAGCATGGCTGCGGGCGATATCGAGGCTCAGTTCGACTTCGAGAGCATGCGCCTGTTCTTCTACCATCAGGGTGCGATTGTTCAGGTCACTGACCGGCCAGACATGAAGCTGACCGCGTAATGCCTCCAGCTCTTTGACCGGGTTCATGCGCAGCCGCAGATCTGCATCGAGCGTCACTTCCCGGGGAAGAGTAAGCATGCCCGCCCAGCCGTCGGCCTGTTCTGGCATCGGCGACTCCCACATGGATAGCCAACCGATCACCACGCGGCGACCGTCCGGAGTGATAAATGATTGAGGGGCGTAAAAATCATGCCCGTGATCCATCTCCTGGAAGGGTTGGGTAACGTGGAACTGATGGTCATCCTGCCATTCGCCGACCATATAGCCGCTCTGGAACAGGTTACGGTAATCGTATCCGTCCGCGGCGATGCCCTGCGGCGAGAACATGAAGACGAGTTTATTGTCCAGCGGGAAGAGGTCCGGGCACTCCCACATGTAGCCCATGCCGTCATCGGCCTGGGCGAGCGTACTGGCAAACTGCCAGTGCTGCAGATCCTGCGAGCGATAGAGCTGTACTTCTCCGACGTCGTCGACCCGGGCACCCACCACCATGTACCAGCGGTCTCCCTCTTGCCAGACTTTCGGATCGCGAAAATGGTGTACGCCTCGCGGGGTATTCAGAATCATGCCCTGGCGTTCGAAGTGAACCCCATCGGTGCTGGTAGCCAGGCACTGTACCTGATACAGGTTTTCCTCTTTCGCTTCGCCGTCGAATTTGTGCCCGGTGTAGATCAGGGCCAGTTTATTGCCGTCAACCACCGCTGAACCGGAAAAACAGCCGTCTTTATCTTCCGGCCCTTCTGGTGCCAGTGCGATGGGTAAGTGCTCCCAGTTCACCATGTCGCGGCTGCGCGCATGGCCCCAGTGCATTGGCCCCCAGACCGGTTGCCACGGATAGTGCTGATAGAACGCATGGTAGTAACCATCGAACCAGGACAGGCCGTTAGGGTCATTCATCCAGCCCGCCGGAGGGGCGAGGTGATAGCGCGGATACCAGCGCGGATTGATACGATCTTTTTGCTGGTTTAGGGCCTCGTTGGCCGCGGCGAGTAATGCTGTCATTTGCTTGTCCCTGTCAGTGAATTGAGCAAAAGATAACGTTAACATTCTCGGTTTTCTCGCGGAATTGATGGTAATATCGATGTTAATCACAAAAGTTAACGTTAACATTTTGCGGGTGTTATCAAGATCGCATTTTCAGACCCGGAAGGGTGAACGCCGTCAAAGGAGAGGGTATGGCATCTTTAAAGGATGTGGCGCAACGGGCTAACGTCTCGTTAATGACCGTATCGCGAGCGATTAACGAGCCCGAACGACTGCGGCCAGAAACCTATAAAAAGGTGATGGAAGCGGTAGATGCGCTGGGGTATGTCTCCGATCTCTCCGCGAAAAAAATTCGTGGCGCGAAAACCACGGCTAACACTATCGGGGTGTTAGCGCTGGACACCATGACCACGCCGTTTTCCGTGGAGATAACGCTCTCTATCGAAGAGACCGCGCGGGCGCACGGTTGGAATAGCTTTGTGGTGAATATGTTCAGCAATGACCAGCCAGAGAAAATGGTGGATCTGCTGCTGGCGCATCGCCCTGACGGCATTATCTACACCGCGATGGGGCTGCGTCAGGTTCCGGTGCCGGAAAAGCTGCATAAGTATCGCTGCGTGCTGGCGAACTGCGAAAGCATCAGTGGCCCTTTTCCCACCTATATTCCTGATGATGAGCAAGGGCAATATCTTGGCGTGAAAGCGCTGTTGGCCGCAGGCTATCGTCGGCTGCTGTGCATACACCTGCCAAAAGGGATTGTGGCCACCGATCGCCGCCGGGCGGGAATGGAGCGCGCCTGTCGTGAAGCGGGCGTCGACCCTGATGCCATGTTCCACCACTATCTTCCGGCGGGCGAGAGTCACCATATTGATGCGGCGGAGATTGCCGGGCATTACCTGAGTGGCACGCGTCCGATGTTTGATGCGGTGGTATGCGGTAACGACCGCGTGGCTTTTGTTATCTACCAGGTCTTGCTGGGGCGAGGGCTGCGCATTCCGCAGGATGTTGCCGTACTGGGCTATGACAACATGGTAGGCACCGGCGAGCTGTTTTTGCCGCCGCTATCCACAGTACAGCTGCCGCATTATGAAATTGGCCGTCTCAGTGCACTGCATCTTATCCAGGGGCTCGATCACCGCGATACCGTGCGGGTAGACAGCCCCTGGCTTCCGCGCGCCTCAATATGATTAACCCAACCGCTTCCTTTCATCAACCGGAGGAATGAGTGCATTATGTGGAGGGAATCGCTAATTTGCTGGTGGATGTTACAAAGCTGAAACGTGGAGGTACTGTTAAGTCACTGTTTAGCGCACAAGGCTCAAAGTTGGGTCGTGTATCAAACGCTCGCCGAAATTTTGGGTTTCAATAAAATAACCGTTATTTATTAATGTTAACGTATCAACACATTGTAAATTTGGCTTAGTGGAAGAGATAGCCGTTAGCCAGTTTGTTGAGTATGTATGCAGGCGGTCTTTTGGCTGTATATCTCTGGTAGTTACTCTTGACGAGGAGAGCTTTTTGCCCCTAAAAATTGCCCAATGCGACTAACGGTCAAATAAATTGCCGATTTCTCTAAAAAAATGATCAACGTGCCGATACACTGACAGGATATGTCAGCATTTTATATATAATTCATGTCAGGAAAACAGAAAAGTAGGTGCTTATGGCTGATTCAGCAAGGAGTTGCTCAGCAGAACGTTTGGTCGATATCCTAATAGAGCTACAAACTTGTGGCGTTGTGAATCGCTATCAGTTGATGAAGAAATTTAATATCACTGAACGAACGGTCTATCGTGATCTTAATATGCTTTCCTCCTTTATTGAGGGGTGTGGTGGCGGAGAGTATCGATTGATACCGATTCGAGCGCAGAATAATAGCGCCTATGCCCTTCATGATCCACTGGCAAAACTGCTGGACGCCGACGCGGTTTTTCCTGACAGAGATGAGGATTTTTGGCTTAGCTTAGAGAAAAGAGCTGCAGAACAGCATGTTAGAGTTCAGTTTGGTCGTCCTGAGCATTCAGTCAGAAACGATTTGCGAAAGTATTTTAACTTATTAGAAAAAGCGATTCAGAAAAACAGCGTCTGTCATATTTTATATAAAGACAAAACGCGCATCGTTCATCCTTATAAATTAGCTAACCAGAAAAATATTTGGTATCTGCAGGCGACTGAGGACGGGAAACTAAAGTCTTTTTCGTTAAGTAAAATTCGGTGGTTGGATATCCGGAAAGAGCATTTTGCTGTCGATACACCCACACTGTCATTAATTGATGAGCATCGCGATCCTTGGGTGAGTGAAGAGACGTTTGAGGTGCGGGTGCGTATTAAACACAGTATTGCTGGCTACTTCTTAAGACGAGACTTACTGCCTCAGCAAGAATTGATTCGCGAAGAGAATGATGGCGTGACTTTGCTTTGCAAGGCAGCACATGAGAATCAAATTATTCCACTAATTCTATTCTGGTTACCGAATATAGAAATTCTGGAACCAGAATGGTTGAAAAAAACGGTCATCAACTTACTGCATAACTACATCACTGGCTATCGCGACTCAGTTCCTGTTCAGGAATGTGATGCGTAGCGGGTAACAACGACTTATTGCACAGGAGATTATTATCTATGGCATTACCATTCATTATTCTGGGCGTCGCGGCAGCGGCAACGGCGTTTGGCGGCAAAAAAGCTTATGATGGCTATCAGAAAAAATCGGAAGCTGATGATGTATTAGATCGCGCGCAGCGTCGCTTTGATAAGCATAAAGAGAGCTTTGATCTGGCAAATGAAACAACGTCGAAAAAACTGGCCGAACTGGGTGAAAAAGAGCTGGAAATCGGTAAAGATTTCAATGAGTTTAAAACGATTGCCGACGATCTGCTGGCGCGTATGGCGAAAGATGGGCATAAAGATCTTCGTCTGAAGGTACCACAGCATAACATCAATAAAATTCAGAACCTGGCGATTTCCGCCACGGAATACCTGACGACGGTCGTCGGAGCCGGGGTTTCTGGTGCTGCCGCTGGTTTTGCCGTGTACAGCGGCGTGATGGCGTTTGCCGCAGCTTCTACCGGTACGCCGATCGCCGCCCTGTCTGGTGCGGCGGCGTATAACGCCACAATGGCTGCGATTGGTGGTGGTTCCCTGGCCGCAGGTGGTTGGGGGATGGCGGGCGGCGCGATGGTGCTTGGCGGTGCAGTGGTGGCTCCGCTGATTGCTATTGCGGGCTGGGCTTACGATAGCCATGCCGAAAAGGCGCTTAACAATGCTTATCAAAGCTCCCGTGAAGTGACCGCGGCGGTGGAAAAAATGAATGCGGCTGAAGCGCAGCTGACGAAGGTGCAGCAGTATGTAAATAGCATTTATGAATCAATAACCCGTATGCATAGCGTCTTTATTCAGCATTACTTTGAGCCGCTGAAAGCGATGCATGCCATCATTGTTGAACGTCATGAGAAGAATATCACTACCGAGATTAGTGAGTCGGAAGAGATCATGGCGATTATCGACCATGGTTATGAATTAGCCGCCATCATGACCGACGTGATCACCACGCCGCTGTTCAAGCCGGTGACGCAGGAAAACGGTGAAGCCATTATCGAAGATGGGGTGATCCAACTGCAGACCGACAGCAATGGTATGAACCTGCTGAACAAAGAGATTCTGGACGAAAAACTGGCGGCTTCTGCTTCTGAGTTTGACGCATTTTCTTCTCGTATTTAATCGACTCGCCGGGCGAATCTGCCCGGCATTGCTATGGGCGAGCACAATGAACACAGCCAGGTTTGACTGGGGTGAAGAGTTACATCAGACGGTGGTCAAGAGTCTGACCACCTCTTTTGGGTTGGATTTTCTCTTGCTGGAGGATAAACACGGCGGCGATGTGAATACCATTCATAACGCTCGCGAGGGAGTGTATGCTACCGATGCCGAGCGTCAACGGTACGAGCAACGTGAAGGGTATGATTCTCATCTTTACCATAGCCACGAAAACTACATTGCCACCAACCAGGCGGGAAAAAAGGCGCACGAGGCCGGTACGTTGACCGATACCTACACCGGTGAGAAATTTGCGGCTAATGATAAAAAGAACCTCGACCATATTATTGCCGCCCATGAAATTCACAACGATCCAGGGCGTATCCTTGCCGAATGCGATGGTGCCGATCTGGCTAATGATTCATCAAATCTGACCTTCACGAATGAGTCGCTGAATAAGGCGAAGAAGGCGAAAACGATGGATGCCTTCGTGCAAACGCTACAAGAACAGCATGCTGTGACCACGCAGGAAATTGCCCGTTTGCGCAGCCAGCCAACGCTTTCCGAGCAAGAGCAAAAACAACTGAATAAGCTGGAAAATAAAGCCGCCGCCGATTTTGAACGGATGAAAGAGGCCGACAAAAAGGCGCGGGCAAAATACAACAGTACGATCAATGGGGAATATTACACCAGCAGCAAGTTTGCGAAGAATGTCGCCACCGCCACAATGAACAATGCATTTCGCATGGGAACGCGGCAGATGTTGGGGCTGGTTCTGGCAGAGACCTGGTTTGAGTTCCGCGAGCGTATTCCCGTGATGTTTGAGAAGCATCGTCGTTCATTCGATGCCGGAGACTTCCTGCAAGATGCGGCGGAGGCATTACGCGCAGTCTGGCAGCGAGTGCAGGGTAAATTCAGCACTTTCCTGACGTCCTTTAAAGACGGTGCCATCGGTGGCGTGCTCTCCAGCATTACGACGACGCTCTTCAATATCTTCTTTACGACTAAGAAGATGATGGTGCGCCTGATTCGTGAGATGTGGAACAATTTGGTACAGGCCTTTAAAGTTATGGTCTTTAACCCTGAGGGGTTAACGCCGGGGCAGCTAGCTAAAGCGGTGAGCAAGCTGGTGGCTGCGGGTGTGGCCGTGGCTGCTGGGGTGGTGGTTAATGATGCTTTAGCCAAGATGCTCGTCTTTCCTTTTGGTCCGGAACTGGCCGCGTTCTGCGGTGCGCTGGCGACAGGTATTCTGACGCTGGTAATGAACTACTTCCTGGAACACAGCGCATTGATGAAAAAGGTCTGGGCGTTTCTGGATACGTTTAAAGATAAGTATCAAAAAGCACTAGAGTATTATCAGCAGGTGAATGTTGAACTCGATCGTTATCTACTGGAGCTTTCGGCGTTAGAGTTTGCTATTGATACGTCTGCGTTATCGCGTTTCTCGCTGCATCTTAACGCGGTGAATAGTGAAATTGAGCGCGGTTTGTTGCTGCGTGCAGAGGTTGAGCGCCGTAATATTACGCTACCGTTTGAAGCAGGGAATACCCGCTCTGTGCGTAGCTGGTTAAGTAAGCTATGACGCTAACACCCGCGTTTCCCTGTAACCAGTGCGGCGCTTGTTGCCGCCACGTCGATCGCGCCAGTGAAACGCAATTTCTAGATCGCGGGGATGGCATTTGTCAGCACTATCAGATGGAGACAAAGCTGTGTGCGATTTATGAAACACGTCCGCTTATTTGCCAGGTAGAGAAGCAGTATCAGCTTAACTACCAACAGCAATATAGCTGGCAGGAGTTCATTACGCTTAATCGTGAAGCGTGTTTAATTCTGGAGAAACTGTAGGACGGTGTGCTTCACGAAGGAGCCAGTGTCAATATGTACTCATTTTTGACGGTGTTGTGACGAGATGAGTTGAGACATTACGAAATAAAAAATCCACGCAATTGCGTGGATTTTTTAGCTTTTTGCGATTCTTATGAGATGTGTTGAGATCTCATGAGACGACAAATTTTATTTAGACGTTGAACAGGAAGTTCATGATATCGCCATCTTTGACGATATAGTCCTTACCTTCGGCACGCATTTTCCCAGCTTCTTTCGCGCCTTGCTCACCTTTATAGGTAATGAAGTCTTCAAACGCGATGGTTTGCGCGCGGATAAAGCCTTTCTCGAAGTCGGTATGGATTTTACCGGCTGCCTGCGGAGCCGTGGCACCGACAGGAATGGTCCATGCACGGACCTCTTTCACACCAGCGGTGAAGTAGGTCTGCAGGTTCAGCAATTCGTAGCCAGCACGGATAACGCGGTTCAGGCCCGGCTCTTCCAGACCCATTTCAGCCATGAATTCTTCACGGTCAGCATCATCGAGTTCTGCGATGTCAGCTTCAACGGCAGCGCAAACGGCAACCACAACAGAACCCTCGGCAGCCGCGATTTCGCGCACTTTGTCGAGGTACGGGTTGTTCTCAAAACCGTCTTCATTGACGTTAGCGATATACATGGTTGGCTTCAGGGTCAGGAAGCTCAGGTATTTGATGGCCGCTTTGTCTTCGTCAGTCAGCGTTTTCAGCGCACGCAGCATGCCGGCGTTTTCCAGCTGTGGCAGGCATTTTTCCAGCGCAGCCAGTTCTGCTTTAGCGTCTTTGTCACCGCCTTTGGCTTTCTTCTGTACGCGATGGATAGCACGCTCACAGGTATCCAGGTCAGACAGCGCCAGTTCGGTATTGATAACCTCGATGTCGTCAGCCGGATCCACTTTGTTATTAACGTGGATGATGTTGTCGTTTTCAAAGCAACGCACCACGTGGCCGATAGCTTCGGTTTCGCGGATGTTGGTAAGGAATTGGTTACCCAGACCTTCGCCTTTGGACGCGCCTTTTACCAGACCGGCAATATCGACGAATTCCATCGTTGTAGGCAGGATACGCTGTGGTTTGACGATTTCGGCCAGCTGATCCAGACGCGGATCGGGCATCGGGACAACACCGGTGTTCGGCTCGATAGTACAGAACGGGAAGTTTGCCGCTTCAATACCCGCTTTTGTGAGCGCGTTGAACAGGGTGGATTTGCCTACGTTTGGCAAACCGACGATACCGCATTTGAATCCCATGTTTAAATCACCTTAATCTTTTGATATTCAACCTGTTATGGAAAACAGATTGTAGAAATGTAAATAACTTTGCCTATTATACACAGCACGCGAGAAAAATGCCGCACATCACTGCTTATTGCGCTTTAAAGGTGTGTAACCGGCTCGTAGCTTTGGTCAGGCCATCTTTGAACAAAATCTCGGTACAACGTGCCGCTTCGTCAATCGCTTCATCAATTAACTTCTGTTCTGAAACAGGCGGTTTGCCTAAAACAAATCCGACAACTTTATTTTTATCGCCCGGATGGCCAATTCCAACGCGTAAACGATGAAAGTTGGGGTTATTACCTAATTTGCTAATGATGTCTTTCAGGCCATTATGTCCGCCATGGCCTCCGCCAAGCTTAAATTTGGCGACGCCAGGAGGCAGGTCTAATTCATCGTGCGCGACCAAAATTTCATCGGGGTTAATACGATAAAAACTGGCCATCGCACCGACGGCCTTGCCGCTAAGATTCATAAATGTGGTCGGTACCAGCAGACGGACATCTTCACCTTCAAGCGTTACTCGGGAGGTGTAACCGAAGAATTTCGGCTCATCGCGCAGGGGGGCGCGTAATCTCTCTGCCAGTAGATCGACATACCATGCGCCTGCGTTGTGTCGCGTTGCCGCATACTCTGCGCCGGGGTTCGCCAGGCCGACAATCAATTTAATCGCCACGTGTTTTGTCCTGAGTGTTTCGATAAACGACGTGTAGTTTACTGTCTGACGGTGCGCTTGACAAAAAACTGCGTGCTTATCGCCAAAAGCTGAATAATTGCACAAATGGACTATTAGAAAATGAGTATGTTCAGTGGCTTATTTGTAAAGTTTTGTTGCATGAGTGTTTGTAATTGTGATCGCTCCCGCACTTGCGAACGGCAGTGTTGTCTATACTTTACACATAAGGATTAGGGGTATTCCCTGTAACAACCCAAAGTTCCGGAGGTGACACATGAAACGCAAAAACGCTTCGCTACTCGGTAACGTGCTCATGGCTTTAGGGTTGGTGGTAATGGTTGTGGGTGTGGGTTATTCAATTTTAAACCAGTTGCCGCAATTTAATCTGCCGCAGTTTTTCGCACATGGTGCGGTGCTCAGTATTTTTGTTGGCGGTATTCTCTGGTTAGCAGGTGCCAGAGTGGGTGGACACGAACAAATCAGTGACCGTTACTGGTGGGTACGTCATTATGACAAACGCTGTCGTCGTGGTGACACCAATCACCGTCATAACTAAATCCTCCCTCTGTTGAGAGGGTGGTGGTCAGAATGAAGAGCCTCGGTTATAAAACCAGGGCTCTGCTTGTTTATGATCATTGCTTAAACTGGATGCGACAGAATAAGAGAAGAATTATTCGAATAACCGGTAATGTAATGCTCTAATCGCGCTATCTGCATCGTCAGCCTGTAACAGGATGCACAGGTTGTCGTTCGATGCTCCATGGCAAATCATTCGTACCGTATGCTCTTCAAGCCAGGCAAAAACGTCTTTGCAAACTCCCGCAGCCTGTGTGAGTTGATTCCCCACCAAAGTGACCAACGCCAGCCCGGTTTCCACTTCCACACGACAGTGGGAGGATAATGCGGTAAACAATGCGGTGGTCAGCACATGGTCTTCACCTGAGGTTGCATGAGTGGCGTCCAGCGCCAGCGCAATACTATTCTCTGAGGTTGTAATCAAATCCACCGTGACAGCGTGGCGAGCCAAAATGGCGAAGGACTGCGCCAGGAAAGAGCAGGAAGGTTGCTTCTCCAGACTGTGTAACCGCAACAGCGTCTGTTTACGACGCACGGCGAGCGCACGATAGCGAGGTGGATTATCGGTGGTGTTGTGCACCAACGTACCTCCGGCGGCAGTATCCTTACTTGAGCCAACAAAGACCGGAATGCTTTTACGCATTGCCGGGAGTAGCGTAGCCGGGTGGAGGACCTTCGCACCGTAGGCGGCCATATCGCTGGCCTCGGAAAATGAGATATGGTCGATTCGTTTGGCCCGCGGCGCAATGCGTGGGTCGGTGGTGTAGATCCCTGCGACGTCGGTCCAGATGTCAACGCGTGTGGCGTGAAGCGCCTCACCGAGAAGCGTAGCCGTGTAATCACTACCGCCGCGTCCAAGCGTTGTGGTGTGTCCTGCGGCATCACGCCCGATAAATCCCTGAGTCACCATAATCGCTTGCTCAAGACGAGGGCGCAGGTGAGTCTCCACCTGGTGGTGCAGTGTGCCAAGCTCGGGTTCGGCGCGGCCGAAGTTCGCGTTAGTACGCATCACGCAGCGGGCGTCAAACCACTCGGCCTCGGCCTGCCGTTCACGTAAGACTTCAGTAAACAGTAGTGAGGACATCAGCTCGCCATGGCTGACTAATTCATCGCTTAACGCATCAGACGGTGAAACCATCGCCGTTTGTGCAAGACGATGTATATTGTTGAGAAGATTATCGATTTCCGTGCTGATAACGGAAGGCTGCTTCAGGCGGGAAATAATGTTGTATTGGATGGCGCGTAAAGTCTCAAGCTTATCTAATTGTTGATGCGTTTCCAGACCTTCAGAAAGCTCGACCAGTAAGTTTGTCACGCCTGCTGAAGCAGACAAAACGACTAAACGGACATCTTGATCAGCAAGGACAATGCTGGCGCTTCGGTTCATCGCATCAAAATCAGCGACGCTGGTGCCGCCAAATTTGGCAACGACGGATGGTGGATAAATGCGAGTCATAACAATCTCATATCAGGGCGCCATAAAAGTATGGCTAGAAAATTTTCATTCTCGGCATAAGGGAACAAAGTTCGCCTTACGAAATGTCCGCCCGCGAACATTTCTGCTGACAACCCAGGGTATACCTGTTGTCGATAACGAGTGTCGCCTGTACGCGTTACCGGGTGCTGCGCATTAATTTTATTTACAAAGCCTGCAAATAAGCGCGCCATACTAAGTGATTTATATTAAGGGATCGACTTTTTTATTCGGTTTATAGGCAAATAAGTGAAAAATCATGTCGTAACAAGAAAGTGCCTACATTATTAATGGTAAAAACGTGTAAAAAAATAATAAAAACATGAAAATCTCATGGTTTTTATTACATTGTCTGCGTTGCAATTAGCGACAACATTGTTAATTAAATAGCTATATTTCTTTAGGATTTAGTAATGGCGGATGGTCTTTGTGCTTTGATTTTTAAGGGGAAAGTTGTTATTTCTGATGCAAGGAAATAAATGATTGAGTCCTAAGCTAAAACAACATATATTAGCCGCGCTTTTTTACAGGTAATCCTTATAACCATTTATTCAATCAGGCGTTAATCTACACCTGGTTGTAGGAGTGATATGATGACGGATAAAGTCCGTATTGATACTTTAAGTGCTAATTCATTACCACAGAGCAATGATACCTTTTTAGCAAGACAGGCTGAGTTTGAATCTAATGTCCGCAGCTATCCACGTAAACTGCCATTAGCAATCGCTAAAGCGCAGGGCGTCTGGATTACTGATGTAGAAAATAATCAATATCTTGATTGCCTGGCAGGTGCCGGAACCCTGGCGCTTGGTCATAACCATCCTGAAGTGCTGCAGAGCATTCAAAGTGTCATCACAAGCGGCTTACCGTTACATACGCTTGATCTTACTACCCCATTAAAAGATGAATTCTCATCATATTTACTGTCCTTATTACCGGGCCAGGGCAAAGAATATTGCCTGCAGTTCACCGGCCCGTCCGGTGCAGATGCTGTTGAAGCGGCGCTGAAGCTGGCGAAGAAAGTCACTGGCCGTTCCAGCATTATCAGTTTCTCCGGCGGCTACCACGGGATGACCCACGGTGCGCTGTCCGTGACCGGCAACCTGTCACCGAAAGAAGCGGTCAGCAATATGATGGCGGAAGTGCAGTTTATGCCGTATCCGCATCAGTACCGTTGCCCGCTGGGTATCGGCGGCGACGCTGGCGTCAAAGCATTAACTTACTACTTCGAAAACCTGATCAACGACGTTGAAAGCGGCGTGCGTAAACCGGCTGCCGTAATCCTCGAAGCGGTGCAGGGCGAAGGTGGCGTGAATCCGGCTCCGGTCGAATGGCTGCAACGCATTCGTAAAGTGACTCAGGAACACGGCATTCTGCTGATCATCGATGAAGTTCAGGCTGGTTTCGCACGTACCGGTAAGCTGTTCGCCTTCGAACACGCTGGCATTGAGCCAGACATCATTGTGATGTCCAAAGCGGTTGGTGGCGGTCTGCCACTGGCGGTACTGGGCATTAAAAAGCAATTCGATGCGTGGGCTCCGGGCCACCACACTGGCACCTTCCGCGGCAACCAACTGGCGATGGCGACCGGTCTGACAACGCTGAAGATCCTCAAAGACGACAAGATTGCCGATAAAGTTGCCGCCCAGGGCGAGTGGCTGAAAGGCAAACTGACTGACCTGCAGAAACGCTACCCGGTTATCGGCCAGGTGCGTGGTCTGGGCCTGATGATCGGCCTGGAAATCGTGAATCCGAACGAAGCGCAGGATCATATGGGTTGCTACCCGGCTGATGGCGAGCTGTCTGCGTTGCTGCAGAAGAAATGCTTCGAAAACGGGCTGATTCTGGAGCGTGGTGGCCGCAACGGCTGCGTGCTGCGTCTGCTGCCGTCTCTGCTGATCACCAACGCTGAGCTGGAAATTTTCCTCGATAAATTCGAAAACGCCCTGCTGGGCGCTGGCGTGAAGCCGGTTTAAACGGAGTTGGATCGAATGTCAGACGTAAACCCGATTCTGTCCGGCTCGGCGCAAAGCATCGCCGCCTATCAGGACGCTATCGAGCAGAGTACGCAAGCGGTCGTTGAATGGTTGAAACAGCCTGAGATGTATCAGGGCAAAACCGTTGAGCAACTGCGTGAACGTATCAACCTGAATTTTACGTCTCAGGGCCTGGGCAACCAGGCCGCTATTGAGCGTGCGGTTGAATACTTTCTCAAAGACAGCCTGTTGGTTCACCATCCTCAGTGCGTGGCGCACCTGCACTGCCCAAGCCTGGTGATTAGCCAGGCGGCGGAAGTGCTGATCAACGCCACTAACCAGAGTATGGACTCCTGGGACCAAAGCCCGTCGGCCACGATCATTGAGATCAAACTGATCGAATGGCTACGTGAGCAGGTGGGTTATGCGGCAGGCGATGCCGGCGTGTTCACCAGCGGCGGCACCCAGAGCAACCTGATGGGCCTGATGCTGGCGCGCGACGCCTTCTTTGCTCGCCTGGGACATTCCATTCAGCAAGATGGTCTGACCGGTGATCTGAGCAAAATTAAAGTGTTCTGCTCTGAAAGCGCGCACTTCTCCGTGCAGAAGAACATGGCGTTAATGGGGCTGGGCTATCGCTCCGTCACCCAGGTGAAGACCGATGCGTTTTCACGCATGGATCTGGCTGACCTGAAAGACAAGCTGGCCCAGGCGAAAACCAACGGCGAGCAGGTGATGGCCATTGTCGCGACGGCTGGCACGACAGATGCGGGCGCCATCGATCCGTTAGCGGATATTGCGGCGCTGGCGGCAGAACATCAGATCTGGATGCACGTGGATGCGGCATGGGGCGGGGCGTTACTGCTTTCTGAGCAGTATCGTCACCTCCTCAACGGCCTTGAGCTGGCAGATTCCGTGACGCTGGATTTCCACAAGCAGTTCTTCCAGACCATCAGTTGCGGTGCGTTCCTGTTAAAAGATGCGCGCCACTACGAGCTGATGCGTTACCAGGCGGCGTACCTGAACTCTGATTTCGATGAAGAGGCTGGCGTACCAAACCTGGTATCGAAGTCGCTGCAGACCACGCGTCGTTTCGATGCGCTGAAGTTGTGGATGGGCCTTGAAGCGCTGGGCAAAAAGCAGTATGCCGAAATCATTGATAATGGCGTAACGCTGGCGCGTGATGTTGCTGAGTTTGTCAAAACCCAGTCGCATCTTGAACTGGTGATGGAACCACAGCTGGCAAGCGTGCTGTTCCGCTTCCGTCCTGAAAGCGACGATATAGCGTTCGTTGCGCAGCTGAACCAGCGTATTGGCGACGTGCTGCTGGCTTCAGGTAGCGCCAACGTCGGCGTGACCGAAGCGGATGGCATCACCTGCCTGAAGCTGACGCTGCTGAACCCGACGGTGTGCCTGGAGGATGTGAAAGTCCTGCTGGCCAGCGTGAAGGCAACGGCATTGAGCATTTTAAACGCGTAATTGCCCGGTGGCACTGCGTTTACTGGGCCTACGGGTTCGGTGCAATGTTTGGGTTTTGTAGGCCGGATAAGCGAACCGCATCCGGCAATAAAAAGGCTCCCATTCACGGGAGCCTTTTTGCTATTTAATATCCGCTAAAGCGGCGTCTTTATTCGGGAAGAATGCCAGACGACCGGGGATCGGCTGAATACCCGCGCGCGCCATGGTGCGCAGCGGCTGAAATTCCAGGTTAGATACCCGCAGCTCGCAGCCTTCAGGCAGCTTTTTCACAAAGCGCTGGAAAGCGTCCAGACCACCGGCATCCAGTACCGGGACCGCGTCCCACTTCAAGACTACGATGCGTTTACCTTCAATACGCGACTCGAGATCGGTAAATAATCCTTCCGCCGCGGCAAAGAATAGCGGGCCAATGACGCGCAACACCAGCACATCGTCCGGTACGTCTACGTTGACCGACGCCAGACGCGTCATGCGTGCAATACGACGCATAAACAGTAGAGATGCAAGAACGATACCGACGCTGATGGCGATAACCATATCGAACAGCACCGTCAGCGACATACACATCAGCATGACGATGATGTCGTCTTTCGGCGCATGACGCAGCAAATCCACCACTTTATGCGCTTCACTCATGTTCCATGCCACCATTAGCAGAAGGGCGGCCATGGCGGAAAGCGGTAACCAGGAAAGCAACGGTGCAAGCACCAGCAGGGCAAGGATCACCAGAATCGCATGGATAACCGCTGAGATTGGCGAGGTTGCACCCGCGCGGACGTTTGCCGCAGAACGGGCAATTGCCGCCGTGGCGGTGATACCGCCAAAGAACGGTGCGACGATGTTGCCCAGTCCCTGACCAATCAGCTCACTGTTAGCTTTGTGTTTGGTGCCGGTCATCCCATCGAGTACGACGGCGCACAGCAGAGATTCGATCGCCCCGAGCATTGCCATCGAGAAGGCTGCCGGTAACAGCGCCTGTAACGAGCTCCAGCTCAGAGTAAAGTTTGACTCTGGCATATTCCACGGTAATACCAGTTGCGGCAGCAACTGTGGGATACCATTGCCCTGCGAGCCGTCAGCCAGAATATAGTGGAACTGAGATCCGATGGTGGCGACATGGCCGCCGGTCAGGTTCACGATACCCATTACCGCACAGCCTGCCAGTAGTGCGGGAAGGTGGCCCGGTAATCGGATACCCAGACGCGGCCAGAAAATCAGGATCCCCAGTGTCACCACGCCAATCGCGGCATCACCCACGTTGATGGTCGGCAAGGCCATAAATAGCGCGCCCACCTTCTGCAAATAGTGCTCTGGCACGTGGGTCATTTGCAGGCCGAGAAAATCTTTAATCTGCATGGTACCGATGGTGATACCGATACCTGAGGTAAAACCTAACGTCACGGAGACCGGAATATATTCGATCAAACGACCAAAGCGGGCGAGGCCGAAAAGGATCAGGAATATCCCGGACATGAGCGTGGCAACCAGCAGGCCTGCCAGCCCAAACTGTTGCGACACCGGATACAGAATCACCACGAAGGCGGCGGTTGGGCCAGATACGCTAAAGCGCGAGCCCCCGGTAAGGGCGATAACAATCCCAGCAACGGCTGAGGTATACAGACCGTACTGCGGAGCAACGCCACTGCCTATTGCCAGCGCCATCGCCAGTGGAATGGCAATGATCCCAACCGTTATCCCGGCGATCAGGTCGCGGGTGAAGCGGGAAGCAGTATATTTTTCTTTCCAACAAGCGTCGATGAGGGCGCGGAAAGGCATCACATGTGAGGAAAATAATCTGTTCACAATAATGTTTCATCCATGGGCGCATCATCTGTCAACTGAATGGCAGGTGAAGGAGGCAAAAGTCATACAAATAAATATTACAGATAAAAAAACCCGCCGCAGCGGGTTTTTGAGCCGGGCTCGATTAATGCTCGAACATAGCAGAGATGGATTCTTCGTTGCTGATACGACGAATCGCTTCGGCCAGCATACCCGACAGGGTCAATGTACGCACGTTTGGCAGTGCTTTGATTTCGTCAGTCAGTGGAATTGTGTCACAGACAACGACTTCATCAATAACAGAGTTGCGCAGGTTGTTTGCCGCATTACCTGAGAAGATCGGGTGGGTTGCGTAAGCAAATACGCGTTTTGCACCACGTTCTTTCAGTGCTTCTGCTGCTTTGCACAGCGTACCGCCGGTATCGATCATGTCATCAACCAGCACGCAGTCACGACCTGCAACGTCACCAATAATGTGCATCACCTGAGAAACGTTCGCACGCGGGCGACGTTTGTCGATGATAGCCATATCGGTATCGTTCAGCAGTTTAGCGATAGCGCGGGCACGCACGACGCCACCGATATCCGGAGAAACCACAATTGGGTTGTCCAGGTTCAGCTGCAGCATGTCTTCTAACAGGATCGGGCTACCGAATACGTTATCAACCGGTACATCGAAGAAGCCCTGGATCTGTTCAGCATGCAGGTCAACGGTGAGGACGCGGTCAACGCCAACGCTGGACAGGAAATCAGCGACGACTTTAGCGGTAATCGGTACACGAGCGGAACGTACGCGACGATCCTGACGTGCATAGCCGAAGTAAGGAATAACGGCGGTGATACGGCCTGCGGAAGCACGGCGCAGCGCATCAACCATAACGACCAATTCCATCAGGTTGTCGTTAGTAGGGGCACAAGTGGACTGGATGATGAAAATATCACCACCGCGTACATTTTCATTAATTTGTACGCTGACTTCGCCGTCGCTAAAGCGACCTACAGCGGCGTCGCCGAGTGAAGTGTACAGGCGGTTGGCAATACGTTGTGCTAGTTCCGGGGTGGCGTTACCAGCAAAAAGCTTCATATCAGGCACGAGAAGAACCTCAGGCATGCGTCCATTGGTGGAAAGAATCTGCCGAAAACTGTGCGGGCCAGGCAGTATCCTCTCCATGCGGTGTATTAAAGAGCGCGATGCAACGTCTGGAACAGGGTGACGTTGTCACCGCAACTCAGCTTGCCCGGCTTACTCGGTATCCTTCGTGTTTCATGTTCGTTGGCATCAATTCCTCACACCAGTCACATACTTTTGTATGCTCCTGGCGGTTCGTCATTTCGCCATCTTCCTGAAACCAGAAGGATTTAGAGTAACGCTCTGTGCAATGGGGAGAGGTTGACGCCTTTCGCCACAAAGCCTTTGAGCCATTCCGGGGCTTGCTCAAGCACCTGGCGAGCACGAGACTCAGTGTCAAATTCAGCAAAGACACAAGCCCCTGTACCAGTCAGGCGCGACGGCGCGTATTCTAACAGCCAGGAAAGCGCCGCATCAACCTCGCGAAAACGTTTTCTTGCGATAACCTCGCAATCATTGCCGAATTCACATTTTAGTAACGTTTTTATTGACCTTTTTGGCGTGTTGCGCGGGAGGTCGGGATCGTTAAAAATCACCGGTGTCGGAATGCTGACTCCCGGGTGAGCAACCAGATACCACTTTTCTTCAGGCTCGACCGGCGTCAGAATTTCTCCTACGCCTTCGGCAAAGGCCGCATGGCCGCGCACGAACACGGGAACATCCGCCCCCAGGGTTAAACCGAGTGCCGCCAGTTCATCAATCGAAAGTCCACACTGCCAGAGATGGTTCAGCGCCACCAGAACGGTTGCCGCATTTGATGAACCACCGCCAAGACCGCCGCCCATCGGCAGGCGTTTGTCGATACTGATGTCCGCACCGCTCCCGTTGGGAAGGCGATTGTTTTCAGATGCTACCTTCATCAGCAAACGTGCCGCACGGACGATCAGGTTGTCTTCGTGCGCAACGCCTTCCACCGGGGTTAACAGGCGAATTTCGCCGTCGCCACGCAGCGCAATATCTATCGTGTCGCCATAATCAAGAAACTGAAATAGCGTTTGCAGCGTGTGGTAACCGTCTGCACGTTGCCCGGTGATGTATAAAAACAAATTCAGTTTTGCCGGAGAGGGCCAATGAGTCATCATTTCACAATCCAGTTGTCCATTTTCAGCTTAATACGCTGGGAGCCGTCCGACAGCTCCATGTTTGCCGGCATCGCTGGCTGGGTTTTGCTGTCGTAGCCGCTATAGGCCACTTTCCAGTTTTTACCGTCTTTGCTGTAATTCACTTCACTTAGACGGTATTGATCATCGAGTTTGTAATCGGTGGCATCTCCCGGCAGACCCAGGATCCACTGGCGCAGGCTATTCAATGGGATAGGCATGCCGGTCAGTTTGCCGATCATCTCTTCAGCGTCGTCGGCAGTGTAGTGCTTGCCTTTGTTATCGACCAGTTCGACGTTGCCCGGCTGCGCATTGAGTTCCAGTTCAGTGCTGCCCAGTGGGTTGGTCAGCAGGAGACGATAGCGATCCTGACCGGTTTGCTGCCAGAAAAAGCGGGCATACACTTTCTGTTGATCGGAAATATAGGCAAACGCACCGCGCGTCTGATATTGATTCAGGGCGCGAACTTCCTGCTGGTGCTGGCGCCATTGCGGAGAATCGGGGCTTTTACCGGGACCTTTAGGCGCGTTGAGCGTACAGGCAGTAAGAACCAGGGTCGCCAGCGGTAGCAGGCGAATCAGGCGAAAATCAGGCCGGGTCATAATGATGACAAATCCTTGAGATACGTTGCAGTTATAACTCTCAATGCTAGCGCCACCATCTGACATCGTCTACGTTCAAGTTATCTTAAATCGCTTAAATTTGTGCACTAAGCTATTACTCCAAAAGGGGTCAGTCTCTTTTATTGACCGCACGCATCCTGTATGATGCACCCAGTCTAACCTTATCAACGCTGGTACTATTCCCGCACACATGACCCTTTTAGCGCTTGGTATTAACCATAAAACGGCACCTGTATCGCTGCGAGAACGCGTAACGTTTTCGCCGGATACGCTCGATCAGGCGCTGGACAGCCTGCAAGCGCTGCCAATGGTGCAGGGCGGGGTAGTGCTGTCGACGTGTAACCGCACAGAGATTTACCTCAGCGTGGAAGAGCAGGATAACCTGCGAGAAGCGCTGATTCGCTGGCTGTGCGAATACCATAACCTCAATGAAGAAGACCTGCGAAATAGCCTGTACTGGCACCAGGACAACGACGCCGTCAGTCATTTGATGCGCGTTGCCAGTGGTCTGGATTCACTGGTGCTCGGTGAACCGCAAATTTTGGGGCAGGTGAAAAAAGCATTTGCGGATTCGCAAAAAGGCCACCAGAACGCCAGTGCGCTGGAGCGCATGTTCCAGAAATCATTCTCTGTTGCTAAACGTGTACGTACAGAAACTGACATCGGTGCCAGCGCCGTGTCGGTGGCGTTTGCCGCCTGTACTCTGGCGCGGCAGATATTTGAATCGCTCTCAACGGTAACCGTGCTGTTAGTCGGTGCGGGCGAAACCATCGAGCTGGTAGCGCGACACTTGCGCGAGCATAAAGTGAAGAAGATGATCATCGCCAACCGTACGCGCGAGCGTGCGCAGGTGCTGGCGGATGAAGTCGGCGCCGAGGTGATTTCACTGAGTGATATCGACGCGCGTTTGCAGGATGCCGATATCATTATCAGTTCTACTGCCAGTCCGCTGCCGATTATCGGTAAAGGAATGGTGGAACGCGCGCTTAAAAACCGTCGCAATCAGCCTATGTTGCTGGTGGATATCGCCGTACCGCGCGATGTCGAGCCGGAAGTGGGTAAATTGTCTAACGCCTATCTGTACAGCGTTGATGACCTGCAAAGCATCATTTCGCATAACCTTGCCCAGCGCAAAGCGGCTGCGGTGGAAGCCGAAACGATTGTGGAGCAGGAAGCCAGCGAGTTTATGGCCTGGCTACGCGCCCAGGGCGCAAGCGACACTATCCGCGAGTATCGCAGTCAGTCAGAACAGATCCGTGATGAACTGACCGCTAAAGCGTTGGCCGCTCTTCAACAGGGCGGTGATGCGCAAGCCATTATGCAGGATTTGGCCTGGAAACTGACCAACCGCCTGATCCATGCACCAACCAAATCACTTCAACAGGCTGCCCGTGACGGGGATAGTGAACGCCTGAATATTCTGCGCGACAGCCTCGGGCTGGAGTAGCAGCACACCAATCTTATTTTTTACAGGGTGCATTTACGCCTATGAAGCCTTCTATCGTTGCCAAACTGGAAGCCCTGCATGAACGCCATGAAGAAGTTCAGGCGCTGCTCGGTGATGCGGGTACTATCGCAGACCAGGATCGCTTTCGTGCGCTGTCGCGCGAATATGCGCAATTAAGCGATGTCTCTCGCTGTTTTACGGACTGGCAACAGGTTCAGGAAGATATCGAGACGGCTCAGATGATGCTCGACGATCCTGAAATGCGTGAAATGGCGCAGGATGAACTGCGCGAAGCAAAAGAGAAATGCGAGCAGCTGGAACAGCATCTGCAGGTCCTGCTGTTACCTAAAGACCCCGATGACGAACGTAACGCTTTCCTCGAAGTGCGTGCGGGAACCGGTGGTGATGAAGCGGCGCTGTTTGCCGGCGATCTGTTCCGCATGTACAGCCGTTACGCTGAATCGCGTCGCTGGCGGGTAGAGATCATGAGCGCCAGCGAAGGCGAACATGGCGGGTTTAAAGAAGTCATTGCCAAGATTAGCGGCGAAGGCGTTTACGGGCGACTGAAGTTTGAGTCCGGCGGCCATCGCGTGCAGCGCGTACCTGCGACGGAATCGCAGGGGCGTATTCATACTTCTGCCTGTACGGTCGCTGTCATGCCGGAACTGCCGGATGCCGAACTGCCGGATATCAACCCGGCCGATCTGCGTATTGATACCTTCCGTTCATCAGGCGCGGGCGGTCAGCACGTTAACACCACAGACTCCGCAATCCGTATTACCCACTTACCGACCGGTATCGTAGTGGAATGCCAGGACGAACGTTCACAGCATAAAAACAAAGCCAAAGCGATGTCGGTGCTGGGGGCGCGAATTCGTGCCGCCGAAGTGGCAAGACGTCAACAGGCGGAAGCCTCTGAACGTCGTAACCTGTTGGGCAGCGGCGATCGCAGCGATCGTAACCGCACCTATAACTTCCCGCAGGGTCGTGTGACCGATCACCGCATTAACCTGACGCTCTACCGTCTGGATGAAGCGATGGAAGGCAAACTGGATATGCTGATTGAGCCGATTGTCCAGGAATACCAGGCCGACCAACTGGCGGCGTTGTCCGAGCAGGATTAATGGATTATCAGCACTGGCTGCGTGACGCGATAAGCCAATTACAGGCAAGCGAAAGCCCGCGCCGCGACGCCGAGATTTTACTCGAGTTTGTCACCGGTAAGGGGCGCACCTTTATTCTGGCGTTCGGCGAAACGGTGTTAACCGAGGCACAGCGTCAACGGCTCGATACATTACTGGAACGCCGTCAGCGAGGTGAGCCGGTGGCACATCTGACCGGCGTGCGCGAGTTCTGGTCGCTGCCGCTGTTTGTCTCTCCGGCTACGCTTATTCCACGCCCGGATACTGAGTGTCTTGTTGAGCAGGCGCTGGCTCGTCTGCCTGCCTCTGCGTGTCGTATTCTCGATTTGGGAACCGGTACGGGCGCCATTGCGCTGGCGCTGGCAACTGAGCGTCCGGATTGCGCGGTGACCGCGGTTGACCGCATGCCCGATGCCGTGGCGCTGGCAACTCGCAACAAACAGCATCTGGCCATCGACAATGTTTGCGTGCTGCAAAGCGACTGGTTCAGCGCTTTGCAGGGGCAGCAGTTTGACATGATTGTCAGCAATCCGCCGTATATCGACGAACAGGACCCGCACCTGGCGCTTGGCGATGTACGTTTTGAGCCGCTATCGGCACTGGTGGCGGGTGAGCAGGGTATGGCGGATATCGTGCATATCATTGACGAGTCTCGACACATGCTAATGCCCGGCGGCTATTTGTTGCTGGAGCACGGCTGGCAGCAGGGACAGGCAGTCCGCGACGCCTATACTCATGCCGGTTACCAGGCGGTTGAAACCTGCCGCGACTATGGCGGCAACGAGCGAATTACGCTTGGACGCATCCCATCATGAGTACTTTCAGCGTGTTACTCAACGTCCATCTCATCAGCATTGCGCTTTCAGTTGGTCTGTTAACGCTGCGTTTTTGGTGGCGTTACACCGACTCGCGCCTTGCCTGTGCGCGCTGGACGCGCATCGTGCCGCCGGTTGTCGATACCGTTTTATTACTCAGCGGCATAGCGTTAATGGTTAAAGCGCACATCCTGCCATTCACTGAGCACGGGACATGGCTGACTGAAAAGCTGTTTGGGGTTATCATTTACATCGTTTTGGGTTTTATTGCGCTCGATTATCGTCGGGCGCGCAGTCAGCAGGTGCGATTAGTCGCATTTCCGCTGGCGCTGGTGGTGCTGTACATCATCATTAAACTCGCCACCACAAAAATACCGTTACTGGGGTAAGCATGAGGTCGTTAGCTGATTTCGAATTTAATAAAGCGCCATTGTGTGATGGGATGATCCTGGCGTCGGAGTCTATCCGTCTGGATTTTCCAACACAAACTGTGTATGACGAACTGGAACGTCTGGTTAGTCTGGCGCAAGAAGAAATTAGCCAGCTCCTGTCTCAGGATGAGCAACTGGAAAAACTGCTGGCACTTTTTTACGGCGAATGGGGGTTTACGGATACCCACGGCGTCTATCGTCTTTCTGATGCATTATGGCTTGACCAGGTACTGAAAAATCGTCAGGGCAGCGCTGTATCTCTGGGCGCTATCTTGTTGTGGATTGCCAACCGACTGGAGCTACCGCTGGTGCCGGTGATTTTCCCGACACAACTCATCCTGCGTATTGAATCGCTCGATGGCGAAATGTGGCTAATCAATCCGTTCAATGGCGAAACGTTAAATGAGCACACGCTGGAAGTGTGGCTGAAGGGGAATATCAGCCCGGTCGCGGAGCTGTTTAACGAAGACCTGGATGAGGCGGATAATGCAGAAGTAATCCGCAAGCTGCTCGACACGCTGAAATCATCGCTGATGGAAGAGCGGCAAATGGAGCTGGCTCTGCGTGCCAGCGAAGCACTATTACAGTTTAATCCTGAAGATCCGTATGAAATACGCGATCGTGGATTAATCTACGCGCAGCTCGAGTGTGAACATGTTGCGCTGACCGATTTAAGTTATTTCGTTGAGCAGTGTCCGGAAGACCCGATCAGCGAAATGATTCGTGCGCAGATTAATACTATTTCGCACAAGCAAATTGTATTGCATTGATTAATGACACTTTACCTACCGTTTAAGGCGATCCTATGAAACAAAAAGTGGTTAGCATTGGCGACATCAACGTGGCAAATGACCTGCCGTTCGTGCTGTTTGGCGGAATGAACGTGCTGGAATCCCGCGATCTGGCGATGCGCATTTGTGAGCACTACGTAACCGTTACTCAAAAGCTGGGTATCCCTTACGTGTTCAAAGCCTCCTTTGATAAAGCCAACCGTTCTTCCATCCACTCTTACCGTGGACCGGGCCTTGAAGAAGGGATGAAAATCTTCCAGGAACTGAAGCAGACTTTTGGCGTAAAAGTGATCACCGACGTTCACGAAGCCAGCCAGGCGCAGCCTGTTGCTGACGTGGTGGATGTGATTCAGCTGCCGGCATTCCTCGCGCGTCAGACCGATCTGGTGGAAGCGATGGCGAAAACCGGTGCCGTTATCAACGTGAAGAAACCGCAGTTCGTAAGCCCTGGCCAGATGGGCAATATTGTGGATAAATTCCATGAAGGTGGTAACGATAAAGTTATTCTGTGCGACCGTGGCGCGAACTTTGGTTATGACAACCTGGTTGTGGACATGCTGGGCTTCAGCGTGATGAAGAAAGTCTCCGGAAACTCACCAGTGATTTTTGACGTTACCCATGCGCTGCAATGCCGTGATCCGTTTGGCGCAGCAAGCGGCGGTCGTCGTGCGCAGGTTACCGAACTGGCTCGCGCCGGTATGGCGGTAGGTCTGGCAGGTCTGTTTATTGAAGCGCATCCGGATCCAGCCAATGCGAAATGCGATGGCCCATCCGCGCTGCCGCTGGCGAAACTGGAACAGTTCCTGACGCAGATTAAAGCGATTGATGACCTGGTGAAAAGCTTCGACGAGCTGGATACCGAGAACTAATTCATTTTGTGTGCCTGATAGAGCTTGCGCTTATCAGGTATACGAAAGGAAATAAGAAGCCGGACCCGACAAGTTATGTCGGTGTCCGGCTTTTTTCATCAGGCAAATATTGTCATCAGATAGGCGATAAACAGCGCCAGATGTGCCGCACCGTTAAGCACATTGGTGCGTCCGGTGGAGAAAGAGATATGGCACAGTACCAGTGAAGAAACCATCACAATCATCTCTGGCGCGCCCAGCGCAAACACCAAATCATTCCCGGTTGCCCATGCGATCAGCGTCACCACTGGTACGGTCAGTGAAATAGTGGCTAATACTGAACCGAAGAACAAATTCATCGCCCGCTGTACCTGATTGCTCAGAACCGCTTTCAGCGCGCCCAGCCCTTCAGGAGAGAGGATGAGTAACGCGACCAGGAAACCGGTAAAGGCCACTGGGGCATTCAGTTCAGTCAGCAATGTCTCCAGAGGGTTGGCGTTCATCTTGGTTACGGCGATAACGGCGATCAGATGAATGATAAGCCAGGCGGCGTGCCACATATTGCTGTGTGCTGACGGCTTACCGTGATGCGGGTCGTCATCGTCGCCTTCATCTTCATGCTCGTAAATGAACAGGCTTTGGTGCGTTTTGGTTTGGATTAGTAAAAATACGCCGTACATCGCTGCAGAAATTAACGCGACCAACAACGCCTGCGCAGTGGTGAAATTAGCGCCCGGTAGAGCCATTGGGAACACCAGGACAATAATGGCCAGTGGGAACAGGGCAATTAAATACTGTTTAATACCAAACAGGTTCATATACTGAGTAGCAAATTTACGGCCACCCAACAGTAATGAAAAACCGACCAGACCTCCGGTGACGATCATAATGATTGAATACAGCGTGTCGCGCATGAGGGTAGGCGCAGCATCACCGGTCGCCATTAATGCGGAGATTAAGCTGACTTCGAGAATAACGACGGACAGACTGAGGATCAGTGACCCGTAGGGTTCGCCAAGTCGATGCGCTAATACATCCGCATGACGGACAACGCTGAATGCGCTGCTTAATATACCAATAAGGGCCAGCGCATTAATACCGATGACCACTGGTAGTGACTGACTGCTCCCCCAGAAGAACAGGACTACCAGCGCCAAAATCGGGAAGACGAGAGAGGTCTCCTTGTGGCGGGTTTTTACCGCCTCATGTACTTGTGTCATTGAACTAATTCTCCATCTCTGCAGGTATTTATAATTATAAAAGTATTAAAGAATGTAAAAAATAACAGATCTTTCGGTATTTCCGATCCGATTTTACGTAATTTTACGGCATGGACCAATTTTTGCATCAAAGCGAATAAAATTGCATATCTTGTTTATAGAATATTTAAATAACAAAGCATTAGGCTTTAGCGTCAACAAAAATTGCTGATAATCCTGATACAAATGATAGTGCAGGACGTACCAACGCGAGAGGATATAAAATGCCGTTGACGCTTTGCTGGCTTGCAAGCGAGCGGTGAATTGCCTATTGTCCAGCTATTGGTTTCAAAATGAGCAGTAAAAAAGCCCGGAAGGCGTCAAAAAAGTTGTCGCAGGGAAGCAGCAGTGGCGGAGGTGTAAGGTGTTAACGCGTGATTTTTTATTGAATGCCGACTGTAAGACGGCATTTGGTGCTATTGAAGAATCACTACTCTGGTCAGCGGAACAACGGGCAGCCTCACTGGCGGCCACGCTTGCTTGCCGACCCGATGATGGACCGGTGTGGATCTTCGGTTATGGATCGTTGATGTGGAATCCGGCCTTAGAGTTTGATGAGTCCTGTACCGGGACGTTAGTCGGCTGGCACCGCGCTTTTTGCCTGCGCCTGACGGCGGGGCGAGGAACGGCGGGTCAGCCAGGACGTATGCTGGCCTTGAAAGAGGGCGGACGCACTACTGGTGTAGCCTACCGTTTGCCGAATGCGTCGCTGGAACAAGAGCTCTCTTTGCTGTGGAAGCGTGAAATGATCACCGGATGCTATCTGCCCACCTGGTGCCAGTTGGCGCTGGATGATGGTCGGACGGTGAACGCGCTGGTCTTTATTATGGATCCGCGTCATCCGCTGTTTGAGTCAGACACGCGCGCGCAGGTGATTGCGCCGCTTATCGCTGCGGCGAGCGGACCTTTAGGCACCAACGCCCAGTATTTGTTCTCGCTGGAACAAGAGCTGGTCAAGTTGGGAATGCAGGATGACTGTCTTAACGATCTGGTGATCACGGTCAAACGATTGTTGGGGGAGAATCTGCCGGAAGGCGTTATGCGGCCAGGGTTTGCCTGAATCCAGCCGGGAACTGAATGCCCGAAAGCCAGGCGCTTTTCGGGCAATTAACGCTTAGGCTGCAACATAACTTATTGAATGCTCTAGCGACTGGCTGTGGCTGTCGATCAGCACATTCCAGATGCCGGTATAGGGCACGGTCAACCATGCGTTGTCACGATCCTGCACGCTTAAGATGTCGGACTGCGTGTCTTTGACGTGATTTTTCTCGCTCATCAGATGGATGTGACAGCGCTCGGAACAGCGCACAACCACCGTATCGCCACCAAATAACTTTAAACTTGCCTTCACTAATGCCATTTTTCACCCCGTTCTTGAAAACAACGTACTTTCTGTCGAAAGTGCTGCGTGATGTTGTTCACATTTCACTCATTGCATAACACCAAAGGGGGAGCAACGGGATGCTGATTTTGATCAAAAAATGGCATAACGATTAAACAAAAGTGACAAAATCCCTCAAAAGGATTGAAAGGGCGTGCTAACGTTCAACGAAACCGCGCCCATCTACGATTAAATCCGGAAATTATCGACACTTTCAGTGTGCTTGCCTGAAAGCGGTGTATCAGAAGGTCAGTACTTTATCTGCAGCCAGCGTCCATTGAGCCAGTTCAACCAGCGTGCCGACGGCTACTCCGTCAATTAACGGCAGCATCGTGATCCCACGGCCATCGGTGCAGGTTTTGCACAGTTTGACCGGCACATTTTGCGCCGTAAGAATCTCCAGCATTTGCTGAATATTGTATCCTTCCGCGGGTTTTTGACCACGCAATCCCGCGGTTACCGCGTCCGACATTAAAAACAAACGCAGGTCGAGGTCCCCTTCCTGCTCGCGCAAGGCGATAGCCAGACGTAGGCTGTTAAATAACGATTCGCTTCCATAGGCTGCACCGTTCGCGACGATCACTATCTTTTGCATTTTTACTCCTTTTGCTGCATGTGAGCGTTAAAAACTGACACATATGTTACACCTATTTCTAGATGCCAGGATAATGCCGAAAAAGGAAGGAAGGGCTGAAAATCAATACTGAAGACGTTATGGTTTAAGATAAGTATGCCGCTGTGGCTAATAGATATAAGAAACCACTAACGATTTGAGCCGTAATATTTATTTATCTCTCGCTGTATTTGCACTCTTGCCGTTGGCAGGCGGTACTGCCAGCGCGCAATCGTCATTTATTCACCAGGCGGAAAACCCTTTCGATAACAATAGTGATGGCTTGCCCGATCTTGGTATGGCGCCGGAGTCGCGGGCAGGCGAAAAGCACTTTGCCGAAATGGTCAAAGCGTTTGGTGAAGCCAGCATGACCGATAACGGGCTTGATACCGGTGAACAGGCGAAGCAGTTTGCGTTTGGCCAGGTGCGCGACAGGGTCAGCGAACAGGTGAATCAGCAACTGGAATCCTGGCTCTCTCCCTGGGGAAACGCCAGCGTCGGGTTGCAGGTGGATAACGAAGGCAGCTTTACCGGGAGTCGGGGAAGTTGGTTTATACCGTGGCAGGATAATCAACGTTATCTTACCTGGAGCCAGTTGGGGCTGACGCAACAGGACGGAGGCCTGTTCAGTAATGCGGGGATTGGGCAGCGCTGGGTTCGTGACGGTTGGTTACTGGGTTACAACACCTTTTATGACAACCTGCTGGATGAGAATCTGCCTCGGGGAGGCGTGGGGGCAGAGGCGTGGGGTGAATACCTCCGTTTATCTGCTAATTACTATCAACCGTTGTCCTCCTGGCAGGGTCGTTTTGCAACTCAAGAACAACGGATGGCCCGGGGATACGACCTGACTGCGCAAATGCGCATGCCATTCTATCAACATCTCAATACCAGCGTCAGCGTGGAGCAGTATTTTGGCGACCAGGTGGATCTGTTTCATTCCGGAACCGGGTACCACAATCCTGTGGCGGTGAATCTGGGATTGAGCTATACGCCGGTGCCGCTGATCACCGTGACAGCACAGCATAAGCAGGGTGAAAATGGCGTCAGTCAGAATAACCTCGGATTAACGTTAAATTACCGTTTTGGCGTGCCGCTAAAAAAACAGCTGATGGTAAGCGAGGTGGCAAACAGCCGATCGCTGCGCGGCAGTCGTTATGACGATCCACAACGTAACAATCTGCCGACGCTGGAGTATCGCCAGCGTAAAACACTGTCGGTATTTTTGGCCACGCCGCCCTGGGATCTCAAACCTGGTGAGACGGTGGCGTTGAAGCTGCAGGTGCGTAGTTTGCATGGGATCCGTCGTCTGGCATGGCAGGGTGATACTCAGGCATTGAGCTTAACGGCTGGCAGCAATAGCCGAAGCGCGCAGGGTTGGACGATTATTATGCCGAAGTGGGACAACAGAGAAGGTGCGACAAACCGCTGGCGGTTGTCTGTGGTGGTAGAAGATGAGCAGGGCCAGCGTGTCTCTTCCAATGAGATCACGCTATCACTGACCGAACCGTTTATTACCGTTTCGGAAAATGATCCTCGTTAACAATGACGCATGAGCGCGTTATCAGAAAATGCGTTCCTGGTGCACCCATACCGCGGCTTCAACGCGTGATTTGAGCTTCATTTTCTTCAGCATATGCTTCACGTGAACTTTTACTGTGCTTTCGGTGATGTCGAGGCGGCGGGCGATCATCTTATTAGGCAGACCCTGGGCGATGAGTTTAAGAATATCGCGTTCGCGCGGCGTCAGTTGAGTAACATCACGGTCGGACGTTGCGCGATTGGCGCGCAGGCTGGCGGCCAGAACCGGGGTTAAGGCTTCGCTCAGCACCATTTCACCAGCGGCAGCCTGCTGCAATGCTTTCAGTAAATCTTCTGGCTCCATATCTTTCAGCAGGTAACCGTCGGCACCACGCTTCAGTGCGGTAACCACATCTTCTTCATGATTGGATACGCTAAACACAACGATACGGCCCGACAGTGATTTTTCACGCAGCTTATCGAGGGTTTCCAGACCGTTCATGCCGGGCATGTTGAGATCAAGCAGGATCAGATCGGGATCAAGGGATTCAGCCAGCTCGATACCCTGCTCACCATTGCTGGCTTCGCCGACAACGGTAATATCGGGCGCCATGCTGACAAGCTGTTTTACACCGGTTCTCAGCATCGGATGATCGTCGATCAACAGGATAGTTGCCGGTTCCAGATTACTCATGGGTATCTCCTTGGACTTCTGTGAAGTTTGTTTCGGGAATAAAAGTGACAGCAACTTCAGTACCGCCCGTCTCGCGACGGCGTACGCGGCAATCGCCGCGCAAGCTCTGCGCGCGGTCGCGCATTATTATCATGCCGTAGTGGTTACTGCGTTCGGCGTTTTCCGGTACGCCGCAGCCGTTATCTTGCACTGTCAGTTTGACCTGCTTGCCATTTTGCACCACCGTCACGACCACTTCATTGGCCTGAGAGTGTTTAAGTGCGTTGCTCAGGGCTTCGCGCGCAATTTGTAGCAGGTGAATCGCCTGATGCGAAGGGACCAGGCGTGGCGGTAGCTGATAATCCAGCTTAACCGTAAATCCAAAACGGGCGCTGTACTCCTGACAGCTGGCTTCCAGCGCCGGTCGTAATCCAGGTTCCGTGAGCTGTAAACGGAAGGTGGTTAACAGTTCTCGCAGTTGTGCCCATGAAGCATTTAGCTCGCTACGAATCTGGCTGAGCAACTCGCGACAGTTATCTGAAAGCGCATCGCCCTGCATCTGTAAACAGCTAACCTGCATCTTCATACAAGAGAGCGATTGTGCAATAGAATCATGAAGTTCGCGCGCAATGGTGGCACGCTCTTCCATCACAATCAACTGCTGTTGACGCTCCTGATGCCTGTCGAGCGCAAGCGTTGCGGTCAGTTGCTCAACCAGTGTATCAACCAGCTGCTGCTGATCGTGGCTGAGATGGCGTCCGTTCGGCAAGGTGGCGAGCAGAATACCATACTGGGTATGCACATCGGTCAATCGCCATTTCAATGTAATCCCGCCGTCAATCGCGGGCAGCGTTCCGCGAGGACACAGATGGCAACCTTTCTCATCACAGCTGGCATTTGACTGACAGGTAAATTCCTGATGATTGTCTTCATCTTCCAGGTCGTAAACCCGGAGCTCAATATCATGCAGCAAGGTCAAATTTTGCAAACCATTCAGTACCGGAGAGAGGCGTTCGCACAACGGCACCTGAGAATGCAGGCGGCGGTTAGCTTGCCACAGAAAAGAAAGAATCTGATTTTTGTGCTCCAGCCCCGCCGTTTTCTCCTGTACTCGCTGTTCCAGCACAGCGTAACTTTCGGCCAGTTCTTCCGACATATTATTTAGCGCCGAGCCCAAAGCCGCCATCTCATTACGACCGCTGATATGCGCGCGTTGGGTAAAATCACGCTGGCTGACGGCTCGCGCCATCGACAGCAGCTGTTTCCACGGCTCTAACAGGCGCACGCGCAGCCAGATAATGGTGAAAACCAGCAGCAATGCCATAAATACGGCCATCAGGCGATGCAGCAGGACGACGCGTTCAATGCGTAATTCGGTGGTATGGTCAAAGGCGGTAACCAATTTATCCAGTCCGCCCACAAAGCGCGTCACATCCTGCGCTACCGCATCAGGCGTTTGCGCATGCGCAAGTCCCGGCGCAAGTTCAGTGTGCCAGTAATCCTGTAATGCTTTTAACTGCGCCTGTTGTCCGTCTCGTTTTGCGGCACGCGTCAACTCCGGGCTAAACGCCGTTTGCTCCATTTCATCCAGCAGCGGTTGATCGCTAGCGTCCAGCGGTACGGCTGCCAGCAGGCGATAACTCTGCATGCGCAGCGATCCCGCTTTGTTGATTGCATGGGCGCTACCCTGAACGCCCTGAACCAGCCAGCCGGAGACAGCCATACCCGCCACGCCGATGGCTGTGGACAATAAAACAATTAGCGCCACCTGGTTGACCAGCGTAAGCGGGGAGAGACAACGTTTAAACATGGTGACTTGTTCCTTCGGGTTTTCGTCGAACAGAAAACCTTATTGAATGACGATTCTGCTGCAGGCAGTGGCGTTATTCTCGGCGATACACTGGAGTATACCCATACCTCAAACGGGCTACCTCTTAATTGCCAGTGGAGGGAGAGATCCTGGGCGACGGGGAGTAGGGGGCGACAGAAGCGTGAAAAACCACATCTTTTTTACCGAAGTTATGTACTCATTAAGGGTAATAATAAATTTTAGGCATGAATAATGACACCTTTTCCTTTGATTTATATCAACTTACCTCCAGCTGTAAACCCTAATGTTGCAGGCATCGAAACAAGTATCAGAGGTGTCTATGAGTCACTCATCTGCCCCGGAAAGGGCATCTGGAGCTGTAATTACCGAATGGCGGCCGGAAGATCCCGCCTTCTGGCAGCAGCGTGGTCAACGAATCGCCAGCCGTAACCTGTGGATTTCCGTCCCTTGCTTGCTGCTGGCATTTTGCGTGTGGATGTTATTTAGCGCCGTGGCGGTGAACTTACCGAAAGTCGGATTTGATTTCACCACTGAACAACTGTTCATGCTGACGGCATTACCTTCGGTGTCCGGCGCGCTGCTGCGTGTTCCGTACTCCTTTATGGTCCCCCTGTTTGGTGGACGTCGCTGGACGGCATTTAGCACCGGCATCCTGATCATTCCTTGCGTATGGTTAGGTTTTGCGGTGCAGGATACCTCCACGCCGTTTAGTACCTTTATTATTATCTCCCTGCTGTGCGGCTTCGCTGGTGCGAACTTTGCGTCCAGTATGGCAAACATCAGCTTCTTCTTTCCAAAACAGAAACAGGGCGGCGCGCTGGGTCTGAACGGTGGCCTGGGCAACATGGGCGTCAGCGTGATGCAGTTGGTCGCGCCGCTGGTGGTTTCATTGTCAATCTTTGCCGCATTTGGTAGCCACGGGGTTGAACAACCGGATGGTACACAGCTGTATCTGGCAAACGCCGCATGGATTTGGGTGCCGTTCCTCGCTATTTTCACGCTGGCCGCATGGTTCGGTATGAACGAACTGGCAACCTCCAAAGCCTCGCTGAAAGAGCAATTGCCGGTGCTGAAACGCGGGCATTTGTGGATTATGAGCCTGCTGTATCTGGCGACCTTCGGTTCCTTTATCGGTTTCTCAGCTGGATTTGCGATGCTGTCGAAAACGCAGTTCCCTGAGGTGCAGATCCTGCATTACGCCTTCTTTGGCCCGTTCATTGGTGCGTTGGCGCGTTCTGCGGGCGGCGCAATCTCTGACCGTCTGGGCGGGACCCGCGTCACGCTGGTGAACTTCATTCTGATGGCTATTTTCAGTGCCTTACTGTTCCTGACGCTGCCATCAAATGGTGTCGGCGGCAACTTTATCGCCTTCTTTGCGGTATTCCTGGCATTGTTCCTGACGGCTGGTCTGGGGAGTGGTTCAACCTTCCAGATGATCTCTGTAATCTTTCGCAAACTGACGATGGACAGAGTAAAAGCTGAAGGTGGTTCAGAAGAGAAAGCGATGCGCGAGGCGGCAACCGATACGGCGGCAGCGTTGGGCTTTATCTCTGCTATTGGTGCGATCGGCGGCTTCTTTATCCCGAAAGCATTTGGCACGTCCCTGGCATTAACCGGTTCTCCGGTCGGTGCGATGAAAGTATTTCTGATCTTCTATGTCGCTTGTGTGGTTATCACGTGGGCGGTATACGGACGTCATTCTAAAAAGTAAAAAAGTGGTATACACAAAATCATTCTAACTGCATCAAGGCGGCAAGTGAGAAATCCCCAGGAGCTAACAGAAGTAAGTGACTGGGGAGAACGAGCGCAGCCAACGCGAAGCAGTTTGAAGGATGAAGTGTAAGTTGATTATCCATTGCGCGGTGTTAGACCGCGCTTTTTTTTGTCTGTAATTAGTTACAACATACTTTTGTATTGTGGCATGACAACAGCCTGTGAGAACGGCGTACGCAACATGCTAAGCAGGGGGGATACCCCTTAATACCCACTTATAAAGAATTTAACATTTGCATGATAATTGAATTATTAAAAACCATTTAAATTCAATTCATTACGTTAAATATCAATATCCCACTTTGGGGGTATGTAAAAACCAACCCTCATTTTTCATCCCTGCCTGCCTTGATCGTTATCAATTCTCACGCCCTTTCAGAGCGTTACCTTCGCTCTCAATCAAGCAATGTCGATTTATCAGAGAGCCGTCAGGCTCCTACAGGAGAAAACCGATGAGTAAATTCCTGGACCGGTTTCGCTACTTCAAGCAGAAGGGCGAAACCTTTGCCGATGGGCATGGCCAGCTTCTCAATACCAACAGGGACTGGGAGGACGGATACCGCCAGCGTTGGCAGCATGACAAAATCGTGCGTTCAACCCACGGGGTAAACTGCACTGGCTCATGCAGCTGGAAAATCTATGTGAAAAATGGTCTGGTGACCTGGGAAACCCAGCAAACCGATTATCCGCGTACCCGTCCGGACCTGCCAAACCACGAGCCTCGTGGTTGCCCTCGTGGTGCAAGCTATTCCTGGTATCTCTACAGCGCTAACCGTCTGAAATACCCGCTGATGCGCAAACGCCTGATGAAAATGTGGCGTGAAGCGAAAAGACTGCACAGCGATCCGGTAGACGCATGGGCCTCCATCATCGAAGACGCCGATAAAGCAAAAAGCTTCAAACAAGCGCGTGGTCGTGGTGGTTTCGTGCGTTCTTCCTGGCAGGAAGTGAATGAGCTGATTGCCGCTTCTAACGTTTACACCGTTAAAACCTACGGTCCTGACCGCGTGGCGGGCTTCTCGCCGATCCCTGCGATGTCGATGGTTTCCTACGCCTCCGGTGCACGATATCTGTCGCTGATTGGCGGCACCTGCCTGAGCTTCTACGATTGGTACTGTGACTTGCCGCCTGCGTCTCCGCAGACCTGGGGTGAGCAGACTGACGTTCCGGAATCTGCCGACTGGTATAACTCCAGCTACATCATCGCCTGGGGTTCCAACGTTCCGCAGACCCGTACCCCAGATGCGCACTTCTTCACGGAAGTTCGCTACAAAGGGACTAAAACGGTCGCCATCACCCCGGATTACGCCGAAATCGCCAAACTCTGCGATCTGTGGCTGGCTCCGAAGCAGGGCACCGATGCCGCAATGGCGCTGGCAATGGGCCACGTCATGCTGCGCGAGTTCCACCTTGATAACCCGAGCCAATACTTCACCGACTACGTGCGTCGTTACACCGACTTCCCGATGCTGGTGATGCTCGAAGAGCGTGACGGGTATTATGCGGCGGGTCGTATGCTGCGTGCCGCCGATCTGGTTGACTCCCTGGGTCAGGAAAATAATCCAGAGTGGAAAACTGTTGCCATCAATACCGACGGCGAAATGGTTGCGCCAAACGGTTCAATTGGTTTCCGCTGGGGTGAAAAAGGTAAATGGAACCTTGAACAGCGCGACGGCACGTCCGGTAACGAAACCGAACTGCAGCTCAGCCTGTTAGGCAGCCAGGACGACATCGCTGAAGTCGGCTTCCCGTATTTTGGCGGCGAAGGCACCGAGCACTTTAGCAAAGTTGAACTGGAAAATGTTCTGCTGCACAAACTGCCGGTAAAACGCCTGCAACTGGCAGATGGATCTACTGCGCTGGTGACGACCGTTTACGATCTGACCATGGCCAACTACGGTCTGGAACGCGGTCTGAACGATGAAAACTGCGCCTCCAGCTACGACGATATCAAAGCGTATACCCCGGCATGGGCAGAGAAAATCACTGGCGTATCGCGCGCTCAGATCGTGCGTATTGCCCGTGAATTTGCCGATAACGCAGATAAAACGCACGGCCGCTCAATGATTATTGTCGGCGCGGGTCTGAACCACTGGTATCACCTCGATATGAACTATCGTGGGCTTATCAACATGCTGGTGTTCTGTGGTTGCGTCGGCCAGAGCGGCGGCGGCTGGGCGCACTACGTGGGCCAGGAAAAACTGCGTCCGCAGACCGGCTGGCAGCCGCTGGCGTTTGCCCTTGACTGGCAGCGTCCGGCGCGTCACATGAACAGTACGTCCTACTTCTATAACCACTCCAGCCAATGGCGCTATGAGACGGTTACGGCACAGGAACTGCTGTCCCCGATGGCAGACAAATCCCGCTATAGTGGCCATTTGATTGACTTTAACGTTCGCGCTGAACGTATGGGCTGGTTGCCATCTGCGCCGCAATTGGGTACTAACCCGCTGTACATTGCGCGTGAGGCGGAAAAAGTCGGGATGACACCGGTGGATTACACTGTTAAATCTCTGAAGGAAGGTTCTATTCGCTTTGCGGCTGAACAACCAGAGAACGGTAAAAACCATCCGCGTAACCTGTTTATCTGGCGTTCTAACCTGCTCGGCTCTTCCGGTAAAGGCCACGAGTACATGCTGAAGTATCTGCTGGGTACTGAACATGGTATTCAGGGGCTGGATCTGGGTAAACAGGGGGGCGTGAAGCCAGAAGAAGTGGAATGGCAGGATAACGGACTGGACGGCAAGCTGGATCTGGTCGTCACCCTGGACTTCCGTCTGTCGAGCACCTGTCTGTACTCCGACATCGTGCTGCCGACCGCCACCTGGTATGAAAAAGACGATATGAATACCTCGGATATGCATCCGTTTATTCACCCGTTGTCTGCCGCCGTTGATCCAGCCTGGGAATCGAAGAGCGACTGGGAAATCTACAAGGCTATCGCCAAGAAATTCTCTGAAGTTTGCGTGGGCCACCTTGGCAAAGAAACCGACGTAGTGACGCTGCCTATCCAGCACGACTCGGCCGCCGAACTGGCGCAGCCGTTGGATGTTAAAGACTGGAAGAAAGGCGAATGCGATCTGATTCCAGGCGTTACCGCGCCGCACATCATGACAGTTGAGCGTGATTATCCGGCAACCTACGAACGCTTCACGTCCATCGGCCCACTGATGGATAAAGTCGGTAACGGCGGGAAAGGGATTGCCTGGAATACCCAGAGCGAAATGGATCTGCTGCGCAAGCTCAATTACACCAAGGCTGAAGGCCCGGCAAAAGGCCAGCCGATGCTGAATACGGCGATTGATGCCGCTGAGATGATCCTCACCCTGGCACCGGAAACCAACGGTCAGGTGGCGGTGAAAGCCTGGGCAGCGCTGAGTGAATTTACCGGCCGTGACCATACGCATCTGGCGCTGAATAAAGAAGACGAGAAAATCCGCTTCCGCGATATTCAGGCGCAGCCGCGCAAAATTATCTCCAGCCCGACCTGGTCAGGACTGGAAGATGAACATGTTTCTTACAACGCTGGTTACACCAACGTTCACGAGCTGATCCCATGGCGTACGCTGACTGGTCGCCAGCAGCTGTATCAGGATCATCAGTGGATGCGAGACTTCGGTGAAAGCCTGCTGGTATACCGCCCACCAATTGATACCCGTTCGGTGGAAGAGGTGATGGGCGAGAAATCAAATGGTAACCCTGAAAAAGCGCTCAACTTCCTGACGCCACACCAGAAGTGGGGTATCCACTCCACCTACAGCGATAACCTGCTGATGCTGACGTTAGGCCGCGGCGGTCCGATCGTGTGGATGAGCGAAGCGGATGCGAAAGATCTGGGTATCGAGGATAACGACTGGATCGAAGTCTTTAACAGTAACGGGGCACTCACCGCCCGTGCGGTTGTGAGTCAACGTGTCCCGGCCGGGATGACCATGATGTACCACGCCCAGGAACGTATTGTGAATATTCCGGGATCGGAGATTACCGAGCAGCGCGGCGGGATCCATAACTCGGTGACCCGTATCACACCGAAACCGACGCACATGATTGGTGGTTATGCCCACCTGGCCTACGGCTTTAACTACTACGGCACCGTAGGTTCGAACCGTGATGAGTTCGTGGTGGTTCGTAAGATGAAGAACATTGACTGGTTGGATGGCGAAGGCAATGACCAGGTACAGGAGAGCGTAAAATGAAAATTCGTTCACAAGTCGGCATGGTGCTGAATCTCGATAAGTGCATCGGTTGCCACACCTGTTCAGTAACCTGTAAAAACGTCTGGACCAGCCGTGAAGGTGCGGAGTATGCCTGGTTTAACAACGTTGAAACCAAACCGGGTACTGGCTTCCCAACTGATTGGGAAAACCAGGAAAAATGGAAGGGCGGTTGGATCCGTAAGATCAACGGTAAACTGGTGCCGCGCATGGGTAACAAAGCGCTGCTGCTGGGTAAAATTTTTGCTAACCCGCATTTGCCAGGTATTGATGACTACTACGAACCGTTTGACTTCGATTACCAGACTCTGCACAACACCCCGGCAGACAGCAAAGCGCAGCCGATTGCCCGTCCGCGCTCGCTGATCACCGGTCAGCGTATGGATAAAATCACCAAAGGTCCGAACTGGGAAGATGACCTCGGCGGTGAGTTCGAGAAGCTGGCGAAAGACAAAAATTTCGAGAACATGCAGAAGGCGATGTACGGTCAGTTCGAAAATACCTTCATGATGTATTTGCCGCGTCTGTGCGAGCACTGCCTTAACCCGGCGTGCGTGGCGACTTGCCCGAGCGGTGCCATTTACAAGCGTGAAGAAGATGGCATCGTGCTGATCGATCAGGACAAATGCCGCGGCTGGCGTATGTGCATCACCGGTTGCCCGTATAAAAAAATCTACTTCAACTGGAAGAGCGGTAAGTCAGAGAAGTGCATTTTCTGCTATCCACGTATCGAAGCCGGTCAGCCGACCGTGTGCTCCGAAACCTGCGTCGGTCGTATCCGTTACCTCGGCGTACTGCTGTATGACGCGGATGCGATTGAAAGCGCGGCAAGCACCGAGCATGAGAAAGATCTGTACCAGCGTCAACTGGACGTGTTCCTCGATCCGAACGATCCGGCTGTTATTGAACAAGCGCTGAAAGATGGTATTCCGCTGAGCGTTATCGATGCCGCCCAGCAGTCTCCGGTTTATAAAATGGCGATGGACTGGAAGTTGGCGCTGCCGCTGCATCCGGAATACCGCACATTGCCGATGGTTTGGTACGTGCCGCCATTGTCACCGATTCAGTCTGCCGCCGATGCGGGCGAGCTGGGCAGCAACGGTATACTGCCGGACGTTGACAGTCTGCGTATCCCGGTTCAGTACCTGGCGAACCTGCTGACCGCAGGCGATACTCAGCCGGTGCTGTTGGCGCTGAAACGTATGCTGGCAATGCGTCACTACAAACGTACGGAAACCGTTGACGGTAAAGTCGATACCCGTGCGCTGGAAGAGGTGGGCTTGAGCGAAGCGCAGGCACAGGAAATGTATCGTTATCTGGCGATCGCGAACTACGAAGATCGTTTCGTGGTACCGAGCAGCCATCGTGAACTGGCGCGTGACGCGTTCCCGGAGAAAAGCGGTTGTGGCTTTACCTTCGGTGACGGTTGCCACGGTTCTGATACTAAATTCAATCTGTTCAACAGCCGCCGCATCGACGCTGTCGATGTGACCAGCAAAACGGAGCCGCACCAATGATTGAACTCGTCATTGTTTCGCGTTTGCTCGAGTACCCGGATGCTGCCCTGTGGCAGCATCAGCAGGAACTTTTCGATGCACTCGCGTCATCTGAGAACCTGGATAAAGAGGATGCCCAGACTCTGGGCGTTTTCCTGCGCGATCTAATCGCGCAAGACGTGCTGGATGTGCAGGCAAGTTACAGCGAACTGTTTGATCGTGGCCGTGCCACCTCGCTGCTGCTGTTTGAACATGTACACGGTGAATCCCGCGATCGCGGTCAGGCGATGGTTGACCTGATGGCACAGTATGAACAGCACGGTTTGCAGCTCGACAGCCGCGAACTTCCCGATCATCTGCCGTTGTATCTGGAATATCTTGCGCAACTGCCGAAAAGCGAAGCGCTAGGTGGCTTGCAGGATATTGCGCCGATCCTGGCTTTGCTCAGCGCTCGTTTGCAGCAGCGTGAAAGCCGTTATGCAGTACTGTTCGATTTGCTGTTAAAACTGGCGAATACCGTTATCGACAGCGATAAAGTGGCTGAAAAAATTGCGGATGAAGCCCGTGATGATACTCCACAAGCGCTGGATGCGGTCTGGGAAGAAGAGCAGGTAAAATTCTTCGCCGATCAGGGGTGTGGCGAGTCGGAAATCTCCGCTCACCAGCGTCGTTTTGCCGGGGCCGTTGCGCCGCAGTATCTGAATATCACTACCGGAGGACAGCACTAATGCACTTCCTGAATACGTTCTTCTTTGACATCTATCCGTACATCGCGGGTTCTGTCTTTCTGATCGGCAGTTGGCTGCGTTATGACTACGGGCAGTATACGTGGCGTGCGGCCTCCAGTCAGATGCTGGATCGCAAAGGGATGAACCTGGCGTCAAACCTGTTTCACATTGGGATCCTGGGGATTTTTGCCGGGCACTTCTTGGGTATGTTAACGCCACACTGGATGTATGAAGCGTGGCTGCCGCTTGAAGTGAAACAAAAGATGGCGATGTTCGCGGGTGGCGCTAGCGGCGTAATGTGTCTGATTGGCGGTGTACTGCTGCTGAAACGTCGTTTGTTCAGCCCACGAGTGCGGGCTACCACCACCGGAGCGGATATTCTGATCCTCTCTCTGTTGGTTATCCAGTGTGCGCTGGGTCTGCTGACCATTCCGTTCTCCGCCCAGCATATGGACGGCAGCGAGATGATGAAGTTGGTGAACTGGGCGCAGACAGTGGTGACCTTCCATGGCGGAGCGTCTCAGTATCTGGATGGCGTCGCATTTATTTTCCGTGTGCACCTTGTGCTGGGTATGACGCTGTTCCTGTTGTTCCCATTCTCGCGTCTGGTACACATCTGGAGCGTCCCGGTCGAATATCTGACACGCAAATACCAGATTGTTCGTGCACGTCACTAATTGTATTTCTGTGAAAGATAAAACCCTGCTTCGGCGGGGTTTTTTTATGCCTGTTTGCCGGATGGCGGCGCAAACGCCTTATCCAGCCTACGCAGGTTTCAGCGAGCGCCGTAGGCCTGCGTAGTGCATCAGGCAATTTGTGGGCATGTGTCGAGTTTGTAGGCCTGATAAGCACAGCGCATCAGGCAAATAAAGGGCATTGCAGATTGATTATGTGTTGGTGCTTTATGAAGTGATGGTGGTGGGGGAAGGATTACTCAGCGCTGCGCGCTTCGCCCTTCGGGTCGTTGCCTGCGGCAACGCTTTCTCGCTAACGCTCGAATCGAACCCTGGTCAAAGCTTCTCATCCTTCCCGAATAGGAAAAATATGGGGCATTGCAGATTGATTATGTGTAGGTGCTTTATGAGGTGATGGTGGTGGGGGAAGGATTCGAACCTTCGAAGTCGATGACGGCAGATTTACAGTCTGCTCCCTTTGGCCGCTCGGGAACCCCACCAGGGGTATACTAATTTTGTGAATCTAAAAGAATGGTGGTGGGGGAAGGATTATTCGTCGCTTCGCTCCTCACCCTTCCCCGACAAGTGCAAACTTCTGTATTGCTCACCGGGATAACTACATCGCTGTAGTAAATAATGGTGGTGGGGGAAGGATTCGAACCTTCGAAGTCGATGACGGCAGATTTACAGTCTGCTCCCTTTGGCCGCTCGGGAACCCCACCACGGGGTAATGCTAATTACTGGCCTGCTTCCGTTGGAAGCGGGGCGCATCATATCAAATGATGCGCCCCTGTAAAGCATTCCGTTCATAAAAAAGAACTGGTTGCCTGATTTTTACACGTAAAGATGTAAAGGTAACCAATTAACTTATCAATCGATTACAGAATAATCGTTCGGTTACCGTAAACAAAGACGCGCTGAGCCAGAACCTGATACAGCGCGCGGCTTAAAACATTTTTTTCAACGTCGCGACCCGCGCGCATCATATCTTCGGCAGTGTAGGTGTGATCAACATGGATCACGTCCTGCATAATGATTGGGCCTTCATCGAGGTTATCATTCACGTAGTGGGCCGTCGCGCCGATGATTTTTACGCCGCGCTCATAAGCTTGATGGTACGGGCGAGCACCAATGAATGCTGGCAGGAATGAATGGTGAATATTGATAATTTTATTTGGGAAGCGTGAAACAAATGTCGGGGTCAGAACGCGCATGTATTTAGCCAGCACGACATAGTCCGGCTGATGGGCGTCGATAGCGTCAGCCATTTTCTGATCATGTTCGTCACGTGTTAAACCTTCATGGCTGACCAGCTCAAACGGAATATCAAACCGTTCAACCAGAGGACGCAACGTCTCGTGATTGCCGATCACCGCGGCGATTTCAACATCCAGCCCGCCATAATTGGCCTTCATTAACAGATCGCCCAGGCAATGCGCTTCCTTGGTGACCAAAATGACGATGCGGCGGCGGCCTGCTGGGGTTAATTCACGAATTGAGCCTTCAGGTAAGGCGCTGTCCAGATCGGCAAGCAGCGTGACGTCGTTAAAAATGCCCTCCAGTTCGGTGCGCATAAAAAAGCGTCCGGTGCGGTGGTCCACAAACTCATTGTTTTGCACGATGTTCAGTTCATGCTTGTAACAGATATTCGTAATGCGCGCGATCAGACCTTTTTGGTCCGGGCAAATAGTACGCAGCACTTTTCTTTGTAATGAATGCATTTGCAGCGGTGATCCTGTTGAGAATGTTTGCAAAATTGATACTGTCGGGCGTTGATTAGCCGCAGCACTTTTTAAATTTTTTACCGGAGCCACAAGGGCAGGTATCGTTTCGTCCAATTTGAGGGCGTGTACCGTCTATATAGTACCACTGACCGTTTTCTTTTAAAAAACGAGAGCGCTCGATAATTGCACCTGTTTTACCTTGTTCAGAAAACCGCGCGACAAAACTGACATAGCCGGTATTTTCTGTGTCTGCCGTCTCTTGTTCAAAAACGGTCAGTCCGAGCCATTCTGTATGACTAAATCCTGCGATAATGTCGTCGCGAAACGAGGCCGCATGACAATCTGGATGCCAGGTCCTGATAAGGTAATCTGCGTCTTTCATCACAAAAGCACAGTAACGAGAACGCATGAGGTGTGACGGCGTAGGTGCTACTTGCGCGCCGGACACATAACGGTAGCAACATAGGCTATACTCGACAGCGCTACCACAGGGACAAAGCTGAGACACAAAGTACTCCCTGGAATATAAAAACGGCGTAAAAACGCCAGAGTGGCACTATGTTAACTGAGCGGTAGCGATGTTGCTACGTCTGCAAGCCAGGGGAAGTTTGTACGTATAATGAGAAAAATAAAAATTGGGCTGGCGCTAGGTTCCGGCGCGGCGCGAGGTTGGTCGCATATTGGGGTTATTAAAGCCCTTAAGCATATGGGCATCGATGTTGATATCGTGGCAGGGTGCTCCATCGGTTCGCTGGTTGGCGCTGCCTACGCCTGCAATAAGTTACCTGCTCTTGAAAAGTGGGTATGTTCTTTCAGCTATTGGGATGTTTTACGGCTGATGGATCTCTCATGGCGCAGGGGAGGTTTACTGCGCGGTGAACGGGTATTCAATCAGTACCGTAATGTCATGCCGGTAGAAGCAATTGAGCAATGCACACGCCGTTTCGCAACAGTTGCTACTAATCTGAGTACGGGGCGGGAGCTGTGGTTTACCGAAGGTGATTTGCATCTGGCTGTCCGAGCCTCCTGTAGTATTCCTGGTCTGATGTCTCCCGTGGCGCATAATGGTTACTGGCTGGTCGATGGCGCGGTGGTGAATCCCGTCCCAGTATCCCTGACTCGTGCGTTGGGGGCCGATATTGTTATCGCGGTCGACCTGCAACACGATGCTCATCTCATGCAACAAGATTTACTCTCCTTCAACGTCAATAGCGATGCCGAATCGGGTAATGATGCTGACGAGCTTTCATGGCATGCCCGCCTGAAAGAGCGATTGAGCAACATTACGGCCAGGCGTGCGGTCACGGCACCGACGGCGATGGAGATCATGACGACGTCTATTCAGGTTCTGGAAAATCGTCTGAAACGTAACCGCATGGCCGGCGACCCTCCAGACATACTGATTCAGCCGTTTTGTCCACAAATATCCACGCTGGATTTTCACCGCGCCAGTGCAGCAATTGCTGCCGGGCAGTTGGCGGTCGAGAAGAAAATGGATGAACTTCTACCCTTGGTGAAAACCAACGTCTAACGCATTTTTTATCAACACTTAAGCAAATTCTGACAGGCGTGAGTGGCAATAGCATGCCACTATTTATTAAAGCCAGTCAGGGGGGAGAATATGACGCAGCCATTGGTCGGAAAACAGATTCTTATCGTTGAGGATGAGCCGGTATTTCGCTCACTCATGGACTCATGGTTTTCCTCTTTGGGAGCGACAACGGCGGTGGCTGGCGACGGGCTTGAAGCACTTGAACTACTTGGACACTTCACACCAGACCTGATGATTTGCGATCTGGCTATGCCAAGAATGAACGGTCTCAAACTGGTTGAGTATCTACGCAATCGTGGCGATCAGACCCCGATACTGGTGATTTCTGCGACGGAAAACATGTCCGACATAGCCAAAGCGCTACGACTCGGGGTGGATGATGTCCTATTGAAGCCGGTGAAAGACCTTAATCGCTTGAGAGAAACCGTCTTTGCATGTCTTTATCCCAACATGTTTAATTCACGCGTAGAAGAAGAAGAGCGGCTGTTTCGCGACTGGGATGCGATGGTGGACGATCCTGCCGCCGCCGCGAAGCTGCTAAAAGAATTACAGCCTCCAGTGTCGCAAGTGATTTCCCACTGTCGCATTAACTATCGACAATTGGTAGTAGCCGACCAACCGGGGCTGGTGCTGGATATTGCGCCGCTGTCGGATCATGACCTTGCATTCTATTGCCTTGATGTGACGCGGGCAGGGGATAATGGTGTTTTGGCTGCATTATTATTGCGGGCGCTATTTAATGGTTTACTGCAGGAGCAACTGACACAACAAAATCAGCGGTTGCCGGAGTTAGGTACGTTATTGAAACAGGTAAATCATTTGTTGCGGCAAGCCAATTTACCAGGGCAATTTCCCTTGCTGGTGGGGTATTACCACAGCGGATTAAAAAATCTGATTCTGGTATCTGCAGGGCTGAATGCGACATTAAATACAGGTTCCCACCAAGTGCAAATCAGCAATGGCGTTCCGCTGGGTACCTTAGGTAATACGTATCTTAATCAGTTGAGCCAACATTGTGAGTCATGGCAATGCCAAATATGGGGGGCGGGAGGGCGCCTGCGCTTGATGTTGTCTGCGGAATGAACAATTGAGAGGCGTGCAAATGAAATTGGTTCACCCTCCCCGTGCTGTGAGTGCTACTATCAGCGCCAGATTTATTCGTATTTATCTTAATTATACCGACGCGCGTCCTTTTCAGACCAGAAGTTTGTCGCTGTACTGATATACTCGGATGCGATACAGAATGATGAACACGTTCAATACATGAACAGTCCAGGAGAGTTTTAAATGGCTGCCCTTAATTCAAAAGTCAAAAAAGCCGTTATCCCAGTTGCGGGATTAGGAACCAGGATGTTACCGGCTACGAAAGCAATCCCGAAAGAGATGCTACCGTTGGTTGATAAGCCATTAATTCAGTACGTCGTAAACGAATGTATTGCTGCGGGCATCACTGAAATTGTACTTGTAACTCACTCGTCTAAAAATTCTATTGAAAACCACTTCGATACCAGCTTTGAACTTGAAGCGATGCTGGAAAAACGTGTAAAACGTCAGCTGCTGGAAGAAGTGCAATCTATTTGCCCGCCGCATGTGACTATTATGCAGGTACGTCAGGGGCTGGCAAAAGGTCTGGGCCACGCAGTATTGTGCGCGCACCCTGTGGTTGGCGATGAACCGGTTGCTGTAATCCTGCCGGACGTAATTCTTGACGAATACGAATCTGATTTATCCCGCGACAACCTTGCCGAAATGATTCATCGCTTTGATGAAACAGGTAGCAGCCAGATTATGGTTGAGCCGGTAGAAGATGTTACGGCTTATGGTGTTGTTGATTGTAAAGGCGTTGAATTATCCCCGGGCGAAAGCGTCCCGATGGTTGGCGTGGTTGAAAAACCAAAAGCTGATGTAGCGCCTTCTAATCTGGCCGTTGTGGGTCGTTATGTCCTTAGTGCCGATATCTGGCCTCTGCTGGCTAAAACCCCTCCGGGAGCGGGTGATGAAATTCAGCTGACAGATGCAATCGATATGCTGATTGAAAAAGAGACGGTTGAAGCTTATCACATGAAGGGCAAAAGCCATGACTGTGGTAATAAACTGGGCTATATGCAGGCGTTCGTCGAATATGGTATTCGCCATAATACTCTCGGCGCTGAATTTAAAGCCTGGCTGGAAGACGAGATGGGTATTAAGAAGTAACCTTCTTGCATTCTCTGGTCAGAACGGCGTTGTATTAACAGCGCCATTTTTTTATACCTAATCCGGGTAAGGCTGAGCGAAGTACCAGTAAAAAAAATCCCGCCAATGGCGGGATTTTAAGCAAAGTATTTCTGAATTATTCCTTGATCAGGAAATCGTCCAGTTGTTTACCTTGCTCTTCCATCGCTTTTTTGATCACTGCCGGTGTACGACCCTGGCCAGTCCAGGTTTTAGTTTCACCGTTTTCGTCAACATAGCTATATTTAGCCGGACGTGCAGCGCGTTTAGCTTTGGTGCCAGATTTAACAGCAGCCATGCTATTCAGCAGTTCGTTCGGATCAATGCCGTCAGCGATCAGCATTTCACGATATTGTTGCAGTTTACGAGTGCGTTCTTCAACTTCAGCGGCAGCAGCGCTTTCTTCTTCGCGACGCTCGCTAACTACAACTTCTAATTTTTCCAGCATTTCTTCAAGCGTTTCCAGAGTGCATTCTCTTGCCTGCGCACGAAGAGTACGGATGTTGTTCAGAATTTTAAGTGCTTCGCTCATTGTAGTAATCTCAAACTTATATTGGGGTGGTTTGTTGAGCTAATAATAGAGCGATAAATTCAGTTGTGCAATAGCCAGGAATGTAAGGAATTCAAAATTGCGCTTTATTTAGTAACAGAATTAATTCTCCTGTCTTAAATTCCCCATGATGTTGGGCATAAAAAAGGCTTATTGGCGAGGGGGCTTCTCAGCGGCTGAGAGTAAAAATTCAAGATTCAGGTCACATTTTATGGTGTACAAATAGTATCTCTTTGCAGTGATTTCAACCTTTTGTATTAGTTTTGCTTACGTGAATTCGCTAATACATGGTGAGAGTGGGTAGATTCAATAACAATATGGGAAGGGTTTCTTTATTGCCGTATGATGATAAGTGACATTGATAAATTTCATGAGCACTATTTGTGAAAGAGAGTGTATATACGCGCCCGAGCTCGGGCTGTATGGTCGATGGTTGTATGCTCTCTCACAACCTGCTACTTAAATTCAGGCGGCACTGAGCGGGCTTGCCCGCGCATTTATACGCCTTTGGGCGCAACGCTACACCGACACTTTCGTGAAATATGATACAATCCCGCGCATATTTATTTCCCCATGTGAGGGCCTTCGGTCAATGGCACAGCTATATTTTTACTATTCTGCAATGAATGCCGGTAAGTCGACTGCATTGCTGCAATCTTCGTACAATTATCAGGAACGTGGGATGCGTGCTGTTGTATATACAGCGGAAATTGATGATCGTTTTGGTGCTGGAAAAGTAAGTTCACGTATAGGTCTGTCGTCGCCTGCAAAATTGTTTAACCAAAATTCATCTTTGTACGAAGAGATTCGTGCTGAAAATGAGCAGCAAAGAATTCACTGTGTACTGGTTGATGAGTCGCAGTTTCTGACTCGACAACAGGTTTATGAATTATCTGAAGTTGTCGATCGGCTGGATATTCCTGTGTTGTGCTATGGCTTACGCACAGATTTCCGTGGTGAATTATTTGGCGGCAGCGAATACCTGCTTGCGTGGTCAGATAAGCTCGTTGAATTAAAAACCATTTGTTTCTGTGGGCGTAAGGCCAGCATGGTTTTACGTCTTGATCAGTCTGGAAGGCCCTATAACGAGGGCGAGCAGGTGGTTATTGGCGGGAATGAACGCTATGTGTCGGTATGTCGTAAACACTACAAACAGGCGCAGTCTGAGGGCTCTCTGACGGCGATACAAGAACGACACAGCCACGATTAACCTGCAGGCTTCTGAGCGCTTATAAACACAGGGTAGGCCGGGACATTCGTCAATATTCTCTACCCTGTCAGACTCTCTTCTGACGGCTATTCTCACATCTTCCTGAATACATCTCTTACCGTGCCATTCTATTCACATGGTTAAATTGGGGATCACTCATTTTTCATAGCACAAGACGAAAAAAAACGGTCCCAACTGGGACCGTTTATAGTGAAACTAAAACTTATCTGAGAAAATTAAGCGGATTTCTTCGCTTTCTTTTCTGCTTTCGGTGCAGCTACTGCTTCAGTCTTAGCGGTGGTCTGGCCTTCGCTGTACTCACGACCGTAGTATGTATCCAGCAGGATCTGTTTCAGTTCAGCAATCAGCGGGTAACGTGGGTTTGCACCAGTACACTGGTCATCAAACGCATCTTCAGACAGTTTGTCCACGTGTGCCAGGAAGTCAGCTTCCTGAACGCCAGCTTCACGGATAGACTTAGGAATACCCAGCTCAGCTTTGATTTCTTCCAGCCAGCCCAGCAGTTTCTGGATTTTCGCGGCAGTACGGTCGCCCGGTGCGCTCAGACCCAGATGGTCTGCGATTTCAGCGTAGCGACGGCGTGCCTGCGGACGGTCGTACTGGCTGAATGCAGTCTGTTTAGTCGGGTTGTCGTTCGCGTTATAACGAATAACGTTGCTGATCAGCAGGGCGTTCGCCAGACCGTGAGGAATGTGGAACTGAGAACCCAGTTTGTGCGCCATTGAGTGACATACACCCAGGAAGGCGTTAGCAAACGCGATACCGGCGATGGTTGCTGCACTGTGTACACGCTCACGTGCTACCGGGTTCTTAGAACCTTCATGGTAGGACGCCGGCAGGTTTTCTTTCAGCAGTTTCAGCGCTTGCAGAGCCTGACCGTCGGAGAACTCAGAAGCCAGTACGGAAACGTAAGCTTCCAGAGCGTGAGTGACGGCATCGAGGCCACCGAACGCACACAGGGACTTCGGCATATCCATCACCAGGTTGGCGTCAACAATCGCCATATCCGGAGTCAGCGCATAGTCTGCCAGCGGGTATTTCTGCCCAGTTGCATCGTCAGTAACAACCGCAAACGGAGTCACTTCAGAGCCGGTACCGGAAGTGGTGGTGACGGCGACCATCTTCGCTTTCACACCCATTTTCGGGAACTTGTAGATACGTTTACGGATGTCCATAAAGCGCAGCGCCAGTTCTTCGAAGTGAGTTTCCGGGTGCTCGTACATAACCCACATGATTTTCGCGGCGTCCATCGGGGAACCGCCGCCCAGCGCGATGATTACGTCTGGTTTGAAGGAGTTAGCCAGCTCAGCACCTTTGCGAACAACGGTCAGAGTTGGGTCAGCTTCAACTTCAAAGAACACTTCGGTTTCAACGCCAGCAGCTTTCAGAACGGAGGTGATCTGGTCTGCATAACCGTTGTTGAACAGGAAGCGGTCGGTCACGATGAGCGCACGTTTGTGACCATCGGTAATCACTTCATCCAGTGCGATTGGCAGAGAGCCACGACGGAAGTAGATAGATTTCGGAAGTTTGTGCCACAACATGTTTTCAGCTCGCTTAGCAACGGTTTTCTTGTTGATCAGGTGCTTAGGACCAACGTTTTCAGAGATGGAGTTACCACCCCAGGAACCACAACCCAGAGTCAGGGAAGGTGCGAGTTTGAAGTTGTACAGGTCACCGATACCACCCTGAGAAGCTGGGGTGTTAATCAGGATACGTGCGGTTTTCATCATCTGGCCGAAGTAAGCAACACGTTCTGGCTGGTTGTCCTGGTCAGTGTACAGGCAAGAGGTATGACCGATACCGCCCATCGCAACCAGTTTTTCAGCTTTAATAACTGCGTCTTCGAAGTCCTTCGCACGGTACATTGCCAGCGTCGGAGACAGTTTCTCATGAGCAAACGGTTCGCTTTCATCGACAACCGTCACTTCACCGATCAGAATCTTAGTGGTTTCTGGTACGGAGAAGCCTGCCAGTTCAGCAATCTTGTATGCCGGCTGACCAACGATAGCTGCGTTCAGCGCGCCATTTTTCAGGATAACGTCCTGGACTGCTTTCAACTCTTTGCCCTGCAGCATGTAGCCGCCGTGAGTCGCAAAACGCTCACGTACTGCATCATATACAGAGTCAACCACGACGACAGACTGCTCAGAAGCACAGATTACGCCGTTATCGAAGGTTTTAGACATCAGAACAGATGCAACAGCACGTTTGATATCAGCGGTTTCGTCGATAACAACAGGGGTGTTACCTGCGCCTACGCCGATAGCCGGTTTACCGGAGCTGTATGCCGCTTTAACCATGCCTGGACCACCGGTCGCAAGGATCAGGTTGATGTCCGGGTGGTGCATCAGCGCATTAGACAGTTCAACGGAAGGTTGATCGATCCAGCCGATCAGATCTTTCGGTGCGCCAGCAGCGATTGCAGCTTGCAGAACGATGTCTGCTGCTTTGTTAGTTGCATCTTTTGCACGCGGATGCGGAGAGAAGATGATGGCGTTACGGGTCTTCAGGCTGATCAGCGATTTGAAGATAGCGGTAGAAGTTGGGTTAGTGGTTGGAACGATACCGCAGATGATACCAATTGGTTCCGCAATGGTAATGGTACCGAAAGTGTCGTCTTCAGACAGCACACCACAGGTTTTTTCATCTTTGTAAGCGTTGTAAATGTATTCAGAAGCAAAGTGGTTTTTGATCACTTTATCTTCGACAATACCCATGCCGGATTCGGCAACGGCCATTTTCGCGAGAGGGATTCGAGCGTCTGCGGCAGCCAGAGCGGCGGCGCGGAAGATTTTGTCAACCTGTTCTTGAGTGAAACTGGCATATTCACGCTGGGCTTTTTTTACGCGCTCTACAAGTGCGTTAAGTTCAGCGACATTAGTAACAGCCATGATGCTCTCCTGATAATGTTAAACTTTTTTAGTAAATCATCTGCTCGATACGAGAGTATAGACAGACCGACGAAAATTTGTGTAACGGTTTGAAAATCAAACGGTTAATTAACGTCCACTTTACTTTGATTTACTAAAAGAGCTTATACGCTAGTGCCAGTTAACTCTAACGCGTTACCTCCAGGTGGCGTAAGCAAGATTACTCACTTCTGAGTAGTAATTGCGTGATCTGGATCAAAAATTCGCAAAGCTGACACCTTTCAGCAGGCCCTTTTAGCGTTTCTCGTTAAGTGTTAATAAATTGACGTAATGAATGCTAATAACGTTAGCATAATTAATACATATTAATAACACTGAGTATTGGTAGCGTATTTACGTAGATATACGAAGATAGAAGGTGAAGTATGCTGACAAAAGGCGTATCTTCAGCGCGGATTTTATCAATTTTTATGACTCATTTTATCCGGCTAACGCTTCGGAGCTAACCGTGATCCAAACGCTATTTGATTTTCCTGTCTATTTTAAATTTTTCATTGGGTTATTTGCGTTGGTCAACCCGGTAGGGATCATCCCTGTCTTTATCAGTATGACCAGTTATCAAACTGCTGCAGCGCGAAACAAAACCAACCTTACGGCAAACCTGTCGGTCGCTATCATTCTGTGGACTTCGCTGTTTCTTGGTGATGGTATTCTGCAACTTTTCGGTATCTCAATAGATTCGTTCAGGATTGCCGGCGGCATTCTGGTTGTGACTATCGCGATGTCAATGATTAGCGGAAAACTAGGGGAAGATAAACAAAACAAACAGGAAAAATCAGAAACTGCAATTCGTGAGAGTATCGGCGTTGTACCGTTGGCATTGCCGTTGATGGCGGGCCCGGGGGCGATAAGCTCAACTATTGTTTGGGGTACGCGATATCACAGTGCGATTAACCTGTTTGGCTTTTTTGTCGCGATTGCGCTGTTTGCCCTGTGCTGCTGGGGGCTGTTTCGCATGGCGCCATGGCTGGTACGACTGTTGGGACAAACTGGCATCAACGTCATTACGCGTATTATGGGGCTACTGTTAATGGCCTTGGGTATCGAATTCATTGTTACAGGTATCAAATCCATTTTCCCTGGTTTGCTGGCCTGATATCTCTCTTCTGTACAAACGGAGTCGGTCCCGGCTCCGTTTCCTTTCATTATCAGTAAAACTTCTCACTAAAGTTGAAAATCAGCATAGTGATAATAAAAAATGCTGATGGTTATTCATTTGTTTATTCATTGATTTTATGAATGTAACGCTCATCCATCTGCCAGAGAGAGCCTGATATCGCTGTTATTTAATTAACATCATACTCTGGGGCTTGCTGAAGGATTATCGAAATGTTATTAGTTATTTCAGCGTTTTTTTCAGTTGAATGTGCTAATTAATAACCAATTGTTAAATTTATGTGCATTTTGACGTGGTGTTGACACCTGACAGGGTAGTTAACACCTGGCTTGATGTAATTTATTGTTTTTTATGGATTTGTTGTAAAAAACCTTCATTCGTAAGACTTTCTTTGTGAGATTTATTTCCAATAAAAGAGAATTGGTTAACAAATTTGTAAAATGTATTGGCGGTTAAGAAACGCATTTGATACTTTCCGGCCAGGTATTATGCAGAAGAATTCACGTTGATGAGAATCATTTGCAGTTAGTTTCTCTCAACAGGGTAATAGCGTGTTTCCGGCAGGGGAGGCACGTAGATAATCGACGTAAGGCGGTCATACGAACCGCCAGAATAAATAAAGTCGGTGATAGCAAGCAGTAAAACAAAAAACGACCTGACGGCAGAAAATCTCCGGTGCCGTACAGTGATCCTGACAGGATTAACAGTCTGGTTAAAAAACCAGCCATAATAATGAGGGAGTACAACACAATGACTAACATCACTAAAAAAAGTTTAGTAGCTGCGGGGATCTTAACTGCGCTAGTCGCTGGAAATGTTGCCACGGCGGCAGTAGTGCCAGCGGGTGTGCAGCTTGCTGAAAAGCAGACTCTGGTGCGTAATAACGGTTCGGAAGTGCAGTCACTCGATCCCCACAAAATCGAAGGTGTACCTGAATCCAACATTAACCGTGACCTGTTTGAAGGTTTATTAATCAGTGATGTCGATGGCAAACCATCGCCTGGCGTGGCTGAAAAATGGGAAAATAAAGATTTTAAAGTCTGGACATTCCATCTGCGTAAAGATGCTAAGTGGTCTGACGGCACGCCTGTTACCGCGCAAGATTTCGTGTATAGCTGGCAACGTTTGGCTAATCCAAATACTGCATCACCGTACGCCAGTTATTTGCAGTACGGTCACATCGTCAATATTGATGATATTATCGCCGGTAAAAAACCGATCACCGATCTCGGTGTAAAAGCTCTCGACGATCATACTTTTGAAGTCACCCTCAGCGAACCTGTTCCTTATTTCTACAAACTGCTTGTGCACTCTTCCGTTTCACCAGTTCCTAGAGCTGCTGTTGAAAAATTCGGCGAGAAGTGGACCCAGCCCGCTAACATCGTTACTAACGGTGCGTATAAACTGAAAGACTGGGTTGTGAACGAACGCATTGTGCTTGAGCGTAATACCAACTATTGGGACAACGCCAAAACGGTTATTAACCAGGTAACCTACCTACCTATTTCTTCTGAAGTGACTGACGTTAACCGCTATCGCAGCGGTGAAATCGACATGACCTATAACAACATGCCGATTGAGTTATTCCAGAAACTGAAAAAAGAGATCCCGAACGAAGTCCACGTTGACCCGTATCTGTGCACCTATTATTACGAAATCAACAACCAGAAAGCACCGTTCAACGATGTTCGTGTTCGTACCGCCCTGAAGCTGGCGTTGGATCGTGACATTATCGTCAATAAAGTGAAAAACCAGGGTGACCTGCCGGCGTATAGCTTTACTCCTCCATACACCGATGGCGCGAAACTGGTTGAGCCAGAGTGGTTCAAGTGGTCTCAGGAAAAACGTAATGAAGAAGCGAAGAAACTGCTGGCTGAGGCCGGATATACCGCTGAGAAACCGCTGACCTTTGACCTGCTGTATAACACTTCAGACCTGCATAAGAAGCTGGCTATTGCCGCGGCATCTATCTGGAAGAAAAATCTGGGTGCTAATGTGAAGCTGGAAAACCAGGAATGGAAAACGTTCCTCGATACGCGCCATCAGGGCAACTATGATGTCTCACGTGCGGGCTGGTGTGCGGACTATAACGAACCGACGTCCTTCCTGAATATGGTGCTGTCCGACAGCTCCAATAATACCGTCCACTATAAGAGCCCGGCATTTGATAAGCTGATTGCGGATACGCTGAAAGTGACGGATGAAGCGCAGCGCAGTGAACTGTATTCGAAAGCGGAACAGCAGCTGGATAAAGATTCTGCGATTGTACCGGTTTATTACTATGTTAATGCCCGCCTGGTGAAACCATGGGTTGGCGGATACTCCGGTAAAGACCCGATGGATAATATCCACGTTAAAGACTTGTATATTATCAAGCATTAATGGCAAGACGTGGGGCAATCATTTTTGCCCCACAGTGTCTTTTTTCTTCGAACTATTAATACCGCTTTACCTGAACGTCGGGGTTAAAGAGGTATAAAGGCACACGCCAGAAGGTACGGGCAATGTTAAAATTCATATTACGTCGCTGTCTGGAAGCGATTCCGACGCTGTTTATTCTTATTACGATTTCATTCTTTATGATGCGCCTTGCGCCCGGAAGCCCATTCACCGGGGAACGCGCGTTACCGCCAGAGGTGCTGGCGAATATTGAAGCGAAATATCATCTTAACGATCCTATCTCGACGCAGTATTTCAGCTATCTGAAACAGCTGGCGCATGGCGATTTTGGACCATCCTTTAAATATAAAGACTACACGGTTAACGACCTCGTTGCTTCGAGTTTTCCGGTTTCTGCGAAGCTGGGTGCGGCAGCCTTTATTCTGGCGGTACTCGTCGGCGTTAGCGCCGGGGTGATAGCCGCGCTGAAGCAAAATACACGTTGGGATTACACGGTGATGGGGGTGGCAATGACTGGGGTAGTTATCCCCAGTTTCGTGGTCGCTCCCTTATTGGTCATGATATTTGCCATAACCTTGAAATGGCTGCCCGGCGGGGGCTGGAACGGTGGGGCGTTGAAATTTATGGTCCTGCCAATGGTGGCCTTGTCACTGGCCTACATCGCCAGTATCGCTCGTATTACTCGCGGTTCGATGATTGAAGTGCTGCACTCTAACTTTATTCGTACCGCGCGCGCCAAAGGGCTGCCGATGCGGCGGATTATTTTCCGCCATGCGTTAAAACCTGCGCTGTTGCCAGTGCTGTCCTATATGGGACCGGCATTTGTCGGCATTATCACTGGTTCGATGGTTATTGAAACCATCTATGGTTTACCTGGCATTGGTCAGTTGTTCGTCAACGGTGCGTTAAACCGCGACTATTCGCTGGTTCTGAGTCTGACCATACTGGTGGGTACTCTGACCATCGTGTTTAACGCGATTGTCGATGTGCTTTATGCCGTTATCGACCCGAAAATTCGTTACTGATACTGGAGCTCGCTATGATGTTAAGTAAGAAAAACAGCGAAGCGCTGGAGAATTTCAGTGAAAAGCTGGAGGTCGAAGGCCGCAGCCTGTGGCAGGACGCGCGTCGACGCTTTATGCATAACCGAGCTGCGGTAGCAAGCCTGGTGGTGCTGGTAATTATTGCGCTGTTCGTGACGCTCGCGCCGATGCTGTCGCAGTTTACCTACTTCGATACTGACTGGGGCATGATGTCCAGCGCGCCGGATACGGAATCAGGCCACTATTTCGGTACTGACTCGTCGGGACGCGACCTGTTAGTGCGCGTGGCGATTGGCGGGCGCATCTCGCTAATGGTCGGCATTGCGGCGGCGTTGGTCGCGGTGGTTGTCGGTACGCTGTACGGTTCTCTGTCGGGCTACCTCGGCGGAAAAATCGACTCGGTGATGATGCGTCTGCTGGAAATTCTCAACTCCTTCCCGTTCATGTTCTTCGTGATCCTGCTGGTCACCTTCTTTGGGCAAAATATCCTGCTGATTTTTGTCGCTATCGGGATGGTCTCCTGGCTGGATATGGCGCGTATCGTGCGTGGACAAACGCTGAGCCTCAAGCGCAAAGAGTTTATTGAAGCGGCGCAAGTGGGCGGGGTGTCTACCGTGCGTATCGTTATCCGCCATATTGTGCCGAACGTGCTGGGTGTGGTGGTGGTATACGCTTCATTGCTGGTGCCGAGCATGATCCTGTTTGAATCCTTCCTGAGCTTTTTGGGATTAGGTACGCAGGAGCCGTTAAGTAGCTGGGGCGCTCTGCTCAGTGATGGTGCCAACTCAATGGAAGTCTCACCATGGCTGCTGCTGTTTCCGGCAGGTTTCCTGGTGGTCACTTTGTTCTGTTTTAACTTTATTGGCGATGGCTTGCGTGATGCCCTCGACCCGAAAGACCGTTAAGGAGTGCAGCCATGAGCGTAATTGAAACCTCAACCGCGCCGCTCGCGCAACAACAGGCTAACGCACTGCTGAACGTAAAAGATTTGCGTGTGACGTTCGCTACCCCCGACGGCGATGTAACTGCGGTCAACGATTTAAACTTTTCTCTGCGAGCTGGAGAAACGCTGGGTATTGTCGGAGAATCCGGTTCAGGTAAATCGCAAACGGCCTTTGCCCTGATGGGCCTGCTGGCGGCTAATGGTCGTATCGGGGGCTCCGCAACGTTCAACGGACGTGAAATTCTGAACTTACCGGAACGTGAACTGAACAAACTGCGTGCTGAGCAAATCTCGATGATTTTCCAGGACCCGATGACGTCTCTCAATCCGTACATGCGGGTCGGGGAGCAGTTGATGGAAGTTCTGATGCTGCATAAAGGCATGAGCAAAGCGGAAGCTTTTGAAGAGTCGGTCAGAATGCTGGATGCGGTGAAAATGCCGGAAGCGCGTAAGCGCATGAAAATGTATCCGCATGAATTCTCCGGTGGTATGCGTCAGCGCGTTATGATCGCTATGGCGTTGCTGTGCAGGCCCAAATTACTGATAGCCGATGAACCAACCACTGCGCTCGATGTGACGGTACAGGCGCAAATCATGACGCTGCTGAATGAACTGAAAAGCGAATTCAACACCGCGATTATCATGATTACCCACGATCTGGGGGTTGTTGCCGGTATTTGCGATAAAGTTCTGGTGATGTACGCCGGTCGTACGATGGAATACGGCAGTGCGCGGGATGTCTTTTATAAGCCCGTTCATCCGTATTCGATTGGTTTGCTGAATGCCGTACCTCGTCTGGATGCAGAAGGGGAAGAGATGCTCACGATCCCGGGCAACCCACCGAACCTGCTGCGTCTGCCAAAAGGCTGTCCATTCCAGCCGCGTTGCCCGCATGCGATGGAAATCTGTAGCAGTGCTCCGCCACTGGAGGAATTTAGTCCAGGCCGTTTGCGCGCCTGCTTTAAGCCGGTGGAGGAACTGGTATGAATGCGGTAACCGAACAACGTAAAGTGCTCCTTGAGATTGCTGACCTTAAAGTCCATTTCGATATTAAAGATGGCAAACAGTGGTTCTGGCAACCATCTAAAACCCTTAAGGCAGTTGATGGCGTAACCCTGCGACTGTATGAGGGCGAAACCCTGGGCGTGGTCGGTGAATCAGGCTGCGGGAAATCGACCTTTGCCCGTGCGATTATCGGCTTGGTGAAGGCCACCGATGGAAAGGTTGCCTGGCTGGGTAAAGATTTACTCGGCATGAAACCCGATGAGTGGCGGGAAGTACGCAGCGATATCCAGATGATTTTCCAGGATCCGCTGGCATCGTTAAACCCGCGCATGACCATTGGTGAAATCATTGCCGAACCGCTGCGAACTTATCATCCGAATCTTCCTGGTCAGGAAGTCCGCGATCGTGTGAAAGCGATGATGATGAAGGTAGGATTACTGCCCAACCTGATTAACCGCTACCCACATGAGTTTTCAGGTGGCCAGTGTCAGCGTATTGGTATTGCCCGCGCGCTGATCCTCGAACCGAAGTTGATTATCTGCGATGAACCCGTTTCGGCGCTGGACGTGTCAATCCAGGCCCAGGTGGTTAACCTGCTGCAACAACTTCAGCGAGAAATGGGATTATCGTTAATCTTCATTGCCCACGACCTCGCGGTGGTTAAACATATCTCCGACCGTGTGCTGGTTATGTATCTCGGACATGCGGTGGAATTAGGGACCTATGACGAGGTGTACCATAACCCGCTGCATCCTTATACCAAAGCGCTGATGTCTGCGGTGCCGATCCCCGATCCGGATCAGGAAAGGAACAAGGTTATCCAGTTGCTGGAAGGCGAGTTACCGTCCCCGATTAACCCTCCTTCCGGTTGCGTGTTCCGTACGCGCTGCCCGATTGCAGGGCCGGAATGCGCAAAAACGCGCCCGGTTCTCGAAGGAAGTTTCCGACACGCAGTTTCCTGCCTGAAAGTAGACCCGCTATAATTCCGAGGGCTGACAAAAGTCAGCCCTTTTTTTGGTGAGGTATCTGTGCCAGGTTTAGTCTCTTCTGTCCGCCGCGCGCTCTTTCGCAAATTATTCGATTTAAACACCCGTTCAGGGCGTCGCTTTGAAGGTATGTGCGCGCTATTCGCCTTGCTCAGCGTCATTGTTATCTTCATTGAGTCCGGAGTAGGGACGCAATACCATTTAACCTTTGAGGAATGGCGCGTTTTTGTCTGGCTGGAGATCTTTATTACTCTGGTCTTTACTCTCGAATATCTTCTGCGCTTATGCTGTTGGGCCAATCCCGCCAAATATGTGTTTAGTTTCTGGGGGATAGTTGACCTTGCCACCATTCTGCCGCTGTATGTGATGTGGCTATGGCCGGAAATCAGTCTGAGTTATGTTTTCGCCTGGCGGGCGATGCGTGTCCTGCGCGTCCTGCGTATTCTCAAGCTGTTGCGCTTTATGCCTTCTCTACGGGTGTTCTGGAATGCGTTAAAAAGTGCCCGACATCAGCTGATGTTGTTCTATTCCTTTATCGCCATTCTGATGGTGGTTTTTGGTGCGATGATGTATCTGATTGAAGGGCCAAAATATGGATTTACTACGCTGAATGCGTCAGTGTATTGGGCGATTGTTACTGTAACCACCGTCGGCTATGGCGATATTACGCCGCACACTCCGTTGGGGCGCATGGTGGCGTCCGTGCTTATCCTGATTGGTTACTCGGTGATTGCGATACCGACGGGATTGATTACCACGCACATGAGCAGTGCGTTCCAGCATCGCGGGCACCAACGAAAATGTCCCCAGTGTCAGCAGGCGCAGCACGAACATAGCGCGCAGTTTTGTAACCGTTGCGGAAGCAAACTACCGGGCTAAAAATAAAAAAAGCTGCGAGAGCAGCTTTTTTGTTTGATTATTCGCGCCAGAGAATATGGCAGAGCTTATGATCTTTTTCGCGACATAATAAAACGCGCGCAAAAATATCGTTAATCTCACCGTCTTCTGTATCTGCCAGACCAATCACCACTTCGGCAAAGAAATCAGGGTTCAGGTCAAAATCAACATGCTCCTGCCAGTCTTCTGCCGGATCGAATAACTCGGCACCGCCGCGTTCTTCAAACTGCAAATTGAACAGAATGATATCTGCCGGATCGAGGTTATCCGCAGCCAGTTCGAGAAAAATGTCGTAAGCCTGCTCAAGCGTTTCGTCTTCGGTCAGGCGATTGTTCAAATCCATATCCATAATGACTACCTGTTTACTGTCTGATGGGCACGTTTTACAGCAACGGACTAAAGAAGTAAAACAGTCGCTCTGCTATCCGCTGCCAGAGTGGTCGTTTTACCCACAAACGGGCATCAAGCAGGCGGGAACGCGAAATATAATCATCCTGCACGGCGGCGAGATCGCCGCCGAATCCAGCATCGTCAATGACCAGCGTGATTTCAAAATTGAGCCATAGACTGCGCATATCCAGGTTAACGGTACCGACCAGGCTCAGCTCGCCATCGACCAGTACGCTCTTGGTGTGCAGCAGGCCGCCTTCGAACTGATAAATTTTAACGCCAGCTGCCAGTAACTCAGTGAAAAAGGCCCGGCTTGCCCAGCCAACCAGCAGGGAATCATTCTTACGTGGAAGAATGATACTGACGTCGACCCCACGCTGCGCTGCCGTACAAATTGCATGCAGCAAATCGTCGCTGGGTACAAAGTAAGGCGTGGTCATAATTAAATATTCGCGCGCTGAATAAGCTGCGGTTAACAGCGCCTGATGAATCAAGTCTTCTGGGAAACCAGGACCCGAGGCAATTGTGTGAATGGTGTGCCCGCTGGCCTGCTCAAACGGCATGATATTGACGTCCGGCGGCGGGGGCAAAATGCGTTTTCCGGTCTCAATTTCCCAGTCGCAAGAATAGACGATGCCCATAGCGGTGGCTACCGGGCCTTCCATTCTTGCCATTAAATCAACCCATTGCCCAACGCCTGCATCTTGTTTGAAGAAGCGCGGATCGACCATGTTCATGCTACCGGTATACGCAATGTAGTTGTCGATCATGATCATTTTGCGGTGCTGACGCAGGTCCATACGGCGTAAAAATACACGCATCAGGTTCACCTTCAGCGCTTCTACAACCTCGATACCTGCGTTACGCATCATCGCCGCCCAAGGGCTGCGGAAGAACGCCACGCTGCCGGCGGAGTCCAGCATCAGGCGACAGTGAATGCCACGCCTCGCGGCAGCCATTAACGACTCGGCTACCTGATCGGCCATACCGCCTGGCTGCCATATGTAGAACACCATTTCGATGTTGTGGCGCGCCAGCTGAATATCGCGGATCAGCGCCTGCATCACGTCATCTGAACTGGTGAGCAGCTGCAGCTGATTACCCTTAACGCCGGCGATTCCTTGACGACGCTCGCACAGTTTAAATAAGGAGGAGGCGACGCTGCTGTTTTCCTGCGCAAAAATATGCTTACAGGCTTTAAGATCGTTCAGCCACTTGGCCGTTGACGGCCACATTGCCCGGGCGCGTTCGGCGCGGCGTTTACCCAGGTGGAGCTCACCGAAGGACAGATAAGCAATGATCCCTACCAATGGCAGAATATAGATGATCAAAAGCCAGGCCATTGCCGAGGGCACTGCGCGTCGTTTCATTAGAATGCGTAATGTTACGCCAGCAATGAGTACCCAGTAACCCAGAATGACCAGCCAACTCACCACGGTGTAGAAGGTTGTCATAAATTTAAAAATCCTTTTGAAAGCGTATTGTTAAGAGTTTACGCATCAGGATTAATCTGGCAAATAAAAACACGGGAAAACCGCTGGTCTGCATTCGGTGTGGCGTTATAATGGCCACTCAGTGACTGAAAGAGTAGTAAACATGAAGCGTAGTAGAACGGAAGTGGGACGCTGGCGGATGCTGCGTCAGGCTAGCCGCCGTAAAGCACGTTGGCTTGAAGGACAATCGCGTCGTAATATGCGTATCCACACTATCAGAAAGTGCATTCTCAACCATCAACGCAACTCGTTGCTGTTTGCGATCCACAGCATCTGATCCCAAAAGGGCACCGCTGGCGGTGCCCAATGTCTGTTTTCTCGTTCTGATTCTTAAATACTTGCCTGACTATCATGATCGCTTTTGGTCCAGGTAAGAGATAACCATTTCATTATTTATATTATTGTCATCTTTCAGGTACCGTATCTACTTGAACAGCTTACCCCATTATTGAAGATGAAGACTGTTGAAAAAACGGCGGCGTAAATTTCTCGCTGATTATACTTTTCTTTTTATTATCAAAACGATAACTCTATTTTGGAGTGTGTGGTACATAATAATGTGGTCAGGTATTACCCGTTATTCTATTCTGTTAGTTTATTGTCTTTTGAGGAAAGTCATTATGTGTACAAATCTTTTTGACAACGCTCGTCGCTACACTGACGAGAAAAAATAACAACCAAAGCCGCTATCCGCGGCTTTTTACTTGGGGGAATATTGGTATCCGAATGGATGTGATCCCATATTTTGGTCAAGCGTCAACGCTGCAGGGCGTTAGTCGCCTCGGTATGTTCTGCTTGTTTAAATGCGTGTTGAAACATGGGGAGCAAAAGAGTACTGCCAAATGCGCTCAGATAGTTACTGTCTGAGTAAAGTGGACGTCCAGCTGCATCTCCCCAACACCGCCCATCCTTGCAAAGATAGGGTAAATTACCACGTTCAAGGCCGTTTACGATGATGGCGGTCATCAGGAAACCTGATATAACAAAAAAAACATCAACACCGATAAAACCACCGCTAAATCCGGGTACGCCAAAGTGATAAAATACGACCGCTAATACAGCCCATGCTCGCAGGCCATTGATATCATGGCGGAATGATTTAGGAGTGGGAGAAGCGGGACGGAACGAATCAAAAGCCATAATTGACTAAAATCCCGTATATCGTGACAACACAGCCTGTCTGCATTGTGACAAATTAATCTCGATAGGTAATAAAATACACTGGGGTTGAGTAAGAAACAATCAATGAAACGCTAATATACGGTCGTTGCTACCTTTTATAAGGGTACTTATCATTGCTTTGATATGCTGAATTAATGCAAAGAGACGAGAAGTGAGGGCGTTTAGACTAATGTGCACCTAAATACGCCCTCACTGGTTATGTATTTTGCTTACTGCCCAGTATTTTTATAAATAAAAATGGCTTTTTGTTTTGTCAAAATACTTTCTTGTAAGGTTTTACTGAAACCTGAGCATAAACGCCCGCTGCAACATACGGATCGGCTTCCGCCCACGCCTGTGCCGCCTCCAAAGATTCAAATTCGGCAATCACCGTCGAGCCGGTAAAACCCGCCGCACCGGGATCGTTACTATCGACCGCTGGCATGGGGCCCGCCGTGAGCAAACGACCTTCGTCATGAAGGAGTTGCAGGCGAGCCAGATGAGCAGGGCGCACGGAAAGACGTTTTTCGAGAGAGTCTGCGATATCTTGGGCGTAAATAACATACAGCACGGGTAGAACTCCTTGAACGGTAAAAGTCGTTAATAACGTTATTGGAAAGGCCTAACAACTGCAACGGAAAGATAACTGATATGTTAAGGCCATACTCTGAAAGTGGTTTTTTGTCATAAAATCGCGTTTTAAATGTCAGTTACCGCCACGGGCTTATTGAATATGATTGCTATTTGCATTTAAAATCAGGGCCTGGTTTTTTTACTGAAACGATTATGACTTCAATGACCCTTGATTTACCTCGTCGCTTTCCCTGGCCAACGTTACTGTCTGTCGGCATTCATGGTGCCGTAGTGGCTGGTTTGCTGTATACCTCGGTACATCAGGTTATTGAACTGCCTGCGCCAGCGCAGCCGATCTCTGTCACGATGGTCGCGCCTGCCGATCTCGAACCACCTCAGGCCGTTCAGCCGCCGCCGGAACCTGTTGTCGAGCCTGAACCGGAACCAGAGCCGATTCCAGAGCCACCAAAAGAGGCGCCGGTGGTGATTGAAAAACCGAAGCCTAAGCCTAAACCAAAGCCAAAACCGGTGAAAAAGGTGGAAGAACAGCCGAAACGCGATGTTAAACCAGCAGAACCGCGCCCGGCCTCCCCGCTGGAAAATACGGCACCTACGCGCACAATGACCAATACCGCGCCGGCAACTACCAGCAAACCGGTGGTCAGTGCGCCATCGGGTCCACGTGCTTTAAGCCGTAATCAGCCTCAGTATCCGGCGCGAGCTCAGGCGCTGCGCATTGAAGGGCGGGTAAAGGTCAAATTTAACGTAACGCCGGATGGTCGGGTTGAAAATGTGGAGATCCTGTCTGCGCAGCCTGCCAATATGTTTGAGCGTGAAGTGAAAAACGCGATGCGTAGATGGCGTTATGAAGCAGGTAAACCCGGTTCCGGACTTGTGGTGAATATTGTTTTCAAATTAAACGGTACAACGCAGATCGAGTAAGTATCTGGCCGTCCGGCAATGATCAAGAGTGATGATTGCCGGATAGCATTACTGGCGTGTGCTATCAGGCCAACGTGGGGATTGGACGCGGTTTCCCGTCTTTATCAACGGCAACGTAGATAAACAGAGCTTCGGTGGCCTTATAACGCTGACCAATAGGTTCAGAAGCGACTTTCTTCACCCAAACTTCAATATTGATGCTGATTGAGGTTGTCCCGCGTTTCACACAGCGAGCATAGCAACACACTACATCACCTACGGCGACCGGGCGCAAAAAGCTCATTCCTTCAACCCGCACAGTTACCACACGACCATGTGCGATCTCTTTGGCCTGAATCGCGCCACCTATATCCATTTGTGACATCAGCCAGCCGCCAAAAATATCACCGTTCGCGTTGGTATCGGCAGGCATGGCCAGAGTGCGTAAAACCAGTTCACCCTGGGGAGTGTTATTCGTTGTTGTCATTGTAGAACCGACTATAGAGAAAGATTACAGGCGCGATGCTACTAGAATTTGTGCGTCGAGAACAGAGGGGATGCGGCATGCAGAGCAGATGTAAGTCAGGTTGTCAGCTCTATGGAACGCGAGGGGATAAAAATTCGCCAGATCCGCAGATCTGGCGAGCATGTATTACGATTTATCTTCTTGCGGCAGATGACGGTAAATATAGACTCCACTCAGCAGCGTAAAGAATAAAGTCAGGGCGGTCAGGCCGAACACTTTGAAGTTGACCCAAATGTTCTGCGGTAGCCAAAATGCAATATAGATATTCGCCAGACCACACAGGATGAAAAAGACTGCCCAGGCTAAATTTAGTTTCGACCACACTGGCTGCGGCAGGGTCAGTTCTTTACCTAACATGCGCTGGATCAGCGGCTTTTTCATCACCCACTGGCTTACCAGCAATGCACCAGCAAACAGCCCGTAAATCACCGTTACTTTCCACTTAATGAATTCATCGTTGTGGAAAAAAATAGTCAGGCCACCAAATACGGCCACCAGGACAAAGGTGATTAACGCCATCTTCTCGACCTTGCGATAGCGAACCCAGCTGTAAATCAACACTACAGCCGTCGCGACAATCAGCGCCGAGGTCGCCGCATAGATGTCGTAAAGCTTATAAAAAGCAAAAAAGACAACCAGCGGTAAAAAATCAAGAAACTGCTTCATTCTTCGATTCCGTCATCAAAAGCACCGGGTACAAGCCCGGAATGCGTTCAGGGTTTATTGGCGAATCAGCATGTACAGGCGGAACAAATAGATCAGCAACACCGCGGAGATCATATTGCTCAGCGTATTCGCCAATACCGCGCCTACATTCGGCGTAAGTACTGCAAAACTTGGCGCAAAAAGCAACAGCAGCGTTTTTGCCAGCAACCAACCGATTACTGCCGGCGCAACCAGTCGCATATTCGACCACGCCAGACGCATACTGTTGCGCATCGCGGCAAAGACACCCATTTTGTCCTGTACCAACATCACAGGTGCGAGTGCCAGCAGGATGGCCAGCAGAATACCGGGAACAACAACCAGCATAATACCGATTTGCACCAGCAGAGTAGTCAAAAAAATCAGAATAAACAGCTTTGGCAACACTGGCGCACTGGCGCCGATGGCATGTAATGCGCTGACCCGATGACCTGCTGAAATCAGCTGAATCATCAGGATGACCCCACCGGCGAGGATGGCATTACCAATCAGACCGGAAAACGTAGATGCCGCGGAAGCGCGTAGCAAAATTTGCTGTTGCTCCGGGGTCATGTTTTGCACCAGATCGAACAACCCCACGCTGCTGGTTAACTGATCGCCTTCGCTGAGTTGCGCAATTTGTGCGTCAGTGGGGGAAAAGGCATGCCCTAACACCACTGTGATAAACGCGCACAACAACGATACCAGCAAGATGGTAATGAATTGATTACGGAAAAAGTTTCCCGTGTCACGGTAAACGGATTTCGCCGTGATAGACATGCACTCTCCTTGAGTTTTGCAGGTGTTCATTTGCGGGCAATTGTACCCTGGATAACTCTACAGTGGCAGCATCGCGCGATGTATGGAAAAGCATATCTTTGTAAAGCTGCGGTAATTTTTGGCTATGACTTCAGCGTCGTGCATGAACGCTGTTTGTTATCTGCGCATCGCGTGCAGATAACCATCACCCATCAGCAATGAGTTGGAGGTACTTGCACATTGAAAATATATCAAAATTGATCTGAATTAATTTAACCAGGATTTTGAATGCAAGTTCTAACTTAATCTGGATCAATAAATGTTAAATTATCAAAGTCAATGTGATCTATGTTAGATCATTTATTACTCCAAAGTGGGTATATTCATTCCGCTTTTATAACCATAACGATGGAGCGGAAATGAAAAAATTAACAGTTGCAGCATTGGCTTTAACAACTCTTCTCTCTGGTAACGCATTTGCGCATGAAGCTGGAGAGTTCTTTATTCGTGCAGGTTCAGCCACCGTCAGACCGACGGAAGGTGCAGGTGGTACGCTGGGCAGCTTAGGTGGCTTTGATGTCAGCAATAACACGCAGTTGGGTCTGACATTTACCTACATGGCAACCGACAATATCGGTGTTGAATTACTGGCGGCTACACCGTTCCGCCATAAAATTGGTACTGCAGCAACGGGTGATATTGCCACCGTACATCATTTGCCGCCGACGTTAATGGCACAGTGGTACTTCGGTGACTCCAGCAGTAAACTGCGTCCGTACGTAGGTGTTGGTGTGAACTACACGACCTTCTTCGATGAAGGCTTTAACGATAACGGTAAAGAAACAGGATTATCGGACCTGAGCCTGAAAGATTCCTGGGGTGCAGCAGGGCAAGTCGGTATGGACTATCTGATTAACCGCGACTGGCTGATTAACATGTCGGTCTGGTACATGGATATCGACACCACTGCAAGCTATAAAATGGGTGGCGTCCAGCAGCGCGACAGTGTACGCCTCGATCCGTGGGTGTTTATGTTCTCTGCGGGTTATCGTTTTTAAGTTCTTCTGCAAAACTGGTCATCAAATGACCAGTTTTTTTCCATTCTTTTCCACGCGTATTGTTGTTTTGACCAGCCGTAGTCAACTGAGTCACGTGTGCTTCTGAACGCATCAGTCAGAGATGCTGGTTGTACCGTTCCACCCATTTAGCATTTCCCTTTGTTGTAGTGGTGGAGTAAATATAGGCTAAGTATCTTGTCCCGGTACTAAACGAACACACTATCAAATAAGGCGCTGTGCAAGATGACTTGTAGCGCTCTCTTTAAGCAGTACCGCGGTAACTTTAATAGCCTGTGTGTTTATCTGGAATATCGCTTTTGTTTCTATTCTCTTATGCATTATTGCTGCGGCTCATTTATTACGTACAAAAAAGAACCTGCAGATAATAAGGGGATAACTTATCCAAAATGTTAACTATTGATAAAATTAAAGTAACATATCGTAAAATTTGGATATTTTATTTTTCATGGACTAAGGTTTATACATCATGATATAATGTGATGGCAGATTATTTACCATTCAATAATGCAAATGAATTTTCGAGGAGATCATTCCAGTGGGACGTAAGTGGGCAAATATTGTTGCTAAAAAAACAGCTAAAGACGGTGCAACGTCTAATGTATATGCAAAATTCGGTGTAGAAATTTATGCTGCTGCTAAACAAGGCGAACCAGACCCAGAATTAAATACATCTTTAAAATTCGTTATTGAACGTGCGAAACAAGCGCAGGTTCCAAAACACGTTATTGATAAAGCCATTGATAAAGCCAAAGGCGGCAGCGATGAAACGTTCGTGCAAGGGCGTTATGAAGGCTTTGGTCCCAGTGGCTCACTGATTATCGCTGAAACATTGACTTCAAACGTTAACCGTACGATTGCTAATGTCCGCTCAATTTTTAATAAAAAAGGCGGGAATATCGGAGCGGCGGGTTCTGTCAGCTATATGTTTGACAATACCGGAGTAATTGTATTTGAAGGGACAGACCCTGACCATATTTTTGAAATTCTGCTTAATGCTGAAGTAGATGTTCGTGATGTAACCGAGGAAGAAGGAAACATCGTTATTTATACTGAATCTACAGATCTTCACAAAGGCATTGCAGCTCTAAAAGCAGCAGGAATTACTGAGTTTTCAACCACAGAATTAGAAATGATTGCTCAATCAGAAATTGAACTTTCACCAGAAGATTTAGAAGTCTTTGCAGGGCTTGTTGATGCTCTTGAAGATGACGATGATGTTCAAAAAGTATATCATAACGTTGCAAATCTCTAATGATAGATTAAAGAAATCTGTCATTATGGCAGATTTTTTTAACTCATAAAGTTGTAATGAGTGCACTATTTATTACAAACTCGGATATTTTCCATCATCATCAACTAAAAATATCTGAGATAGGTACCAGGTATCATTCTCTTTGGACAATTGATATTCATAAATAGGTGAATAATACTGCCTCGATAATCTGGTCGTCACGGTCGCTACTTTTTCAGAAATCTGAACCGATATGATGTTCTCTTGCTCAGGATCATGACTAGACTCAGAACCAAAAGCTATAGGCTCGCCCTGAAAACCAGGTTTTGTATATTTATTCAAAAGCTCATTCCAACCCTTCTGGGCCAGGAGCATAACTTCTTGCTTTCCGTAGTTCTGATTTCTCTGAAATGACTGGTCATTCCAATATTTATAATCCCTCTGGAAAGCGGTGATTACCTGTTCCGGAGTATTTGCCAGTATGTCCCCAGCGCTTAAAAATCCAACGCTTAACATAACTAATTTAATCAACAGATGTCTCAACAAGTTCACCCATATTTGGCATGCTTTACTTCAGTGTCTCGCAAGGGACTTTTTGAAGTCAACTTCATTAATAATTCTGGGGAAAACATCCTGCCTTTCTCCCCTTTGATGTAGTGCTACTCTTTAAGCAAACCAACTTTGAGGGTATTGCTGATGATGTTGACCCGCCATCTGCTACAGCAAAAAATCACACTTCTGGAACCGTTCTACGAGGATCAAACGGCAGCGTTTGCCGTGAGTGTTGCACGTGAATTATTGCTTTACATGGATAAAATTGAGGCGCTGGAGAAACTTATTGCAACTCCGGTTACACTACCTTATTGCAGCGCAAGTCCGGTTTGTGAGATTGAGGCGGGCTATGCCGCAGGCGTAAACGACTGCCGCGAGGCCATCCGGCGGGCAGGGTATCCTATCGAAGGTGATGATTAGTTTGCGCTTATGTTAACAAATATGTGCTTTTGTTGTATAAATCTGTAACCTAAGCGCGCGATTGCGGGCTACATCAACGTACCTGCTTCGGAGTGGCAAACATTCTCTATCAACGTACAACGCTGTTATGCAACAACATAAACGGGTAACCGATTTGGCAATACTGTTAACTATCAGGGTGGACTCGTGAAGATTGTGCAGGATAAGCTCAGAAACAGGCAGGCTCTGCTGGTATCCGGGCTCATTACGTTGATTTTTACCTCGTTGTTTCTGTTTATCATTTATGAACAGCGTATGGCGGCCGCCAGTGAAGGTGTTAGCCGCCTGCAAGCTCACATGTTGGACATTTTTAACGATAATGAACTGATTGCCGATGCGATTGGCGAGCGTTATTACCACATCAAAACCGGCGAACAGTGTGGTGTTATGGCGCAGTTTGTTCCGCGAAACAAAGATGAATGGGGAATTAACGCCGACCCAAAGCGGGTTCATTCTGCAACGGGGACGATTATTGCTCAGCAACCCAGCCATAATGCGCTGTGTATGTATACTGCGGCGGAGTTCATTCGCGGAATGGTTAATGAGCTAAATCCAGGCAGCTTCGATGCGCACCGTTACATTATCGCCAGCAATTCAGATTATTTTTATTGGTTTATGGCTTCTGACTCGCGTAATTTCAGTTTTTCTGACTCCGAAATGGCGATGGATATAACGCATTTTTTCTATCCGCCCACCGATTTCTATACCCGGTTGTTGCAAAAAAACGTCAAAAATAAAGCTCTCAGTTCAACAAACTTCTATACCGATAAAATTACCGGTGAAAAAGCCTACAGCGTAGTGAGCTATATCTACGATCTGTCGGGTAAGGAGATATCAGACCAAATCGTTGCCTATCTGGTCTATGATCATTCGAAGCCTGAGCTGCAGGAAGCGTTAGCCGAGGCGTTTGATAATCAAATCCTTCCCGGATTGAACGTGGAGTTGGTGAATCTGACCAACAAAGAGAGCCTCTGCTTATCCGGCAAATGTGCGGGGCAATCCAGCTATTTGGTGCGCAATTTTTCGGAGAAATATGCGCTGCACTATTCGCTTTCATTAGGCCGTTTTATGGCGCGCGATACACATGCCGGGATTGTTATCCTGCTGGCGCCGTTCTTTTTCATCATCATTAGCTTCTCGTTAAAGTCATGGCTAAACGAAAGCGACCTCAAGGTTTACATCGATACTTTGACTGGCTGTTTTAACCGCCGAATACTCGACATTATCAAGCGTCGGGATTTATCACACTGTTCGGTGGTGCTACTGGACTGCAATAAATTTAAGGCCGTCAATGATACCTGGGGCCACGCGGCAGGCGATCGCGCGTTGCAAATTATCGCCAACAGGATGCTGTCAAACACCCGCACCAGCCACGATATTGTGATTCGTACCGGCGGGGATGAATTTATGATCCTGCTGTTTCGATCGCAGGCAACTGACGCCATAGCAATAGCGCAACGTATTAGCGGGCAGGTGACCAGTCATGTGTTTGTGGTGGATGGGCATACCGTGCCATTGTCAGTATCGTGGGGAATTGCAGAGGTGAACGGTGAACTGGATGTGGCCATTCAGAATGCGGATAGCGCTATGTATAGAATGAAGCACACGAAAGAAGGGTGAAACCGCCAGACGTCTCTGGCGGTTGATTTAACTTACTGGTGGGTGGCGGCTTTCATCGTGCTGACAAACGCTTTCAGCTCAGCCAGCATCTGTTCCGGTGCCGCAACATTTTTCTCAATGATTTTCACAATTGCCGAGCCGGAAATTGCACCGGCAGCACCGGCTTCAATAGCTACGGCTACCTGTTCAGGCGCAGAGATACCGAAGCCCTGTAAAGAAGGCGGAGCATCATATTGTTTCAGCTTTTCAACCAAATGATGCAGCGGTAATGCCGCACGATTTTCGGCACCGGTCACGCCTGCACGTGAAAGCAGATAAGTGTAGCCGCGACCGTAAGAGGCAATCTGGCGTAGCAGTTCTTCATCAGCGTTCGGCGGGCAGATGAAAATCGGTGCGATGTTGTGACGCAGTGCAGCAGTTCTGAATGGCGCAGACTCCTCAACAGGGACATCGGCTACCAACACAGAATCCACACCCACTTTTTCGCACTGGGCGTAAAACTCGTCAATGCCCTTGCTGAAGACCAGGTTGGCATACATCAGCAACCCAATGGGAATCGTCGGATGCTTCTGGCGAATCAGCGCCAGCATTTCAAAGCATTGCGATGGTGTGACGCCGGCGGCAAACGCACGCAGAGTGGCTTCCTGAATGGTTGGGCCATCGGCCAGCGGATCGGAGAACGGAATGCCGAGTTCAAGCGCGTCGGCACCAGCTTCAATCAGCGTATCAATGATTTTCAGTGACTGCTCAACAGACGGATCGCCCAGGGTTACGAAGGGGACAAAAGCACCTTCTTTGCGGTCCTTCAGCTGTGCAAACAGGTTTTCGTAACGTTCCATCAGATTTCCCCTCGCGCTTTCAGAATATCGTGTACGGTGAAAATGTCTTTGTCGCCGCGACCGGAGAGATTAACCACCAGTAACTGCTCTTTTTCCGGATTTTCACGCATCATTTTCAACGCGTGCGCCAGGGCATGGGAGGACTCCAGTGCCGGAATAATCCCCTCGTGCAGACACAGCGTTTTGAAGGCTTCCAGTGCTTCATCATCGGTTATTGAAACATAATCGGCGCGACCAATGCTGTTCAGGTACGCATGCTGTGGCCCGACCGATGGGAAGTCGAGCCCGGCGGAAATAGAGTAAGACTCTTCAATCTGTCCTTCTTCGGTCTGCATCATCGGGGACTTCATGCCGAAGTAAATCCCGACACGACCATGTTTCAACGGCGCGCCGTGTTCTCCAGACTCAATCCCGTGACCGCCTGGCTCTACGCCAATCAGACCGACGCTGGTTTCATTAATAAAATCGGCGAACATACCGATGGCGTTAGAACCGCCACCCACGCAGGCGATAACGGCGTCCGGTAGACGACCTTCTTTTTCCAGAATCTGCGCCTTGGTTTCTTCACCGATCATCCGCTGGAACTCACGCACAATAGTCGGGAAGGGGTGCGGACCTGCCGCTGTACCGAGCATATAGTGCGCAGTATCGTAGCTGCCAGACCAGTCGCGCAGCGCTTCGTTACAGGCATCTTTCAGCGTTGCGGAACCGCTGTGAACGGGGATAACTTCTGCACCCATCAAACGCATACGGAAAACGTTCGGCGACTGACGTTCAACATCTTTCGCGCCCATGTAAATACGGCATTTCAACCCCAGTAGTGCGCTGGCGAGAGCAGATGCAACACCGTGCTGCCCCGCGCCTGTTTCGGCGATAATTTCCGTTTTACCCATGCGCTTAGCCAACAACGCCTGGCCCAGCACCTGGTTGGTTTTGTGCGCGCCGCCGTGCAGCAAATCTTCACGCTTGAGATACAGCGTCGTGTTGGTGCCTTGAGTAATGTTCTGGCACTTGGTCAGTGCGGTTGGGCGACCCGCATAGTTTTTCAGCAGGTCTGTAAACTGCGCCTGAAATTCAGGATCTTTTTGCGCGCTGACAAAAGCTTCTTCCAGCTGGCGCAGGGCAGGCATCAGAATCTGTGGCACATACATACCGCCAAATTCACCAAAATACGGATTGAGTAATGTTGTCATGTCCTTTTCCTTAATATGCGCGCAGCGTCTGAAAGACCGAATCCAGAAGACGTGCATCTTTGATGCCCGGCTGTGACTCTACGCCAGAATTGAAATCGAGACCGGCACAGCCGGTTTTTGCCGCGTCAACGCAGTTATCTGCGCCAAGTCCGCCAGCCAGTAATACGTTATCCAGCGATTGTCCGCCTAAAAGTGACCAGTCGAAGCGTTGCCCGCTGCCGCCCTGACCGTTGTCGAATACGTATTTATCGACATGCTGATAATCCCGGGCTGGCAACTTATCGCTGACGCTGAGCGCCTTCCAGATTTGTACCTGTGCGGGTAGCGCATTGCGTAGCGCGTCTATGTAGGCCTGATCTTCGCTACCATGCAGTTGCACGGCCGTGAGTCCCAGAGCAGCCGCTGTTTCACGTACGTCGATAATATCTGTGTTGCGAAACACCCCGACGTATTGCAGCGGCGCGCCGGTCATGACCTCTCGCGCTTGCTCAACGCTAACCGCGCGTGGCGATGTGGGTACAAAAATCAGTCCGCCATAAATCGCGCCAGATTTATACGCCGCGTTGGCATCCTGAGCCCGGGTTAAACCGCAGACTTTATTCTCGCCGAGCAGTACGCGACGCACGGCAGCGTGCAGATCATCATGCGACATCAGCGCGGAACCAATCAGAAAACCGTTGGCGAAGTGGCTGAGTTCGCGCACCTGTCCATAGGTATTGATCCCGGACTCGCTGATGACGGTCACACCGTGGCCCAGTCGCGGCGCAAGCTGGCGGGTGCGATTCAAATCAATCGACAAGTCGCGTAAATCGCGGTTGTTGATACCAACGACTTTGGCGCCCAGTGCGATAGCACGCTCCAGCTCTTCTTCATTACTGACTTCGGTCAGTACGCCCATTTTCAAACTGTGGGCGACGGCGGCGAGTTGACGATATTGTTCATCATCGAGGACCGACAGCATCAACAAACAGGCGTCCGCCTGGTAGAAACGCGCCAGGTAAATCTGGTAAGGAGCGATAATAAAGTCCTTACACAGAACAGGTTGCGGCGCGATGCGGCTGACGATAGACAGGAAATCAAAACTGCCCTGGAAATATTTCTCATCGGTCAGTACGGAAATCGCGGAAGCATAATGTTTATATACGCCCGCAATCTGTGCCGGATCGAAGTCATCACGGATCACGCCTTTTGACGGAGATGCTTTTTTACATTCCAGAATAAAGGCGGTGCGCGCACCTTGCAGCGCATCGTAGAAATCACGAGAGCTGGGTTGAACATCATTTTGAAAGCTGGCCAGCGGTTGTTGCTGTTTGCGGGCTTCTACCCAAATCGCCTTGTCTGCGACAATTTTCGCTAAAACGGTTTGCATCATTTACCCTCTTGCTGCCAGTGCAGTGACACGGTCATAGGCCGCACCGCTGCGCAGTACATTAATCACGGTTTGCGCATTGGCTTTCAAATCTTCTTCACCGTGCAAGCGCATTAACATGGCGACATTCGCGGCAACAGCGGCTTCATGAGCGGCTTCACCTTTACCTTGTAACAAGCGACTAAGAATGTCACGGTTTTCTTCCGGCGTTCCGCCAGCCAGCTGTTCCTGGTGGTAAGGCGTCAGGCCAAAGTCTTCTGCCGTCAATTGATAACTCTTGATTTCCCCATCGTGCAGCTCTGCCACAATGGTCGGTGCATGCAGCGAAACTTCGTCCATGCCACCACTGTGCACTACGGCTGCCCGCTGATATCCGAGCACGCGCAGCGTTTCGGCAATCGGCAGCACCAGCTCCGGGCTGTAAACGCCGATCAGCGCCAGCGGCGGATGTGCCGGGTTAATCAACGGGCCGAGCACGTTAAACAGCGTGCGGGTTTTCAACTGCTGGCGTACCGGCATGGCATGGCGAAAACCGGTGTGGTATTTCGGCGCAAACAGAAAACACACGCCGAGATCGTCAAGCGCCTGACGTGATTTGTCGGCGTTCATATCCAGATTGATGCCAAATGCCGCTAACAGATCCGAAGAGCCTGACTTGCTGGAGACGCTGCGGTTGCCGTGTTTGGCAACTTTCAGTCCGCAAGCCGCTGCAACAAAGGCGCTGGCGGTAGAAATATTGATGCTGTTGCTGCCGTCGCCGCCGGTACCGACAATATCGGCAAACAGATAATCAGGACGCGGGAACGGAGCGGCGTTTTCTAGTAGCGCGGTTGCCGCACCGGCAATTTCATTCGGGTGTTCGCCACGGATTTTCATGCTCACCAGCGCCGCAGCCAGTTGTTCCGGCTTCAGTTCACCGCGGACCACGGCGGAGAACAGCTGGTGGCTTTCCTGCTGAGACAGCGTCTGCGCCTGGTACAGTTTCTCCAGAATTGGTTGCAGCGTATTGGTTTGTTCAAGCTTCTGTTGCGCCCAGGCCAGCGTTTGTTCCAACAGACGCGCGCCCTGGGTGGTCAGAATGGACTCCGGATGGAACTGGAAGCCGCAGACGCGATCGGTATCGTGACGCACCGCCATCACCATGCCGTTAAAGTGGGCGTTAATGGTTAATCCTGCCGGAACGTTGCTGCCAACCAGCGAATGATAGCGTGCCACCGGCAGCGGATTAGCCAGACCAGCAAACATTGCCTGACCGTCGTGTTCAATGCTGGACGCTTTGCCGTGCAGGATTTCTCCAGCCTGGCCCACATATCCACCATAGGCCTCAACAATGGCCTGATGTCCCAGACAAATGCCGATGATTGGCAGCTTGCCGCGCAGACGGGTTAACAGCTCCGGCATGCAACCTGCTTCGCTTGGCGCACCTGGGCCTGGAGAGAGCATCAGCACAGGATTTTTCATCGTTGCTAAGCGGTCAATCAACGTCTGGGCCGGAATATGGTTGCGGTAAATCACCACGTTGTGACCATTAGTACGCAGCTGATCCGCCAGGTTATAGGTAAAAGAGTCGATATTATCGAGCAGCAGAATGTCAGCCATTAGAAGGTCTCCTGTGCGTGGTGCGCGGTGGCGATAGCACGCAGAACCGCGCGCGCTTTATTACGGGTTTCATCGGCTTCAGACTGCGGTACAGAATCCAGAACAATTCCGGCACCGGCTTGTACGGTGGCAATACCGTCTTCCACGAGGGCGGAACGAATGACAATACAGGTATCCAGATCGCCATGAGCCGTGAAGTAACCTACCGCGCCGCCGTAGCTGCCACGGCGACGACCTTCTGCCTCGGCGATAAGCTGCATAGCGCGAACTTTTGGCGCTCCGCTTAACGTGCCCATATTCATACAGGCGCGGTAAGCGTGCAGCACATCCAGATCGTTACGCAGCTCGCCGACCACGCGTGAAACCAGGTGCATAACGAAGGAGTAACGATCGACTTTGGTGAGGTCAGCAACATAGCGGCTGCCAGGCGTACAGATGCGCGCCAGGTCATTACGCGCAAGGTCAACCAGCATCAGGTGCTCAGAAAGCTCTTTATGGTCGGTACGCATTTCCAGCTCGATACGGCTGTCAAGGTCGCGGTCAAGCGAACCGTCCGCACGACGACCGCGCGGACGAGTGCCGGCAATCGGATAGATCTCAATCTGGCGGCTGGTGGCATCGTATTTCAGCGAGCTTTCCGGGGAGGCGCCAAACAGCGTAAAATCGTTGTCCTGCATGAAAAACATGTATGGGCTGGGGTTACTTTTCTTCAGCACATAGTAGGCTGCCAGCGGTGACGGGCAGGGCAGCGAGAAACGGCGGGACGGAACTACCTGGAAAATTTCGCCCGCGCGAATCGCTTTTTGCATCCCACGCACCACGGCGCCAAACTCTTCATCGCTCTGATTGCATTCGCAGCGCATCTGCGGGACTTCAGTAACGGGCAGCGGCGGCGCAGGCTCGGTAAGCTGTTGGCTCAGCTGCGCCAGACGGGCGTTAAGACGCTGTTTCTCCGCATCATTGGGGGTAAAAACACTGGCCTGAATTCGGGTGCTTTTTTTCTGGTGGTCGATAACCATCAGCGTTTCTGCCAGATAGAAGCAGTAGTCAGGACAACGGTTGCCCGCTTCAAGCTGAGGTAAATCTTCAAAACCGGCAACCAGGTCGTAGGAAAACAGACCGCCGAAGAACATCGCTTCACGTTCTTGCACAGGAACATTCACCAGCCCCTGCAGTAAGCGAAAAGCATCAAATACGGAAAGAGAACATAAACGGGCGTCTTCATCCAACAGCGGGCTGACGGCAGGGAATCGCAGATGACGACCATTCGTCTGTTTTTCATTCTCAACGCCAGCGGGCAGGGCAGCATCCAGCAAGGGCAGCAGCGATGCGCCGTTTGTGGATAACGCCTGAATAGTGACAGTGTCACCGAGAGCGGTAATGCGCAATGCGCTGTCGACTAGCAGCAAGCTCTTCAGATCGTCTTTGCTGTCGATATCTGCAGATTCCAGCAGCAGCGTTGCCGGACGTGCGCCACACACCTGATGAAACAGCGATGTCGGATTCTCACGGTAGGCGGCATCGCAGGCAAGCAGTTCGAGTATCGGTTTTTGTGTTTGCATCGTTATTCTCATTAATTTTGTTCAAAAAAAAGCCCGCTCATTAGGCGGGCCGGGTATCTGGTTGCAAATTGCAGACGTAAGACACTGCCCGAAATCAGGAAGTGCGCCACCAACCGTGCAGAAAAAATGTTGCTTTCATTGCAGATACCTTCTTCATGTGAACTTGCGTACTAGTTAACTAGTTCGGTGGGATAAAGTCAACACCTGATTTCAGTATATTTGCCGAAACCGCTATGATGGGCGTGTTACGACATTTATTGAAACGGGAGCCGCCTTGAGCGACACGAATTACGCAGTGATTTATGACCTGCATAGTCATACTACAGCCTCCGATGGGCGATTAACCCCAGAAGCCTTAGTACACCGTGCGGTAGAGATGCGAGTCGGTACACTGGCGATCACCGATCATGACACCACGGCGGGCATTGCGGGGGCAAGAGAAGAAATTTCACGTTCGGGATTAGCGTTAAATTTGATCCCTGGTGTCGAGATATCAACTGTCTGGGAAAACCATGAGATCCATATAGTGGGTCTGAACATTGATATCGCCCATCCCATGATGTGCGATTTTCTGGCGCAACAAACGGAACGTCGTCAGCAGCGTGCGCGCCTGATTGCCGAACGACTCGACAAAGCGCATATCCCCGGCGCGTGGGAAGGGGCGTTGCGCCTGGCTGATGGCGGGGCGGTTACGCGGGGCCATTTTGCGCGTTTCCTGGTGGAATGTGGCAAAGCCACAACCATGGCGGATGTCTTTAAAAAATATCTTGCCCGTGGGAAAACCGGTTACGTTCCGCCACAGTGGTGTACAATAGAACAAGCTATTGATGTCATTCATCATTCTGGCGGTAAGGCTGTTCTGGCTCATCCTGGGCGGTACGATCTTAGCGCTAAGTGGCTGAAAAGACTGGTTGCACATTTTGCTGAACATCGCGGCGACGCGATGGAAGTAGCGCAGTGTCAGCAGTCTCCCAATGAACGCACCCATCTGGCGACGCTTGCGCGTCAGCATCAATTGTGGGCATCGCAAGGGTCTGATTTTCATCTACCCTGCCCGTGGATTGAGTTGGGTCGTAAACTTTGGTTGCCCGCAGGCGTAGAAGGCGTCTGGCAACTTTGGGAGCAGCCCGAGATCACAGAGAGGAAAGTATGAGCCAGTTTTTTTATATTCATCCCGAAAATCCGCAGCAGCGCCTGATCAATCAGGCCGTTGAAATCGTGCGTAAAGGTGGGGTGATCGTCTATCCAACCGATTCCGGCTATGCGTTGGGCTGCAAAATTGAAGATAAAGGCGCAATGGAGCGCATTTGCCGCATCCGTCACCTGCCGGACGGGCACAACTTTACGCTGATGTGCCGTGACCTGTCTGAACTGTCGACCTATTCATTTGTCGACAACGTGGCCTTCCGTTTAATTAAAAACAACACGCCGGGCAACTACACCTTCATTCTGAAGGGGACGAAAGAGGTTCCGCGCCGCTTGTTGCAAGAAAAACGTAAGACCATCGGCCTGCGCGTACCCTCAAACCCGATAGCACTGGCGCTGCTTGAAGCGCTGGGCGAGCCGATGCTCTCCACGTCACTGATGCTGCCGGGTAGCGAATTTACCGAGTCAGATCCGGAAGAAATTAAAGACCGCCTGGAGAAACAGGTGGATTTAATTATCCACGGCGGATATCTCGGCCAGCAGCCGACCACGGTCATTGATTTAACCGACGATTCTCCGGTGGTGTTGCGTGAAGGCGTCGGTGACGTTAAACCTTTCTTATAAGGGCGCGAACCGCTATACTACGCGGCCTTAAAATGGCGCTGACTGGCGCCGTTGATTCTCCTGTTCGACGCCTGTGAAGGCGCACAAGGTGAATATTAAACCATTTAAAATCAACTGCTTAATGTCATTTAGTTAATGGCTGTTACCAGATTGTGTGACAGCCAATAGCCACACCTCGACTCTCATGGTGTATGTACACTTTTCCCTTCAATATTACGCTTATGCCGAATGGTTCTGCACGTTGACTTATAATCAACGCCCTGAATGGTTTCTTATACCTAAAGCAGATAGTTGCATATACTATGCTCGATAGTTAACCTGAGATAAATCTTGGGATGCAAGAGTTATGATGATGTCTGCAAAATCCAAACGAACATACAAGTATGGGGATCAACCTATAAGAATAACTACTGTACAAGTTGTCGCAGAACAGTTCGGAGGTGCTGCAACGGCTAATCAAGTGGATGATTATCTTAGAGGGATATTCCCGCATTATAAAGACGATACTCGCCTTAACCTTATTGTTAACACGGTTAACTGCAATCGGAGCTACTGGAGTTTCAACAAAACAGCCAGACGAACGGATAATGTAACCCATCGTCATCACCAGTATGACCGCTTATTCAAGCGAGGGAACATTTTTGAAATCTATGAACCCTCAGTTCATGGTATTTGGGAGTTATACCAGGATCAACAAGGCAAATGGTGTTACCGCAAGGTAAAATCTGAGTTTGAAAAGGCTGTTGATGCTGCGTCAGAACTGCTCCCGTCAGAACGCAAAGAGATTTTAGAAGCTGAGAGTAAAACTCCTGAGCTAATCGAAGTTACAACGCGAGTTTATAAGCGAAGCCCCTATGTAGTTGCTGAAGTTCTTTTAAGAGCTAATGGTAAGTGCCAAAGCTGTCAGCGTGATGCACCTTTCCTGAAAGAAGATGGTACTCCATTTCTTGAGGTTCACCACATTGAGTGGCTTTCTAAAGGGGGAGAGGACTCCGTGGAAAATGCTATAGCATTATGTCCAAACTGCCATAGGCAAGCTCATCATGGTGTTTTGGAATTAGTGGCGGTTAACAAGCAAGATTGAACACAACTTCTCGCACAGGATGTCCATGAAAAAACTCGAATGGGGTAAATACGCGCTGATCTATCTTGCGGGGTTTCTGACCAGTTTCAGTGGAGTTTTAGATAGTTTAGTGAAAATTCCTTCCTCCTATAAAGAATTAAAGAATACGTACATCTACGATAGCGAATTTTTAACAGGTCAATGGTCAACAAATGCTGAATACTCAGCGGACAGTGGCGAACTGGGATTAGATCCTTCACAACCAAAGATGACTTTGAGTATGGAGGCATCCGAGGACGGAAGCGCGAGCGGTGAAATGATGAGTGAAAAAATCTGTGATGCTCTACCGCTTACTTGGGACATTAGGCTTGAAGCAGACGCGCCAACATTCCGTGATTTCTTCCTTAACCGAAAGTTTTATTTGAAGCAGTTGCATGAAGGCAGAATGCAAACTGTTGCAGTATTGGAATTAATTAACGAGGATAGAAAGCGTGGTGCAATGACGTTTAAAGTTGTTGGTGATGGTACAGGTGCACTACCAAAGCAAATAACATTGGCCAAAAACCTCCCTCAGTTTAAGTCTGATTTCAAAGAATTGTCCGATTATTGCGCAGAATCACCAACGAAATTCTGGAAGGATTATTATCAGAGGCAAGGCAAAAAGTTTCCATGATAAAGGGGGCGTTGCGCCCCTTTACGTGTTATCGGCTATCCTCTCAAAGCCTGTAACCACATCATAAGCAAATGAAGCTGGCTTCCTGTCATAGCTGGCAATACAAGAGAAAATGTGATGAAAATATTAGCTCTACTTGTTTGTTTTATAAGTTCTTTGGCATTTGCTGATGAGACAGGAGGTACTCAAAAAACGAAGATTGTTGTACCACCTGATTTCTTGAAACAGTTCTTCACCATAACCAGCGTGAAAATTTCAACACTAGATGGTTATGTCCCGATAGTGGAAACAGGAAATAAGGTTGTTAAACTTCCTGCGCAACGTATAGATTCTCTCAACTATACAGTGAGAGTTGATTCAACTGATGCAGGTTTTATCAATGATGTGGCTAGCAGTGACCACGGTATAAAAGGGATATTGGTTTGTAATAACCCTTCAATAAGATCACTGATTATGAGTAAAAATGCTGTTGTTTTAGTATCCGTTGAGAATAAAGAGGGGGAACCTATGTCTGTGACGCTATATGACAGCAAAAGTTGCAAGAAAAAATCGAATGTTTAGGGGGACTGTTGGTTCTTGGTTCATCGAGCGGATATGCTGAATCCTAAATACATGCTCATTATAAGGATACTCAGCACAGCAATATGTGAACATCTACTCCATTGTGGCAAGAAGGGGAGCTTTACGTTTTCTATCTACTAATTGCAGAAGGAGGGCTGGGGAAAACTGAGAACACGACAAGGCAGGTAGTCATCCACACTAAGTTAATCGAATGGAGTTTCATGGAGTACGTTGATCGCCAGTGGAAAGAGCGGGTTTTCTCAGAAGTGGTACGTACGAACATGACAAAGATCGGTAAAGTGTTTGCGGATCTGCGAGATCAGCTTGGTATCCCTTATCTTAATGATTATGGACAACGGCGATTATTGCATTCCATTCGTCATTCGGTCTGTTCTGCGGCAATGGCTGGTTGGGTATCAAACATTCTACATCTGCAACAGACGGTCGGACATGGGAAGAGCGGTGGGATTACTAAGCGTTATTTGCGTACATTTCCGTTATTCACTGTCAGTTATGTTGTTGATGGTATAGATTGGGAATAAAATCTTCAGTGCCCTTTTTTAACTAATATATTGATTTTTATAACTATTTAGCGTTTTGCTTGTCCTTGATATGGATGTTGTATATGCATTCTGTTTATAAAGACAGAATTTTTATTCCATTAAATTTTAATGAATGCTATTCAGCGCTCAAAAATTAGATTGTTCTTATGGATAATGCTATGTTTGGCAAAGGGATTTTAAGGATGATTCTATGTTAAAAATTTTTACCTTAGTCGTTGTGCTTTTTTCCACGTTTGCTTACGGGGAATCGATTACCCAAGCGGTGAAAACGACTGGAGATACAAGTAAAGAGCTGTCAGCAAAATGTTATCAAGACGCAAACCGGATAGAAAACCAACAACTGAGTTTGGCTGAGAGCGAAAAACAAGAACTCTACTCACTGATCAATAAGAATAGTCAGGCAATCGAACTCCTTGTGGCAAACCAAGAAAAACTAATCAATGAGGTTAATGGAGTCAAAGGAGTTAAAGGAGATGCGAAAGTTGATTATTCAGGATGGACGAGTATTTTACTTGCATGTGTCGGTATAATTATTACAGTTATGAGCGTTATATTAGCATTGATATCTATTATTGGTTATAGAAACTTCAGGAAAAGCATAGAGCTAAGTGTGAAAAAAACATCAACTGAAGTTGCTAAACAAGAAACCGTTATTCAGATAGATGCAGTTGCGAAAAAAGAATTAGTTCGTCTAATCGATGAGGGTGCTTTAGCGAAGCATCTCGAAAGTGCTGTTGATATGATTTTCCTTCGAAGAAAACCCGAATTAAAAGACAGTGGATTTGATAAATATCCTGAGTTGGATAAAGAGGAAGGTGAATAATGAATCATTCACAAGAATGGGAACGATTGCCAATTGAAAAGAAGGAAGTGATAATTAAGTATCACTCTCAGTATCCAGTTAAGTTAGGTGCACTTGCAAAGGAACTTGGTCTGGTTGTTAAGTTAGCCACATTGCCTGCTAATATTTCTGGAGAAATTAAGGACTGTGATGGAATAGTCACCATTCGAGTGAATCAGCATGATATGCAGGCAAGACGGCGTTATACTTTGGCCCATGAAATAGCACATTTTCTGCTGCATAGGCATCTTCTCCGAGATGGTATTACAGACGATGTGTTGTACCGCTCATCGCAGTCAAGTCAGATTGAGGCAGAGGCCAATCGTCTTGCCGCAGATATAATCATGCCTATGCATCAAGTGGATGAATGCTACGCACGTCATTTCAAGGGTAAGAAAGATGCAGTATTATATGAAGCAATTGCTAAAGATCTCGACGTATCAACAATAGCGCTGAAATATAGACTGGGTGTGAATGGATAAGGGACTAACATGTTGATTAATAACTACTCTTATATACCGATTCTCTCGTTGAAACCAGCGGAAATGGCTGCGTTGGAAGAATTGCCGGCTAAAGACAAACGTTTGATGCTTCCTTTGATTTCGTTGAAAAAATGGGCGAATTCAAAGTCATTCATAAAATCTATAGAACGTATTGAAAAAGCGATAGGAAAAAATTATTGGATAGCCGATATCGATAAAGAGCATCTTTTATTGGCTAAGCAAAGACTCGCAGATGGGGATGATGGCGTTTCTGCGGAGATTGTCAGCCTCGCGCAGTCGAATAATGGATATGAGAATTGGGCTAATTTTATTTCAACGAATAAGAACATAATCCCAACTCTCCAGCTCAGTGACTTATCTGCATTAGATTTGCAATTGTCTAACTTTTCAAACATTAATAAAGCAATAGTTGTAAGATTCGAGTTGTCAGGCTCTCATTCCATTGAGCTTGGAGACTTTTCTTTTGTTGTTAAGAAACTATCTGAAAGAAAATTCCCGCAAGGAATACTGATCGTATTAGATTACGGTGATGTTAATAGATTCAATTTGATTGAGTATTATAAAAACTCAAATTTAGTCAGGCAGTTAAATGCTTTGATGCCTGAAGCTTATTTCTGCGTATCTGGAACTTCTTTTCCTTATTCTTTTGCAGGTTCCTATCGTGGAGAAATTCCAATTTTTGAGCGCCAAATTTATAATAAAGTTGTTGCAGATTGTCAGGGTGTAAAGCTTATTTACTCAGACCGTGGTAGTACCCGAGCTTCAGGCAATGATGGCGGAAGCGGGACACCACCACCACGCATTGATTACCCATTAAAAAATGAATGGCGATTCATTCGTAAAGAATTGGATGATACCATTGAAAAAGAGGTTCTTTATCAAGAGGCGGCTATCGAAGTAATGAACTCAGAATACTGGGACGCAGAGCTGAGATTATGGGGTACTCAGATGATCGAAAAGACAAGTTTGGGTGACCAATATGGAATCACTTCTGCTAATAGGGCTACTGCCGTCCGTATAAATTTACATCTTTACCAACAGTTACATTATTTCGACGTGTTAAAATCATTGGATACAGAAGAAGATTGGGTTGATTAATTTATAGCGATATTACTTCATTAAAGTGATATCGCTTTTAAATTGAGTTTATAATTTTTCTATTGCGTGTATAAGCGAGTCTATGTTTCTTACTTGTAATATTTTTTTTCGAGGTTCTGCCTTACCGCTTTGAGCATAATTATTATAATTATATGCATCGTAATAATTTATTTCTCTTTTACTGTACCTTTTTTTTAAATTGTTAATTGCTTCTTTTCTTAAGTATTTTGTCGGAATGGAAAGTAGGGATAATTCTACTGTTTTTCTTTTTTTATCTTTAATCTCAATATTTAATTTTTTTGCTAAGCTCAATAATTCAATGAGTGTCATCATTCGGATGAATTTCATTTTATCGGTTATTGGTAATATTTTCCCTCTCCTGACAATTTTTAGCTTACTACCAGCTACTTCCCAAACAGCAACGTGTTTCGGTGTTAATAAAAGGGCTTTATCGATGTGACGTGGAGCAGCGACAACCGTTACTTTGTCAAAATGTGTAAGGTATTCATCAACTTGCCCCTTTAGTCGACTGAGTGAGTCGAATTCACTTTTTATTTCGTATGCGAAAATTTTATCGTTTCTTGAATGAATTAAATCTACTCGCCTGCTGAAATTAGCGACACTGAATTCATCGATTACAAAATTATTAGAAATAACTGTTGCGTTATTTTCTTTTAGAAAAATATCTTTAATCACTAATGCTTTTATAGCTGACTCAAGCATTTTTTCTTTACTGTTCATTCAAATAATCCCAATGTGTTACTTGAACAGTATACACTATGATCATTTATTTAAAAAGCTCTAAGTTTGGTATCATTATTTTAATATAAGACAAGTGTTGTTATAATTTTAATCTTTATGAAAGAAGAGAGTGGGATTTTGATGGGATAAGATAGGTGCAGCATATTCATAATAATAATTGGATGCTGACTGAGTAAAAGATCTTACTGAAGAATCACATTAAAGTACGAAAGCTCATGTTATTAGCGATTGCTTGGAGTATTAAGTGCCATTATATTTGGCACTCTGGAGTACAATATTAGAAATCTCAAATATCAACGAGGTTGTTCAGCTTCCTTTAAGCCGATAGAAGGTGGCTTTGCTGATCGCTAACATTTCTTGAACTGTCGTTGGTGGTAAACCTTGCGCTAACAACTCCCGCACCTGTTCAACGGTTGCTTTGATAGGCCTGCCGCAATGCTTACCCACTGATTGGGCACGTTTGATTCCTGCTGTTCTGCGTTCTGCTATCAGGTCTTTCTCCAAGCTGGCGAGTCCTGCCATCATAGTAAGCATTGCTTTGCCAACGGGCGTTGACAGGTCGAACCCTTCACGCAAGCTGACAACTTTCACTCCTTTCGCCTGCAACATTTCCACGGTGGAAAGAACATCAATCGTGTTACGCCCCAGGCGGTCTATAGCAATCACGATCAGCGTATCGCCTTCTCGCACATAACTGAGTAGTTCACCAAATCCTGGACGCTCTCCTGCCTTTACTGCACCACTCACCGCTTCATCATTGAACCAGCGAGTAACTCTATAACCAGCATCGGCTATCTGCTGTTTCTGGTTTTCAACGTTCTGGTCGCTGGTGGAAACTCGCACATATCCGATCACAGTTGTCATGATGTTCTCTAAGTCTCAAAAGGTAGTGTCAAAATAATAGCTGTCTCAAAATAAAAGATCAACCTTTTGAGATTAGCCGAAGCCGCATTCTGTTGTTGCGTCGAAGTGGTCTTAAAAGGAGATGGTTTTGAGACTTGAAACGAGGAGTTGAATTCGTTTTGACGGGGGAAGATGAAAATGGCGTGATCACTCACGCCAGTCGTTGCATGAGATGATTATTCTTTGAAGAACTGTGTGACTGCCCATCCACCATGACCACCTGGGGTAATGAAGGAAACAAACCCCTTATCGTCTACGTTCTGAATCTCAACTGTCATCGATTCTTTTAGAAGACGGCATTTACCGGAAGTGATGAGGCCCATCATACCCTGTTGGTCTTTGTCCTGGATGTAACTGATCATCTCGTAAAAGTCGGTCAGCTTCTTACAGTTAAATGTTCCTTCTTTTAGGGTGGCGGTATCTCCATGGCTCAATGCATAAGCATTCGGTATCACTGACAAAAATATGGCGGCTGCGAATAGTTTTTTCATTACCGCCCCTTATAGCTCAGAGCATTCGCTGAGGTTGTAAGTGCCTTTTCTACCGTCATCATTAACCAGATGCAGAACAAAAATGAGCGGGTTGCCGTCAATGAAAGACACGGCGACATTGCCGTTGTCGGTGCTATAGAGCTTGGCAATTTGCTTCGCCCCGATGTACGAGAGATCCCAGCTTGCGTTATTTAAACTGAAGTGCATCTGAGAACCATCAATTTCAATGCTGGATTGTGCTGTGACTGTCTTCCCATTGCTACCCAGTTGCCCCTGCTGAAGAGCTTCACATTGATAGGAGCTTGCATAAGTTGACAGAGGCAGCAGTAAGAGTGCAGCAAGAGTTATCCCCTTCATAACGTTCCTTTTTTCGATTGGTGTTAGACATTAATCGGGAATCAGTATAAAACCATTAATTGATAAAAACGATCGGTTTAATGTTTATCGATCGATAAAATTGATCAATATTGGAACTATAATGTCTTGCACAGTTCTTCGCTATGGATGAGCCTTGAGAGACGAAAGAGCATGCACAGGAGAAATGCAGTGAGAAGAGCACTGATAGTGATATTTGGGTTACTGGTTTCACAGATGGCAGCAGCAGGACAGATCACAATGACCGATCCCCAGCAGGATACGACCGAGAATGGTAAGACGCTTTGCACCTACGAAAACAGCATCTATCTGTTCACTTACGTTACCAAAGGAAAATGCCCGTATGAGAAGACGTTTGATACTGCGGATTCAGAGTGAAGGGGGCTTAAAATATAGGTTTGTTTAAATTTCCAAGTTAGGTGGAGTTGCTTAGCAAAAGAATCATGTTTTTTTCTTCGATTGTGCTGAAACCCTTATAGAATAAGGGGAAGAGGGATTTTCATCAATAGGTTAAAGTGCTGCAAGAGAGTTTTAGACTGGTTAATATGAGTAGAATTAGCATAGATTAAACCTATTAATAATCATCATTTAATAGTTGATTGTCGCTTGTAATTTAGTCAACTTTTCCGGCTCTATGGAGAGTTGTTTCATGGTGAGCACTGCGACCATGAAAAGTATGCTGCATGAGTAGCATGTAATGCGGAGCATGAAAGATATCAATTACAGGAGAGCAACCTTTGCACCAGAAGCGATTTTAAGGAGTGATTCTCCTGTAAAAGTAATCTGCTATGCTCGCATTGCTCACATAATGAACATTAAAACCAAGAAAACCGCTAACTACTGTTTAAATAATAAACAGTTATTGATTCCATTTTATGTACTCGTACAACTCACCCATGCGTTAACTGTGCAAGATACGCTTATAAAAATGAGTTTATGCAACCACTCCACACCGATAGTGTTCCATTGTAAGCCTTCACTTTTACCGAAGATGCAAATAACTCTAAAGAGACTTTAGACTTTTCTGCACCCTCTGTATCAGGTTACTTGTGCAAATGGCGTAGCCATAAGATCGGCTTACTTGCATAATAAGCCGGAAATCTCATTGCTAACATTATCAGAACAGCCGCCGCGTTAGCGACTTAATGTAGCAGGTGAGCGCCTCTCAACACATCCATCGTTAGGGTAGTCGGCTGGGCGTAAGTGATGGAGCTACAAACTGAAACGATAGTTTCAGTATCCTGAATAATGATCTGATAAGTTCCGGCACCTGGCGTGCCAATGTCCCGACAGATTATCCAGCCAGCTTTTTCTATTTGATCGATGACGCTCATTACCGTCTTTTGTGACATACCGAGGTCACGAGCCGCACAACTCAGGTCGAACATCACACATCCGGTTATCTCGCTCTGTTGGCTTCTGAGGTATGCCCACATCTGTTTATGATCGGTGGTTACAGTTAGGACTTTGGGGTGCTTACTGCGTTTTTGTGGATGTGTTACTTCGGTGAAATACGGCACGAGTCTATCAAACATCTGTTCGATGTTGTTCGTTACTTGCTTAGGGGGAGTGCTGGGGTGGGTGGTAAATGTCTCTGTATAGAGTGCTTCAACTTCGGTTGGGGAAAGCCCCTGGTTATCTGTCATATCAATCCTCCTGTATATTTTGTGGCCAATAAGTCCTCATGGTTGAGTTTTAAACGTTTATTTTACAATCTATTTCTTTCTAAAAAAGAAGCGTAATAAATAAGGTTGGCAAAACTAACATTTTTTTATGCTGTTTGCTATCTCTAATTGTGCTTAATTTACTAACTCATTGAATTTGATCAAAAAATACTTGACATTGGAACTGATTTAGTGTATGATAAAAAATAGGTAGTTAATAAACGTAATAATAAGGAGGTACATGTACCAAACTAAAAATGATGTGCTCGAAGCCTTACGCAGCGGAAAGCTGCTCCCCAAGATTTGCCAACAATACTCCCACAACAAAAATCTCTCCGACGAACGACGCAAGATGTTCAGGGTGGCCTTGATCAGCTACCGCATTGAGCAGCTTCAAGAGATTTTACGTAACGAGGAACAATCGAATGAATATCCGATTCACCAATGAAACCCACAAGGCACTTGTTGAACGTGCCAACCGTGAAGACAAGTCAGCCGCCGCGCTGGTGAGTGAATTAATAACAGCAGTCCTAAATAGAGAGGAACCGAATGACAGAAAAGAAACCAGTAGTAAACTATGTTAATGCGATTTGCGGCTCAGGAAAGAGCCACCGTTTGAAAGAATACATTCTCAGCCTCAATAGCGAAGCTGTCCCAGAAAAGTTCTTAATCGTAGTACCAACCCACGCTCTAGCCGATCAGTTCAAGCAAGATCTTAATCGTTTGAGAATCCCAAACCATCACATCTTCGTTGAAGGGGCGACCCTCAACCTGAAAAGCACCCTGGCTGATAACTTCCAGATAAATGTGGTGATAACTACCCACGAATGTTTCACCAACTACTGCCATCTTGCTACGTTCAACCCTGAGATGAAATCTCTACTGGCAGAGCACAATGTGGTGGTAGATGAGATCCCTGATGGCTGGTTTGGGGCTGAAGCGACGATTCGCCATGCTGACAGGACGGCAGAAAACTTCCCATTCCTGGAGTGGCTGGAAGAGCGAAACGGGCTGCTATACCTGCGCGAAGAGCACTACGACAATCTGTACAAGTATTACCGTGAGAAGCACGCTAACAGTGACAACCTGAAGAAGGTTCTTTACGTGGCTCTCGACGGCGGTGGCGTGATGCACACCGAATGTGATTCGTCATACAGCTTCTTTGCCTACACTTATAATCCGATACTGAAGGCTGCTACATGGGCGAAGAGCTTCACTGTGCTCGGCGCTGGCGTGAATCGCAGTGGGTTTGTCTGGATGGCAGAGAACGCCGCTCAGATCGCTATTCAGGAAGCGGGTGAACACCTTCAGCCTGATCCCGACAGACGGAAACATAAAAATGTGCCTATCAAGATCGTGGTTGCTCTCTCGGAAGATACCCAAAGAGTGGGGCAGTCAGAACTAGCAAACGTCTTTAGCAATCACCTGAATGAGATTCGACAGACTGTTGGTAAGGAGTTTATCTTCGCCACTAATAAGGATAAAACCATCTGCGATTTCCAGACCATCGGACTCACTGAGTTTGGTGAGCGCATGGGAGGTGAAGCAGTCTCGATGTCTAGCTACGGAATGAACAGCTACCAGGGCATTCATTGTGCTGTGTTCCTCGGATGTGCAAATCTGGGAGATAAAGACCGTAAGCGATGGGCGAACTACTGCGAGCTAGTCGGTTGGGATTTTGAAATGGTGATGGAGAAGAAACGCCAGTCTATGTATTTTGAGCGGTGTTACCAGTTTCTTAGTCGAACATCTATTCGCAATGCTGATACCGCTCACCCTTTGGTGTTTGTCGTCCCTGACATGGCGGCAGCGGAATACCTCAAAACCCATTACTTCCCTGATTCAACCATCGAGTGCCTTGGAATCAAGAAAGCTGGTAAGCAGCATGAAACGCGGTTGAAAGTGCTGGAACATAAGGCTCAAGGGCTAACACCGAAGGCAACTGTTGAAGCGATGCGAGTATCTCTGAGGACAGTTAGAAGCTACTGGAATCAAGAGGTTTGCGTATGATTACCTCACTTTACTGGTATATGCTGTACCTGTTTATCTGGGATGTAATTCGCACCTTAAAACGACGTAGAAAAACAGAACGCAAAACTTTACCTCGGGATGATTTAGGTAGTGACTGATACTGAAAAGGGGCGTAAGCCCCTTTTTCACTACTGGAAGTCAACCACACAAAGCAGGTTTTTTAGTGATGGGCGGTGTGTATAAATGGACGTTACACCTAAACTCTGTGTCCTTGAATGACCGACAACAAACTGCATCAAAGGTAAAGATACGCTTCCAGATGCAAGGCAATGGCTCACGAAAGTGTGACGAAGGCTATGTATACGCCTTTTTAGTCCAAACTCATCATAATCAGGAACATCAGTTTCATTCATCAACTTAGCCCATTCTTCCGTAGCGGTAGTGTAGTTAGGTAAGTCAAAGAAAATTAGATCGTCATCATTAAGAGTTTCGGCAAGATTGAGCAAACCTGACTCTAAAATCCTGTGGAGTGGTATCTGGCGTTGGGCTTGTTTGGTTTTCCCATCTTCTATAAAAATGTACCAGCGTGAAGTTTCTTCATCTAAACGAATGTCCCGCTTTCTGATAGAGGCAATCTCACCACGTCGAGCACCAGTATAAATGAGGGTAAGGAAGTACCATTTGCGCCAATCGTTATTTTCCAGTGAGAACAGCTTGGTCTTAAGTTTACTCAACTCAGCGTTACTGAAATGGCCTCTACGGTTTGGCTTCACCTCATATGAGATTCCGTCGGTAGGGGATTTCTCTAACAGATCTTTGGTGTCAACGAGGTAAGTTTTAAAAAGCGAGCGCCAGATCTTGAGATGTTTTTCAACATGCTGACTACTGATCAGGTCTTCCTCTGGAACGTCATAATCAATGCATTCAGGCAAAGATAGATGCTTGTATGGCAGCTTAGTACGAGTAGGTAAGTTTTCGGTCACTTTCAACGCTTCACGAATATCTTGCTTTGTAACCCGATCAATCGGTTTATCACCAACAACGTAAATCAGTACATCAAAGAAACGCTGGTTCTCGTTAGCAATGCTTGCACGCCATTTTTGACCTTTTTCTTCAACATACCGAGTCCATGCTTCGGATAGTTTGATTGCCTCGCTTGCTGCGTCTTTAAATTCCGTTGAAAAAGACTGGTTTGCTTGAACAATACTTTGCGGTGAGGATTTCAGTTTCTGCTCTTCTAACTGAGCTTGCAGTGTGGCAATGAGTTGGCTATATCGCAGCAGATCTTTCGAAAAGAATGCTTCATAGGCTTGCGCGACGGTCGCGCGGCTCATATCAAGAGCAGCGCCCACTTGATTAGCAAGGGGCAAATCATCCTTGGAAAGTTCAAGTTTCTTCATGTGAAGACTTGCAAGCACTTCGTTTGCCATCTGATCGCTACCATTCATCATGCGTTGGAAGTGTGCTTCTGAGTAACCTTGAGCTGCCTCAATCGTATCAGAAGCTGTTAAAGGATGATCAGGATTCATGTTTCTGTGCCATTGCCCTAACTCAGGCAGACGCTTCACTTCGTCAACATCCCTTTCGAGTGCATGAAGAAGATAGTTGTCAAAGTCCTGCTTAGTGGCGGCTCGGTAGCCCTGCATTTTGCGTTTGAACTCTTCGAGGTTCATCGTTCCATTCTGCACAAGGGGAATGAAAGGGCGGATCTGATTCATGATCACTTCTGCTTGCTTTAGGCTATCAGTACCGAGACTTAAGCGCACAAAAGTTGTTGAATCATTTAGTCTAAAGTTAGTGTAATATGTGCGCCCACGAATCATTGTGTGTGACAGCTTGTGTGACACGTTGTTTGCCATGCTGTGTACCATGAAAGAGTTACAGATCAGTGAGTTAAGTTGAGATTTTAGCTAACTCGTTGTTTTAGAAAGTATACCAGACGCCTGTGAAGGCGACACCTAAAGGAAGCTCTATGAGCGAAAAGTTACAAAAAGTGCTGGCGCGTGCTGGCCACGGTTCTCGCCGTGAAATCGAATCTATTATTGCCGCGGGTCGCGTGAGCGTTGATGGCAAAATTGCCACCCTCGGCGATCGCGTTGAAGTCACTCCGGGTCTGAAAATCCGTATCGACGGTCATCTGATTTCGGTTAAAGAGTCTGCGGAGCAAATCTGCCGTGTTCTGGCCTATTACAAGCCAGAAGGCGAACTGTGTACCCGAAACGACCCAGAAGGTCGTCCGACCGTGTTTGATCGTTTACCAAAACTGCGTGATGCGCGCTGGATTGCCGTAGGGCGTCTGGACGTGAATACCTGCGGTTTACTGCTGTTTACCACCGATGGTGAACTGGCTAACCGTCTGATGCACCCAAGCCGCGAAGTTGAGCGTGAATATGCGGTACGTGTGTTTGGTCAGGTTGATGATGCAAAACTGCGCGATCTGAGTCGTGGCGTGCAGCTGGAAGATGGTCCGGCGGCATTTAAAACGATCAAGTTCAGCGGTGGTGAAGGGATCAACCAGTGGTATAACGTCACGCTGACCGAAGGGCGTAACCGTGAAGTCCGCCGCCTGTGGGAAGCTGTAGGTGTACAGGTAAGCCGTCTGATTCGTGTCCGTTACGGTGATATCCCGCTGCCGAAAGGCCTGCCGCGTGGTGGCTGGACAGAGCTTGATCTTGCTCAGACCAACTATCTGCGTGAACTGGTGGAGCTGAAGCCGGAAACGACCTCTAAAGTGGCCGTCGAGAAAGATCGTCGTCGCATGAAGGCGAATCAGATCCGTCGTGCGGTGAAGCGCCACTCTCAGGTTGGCAGCAGCCGTCGTCCGGGTGGTCGCAGCAACAACGGTTAATCATAACCAGGCCTGATAAGCAAAGCGCCATCAGGCGTTAGCGTGGAGCCGGATACAGCGCAAACGCCTTATCCGGCCTACACTCAATAATCGATCCCTGGTTGGGCTTTCACGCCCGCTTCAAACGCATGCTTGACCGGGCGCAGCTCGCTGACTGTATCTGCTAACTCCAGAATATCGCGATGACATCCACGGCCGGTGATAATGACCGTTTGATGGGCTGGGCGCGCGTTCAGGGCATTGATGACCTCTTCAAGCGGCAGATAGTCGTATGCCACCATGTAGGTCAGCTCATCCAGTATCACCATATCCAGTTCATCGTCGGCCAGCATCCGCTTGCCATGTTCCCACACGGCCATACAGGCTGCGGTGTCAGACTCGCGGTTCTGCGTTTCCCAGGTAAATCCTGTCGCCATAACCTGAAACTCTACGCCGTGGGGTTCAAGTAAGTTACGTTCTCCGTTTGGCCACGTACCTTTAATAAATTGTACGACGCCGACTTTTTTACCATGGCCCACCGCGCGCGTGGCGGTACCGAATGCGGCGGTGGTTTTACCCTTACCATTTCCGGTGAACACGATGATAATTCCGCGCTCATCTTTCGCTGCGGCAACGCGTGCGTCAACCCGATCTTTTACGCGCTGTTGACGTTGCTGATAGCGTTCTTCACTCATTGGGCAATTCCTGGTTTACGGCCCGGCTGGGCATCAAAAGTCATACCGGTTTTACGGCGGCTGTCATCGCCCATCAGCCACAGGTAGAGCGGCATAATATCGGCGGGAGTTTTCAATTTTTGCGGATCTTCCGTTGGGAATGCGCTGGCTCGCATGCCAGTTCGCGTCCCACCAGGATTGATACAGTTTACGCGCAGATGACGGTTTTGATACTCATCAGCCAGAACCTGCATCATCCCTTCGGTCGCAAATTTTGAGGTGGCATATGCTCCCCAATTGGCGCGTCCCTGGCGACCGACACTGGAAGAGGTAAAGACCAGCGATCCGGCATCGGATTTGAGTAACAACGGCAGCAATGCCTGAGTCAGCATAAAAGTGGCATTTACATTTACCTGCATCACATCCTGCCAGATCTGCGGGTTTTGTTCACTCATTGGACAAATATCGCCGAGTAATCCGGCGTTATGCAGTACGCCATCCAGACGCGGGAAATGTGCAGCAATGCGCTGCGCAAGCTGGTGACATTCTTCAGAGGTACAGGTCAGTAGATCCAGTGTAAACCACTGTGGTTGTGTTCCGTTTTCATCGGCGATAGTGCGGGCAACCTGACGCAGTTTTTCTTCGTTACGCCCATGCAGGATAACTGTCGCGCCATAGCGTGCATAGGTCTGCGCGGCCTCGCGTCCGATACCATCGCTGGCACCGGTGATAAGAATAATGCGGCCCTGTAGAAGGTCTTGTTTAGGTTGGTAATGCACGGCAACTCCTCGGCGACGTCCTGGATATCTCGTTCGCGATAACTTTTGGGCTTTATGCCTTAAACCCTGTACTTTTTCAATCAGCCAAAGGCAATAACACCGCAAAATGAACGCTTTGTCATGCTTTTTACTGATTCAGCACTGGATGTATGAAGCAAGACGAGGTGACACGCCTGTTGTACACTGAGCGGAAGTCGCGTTGTTTAACCAAGGTGGATCTCGTGGAATTGTTGTCTGAATATGGGTTGTTTTTGGCAAAAATTGTCACTGTCGTGGTGGCTATTGCAGTGGTGGTGATGCTGATCGTAAACGCGACACAACGCAAACGTCAGCGTGGGGAATTGCGGGTTATTAACCTCAGCGATCAATATAAAGAGATGAAGGAAGACCTGTCGCTAGCCTTATTGGATGGGCATCAGCAAAAATTCTGGCATAAGGCGCAGAAAAAGAAACAAAAGCTGGAGGCGAAAGCGGCTAAGGCAAAAGCGAAACTGGGTGACAGTACGTCATCAGATAAACCTCGTGTATGGGTGCTTGATTTTAAAGGCAGTATGGATGCCCATGAGGTCAGCGCATTACGCGAAGAGGTGACGGCTGTGCTGGCGGTTGTTAAACCTCAGGATCAAGTGGTGGTTCGTCTGGAAAGTCCGGGTGGTGTGGTACATGGTTATGGCCTGGCTGCGTCCCAGTTACAACGTCTGCGCGATAAGCAGATCCCGCTGACCGTTACGGTAGATAAAGTCGCTGCGAGCGGCGGATATATGATGGCCTGCGTGGCGGATAAAATTGTCTCGGCGCCGTTTGCTATCGTCGGCTCAATTGGCGTGGTGGCGCAGATCCCGAACTTTAACCGCTTCCTGAAAGGGAAAGATATTGATATCGAACTGCACACTGCCGGACAGTATAAGCGTACGTTGACCTTACTCGGTGAAAACACGGAAGAAGGGCGGCAGAAATTCCGCGAAGATCTGAACGAAACGCATCATCTGTTTAAAGATTTTGTGCAGCGCATGCGTCCGACTCTGGACATTGAGCAGGTTGCCACCGGTGAACACTGGTTTGGTCAACAGGCGCTGGCAAATGGGCTGGTGGATGAGATCAATACCAGCGATGAGGTGATCCTCGGGCTGATGGACGGTCGTGAAGTGTTGAACGTTCGCTATCTGCAGCGTAAAAAGCTGATGGATCGTTTTACCGGTAGTGCGGCGGAGAGCGCCGATCGTTTGCTGATGCGCTGGTGGCAGCGGGGGCAGAAGCCACTGATGTAAAATTGTCATTGCCGGATAGCGATGCTCACATATCTCCTATCCGGCCTACAAATATGCATCAATATAGGCTGGATAAGCCGATGCCGCCATCCGGCAAATTATTACTCGTGTTAATCGATCAAGTGATACTTTTCGGAAAGTACGTGCGCCAGGTGTTTAAACATATTAAACACCGCCGTACTTTTGGGCGTTGGTAGCCCTTGTTCGTCTAAAAAGTAATCTCCGCTGAAAACCAGCACGCCGTTTCGCTGCGTAACGCCGGTGGCGACAATCCCCGCCAGCGTGTCCTCATGCTCACGAATGATTTTGTTGGCTTCAATCAGCAGTGTTTCGCGATCGATGGGTTGAGTGTCTTTATGCATGATTTACTCCTTAAACAAGGACATTAGTCTACGCTGAGCCCGCCTTATGGGCAAATATTCCCTGACATAAATGAAGGTTTTACGACAGTGTTACAACTGGCGAGATTTGTTTTTGCATGCTAATAAAGTTGCGTAACGCATTTTATCAGGTACAGTGTGACGCTTTCGTCAATCTGGCAACAGATTTGCTTGACATTCGACCAATACTTCGTCGTGCTAGAGCGTTTGTGAGAAAAAAAGCCTGTTAACTCAGTTACATGAGAGTTACATTACAAGCGCGAATCAGTTTAAAGGGTTGATATCCGCCGACGCAGAGACCATATCGATGTCTCGTCGCCAGTGGAAGGTGAATCAACGTGCGACGCATTCTGGAAGAATCAAATTAGGTAAAGGTGAATATGGGTAAAGCTCTTGTCATCGTTGAGTCCCCGGCAAAAGCCAAAACGATCAACAAGTATCTGGGTAATGACTACGTGGTGAAATCCAGCGTCGGTCATATCCGTGATTTGCCGACCAGTGGCTCAGCAACTAAAAAGAGCGCCGACTCAACCTCCACCAAAACGGCTAAAAAGCCCAAAAAGGATGAACGTGGCGCTCTCGTCAACCGTATGGGTGTTGACCCGTGGCACAACTGGGATGCGCGCTATGAAGTGCTGCCTGGTAAAGAGAAAGTTGTTTCTGAACTGAAGCAACTGGCTGAAAAAGCCGACCACATCTATCTCGCAACTGACCTTGACCGCGAAGGGGAAGCCATTGCATGGCACCTGCGGGAAGTCATCGGTGGCGACGACACCCGCTACAGCCGCGTGGTGTTTAATGAAATTACCAAAAATGCTATTCGCCAGGCGTTTGAAAAACCGGGCGAGTTGAACATCGATCGTGTTAATGCGCAACAGGCGCGCCGCTTTATGGACCGTGTTGTGGGCTATATGGTGTCGCCACTGCTGTGGAAAAAAATTGCACGCGGTCTGTCAGCTGGTCGTGTACAGTCTGTGGCTGTGCGCCTGGTGGTTGAGCGTGAACGCGAAATCAAAGCATTTGTTCCAGAAGAGTTCTGGGAAATTGATGCTAATACGACCACGCCGGGCGGCGACGCGTTGCCGCTTGAGGTGACGCATCAAAATGATAAGCCGTTCCGTCCCGTAAATCGGGAACAAACGCTTGCCGCTGTTAGCCTGTTGGAAAAAGCGCGCTATAGCGTATTGGAACGTGAAGATAAACCGACCAGCAGCAAGCCGGGCGCACCGTTCATTACCTCCACGCTACAGCAGGCTGCGAGCACGCGTCTCGGCTTCGGTGTGAAGAAAACCATGATGATGGCGCAGCGCTTGTATGAAGCGGGTTACATCACTTACATGCGTACTGACTCAACCAACCTGAGCCAGGATGCAGTGACCATGGTTCGCGATTACATCAGCGATAATTTTGGTAAAAAATATTTGCCGGAAAACGCGAACCAGTACGCCAGCAAAGAGAACTCGCAGGAAGCGCACGAAGCTATCCGTCCTTCTGATGTCGCCGTACAGGCGGAATCGCTGAAAGATATGGAAGCTGATGCGCAAAAACTGTATCAGCTGATCTGGCGCCAGTTTGTTGCCTGTCAGATGACCCCAGCTAAATATGATTCCACCACGCTCACCGTGGGTGCGGGTGATTTCCGCCTGAAGGCGCGCGGTCGTATTCTGCGCTTCGATGGCTGGACGAAAGTGATGCCAGCGTTGCGTAAAGGCGATGAAGATCGCATCTTACCGGCGGTGGACAAAGGCGATACCCTGACGCTTATCGAACTGACGCCAGCACAGCACTTTACTAAACCGCCTGCGCGCTTCAGTGAAGCTTCGCTGGTTAAAGAGCTTGAAAAGCGTGGCATTGGTCGCCCATCTACCTATGCGTCGATCATTTCTACGATTCAGGATCGCGGTTATGTTCGCGTTGAAAACCGTCGCTTTTACGCTGAAAAAATGGGTGAAATCGTCACCGATCGTCTGGAAGAAAACTTCCGCGAACTGATGAACTACGATTTTACCGCGCAGATGGAAGATAGCCTCGACCAGGTGGCGAATAAAGAAGCCGAATGGAAGGGCGTACTCGACAACTTCTTCACTGATTTTACTCAGCAACTGGATAAAGCCGAGAAAGATCCTGAAGAAGGCGGTATGCGTCCGAACCAGATGGTGCTGACCAGCATTGATTGCCCGACCTGCGGACGCAAAATGGGTATTCGTACCGCCAGTACCGGCGTTTTCCTTGGTTGCTCCGGCTACGCACTTTCCCCGAAAGAGCGTTGCAAAACCACCATTAACCTGGTGCCGGAAAACGAAGTATTGAACGTGCTGGAAGGCGACGACGCGGAAACGAACGCATTGCGCGCCAAACGCCGCTGCCAGAAGTGCGGTACGGCAATGGACAGTTATCTTATCGATCCTAAGCGTAAATTGCATGTGTGTGGTAATAACCCAACCTGCGACGGCTACGAGATCGAAGAGGGCGAGTTCCGTATCAAGGGTTATGACGGTCCTATCGTCGAGTGCGAAAAATGTGGTTCTGAAATGCACCTGAAAATGGGACGTTTCGGCAAGTACATGGCGTGTACTAACGACGAGTGCAAAAACACCCGTAAGATCCTGCGTAACGGTGAAGTCGCTCCGCCGAAAGAAGACCCGGTTCCGTTGCCGGAACTGCCGTGTGAAAAATCTGACGCGTATTTCGTGTTACGTGATGGTGCTGCAGGTATCTTCCTGGCGGCCAATACGTTCCCGAAATCACGTGAGACTCGTGCGCCGTTGGTGGAAGAGTTGTACCGCTTCCGCGATCGCCTGCCGGAAAAACTGCGTTATCTGGCAGATGCGCCGCAAACTGATCCGGATGGTAATAAGTCCATGGTTCGTTTCAGCCGTAAAACCAAGCAGCAATACGTTGCCGCTGAGAAAGACGGTAAGGCGACTGGCTGGTCCGCGTTCTTCGTTGACGGCAAATGGGTAGAAGGGAAGAAATAACAGCGTTTCGGCTGAATTTCTCCTCAAAGGGTCGCGTAAGCGGCCCTTTTTGTTTCTCGCATATTATTTTTTGTCATACCTATACAGCGTACATAGAAATGATATAGTGGTTATAGTTAACAGACTTTTTATTATTAAATCGTATTAGCAGCGCCCGCGAGCCTGCACTGAAACGATGATTTGATGGCGCGAATCGGGATGGCATAACATGAAATTACAGCAGCTTCGCTACATTGTTGAGGTGGTGAACCACAACCTTAATGTCTCCTCAACAGCGGAAGGGCTTTATACCTCGCAGCCCGGTATCAGTAAGCAAGTTCGTATGCTGGAAGATGAACTTGGCATCCAGATTTTCGCCCGTAGCGGTAAGCACCTGACGCAGGTTACGCCAGCAGGGCAGGAAGTTATTCGTATTGCGCGAGAAGTTCTGTCGAAGGTGGATGCCATTAAGTCTGTTGCTGGCGAACATACCTGGCCGGACAAAGGCTCGTTATATATCGCCACTACGCATACTCAGGCGCGTTACGCTTTACCGAACGTGATTAAAGGTTTTATTGAGCGCTATCCTCGCGTCTCATTGCATATGCACCAGGGATCGCCGACGCAAATCGCCGAGGCCGTTTCTAAAGGAAATGCAGATTTTGCTATCGCGACGGAAGCCTTGCACTTGTATGACGACCTGGTGATGTTGCCTTGCTATCACTGGAACCGCTCGATCGTCGTCACGCCGGATCATCCGTTGGCGGGAAAATCTTCGGTTTCTATTGAGGAACTGGCACAGTATCCGCTGGTGACCTACACGTTTGGTTTTACCGGACGCTCGGAGCTGGACACCGCGTTTAACCGCGCGGGTCTGGAGCCACGTATTGTCTTTACCGCGACCGATGCTGATGTCATTAAAACCTATGTCCGTCTGGGCCTTGGCGTGGGTGTGATTGCCAGTATGGCGGTTGATCCTGTTTCCGATCCTGACCTGGTACGCGTGGATGCTCACGATATCTTCAGCCATAGCACCACCAAAATTGGTTTTCGTCGCAGCACCTTCTTACGCAGTTACATGTATGATTTCATTCAACGTTTCGCGCCGCATCTGACGCGTGATGTGGTGGACACGGCGGTGGCGCTGCGTTCCAACGATGATATTGAAGCCATGTTTAAAGATATTAAATTGCCTGAGAAATAATAACGACTGTAACCTCGTCGGTATCCATAAGCATAAAGCGATACCGACGGGAAACACTGAATTAATTGATAATTTACCGTGGATAAATTAACCATATATAGCTTGTGGAAAAAGTTCTCTAAAGTAGTTTCAAATTAGTCAGCTTGCCAAAAATTCCTTTCAAATATTTATAACCGATCAAACAATCGATTTATTTATCAGGACGAGTCTGAAAATTAACTGGCTTTTTTTCGCCTTTTTTATTAGGATTCCTCCTATCTGATGATTAATTGTACCGATTGTTTGGTGCCTAAATGATAAGTGATTTCGATAGTATGAGGTTAGCGATGCCTTCAGGTAACCAGCCAGCACGCAGGGATCCGGTGATGAAACGTAAAGCCTGGTTCGGCGTATTTCTTGGTTCTGCGATATTCTGGATTATTGTCGCACTCGTGGCCTGGAATGTGTGGGGGTAAGTATGTCCGCATCAGAGCAGCACTCTACCGAAACGCTATCGCCTCATGACCATGAACAAGAGAGCAAAACCGTCGCAGAGAAGGGGCAGAAGGTACCCGAATCCTGGAACCTTTCTCCTGAACAACGGGCGTTTATTGATCTGTTAACTGATGATGATGAACAGAAACAATAATTCGTACGTATTTTATAATAATAACGATTACCTTGTGCCCTTGAATATCGAATCATTTATCTATGTAATCGTCATCAACAACCTAATCAACGTATTATCCATTGCTCTATTGCCTGCTGAATATTCATCCTATTAATCTACACGGCTAGACCTTCCTCCTTACCATCGACCTCAGTTCGCGCTTTTATATCGCCCGTTACTTTTATCATTTTGAGTTGTTATCAAAGCGTTACATTTTGTTTGTGTTATCTTTAATACTAACCCTGAGGAAAATCAGGGGATCCAACCCTGTCATTTAAGGAGGAGCTATGTCGTCGACCCTACGAGAAGCCAGTAAGGACACATTGCAGGTTAAAGATAAAACCTACCGCTACTACAGTTTACCTCTGGCTGCTAAATCACTGGGTGATATCACCCGACTACCCAAATCGCTAAAAGTGTTGCTGGAAAACCTGCTTCGTTGGCAGGATGGTAATTCCGTTACCGAAGATGATATTCATGCTCTCGCACATTGGCTGAAGACCGCCCACGCCGATCGTGAAATTGCCTATCGACCCGCTCGTGTTCTGATGCAGGATTTTACCGGCGTTCCGGCGGTGGTCGATCTTGCCGCCATGCGCGAAGCGGTGAAACGTCTGGGGGGAGATACGGCAAAAGTGAATCCGCTTTCGCCAGTGGACCTTGTCATTGACCACTCGGTAACGGTGGACCGTTTTGGTGATGATGATGCTTTCGAAGAAAACGTTCGCCTGGAAATGGAACGTAACCATGAACGTTATGTGTTCCTGAAATGGGGACAGCAGGCATTTAGTCGCTTCAGCGTTGTACCGCCGGGAACGGGGATTTGCCACCAGGTAAACCTTGAATACCTTGGCAAAGCCGTCTGGAGCGAGTTACAGGACGGTGAGTGGGTGGCTTATCCCGATACGCTGGTCGGTACCGATTCCCATACGACAATGATTAATGGTCTCGGTGTGCTGGGATGGGGCGTTGGAGGCATTGAGGCTGAAGCAGCAATGCTGGGTCAACCGGTCTCTATGCTTATCCCGGATGTCGTAGGCTTTAAACTAGTGGGCAAACTGCGGGAAGGTATCACCGCTACCGACCTGGTTTTAACCGTTACCCAGATGCTGCGTAAGCACGGCGTGGTCGGTAAATTTGTTGAATTCTATGGTGATGGCCTCGACACCTTACCGCTGGCCGATCGGGCAACCATTGCGAACATGTCACCGGAATACGGCGCAACCTGCGGTTTCTTCCCGATCGATGGCATCACTCTTGAATATATGCGTCTGAGTGGACGCAGTGAGGAGCAGGTTGAGTTGGTCAGCGCCTATGCCAAAGCGCAGGGAATGTGGCGTAATCCAGGGGATGAACCCGTATTTACCAGTTCACTGGAGCTGGATATGGGCAGTGTGGAAGCTAGCCTTGCCGGACCGAAGCGCCCGCAGGATCGGGTGGCACTGGCTGATGTTCCGAAAGCGTTTTCGGCGAGCAATGAACTCGAAGTAAATAGCTCGCTGAAAGACCGTCAGCCCGTGGACTACACCATGAGCGGCCAGCAGTATAAGATGCCGGACGGTGCGGTGGTGATAGCAGCTATAACTTCCTGTACCAACACCTCTAACCCAAGCGTATTAATGGCGGCGGGACTGCTGGCGAAAAAAGCAGTGACACTTGGTCTGAAACGTCAGCCTTGGGTGAAAGCCTCGCTGGCGCCAGGTTCGAAGGTGGTGTCTGATTATCTGGCGCAGGCTGGGTTCACGCCGTACCTTGATGAGCTGGGATTTAACCTCGTAGGTTATGGCTGTACCACCTGTATTGGTAACTCGGGTCCGTTACCCGATCCTATCGAGACAGCCATCAAAAAAGGCGATCTCACCGTTGGCGCCGTACTTTCCGGCAACCGAAACTTTGAGGGGCGTATCCATCCGCTCGTGAAGACCAACTGGTTGGCGTCTCCGCCGCTGGTGGTGGCATATGCGCTAGCAGGGAATATGAATATCAATCTGACGAAAGATCCGTTAGGCCATGACAAAAAGGGCGATCCCGTTTATCTGAAAGATATCTGGCCGACGGCTCAGGAAATTGCCCGTGCCGTGGAGCAGGTTTCTACCGCCATGTTCCATAAAGAGTACGCTGAAGTCTTTGAAGGCACGCCAGAATGGAAAGCTATCCAGGTTGATCGGGCTGATACCTATGGTTGGCAGTCTGACTCAACTTATATCCGCTTGTCGCCGTTCTTCGATGGAATGCAGGCTACGCCGGATCCGGTCCAGGACATTCATGGTGCGCGTATCCTCGCGATGCTTGGGGATTCCGTCACCACCGACCATATTTCTCCTGCCGGCAGTATTAAGCCGGATAGCCCGGCAGGTCGTTATCTGCAAAGCCACGGCGTTGAGCGTAAAGATTTTAACTCCTATGGTTCACGCCGCGGGAATCATGAAGTGATGATGCGCGGTACCTTTGCCAATATTCGTATTCGTAATGAGATGGTACCCGGCGTGGAAGGTGGGATGACGCGTCATTTGCCGGGAACCGAGGTAGTGGCTATCTATGATGCGGCTATGCAATATCAACAGGAGAATATCCCCCTGGCGGTTATTGCCGGGAAAGAGTATGGCTCTGGCTCCAGTCGCGACTGGGCGGCAAAAGGCCCGCGCTTGCTGGGGATTCGCGTAGTTATCGCTGAGTCCTTTGAGCGAATTCACCGTTCTAACCTGATTGGTATGGGGATTTTGCCGCTGGAATTTCCGCAGGGCGTCACGCGCAAAACGCTGGGGCTAACAGGTGAGGAAGCGATCGATATTACGGACCTGCAAAACATCAAGCCGGGCGCAACAGTACCGGTGAATATGGTTCGCTCAGATGGACGTAAAGAGGTGATTTTATGCCGCTGCCGTATCGATACCGCGACGGAGCTAACTTACTACCAAAACGATGGTATTCTGCACTACGTGATTCGTAATATGTTGAATTAAAATGTATAAAGCCTGCGAGAGCAGGCTTTTTTATCGGCGGTAACAACCATTACTTGCCCAGCAAATGCCCCATCTTGGCGGCTTTGGTGTCCAGGTAATGTTCATTGTTCGGGTTACGACCCACAATCAGCGGCACGCGTTCAACAATATTGATTCCCGCTTCGGTCAGAATTTCCACTTTTTTCGGGTTATTGGTCAGCAAACGAACTTCGTCCACGCCCAGCAGCTTGAACATATCCGCACACAGCGTGAAATCACGCTCATCTGCCGCAAAGCCCAACTGATGGTTAGCCTCAACGGTATCATAACCCTGGTCCTGCAACGCGTAGGCGCGGATTTTATTGAGCAGGCCGATATTGCGTCCTTCCTGACGATGATAAAGCAGGATACCGCGCCCTTCTTCAGCAATGTGGGTGAGAGCCGCTTCGAGCTGGAAGCCGCAATCGCAACGCAGGCTAAACAATGCATCGCCAGTCAGACATTCGGAGTGGACACGCGCCAGAACAGGCGTTTGACCAGTGATATCGCCAAAAACCAGTGCGACGTGATCGTGTCCGGTTGCCAGTTCTTCAAATCCCACCATCAGGAAATCACCCCAGGGGGTTGGCAGTTTGGCTTCTGCCACACGTTTAAGCTGCATGTAATTCTCCAGATTATGCTGGCACTGTCGTGCCGTCGCCTGTTGGCTTCTTGTTCTGTATTGCACTATTTTGCCATAAGGCAACGATGTTCACCTAATCGCGACAACGGATTCGCCTTTGGAATGGCACAAAAATGTCAATTTTCCCGGCATGCACTTTTTTCAGTTATGATTGTGAGACTTATCGACGAAAGGAGAGGCAATGCTGTCAATTGCAAAGCGCACTGCGGTCGGGGCCGGGCTGCTACTTATTATGCCGGTTGCTGTATGGGTATCGGGCTGGAGTTGGCAGCCGGGACACAACGTTTGGTGGCTAAAATCTCTGTACTGGGTAACGGAAACAGTGACGCAGCCGTGGGGGATTATCACTCACGTTGTGCTCTGCGCATGGTTTCTGTGGTGTCTGCGTTTTCGTCTGAAAGCTGCGGTAATGCTGTTTGCGATCCTGGCCGCGGCAATTTTAGTCGGTCAGGGTGTGAAGTCCTGGGTTAAAGACAGGGTGCAGGAACCTAGGCCCTTTGTCGTATGGCTGGAAAAAACGCACCATATCCCGGTTGATGAGTTCTACACTTTAAAACGTAAAGATCGTGGCAACTTAGTTAAAGAGCAATTGGCCGAACAACAGGATATTCCGACGTTTCTACGTAAGCACTGGCAAAAAGAAACGGGTTTTGCCTTTCCGTCAGGACATACGATGTTTGCTGCCAGTTGGGCTTTACTGGCAGTAGGGCTGTTATGGCCACGCAGACGTACGCTGACGATTGTGTTTTTGCTTATCTGGGCGACAAGTGTTATGGGTAGCCGCTTGCTGTTGGGCATGCACTGGCCGCGTGATTTGGTCGTTGCAACGCTGATTTCATGGCTGCTGGTAACGCTGGCGACCTGGCTCGCGCAGCGAGTATGCGGACCACTTACGCCGCCTGTGCAGGAGGCAAAAGAAATCGCGCAACGCGAGCAAGAAAGCTAGCTATGATTGATTTTTCAAATTTTGCCCTTAAATCAGAAAGCGGAAAGCGCTTTTCCATTTCGCACTCGTTGTGAAAATGGTAATTTAAAGGGCTCAACGCGGTAAGTTGTACACGATTTATTCGCTTAAACCACATAACGGGAAGTAATGTGAAATATTTACTCATTTTCTTACTGGTGTTGGCGATTTTTGTTATTTCGGTGACATTAGGTGCGCAAAACGATCAACAGGTTACGTTTAATTACCTGCTGGCTCAGGGTGAGTATCGTATCTCTACGCTGCTTGCTGTATTGTTTGCCGCAGGTTTTGCGATTGGTTGGTTAATTTGCGGCCTTTTCTGGCTGAAGGTTCGTGTGTCTCTTGCGCGCGCCGAACGTAAAATCAAACGACTGGAAAACCAGCTTACGCCTGCGACCGACGTTGCGGTTTCTGCCGATTCGTCGGTTGTGAAGGAATAATTATTTATGTTGGAGTTGTTGTTTCTGCTTTTACCTGTAGCCGCTGCCTATGGGTGGTATATGGGTCGCAGAAGTGCGCAACAAACCAAGCAGGATGAAGCTAACCGTCTTTCCCGTGACTATGTCGCCGGGGTTAACTTCCTCCTGAGCAACCAACAAGACAAAGCGGTGGATCTGTTCCTCGATATGCTAAAAGAGGATACGGGCACCGTTGAGGCTCATCTCACTCTCGGAAACCTGTTTCGCTCGCGCGGTGAAGTCGACCGCGCAATCCGCATCCATCAAACGTTAATGGAAAGTGCTTCGCTGACCTACGAGCAGCGTTTGTTGGCCGTACAACAGCTGGGGCGCGATTACATGGCCGCAGGTCTGTACGACCGCGCGGAAGACATGTTCAATCAGCTTACCGATGAAACAGATTTTCGCGTCGGTGCATTACAGCAACTGCTGCAAATTTATCAGGCGACCAGCGATTGGCAGAAAGCCATTGATGTCGCAGAACGTCTGGTGAAGCTAGGCAAAGATAAACAGCGTATTGAGATAGCCCACTTCTACTGCGAACTGGCCTTACAGCAGATGGGCAGTGACGATATGGATCGCGCCATGACGCTGTTGAAAAAAGGGGCTGCGGCAGACAAAAACAGTGCCCGGGTTTCCATCATGATGGGCCGTGTGTACATGGTGAAAGGCGAGTACGCGAAGGCCGTTGAAAGTCTGCAACGCGTGATTTCTCAGGATAAAGAACTGGTCAGCGAAACGCTGGAAATGCTGCAAAGCTGCTACCAGCATCTGGGGAAAACCGATGAGTGGGCAGAGTTTTTACGTCGGGCCGTTGAAGAGAATACTGGCGCCGCCGCCGAGCTGATGCTGGCCGATATTCTTGAAGCGCGCGAGGGGACTGATACCGCTCAGGTTTATATTACCCGCCAACTACAACGCCATCCTACGATGCGCGTTTTCCACAAATTAATGGATTACCATCTTAACGAAGCAGAAGAAGGGCGCGCGAAAGAGAGCCTGATGGTTCTGCGCGATATGGTCGGGGAGCAGGTGCGCAGCAAGCCGCGCTATCGTTGCCAGAAGTGCGGATTTACCGCATATACACTGTACTGGCACTGCCCATCTTGTCGCTCATGGTCAACCATTAAGCCTATTCGCGGACTTGATGGGTTGTAATTTTTAAAAAAATCTTACTTTAGTTACAACATACTTATGATGAGTAACAAAGCCATCCTCAGCCGCCGTTGCCAAATTCGCCTGGCAGAAATGGAATCGCGCCTGTTAATTTTCTATTACCGCAGGTAGAATGCACGCCGTTTACCCATTTCGCGCTACTGTCGGCGCCCATCCTCAAGAAGGTCTGGTCATGACGTTTACTGCTTCATCTTCTTCTCGTGCTGTTACTGATTCTCCTGTCGTTGTCGCTCTCGATTATTCCAATCGTGATAAAGCATTAGCTTTTGTCGACAGAATTGATCCTCGTGATTGCCGTTTGAAAGTGGGCAAAGAGATGTTCACGCTTTTTGGACCTCAGTTGGTTCGCGATTTACAACAGCGTGGCTTTGACGTTTTTCTTGATTTGAAATTTCATGATATTCCCAACACTACCGCGCATGCCGTTGCTGCAGCGGCTGAGCTTGGCGTGTGGATGGTTAACGTTCATGCTTCTGGTGGGGCGCGTATGATGACCGCCGCACGTGAAGCCTTATTACCTTTTGGCAAGGACGCACCGTTGCTGATTGCGGTAACGGTTCTGACCAGTATGGAAGCCAGCGACCTCGCCGATCTCGGCGTGACGTTGTCACCTGCAGAACATGCTGAAAGGCTGGCGCGCTTAACCCAGCATTGTGGTTTGGATGGCGTTGTATGCTCCGCGCAGGAAGCGGTGCGATTCAAGCAGGCGTTTGGCCAGGCATTTAAATTGGTTACGCCGGGTATTCGTCCTGAAGGCAGCGAGGCGGGCGACCAGCGTCGCATTATGACGCCGGAACAAGCACAGTTAGCTGGTGTGGATTATATGGTTATTGGTCGTCCGGTCACGCAGTCGGCAGATCCGGCTCAGACGCTGAAGATGATTAATGCCTCACTGAAACGAGGTGCGTAAATGAACGACTCAAACTCTCGCCTGGTCTACTCAACCGACTCCGGGCGCATTGATGAACCAAAAGCTGCTCCTGTGCGTCCACAAGGCGATGGCATTGTCCGTATCCAGCGCCAGACCAGTGGCCGCAAAGGCAAGGGCGTGTGTTTGATTACCGGTATTGATCAAGACGATGCCGAACTGACCAAATTAGCTGCGGAACTGAAGAAAAAATGTGGTTGCGGCGGGGCAGTGAAGGATGGCGTGATTGAGATACAGGGTGATAAACGCGACCTGATTAAATCGCTGCTGGAAGCCAAAGGAATGAAAGTTAAATTGGCTGGCGGTTAATAAAAAAGCCACGGAATTTTTCCGTGGCTTTTTTATAATACAGACCTGAAAAAGTAAACGTATTATTATATCGAGCCGTTCAACCGTAGATTATTTACCCACCTGGTGGCCAATGATACCACCTACTGCAGCACCACCCAGCGTACCCAGCGTGCTGCCGTCAGTCAGGACTGCACCACCTATTGCACCTGCACCAGCACCGATTGCGGTGTTACGATCGCGTTTGGACCAGTTAGAGCAGGCGCTCAGCGACATTGCCAGAGTAATCGCCAGAATGGCAGCGGTCATTTTTTTGCTCGTTACTAACATAATACTTTCTCCTGAATTATTGATTCACGGAATCCAGTGTTCTTTAAGAATAGCGCTAAATTTAGGCTAACGAAGATATTTCCGTGAAACCGTTTAGCGAAGGCATTACAAACACTATCCTGAAGTTGGAGGTTCGTTCCTGTTATATCGCTAACATTAATTTTACGACTTAATCCTGTTAACGACAGGTAAAAAGTCTTAATTGGGCTGTCAGATAACTCTCAGAGAGGAGATGATTTGCCAACTGACAAATCATCTGCTGAAGATGTTACGCGTGGGCATCAATGATATTGACGGTTAATCCGGAGTGCTCAAGCTGCATTTGTACGCTGGCGCTAAGTCTGGAGTCCGTGACTACGCGGCTGAATCGCTCTAATGGACCCAGCGTGTACGGGTGAATGGCTTCGAATTTTGAGCTGTCAGTAAGCACAATAACTTCTGCACCTTTTTCCAGCACCGCGTTAACCACATCAGAACGCATCATGTCGCGTCCGGTGAAGCCGGTGTCAGCCTGCCAGCCATCAATGCCGATAAAGGCCTTGCTGAAGTGTACCTGCTGGATAAACTGGCGAGTTAAGGGCCCAACCATACTTTCGCTTTTTTTCTGATAGATGCCGCCAAGGAGAATCACTTCGCAAGGGGTTTCTTTCAGCAGATGGGCTATATAGCTGCTGACGGTAATGATGGTGACATCTTTTTGCTCCGCGAGCGTTCTGGCTAAGAGCGCATTGCTACTGCCGTTTTCAATGAATACGGACTCGCCTGGGCTTACCAGCGATGCGGCGAATTCAGCCAGCTCACGCTTCAGCGTAAAATTAGTCATCATGCGCGTTTCCACATCATCGCTGTTCAATGAAACAGCAAAACCGTGCGCTCGGCGTAAATAACTCTGTTTTTCCAGTGTGTTCAGATCCTGTCGAATCGTCACTTCTGAGACACCGGTGATTTTTGCCAGTTCGGCAACGCTCATCTGACCTTTATCAGTCACCATCTGCAAAATAGATTGTTGTCGGGAATTCATAATATTAATTTTATTGCGATATCGTATCGGAAATTAAACGGAAACTGCCTCACGTGCAGTTTGCTTACAGCAGCGACATTAAAGGGTTAATGCCATCAGATCTCCCAGGGAGCCTTGTGCTTTTTGGGCAAAGATTCGGCATCTTCTTTGGTCATGTTTAGCAGCTCAGCCTTCAGAATTTCGAGATTATGGATAGCTGAGTGGTAATCACCTGCAACGAGGATATCCAGCACAGTATCAATGCGTTCGGCCAGACGCTGAGCGTCGATATCAGACATGGTTATCATCCTAATGGCAATAGAGTTTGAATTTCATGATGCAGAATTTCATGGCAAAAGAGAAGGGAAAAATAGTATTAACTTCAACGATAGAAGAATATTATATATTCTGTGATTACATGCAGATAGGATCGTTACGTAATGTCCATTTATGGCTATTCTCAACGTTTGATCCCACTGCATTAGCGTGTTTTTTTATTCAGGTGCCGTCGATACCAACGTTCAAATGCAACTGCTGGCATTGGCTTGGCAAACAAAAAACCCTGACGCTCGTTGACGCCATTTTTGGTTAAAAACGCATCCTCTTTCGCGCTTTCAACACCTTCGGCGATGACCTGTAGGTTGAGTGCCTGTGCGACCGCAACAATGGCACGTACCAGCGACTGCGAAACAGGTTGTTTGTGTACATCCCTGACAAAGGTTTGATCCAGTTTAATTGCATCAAGTGGGAACCGGGCCAGTTGAGACAGTGACGAATAACCGGTACCAAAATCATCCAAATGGATTTGCGCCCCCATCTGGCTAAACTGCTGAATGACGGACAGTGCCAGTTGCTCATTTTCAATTAAACTGCTTTCCGTTAACTCGACATCGATGGGGCAATATTCAAAGTCGAGTTCATGAAGCACCTGCTTGAGATCGGTAAATAGCGTCTGATCGGCGAGCTGCCGGGCAGAAACGTTTACCGCCACGCGCAGATTGATTCCCTTTGCGCGCCATTTTGCTATCTGACGCACAACGTCCAGAATAACCCAGCGACCCAGAGGAACGATAAGCCCTGAGTCTTCGGCGTAGGAGATAAATTCCAGTGGTGGAATGAGGCCACGTTCCGGAGACTGCCAGCGAACCAGCGCCTCCAGGCTGCGCACTTCGCCTCGCCAGGTTATCTTTGGTTGATAATGGATAACCAGTTGATCGTTTTCCAGCGCCTTGCGCAGATTAGTATCCAGCCACAGATATTCAAATACCCGCTGATTCATTTCCGGAGAGAAAACACAAAACTGTCCGCGGCCACCTTCTTTCGCGGTGTACATGGCCGTATCGGCGTTACGAATGACGCTCTCGCAGTCCTGACCATGTTGTGGAGCGAGGGAAATACCAATAGAGCATCCGGTATAGATTTCAATCAGGCCGATGCGAAAAGGTTGACGCAGGCGTGTCAGAATACGCGACGCGGTGGCTTCCAGTGAACCCTGGGATGTTTCGGTGGCAAGGACAATAAACTCATCGCCGCCAAACCGTGCCAGTAACTGGTTTTCGCTAAGGCAACTGAGAATTGCCAGCGATACGCTTTGCAATAGCTGATCGCCAAACATATGCCCGTAGGCATCGTTTACCTTTTTGAAGTTATCCAGATCGAGGTACACAATCCCGACCTGAGTATCGCCCGCGTTCTCAATTGCATTGCTGATCAGATCATGAATAGCGTTGCGATTGGGTAATCCAGTGATAGAGTCGGTATTCGCCAACACCCGCAAACGCTCCTGGGCGCGGCGTTCTTCAGTGATATCGGTCCCGGAACAGATCAGAAATATTTCGTTCTTGCCGCTACCGTTATGCACAAATTTATTACGAAATAAAAACAGACGCTGTCCTTTGCAGGTCTTCACCCAGCGTTCAACTTCATATGAGTTACCTTCGCGAAAAAAGACCTCAATATTGCGTCGTGACGCGGCAGCTTCACGTCGACTCATAAATAATGTAAATACACTTTGGCCAATGACTTCACGTTCTTTGAGTCCGGTATACTCTTCGCACAGTCGATTAAACCGCTGAATGTTGCCCATGCGATCAAGAATGACAATAACTGAATTGGCTTCAGAAACCACCTGTTCGGCAAAAGAGAGGCCGTGAGCCAGGTCACGGGCGACGGAAGGGGTGTCATCCCAGGCGGATGCGCTACCGGCCCATTCACGCTTATTGATTTTTCGGCCGACCAGATGCACGGGAATGTTGTCATCTTCAATCGGTAACGTCATTAATAAACTTGACGTAATTACCGTCATCTCGCGAATGCGTTCGGCTTGTTCCGGGGATAATTCGATGGTCTGATCGGCCTCTGACGTTTCTTCGACAGAGAAATGCAGGATGTTGCAATCCTCTGACAAACGCCAGTAAGGGTTATTAGTGCCCACATAGCTATACAACGTAATCAGCTCCCGGACGTCTTTCATGATGTGTACTATCCCGTTTAAAGCGCATAGAGCCTCAAAAGTATGGGTAGCCATGATTCATTCAGGGTGATTATGGCTGAACGTATTGTTTTTTTTATATATTTATGTGTAATCCAGAATCCGTAAAAAGCAAAGCCAACGGAACTGAAAAATAGTAAATAAATTTTTTGACTGGATGAAAGAAGTGTAGTGCGCGGTTGAAATTTGGGAGGTAAAAAGAAAACGACCTTTCAAAAATGAGAAAGGCCGCTTGATTTATGCGTGTTACGCGGCTGGACGCGCGATAACGCTGCGGGTTTCCATCCGTACTTCAGCGATAGTTACGTCAATCACATCCGTGACTTTGTAAACAACTTCACCTTTAATTTGCACGGTGCCGCTTTCCTGGCTGCATACCAGTTCATCACGAACGGCGTGCAGGAACGGTGCTGGAATAAATGCAACAGCGCCATTATCAACTAAGCGCACGCGCATGCCACCGCGGCTGACGTCAATGATCTCGGCCGCAAAGCGGGTATCGGTACCGGCTTTATCACTCAGGAAACGGGCGTATAGCCAGTCACCCACGTCACGCTCAGCCATCCGGTTCAGGCGACGACGTTCTGCCATTTGCACGGTGGTATCATCCTGAGGTCGGGCGATGGTTTCGCCTTTGATGACGGCCTTAAGCAGACGGTGGTTGATCATATCGCCATACTTACGGATTGGGGAAGTCCAGGTGGCATATGCCTCCAGACCCAGCCCAAAGTGTGGACCTGGTTCAATACTTATTTCAGCGTAGGACTGGAAGCGGCGAATTCGGCTGTCGAGGAAGCCGGATGGCTGAGCATCCAGTTCGCGGCGCAGTTTGCAGAAACCTTCCAGAGTCAGGACTTCTTCGGCATCGACGTGCATACCGTGGGTTTTCAGCAGCGCGGCCAGAGCGTCGGCGTTGGCCGGGTCGAATCCCATATGGACGTTATAAATACCGAAACCCAGTTTGTCGCGAAGCACACGAGCGGCGCAAATATTTGCCGCAATCATGGATTCTTCCACGATACGGTTTGCGATGCGTCGTGGCTCAGCGACGATGTCCAGTACTTCACCTTTTTCACCGAGAACGAAACGGTAATCCGGGCGATCTTTAAAGACCAGCGCGTGGTTATGACGCCACTCTCCTCGGCTCAGGCAAATACGATGCAGCAGACGGATCTGTTCCGCAATCGCGTCGTTTTCTGGTTGCCACTCGCCTGTACCTTCCAGCCAGTCGGAAACATTGTCATAGGCCAGCTTCGCTTTTGACTCAATTGTCGCAGCGAAGAAAGTGATGTTGTCTTCAATCGTGCCATCGGCGGTAATGCTCATACGACAAGCTAAAACCGGGCGCACTTCGTTCGCGCGCAGAGAGCAGAGATCGTCAGACAATTCACGTGGCAACATCGGGATATTGAACCCCGGTAAATAATTGGTGAACGCGCGAATTTTTGCCGTTTTATCCAGCTTACTGCCTTCTGCAATCCAGGCTGTTGGGTCGGCAATGGCGACGGTTAATTGTAGCGTGCCGTCAGCTTGTTCTTCAGCATACAGCGCATCGTCCATATCTTCGGTGCTGGCGCTGTCGATGGTGACGAAATTGAGGGCGGTTAAATCTTCACGAACCAGGCCTTCGTCCAGCATTTCGGTTGCTACGCCGTCCGGTGCTTCTTTTTCCAGATTATGGCGTGCCAGTGTGACCCACCACGGGACAAAGTGGTCATCAGCAAAAGTGATAAATTGGGTTAACTCGGCGTAGAAGGTGCGATCGCCTTTCAGCGGATGACGGCGCATTTCTGCAACCGCCCAGTCGCCTTCTTTAAATTCATGTTCAACGCCGCGGGTGGCACGACATGGAATAGCATCTTTCAGTAACGGATGATCCGGCACGATGGACAGACGATCATTTTTGCCCTGAACTTTACCCACGAAGCGCGTCAGGAAGGGTTCGATCAGTTCTTCCGGCTCTGCAGACTCACGATCTTTTTCTGTATGGATAACCGCAACAATGCGGTCGCCATGCATCACTTTTTTCATCTGCGGCGGTGGAATGAAATAGCTTTTTTGTGCATCGACTTCCAGGAAGCCAAAGCCTTTTTCCGTGGCTTTTACCACCCCTTCAGCACGTGGCGTCTGGGAATGTAGTTGCTGTTTAAGCTGCGCTAGCAGCGGGTTGTCCTGAAGCATAATTGTCTATTTTCGTGGCTAAAAGAGCGGCTGACAGTTTTACGCGATTCTGCCAGTGGCAGCAAGCGCTCTTTCAGTAAGTGGATCGGTTAATCAGTGTCGCCCAGCGCGATTTTCAAGCGATTCAACCATCCGCACAATCCACTCCAGGCTAGCAGGTTAATGGCCTGCTCTGAAGAGATTCCCTGATCGAACAAAGACGTTAACAGTGCGGTGCTAAAGCGGTCGGGCGCCCGGGTCAGCCATTGTACCGCCTGTAGGGTGACGCGCTCAACCGGATGTCGTTGTTCCCAACGTTGTAATTCACGTTCATCCAGGCGAAGCAGGGCGATAACGTCGACTAATTCATTTGCTGTATACGCCTGCTCGTTAAAGCAGGCCACGCTGCCGTTAATTCGTGACGTCATCAGCGCTGCCAGTGAAAATGCCTGTACTGATACAGCGCTGCGCCGGGCACTGGAAATCAGCGTCGTGAGTAAATCTAAAATGACCGGTGAATGTATCAATAATGGCACCAACGCTTGCAGTTCATCGGGATATCCTCTGGCAGCGTTCTCATCATGGGGGGGATATTTTTCGATCGGGAATGGTGCAGCATGCCAGGTTGTCTTTGTGGCGTTAAATAACGAAGCGTGAGCAAATTGCTGAATATCCAGCCCCGGTATTCGGCGTACCGGATGACCAGACCAGGCCTGAAACAGGGCCACGGTTCGGGCCTGAAAACCGACGAAGCCGATGATTTGATTCATCAGAATATTATCGCTGGTGGTCAGTCCGACCGCCTCCAGATGCTGACGGTCGCGTTCGCCTATCACGGCAGGAGAGCTGGCAAGTTGGCGAGCATATTGGGTGATTTGTGCCAGTCGATGGTTACTTTCCCGCGAGGAGTCCGGACCGGGAAGCGGTGTTAAACGCGCGGCATAGTGATTACATAATCGCTGCACACCATACACCTGAGCGACGGTCAGGGCTGTACTCATTCGTTCATAGGCACTGAACGTATGCATCTGATTCAGGTTTACATGAGCCGGGAAGAGCGTCTGGGCAAGTTTACGGGCAGGGGTTAACCAGGATTGAAAGGGCGAAAGAGCGTCATCAGGTAATGTCAGATCCAGTAAAAAACTGTCGTCGACATGAGCGGCTTCCGGGACCAGCGGCAGAACATCTTGCGGATACGTGCTGGATTGCGTCTCATGATACCAGTGGCTTTTGCCTTCAATTCGGCGTTGTTCCATGGGCGTTCCTTGGTCTAAAAGTGGCGACCCGGACTCGTCGTCATACTACTACGCCGGATCGTTTGCGCTGCAATATCCTGACGTAAGCAGATGAGGGGATGAAAGATTGTTACGTGATAATAAATATCAGAAAGGCATATGTGGTAGCTGAGAGGAGTGTCATGGGCGGCGCAAGACCGCCCATCGAGGTCTTAGGATTATTTAAGTTCCAGCTCGTTCATTGCGGCGATGCTGAAGCCACCGTCAACGTGTACGACTTCACCAGAGATACCGGCAGAGAGATCGGAGCACAGAAATGCAGCGGAGTTACCCACATCTTCAATGGTAACGGTGCGGCGAATCGGTGTAACCGCTTCGCAGTGCGCCAGCATTTTACGGAAATCTTTAATGCCAGAAGCGGCGAGTGTACGGATTGGACCTGCGGAAATGGCATTCACACGCACGCCTTCAGGCCCCATCGCATTAGCCATATAACGGACGTTCGCTTCCAGGGAGGCTTTCGCCAGGCCCATGACGTTATAGTTAGGGATTGCACGCTCTGCGCCCAGATAGGACAACGTCAGTAGCGCAGAGCCAGGGTTTAGCATGGAACGACATGCTTTTGCCATCGCAACAAAGCTGTAAGCGCTAATGTCATGCGCAATTTTAAATCCTTCGCGGGTAACTGCGTTCACATAATCGCCATCCAGTTGGTCAGCAGGTGCGAAGCCGATTGAGTGTACGAAACCGTCGAATTTCGGCCAGGTTTTGCTCAGTTCAGCAAACATGGCGTCAATGCTGGCATCTTCAGCCACATCACACTGCAAAACAATGTTGGAGCCTAATTGCGCTGCAAATTCTTCCACACGACCTTTCAGCTTGTCGTTCTGGTAGGTGAACGCCAGTTCAGCACCTTCGCGATGCATCGCCTGAGCGATTCCCCATGCGATAGACAATTTACTGGCAAGGCCTGTCACCAGAATACGCTTACCTGATAAAAAACCCATGGCTTTAATCCTTTTTGTTAACACTTATCTTTTACCAATCAATCAATTATGATTGACGCGTTAAGCCCACTCGAAATTGGTCTGAAGTTATATCCCACGCCTTTTCCCTGAGGAATTGTTATCAACCTCACGTGACCTGTCACTTCATTGCATGTGGGGAGTATATCATCCCCCACAGGTTATGCTTCGTTCAGGCATTTAACGTCGGTGAAGCAGAGAAAATGCAAGGTTTCAAAGGCATTGAAATGGTATTATTTCATTGCTAGCTGATGTTAATAAACATAGCAAGGTAGGAACTTTCTTAAAACAAAAAATATGACAATATTCAGCTTGTTATGATATATTGTTTTTATCGATCAATATCGATGCATTGATCGATATTATTGATTGATTGTGATTAGAAGTGCATTATCAGGATGTTATGATCAATTGGAGTGGTCTTATGCACTACCATTTCATCGCGGAAACGATGAGAGACACAACAGATAAATTACTGGGTGTGGAGATGAACGCCCGGTTTACTTCAGATACGGTTCAACCGTTGCATCCAGATTTCATCATTTCAGCGTGGGATAGCGAACAAAAGCGTAATTTCATGCTCGAGCAAATTCGATTAATTGCCGAAAAGCGTGACTGGTTTGAGCGCAACAGCCTTATTTGTACTCTGAAACTCATTGACGAAATGGCGCTGCTGGCGATTGGTGATCCAGCCATCAAGTCGGCCTTACAGGCACTACCATTTATTGCACTGGAACTTTCAGAACGTTTTCTGACGAATACCGTGTGCCTGAATAGTCTGTTGATTAATTCACTTCGCGACGGCCCAAACGCATTGTGGTTAGGCGATCTTGGCTCCGGCAGCGTAGGGGCCAGCCCGCTGGTTTGCGGTCATTTTGACGTTGTTAAACTGGATCGCGGTTTTTTCCTGGAACAGGTAGAAAAACCGATGTTCCCGGTGCTGATCAAAAATATCAGGGAATATTGCGACCGTGTTGTAGTGAAGGGAGTCGAAACAGCACAACTTGTCGACGAGGCCAGTGCTGCAGGTGTCTGGGCAATGCAGGGTGCCCTTTATCCGTCAGTCACGTTTACCGAAGTTGATACGCTGCTCTTACCTACGTTGTGTCACTGATGGCAGAATGCCCCCCGGTTGAGGGGGCAGTCGTTTGTTAGCGATCTTTCCGCCAGGCGTCGGCGGTAAGCGCTTCGCCGAAATGACCTGCAATCAGGCGACGGGTAAGTTCATGCAACGGGGAGGCCAGAACGTCCGCTGTACTGCCGCGCTCAACAACTTCGCCCTGATGCATGACTAATACCTGGTCGCTGATGTGCTTCATCATGCCAATATGCTGAGTCACATAGATATATGAAATCCCTTGTTTTTCCTGTAATTCCAGCATCAGATTGATGAGCTGCGAACGCATCGACATGTCCAGAGAAGCCAGGGCTTCGTCGGCGATAATGACTTTGGGTCGTAAAATGAGCGCACGGGCAAGGCCCAGACGCTGTTTTTGCCCCGGCGCTAACATATGCGGGTAATAGCTTACGTGATCCGGCAGCAGTCCGACCATGCGCATGGTCTCCACGATCTGTTTACGACGCTGCTCAGGCTCGAGGTCGGTATTCAGTCGTAGCGGAAAATCGAGGATCTGCGAGATACGTTGCCGAGGATTAAGCGATGTTGACGGATCCTGGAAAATCATACGGATCCGCTGACTACGAAATGAATAATCACCATATTTTAACGGATGATCGTCAATCAGCAGCTCACCGCTGGTAGGTTCAATCATACCCGCCAACATTTTTGCCAGCGTAGATTTCCCTGAACCGTTTTCACCAATGACGGCGAGAGTCTGACGTTCGCGCAGGGTGAAACTCAGAGGCTTGACGGCCTCAACGGTCTGGCGGCGAAATAAACCTGTCCGGTAGCGAAAGGTTTTGCTCAGATTACGAACTTCGAGCAGGGTTTCTACCATCTCACTCTCTCTCCATGTTCAGCGGGAAATGACAGGCGTAGAGATGATTCTTTGCTCCGGTCAGTCTTGGGGTTTCAATACATTCGCGTTGTGCATAAGGGCAGCGCGGCCCCAGACGACAGCCGATGGGTAATTGTTCCAGCAATGGAATTGCTCCTGGCATGGTATTCAGGCGGCTTTTGTGCGGCATTGCGCTACCAAAATCAGGAATAGCGCGAATCAACGCTTGAGTATAAGGATGATGCGGAATGGTCACCAAATCTTTACTTGGCGCGGTTTCCACCGTTTGTCCGCAGTACATCACGTTGATTTTGTCAGCCCACTGGCTGAGCATTTGCAGGTCATGGCTTATCAACAAAATGGTGGTATTGCTGTTTTGATTCAGACGGGTTAGCAGACGGAAAATTTGCGCCTGGGTGGTTGGCTCCATCGCGTTCGTCGGTTCATCGGCAATCAGCAAACGCGGCTGATTCGCCAATGCGATAGCGATCATGACCTTTTGGCATTCGCCGTCGGTTAGCTCATACGGGAAGCTGCGCATGGCATCTTTATGGTCTTTTATCCCGACGCGGTGTAAGAGTTCAATCGCACGGCGTTTGCGCCAGCCGATGCGCTGCCACCAGCGGCCCTTGTAAGTCCAGGCTGGAATATTTTGCATTAGCTGCCGTCCGATCCGCTCAGACGGATCGAGACATGACTGTGGCTCCTGAAAGATCATGGAGACGTTATGACCGACCAGTTTGCGTCGTTCACGCGCGGAAAGGCGTAGCAGATCGATATCATCAAAACGCATACGGTCTGCGGTTACGCGCCAGTTATCTTTAGCGACGCCGCAAATGGCCTTAGCGATCAGACTTTTGCCGGAACCCGACTCGCCGACCAGCCCGCGGATTTCACCCTCGTTGAGGGTCATGCTGACGCGATCAACTGCCTTAACCCAGTCGTCACCGGTTCTGAATTCAATCGTCAGGTTGCGGATATCCAGTAATGGCATTATTCCACCCCCGCAATAATTGCGCGGCGCACGCCGTCACCCAGTAGGTTAACCAGCAGCACGCTTATCATAATTGCTGCGCCTGGCAGCATGACCGTCCACGGTGCGACATAAATCAGCTCCAGCGCGTCACCGAGCATGGCCCCCCATTCCGGGGATGGCAGCTGTGCGCCAAGGTCGAGAAAACCCAGCGCGGCGATATCCAGAATCGCCATCGACAGTGCGCGGGTGATTTCAGTAATCAGACCGGCGGTAATATTCGGCAGAACGGCAAACCACAGAATATTCAGTGTGGTTGCACCATCCAGGCGAGCGGCAATGACGTATTCTTTCTCCAGCTCGTCATGCACCATGCTGTAAACGGAGCGCACCATGCGCGGCAGCAACGCCAGCCAGACCGCAAACATGGCGTGTGTCAGATGCGGTCCGGCAAAGGCCACCACAATAATCGCCAGCAGCAGAGAAGGGATCGACAGCAGGGTGTCCAGAATGTGGTTCAGCACTGCGGAGCGCAAGCCGTGCGTCGCACCGGCAACTACGCCCAATACAAGGCCACACAGTGTGGCGGCAAGAGTGACGACAAACGCGCCTCCAACGGTCGGGGCCGCGCCGCTGAGCAGACGACTTAAAACGTCTCGTCCCAGATCGTCAGTTCCGAGGAAGAAAGAGACTTCGCCATAGCGTGACCATGACGGCGGTAAAAGCTGATAGCCGAGAAATTGCTGATCGATGCCGTAAGGGGCAAACCAACCACCAAAAATACACAAAACAGCCAATCCCGCGCAGCCGTACAGGCCGATCATCGCAGTTGCATCACCATAGAAATTGCGCCATGCGGTGCGCAACGTACCTGGCGGGCGTTTTTCGCTATAGACGCTATCGTAAGGCATACCATTCCTTATGTTTCAGAGGGTTAGCCATAGCACCCAAAATATCAGAGATAACGTTGACGATGATAACCAGTGAGCCAATCACCATAACGCCCGCTGAAATCGCCGCGTAATCCTGCTGGCGAATCGCGTTAATCAACCAACGGCCAAGACCAGGCCAGCTAAAGACCATCTCGGTGATCATCGCCAGCGTCAGCATGGTGGAAAACTGTAAGCCCAGGCGTGGGATCACCGGCGGGAGGGCGTTGTGCAGAACGTGACGGCGCAGAATCGTTAAGCGTGACAAACCGCGTGTGGCCGCTGCTTTGACGTAGTTCTGATCAAAGACCTCAATGGTGCTGATACGCATCAGGCGGATGACTTCGGTGGTGGGCGCAACGGAGAGCGTTAGCACCGGGAGCACCATATGACGGATAGCGCTGACCAGCATTTCATCGCGCCAGGGTGAATCGGAGATCCACGCATCAATAATGGCAAAACCGGTAACGGGTTTCACCTCGTAGAGAAGATCAAAACGCCCGGAAACGGGTAACCAGCCGAGGGTCAGTGAGAAGAGCAATGTCAGCAGCAGAGCCAGCCAAAAAACGGGGATAGAAAACCCCATCAGAGCCAATGCGCTGATGCAACGATCCTGCCATTTGTTGCGCGTGATGCCTGCCAGCATACCAACGGGGATCCCGACCATTAGTGCAAAACCAAAGGCAAGAATGCACAGTTCCATTGTGGCCGGGAACACCTCTTTCAGCTGTTCTGAGATCAACTGACCGTTGATACTGGATACGCCGAAATCCCAGTGAATGAGACCATTGAACCAGAATACCCAGGCGTTCCACAACGATGCGCCCTGTAAAGGCGCATGAGGTGTGAAGTAGCTCAGGCTGAATCCAATAAAGGTCAGAAAGAACAGGGTGACCAGCAGCAACAAAAATCGACGCAGGGTGAAGATAATCATGGTTTTTTCACCTCATCTTTCTTTTCCCGGGATACCCCGGCAAAAGAGGAATTGCCGAACGGACTGAGCACCAGCCCTTTGATGTCGTAGCGGTAAGCCTGTAGACGCAGTGAAGAGGCCAGCGGCAGGATCGGTAACTCTTGCGCAAGAATATTTTGCGCTTCGTCATAGGCATCAATTCGCGATGAAAGCTGCTGCGAAGAGAGGGCTTTGCGCAGAATGCTGTCAAACTGCGGATTACACCAGTGGGCAAAGTTGGTCTGTGAATTGATGGCGGCACAGCTGAGCAACGGCCGGAAAAAACTGTCAGGATCGTTACTGTCCGTCGCCCAGCCGGATAACGTCAGATCATGGTTCATATCCATTAATCTTGCCTCCTGAAAACGGCCTTCTACCGGGATGATCTTCACTTTCACACCCACCTGAGCCATATCTGCCTGAATCAGCTCTGCGGTTTTCAGCGGACTGGGGTTCCAGGCCTGAGAGCTGGTAGGGACCCAAAGTTGTAACGTCAGATTCTCCAGCCCCAGCGCTTTTAGCTGCTCGCGCGATTTTGCCGGGTTGTACTCTGTAATTTTAGCTTCGTTATCATAAGCCCACGAGGCGCGAGGCAAAATAGATGCCGCGGTTTCTGCCGTCCCGTAGTAGATAGACTGCATTAACCGTTGGTTGTTGATCGCTAGCGCCAGCGCATGCCGCACGGCAGGGTTATTCAACGGCGGTTTATTGGTGTTGAACGCCAGATAGGCAATGTTCATCCCCGGGCGCAGCGTCAGACGCAGGCGAGGGTCATCACGCAATATGCTGAGCTGGCTGGCGGCAGGCCAGGCTAAAACGTCACATTCGCCGGTCAGTAACTTTGATAACCGTCCGGTTCCGCCAGAACCGAGGTCCACTACCACCTGCGGCATCAGAGGAGTGCCACGCCAGAATTTTTCATGCCGCTGCAACCGAATATATTGGCCGGCACGATTCTCCGAAAGTTGGTACGGTCCTGTGCCGACAGGTTGTCTGTCGAGCAGTTCCTGACGATCCTGTTTTGCCAGGTTAGCCGCATATTCCGCCGACATTACGGAGGCATAGTGTGTGGCAAGATGCCACATAAAAGAGGCATCAGGTTGAGTTAAGCGGAATTCAACGGTGTTGTTGTCCAGTTTGCGTACACTTTGGACGTTATCGGCGAACTGCAGGCTGTCGAAGTAGGGGAAATTGCTGCCGTTCACATTGTGCCATGGATGGTGGCGATCAAAGATGCGCTCGAAGGTAAACACCACATCGTCTGCATTCAGTTTGCGGGTGGGAGTGAACCAGGCGGTCTTTTGAAACTGTACGTCACGACGCAGATGGAAGCGGTAGGTTGCGCCGTTATCCAGCACCTCCCAGCTTTCAGCCAGCTCAGGCACCAGTCGATAGGTGTAGGGATCTACATCAAGCAGTCGGTCATACAATTGGGCCGCTAACGTGTCGACGATGAGACCACTGCTCGTTTTTTGCGGGTTGAACGTATTGACCTGCCCGCTGACGCAATAGACAAACCCACTGTCACGGATATCAGCGTGCGAAGCTTGCTCAGGCGCAGCAGCAGCCTGACCACTCAGAAATCCAGCCATCACGATCAGAGATGATAAAACCAGGCGCATAATTTTAATGGATTATATAAAGAGGCTATCTTACTAATACTTAATGACATTTGCCATTACCGTTTGTTTTAGGGGGCAGCAGGGGAGATAACCACGATTTCAACATCGCGGTATGGTCAAAATTCATACCCGCCATCCACTTTGAATATACTCTGTTAACTATCTTAGCATTTTCATGACCCATCTGACCCGCAATAAACGAGGCGCAGGATGTGAGCCTTGGTGTAATCGGTTATGGTTTCGACGCGATGATAAAATGCGTAAGCGGTTAGCCAATGACAGCGATGCCAAGACGTTCCATGAGCAACGCGGCCTGATAGCTGTCCAATTTGACACCTTGTAAATCGACGCCCCGAATATCTAAATCACCCAGTTCTGAATTGGTCAAATCACAGTGCGTGAAATTTGCCGTCCGCCAGTCGAACGACGAAAACTCGCCACCGGAGAGATCGGAACCACTCAACGTCGCACCCAGCATCTGAGTTCCCATCCAGCGATTTTCCCACAATTCGCACTTTTCAAGCACGGCCTTCGAAAAGTTGGCATAGCTTAGATTGGTATTAGTGATATATGCGCTGCAAAACCAGGTGCGCGTGGTGATCATATTCATGAAACTTGCGCCGCGAAAATCTGCACCCTGTGCTCGGCAGTGGCGAATTTCTATGCCCAACGCACTGACGTTGCGAAAATCCGCCATGGATAAATCACAGCTTTTAAAAATGGCATCTTTCAGTATTGCGCGACTGAAATTGCACCCTTTCTGGCTTTCTCGATCATAGAACTGACAGCCGATAAATTCAGTACCGCTAAGGTCGGCGCCCGAAAAATCACAGTTAAAAAAAGTGCTATTTTCAACTTTTGCACCGGTGAAGCGGTTTCTGTCAATTTTTTCGCCAATTAATGCCAGAGCCATAATAATGTGCCTGTTTTTTTATACAGTATTACTGGAATGTTAAGCTGTTTTAACGTTATACGTCAAACCATCCAATATCACGTCGACAAATGTGCATTAAATCTGGTGTTTCTTCAGCAAGGCTCGTAGCTGATGATAAGTCAGACCCAGTAATTCAGCGGCTTTTTTCTGATTAAATTTTGCCTGCTGTAAGCTGGTTTGTAGAAAGTCTTTCTCTTGTTGTTGTTGGAATTCACGCAGATCCAGCGGTAATGCTACAGATGCTGGTTTTGCTTCCTGCACCTGAGATTCCACGACATGGCGGCGGAAGGGGTCAATGATTATCTCATCCAGCGGGTAATCACTGGTCCCATGTCGATAAACGGATCGCTCCACGATGTTTTTCAGTTCACGAATATTGCCCGGCCAACGGTAGTGGAGGAGCGTTTCTCTGGCTCCGGCACTAAACCCTGGAAACAGTGGTAACCCGATCTCGCGACACATCTGAATGGCAAAATGCTCGGCCATTAACATTATGTCGCTTTGGCGTTCGCGTAACGGTGGGAGTTGCACTACGTCAAAGGCCAGACGATCCAGCAGGTCCGCGCGAAAAGTACCTTCGTTGACCATGCGAGGTAAGTCGGCATTGGTTGCACAAACAAGTCGTACGTTAACCTGCAATGGCTGGCTGCCGCCAACACGTTCCAGCTCTCCATATTCAATAACGCGCAGCAATTTTTCCTGCACCAGCATTGGGGCGGTTGCCAGTTCATCAAGAAACAGCGTACCGCCGTCGGCGCGTTCGAAACGTCCAGGATGGCGTTTTTGAGCGCCGGTAAAGGCACCTGCTTCGTGACCAAACAGTTCGGAATCAAGCAAGTTCTCGTTGAGCGCTGCGCAGTTAAGCGAAATAAACGGGCCTTGCCAACGGGTGGACAGATAGTGCAGGCGGTTGGCAATAAGCTCTTTCCCGGTACCTCGCTCACCGATAACCAGGACAGGCTTATCCAGCGGTGCCAGATGAGAAACCTGCTCCAGCACTTCAATAAAGCTGTTTGCTTCACCCAGAAGATTATCTTTGTATCCTGCCATGATGAAATTCACCATTTGTTAGTGTTATTCACCAATTTACCCTAATTCTCTCGCCAGGTAAAATTAGATATAATTATTAAAATCAATTAGATAAAAAGTTGGCACGCCAAGTGCATTACGAAATCAGCAGGGCATAGCCCGATATCAGAACAGTAAGTGAGGATTACATTATGGGTATTTTTTCTCGTTTTGCCGACATCGTGAACGCCAACATTAATGCGTTGCTGGAAAAGGCTGAAGATCCGCAGAAGCTGGTGCGGTTAATGATCCAGGAAATGGAAGATACGCTGGTTGAGGTGCGTTCAAACTCCGCACGCGCTCTGGCAGAAAAGAAACAATTATCTCGTCGTATCGAACAGGCCAGCGCGCAACAGGCAGAGTGGCAAGAAAAAGCTGAGCTGGCGCTGCGCAAAGAGAAAGAAGATTTGGCGCGTTCTGCGTTAATCGAAAAACAGAAATTGACTGACCTGATTACCTCTCTGGAGCATGAAGTCACGCTGGTTGACGATACGCTGGCGCGTATGAAAAAAGAGATTGGTGAGCTGGAAAATAAACTCAGTGAAACCCGTGCTCGTCAGCAGGCACTGATGCTACGTCATCAGGCAGCGAGTTCTTCACGTGATGTTCGTCGTCAACTGGACAGCGGTAAACTTGATGAAGCGATGGCGCGCTTTGAATCTTTCGAGCGTCGTATCGATCAGATGGAAGCTGAGGCTGAAAGCCATAATTTCGGTAAACAGAAGTCCCTGGATCAGCAATTTGCTGACCTGAAAGCAGATGATGAAATCAGCGAGCAGCTGGCGCAACTTAAAGCCAAAATGCAGCAAGACAAGCAATAATAACATCTGGCGGTGCCCGATCGCGCCGCCGCTCATCACCTGTAAGGAGTACTCATGAGCGCGCTATTTCTGGCTATCCCGTTAACCATCTTTGTGCTGTTTGTTTTACCGATTTGGCTCTGGCTGCATTACAGCAACCGTTCCAGTCGTGGCGAACTGTCGCAAAGTGAACAGCAACGTCTGGTCGAACTCAACGATGACGCACAGCGGATGCGTGAGCGCATTCAGGCGCTGGAAGACATCCTAGATGCTGAACATCCAAACTGGAGGGACCGCTAATGGGAGGCGTTAATCTGAACAAAAAACTGTGGCGTATTCCGCAGCAGGGCATGGTGAAGGGGGTTTGTGCGGGTATTGCGCATTATCTCGATGTGCCTGTGAAGCTGGTACGGATCCTGGTGGTGCTGTCAGTCTTTTTTGGTCTGGCCTTTTTCACCTTCGTCGCTTACATCGTGCTGACGTTTGTATTGGATCCGATGCCGGATAATGTGGTTTCCGGCGAGCAGCAGCCATCAAGCGGTGAGCTGTTGGATGCCGTCGATCGCGAGCTGGCGGCTAGTGAAAAGCGTTTGCGTGAAATGGAACGTTATGTGACGTCCGATACTTTTTCCTTACGTAGTCGTTTCCGCCAATTGTGAGGTTAGAAATGAACAATCGCTGGCAACGTGCCGGGCAAAGGGTTAAGCCGGGCTTTAAAATAGCAGGTAAGCTGGTGCTTTTAACGGCGCTTCGCTACGGCCCGGCGGGGGTAGCAGGGTGGGCGGTGAAATCCGTCGCCCGACGCCCGCTAAAAATGCTGCTGGCGTTGGTTCTGGAACCTGTGTTGAGTCGGGCTGCGGCAAAATTGTCGAAACGATATTCCGGTAATCGAACCTGATATTTGAATCAGTAAAAGCAAGCAACAATTAATCAACATTCCCTCAGTTAATTTGCGGCAGCTCACAAATACGATTTTTTGGCTGCCAAAATTCTTTTTTTACCCCCCTCCAGACCACCTCAGCTAATTGACAGCTTATTTTCCGCAGAGTAGTCTTCTGGTTCATGGGACCGCTACCACGAGAATCGAAGGTGAACCAAAAAATCCAAAAATGCCTGACAGAAGTTTATGGTCATACATTTACTTCATGCCACTATGAAGCGCTGTTTGCACGTTTAGAGAAATCACAGGGATTAATTAAAAAAATCCGTAAAGCGCATTGGGATGAGGGCGATGTGGTGCTTATTACCTACGCCGATCAATTCCACGGGGTTGGTAAAAAACCGTTGCCGACGTTTAATCAGTTTTATAATGAATGGTTTAAGTCGACATTTTCTCATGTGCATCTTCTGCCATTTTATCCGTGGTCATCGGATGATGGTTTTTCCGTGATTAATTACCATCAGGTTGCCGAAGAAACCGGTGACTGGAATGATATTAAGGAATTAGGTGAGTCCAGTCGACTGATGTTTGATTTTGTTTGTAACCATATGTCAGCTAAAAGCGAGTGGTTTAATAATTATTTGCAACAGCTTGACGGTTATGAAAATTTCTTTATTGCAATGGATCCTGATACGGACCTGAGCAACGTCACACGTCCACGCGCATTACCGTTACTGACACCATTTACGCTAAAAGATAACACCGTGCGCCATTTATGGACGACGTTCAGCGATGACCAGATCGATCTCAACTATGCCAACCCGGTGGTATTACTGGCGATGGTCGATGTGCTGCTGAGCTATCTTGAGCAGGGCGCAGATTATGTTCGCCTGGATGCGGTTGGCTTTATGTGGAAAGAGCCTGGAACGAGCTGTATTCATCTGGAAAAAACGCATCAGCTTATCAAACTATTCCGCGCTATTGCGGACTGCGCGGCGCCTGGTACGGCGATTATTACCGAAACCAACGTCCCGCATAAGGATAACGTGTCCTACTACGGTAATGGCCATGATGAAGCGCATATGGTGTACCAGTTCTCGCTGCCGCCGCTGGTGCTGCATGCGGTACAACGCCAGGACACGTCGATATTGTGTCAGTGGGCGCAATCACTGGAGCTGCCGTCTGGTGAGACAACCTGGTTTAATTTTCTCGCATCGCATGATGGCATTGGTCTCAACCCATTACGCGGTTTGTTGCCTGAAGACGAGATCATGCGGCTGGTGACAGAACTACAACAGGAAGGTGCGCTGGTTAACTGGAAAAATAACCCTGATGGCAGTCGCAGTCCGTATGAAATTAACGTGACATATATGGATGCGCTAACCCCTGGTAATTGTAGCGATGCCGAACGGTTTTCTCGCTTTATTCTCGCACATGCCATTTTGCTGAGTTTTCCAGGCGTGCCGGCGGTTTACATTCAAAGCATACTTGGCTCACGCAATGATTATAAAGGTGTTGAGACGTTCGGTTATAACCGCGCGATCAACCGCAAAAAATATCAGGTGAGACAAATAGAAGCGGAGCTGGCAGATGAAACCAGTTTACGTCACGCTATTTATCATGAGTTATCCCGACTAATTGTAATACGTCGTAATAATAAAGCATTTCATCCTGATAGTGATTTTCAAATTAACAGTATTACACCGGCCGTAATGCAAATTAAACGTACGGCGGAAACAGGTGAGAAAATTACCGGGTTATTTAATGTCAGCGGTCATACTCAAACCATTCGTATTGATATTGAAAATGGAGTTGATTTGATTGGCGGTAAAGCTATTTCCGGTAAGGAATTAACGTTGTACGCCTGGCAGGTTATGTGGGTTAAGTAATAAAAAGGAACATTTCATGCTTAAAGCTAAAATTGTGCTGATTTCAGCACTGGTTTCCTGCGCCCTGGTTTCTGGGTGTAAGGATGATAAAAAGTCCTCTGTCGCGATTGAATTTATGCACTCTTCTGTTGAGCAGGAGCGGCAGGCGGTCATTGCAAAACTGATTGAGCGTTTTGAAAAAGAAAACCCGGGCATCAGCGTCAAACAGGTTCCTGTGGAAGAAGATGCTTACAACACCAAGGTCATCACTCTGGCGCGCAGCGGTTCACTACCTGAAGTTATCGAAACCAGCCATGACTACGCGAAAGTTATGGATAAAGAATCCCTCATCGACCGTAAAGCGGTAGCGCAGGTCATCAACGGCGTAGGTGAGGGTACTTTTTATGATGGCGTCCTGCGTATTGTACGCACTGAAGACGGTAGTGCATGGACCGGGGTTCCGGTCAGCGCCTGGATTGGCGGGATCTGGTACCGCAAAGATGTGCTGGCAAAAGCCGGACTGGAAGAGCCAAAAGACTGGCAGCAATTGCTAAACGTGGCGCAGAAGCTCAACAATCCTGGCAGTAAGAAATACGGCATTGCGCTGCCGACGGCAGAAAGCGTTTTGACCGAACAGTCATTCTCCCAGTTTGCGCTCTCTAACCAGGCCAACGTTTTTGATGCGCAGGGAAAGATTACGCTCAACACACCTGAAATGGCGCAGGCGTTGCAGTATTACCGCCAACTTGCCATGAACACTATGCCTGGCTCGAACGACATTATGGAAGTCAAAGATGCTTTCATGAACGGCACGGCGCCAATGGCGATTTATTCCACCTATATCCTCCCGGCGGTGATCAAAGAGGGCGATCCTAAAAATGTTGGCTTTATGGTGCCGACGGAAAAAAATTCCGCTGTTTACGGCATGCTGACGTCGCTGACCATTACCGCAGGTCAAAAAACCGAAGAAACAGAAGCGGCAGAGAAATTTGTCACCTTTATGGAGCAGGCAGACAACATTGCGGACTGGGTCATGATGTCGCCAGGGGCGGCGCTGCCGGTCAACAAAGCGGTGGTGAATACTTCGACGTGGAAAGATAACGCTGTTATCAAAGCGCTGGGTGAATTACCCGATCAGCTGATTGCCGAATTGCCAAATATTCAGGTCTTTGGTGCCGTCGGTGATAAGAACTTTACCCGCATGGGCGACGTAACCGGCTCCGGCATCGTGAGTACCATGGTGCACAACGTCACGGTAGGAAAAGCTGACCTTTCATCGACCATCAAGGCAAGCCAGACAAAACTGGATGACCTCGTTGAACAGCGCTAATGGGGAAATGGAAAGCCGTGATGAATAAGTTCTTTTCAGGTCGATCTGATATGCCATTTGCCATGCTGCTGCTGGCGCCCAGCTTGCTGTTATTGGGCGGTTTAGTGGCGTGGCCAATGATATCTAACATCGAAATCAGCTTTATGCGTTTGCCGCTTAATCCGCAAATTGAGTCTACGTTTGTCGGGCTGAGCAACTATATCCGTATCTTATCCGATCCCGGATTCTGGCATTCGCTGTGGATGACGGTCTGGTATACCGCGCTGGTTGTGGCAGGGAGCACGGTGCTGGGGCTGGGAGTGGCGATGTTTTTTAACCGTGAGTTTCGTCTGCGGAAAACGGCGCGCTCACTGGTCATCCTCTCTTACGTAACGCCATCAATTTCGCTGGTGTTTGCCTGGAAATACATGTTCAACAACGGCTACGGCATTGTGAACTACCTCGGCGTGGATCTGTTGCATCTCTACGATCAGGCTCCGCTGTGGTTCGACAATCCCGGTAGCAGCTTCGCGCTGGTCGTGTTGTTCGCCATCTGGCGCTACTTCCCCTATGCCTTTATCTCGTTTCTGGCGATTTTACAGACTATTGATAAATCGTTGTATGAGGCGGCAGAAATGGATGGCGCGAACGCCTGGCAACGGTTTCGCATCGTCACGCTGCCAGCGATCATGCCGGTACTGGCGACCGTAGTCACACTGCGTACGATCTGGATGTTTTATATGTTCGCCGATGTTTATCTGCTGACCACTAAAGTCGATATTCTCGGGGTCTATCTCTATAAAACAGCGTTTGCATTTAATGACTTAGGCAAAGCGGCCGCGATCTCTGTCGTCCTCTTCGTCATTATTTTCGCTGTTATCCTGCTGACCAGAAAACGGGTGAACCTCAATGGCAACAAATAAGCGCACGCTTGGCCGCATCGGCTTTTACTGTGGATTAATTGTCTTCCTGGGTATCACGCTATTTCCATTTTTTGTGATGCTGATGACCTCATTTAAAAGCGCAAAAGAGGCGATTTCGCTGCATCCGACGCTGTTACCGCAGCAATGGACGCTGGAACATTACATCGACATCTTCAACCCGATGATTTTCCCGTTTGTTGACTACTTCCGTAATAGCCTGGTGGTATCGGTGACTTCTTCGGTGGTGGCGGTATTTCTGGGCGTGCTCGGGGCGTATGCGCTTTCCCGCCTGCGTTTTAAGGGACGAATGACCATCAATGCCAGTTTTTACACGGTGTATATGTTTTCGGGGATCCTGCTGGTGGTGCCGTTATTCAAGATCATTACGGCACTCGGCATCTACGACACCGAAATGGCGTTGATTATCACTATGGTCACCCAGACGCTGCCGACCGCAGTGTTCATGTTGAAAAGCTATTTCGACACCATTCCGGATGAGATCGAAGAAGCCGCGATGATGGATGGGTTGAACCGTCTGCAGATCATCTTTCGTATTACCGTGCCGTTGGCAATGTCTGGTCTGGTTTCGGTCTTTGTGTACTGCTTTATGGTGGCGTGGAATGACTATCTGTTTGCCTCGATTTTCCTTTCCAGCGCCAGCAATTTTACCTTACCGGTCGGTCTGAACGCGCTGTTCAGTACGCCTGACTACATCTGGGGACGCATGATGGCCGCATCGTTAGTCACCGCATTACCGGTGGTCATTATGTATGCGCTTTCCGAACGTTTTATTAAAAGTGGTTTGACCGCAGGCGGCGTGAAAGGCTAAGCGGCCAGTTTAATTAAGGAGTTGTAAATGAAGAAGTTAGTTGCCACAGAACCGCGCGTTGCGGCGTTGGTGGAATATGAAGACAGAGCGGTATCCGCCAATGAAGTTAAAGTTCGCGTTAAATTTGGCGCGCCGAAACATGGCACAGAAGTGGTCGATTTTCGTGCTGCCAGCCCGTTTATTGACGAAGATTTTAACGGTGAATGGCAAATGTTTATGCCGCGTCCGGAAGGGGCTCCACGCGGAATCGAATTCGGTAAATTCCAGCTTGGCAATATGGTGGTGGGCGATGTTATTGAGTGTGGCAGCGATGTGACCGAATACGCCGTTGGCGATTCAGTTTGCGGATACGGTCCTCTGGCAGAAACGGTTATTTTTAATGCGGTGAACAACTACAAACTACGCAAAATGCCTGAAGGCAGTTCGTGGAAAAATGCCGTGTGCTATGACCCGGCACAGTTCGCCATGAGCGGTGTGCGCGACGCCAATGTGCGCGTCGGTGACTTTGTGGTCGTCGTGGGCTTAGGCGCAATTGGCCAGATTGCCGTGCAACTGGCTAAGAAAGCGGGAGCCTCAGTGGTCATCGGCGTCGATCCTATTGCCCATCGCTGCGATATCGCGCGTCGCCATGGCGCGGATTTCTGCCTGAATCCGATTGGCACCGATGTAGGCATGGAAATTAAGAAGCTGACCGGTAAGCAGGGCGCAGATGTGATCATCGAAACCAGCGGCTATGCAGATGCGCTGCAGTCGGCGTTACGCGGTCTGGCCTATGGTGGAACCATTTCCTATGTCGCTTTCGCGAAACCTTTTGCTGAAGGTTTCAACCTGGGGCGTGAAGCGCACTTCAACAATGCCAAAATTGTCTTCTCACGTGCTGGTAGTGAACCTAATCCAGATTATCCGCGCTGGAGCCGCAAGCGCATCGAGGAAACCTGTTGGGAACTGTTGATGAACGGTTACCTGGACTGTGAAGAACTCATTGACCCGGTAGTGACTTTCGCCAACAGCCCGGAGAGCTATATGCAGTATGTCGATCGCCATCCGGAAAAGAGCATCAAAATGGGCGTGACGTTTTAATTAAGGAATGCAGAAGATGAAAATTGGAACACAGAATCAGGCTTTTTTCCCGGAAAATATTCTCGAGAAATTCCGTTACATCAAAGAGATGGGGTTTGATGGTTTTGAAATTGACGGTAAGTTGCTGGTCAATAACCTTGATGAAGTAAAAGCGGCGATCAAAGAAACAGGTTTGCCTGTTACCACTGCCTGTGGAGGATATGACGGTTGGATCGGTGATTTTATCGAAGAGCGTCGTTTAAACGGGTTGCGGCAGATTACCCGCATTCTCGAAGCGCTGGCCGAAGTTTGCGGACAAGGCATTATTGTACCGGCTGCATGGGGCATGTTTACCTTCCGCTTACCGCCGATGGCTTCTCCGCGTAGCCTGGAAGGCGATCGTAAAGCTATCAGTGATTCATTGATTTATCTTGATAAAGTTGCCGAGCGTACGGGGACGGTGGTGTATCTGGAACCGCTCAATCGCTATCAGGATCATATGATCAACACCCTGGCGGATGCCCGCCGCTATATCGTGGAAAACAACCTGAAGCATGTGCAAATCATTGGTGATTTTTACCATATGAATATCGAAGAAGACGATATGGCACAGGCGCTGCATGACAATCGCGATCTGCTGGGTCACGTCCATATTGCAGATAACCATCGTTATCAGCCGGGGAGCGGTACGCTGGATTTCACGGCGCTGTTTGATCAACTGCGTGAAGATAATTATCAGGGTTACGTTGTGTACGAAGGACGCGTACGGGCAGAGAACCTGCCGGAAGCGTATCGTCAGTCACTGACCTGGCTGCGTACTTGCTAAGAGGATTTCCGTGAAAAGTGCACTGACAAGCGCTCCGTTACGTGTCGCCATTATTGGCGCCGGGCAGGTGGCGGATAAAGTTCATGCTTCGTACTACTGCACCCGCAACGATCTGGAACTGGTGGCTGTCTGCGACAGCCGCCTGTCACAGGCGCGGTTGTTTGCAGAAAAATACGGTAATCCGCAGGTTTGGGACGATCCGCAAACGATGTTACGCGAAGCTAAGCCAGATATCGTCAGCATCTGCTCGCCCAATCGCTTTCATTATGAACACACCATGTTGGCATTGAACGCTGGATGCCATGTGATGTGCGAGAAACCTCCGGCAATGACGCCAGGCGAGGCGTTGGAGATGTGCAAAACGGCGCGTCGGGTGGGAAAAGTACTGGCTTATGATTTTCATCATCGTTTTGCGCTGGATACGCAACTGCTTCGTGAGCAGGTGATGGCTGGTGTTCTGGGTGAAATCTATGTCACCAATGTCCGCGCTTTGCGCCGCTGCGGCGTGCCCGGCTGGGGAGTGTTTACCAACAAAGAACTGCAGGGCGGCGGGCCGCTGATTGATCTTGGTATTCATATGCTTGATGCCGCCATGTATGTGCTGGGGTTCCCGGCGGTAAAGCGTGTTAACGCGCACAGCTATCAGCGCATTGGCACGCTTAAAAATAGCGGTCAGTTTGGGAAATGGGATCCCACTACATATACCGTGGAGGATTCTTTGTTCGGCACGATTGAATTTCATAACGGCGGTATCCTGCGCCTGGAAACCTCTTTCGCGCTGAATATTCCTGAACAATCGATTATGAACGTTAATTTCTGCGGCGATTTGGCGGGAGCGACGTTATTCCCGGCCCAGGTTTACACCGACCGTGATGGTGCGCTTGACGTGCTGCTTGCGCGCGAGATGGCTGATGACAACCGTCATTATCGCAGCATGGAAGCCTTCGTTAACCATGTCCAGGGCGAGCCTGTCACTATTGCTGACGCAGAGCAGGGCGTCGTTATTCAACAACTGGTTGCCGCACTGTACCAATCGGCTGAAACAGGGACCTACGTAGACTTATGACGAAGCCAGTAATGCTAACTGAACCGGCTTTTTGCCCACATAGCCTGAATAAATATGCGTCACTCATGACGACCGGTAACGGGTATATGGGAATTCGCGCCAGCCACGAGGAAGCTTACACCTTACAGACTCGTGGCATGTATCTGGCTGGGTTGTATCACCGTGCGGGTAAAGGCGAAATTAATGAACTGGTTAATCTACCCGATGTAGTCGGAGTGGAGATCACGCTTAATGGCGAGATTTTCTCGCTAACCAGCGGCGTGATTGAAAGCTGGCATCGCGAACTGGATTTTGCCAGCGGGGAATTGCGCCGTGCGCTTATCTGGCATGCACCTGGCGGGGCGCGTTTCGCTATTGAGAGTCGGCGGTTTGTCTCGGCACAGAAGCTGCCGCTGTTTGCTATGGAAGTGGTCGTAACGCCACTGGATGCCGATGCCAGCATTGGTATCTCAACCGGTATTGATGCCACGATCACCAATCATGGCCGTCAGCATCTGGATGAAACACAGATTAGAGTCTTTGGTCAGCATCTTCTGCAGGGCATTTACACAACCCAGGACAATCGCAACGATATCGCGATCACCTCATATTGTGACGTCGACGGCGCAGCGCAGCGCTGCTTCACCGCGAAAGAACGTCGGTTGTTACAACACAACACCGTGCAGGCGCAAGCCGGGCAGCGCGTCACGCTGACGAAAATGAGTTGGGTTGACTGGACGAGCGAACGCAACTTGTCGCTTGAGACCTGGGGACGCCAGTCGCTGCGTAACATTGAAGCATGCGCGCAACAGGGATATGACGCTCTGTTGGCTGAGTCGAGCGCCAACTGGCATGCCTGGTGGCAAACTCGTCGCGTTCAGGTTACCAGCTCTGATATTAGCGATCAGCGCGCGCTGGACTATGCCCTCTATCATCTGCGTGTGATGACCCCAGACCATGATGAGCGCAGCAGTATTGCGGCCAAAGGTCTGACGGGTGAAGGGTATAAAGGCCACATCTTCTGGGATACTGAGGTCTTTTTGTTACCGTTTCACTTGTTTACCGAACCGAAAACCGCGAGAGGTCTATTGCGTTACCGCTGGCATAATTTGCCGGGCGCGCGTGAGAAAGCCCGCCGTAACGGTTGGCAAGGCGCGCTGTTCCCGTGGGAAAGCGCTCGCAGCGGTGATGAGGAAACGCCTGAATTCGCGGCGATCAACATCCGTACCGGGCTGCGGCAAAAAGTGGCCTCCGCACAGGCTGAACATCACCTCGTGGCGGATGTTGCCTGGGCGGTAATCAATTACTGGCATGTCACAGGGGATCTAAACTTCATGACCCGAGAGGGCATGACGCTGCTGCTGGAAACGGCGAAGTTCTGGATTAGCAGGGCTGTCATGGTCAACGATCGTTTAGAGATCCACGATGTGATTGGCCCGGATGAATACACTGAGCATGTGAACAACAATGCGTTCACCAACTACATGGCCTGGTACAACGTAGAGCAGGCGCTGGGTTTTGCCCGTCGGTTGGGCTGTGGCGATGGCACGTTTATTCATCGCGCAGAGCATTTTTTACAGTATCTCTGGCGACCGGAAGTGCAGCCCGATGGCGTGCTTCCTCAGGATGATACCTTCCTGAACAAACCGGTTATCGATCTGTCGCAGTACAAAGCCAAAGCGGGCAAGCAGACCATTTTGCTCGATTACTCCCGTGCAGAAGTCAATGAGATGCAAATTCTTAAACAGGCTGATGTCGTGATGCTGACCTACATGTTGCCGGAGCAATTTAGCCCGCAAACCTGTCTGGCTAACCTGCGTTATTACGAGCCACGTACGATTCACGACTCCTCTTTGAGTAAGGCGATTCACGGGATTGTGGCTGCGCGTTGTGGTGATTCGGCTCAGGGATATCGGTTTTGGCGCGAAGGTTCGCTAATCGATCTCGGGGATGACCCGCACAGCTGCGATGATGGTATTCATGCGGCGGCAACGGGCGCAATCTGGTTGGGTGCTATCCAGGGATTTGCCGGAGTGAATGTTCGCCATGGGGAGTTACATCTTGCCCCTGCATTACCGGAACATTGGCAAACACTGTCTTTCCCACTGCGCTGGCAGGGTATCGATTTGCAGGTAACCATCAATGCAACTGAAATCCGCATTAACAGCGCCGAGCAGATTACTCTTTGGGTAAAAGGGGAAAAGATCTCTGTTCAGGGGGAGATAGTTATCTGCAATGACGCCATTATTTCGCCCACTTATGGGACCGCTTCCACGGAAGGGGATGATGAATGATCCTCAAACCACAGGCCATCATTTTTGATTTAGATGGCGTGATTACCGACACTGCACATCTGCATTTTCTCGCCTGGCGGCAGGTAGCCGGTGAAATAGGGATTGCGATTGACGAGGCATTTAATGACAGCCTGAAAGGGATTAGTCGCGGCGAATCGCTACAGCGTATTTTGCAATATGGCGGGAAAGCGGGGGAGTTTACACCTGAGGTTTGCGCACAATTGGCCGAGAGAAAAAACAGACTGTATGTCCATTCTTTGCGCCAGTTGACGGTGAACTCGGTATTGCCGGGAATACGTGAGCTGCTGATGACGTTGCGGGAAGAGCGGATTCCGGTGGGGCTGGCCTCTGTGTCGCTCAATGCCCCTGCGATTTTACAAGCGCTTGATCTTAAATCTTATTTTGATTTCTGTGCGGATGCCGCGCTAATTTCTCGCTCGAAACCGGATCCGGAGATTTTTCTGGCAGCCTGTGCGGGCCTTGGCGCTGACCCACAGCAGTGTATTGGCATAGAAGATGCTCAGGCGGGTATTGATGCGATCAACGCCTGCGGCATGCTCTCTGTTGGCATTGGTACGGGGCTGAACGGAGCAAGCTTGCAACTTCCTTCAACCGAATTTCTGACGTGGCCGTGCTTATCGGCTCTCTGGCAACACGACAAGTAAAGGATTCAACATGGCACAGCTTTCGTTGCAACACATTCAAAAAATTTACGACAACCAGGTACACGTCGTTAAAGACTTCAATCTGGAAATTGAAGACAAAGAGTTTATTGTTTTTGTTGGCCCTTCAGGCTGTGGGAAGTCAACGACGTTGCGCATGATCGCCGGTCTGGAGGAGATCAGCGGTGGCGATCTGCTGATTGACGGTAAACGGATGAACGATGTGCCGGCGAAATCGCGCAACATTGCGATGGTCTTTCAGAACTACGCGTTGTACCCGCACATGACAGTCTATGACAACATGGCGTTTGGCCTGAAAATGCAGAAAATTGCCCCTGCCGTGATTGAGGAACGTGTCAACTGGGCGGCGCAAATCCTTGGCCTGCGCGATTATCTGCAACGTAAACCGGGTGCGTTATCCGGTGGTCAGCGTCAACGTGTGGCACTGGGGCGTGCGATTGTTCGTGAGGCAGGGGTCTTCCTGATGGATGAACCCTTATCGAATCTCGATGCCAAACTTCGCGTACAGATGCGGGCAGAAATAAGCAAGCTGCATCAGAAACTCAATACCACCATGATATATGTTACCCACGATCAAACAGAAGCCATGACGATGGCGACGCGTATTGTGATTATGAAGGATGGTATTGTTCAGCAGGTTGGTGCGCCAAAAACAGTTTATAACCACCCAGCAAATATGTTTGTCGCAGGATTTATTGGCTCACCGGCCATGAACTTTATTCGTGGCGCGATTGACGGTGATAAGTTTGTTACTGAAACACTAAAATTAACGATTCCAGAAAATAAATTAGCACAATTAAAAACGCAGGGTTATGAACATCAGGCGATCACGCTGGGTATTCGCCCTGAGGATATCCATCCGCAGCTTAATAATGAAAATAGTGTATCAGCAAAAATTAGCGTTGCAGAACTCACTGGCGCTGAATTTATGCTTTATACCATTGTTGGGGGGCATGAGTTGGTGGTCCGTGCCGGTGCAGTGAATGATTATCACGCAGGAGAAAATATCACTATTCATTTTGATATGGCGAAATGCCATTTCTTTGATGCTGAAACTGAAGTTGCTATTCAATAAAATTTCGGGGGGGATCCCCCCCCAAGCCTTGGGGCATTTTGCGAGTATATTAACAAGGAATAATAATGAAAACCCTACTGTCCGCGACTGCGCTGATTATGAGCGCAGGAATGGCCTGCGCGCAGGCTGCTGAAAAGAATGACTGGCACTTTAATATCGGTGCTATGTACGAAATAGAAAACGTTGAAGGTCAGGGCGAAGATATGGATGGACTGGCTGAGCCGTCCGTCTATTTTAATGCGTCCAATGGGCCGTGGAAAATATCGCTGGCCTATTACCAGGAAGGACCGGTTGATTACAGCGAGGGCAAGCGCGGTACATGGTTTGACCGCCCTGAACTGGAAGTCCGCTATCAATTCCTTGAAAGCGAAAATGTTAATTTCGGTCTGACCGGTGGCTTCCGTAATTACGGTTATCACTATGTCAATGAACCCGGAAAAGACACTGCTAATATGCAGCGCTGGAAAGTGCAGCCAGATTGGGATGTTAAACTTACTGATGACCTGCGCTTTAGCGGCTGGTTTGCGATGTATCAATTCGTTAATAATTTGAGCACCACCGGCTACTCTGATAGCCGCGTCGAAAGTGAGAGCGGGTTGAATTATACGTTTAACGAAACAGTAGGATTAACGGTCAACTATTACCTTGAACGCGGCTTTAATCTGGCGGACTCGCGTAATAATGGTGAGTTCTCAACCCAGGAAATTCGGGCTTATCTGCCTCTGTCCTTCGGCAATACAACCCTGACGCCGTATACCCGTATCGGGCTTGATCGCTGGTCAAACTGGGACTGGCAGGATGATCCTGAACGCGAAGGCCATGATTTCAATCGCCTCGGTTTATTGTATGCGTATGATTTCCAGAACGGTTTATCAATGTCTCTGGAGTATGCTTATGAATGGGAAGATCATGACGAAGGTGAAAGCGACAGGTTCCATTATGCTGGCATAGGCGTGAACTACGCATTCTAAAAATGAACAGGGGCATTATTATGCCCCTGTTTTTACACCAGTGAGTCCGCCAATGATATTTGCGTGCTCACCGTGATATTCTGTAACCCTTTTTCACCTGCAATCAGATTAAATAATAAATTACAACTTTGTTCACCCAACTGCTGAGTAGGTACATCAATTCCACCAGGAACTGGTGTGAGCATAAAAGAAAGTAGCTCATTACTATAGCCTACAACGGCAAGTTGCTTTGGAATGGAAATATTTTTCTCGGCCGCTACGCGATATAAACTCATTAACTTCAAGCTGTCTGTCGCAAATACGGCATCGGGTAACGGTTGCTGACTAAGTAATTTTCGAGAAGCAAGTAGGGCGGTTTCATGAGTATACCCCCCGTCAATAACCCACTCATCGCGCATTTTAATGTTATGTGCCTGAAGGCTGGCTTTATAACCGTTAACGCGATCGATAGAAACATGAACGTCAAGCGGTGCATGCAAACAGGCAATATTACGGTGGCCACTCTCAATCAGCGCATTTGTCAGCGTAATACTGTCGCGATAATTATCGGTGTCTACAGAATAGACATTAGTGTAGTCACCTTCAACCTTCCCGATAACCACAACCGGGACGTTGTATTTATCCAACCGAGCAAAAAATGATTCATCGGCAGGAGAGCTCAGCATAATGATCCCTTTGATCAACTTCTGCTTAATTTTGCTCTCACATTTTTGTAAATCATCTTCGGTGCTTCGCGACGTCTGCAATATGACATCAAAACCGACTTCTTCAGCCTTGGCAGTAATTGCATGCAATACTTCAGAGAAAAACGGATTACCGGCAGTTGTTTTTGCAGAACGGGTGGATATCACCATTATTGCATCAAACCCGGAAGAGGTAAGCGCGCGAGCAAGTTTATTCGGCTGATACTGTAACTCATCAATTGCGCGCAGCACCTTTTCAAGCGCCTCCGGCGAGATGTTGGTTTGCTTATTAAGCACGCGCGATACCGTGGATTTTGATACACCAGCGGCTCGTGCAATATCATAAATGGTAGGAGACATAGATCCCAAGCTCCGTCCGAGAGTCAATGGCGGACATATTATGGAGTTAAGTGGCGAATGACAACAATCTCGGAATGCGGGTAGGAAAATCAAAAGGCTAACCGCACTATGTGCGTGCTGAGGAACAATCGTCCACGGGTGCGGACGGTGATAATGCGGTCGCAATATTTTCTTAAGAACTGGCGTATAGTGTAGGGGTTAAATCCAACTATCAGTCAGGAAGATATTATGTTGAAGAAAAGCGTATTAGCGTTGGCACTGGTTATTGGCATGCCGGTTTATGCTGCCGAGCACTGGATTGATGTTCGCGTTCCTGAACAGTACCAACAACAGCATATTCAGGGGGCTGTCAACATCCCGTTAAAAGAGATCAAGGCGCGTATCGTAACTGAAGTTCCAGATAAGAACGATACCGTGAAGCTCTATTGCAACTCCGGGCGTCAATCAGGGCAGGCGAAAGATATGCTGACTGAAATGGGCTACACGCAGGTGACCAACGAAGGTGGCATCAATCAGATAGCGCTTCCTAAAGTAGAGAATAAATAAACTGCTCGCATTCATTCTGCTACAGGCGGTAAGAATAATGCCGCCTGATACAGCTCAGGTAGTTGATAAGTAAGAATTGACCCCTATCTTTACTTCCTGTTTGTTATAATTTCTTCGGTTCCTTCAGCAAAACGGGATGGCGATGAAGCGACTTAAAAATGAATTCAATTCGCTGGTTAATCGCGGCGTAGACCGGCATTTACGCCTGGCTGTCACCGGACTTAGCCGGAGCGGTAAAACGGCGTTTATCACCGCAATGGTAAATCAGTTACTCAATATTCATGCCGGTGCGCGTTTGCCGTTGCTCAGTTGCGTGCGCGAAGAGCGTCTGCTTGGCGTGAAACGGGTTCCACAACGCGACTTTGGTATTCCGCGCTTTACCTATGATGAAGGACTGGCGCAGCTGTATGGCTCTCCGCCGACCTGGCCGACACCAACGCGCGGTGTCAGTGAAATTCGTCTGGCGCTGCGTTACAAGTCTAATGACTCATTACTGCGCCACTTTAAAGACACCTCCACGCTGTACCTGGAAATCGTCGATTATCCGGGGGAGTGGCTGCTCGATTTACCGATGCTGGCCCAGGATTATTTGAGCTGGTCGCGGCAAATGACCGGATTATTACAGGGTCAGCGTGGCGAATGGTCGGCAAAATGGCGGCAGTTAAGCCACGGGCTCGATCCACTGGCACCTGCTGACGAAAACCGTCTGGCGGAAATCGCTGCTGCCTGGACGGAGTATCTGCATCAATGCAAGCAGCAGGGACTGCACTTTATTCAGCCGGGCCGTTTTGTTCTGCCAGGAGATATGGCGGGCGCGCCTGCGTTGCAATTCTTCCCGTGGCCGGACGTTGATGCCTGGGGAGAATCGAAGCTGGCGCAGGCAGATAAACACACCAATGCGGGCATGCTGCGCGACAGGTTTAATTACTACTGTGAAAAAGTCGTAAAGGGATTTTATAAGAATCACTTCCTGCGCTTTGATCGTCAGATTGTGCTGGTCGATTGCCTGCAACCGCTCAACAGCGGGCCACAGGCGTTTAACGACATGCGTCTGGCGCTGACCCAACTGATGCAAAGTTTCCATTATGGACAGCGCACGCTGTTTCGTCGGCTGTTTTCTCCGGTGATCGACAAACTGCTGTTTGCCGCCACCAAAGCCGACCACGTCACCGTCGATCAGCACGCCAATATGGTGTCGCTATTGCAGCAGTTAATTCAGGATGCCTGGCAAAACGCTGCGTTCGAAGGTATCAGCATGGATTGTCTGGGGCTGGCATCGGTGCAGGCAACCACCAGCGGCCTGATCGATGTGAAAGGTGAAAAGATCCCCGCGCTGCGTGGTAATCGTCTGAGCGATGGCGAACCGCTAACCGTTTATCCGGGGGAAGTGCCCGCGCGTTTACCTGGACAGGCATTTTGGGACAACCAGGGCTTTCAGTTTGAGGCGTTTCGCCCGCAGGTGATGGATGTCGATAAGCCCTTACCGCATATCCGTCTTGATGCCGCGCTGGAGTTTTTGATAGGAGATAAATTGCGATGAGCGAGCCGTTAAAACCGCGTATCGATTTCTCAGGTCCGTTGGACGTGGAACAAAACACGGCGTTTAAAGCGCAGCAGATGTTCAATGAGACAGAGGCGCAGACTTTTTCTCCGGCGACAGTGGATGAACCACTGGAAGACGAAGGTCAGGCAGAAGCCGTTATTGATGCGGCCCTTCGCCCTAAACGCAGTCTGTGGCGTAAGATGGTGATGGGTGGCCTGGCGCTGTTTGGCGTGAGCGTTGTCGCTCAGGGTGTGCAGTGGACTATGAATGCCTGGCAGACTCAGGACTGGGTCGCGCTGGGAGGATGTGCCGCAGGCGCATTGATTATCGGTGCAGGGGTTGGATCGGTGGCGACCGAATGGCGTCGGCTATGGCGATTGCGTCAGCGCGCGCACGAACGTGATGAAGCGCGAGATCTACTCCACAGCCATGGAACCGGAAAAGGTCGTGCATTCTGTGAAAAGCTGGCGCAGCAGGCGGGCATCGATCAGTCTCATCCGGCATTGCAGCGCTGGTATGCCTCAATTCATGAAACGCAGAACGATCGCGAAATGGTCAGTCTATACGCCCATCTGGTGCAGCCGGTGCTGGATGCGCAAGCCCGGCGTGAGATTAGCCGTTCAGCGGCAGAGTCCACGCTGATGATTGCCGTCAGCCCGCTGGCGCTGGTGGATATGGCGTTTATCGCCTGGCGCAATCTGCGGCTGATTAATCGTATTGCTTCGCTGTATGGCATTGAGCTGGGTTATTACAGCCGCCTGCGTTTGTTCCGTCTGGTGCTGTTGAATATCGCTTTTGCCGGGGCCAGTGAACTGGTGCGGGAAGTAGGGATGGACTGGATGTCGCAGGATTTAGCCGCCCGCTTATCGACACGTGCAGCTCAGGGCATTGGCGCGGGGTTATTAACGGCGCGTCTGGGGATCAAAGCCATGGAACTATGCCGACCGCTACCGTGGATTGATGATGATAAGCCTCGGCTGGGTGATTTCCGCCGCCAACTGATTGGTCAGGTGAAAGAGACCTTACAAAAGAATAAATCTCCGCGCGAAAGTTAGCTATAAACAGGCGCCGATCGTTTAACTTTACGCCCCGGCGCCCAATTTTCCAGCTCGCTGTCAATATTTGTTGACAGAGTTCTTCCTGCAAACCAAATACTGGCTTATCATTTAACACATAATCCCTTGTCCAGGTGAAGGTTCCTATGCGTTTGGAAGTCTTTTGTGAAGACCGTCTTGGTCTGACCCGCGAACTGCTCGATTTACTGGTGCTGAGAAGCATTGATTTACGCGGTATCGAGATTGACCCCATCGGGCGAATTTACCTTAATTTTGCGGAGCTGGAGTTCACCAACTTCAGCAGTCTGATGGCTGAAATCCGCCGTATTTCAGGGGTTACGGATGTGCGTACCGTACCCTGGATGCCTTCCGAACGTGAACATCTGGCGCTTAGTGCGCTGCTTGAAGCGTTGCCAGAACCGGTCCTTTCTCTGGATATGAAAAGCAAAGTCGAGATGGCGAACCCTGCGAGCTGTCAGCTTTTCGCGCATACTCAGGATCGGATGCGCAATCATACCGCCGCCCAGTTAATCAATGGGTTTAACTTCCAGCGCTGGCTGGAAAGCAATCCGCAGGATTCCCAGAGCGAACATGTCGTAATTAACGGACAGAATTTCCTGATGGAAATTACGCCTGTCCATTTGCAGGGCGAAAATCAGGAGCAGATGCTGACCGGTGCGGTGGTGATGTTGCGCTCCACTATCCGAATGGGACGCCAGCTGCAAAATATGACTACGCAGGATCTCAGCGCGTTTAGCCAGATTATTGCCGTCAGCGCCAAAATGAAACACGTGGTGGAACAGGCGCGCAAGCTGGCGACGTTGAGCGCGCCGCTGCTGATTACCGGTAATACCGGCACCGGCAAAGATCTCTTTGCTCATGCCTGCCACCTGGCAAGTCCGCGTGCGTCAAAACCGTATCTGGCGCTGAACTGCGCGTCAATTCCTGAAGATGCGGTTGAAAGCGAGCTGTTTGGCCATGCGCCGGAAGGTAAAAAAGGCTTCTTTGAGCAGGCGAATGGCGGTTCGGTTCTGTTAGATGAAATTGGCGAAATGTCGCCACGTATGCAGACCAAATTGCTGCGTTTTCTCAATGACGGCACATTCCGTCGCGTGGGAGAAGATCACGAAGTTCATGTTGATGTTCGCGTGATTTGCGCAACGCAAAAGAACCTTGTGGAACTGGTGCAGAAAGGACTTTTCCGTGAAGACCTCTATTATCGTCTTAATGTACTAACGCTAAACCTGCCGCCGCTGCGCGATTGCCCACAAGATATTATGCCGCTTACCGAACTGTTTGTGGCGCGTTTTGCCGACGAGCAGGGCGTGCCGCGTCCGAAACTGTCTGCAGATCTCAGCACGGTACTAACTCGTTATGGTTGGCCGGGCAACGTGCGTCAGCTTAAAAATGCGATCTACCGGGCGCTGACCCAGCTAGAAGGCTATGAGCTACGACCACAGGATATTTTGCTGCCGGATTACGATGCGGCAACGGTTGCTGTCGGAGAAGAGGTGATGGAAGGGTCGCTGGATGAAATCACCAGCCGCTTTGAACGCTCCGTGTTGACGCAGCTGTATATGAATTATCCCAGCACGCGCAAGCTGGCCAAGCGCCTCGGCGTTTCGCATACTGCGATTGCTAACAAATTGCGTGAGTATGGACTGAGCCAGCAGAAAAAAAGCGAAGAGTAATGCCGTAAATGAAAATGCCTCCATGCGGAGGCATTTTTGTATGCAGACGCAGCTTACGCTTTCAGTACGTCCAGCGCAGCAGTGTAGTCTGGTTCGTTGGTGATTTCATTGACCAGCTGGCTGAAAACAACGTTATCATTTTCGTCAATAACGACCACGGCACGTGCGGCCAGGCCTTTCAGCGGGCCTTCAGCGATTTCAACACCGTAGTTTTTCAGGAATTCTGCGTTGCGCAGGGTGGACAGCGTGATAACGTTGCTCAGACCTTCCGCGCCGCAAAAACGAGAGTGGGCGAATGGCAGGTCGGCTGAGATGCACAGTACGACGGTATTGTCGATTTCTGTCGCCAGTTGGTTAAACTTACGTACCGATGCCGCGCAAACGCCGGTATCGATGCTTGGGAAAATATTCAGCACTTTGCGCTTGCCTGCGAACTGGCCCAGCGTAACGTCAGACAGGTCTTTAGCCACAAGGGTAAAAGCCTGAGCTTTGCTTCCAGCCTGAGGAATAGAGCCGGCAACTGCAACCGGGTTGCCCTGGAAATGAACGGTTTGTGACATGGTTATCTTCCTGTTTACATATAGTTAACGTCGAGGCTAGTTTATGCCATCAGCAGTTAACACGGCAAACGCTATTTGCGGATATCCGCTTCAGGGACTGCATTAAGGAAAACAAATGAGAACAGTTAAGGTATATGAGGAAGCTTGGCCGCTGCACACTCCCTTTGTCATTGCCCGTGGGAGCCGGACCGAAGCGCATGTGGTGGTTGTCGAAGTGGAAGAAAACGGCGTCACAGGTATTGGCGAGTGCACACCGTACCCGCGCTACGGTGAAAGCGATGCCTCAGTGCTGGCGCAAATTATGAGCATTGCGCCACAACTGGAAAACGGAATGACGCGTGAAGAGCTGCAAAAGCAGCTGCCAGCGGGGGCAGCGCGTAATGCCGTGGATTGCGCGTTGTGGGATCTAAGCGCGCGTCAACAGCAGCAGTCGCTGGCGGAATTAGTGGGAAGTGAACTGGCGGAAGTGGTGACTACGGCGCAAACCGTAGTGATTGGCTCGCCGGAACAAATGGCTGCGAGCGCGGCTGCGCTGTGGGAAAATGGCGCGAAATTGCTGAAAGTTAAACTGGATGCTCGCTTGATTTGTGAGCGAATGGTTGCCATTCGTGCGGCTGTTCCTGACGCCACGATTATTGTCGACGCCAACGAATCCTGGCGGGCAGAAGGCCTTGCGGCACGCTGTCAGCTGCTGGCTGATTTAGGGGTTGCGATGCTGGAGCAGCCGCTGCCGGCGCAGGATGATGCCGCGCTGGAGAATTTTGTACATCCGCTACCCATCTGCGCAGATGAAAGCTGCCACACCCGTAGCAGTCTGAAAGCGCTGCACGGACGCTATGAAATGGTCAATATCAAACTGGACAAAACAGGCGGTCTGACGGAAGCGCTCGCGCTGGCAACCGAAGCACGCGAGCAGGGATTTGCGCTGATGCTGGGCTGCATGCTGTGTACCTCCCGGGCGATCGGCGCGGCGTTACCCCTTACGCCACTGGTTAGCTTTGCGGATCTTGATGGCCCAACGTGGCTTGCCACCGATGCGGCGCCAGCCCTGCATTTTACGACCGGGCAGCTCCATCTCTAGGGTGCCAGCGCAGGAGATTGGACATGGCTAGCAGGTATTTTTCGCTCGCTTCATCCGATGAAATGGGCGGAAATTCGGCTGTTATACAATGTAAGTTTAGGTCTGCGCACCAGCTACCAAAAGAGCCGGGCGTTTCATAACCTACACTGGTGACCAGAGGCAATTCAAACGATTGTGCCAGCCACGCGCCCAGCTCGCTGCTTCTGGGATCTTCAATACAGGCCAGTGGATCGTGAAAAGAGACTACCCAGGCGGGATGAATTCGGTGAATAAGCTGACACAATGCCTGGGTTTCTGGTTCCGAGCCCGGATGATCGCCAGTCAACAACACCACATCACGCTCTTCTGCGCTACTGTTCCAGCGATACACCGTTTCGCCTGCTTTCCAGTTTGCGGCGGGAAAGTTACGGTTAAGATCGACGCCGTTCGCATTTGCGCGCAGCCCAAGCTGGCAACCGTCAGGGTTTACGGCTAGCACCACATGATGGCGACGCAGGGAAGGGTTAAGCGTACGCAATGCGCAGGAAAGGGTAACGACCGAGGAGTTTTCGTCGCCGTGCGTTCCCGCCAGTATCAGGCCGCTTTCACGATCGGCTGCCAGTGCAGGAAACCAGATTAGCGGTGCGCCTAACAATGAACGTCCGTAATGTTCGGTTCCAGGTGGGAATGCGCCGCGCTCGGCACGGGGACGGGTAACGGTCATAGTCATCTCTGAATGCTTGGATTGTTACTCGCAGTGTTGTGCAAAATGTATGGATAATCAAATCGTTTTCACACACTTATCTTTTCAGGTGTAATATCACTTTCTTGTCGGAAGTTAATTGCATTTCCTGCTGGCGATACAAATAATTACACATTCACTTAGTAGCCGGAATCGAGGGTATCTTATGCAGCATTCTGTTTCAGTAACCTGTTGTGCGTTGTTGGTTAGCAGCATTTCTTTATCCTGGGCTGCTGATGTTCCCAGCGGAACGGTACTGGCAGAGAAACAAGAACTGGTGCGTCATATAAAAGACGAACCGGCGTCGCTTGATCCGGCAAAGGCCGTCGGGCTCCCTGAGATTCAGGTAATTCGTGATTTATTTGAAGGGCTGGTCAACCAGAATGAGAAGGGTGAGATCGTACCTGGCGTCGCTACCCAGTGGAAGAGTAACGATAACCGCATCTGGACGTTTACGCTGCGCGACAATGCGCAATGGGCGGATGGTACGCCCGTAACGGCGCAGGATTTTGTCTACAGCTGGCAGCGTCTGGTTGATCCAAAAACGCTGTCGCCGTTTGCCTGGTTTGCAGCGCTGGCGGGCATTAATAATGCTCAGGCTATTATCGATGGTAAAGCCACGCCTGATAAACTTGGCGTTAGCGCTGTCGATGCACGGACATTGAAAGTTCAACTGGATAAACCGCTGCCCTGGTTTGCCAATCTGACGGCGAGTTTTGCATTTTATCCGGTACAAAAAGCCAACGTTGAGAGCGGCAAAGAGTGGACCAAACCGGGTAACCTGATTGGTAACGGCGCCTATGTGCTAAAAAATCGCGTCGTGAACGAAAAACTGGAAGTTGTCCCGAACACGCATTATTGGGACAACGCCAAAACAGTGCTGCAAAAAGTCACATTCCTGCCAATTAACCAGGAATCGGCAGCGACCAAGCGCTATCTTGCTGGTGATATTGATATCACGGAATCCTTCCCGAAAAATATGTACCAGAAACTGTTGAAGGATATCCCGGGTCAGGTTTACACCCCGCCGCAGCTTGGTACTTATTATTATGCCTTTAATACACAGAAGGGACCGACTGCCGATTCACGCGTGCGTCTGGCGCTCAGCATGACTATCGACCGTCGCCTGATGGCGGAGAAGGTGCTGGGTACCGGTGAGAAGCCTGCATGGCATTTTACGCCGGATGTAACGGCAGGATTTGTGCCGGAACCTTCACCGTTTGAGCAAATGAGTCAGGAAGAATTGAATGCGCAGGCGAAAACGCTGCTGCGTGCGGCGGGTTATGGCCCACAGAAACCGCTTAAATTGACGCTGCTGTACAACACCTCAGAAAATCATCAGAAGATTGCTATCGCAGTGGCTTCTATGTGGAAGAAAAACCTCGGTGTTGACGTGAAACTGCAGAACCAGGAATGGAAAACGTATATCGACAGCCGTAATACCGGTAATTTTGATGTGATCCGTGCCTCCTGGGTGGGCGACTACAATGAGCCTTCTACGTTCCTGTCATTATTAACATCGACCCATACGGGCAATATCTCCCGCTTTAATAATCCGGCATACGATAAAGTGTTGACCCAGGCTACTCTGGAGAATACAGAAAAAGCGCGCAATGCTGATTATAACGCTGCGGAGAAGATTCTGATGGAACAGGCACCTATTGCGCCGATCTATCAGTACACTAATGGGCGTTTAATTAAACCATGGCTGAAAGGGTATCCGATTACTAACCCTGAAGATGTGGCCTATAGCCGCACAATGTATATCGTTAAGCACTGACAGAGATAATGGCTGGTGTGATTTTGCATCAGCCATTCTACGTTTCCGGCGGTTGATGCTCACGGCAAATCAGCAACGAATCTTCTTCACTTAATCTCTCTTTCGTCAGATTACAAAATCCCTGACCATCAATTTTTTGGTGGAACCGACAGCTATGGCAAAGACCAAAGCCAGGCACATTGTTGGTCCTCTGGATCCCGCGTAACAGTTCTAACAGCAGCTCTCTGAGTACGCTCGCCCGTTCACCCATTGCCGATTCACCCTCCACTAAAAACGTGGGGGGCAGCAGGGCTTCCAGTAAGGTATTGGCCGACTCACTTAAGTGGAGATGGACGCTACGTTTATCGCGGTCATCCGGCTTGCGAACAATCAACCCTTTGTTTTCCAACAGCTTCAGCGATTGCGACACGGTACCTTTGGTGAGACCAAGGTAGTCTGTCACGCCAAGCGGCGTATTGGAATAACGGTTACAACGGGCCAGATACATTAACGCACTAAGTTGTACTGGCTGAAGATCCACCAGTAAAGGATGCTGGCGAAACCACATCCGTGTCAGGCTGGAAAGCCGGTCAAGTACGTCGAAAAGTGACATGTCGGGCATAACAAATCCTCCTCGGCATATAGTATCGATTAAAAACTATATTGACAAAGAATAAAAGCAACGTACTATAAATTATAGTATCGAATCGATACTATAATTTATAGGAGATGTATCATGACTAAAGCTCGTTTCTATCATGCAGGTTGCCCGGTTTGTGTTTCCGCAGAACAAACTCTTCTGCAGCACTTGTCTGCGGATGTTGAAATCGATGTGGTTCATCTGGGAGAGCATCCTGATCGGGTTGCCGAGGCTGAAGTGGCTGGCGTGAAATCTGTTCCGGCGCTGGTGATTGACGGCAATGTGCTGCATATTAATTTTGGCGCTCCCATTGAAGCGTTGAAATAGCTGGATAGTTCGGGAAGTTGCGTTGGTGATTTCCCGAATATACAAGACGTTGGGGAAGGTAACGCGATGAACACGACCGAAGAGTATCACCCGATAGATTGCGATCTTCATGATTATCTGGAAATCGCCTGCATGTACCACTATTGGTTGCGCATTGAACTAACGGATGGCACATGTTTTGATGCTAAAGCGTTGACGACGTGTACCACCGTGGAAAAAGAAGAATTTCTGGTAGTGGGGCAATCTGAAAATCAGCAAAAAATCCGTCTGGATTGTCTGTCAGCTATCACCGCGCTGACGCCAGGAGCGACGTTTAGCACAGTAAGTTTTCAGAGAGCCTGCCGCGGTTAGACGGTATAAATCCGAATGTCGTGCGCCTGGAATGCTGTGGCGTACTCTTTGCTGATGTTGTCCTCTACAACAATTACATCAATATTGCTGCTTTCGGTAACGACATATCGGGCGATGGCTGGGATTTTTTCAGCGGTTAGCGCGACGATAGTTTCATTACATTGTTTGATCACCGCTTTTTTGAACTCACAATCCGCGTAATCAAACCCCGTTAAGCCGGATTCAGGCGACATCGCACAGCCGCCAATAAATCCCTGATCGAATAAAATGTCCTGCACTTGTGCGATGGCGGAAGCTCCCACACACCCGCCTGAAGATCTATGTACCGCGCCGCCCAGCATAATGACCTCAAACAGCGGTTTTTTTAGCAAAACGGCGGCAATCTCCGGTGAATTTGTCACCACGGTTAACGCCAGTTCGGCGGGCAGAGCTTCTGCCATCGCCAGATTGGTGCTACCCGTGTCGATAAAAATACAGCTTCCGGATTTGACCAGTCTGGCACATCGCTGCGCGATGTTGCTCTTTTTGGCCACATTAATACCCTTGCGCACGGCAATGTCTTCGGATTCAGGGAGTGCAATTACCGCGCCACCATAGACCTTCTTGCATACGCCATCTTTGCTCAATTCATGCAAGTCACGACGAATTGTATGTTCAGAAACGCCTAATCGGTTCGCGAGATCAGAACAAATGACTCTGCCGTTTTCTTGCAGGATCTGATAGATAAGCGCCTGGCGCTGTTCCGGAAATGCGGCGTAATCGAGCATAGATACTCCAGGTAAAATAAACATCGAGCAATAAAGTGCATGATCGTGCATTATGATTAACGATGTCAACATCCCTTACAGGGATCGTACTATTCTGGATACAACGGGAAGAGGTTCGCTATGAAGATTGCGCATATGGCGTTATGGACACAGGATCTCGAGCAGCAAGCTCGCTTCTGGGTTTCATTTTTTGACGGTAAGATCAACGAGAAATACTGCAGTAAAACCAACCCTGGGTTTGAATCTTATTTTGTCAAAATTGGCGAGGATATTGCAATTGAGTTAATGACCAAACCGGGTCTTGTCGGGCAGCAACCTGACAATAATCGTTGCGGATGGGTACACCTCGCCATTTCTGTTGGCGGCAATGAAAATGTTGATGCCGTTGCAATGCAAGCGCAGGAACAGGGGATATTAGTCTCAGGTCCGCGCACTACGGGCGATGGTTATTACGAAGCGGTGATACGCGATCCGGACGGTAACCTGATTGAAATTGTGGCGTAGGGCTTAAAGCAAGCGCCATGGGATAAATCGTACGCTTATTATTAATGAACATGATTCATAAGTTTGTCCTTCTTTCCACCTCTAATCACCAGCCTGTCGAGTCTCTATAATTTTTATAGTTTTCAGCATCCGGTGGCGCATGCCGCCACCGTTTTGGAGAATCGAAATGCAAAATCAACTGAATACCGCGCCCAGCGCCAGCGCGGAGATTATGAATCAACAATTTGATGGTAACAGCGTCTTTCCGCGAGGCGAGAAAAATGAAGCTTATGCGAAGTATTTCACTGGTGATAGCTATCTGACCATGCTTTCCATGGAAGGTGTGGTAATTGGCAATGTCGCATTTGAACCGGGTTGTCGTAACTTCTGGCATGTTCATCATGTGGGCGGACAAATATTGCTGGTGACCGGGGGCAGAGGCTGGTATCAGGAATGGAATCAACCGGCGTGCGAGCTGGAAACCGGTGATGTCGTGCATATTCCTGCGGGAATGAAACATTGGCATGGCGCTGCACGTGATAGTTGGTTTGCCCATATCGCCGTGGAAATCCCGGCCCCTGGCGCGTCGAACGAATGGCTGGAACCGGTTAGCGACGCTGAGTACAACCTGCTGCCCTGAACTATTCTGGTTCTGGTAACACCTAATCCCTGAGGAGATCTCAATGGTCATGAACGTGAAGGGTTATGCTGCTCTGGCAGTGAAAGAAGATTTAGTCCCCCATAGTTTTGTTCGTCGTGACCCGCGTGAAGATGATGTGGTTATCGATATTTTATACAGCGGTGTTTGCCACTCGGATATCCACAACGCCTACAACGATTGGGGCGGTGCTAAATATCCGATGGTACCAGGGCATGAAATCATTGGCCGCGTGGTGCATGTTGGTAAATCGGTAACGAAATTCAACGTGGGCGATCTCGCAGGGGTAGGCTGCATGGTTGATTCATGTCAACACTGTAGCGCCTGTGAACAAGGGCTGGAACAATATTGCGAAGAAGGCAACACGCTAACGTATAACGATATCGACCGTCATGACGGTCTGCCCACTTTCGGCGGTTATTCTGACAAAATTGTCGTTACTGAAAAGTTTGTGGTGAAGGTTCCTGAAGGGATCGATTTACGCGGTGCGGCACCGCTGCTCTGCGCCGGGATCACGACATGGTCGCCTCTGCGCCACTGGCAGGTAGGCGAGGGCAGTAAAGTCGCGGTTGTCGGTCTGGGTGGACTTGGGCATATGGCAATCAAACTTGCAAATGCACTGGGCGCGGAAGTTACGCTGTTTACGCGTTCACCGGGCAAAGAAGCTGATGCCAGACGTTTGGGTGCCAGTCATGTTGTGCTTTCCACTGACAGTGAGCAGATGAAAGCGACAGCGAATCAGTTTGATCTGATTATCGATACTGTGCCCTACGTTCATGACCTGAACCCGTATATCCCAACCCTGGCACTAAGCGGTACGCTGGTGCTGGTTGGTTATCTCGGTGCGTTGGATCCGTTTCTGAATACGGTTCCCCTGATCCTTGGACGTAGGTCTGTGGCGGGTTCAGTTATTGGCGGTATTGCCGAAACGCAAGAGATGCTCGATTTTTGCGGTCAGCATGGTATTACCGCCGATGTCGAAGTGATCAATATTCAGGATATTAATCATGCCTGGCAGCGGATGTTGAAAAGCGATGTGAAATACCGCTTTGTAATTGATATTGCCTCATTGAAATAAGTACAAAAAAGACGCGGACTTCCGCGTCTTTTTTTTGTTAGTGTGTCGACGGCGATGCTTCAGGATTATCCATATACAGCGTCTGGCTGGGGAACGCAAAGTCGGCGCCATTTGCCTGGACTATCGTGATAATCTTTAAATAAACGTCTTGCTGTACCGCGAGCCATTCCTTCCAGACGGTGGTTTTCGTGAAGCAATACACCATGATATTCAACGATGAATCGGCAAATTCATTAAAATAGACCAACAGAGTTTGTTTCTGGTCTATTCCTGGATGGTTTTGCAGCATTTCTCTGACCGACTCGACAACAGCACCGACTTTATCGGCATCCTCATATCGTAACCCGATCACCGTTTTAATACGCCGGTTGGTCATGCGCCCTGGATTTTCTACGCTGATGGAGGAGAAAATCGAGTTTGGCACATACAACGGACGATGGTCGAAGGTGTTTATTTTAGTCATTCGCCAGCCAATTTCGGCCACAGTGCCTTCAATATTGCGGTCCGGGGAGCGGATCCAGTCGCCGATGCTAAACGGTCTGTCGAAATAGAGCATAATGCCTGAGAAGAAGTTGCTCAGAATATCTTTCCCCGCCATACCCACAGCGATACCGCCGATGCCGCCAAAGGTTAACAGGCCGGATAAGCTCATACCGAAGTGTTCGCCATACAGTAAAATGATGGCAACCACGATGGTAATCTTGATGATACGCGACAGGATCCTCGCGCTGGTGATATCTCTACCTTTATTAATCTGCGTCTTTTCAAACTGATTAATCACCAGAAAAAGTTTGATGGTCAGGATTAACGCAATCAATGAGGTGCAGATAAAGTCGACCACGCTGGGGGAGATAAATTTCAGGCTGTAACTTTCGATAACGTTATTAGCAATGCTGCCAAACGTCCCAATGATAATGGCATAGACAAAAAATTGTGCGGCATGAAATATGAATCCTTTGCAGCGACGCTCTTCACGATGATACCAGACGCTCATCAGGACCAGCGCGGCACAGCAACTGAGAATTACCGTCAAATTAAACGCATTATTCATAAACAGTTCAGCGATCATGATTCTTCCTGGCAACTCCATGTTATCTAAATATCATCTGACATCTTAATCCCCGGATATTTTACTCAGTTAGGGTGGTCAGATCATTAATCAAAAGGAGAGATAAATAATGCAATCAGCGTTATTTTCAGCGAAATAATGCTGACGTCAACCCTGTATGCGGTTTATGTAGCAGACAGTCAGTTGATGTCATGGTATTGTTAGCGCAAAGTAACAAGGTTTTCATCTGCAAAAGGACAGTACTATGATCATGGCTAAGCTGAAAACAGCGAAGGGACGGAAGTTTCTGTTGTGCCTGCTTGGAGTGTTTATTATCGCAGCGTCGGTCGTGACGCGCGCGACGATCGGCGGCGTTATTGAACAGTATGACATTCCGCTATCCGACTGGACCGCTTCAATGTATGCCATTCAATCTGCAATGATTTGTGTCTACAGCATGGTGTTTACGATTCTGTTGGCTATCCCGCTTGGTATCTATTTCCTCGGCGGCGAGGAGCAACACTAGGCGTTTAAAATGCCGGATGATATCGCCATCCGGCATTTTATTATGTGGTTAATCGTCTTCTTCGTCGTCCAGTTCAACTGGCGTCTGATATTCATCTGGCTTGATGACCAGCAGGTCACAGCGTAGATGATCGATAACCTGTTCCGCGGTATTACCAAGGAACGCGGCAGAAATACCGGTACGTCCGACGGTCCCCAATACCACAATACCTGCCTGTAGGTGCTCGGCTAAATCAGGAATGACCTCTTCAGGTAAGCCTTTTTCAACGTGCGTCACTTTCTCATCAATACTGAATTTCTGGCGTAGCGCCTTCATGGCCAGCAGATGCTGTCCACGGATTGCGTCGTTATAAACGCTGGGATCAAATTCAGGCAGTTCAATCGCGATGTTGATTGGCGTAACAGGGTAGGCGCCTACCAGATGCACTTCGGTATGGTTAACCTGTTCTGCAAGCTGTAGCGTCTCTTTGACCAGTTTTTCATTGAGCGCGTTGTGATAAGCCTCTTCACTGGCGAGGTTTACTGCAACCAGTGCTTTACCCCCTTCAGGCCATGGCTGGTCTTTCACCATCCATACCGGACTTGGACATTTACGCAATAAATGCCAGTCGGTTGGCGTAAATATTACGGCTTCGAGGCGGTCGTGTTGGTGCGCCATCTTGAGGACCAGGTCATGCTTGGCGCTGATGACTTCCTGAATGATGGCTTCAAAGGGTCGGTTATGCCAGACCACTTTAATCTCCAGAGGGATCCCTGCTTCGATATAGTATTTCGCTTGTTCACGTATCCATGCAGTTCGCTGGCTGATAACCCCCTGACGCATTGCCGTACGCTCATCGGGCGACAGCAGGGTAGTCATCTCATAGGAAAAGTCATAGATCGGCAAAAAGGCTTTAATTTTGCCACCAATCCGTTGATGCAAATAAACAGCTCGCCGTAATGCTGGTTGATCGTCCTGGTTCGGGTCGATGACGACCAGCATATTTTTATACATAGCCATACAGGGTCTCCTTACAACTGTCATCGCAGTTTGTAACTAAAAGAGTAACCCAATAATGTGGTTTGAAACAGGGAATAACCTCCTGCCAGATCAATAAATCGGGATAATTTAGCGATTTGACAGAAGGATAACAGAGATGCTTGCGGAAAGATTACGCTACGTTACGCGTATGGCCAGCAAGAACCGCCAGCGCGTCGCTATTCTCAATAGTGATGTATTTGCCTTTCACCGCCAGCATACCGCTTTTCTGGAAACGACCCAGCAGGCGGCTGATGGTTTCAACCGTCAGACCGAGGTAGTTACCGATGTCACCACGGGTCATGGTCAGGCGGAATTCACGAGGCGAGAATCCACGCTGGGCAAAGCGACGAGACAAATTGTAGATAAAGGCCGCCAGGCGCTCTTCAGCGTTTTTCTTCGACAACAACAGGATCATATCCTGGTCGCCTTTGATTTCGCCACTCATCAGACGCATCATCTGCTGACGCAGATTTGGCATTTTGCCGGACAGGTCATCAAGGGTTTCGAAAGGAATTTCGCATACCATTGAGGTTTCCAGCGCCTGAGCAAAGCTCGGGTGATGTCCGCTGCCAATCGCGTCAAAACCGACCAGATCGCCCGCCAGATGGAAGCCAGTAATCTGCTCATCGCCTTGTTCGGTAATGGTATAGCTTTTAATCGTTCCGGAGCGGATAGCATAGAGTGATTTAAGCTCATCACCTGCTTTAAAGAGCGTCTGCCCCTTTTGGATAGGCTTTTTGCGCTCGATGATGTTATCGAGCTGGTCAAGCTCATGCTCGTTAAGTGTGAACGGGATGCAAAGCTGGCTGATGCTGCAATCCTGGCAATGGATAGCACAACCGCCAGACTGAATGCGCCGTATAATTCGCTTTTCCGGGATCATAGGTCTGCTCAAGCCGTAATTGATATTTGTCAATTTTAACATCTTTTTGGTGAGCACGTAAGCCTGAGCTACTCCCAATAGAGAATAATTCAGGCATAACTGGAGTGAATGTTTGTATCTGCTTGATTAACCACAATTAATTTGGGGTCGCATTATGCGGAAGTGTGATGGATAAGGCATTAATTGCCTGGAATCTAGAGTAGCAAATAACCTTCGTGACGCAATAACCACTCTTTTCGTTGTACGCCACCGGCATATCCGGTCATGGTGCCGTTACGTCCAATGACGCGATGACAGGGGACCACAATGCTTACTGGATTGGAGCCATTAGCTGCGCCGACGGCTCTTGCAGCACCGGGGCGTCCCAACTGTTCGGCCAGTTGACCATAATGCATGACCTGCCCGCAGGGGATAGTGCGTAACGCTTGCCAGACTTCACGCTGGAAAGGTGTCCCAGCGGTTGCCGTTTCCAGCGTGTCAATGATGCTGAGGTTTCCGGCAAAATACTCAGCGAGTTTGTCGCTTAATCCACCTGGGTTTTTGGCGGTAATGCGCTGATAACCTTCTGTGCGGTAATGAATATCCAGCAATTGTTCCATGCGATCGCTGTGCTGATCCCATTCCACTGCGCGCAGGCGAAATTGCTCATCACAAATAACCCACAGCGGGCCCAGCGGCGTGTCGATGGTGTCTTCCAGTAAGTTAAGCATCCGTTTCTCTCATTACAGCATTCAGGCGAGGCTACACATTATCACGCCAGTGACCGTCGCAGCTATACCTCTAAAAATGGATATCAACTTGTTGTGAGTAGATCGGTTCAGCGCGACGGATCCGGTTAATTATTGGAAATAACCGTAAACCGTTACCGGTATAGTTGTCGGTATAATAGTGCGCGGTTATGATAATGCCCGTCGCAATACGCTGGAGGATGAAACATGAACCTTGATGATGCATCGTTGTTTCTTGACGCTATGGGGGATGTTCAACCGCTGAAAAGCCATACCGATGTACACTGGCAGCCCATGCGTAATCTTCGCACTCCGGCGCGTATCGATACGCTTCAACTGGATAATTTTCTCTCGACGGGATTTCTCGATATTGTCCCGTTAAGTATGCCGCTCGAGTTTCGTCGCGAAGGTTTACAGAACGGTGTGACTGACAAGCTGCGAAACGGAAAATATCCGCAGCAGGCGAGTCTTAATCTTATTCGCCAACCTGTTGAAACATGTCGTCAGATGCTCTTTAGCTTTATTCTGCAGGCGCAGCAAGAAGGGTTGCGTAATGTGCTGGTGATACACGGCAAGGGACGTGACGATAATTCTCATGCCAATATTATTCGCAGCTACGTAGCGCGCTGGTTGACGGAATTTGACGACGTGCAAGCATACTGCGCCGCACTGCCGCATCACGGCGGCAGCGGGGCATGCTATGTGGCATTGCGTAAAACCGCGCAGGCAAAACAGGATAACTGGGAGCGTCACGCTAAACGTAGTCGCTGAACGACGTAAACATCAGGCGGCCAGCACTCTGTTCCTGCCTTCGTTCTTGGCTTTGTACAACGCGTCGTCAACACGTTTGAATAACTCATCGATACTTTCATTTGTTTCGTGCCGTGCTACACCAATGCTGACGGTAAAGCGGGGAAGGCCAGGGAGAGTCACCTTTGCCACCGTCGCACGGATCACTTCTGCGAGGTTGAGAGCGACATCCAGCGACGTTCGCGGCAGGAGCAGCACAAATTCTTCACCACCCCAGCGAAAAATAAGATCGTCTTTTCGCGCACAGGATTCCAGGGTGCGTGCCAGAGCACAAAGCACTTCGTCGCCTTTTAAATGGCCAAACAGATCGTTAATGCTTTTAAAGCGATCCGTATCGATCAACAACAGGCTGTAGTCCTGCGTCAATGATATCGCATGCGTCTGTTCCGGCTCGGTTATCTGATAAAAATGTCGGCGGTTAAGTAATCCCGTTAAAACATCTCGCAGGGCCGCACGCTCCAGCTCCTGTTCCAGCCGCTTTTGCTCGGTAATGTCATGAATAATGCACAACATCAGTTTATTACCGTAAATTTCGATCGGTCCAGCGTAGGTTTGCACATGACGGGAAGTCCCATCAGCCAGTTTATGGACAAAATGCAAAGGTTTATGGCCACCGGGCAGATGGGCGATTTCATGCATCACCGGAAGTATATGGCGGCCCAGCATATTGATTTCCCATGTATGTTTCTGACACATCACATCATGAGTGTATCCATAAAAATTGAGCGCACTGAGGTTTGCATCCACGATCAACCCATCGCGTGACGGATCAATAAGTAACATTGGCGCGGAATTAGTCTGGAAGAAGCGTGCATAAAATCCCTGCTTTTTCCGCTGATAGGTTGCTGAACGGCTCGCTTTCAGACCCTGTGCAGTAGGCGTCTCAATGCCTTCGAAAAGGATGACTTCACCCATGCCTGGTAGGGGTTTAATGGAAAGGCGACTTGCCATCGCAATCTCTTCACCGTCGCGGTAAACCGTGAGAATTTCCACTACATGGTGATGATTTCTCAAGTCGCTGAGATACATAGTTAAATCATTTTGAGCATGCGTTGAAAATGTTCCCTTGCGGAGCGGGGAAAAACAGAGACCCTGCATTAGCTCCCGTGCAACGTTATTAGCGAACACCAGCTCTTCGGTATGTGGCAAAACAATCCACACCGGAATGGTTAATAAATCCAGTGAATGCAGCTCGGTTGTGCTCATCGATAATCCCGTTATTTTTATCTGCTGTGTTGCCTGTTAAATGGCGAATATTTTTAGATATTACGTCTCACAATGTTATTGATTGTCGGTGAGACAAGGGGGGTACAACTGGCTTTTGCTTGATGCTGTTTTCTTGTTGTATCAATTCATGAATCTTATGTGCTGGCAGCGGTTTTGCAAACAAGAAACCTTGCAGCATGCTACACCCCATCTGAGTAAGGAGTATTTCCTGTTCCTGGGTTTCTATTCCTTCTGCCACCACACGCATATTCATGGAGTGAGCTATGTCAATAATGGTAGACACAATTTTTGTGTTTTTGCTGTTCTCGCTGATATCTTTGACAAATATCCTGTCAATTTTTAATTCGCGCGCCGGAAGAGACTTCAGCATCAATATATTTGAATAACCTGTACCGAAATCATCAATAGATACGGTGATCCCCAAAGCAGAAAAAGCATTCAGGACTTCCACACTGCGTTTCAAATTTTTAAGGGCGGTGCTTTCAGTGAGTTCCAGCGTGAGGCAGGCAGGTGACAGTTGATACTGCGCCAGGGCATTACAAACAACATCAATAATATCATGCTGTTCAAACTGGGCGGGTGAGAGGTTAACGGCGAGCGTCCATTCTGTATTTCCCTGTAATTTCCATTGATGCAACTGCAGGCATGCCTGCTGGATAACCCATTTCCCAACGGGAATAATCAGGCCCGTATCTTCCAACGCAGAAAGAAATTCGGCTGGCAGCAGCATGCCGCGTTCCGGATGATGCCAGCGTAATAATGCTTCAAAACCGGTCAGGGAATGATCTCCAGCGGTATATTTAGGCTGATACCATAGCTCAAACTGGTTGCGTTCAAGCGCTTGCGACAATTCTTGTAAAAATGTCGGCGGTGTATCCGCGATAGCTTCCATTTCCGGATGATAAATAGCCCAGCCGTTTCTGCCCGCCTGTTTGACATGATACATCGCCATATCGGCCTTCACTTTTAGCTCATGCAGCGTTGAGCCATGCTCAGGGTAAATACTGCTCCCCGCACTTAACGAAACCCGAATGGTATGTTCGAACAAGGTAAAGGGTTCACCGATCACATCGGCAATCTGCGTCAGCAGGGCGGAGATATCCTGCTGGTTGCAGTCTGGAACCAGCAGGATAAATTCATCGCCCCCCAGTCTTGCCAGCGTCATTGAGTCATCAAGGCAAGTGAAGATTCGCTGTGTACTGGCTATCAGTAGCTGATCGCCAATGTGATGTCCCCAGGTATCGTTAACGACTTTAAAACGATCGAGGTCGATAAATACCAACGCGAAATGCTGCTGATGCAGTTTAGAATGCCGCAGGCAGGCCAGTAAGCAGGTGTCTATTTGCGTACGATTAGCGAGACCGGTCAGCGCGTCGAAGTGAACCTGATGCTCAAGCTGGCAGTTCAACTGATGCAGATTGTCAGCCAGTCGGGAGGTACGGAGTTGCGAATCCACCATCGAAACCACCAGCATGATCCCCAAAATAACAACCGTGACGGCGCAGACCCAGATAGAAAGTTCCAGCGTGCTGAGACCATCGTGCGCAGTGTGTCCAAAATGGGTGAACGTAGCGGCTCCCATACCGGTGTAATGCATAGATGCTATTGCCAGCGCCATAATAAAGGCAGCAATAAGCCGATTTATTAGCGCTCGACGGCTATTTTGGCGTAAGTGAAAGGCCAGCCACAAACCCACGCCAGACGCAGCGACGGCAATAATCACGGAGAGCAGGATCAGCGAGCGATCCCAGGTTATAGCCACATGTTCGATAACGGCATACATACCAACGTAGTGCATTGTAACAACACCGGCACTTAATATGCTGGTAGCAATGAGCAGGCGTTTTGTTGATAGCGTATTACCAGAAATGGCGATATTGATGGCGACTGTCGCAGAAATGAGCGCAATAAAGAACGAAAACGCGGTGAGGGATAAATGGTAATTTATTGGCATACTCATTTTCATGGCCAGCATACCGATAAAATGCATCGACCAGATCCCCATACCCAGCGTAGCACCGCCAGAGAGTCGCCAGAAGGTAGATTCACGTCTGCTGGAAATTGCCACTTTGCCCGCGCTGTCGAGAGCAATAAAGGAGGCAATAAACGCGACAATAAAGGAAATCCCAATCAATACAGGGTCCCACGACACGTGCAACATCTTACTACCTATCAAAAAAAAGACGTGATGATAAATTTAGCAGGTTTTGTCCAGTTAACCTGATAAAACCTGGGATGTTCTTGTGTTTTTACAATGACTATTAGAGGGAAGGGGCAAACATCGAAAATGATAGACCTTTACTTATACAAATATTCATCAGATTTATAATTCTGTGCATTTTATGCACACAGCGTGCTTGCCATCACAATAATCTAGCGACAAGCGCCAGTATCATCCTTTGTAGGATAAAACACCTGGTTAATGTAAATTAATAGTGTGATTGCCTGTCTTAAGTGAAAGGATTGCAGACTCTCATTGAAAGTTCGTCTTTCGTCTCCGCGTTATGGAAATCTGCATTGCAGATGCTATAAAAAATAATATCCACGTTATTTCTTAGCGCACAGGACTAAAATGTTAAATGATATTAGCGTCAGAACCTTTATTATTTTATTTCTGCTCATTACGGCGGTCGCTCTGAATGTTTTTGAAATGATATTTTCTGCTCCCCTGGTAATTATCATTGGAACTAATTTGGTCAGTTTTACTTCTATATTATGTTTGTGGTGGTACATGACGAAATATTTGGTTGTGCCAATTAATACGGTTAAAAGAAGCATTGAGGAGGTAACCTCCGGGAATCTGGCGATTAGTATTCCAGAGTTTGGTAATAACTGTGCGGGGAGATTAATACCGGGCATTAATAGTTTATCAAGTAATATTTCAACACTCGTTAATGAGATCAGAACATCTTCGCAAACGGCGATGGCGCTCTCTGAGCAGCTCGCGGAACGCAGCGCTGAGTTATCAGTAAAAACAGAGCAGCAATCCGGAGCATTAATGCAAACGGCTGCCAACATGGATGAAATAGCGGTCAGCACGCGTAACAATGCAGAGAATACGCAAATGGCGAGTGCTAAGGCCAATATTGCAACACTATCTGCCCGGCAGGGCGGTGATTTAATGGTGCAGGTCGCAACCAATATGCAGTCGATCACCGAGTGCGCCCAGCAGATGACAGAAATTATTACCCTGATAGATGGTATAGCATTCCAGACAAATATTCTGGCATTGAATGCCGCCGTAGAAGCGGCGAGAGCGGGAGAACATGGCAAAGGTTTTTCCGTGGTGGCCGGAGAGGTACGAATGCTCGCGCACCGTAGCGCAGATGCCGCTAAGAATATTAAACATCTGATTGCCCAAACTCATGAAAACGTTCAGCAAGGCGCGGCTATTGTGCGTGAAGCTGAAAAAAATATGCAGGATATTGTTGGTGGCGCCGGGCAATTAAACCAACTGATGGGCGAGATATTAACCACTACGCAGGAGCAGGAGAAAGGGATCATCAGTATTACTCATGCGCTCGCGGAACTGGAAAACGTTACCCAGAGTAACGCCATTATGGTGGATGAGCTGTCTGACTCTTCGGATATTCTGAAAAATCAAGTGACTGACCTCCAGTCGCGAACGCACAAGTTTCGTTTAAGTCACGCTTTTGAATCTGAGAGACGCCAGCGGGCTTAACAGGGTGCCTCGTAACAAGCGCCACATTTGTCGGCGCTTTTTTTGTTATCAGATACTTTTATGAGTCATTTCAGCACAATGGGACAATGAGATATTGCTTAACATATTCTGACGGCTAGACTAACGAAAAAAGCTGAATGTTTGTGGAGGCGCTGTGGAAGCCATTAAGGGAACGGATGTTAATGTGCCGGATGCCGTGTTTGCCTGGCTGTTGGATGGGCGTGGTGGGGTGAAACCACTGGAAGATAACGATGTTATCGACACTCAGCATCCCTGCTGGCTGCATCTTAATTATACTCATCCTGAAAGTGCGCAATGGCTGGCGACAACGCCCTTACTCCCCAATAACGTGCGTGATGCGCTGGCGGGTGAAAGCACGCGCCCGCGTGTCAGCAGGGTAGGAGAAGGTACGTTAATTACGCTGCGCTGTATCAACGGTAGCACCGACGAGCGGCCTGATCAACTGGTAGCGATGCGTTTATATATGGATGAGCGTCTGATTGTCTCAACGCGTCAGCGCAAAGTGCTGGCACTGGATGACGTGGTCAGCGACCTCCAGGAAGGTACAGGGCCAGCTGATTGTGGCGGTTGGCTGGTGGATGTTTGTGATGCGCTGACCGATCATGCCAGCGAATTTATCGAACAGTTGCACGACAAAATTATCGATCTGGAAGATAACCTGCTCGATCAGCAGATCCCGCCGCGTGGCTTCCTGGCATTACTGCGTAAGCAGTTAATTGTGATGCGCCGTTATATGGCGCCACAGCGTGATGTCTATGCCCGCCTGGCGAGCGAACGGTTGTCCTGGATGACTGACGACCATCGGCGACGGATGCAGGATATAGCTGACAGATTGGGGAGAGGACTGGATGAAATCGATGCCTGTATTGCCAGGACCGGTATCATGGCGGATGAAATTGCGCAGGTGATGCAGGAGTCTCTGGCTCGCCGAACGTATACAATGTCATTGATGGCAATGGTTTTTCTTCCCAGCACATTCTTAACCGGGCTTTTCGGCGTTAACCTCGGCGGTATCCCTGGCGGTGGTTGGCAGTTCGGTTTCTCACTTTTTTGTATTCTGTTAGTGGTCCTGATTGGTGGTGTTACTTTATGGTTGCATCGTAGTAAATGGTTGTAACAACAACGTTTTTTAGTGACTTTTGCGCATGAAAACGTCCTGAATTTTGAGCGAGGTCAATAAACCATCTACCTATTCGGGGCAATATCTCTCTCGCAGGTGAATGCAACGTCAAGCGATGGGCGTTGCGCTCCATATTGTCTTACTTCCTTTTTTGAATTACTGCATAGCACAATTGATTCGTACGACGCCGACTTAGATTAGTCGGCTTTTTTTTGCCTGCAGGAAATCAGCGTCTACCCTAAAAGAGTCAACCTGAATGACTGGAGGAGTATATGACTTGTCTGATTGCAACTGCGCACACGGATTCGCTCCCGACTGACCCGGTTCCCATTCCCGATCCCATTCCTCGCCCGCAGCCAATGCCGGATCCGCCGCCGGATGAAGAACCTATTAAATTGTCGCATCGTGGGCGTAGATCTGCGAGGATACGCGCCTGCTGAATGTGAGTTTTTACCGCGAGATTAAATTGTGACCGCTTTTTCAACCCTGAATGTTTTACCTGCTGCTCAACTCGAGAACCTTAACGAGCTGGGTTATCTTGAAATGACGCCTGTTCAGGCTGCTGCATTACCGGCAATCCTGGCGGGTAAAGATGTTCGCGTGCAGGCTAAAACCGGCAGTGGCAAAACGGCTGCTTTTGGTCTTGGGCTATTACAGCATATTGATGCCGCGCTGTTTCAGACGCAGTCTCTGGTGCTGTGCCCAACCCGAGAGCTTGCCGACCAGGTGGCGGGTGAACTGCGTCGTTTAGCGCGCTTTCTGCCAAACACCAAGATCTTAACGCTGTGCGGTGGGCAGCCCTTTGGTGCACAGCGTGACTCTCTGCAGCATGCACCTCATATTATTGTCGCCACGCCGGGGCGTTTACTCGACCACCTGCAAAAAGGCACCGTTTCTCTGGAAGCCCTGAATACGCTGGTTATGGATGAAGCCGACCGCATGCTGGATATGGGCTTTAGCGATGCAATTGATGATGTCATTCGCTTTGCACCAGCATCTCGCCAGACCTTGCTGTTTTCTGCGACCTGGCCGGAAGCCATTGCCGCCATCAGTGGCCGGGTGCAACAAAATCCATTAACCATTGAAATTGATACGGTCGATGCGTTACCGGCGATTGAACAGCAGTTTTTCGAAACCTCCAGCCACGGAAAAATTCCGCTGCTGCAAAAATTGCTCAGCCAGCATCAGCCTGCTTCATGCGTCGTTTTTTGCAACACCAAAAAAGACTGTCAGGCCGTGTGTGACGCATTGAATGCGGCGGGGCAAAGCGCACTTTCACTGCATGGCGATCTGGAACAGCGCGATCGCGACCAGACGCTGGTGCGTTTTGCCAACGGCAGCGCACGCGTTCTGGTTGCCACCGATGTCGCTGCGCGTGGCCTGGATATTAAATCACTCGAATTGGTGGTTAACTTTGAACTGGCGTGGGATCCGGAGGTTCATGTCCATCGTATCGGACGTACCGCGCGAGCCGGTAACAGCGGTCTGGCGATTAGTTTCTGTGCGCCGGAAGAAGCACAGCGTGCCAATATTCTTTCTGAAATGCTGCAATTGAAGCTGAACTGGCTGCCAGCGCCAGCTAACGTGTCAATCCTGCCGCTGGAAGCAGAGATGGCGACATTATGCATTGATGGTGGCAAAAAGGCTAAAATGCGTCCTGGTGATGTTCTGGGGGCTCTGACCGGTGATATTGGCCTGGATGGCGCCGATATCGGCAAAATTGCCGTTCATCCGGCGCACGTCTATGTCGCCGTTCGCCAGAACATAGCGCACAAGGCGTGGAAACAATTGCAAAACGGTAAGATTAAAGGCAAGACTTGTCGAGTTCGTTTATTGAAATAAATACCCATTGGAGTGCCTGATGGCGCTCCGCTTATCAGGCCTACAACGGGCATATGCTCGTTGTAGGCCTGATAGGGCGTTTACATAATCGACTTACTTCACTTCCACCACGTTCAGGCGTAACTCATCCAGTTGAGCATCATCTTCTTCTGGCTGCCAACCCGCAGGCTGCAGCGGGATCTCTTCACGATCGAACGCTAAATCACCGCCGTCCACAACCTCTGAACCGTGCTTAATGCCTTTAAAATCGAACAGATTGATATCGCTCAGATGTGAAGGCACAACGTTCTGCATCGCACTGAACATGGTTTCAATCCGACCTGGATAGCGTTTGTCCCAGTCACGCAGCATGTCAGCAATGACCTGACGCTGCAGGTTAGGCTGTGAGCCGCACAGGTTGCACGGAATAATCGGGAAACCTTTCGCTTCGGAGAAGCGCTCGATATCTTTCTCACGGCAGTAAGCCAGCGGGCGGATCACGATGTGCTTACCGTCATCACTCATCAGCTTCGGCGGCATACCTTTCATTTTTCCGCCGTAGAACATGTTTAAAAACAGCGTTTGCAGGATGTCGTCGCGATGGTGGCCGAGCGCAATCTTGGTGGCACCTAACTCGGTTGCCGTACGGTACAGAATGCCGCGACGCAGGCGAGAGCAGAGCGAGCAGGTCGTTTTGCCTTCAGGGATTTTGTCTTTGACGATCCCGTAAGTGTTTTCTTCGACAATCTTGTACTCAACGCCCAGCTGTTCCAGATACTCCGGCAGAATGTGCTCTGGGAAGCCGGGTTGTTTTTGATCGAGGTTAACCGCAACCAAGGAAAAACTGATCGGGGCGCTTTGCTGCAAATTACGCAGGATCTCCAGCATGGTATAGCTGTCTTTCCCGCCGGAAAGACACACCATAATGCGATCGCCGTCTTCGATCATATTGAAGTCGGCAATGGCTTCGCCCACGTTACGACGCAGACGTTTTTGCAATTTGTTCAGGTTGTATTGTTCTTTCTTGCTAATATCTTGATTTTGCGACATTTAATAGAGGCTCAATTCATAGTGTGGCATCAGAAGAGTATGCATCACGCCGGATAGTCCGGCAAAAGAAGTCTGATATAAAAACTGTGGCGTGTATGGTACGGATAAGCGGGAAAAATGTCAGCACATTTAGGACAGGAATCGTGGGGTATAAGTGGTAGAAACAAAAAGCCCGCAGCGATGTGCGGGCCTGAAAGCTTAGCGGACTACCAGTACCGAACACTCCGCATGACGCACTACTGCTGCGGCGTTAGAGCCCAGCAGGTAGGTGGTGATGTCAGGTCGGTGTGAGGCAATAATGACCATATCAGCCGGTAATTTTTTGGCGATCTCCAGAATCTTATCTTTCGGCGCACCTTCTGCGACATGAATGTGCACTCTGTCCGTTGGGATATTGAACTTCTTGATAATCTCTTCCAGTTGAGATTTTGCTTCGGCTTTCAGATCGTCCATGGCCGGTAACTCTGCCGAGTAGGCCAGTCCCAGAGAAGCGTAATAGGGCAGTGACGGAATTACGGTCAGAAAATGGACCTGCGCATCGTCAATTTTGGCCTCTGCTTCAACATGGGCAATAACGCGTTGAGTTAATTCTGAGTCTGAAATATCGATGGGTACAAGAATCGTTCTGTTCATAAAACCTCCTGTTTAAGTATCCACCTAAAGCTTACCGCGTAATGGCACTTTATGTACAATGACAAAGATCACATTTTGGCATCACTTTATTTTGATTTCAGGAAACTTGCCTTTTATTACGCCGTCGTAAAATCGACCTTTCGAGACCACGCTCAGGAAATCACGAAAAATACGGGCAGGGACAGGCTGATATTGCAGGGTAGCCAATTGGTGAAAGCGAATTTCCAGCGTGTGAGAGGATTCGTCATAGCCGACGGATGCAATACGGGATGATTTTACAGGATGATGATTCATTGCAGGTATCCTCTACTACAGGTCTTAATGCAAGATATCATCTATCAAAGGCGTGTTTTAATACAATAGATATAATATTTCGATCTGGATAAAACAGATTGGTTATCAAAGAAAGGATAGCCCGCTGTTGCCAGCGGGCTGACGGATTAGAACTGGTAAACCAGACCTAATGCAACTACGTCATCAGTAGAGATGTTGTTACGAGTGTAGAAGCTGTCGTCTTCGTCCAGCAGGTTGATTTTGTAATCAACATAGGTGGACATGTTTTTGTTGAAGTAGTAGGTAGCGCCGATATCAGCATATTTAACCAGGTCTTTGTCACCGTCGGTAGCGTTCAGGTCTTTACCTTTAGACATCAGGAAAGACACAGCCGGACGCAGACCGAAGTCGAACTGGTACTGTGCAGTGACTTCGAAGTTCTGAGTTTTGTTCGCCACGCCGCTGTCGCCGTACGGAGTCATGTTACGGGTTTCGGAGTACATGGTTGCCAGGTAGATGTTGTTTGCATCGTATTTCAGGCCGGTAGTCCATGCGTCAGCTGTATCACCGCCGGCAACGTTGCCGCCAGCTTTACCAGCGTTAACCTGATCGTTAGTACGGTCAGAAGTCGAGTAAGCCGCACCGAAGCTTACGCCCATACCCAGATCGTAGGTAGAGGAGATACCGAAACCGTCGCCGTTAGAGTTCTGCACGTTACGATCGCTGCCGTTACCGGTACCTTCCTGCTCATCACCCGCTTGCTCGTTCGCGCCCTGATACTGCAGTGCAAAGTTCAGACCGTTCACCAGACCGAAGAAGTCAGTGTTACGGTAGGTCGCTACGCCGTTAGCACGGCCGGTCATAAAGTTATCAGCATAGGTGTAGGAGTCACCGCCGAACTCAGGCAGCATATCGGTCCAGCCTTCTACGTCGTACAGTACGCCGTAGTTACGGCCGTAGTCGAATGAGCCGTAGTCGCCGAATTTCAGACCGGCAAAGGCCAGACGAGTGAAATTATTGTTGCGGTTGCCTTCAGTGGTGTTGGCATTGACCTGATATTCCCACTGACCGTAACCGGTGAGCATATCGTTGATCTGAGTTTCGCCTTTGAAGCCGCCACGAACATAAGTCTGATCGCCATCTTTGTTGGCATCATCAGAGAAATAACGCAGGCCGTCTACTTTACCGTAGAGATCTAATTTGTTGCCGTCTTTATTATAAACTTCAGCAGCGTGAGTAGCGCCTGCAGCCAGCAGGGCAGGAATTATGAGAGCCAATACTTTTCTGTTCATTGAAATAATCCTTTAGTTTTTTTATTAACCTGTGACTACCCATGTAGGGAGTAAAAGCATGCTAAAGGAGAAGTTCCGTAAAGAGATAAATATGAATTGTTACGCCTTAAGTAAAACCTTAAACAAATAATTCTACGGAAATGGTAATAGATATCATGAATGATTTGGTTGAAATATATATAAAATAAAAATTATACAATTGAATTTTGTTGGGTTATTCTGCGCGTGTTATATGCCTTTATTGTCACGTTTTATTTTTCGTTGGTATATTGATGGTAATTATTAATTAGCCAGCGAATAAATTGACAAGCCCGAACAACTGTTCGGGCTTTTTTTTGGTTCCAGGCAAATACTGAGATAAATGTATTACTCGGCACCGCTCTTTTCTGCTTTACCTGCCAGTTGGGCCAGGAAGTCGTAGCGTTTTTGCAGATCGGCGGCGGCGTCTTTCCACAGTTGCTCAGCAACTTCTGGCTGTTGGGCATTCAGGCGGCGGAAGCGCTGCTCGTTAAGCAATGTTTCAGCCAGCGCGTCTGACGGTGGGCGAGAGTCCAGCGCCAGCGGCAATTTACCTTCATCTGCACGACGCGGATCAAAGCGGTACAGCGGCCAGAATCCGGTCGCCGTCAGCTGGCGCATCTGATCGTGGCTTAGCGCGAGATCGTAACCGTGCTCCTCACATGGGCTATAGGCGATAATCAGCGACGGACCCGGATAGGCTTCTGCTTCCTGAATCGCTTTCACCGTCTGGTTCAACTGTGCGCCCAGAGAGATCTGCGCGACATAAACATGCCCGTACATCATCATACTGACGCCAAGATCTTTACGCGCCTTGCGCTTGCCGTGTTCGCCAAATTTGGTGACAGCCCCGAGCGGCGTGGCTTTCGACGCTTGTCCACCCGTGTTGGAGTAACATTGAGTATCCAGCACCAGAATATTGACGTTCTCGGTCAGACTCAGGACGTGATCCAGGCCGCCAAAGCCAATATCGTAAGCCCAGCCATCGCCGCCAATCAGCCAGATGGATTTCTCGACCAGCGCGTCGGCATCGGTTAACAGTTGCTGTGCGCCTTCGACATCTTTCAGGTGCTGGCGCAACGCGGCAACTTGTTCACGGCGTACTTCTGGCGTCGCTTCAGCGTGCAGGGCGTCATTCAGTTCAGCCGGAATGTTATCGGCAAACTGTTCCAATAAACGCATAACGCGCACACGGTGCTGATCTACCGTCAGACGGAAGCCCAGCCCGAACTCGGCGTTATCCTCAAACAGTGAGTTTGCCCACGCTGGCCCACGACCGTTGGCGTCGGTGGTATACGGTGTTGAGGGCAGATTACCGCCATAAATCGATGAACAGCCGGTCGCATTGGCGATCAGCATGCGGTCGCCGTACAGCTGCGTAAGCAGTTTGATATACGGTGTTTCACCACAGCCCGAGCAGGCGCCGGAATATTCAAACAGCGGCGTTATCAACTGTGAGGTACGAATATCAATGCGTTCCAGTTTAGTACGGTCTATTTCCGGCAGATTGAGGAAGAAGTCATAGTTAACTTTTTCTTCTTCAACATGCTCAAGGCGCGACATCATATTGATGGCCTTGATCTCCGGATTCTGCCTGTCTTTCGCCGGACACACTTCGACGCACAGATTACAACCGGTGCAATCCTCAGGCGCAACCTGCAGGACATATTTCTGACCGCGCATATCGCGTGATTTCACATCCAGAGAATGCAGGCTGGCAGGGGCGTTTTCCATCGCTTCTGGTGAAACCACTTTGGCGCGGATTGCCGAGTGCGGGCAAGCGGCAACGCAGTGGTTACACTGGGTACACAGCTCTTCCTTCCAGATGGGGATCTCTTCGGCGATATTGCGTTTTTCCCAACGCGTGGTGCCCATTGGCCAGGTGCCGTCTGGTGGCAGCGCGGATACGGGAAGAGCATCACCCAGACCGGCGAGCATTGCCGCGGTAACGGTTTTCACGAAATCCGGCGCGGCATCAGAAACCACCGGTGGGCGGTTAGCGCTGTGCGGGTCAACTGGCTGGAGTGCCACTTCGGCGACGGATTCACGCGCCAGAGCCAGCGCCTGCCAGTTACGTTCAACCAGATCCTGACCTTTACTGCTATAGCTTTTCGCAATCGCACCCTGCAATTCAACCAACGCGCTGTCGCCGGGTAAGATTTGCGTCAAATGGAAAAATGCCATTTGCATAACGGTGTTAATACGCGCTGCCAGACCGCATTCGCGAGCGATTTTGGCCGCATTAATCACGTAGAAACGGGCCTTCTTCTGATTCAGTACTGCCTGAACTTCCTGCGGCAAACGCGCCCAGACTTCATCCACGTTGTAAGGCGTATTAAGCAGGAAGATCCCGCCTGGTTTCAGGCGCTCGGCCATCTGATACTTATCGATAAATTGCAACTGGTGACAGCCAACAAAATCGGCTTGTGAAACCAGATACGCTGATCGAATAGGCTGCTCGCTGACGCGCAGGTGAGAAACCGTCAGACCGCCTGCTTTTTTCGAGTCATACACGAAATAACCCTGCGCATACCACGGCGTCGAGTTACCGATAATCTTGATATTATTTTTGGTGGCCGACACGCTGCCGTCACTGCCCAGACCGTAGAACAGCGCTTCGAGCTTCGCGGTACCGGGCAGGGTGTTTTCCGGTAGCGGTAGTGACAGGTTGGTGACATCATCATAGATACCAACCGTAAAGCGAGGTTTCGGCTTCGCGCTACTCAGCTCAGTAAAGACCGCCATGACGCAGTCCGGGCCAAACTCTTTGGAAGAAAGGCCATAACGCCCGCCAATTACGCGTGGTAGGGTTTCCCGCTCGCCGCAGTTAAAGGCTTCCGCCAGCGCGGTCATTACATCCAGATACAGCGGTTCTGCCTGGGCACCCGGCTCTTTAGTGCGATCCAGAACGGCGATGCTGCGTACGGTTTCCGGCAGGGCGCGCAGTAAATGTTTGGCAGAGAATGGGCGGAACAGCCGAACTTTCAGGACGCCAACTTTCTCTCCACGAGCAAGTAACTCTTCGACGACTTCTTCGCAGGTACCAATTGCAGAACCCATCAAGATAATGACACGTTCCGCCTGTGGATGACCGTAATACTCAAAGGGTTGATACTGGCGGCCCGTCGCCGCGGCGAAGTCGTTCATCGCCTGTTCGACGTTTTCGTAAACCGCGTTGTACCAGGGGTTTGTCGCTTCACGCGACTGGAAGTAGGTATCCGGGTTCGCAGATGTCCCGCGAATAACGGGATGTTCAGGGTTCAGCGCGCGGGCACGATGCGCATCAATTTCAGCTTGCGGCATCAGGCTGAGGATCGTGTCATCGGCCAGCGGCACAATTTTATTGATTTCATGCGATGTGCGGAAACCATCAAAGAAATGAATAAACGGAACCCGACTTTTCAGAGTGGCCATTTGTGAAATGAGCGCAAAGTCCTGTGCTTCCTGCACGCTGCTGGCACACAGCATCGCGCATCCTGTCTGGCGCACTGCCATTACGTCGGAATGGTCACCGAAGATAGACAACGCATGAGTAGCAATGGTACGCGCGGCAACGTGCAGCACAAATGGCGTCAACTGACCGGCCAGTTTGTACAGCGTTGGGATCATCAGCAACAGACCCTGCGATGAGGTAAACGACGTAGAGAGCGCACCGGTCTGCAATGCACCGTGAACGGTCGCGATTGCGCCGCCTTCTGACTGCATTTCTACGACGCGAGGGGTATCTCCCCAGACGTTTTTAAGCCCGTTTCCGGCCCAGGCATCTGCCTGTTCAGCCATCGTCGAACTGGGCGTAATCGGGTAGATGGCGATAACTTCGCTGGTACGAAATGCGACTGAAGCAACCGCACCATTACCGTCAATTGTGATCATACTGACACCCTTACATTGCGCAAAAAGAGGGACCCGCGTAACCGCGGCGAATCCTGTAGTTATCTTTCTATTTTAGCAAAAGCGCTAAAGACAGATTTTCGCTTTTGTGTCCTGGGAATAATCAGAATGAATGGTTTGATCAAAGGAGTAGCCAAAAAATTGCCAGAAAATGTAAACAGCACGCATAAATGCGCATTTTGCCTCTCGACGGCAATGTTTCCGCTGCCTATTATTTATGGCTGTGTCGTTTGGTTAATATTCAGAGGGGAGTAAGATGCGCGTAGCGTTTTGGGTAGGGTGTGCCGCGTTTTTATTATCGGCGTGCAGCAGTGAACCTGTCCAGCAGGCAACCGCCGCTCATGTCGCACCGGGGATGAAGGCCGCAATGTCCAGTTCTGGGGAGGCAAATTGCGCCATGATTGGAGGTTCACTCTCCGTGGCACGCCAACTGGATGGTTCTGCCATCGGCATGTGTGCATTACCTAACGGCAAACGCTGTAGTGAGCAGTCGCTTGCCGCCGGAAGCTGTGGGAATTATTGAGCCACTGCTTTTACTACATTAAATCTGCCAGTTTAAACGTCAACGTTTGTTCTGCCGTAGCCAGTGTTAACTGGTCAGCAGTCAGATCAACCTGTGCGCCTTGCTTAAACATCTCGCTGACGATGCCGTCGAGCGCGTTAAGCTGTGGATCGGCGCACATCATGCGCGTCATTGCCATGTCTTTCACTTTTAATTCACCGTCGGACAGCTTGCCCTGACCATGGAACTGATTACACATTTTTCCCGATACTGTCATATTTTCACCGAAACTTAATTCAGGTGGGTTATTGGCGACGGTTACCGGCTTGCCATTGACGCTCTGCAAAACGAAGCGGTGATGCTGCAACTGTTCGCGATTGACGGACACTTTTCCATTGCTCACACAGCCAGCCATCAGCATGCTGAGCGCAATCAACGTGACAACTTTCTTCATTCTATTTCTCTGGGTTTGTGACGGGAATACATTCAATATAATAATGATACTGAGTGTTTTATCATCGGTGATTGTCTGAAAATGCTCCCCTGAATCCAGGGGAGCACGGAAATCAGAAGAGGGCGTTTGGACAGGTTTCGCCTTTGGAGATTTGTGCCAGATTCTGTAGCGTAGTCTCAGAAATGCTGGTTAACGCTTCGGCGGTCAGGAACGCCTGATGCCCGGTAAACAGCACGTTATGACAGGCCGACAGGCGACGGAACACATCATCCTGAATCACGTCATTGGATTTATCTTCAAAGAACAGATCGCGTTCGTTTTCATACACGTCCATACCCAGAGAACCAATTTTCTGGTTTTTCAGCGCATCGATAGCGGCTTGCGAATCGATCAACGCCCCGCGGCTGGTGTTAATCACCATCACGCCGTTTTTCATTTGCTCAAAGGCTTCGTGATTGAGCAGATGATAATTCTCCGGTGTTAACGGGCAGTGCAGAGAGATGACATCGGACTCGGCAAATAGCGTTTTAAGATCGACATATTCAACACCTAACTCCAGCGCAGCAGCGCTTGGGTAGGGATCAAACGCCAGCAGGCGCATACCAAAACCTTTCAGGATCCGCAGGGCCGCAATACCGATTTTACCGGTACCGATCACCCCAGCTGTTTTGCCATACATTGTAAAGCCGGTCAGCCCTTCAAGAGAGAAGTTGGCATCACGGGTACGCTGATAAGCGCGGTGAATGCGGCGATTCAGCGTCATCATCATGCCAATCGCATGCTCAGCGACGGCTTCCGGTGAATAGGCTGGCACACGTACGACCTGCATACCCAGCTCTTTTGCAGCGTCGAGATCGACGTTGTTGAACCCGGCGCAACGTAGCGCGATATATTTCACGCCATGCTTTTTCAGCTCTTCCAGAACAGGGCGGCTACCATCGTCGTTGACGAAAATGCACACGGCTTCGCAGCCATGGGCGGTTTTGGCTGTTTTTTCCGTCAGCAGAAAGTCAAAGAATTCAAGTTCAAAACCAAAAGCCTCGTTAACCTGCTGCAGATACTTCTTGTCGTACTGTTTTGTACTATAGATGGCGAGTTTCATAAGACTTTCTCCAGTGATTTTGACGTCACATTAATTCAATTCAAATTATTTTACAAAATCTAAAAAGTTATTGATAGTCATAGGCGTAATGAATAATTTCAGCGTATCTGTTGTTAGTGTGGGCAGGTTACTCAATTTCAACAACTGTTTTTACTTTCCCCAGACGGCGTGCGACTTCTGATTGATTTTTCACCTTCTTCTACGACGAACCTCTTACCGATCATTCACCGCATGAGAACCATATTCTTAGGGAGGAATCTGCGTAACTTTCAGCTTCCGGTTGACCTGACACTTCTGGTTGTGAGGAAAACGGTATGTTTGGGCTTGAGACACTTGATGTTTTGATTGGTTTGATGACCATTTATTTCGTCTTTGCAATAGCATGCACCGCTATTGTTGAAGCGATTTCAGCCTGGACCCGGCTGCGTAGTAAAAACCTTGTCACGGCACTGGATGAATTATTTTCAGGAGAGTTAGCGCCTGACGAGCAATTTATTACCCAATTTTTTGAGCATCCATTGGTTCAATCGCTTAGCAAAGGCAAATATGGACGCCCCTCCTATATTCCCTCTGAAATAGTTGCCCGAGTTGTGGAAGCACTCGTGGTGGGGAAAAGCGTAATGGCAACGATTCCAGCTGGAGTCAATTCACTGCCGGGTACTGCGGAAAGTAATCGCATTAAAGGCATCCTCGAAACATTGGTGGCTCAGGCAGGTAATGATGCAGTCAGCTTTCGCGATGCGGTTGCAAAACAGTTCGATGCGGTAATGGACCGTGCCTCCGGTTGGTACAAACGCAGAACGCAATTCATGACATTCATCATCGCTGTACTCCTCGTGGTCGGTGGAAATATTGACAGCCTGAATCTTTCGATGGTGCTGGCCTCCGATTCTGCAGTACGAGAAAAGTTAGTGACAATCGCACAACAAAAAGTCGATGAAGCAAAAAAACAGACTCAATGCGTGAATCACAGCAAGACGGATAACTGCACCCAACCGGTAAACGAAGAACTCCATTCAGCCAATGAACAATATAAAGATGCCGTTGCAGATTTGAAGTCGGCTGGACTCGAACTGGGATGGAAAATGTGGCCGGAGGGTTGGAAGGCCTGGCTTGCGAAAGTCGTGGGTTTACTGATCACTGTTTTCGCTGTCTCTCTCGGCGGACCTTTCTGGTTCGACATTCTTCAACGCGTCATGCAGGTCCGTTCCACTGGGCCAAAGCCAGCGGAACCGGACAGTACAAAAAAATAACGGTAAGAACAGCCATTAATATCGATAGAGGGTGGTTTTATGATACTGACTCCAGCAAATAAGAGCCTTTGTGAGCGGGTCCTGAATGCATTTGAAACCGGTTCGGCTGAGGGGGACTACTCGGCAATCTCGATATATCATGACGGCCCGCACGGGATTCGACAGGTAACCTATGGTCGCTCGCAAACCACGGAGTATGGAAAATTACGGGATCTGGTTACCCGATACGTGAATGCAAATGGGACGTTCAGCGCGGAGCTTGCCCCGTTTGCACCACTGGTTGGGAATAAACCGCTGGTTGACAACGCACAGTTTAAAACTTTACTGCGACGGGCGGGGCGAGATGATCCAACAATGAAGACAGTTCAGGATCGGTTTTTCGATGAGCGATATTACGTTCCTGCGCAGAACTGGGCACAGGCGTTTGGCTTCAAAGATGCGCTTTCCATGTTGGTAATTTATGACTCTTTTGTTCACAGCAACCGTATTTTATCTTTTTTACGCGCCAGATTTCCTGAGAAGCCTCCGGCCAGCGGTGGCGACGAGCGCACCTGGATTTCCCAATATGTGAACGTACGACAGGAGTGGTTGACCAATCACAGCAACCCCGAACTTCATCCTACCGTATACCGAACAAAGTGTTTGCGGTTTGAAATCGATCGCGGCAATTGGGATCTCGCACTGATCCCCATCAACGCCAACGGCATACTTGTCGGACCGTCACCTGAAATTTCCAGGCATCCGATAACCACTTTACCGACAGAGCAACCGGTTGTTCCGTTTCTTGATGAGATGGCTAACGGTAATGAGGCAGTACCGCTCATGCCTGCGTCTGCCGCCGGTTTTACCGCAAATGCCGCATCCATCGCTATCGACGAATGGCGTTTTTTCGGTGAACAACGTTATAACCCCAGCGGCGACATTATTCATTCCGGGCGCAAAGAAGGCGAGGATGGCTGGTGGCAACGTGTGGGTTTGTATTGGGCAAAGATCGGGCGAAACGATCTTGATGGCCGCGATCATGACTGGCCGTGGTCGGCGGCGTTTATTTCATGGGTGATGCGCGAGGCGGGGGCCGGGGATCGTTTTTCCTATTCTGCTTCGCATGCAACTTACATCAGCAAGTCGATTCGCGACAGAAATCAGGGTAACGCCAATGCGTTGTATTGGGGATACAGACTGAATGAGCGCAAACCGCAGGTGGGGGATTTAGTCTGCTGGGACAGAGATCCTGATAAGGTCGTTGATTACGATCATCAGCATCTGGGCAACTACAGCAGCCACACCGACCTGGTTGTTTCAGTGAGTACCGATCAGATTGAGATCATTGGCGGAAATGTTGGGAATTCAGTCACTCGACGCCCGCTGATGTTGACCGCGGAGGGGTATCTGGCTGCTGGGGCACAAGGAGGCGAAACGCTGTTTGCCATCATGGGATGTCGCATTTAACGCAGATAAAAAGCCAGCCGAATCACATCCTGACAGCTACGCTTATACAGGTAGCAAATATCGGGAGGAGTCATGTTAACTCACTCTGAAGCAAAACGATGGGCCACCTTAATGCTGAAGGCGGCATTATGCGATGGTATGAAACCTGATGAGATTTCCCGGCAGGTACATCTGGTCTGCGATCATCATGGTAGGGAGTGCCTCGAAGAACTCATTGAAGAAATTCTGATAGAAGCAGGTCGTATAGGACCTAAACATAGCGATGGACAACTGAGGCCCCATTGAGTCTGAATCTTAATATCCCCGACGGCACGTGTAACAGCGTGCCTATAAAACGGTTATCTATCCTTAATGTGGGCATATCCAGTTAAACATGCCACAATACGGGCCTAAACCGGCTTAAATTTTTGCTAAATCAGGATATTAACTACCCATGAAGGGTAAATATAAAGCCGTTCTGGCACTCCTCTTATTATTGATCCTCGTGCCGCTGACGCTAGTGATGACGCTTGGCCTGTGGGTGCCTACGTTGGTGGGTATCTGGTTACCCGTTGGAACACGCATCGCGCTGGACGAGAGCCCGCGGCTGACACGGCATGGGTTACATATACCTGAACTCCGCTATCTGGTTGAAGATTGTCCGCTAGCGCGCATTACTCAGGCGGATCTGTCTCACCCCAGCCGCTGGTTGCTGAATGTCGGGACCATCGAGCTGGACTCAGCTTGCCTGGCCAAATTGCCGCAGACAGAGCCGTCGCCTGTAGCGCCCAAAACGCTGGCTGAATGGCAGTCAATGCTGCCTAATACCTGGATTAACATCGACAAACTTATTCTCTCTCCATGGCAGGAATGGCAGGGAAAACTGTCACTCTCGCTTACTCCCTCTACTCAACAGCTGCGTTACCAGGGGGAAAAAGTTAAATTCCAGGGGCGTTTGCACGGGCAAAACCTCACAGTAGCTGAGCTGGATGTTGCGGCATTTGAAGGCCAGCCGCCGGTAAGACTGGTCGGTGAATTTACTATGCCACTGGTGCCCGATGGACTGCCGGTAAGCGGTCATGCGGTTGCGACGTTAAGTTTGCCGCAAGAACCTACGCTTGTGGACGCCGAACTGGAGTGGCAACAAAACAGCGGACAACTGATCGTCATGGCGCGGGATAATGCCGATCCGCTGCTTGACCTTCCGTGGGAAATAACACGCCAGCAACTGACCATCAGCGACGGACGCTGGAACTGGCCTTATCAGGGATTCCCGTTAAGTGGCCGGCTGGGCATGAAAGTTGAAAACTGGCAGGCAGGACTGGAAAACGCGGTGGTGAGTGGGCGTCTGAATGTTCTGACGCATGGCGACGCCGGTAAAGGAAATGCCGTATTAACGCTGGGGCCGGGTAAGCTTGGCATGGATAGTAGCGAGATGCCGCTACAGTTGACCGGTGAGGCGAAACAGGGCGATCTGGTCTTCTACGCGAAATTACCCGCGAGACTCACCGGAAGTCTGAACGATCCGCAATTGGCTTTCGAGCCAGGGGCGCTGCTGCGCTCACGTGGGCGGGTGATTGATTCGCTGGATATTGACGAGATTCGCTGGCCGCTGGCAGGGGTAAAAGTCACGCAACGCGGTGTGGATGGGCGTCTGCAGGCTATTTTACGTGCGCATGAAAACCAGATGGGGGGTTTTGAACTGCATCTGGATGGCCTGGCAAATGATTTTCTTCCTGATGCTGGTCGTTGGCAGTGGCGATATTGGGGTGAAGGCAGCTTTACGCCGATGCATGCCCGTTGGGACGTAGCGGGTAAGGGGGAATGGCATGACAATACCCTGAAGCTATTTGATCTTTCCACCGGATTTGATCATCTGCAATACGGCACGATGAAGGTGGAAAACCCACGCCTGGTGATGGACGAACCGATAGTCTGGGTGCGGGATGCAACCAAACCGACATTTAGCGGCGCGCTGTCGCTGGACGCAGGGAACACCACCTTCACCGGGGGAAGCGTGTTACCACCATCGACGCTGAAGTTCAGCGTCGATGGTAGCGATCCGACAATCTTCCAGTTCAAAGGCCAGCTTCACGCTGGGGCGATTGGGCCCGTACAGTTGAATGGTCGTTGGGACGGTATCCGCCTGCGCGGACAGGCCTGGTGGCCAAAACAATCGCTCACCGTATTCCAACCTCTGATCCCACCTGACTGGAAAATGAAGCTACGAGAAGGTGAGCTGTATGCGCAGGTCGCGTTTTCGGCAGCCCCGGAGCAGGGCTTTGAAGCGGGCGGTCATGGAGTGTTAAAAGGCGGTAGCGCCTGGATGCCCGATAACCAAATCAACGGTGTCGATTTTGTATTGCCTTTCCGGTTTAGTGAAGGTGCATGGCAACTGGGTACGCGTGGACCTATTTCACTGCGTATTGCGGAAGTGGTGAATCAGGTGACGGTGAAAAATATCGCCGCCGATCTGCAGGGGGCGTACCCCTGGAGTGAAAACAACCCGTTATTGTTGAGCGATGTCAGCGCTGATCTGCTGGGGGGTAAAATCATCATGCAGCAACTGCGGATGCCGCAGCACGATCCGGCCTTATTGCGAGTGCAGAATATCTCTTCCAGCGAGCTTATCAGTGCGGTTAACCCCAAACAGTTCGCCATGTCTGGCCCGGTCAGTGGCGCGTTGCCATTATGGCTGGATAACGAAAAATGGATAATCAAAGACGGCTGGTTGACTAATCCGGGGCCGATGACGTTGCGTATTGATAAGGACACCGCGGATGCGGTCGTCAAAGATAACATGGCGGCGGGGGCGGCCATTAACTGGCTGCGTTATATGGAAATAAGCCATTCGTGGACGAAAATAAATCTGGATAACCTCGGTGTCTTAACCATGCAGTCAACCGTGACTGGCAATAGTCGGGTGGATGGCAAAGTAGGTACAGTTAATTTGAATTATACCCACGAGGAAAACGTCTTTACGCTATGGCGCAGCTTGCGTTTTGGCGACAATTTACAGGCATGGCTTGAACAAAATGCAGCGCTGCCGGAAACCCATTGCCCGGAAGGCAAGGAATGTGAGGAACAACAATGAAAACGATAGCTGCCATGCTGGGTCTGCTGGCTTCATCTCTGCTGGTAGGGTGCACTCCCAGAATCGAAGTGGCTGCGCCAAAAGAGCCCATCACTATTAATATGAACGTCAAAATCGAGCATGAGATCCATATCAAAGTTGATAAAGACGTCGAAAGCTTATTGAAATCGCGCAGCGATTTGTTCTGAGGTCATGATGAGAAAACAGTTTGCAGTGGCGCTGGTCGTCCTGAGTTTACTCAGTAGCAATGCGTGGGCATTGACCCTGAATGAAGCCAGAACTCAGGGTCGAGTAGGGGAAACGCTCAATGGCTATCTGGTTGCATTGCAAACCGATGCCGAAACGCAGGCACTGGTGAGTGAGATTAATAAAGCGCGCAACGCCAGCTATCAGCAACTGGCAGAGAGCAATAATATTCCGCCAGATGAAGTAGCAAAAATGGCCGGGCAAAAGCTGGTTGCTCGCGCTAAACCGGGTGAATACGTCCAGGGTATAAATGGTAAGTGGTTGCGGAAAGAATAAATCTCTTTGTACACAACCCCTGGTCACGACGCTGACTTACTCATCGACATCGCAATAGTTGCCACACGGCATAAAATGGATGCTGATATAGTCCAACACCGGTCGCGTTGTGGGGTGAAATCATGTGGCTTCTCAAGTGGTATGTCTGGAATCGTTGGGTATTCAAACTGTTAAGCCGGGATGTCGCGGAGCCTGAACAATTTTTGCTTCATTGCTGGGAAGAGAATCTGGCGAAATGCAGGGATTATGCAACCATCTGGCGTGATATTAATCGCATTCACGGCAAACAGATACGGGTACAGGTAAAGAAGTAAGTGCCGGAGAAACCCTCTCACCGGACGGTGAGAGGGGAAATTATCAGGCAGCGACTACGCTGTCGATAGCGGCTTTCGCGTCGGATTGTGCTTTAGACGCCACTTCCGGGCCGTAAGCAATACCTTCAGCAAAGACGACATTCACGTCGGTGATGCCGATAAAGCCCAGGAATACGTTCAGGTACGGCGTGATCAGGTCGGTTGGTGTATCTTTATGGATACCACCACGGCTGGTCAGCACCACAGCGCGTTTACCCGTCACCAGACCTTCCGGGCCTTTCTCGGTATAACGGAAAGTCACACCAGCGCGGGCAATCAGGTCAAAGTAGTTTTTCAACTGCGTTGGGATGTTGAAGTTGTACATCGGCGCGGCGATAACAATCACATCATGCGCTTTCAGCTCAGCAATCAGCTCATCGGACAGCGCCAGCGCTTCCTGCTGACGCGGCGTCAGCGGTGTATCGCTCGGGCGCATCGCACCCACCAGTTCGCCATCCAGTACCGGTACAGGGTTTGCAGCCAGGTCACGGACAGTGATTTCATCAGCAGAGTGCTTTTCACGCCACTGTTCAACAAAATAATCAGACAACTGACCAGACTGAGAGTACCCTGCCAGAATACTGGATTTAAGAACTAATACCTTGCTCATGGGTGTTTCCTTTTATGTGTTTGAAGGGGGAGAGCCCCGTTGCTTGTTGACACTTTATTCACAATCCTGTCGCAGTGATAGCGCAATATATCGAATCCTATGTTCGAAATTATTGAACAACACATGAAAAGCGCCGATGTGGTACTCTATACCCATCATCTAAAAGAGATTTAACCCGGCAGAGCACTGCCTTTTAACGCTATGACAGAACAACAAAAATTAACCTTCAACATGTTGCAGCAACAGCTGGATTCATTGATGCTGCGTGACAGACAGCGTTTTGCCCGCCGCCTGCACGGTGTGAAGAAGGTTAAAAATCCTGATGCACAACAGGCCATTTACCAGGAGATGGCGAAAGAGATTGAGCAGGCAGCCGGTAAAGTTGTGCTGCGTGAAGCGGCGCGTCCGGAAATCAGCTATCCGGAAAACCTGCCCGTCAGCCAGAAAAAACAGGATATTCTGGACGCAATTCGCGATCATCAGGTGGTGATTGTTGCTGGCGAGACCGGCTCGGGGAAAACCACCCAGTTACCCAAAATCTGTATGGAACTGGGGCGAGGGGTAAAAGGGCTGATCGGCCATACCCAGCCGCGTCGTCTGGCGGCGCGCACCGTGGCGAACCGTATTGCGGAAGAGCTGCAGACCGAGCCGGGCGGCTGTATTGGTTATAAAGTTCGTTTCAGCGATCATGTCAGTGATAACACCATGGTCAAGCTGATGACGGACGGTATCCTGCTGGCGGAAATCCAACAGGATCGGCTGCTAATGCAGTACGACACTATCATCATCGATGAAGCGCATGAACGCAGTCTGAATATCGACTTTCTGCTCGGCTATCTGAAAGAACTTCTGCCGCGTCGCCCGGATCTAAAAATTATCATCACTTCGGCGACCATCGATCCTGAACGCTTTTCAAAGCATTTCAATAACGCGCCGATTATCGAAGTCTCCGGCCGAACGTATCCGGTGGAAGTGCGCTATCGCCCGATTGTTGAAGATGCAGATGACACCGAGCGTGACCAACTGCAGGCGATTTTTGATGCCGTAGATGAGTTAGGCCGTGAAAGTCAGGGCGACATTCTGATCTTCATGAGCGGCGAACGTGAAATCCGTGATACCGCCGATGCCCTGAATAAACTGGATTTACGCCACACCGAAGTGTTGCCGCTGTATGCGCGTCTTTCAAACAGTGAGCAGAACCGTGTATTCCAGTCGCACAGTGGTCGCCGTATCGTGCTGGCGACCAACGTGGCAGAAACGTCGCTGACCGTTCCGGGAATCAAATACGTAATTGATCCGGGCACCGCGCGTATCAGTCGCTACAGTTACCGCACCAAAGTTCAGCGCTTGCCGATTGAACCGGTGTCGCAGGCTTCTGCCAACCAGCGTAAAGGCCGCTGCGGTCGTGTGTCGGAAGGGATCTGTATTCGTCTGTATTCCGAAGACGATTTCCTGTCGCGTCCGGAGTTTACCGACCCGGAGATCCTGCGTACCAACCTGGCATCCGTTATTTTGCAGATGACCGCGTTGGGGCTGGGCGATATCGCGGCGTTCCCGTTTGTTGAAGCGCCGGATAAGCGCAATATTCAGGACGGTGTACGCCTGCTCGAAGAGCTGGGGGCGATAACCACCGACGAACAGGCAACCGCTTACAAGTTAACGCCGTTGGGCCGTCAGCTGTCGCAACTGCCGGTGGATCCGCGTCTGGCGCGCATGGTGCTGGAAGCGCAAAAACATGGCTGCGTACGTGAGGCGATGATCATTACCTCGGCACTGTCCATTCAGGATCCGCGCGAGCGTCCAATGGACAAGCAGCAGGCTTCCGACGAGAAGCACCGCCGTTTCCACGATAAAGAGTCTGATTTCCTCGCGTTTGTGAACCTGTGGAACTATCTCGGCGAGCAGCAAAAAGCGTTGTCGTCAAACCAGTTTCGTCGCCAGTGCAAAGTCGACTTTCTGAACTATCTGCGCGTGCGAGAGTGGCAGGATATCTACACGCAACTGCGCCAGGTGGTGAAAGAGTTGGGTATTCCGGTTAACAGCGAACCTGCTGAATATCGGGAGATCCACGTCGCGTTGCTGACCGGTTTACTGTCTCATATCGGGATGAAAGATACCGATAAACAGGAGTTTACTGGGGCGCGTAACGCTCGCTTCTCGATCTTCCCGGGGTCAGGTTTATTCAAAAAACCGCCGAAGTGGACGATGGTAGCGGAGTTGGTGGAAACCAGCCGCTTGTGGGGACGCATTGCCGCGCGTATCGATCCTGAATGGGTGGAGCCGGTAGCCCAGCATCTGATCAAACGTTCATACAGTGAGCCGCACTGGGAACGCGCGCAGGGTGCTGTGATGGCGACAGAAAAAGTCACTGTCTACGGCTTACCGATTGTTGCGGCCCGTAAGGTGAATTACAGTCAGATCGATCCTGCGTTATCGCGTGAACTGTTCATTCGTCATGCGCTGGTGGAAGGTGACTGGCAAACGCGCCATGCGTTTTTCCGCGATAACCTGAAACTACGAGCGGAGGTGGAAGAGTTAGAGCACAAATCACGCCGCCGTGACATTCTCGTCGATGACGAAACGATGTTTGAGTTCTACGACCAACGTATCAGCCATGAGGTGGTTTCTGCTCGTCACTTTGATAGCTGGTGGAAAAAGGTCAGCCGTGAAACACCGGATCTGCTCAACTTTGAAAAGAGCATGCTCATCAAAGAGGGCGCGGAGAAAATCAGTAAGCTGGATTATCCGAACTTCTGGCATCAGGGTAATCTTAAGCTGCGCCTGAGCTACCAGTTCGAACCCGGAGCCGATGCGGACGGTGTGACCGTACATATTCCACTCCCGCTGCTCAACCAGATCGACGAGAGCGGTTTTGAATGGCAAATTCCAGGGCTGCGCCGCGAACTGGTGATCGCCCTGATTAAATCGTTACCAAAACCGGTACGACGCAACTTTGTACCCGCACCGAACTATGCGGAAGCGTTTTTAGGCCGAGTGACGCCGCTGGAACTGCCGCTGCTGGACTCGCTGGAGCGTGAACTGCGCCGCATGACTGGCGTCACCGTTGACCGTGAAGACTGGCACTGGGATCAGGTGCCCGATCACCTGAAAATCACCTTCCGGGTGGTGGACGATAAAAACAAGAAGCTGCAGGAAGGGCGTTCGTTACAGGCGCTGAAAGACCTGCTGAAGGGCAAAGTTCAGGAAACGCTGTCGGCGGTGGCGGATGACGGTATCGAACAGAGCGGGCTGCACATCTGGAGCTTCGGTCAGTTGCCAGAAAGCTATGAGCAAAAACGCGGCAACTATAAAGTCAAAGCGTGGCCAGCGCTGGTGGATGAACGCGACAGCGTGGCCATCAAGTTGTTTGATAATCCGCTGGAACAACAGCAGGCGATGTGGTGCGGTTTACGCCGCCTGTTGCTGCTGAATATTCCTTCGCCAATCAAATATTTGCACGAGAAGCTGCCCAATAAAGCCAAGCTGGGGCTGTACTTTAACCCGTACGGTAAAGTTCTGGATTTGATAGACGACTGTATCTCCTGCGGTGTGGATCAGTTAATTGACGCCAACGGTGGTCCGGTGTGGACCGAAGCAGGCTTTGCGGCGTTGCATGAAAAAGTGCGGGCTGAACTGAACGATACGGTGGTGGAGATTGCGAAGCAGGTCGAACAGATCCTGACCGCAGTGTTTAATATCAACAAACGTCTGAAAGGGCGCGTGGATATGACCATGGCGCTGGGGCTTGCGGATATCAAAGCGCAAATGGGCGGACTGGTGTATCGCGGATTTGTTACCGGCAACGGTTTCAAACGTCTGGGCGATACGTTGCGTTATTTGCAGGCGATTGAAAAACGGCTGGAGAAACTGGCCATCGATCCGCACCGCGATCGCGCGCAAATGCTGAAAGTGGACAGCGTGCAGCAGTCCTGGCAGCAGTGGTTCAATAAATTGCCGCCCGCGCGCCGCGAAGATGACGATGTCAAAGAGATCCGCTGGATGATAGAAGAGCTGCGCGTCAGCTACTTTGCCCAGCAGCTTGGCACGCCGTATCCGATTTCGGATAAGCGTATCCTGCAGGCAATGGATCAGATTACGGGTTAACGCAGTGCTGGACCGTAGACTGGATAAGGCGTAGCCGCCATCCGGCATCTGTATCCGGTAAAGAACAAACTCCAGGAGTCATGAACATGAGACAGTTTCCGCCACTTTCCGCCACCACCCTTGCGGCGATTAACACCGTGGGGCAATGGCTGGCGCAAAATGATTTCGCTGAAAATATCACGGTGCGGACAGATTGCGTGATTCTGGCCGGGAACGCAGTGATCCCGACCATCGATGCAGCCTGTCGGGTAGCGAAAGAGCAACAGGTTCCCTTACTGATTAGCGGTGGTATCGGTCACTCAACGACCTTTCTGTATGCTGCCATCGCAGAGCATCCACGCTACCACACGATTCGTACCACCGGTCGCGCGGAAGCGGCGATCCTTGCCGATATCGCGCACCAGTTCTGGCACATTCCCGGTGAGAAAATTTGGGTGGAGGATCAGTCCACCAACAGTGGGGAAAACGCCCGGTTCAGTTGTGCGTTACTGCGTCAGGCGGCCCAAACCATGGAGACCGTCATTGTGGTGCAGGACCCTACTATGCAGCGCCGCACCATGGCGACATTTGAACGCGTCACGCGTGACGATCCGCAGGCTCCACGCTGGATCAGTTTCCCCGGTTTTGTCCCCGAGTTGACTGAGCAGGGCGACGGCGTGGATTTTGCCCCGACCACCGAAGGTCTGTGGTCGGTGGATCGTTACCTGTCTCTCATTACCGGTGAGCTTCCGCGCCTGCGTGATAATGCAACCGGCTACGGGCCTTGCGGCCGCGATTTTATCGCCCATGTTGATATTCCTCAGGAGGTTGAGCAAGCCTGGCAGCAGCTAAAAAATGATACCGCGCTGACCGACTTACTTGAGAGCCGTTCTCTGTAATCCCTTCTGCCCGTTTGTCGGCGTTTTACGGCAAACGGGCAGAAAGCCCACCTGTTTTTTCTCTTCATCATCACTTTTCCAGACGCTTTTATGAAGCAGTTCACAGAACCGCCACTCCAGCGATAATGCGCCATGCATGATTGATATTAATTAACAATAGTTTTACTTGTTAAAAACAAATCAATCACAGGAGAGCCGCATGTCAGTACCCGTACAACATCCTATGTATATCGATGGGCAGTTTGTGACCTGGCACGATGACGCCTGGATTGATGTCGTCAATCCGGCCACGGAAGAGATTATCTCGCGTATTCCCGATGGGCGTGCCGAAGACGCGCGTAAAGCGATCGATGTCGCGGATCGCGCTCAGCCGCAATGGGAAGCGTTGCCTGCCATTGAACGGGCAAACTGGTTACGCAAAATTTCTGCGGGTATCCGCCAGCGAGCCGATGAAATCAGCGCGTTGATTGTGGCGGAAGGTGGAAAAATTCAACAACTGGCTGACGTTGAAGTCGCGTTTACTGCCGACTATATCGATTACATGGCTGAGTGGGCGCGTCGCTATGAAGGCGAGATCCTGCAAAGCGATCGCCCGGGTGAGAATATCCTGCTGTTTAAGCGTGCACTGGGCGTGACGACGGGTATTCTGCCGTGGAACTTCCCGTTTTTCCTGATTGCCCGCAAACTGGCTCCCGCCTTGCTGACGGGGAATACCATTGTCATTAAGCCGAGTGAATTCACACCGAATAACGCCATCGCCTTTGCCAAAATTGTTGATGACATTGGTTTACCGCGCGGGGTCTTTAATCTGGTGCTGGGACGCGGTGAAACGGTCGGTCAGGAGCTGGCCGGAAACCCGAAGGTGGCGATGGTGAGTATGACCGGCAGCGTCGGCGCGGGCGAAAAAATTATGGCCGCAGCGGCCAAAAACATCACTAAAGTTTGTCTGGAGTTGGGTGGTAAAGCTCCGGCTATCGTGATGGACGATGCTGACCTTGAGCTGGCGGTGAAGGCCATTGTTGACTCGCGGGTGATCAATACCGGACAGGTATGCAACTGTGCTGAGCGCGTATACGTTCAGAAAGGTATCTATGACCAGTTCGTTAATCGTTTGGGTGAGGCGATGAAAGCCGTGCAGTTTGGCAATCCGGCCGAACGCAATGACATTGCGATGGGGCCGCTGATTAACGCCGCTGCGCTGGATCGTGTGGAGCAGAAAGTCGCACGAGCGGTGCAGGAAGGGGCCAGAGTGGTGCTGGGCGGTAAGGCTGTTGTCGGCAAAGGTTATTACTACCCGCCGACGTTACTGTTAGACGTGCGCCAGGAGATGGCGATTATGCACGAGGAGACGTTTGGTCCGGTGCTGCCGGTGGTGGCGTTTGATACGCTGGAACAGGCGTTGACAATGGCCAATGACAGCGACTACGGTCTGACCTCATCGATCTATACGCAGAATCTGAATACGGCAATGAAGGCGATTAAGGGGCTGAAGTTTGGCGAAACCTATATTAATCGTGAAAACTTCGAGGCGATGCAGGGCTTCCACGCTGGCTGGCGTAAGTCCGGGATTGGCGGGGCTGATGGTAAACATGGTCTGAACGAATACCTGCAAACGCAAGTGGTGTATCTGCAGTCCTAAGTTTTTCGCCGGGTGAGTCTGTACGCCACCCGGCGCAATCTTCACACTTTAGTGGCTACCCAGTTCATCATCATTTCCGGCCAGATTGCCAGCGGTAACCCTTGCGCATCACGAATACCAAATCCGTGCTTACCGCGTTCAAACAGATGCATTTCGACCGGAACGCCCTGCTCACGTAGCGCATTAAAGAAGACCAGGCTGTTTTCTACCTTCACCGCCGGATCGTCAATGGCGTGTAGCAGGAATGTCGGCGGCGTTGTGCTATCCACGCGTTCTTCCAGAGAATAGTGGCGCAGATCTTCCTTTTCGGGCTTAGCGCCAACCAGCTCAAGACGAGATCCCGGGTGACCGATGTCTTCGCGCAGAGTGACAACCGGGTACACCAGTGCCATAAACGCAGGGCGCGCAGGTTGCTCGTCTACGTTATCTATCGGCGTATAAACCGTTTCGGCAAACCGGGTTCCCAGACTGGCGGCCACGTGACCACCGGAAGAGAAGCCCAACACACCGATACGATCAGGGTTAATTTTCCATTCATGGGCGTTGGCGCGAATGTAGCGTATGGCGCGCTGGGCATCGGCCAGCGGCGCGTTTGCGCCTTCCTCATGGCCATCACCCGGCATGCGGTAGGTCATCACAAACAGGGTATAACCGCGAGCGTTAAAGAACGGTGCCAGTACGCTGCCTTCTTTATCCATCACCACGCGACGATAAGAGCCGCCTGGCGTGACAAGGATCCCTATGCCGTTAGGTTTTACGGGGGCATAAACGGTAATTTCCGGGGCGCGAATACCGGTGACCGCACGATCATACTGAGATGTTCCTGTATGTCGGGGTTCAGGCGTAAACACCGCATCGCTGTTTTTTGCTCCGGGGGCTTCACCCTGCGGCCAGAATGAGACGGTGGTGGCCTTAGCAACGGCTTGCTCCATCATGTTTTCTAACGTTTCACGACTCAGTGCTTCCATTACTATGCTCCCTCAGTGGCAAAGGTTAGCTATAGCACAGTCAGTGAATCGAAAACGGGGAGAGACTCACAACGTATTGAATTCGCGGGAAATGAAAGAGGGCGGAGGCGAGCCTCCGCCAGAACATTAGAGCTTGATAAATTTATCCAGCGTACGAATAAGTTGGGTGACAAAACCGTATTCGTTATCGTACCAGGCGACTGTTTTTACCAGTTGCAGATCGCCCACTTCGGTAATTTCGGTTTGTGTCGCATCAAATACCGAACCGAAATGCGAGCCAATGACATCTGACGAGACGATTTCCTCATCGGTATAACCAAATACTCATTGTCTTGCGTGACTTTTTTCAGCGCGTTGTTGACCTCTTCAGCAGTGACTTTTTTCCCCAATACCGATACCAGTTCCGTGACGGATCCTGTTTTCACCGGAACACGCTGGGCGTGGCCTTTTAATTTTCCGCTCAATGCCGGAATGACCAGACCAATGGCTTTGGCGGCTCCGGTGGTATGGGGAATGATATTCTCCGCTGCTGCCCGTGAGGCGCGCAGATCTTTCCCGCGAGGTCCATCAACCAGCGACTGCGTTCCCGTGTAGGCGTGGATGGTGGTCATGGTGCCAAGCTGAATACCGAAGCTGTCGTGCAGGGCTTTCGCCATCGGTGCGAGGCAGTTAGTGGTGCACGATGCGACCGAGATAATCCGATCGTTCGCATCCATTGTATCGTCGTTGACGTTAAAGACGATGGTTTTCATATCGCCAGCCGGGGCGGATATCAGCACTTTTTTGGCCCCTGCATCCAGGTGCGCGTTGGCTTTTTCTGTCGAGGTATAAAAACCGGTGCATTCGATGATTATCTCAGCGCCAGTCGTTTTCCACGGAATATTTTTGGCCTCTTTTTCTGCGTAAACCGCGATTTTTTTACCGTCGACAATCAGCGCGTCTTCGGTAAAGTCGATGCTCCAGGGAAACGGGCCGTAGTTTGAATCGTGCTTTAACAGATAGGCGAGAATTTTGGGCGAGGTGAGGTCATTAATGGCCACAACCTCCACGTTGCTTTTGACTTCCAGTAGTCGACGCAATACCAGACGACCGATACGACCAAAACCGTTAATGCCAATTTTACTCATGGTTTTCTCCTGTCAGAATGAGGCGGTACGACATATTTTCCCTACCAGGCTTAGTCCAGACAGGCATCCTCGGCAATAGCGGTTCTTGCGGTTAAGCGTAAGCGACTGAAAATGGGTGAACAAAAGTTAATGAATTTTTAACAAAAGCCCGTTATGTTGACGCATTATTGTTTTTATTCAGGAAGTGTTATGGGGAATAAGTATTCTGGCCTGCAAATCGGTATTCACTGGCTGGTCTTTTTGTTGGTTATTGTGGCGTACAGCGCCATGGAGTTTCGCGGATTTTTCCCGCGCAGCTATCGCCCCTTGTTCAACATGGTGCACGTCTCCTGCGGTATCACTATTTTAACGCTGATGGTGGCGCGTCTGCTGGTCAGGCTGAAATACCCGGCTCCGCCGATTGTGCCAAAACCGAAGCCGATGATGACCGGAATGGCGCATCTGGGGCATCTGGTTATCTATCTGTTGTTTATTGTCCTGCCGATTATTGGGCTGGTGATGATGTACAACCGGGGTAACCCGTGGATTGCATTCGGCATCGTTATGCCGCATGCGGCAGAGGCCAACTTTGATTTAGTGGATATGCTGAAGTCCTGGCACGTGACGCTGGCAAACCTGGGTTATTTTGTTATTGCTCTGCATGCTGCTGCTGCCCTGATGCATCACTATTTCTGGAAGGACAATACGTTGTTGCGCATGATGCCGCGAAAACGCTCCTGAGGTAATGCCCCGCAAATGTGGGGCATTTTTTTAGCCGATTATTTTTCCAGACATCATAAAAGCTTATCGACAAGATGGTTAAACAACGCTCAATTCGCCACACTTGTCACTTGATCACTGTCTTCATTAAAACTACTGTATATAAATACAGTTATATGAGAGGCAGATTATTATGTTGTTTTTCCAGCCAGTTGAACACCGCGAAATCAAACACTTCCCGCTATTTAGCGATCTCGTGCCCTGCGGTTTTCCCTCTCCTGCGCAGGATTACGTTGAGAAACGTATCGATCTCAACGATCTGTTGGTGCAGCATCCCAGTGCAACTTATTTTGTTAAATCGTCTGGCGACTCCATGATGGGGGCAGGGATCGGTGCTGGCGACTTGCTGGTAGTCGACAGTGCCAGAAAAGCGGCCCACGGAGACATTGTGGTTGCTGCTATTGAAGGCGAATTCACCGTTAAGCGCCTGCAATTGCATCCGGTGGTGATGTTGAAGCCAGAGAACAGCGCCTACGCGCCGATCATGATCGGCAGCGAGGACACGCTGGATATATTTGGCGTGGTGACATTCATCATTAAATCTGCGGGCTGATTATGTTTGCGCTGGTGGATGTTAATTCATTTTATGCCAGCTGTGAGTCGGCATTCCGGCCCGATCTTAAGGGCAAACCCGTTGTCGTTCTTTCAAATAACGATGGCTGTGTCATTGCCAGTAGCGCGGAGGCAAAAGCGCTTGGCGTTAATATGGGCGCGCCATACTTCAAACAGAAAGATCTGTTCAGGCGCTATGGCGTGTTCTGTTTTAGTTCGAACTACGAATTGTATGCGGATATGAGCAGCAGGGTGATGTCGATTCTGGAGGAGCTGTCGCCGCGCGTGGAGATGTACAGTATTGATGAAGCCTTTTGCGATTTAACGGGCGTGCGAAACTGCCGGGATCTGACGGATTTTGGTCGGGAAATCAGAGCAACCATTTTACAAAAAACACGCCTCAAGGTTGGGGTCGGTATCGCCCAGACCAAAACCCTGGCCAAGCTGGCTAACCATGCGGCCAAAAAGTGGCAGGAACAGACTGGCGGGGTGGTGGATCTCTCGAATATTGAGCGCCAGCGTAAGCTGATGACTGCGCTCCCGGTTGATGAAGTCTGGGGTGTCGGACGCCGTATCAGTAAAAAACTTGACGCTATGGGCATTAAAACGGTCTGCGACCTGGCAGATACCGATATTCGCTTTATCCGCAAACATTTCAACGTTGTGCTTGAGCGCACTGTGCGGGAATTGCGCGGTGAACCTTGCCTGGAGCTGGAGGAGTTTGCGCCAGTTAAGCAGGAAATTATCTGCTCAAGATCGTTTGGTGAAAAACTCACGGATTACAACGCGATGCGAGAGGCAATTTGTACCTATGCTTCACGTGCTGCGGAAAAGCTGCGCAGAGAGCACCAGTTCTGCCGGTTTATCTCTACGTTTATCAAAACCAGCCCATTTTCCCTGAATGAACCGTATTACGGTAACAGCGCATCGATAAAACTGCTGACACCAACCCAGGATAGTCGGGAAATTATAAGGGCGGCCACATGTAGCCTGGACGCAATATGGCGAGAGGGGCTACGTTATCAAAAAGCAGGGGTCATGCTGGGCGATTTTTTTAGCTCAGGTGTTGCACAGTTGAATCTTTTTGATGACAACGCTCCACGGCATAACAGCGATAAGCTGATGGCCGTTCTGGATACGCTCAATGCTGAAAAGGGTAAAGGAACGCTCTATTTTGCCGGACAAGGTATACAACAACCGTGGGCGATGAAGCGAGATATGCTCTCACCGCGTTATACCACGAGATACAGTGATTTGCTGCGGGTTGGATAGGGTCTGTTCATTATTGAATGGAGGGCCTTTTATTCGCCTGATAATCAGGTCTCGCAGCGCCGCAGTATATCACTGGGTCATTGAGAGAATAAGACCGCTGAATAACAGCGGTCTTATTGATTTTATTTAGACTCTAATTCCGGTGCTTTTTCTTCAGTAAGTTCAACCTCACGATACCAGCGAGGATGGTGTTTCTTCGCCCAGCGTCGACTCACTTTCCCTTCGATCATACCTTTAATTGAACCTTTTACCCAAAACGCCATGTACATATGGATCAGAATGGCGTGGATCAGCACAATGGCTGCTGTCGCGTGGATTAACAAACTCCAACGAACAATGTTAATTGAGAAATAATGGGCAAAGTAGGGCCTCCAGATAATAACGCCGGTAATCAGTAATACCAGAATTAGACTCATGATGCTCCAGAACATCATTTTCTGCCCTGCGTTGTATTTCCCCACATCAGCGACTTTATGCTCATTGCCTTTAAGTACCTCAACGATCCCTTTAATCCAGGGAAGGTCCTGTTTATCGGGAATGTTGTGGTGTACAAAACGGACGAACATAAACATCAGCACGATGAAAATCATCACCCCGAAAAACGGATGTAAAATTCGTCCCATTTGCGGTGTACCGAAAGTTTCGGTGAGCCATTGCAACGTCGGGAAGAACAGCGCAATACCGGAAAGCGACACCAGGAAGAAGCTTATTACCACCGTCCAGTGACAAGCACGGTCGATGAATTTGGTGCGCAGAATCATTTTGCTTTTACTCATGACCGTTCTCCTCTTCATCATCATCCGTCTCTTTGTTTGGGCCGACTCCCACGTAGTGGTAAATCAGCCCGGCAAAGGTGGCGATAAATCCGGCGGCGGAGAGTGGTTTTAAAATCCCCTTCCAGAGGTTCACTGGTGCGGCGATTTTTGGCTCATCCGGCAGATTGTGGTACAGCGATGGTTGATCCGCGTGATGAAGTACATACATCACGTGGGTGCCGCCGACCCCTTGCGGGTTGTAGATGCCCGCATTGGCATAGCCGCGTTTTTTCAACTGCGCCACGCGAGTTTCCGCTACATTGAGCATCTCTTTTTTGGTGCCAAACTGGATAGCGCCGGTCGGACAAGTTTTCACGCAGGCCGGTTCCTGGCCCACGCTGACCCGGTCAACGCAAAGCGTACATTTGTAGACCCGGTTATCTTCGGGATTAAGCCGGGGAATATTGAACGGGCAGCCAGCAATGCAGTAGCCACAGCCAATACAGTGCTCGGACTGAAAGTCGACAATCCCGTTGGCATACTGAATGATTGCTCCAGCGGATGGACAGGCTTTCAAACAGCCGGGATCGGCGCAGTGCATGCAGCCGTCTTTGCGGATCAGCCATTCCAGCTTGTCGTTCTGGGTGGTTTCGCTAAAGCGCATCACTGTCCAGGACTTAGCGCTGAGATCGGTCGGGTTGTCATAGACGCCGTTGCAGTAGCCCACTTCATCGCGAATATCGTTCCACTCTGAGCAGGCGACCTGGCAGCCTTTACAGCCAATACAGGTAGTGACATCAATTAATTTTGCCACTTCTGCACGGTAATCCCGCGCCTGGGGCGGCGGCGTGATGCTGTTCGTCGCCGAGCGTTTAATAATATCTTGTGATTGCATAGCCATGAGTTCCCTTCCTTACGCTCGCTCGATGTTGACCAGAAACGCTTTATACTCCGGTGTTTGCGAGTTCGCGTCACCCACCGATGGCGTTAACGTATTGGCAAGGAACCCTTTGCGTGTGGCGCCTTCAAAGCCCCAGTGACAAGGGATACCGATAGTATCGACCGGCTTACCATCGATCGTCAGCGTTTGCAGACGTTTGGTGACCACCGCCTTCGCTTTGATAAAGCCGCGTTTCGACATCACTTTCACCGTATCACCTGCCGCAATGCCTTTTTTGCTCGCCAGCGCCTCACCGATTTCGATGAATTGATCGGGTTGAGCAATGGCGTTGAGCAGCGCATGTTTGGTCCAGTGGCGGAACAGTTCGGTAATGGAGTAAGTGGTGGCGACGTACGGGAAGGCATCCGCTTTACCCATATTGGCGATATCGTCATGGTAGATACGCGCAACCGGGCTGGATACGACATCCGGGTGCAGCGGGTTGGTACCAATAGGCGACTCAATGGGTTCGTAATGTTCCGGGAATGGCCCGTCGTTCATTTTGTCGATGGAGAACAGACGCGCTACGCCTTCCGGATTCATGATAAACGGACCAACGTTGCTGCCCGGTGCGGCCTGGCCGTAGTCGGCTACGTCCATACCGACCCATTTTTTGCCATTCCAATGCAGCAGGGTTCGTTTGGGATCCCACGGTTTTCCTGATGGATCGGCCGAAGCGCGATTGTAGAGAATACGGTGGTTGGCAGGCCATGACCACGCCCAGCCCGGTGTGCAGCCCAGACCATACGGATCGCTGTTGTCGCGATTGGCCATCTGGTTGCCTTGTTCTGTCCAGCTTCCGCAGTAGACCCAGCAGAAACTGCTGGTCGAGCCGTCATCGCGCAACTGTGCAAAGCTGCTGAGCTGCTGGCCTTTTTTGGCTATAAGCTGGCCTTTGTCATCATAAAGGTCTTCAAGCGCCTGGCCATTTGCTTCACGCGCAATCTCTTCTGGGTGTGGGTCGTATGGATCTTTATAATTCCAGGCAATATTCAACAAGGGTTGCGGATTCGCTCCACCTTCCTGTTGATACAACTCGCGCAGCCGCATAAACAGGCGACCGAGGATCTTCCCGTCATGTAAGGCTTCACCTGGTGGTTCTGCCGCAGCCCAGTGCCATTGCAACCAACGCCCGGAGTTAGCGATTGAACCATTTTCTTCAGCAAAGCAGGAAGAGGGCAGACGGAAAACTTCGGTCTGAATATCTGCCGGGTTTACATCGTTCATCTCGCCATGATTTTGCCAAAAATTGGACGACTCAGTGACCAGCGGATCGATAACCACCATATATTTCAGTTTTGAAAGCGCGCGAGTTGATTTGTTTTTATCCGGAAACGCCGCCAGCGGATTGAAGCCCTGAACGATGTAACCATTAATCTTCCCTTCGAGCATCAATTCAGCCTGGGTCATTACGTCATACAGGCGATCCCATTTAGGTAGCCAGTCGTAGCCCCAGTTATTTTCCACTGTTGCATTGTCGCCCCAGAAACTTTTCATCATGCTAACAAAGAACTTCGGCGTATTTTGCCAGTAATTGACCTCATTCACGCCTAGCGCAGGCGGCGTGATTTGCGAAATATAGGTCTGGTAGTCAGGCTGTTTTTCCGACGGTAGCGGCATATAGCCTGGCAGGTTCGTCGACAACAAGCCAAGATCGGTATAGCCCTGAATATTGGAGTGGCCACGTAAGGCGTTAACGCCACCGCCCGCCATGCCTATATTGCCCAGTAGCAACTGGAGCATAGCGGCGGCGCGGATAATCTGTGCCCCGGCGGAGTGGTGTGTCCAACCCAGCGCATACAGAATAGTAGCGGTGCGGTCAGGCACGCTGGTGCTGGCGAGAATTTCGCAGATACGATTGAAATCTGCCACTGAGGTCCCACACAACCGGTTAACCATTTCTGGCGTATAGCGGTCGACGTGGGCTTTCAGCAAATTCCACACGCAGCGTGGGTGAGACAATGTTTCATCACGCAGGGCATTACCCTGTTCGTCAAGCTGATAGAACCAGCTCGATTTATCGTACTGGCGTTTTTTGTCGTCATAGCCGCTGAACAAGCCGTCGTCGAACTGATAGTCATCACGGATAATCAGGCTGGCGTTGGTGTAATGGCGCACATAGTCGTGCTGCACCTGGTCGTTTTCCAGCAGATAACGGATTATACCGAGCAGGAATGCGGTGTCGGAACCAGCGCGTATTGGCGCATATAGATCGGCGACGGTGGCGCTACGGTTAAAACGCGGGTCGACAACCACCACGGTGGCGTCGTTTTTAGTTTGCGCTTCGACTACCCATTTAAAGCCTACCGGATGTGCCTCAGCGGCATTACCGCCCATAATAAGCACTACGTTGGCATTTTTAATATCGACCCAGTTGTTGGTCATCGCACCACGTCCAAACGTTGGTGCAAGAGCAGCAACGGTGGGGCCATGACATAACCGTGCCTGACAGTCGATAGCGACCATACCTAGTCCGCGAGCAAATTTACCGTCGAGGATCCCGGTTTCATTACTTGCCGCTGAGGAGCATAGCATGCCCGTGGTGGACCATCGGTTGACGGTAACGCCCTGGGCATTTTTCTCTATAAAGTTGGCATCGCGGTCATCTTTCATGAGTCGGGCAATACGATTAATCGCATCATCCCAGCTAATGCGCTGCCATTTATCCGAACCCGGTGCGCGATATTCGGGATACTGCAGACGGGTTTCACTATGAATATAATCCAGCACGCCAGCGCCTTTAGGGCACAACGAACCACGGCTCACCGGATGATCCGGATCGCCCTCAATATGGTAGATACTTTCTTTGACGTTTTTGGCTGTATCGCCAAGGCTGTACATCAGCATGCCGCAGCCTACTGAGCAGTACGTACAGTTATTACGTGTCTCTTTTGCTTTTAAGAGTTTGTATTGACGGGTTTCCGCGTGAACGGAAAAAGATGATAAGAATCCGAGAGATGCAACAGTTGTTCCTGCCATACCGCCCGCGCAGATTCGAAAGAACTGCCTCCGGCTGAGCTCCATTTTTTTCTCCAGCTTAAACTTAAGACATGAAAAAGTATGGTTATTGTAAGGTTAAATTGTTTTATAAACCATTAACTTTTAGTGGTTATTGACGTGAGAGAATATTAATGCTGTAAGCCTGGGTTATGGATTGGTAAAAATTGATCATGTCAGGTTGGTTGCCGATACGTACGGCGAACTGAATCTTTTTGACGACAACCTAACGCTGTGGCGTAACAGCGATAAACTGATGGAGGTATCTGGGAAAAGGGTAAAGGAACGCTCTACTTTGTCGGACAAGGGATACAGCAACCGTGGGCGATGAAGAGAGACATGCTTTCACCACGTTATACAACGATTTGCTACGAGTAGTTTGATAGCCAAACCGAAAACAAGGAGTTCATTCCACTCAACCGAACTTATCCATAGTCTATATTTTGACCTTCCCAGACGATCAAACAAAAATTATAGATTCCTGAACATATAGACATATAAATAACAAGGTTATAAAGGTCGTGATTTCTACAACAAAGGACCTCTGGATATGATGGATAAACTATACCAATATGTTTCAACGAAAGAAAACGTGGGAATAAATCTTTGTCGCATTTCTATTGCCATTGTATTTATGTGGATAGGATTGTTGAAGTTCATTCCCTATGAAGCAGATAGCATCGTTCCTTTTGTAGCTAATAGCCCATTTATGTCTTTCTTTTATAACGATCCGAGTAATTATACTCAGTTCATGAACCATGAAGGCGAATTAATAGAGGCTAACCGCGCATGGCATCATGCGAATAATACTTATGGGTACTCTACCGGACTTGGTATTGTTGAAGTCATTTTTTCATTATTAATTCTTGCTCATTATGTATCACCAAAAATCGGCTTTTGGGGGGCAACACTTGCCTTCTTAACTCCTTTTGTCACTCTGACATTCCTGATATTTACACCAGAAACATGGGTAAGTGGCCAGGATTATCACACCGGGTTTCCCTATCTTTCTGGCGCCGGGCGATTGGTCTTAAAAGACACGATAATGATGGCTGCGGGTCTTATTGCGATGGTGCATTCTGCCAAGTGTATCCTTGCACAGAATCAGCACGAGAGAGATTATACCGGCAAAGTATCCGCTGGTCTTAGATAGCTTTCCAGACTATCGTTAAATTAAGGATGTTGTGATGCTTCGGTCTCTAAAAAATATATTTATCACAGTTGCACTGTATCTGCTTATGACGGTAACCAGTCATGCTGCCAACACCGGGAATACCATGATCAAAACGTATAGTACTTATAATTACCAGCAGACCAGAGAGCATCTCATTGCTGCCATTGAGAGTAATAATCTTGTTTTTTTTGGCGAATTTGATCATGCGAAAGAGGCTAAAAATGCTGGACTAACCATGTTACCCACAACAGTCATTATTTTTGGCAATCCTAAAGGTGGCACACCATTAATGCAGGCATATCCTGATATGGCGCTCGATCTTCCCTTTAGAGTATTGATTCGGGAAGAGTCGGATGGACGTGTAGTCGTTGGATATCATCCGGTTGAGATATTACAGACTTATGGACCAGATACTGCGGCAATTCAACCCTTAAAAAATCTGGAAAAATTAGTTCAGAAAGCCATTCAGTGACCTGGCGACCAGGGCTCATCTGACGAGGCCTGGTCGTCACCCCTCATTAAATAGATGTTAGTTTTTTACAATTACATAAAAATTCTGATAGTATACCCCCCTATAGTATAGGGAGGGCGTATGCCGCATTCACCTGAAGATAAAAAACGCATTCTCACCCGTGTACGCCGTATTCGCGGTCAGGTTGATGCGCTTGAGCGCGCACTGGAATCTGGCGAACCATGCCTGGCGATCCTGCAACAAATTGCCGCCGTACGCGGCGCATCCAATGGTCTGATGGGCGAAATGGTTGAGATCCACCTGAAAGATGAACTGGTCAGTGGGGAGACAACACCAGACCAGCGAGCTGTGCGCATGGCTGAGATCGGCCATCTTCTGCGTGCTTATCTAAAATAACACCATCACCTTGCAATAATGGGAAGAGACAAATGAAATCACGTGCAGCAGTTGCATTTGGCCCCGGCCAACCGTTAAAAATTGTTGAAATCGACGTCGCACCACCAAAGAAAGGTGAAGTGCTGGTTAAAATTACCCACACCGGCGTGTGCCATACTGATGCTTTTACCCTCTCAGGCGACGATCCGGAAGGCGTGTTCCCGGCGGTACTGGGCCATGAAGGCGGCGGCATTGTGGTTGAAGTGGGGGAAGGCGTCACCAGCCTGAAACCGGGCGATCATGTGATCCCGCTGTACACCGCAGAGTGCGGCGAGTGCAAGTTCTGTAAATCGGGTAAAACTAACTTGTGTCAGGCCGTGCGGGCGACACAGGGCAAAGGTCTGATGCCTGATGGCACAACGCGCTTCTCGTATAACGGCGAGCCGATTTATCACTATATGGGCACCAGTACCTTCAGCGAATATACCGTTTGCGCAGAGATCTCGCTGGCGAAGGTTAACCCGCAGGCTCCGCTGGATAAAGTGTGTCTGCTGGGATGTGGCGTGACCACCGGTATCGGAGCGGTCCATAACACCGCGAAAGTGAAGGAAGGCGATACCGTAGCCGTATTTGGTCTGGGCGGTATTGGCCTGGCGGTGATTCAGGGCGCGGTGCAGGCAAAAGCCGGGCGTATTCTGGCTGTTGATACCAATCCGGAGAAATTCAAATTGGCTGGTGAAATGGGCGCGACCGATTTCATCAACCCGAACGATTACGATAAGCCTGTGCAGGACGTGATTGTTGAGCTCACCGACGGTGGCGTGGACTTTAGCTTTGAGTGTATCGGCAACGTTAACGTGATGCGTGCGGCGCTGGAGTGTTGCCATAAAGGGTGGGGCGAAAGCATCATCATTGGGGTGGCGGGTGCCGGTCAGGAGATCAAAACACGTCCGTTCCAGTTAGTAACCGGTCGCGTGTGGCGCGGTTCCGCGTTTGGCGGCGTAAAAGGGCGCACTCAGTTGCCGGGTATGGTCGAAGAAGCAATGAGCGGAAAAATTCAGTTAGATCCGTTTATTACGCATCGCCTGCCTCTGGAGCAGATTAACGAAGCGTTCGATTTAATGCATCAGGGTAAATCCATCCGTACTGTTATCCATTTTGGTGATAACTGATTCATTGGCCAGCGGATTTCACCGCTGGCACTTTCCTGAATTTTTTAGAATTATGTTGTGAAAGTGTGACGAATCCGGCGCTTTTCACGGTAAGTAAACTTCCCGGATTGCCGATGACTATCTAACGGGCGTGTTTTCACGCATAAACCCTACAAGAGAGTCGACGGTCATGGACAACACTACATCGATGCAAGCCCTGCATAAACTGGGCTTTCTGCATCAAATCCGACTGGTTCCGCTGTTTTCCTCCATTCTCGGTGGCATCCTTCTGCTATTCGCCTTAAGTTCCGGGCTGGCAGGTTATTTTCTTATGCAGGCCGATCGCGATCAGCGCGATGTAACCGATGAGATTCAGGTCCGGATGGGGTTATCTAACAGCTCTAACCACTTACGCACCGCGCGTATCAACATGATCCATGCTGGTGCGGCGAGCCGTATTGCTGAAATGGATGACATGAAGGCCAATATTGCCGAGGCAGAAAAACGTATTAAGCAATCGCAGGACGGTTTCAATACTTATATGGCTCGTGCGGTGAAAACTACTGCCGGAGAGGCGTTAGACGCTGAACTGAGCGCCAATTTCAAAGCCTATATCGATGGCTTACAGCCTATGCTCAAGTACGCTAAAAACGGCATGTTCGAAGCGATCATCAACCATGAAAATGAACAGGCCAGACCGCTGGACTCTGCTTACAACAAGGTATTGTTAAAGGCGATCGATATTCGTACCGCCAGGGCGAATCAGTTAAGCGAACAGGCGCACCAACGTACACAGCTTGGCATGGCCTTTATGCTGGGGGCATTCGTTCTTGCGCTGGCACTGACCGTGATGACGTTTATTGTTCTGCGCCGTACCGTTATTCATCCTCTGTTACGTGCGGCCCAGCGCATTGAGCAAATTTCAGAAGGGGACCTGACAATGCCAGAGGAACCCACCGGACGCAGCGAAATTGGGCGCCTGAGCCGTCATCTGCAGACAATGCAACGGTCGCTGGCGAAAACAGTGGGCACGGTACGTCAGGGCGCGGAAGAAATCTACCGCGGTACCAGTGAGATTTCGGCGGGTAATACCGATCTGTCTTCACGTACCGAACAACAGGCCGCGGCGATTGAACAAACGGCGGCCAGCATGGAAGAGCTGACGGCTACGGTGAAGCAAAACGCCGACAACGCGCATCATGCGAGTACGCTGGCGGAAGATGCGTCCGGCAAGGCCAGCCGGGGCGGTCAGATGGTCTCTGGTGTGGTGAAAACCATGGGCAATATCTCAACGAGCTCGAAGAAAATCTCTGAAATTACCGCCGTTATTAACAGCATTGCCTTCCAGACCAATATCCTGGCGCTGAACGCGGCGGTTGAGGCGGCGCGGGCAGGAGAGCAGGGGCGTGGGTTTGCAGTGGTGGCTAGTGAGGTCCGTACGCTGGCAAGCCGCAGCGCTCAGGCGGCAAAAGAGATAGAAGGATTGATCAGCGAATCAGTCCGACTGATTGACCAGGGCTCTGGAGAAGTCGTCGCGGCGGGCAATACGATGACGGATATTGTCGATGCGGTAAAACGCGTGACCGACATTATGCTGGAAATTGCGGCGGCCTCTGATGAACAAAGCCGGGGCATCGTCCAGGTAAGCCAGGCGATTTCAGAGATGGATAAGGTCACGCAGCAAAACGCCTCATTGGTTGAAGAAGCATCGGCTGCTGCGGCCTCTCTTGAAGAGCAGGCCGCACGCTTAACGGAAGCCGTCGGCACATTCCGTTTAACCGGGACAAGCGCAATAAAACGCGTTCCGGTAACTACTACGCCGGGTCATTCACGTCCGCAGGCGGCAACGGCCAGCGGCGATAATTGGGAAACGTTTTAATCATCAATAAAGGGACCATCTGGTCCCTTTATTTTTGGCATCAAAATGGTACGGTTTTGCGTATTGCGGCGATAAGGATCTGCGCGGCCTGAGAGAGTTGCACATCGACACGAGTAAGAATCCCGATGGGTTCACCCGCCCCGTGGGTAGGTATCGGCAACGATACCAGCGTCGCCTGGCGTAAATCCTCTCTAACCGCACCTGAAGGGACAAACCATACATAGTCGTAATCAACCGTCAGTTGGCGGGAGAGCGATGCTGAAAGTGTTTCAATGCAGCCTGGCGGCATTTTACAACCCTGACTTTGCAACAATGCTTCTGCGTGCTGGCGAGGCGCGGTTCCTTTTGGCGAAACCACCACCGGCCACTCCATTACCCGACTTAATGTGATGGTTTCCTGCAACAACGGGTGGTTAGGGCGCACGACCAGTTTAAGTGATTCCAGAAACAACAATTCATAATTCAGACCGACCATTAATTCCGGATCGGCCATGCGACCAATGCCGAGATCAATTTCTCCGGACTTTAAACCCGCCAGGATCATTGGGTTACTCATGGTGGCAACCTGCAGCGTGGTCTCCATTTGCTGCTTGTGGAAAGGACCAATTACCGCAGGCAGAATGCCCAGTGCCGCGGTGGGTAAGGCCCCAATCCGTACGACATCAGTCTGCGATTCTTCGCGCTGATTTAACGCTTGCCCGGCAGTGTTGAGCGCATCCAGCACTCTTACCGCGTGGGTAAGAAACTGCTCTCCTGGCAGCGTTAACTGCGCGCCAAGGCGGCCACGCTCAAAGAGCCGGGTCCCGGTCAGTTGCTCCAGTTCATTTAGCGTTTTGGAGAGAGCCGGTTGACTCAGGTTAAGGGTCTCAGCCGCGCGCCCCAACGTTCCCTGCTGTGCAACGGCGACAAAAGTATGAAGATGGCGCAAGCGAATGCGCTGATTGAACAGAACATTTTTTTCCATAAGCGATGTTAAAAACAGAGCCGTATCGGTGACAAGTAAAGTTGTTTGTTTTTGATAACCTGATAGCAAAATATTATTAACATTTATCATGTTTTACTTACAACTGATTTATTTTGCTTGTGTTTTGTACAGCGTTGCTGGGTGGTGGGATCATGGAAGGGAGTATGTTCAGTCGTTATACTTTGGTTATTGTTTACTTTTGAACGATTTCTCTTCACAAGGCACTGATGAATGATACATGTAATAGGGCACCTTAATCCCGATAGCGATGCCATCTGCACCGCCGCAATGACGGCTCGTTGGCTTAGTTTACGTGGCCAGCAGGCGACGGCATGGCGTTTGGGCGAGCCTAACCGCGAAACGCAGTTTATCTTTGAGCATGCGGGGCTGACGATGCCTGAACGGTTGACGTTTGAACTGACCGATCGTGACGTCTGGCTGGTCGATTTCACCGAGCCTGCCCAGGGGCCGGAATCGTTGACAGAAAGTAATGTGGTGGGAATTATCGATCATCATCGACTTGGTGGGTTAGTCACCCGTCTGCCACCGGAAGTGTGGGTGAAGCCCGTCGGCAGTAGCGCAACCCTGCTGTGGCAACTGATGACGGAAGATGAACGCAACCAGTTATCTTCCGCTGAGGCTATTTTACTGCTCGGCGCCGTATTGAGTGACACTGTCACGCTTCGTTCACCAACGACCACCACTGACGATCGCCTGGCGGTTGATGCGCTGGCCCAAAAAACCGGAGTGGATCTTGACGCTTTCAGTCGCGACCTGCTGTCAGCCAAAACAAGCGTGGAAGGGATGAGCGCCCGCGAACTTTTGCAGAAAGACATTAAAACCTTCACCATCCATGGACATTCAGTATGTGTAGCGCAGCTTGAACTGTATGCGCTGCAACAGGTGGATGCGGTGCTGGACGATCTCCGTCAGGAAATGGCGCGCTATGCAGAGGAAAAGAATGCTGCGTTGGTCGTGCTGATGCTTACCGACATCAATCTGGGTGACACCAGCCTGTGGTTTGCTGGAGCAGAACTTTCAGACATCCCGCAACCCTGCAAGGTAGAAGGTATGCTTAGCCGTAAAAAACAGATGCTCCCCTGGCTGGAAAGTCATTTGAAACCCCGTCAGTAGGTACTGTTCATCGTTTATATGGGTGGGAAGTTTACGCGGGGTCACACTTTGTAAATTCTTCCCACCGGAGTCAGCGGTGTTTTCTACACTCCAGGTAATATTCACTGGAGGCATGACATTATGGCGAACACCATCACGGCAGATGAGATTCGGGAACAATTTTCGCAGGCAATGTCAGCAATGTACCAGCAGGAAGTCCCGCAATACGGCACGTTGCTGGAACTTGTCGCTGATGTGAATCTGGCGGTACTGGAAAATAATCCGACGCTGCATGAAAAACTGGCGAATGCGGATGAACTGGCCCGGCTAAACGTTGAGCGCCATGGCGCTATTCGAGTGGGTACCGCGCAGGAGCTTTCTACGCTGCGCCGAATGTTTGCCGTTATGGGCATGTATCCGGTGAGTTATTACGATCTCTCCCAGGCAGGCGTCCCCGTACATTCCACAGCCTTTCGTCCCATCGACGATGCCTCGCTATCGCGCAACCCGTTTCGGGTATTCACCTCGTTATTACGGCTCGAACTAATCGAAAACGCCGCGCTGCGGCAAAAAGCCGCTGAGATCCTCGCGAAACGCGATATTTTCACTCGCCGTTGTCACGAGCTGCTGGATGAATTTGATGCGCAGGGCAGTTTTACATCTGAACAGGCGCAAGAGTTTGTGCATGAAGCGCTGGAAACATTCCGCTGGCATCAGCACGCCACGGTCGATGAAGAGACCTATCATGCATTGCATAACGAACACCGGCTGATTGCTGATGTAGTGTGTTTCCCCGGTTGCCATATCAACCACCTGACGCCGCGTACGCTGGATATCGACCGGGTGCAGTCGATGATGCCGGAATGCGGCATTGAACCGAAAATACTGATTGAAGGGCCGCCACGCCGCGAGGTGCCCATTTTATTACGTCAGACGAGTTTCAAAGCGCTGGAAGAACCGGTGTTGTTTGCCGGTGAAATGCGCGGCACTCACACGGCACGTTTCGGTGAAATCGAACAGCGCGGTGTGGCCCTGACGCCGAAAGGCAGAGCGTTATACGACGAATTGCTGAATAAAGCGGGAACGGGGAAAGACAATCTGACGCACCAGTTACATCTTCAGGAGGTGTTCAAGGCGTTCCCGGACAGTGAGTTTCTGCTGCGCCAGCAGGGACTCGCCTGGTTTCGTTATCGACTGACGCCATCAGGCGAAGCGCATCGCCAGGCAATCTGTCCGGATGACGACCCGCAACCGCTCATTGAGCGAGGGTGGCTGGTTGCGCAACCCATCACCTACGAAGATTTTTTACCCGTGAGCGCCGCAGGGATTTTCCAGTCCAATCTGGGGAATGAAACGCAGGCTCGCAGCCACGGGAATTCCAGCCGCGACGCGTTTGAACAGGCGCTGGGTTGCGCGGTTTATGACGAGTTTGCGCTGTATCAGGAAGCGCAAGAGCGAAGTAAACGTCGGTGTGGTTTACTTTAATGGAATTTACATGGGATTCGGTCTGTTCCCATCGACATAAAATATTTTCGATTTTGTACAGATAATCGGCGACCAACAATTGGATTATTAATGAATTTTGTCTAGAGTGAGCGGTCAGAAATGTGCACTCTCTTGCCGCTGATTTTGACCGGCGCGGGACCATTTACACGACCAGAAGGACTCACTTTCAGGCATGAATCGCAGACGATTTATTAAAGGTTCAATGGCAATGGCCGCCGTGTGCGGAACCAGTGGTATTGCATCACTCTTTTCCCGCGCCGCCTTTGCGGCAGAGTCTGACATTGCAGACGGAAAAACCGTACGTTTTGATTTTTCCGTTCTGCAATCGATGGCCCATGACTTAGCACAGAAACCCTGGGGCGGCGCACCGCGCGCGTTACCGGACACGCTGGCGAAACTGACGCCGCAGGCCTACAACAGCATTCAATATGACGCAGAGCAGTCTCTGTGGAACAACGTTGAAAATCGTCAGCTTGATGCGCAGTTCTTCCACGTGGGAATGGGTTTTCGTCGCCGTGTACGTATGTTCTCGGTTGATGGCAGTACGCATATGGCGCGTGAAATTCACTTCCGTCCGGAACTGTTTAAATATAACGATGCGGGCGTGGATACCAAACAGCTGGAAGGGCAGACTGACCTCGGATTCGCCGGGTTCCGTGTTTTTAAAGCGCCAGAACTGGCCCGCCGCGATGTCGTTTCTTTCCTGGGGGCCAGCTATTTCCGCGCCGTGGATGACACCTATCAGTACGGTTTATCGGCCCGCGGTCTGGCGGTAGATACCTACACCGACAGCAAAGAAGAGTTTCCTGATTTCACCTCTTTCTGGTTCGAGACGGTTAAACCGGGCGCAACCTCCTTTACCGTGTATGCACTTCTCGACAGCCCAAGCGTAACCGGTGCATTCAAGTTCGTGATCCACTGCGAGAAAACGCAGGTGATTATGGATGTACAAAACCACATCTATGCGCGCAAAGACATCAAACAGCTCGGCATTGCGCCGATGACCAGCATGTTCAGCTGCGGCAACAATGAGCGTCGGATGTGCGACACTATTCACCCGCAAATTCATGACTCCGATCGTCTGGCGATGTGGCGGGGCAATGGCGAGTGGATCTGCCGCCCGCTGAATAACCCGCAAAAGCTGCAGTTCAACGCCTATACCGATAACAACCCGAAAGGGTTTGGCTTGCTGCAACTCGATCGCGACTTCTCCCATTACCAGGACATCATGGGCTGGTATAACAAGCGTCCAAGCCTGTGGGTCGAACCGCGAAACCAGTGGGGCAAGGGGACCATCGGCCTGATGGAGATCCCGACGACCGGCGAAACGCTGGATAACGTTGTCTGCTTCTGGCAGCCTGAGAAGAAGATCAAAGCCGGCGATGAGCTGGAATTCAAATATCGCCTGTACTGGAGCGCTCAGCCGCCGGTGCGTTCACCGCTGGCTCGCGTGATGGCGACCCGGACAGGCATGGGCGGTTTTCCGGAAGGATGGGCACCGGGCGAGCACTACCCGGAAAAATGGGCGCGCCGTTTTGCCGTTGATTTTGTTGGTGGCGATCTAAAAGCTGCTGCGCCGAAAGGCATTGAACCGGTGATTACGCTCTCAAGCGGTGAAGCGAAACAGATTGAGATCCTCTACGTGGAACCAATCGACGGTTATCGCATTCAGTTTGACTGGTATCCGACCTCTGACTCAACCGATCCGGTAGATATGCGTATGTTCCTGCGTTGTCAGGGTGACGCCATCAGCGAAACCTGGCTGTATCAGTACTTCCCACCAGCGCCGGATAAACGTCAGTACGTTGACGACCGCGAGATGCGTTAATCACTCTCTTTACGGCTCTCCTGATGGGGAGCCGTATCTGCATTCATCCTCATAACGACTCTGTACACTATTTACTCGATCCTGTTCGCATTTTTCTGTATGGCAAATGGGTACTCTGTGAGTGTGTATTTCTTATACACGTTCTTGTCCACTAACAGGGAGAAAGTATGTTTCCAGAATACAGAGACCTTATTTCCCGACTGAAATCCGAGAACCCTCGCTTTCTGTCCTTATTCGAAAAACACAACAGCCTTGATCATGAGATCTCCAGACTGGAAGGTTCGGATGGTCGGGGGTATAGCTTGGACATTGTTCGTCTTAAGAAACAGAAACTCCACCTGAAGGAAGATTTGCTCAAAATTTTGCAAAGAGAGAGTGTCAGTGAGAGCTAAGTAGAATGGCGCTTGCTGTGTAAAAGGGCTTCCAGCGAGAAAAGGAAGCCCTTCCTGTTTTAGGTGTTAATCGACTATCACGCGTTTGTTCGTCGCCCCCCAGAGGATCGACATTTCAGTGAACAGCGCGCCGCTAATTTCTTCGACTTCTTCTGCGCTAACCTGCGCATTTCCCTGTTTACCGAACAGCACCACTTCATCGCCAGATGCAACCTGCGGTAAATCGGTCACATCGACGATCACGGTATTCATGGATGTTTTACCCAGTACCGGAACCCGCTGGCCGCGGATCAGCACGTGTCCCGCGTTACTGAATACACGACGATAACCATCAGCATAACCTGTCGGGATATTGGCCAGAACGGAATCACGTTTAAGGGTATAGGTTCTGTCATATCCGACGGTGTTTCCTTTGGGGTAATGGTTTACCGACGCGATGGCGGATTTAAATGTCATGACGCGTTTGTATTCGGTGCTGGCGATGGTATCGCCATAAAAAATACCGCCAACACGGACCATGTCGAGCCAGGATTCAGGAACGGTCAGGGTGGCGAACGTATTCGCAACATGCAGGGTGACATCTTCGCGTTTAAGCCCGGTAATTTTCAGTACCTGGGCCGATTGCGTATTGAAACGGGCCAGATCGCGTTTTACCACTGCCGCATCTTCTTCCGGGAAATGCGACATGATGCCGACAATTTTCAGGCCGGGTAATGCGGAAATGGCGCGGGCTTCTTCCAGACCTGCAGCGGTACTGACTTCCAGACCGTTACGCGACATACCGCCAGAGTTCAGTGCCAGATGAATACGAATGATTTTACCTTTCTCCTGAGCAATGGCACTCAGACGCTTAGCCATATCCAGATTACCGATCAGCTCTTCGGTATCGAAGTCCGCTGCCTGGCGCATCTCTTTTTCCGTCGCGTTGCGAACGCGCATGAGCTGTGATGTATAGCCTGACTGGCGAACGGTTCTAATCTCCTCATTGCTGGCGATGCCAATACATTGCACGCCGTTTTGCATCATCACCGGTGTTACCAGTGAGAGATCGTGGCCATACGCGTCTCCTTTAAGAATGGCGCACATCCGGGTTTTATCTGCCAGCAGTTGCTGAACTTTATGAATGTTATATTCCAGTGCGCTACGGGAAATTTCCAGCGTGGTATTATCCACGACCTGTTGCTGATTGACTGCAAAGGGAACGGGGCCTGCTTGAGTGGAGGAAACGGGTTGGTGACAGGCGGTAATCAGTAAAAGCGGAATAAGTGCTAAACGACCCAAAGGTGCTGCCATGCTTGCTCCTTAGCAATAAAGTGAAAGTGTTATTGTCATCATTACGGTCTATCCATGAGGGGATACCCGGATCACCAGAGTAACGGGTTCCACGCCAGAGATTCTTTCTAAGTGATTGCTGTTACAGCATAAAAATAAGACTTCCCCGACTCTAAACAGAGTAATATCGGCTACTGCCAGTCAGAAATGCCCCGTTTACGATTGCAAAGGAGATAAACATGTCAGAAATAATAATCGTTAGTGACGCGCTGGAACTGCGTGCCGTCGAAGAACAACACGTCCCCCCTCTGCATCAGTTGGTGCTTAAAAATAAAGTCTGGCTCCAGCAGTCGCTGAACTGGCCGCAGTTTGTGACTTCTGTGGAGGACACCCGCAAGAATGTGCAGGGCAATATGATGTTGCACCAGCGCGGCTACGCCAAAATGTTCCTTATTTTCGAACAAGAGGAGGTGGCTGGCGTTATCTCGTTTAACCAGATAGAACCGCTGAACAGAGCCGCTTATATTGGTTATTGGCTGGACGAAGATCACCAGGGCAAAGGTATTCTGTCTCAGGCGCTACAGGCATTGATTCAGCATTATGCGCAGCGCCAGGAGATTCGCCGCTTCGTGATTAAATGTCGTGTAGATAACGTCAAGAGCAACCAGGTGGCGTTGCGTAATGGCTTCCAACTGGAAGGATGTTTACGACAAGCGGAGTTCCTCAATGGCGATTACTATGATGTGAATCTCTATGCCCGCATCATTGATGACTCTTCAGAATAAACCGGCGATAGGGGTGCGCGTAATACGTTGTTCGCCGTTGATCACTTTTGGCCCGCGCAGATGGATCGCATCGCCATCAAAGGCTTCAACTTGGGCCTGACCGGTTATCTCAATATGATGCTCGATCAGCACTTCACCCAGAATACAGGCGTGGCCTTCAATCAGGATGTGCCCATCCAGCAGAATTGGGCCGCCGCGTAATTTTGCATGCCCCCCGACCAGCACATGGTGCTTCAGCACACAGTTACCTTCAACCTCCGCGTGTTCCGCCACCTGCGAGCTATAGCGCAGGGTAGGAATGGCGTCTTCATCAGTTCCGGCGATGACACGCGCATGTCCATAGACTTTAGCGCAATCGCAGATCCAGACATTATTCTCTTCGTTACCTTCTACCCGTGCAAAACCAAAAACTTCAGCCCGATGTTCTATAAAGGCATAGTTAATCATCGCATCACCATAGATCTGCACCTGATGCACCACGCGTGAATTGCTGACTGTCGCCCGATCGTAAATTTGCAGGAGCTGGTCGTTTTCACGAGTTAGTCCTTTGGCGGCGATAATTTCAGAGTCACACACAATGCGCGCATCACCGCAGAGAAGGCACTCACCGCGAACAACAGAATCCCGAATGGTGACGTTGTCACGTATTTGCGCGTTATGGCTGATTTCTGCTCGGTCAATCCAGGCTGCATCACCAATCTGCGCGCCATCTCTGACCACGCTTGCCTGTGTAATACGGGCATTTCCGGATATCGTCGCGCCGGAAAACGCGAGCGCATTCTCATCGTAAATCCAGCAATCGCCACTTTGCGAAAGCACGCTTTCATCATCAATCCAGCCACCGAGCGTACCGGCTTTAACATCATTAAAATCAATGAGCGCAATTATCTGGCGTAGTAATACGCTCTTTTTATTGCCATTATCCTGGTAACTAAAGGCGCGAGGTTCATCGCCCAGACGATATTTGGTCATAGCTCATTTCCATGTTGCGCACCTTAGTTAAACGTAGCAAAGTTTTCCGCACTGGCTAAATTCGTGGAAATTCCATAAAATGCATTTCAAATATACTTTAAAAAATAAACAAAATGAGTAAGAGCAAGCAAAGTGAGCGAGTCCTCAATCTTCCGGCCGGTTATTTTGGCATGGTACTGGGCATCATCGGGATGGGGTTCGCGTGGCGATATGCCAGCCAGGTATGGCCTGTAAGCCACTGGATTGGCGACGGTTTAGTGATCCTCGCGATGGTCATATGGGGATTGTTGACGCTGGCCTTTATTAGTCGTTTACTGCGTTTTCCTCATAGCGTACTGGTGGAAATTCGTCATCCGGTGATGAGCAGTTTTGTCAGTCTGTTTCCGGCTACAACGATGCTGGTCGCGATTGGTTTTGTCCCGTGGTATCGACCGCTGGCGATTGTGTTGTTCAGCATCGGCGTGGTGATACAGCTGGCGTATGCAGCCTGGCAAACGGCTGGATTATGGCGTGGCGAGCACCCGGAAGAGGCCACCACACCGGGTCTGTATCTGCCAACCGTTGCCAATAACTTTATCAGCGCCATGGCCTGTGGTGCGCTTGGCTTCAACGATGCCGGGTTGGTGTTTTTGGGCGCAGGGGTATTTTCCTGGCTCAGCCTCGAGCCGGTTATTCTGCAGCGTTTACGAAGCTGCGGCGAGCTGCCGACGGTTTTACGGACTTCACTTGGTATACAACTGGCGCCTGCGCTGGTCGCCTGTAGCGCGTGGCTTAGTGTGAACGGTGGCGAGGGAGATACGTTAGCCAAAATGCTGTTCGGCTATGGTCTGCTGCAACTTCTGTTTATGCTACGCCTGATGCCGTGGTATTTGTCACAGCCGTTTAATGCGTCTTTCTGGAGCTTCTCGTTCGGCGTATCGGCACTGGCGACTACGGGGCTGCATTTAGGGCACGGCAGCGAGTCAGGTTTTTTTCATACGCTGGCGATCCCGCTGTTTATTTTTACCAATTTTATCATTGCGCTATTACTGATACGTACGTTTGCATTGCTGATGCAGGGAAAACTGCTTATTCGCACCGAACGTGCTGCATTACTGAAATCTGAGGATAAATAATGATCCGTTGTGACGAAAACTACTTTACTGAGAAATATGATTTGACCCGCACGCATTCCGATGTCGTCGACGCGGCAAAAATTGTTGCCCCGGGCAAAACGTTAGATCTGGGCTGCGGGAATGGCCGTAACAGTCTGTACCTGGCGGCCAACGGTTATGACGTTACCGCATGGGACAAGAATCCGATGAGCATCGCCAATCTGGAACGCATTAAAAACGCGGAAGGGCTGACTAATCTGCACGCTGAGGTGGCGGATCTCAATGCGCTAAACTTTGACGGTGAATACGATTTTATTCTTTCTACCGTGGTGATGATGTTCCTGGACGCGAAAACCATCCCGGGCCTGATTGAAAATATGCAGCGCTGCACCAACCCAGGTGGGTATAACCTGATCGTCGCGGCAATGGATACCGATGATTTTCCGTGCACCGTTGGGTTCCCGTTTGCGTTTAAAACAGGGGAGTTACGCCGCTACTACACAGGTTGGGATCTGCTGAAATATAACGAAGACGTAGGTGAACTTCATCGTACGGATGAGCACGGCAACCGAATTAAACTACGCTTTGCAACAATGCTGGCGCGTAAAACGGTCTGACCTGCCCATTTGTGATAACTCTTTCTACGTTCAGCATTTTTTTCGTGCTGAATATTAAGAAAACGTTAAGATAAAATTGTGCGGGCCTTACCATTTTTAGTTCATCCAAAATGATTTCCTTTTGCTATTATTTCAGATGCATATCTGCAAATACTAAGGGATCGTTCCATGCGTGCTCAAACTTTATTTAAAGTTGCAGTGCTTACGGGTTTACTGGCGTTATCAGGCTGTGCTTCAAAAATTACGCAGCCTGATAAATATTCAGGTTTTTTAAAAGATTACTCCGGCCTGAAGGAAACAAAATCTGCAACCGGACAGCCGGTGCTGCGTTGGGTTGATCCCAACTTTAATGAGTCTAAATACGATAACATCGTTTATAACCCGATCACGTATTATCCGGTTCCTAAACCAACCACCCAGGTCGGTCAGCAGGTTATTGATAAGCTGTTGAGCTATACCAATACCCAAATGAAAACTGCCCTGGCAAAACGTAAACCGCTGGTTACGACGCCAGGCTCGCGCAGTCTGATTTTCCGCGGGGCAATCACCGGTGTTGCTACCAGCAAAGAAGGGCTGCAGTTCTATGAAGTGGTCCCGGTTGCACTGCTCGTTGCGGGTACGCAAATGGCGACGGGGCACCGTACCATGGACACGCACCTCTTTTTCGAAGGTGAGTTGATTGATGCGGCAACCAATAAACCTGTCATTAAAGTTGTACGTCAGGGTGAAGGTAAAGACCTGAACAACGAAAGTACGCCGATGGCGTTCGAAACGTTGAAGAAAGTTGTTGATGACATGGCGACTGATGCTTCCATGTTTGACGTAAATAAAAAACAATAATAACGAAGAACGCACCATCCCTGGATGGTGCGTTTTTTTATGCCGCCCGGCGACGATATACGAGTTTACCCATCAGCGTTTCTGGTCGGGCAAACATCACCAGATTCCCCAGCAAAATCAATACTAATCCCACAATCGCATTAACCTGCCAGACATACCCTTCATACAACGTAGACAGCGTTAGCGCCACCAGTGGAAAAAGCAGTGTACTGTATGCCGCTTTACTGGGACCAATGCGTCCGACCAGCGTGAAATAGGCGCCGAAGGCGATTACCGAACCAAAAATAGCCAGATACAACAGCGCACTGAGATAACTGAAGGTCCACTGTGGCGTGAAGCTGTCGCCGCGCATCAGCGCAATGGTAGCAATCAACACGGTGCCGTACAGCATCGCCCAACTGTTGGTGGTCATCACCTCGAGACCTTTTTTCTGATGACGCAGACTTATCATATTGCCCAGTGAGAAACCAAAAGTGCCGAGGGCGCTTAAACCAATCCCCAGCAGCAGCGAGTGATTCAACCCGCTGTTGACCAAATCCTGCCAGAACAAGGTGACGATACCTGTTAGCCCCAGCCCGGCGGCAACATAAAAGCGTCTTGGTGGTTTTTGACCAAAAAACAGGTAGCTATTAACCGCATTGAACAGGACCGCCATCGAGAAAATGACGGATTCGAGACCGGTATTAATCCACGCAGCGGCAGTGTAAAAACACCAGAAGTTAAAGCAAAAAACGCATCCACCTTGTAACAGACAAAACAGATGGTCGCGTCCGGAAAGCTTACGCAATTTCCCGCTGATCAGCAGGATGGCTATCATCACGGTGCTGGCGATGGCAAAGCGCCAGAAGATGGAAACCGGCGCCGCAACCGGGCCTTGTTGCAGGTAAATCGCAATCCATGTCGTTCCCCAAATCACCACCACCAGGCAGTACAACAGTCCGTTCATACAACTCTCTCTTTTTGGTCTTCAGGCGCACACTGTGCCACGTCGGGTAGCAGGGGGCTTTCATCGGCTTGCGGTGGACTTGCAAAATCTTGCGCTTTTTTTAGTGTAAAGGTGAAAAGGAAGCTGTTAACGATATGTAGCTGATATAGACTGAAAGCCTGCTAACTTATTTTGAATGTGATGGTATGTCTCAGCCCTACGGTGCCTTTGAAAACTTACGCAAACACAATGCCGTGCTGCACGAGTCGGTTGCGTTACATTCGGGGATCCAACTGGCTGCCTGGTCAAACAAGCGTGACACCATTACCCAGTATTGCGATCACCACACGCTCAGTTTATACATCGCGGATGGCTACGAGAGTTATCACAAAACGGCGGGAGGCTGGAAGAATGGCGGCGGACCGGATCGTTTTTGCCTGATGCCAAAAGAGAGTGAGTCCAGTTGGGATATTCGCGACGATCTTTCCTTTGTTCATCTCTATTGTACCGACGCTCACCTGCGCGAAGTGGGTGAAAAAGTTTGGGACAAAAGCCCCTATAGCTTCACGCTGGACGAGCATACTTTTGGCAGTGACCCGGGGATCACGGCGGTTTACCGTCAGTTTTTGCTTGGTAACGACTGGCTGCAACCCGCTAATCACCTCACGCTTAGCGCGGCATCTTCACTACTGTTAACGCATCTGATCCAGCATTACAGCAACGTTCAATGGCGACTTCCCGTTGTCACCGGAGGGCTTGCACCTGCCACCTTGCGCAACGTGCTGGCCTATATTGAAGCACATCTGGCGTATCCCATAACGTTGAGCGATCTGGCTGGTGAGGCAGCGCTAAGCGAATTCCATTTTGCCAGAATGTTTCGCCAGTCGATGAATATGGCGCCGCATCAGTACGTCATGCAACGCCGTATGGCGCTGGCGCAGCAACTGGTCTGTTATTCATCACGCAGCCTGTCGGATATTGCAATGGCCTGCGGATTTAGCTCGGCGAGTCATTTCAGTAACCGGTTTAAACAAGTGACAGGTAAAACACCAACGCAGCTACGCGCGGCGAAATAACGTCAACACTGCGTAGCAAATACCGCCGACAACCAGCCCCCAGAATGCAGACCCAATGCCAAATACCGTCAGACCACTGGCCGTAACCAGAAAAGTCACGATGGCGGCATCGCGTTCAGCTTCATTATGTAAGGCTTGATATAAACTACCGCTAATCGTGCCGAGTAATGCAAGACCAGCCAGCATCTGGATCCAGCTTACGGGCAGGGCTGCCATCACTCCTGTAACCGAACCGCCAAACACCCCAGCCAGAAGATAGAAGACGCCTGCTGCCGCTGCGGCGAGCCAGCGCCGATTTGCATCCGGATGCGCTTCAGGACTTTGGCAAATTGCGGCGGTTATGGCGGCGATGCAGATGGAATAGACGCCAAAAGGTGAAAATAGCAGCGCCAGTAGACCCGTAAAAACAATCAGAGGGGAAACGGGTAACGAATATCCTGATGCTTTCATGGTCGCAATACCGGGGGCATTTTGCGAAGCCATAGTGACCAGAAATAACGGTAGTGCAATGCTGATACTGTGGGCTAATGAAAAGTGCGGGGTAATAAACGCTGGGATAACCGGTGACAGATTAACATCATTAGTGACAATGTCACCTTTCATCAAGGCGATGGCAATACCCACTAACATCGCAGCGATAACGGCATATCTTGGGGCAATAACTTTTAGCACCAGCCATGCCACCAGCATACTACCGCACAAAATAAGCTCACTGTTCAGGCTATTAAATGCCTGCAAACCAAAACGCAGTAAGATCCCAGCCAACATGGCTGATGCCAGCGAGTGGGGAATGATTTTCATCAGGCGGGCAAACAGTCCGGTTACGCCGCACAGCACAATCAGCGCGTTAGCCACGATAAAAACGCCGATGGCATCCTGAATAGATACCCCGTGCAGGCCCGTCACCAGCAGCGCGGCACCGGGCGTTGACCATGCGGTAAGTACAGGAGCGCGATACCACAATGTCAGCACCAGCGTACTGACCCCCATTGCTAACCCCAGTGCGGTCATCCAACCTGCAATTTGCCCGGTAGTCGCACCTGCGGCGAGTGCCGCTTGCCAGATAATGGCCGCCGAACTGGCATAGCCAACCAGGACCGCCACAAAACCCGATAATACAGTGGGCAGGGGGATGGAGAATGCACGCATATTCACTCCGTGTGCGTTATAACGGTCAATCACTGTAGCACTGTGCGTTATAGCGTACAAGTGCTAAACTGTAGCCCCGAGTAAGGAGAGCGACGAAGGAGAAAATGGACAACTTAACCCACTATCTGGCCACAACGCTCAGGACATTACGTCACCAGCGGGAATGGAGTCTTTCGCGTCTGGCGGAGGAAACTGGCGTCTCAAAAGCGATGCTGGGGCAGATTGAACGTAATGAATCCAGTCCAACGGTGGCGACATTGTGGAAAATTGCCACTGGGCTGAACGTCCCGTTTTCAACGTTTATTTCACCACCAGAGTCAGACGGCACGCTAACATTCGATCCCCAGCAGCAGGCAATGATCGTCACGCCGTTGTTCCCGTGGGATCCTCAACTGTGCTTCGATCATTTTTCGATACTATTGGCGCCCGGCGCGCTCAGTGAATCTACTCCGCATGAGACCGGCGTAATAGAGCACGTGGTGGTGATTAATGGTCTGCTGGATATGTGTATTGAGGGGCAGTGGCGCACCCTTAAATCTGGTGAGGGTGTCCGTTTCGCCGGAGATATGGCACACAGTTACCGTAACAGCAGCGAACAAACGGTGCACTTTCATTCGCTGATACATTACCCGCGCAGTTAATCGGGAAAACTATTCCGAAAAGCTGCGCTTGTGACTACAATAGCCGCCATTTTTACCGCTTGTGGATGGTAACAACTGTATGCGCCAGCAGCCTCATCACCTTGAATTGTTAAGCCCGGCTCGGGATACCGCCATTGCGCGCGAAGCCATTTTGCACGGCGCAGACGCCGTTTACATTGGTGGACCGGGTTTTGGCGCGCGCCATAACGCCAGTAATAGCCTGAAAGATATCGCCGAACTGGTGCCTTTCGCCCATCGCTATGGGGCGAAAATCTTTGTGACGCTAAATACTATCTTGCACGATGATGAACTGGAACCCGCGCAGCGGTTAATTACCGATTTGTATCAGACCGGTGTTGATGCTCTGATCGTACAGGATATGGGGATTCTGGAACTGGATATTCCCCCGATTGAACTGCATGCCAGCACCCAATGTGATATTCGCAGCGTTGAGAAGGCGAAATTTCTTGCTGATGTCGGATTCACCCAGATTGTCCTTGCGCGCGAACTGAGCCTTGAGCAAATTAACGCCATCCATCAGGCTACCGATGCGACCATTGAGTTTTTCATTCACGGCGCGCTGTGCGTTGCCTATTCAGGTCAGTGTTATATTTCACATGCGCAAACCGGACGCAGTGCTAACCGTGGCGACTGTTCCCAGGCTTGCCGTCTGCCGTATACCCTGAAAGACGATCAGGGACGCGTGGTGTCCTATGAAAAACACCTGCTGTCGATGAAAGACAACGATCAGACCGCCAACCTCGGCGCATTGATTGACGCAGGTGTGCGTTCCTTCAAAATTGAAGGGCGCTATAAGGACATGAGTTATGTAAAGAATATTACCGCGCATTATCGCCAGATGCTCGATGCCATCATTGAAGAGCGCGGCGACCTGGCCCGTTCATCAGCGGGACGTACCGAACATTTCTTTACTCCATCCACGGAGAAAACCTTCCATCGTGGCAGCACCGATTATTTTGTGAATGCCCGTAAAGGGGATATCGGCGCATTCGACTCACCAAAGTTTATCGGTTTGCCGGTCGGCGAAGTCCTGAAGGTGGCGAAAGATCATCTCGATGTTGAGGTGACAGAACCGCTGGCTAACGGGGATGGCCTGAACGTGTTAATCAAACGTGAGGTTGTTGGATTCCGCGCCAACACCGTGGAAAAAACGGGGAACAATCGTTATCGGGTATGGCCGAATGAAATGCCTGCCGATCTGCACAAAGTGCGTCCACATCATCCGCTGAATCGCAACCTCGATCATAACTGGCAGCAAGCGTTAACCAAAACCTCCAGCGAACGCCGTGTTGCGATCGATATTGAGCTCGGCGGCTGGCAGGAGCAGTTGATTCTGACGCTCACCAGTGAAGAGGGCGTGAGCATTACCCATACGCTGGATGGCCAGTTTGAGGAAGCGAACAATGCGGAAAAAGCATTGAGTAACCTACAGGACGGACTGGCAAAACTTGGGCAGACGATGTACTACGCCCGCAATATTCAGGTGAATCTGCCGGGCGCGCTGTTCGTGCCAAACGGTCAACTAAATCAGTTACGACGTGAAGCCGTTGATATGCTGGATGCAGCGCGCCTGCAAAGCTATAAGCGCGGTAGCCGCAAACCAGTATCCCAGCCTGCGCCGGTTTATCCGCAAACGCACTTGAGTTTCCTGGCTAACGTCTACAACCAAAAAGCGCGTGAGTTTTATCACCGTTATGGCGTTCAGTTGATTGATGCAGCCTATGAAGCGCATGAAGAAAAGGGCGAAGTACCGGTGATGATCACCAAACATTGCCTGCGCTTCGCCTTTAACCTGTGTCCGAAACAGGCGAAAGGGAATATCAAGAGCTGGAAAGCGACACCAATGCAACTGGTTAACGGCGATGAAGTCCTGACGCTGAAATTTGATTGCCGACCGTGCGAAATGCACGTGATCGGCAAGATGAAACATCACATTCTGAAGATGCCGTTGCCGGGTAGCGTCGTGGCTTCGGTCAGTCCGGAAGAACTAATGAAGACACTGCCGAAGCGTAAAGGTTAATCGTTAGCTCAGATGCGTATCGGGTTTGCGTGATTTTTGCCAGTGATGGTGTTCACGAAGATCGGCGGCGGATTCTTCCGCCGTCACTCGCAGCTCATCACTGTCGGCCGTGTGTCGTAGTAAATGATCGGCATCCTGCACCTGAAGATATTCATGTCCCTGATTAGTAGCGAAAAGTTGACCGGAAAAAAGCGCGCTGGCCAGCAATAACACTGTTAACCCTTTCTTAAACATCATGCACCCTCTGGTACGTTAGCTGCGGAATTGGCGATAATTTCGCCTGGTGACTATTCAATATTTTAATCGGGATAATGACAATCTCTGTTTTGTCATTTCGATGTTTTTTACATTTTTGTTTAGTCGATGTTGGGTTTTGTAACACCCGGGCAGTGCAGCGCTGCCCGGGTGTTATCACGGAGAGATTCAGGACTTAAATCCGGCGGCCGTCATCAGGAGACGAAAGAACATGCCAACAGCGGCGAGGGCCAGCACGCTGCCGCCCCAGAGGATCACCAGCCACATCAGGCGTTTCCAGATTGTTTGTTGCATCAATGATACCCCTCACCATGTTGAACTTTGCCGCGGAAAACGTAGTAGCTCCAGAAGGTGTACACCAGGATTATCGGGATAATCAGCAGTGCGCCAACCAACATAAAGCCCTGACTCTGTGCCGGAGCCGCCGCTTGCCAGAGCGTAATGGACGGCGGAATGATGTGTGGCCAGATACTGATCCCCAGCCCGCTAAACCCGAGGAAAATCAGCCCCAGTGTCAATACAAAAGGCAGCGTATGGCAGTTATGTTGCCCCAGTGAACGCCACAGCCAGATACTGATAAGCGCAACCAGCAGCGGAACCGGCATCAGGAACCACAGGTTGGGCAGACTAAACCAACGCTCGGCAATCGCGCTATGCGCCAGTGGTGTCCACAGGCTGATAATGGCAATCACAATCAACATTGCCAGCAGCAGTTTTTTGGCCACGCGACGCATTTTATCCTGCAACGGATTTTCACTTTTCATCACCAGCCATGTCGCCCCCAGCAGGGCATAGGCTACAACCAGGCCAACGCCGCAGAACAACGTGAACGGGGTCAACCAGTCGAAAGGACCGCCGCTGTAGCTGCGTCCGGTAACGGAAAATCCGTTGAGTACGGCACCCACCACCACGCCCTGGGTGAATGTCGCCAGGATTGAACCGCTGAGAAAGGCTTTATCCCAGAATGGTCGATGCGCCGGCGTGGCCTTGAAGCGAAACTCAAACGCGACGCCGCGAAAAATCAGGCCGATTAGCATCAGGGTCAACGGGATCGTCAGCGCATCGACAATCACCGCATAGGCCAGCGGGAACGCGCCAAATAACCCGGCCCCGCCCAGCACCAGCCAGGTTTCATTCCCATCCCATACGGGAGCGACGCTGTTAACCATCACATCGCGGTCATCAGCGTCCTGAATTGCGGGGAATAAAATGCCAATCCCGAGATCAAAACCGTCCATCACGATATACATCAGCGTGGCGAATACGATAATCACAAACCAGATAACTGATAAATCGATACCCATTAGCGATGAGCCTCCGGTTGAGAATCAAGGACGGCAGCCGAAAGCGGCCGGGCAGGCGTGCCGGTTGGCGGAATTGTTGGGTCATCTTCATGTGGCCCCTTGCGGATCAGGCGTATCATGTAGCTGTAACCCACACCAAACACTGAGCTGTACACCACAAAGAAGGACAGCAGGCTGATGCTCATATGTAAATCACCATGTGCGGAAACCGCATCCGCCGTACGTTGCAGACCGTAAACCACCCACGGTTGACGGCCAACTTCAGTGGTCACCCAACCGGCAAGGATGGCAATCAGACCTGAGGGGCCCATCCACAAGGCAAAGCGCAGGAAAGGGCGCGAGGTGTATAAACGCTGCTTATAGCGCAGCCACAGGGCAAAAGCGCCCAGCAGGATCATCAGCATGCCTAGCCCGGCCATTATGCGAAACGACCAGAACACCATAGTTGAGTTAGGCCTGTCTTCTTTAGGAAACTCTTTTAGTGCCGGGACCTGTTTGTCCAGGCTATGGGTCAGGATCAGACTGCCCAGCGCCGGGATTTCCAGCCCATAGCGGGTGCGTTCCTGCTCCATATCCGGCCAGCCGAAGAGTAGTAGCGGGGTTGGTTCGCCGGGCGGATTTTCCCAGTGCCCTTCAATCGCAGCAATTTTTGCCGGCTGATGCTTCAGCGTATTCAAACCGTGCATATCGCCAATCAAAGCCTGCAGCGGGGCGACGATTAACGTCATCCATAGCGCCATTGAGAACATCGCGCGAATAGCCGGGGTGTTATTCCCGCGCAATAAATGCCATGCACCTGACGCTGCGACAAACAACGCGCTGCTGAGGAAAGCGGCAACGGACATATGCAGTAAACGATAAGGGAATGAAGGATTGAAAATAACGGCGAACCAGTCAACGGGAACGACCTGGCCGTTAACTATTTCATAGCCTTGCGGTGTCTGCATCCAGCTGTTAGAGGCGAGGATCCAGAAGGTTGAAATAATGGTACCCAGTGCGACCATGCAAGTGGCAAAGAAGTGAAGCCCTGGGCCAACCCGGTTCCAGCCAAACAGCATTACCCCGAGAAAACCTGCTTCAAGGAAGAAGGCGGTGAGCACTTCATAGGTTAGAAGCGGCCCGGTGATGCTACCGGCGAACTCGGAAAAACCACTCCAGTTGGTACCAAACTGATAAGCCATCACCAGCCCGGAAACTACACCCATACCAAAGTTTACGGCGAATATTTTCGACCAGAAATGGTATAGCGAACGCCAGGTGGGATTTTTCGTCTTTAGCCATAACCCCTCAAGTACTGCCAGATAACTGGCGAGGCCGATGGTAATGGCCGGAAAGATGATGTGAAAGGATACCGTAAACGCGAACTGGATCCTCGCCAGGTGAAACGCGTCAAGACCGAACATGCTTAACTCCGCAGGCAAAATTGATTTGGCGCAATTCTAAGCCTGAGAAGCAATGCGGGGCAGAAACAGAACAGTTCTTTTTAACCATAACAGTTGCAGTGCTGTTATAGGTTGTACACGCTGATATGAAATCTGGAAGCTGGATTCCTGTTATTAAATAGCGTCCTCCCCACGTTAGTGATTTTGCGATATTAATAGCAAGGTAATTAAAAGGTAATCATAAATGTTTACTTTGTGTGTATAATAGACGACAGGGAGGCGCAGTGAAGCAAAGTGAGTTTAGACGCTGGCTTGAATCTCAGGGAGTTGCTGTTACAAACGGCTCAAATCATCTGAAACTGAGATATCAGGGAAGGCGTAGCGTTATGCCCAGACATCCAGGTGATGAAATAAAAGAAGCCTTGCGAAAAGCGATTATTAAGCAGCTTGACTTACAGTAATCATCATCACTACAAGTTTGATTATATGAGAGATTTTGAAAATCCTATGCGTTATCCTGTTACTCTAACTCCGGCAGTGGAAGGTGGGTTTGTGGTTTCTTTCCCGGATATTCCGGAAGCATTAACTCAGGGAAATACTCGCCATGACGCTTTGCAGGCCGCGCGGGCGGCATTGATTACCGCTTTTGAATTCTATTTCGACGACAACGAGGCGATTCCACTCCCTTCGGCGGTTAGCGCTGAAGATGACTACGTAGAAATACCGCTGAGCGTTGCGTCTAAGGTTCTTCTGCTGAATGCCTTCCTTGAATCAAAAATCACCCAGCAGGAGCTGGCGAACAGGATCGGCAGACCTAAGCAGGAGATCACCCGTTTATTTGATTTAAAGCACACGACAAAAATTGATGCCGTGCAGATTGCTGCGCGCGCCTTAGGCAAAGAGCTGGCGTTAACGATGTTGTAAAACTGTTAACTATAACAGTTATAAAAAACACCCTGATTATGTAAACTGATATACACAGTGATTGTCACCGACACCGGTAATCAGGATCAAAAATGAAAAAGTACCAGCGACTGGCAGAGCAAATTCGCGATCAAATTGCGTCTGGCGTATGGCAGCCAGGCGATCGCTTGCCTTCCTTGCGTGAGCAAGTGGTCAGCAGCGGAATGAGTTTTATGACCGTCGGACACGCATACCAGTTGCTGGAAAGCCAGGGGCGGATTATCGCCCGGCCGCAGTCTGGTTATTATGTCGCCGCGCGCCCCGAACGTGAACTGGCAGCGCCGCAGGTGCAGGTCACGCGCGACGAAGCGGTGGATATCAATACCTATATTTTTGATATGTTGCAGGCCAGCCGGGATGCGTCAGTGATGCCCTTTGCCTCCGCATTCCCCGACCCGCGTCTGTTTCCACTTCAACAGTTGAACCGCTCGTTGGCACAGGTGAGTAAAACCGCCACCGCCATGAGTGTGATTGAAAACCTGCCGCCGGGGAATGCTGAGCTGCGTCATGCCATTGCCCGTCGCTATGCTCAACAGGGGATGACGATTTCACCGGACGAAATCGTCATCACCACCGGCGCGCTGGAAGCCCTCAACCTGAGCCTGCAAGCAGTCACTGAACCGGGTGACTGGGTGATTGTCGAAAACCCCTGTTTTTACGGGGCGTTGCAGGCCCTGGAGCGATTACGTCTGAAGGCGCTGTCGGTAGCCACCGACGTTAACGAGGGGATCGATCTTGCCGCGTTGGAGCAGGCGTTACAGGAGTACCCGGTAAAAGCTTGCTGGCTAATGACCAACAGCCAAAATCCGCTGGGTTTTACGCTCAGCGCAGAGAAAAAGGCGCGTTTGGTTGTCTTGCTGGAAAAATACCACGTAATGCTGATTGAAGATGATGTTTACAGCGAGCTGTACTTTGGCCGCGAAAAACCGCTACCTGCCAAAGCCTGGGATCGCGCCGACAGCGTTCTGCATTGTTCGTCTTTCTCGAAGTGTCTGGTGCCAGGATTTCGTATTGGCTGGGTGGCAGCAGGGAAACATGCCCGGCGTATTCAGCGACTCCAGCTAATGAGTACTTTATCTACCAGTTCGCCCATGCAGCTTGCACTTGTTGATTATCTTTCAACCCGGCGCTATGACGCGCATTTGCGACGCTTGCGTCGGCAACTGGCGGAACGTAAACAACAGGCCTGGCAAACGCTGCTGCGTCATCTTCCGGCGGAAGTCAAAATTCACCACAACGACAGTGGTTATTTTCTGTGGCTGGAGCTGCCGGAACCGCTTGATGCTGGTGTGCTCAGTACCCATGCGCTGGCACACCACATCAGCATTGCGCCGGGGAAAATGTTCTCGACCTCGGGAAGCTGGACACGTTTTTTTCGTTTTAATACTGCATGGCACTGGGGAGAGCGCGAAGAGCAGGCCGTAAAACAGCTTGGCAAATTAATTCGTGAAATGATGAAATAAACCATAACGCGCTATTCAATATAAATGAATAGCGCATTCTTATTTTCGAAATAGTGAATGCTGAACCACGGTATTATTTATATCGGGTGCGGCCATACAAAATATCAATAGTTAATACTATTGCCACCTCTGCGTCTAACTCCTTGTCTATACTCCAGAAGATTACCCCCAGGTCAGAGTCTGTAGCGTAATGAGCGTTAGCTCACAACCTGATTAAATTTCCTTGCACCAGCAGGAACGCTTACCACACCCCGACTATTTTTAGAAAAGGACATATATTTACGGCAAGGCTGCCGCTCAATATTTTTTCGACAGGAGTAAGACGTTATGAGCAAGCAACTTGCCCTCAGTAGCCTGTGTGCCTTCAGCATGACGCTGATGACTGCGCAGGCAGCCGAACCCCCCACATCATTAGATAAACCGGAAGGCCGCCTGGATATTATTGCCTGGCCGGGTTATATCGAACGTGGGCAAACCGATAAACAATATGACTGGGTCTCGCAGTTTGAGAAAGATACCGGCTGTGCGGTCAATGTAAAAACGGCGGCCACCTCTGATGAGATGGTCAGCCTGATGGCTAAAGGCGGTTACGATCTGGTAACCGCTTCTGGTGATGCCTCACTGCGCCTGATAATGGGAAAACGCGTTCAGCCGATTAATACTGCGCTGATCCCTAACTGGAAAACCCTTGATCCGCGAGTGGTAAAAGGGGAGTGGTTTAACGTTGGCGGTAAAGTTTACGGTTCGCCATACCAGTGGGGACCAAACCTGCTGATGTATAACACCAAAACCTTCCCAACGCCGCCGGACAGCTGGAACGTGGTATTCGTTGAACAAAATCTGCCTGATGGGAAAAGCAATAAAGGTCGCGTTCAGGCTTACGATGGCCCGATCTATATTGCCGACGCCGCATTATTCGTTAAAGCCACCCAGCCGCAGTTGGGTATTACCGACCCCTATCAGCTCACTGAAAAACAGTATCAGGCGGTGATCAAAGTCCTGAGCGATCAGCACGCGTTGATCCATCGCTATTGGCACGATACCACCGTGCAAATGAGCGATTTCAAAAACGAAGGCGTAGTGGCGTCAAGCGCCTGGCCTTATCAGGCTAACGCCTTGAAAGGCGAAGGTCAGCCAATTGCCACGGTCTTCCCTAAAGAGGGGGTTACCGGATGGGCTGATACCACCATGCTGCACAGTGAAGCGAAACACCCGGTTTGCGCTTACAAATGGATGAACTGGTCATTAACCCCGAAAGTACAGGGCGACGTAGCGGCCTGGTTTGGTTCTCTGCCAGTGGTGCCTGAAGGTTGTAAAGCCAGCCCGTTACTGGGTGAAAAAGGCTGTGAAACCAACGGCTATAGCTATTTCGACAAAATTGCCTTCTGGAAAACGCCGATTGCCGAAGGTGGAAAATTCGTTCCTTACAGTCGCTGGACGCAGGATTACATCGCCATTATGGGTGGTCGTTAATTCCGCTGGGGGTTTTATGACGTACGCAGTGGAGTTTCATAACGTCTCGCGTTTGTATGGGGATGTTCGTGCAGTGGATGGGGTGAGTATTGCGATTAACGACGGTGAGTTTTTCTCTATGCTGGGGCCATCCGGCTCCGGCAAGACCACCTGTCTGCGCCTGATTGCCGGGTTTGAGCAACTGTCAGGCGGCGCAATCACTATTTTTGGTAAACAGGCCAGCGAATTGCCGCCCTGGGAACGGGACGTCAATACGGTATTTCAGGATTACGCATTATTCCCGCACATGTCGATCCTCGACAACGTCGCCTATGGGCTGATGGTTAAAGGCATTGATAAAAAACAACGCCACGCGAAAGCACGTGAAGCACTGGATAAGGTCGCACTCGGTTTTGTTTATGAACGTAAACCCTCGCAGCTTTCCGGTGGGCAACGTCAGCGTGTGGCGATTGCCCGGGCGCTGGTCAATGAACCGCGCGTCCTGCTGTTGGATGAACCGCTCGGAGCATTGGATCTCAAACTGCGTGAGCAGATGCAACTGGAGCTGAAAAAATTACAGCAATCCCTTGGCATCACCTTCATCTTTGTCACCCACGATCAGGGTGAAGCCTTGTCGATGTCCGATCGGGTGGCGGTGTTTAATAACGGTCGCATCGAACAGGTGGATTCTCCGCGTGAACTTTACATGCGTCCGCGGACGCCGTTTGTGGCAAGTTTCGTCGGAACGTCAAATGTCTTTGATGCGACGATGTCGGCGAACGTTTGTGGGCTACAGGGTATGTTCTCCCTACGTCCCGAACATATTCGCTTGAATGATGACGGAGGAGAAGTCCAGGCCCGGGGTGTTATTCAGGCGGTGCAGTATCAGGGGGCGGCGACGCGGTTTGAGCTGAAACTTGCCGGAGGGGAAAAACTGCTGGTTAGCCAGGCGAACCTGACGGGAGAAATGCTACCGTCAACGTTGTCGCCGGGTCAGCAGGTGATGGCATCGTGGTCCCGCGACGTGATGGTACCGCTGGTTGAGGAGAGGTGAATGGCTATGAACGTCTTACATTCGCCTCCACAGTCGACAAGCCTGAACCGGATCTCAGGTTACTTCTGGCGTAATCCGGGGATGGGGCTGTTTTTGCTGCTCCTTGGACCACTGATGTGGTTTGGCATTGTCTACTTCGGCTCATTACTGACGCTGTTGTGGCAAGGTTTTTATACCTTCGACGATTTCACTATGTCGGTCACGCCGGACCTGACGCTGGCGAATTTGCAGGCGCTGTTTAATCCTGCTAACTACGACATCATTTTGCGTACCCTGACGATGGCGGTGGCGGTCACCATTGCCAGCGCGATTCTGGCGTTTCCGATGGCGTGGTATATGGCGCGCTATACCAGCGGCAAAATGAAAGCCTTTTTTTACATTGCCGTAATGTTGCCAATGTGGGCCAGTTACATCGTTAAAGCCTATGCGTGGACGCTGCTGTTAGCTAAAGACGGTGTGGCGCAGTGGTTTTTAACCCATCTTGGGCTGGAGCCGCTACTGCTTTCGTTCCTGACGCTGCCTGCGGTAGGCGGCAATACGTTGTCGACTTCAGGCTTAGGGCGCTTTCTGGTGTTCGTCTACATCTGGCTGCCGTTTATGATCCTGCCGGTACAGGCCGCGCTGGAGAGACTTCCTCCGTCACTGTTACAGGCCTCCGCTGATTTGGGCGCGCGTCCGCGTCAAACCTTCCGCTATGTGGTCCTTCCGCTGGCAATACCCGGTATCGCTGCGGGATCTATCTTTACCTTCTCTCTGACGTTGGGCGACTTTATCGTGCCACAGTTGGTGGGACCACCGGGCTATTTCATCGGCAATATGGTGTATTCGCAACAAGGGGCGATCGGCAATATGCCGATGGCGGCGGCATTTACTCTGGTGCCGATTGTGTTAATCGCACTGTATCTGGCGTTCGTGAAGCGTCTGGGAGCTTTCGATGCACTCTGAACGCGCGCCCTGGTTACTCAAACTGGCGGCATGGGGTGGGGTTATTTTCCTGCACTTTCCCATCCTCATCATCGCCACCTATGCTTTTAATACTGAGGAGGCTGCTTTTAGTTTTCCACCGCAGGGATTAACGCTGAAGTGGTTTAGCGTTGCGGCGCAGCGTAGCGATATCCTGGAGTCTGTGACGTTGTCACTTAAGATCGCTGCGTTGTCGACCGCTATTGCCCTTGTTCTGGGGACGCTGGCCGCGGCCGCGCTGTGGCGTAGGGACTTTTTTGGCAAAAGTGCAATATCGCTGTTGCTACTGTTGCCGATCGCGCTGCCGGGCATTATTACCGGTCTTGCGCTGTTGACAGCGTTTAAAACCATCAACCTGGAACCGGGTTTTCTCACGATCGTAGTGGGCCATGCGACGTTTTGCGTGGTGGTGGTGTTTAACAACGTTGTGGCGCGTTTTCGCCGTACCTCATGGAGTCTGGTTGAAGCGTCTATGGATCTTGGCGCCAACGGCTGGCAAACCTTTCGTTACGTCGTGCTGCCCAATCTGGCATCGGCACTACTGGCGGGCGGGATGCTGGCGTTTGCCTTGTCGTTTGATGAAATCATCGTGACAACGTTCACCGCCGGACATGAAAGAACACTTCCTCTGTGGCTGCTCAATCAATTGGGCCGTCCACGGGATGTGCCGGTCACCAACGTTGTGGCATTGCTGGTAATGCTGGTGACAACACTGCCAATTTTAGGGGCCTGGTGGCTAACGCGTGAAGGCGACACTCTCGCCGGAAACGGTAAATAAACGACGATATGGGAAATTGCTATGCAACATCAATTACTGATTAATGGCGAGCTGGTCAACGGTGAAGGTGAAAAGCAGCCAGTCTATAACCCTGCCACTGGTGAACTCATTCTGGAGATTGCCGAGGCGTCAGCCATGCAGGTTGATGCCGCGGTGCGTGCGGCAGACACCGCGTTTGCCACCTGGGGGCAAACCACGCCGAAAGTCCGCTCTGAATTGCTGCTGAAACTGGCGGACGCTATTGCCGATAACGCGCAAACCTTCGCTGAGCTGGAATCACTTAACTGCGGTAAGCCACTGCACTGTGTCCTCAACGATGAAATTCCAGCTATTGTCGACGTTTTTCGCTTCTTTGCCGGGGCGGCTCGAACTCTGCAAGGACAGGCGGCCGGAGAGTATCTGGAAGGACATACGTCGATGATTCGCCGTGATCCGCTCGGCGTGGTGGCCTCTATTGCTCCGTGGAACTATCCGCTGATGATGGCGGCGTGGAAGCTGGCTCCAGCGTTGGCAGCGGGAAACTGTGTGGTGATTAAACCATCAGAAATTACCCCGCTGACGGCGCTTAAATTGGCCGAATTTGCCAAAGATATTTACCCGGCTGGCGTTATCAACGTCCTGTTTGGTCGCGGTAAAACGGTGGGCGATCCGCTGACCGGCCATGAAAAAGTCCGCATGGTTTCTCTGACTGGCTCCATTGCAACCGGTGAACACATTATTCAGCACACCGCGCCGTCAATTAAGCGCACACATATGGAACTGGGCGGCAAAGCCCCGGTGATCATTTTTGATGATGCCGATCTGGATGCGGTAGTGAGCGGCGTGCGGACCTTTGGTTATTACAATGCCGGGCAAGACTGTACCGCCGCTTGTCGAATCTATGCCCAAAAAGGCATTTATGACGCGTTGGTTGAGAAACTCGGCGCCGCGGTTGCCAGCCTGAAAATTGGTGCGCCGAACGACGAATCGACGGAACTGGGACCGGTAAGTTCGCAGGCACATCTTGATCGCGTGACTAAAGCGGTCGATGAGGCCAAAGCCCTGGGGCATATCAAAGTTATCACCGGCGGCAAGAAAGTGGATGGCGCAGGCTACTACTTTGCCCCAACGCTGCTGGCCGGGGCGAAGCAAGAAGATGCCATCGTGCAGCGGGAAGTTTTCGGCCCGGTGGTCAGCGTGACCGTATTTGATGATGAAGACCAGGTGCTGGCGTGGGCAAATGATTCGAAATACGGACTGGCATCTTCCGTCTGGACCCGGGATGTTGGGCGTGCGCATCGCTTTAGCGCTCGCCTGCAATATGGTTGCACCTGGGTCAATACCCATTTCACGCTGGTTAGCGAGATGCCGCACGGTGGGCAAAAACAGTCTGGGTATGGCAAGGATATGTCGGTTTATGGGCTGGAAGATTACACGATTGTTCGCCATGTCATGATCAAGCATGAGTAATCTTTTAAGCGCGAGCGGTAAATGGGGCACGGATAGCTAAATCTCGGCAAACGTGTGCCTATACTATTCGCGCCACTGGCCTCGTCGCCATCGGACGGCGGTAAGTTGGAAATATCCGCGAGGTCAGGCTAATTGATAAAATAAAGCCCCAGCATATTGCCGGGGCTTTGTGCTTTCAGGAGCGCCATCGGGTTTATCAGCGGCCCAGGCTGCAAAGCCAGGCGAGTAGGGCACAGACGCTCAGTACTAGCCCCAGTTGTTGCACCATGCCTGCAAATCCCAGCATCATTCCCAGCAACAGGTAATAGCTTAATCCAAACAATGCCCCCGCGGCTCCGGCCTGTTCACGATAATGACGCAGCGCCTGACTCAGCACATTGGGAATGGCGATACCATAGGCAATCACCACGCCGAATACCGGAATCAGGATCCACGCAGAGTGCTGTAAGCACCACGCTACGAGACCTGACAACGCTGCCAGCGCACAGGCATAACGTACCAGTTGCTCCGGCGTCAGACCTGTCGTTAACAGTCTTTGGTTCAGCAGGCTACCCGACAGAGAAGCAAACGCAAGTAGCAACCCCGTCAAGCCAAAGGCTCTGGAACTCCATCCCAGTTGCCCAAAAAGAAACGGCGCCAGGCTGTAATAGCTAAACAGCATGGTGTTCAGTAGAGCAACCAGCATGGCGTTTTTCCACAGCTCATAGTCACGCGCCATGCGGGAGAGTAGCGCAGCAAGCCTTGGTCTGAGCGTATGTTCGGGCCGGGTTTCTGGCAGCATGGTTATGGTCAGCATCAGCAGTAGTAGCGCCAGCAGCACAAGGGCAACAAATACCCCGGTATGACCATACAAACTGACCAACCATCCTCCGCTTAGCAGACCGAAAACCGGACTCAATGCCAACGCGGCGCCCATCACAGAAAAGACGCGGGATAGCGCAGTTGATTCATAGCTGTCCCTTAGCATGGTCTGTACCACTACAGATCCGGCAGCCGCTCCAATGGCCGAGACCATCCGTGCCAGCAGCAGAACGCTGAAATCAGTGGCAACAACGGCCATGAGGGAACCCGTGGCGTAGCACAGGAGTCCAGCCATCATCGCCCGGCGTCGTCCGATGCAGTCGCTCAGCCATCCCCACATCGCCACGCCGACGGCGAAGGCAACAAAATAAACGGAGAGTGTTTGAGCCGCGCGCTCACTGCTGACGTGATAAGACGTCGCAATACCTGGCAATGCCGGGCTGTAAATGGTTTCCACCAGTTGTGGAAACATAATCAGGAGTGTGAGAAGCCACAGCGGCGGTCGATGAAGTGTGTTCATAGCAATATCCAGAGAAACAGAAAACAGGCGGGCATTATTGCTGAAAGGAAAATGTCGCATTACCATTATCAGGACTTTAAATGTCAAATATCGGACAGAAGATGAAAATTGCCCCGGATGATGCTTTTGATGCGGACAGCTTTGATAAACCGGTAATCGGGATTGCTTCCGAGATGGGCGTACACGATTCAGGACGGCACAGCCATCTTCGTCATCAGCTACTTTATTCGGCAGCGGGAAGCATAACGATTGAGCTGGAACAGGCGTTGTGTCTGCTACCGCCACGTCGTGCGGTCTGGATCCCAGCCGGTACGGTACATCGCGCCATAATGCGCGGCGTGATGGCTTATCGTTCTTTGTACTTCTCAACCACGTTGCCGTTATCTGATTTACCGCTGCAGATAGTCGACGTTAACCCTCTCTTTTTTGAGGTGATAGAACGTATGTCTTTCTGGTCATGGGAGATGCCTGCCGCGCAGCAGACCAGTCTCATAACCGTATTTTGTGAGGAAATGCGTGCCGCCCACAGTGAAAACTGGACATTGCAGTATCCCTCAGATCCGCGACTTAACGTGTGGCTTGAAGGATTACGCATGGGCGAACTGCCACCACGACTGAATCAATTGTCCCGACAGGTTGGGGCATGTGAAAGGACAATAGGTCGAATATTTACCCGGGATACCGGGATGAATTATCAGGACTGGCGGCAGCAATTTAGGCTGTTAAAAGCCATGGAGATGTTGGCTGACGGATGCCATATCAGCCAGGTCGCGCAATATCTGGAGTTTGTCAGCGACAGTGCTTTTATTGCTTTCTTCCATCAGCATACCGGCACAACGCCAGGCCGTTATTCAGGCAATATAATGCCGCAGAAGGATTAGGGGTATTACATATTAAGGATAATTTACCTGGTGATGGCAGAGTGGGAAGATCGTTTACTGATGGCAGAGAGATGAACCTCTCTGCCAGCGGACGCTGCAATTAATCAAGAAGAGTTACATCAAGCAAACCAGCCGAACCTTGCGGAAATCAGACTGAAAAGTCCTACAGCAGCAAATATATTTATCAGCACCACCGTTTTACTGGAAACATTCATTTGTGCCACCTTTCGTTTTAACCCATATGGGTATAGTACGGGTTATAACTATCCGCAATAGTACGAATTCTGAACATAATGAAAATGGGTTGTTTTACAGCCGCTTTTCTTAAATTAATTAATAAAACTTGATGTAAGTCATGAAAAAGAGCATATTGCGCGCGATTTCACCTTTCGGCCCGGATGCCTTACATGTCTTTGTACCAAAAAATGTTGGTTTTTTATGCGGTGATGGCCGTTATCACGGCAATCATCACCTGGTTTCTTTCCCGCGATAAAAAGCGAATTCGCTTTCTCAGCGCGGTATTAGTCGGTGCGACCTGGCCGATGAGTTTTCCCGTCGCGTTAATGTTCTCTCTCTTCTGATGACGGCGTAAACGCCGCTTCAGGCGGAAAGCAGGGCATCTAATCGCTTTTTGTCGACTTCGCTGACATCCTGTGGATGCTGATACCCCACGTTCTCATTCGCACGGGTATACAAAGCGACCAGCCAGTCGTATACGTAGCGGCTTGCGCCGTGCGAAGGTTGTTCATCCAGCTTCGTCAGGCGTAACATCGGCTGTTGCTTCGGCGCGCTAAAAATAGCCGATCCTTTCTGAATCCTGCTGGCAGGGCGCTGATCCTCAGCAACGTCGGCAAATCCAAGCCAGGTAATAAAATCACCGATATCGGCGTATAGCTGCGCGGCACAGACGTTTTCGCGCTGCATAATGCGCTGTAAGCGCTGCGGCATCTCCAGGCGATAGCTGGTGGTGACGAGGATGTCGGCAACCTGCCTTAACGTACGGGGATCGAGTCGTAAACGGCGGGCATTACTTTCATCGCGACACCACTGGCGCACGTGGTTAATCCACATTTTGTGTGCCTGATATCCGGTCTCCTGGCATTCCGGTGAGTGCATTGTGTCACGCACCTCGGCAAACAGGTCAATCTCTTCATTAAATAAACCACTTACCTGCTCCTCGCGCGGTTGCTGAATACGCAGCAGCGATTCAAAAATGCGCATCGGCGGGAGCAAACCATCCAGCAGTTCGCCATGCTTTGCCGCCTGAGCCTGTAGCTGGCGGATCACTGACTCATTGCTTGCTGATTCGGTCTCAACGGGATTAATCCAGCCGATTAGGGTTTCGCGTACGCGCTGCTGATGCTGTTCACGCAGGGAGGTCAGCCTGGCCTGGCGCTGCTGTGGTGAGGTTGCCTGAGTCAACCATTCGACGAGGCGTTGTAAGCTGTGTTTATCCAGCGCCTGCAGCGTGCCCCAGTGCAGTCCGGGTTTGCCCATTAATTGCTGCACGGATTCGTCAAGATTTTGCTGGGTACTAAAACGCGCATCCTGCGGGGTAATGGCCCAGACCACGCCTGGCAATGCGGCGTCGTGGACGGGTTGAGTATCGTTAACCCAGCCCAATAGCTTACGGGTGATGGTGGGCGTCTGGGCGCGGGTAGAGACAGCGTTGCAGATTAAGAGCACATCCGGTTGCAGGTGTTGGCGGTAATGTTCCAGCATCCAGCCTAATTTTGCCTGCCACAGTGGATGCGGGTGAGTATCCGGGGCGAGGGGAATATCGAGCAGATCGACATTCTCCAGCACCGCGTCTTCAACCGTCAGGACCAGTTCGCGCGTGAGCAGCGCCAGTGACGACAAAGAAAGGCTGACTGCATTGAGCAACTGATGATTTTCAATCGGATGAACCACCACATCGCTTTGCGCCTCATTATTGCCGGTCAATGCCACCTGGGTCAGGAAACTTTCGGCAGGTAAACCAAAATGATCAACCAGCAGACTCAGCGGGGCCGCTAATTCTTGCGCGTGTCCGGTTTGTTGCAACGTGTGCGCCAGAGTCAGCCACTGCTGCGTCAATTCTGGTTGTTCTCCCCACAGTAGTGCCCAGGCGTTTGCCCGGGTAGTCAGATCCAGTGCGGGCAGCAACGTGGCAAACTGGTGCCATAGCGCATCGTCAATTTGCTGCTGGTTTGCCGGTACGCAGGAGCGCCAGAAACGACCGATTGCCGCAACATCATGTGCGGTAATGCCCGGCACAGGGTGACGCTGACGCAGCGTTTGCCATTTTTCCAGGCGCGCCTCAATAATCGATTTCTCGACCTGCCGGTTATCCGGGAGCGCGCTGAACTGGGCGATAAATAGCTGTACCAGTTCCGCTTCACTGAGTAACCGCAGACGCAACGGCCATTCGCTATCATGCGGATTTTCATCGCGCGTAAAGCGGATCGCCATATTGGTTGGCGCATGGCCAGGATTAATATGTGAGAAATAATCAAAGCTGCGATCCGGGGTAACAATATTCACTTTGCCAGTGGCATTGCTGCACAATGCCACAAGCAGATGTGCTTTTGCCGATTGTGAATGTCCGTATAACCCTATACATCCTTGCGATGAAAAGGTTGTCTCCAGCACAGATTCACTCACTGCGGCTAGCGTAAGCTGTGCCAGCAGGGCATCCGCTTCATCATCAAGACGCGCCGCACGTTGACGGGTATCTACCACCCACTCGATGGCGGCCTGCGCGGTATTTAACATCTTACTCATTTCAGGTACACGCTCCCGCTATCGATCCAGTAATGGCTTCCGCTATGGCGACGGTCTGCCAGCGTATTCAGTTTTAACGTTAAGGCATTGGCGGCAACGGGGGTGCCATCCTGTAACCAGGCATCGCTCAGGACGAAGAATTCTGGACCACTTTCTTTGCTGCCGCCGCGTAGCTGCAGCCGTACATTCAACACGCCATCTCCGGCGATGGTTTTTGCCAGTTCGGCAGAATTTATGCTGAGCGTATACAGCGGCGTGGCAGGCCAGCGGCTGTTTGCCAGTTGCCGGAATCCTAACGTCACGTTGCCACGTAACGGGAAGTGCAACCGGGCATCCAGCTTCGCACCGGGTTTATCCAGATCAATATCGTGATACCAGATGTTCTCATCGCGCAGGGTATTGACCGTGTTATCCAGTACACCAAGATAACGTACGGTCGAGTAAGCGCCGATATCGGCAGCTTTAAAGTTAAAACGCGGCAAACGCAAATCCAGCGCCAGGCTACACAGCATGGCGCCGACTGCCGCGGTGGATTTGGGATTACCAATCCGCCCTTGTTGGCTGAACGGATACCACTCATGCACGCGGTAGTTATCCATCCAAATCATACGGTTAACCGGAACAGGTTGCAGATGGCGGATCAACGCCTGTACGCCCGGTAAACAGGCGGGCCTGCCGGTCACTAATAAAATATCGCAGCGATAATGTGAAATAGCCTCACAAACCGCGTGCAGCGGGGAAGTCAGGGTAAATTGCCCCGCTAACAGAGCTTCTTGTAACTGCCTGAACTGTACCTGCAACGGCACGCTCAGAACATCAAACGCTGGTGAACCTGCTGGCAACGCATGGTCGATAGCCTGCTGGATGTAGTTCATCACGTTGCGCGTTGGTCGTTGGCTCAGGAGTTCTCCGAATGTGGCATGCAGACCAGCGACCGGATCGTTAATATCGCTTTGTTCCCAGGCACTGAGTACCGCATGACCGAGCGGCATAAAGAGCTGCAATGCCGTTTGTTGACGCAAAATCGCCTGGGTATCGATGCGACCGGAATCGCCAAACAGCGTGGCCAGTAATGCAGCGGCATCGGTCACGCCAGCTTGTTGTAAGCGGGTTTGCAGCGCAGGCAACACGCAACGCTGAATCACGTCCAGAAGCATGTCATCGCCTGCCACCTTAAAACCCTCACGGAACAGCAAATGCGGAGTAATTTTAACGTTCGCGCCGACGCCGTCATCAAGCTGATAATGGACGACGGCCATATCCGTTGTCCCGCCGCCAATGTCGATCGATGCCACGCGCAGCGCCCGACCTTTAGTCTCACCGGGTTCCGGCAAACGGTCCGGGCGGGCAAGGGCGTTAAAGAATGATTCGGTGTGACCATCGTAGTGAGAGATAGCCTCGTTATACAGCCACACCAGTTGCCCGCAGCTGGCTTCATCCCATTCCATCTGAATTTCAGGTACGGGAACCACACTCTTTTCCTGCTGTTTACGGGTAGTGAAGTCTTCATCCTGCGGGTGCCAGCCCATTGCTTTCCAGACCAGGGCAATAGCTTCAAACATGCGCAGGCGGAAAATCTCGCGTTCCTGTTTGGGCATCGCCGACGGTAGGGTCAGGATCAGCGTCCGTAACTGACGAGGAGATGCCGGGAATCCGAGGCGCAAACGCGTCGCTACGCTGTTAATTTGCCCCAGCGCCTGGGCCAGTATTTCGCATAACATATGCGTCATCAGCGTACTGCGGCTGTATTGCGGTGAGAATACCGGCAGACGATCGTCCTGCGGCAGGCTGAACAGCGGTTGCCCGTCATCGTTCATCAGGTTCATCAGTGGGAAGGCGGTAGCCAGCGGTTCGCGCTGGGTTTTTCCATTCATCTGGCTAAAGCGCCAGTCATGTAACACCGGCGTTTCATCCCACAGATAACGGCGCGGGCTGGAGATCCCACTATTGCCCTCGGTGCCCATACGCTGCATTGCCAGCTTACGGGCTTCATCACCCACACGCACAATCGACGGCCAGATAAAGGCGTCATCACGTCCGCTCTCAACGGAAAAATGCTGCTTACCAAAGCGAGCTTCGGAAAACTCCAGCCGACTGGTGAACAGCGGATCGTTGAGGAACTGCGGCTCGCTTAACGAACGGACCTGCAATTCAGCGGTCTGACGCAGCCCGTCATTGGCATCCCCGTGATCTTCAATCAGGACGCCACAGGTATGGGTATTACCGATATCTAAAATAAGATCGACGGGAATAGCGGGTGTGCTAAGGGTATGTGTAACCAGTTTCACTTCCGGGACAGAAAGCTGCTCGCCTAACAGGGTCAGCACATTCAGCCAGTGCGCCTGGTATTCAAAGTTACGCAGCGCCAGCTGGATCTCTTGTTCTGAGCGATTCTCATGTTGGGTGACATGGTGCATAAAAGATTCACGCAACCAGCCGTCAATCCAGGTCTGGTCAAGGAAATCAGCAATTTCGCTGTCATGCCAGGCCAGCGCGAATCGTGTCCCGTTGAGCAGGTCGTTTTCATTAGGCGTTAACGCTGCAGGGGCATTTTCAGTGAGCTGGCTATCCAGCGCCACGGTAACGCGGTGGGTGTTGCCCGCGCTGTCGGGTTGCGCCAGTTTTCGTACCTGCACGCGCGCCCAGTTATCCGGGCCTTCAACAAACGTGCGCGGTGGGTTAAAGCGCAGAAACGGCAGCGGCAGCCAGACACCGTCGAGGACATCCAGAGAATAATGCAGCGTCTGGGTACTTTCCGGTTTCACCACTTCGGGCTGACCGCCAGTGCTGCCAGGCAAGGTATAGCGACCCGTTGCCAGATCGAAATCCAGCCGTAGCAGGGGACCGTTTGCCGTTTTGCGCACAAAGCGGCCATGGTGCGCAGATTCCTGCGGCGTCAGGCCAAAATCCAGGAATTGAACACCGCTATTGGCGATGAGCGTCACGCTCTGCTTGTAATCACACAGATTCACCAACATAGAATCAGGCACCTATCTTTTTGATTGTCAGAGGGATTTCCGCGTGATCGTCATAACGCGCGGTACAGGCGGCGACGTCGTTGGTTCCCGCTTTGCAGGTAATTTCAGGCATCGGATAACGTGACCCGTCTGTACAACGGGCATTGCCGCGACTCTTAATCATTAATTCACCCGACTGGTGCAAACCGGAGAAAATCTCGGCACGACAAACAATATTGTCACCATGAACCACGCGAGCAGTGCCTTTATTAGCCTGGATCTGATAGCGCAGCGACGGCGCTTTGCCGCTCACCGGATCTTTAACATCGACCAGGACGCGCCAGTTACCATTGAGGAAACGCGTCGTTCCTGCCTTCATCTGATTGGCATCCATCACCAGCGCATCTTTTGGAATCGCGGCGATCACCACCGGTCCTTCTACAGGTTTCTCTTTCTTCGCAGCTGGAGTCACTTCAGCACGATGCAGGGGCAGTGCAGATGCCAGTGCTGGCAGCGGTGCCATATCAATCTTAGCGACTTCAACAGCGGCGGCTGCGGGTACGGGCTGGGTGGTCTGTTGCTTCCACAGCAGCGGCCCAACGATGGCGGCAATGATGACTGCGGCAACGGGCAGGCTCCACAGAGGCAGGCGGCGCGCAGGTTTCTCTTGTGCTAGCGGCGGTGTAACCTCCGGTTCGTTAACTATAACCGGTGGCTGTGGTTCGGGTTCAGCCGGTTTAGCCAGCTCGACGACTGGCGTCAATAAAGGCGCATCAGCCTCGGCGAAGGTGATTTCCGGGGGGATTTCTTCTTCCTGTTCCGGCTCTGCTACGGTAACGACAGGAGGAATATCGGCAAGTCGCAGGCAATCGAGCACATCGTCGCGGGGATTTTCATTCAGATTGACGAAGCCCCAGAACGTAATAACGGGTTTGCCATCAACCAGAAACACGTGGTTTTCACCGGGAAACTGGATGGCTTTTTCGAGCAGAGAGCCAAACAGCTGTAGGGAGGTTTTTCCCGACTGCAGGCTTTTACGGCTCAGAGCCGCCGCATTTTCCAGCGTGCTTCCCAGATAGCGTAGCGCACGAAAACGTGCTTCTTCATCAGCGGCTTTCCACGCCACGGCTTTCCCTTCTATCGGGGAATACCAGTCAACCCGATCGCCGTTGTCGTTAATTTGTGGGATCGCCAAACAATCCACCATCGCCTGCTGTTTACGCAGACGAAGCGTTTCACGAATTTGCAATGCTGAATCAAACACGGCCTGACCACCGCCGCCCACGGCCTGATAGTCATCCAAATTGCCGCTGCGCAAGAGAGTTTTTGCCACGTTGTTACCCCTTAGACTTCTTCACGTATCTACTTTACGTTTTATAAAAACGAGCAAACGGAGAAAGAGAGGCAAAAAGGGGCTAATTTTCATGGCATAGAGTGCCGGGAAAAATCTTGACGTTTTGAAAAAGACTTAAGGGAAATTAATTCGCTTAGGGTGATGAATTATTCAGCGAAATACACCGGATTAGAATAACCTGATAGTGATTTGTTATTGGTCAGTTTTTGTCAGCTATGCTCTGATATCTCGGTTAATAATAAAATAAGAAGGCTTATAACCATGATTGCAAGGAAAACGTTACTCGCGCTGGCTCTCAGCACCGTCATTCCGTCAGGTGTTGCGTTCGCGGCCAATACTGACACCATCATCTATTGCTCGGAAGCATCGCCGGAGTCATTTAACCCGCAAATTGCCAGTTCCGGACCCTCATTTGTGGCCAGTTCACAAGTACTCTACAACCGACTCATCAACTTTGATCCGGTAAAGAATACCCCGGTACCATCTCTGGCAACGGACTGGACGATTTCTCCGGACGGAAAGACTTACACCTTTACCCTGCGTCAAGGCGTGAAATTCAACAGTAATAAATTCTTTAAACCGACCCGCGACTTCAACGCTGACGACGTGATTTTCTCGGTATTACGGCAGAAAGATGCCGATCATCCGTATCACAAGGTTTCTCAGGGAAGCTATGAATACTTTAACGATGTCGGTCTGGATAAACTGATTAAAGAAGTGAAGAAGCTCGATGATTATCACGTTCAGTTTGTCCTGAATGAACCTAACGCTGCGTTTCTTGCCGACTGGGGAATGGATTTTGCCTCGATTCTCTCTGCGGAATATGCCGACGCGATGCTAAAAAAAGGTACACCGGAAAACGTCGACAACTGGCCGATTGGCACCGGGCCTTACGTGCTGCAGCAGTACAAGCAGGACTCGCAAATCCGCTATCTTGCCAACCCTAACTACTGGGATGGCGCCGTTCCAACGAAGCACCTGATCTTCTCAATCACGCCAAACGTCCAGACGCGGCTGGCAAAACTACAAACCAATGAATGCCAGATAATCCCAGCACCTGCGCCCGTACAGTTTGACGAGATTAAAAAGAATAAAGATTTGACGCTGCATTCGGTTGACGCGCTGAACGTCGGGTATCTGGCATTTAATACCGAGAAAAAACCGTTTGATAACGTACTGGTGCGTCAGGCGCTAAACTACGCGACTGATAAAAAGGCCATTATTAACGCCGTCTTCTTAGGTTCCGGTACGGTGGCAAAATCGCCGATTCCACCGAATATGATGGGGTTCAATAAAGATCTGCAGGATTACGCTTACGACCCGCAAAAAGCGAAAGACCTGCTGAAGCAGGCTGGGCTGGAAAATGGCTTTGAAGCGACGCTGTGGTCAATGCCGGTCCAGCGCCCATACAACCCGAACTCCCGACGGATTGCCGAGATGATCCAGAGCGACTGGGCAAAGGTGGGCGTGAAGGCGAAAATTGTATCGTACGAGTGGGGTGAATATCTCTCCGGAATGCGTAAAGGTGAGCACGACACCGCGTTGTTTGGTTGGATGTCAGACAACGGCGATCCGGATAACTTCGCCGATGTGCTGCTGGGCTGCGACAGCATAAAAACCGGATCTAACGCCGCGCGCTGGTGCGATAAAGAGTATAATTCGCTGGTTGAAAAGGCGAAACTGGTGAGCAAACCGGAAGAGCGCGCCGCGCTTTACCAGCAGTCACAAGAGATTTTCTACCAGCAGGCTCCGTGGATAGCCCTGGCAAACGGTAAAACGTTCTACGCTACGCGTAGCAACGTCAGCGGATACAGCGTTAGCCTGATGGGCAGTGATTTTTCAAAAGCAAAATTAAATTAATGAGTTAAGGAGAGGTTATGTCGCATCTGGATGAGGTCAGCGCACGTGTTGATGCCGCCATTGAGGAGAGCGTCATTACGCATATGAATGAATTGCTGATTGAGCTCAGCGATGATGTCGCGTTGAGCCGGGAAGACCGCTATACCCAGCAACAGCGTTTGCGTACGGCTATCGCGCATCATGGCCGTCAGCATAAAGAAGATATGGAAGCCCGTCGCGAACAGTTGACCAAAGGTGGCACAATCCTCTGATTTTCCCTTATCAGGCCAACAGGAACGTTCTGTAGGCCTGATAAACGAAGTGCTATCAGGCAATTAAAACGAACGTCTCGCCACCAGCCATGCCCCGACTACCAGCAGTACCGCACCACAGACCGGCCCCACCAGCGCCCGCAGCGGCACGCCGTGACTGCGCAGAATATCCAGCACCAGCCCGCCGATTAACTGGCTGGCAACCAGTACCGCAATCGTCGTGGCAGCGCCTACATTTTGATATCCACTAATGCTGGCGAAAACAAAGAACGATCCCAACAAGCCGGGGATGAGTGTCCACCAGCGTATGCTGGAAACCAATTCACCAAACCCTGCTAAACCTTGCTTAAACCACAATATGCTGACAAACAGCACGATCCCGACCAGCGAGTTAAGTAACATGGCGATAAGGATCGTCGAGGACGTCTGCGTGATGCGTACCATCAAGGTATTTTGCACCACCAGACCAATACCAGCGGCAATCAGAAAGGAGAGGGTCAGCGTCTGGTTCATCTAAGGGCATCCGGTTCACGACGATCGTCTAACTGCAACTGCATGAAAGTCAGATCCAGCCACCGCCCAAATTTGGTTCCAACCTGTGGCATTTGCGCGGTGGTTTTAAAGCCCAGCAAGCTGTGCAGATGCAGTGATGCCTGATTCTGAGACTCAATCCCTGCCACCATTACATGCTTGCCGCATGCGCGGGCTTCGTCTATCAGTCTGCTGAGTAGTGCTCGTCCGAATCCTTTTCCCTGATGTTCTGGATGGACATACACCGAATGTTCAACGGTATGACGGAAGCCATCAAAGTTACGCCAGTCGCCAAAGGAGGCGTATCCCGTAACCACGCCATTCTCTTCACTCACCAGTACCGGATACCCCATCAATTGTCGGGATTCATACCAGGAAATACGGTTTTCGGCATCGACCGTTTGATCATTCCAGATAGCCGCCGTATGCAGTACCGCATGGTTGTAGATTTCTGCAATGGCGGCGCAGTCTTCTTTGCTGGCAAATCGAATTGACATGTTGAACCTCAGGGCTTGTTCACTATAGTATTACAATATGAATACTATTGAAGACAGTATAAATCAACGGATCAGTGCAAGAATTCGCATTGAGCGGGAATCTCGCGGTTGGTCACTCACGGAACTTGCCGAGCGCGCGGGCGTGTCGCGGGCCATGATCCATAAAATAGAACGCGGCGAGAGTAGTCCAACGGCTACGCTGCTGGGTAGACTTTCCGGTGCGTTTGGCATCAGCATGTCTACCCTGATTGCGCGGGCTGAAATGCAGGAGGGCAAGCTGCTGCGCTTCGCTGACCAGCCCGTCTGGCACGATCCGCAAAGCCACTATCTGCGCCGCCATGTTTCACCGCGCAGCGATCTACCTATCGATCTGGTGCAGATTGAATTACCCGCCGGAAGTGATATCCCGATGCCAGCTTCTTCCTATGTGCAGGCCAGACAACTTATCTGGTTACAGCAGGGGGAATTAGTCTTTGTGGAAGGGGACATACGCCATGAAATGCAGGCAGGTGATTGCCTGGAACTTGGCCCGCCGAATGACTGTCGGTTTATCAATGAAACCGTGAACCCCTGCGTTTACCTGGTTGTGCGGTTAAACCACGTCGTCAGCTAAATAGCAGGCGCAGACTGCTACTATTGATGGATTCATGCCAAAAGCAGAGGAGCACATCATGGGTCAACAGACTAATCGTAACCGTCGCTGGGTACTGGCTTCCCGTCCACATGGCGCGCCAGTCCCAGAGAACTTCCGTCTTGAAGAAGATGAGGTGGCATCCCCGGGCGAAGGCCAGGTTTTGCTGCGCACTGTTTATCTTTCCCTCGATCCCTACATGCGTGGCCGCATGAGCGATGAGCCATCTTACTCACCACCAGTAGAGATTGGTGGTGTTATGGTGGGTGGTACCGTAAGTCGCGTGGTGTCATCCCGCCATCCGGACTACCAGCCAGGCGAATGGGTATTGAGCTACAGCGGTTGGCAGGACTATGACATCTCCGACGGTAACGGACTAGTGAAGCTTGGCGCTCATCCCGAACATCCCTCCTGGGCGCTGGGTGTTATGGGTATGCCGGGGTTTACCGCTTATATGGGTCTGCTGGATATCGGTCAGCCGAAAGCGGGAGAAACGCTGGTGGTAGCCGCCGCAACCGGGCCGGTTGGCGCAACGGTTGGGCAGATCGGTAAGCTTAAAGGCTGCCGGGTAATCGGTGTGGCAGGTGGGGCAGAGAAATGCCGACATGCCACAGAGGTGCTGGGCTTTGATGTTTGCCTCGATCACCACGCACAAGATTTTGCGCAACAACTGGCAAAAGCTTGCCCGCAAGGAATTGATATTTATTATGAAAACGTCGGCGGAAAAGTATTTGATGCCGTTCTGCCATTGCTCAATACTTCAGCGCGGATTCCGCTTTGTGGCCTGGTCAGTGGTTATAACGCAACGTCGCTTCCGGCCGGACCTGACAGATTACCGCTGTTAATGGCAACGCTGCTGAAAAAGCGTATCCGGATGCAGGGTTTTATCATTGGTCAGGATTATGGTCACCGCATTCAGGAGTTTCAGCGGGAGATGGGGCGCTGGCTTAAAGAGGACAAAATCCACTACCGCGAGCAGGTGACCGACGGTCTGGAAAATGCGCCACAAACCTTTATCGGTCTGCTGACCGGCAAAAACTTCGGCAAGGTAGTTATTCGTCTTGCTGAGGATTGATGCGTAAGAGTGGAAGACTGTGAATGTCTGTAACCAGGCCTGCTTCGTACGAAATGTAGGCCTGGTAAAATGCCAATGACGTTATCTGGATGAAAAGCGATTATTCATGGAGAAAATGAGAAGGTTACAACCCGAAAGCGAATAAATACTCCACATTGAGATAAATAATGATTACTATTCTCATTCCTAAAAGGGCAAAACCATGATTTTGCTCATTGAAGCTATGTGAAGCAGTAACAAACGAATTTATCAAAGGGAGTCGTCATGTCTTTACGTCATCTGTTTTCACCGCGTCTGCGTGGTTCTTTACTGTTAGGTTCACTGCTCGTTGCATCATCTTTTACTACGCAGGCTGCAGAAGAACTGCTGCGCAAAGCCGTCGGTAAAGGCGCTTATGAAATGGCGTACAGCCAACAAGAGAACGCGCTGTGGCTGGCGACCTCACAGAGCCGCAAACTGGATACCGGCGGGGTGGTTTACCGCCTTGACCCGGTCACCCTCGAAGTGACTCAGGTGATTCATAACGATCTAAAACCGTTTGGTGCCACCATCAATAACGCCACGCAAACGCTGTGGTTCGGCAACACGGTAAATAGCGCGGTAACGGCTATGGATGCTAAAACGGGCGCGGTGAAAGGACGTCTGGTGCTGGATGCGCGTAAGCGTTCTGAAGATGTTCGCCCGCTGCAGCCGCGTGAGCTGGCCGCAGATGACGCCACTAACACGGTATACATTAGCGGTATTGGTAAAGAGAGCGTGATTTGGGTGGTGGACGGCGACGCCATTAAACTGAAGGACACCATCCAAAATACCGGCAAAATGAGCACCGCTCTGGCTGTCGACAGCAAGGCTAAGCGCCTGTACACCGCCAATGCGGACGGTGAATTCATTACCATCGATACCACCACCAACAAAATTATCAGCCGCAAAAAACTGCTGGATGATGGGAAAGAGCATTTCTTTATCAACCTGAGCCTGGACACAGCGGGCAACCGTGCATTTGTCACCGACTCTAAAGCGGCGGAAGTGCTGGTAATCGACACCCGTAACGGCAACGTACTGGCAAAAGTCGCCGCGCCGGAATCCCTTGCCGTGCTGTTCAACCCGACGCGTAATGAAGCCTACGTGACTCATCGCCAGGCCGGTAAAGTGAGTGTGATCGACGCGAAAAGCTATAAAGTCGTCAAAACGTTTGATACCCCAACATTCCCGAATAGCCTGGCGCTCTCTGCCGATGGTAAAACCCTGTACGTCAGCGTGAAACAGAAATCTACCCGCGAGCAGGAAGCTACCCAGCCGGACGATGTTATTCGTATTGCGCTGTAAAAAATCCGGAGGGGGAAACCCCTCCTGTCATTTCTCTAAACCCCACGATACGCCTCGTTACACCCCGCCAGTAGCCCGACCCACTTCAGGGACTTACACTACGCCCTCAACGGCTAACTGAATAACACGGGAATACCATGAAAAAGCCATTTATCTGTCTTTGTGCAGGCGTAATGCTGTTTACCCTGGCAGGATGCACCACTGATTACGTCATGACGACCAAAAGCGGACAAACCATTACCACCCAGGGTAAGCCAAAACTGGATAAAGATACGGGAATGACCAGCTATACCGATCAGGATGGAAACGCGCGGGAAATTAACAGCAACGATGTAGCGCAGTTGATTGAAGCGAACTAAAAAAGAAGGCCTGAAGGGTTAACCTGTCAGGCCTTCAGCCATTACGGCGCGGTGCGGTGGATTTCCGCGACGCGTTTACGCACGCCGAACCAGCCTGCAACCAGCAGGATGGCAATCAACGGTAATGACGCGATAGTGTAGGTGCCGTTTGGATAGTCAAACGCCATCAACACCAGCACGCTCAGCAGGAACACCAGGGTTAGCCACGAGGTAAACGGAGCGCCCGGCAGTTTAAAGCTAACGTCTGCCGTTTTACCTTCTTTTATGGCCCGGCGCAGACGCATCTGACAGACCATGATAAAGCCCCACGACGCAATAATGCCCAACGACGCGAAGTTCAACACGATCTCAAACACCTGCGACGGCACCAGATAGTTAAGAAATACCCCGACGACATAGACGACCAGCGTGGCGAGGATCCCCGCCCAGGGTACCTGTTGGCGGCTCATTTTAGCCATGAATTTCGGCGCCGATCCGCCCATCGACATGGAACGTAAAATACGTCCGGTACAGTACAGCCCAGAGTTAAGGCTGGAAAGCGCCGCGGTGAGCACTACGATATTCATGATACTGCCGATATACGGCACGCCCAGTTTGGAGAAGAAGGTAACAAACGGGCTTTGCCCTGCCTGATAGGCATTCCACGGCAGTAACAGAACCAGCAGCACGACAGAACCCACATAGAACAGACCAATACGCCAGATAACGCTATTGATCGCTTTCGGCACCATGGTTTGTGGATCTTTGCATTCTCCAGCAGCGGTGCCCACCAGTTCAATGGAGGCAAACGCGAAAACCACCCCCTGAACCAGTACCAGCGCCGGCAGCAAGCCATGTGGGAAGAATCCACCGTTGTCGGTGATCAGGTGAAAACCCGTGGCGTTACCATCCAATGGCTTTCCGGTGCCTAAAAAGACGGTACCCACCACCAGGAAAATCACAATCGCCAACACTTTGACCAGTGCAAACCAAAACTCCATCTCCGCGAACCACTTCACGCCGATCATGTTCATGGTGCCGACAATGGCCAGCGCGCCGAGGGCGAATACCCACTGCGGTACATCACCAAATGCGCCCCAGTAATGCATATACAACGCCACCGCGGTGATATCGACAATGCCGGTCATCGCCCAGTTGATAAAGTACATCCAGCCAGCCACATAGGCGGCTTTCTCACCTAAAAATTCACGGGCATAGGAGACAAAGCTGCCGCTGGAAGGGCGATGTAAAACCAGTTCGCCAAGCGCGCGCAGTATAAAGAACGAAAAAATACCGCACACCAGATAAACCAGCGCCAAAGCAGGACCAGCCATCTGCAAGCGCGCGCCAGCCCCTAAAAACAACCCGGTACCAATTGCGCCGCCAATGGCGATCATCTGTACCTGTCGATTTCCCATCGCTTTGTGATACCCCTCTTCGTGGGCATTCAACCAGCGTCGTTTCGCCGCATGTTGTTCCGCGGCTTGCGTGTTGTTTGTGTTCATTACTTTTCCTGTTGACCTGACAAAAATACAAATCCTTTTTGCCGCACCTGCTGCGGCGAAAACAGCCTTACCCTTCATTGTGTTACGGGGGAAAACTGCCGGCCGAGCATCCTACATTCAATTGTTCGGTTCCGCAAAGCCTCGATAACAAGAATTCAGCATTTTTGTACAGCCTGCACTGGCGCGGTGTGGCCTCGATTCAGCCAATAAAAGAGAAGGGCGTAAATACCTGGAGAGGAGTGCGCTTATCGAGACATTCACCCGATAAGCGCCGTAAGGTTATGCTGATACGCCAAAGACCTGAACGGCCTGCTGTAAGCGCGATGAACGTTGAGTCAGATCGGCGGTAGCATCGGTGACACGCTCTACCATCTCGGCATTATTGTGTGTCATGGTGCCAACGCGTGAAATCGAATCGTTAATCAGATCCAGCGCCAGGGTTTGCTCACGTGTCGCCAGACTAATATCTTTGATCATCATCGACATCTGCAGGACATCGCCAATCATCCCGGTAAGATGCGTCTCCGTTTGTTCTACCATTTTGACGCCGCTATTCACGTTGGCGACGTTCTTCTCAATCAACTGTTTGATCTCTTTTGCTGCAGACGCTGAGTGCTGTGCCAGATTACGGACCTCTGCCGCCACAACGGCGAAACCGCGTCCTGACTCTCCGGCTCGCGCGGCCTCGACCGCGGCATTGAGCGCCAGAATATTGGTCTGAAAGGCGATACTATCAATGACGCCGATGATGTCGACGATCTGCCCGTTGTCACGCGATATCGCCTGCATCATGGCGATAGTTTGTTTCATGATATCGCCGCCTTCTGCCGCATTAGCGCTGGTTTTATCGGCCATGGTCATAGTATGTGCCGCAGTCTCAGCAGTTTGCTGTACCGCGCTACCAATTTCTTCAATGGCGGCAGCGGTTTGTTGCAGGTCGGCGGAGGTTTCTTCGGAACGCTTATGCAGCGCCGTACCTTCTTTTGATACTCGCTGACTGATAGCGCGAATACCGGATATTTGCGTACTGACATCATCGACCAGTGAATTCAGATTAAGCCCGGACTGATTAACCAGGCGCATCAACATTCCGATCTCATCCACCCGATTTAAATGACAGTTATCAGGTTTTCTCCCGGATACCACTTTCTTCATTTGCGTCAGTAGCGTATTAACTGGCTGACAAATTTGATACTTAAGGTAAATAGCAAGCATCAGAAATAAGAACAGCAACCCTCCCGCCTGAATAAATGGATTAACAGGAGCAAAAAGAAATAGCACAGCGAGCAGGGCGATTACCCCTAAAGAATAATTGACGCGCTGGCTAATGCTCATCCATTTAAAAATTGATGCCCATGACAATATGCCGCGGCGAATGATAATGCCTTTAAAAAGTCGAAACCCTTTAAACTGCTGGCTATTAATTTTTTGATACAAACTTTCGCTTTGAGTTATTTCATCGCGCGAAGGAACGGTACGCACTGAAATGTAGCCAGTGAGCTTTTCATTGTGCCAGACCGGTGTAACGTTGGCGCGAACCCAGTAATGGTCGCCATTCTGCCGACGGTTTTTCACCATCCCCGTCCAGCTGTCTCCCTGCTGTAGCGTGTACCACATATCGGCGAACGCCGCGGGAGGCATATCAGGATGGCGAATAATATTATGTGGTTCGCCCATTAATTGCTGTTCGTTAAATCCGCTGGCATCAATAAATGCGGAGTTGGCGTAGGTAATACGACTTTCTTTATCCGTCGTAGAAAGCAGCGTCGTTTTATCGTTAAGTGCGTGCTCAATTTGTGTAACGGGCATGTTACTTTTCATAGAGGTCCCATGATGCTATGTATAATCCATACAAAAATCCCCGCAATGAAATCGGGGGATATTAGAAATCTGTTTTAAACCGTTTTAATAAGAAACGTTGCATTCTCTACTAATCATCATTTCTGTGGAAGTAGTTAAAATAAAAATTTCCATGTAAATCATTCATCCCACGTCATAAAAGTGAAACAATTAATACAAGCGCATAACGTTACAAGTCGTTTAAACTGACTTAACGTAAATTGCGTTAAAAAACCTTTTCGTAAAAAGAAAACTGGCATGAAATGATTTTGATGTTATTAACGTGATATCAACGACCCTATTATATTTTGTAGGCTATTAATTGCGGGTGTTTTTCAGTTTAGCGGTACTGGGCGATCCAAATTTTAACCCTGGCTGCGGTAGGGTTTGTTATCTACTTTTTAGCTGAGTAAATGTGAATTAAATGTTTCAGTATGGCTATTTGATAAATTAATAATAAAGACATGTTAACAAACATAGGCTCGTAACATGTCATATCGCCTGAGTGTTCTGGATAAAAGCCCCATCGGGGAAGGTGAAACTGCCGCGACAGCGCTTTCCCGGACGTTGCGCCTGGCGCAACTGGCGGAAGAGTGGGGGTACCATCGTTTCTGGATCGCGGAACACCATAATACGCCACAGCTGGCCAGTCCATCGCCGGAGCTGGTGATCGCCTGGATCCTCGGGCAAACCCAGCGTATCCGCGTTGGTTCCGGCGGCGTGATGCTGCAACATTACAGCCCGTACAAAGTGGCGGAAAACTTCAATCTTCTGGCATCACTGGCTCCTGGACGTGTCGACCTCGGCGTAGGGAAGGCCCCTGGCGGGTTACCGTTGTCGACTCAGGCGTTACAGCATGGACTGCATCAGGAAGAAAAAGGCAGTTTTGCCGATCAGCTTTCTCAGCTTAACGGCTGGCTGGCGCTGAACGGAACGGAAAGCGGGGAAACGGTATTCCCGACGCCAATCCCACCAATACCGCCAGAAGGATTTGTACTCGGAGCCAGTGTGCAAAGCGCACAGTTAGCAGCGCAATCCGACTGGAATTTTATCTTCGCTGCGCACCTCAACGGTGACAAAGCGTTATTACGTGAGGTTTTGTCCTTCTGGCAGACCCACAGCGACCGCCCGACGATAGTCGCCGTTCAGGTGATTGTGGCTGACAGTCACGATACCGCTGCGCAACTGGCGGAAAACGTGCAAATCTGGGGCGTTGAGCTGGAAAATGGTCAACGCGTTACAGTCGCCAGCGAAGAGCAAGCCCTGTCATTCGCCGTACAGGCGGGTAGTTCGCCACGCAAAATCGCGCGTCGCGAACTGGCGTTGTTACACGGCACCGCTCAAGAGGTGATGGTAAAGCTAAATGCTCTGCATACGCAATTTGGTATTGATGAGTTCATTATCGACACGCCAGTGGCGGAGGGCCACGCGCGTCTGACATCGCTGCGTTTGTTGGCACAAGTCCATAATGCCGTGGAGGTGCTCTGATGACCCTCAGCTCAACGCTTATCAACTGGCGTCGTGAATTACATCAGCACCCGGAGCTTTCCCTGCAGGAGGAAGCAACTACCAGGCGCATTCAGGCCTGGTTGCACTCTGCGGATGTCGACATTCTGCCGTTCGAGCTGAAAACCGGTCTGGTCGCGGAAATCGGCAAGGGAGAAGATGTCATCGCGCTGCGGGCGGATATCGATGCGCTACCGATAGAAGAAAGCGCCGATGTTCCGTTTCGCTCCCTCACACCGGGCGTGATGCATGCCTGCGGGCATGACGTCCATACCAGCGTGATGCTTGGTGCAGCACTGCTGCTTAAACAACAGGAAACAACCTTACCGGGGCGAGTACGTATTTTGTTTCAACCAGCTGAAGAGAGTTTCGGCGGCGCAAAAACGTTGATCCGCGCCGGTGCGCTGCAAAACGTAGCGGCTATTTTTGGTATGCACAATGAGCCCGGTTTGCCGGTGGGCGAATTTGCCACACGCGGCGGTGCGTTCTATGCCAATGTCGATCGCTTCGTGCTGCGTATAAATGGCAAGGGCGCACATGCGGCGCGTCCGCATGAAGGCAAAGATGCCATCCTGCTTGCCAGCCAGTTGGTAACCGTGTTGCAAAGCGTTGCCAGTCGCGACGTTAACACGCTGGATTCGGTGGTACTCAGCGTGACCCGTATTCAGGGAGGAAATACATGGAACGTACTGCCAGAGTCCGTTGAGCTGGAAGGGACGCTCAGAACGCACCGGACTCAGGTACAGCAGCAGGTTAAAGCACGGGTTAATGACATCGCTGCCGGATTTGCCCATGCCTTTGGCGCACAAATAGACGTTATCTGGCATGCGGGGCCGACCGCGTTGGTGAACGATGCGCGTTGGGCCGATATCGCCACCACGGTGGCGAAACAGTCAGGCTACACCACTCACCATGCTGACCTGCATATGGGCGGGGAGGATTTTGCCGTCTACCTGCAAAATACGCCAGGCGCATTTGTCAGTATTGGCAGCGCCAGTGAATACGGATTACATCACCCGGGATTTAATCCAGACGAACGTTTAATTGAACCTGCCGCACATTACTTTGCGCAGTTAGCAAAAACGGCATTCGCACACCTTTAAGTTTACCTGTTGGGTAGGGGTTATTATGGCTGAAAATCGGCAACTACGGCTCGGAACTATTCTGCATGGCGCATCGGGAAATATGTCCGCATGGCGCCACCCGGCGGCTCAGGCCGATGCCAGTATTAATTTTGATTTTGTCAAAGAGACGGCGCTTATTGCGGAAAAAGGGAAGCTGGATTTTATTTTTGTCGCCGATGGTCTGTATATTAATGAAAAATCAATCCCGCACTTTTTAAATCGTTTTGAGCCGCTGACAGTATTATCCGCTTTGGCCAGCATCACCCAGAATCTGGGACTGGTTGGCACAGTGTCCACATCATACAGCGAGCCGTTTACGACCGCACGACAGTTCGCCAGCCTGGACCATCTCAGCAACGGGCGTGCGGGCTGGAACGTGGTTACGTCGCCTCTGGAAGGATCGGCAAAAAACTATTCTCGCGCTCAGCATCCGGAGCATGCCCAGCGTTATCGTATTGCCGATGAATATTTACAGGTAGTGAAAGGACTGTGGGATTCCTGGGAAGACGATGCTTTTACCCGTAATAAAACAAGCGGGGAATTTTTTAATCCGCATAAACTGCACACGCTAAACCATCATGGAGATTATTTTCAGGTCGCCGGGCCGTTAAATATTGGGCGTACGCCACAAGGTCGTCCGATTATATTTCAGGCGGGAGCTTCAGCAGATGGCAAGAAATTAGCGGCGCAGCATGCTGATGCCATTTTTACCCATCAGGAGTCGCTGGCAGAGGCTAAGGCGTTCTATCAGGATGTAAAAAGTCAGCTGGAAATCGCCGGACGACATCCCGATCAACTGCATATATTCCAGGGCGTCAGCGTTATTGTTGGCGACAGCGCAGAGGATGTTGAGCAGCAGTATCAGACTACCGCTGCGCTGGTCTCCGTTACCGACGCGCTGAACTATCTTGGCCGCTACTTTGAACATCATGATTTTGCCCAATATCCGCTGGACGCACCGTTCCCGGATCTTGGCTCTCTCGGACAAAACAGCTTTCGCAGTACGACTGATGAGATCAAACGCAACGCGCGCGAGCGTGGCTTAACACTCCGTCAGGTTGCTCTGGAAGCGGCTAGCCCACGTCCGCGTTTCAGCGGCACGCCGGAACAGGTCGCCGACGGCCTGCAGCAGTGGTTCGACGAGAAAGCCGCAGACGGTTTTATTATCCAGGGCGGAACGCCGGATACCTTCCCGCGTTTTGTCGAACAGGTTGTCCCTGTGCTTCAGGCGCGGGGCCTGTTCCGCCATGAATATCCCGGTACGACCCTGCGCGCAAGCCTGGGATTAACGACACCTGCAAATCAATTCGCACAATAAGAGAAAAACGCTATGCAGAAAAAATCAGTATTCCTCGCGCTGTCGCTGGCTTTCAGCGCGACTGTCTGGGCAAATGATGTGACGATTAACGGCACGGGCGTAAGTCTGGAAGCCAATAGAACGCCGATCAATACGGCAAAGAATCCGCAGGCGATTGCGCAATTGCCCGCAAACCTGCACCTGGCCGTACCGGGCAAATTCACCGTGGCGATTGCCGGGCTCAGTCAACCGCCGCTGACCGTCTTTGCCGATGACAATAAGACGCTGATCGGCAGCGAGGCGGACATCGCGCGTCTGGTGGCTGACAGTTTGGGGCTGGAACTCAACGTCGTACCTACGTCATGGGAAGACTGGCCGCTGGGCGTCACTTCCGGCAAATACGATGCCGCGATCAGCAATATTACCGTCACCAAAGCACGCAAAGAAAAATTCGATTTCGCGACGTATCGGAAGGACTCTCTTGGCTTTTATGTCAAAACCGGTAGCAAGCTGAAGAAAATCGAGCAGGCGGAAGATATCGCTGGACTGCGGATTATCGTCGGTTCGGGGACGAACCAGGAAGCCATCCTGCTGGCCTGGAACGATGAGAACGTGAAGAAAGGGTTACAGCCGTTTACGCCGGTGTATACCAAAGATGATGCCGCGCAAACCCTGGCCCTACAGTCAGGCCGCGCCGATGCCTACTTCGGTCCTAATGTAATCGGCGCATGGAAAGCTGCACTCAACGGTAAAACGCAATTGGTGGGTAGTGTTGATGGCGGTTGGCCAAAAGCGGCACACATCGCTGTGACGCTGAAAAAGGACAGCGGTCTGGTTCTGCCGGTACAAACCGCCCTCAACGGCGTGATTGGCAACGGCGATTATGACAAGGTGCTGAGTCGCTGGGGAGAAGGGGTGGAACGCATTCCGCAATCTGAAATCAACCCGGCCGGTTTAGGCGACTAAGGAGGTCATCGTGAGCGATCAATTTCGCGTGGTCTCACCTGAAGCCAGCGAGCTACAGCCCATTTTGAACGGTCTGTTCGGTGAGTATGCTGCCCGCTATGGCGATTATTTTTCTCGTGACGCTGAAGTGGAACTGACCGAATGGTATCTGGCACCGCAGGGACTTTTTGTGGTCCTGGAGCGTGGCGGCGAAATTATCGCCACCGGGGCTTACAAACCTTACGACAAGGACACTGCCGAGATTAAGCGTATCTGGACAAAAAGCAGCCTGCGTCAGCAGGGACTGGCGGCGCGTGTAGTGCAGGAACTGGAACGTCGGGCGCTACTCGCGGGCTACAGCCGGATATATCTGACCACAGGATTTCGCCAGCCGGAGGCCGTCAGACTTTATTTAAGCCAGGGCTACGATCCGCAATTTGATACGACGCGCAATCCAGAAGAGTACAGCCAGCCACCGTTTGATGGACGACTGCGCTTTACCAAACTGCTGACTATTGCCGGTCAGGCCAGAATCGCCTGAGGAGAGAAGATGAAAACGACAGATAGCATTAAAGTCGTACCGGCGCGTTACCCCATGCGCACCGTTGGCGCGGTCATTGCTTTGTTTGCCCTGGCGGTGATTCTCCAGTCTGTGGCGTTTAATCCGCGCTGGGAATGGAGTGTGTTTGCCCGCTGGTTCTTCGATCCGGTGATTTTGTCTGGTCTTGGACAAACGCTGTTACTGACACTTATCGGGACGCTGTTGAGTATTCTCATCGGCGGTCTGCTGGCGCTGGCGCGGCTTTCATCTTCCTGGCTGTTGAACTGTCTGGCCTGGGGGTACATCTGGCTGTTTCGTTCGTTACCACTGATTGTGGTGCTAATCGTTCTGTACAACTTCTCCTATCTATACGACACGCTGACGATTGGTATTCCGTTTACTCCCATTCAGTGGGGAAGTTTTGAGACCATCAATGTACTCGGTCAGTTTTCCACTGCGGTGGTTGGCCTGACGCTGGTGCAAAGCGCCTATACCGCTGAGATTATACGTGGTGGATTTTTGGGGGTTGATCACGGTCAGTACGAGGCAGCGGCAGCACTGGGCTTACCGGCAGGGCGACGTACGCTGCGGATTATTCTGCCGCAGGCGCTGCGCACCATTTTGCCTGCTGGCTTCAATGAAATCATCAGCCTGGCGAAAGGGACGGCGATGGTATACGTGCTGGCAATGCCGGAGCTGTTCTACACCATCCAGATGATCTACAACCGCACGCAGGAAGTGATCCCGCTGCTGATGGTGGGTGCGGTGTGGTATCTGGTGATCACCAGCATCCTGTCGCTTATTCAGCATCTGGTCGAACGTGCGCTGGCACGCAGCGAACGACGTTCAGCGATCAACTCCGTCCGGGTGAGCCGTGCAGAAAAACGCAGTCGTCAACGTCCACAGCAGGAGGCCGTCCATGTCCCACTCGCCTGAAGGTCATATTTCTATTACCGGCGTCAGCAAATACTTTGGTCGCCACAAAGCATTGGATAATGTGTCGCTGGAGATCCCTCCCGGAACGGTTACGGTCATTCTCGGGCCGTCCGGTTCAGGGAAATCCACACTCCTGCGTACCATCAACCATCTGGAACGCGTCGATGAGGGTTTTATTCAAATCGATGGCGATTACATTGGCTATCGTCGGCAGGGAGACAAGCTGTATGAGCTGAAAGAGGCGGAAATTTTGCGCCAGCGGGTTAACGTCGGCTATGTGTTCCAGAACTTTAATCTGTTCCCGCACTTAACGGTGCTGGAGAACCTTATTGAAGCACCCATTGCGCACGGACTGGCATCGCGTAAAGCCGCCACCGAGCGGGCATTAACGCTGCTTGATGCGGTAGGGTTGCGCAATAAAGCCGATGCCTGGTCGCGTCACTTATCTGGCGGTCAGCAGCAGCGTATCGCTATTGCCCGTGCACTGGCGCTAAATCCGCGCGTCATGCTGTTTGATGAGCCTACATCTGCACTGGATCCTGAGCTGGTGGGCGAAGTCCTGGATGTCATTAAAACGCTGGCGAAGTCGGGAACCACGCTGGTGGTGGTGACGCACGAGATTGGCTTCGCTAGGGAGGTGGCGGATCAGGTGGTGTTTATGGTTGATGGCAAAATCGTCGAGCAGGGCAGCAGCGAGCAGGTGTTGAATCATCCACGCCACACGCGCACCCAGCAGTTTTTGTCGAAAGTGCTTTGAGGGTAATTTGCGGCACAAAACTGTGCCGCACAAGGATTACAGGGTGACGACGATTTTGCCCACCTGACCGTTGGCTTCCATGTATTGATGTGCTTCAACGATATCATCAAAGGCAAAGGTTTTATCAATCAGCGGTTTGAGCTTACCGGATTGCAGTCCTTCAAAGATAAACCGTTTTGCACGTGACAGTTTTTCCGGATTCGTGGTGATTTCGAAAATCTCATAGCCGCGGAAGGTCAGATGGCGACCGAGTATCTCAATTACCGGAATCGACAAATCACGCGCATCAAGAGAGCCATACTGGAAAAAGAGTCCGCCGGCAGGCATCACCTGGGCAATTTTTGCCACGCCAGGGCCACCGACCGGATCGAAGACCACGCGGGTACCTTTGCCGTCAGTGATCCGGTTAATCTCCGCCACCAGATCCTGCTCCTGGCTGGCGATAACCTCTGCCGCGCCAAGTTGCAGAAGCTGGGCACGTTTCTCACTGGTGCGCGTCATCGCAATCGGTTTTGCTCCCCGCATGTTAGCAATCTGAATTGCCGCCAGTCCGACGCTGCTGGAAGCAGCATTGATCAGCACGTTATCACCAGGCTTAATATCCGCATATTCAACCAGCGCACCGAAAGCGGTCACATACATCATCCAGCTCGCCGCGGCTTCCTCGAAGCTAAGATTCTCAGGATGTTTGACGACAGCATGGGCTGGAGCATTGACGACTTCACCGTACATACCATACTCATGGAAGCTGAAAGCCGGGATGACGCTAACGTAATCGCCAGGTGCAAACTCACGCACGTTGTCTCCCACGGATTCAACAACGCCAGAAGCCTCATAGCCCAGACGAGCCGGAAATTTGGGTTGGTAAATATACTGGCCGGTACGATACATAATTTCCGCACGGTTAATGCCGATTGCGCGTACGCGTATCTGAACTTCATCCGCGCGAGGAGCAGAAACTGGCATATCCTGGATTGTCAGGACGTCAGCGTCGCCTGGTTGATTAAAAACCACGACCTTAGACATAGCAAACCTCTGTAAATTGTTCTGTATTGGGTCTGCACAATTTAACGGCTCAGATGAGGGTGAAAAACCGCCGTTGCGGAACTTCACTATTACTTAGATTATAATAATCCCTGTAGGCGCGATTTTTGCTCGGTAAAAAGCGCACACAGCCAGTCAATAAACACCCGAACGCGGGGGGCAAGATGGCGCCTGTCCGGGTAGAGCACGGAAACGGGTTTTGATTCCCCGGCATAATCGGCCAGCACCTCTACGAGCTGGCCCGACTGGATCCAGGGGGCCAGTACCGCGTGCACACCGTGGATGATACCGAGTCCGGATAAACAGCCTGTCAAAAGAATGTCGGAGTTATCAACGCTGATGTGACCTGTAGGGATAAACGACACGGTTTCACCCTCACGGACGAAGGACCATTCCAGTGCTTCACGATGACGTTCACTGAAAAAGTTAATTGCCTGATGTCGGGATAAATCCTCTGGCGTCTGCGGTACGCCGTGTTTTTGCAAATAATTCGGGGACGCGCATGTCACCATTTTTACCTCACCAAGCCGCCGTGAAATCAGAGAAGAGTCTTGTAACTCGCCAATGCGAATCATGCAGTCGATACCTTCGGCAAGCAGATCGATTCGGCGGTCGGTGGAGGTGAGGACAATCTCAATATCCGGGTAGCGCGACTGGAAATCGTTCAGGGCCGGGACTAATACCGAGTGAGCCAGCGACAGGGGGGCATTCACCCTGAGTTTTCCGCGCGGAGGGCGAGTGGGTGAGAAAGAAGCCATGATGTCATCAACGTCACTGAGCAGGATTTTTGTGCGTTGGTAAAAAGCGTCACCTTCTTCTGTCAGACTCACTTTACGAGTCGTGCGGTTAAGCAACTTTGCTCCCAGATCGTCTTCAAGATGTTGGATAGCTTTGGTCACTGCAGGGCGGTGCAGGTGTAACACGTCTGCTGCTCTGGCAAATCCACCTTGCTCAACAACCTGTACAAAAATGTTCATATATTCAAACATACTGGAACGCATGGCTTATTCTCCCCCGGTATTCGACCATTGTTATTATGAAAGTAATAATCACGTCTGCATAGGTTGCCGAATGCTGCTCTACACTTAGGGTTTTAACTTTGGGGATTGCAGCATGATTAAGGTCTATGGGGTACCGGGCTGGGGATCGGCCATCAGTGAAGTGATGCTCACACTGGCGGAGATCCCTTATCATTTTATTAATGTCGACGGTTTTGACAGTGACGGCCCTCAGCGGGAGTTGCTTAAGACGATGAATCCACTATGCCAGGTGCCCACACTGGTACTGGAAAATGGCAGTGTGATGACGGAAACGGCGGCGATCGCGCTGATGATTCTCGATCGTCGCCCTGAACTTTCACCACCCGTTGGACACGCCGAACGCCAGCAGTTTCAGCGTCTGTTGATATGGCTGGTAGCAAATGTCTATCCCACGTTTACCTATGCCGACTATCCAGAACGTTGGGTACCGGACGCCCCGGCGCAGTTGAAAAAGAACTGCATTGAGTACCGTAAATCCCTCTATATGTGGCTGAACGATCAGCTAAACGCCGAGCCGTACGCATTCGGGGATCAGCTAACACTACTGGACGTATATATTGCCGTTATGCGCAGCTGGGGACCTGGGCATGACTGGTTTCAGGACAACACGCCGAATATTAGCGCTATCGCTGATGCAGTTTGTCAGCATCCGAGGCTGCGTACTGTACTGAAAAGCAATAAGATTATTTGAATAAAAAAACGCTGTTCCGCAGGAGTGCAAATCCCGGAACAGCGGGCGAACTCCGACGGGCCATTGGACAACGCGTCGCCTCTCTGTTTGCCGATCGTATCGAACAAATTCCACGTGAAGACGATATTATTGATGTCGGATTTCACCTGGTTGAAGAGAGTCCGCATAAGTTACCTGCATCCCAAAACAATAAGGAACCTGTCATGCCGCACGTTGATATCAAATGTTTTCCTCGCGATTTGAACGAAGAAGAGAAGGCCGCACTGGCGACGGATATTACCGAAGTCATTATTCGTCATTTACAAAGCAAAGAGAGTTCAGTGAGCGTGGCGCTGAATGAAGTTGAGCCGGATGCCTGGCAGGCGGTATGGGATGCGGAAATCGCACCACAGATGACGAGCCTGATTAAAAAACCCGGCTACAGCATGTGAAAGAAAACGGGCGATTATTGCGCCCGTATTATTCAGCCGCTGTTATGCGTTTCCCGCTGGTGACAAACGTTCCGGCGCCAAGATGATGCAGGGTATTGAGTTTATCATCATCAAACTGCCAGCGTCCTTCCACGAAAGCTCGCTCATCAGCGGCAGCCGAGACCACTTCCCCAAACAGGGTGTCATATTTTTCCTGTGCCGCCGTTGCAGGCAGCAGACGACACTCCATCCAGGCCAGGCATTTCGCTTCTATTAACGGTAATCCCAGCACCGGACCTTTTACCACCGGAATACCGTAGCAGTTAAATTTATCTTCCACGCGACCGGAAACGCTGCCCACCGCGTAAGTCCAGTTGGTAGCGGCCACGCCCGGAATAACAATACCGAACTTGCCGCTACGCTCAATCAGTTCACGCGACCAGGCAGTCTTATCAACAACAATTGCAATCCGCGGCGGTTCAAATTCCACCGGCATTGACCATGCTGCCGCCATCACATTGCGCCGCTCGGTATGCTCATCCCGGCTGGTGATCAGTATCGTAGGGCCGTGGTTAAGCAGCCGACTGGCATGTTTTAATTCGATTGAACGGAAATGGCTCATGGATGCTCCTGGGCTGAGAGATAACACACCACAATAGATATAGATATTAACGGTATTAGCGATTTTGTCGCCTCGTCTGGAGGAACAACGCACAAAATCGACGGCGTAAAATTAAAAATGCGTTATAAGTACTGCATTAATCGAACAGGAACTCCCTATGACGCCTTTTTTAACCGCTTATTTTGCCCGTATTGGCTGGTCAGATTCGGCCAGCGTCGACATTGAAACTTTAAAAGCGCTGCATTTACTGCACAACGGCGCGATTCCGTTTGAAAACCTGGATGTATTACTGCCAAGAGAGATGCAGCTTGACGATTTGTCGCTGGAAGAGAAGCTGGTGACGGCGCATCGTGGCGGTTATTGCTTTGAACAGAATGGAGTGTTTGAGCGCGCGTTACGCGAAATCGGTTTTAACGTACGCAGCCTTCTCGGTCGTGTGGTACTGGCAAATCCGTCAAGTCTGCCGCCGCGCACGCATCGTCTGTTGCTGGTTGAATTACAGGGAGAGCAGTGGATCGCCGACGTTGGCTTCGGCGGGCAAACGCTGACGGCGCCGATTCGTCTGCAGGCCGACATTGAGCAGCAAACGCCACACGGCGAATATCGTCTGGTTCAGGAGGGGGACGATTGGATCCTGCAGTTCCGCCATCACGATCACTGGCAATCAATGTACCGTTTTGACCTGGTCGTGCAGCACCAGAGCGATTATCTGATGGGCAATTTCTGGTCCGCGCACTGGCCACAATCGCATTTTCGTCATCATTTGCTGATGTGTCGTCATCTTCCGGACGGCGGTAAGCTGACGTTGACCAATTTTCATTTCACCCGTTATCAGGATGGTCGGGCGATAGAGCAGATTAATCTGCCCGATGTCGCTAGCCTGTATGCCTTGCTGCAGGAACAGTTTGGACTGGGCGTGGATGACGTGAAGCATGGGTTTACCGAAGATGAGCTGGCGACGGTCATGGCGGCGTTTGATACGCATCCGGAGGCGGGGAAATAGGGGCATCGGAAGTCATGCCGGATGCGGCGTTATCGCCTTATCCGGCCTACGGGAACCATTAAAAATCTATCGCCCATTCGGCGTGAAACAGGATCACTGCCGAACCGGTAATAGTCACTTTTTCCGGCAGGTTTTCACGGATAGCCACCGTCACATCAACAATACCGTCACGCCCGAGCGCGCGGCCCTGATGCCCCTGAACACGTAGCGTTTTTCCGTCATGCGGCATCAATCCATGTTGAACCAGCCACGCGCCCATTGGACCGTTGGCATTGCCGGTAACCGGATCTTCCACAATACCAATAGCAGGCGAGAACATGCGGCCATCGGTGGCGTTTTCGCCCTTGCGAATTTGAAAAGGGAAGAAACCGTTACAGCCAATTTGCTTGCTGATAGCGGTCAGGGCAGGCAAATCCGGGGAAAGGGCGTCGAGGTCCACCTCAGGCTTCAGCGCAATCATTACTTTAGAGTGTCCGGTAGTGGCTACCTGAATGGGTAATCCGGGCAGCATATCGTCTTCGCTCAGGTGCAGTGCATCGATTATCGCGGCACGTACAGCACCTTCCAGCGGAGCTTCGAATCCAGGTACGCCTTGTTCAAGGCTGATGCGATAGTCATTGTCACTTGCTTCAATATCGACCCGATGACGACCGGCGAGCGAGGTTTGCCAGACGGTGCTGTTGCCCAGACCCAGCACCTTGGCGCGCACATAATGTGCGGCGACGGTAGCGTGTCCACAGATAGGAACTTCGACCGTCGGCGTGAAATAACGAATGCGAACATCGCTGTCGTCACTGGTCAGCAGGAATGCGGTTTCCGAATGACGCAGCTCGCGAGCAATGAGCTGCATCTGCGCTTCGCTCAATCCGTCAGCATGCAACACCACTCCCGCTGAATTGCCGCGAAAGGGTACTGAAGTAAAGGCATCGACGTGATAAACCTGTGGTTTCATTAGCGTTCTCCCTGGGATGGAGAAGCATCATAACGTACAAAAAGCGGGATAGCGATCCAGGCCCGGTAAGCGCTAGCGCTACCGGGCAGCAGAGGAAATTAGCGACGCGAACGCACTATCTGATAACGGCGGGTAAAGTACTCAAACGGCGCACTCCACACGTGGACCAGTCGGGTGAACGGGAACAGCAGGAAAATGGTCATCCCCAGAACCAGATGCACACGGAAAATCCACGCCACGCCATCCAGATGCGCAGACGCACTGCCCTGGAAGGTCACCACCGACTGCGCCCAACCGACCAGTTTTAGCATTTCACTGCCGTCAGGATGCTGTGCAGAGAACGGGATAGTGGTTAAACCGAGAATACATTGAATCAGCAGAACGCAGAGGATCAGAATATCGGCGGTCGAGGAGGTTGCGCGAATGCGCGGGTTAGTCAACCGGCGCACCAGCAGGCCAGCGCCACCCACCAGTGTGAGCACGCCACAAAGTCCGCCGGCAATCATCGCCATCTGCTGCTTTACCGCAATCGGCAGGAACCAGGCATACATCCAGTGCGGCGTTAACATGCCAAACAGGTGCCCGAAAAAGATCCCCAGAATGCCGATGTGGAACAGGTTTGACCACAACACCATACCGCGTTTGTCCAGCATCTGGCTGGAAGACGCGCGCCAGGTGTATTGTCCGTAGTCGTAGCGTAGCCAACTGCCGAGGATAAACACCGTACCGCACAGGTACGGATAGATATCGTAAAAAAAGACGTTCAGGTACTGTATCATTTCGGGCCTCCCGCGCTGACGTCGACATACTGAGGTGCCACGTCCTGGCTAAAGCGTCGTTGATAGTTTTGTAACGGTGAACTGTCACAGGCGGTGGCATTATCTTCGATAAACTTCACCTGTTCCTCTTCCCAGACTGCATCCAGCGCCTGTCGGGTATCGTCGCGCGTTTCCGCGCCAACCTGCTTAGTGACACTGTCACTCGAAAGAGGACTTCCGGCAAGCTGCAACAGGGCATCAAACAGTTGATACCACGGCGTATCGCGCTGTTTTAAGCGCCCGCCAAGCAACGCCAGAATCGGTGCGACGTTCTGCAGTCCTTCTTTGGCCTCCGCTTCCGGTAACACGCTTAAGTACTCAAGATATAAAGGCAGGTGATCCGGCAGTTCGCGACAGTTTAGCTGCAGCCCGACCTTTTCATACTGCGCCAACAAATCAACCATCGCCTGGCCCCGGTCACGGGACTCGGCGTGCACATGCTCAAACAGCAGCAGTGAGGTGGCCCGACCCCGGTCAAAGATTTCGCACCATTCGGCTTGTTTATCCAGTAACGGCGCATTGAGCAGCTCCTGGCTAAAATCATTCAGCGTGGGGGCATCGCTGGCCACAAGCGCCAGCGCGTCGTCTTTACACTCCCATAGCAGCTCGTCGGGGTACTCCATCAGCAGGCCGATAACCTTCAGGATTTGCATTATTCACCCTCCGCTTTATCGCGCACTTCGGTGATGTCGATGGCATCAATACGGCTACTGTTAAACAGGTTGAATTTGGTATCTGAGCCATGGCAGCCGTCACCGAAGGTAAAGCCGCAGCCGTTTTTCTCCGGGAAGGCATCACGCGCCATTTCGCGGTGACTGGTCGGGATCACAAAGCGGTCTTCATAGTTGGCGATGGCCAGATAACGATACATCTCCTCGACCTGCTCAACGCTCAGACCCACTTCCTCAATCGCGCGGGTGTCCGTGACGCCTTCTACGGTTTGCGCACGCATATAGTGGCGCATGGCCATCATCCGTTTGAGCGCCCTCAGCACCGGACCGGTATCACCCGCACTGAGCATATTGGCGAGGTACTGAACCGGAATTCGCAGCGACTCAACCGCAGGCAAAATGTTGCCATTGTGCGGCAGTCCGCCCGCGTCGGCGACCGACTGAATCGGTGACAATGGCGGCACATACCAGACCATCGGCAGGGTGCGATACTCCGGGTGCAGCGGTAGCGCCAGCTTCCAGTCCATCGCCATTTTGTAAACCGGCGAGCGCTGAGCTGCTTCGATGACGTTGTGTGGAATACCTTGTTTTAGCGCCTCTTCAATCACCGCCGGATCGTTCGGGTTGAGGAACACATCGCACTGACGCTCGTAGAGATCGGTTTCATGCTCGGTGCTCGCTGCTTCCTCGATACGGTCTGCGTCGTACAGCAATACCCCGAGATAACGGATACGCCCAACGCAGGTTTCTGAACACACCGTCGGCTGGCCTGACTCAATACGCGGGTAGCAGAAAATGCATTTCTCTGACTTACCGCTCTTCCAGTTAAAGTAGATTTTTTTGTACGGACAGCCGCTGATGCACAAGCGCCAACCGCGACATTTGTCCTGGTCAATCAGCACAATGCCGTCTTCTTCACGCTTATAGATAGCACCGCTCGGGCAGGTGGCGACACAGCTTGGGTTCAGACAGTGCTCGCACAGGCGCGGTAAATACATCATGAAGGTGTTTTCGAACTGACCGTACATCTCCTTTTGCATCTTCTCGAAGTTACGGTCGCGGGCACGTTTTGAAAATTCGCCGCCAAGCAGTTCTTCCCAGTTTGGACCCCAGATAATCTTGTCCATCCGTTTACCATCTATCAGCGAACGCGGACGCGCGGTGGGCTGATTCTTGCTCTCCGGCGCGCTATGCAGATGCTGATAATCGTAGGTAAACGGTTCATAGTAATCATCGATTTGCGGGATCACCGGGTTGGCGAAAATTTTGGTGATCACGCCCATCTTACCGCCCAGACGCGGTCTTATCTTGCCGTTGACATCGCGAACCCAGCCGCCTTGCCACTCTTCCTGATCTTCCCAGTTTTTCGGATAACCAATCCCCGGTTTAGTCTCGACGTTGTTAAACCACGCATATTCCATCCCTTCACGCCCGGTCCAGACGTTTTTACAGGTGACGGAGCAGGTGTGGCAGCCGATGCACTTATCCAGATTAAGAACCATGCCTACCTGTGAGCGTATTTTCATTTTTTCGCCTCCTGTACCTGATCGCGACCTTCATCATCCAGCCAGTTAATGTTTTTCATTTTTCTAATCATGATGAACTCATCGCGGTTAGAGCCGACCGTCCCGTAATAGTTGAAGCTGTATGCCAGTTGCGCATAGCCGCCGATCATGTGCGTGGGTTTCGGGCAGACGCGGGTGACCGAGTTATGGATCCCGCCACGCATTCCGGTGACTTCCGAGCCTGGGATATTCATGATTCGCTCTTGAGCGTGATACATCATGGTCATTCCCGGCGGCACGCGTTGACTCACCACTGCACGCGCGGTGAGCGCACCGTTGGCGTTGAAGGCTTCAATCCAGTCGTTATCCTCAATGCCCAGCTCTTTGGCATCGGTCTCGCTGATCCAGACAATGGGGCCGCCGCGCGAAAGCGTCAGCATCAGTAGGTTTTCACTGTAGGTAGAGTGGATCCCCCATTTCTGATGCGGCGTAAGGAAGTTGAGGGCTTTTTCCGGGAAGCCGTTAGGCGGAACTTCGCGCATTTCGCTGACGCTACGGGTATCAATAGGCGGACGATACGCCACCAGACTTTCACCAAACGCACGCATCCACGCGTGATCCTGGTACAGCTGCTGGCGACCGGACAGGGTACGCCATGGGATCAACTCGTGGACGTTGGTATAGCCTGCGTTATAGGAGACATGTTCGCTTTCAAGGCCGGACCAGGTAGGACTGGAGATGATTTTGCGCGGCTGCGCCTGGATATCGCGAAAACGAATCTTTTCGTCTTCTTTGTTCAACGCCAGATGCGTATGGTCGCGTCCGGTCATCGCCCCCAGCGCTTCCCAGGCTTTCACCGCCACCTGACCGTTGGTTTCCGGCGCCAGGGCGAGGATCACCTCAGAGGCATCCAGTGCGGTGTCAATCAGCGGTCGGCCTTTTGCCGGGCCTTCGCGTTTGGTGTAGTTCAGCTTGCCGAGGAAATCGACTTCCGCCTGGGTATTCCACGCAATGCCTTTCCCTCCATTTCCAAGCTTGTCCATAAGTGGACCGAGTGAAGTAAAGCGTTCGTAGGTAGCGGGGTAGTCACGTTCCACAACGGCGATATTCGGTGCCGTTTTCCCCGGGAGGAGATCGCATTCGCCTTTGCGCCAGTCCAGAATGTCAAACGGCTGCGCCAGTTCTGCCGGGGAGTCGTGTTGCAGCGGTTGCAATACAACATCCGTTTCTTGCCCAAGGTGCCCGACACAAACCTCGGAGAAGACTTTGGCGATGCCTTTATAAATTTCCCAGTCGCTCTTCGATTCCCACGCGGGGTCGACTGCCGCTGACAAGGGATGAATAAACGGATGCATATCCGAGGTGTTCATATCGTCTTTTTCATACCAGGTGGCGGTTGGTAAAACGATATCGGAGAACAGGCAGGTACTCGACATACGGAAATCGAGCGTTACCAGCAGATCGAGCTTGCCCTCAATCGCTGCGGACTGCCATTCAACTTCTTCAGGTTTAATACCGTCGCTTGAACCGAGCGCCTCTCCCTGGATCCCGCTTTCGGTACCCAGCAGATATTTGAGCATGTATTCATGCCCTTTACCGGAAGAGCCGAGCAGGTTAGAGCGCCAGACGAAGAGGTTGCGTGGATGGTTCTTGCCGCTATCCGGCTGTTCGCAGGCAAAACGAATATCACCCGATTTCAGCGCCTGCGCGGTATATTCCACCGGAGACATTCCCGCTCGATCTGCCTTTTCCTTGACGGTCAGTGGGTTGAGGTTTAGCTGCGGGGCGGACGGCAGCCAGCCCATCCTTTCTGCGCGCACGTTAAAATCAATTAAATGCCCACTAAACTTCGATGCATCGGCCAGCGGAGAGAGGAGTTCCTGAGCGGTGAGTTTTTCATAACGCCACTGACTGGAGTGGTTGTAGAAAAACGAGGTGCTGTTCATCTGACGCGGTGGGCGGTTCCAGTCCAGGGCAAAGGCCAGCGGCAACCAACCGGTTTGCGGACGCAGTTTCTCCTGACCCACATAGTGCGCCCAGCCGCCGCCGCTTTGTCCCACGCAACCACAGAACACCAGGATGTTAATCATCCCGCGGTAGTTCATGTCCATGTGATACCAGTGGTTCACGCCAGCCCCGAGGATGATCATCGAACGGCCATGCGTTTTGTGCGCGGTATCGGCAAACTCACGGGCGATTTGTTCGATATGACGGCGTGGCACGCCGGTAATTTGCTCACCCCAGGCCGGGGTGTAGGCTTTTACTTCGCTGTAATCTTGTGCGCTATGAACATCATCCAGACCACGGTCGAGGCCGTAATTCGCCAGCACCAGATCATAGACGCTCACCACCGGGCAACGGCTACCGTCAGCGAGGGTAAGATATTTCACCGGTAGTTGACGGACCAGCACCGGTTCTTGTTTTACACTGCGAAAATGTGGGTTTTCGTTGCCGCCAAAATAGGGGAATGCCACGCCGGTCACGTCATCATGCTGACCAAGCAGCGAGAGGGAAAGTTCAGTTTCAGCGCCAGCCGCCAGGGGTTCCAGGTTCCATTTGCCTTTCTCGCCCCAGCGAAAACCGATAGATCCGTTCGGGACAACCAGTTCGCCTTCGCGGTTGAAAGCCACCGTTTTCCACTCTGGATTGTTGCTTTCACCCAGACCATCGACAAGGTCTGAGGCGCGCATCATGCGCCCAGGCACGTAGCTGCCATCTTCGCGGGCATCCAGCAGCACCAGCATCGGCATATCGGTATAGCGACGACAGTAATTGAGGAAATAATCGCTGGGATTGTCGAGATGGAATTCTTTCAGGATGACGTGGCCCATCGCCATTGCCAGCGCACTGTCTGTCCCTTGTTTCGGTGCCAGCCACTGGTCGCACAGTTTGGCGACCTCTGAGTAGTCTGGCGTAATGGCAATCGTCTTGGTGCCTTTGTAGCGAACTTCAGTAAAAAAGTGCGCGTCCGGGGTACGGGTCTGCGGCACGTTAGAGCCCCAAGCGATGATATAGCTGGAGTTATACCAGTCGGCGGATTCAGGAACGTCGGTCTGCTCGCCCCAGGTCATCGGTGACGCGGGCGGTAAGTCGCAGTACCAGTCATAGAAGCTCAGACAGGTTCCGCCCAGTAGCGAGAGATAGCGCGTACCTGCGGCATAGGAGACCATCGACATTGCGGGGATGGGAGAGAATCCGGCCACACGATCAGGGCCGTAAGTTTTCACCGTCCAGACGTTGGCAGCAGCAATCAGTTGATTAAGTTCTTTCCAGTTGGAACGGATAAACCCACCGCGCCCGCGTACCTGCTTGTAGCTCTGGCATTTTTGCGGGTCGTTCATAATGGATTCCCAGGCCAGCACCGGATCGGGCTGGCGGGACAGGGCGTCGCGCCACAATTCGATTAAGCGTTTACGCACCAGTGGATATTTCAGGCGGTTAGCGCTGTAGAGATACCACGAGTAACTTGCGCCGCGTGGGCAGCCACGGGGCTCATGATTTGGCAGGTCAGGGCGGGTACGCGGGTAGTCGGTTTGCTGAGTTTCCCAGGTTACCAGCCCGTTTTTGACGTAGATTTTCCAGCTGCATGAGCCGGTACAGTTAACGCCGTGGGTAGAGCGCACAATTTTATCGAACTGCCAGCGCTGACGATAGCTGTCTTCCCAGTCCCGGTTGGTGTGCATTACTTGCCCATGCCCCTCGGCAAACGTATCGCCCTTTTGTTTAAAGTAGCGAAAGCGGTCTAACAGTTTACTCATGACATAACTCCTGCTTCGAATAACGTTGCCTACACAGGCCAAAAGATGACTATTTTTTTTGTGATTTACGGCCGTAAACCAGCCAGGTCACCAGCACGCAGACGATGTAGAACACAAGGAATATTTTCATGGCGCCTACCGGAGATCCGGTCAGCGCCAGCGATGAACCAAACGCTTTCGGGATGAAGAAGCCCCCGACAGCGCCAATTGCGGAGATAAATCCCAGGGCGGCGGCGGTATCGGTTACCGCCTCACGCTGGGCCTGTTCTTCAGTACCACCGTGCAGCTTCACCCGGTAAATGGTGATTTTGCGAAAGATCACCGCAATCATCTGGAAGGTCGAACCACTGCCCAGACCCGCGGTCAGGAACAAGCCCATAAACACCAGGTAAAACGCGATAAAGCTTCCTTCGCCCGAGCCGGGCAAAGTGAGAAACAGCAGGGCGCTGAACAGTGCCATAAAGATGAAGTTAATTAAGGTGACCCGCACACCACCAAACTTGTCAGAGATAACACCGCCCGCCGATCGCGCAAGCGCACCGATGAAGGGCCCGAAGAACGCCAGTTGCAGAATATTCACGTCAGGGAACTGTGTTTTCGCCAGCATGGCAAAGCCTGCTGAAAAACCGATAAATGAACCGAAGGTGGCGAGATACAGCAGACTTAATAACCACAAATGAAAACGCTTGAGGACCGGTAGCTGGGAGGCAATTGAGGCCTTCGAACTGGCAATGTCGTTCATTCCTATGCCCGCTGCCACGGTCGCTATCAGCAGTAGCGGCACCCAAATCCATGCGGCATTGGCCAGTGACAGTAACGATCCATCAGCTTGTGGTACGCCCTGCACGCCCAGGAAGGTAAAAATGGGGAGAAAGATCACCAGCGGCGCGATCAACTGCATCACGCTGACACCGAGGTTGCCGAGGCCACCGTTAATGCCTAGTGCGCTGCCTTGCTTCGCTTTGGGGAAGAAAAAACTGATATTGCCCATGCTGGAGGCAAAGTTAGCGCCAGCAAACCCACACATCAGCGCAATGATAATAAATACGCCAAACGGAGTAGCGGTATTTTGCACGGCAAAACCGAGCCAGACGCAGGGAATAACCAGAATGACGGTGCTAAAAATGGTCCAGCGGCGCCCCCCAAATATAGGTACCATAAAGGAGTAGGGAACGCGCAATATTGCACCAGAAAGAGAAGGTAATGCCGTTAATAAAAACAGTTGATCGGTGGTAAAATTAAAACCAATTTTATTCAGATTGACAGCAACAGCGCTGAACAACATCCAGACGCAAAACGCAAGCAGCAAGCAACTCACTGATATCCAGAGGTTTCTTCGGGCAATGTGCTTACCTTTGTTTTCCCAAAAGGCAGGATTTTCGGGTTTCCAGTCAGTTAAAAGATAACGATTATTTTTCTCATTTGATGCTGACATATTATTCTCCATGCACATGCCGTTCATGAAAAAGAAATAAACGCATACAGCGCCGCGCGAGTTCTTTTAGAAACTATTGAAAAGTTTTGGGAATATTGACTGAAAGAATAGATAAAAAAGCGCAATAACGCGGCGTGATGAGGGAATTACACGTTGCTTAAGTGTTACCAATTGTAAATATAAAAGATGTATAATTAATTCATCTATAACATCAATTAACTAACTCTAACGTAATCATACGATCCAGGTGGCGTTCGAATGCAGGATCGGCCATTTCCTCAATGCCTAATACATAGATGCCATCCAGACCGCATACCAAAGCAATTAAACGCCAGGCCACATCAGCAGCATCCGGGCGTGAAGAAAACTCACCGGCTTTCTGTCCCTGAGAGATGATAGCGGCGGTTTCTTCGTGCCACATCCGCATGGTCAGCAGGTAAGCGCTTTTGATTTCCGGATCTTTATCCGCCAGAACCTGCGCTTCACGCCATAGTTTTATATAGGGTTCGAACCCGCCATCTTCGCTGCCCAGCATGGCATGCAGCCGTTCACGGAAGCTGGCGTTTGCGCTGACCAGTTCGGCATCCAGAAGAGTACGGATCAGTTGCACAAAAGCGAGGGATTTTAACTCGCCGGCAGACGTAAAGTGATGATGCACCTGGCCGGTTGACACCTGAGCTTCCGTGGCAATACGCCGCACCGTCATGGCGGCAAATCCTTCCTCAAGCGCGACGCGCATTGCCGCCTGCAGAATCAATTCCCGACGTTCATCCCGATTTAGATAGCTCATCGTTACTCCCATACCCGTTTAGCACGCAGTCTAACAAAAAGTTGGACATACGTTCAAATTTCCGTAGGATCGCCGAACCTGGACGTGTGTCCAGTTTCAGTTTTGAAGGGAGTTTTATGTTTCGTCAGTGGTTAACGTTAGTGATTATTGTGCTGGTCTACATCCCTGTTGCGATTGATGCAACGGTGCTGCACGTTGCCGCGCCCACGCTGAGTATGACGCTGGGTGCCAGTGGTAACGAGCTGCTGTGGATCATTGATATTTATTCTCTGGTAATGGCCGGTATGGTGTTGCCCATGGGGGCGCTGGGCGATCGCATTGGCTTTAAACGCTTGCTGCTGTTAGGTGGAGGCTTGTTTGGTCTGGCATCGCTGGCGGCCGCTTTTGCTCATAGCGCCAGCTGGCTGATTGTCACCCGGGCCGTGTTGGCGATTGGCGCGGCGATGATTGTGCCGGCAACGCTTGCGGGGATTCGCGCCACGTTCGCTGAGCAACGGCATCGTAATATGGCGCTCGGCGTCTGGGCCGCGGTTGGTTCCGGCGGTGCGGCGTTTGGCCCACTGGTTGGCGGGATGCTACTGGAGCACTTCTACTGGGGATCAGTATTCTTAATTAATGTACCGATTGTCCTGGTGGTAATGGCCTTAACCGCACGCTTAGTGCCGCGCCAGGCTGGACGTCGCGATCAATCGTTAAATTTTGGTCATGCGATAATGCTGATTGTCGCCATTCTGCTGCTGGTATACAGCGCCAAAACCGCGCTGAAAGGGCATACGGCGACCGTTGCTATCACTCTGACGCTGTTAACCGGCGCTTTGCTATTGTGGCAGTTTGTCCGCATCCAGCTTGCGGCAGCCCGCCCGATGATTGATATGCGGTTGTTCACGCATCGCATCATTTTAAGTGGTGTCGTGATGGCGATGACCGCGATGATAACGCTGGTGGGTTTCGAGTTACTGATGGCTCAGGAGCTACAGTTTGTCCACGGCTTAACACCGTATCAGGCAGGGTTGTTCATGCTGCCGGTGATGCTGGCAAGTGGTTTCAGCGGACCGATTGCCGGTATGTTGGTTTCACGTCTGGGATTACGTTGTGTGGCAACGGCGGGCATGGCGCTGAGCGCTGTTAGCTTTTACGGCCTGGCGATGACGGATTTCAGTAGCCAACAGGTACAAGCCTGGATTTTGATGGCTTTGCTCGGCTTCAGCGCCGCCAGTGCGCTTCTGGCTTCAACAGCGGCAATCATGGCAGCAGCACCTGCGGAAAAAGCCGCGGCCGCGGGTGCCATCGAGACAATGGCTTATGAACTGGGAGCCGGACTTGGGATCGCTATCTTTGGTTTGCTGTTGAGCCGTAGCTTTTCTGCATCGATTCTGCCGCCAGCCGGACTTAATGCGCAGGAAATGGAACGTGCCTCATCGTCAATGGGGGAGGCGGTACAACTGGCGCACTCGCTCCCGTCGTCACTGAGTGAGGCATTGCTGACGGCTGCCAGAGAAGCGTTCACCTGGTCACATAGCGTGGCCTTAAGCAGCGCCGGCAGCATGCTTATCGTATTAGCGATAGGAATGTGGTTCAGTCTGGCAAAGGTACAACGTTAATAACTAGTGAGCTAAATGACAGGGGTAATCCATCTCTTCGACTTCTTTCCCACTCAGTCGAGCGTATTGCCCCGTCAATCTCCAGAACGCAGGCTGTGTTTCCGTATAGATCTCTGCCGCTAATATCAGGCGGCGGCGATCTACCTCATTAAGTTCCAGAAGTGTCCATGGAATAAAGTAGCGATCGCTGTCCGTCAACGTAAACCACAGTGGGCATCCGCAGCCGGAACAGAAGAACCGTTCACCACGATTTGAGGAAGGAAAGTGCGACGGTTCTGCCGATTCTGGCGACATCAGCGGGTGAGCGCAGGCTTCCAGATACATGGCGATGCCGCCTGACCATTTCTGACACAGCGTACAGTGGCAGGCATAGACATCCAGCATTTCAACGTCAACGGTAAAATGACTCTGTCCGCAAAGACAACGACCAGTGAATGTCTGCACGGCATACTCCTTATGACCGAGTCTACATCAAGAGAAAAAGCCAGCCCTTAAAGGACTGGCTTTGTATTCAGACTACAACAAAATTAGAACTGGTAGTTCAGACCAACAGCAACGATGTTGTCAGTGCTTACACCGGCAGCATTGGTGAAGGCATTGTCATCCAGCAGGTTGATTTTGTAATCAACGAAGGTGGACATGTTTTTGTTGAAGTAGTAGGTAGCACCCAGGTCTACGTATTCAACCAGATCCTGGTCGCCGTAACCGTTGATGTCTTTACCTTTGGATTTCAGGTAAGCAACGGACGGACGCAGACCGAAGTCGAACTGGTACTGAGCAACAACTTCAAAGTTCTGTGCTTTATCTGCGATACCGTTAACTTTAGAACCATAGGTGGTCATGTTGCGGGTTTCGGAGTAGGTGGTTGCCAGGTAGATGTTGTTCGCATCATATTTCAGGCCAGCAGCCCAAACTTCAGCGTTTTTACCGTCAGCTTTGAACTGACCGATGTGGTTGTTCTGAGAATCAGTACGGTCAGATTTCGCATAGGTTGCACCAATGCCGAAGCCTTCATACTCGTAAGTAGAAGACAGACCAAAACCGTCGCCGTTAGCTTCTTTGACGTCAGAACGGTCGTTTTTGCCCTGGTACTGAGCAGCAAAGTTCAGACCTTCAACCAGACCGAAGAAATCGGTGTTACGGTAGGTTGCAACGCCGGTAGTACGGCCAGTCATGAATACGTCAGTCTGGGTCCAGGTATCGCCACCGAACTCTGGCAGAACGTCGGTCCATGCGCCGATGTCGTAGGCCACGCCGTAGTTACGACCGTAGTCGAAAGAACCGTATTCAGCGAATTTCAGACCAGCGAATGCCAGACGAGTTTTGTCTGCTTCAGAGCCCTGGGATTCAGAACGGTTGCCTTTGAATTCATATTCCCACTGACCGAAACCAACCAACTGGTCATTGATCTGAGTTTCGCCTTTGAAGCCCAGACGCGCATAGGTTTTGTCGCCATCGCTGCTGGTGTCGTCAGAGAAGTAGTGCTGAGCGTGAACTTTACCGTAGATATCCAGTTTGTTTGCGTCTTTGTTATATACCTCAGCTGCGTTTACCGCACCTGCCGCCAACAGGCTAGTCACTGCCACTGCAACTAATTTAAGTTTCATTCTAAATAATCCTTATAATTTTTTCTTGGTGTGTTTCCTAAACCATTGCTAAACGAAGGGGTTCGTCAATGGCAAACTATTTTTAAATGACGCAGTGGTATAAGTTCAATAATAAGTTTCATAATATTGCGAAATATTTGAAGTTGTGTGATCCAGATCTACATAATATAGCTGGTTGTATTAATCTTTATATGTGACAAATCTGAATGGGTATATTTACGTAGGGGACTATTGTCAGGGCTATGATTTAAATAGCGTTAGTTTCGCATGTGTAATATATGCATATGAAGGGATATAGATAACCGCATAATATTTTCGCGTGTTAACTAATTACCATATATTTAACATTTAATTAAACAAATACAAACATAAATCGCAAGTGGAATGAACAATTATTATTCATCAATTTGTCTAAAGTATAGCCGGGTTTTATTTGTTTGTGATAAAACCCGGCTTTTTTTTCAGGCGCGGCGCGTTGCCAGCCAACAAAGTAGCGATCCCGCGCAAACCATCAGTGCGCCCTGCCAGAAAGATAGCGAAAGCGGTGCACTGAGTAACACAGCAGCCAGTGCAGAAGAGAGCACAGGGGTAAAATAGGATCCTACGGCCATGATGGTCACGTTGCCATGCAAAATGCCAATATTCCACGCCGCATAGGCAAATCCTAACGTTAATGCCGCTGAGAACATTTTAATAGTCACCGAAGTGCTGAAAATCATTTCTGGTTGCGGAGTCATAAAATAGTAAATCCACAAACTTGCGGCGGTTAGTAAAACGAACACGGTGATGCCGTTAAAGCCTTTTGCATATTTATTGGTCACCGTGCAATACGTTGCCCAGATAAAAGCGCCGAGAAAGGCGAGAAAATAGCTCAGCGGACTGCTGGCAACATTGCTGATAATTTCATCAAGGTTAAGACCGTTTTCACCACCCAATACCCAACAAACCCCGGTCAATGCGATAATTAATCCAGGGATTACCAGCCAGGTTGTTTTTTGACCATTAAATAAAATAGCAAACAATATCGTCAAACTCGGCCAGAGATAATTGACCATACCGACTTCAATAGCCTGGTGACGAGTAGCCGCATAACCGAGAGCCAGCGCTAAACATATTTCATAAGTAACAAAAAGCACGCTACCAGCGATTAAATAACGCACAGGAATTTTTCTGATATTCGGAAAGCCGACGGTAAAAATCAGCAACAGACCACTTAACGAAAAAATCATTGCTGCGCCGCCCGCAGGCCCCAGTCCTTCACTTACCCCACGCATGAGTCCGACCATCGTGCTCCAGAGCACGATGGCAATGAGCCCAATTAACGTTGCCTTTTGTTTTGTCATTCTGATTGTCTGTCCATGGTACTGGCAAAAATTTAAGCTGAAATTTATAGCACTTTTATACCGTAGCGCGCTAATTAATTGCCTTTCCCATACTCCCTTATGGGTACAAGGGTTAAACAAAGTGCACTATTTAGTAGCGGAACCGTTTCGTTATTGATTTGACGCAAAAAAAATATGGATATAGCTGATAGTTTCGTCGCGAAGTTGTACATGGCATCTTTCAGACTGCTGCGCTGGCGCAATTTGAGAGATTTCATGTACGAACCCCTGCAAAAAAGAGGAAAGCAATGGACGTCAGCCGCAGACAATTTTTTAAAATCTGCGCGGGCGGTATGGCGGGAACAACAGTGGCCGCTTTGGGTTTTGCACCCAAAATGGCACTGGCTCAGGCGCGAAACTATAAGCTGTTACGCGCCAAAGAGATCCGAAACACCTGCACATACTGTTCCGTAGGTTGCGGGCTATTAATGTATAGCCTGGGAGATGGAGCAAAAAACGCCAAAGAGTCGATTTACCATATTGAAGGGGATCCGGATCATCCGGTGAGCCGCGGGGCATTATGTCCTAAGGGCGCAGGATTACTGGATTACGTGCACAGTGAAAACCGTCTGCGTTACCCGGAATATCGCGCCCCTGGTTCCGACAAATGGCAGCGTATCAGCTGGGATGAAGCATTCACCCGTATCGCGAAGCTGATGAAAACTGACCGTGACGCCAACTTTATCGAGAAGAATGAGCAGGGCGTAACGGTAAACCGCTGGCTTTCAACCGGGATGCTGTGTGCATCTGCGGCAAGTAATGAAACCGGTATGCTGACGCAAAAATTTGTGCGCTCACTCGGCATGCTGGCAGTAGACAACCAGGCGCGCGTCTGACACGGACCAACGGTAGCAAGTCTTGCTCCAACATTTGGTCGCGGTGCGATGACCAACCACTGGGTTGATATTAAAAATGCTAACGTCGTGATGGTGATGGGCGGTAACGCCGCTGAAGCACATCCGGTGGGATTCCGCTGGGCGATGGAAGCAAAAAACAACAATGATGCCACGCTGATTGTTGTTGACCCTCGTTTTACACGTACAGCTTCGGTGGCGGATATCTATGCGCCAATTCGTTCCGGCACGGACATTACGTTCCTGTCCGGCGTCTTGCTGTACCTGATTGAAAACAACAAAATCAACGCTGAATACGTTAAGCATTACACCAACGCCAGCCTGCTGGTGCGGGATGACTTTGCTTTCGAAGACGGTCTGTTCAGCGGTTATGACGCAAACAAACGCCAATATGATAAATCGTCCTGGAACTACCAGTTCGATGAAAATGGCTACGCGAAACGCGATGAAACGTTAAGCCATCCTCGCTGTGTCTGGAACCTGCTAAAACAGCACGTTTCCCGCTACACGCCGGATGTGGTGGAAAACATTTGTGGTACGCCGAAAGAAGACTTCCTGAAAGTCTGCGAAGTGCTGGCTTCCACCAGCGCAGCCGATCGCACCACCACGTTCCTGTATGCGTTGGGTTGGACTCAGCATACCGTCGGGGCACAGAACATCCGCACCATGGCGATGATCCAGTTGCTGCTCGGCAACATGGGGATGGCAGGTGGCGGTGTCAACGCCTTGCGCGGTCACTCCAACATTCAAGGGTTAACCGACTTAGGTCTGCTCTCTACCAGCCTGCCGGGCTACCTGACGCTGCCGTCAGAGAAACAGACAGACCTGCAAACCTATCTGGCCGCGAACACGCCAAAAGCGACATTGGCCGATCAGGTTAACTACTGGGGCAACTATCCGAAGTTCTTCGTCAGCTTGATGAAATCTTTCTACGGCAATGCTGCACAGAAAGAAAACGACTGGGGCTTTGAGTGGCTGCCGAAGTGGGATCAGTCCTACGACGTCATCAAATACTTCAACATGATGGATAGCGGAAAAGTCACCGGCTACATCTGTCAGGGCTTTAACCCTGTTGCGTCCTTCCCGGACAAAAACAAAGTGGTGCAGAGCCTCAGCAAACTGAAGTATCTGGTGGTTATCGATCCGCTGGTGACCGAAACCTCAACGTTCTGGCAGAACCACGGCGAGTCAAACGACGTTGATCCTGCGTCGATTCAGACCGAAGTCTTCCGTTTGCCTTCTACCTGCTTTGCGGAAGAGGACGGCTCCATCGCCAACTCCGGCCGTTGGCTGCAGTGGCACTGGAAAGGTCAGGACGCACCGGGCGAAGCCCGCAACGACGGCGAAATTCTGGCCGGTATTTACCACCGTCTGCGAGACATGTATCGCACTGAAGGCGGTAAAGCTGTAGAACCCGTTCTGAAAATGAGCTGGAACTATAAGCAGCCGGACGAACCGCACTCAGAGGAAGTGGCGAAAGAGAACAACGGCTATGCGCTGGAAGATCTCTATGATGCCAACGGTGTACTGGTTGCGAAGAAAGGTCAGTTGCTCAACAGCTTTGCGTTGCTGCGCGATGATGGTTCTACGTCATCATCCTGCTGGATTTATACCGGTAGCTGGACCGAGCAGGGCAACCAGATGGCCAATCGCGATAACGCCGATCCGTCAGGCCTGGGTAATACGCTGGGCTGGGCCTGGGCATGGCCGCTGAATCGTCGCGTGCTGTATAACCGCGCTTCGGCGGATCCACAGGGTAAACCGTGGGATCCAAAACGCATGCTTATCCAGTGGAACGGTACGAAGTGGACGGGTAACGATATCCCGGACTTCAATACCGCGGCACCGGGCAGTGGCACCAATCCATTTATCATGCAGCCGGAAGGGCTGGGGCGTCTGTTTGCTATCGATAAGATGGCGGAAGGTCCGTTCCCTGAACACTACGAGCCGATGGAAACGCCGCTGGGTACTAACCCGCTGCACCCGAATGTGATCTCCAACCCGGCAGCGCGTCTGTACGAGGCGGATAAACTCCGTATGGGCACGAAACAGGACTTCCCGTACGTCGGGACGACCTATCGTCTGACCGAACATTTCCATACCTGGACCAAGCACGCATTGCTGAATGCGATTGCCCAGCCAGAGCAGTTTGTGGAAATCAGCGAAATGCTGGCGGCAGCGAAAGGGATCAACAACGGCGATCACGTGAAAGTTAGCAGTAAACGTGGATTTATTCGCGCAGTTGCCGTGGTGACCCGTCGTCTGCGTACCCTGAACGTCAACGGTCAGCAGGTTGAAACGGTTGGGATCCCAATCCACTGGGGCTTTGAAGGAGTCGCGCGTAAAGGCTTTATCGCCAACACCCTGACGCCGAATGTCGGTGATGCAAACTCGCAAACGCCGGAATACAAAGCGTTTTTAGTTAACATCGAGAAGGCGTAAGGGAGGCGAACATATGTCTATGGAAACGCAGGACATCATCAAACGGTCCGCAACGAACTCCATCACGCCGCCACCTCAGGCCCGTGATTACAAAGCCGAGGTCGCGAAGCTGATCGACGTTTCCACCTGTATAGGCTGCAAGGCCTGTCAGGTGGCATGCTCAGAGTGGAACGATATCCGCGATGAAGTTGGCCACTGCGTCGGGGTGTATGACAACCCCGCCGATCTCAGCGCCAAGTCCTGGACGGTGATGCGGTTTACCGAAACCGAACAGAACGGCAAGCTGGAATGGCTGATTCGTAAAGACGGCTGTATGCACTGTGAAGATCCGGGCTGCCTGAAGGCATGCCCGTCTGCCGGGGCAATCATCCAGTACGCCAACGGGATTGTCGATTTCCAGTCAGAACACTGTATTGGCTGCGGCTACTGTATTGCCGGGTGTCCATTTAATATTCCGCGCCTCAATAAAGAGGATAACCGCGTGTATAAATGTACGCTGTGTGTCGACCGGGTCAGCGTCGGGCAGGAACCTGCCTGCGTGAAGACCTGTCCGACCGGGGCAATACATTTCGGTACCAAGCAGGAAATGCTGGAAATGGGCGAACAGCGTGTGGCAAAACTGAAAGCACGCGGTTTCGAACACGCCGGTCTCTACAACCCGGAAGGTGTGGGTGGTACGCACGTTATGTACGTTCTGCATCATGCCAACCAGCCGGAGCTGTATCACGGCCTGCCGAAAGATCCGCAGATCGATACCTCTATCAATCTGTGGAAAGGGGCGCTGAAACCGCTGGCCGCTGCCGGATTTATCGCCACCTTCGCCGGGCTGATTTACCACTACATTGGTATCGGTCCGAATAAGGAAGTGGACGACGACGAGGAGGATCATCATGAGTAAGTCGAAAATGATTGTGCGCACGAAGTTTATCGACCGCGCCTGTCACTGGACGGTGGTGATCTGCTTCTTCCTGGTGGCGCTGTCGGGGATTTCGTTCTTCTTCCCGACTCTGCAATGGCTGACGCAAACCTTCGGTACGCCGCAGATGGGACGCATTTTGCACCCGTTCTTCGGCATACTGATCTTCGTCGCGCTAATGTTCATGTTTGTGCGCTTTGTGCACCACAACATCCCGGATAAAAAAGATATTCCGTGGCTGAAAAACATTGTGGAAGTGCTGAAAGGCAATGAACACAAAGTGGCGGATGTGGGCAAGTACAACGCCGGGCAGAAAATGATGTTCTGGTCGATCATGAGCATGATTTTCGTGCTGCTGATTACCGGTATTATTATCTGGCGTCCATACTTTGCACAGTTCTTCCCAATGCAGGTCGTGCGCTATAGCCTGCTGATCCATGCGGCGGCGGGGATTATCCTGATGCACGCCATCCTCATCCATATGTATATGGCATTCTGGGTGAAAGGTTCGATTAAAGGCATGGTTGAAGGGAAGGTGAGCCGTCGCTGGGCGAAGAAACATCACCCACGTTGGTATCGCGAAGTTGAAAGACAAGAAGCGAAAAAAGAGAGCGAGGAAGGGGTTAACTAATCCCTGATGTTCCCTCTACGCAATGGCGCTACATCGGTAGCGCCATTTTTTTGCCAAAAAAACGTCATGTTTCTGTCATCTGCTGAACGTAAGGTGTTGTCTTTCCGATAATAGAAGAGTTAAAAGACAATGCATCTGGTGAAAAAACTACTCGCAGTCAGCGTGTTTCTTTGTGCTTCAGCTCAGGCGCAGAACATCCTCGAATTTCCTCAGCCGGAGAATAACCCGGAAGAGTTTTATGCCGTAACCGAAATCCCGGCAGGTGGAATGATTAAATATGAAACCGACGCCAAAACCGGGTTTATCGTTGCCGATCGCTTCCAGTCAATGCCGGTTGCCTATCCCGCCAACTACGGTTCACTAACCCAGTCTTTAGCCGGTGACGGCGACCCGCTGGATGTTATCTTTTATACTCGTGCGCCGCTGGCTCCAGGGACGTTAATTAAGCTGCGCGCAATAGGCGTCCTGAAGATGATCGACGGCGGTGAAAAGGACGACAAAATTGTCGCCGTGCCGGCCAGTAAAATTGACCCCACTTATGACAACATCAAAGAATTGAGCGATCTGCCCAAGATTGAAGTTCAACGTCTGGAATCTTTCTTCCGCGTGTACAAAGATCTGCCGGAAGGGCGCAAGAAGGTCGAATTAAACGGTTTCAACGACGCCGCTACGGCAAAGCAAGAGATCAAACAGGCCTGGGATGCCTGGAAAGAGAAAAAATCACAGCAATAAATGGTATGCCGGATGGCAGGCCTACACGCGCATTTTGCTGGTGTAGGCCGGATAAGCTTGCGCCATCCGGCAATAAAGATTACTCCAGTTGTGAGTTCAAACGCTCAATCTCTTTACGCCATTGCGCCTGTAACAGCGGTTTTTGATGTTTCGGCTTGCGGGCGAGATCGTCGGCCAGACGCTGTTCCAGATCGAGGAGTTGTTCCAGCAATCCATCGCTGTCACAGCTTATTTCAGCTTTCGCTTCGACCACCGTTTTGGGAACGGTTATCTCCGCGGACGTTTCCCTAATACGCGCATTAACCGCCTCCAGATCGTGCCATTCACTGAGTTCGCCATTGTCGATTAACCAGAACCGGTTACAGCTTTGGCTGATAAGCTGCCGGTCGTGACTGACCAGCAACACGCCGCCGTTATAGCTTTGTAGCGTTTCTGCCAGCGCCTCTTTACCTTCCATATCCAGATGGTTGGTCGGTTCATCGAGCATCAGCAGACTGTAGCGCGCAAGCGTCAGCCCCACAAACAGCAGCCGGGAGCGCTCACCGCCGCTTAATGTACTGACCCTCTGCGTATGACGAATCCACGGAAAACCCGCGCTAATCAGCGCCATCTTGCGAATCTCTGGCTGCGGGGCAAACGCTTCCAGCGCGTCAAACAATGAATCGTTATCGGCAAGCTGATGCAGCGTCTGATCGTAATAGCCCAGCGTAACGCGCGGGTGCAACACTAGTGAAGTCGATGCCAGCGGTGACTGAAATTGTTCCCAGATAAGCCTTAACAGCGATGATTTCCCGCAACCATTACGCCCGACAATTGCCACGCGATCGCCGCTTTTTAACCGGATACCGGCAATGGAAAACAGTGTATCTGCGTCGGGAGCAGGGGCTACAGACAGATTGGTCATCTCCAGCAAACGATCTGCACGCAGGGAATCACCCTGCAATGTTAGTGTCCACTGACTTCCTGCCGTCACTTCTGTCTGCACCTCTTTCAGGCGCTGCACCTGTTTTTCCATCTGCTTGGCCTTGCGGGAGAGATCTTCGTTGTCGTAGACCCGCCCCCAGGTTGCCAGCCGTTTGCCGCTGGCGGTAACCCGGTCTATCTCTTTTTGCTCAGCCTTGTGGCGCAGAGCATCGCTGACGTCTCTTTCTACCAGCGCCTGACGTGCCGCGCTACAGGGCAGATCAAAGGCATGGAGAGTGCGATCGCGTAGGATCCACGTTCCGTGAGTCACTGCGTCCAGCAACTGCGGGTCGTGGGAAACCACCACAAAACTGCCAGACCAGTTCTGTAAGAATTGCTCCAGCCACAGTAATGTTGGCAAATCCAAATGGTTACCCGGTTCATCCAGCAGCAGCAGGTCAGGATTACGCATCAACGCCCGCGCTAATAGCAAGCGTGTGTGCTGACCACCGCTCAACGTTTGCGCTGTCAGAGATAAATTCTCTGGTGTGAAACCCATTTCGGCAAGCAGCGCTTCAACCCGCCATTGTTGAGCCGCACGCTCATGCTCAGGAAGTTGAGCGAGAACGGCTTCCTGCAGTGTAAGAGGCAATATATCGTCAGGTAGATGTTGTTCTACACGCGCGAGATGGCAGTGATTCGCTTGCGCGATTGCTCCACTGGTGGGCGAAATCGTGCCATCGAGCAGTTTTAACAGCGTGCTTTTGCCGCAGCCGTTGTAACCGATAAGCCCGATGCGGTCGCCTTTTTTCAGGGTAAAGGAAAGATCGTCGAATAGCGTGCCGAATGCCGTATCAACGTGTAAGGATTGTGCGGTTAGTAATGTGCTCATTGTTGCTTACTCAAGAGTTACAGGCGTGAAAACGCCTCGTCAAACATCGCTGACGATAACCCGGTAAGCCCGAGAGAAGGGGATTTAGAAGTTAGCTTCGCTCAAGCAGAAGTTATCGCAGCACGATACCGATAACGCTTGAGCACTGGCGATCGCCAAAAGCATGTGAAACGATAAAACGTTCACAGTACAGCATAAGTATCCTCCTTTTGTTTTTCAGAGTGTTGATCGGTAGCGAAAGTGTAATCGCAAATTACACTTTCGCGCAAACTTTGCACGCCCGGCAGCAATGTGCCGCCGGGCAAACCGTCAGATAGAAGTACGACGGTAGTCGCGATATTCCGCCTGCCAGAAATTATCGTCAATAGCCTGTTGCAGCGCTTCGGCGGAGGTTTTCACCGCCACACCTTGCTGCTGGGCCATTTTACCGACGGCAAAGGCAATGGCACGAGAAACCGTCTGAATATCTTTCAGTTCCGGTAGCACCAGTCCTTCACCGTTGAGCACCAGCGGTGAATACTGTGCCAGCGTTTCACTGGCCGACATCAGCATTTCATCAGTGATGCGCGACGCGCCAGAAGCAATCACGCCAAGGCCAATACCCGGGAAGATATAGGCGTTGTTACACTGGGCGATCGGGTAAGTTTTCTCTTTCCACACTACCGGTGCAAACGGGCTACCGGTCGCAACCAGCGCGTTACCTTCGGTCCAGGCGATGATATCCTGCGGCGTGGCTTCTACACGAGAAGTCGGGTTAGACAGCGGCATGACGATCGGACGCGGACAATGCTTGTGCATTTCGCGGATGATCTCTTCGGTAAACAGACCAACCTGTCCGGAAACCCCGATCAGGATGTCAGGTTTAACGTTGCGGACCACATCGAGCAACGACAGGACATCTTCTTGTGTATCCCAGTGCTGCAGATTTTCGCGTTTTTGCACCAGTTTGGTCTGGAAGGAGAGCAGGTTCGGCATTTTGTCGGTTAACAGGCCGAAGCGATCGACCATGAATACGCGTTGACGCGCCGCTTCTTCGCTTAAACCTTCTCGCTGGATTTGCGCAATGATCTGCTCGGCGATCCCGCATCCGGCGGAACCCGCGCCGAGGAAGACGATGTTTTGTTCGCTCAGCTGGCTTCCGGCCGCGCGGCTAGCCGCAATCAGCGTACCGACGGTAACCGCCGCGGTGCCCTGAATATCGTCGTTAAATGAGCAAATTTCATCGCGATAACGGGTCAGCAGTGGCATAGCGTTTTTCTGGGCGAAATCTTCAAACTGCAACAGCACGTCCGGCCAGCGATGCTTCACGGCCTGGATGAATTCATCAACGAATTCGTAGTATTCATCATCAGTGATACGCGGATTGCGCCAGCCCATATACAGCGGATCGTTCAGCAGTTGCTGGTTGTTGGTTCCCACGTCCAGTACCACCGGAAGTGTATAGGCCGGGCTAATTCCGCCACATGCGGTATACAGCGACAGTTTACCGATTGGAATACCCATCCCGCCGATCCCCTGATCGCCAAGACCTAAAATACGTTCGCCATCGGTGACAACGATGACCTTGATATTGTGGTTAGGGACGTTTTGCAGGATATCGTCCATATTGTGGCGGTTCTGATAAGAGATAAACACGCCGCGCGCACGACGATAAATCTCAGAGAAACGCTCACAGGCTGCGCCGACCGTTGGGGTATAGATAACTGGCATCATCTCATCCAGGTGATTATGCACCAGTCGGTAAAACAGGGTTTCGTTGGTGTCCTGGATGTTGCGCAGGTAAATATGCTTGTCGATTTCGGTTTTGAAGCCCTGATATTGGATCCAGGCGCGTTCAGCCTGTTCTTCAATCGTTTCGACGACTTCCGGCAGTAACCCCAGCAGGTTGAAGTTACGGCGTTCTTCCACACTGAAGGCGCTCCCTTTATTCAGTAAAGGGAATTCCAGCAGTACCGGGCCAGCGTAAGGGATGTAAAGGGAACGCAGTTTTTTAGTTTCGTTTTCCATGTCACTCACTCTTTTTTGAATAACCGTCCCTGGCGCTCTTTATGATCGTATGTGGCCTGTCCGCCAGGGAAACGGGCGAAGTATAAAGCATTGTGAATGGGTTAAGGGGTTTTATAAGCAAAAACACCACTGCGGTTGCAATGGTGTTTATCTCGTTACTCAGTCAGACGTGCGAAAGGCTACTTGCCGTCAGCGCGGCGCTTTCTTCCAGTAGGATTGTTGACCACGTTGGTTTTGTCACCTTCGGTCACGATTTTACGTTGATTTGAGATTTTGTGGTCCAGTCCGAGAATATGACGGGCCTGACGGTTCGATTTCATTCTAACTCCTTAATCCTGTTACTGGTTTCAAGGGCGAGCCCGTATGAGAACGGACGAAATACAACCTGATATAAAGCCGATGTTCAACATAACGGCTTTCTGGATGGTCGGTCATTTTATCTGAAAGGTCAATGCTTAAGCGGCAAATGAGAACTATCCCGTATGTAACATGCTTTTTCCCGGGCGTCCTATACTAGTAACTCCGACGACAACACAGGAGAGCGGTAATGACTATCCATAAGAAAGGTCAGGCACACTGGGAAGGCGACATTAAGCGCGGCAAAGGCACTGTGTCGACCGAAAGTGGCGTGTTGAATCAGCAACCGTATGGGTTTAATACACGATTTGAAGGTGAGAAAGGCACCAATCCTGAAGAGTTGATTGGCGCGGCCCATGCAGCCTGCTTTTCGATGGCGCTTTCACTGATGCTGGGTGAAGCAGGGTTTACCCCAGATGCCATTGATACCACTGCCGATGTTTCTCTGGATAAGGTAGATGCCGGGTTTGCGATCACTAAAGTCGCGTTGCATAGCCAAGTGAGCGTGCCGGGGATAGACGCCGCCACGTTTGACGGCATCATCCAGAAAGCAAAAGCCGGATGCCCGGTATCTCAGGTTCTGAAAGCGGAAATAACGCTGGATTACAAACTGAAGTCTTAATAAAGTCGTGCCGGATGTGACCAGTTCTTATCCGGCACCTGATGATGTTATTGCGCTACCCAACCGCCATCCATATTCCACGCTACGCCACGCACTTGCGCCGCACCGGCTGAACATAAGAATAACGCGAGATTCCCTAACTGCTCTGGGGTAACGAATTCGCGCGACGGCTGCTTTTCAGCCAGCAGGGCGTCACGGGCTGCCTCAGGATCTGCGCCTTCGGCAATACGCTTATCGATCTGCTGCTGGACCAGCGGCGTTAGCACCCAGCCGGGACACAGCGCATTGCAGGTGATTTCTGTCTGCGCGGTTTCCAGCGCGATGGTCTTGGTTAATCCCACCACACCGTGCTTCGCTGCTACGTACGCAGATTTCTCTTTTGAAGCCACCAGGCCATGAACAGAAGCGATATTAATGATGCGCCCCCAGTTTCGCGCGCGCATACCGGGAAGCGCCAGACGCGTGGTGTGAAAAACGGAGGAGAGGTTAATCGCGATAATCGCGTTCCACTTATCAACCGGGAAGGTTTCTATCGGTGAAACATGCTGGATCCCGGCGTTATTGATAAGAATATCCACACCGCCGAATTCGCTCTCTGCATAGCGCATCATGTCGGCAATTTGCGCTTCATCGCTCAGATCCGCGCCATGATAGCCTGGCGTTTTGCCATATTGCGCAACAGCGTCTTTGGCGGCATCAACATCACCAAACCCGTTGAGGATCAGGGTGGCGCCAGCTTGCGCCAGCACCTGTGCGATACCTAATCCGATACCGCTGGTCGAGCCGGTAACCAGGGCGGTTTTTCCCGTTAAGTTCATGATGATTCTCCTTAAACAATTCCGGTGGTGTAGAAGACGCCGATGACAAACAGTACGGCCAGACTTTTAATGATGGTAATAGCGAAAATTCCGCCATACGCCTGACGATGACTAAGGCCGGTGATAGCCAATAAGGTAATGACCGCGCCGTTATGCGGTAGGGTGTCCATACCGCCGCTGGCCATAGATGCCACGCGGTGGAAGACTTCAAGTGGGATATTGGCGGCATGTGCGGCAGCGATGAAAGTGTCAGACATGGCGGCAAGCGCAATACTCATCCCGCCAGACGCCGAACCGGTGATCCCGGCAAGCGTGGTAATGCTGATAGCCTCATTGAGCAGCGGGTCAGGAATAGCCGCCAGCGCTTTTGACAGCACGAGGAAGCCCGGCAGGGCGGCGATCACTGCGCCAAAACCGTACTCTGACGCGGTGTTCATCGCCGCGAGGATCGCGCCGCCAACTGCCGTTCTGCTGCCTTCCGCCAGGCGACCTTTAATGTTGCGGTAGCCGAAGAGCACCACCAGCAGGATCCCAGAAATCAGCGCCGCTTCCACTGCCCAGATAGCGGTGATTTTACCGACTTCGGTGGTAATCGGTTTGGCAAGACCCGGAAGTTCAAGTTGATGCGTGGCGCCGTACCACTGTGGGATCCAGCGGGTAAACAGCAGGTTAAATACCCCAACCAGGATCAGCGGAGAGATCGCGATGATCGGGTTCGGCAGATTAATATTATCCGGCGTTTCCGGCTCGTTTAACAGTTCAGTGCCATAGCCTTCATTCTTTGCCTGCGCTTTACGACGCTGACGTTCGAGATAAACCAGACCGACGAAAATAATAAACAGCGAGCCTATCAGCCCCAGCCACGGCGCGGCCCAGGCGTTAGTCCCAAAGAAGCTGGTCGGAATAATGTTCTGGATCTGCGGCGTGCCTGGCAGAGCGTCCATCGTGAAGGAGAACGCGCCCAGCGCAACGGTGGCCGGGATCAGGCGCTTAGGAATATTACTCTGGCGGAACAACTCCGCCGCAAATGGATACACCGCAAACGCCACGACGAACAGCGAAACCCCGCCGTAGGTTAACAGCGCACACACCAGCACGATCACCGGGATGGCGTGACGACGACCGAGGATGTTGATAGCGGCGGCAACAATGGAACGTGAAAATCCAGATAACTCGATTAACTTGCCAAACACTGCACCCAGCAAGAACACCGGGAAGTAAAGCTTCACAAAACCGACCATTTTTTCCATAAACAGGCCGGTGAAAGCAGGGCCGACGGCGCTGGGTTCAGTGAGTAATACAGCACCTAATGCCGCGATGGGGGCAAACAGAATGACGCTGTATCCGCGATAGGCTGCAAGCATCAGCAGGCCCAGCGCTGCCAGGGCGATTAATACACTCATCATGACTCCTTATTATTATATTGGGGTACAGAAAGAGACGTTATGGTTTCAGGGCAAAACGCAGTTGATGCTCTCTGCGTTGCTGGATGTACTCCTTGCGCGAATCATCCCAGCGATAAAATCCCTGACCGCTGCGTAAACCGGTATCACCGTTGGCTACCTTGTCAGCGACCAACGACATCATCTCGCTGCCGGTTGCCAGTTCCGGGAGCAGATGCCGACAAATATCCTGTACCGTAGACAGCCCGGTCATATCTGCCGCTTCCAGCGGACCAACCATCGCATAGCGACGTCCGAGCGAGGCGCGCATGACCTGATCCACCACCTCTGCGCTGGCGATGCCGCTTTTAACGATATGAAGCGCTTCACGCAGCAAAGCAAACTGCAGTCGATTGCCGACAAACCCTGGTGCGGCGCGATCGAGCACGACGGCTTCCAGTTGCATCGAGAGCAGCAACTGTTGCAGCTCTCGCAGGTATTCCGCTTTGGTGGCGGTGCCGGGGACAATTTCGACCAGCGGAATAAAATGTGGCGGGTGCCAGAAATGGGCGATGAGCAGCCGCTCAGGATGGACGAGCTTTTCTGCCAGCGCATCCGGCGGCAGGCCGCTGGTATTACTGGCAATGACGGCCTCAGGCGCGATCAGACCTTCCAGTTGCGCATACAACGCGTGCTTGAGCTCGAGCCGCTCCGGGATCGCTTCAATCAGTAACCCGCACGCAGCAATCTCCGGTAGCGAAGTCGTACCGTGCAGACGACTCACAACCTGTTCTTTTTCGTCTGCGGCAAACTGTTCGGCGGTAATCAGCTCATCCAGAATACCGCTGGCAACGGCGCTAATTTCTGCAATTCGGCTGCTATCGGTGTCATACAGCCAGACATCGTGACCATAACGGGCGAAGTGGGTGGCAATACCGACCCCCATTAACCCCGCCCCCAGAACGCAGACAGGCTTACTTTGCATGAGAGACCTCCTGCAAACGCTCTACCGCCAGCGCTACGCCCTGACCGCCGCCTACGCACAGCGTAGCCAGCCCTTTGGTCGCGTTACTGCGGGCCATTTCGTGCAACAGTGTCACCAGGATTCGGCAACCAGATGCGCCGATGGGATGGCCCAGCGCAATCGCGCCGCCATTTACGTTCACCCGGTCGTTGTCCCAGTTCAGGGATTCGCCAACCGCCAGCGCTTGTGCGGCAAAGGCTTCGTTGGCCTCAATGAGATCGACATCATTCAACGTCCAGCCCGCTCGCTTCAGGCACTGGAGTGACGCTTCTACCGGCCCAAGTCCCATAATGGCGGGATCGACACCAGAAACCGCGTAGCCTGTTACCCGGGCAAGCACTGGCAAATTGAGTTCTGCGGCTTTGCCGGCGCTCATCAACATCACCGCGGCGGCACCATCATTGATGGATGATGCATTTCCGGCGGTCACCGTGCCGCTTCCTGGCAGAAATGCTGGTTTAAGTTGCGCCAGCTTGTCGGCCTGAGTATCCGGGCGAGGCTGTTCGTCACGGTCCACCACACGTGGCGGCTTTTTGCCTTGTGGGACGCTAACCGGCGTGATTTCCGCGCTAAAACGACCCGCTTCAATGGCAGCGGCGGCTTTTTGCTGGGAGCGCAGGGCAAAAGCGTCCTGCTGCTCACGACTGATTACGAACTTATCCGCCAGATTTTCGGCAGTAATACCCATGTGATAGTCGTTGAACGCATCCCACAGGCCGTCATGCACCACGCTGTCTTTCATACTGGCATGACCTAACCGCAGACCAGCCCGCGCGCCGTCGAGAAAATAGGGCGCATTGCTCATGCTCTCCTGGCCTCCGGCAATCACGATTTGCGCATCGCCACAGCGAATTGCCTGTACCGCCTGATGCACCGCCTTCAGGCCAGAACCGCACACCAGATTAATAGTTAACGCCGGTGTGGTTGACGGCAGTCCTGCGCGTAACGCCGTTTGTCTGGCCGGATTCTGGCCGCAGCCTGCCGTCAGAACCTGACCTAAAATCACTTCATCAATTTGTTCAGGCGCCACAGCCGTTTTTTCCAGCAGCGAACGGACAACCGCTGTACCTAACTCCACGGCGGAAAGTGGTGCCAGCGCACCATGAAAACTGCCAATCGGGGTGCGCGTTGCCGCGACAATTACAACATCCTGCATGGTCAGCTCCTCAGTTAAATTGCATTTCGGGGACAGTTTCGGGCACGATCAGCTTGCCGGCGGTTCTGGCGACGATTTCATCCACACTGATACCCGGGGCGCGTTCACGCAGAATGAACGCCCCGTCGGCAATTTCCAGCAGAGCCAGGTCGGTAAGCACGCGTTTGATGCAGGCCACGCCGGTCAACGGCAGGGTGCAGGCGGGAAGCAGTTTGGACTCACCGCTTTTGGAAGCATGGGTCATTACCACGATGATGTTGTCGGCTCCGGCAACCAGGTCCATCGCGCCGCCCATGCCTTTCACCATTTTTCCGGGGATCATCCATGAGGCGATATTGCCGTTAACATCGACTTCAAACGCACCGAGCACCGTCAGATCAACGTGGCCGCCGCGGATCATGGCGAAGGATTGCGCAGAGTCGAAAATCGCCGCGCCTTTGCGCGCCGTCACGGTCTGTTTCCCGGCGTTAATCATGTCGGCATCAATTTCGTCTTCTGTGGGAAACGGCCCCATACCCAGCAAACCATTCTCTGATTGCAGCATCACGTCCATGCCATCAGGGATATAATTTGCCACCAGAGTGGGAATGCCGATCCCAAGGTTGACGTAATAACCGTCGCGCAGCTCGCGGGCGACGCGCATCGCCATTTGTTCACGCGTTAACATGGTCAGGCTCCTTTCTGGCGCAGGGTGCGTTGTTCAATACGTTTTTCAAACTGCCCCTGAATAATGCGGTTAACGAAAATTCCGGGAGTGTGAATCGCTGCAGGGTCCAGTTCTCCGGGAGGGACAATCTCTTCGACTTCCACGACGGTAATGCGCCCGGCGGCAGCCATCAGCGGATTAAAGTTCTGTGCGGTGTGGCGATAGATGACGTTGCCGTACCAGTCGGCTTTCCAGCCTTTAACCAATGCAAAATCACCGGTTATCGCCTGTTCAAGGATGTAAGGGCGTCCGGCAAACTCGCGAACCTCTTTCCCTTCCGCTACGGGGGTTCCATATCCAGTCGCGGTAAAAAATGCCGGGATCCCCGCGCCGCCCGCGCGCAACTGCTCTGCCAGCGTACCCTGTGGCGTCAGGATGGCTTCCAGTTCGCCGCTAAGCACCTGCTTCTCAAACAGGGCGTTTTCCCCTACATAGGACGCGACCACTTTGCGCACCTGGCGCGTTTCCAGCAGTACGCCAAGGCCAAAGCCATCCACGCCACAGTTGTTTGATACAACGGTAAGTCCCTGTACTTCTCGACGGCGTACTTCGGTAATCAGGTTTTCAGGGATCCCACATAAACCAAAACCGCCCGCCAGCAGCGTCATGTTGTCGGTCAGTCCTTCCAGCGCCTCTTGATAAGTGGCAACACGTTTATCCAGTCCAGCCATACACTTGCCTCCCCAGTTGTCCTTGCCGACATCATTGGGGGTGAAAAATGATTTGTTAATTTTAAATTTGTGACTCACTCATTGGGTTTTTTTATCAATTTAATGTTAATTAAAGGTATTCAACAAGTTAAAGGAATGCGAAATGGGAATGAGCATCAAACAGTTACGCGCGTTTTTAGCGGTAGCTCACACTCTGAATTTTGCTCATGCCAGTGAAAGACTGAACATGTCGCAACCCGCATTAAGCCTGGCGATTAAAGGACTGGAAGATTCGCTGGGCGGGGCGTTGCTGTTGAGAACCACCCTCAAAGTGACTCTGACGCAGGAGGGAGAAACGCTGCTGAATATGGGGAGACAGCTGCTGGCGGACTGGGAGAATACGGAAGAAGCCATGCGCCAACGCTTTACGCTGCAGCGTGGTAAAATCTCGATCGCCGCCATGCCCTCATTTGCCGCTAACGTCCTGCCATCGGTACTGAAAACGTTTCGTGATTCTTATTCTGGTATCAACGTAACGGTTCATGATGTGATCAATGAACACGTGATTGAAATGGTCAGTGAAGGGCGGGTCGAGATGGGTATAGCCTTCGAGCCGGACTATTCGGGACATCTGCATTTCACGCCGCTCGGCGTGGATCGTTTTATCGCGATTGTGCCGCCAACCTGTCGGCTGGCAGACAGGGATCGTATTGCATGGCGCGAACTGCTGACGCTGGATTTCATCACCTTGCAACGTCCGTCAGCCGTGCGGCTGATGCTGGAAGAACAACTTGTGCAAAGCGGACATACGCTGGAAGTAGCGCTGGAGAGCCATCAATTAGTAACCGTTGGCCGTCTGGTGGCTAACGGTCTGGGCGGTAGCGCCGTACCAGCACTATGCCGCACGCAAATGACAGAGTTAGGCGCAACCTGTATCGATCTGGATACGCCGGTGATCCAGCGTCGGATCGGGGTTTTGCGTTCAGCACATCATAAATTATCTACTGCTTCCGAGGTGCTGGTGGATTCACTGAAAAAGGCGTATCGCACCTGACTTTTCTCAACGGCTCAGGTCATGTAACCGCCCGCCAGCATCGAACATCACATCCGGTATCACTTTTCAGTAATGCCTGTTTTTTCTCACAACCGTGGGTTGCCAATGGACATCTGTCACGGAAAAAGCATCCCTGGGGCAACGTTCGGTTTCCCGGTAGCTCGGTTTTACGTAACACCAAATCTTCCGTCAGTGGCGCGCCCGTTTTAGGGACAGAGTCCAGCAATAACCGTGTGTACGGATGGGCGGGGTGAGTGAGAACGTGTTGAGCATCGCCCAGCTCAACAATTTGCCCGAGGTACATCACCGCCACACGGTCGCTCATATGGCGGACCACCGACACGTTATGCGATATCAATACGTAGGTCAGATTTCTGCGCGCCTGTAGTGACACCAGAAGATTGAGAATTTGCGCCTGCACAGAGATATCCAGTGCTGAAGTGGGCTCATCGAGGACGATAACATCCGGTTCTGACGATAGTGCCCGGGCGATGGCGATACGCTGGCGTTGTCCACCGGAAAACGCATGCGGCAGACGGTCGAGATATTCCGGGCGGATACCTACCTGTTGTGCCAAATCTTCAGCAAGCATGCGGCGCTCACGTTCCGGACTTCGTTTTTGGATCCATACCGGCTCAGTGATCGTGCGCCACACCGGTAAGCGAGGATCCAGCGATGAAAGAGGGTCCTGAAAGACCATTTGCATACCGTTATGCTGTTTATCACCACGGCGAGAATAGCTTCCCTGGCTGGGTTTAAGCATGCCCATCAGCAGTTGCGCCAGCGTACTTTTTCCACAACCGGATTCGCCAACAATCCCCAGCGTTTCACCCTGGCGAATCTGTAAATCCAGGCCGTTGAGCGCATGCACCCGTTCCGTAACCTTGCCAAGCCAGTTTTTACGCGCAGGAAAGTTGACATGAACATCCTGCAGCGCCAGTAAAAAATCAGACATGTGTTGTCTCCAGTTGTGGATACCAGCAGGCAGATTGTTGATCTACGCCTCCCTGACTACTTAACACAGGCGTTTCTTCACAACGAGACCCAGCGGCAAAGCAGCGCTCACGAAATGCGCATCCGGCAGGTAAGCAGGTTAGGTTCGGCACGGTGCCGGGGATCGCAGGTAACAATGCGCGCGGCTCGCCGTGTTCCGGCGCGCATTTCAGCAAGCCGATGGAATAGGGATGCGTCGGACGTTGAATAACGGTTTGCGTCGGGCCACTCTCAATCACGCTCCCGGCATACATGACGTACAACCGGTCGCATAACTGTGAAACCACCGCCATATCATGACTGATAAATAACACGGCTGTTCCGCTGGCCCGTGCTTTTAACTTCAGCAAACGCAGCACCTGCAGTTGCACCGTGACGTCCAGCGCGGTGGTCGGTTCATCGGCAATAATAAGCTCTGGTTCGCACGAAAAGGCCAGCGCAATCATCACGCGTTGGCGCATCCCGCCGGAAAGCTCAAACGGAAATCGTTTCATAACCTCCGGCGCGTCCGGGATTTGCATCTCTTCGAGTAGAGCGACGGCTTTATGACGGGCATCCGTGCGGCTTAACGCCTGGTGATGGCGGATCACCTCCACCATTTGCTGGCCGATACGCCGGGTCGGATTCAGTGCCGTCATGGGCTCCTGAAAGATCATCGCGACGCGTGCGCCGCGCCATTGGCGCATTTGCTTCTCACTGGCGTTGAGCACATCTTCACCCAGCAGTGAAACGCGTCCCTGGTGAATACGATAGCTTCCCTCCGGAAGCAGACGCATGGTGAGCATGGCGGTCACGGACTTACCGGAACCGGATTCACCCACCACACCAACGATTTCTCCACGGTTGATGTGCAGTGATACATGGTTCAGCGCATGCACATCAGCTTTATAGCCGGGGAAACTCAGATGTAAATCTTCGATTTCCAGTACGGGTTGTGTCATGACTGTTTTCCTCCGGCTTTCGGATCAAGCAGATCGCGAATACCATCGCCAAAGAGATTAAAGCCCACGGCGGTAATCAGAATGGCGGCGCCGGGAAAAGCACAATACCACCACTGATCAAGCACGTAATTGCGGCCAATTGCGACCATCGCGCCCCATTCAGCGCTGGGTTGCTGTGCGCCCAGACCGATAAACCCGAGCGTGGCAGCCATCAGGATCGCACTGCCGATATCCAGCGATGCCTGCACAATGAGTGGTGGCAGAGAATTGCGTAAAATGTGCCAGCTAATCAGATGCCAGCGTGAAGCGCCGTAGGTCCGGGCAGCCTGTACATAGCTAAACTGGCGCACCACTAACGTCTGACCGCGGGCGAGGCGCACATAGAAAGGGATACGGACGATGGCAATCGCCAGCATAGCGTTAAACAGGCTGGGGCCCAGCGCGGCGGCCAACGCCATCGTCAGCACCAGCGAAGGAATGGACAGCATAATGTCCATCATCCGCATAATTATCGCGTCGGCGCGCCCGCCCATGACACCCGACAAGCAGCCCAGCAGTGATCCCAATCCCCCGGCGATACCCACCACCACCAGACCCGCAACGACCGACTGCTGACTTCCTACCAGAACGCGGCTGAACAGATCGCGACCGACTTCATCGGTACCAAACCAGTGAGCGGCTGACGGGGGCAGCAGGCGCGCACTCAAATTGATGGCATTAGGATCGTGTGGCGTTATCCACGGCGACAGCACCATCAGCAGCAGTATCAATACGATAATGACCCCGCCAACCAGCGTCAGCGGGCTACTTTTCATCATCCAGAACAGTTTGGCCCAGTCCGTGCGGCGGCGTGCTGTCTGAGGGGCGGTCGGCGTTTCTTGTGTGAGCATCATTCGGCACCTCCACGTCCAATTCGAGGATCTACCCACAAATAGAGCAAATCCACCACCAGGTTGACCAGCACATAGGCGAACGAGACCACCACGGCAAATCCCATTACCGCTGGGAAGTCGAGCGCCTGAATTGAGGTCACCACCCAAGCGCCCATACCTGGCCAGGCAAAGACCGTTTCGGTCAATACCGCACCGTAGAGCAGATCGCCCAGCGCCAGGCCGAGGACGGTGATTGATGGGATGAGTGCGTTAGGCAATGCATAGCACAGCACGATGTACCAGCCCGGTAACCCGCTGGCGCGAGCGGTACGAATGTAATCTTCACTCAGTTGCTCCAGCATGGCGGAACGAATCTGGCGGGCAACGATCCCAAGATGTACAAAAGCCAGTGTCAACGACGGTAAAATCAGGTGCTGAAGCGCATTGAAAAAGACTTCGCCGTTGCCTTCCAGCAGTGCATCAATCAGGTAGAACCCGGTGACGTGAGCCGGTGGATCCAGCCAGTCGTCTAAACGTCCACCGCCGGGTAAAATTTGCAGATGACCGTAAAACAGCACGATAACCCCCAGCCCCAGCCAGAATGCAGGCGTGGAGATACCGGTAATTGCCATTAGCCGAACAAGGTGATCAAGCCAGCGGTTACGCCAGACCGCAGATAAAATACCCAGCGGGATACCTATCACCAGCGCCAGCAACAAAGAGCAGAAAGCCAGCTCAAGGGTAGCGGGGAAGAAAATGCGCAGTTCATCCAGTACCGGACGCCCGGTGCGAATGGAGGTGCCTAAATCGCCGTGAAAAATGTCGCTGACATAGCGAAAAAACTGGACATACAGCGGTTGATTCAGCCCCAGCTGTTGGCGAATATTTTCAACAATTTCATCGCTGGCGCGGTCGCCCGCCAGCAGCCGTGCGGGGTCGCCAGGTATCAGATGTGAAATAATAAAGGTGATTACGCAAACACCGATAACCACCAGAATAAGTCCCCAGCATCGCTGGCGCAAAATACTCCAGAACGTCATTAGCTTCCCCTTGCGGAGCCAGAGCGGCTCCGCGTAAACGTGGCTTATTTACTCATGGTGGAGATATTGAAGACCTGTTCCAGCATGGGGTTGAATACAAATCCTTTGACGTCTTTGTTCATCGCCAACTGATAGTTTTTCTGGAATAAATAGACGTAGGCCGCTTCATCAATCACGATGGTTTGCGCCTGCTGGTAGTCATTGGTTCTGGCCACCTGATCGGTCGTGGCCAGCGCGCTACGCAGCAGCTTATCGACCTCACTGTTTTCATAGAACGAACGGTTACCCGGCAAGCCTTTCTTATCTGACTCAAACCAGTAGTTCATAAACATGTACGGGTCGGCAAAATCCGGACTCCAGTTGCCAATGGCAATGTCGTAATCGCCTTTGCCCACGCGGTCACGCATGGTGGCGTTCGCCAGTTTTTCCAGCTTCACCTTAATGCCCAGTTTGCCAAGGCTTGCCTGGGTAGCGAGCGCGATAGGTTCCCAGTTAGGATCATTATCTGAGTACAGGAAGCTCAGGCTTTCAGGTTTGGTGGCAACTTTGTCCCACGCTGCTTTGGCTTTGGCTTCATCGAAGCTGTACTGCATGGCCTTATCGTCAAAACCCCACATGCCTTCGGGGATTGGGCCACGCATTTGCTTTCCATTGCCGCTCAGGATCCCGTTGACCATCCCTTTATAATCGGTGGCCCACGAGATAGCTCGGCGTAAATCCACCTGATTGAGCGGGGCCTTACTGTTGTTGAGATACAGATAAGTCACGCGCAATGAGGGATAATCCGCCACGTTCACTTTGCCTTCCTGTTTTAAAGCAGCAAGCTGGTCAACAGGAAGCGCATCGGCAATGTCGATATCGCCACGCGACAGTTGCAGGCGACGGGAGGCGCTTTCACCAATGATTTTGACTGAGACGCGCTTAAACGTCGGTTTTGTACCGGCATAATGCGGGTTAGGCACCAGCACCAGTTGTTGCCCCTTTTGCCAACTCTTCAGCATGAAGGGACCAGATCCTGCCGTGTTCTGCGCCAGGAATCCGCGGGCGTCGTCTGCGGCATGCTCTTTTAAGATGGCCGGGTTAATGATTGAGGCACCGTCATTTGCCAGCGTATACAGAAACGGAGCAAACGGCTGGCTGAGGGTAAACTTCACCGTGGTGTTATCAATAGCCTCAACCTTCAGATCTTTCGGGAAAGCCTCCGCAGGTCCCTGACCAATCTTGAGCAAACGTTCGAAGGATTGCTTTACCGCATCAGCCGTCACCGGTGTTCCGTCGGCGAATTTGGCATCGTTTTTCAGGGTAAACGTCCACTCTTTCTGGTCGTCCGAGGCTTTCCAGCCGCTGGCTAAATCGCCTTCAACTTCCGTGGAACCTTTACCACCATCGGTTTTGTACTGAACCAACCGCTGGTAAGAGGGATAGGTGACCGTCCAGTCATTGTTATCTATGGTCACAGCGGGATCGAGCGTCTGCGGATCGGCGGCTTTACCAATCACTAACATATCTTTGGGAACGGCAGCCTGCGCGGCGGGCAGGGCAACCGCTAACGCAACGGCTATCAGAGCGGGGCGGAAAAAAGCGTTTAACGCAGGTGTAGTCTTCATAACCAGGCTCCAGAATTAAAGGGGATGTTGTGTTGTTATAGACGTGACAGTGTAACAATCAATTTGATCGTCAAGCAGCGGGTAACGGGCGGCATCAGGTAATTCAAAATGCCACCATTCGCTGTTAATACCGACAAAACCACCACCAAACATAATGGCATTGAGCAGCAGGCGGTTACGCTGCGCTGCCGGAGGAACAGACGGATGCCAGGCATGGGAACGGTCGTGCATTTCATCAAAACCGGCCCCCATATCAAGGAGATGGCCGCGATCGTCCATCAACGTGACGTCAATGGCCGTACCCCGACTGTGATTGGAACCAATCGCGACATCGACAACATATTGCGGGTCGGGACAGGCATTCCACAGTATCGCCTGCGCCTGCTGGGGGCGATACGCGTCGTACACCACCAGCGACAAGCCCGCCAGTTGCGCAATGCTGATGCTTTTTGCCAGCGCGGTTACCGCCTCGGTGTGCAACAGGCAACGCGCTTCCCTGTAGATAGGTGCGCCGGTAATGTTGTCGGCAGTAGCGTATTTAAGATCGATATGCAGCGACGGAAATATCACCGACAGATCGACCAGTTCTGGGAGTTCTGACATAGCACGTTTCCTGTTTATTGTTCGAATTGACCAAATTGTTGTTGTAACTGGCGATTAGTTTGCAGGCGTCCTGCGAGGGCGTCACCCAGTTGCGCCACCACCGCAGAAAGTAATAAGTTGAACAGACAGCTCACCGGTGCCAGTGAGTCCCAGAAATGTCCGGTGTCGGTTTTTACCTGAAGCAAATCAATGGAATAATCCCTGGCCCATGGGCACCACACATCGGTAATTAGCGCCAGCGGAATGCAGCGTTCAGTGGCGACACGGCAATATTGTCGCGAAATAGCGGAGTAGGCGCGCATATCGGTAATAACCACGTAAGGCTGGCTGAATCCCGAGTTCAGCGACTCTACCCAACTGCCGGAAAGGCCTTCGGAGTAGCTGACTTTAGGTCGCAGATATTCCAGGTGACTAAAAAAGGCGTTAGCGATCCCGCGTGTGGACTGGATCCCGAGGATGTACACGGCTTCCGCATGCGCCAACTGCTGTGCAATGCGTAGAAACGTCTCACCCTGAGCAAGTTGGTAGACGTGGGTAATGGCGTCGATTTCCAGTAACAGCGACTGGTGCGCCCGATCTGGCAGGCTTTGTTGCTGGTGCCAGGAATCCAGTCGTTCATTCATTCCCCAGGGCTGATACGGAACTACAGGCAGCTCACGCAGACTGGCTTTTGCATCCTCCAGGTTACGAAAGCCCAGTTTACGCAGATAACGTCCGACGGTAATGCCGCTGGTTCCGGTTGCTTTCGCGATGCCATCCGCGGTTTCAAATGGGATCTGCACAGCATGGGCTAACAGCCACCCAGCCACGCGCTTTTCGCTGGGCGTCAGCTGGCTAAAGGTTTGCTCTATGCGGGTAAATAACTCTGGTTTGGCTGTCATTACCTTCTCGCTGTTAGTTGTCTGTCAGATTCCGTATCTCTGTTAGCGAATTAACAATGCAGGACGCGTGCCATGTCAGTAACAGCAGCATGCTGGCTGTTTTTGTTAAAATTGAGCTCAAATTCGTTAACTAATGATCAACATTTGTGCAGCGTAGTTCAGATTTGGTGCAACGGCAGAGGAAGCGGGGTATGAATCTGCTGATTTCGTCGGAGCGATCACATTGTGGGCAACATTTATCCCTAAGACATAAGAATCAGTAATTGAAAATATAAATTTCAGCCATATCAATAACACCAATCTTTATTCTTATGACGATAGAGGTATTATTTTTCGCGAGCTACATTAACGGTGTTAAGCGCAAGTGTAGATATTATTTATATTATACATGGAGTACTACAATGAATAAATTCTCCCTTTCTACAGCAGGTATTCTGGTCGCAGCGCTGTTAACCAGTGTCAGCGTCAATGCAGCAACAGATAACGCTAAAACTGAAGTGACTCCGAAAGGCATGAGCTGTCAGGAGTTTATTGATTTGAACCCACAGACTATGGCTCCGGTGGCCTTCTGGGTGCTCAATGAAGACGAAGACTTCAAAGGTGGCGATTACGTAGACTATAACGAAACTGTTACGACTGCAGTTCCTCTGACCGTTGAACTTTGTAAGAAACATCCGCAGAGCGAATTAAGTAAAATAAAAGACGAAATCAAAAAAGAATTATCTAAATAAAATTAAGCCATTATTAAAACCCAGCCAAAGTGCTGGGTTTTGTTATTTGTGACGCTGTCACTTATTTGTTTTGCAATACTTAAGAAAACTTTATAAAGATATAAACACCTGTGCCGATACTGGATAAAAGTTAGCCTTTTGCAGAAGGAGTTTGTATGGCCTGGTATCCTACTCGTATTTCAACGCGTTTAACCATCGGCGGCATTCTGCTGCTTGCAGTAACGACTATTGTTATCGTGGTGATTATGCTCTGGCGTGGTCAGCCGCGCGTCGTTGAAATCAACACCGCCCTGATCGAAGAAACAGGGCAAGGTTTAACCCGTCAGTTGAGTACCGTATTGTCCCGAATTGAAGGTGAGACAGTCAGCCTGTCGCGACTGGCTGAAGTGTTGCCTAACGATGAATCTCTGTATCAAAGCGTTGTTCCGCATCTGATTGGTGAAGGTAAAGACTCGATTATTACCGGCGGCGGCATCTGGCCAGAACCAGACGCCTTCACCGCAGGTGTGGAGAAAAGAAGCTTTTTCTGGGCGCGTAATGCCGAAGGAAAGCTTGTCTATTCCAACGATTATAACGTCGAAGGATCAAGCGGATACCACCATGAAAGCTGGTATCAGCACGCCAAAGGGCAATCACAAAACAACTGCCTATGGTCTGATGTTTACCAGGATGCCAGTTCAGGCGTCAACATGGTGACATGCAGCGTGCCTTATCAGCAGGCGGGCAAGTTTGCCGGTGTCGCTACCACCGATATCCGTCTGGATAACGTCGCTACTTTCATGCAGCAGCAGGGCAACAGCACTGGCGGTTACGCGTTTGTGGTAGACAAGCAGGGACAAATTCTCTATTTCCCGCAGGCCGACCTGGCCAAACATAAAACCATTAACGATCTGGCGCAAAGCGCGCAGTGGCTTATCCCGGTGCAAAACGGTCTGAAATCTTTGCGCCCGACAGATGGGGTGAAGACCATAACGCTGGAAAATGATCACGTCCTGAATACAGCGTCACAAGTAATGCTGTTCCCGATGCCAGATACCGGCTGGGTCGTAGGGCTTGTGACACCAGAATCACGTATTGTCGGTCTTGCCAAAGTGATGATGCAGGACGTTCTGGAGGTATTGATCCCTATCATGACGCTGTTGCTGGTGGGATCATGGCTGGTGGTTCGTCGACTAATTTCACGTCTCGATGATACCCGTCAGGCACTTGATGACATCGCGCAGGGAGAAGGCGATCTTACCCGTCGTCTGGATGTTCGCGGCAAAGATGAGATTTCGGCTATCGCCGAGGCGTTTAACCTGTTCGTCGATAAAATCTCGGCCATCCTGATTACCGTCAGAAGCAGTAGCACAGTGGTGGCGAATAACGCCGTTAGCCTGGCTGATAGTAATATGGAGCTTTCATCTCGCGTAACGCAGCAGGCCGCTGCGCTGGAAGAGAGTTCAGCGGCTATGGAGCAGTTAAATGCGACCGTTCATCAAAACGCCAGTAATACACAGTTGGCGGATGAGCTATCCGATAACACAGCGCAAACGGCCAACCGTTGCGGTGATGTGATGCAAGGCGTTATCTCTACAATGGATAACGTCAGCGCCTCATCCGGCAGAATGGTGGAAATTGTCGCTGTCATCGACAGCATTGCGTTCCAGACCAATATTCTCGCCCTGAATGCCGCGGTTGAAGCCGCCAGAGCGGGTGATGCTGGCAGAGGGTTTGCCGTCGTGGCCTCCGAAGTGCGCACGCTGGCTCAGCGCAGTGCCACCGCTGCCCAGGAAATTAAAGCGTTGATTGATGAATCCGTTTCTCATGTTGGTAGCGGAAGTCAGCAAATTCACACTGCCGGCGAACGTCTGGGAGAACTGGTCAGCAATGTGCGTCAGGTACGCCAGTTGATGGGGGAAATACGCGTTGCTGGTGAAGAACAGCGTAAAGGTGTTTCCGAAGTTACGCTCGCCGTTACCGAAATGGACAGCACCGTTCAGCAAAACGCATCATTAATTGATGATGCCGCCGCACGTACACAGGCATTGAAAGAGGAGGCGGAGCAGTTGGCGTTGCTGGTCTCGTCATTCAGATTGCCTGAGCCTTCAGTGGCCTGATAACGACACGATATCCGGGTGCAAACATTGTGCCCGGATAACTCCAGTATAATGGCGCTTAACCACGATTTATCGATTTAACTCCTCTTTATTGTGCCTTACAAAACTTTGAATCATTCTCCACTTAACTCTATAATATTGGGTGTAAAGTCGTTTTTATTCCAATAAGAGCCAATATTATGGATTTAATGCTCAATACAGCAGCCGATATCGTCAAACTACTTTGCGACAGATTGCGTAAGGAACGGCTCGCGCAGCAAATGACGCAGGCAGATGTTGCCGCGCGTTCAGGTGTCGGTGTGAATACCGTTTCGAATCTGGAAGCAGGTAAAAATGTAGGATTTGAGAATCTGGTCAAAGTCGCGATGGTGTTAGGCTATGGTGACGCGCTCGAGGGCTTATTCAAACCCAGGATCGACAGTCTGGATGATATTTTGCGTTACGAGAAGAGCGCGGCACGTCAGCGGGTGAAAAGGAAAAATACTGATGCCTGAGCAAGTCGATATCTTTTATGAAGGCTGGGGTGAAAAATGGTTGTGGGGAAAACTGGTGTCTTCCTCAGCCCTGACCGGACGCCCGTTGATCGCCTTTGAATACAGTGAAGACGCTATACGTAAGGGGCTGGAGCTGTCCCGGCTAAGGTTACCACTGAACGGTCCTCGTTTACGCAGGGATTTCCCGGCTCATCAGTTGGGATTACCAGGACCCGTGTACGATTCGCTACCTGATGGTTGGGGTATGCTGTTGATGGATCGTTTATTTAAACGCCGTGGACTCAACGCAGCGCGCATAGGACCTCTGGAGAGATTAACCTGGGTCGGCAATAACGCAATGGGCGCCATGACGTTCCGGCCCGTTCAGTCAGATGCCGAGACGCTTTCAAAAGAGGATGTTCCTCTCGAACAACTGGCATCTGAGGTTCAGGAAGTCCTGAGCGGCGAAGGCGGGGAATTCTTGCAAAAACTGCTCCAGATGGGCGGTTCACCGCAAGGGGCCAGGCCAAAAGCGTTACTTTATCGTGACAGTGTCACGTCAAAGTTCACCACTGCGCCTCTCCCGGGGAGCGAAAGCTGGTTGATTAAATTTCCTGCCAGGCATGAGCATGCTGAGGTATGTGCCATCGAAGCGGTGTATGCTGAATGTTTGCGGCAATGTGGGATCACTACGCCTGATACCGCGTATTTTAATCTGCCTGACGGGCAGGCGGCATTTGCTACCCGCCGTTTCGACCGTGACCAGTCGGTCCGTATTCCTATGCAGAGCCTGGCGGCATTTACCGGTGCAAATTACCAGATACCCGGTGCTTTAGATTACCGGGATTTTCTGCGCGCCACACAGATTTGTACCAATGATGTCAGAGAAAAAGCGAAAGCGTTCGAACGCGTGGTTTTCAACGTGGCATTTAACAACCGCGATGACCATCCCAAAAACTTTGCCTATTTAATGTCAGCCGCAGGAAACTGGACTTTGGCTCCGGCTTACGACGTGACCTGGTGCGAAGGACCCGGCGGGTATCACCAAATGGACGTGCTGGGAGAAGCGCTGGATATCGAAAGAAAGCACCTGCAGCAGCTTGGCGTACAGGAAGCTGAGCTATCAGCTGAGCATGTGAACGCTATAATCGACAAGATCTGCCACCATGCAACAGCGCTAAGCGTTACAGCCAAAGACAAATACGCCGATCAGATAACACAAACTACGCTGAATACGATACAGAAACAGATTAATGATAATGTCCGCCGTTTAATGTCCCGGTAACGCAGATACAGCCGCTACACTTAGCGAAGAATTAAATCTGAGCGAGGCAACGTTATGGCTGAATTTGTCGTGAATATGCTGAAAAACACGCCAGTTTGGGTGTATCTGCTGTTTGCCTTTCTACTGTATCGAGGGATTAAAGCCAGAACACCCGCCACTGTCACGCTGGAAAAGCTGGCGCTGATCCCCGCTATTTTTTTAGTCTGGGATATCTACGATTTAATCACTTATCGCGACCCGACCCTCATTACGTATATTCAGTGGGCGATAGGTATCATCAGCGGCGCAATCATTGGCTATATATTAATTAACCCCGGCCGTTTGAGCCGCAGTAGCGCACCACGGAGTATTCACCGTCCGGCAGATTATTCCGCATTGCCATTTATGCTGCTGGCATTCGGCGTTAAGTACGTACTTGGCGTACTTAACGCCATTTCCCCCGACGTTTTACGTCAACCCGCAATGAGCGCCCTGGCTATCATTACTGGCGGCATGTTCGCCGGAATTTTTGTGGGGAAATTTACCCGCTACGTGAGCGTCTGGCTCAGGCTTCCCGCTCAGAACAACCATTAACGTCCCCAACGATTGCGAATATAGGTCACAGCTTCCTGCGTTTGCGGTTGATTAAGATAATCTTCGCGAAACAGGATCGTGCCGTTAATGTACGGTTCGGTCTCGTTTAGATCGAGCTGCTTTTTCAGTTCCGGCACACCGCCTTTGACCGTCCAGTCTGGCTCTTTTCGCGACGGCTCGCCGACTTTATACAGCGCTACACCAATGTAGAGGCGAGTGTTGGTTGATTTCACGACATCTGCCCACCATTTTGCCAGTACATCGTAGCGCGCTGCATCGCGGGCAAAAGGCCAGTAGAGTTGCGGTGCGATGTAATCCAGCAAGCCTTGTTGCACCCAACGGCGGGTGTCGGCATAAGACTCATCATACGCTGCCGCACCGCGCGTGTCGGAGCCCGCTGGATCGTGCGAACGGTTGCGCCATACGCCCGCAGGGCTGACACCGAATTCAACCTCAGGCTTGAGTTTCTTGATAGTCCGCGATACCTGGGCAATCAGCCGTTGCGTGTTATCGCGGCGCCAGTCAGCTTTGGAAGCGAATCCCTGGCCGTATCTTCTGAACGTCTGGCTGTCATTGAGCGCAGAGCCAGGAGACTCGGTATAGAAGTAATCATCAAACTGCACACCGTCAACAGGGTAATTCTCAACCACTTCCGCCACGATGCTGGTTATCCAGTCACGCACTTCGGGAATACCGGGGTCTAACACAAAACGCTCGCCCGCGGTGCGGATCCAGTCCCGATGCAGAACGTATACGCTGGACGGTGTTTGTGACAGCGTGCTGTTTAATTCAGTGACCGTCGAAGGTTTGGTGTTTACAGACACGCGATAGGGGTTAAGCCAGGCATGAACTTTCATTCCGCGCTTATGCGCTTCATCGAGCATAAACTGCAGCGGATCGTAACCCGGATCCTGGCCAATCGTGCCGGTCAGGGTATCTGACCACGGCAGAATCTTTGACTTCCACAATGCGGTCCCATCCGGCTTAACCTGGAAAAAAACGGTGTTAATACCAAGTCGTTTCAGGTTGTCCAGCTTATCCGTCAGCGCTTTTTGCTGCAGGCTAATGCGTACAGCAGGTGAACTGATGTTCACAGATGAGATCGGCGGCCAGTCAAGACGTGAAACCGTCGCCAGCCAGATCCCACGCACTGGTTCCTTGCTCTGCTGGGGTTTGCTCACCGGAGGTTGCGAAGTGGTTTTGGGGCCGGGCGGTTGTGAAGAGCAGCTGCCAAGTAACAACATACTGCCCACAAGTACACCAAACCATTTCATGTTGGTCAGCGGTAGTCTGGCACGAGAACGGGCGAGAATCTTCGCCAGTTTTTTCTGATAATTTCCTGAAAAGAAACCGGATGCTGCCATCTGATTTTGCTCTTATTTCTTCTTATTGCGGCTGTTAGCCCAGGGATCGAAGGCCGGTTCGGGAGTGTGATTTGAGACCTGGTCATGTAGAGAGTCCAGGTACAGCGCTTCTACTTCTGCCCGTGCCCACGGCGTACGGCGCAGAAACTTCAAACTGGATTTAACGCTCGGTTCATTTTTAAAGCAGTTGATATTAATGCGTTGCGCCAGCTCAGCCCAACCATAACGTTCAACCAGGGCATTGACCTGCATTTCTAGCGTCACGCCATGTAAAGGGTCTTTAGAATTATGAGCATTCATATGAAGTCCAGTTCAGTGGTTCCAGATTTTGTCAGTAGTGAGACGGGAAGAAGGTTACAAGAAAGCAAAGCTGCCAGCAACGGCAGAAAGCGGTATGGCGCGACAAGCCGTACGTCATACCGGCAATGGATGGATCAATACTCTTTAAAAGCCAGTTCCAGACGGGCAATCAACGGTTTAAACAGATAACTCATCAGGGTTCGTTCACCGGTCTTGATCGTCACGCTGGCGGGCATACCCGCTTTAATTTTGTAATCGCCCAGCAAACGCGCGCCCTCTGCTGAAACCTGTACTTCCGCAAGGTAGTAAGGCTGCTGAGTGGCTTCATCAATTAAGCGGTCCGCAGAGATAGTCAGAACCTGGGCCGGAACCGACGGTAACAGCGCATGGTTAAGGGCAGGGAACAGCACATCAACGGTTAAACCGGGGACCAGTTTATCAATGGCATGTACGGGTATTTTGGCATCAATTTGCATCGGTTGTCCGGCGGCGACGATATCCATCAAATGTTCTCCAGGCTGAATGACGCCGCCCACGGTACTGACTTTAACATCCAGCACAATACCGTTAATCGGTGAGCGGATCTCGGTGTTATCCAGCTCATGACGCGTTGATACCAATTCATCCTCCAGCATTGCCACTTCTTTTTGGTTTTCCGTCAGTTCAGACTCAACTTCACGTAAATATTGATGACGCACCTGGTAGGCTTTAATTTTTAATTCGTTCTGCTGCGATTTCAGTTTGGCAATGTTAAGAATATCTTCTGAAACGCTGCCAGATATTTCTGCTGCCTCGCGCTCCAGCACCAGTAATTGTGCTTTGGGGTAATAGTTTTTTTCGCTCAGCGCGCGAATAGCCCCTAACTCCCGGTTAATCAGAGAAAACTGGTGGTCGCGATAGCCTTTTATTTTATTGAGATTATCCGTCTGTCCAACCAGACCATCGAGCGTCTCCTGAATCATCGACAGTTCATCCTGAATCGTTTTGCGACGGGTATCGAAAAGTTTAGCCTGCAGATTTCTGACTTCTGATAGCCGTTTATTGCCAGAGAATTGCTGCGTCAGCGTAGTATTAAAGCGGATCACATCCAGGCCATCGCGTTCTGCTAACAGGCGATCTTCGATACTTTTTGCAGAAATATACTGGGCATTCAACGCGCTGAAACGCATTTCAAGCTGCATTTTATCCAACCGGACGAGGACCTGATTTTTCTTCACGAAGTCGCCTTCTTTGATAAAGATATCGGTTACCCGACCACCGCTCAGATGCTGAATGGTTTTGCGGTTACTCGATACGGTTACCGTACCATCGGCGACCACGCCCGCATCTAACGGAGCTTGCACTGCCCAGAGGATAAAACTACCGACACCAAGCACAATGACGATCACGCCCCGGATAATCGGTGACCAGATATTGGTATCTACGCCAGCAGAGGCCGTGTTGTGGGGATTCTTTTTCATCATCAAGCCTCACGTTGCTGTTCAGTCGTGGATGGAGAAGGCGTAGCCACCGGTTTCAGTACGTTGGCCTGACGCAAATGGGCAAAAACCTGATCGCGGGTACCAAACTCCTGTATAACGCCATCGTTAAGCAACAAAACCTTATTGACCACGCCGAGCAGCGTCGGGCGGTGTGAGATAATGACTGTGGTTTGTCCCTGGGTACGCAGGGCATTGATGGCTTTAACGAGTGCAAATTCGCCCGCGTCGTCAAGATTGGCATTCGGTTCATCAAGCACGATAAACGCAGGATTGTTATACACGGCGCGCGCCAGCCCGATGCGTTGTCGCTGCCCACCGGAGAGCTGGTATCCACCTGCGCCCAGCAGTGTGTCATAACCTTGCGGCAAGCGCAGGATCATCTCATGAACGCCTGCCAGTAATGCGGCGGCAACGATAAGTTCACTGTCATTCTGCGCGAAGCGGGCAATGTTTTGTGCGATGGTACCGTCAAACAGTTCCACATCCTGCGGCAGATAGCCAATAGACGGGCCCAGCAGCGCTTTATCCCACTGGCATATATCTGCGCCATCTAATCTGACTTTCCCTGATAACGGTTTCCAGACACCAACCAGAACCTTTGCCAGCGAGGTTTTTCCTGAGGCTGAAGGGCCGATAATCCCCAGCACTTCACCTTGCTCCAGCTGGAATGAGATATTACGCAGTAGCGGGGAAGGCTGGCCGGGGGCTGCAGCGAAGACGCTTTCGACGCTGATGTTGCCATTCGGACGCGGCAGGGTCAGTACCTCTTTCGGCGCCGGATACTCCTTCAGCAAGGTTGAGAGCTGATGCCACGCGCTACGAAACTGCACGAACTGCTTCCAGCTGCCAATGACTTGCTCTACCGGGTTGAGGACGCGGCCAAGAATGATCGAGGCGGCAATCATCAAGCCCGGGGTAATATGGCCGCCGATCACCAGTAAAGCCCCGGCGCCCAGCGCAATCGACTGCAGCAATACCCGCACAAAGCGGCTGAGACTGCTTAACCCGGCCGTTTTGTCGGCAATCTGTGTTTGTAGCGCCAGCACTTTGTTATGTTGCTCCTGCCAGTTGGACTTCAGGGTCGAAAGCATCCCCATCGCTTCAATGGCATCGGCGTTTTGCAGCTGTTTATTCAGTTTGCTGGCATTGTTAATGGTTAAGGCGTGCGCTTGCTGAATCGGGCGCTTGGTAGAGATTTCAGATACCAGCGTCAGAATAAATAATAATGTTATTCCGCCGAGAGAAAGATATCCCAGCAGGGGATGGACCAAAAAGGCGATGAAAAGATATATCGGCGTCCAGGGAATATCCAGTAAGGCGAACAGACTATTCCCGGAAAGAAACTGACGGATCTGATCCAGTTCGGCTAAAGATTGCGCCGGGTTGTTATCACCGGTAACCATCTTTCTTTTAAAGGCTGCGTTAAAGACCAACTGACTTAGCTTTATATCCAGCCTGTTGCCAAGCCTGACCATAACCTGCGCGCGGGCAGATTCAATCATGGCAATAACGATGTACAAGCCGACAATCAATAAGGTTAACATTAACAGCGTGGTGGTATTTTTACTGACCAGCACACGATCGTAAACCTGTAGCATATAAATTGCCGGCGCCAGCATAAGCATATTAATCACACAACTAAAAAACAGCAGCATCAGAAAAGTGGGTTTCGTTCCCTTTAATGCATCATTCAGTTCTGTTGGCGTATGCTGGCGCGACATAGTCTTCTCCTTATACGATCAATGAACTATTGCCATTGTTGCTGGCAAGGGTAGTGGGCATTTCCAGATAAAAGTCACCCATATTCACGGTGGTCGAATTGACGCCCACCAATGTGATGGTGTCTGTACCGATAGTCACAATGGTGTTGCCATTGTTTCCGGCGATAGACACGTTGCTGGCAAAATTACCCGCATTGATACCTAACAAGACGAGATCAAGGAAGTCCTGCCCGCCGTTGGGGTTACTGTCAAAACCGGTAATTCGGTCCTGCCCAAAGTTGGCCCCAAAGGCGAAGATGTCGCTCCCGGTACCACCGTCCAGAATGTCGTTACCTTCCTGACCATTGAGAATATCGTCCCCGCTACCGCCGGAGAGGGTATCAGCGCCCGCACCGCCAATCATGACGTCGTTGCCAACACCACCTTGCAGGTTATCAGCGCCATCTCCACCATCGAGGAAGTCATTCCCGATACCACCAAACAACTGGTCGTTACCGCCCATACCAAACAGATAGTCATTACCAGAACCGCCCGTAATGGTATTTGCAATGGCATTACCGGTACCGATGAAACTGCCGTTGCCGGTAAATACCAGTTCTTCCACGTTATCGGTGAGGTCGTAGCTGCTGAGGCTGGTTCGGACAACGTCCGTGCCGCCATTTACACCTTCGATAACCACATCACCGAAATCATCAACGATGTAGGTATCATCGCCCGCGCCGCCGGTCATACTGTCGGCACCAAGCCCGCCATCAAGCGTGTCGTTACCGGCATCACCTTGCAGAATATCTTGTCCCGCCTGACCAGAGAGATTGTCGTTTCCAGCACCGCCGATGAGCAGATCGTCACCTGCACCGCCAAGTAAGGTGTCATTACCGCCTTCACCGCGCAGGATATCGCTCCAGGCAGTACCGACGAGGGTGTTAGCCCCGTTGGTACCAACAATCAGATCGCCTACAGGCTGGGTGGTGGTCGACGTCAGGACAACAGGGGGGTTGCCTTCATCGTCGACGACGGTAACGACCACCTGCAACGTTCTGCCGACCATAGCCTGGCCCGGCGTATAGGTAGCGGATGTCGCACCGTTAATGTTGACGAATCCGGTTGGCGAACTCATTCTCCATTGATAAGTGAAATTACCGCCGCTCAGACCATCAGCGTCAGAAATGCCGGAAACCACCGCTGTCAGCGTCAGGCTTTCAGTTGGGGTGAGGTCGTTAATTACTGGCACACCGGTCGTGGCCTGATTGCGCGGGAGGATTGCCTGAGTTTGTGCCGACACCAGGGTTTCAGCGTCACCCATGCGGTCGTTAAAACTGGCGACCACACGCAACGGTGCGCCCTGAATAGCGCCAGGCACTCTGAACTCAACGCCTGTTGCCTGATCTCGCCATTGGCCGTTGACGAATGCCTGCCAGGTCATAGTGATGACCACATCCGCCGCCAGCCCGTTACCATCCAGCAAGTTCGCCACGTTGACGCGCAGCAGGTCACCCACCGAAGGATTAGGATTGCTGATGGTCAGATCGCCCGTCGCTTGTTGCCCCGTCACCCACAGCTGCTTCCCATCGCCAAACTCCAGTTTTTCGATGTTCAACAGACGATCGATGCCATCATTCAGGTTCAGCGCGGCATCCGGCGTAGCGTGATCGACGCGCAGGCTACCGTCCGCCATACGGGTAAAGACATAGTTGCTGCTGACATCACGGTACACCGCGACGTCAGTTTCCGTGCCGTTACCCTCATGCAGAATTTCGCGCACAATCGACAATTGATTCGGTTTCAGCGTGCCGGCCAGCATGTACGATTTCAGTTCGGCCATACCTTCGGCGCTGGTGAGTCCCGCCATACCCGTAACGGCAATACGGACGTTGAGCCACGCATCACCATCAATGATATCGTTACCAGCTTTACCCATGATGCGGTCGCTACCACCACCGCCGAGTAAAATATCGCTACCATCATCAGGATTCAGTAGCACCGCGTCCGGATTTGTAGAACGCTCTACACCGAGAATAGCCTGTAGACCGTTGATCCGGTCCGCACCTTCCTGGGTCAGGTTGTTAGAGAGGGGAACGCCCTGAACAGGCGCAGTACCTATCGGCTGTTCTGTTCCGGTCAGGATATCGTCGTGTTTCCAGCCCGACAGCCCTTCAACAAGATCAAAACGGTCGCGTAGAATAAACTCCTGCTGGTTGACGAAAATAGGGATCCCAAGGTCAGAGTTAGCGCCATTTGGGTCGCCTTTATGGATAGCCCAGTCGAAACCGGCCATGCCATTATTGCGCTGGATCCCCGCGCCCTGAACCATGATGTCGTCACCGGCTTCGCCATCGTAGTCGGTGTCGTTACCCTGACCGTTGAGGACATCGTGACCGATAATGGTACTGTTGAAGAACAACTCAGAGTTGTCACCCGCCAGCGTGTCAAACCCGTCGCCGCCTTCCAGCCAGTCATCGCCTTCGTTGCCCATCAGGAAATCACCACCCGAGCCGCCAAGCGCAAAGTCGTTATCCTGACCCGAGAAGACCTCCTGCGCATCTTCGCCGACCACCACGAAGTCGCTGCCGCTGCCACCAAAGACCAGATCGTTTCCGTTACCGGAGAAGATAACGTCATGTCCGGCATCGCCATGCAGGAAGTCCGCATCACCAACAGGCGTTCCGGTATCAGTAATAATGTCATCACCGTCACCGCCATGGACCACATCGGCTTCGTCACCGCCGTCCAGTCGGTCATCTCCGCCATCGCCCCACAGGCTGTCGATCCCTTTACCGCCGATTAACGTATCGTTGCCTGCCGTCCCACCAAGCACCACATGCCCATCGCCGGTATATTTCAGATACCCACCATCGGCAAAACTATCGCCGTCAACATCCACCCCTGGGTCGCGACGCACCAACAACGGCGAGAGCAGATCCTTCAGCGGATTACCCCATTTCGGGTCGATTTCCGTTTGCAGCACGCGGTTCACTTCAAAAATATGGTCCGGTGTCTGGAACAGATTAGCGGGCAGGTGGGAGGAACCCTCATCACCAAGATCGCTGTTACGCATTACCAGCGCGGAAAACGAGTTGGCCTCCAGTTCATTGAGTAAGTTCAGCCCCTGAACGCGGCTCAGATAGTAGAAACGATCACCGTCCTGAAGCATTTCCATTTGTGTTTCAAAGACGAAGTTGAAGGTTGAGCCGAGCATGCCGCCAAATTCATTTTTGCGCTCAGCCAGCCCGCCAATCCAGAAATCGACCATATTCAGACCGGTCTCTTTGGTTGCCCACGCTCCGGTACTGTTAAAGAAATCCATCGCATCCGCAGGCGGGGAATTGTTAGCATCACCAAACAACAGGAAGTTAACCGCTGCGCGTTTACCTTCAAGGCTGGTAGCGCTGAGGATCAGTTCGTGCTGACCATAGGCGGCCATAAAGTTAATGATTGAAGCGGGATTTTTCAGGTAGGTAGTGAAGTCAGCCCAACTGGTATAAGGCTTCAGTTGGCTATCGCCGCTTAAAGCAAAAAACTGCTCGCGGGCCTGGTTCAGCGTCGGCATTGCGGTGTCACGGCCACGGGCTATATTAAGCGCGCCTAAATCCAGGGGCAGGCCGATGAGATTATTACGCAGAGCATCGGTAATAAATTCATCAATTTCATTACCCACCTGACGCGTCATACCACGCACGATTGCGCCAATAGCCTGATCGTCCGTAACGGTGGTCCCGTTGATTTGATTAAATGCTACCGGATTCAGGAATGCTGAAATCAGGTCAATATCACCGCTTTGCATATCAATGTCGGTACGCGCCACGGTTTCTGTCAACATTGAATGCCCAAAACGGTAAACAACATGCGCAAACTCTGCAAAGATCAGCGGGTTGATATCCGCCGTGTTGGAGAAGACAAACGGATCGACGGCAGGTTGTACGGTACGGGCAAACTCCTCGAATACGAGGTGCTGATATTGCATTTCCGTGGAGAAGCGGCCTGCCTGGAATAAGTACTCACCGTTCCATACCAGAGTATTGGTATCGGCAGGTAATTCCGTGATTTGGTGGTTGGGCATCAACCACTGGTTAATGAGGTCGATATCGCCGGTTTCCAGCAGAGTGGTTTTATACTGCTCAACCAGGCGGTTATGCTCGCTGTGAAAAACGGCGTGCACCGCGGTTAAACCTATATTTTCGTTCCCGCGCCCGTCACCGGTGATAAAGTGGCGATCGAGCAGTTCGTTATCATAGGTTCCTGCCGGTTGCGGTCCTTCTCCGCCGATGGCGCTGTCATCATCTGCCAGCAGACCAGCTTTTGGCACGGCAGTATGAGCGATGTCATCCAGAAACGCATGACCGGTGCGGAACGTCTCCGCGGGTAACAGGCCTCCGTTGGCTTCAACCAGCCCCCCGGTGGTAACAATCTGTACCTTTCCGTTTTCACTTAAAATCAAATTACCGTAGCGATCCGTTGCCAGCAGGGGAACATTAAACACGTCCTGATCGGTGAGTTTAATGCCAAGCAGGGTTTCAGCCTGGTTTTTAACGTCAGCCCAGGTCGCCAGTCCACCGTTTGCACCACCCAATAAATTCCCGGTAGGCTCAGGTTTCCCATCAATAATGACGTATTCGCGGATGAAAATTTGATGTGAAGGATGGGAGGTGTAGGTTTGGTTTTGGTCGATGAAGGGGGTCGTCAGGTTTACTGTCTCTCGGTTTTCATCCACCGTTGCCCGGGTTAATAGCATAAAGTTTGTCGACGACCCTTCAACATATAAAGGGTCATCGGGCTGGAGCGGAATGAAAACGATACCGTTGCCTCCTTTCGGAATCAGATCCAGACCATGGTCGAAAAACTGGCCAAAGAAGGTCATCCAGCCGTTAAACGCAGGGGAGAGCCCAATATCGGGAGACTGATTGGGGATGGATAAGCTGCCATCCCCAGTAACAGTCCCGCCGCCGGGCGCATCTTTTAATGCGTTAAAAGCCTCCAGCGCGGCCGGGTTTGAGGCCGTCTGGTCTGAAATTAAATTGCTAATTATTCGTGGGTCGGCATCAATGACCGTACCGCCAATCTGGATATAGCTGGTCATTTGATCCGCATCCTGCCAGTTTAATGCGGTTAATCTCGGCATTGTCTGATCGGCAGAGCCGTATAATTCCTGACCTGGTAAAAGGTTATTCCATGAACCATCTACCGTGCGAAGTCCATAGGGCAAGAGTGGGCTGGAGACTAATTCCCGAAGCATTTCAGCATTAACGCTCCCGTCTGGGTTAGTTGCCGCTTCGGATATTTTGATCTGCTTAAGAATAAAAGCAAGATCGTGGAGGGTGACAGTAAAGTCATATTGTGAGGCCATAAGTCATTACCCCTATCTTTACTTGTATTGGCTATCACCACTCTTTACTTCTGCTTACAAAAGCTGACAGAAGAATGAGTCGTATAAGATACCTGATGGTTATTACATGTTTTGACTCCATGTTTTAAAATATTGAAGATATCCACAACCGGGTTAGCGTTGTTCTCCAGAGTATTACTTAGTGAAATAAGAGTCAGACCTTATTTATTCGATTTTGCGACCCGGAGTGGGACCGCGTACATATTAAGGGCACGCGGTTTTGAGAAGACTGAGTCTTCTCAAGGTCACAGGCGTCGTTTTTTTAACCTCGTATTACATTTTTGTTATGATCATAACTATGGTTTTTCCTTTGCCGACTTCACTCATACTTTTCTATGAATAAGAATGTATTTTCATTTCTTTACATTTCAAAAGATGTCATTTTGTTTTAATAAAAACAGTAACAATATCAGTTGATTAATGTATCGGGTGAGGTTTCTTGTTGTGGCTCTCGTAACCAGAATGATACAACTAATGAAGCGAGCCCCAGGAATAAAATAAAATAAAATACCGAATGAATTCCTGATGATAAGGCGAAAATCTCAGGTGTACTGGCTTTCCCATTCATCGCTCTTGTAGTAAAAGATGACATCAGGCTGATTGCGATCGAGGCTCCGGCAGCACCGGAGATTTGATACAACGTATTCCAGACAGATGTACCATCAGAATATAAAGATTTAGGCAAAGAACTTAAAGCCGCTGTTTGTACCGGCATGATAATGCACGTTACACCAAAGCATAACAACATAAACGCGGCGGCAATCCTCCATTGCTCTGCGAATCCATGAGTAATTATAAGGAATATCGTTGCACTCAATGCGAGGCACAGAGAACCAAGGACAATAAAAGGTCTCATCGCATAGCGGTTATAGAGGGCACCAATCAGCGGGGAAAAGAGAACATTCACGATGTTACCCGGCAGTAAAATCAGACCGGCCATAGCAGGTTGCATTACCAGGACATCAATAAAATAGATGGGCAATATAATCGCGGTGGCAAGTACGCTCATTATGCTCATCATCATGATAAGCGAGCCGACTGTAAATATCGGGCATGAGAATATTTTTGTGTTGATCAATGGATAACGAATTCTGGTTTGTCGCCAGAACAATGCGATAAGGCACAGAATTCCCATCAGGAAAACGCCCCAGAAGTGGACTGATGACGCAGGATTTTCAGACAACGCAGCCAACCCGCAGATGATGCCGCCAAACCCGATGGATGATAATAATAGCGATATCACATCAATGCGCGGATGAGTAATATCCCCAACATTTTCTGCTGCAACAATGGCCAGTAGTAATGCTGCGATATACATTGAAGCACATATAAAAAATATCGCCCGCCAGTTCAGTACGGTAATAATTAATCCTGATATTGTTGGTCCTAACGCGGGCGCCAGAGTAATAGAAACACCGACTATTCCCATTACTTTTCCACAATGATGCAACGGAAAAATAAGTAAGGCCGCGCTCATCAGCACGGGTAGCAGTATCGCGGTGCCAATAGCCTGAACAATACGCCCGGTCATTAACATCATCATGTTTTCTGAGACACCTGAAATCAGGCACCCCAGAAAAGAGAGTGAAATCGCAATGATGATTAATGACCGGGTACTGAACCACTTCATCAATATGATTGATGCCGGCATGAATACGGCCAGCGTCAATAAATACCCTGTAACCAACCATTGCGCAACGCCTGCAACCACGGAAAATTCATGCATCAATTGGGTTAATGCCATGTTTAGCGCTGTTTCACTGAATAATCCTGTAAATACGCCAAGCATCAGGGTACTCAACATCAGTACTGGTGAGTGCACTTCTTTTTCTGGTCTTCTTAATTTCATTGTTTTCACATTTATTCAGAAAGTCATCAATAGATATAAAATAACGCCATCCGAATACACGAATGGCGTGAAAGCAGGGTGAATTATTAATTCAATGTACGATCAAAATACTCTTTACTGTAAGCCTGCGCGAAATGATACGATGCTTTACGCTCAGCTAGTCGGAAAAATTTCTCAATATCACTGGCCGCCAGCGTATTAAAAGATTTCGATTTTTTGGCAAGGCTATCAAATGCGCTTTGTGCAAGCGTTTCAACTTTTGCCAGGTCGTAACCACATAGTTTTCCGTGACGTTTACGAATAACGCCATCGGCAATGACAGTATCAACATCGTTGCTGTGGGTCATTTGTACGACACCGCCAGCATAATTCATCATCGGAACAAAACCTTCCCTATGGCGAATGATAATTAGATCTGCCTTCTTACCGACGCTCAGCGAGCCAATCTCATCAGCAAGCCCCATCACTTTTGCGCCCCCCATCGTTGCCCAGTAAAGCGCATCACGAACGGTCGGGGTGATCTCAAAAGGCATACTGTCACGCTGGTGAATTTGGTCATTCGCCAGAGCACGTTCAATTTGGAGTGCAATATTCATTTGTGTAAACAGATCATCAGTTGTAACGCCCGTGAGATCCGTGCCAAGACCGAAGGGGATATCATGTTCAACGCATGCCCGGTATGGTAAAAAACCCATGCCCATTTGCAGTTCGCTTGATGGCGTACTGACCACGTATCCGCCGGTTTGGGCAATCAGTTTCCAGTCCTCGCCTGTTAAACCATTACTGTGAGCGTGCAGATGGCCGGGGCGTAATAAACCATGATCATCCAACTCTCTCAAACCGCGTAACAGAATTGAGGTTTTGGCTGCGCCAGTATGAGAAACACATTTGATTCCCAACTCATCAGTGAGCCTGATTTGTTGGGCCGAATGAGCAAACGGGACTGTGCCGAGGTCGGAAATCAACATCCCCATGCCAAGACGATCCTGTCTGTTGAATTGTGTACAGGATAGGTGCCTGGCCATGTCGAGACGATCCTCCTGAGATTTAAAACCGGACGGTTCAAAGTTATAGACCTGCATACCATAGGCATAGATGCCACGAATTCCGCTGTCCTTCATCCCCTGAATAGCATTAAAAGCATGGTCAGGCGTATTCACACAATCGTTAATTTCATAGACTGTTGTGGTACCTGCGTTAATAGCATTGATATTTCCTGATAATACTGCCGCATACATATTTGAGGCTGTAAATACCCCTCCAAACGCGTAGAATGTATTGATTAAAAAGGCAGGTAATGACTCTTCTGTAGAAACACCACGGAAAAGCGACATCCAGTTATGTCGATGTGCATCTACCATGCCCGGCATAACGATAGCGCCATGTGCGTCTATAAACTCAGCATCCTGATGATGATCAAAAGTATGTTCAGAGTGGCTAATTTCTTTGATGATATTCCCCTCAAGCAATACAGCTCCATTCTTAATATCACCAATATTCGCATCCATTGTAATATAAATACCACCACGAATAACTTTCTTGTGCAACTCCATTTTTCCTCCTGACTTATAAAAATAACCATAACAATAAAAACTCACATTACTTAAAACGAAGAGTTTTTATTGCAATAGATAATATGTGTGCTGGGTTTATATTCAGCAATGTAAAATGAAGGGAGTGGTTATCATGTATAAATACAGATAATCATCGTTAGTATTCGTAAAAACCACCTGCAGGAATATTTAAAGGTGAATGAATATCAGCCATCCTTTCAGCTATAAATCGACGAGGAGGTGTGCCGGTTGCTTTACGAAACATTGTGACAAAAGCTCCGGAGCTTTCATAACCCAGTTGATCCGCGATCACCTGTATCGATAGCCCTTGCGCCAGTAATGGCAATGCTTTCACAATGTGCATCTGACGGCGCCAGCGATTTATACTAAATCCCGTTTCTTTGGCAAAAAGCCGGGATAAGTTCCTTTCGCTCATATTCAACCGACAAGCCCATTGCGCAAGCGTTATCCGCTCAGAGGGTAATGACAGCATAGTATTTGCCAGCGCCAGCAAGCGTGTGTCAGTTGGCATAGGAAGATGAAGCCATTCCAACGGCGCTGCAATGATCTCATCTAACAGAACGGCTATCAGACGCGATGCCGCGCTCTCATGCGAATAATTTTGCGGCAGCGCGGCAGTTCGCTCAAGCAAGGCGCGCAGAAAGGGGGACACCGACATTGTGCAGCATGTTTCAGGTAAATTCTCCACCGTACCAGGCTCTATGAACACCACAAATCCACGAGGGTTTCCGCTACATTTTGCCCGATGCCTGAGTCCGCCAGGTATCCATACGGCCCCCTGAGGCGGGACGATCCACAAATCATGTTCAGTTTCTAAGGTGATAAGCCCGGTATCAGCAAATAAAAGTTCAGCTTTGTTATGACTGTGAAACGGCAATTCCCATTGTTCCGTCACCATACCGAGACCAATTACCACGACTGGCTGCACTAACTCTTCCACGTACGTTGGCTCAACCTTAAATATAAACATCAGTATTCCTTAGCAGAGAAGGGCGTTAGCTTTCTCTCTGGCCTCGTTTTCAGTGGCAACAATAAACATAGGATACCCCCAGAATCTTTCGAAGGTTACTGAAAAGCTTTCCAGTTCTGTGCGCTTAGTAGTCTCTGGAATGATATGAATATGGCCTTTAATCAGTTGGCCAATAGCAGCTTTATTGTCCTTCATCCAGGTAGTAATCTTGCGGCGTTCATTAACATCATCATTTTCTTTATTGCTTTCAGTCGGTAATCCGCTACAGATAAAAACAAAGGGCTGTTTTTTTTGTAAAAGTTTTGAAATTGCAATCAGAATGTCATTTGAGGACGCATCTGACTCTATTGAATAATCCATTCTGACGCGCGGGAAATCATCGGTGTTAATTTTCATGTTAGGTCCTGAAATGTTTCGTTAGTGATGATGTAATCATAGATACCTGCCACGACAAAATCATTAGAGAGAAGGGACAAAAAATTCTTCAGTCAAGCCAGAAATGTTGCTTTAGGTGCGTAGGGGAAGAGGAAAATCTGTGAATTCATCTGCTTTCACGCATTTAAGAAAAATTTTCTTAATCACACCACAATCGCATTAACTCAATAAAAACAATAAGATATAAAGATTTTATGGTTTGTTTTTCTTACTTAAGATTGACTTGATATGATTTGAGAAAACAAAGGTTTTAATCTCTGGGATTATTCTTAAACTAGCAATCATCGTAGGGTTAATCCTACGGAGTCATAAGACATTACTGGCGTCGCTGTATCCCTCAATAAATACTCCGCTCTCAGCGGAGAGGGACTATTGAATTATTTATTACGATACCGATGTATTTATTAATTAAGGACAGACAATATGAAAATCAATAATCCTCATACCAGTTACATATTTGCAGCTGGTGGCCTTGCGTTATTGTTTGCGCAGATAGTGTATGCTGATTCAGCAAATACCATCACCTTTAAAGGCGAAGTGACCGAACAAACTTGCGAGGTCACGGTTAACGGTGTAAATGCACGACCGGTAGTATTACTGCCGTCGGTTGCGAAAAGCGATCTCGCGGCAGCAGCATCTTCAGCAGGCCTGACAACATTCACCCTCGGCGTTACTGGTTGTACTGTTGATTCTAATGCGTTGGATATTAAAACCGTCTTCGTTGCAAATAATATGACCGAGCGTGGAAACCTGGCTAATACGGGTACAGCGCAAAATGTTGAATTACAACTGCTGACCGATAGCGCGGGCACTACGCCGATTGATTTGCGTACTGGAACTCCAGTTGCAGGAATCACCGTTGCGGCCGGAAATACGTCCGGTGAGCACGACTTTGCCGTGCAGTATTTTAGCCCGAACGGTGGGGCAACCGCCGGGACAGTTGTCGGCACTGTGCAATACGCCATTTCCTATTTGTAAGCGAGATCTGCGTGATGAAAGGATTGGCTATTGGTTTAGCTGGAATGATGATGTGCTTCTGCGTGCAGGCAAGCATAGTGATGACTGGCAACCGGATAATCTATCCGGCAGACAGCCGGGAAGTCAGTGTGCAATTAACTAATCGCGGCGACGTCCCTGGTGTCGTTCAGGTTTGGCTTGATGATGGCGATGCACAATCAGTACCACAAACTGCGGCCGCTCCTTTTGTCACCACGCCACCGGTCTTTCGGATGGCGGCCCACGCGGGGCAAACTGTGCGGCTGCGTTACATCGGCAAACCCGTTGCACAGGACAGGGAATCGCTATGGTGGTTTAACTTCATTCAGATCCCGCCCATAAGTAAGGATGCGCAAAACGATAACCAGCTTCTGGTGCTGGTACGTAGTCGCGTAAAAGTATTGGTCAGACCCAAAGGGCTGGTGGGTTCGCCGCTGGAAATGGCGAACACCAGCCGGGTTTGGCTGCAGAATGGCAAGCTGCATTTACGCAATAACAGTGGTTTCTATCTTGCGCTCTCGACACTTGACGTCAGCGGTACGGGAAAAAAGCAGCGTATTCAGAGCGAAACGATCGCACCGTGGGCGACAATGTCGTGGCCTGCAAAAATTTCGCAATTGAACGACGCGCAAATGCGCTGGATTAACGATCAGGGAGCCTCATTAAGCGGGCGCGTGGCATTGGAGAAACAGGACAATGTCCGAAACTAATCCACGCTGGTGGTGGCTTTTTTTGCCCGCTGCGATGCCTGTGTTTGCCAGCAATTACACCTTTGACGAAACATTGTTGCTTGGGAGTGGTTACGAAAAAAGCCTGGCAATGCTCAACGATCCGGATGCGGTGGTCGCGGGACGTTATAGCGTCGATATCTGGCTCAATGGACGGTATGTAGGGCGGGATGATGTGTTGTTTCGCCAGAATACAGCAGGGCGTACCGAACCCTGTCTTCCGGCGAAATTCTGGGATGAACAGGGCGTAACAGCAGCGTCGGAACAAGCGCAGGATTGCTTCGCCCCTGAAGCTCGGATCAGCGGTGGACGCTGGGATTTTGACCAGAGCTTATTGCGTCTGAATCTCAGCGTTCCTCAGGCGGCATTAAAACGTACCCCCATGGATTATGTACCGCCGTCGCAGTGGCAAAGCGGCGAGAGCGTGTTGTTCAGTAACTACAATCTGCACGCCTATCACAATAAAAATAACGGTCAGCAAAGTGATTATGGTTGGCTGGGACTGAGCAGCGGATTCAACATGGGGAGTTGGCAATTTCGCCAACAGTCGTCTGCCAACTGGCGGCGCGATGGCGATCGAGAAAGCCAACGCTGGGATGCGCTGCAAACCTGGCTTCAACACCCTGTCGCATCTCTGGAAAGTTTACTGACGGTAGGCGAAAGCTACACCTCGGGAAATCTGCTTGGCAGTATGGCGTTTACAGGTGTCAAACTGGAAACCGATCAACGAATGTGGCCACAGTCGCGACGCGGCTACGCCCCAGAAATTCGTGGTACGGCATCTACACCTTCACGCGTTGTGGTCAAGCAGAATGGTCGAACGCTTTACGAAACCAGCGTACCACAAGGCCCTTTTGTACTTGATGATTTGCCGAATACAGCCTGGGACGGTGATTTACAAGTTGAAATCACCGGCGCCGATAACAAAAAGAGTAGCTATACCGTGCCATATGCCAGCGTACCTTTATCACTACGTCCCGGCGTCTGGCGCTACGGTCTGGTGGCAGGTAAGACCCGGGATTACAGCGCCGCCGATGGTCTGTTTACCGATTTCACGCTGGAGCGCGGGATGACGAATCTCCTGACCGCTAATGGCGCTTTGCGGATCGGCGACGACTACCAGGCACTGCTGATGGGAGGCGTTCTGGCAACGTCGATGGGCGCTTTTGGTGTCGATGTTACCGGTTCGCGGGCCCGCATTGCTTCTCAAACCATGAGTGGCTGGCGGCTGCAAACCAACTGGAGCAAAACGTTCACTCCGATAGGAACTCACGTCGCGCTGGCGGGTTATCGCTATTCCACAGAAGGGTATCGTGACTACGGTGACGTTCTGGGTGAGCGAAGCGTCAGCGGAAGCAATGCGCAATGGCGCTCGGATACGCTGCGTCAAAAAAACCAGTTTACCGTTACTGTGAACCAAACATTGAGCAGCTACGGAAACCTATGGCTGTCGGGATCAATGATGGATTACTACAGTGACCGTGGCAGCAGCACTCAGTTGCAGGCTGGGTATAACACCACCTTTGGACGAATGACGTTAGGTATGTCATTCAGCCGACAGGACACCTGGTGGCGTAACGGCGACCGTTCACAAGTGCAAAAAGAAAACATGGCAACGCTTACCGTCTCAATGCCTTTGGGTATAGGCGAACGTGAGCATACGCTGGCGCTGTCGGCGAGTCAGGCTCAACAGGCTGGGCGCAATGCGCAGTTGGCATTGTCTGGTGCGCTTGATCAGGATGAAACCCTTAATTACGCGCTGTCCACTGGCTGGCAACAGGGGCAAGGTGAGTCAAACAGCGTGACCGACTGGGGTGGTTCACTGCAAAAAAATACGGCTTTCGGCACGCTAAACGGCAGCGTCTCACAGTCACAAAACTATCAGCAATGGTCTGCAGGGGTACGCGGGGCGCTCGTTGTACATCGCCATGGCATTGTTGCCGGCCCGTGGGTTGGCGACACATTTGCCCTGGTGGAAGCGCCAGGCGCTGCGGGAGCCAGAGTCGGGGGCGGACAGGGTGCAACCGTCAACAGTGGGGGTTATGCGCTGGTCCCCTCATTGACACCTTATCGTTATAACAATGTGACTCTCGACGGTAGCGGAATGAACACCAACGCAGAGCTTCAGGAGAGTCAACGGCGCATTGCGCCAATGGCGGGGGCCGCAGTAAAACTGCGTTTTGCAACGCTCTCTGGCTATCCGTTACTCATCACTGTGAAGAGTGACGTGACGTTACCAATGGGAGCGGCTGTGACCGACGGTCGAGGTCGTGTAGTCGGGATGGTTGCCCAGGCGAACCAGGTATATGCCCGCGTTGAAGAAGAAGAGGGACTATTGATGCTGGAAAGCAGTGATTGTTCGTTGCCGTGGAAACTTAACCAACAACAACGTACAGAACCGTTAATTGCATTAACGGTAGCTTGCGTAACAAAAGGGCGCTCATGAGACTATTTTTTCTGGTTCTGGCGCTGTTTTCTTGTCAGATACAGGCCGCCTGTGAATACATTATTTATCCATATAAATCAGGAAGTAGTGGCGCACAAGGTACGCACAGGCTTAGTGCAAGTACGGACGGCATTGCCAATGACTGGCGCTCCGGCGGCGGCAACGATGCCTGGAACGGGCTATTGCCGGGATTGAGTAAGTCTGTCGATATCACCAGTAATAGCAGTTTTCAGCCGGCAGGGACGATCCTGACCTCCAGCGGCGGGATCCCTTTTACCACTTATGCTCATAAAGGCGGCGGTTACGATCCTGAGCAGGTATTTTTCCGTTGTACACCGGACACCGCCGGGCAACTCTATGAAGCCTGGTCAACTAACGGCGATGACACCGTGGCTGGCTGGTATGAAGCAACGGATGTACCTGGCGCGTATCTGACCATCATGAAAAACGTCGCATTACGCTTGACGCACGATGCGACAGGCAGCGTCTTTACCGACAGCTGGCAGCAACGCCCACTGGAAAACCTGGATCTTGACACCAATGGCAACTTCCTGATTAAGGCCAAGAACTTCTCGACGATAAGTGCCGAGTTGATTAAAACACTGGATACACGCTACTACGCCAACCAGGCGCAGTCTGCTACTTACAATAGTTATGTGAATCCCAATGCTTACGTGGTTTTTCGTGGGCCCGGTACAACTTCGTGGGGTATCAAGATAGGTCAGCCGCACCGTGGAGGAAACTGGGCTGGCTGGGCGAATGACTGGCCGTCAGTGATTAGCCTGTACAATAACGGGATCTTCGTCAAACGTGCAGCAATGTGTCAGGTTACCGATTTTACGCCCGTTGTGCATCTGCCGCCAATTTCCGTGGCCCAGCTCAAGCAGGGGGAGTATTCATCAGCGCCCTTCCAGATAGGATTTGCCTGCGAATCAACGGTGGTTTCCGGTGTTGCGACCGGGAAGAGCAATGTCGCAATGGGGCTGCTTGCACCGGAAAGCAGCGTCAACAGCGCCTGGGGTTTTAATTTGATTACTGGTAAAACCGTAACCTGGCTATTAGATACGCAATATGGCGCTCCCGGGCGGGCTCGCGGCGTTGGCGTGCGTGTTTACCGTGCGGGTAATCCGGTGAATTTTATGGCGGTATCAACTGTCGGCAGCGGTAGCGAAGGCGGCTGGATGCCAGTCATTGGCAGCAATACGCAGCAAAATGGCAGCCAGGATGGCATCAATTACTACAGCGAAAGCTTCGAAGCTCGTCTGGCAAGTTTTGGTGCAGATACGTTAACGGCGGGGGGCTACCAGTCACATGTACAAGTTTTATTGCGTATTCAGTAGCCTCTGGATGCTGGCATTTGGCCTACATGCGGCGGTTAACATCAGTACTACTCGGGTCATTTTCAACCACGGAGAGACTCAACGCTCGGTGATGTTAGTCAACGATGGTAATTATCCCGTGGTGGTTCAAAGTTGGGTAGATGACGGCACGCCAGAGAAAGGGCCATCACAGGCCAGTTCGCCTTTTATCGTGCTTCCCCCGGTGCTAAAAATTCTCCCCGGTGAACAACGCGAGATAAAGGTGATGACGACTGGGGCGGGGCTTGCCAACGATTATGAGTCGTTATTCTGGCTCAACGTGTACCAGGTTCCAGCGGAGTTGAAAAATAGCTCAACTGGTGAAAAAGTGCGCTTAACGTTAAGAAATCAGCTAAAAGTCCTATGGAGACCGAAAAACACAGGCGTGTTGACTGAAAAAAGCATCAATCTTCTGAGTTTTCACCATGAAAACGGGGGGATTTACGCTGTTAATCAGAGTTCCTGGAACATATCTCTGGCTAATGTAGCTTCAGGAGACTATTCCATAACTGGAATAGTGGTTTCACCGCGTTCCCGGCAGGTAATTTTTAAGTCAGCACCTCCTGAAATGCTGAATAATAAGATAAACTTTACTGTGATTAACGATGAAGGAAATCGTTGGGGATTTTCAACTGTCGTAAATTAACGCTGGCAGTGCTCGCTCTAGCTAAATTGACAAAAATCCATATTCAGGGAACATAATGGCACACGTGTTTTTGCTTAACAGTACCGTTGTATTCTGGCCAGAGCGGAACGTACTCTACGCGAAATCGGATGAGACCAAACGTATAACATTAAGCAATCCGGCAACCCGTTGTTTACTTTTATTAATTCAACAACAGGGGCAGGTTATTGAACGTGATTATTTCTTTGAGCATGTCTGGTATATTAACGGTGCGCAGGTCACCAATAATACGTTCTATCAGAATATTTCCTTGCTTCGTCGCGCGTTTAAAGAACTTAGCCTGAATGAAGAACTTATCGTAACCGTACCGAAAGTCGGGATCCGCCTGGAGCCACAACTGGAAGTGCTGGAACAGAAGATTGAAGAACCGCTTAGCGAGCTCTCTGTCACGCCATCGGTAACGTCGGTAAATACAGTGACAAAATCACTGCGTATGCGCTCACTGTGCTGGATTCTGGCGGGTGTTGTGTGCTGCGTTATAGCCGCAATAGTGACCTGGGAGGCACAGTTTGATCCCAGACTCAGTCGTTATGTGTCTTTAGGCGTAGGGGAGGGATGCCACTGGTACGCCAATCAGGATGTGCTTAAATTTGATCAGCACCAGCAGTTTATCAAAACAAGTACGCTGGATTGTCAAAGCTATCCCTGGGTTTATCTCACGCTGTATCCTAATTTCCCGCGGATCTCCGCATTAACTTGTCGAAAGCAATATAGCCGCTGGCAGGATAATGATTGTGTGACCCATTATTATTTCGCGGAGTCCAGACATGTGGGGACGTAATATAAAATGGTGTGTTGGCATCATCTTAGCAGTAGCGTTAACAATTGCTGTCACGATGACGTTACAAAACTGGCAGCGGTCACATTTTGATTGCTCCGGAGAATTAGTAATGGAGTATCCAGATATTCGTGGTGATATTTCAGTCAGGTACGTTTTTAATGGCAGCAATGGGGTGGCTATTTTACGCGGAAAAATCACTGATAATAACGGTGAAAAGCTGGCGGTAAATCAAAATGTCTGGTTTACCTTTACCCGCAAGGATGATGATTACTTTATGGAGTCCGGAAATGTCGCTTCAAGTTCCGGTGGCACTAACATTCATCCATTGTTAGCGAGAACGTTGCCAGATTTTTTCCTTAAACCCAAAGAACCATTTTATTTCAGCATATTGCGACTCAATAGCAGTACATGGCAGTTCTATACCAGCCGTTCGCCGTCGGTGTTTTGTCAGCGTTAAACCGTTGAGATTGCACTCTGTATAGCGTTTGCATACAGAGTGCTTGTGCTCAAAGCATTTCAACTGCAGAAGCGAACTTTGTTGCTCAGACCTTCATGATTGGTTATTCGACAGAGAAAGCAGAAGGGGTGAAGACTGAACTTGTCCATGGGATTAGAAGCCTGATACAGTTCAAATTCAATTTAACATAATATACATTCGGTAGAGCGATAACACGTAGTCCATAGATATTATGGGTGAATATTATGGCTATATTGAGTGTGAAGTTAACCAAAACCAGCAACACACAGCATGTTGTTAATGCTTTACTCTTAATTTGTTGCCGAATGGGTGAGGGTAGTAACACCGTTCATCTTTTCGGTGATGAAGTATCTGATATATCACCTCGCCAAAATGTTCAGTCTTTGCCTGAACGCACAGCAAAAATCCTCTCCGAAATATCACGTCGCGGCCTGTTTTTTCACGTAGCGCCGCACGGAAAAAATCACGGCATTTTCATTGCCACACATCCTAAGAATCTCAGCCGAAACGCATAGGGGGCGCATCATGCGTGATTTTGCTCTGATTTTCCGGCATGCGTGGGAACTGGCAAGAAAGGGGGCTGAGACGTTTGGCGGCTCTGCCCGTGATTACTTTCGCGAGTCCCTTCTGTTGGCTTACAACCAGTTAAAACGCAATGTAACAGCGAAAGACCTCGTTAAAATTATGACAGGTCGTTACATGTCAATGAGCCAAATCCGAGAAGAAGTTAACGCCAAATTTAAAAAACAGACAGCAAAGAACATCGCCCGTAGAATTTGGAACATGTTTCGCTCTCCCTATGTAGAAATAGAGAAGATCAAATGTAAATCTACTGGAAAATATCTTTATCACCTGAAACATGCACAAAAAAACTTCTTTGTAAGCGGGGCAATTACTCGCGCCCTGAAATCAGCACGGCAAGAAAAGAAGAAGGCTATAAAACCGCGTCCAGCAATGTCAAAGGACGAAATTAACTCTTGTCGTATGGCAAATGCTTTTCATAAAGCGCTTTCAACCGGGATTTATATCCCACCTAACTTAATTTGAGAAAAACATGAGCAAAAGAACACAAATTATTCAGTTTAGGGCAGACGAAGAAACCTATAGTCGCGCTCAAGAGCGCGTTAAAAATGGTGGCTTACAACTGCCTGATGTGATGCGTGCTGCGCTTAAGTCTGTTGCCGATGCTGATGTTTCCTGCCTCGCTGATTTAATCAACGGAGCAACGTCAGGGAATGAGGATATTAATCAAGCATGGCTTTTCCAAAAATGTCATGAACTTTTTGATTACCGTGACGGGAAGTTGTTCCGCAAGTCACGTAAAGGGATGGGGGAACAGGGAGACCCTGTTTTTATCAGAGTTCGTGAAGGCGAGGAACATGTATTAATTCAGGGGAGTCATTACCCTTTGAAAGATATTGTTTGGTTAATGGCAAACGGGAGTATTGCCGGGGAAGTTGAATATAAAAACCCATACAGGGTGAACATGAAACACTCAATTGAAAACCTCATGATTAACCCTGTTAAGGAAAAAGAGACAATTCTTGTCAAATATTTGAATGGATCTGAGAGGATCAATGTTATCAAAGTTAAACAACGTGCGCTTATGTTTGACACTGGTAATGATGAAAACACTAAAAATGCAATTGAAAAATTAATTAACAGTGAAAAAACAATTCCATTACTTCTACGCGGTGAGGATGGCTGGGTTGCATCCAGAACAGCTATCCACGCCTTTAAATTAAGCGATAACCAGTACGTGGTCAGCATTTCTTAAGGGGGTTTTATGTCCAATGAAACAGTAAAAAAGGTCATGGCAGAAAAGCGCCGTATGACCATAGGTCAATTAACAGACCTACTTGTTAGCGGTGCTTTACGCCGTGAATTAGGTATGGATAAAACGGAATTTGCAGGGTTGGTTAGCGTCATGCGCTCGACGATACGCCGCATTGAAGGGCTGGAAGCTACACCACGCATCGGATTGATTTTTAATACTGCTGCCGCTCTGCGTATTGGTATTGATTTTCCAATTATTGAAGAAAAGGCAAAGAGGTAGCAATGCGCCGTTACATCATTACGGATAAGGATATTTTTGATGTTTTTCAGCGCTGGACAAGCCCAACACTGAAAGACCAAAAGATGCATACCAGTTTCATTCGTGAGGCTGTGTGCCGCGCACACCCTGACAAGGTAATTCTGCAGTATGACATTCGCCAGAAGTTAAAAAATATGGCTTCACGTGGATTGGTAACTGAGGTTCGTTTAAGTCCGAATGCAACAGCCTGGATGATTAATAAAGGTGATTTGAATGGACAAAATTAAGACCAAAAGAAGTGAGCGCAGATTATCGCGTGATCTTATCGAAGAAGCTCTAAAGCTGGTGGCTGACCGCAGCGAGCGTGAAGGGGTGAGCAAGGATACGGCTAAACGTCATGCGTCAGCAATTCGCGGGGTAATTCCGGCGTTGGGTGTTGTTAAGAGCAAGGTTATTAAGCCGGGGGTATGGGTGTCTTTATATGCCCGCAGTGATTCAACATCGACGGTAATCAGCAACATGAAGTTTACAGCCGTTATTTTTGAATGGGCGGGTCAGCAAGATTATGAAGATGCAACGTTTTACGCAGCTATCGCTAATGCGATACGTACTGCATTGGCGGTAAAGGGGGATAAATGACAGCACTCAACAAACAGGCTCTGCGTGAGCAAATTGAATCTTCGGCTGATGCGTACTGGCAGTTTGATAACGGCTGGATTAGCGATATGAAATGTGGCGACCTCTCGCACGAATATTTACTGTTCGTGAAAGAGCCTAAGAACGTGCTGGCGCTGCTGGATGAGCTGGAGACCAAAGAAGAACAGCGCGCTAACTGGTTTCAGATGGCGCAGAAGTTAGGCGAGGATTTGGATGCCGCAGAGAAGCGCATAGCAAAACACCGTAAGGTGCTAAACAGCCTTGCAGCTGTAGCCCGTCGCTACCTGCCTGATTACGACGAACATCCTGAAATTCAGGCCGCTGACGAATTACTTGAGAGCGCCGCTGGCATTGGCGTGAAGGGAGAGTGAGAGATGAGCAAATTTACAGACGTACATGACCTGTTAACCGCGTACCAGAAACAAGCTCGGAAGATACCAGCTAAGGGTGTTTATGCCTCAAGGCATCGTCAGGTTGAAGTGAATTCCGCGCACGTACGCAAGATAATGCGCAAGCGTCGGCGGTCAGTCGGCAAGTCAAATAAACTCGGATGTCGCTTTACTGCAGAAATGCGCGTGGCACTGATTTGCGATATGAACTTTTGGGCGCTGGTATGTCGCTCTAACCGTAAGCAGGAGCATGCAGCATGACAACTAACCACCCTGCACACGGCCCTGTATCACTCGAGCGCCTGCACCAGATAAGCGAAATACTCAGCAAAGCAGCAGCACAAAGCGACGGCGGTAATCTCGGCTACGCAATGGCTGATGCTGTGAAGGTGATTGATGGGGCTATTGCGGCGTTTAATGCTGAGCCTGTGGCATACTGGCGTTATGCTTTTCGTGCAGATGGCTTCTGTTATGCGGACGGTATTAATTCCAAAAAACATCACGATACTAACCCGTTATCACAACTATCTGATGGTGATTATTGGCGAGTGACGCCACTCTACGCCGCCCCGCAGTCGCTTAACGATGCAGAGCGAGCAGAGCTACAGGAACGCCGCAAGGCTGATAGCGCCGAGCCTATTTACCAGAATTACCCAGATGTCGGATGGAGCGATTGCAGCAAAGAGCTTTACGAAAAGCTAACTGAATTAGGGTGCCGAACCCGTATTGTCTACGCCGCACCGCAGCCGCTGACAGACGCAGAACGAGCCGCTGCTGGCATTGGCGTGAAGGGGGATTGAGATGGCACTGACTAAAAAACAACGCGCAGAACTGCGCATGAAGTTCGGCGGCCGTTGTGCTTATTGCGGCTGTGAATTACCCGAGAAGGGCTGGCACGCTGACCACGTTGAGGCGGTGCTGCGCAAATCAGAGCAGTGTATGAAAGCTGCTGCGAAAGGCATCTTCAAACTAAAGGCGACGGGGGAATTCTACAGACCAGAGGCAGAGAGGCTGGAAAACATGTTTCCGGCCTGTGCACCCTGCAACCTGCTGAAAACGTCCTATTCGCTGGAAATGTTCAGAAAGCAGGTATCTCTTCAGGTTGAGCGCGGGCGCAAAAGTAGCATGAACTTCCGCACGGCAGAGCGTTTCGGCCTTATCGAGGCAGTGGAAAAGCCAGTCGTGTTCTGGTTCGAAAAATATCAAGAAGGGGCTACGGCATGACAACTAACCACCCGGCGAACGGTCCTGTATCACTCGATCGCCTGCACCAGATACGCGAACACCTGCAGCATGATACCCAGTACTCAAACGGCGGGAACAGAGCTTACATTCTCGTTGATATGTTGAAGGTGATTGATGAGGTGCAGGCATCGAGGAACGCAGAGCCAGTATTGCCAGATGAAAAGCCGATGCCAGAAGCGTCGAAAATGCATGCAATAGACGCTGTAGCTGCAATCGCAGAGGTCAGAGGATGGAACGCCTGCCGCGCCGCCATGCTCGCATCAGCACTAGCTTTAAACAAAGGTGAGCACTAATGTTGAGTGATTTGCTTATTATGGTTGACCGCCGCGCTCAGGCGGTCAGTTTGCGCGAAAAAACCATCATTAACGAGCGTCATGCTGTTCGAATGCTTGAGCCTGTCCTGTCTCTTGGAGTTCGCGCCGCCAGCGTACCGGATACATGGGTTAGATATGCCGACAGATGCATTGATAATGGTCTGGCGGCGTCCACTATCCGCCAGCGCATTGATTGTGTTGCTGCTGTTGTTGCTTGGGTGATTCATGCTGATATCAAATTCAAGCCAGCCGCGCCCGGTTCGTTGGGAAGAATGCTTGAGGCTATGCGAACCGCAGCAAGGGCAATTGGCAAGAGAATTAAGCGCCATCGAGCATTAAGTAAACCTGCACGAGTAAGCATTGATGAATACACCGCCGTTGTACACGATATAGAATCTCTACGCGAGCCATACAGAACCGCCGCACGTATGATGTTATGTTTCGGATTAAGGGCATCAGAAACACTCTCATTATCCAGCAACTCTCTTATATCGGGTGGCAGGATGTTTATTCCAGACCGTTGCACAAAAACGCATGCGGACCTGCTTTTACCTATTCCAGTTAAGTACATTCCACTGATAGATGAGTGGTTATCAGTAATCGGGGAGTCAGAAATAAAATATAACACACTGGTAACGACTATATCCCGCGCTGGTATAAAGTGGCGTTGTCATGATTTGCGTAAGTTGTTCCGTACTTCTGCTGCTGTTCGTGGCGAGGATTTTCTTGCAACAGAATTAATACTTAACCACGCTGTAAAAGATGTACCATCTATTTATTTACAGTCGCCACCATTCGCAGCAATGAGAAAAATATTAACTAACTCGATAGAAGAATATTTACAGGTCAGGGGGTAGGAAATGTCAACGCCAGCAATAAAAGATAATGACGTAATGTATCAAAAGAAATATCCGAGATATTGCCTGTTTAAATTACTCCAATTGCGTACAAACCTAAAAGCGAAACCTGATATTTATCGAGTGGAAATGATTAGTCGTGAAGGTGAAAAGATACTGATGGGAGGTCGCAAAACGACTCAGGAAGCAATAGCACTTTATCGGGACATAGCAACGTTGAGCGCAGCAGAAGTAGAAACGGCTTTCAGTAGCATGGTCTAAATAGCGCCAGCAGAACACACCCGGCATTCGCCGGGTTTTTTTATGTCTGCAAAAAACACACCTGTCAAAGTTTATGTGAACAAATCGTTAAATCACGCTTAACAAAATACAAACACAAGCAAGGTTAAAAATGTTAACAACAAAGTTAAATATGTGTTGTGTGGATAAGTTTTTACGAACCATAACACATAACAAAGTAATGTGATTAAAGTCAATTTATAGACAAAAACGACGAAAATTTATTTAGCTCAATAAAAACAATCAATTGCGAAATTTGGTTGTTTTTGATGCAGTTTATGTGCGTTTTTTGTCGTCAATACATTGTAATTTGCCAGCAACACGAAACAAAAAGATTAAGCCACAAAATACATCATATAAATCATAAGCGTACATATGTGAAGCAAACGGATATATAAGGTTGGACATTCTGAAAAATATGATGAGATTGAGCGGAGAATAGACAAAAACCACATAATCATTAATAAATGTTTCTGTCTGAAATAAAACCGGAAAAGAGAGGGTTATTTAAATTCCATATAAATCAAAATGATAGAACCGCCCAATGGGAAATCTCCATAAAAAATCCCGGGAATGTTTCTACAGTCTCATCCGACCAGATGTTTTAACATATTGACATGGAGATAATGAGTTAGTCACAAAAGCGGAAAGCTGGCATGAGGCAGGGGGCGAAAATATATTAAACCGCGCTCAGGCTTGTTTCCACCAGCACCGGACGTTATCTATCACTTTCTGACTCACAACTAGAACGGGTAAATAATTGACCGTTAAAGGATAGCGAGGCTGTTACAAATTAAATGTTCATAAATCAGCCACAACATTTAAAACAAAGCAGCAACATGAAAGCTGGCACGATAAATGTTATCCACAATAAAAATCAGCATTTTCGCCACTTCAAAGTGATATTGACCACTAACATAAATCGTGCAGGTGGCGGTTTTTGTCTTGTTTATCCACAGATTCAACCTTGCACCAAATATTGACGCATTACCGCTGGCGGCGTTTCTGTAATTAGCCTAGGCGTTGCCTTTAAATCACTTCTATATAAGGAGGTGATTTTTATGGCTTACGGGCGTCAGTTCGAGATAACTGTTAATTGCACAGATGGCGAGACGATCCACATTACGGATGTAGATGTGGATTTTTCGTCTATGCGTGACGATGAAAAAGAGCCAAACGAAGCTGACTTGACCGTGTGGGGGCTTACGCCTCAGACGCAAAATGCAATCGCTCAGGCAGGTTCAACCGTCAGCATTGCCGCTGGCTATATAGATGAAGGCATGTTCACCCTGTTTCAGGGGGAGCTAATCAGCGCCGTAACCATTAAGCCTAACGAGGTTTACGGTCTGAAAATGAAAGTTTATGAGGCGCTTATTCCATTTCGCGCCAGCGTCACATCTCGCACTTTTAAAAAGGGGCAAAACCTCAAAGAGGCTGTGTCGCTGGTTGCGTCAGATATGGGGCTGGGGTGTCAGGTCTCGAAAACTGCAGCAACATTAGTATTGCCTAAGAATGTCAGCGGCGTTGCATTATCCCGCGATGTGTTAACCAGCTTATGCAAGCCGGTTAATGCCACATGGTCACTTCAATATCAGTCGTTAGTTGTCACTGCCGGGGATTCTGTTCTCACTGGTGCTGCCGTTTTTTCACCTGAAACGGGATTACTTGGTGCTCCATTTTTAAAGATCCATTCACCAAAGCGCACCAAGAAAAAGAACCCATCAGAAAAAGACAAAATCCAGAAGAAACACGACAAAAGCATAACTACATACCAGTGGCCTCCTAAAGGCTCTCAGGTTGACTACTCAAAAGGCGCTCGCCGTCAGATGGGCGTTATTGAGGCCATTACTTGGGAGTCGCTTTTACGTGGTGGTGTTGAGATTGGCGAACAGGTAGAGCTTTCGTCGCCTTCTATGGGAGAAGGCTGGAACATCATTGTTAAAAAGATTTCCCACAGATTCAGTACGCGTGACCGTCAGGCATGGTCATCCTCATGGGAGGGCATCATTGCATGAGGACGGGAAGTCAGGTTAACGCAATCGTAGAGCAGGCGCTTAACTCAGCAATTTTTGCTCTGGAGGCTGTGATTGTTTCAGTAGGTGAAGGCCGCGCAACCGTCAGGCCAACGCCAAAACGTTCGTTTGGCGACAATCCAGAGCCTGTCGATTATCCAGTGGTTGAAAATGTGCGCCTTATTACTCTTGTCTGGGATGGCGGCAAGTCTGGCATCAGCGGGCGAGTTTTGCCGGGTGATGAATGCTTATTGATAGCGCTATCCCACGGCGACGGTGACGAACCAGACCATAAAACCTTCTCAAATGCCGTTGCCCTGTGCGGCTTTTCCGACAAATCAATTCATCAGATGCCAGATAGCCCCGGAATACGCGTTTTCAGTGGTAGCGCCTTCATCGAATGGGATGACGGGAGCATTAAAGGTGATACAGGACAGGGCGCAACCTTTGCCTTTACGGGCAACAAAATGACCGTTAACGCACCGGGCGGCATCGATATGACAGCCCCCATGACCACCATAAACGGGAATTTAACGATTTCCGGCGCTATTAGTCAGGGCGCTAAAGGCGGTGGCAACGCTGAATTTGGCGGAAACGTCAAAGTAACCGGGAAAAGCGAAGCGGCTGACCATATCAGCGGCGGTAAGTCAGGTAAAGACCATACCCACATTTCAAATGGCCAGGGCAAAGAGACTAACAAGCCTTCATAAGGAAACGACATGAAATTGAATGATGGTGCGGCGCAAATTGCGCTTTCGAACAAAGGCTTTCTGATGGCTGGTGACTACAGCACAACCATCAGCAAGGGCGAGATTATCAACATTACTGAACGTACCGGGCTGGTTGTGGATCGCGTCGAGTGTATCCCCCTGATTAATGCGCCCCTTTATATGGTCATGGCGACCTGCCGCGAATGCAAAGACCAGTTCATGCCTTTTTACAGCGATTTGCCGTTTGAATTACCACATCAGGCAGCAATGGCGCAGATGCTGAACGATGCCGGGGAAGGTTTCGACCTTGATGACCTGTTGGATATTGAGTCACTGGATGCGGCAGTAACGGTGGTTCACGTTGAAAAGTGGATGCACACAGAATGAACATCACAACAGCACAATATCGACACGGTGTGAAAGGTTGTTTTCTTTCAACTCACAGACCACAGCCGGGCGAATCATTAACGCTGGTAATGCCTACGTGCAGGGGGAAAAGATTCATTCCCGTGGGGCAGGTGCAAAGGGTTGAGGCCGTTGGCTCAAGCCGATGCCTTGTATGGGTTTCGAAACTGGCATTCGTTGAAGGGATGAATTACTGATGCTGGACATTATGCAGGACGAAAACGGGGTGATTCTTCGTAACGGTGATTTTGTGCTGGATGGTGGCATTGATGGTGTAGCACAGCAGGCAGAAATAAGGGTCGGGACAAATCGCGGTGAATGGTGGCTCGATGAAACTCAGGGTTTGCCGTGGGTGCCTGGCATAATGGCGTCACGCCTTCCAGCGTCGATTGTCTCCAATATGATTAATGCTGAGGCTAAACGCACCCCGGAAATTAGCGACGCCAAAACCACAGCCATTAATGATGTGAAGGGTAATTACACAATCCGCTTTGCGGTCTACATTGGCTCAGAAAGCACAGAGGTAACAAGTGGAATTAGTGAATGATGGTGGCTGGCATGGTGCCAGATTGCCGGAGCTAAGAGGCGATAAATACGAAAAGCTAAAGGGCGCATTGGGTGATGTTAACCCCGATGGCGACTCACTGGTCGGGCAAACAATAGCGATAGTTTCGGAAGATGACTTAAACATCATTGAAGCGATTGGCTGGGTATTTTCCGGCTTTTTCATTTCAATGGCAGAGGGAGCACAGTTAGATGGTCTTGGCGAGCGCTTCAACCTTCATCGTTATGGCCTTACTCGCTCGCTGGCTTATGTTCTTTACCTTTTACAGCCGGGTCAGGTCATAAGCGCTGGTGATGCGTTTACTATCTCTGGTAGCGCTGGCGAGTGGGCGATAAACCACGAAGTAAAAGAAGATGGAAAATCAGCTACTGGATTTGTGTTAAAAGTCCGTCAGGATGCCATCACCAGCGGAAACACATTTACCATTAATATCTCTGGTAAACCGCACTCAACACAATTTCAGACTGGTGACACGTCAGACTCGATACTCAGCCGCCTGTACACGCAAATCACAGCGGCTGAAACAGCCCTTACAACATATCAATCATCATACGGGACTCTGCTTTATGCCGCTGATGGCAGAACAATTATTCCGTTTTCCTTTGCTGATGATGTGTTTGAAATTGTCCGGGCTGGTATGCCTGCAACCGCTTACTACCAAAGCAATACCGAGTTTCCAGCAGTATTGTTTGGCTACGTTGCAAACAATGACATTCTGGTACTGGCAAACGGTGTTAAAGGTTTTCTCATTGAAGATGATGAGTCCTATCGCGAGCGTATACAGGCGGCAGCGGCAGCAGGTCGAATTAACATTAGCGCATCGCGCCCCGGCGTTAAAAATGCAGTATTAGCCGTCAACGGTGTCTCTTATGCTTCTGTTGAGGTTAATCGGGGAATTAACACGAATGCTGAGGGAATACCCGGTAAATCAATTCAGGTTTTTGTAGCTGGCGGTGATGATACTGAAATAGCTCAGGCTATTTATGATGCCGCCGCCGCTGAATGTGGTTTTCATGGTGATGTATCGGCAACGGCGACCGATGGAGAGATAACGGAAACGGTTTATTTCAGCCGCCAGAGCTTTCAACTTGTTTATGTCAGTGTGTCAGGCGATATATGGGATAAAGAAACAACGGGCAGGCCAGCGGATTATATCAGCGTGGCTAAAAACACCGTAACGGCCTATTTTTCACAGCTTACACCGGGGAAAGATGTATTTGCTGGTCAAATATATGCCCGTTTGTTAACAGCATTTTCAACGCTGACGGACGTAACAGTAAAAATCGGCATTATATCCCCGCCAACAGATAATCATGTTTCTGTAGGCAGCGGCATTATTGCGGTCACTGACTCAACATCGGTAACGGTGGTTTGATGGAACCTGTAATCAAAAGCCCTGAGCAGTTAGCAAAAGAGCGCCTGACGTCAAAAGTACGCCATCAGCGAAATATAGACCTAATAGCAGGGCTAAAATCCGGCAACAGCAGCATGGTTGCAGCCATTGAATACATGAAAAAAGGTTTTTCTCTGGCAGATTCAACGGGAACGCTTTTAGACGCATGGGGGGAGCAATACAGCATTCAGCGAGAAGGGCGCGACGATGATGATTATCGTAATGCGCTGCAACAAGCCAGAGGCGAACAGAGCGTTTCCACACAATCAAGGCCATCAGTGGGCGCATACATGCAGCAGGTATACAAACTTGTCTGGCTACCACTAAATCGGGTTGGGTTAAGCACTGGCGCAATAGGTGCGGCCTTTAATCGTGTGCCTCTGCGTACTGTGTTTGTGCAGTGTGGTGGTATGGCTCCTGATATTGAGCTCTCTGATTCTCTTGTATCTGCCACGTTCGGCGGGGATATCTACAGCGCTGCAACACCACCAAATGTGAATCTTACTCATCATGCGCCAATGTTTCCCGGCAATGCTTTTCCTTGCTTATGGGCTGGCATCCGATACGAGAAAACACAAAAAACGATCCGGGCAACTGAATCGCAGGGCGTCAGAGTCAGAGCTATTAAATCGCTGTTAACCCGGATTGAGGGTACTGCGACGGTAAACGGCGGCGAGCTAATTACGCCATTCAGTACACTGGTAACAGTCAAACAAATGAAGGTGAAAAATGGATAGCTGGGCGGAAACAGATAAAACCTATAAAGGGCAAGGGGGAACCGATATCCCCAATAAGCAGGAGCCATCACAAGAATTGCAGGCTACCGGCTTTGCTCCAACGTATTTTGATGAAAACGGTAATCTGGTGTTTGGGGATGGTGTATCCGCACAAACAATGAATTTCATTCTCAATGACCTGTACAAAAAATATCGTGATTTATTAGCCAGGGTAAATGCGTGATGAATAGCTTTGCGACTATAAGCCGCATCTATCCTTTTCGCGGTTCGAAATATGCCAGCGTCAAACAACCATCACCTGTAAAGCAGGCTGATGGTTTCAGACCGTGTTACATCAGCCTGTCAGGGGAACCGATTCAGGGCGATGCCGTTGATTTTGCGGAATTAAATTACATCTTTAATGACCTGTACGCCAAAGCCGCGCACATAGACCAGCTTCTTACAGCTAAGGGGAAATAATGGCATTAACACCGGAAGAACTGGTGGCAATCTCCGACCTTGAACGGGCGGCAATTGACGATTCCAGCGTTGTACCTGACTGGCTTATGCCAGCAGAGATACGCGGCAGCAGTGCGCCAATAAACTGTATACCGTACCCACAGCACACCATAGATGTGTTTGGCGGGCTTCTTGCTGGTTCATGGTCGTTAAAGTTTCAGAATCCATTACAGCGCGTTGTGTGCGATTTGGAGATATACCACGGCGAAAACGCCCCGTTATCATCACCACCAGATTTATCAGCACTACAGCTTACGGTTTCAGGCTTCGATAAAGCGGTTATCTTCTGCCCCGCAAAAACGGCAACGGATACCGCCCCGGCTAACTATCTCAATCTTGGCGTGACGGGCATCGCTGCAAAGTACAAGCTGGGCGGTAAGCGTCGGTTTCTGGAACAATCCGGGCTGGTGGTCATCCCGTTAACGATGATTTTGCTGTCCACGCAGCCCCTTACAAGTCAGGAAACAAGCCGCACATTGTCAATTACGCTTAAGCGGAAGAATGAAAGCCAGATGAACACAGCGCCGCTAATCAGCGGCATGGTCTACAGCAACCCATTACCATCAGCGCGAGATATTGCTCAGGCATCGTGACCGCTGAGAAATAAAAAAGTCATTCCGGCGATTTGTGCCAACATATCCCCGATTTGTTAATAACATTTCGGGGATTTGTTTTTTATGAAAGTAACAACACGCAAAAAACCAGCATTCCGCGACTTTTACGAAAATGGCACGTTCACACGCATAGTGGCGACCAAAACGGACAAGGGGAAATGGCGGTTATTCGGTCTGCATCGTTCTGTGGATGCGGCAATATTTGTGGAAGCGGCAAGGGGAGGTATCCGGGAATGGTCAGGGTTAAACCACCTGGGCGATTTCTGCGACTCGATAGGGATAACGCTATGGGAAGTGCATCACAAAGGGGCAAAAAAAGAACAGGCCGCATAGTGCGGCCTTTATGGTTTATTCCGGTTTTTCAGGCCAGTTAATCGCGATGTATGATTCTTTGTCAGTTACATTACTAAAATCAAGGCGGCGTAGTGCGGTGCGATATGCGCGTAGCGCCGTTAGTTCAGCTTCTTCCTTATCGGTGATGTCGCCATCTTCCTGTGCAGCCGACAGCCAGTTAATGCGCGCTGTTGCTTCATTCATGCGGCTGTTACGCTCGGCCTCGGAGTTAGCCAGATAGTCACGGATTTGCTGCAATTTCCCGTCTTTATAAAACCAGTCATCACCCAGCGTGACGCCAAGATTAGCTTTTGAAGCCGGAAGTTCTACAACGCTCAAATTGACCGGGAAAAAAGCATGAATATTAGTTGTGAATGTTCTTACGCGCCCATCATCGTCATAGCCAATTTTAAATGTGGTGGATTCGTCAAATAGTTCTCTGACGTCATACCAGTCATTACCTTTTTCATCATGTAAAAACATGACGCTTTCACCGTCTATAGACCTTGGTCTTTCCGTTGTCTCAGGAGTGTAAGGAGTGAATTTTCCAAAGCTCTGCATGTTTATTTCCTGTTGAATTAATTAAGTACATACCAGACGTTATTCACGAGTCTCCGCATGTAGCGAATGATAAAATTACCAACGTTAGTGGTACCACCAACCATATTAAAGTTGTACATGGCCGCACCATCTGTTGCTCGCGGATATCCTTGTCCGTCCCGAAATGCAACCTCAGCAGGTGCGGTAAGGTCTATACTCTGTACGAAGTTTTGCAATACCCAGCTTTGTGTTGCATACACAGACAGCATGTCCGTTGTCGCAAGAAATATCCCTGAATTATCATCATGAAGCATAAATGGCTTTGACTTGTCATTCTGATAAACACCGATCTGAGTGATGTACTGACGCCCTGGTTTTAATGAAAGAGCGGCTGAAACATCAGATTTCGTCGGGAAATTATTCGCTGTCCAGGTCGTCAGATCATTTCTGATTTGTGAATCAAGATGTTCAAGGAACAAACTCAGCCAGTTAGGACCATTTCCGGTGCTCCATTTGTCACCATACACATCACCGTTTTTATACAGATTAGCGCCACCTGCATACACAGATTCACTGGCTGCGATAATCCCAAGTTTTGTGCTGATATACGCCCGAATAACAAGGTCTGCTGCGTTCTGAAAACCAATACCATTCCATGACTTAATATTCAGGTTGTTACCGTTAAAACCTGCCCCATCAACGTCACCTGTAGCCATGCCGCCAGTACCATCCCCAACAGAGACAGTAGTAGTACCACGCATATTGGGAGCAGAGATATCCCCCGTAAAGGCAGCACCTTCCAGCATCGCAACGTGACGCCATGAGGTAATGCCTGCGCCTGTGCCGTGACCAAACAATACGTTATTGCCACTGATTGCCAGTACATCCACAACAGAGGCCGGACTCACCACCTCAGTAAGCGTGATAATTTGCCAGTAACTAATTTGGTCTGGTGCGTCTGGGGCTTGGTGTGCTCGCATGAACTGAAAGCCTGTTGCAGCACGAGCCCCAATAGAGGATTTGTCAACAGAATCATTAATGTAAGTTCCAGCGCTCTTTATAACTTTAAACCATGCGTTGTTAGAAATTAGGTATTGATTACCATCATCACTTAAAAATTGAGGTGTCGAACCTGCTGATACAATGATGAGCGATCCGGGTTTAGATTCGGGGGCAGTGGTATTCCCAGCTGCGACGGGGAAAATTCCAGGCTCAGTATGAGCAAGTAGATTAGTGGAAACTGGAAGCGACGTTTTTTGCATCAACGCGGCATAATTATTTTCAGACATAAGCACCTCAATAATTTAAGTCAGATGCGATTATCTCTACATCGCGAGATGCAGGTACATGAAGGTGTTGAGCGGTAACTCCGCCAGATTAGCACTGGCGGCGCTGTCAGGCATTCAGGCTATCATTTCAAGGCAAAGACTATATAAATGCTCCTGAGAGCCATTGAGAGCCTCAAATGCACTTTTGCCGCCACAATTACCATCTGCATGAACGGGAACCAGCCAGGAATAAATAGCGCGTACTACTGGTGGTGCTGCATATTGATGATGGTGATTGCACAGTGGTAACACAAAAGCATGAGCGCCGGTAATCGTTCGTCCGTTGATATGGTGCAAACTGACAACTTCATTAATCACGCCATGCACATAACACGCAATGCAGGGTAGCGCCCCGATTTTATCCATCAATGACCGTTCAGCGGCGCGGGGTGTTCGTCCCTTTAATCCGCGATTAAACGGTTTATTTTTTGCCCGTTCAATATGGCGGGATTGTCGTTCCCGCTGTTTTTCATACTGAGCCTGACGCCATTCAGGATTAGCCTGTTTTTCGCGCTGGCGTTCAATGGCGCGTTGTTGGTACGTGCGTTGACGCTCAAAGTTACGTTGTAACTTTTCTTCTATAGTTTTCATGTTGAACACCCCGTAAATCAGTACGGTAAATCTGATTCGGGGATATATACGGGCAACTCTGTGTTTAGCCCGTCGCATTCAACATGCAAAATAAGAGTGTCTATATAGCTGGCTGTGTGCGTGTCGCAGCGTTTCGCTATTTCATGGAGTTGTTGCAGTTTGATATCTGTATCACTGTTACCCGCTGCAATTTCACGCGCTATATCGGCTTTTTGTTGCATTTCGTCGGGTGCTTCAATTTGCGGCTCAGGTTGTGCCAGCAGGGAGGGAAGCGCATCAAAATTTACATTCCCGGCAAGCAACGCATTGGAGTAAAACACCTTGCAGGCATTGAGCCAGTTGCGGCGAGCGTAGCGCGTGTCATTGCGTTCGGCTTTGATATCCAGCCCCATAGCGATATCAGCGCCTAAAAGACGCTCTGCGATTTCCGCTATCTCATCATCATGACCAGCCCCAACAGCAGAAATAAAGGCTTCTTCTTCCGGGGTGGTTGGTCGTCTGTCAGGTACAAAAGAAGGTGATGTAGCAGCGCTGACCATATCGCGGGTATCAACAACACTGTTAGCATCAGCGGCAGAAACAGCCCATGACGTGAGTGATTCAGCAATCGCCATAGCCACATCAGCAGTAACATGTTTCCCGGTTTTATCGTCTACCAGTTCATCACCATCAACACGATAGCCGCTGTAGAAATCCTGCCAGAATGTATCTGTCAGGCCAAAACGGGCGACGGTATCACGCGCTATGCCTTCATCGTCCATAATGCGATCTGCGCCGCTAATAAAATCCTCTGCCAGTTCAGACGGTGTACGCAGAAACGGGTTACGGGCTTTAGCCTGTGCGATTGCAGCACTACCGGAAAACTCACCAGATGCAACGAGCACATTGAGGATGGATTCTGGTTTTGTTCGGGCGCTGGTGGTCGGCTTCCACTTGCGGCTACTGTTCAGTGCGCGAGCCTTCCGGCGTTCACGTTTAGAATCAGCCTGGTCGATATCGTCATCACCGTCAGTAATATCCAGAGCCTGACGCAGACCATAGCGGCGAAAATAGCTAAACGACGCGCCCACGCGCTGGCATTCGTCCAGGCGTTTATCTTCTTTGATGTAGGCGGGGAGACGGAAAGAAACTTCTGTACCGGTTGGGATATGGATAAAAGTTGTCACCATATCTAAAGGCAGTTCATCGCCTTTCTCAAACTCCTGTTTGAGCATCAGGCCATGCTGGTAAATAGGCTCGCGTAATAAGTCCAGCAGTTGCGCCAGCGAAGCAAACGTAAAATCCAGCGTTTCGTTGTAGTTGTCGCGTTGCGGGTTTTTCAGTTCGCGCACCATGTGCGCCAGCGCTTCTTGAGCGTTTGCGTACTGTTTGCCGGGGGCTACATAGACTTCTGGCGCGGTAGGGGCTGGCATTTCCGCTTTTTCGACTTCGTTTGAGTCGTTACGATGAACGGGCATCATAGCGGCACTGGCATAGCCAGCAGCTTTCAGGGCGGCGAGGGTGTGTGCCAGCAGTTCGGCGGCATCGGGGATAGTGAGTAATGTACTCATAGTTGTTGCTCCTGTTTATGAGACTGAAGCCCACTTTTGAGATGGGCGGGGTGGAGCTCAAAACCGTAAACAGTCGGCGGACTTATTCACAGACGGAGAGGCCTGCTATTCGTCGCACTCCACCCCATAATTCAGCACTCATGTAGCATGAAGCTACCAGAGCATAAATTCCGGGTACAAAAAAATCACGCTAACGGGGTGATTTACCGCTGTTTACAAAGGTGTTTTGAGCACCTGTATAGATCTTATTTCAACTACAAATTAGAATCAAGCGAGAATTGTAGCCACAACGGGTATCTACTTGAAAACGCCAAGCTATGCCGTCATCAAAGTTAATTCAAAGGGTGAAGCCAGAATAACAAAGCAACTGGAACAGCAGATAAAAGCAACATCGGAAACATTGAATCATCGTTGGCGTAGCGAGCGAAAAAATGCTCGTTTGGCAGGGGTAAAATATTTCCGGCTTAGGTGCATTTCAACTGATAGCAATGTCTGGTGGGTGAATCCTTCACACGTTGCTCTTGAAGGAATTGCATTCCATATAAACGAAATGTTTAGTTGTCGGTGTTGCTTTCCTGAATGGTTGTTTTCTGAGGATGAAGTAGCTAAAGCAAAGGATGAAATTGAGAGGCGCAAAGCAACTGTTTAATTGGTAAGTAATTTGTTGTTATAATCCAGCCCGGTGCTTGAGGCTATCTGTCTCATGTTACCGTGCGGCAGATAGATAAAAGCCCCAAAGGTAATTTTTCAATTAACCAATGAGGCTCCTAATCTTGACTTCGCAATCAGATTATAGCCTCCCCAACGCTAAGGAGGCAACTTTGTTTTACAAAGGAGTTTTTTTGTTCATCGCGATTTATATCGCGGCGCTACTGGCATATACCGCTCTAAACCGGACGCTTTGCGAAGCGTCAATAGGACAGGGAGGTGTGCAAGTGGCGGCAAAGTTTGCCTACGAAGCTAAGGAGAGTCGCTAAATCAGGGCGGGGGTAACACCCCGCCTTTCTGACTGCGATCCACAGCCTGAGCACCTTTAAACGCCGCTCCTTCGGGGGCGGCTTTTCTTTATCTGCTGTTACCTCTCGCACTACCTTTTGTCTTATCTCATCAAAAAACCATAATGGCATCTGCCACGGACAGGTAGCGAACTGCCTGTTTAACTGACTTTTAGCCATTGCCTTAATCTTTGTGATGTTGAGCCATTCCGCCCCCGGAGTGGCTTTTTTTTATTTGTACTACACGCCAGCGGTAACGCTGTTTTTGATCCTTCATTTTCCTCGCTACGCTGCAAGCCTCACAAAGGGGGCGTTGTGACCATAAAAATAAGTAAACGAGATGATGTGTTTGCAAAGCTGGTAGCCAGTGAGCGGGAAGCGCCTGGATTCAGCTATGCAAAATCTCGCAACAGAGAATACAAAGGTTTCAATGATGATTATCAGGCTGAAAAGTTGCTTAAAGACAACGAGATACAACAGGCCGTTAGCGTTTATCGAAAGCACATCATTGCTAAAGATATTGTTGGAAGACAGGAGGCATTGATTGACCTTTCAGCCCGTTTTCGTGCGCCGGACTCAACAGCGGTAATGCTGGAGTTACAGGCACTGGAGAAGTTGCGCCTTGAACCGGAAGTGTTCCGTAGCCGTCTGGCGGCAATCGACACCAGAGCCATAAAAAATATCAAACGCACAAAGCATGGCTGGCAGGTTGAGGGGTTGGACAAGTCGAACCTCGCAGCGCGAATCCTCACGCTGGCGGGAGTTGACCTCAGCAAGCCAATTTCAGACGAGGGCAAGAGAGCCGCCCGCGATTTGCTGGCTGATATTTATAAGGAAATGGCAACAGATGACGAATGATATTGAACGGCGTGATGAATGGCTATGTGCTTCAAAAAAAGAGGCTAACTGGATGCGCATAATGCACCGCCTGACAACTAAACCCCATCGAGTAAAAAATCTGCGCGGTGGGCGCGGTTCTGGCAAGTCATGGATGGTGGCAGAGGCATTGATACAATTGGCAGTGAGATATGACCTGCGTTTTCTCTGTCTGCGCCGTGTGCAAAAGTCTATCGACGCATCAGCGCACCAATTGCTTTGCGACACCATACGCCGCCTCGGTTATGAATCAGATTTCACCGTTACTAACAACAGCATCAAGGCCAAATCAGGTGCACAATTCCGCTTTTTAGGCTTTCAGTCAAACCTTGACTCTATTAAGTCTATCGAGGGTGTGGACATTTGCTGGGTGGAGGAAGCGCATGCAATTTCACCGGAAGCATGGGAAGCGCTAACACCTACCATGCGCCGTCCGGGTGCAGAGCTATGGATTACCTTTAACCCTGCATACGCATGGGATGAAACCTACGTTCGTTTTGTCTTAAATGCGGGTGAACAATGGTTCGTTGAAGAGGTTAACTGGTATCACAATCCGCACTTTGGCGAGACGCTGGATAAAGAGCGCCTGCATTGCCTCAAACATTATCCAGACCGCTACGACAATATCTGGAATGGTGTTCCTGTCAGTGATTTACCCGGTTCCGTAGTCAATCGCGGCAACCTCGAAAGGCTCATTGTAAAACCCGATTCAGATTTGGCGAAAGCCTGTCGGACTGGCGTTAAAACAGCGGTGCTCGATGTTGCAGATGATGGTGATGATGATTCGGTATTGTCATTCTTTGACGGGCGTTTTTTGTACCGTATGGAACGATTACAGGCTCGTGACACTGTTCAGTTAGCGCAGCAGGCGTTAAAGCTGGCGACAGAAGAAGGTTGTTCCGTACTGATTTATGACTCTGTAGGCGTTGGTTCTGGTGTTAAAGGCGAACTAAACAAGTATGAAGACTCTGACATTGAGTTTCGTAAGTTTGTGGCTCAGGGCGAGGTATTGCGCAAAAAATCCCGCTATCGCGGCGGGAGATCCAACGAAGATACTTTCCACAATCTGCGTGCTCAGGCGTGGTGGGCTTATCGCGATGTAGTTAATGACACTGTGCGTTGGCTTGATGGTGGTATTAAGCCGCAAGATGGGATTTTTGCCATCTCAAACAACATTCCACGCCGCTATCTCGACCGCATCCTTTCTGATTCTACTGGCGTCATGTGGGAAACCACACCAGACGACAAAATTCTTATTGAATCGAAGAAAAAAGTTAAAAAACGGTTGGGCGTGTCCACTGACTACGCCGACGCCATATTCCCGCATCTGGTACGCATGAAATCAGGAATTATCGAATGACGAACAAAACCAGCTTAATACCCACTGAGGGGATTTTAACAAAAGAGGGCTTACAGCCTGCCAGCTATAACATTGACAGCTACGTGACCATGATGGAAAGCGTGTCGCATGGTGTTAAGGGTGCTGCCGGGATGGGCTCACCAACGGCAAACCGAATGAAGGCCAGAGCCGCAGAGGGCAAAATTCCGCTGGTAGCGGCTCTGGCTGGCGAAACATCCGGGATAGGCTGGCGCATCATCAGCGAACCGGTTGCTGCAGCGATGCTTAACGGGTTCGATATCATCACCGATAGACCGGAAGATGATAAAAAAATAAAGCAACTGTTTGATGATATGCGTATCTGGCAAAGCGTCGAACGCGCCACTGTGCTTAAACGTCATCAGGGCTGGTCGGTACTGGTCATGGGGGATGATTGGGTTAGAAGCCACGGCGCAAACTGGATTACACCGTCAAATGACTGGTTTTCTGATTATAACGATCCGCTTTTCGGTCTGCCGGAAGGCTGGCGTATTCAGCTTAAAAGCCCGATTGGTGGCGAAGTCTTTATTGAGCAAGATGATTCACTCCTGTTTGGCGATCCAGAATACCAGCCGATTTACGGTAGTGCTGGCGTCGAATTTGGCGAGCCGGTTCTCTGCAAACCTTATGCATCGTTACAACGTCTTGGCCTGTCTCATGAGTTAATCATCAGTATTTTGTCGCTGTCAGTACAGGATATTTATAAAAAAGATGAACTTGCAGAAGATTTAAAGTCGGCGAAGGGCGAAGCTATGGCGGCGCGTCGTCTGGCTGGCATCGCAGCTACCAGGCATTTAAATGACATGGTGGCAATTGATAAAGATGAAGAAATTACCCGCTTACAGTCCAGTATGACGGGAACCGCTGACCTTGTTGATATGGCTATCAAGCTGGTGTGCGCTGAAACAGGTTTCCCGGTATCAATGCTGGCTGAACGGCGGTCAGGACTATCTAACAGCGATACCAGCGCTGATGCGCAATGGCAAAACCTTGTTTCTCACATCACCACCAATGACATTATCCCGGCACTTAAAAAGCTGACGTTGCGTTATTTGGGCGTAAAAGCTGACTTTATTCCTAACAAATCTCAGGGGCAGATTGACCGCGAGGTAGACAGGGACAAGAAGGTAGCGGAAACGGCGCAGATTTATTACGGCATGAGAGCCATCACCAGCGAAGAAGCCAGGGCAACAGCGAAGGAAACCGCCGCCGTAACACTCCTGACTGAGGCAGCACCAGCAACAGGCACTATTGATGACCAGAATGACAAGGATTTGAACCAGAACGATACCGAAACCAGCAATAGTGAGGCCAATAATGCCGAAAAGTGAACCACGTTATGACGCTGGTTATCCACTGGCTATAGAACTGGTTTACGCGCAAAAGCTGGGTGATAACACCCGGCTTTTTTGTAAATGGGTTCGCGAAGCCTGTTTAAAGACTTACCGGGCAATCGGTAAATCCGGCGCACTTCTTAATACTGATGCGGCTGATGGTAAAGATGTATCCGTTGATGATGTGCTGGGAGATTTTATCGCCGCTGCAACGGTTAAAAAAGTGCGCGTTTACATCAAGCAGCGAGCGGGTAAAAACTATTCCCGCATGACGCGAGAGCAACAAGAAAGGCTTATACGGTCTGTAACTCAGGAGCTATTGCCTGATGCGTCCATTTTCCTAAAAGCAATACCAGCGTTATTAAAAGACGGGGAGTTTGGCGCGGTTCCGGCGTATATCGTCAGTGAAGTCAGAAGGCAGGCAGGTATAAATCTGGCTAAAGACTTCGCAAGAATAACAAACACTAAGCCTGATACCTATATTCGCATCATTAACCGCACCGCCGATGAAATACAGAGCGCTATCGTAAACGGGAATTTTGGTTTTACCGATGAATACTGGCAGAGCTATTATCAGCGTTTCCGCGTTGATGGCGTAAGCCTGATTGACCTGAAAAAAGGCTTGCCAGCCACACCAGACACGGCGGGGGCAATCTCCGAACAGGTAGCAAAATTATCTGAATCGCTACGCACAACCAGTGTTATCCCGTCACTGCCAGCGATGAATACCACCACCACGCAACTTGCCGATTCTGCTCTGGATGATTTCAGACTCATCATTAAAGCCGCCGCAAATGTTGACCTTGCGCCGGGTATAACAATTCCGCATGAGAGCATGGCAGACCTGATAGCGGTCGATATTTATGACGGCGATAAAAAGCTATTGCAGCAAACCGCAGACTGGTTAGCCGAAAGTATGGGACGCATGGAGAATGTTTCTGATGAAGCACTTCAACGCGGGATTAACACAGTACAGCAGGGATTACGCGAGGGGCGCGGCGTCGATTACATCGCTAATAAACTGGCTGATGAGATGGAGATACCTTTCCGGCGAGCCCGTAACGTTGCCCGTAATGAGATTGGCAATCAGGCATGGAATCTGGAGGAAGCAAACGCCCGTCTGGGCGGCATGAACATATACCGCTGGCGGGGGATGTTAGACGAGCGCGAGCGAAAGTTGCATTTTGTGCGGGAAGGAGAGGCCTACACGCTGACCAGACCGCCCCGCGATGGACATGCAGGGCAACCGAACGGTTGCCGCTGTTATCCCGAATGGCAGTTCTCTGCGTCAGATGTTGAAAAAGCGGAGAAAGAAATTGCAGCAAGAAACACAGGTTAACGTTGATGCAATAAAACAATGGGAGATAACCCCGGAAGGTTATCTCCAGATTGATATCCCTATAGCCCGTCCGGGCGTACTGGTTTATGACCGCAATCGCGGTGATGCATTCACGGCAAAAGAGTACCGCTCAGCCGATGAATTGTTTAACCAGGACTCAATGAATACCTTAATCGGCAAGCCTGTTACGGTGTCACATCCTCGTAATGGTCTGGTGACGTCAAAAAATTACCGGGCTGTCAGTGCTGGTGTGGTTACTGCCGTAATGCGTCAGGGCGATGAATTGGTAGCCCGCGCTCTGGTTCAGGATGAGAGATCCATTCGCCTGATTCAGCAGGACAAAAGATTACGAGGGGCGTCGGCTGGCTACCAGTGTGACGAAAAGCCCAAACAAACGGGACGAGCCCCTGACGGGCAAGAGTTTGACACGGTGCAGAAGGGTATTAACTACAACCACCTGAGCATAGTGCGCAACCCACGGGTAAAGACAGCAACATTCAATCTGGACGGTGAACCGATGGAATTAGAAGAAGCGTTAGCCAAAATCGAACAACTGGAAGCGGATAAAAAAACGCTCACCAGCGACCTTAGCACGGCGCGTGGCGACTTGCTCAAAGCAAACAACCGCCTGGTAAATATGGATTCAGCCAGCAACGAAGCCTACGAGCGCGGCGTTACTGACGGTCGTCAGGAACATCAGCTTAAAGAAACGGCTAAACGACTGAACATCAATACCGACAGCCTGGGCGATATCAGTCTCGTTAAGCAGGCCATCATCCGTAAGGCAAATCCAGAAGTAAACATGGATAGCTGGAGCGATGAACAGGTTGATGTTGCGTTATCAATGGCGCTGGTGGCTTGCGGCAAAAAGTTTGAGCAAAAGCCGCGTAATCCACGCATCAACAACGATGAATCAGGTGCAGGCAAAAGCAATGATGCGCACAGTGATTATCAGTCCCGCATGTTTGGCAAAAAAGAGGCCGTAAAATAATGCAGACCACAATTAAAAGTGATTTTGATGCGGGATTGCCCGGTGATTTAGCTGTCCTGCCGTCTTTTCGTTCCTCTGCTCGCGTATCTTCCCGCCGCGCTGGTGGTGAAGTCGCGCCCGGTGATGCAGTAAAACTCACGTCAGGTAACGATTCGACCTGTGTTGCATTACCTGATGGTGGTGATGTTACTGATGCCATCGGCATTGCGGTTACTGCACATTCCAACATGCCAGCCATGCCGGGATTTGGCAGTAACACCCGTATCGGCGTTGTCACTATCAATTGCCCGATTGGTATCGTTGAAAATGGTCCGATCCGCGTAGCGGTAAAATCGGGTGAATCCCCGAAAGTGGGTGATTTGGCAATCCCGAAAGGCCGAAACGTCACTACCGGCTATATGGAATGGGGTGTTGCCAATTCTGGCGATAAAAGTCGCTTTCGCTTCGAATCAAACACTCAGCGCGGCGGTACAGCAATTGTGATGGTTGTCGATGGTGAATTGCTGAGTGTGGGTTTTCCACATGAAACGCCTGTAACGGGTGTATCAGTTTCACCTAAAACCGCATCAAAGGCGGCTGGTGGTACTCAACAGCTAACCCCAACCGTTACGCCATCGGGCGCAACAAATAAAGCGGTCACTTATCAGACCAGTAATGCAAATATCGCAACTGTAGACGCAAATGGCCTTGTCACTGTTAAAGCAGGGGCTACAACCGGGCAGACCGCGACAATTACAGTACGAACTGAAGACGGTGGTTTCACTGATACCGCTGTAATTACTGTTAGCTAACAGGGAACCTCCGAAATATGAATGAGAACTATTTAGCCACGTTAATGGCGCAGCTTTTTACCGAAGCTCAGGTAACTGGCGTAATGCAGGGAGTTAACACCGACGAGCAAGGGCTAATTTTTGCCCGCGACCTGATTTCCATGTCTAAGGATGTTTACATGGAAGAAATGCCCGCCCCCGTAGCGTTAACCATGTTCCAGCAGGAGCCAGGGATTAACGAAGGGGCGAAGTGGGCGGGGTATCGCATGTACTCGGCACAAGGTATGGCAAAAATCATGGCGGCATTCGGTACTGATATGCCGATGATGAGCGCTAAAGGCCGGGAATACTTCGCGCTGATGTACGATATTGGCCTCGGCTATGGCTATACCTATAGCGACGTTATGGCAGCGGCAATGTCAGGTACGCCGCTTGATAACATGCTGGCGCTGAATACCCGCGAAGCGCATGAGCGCACAGTTTCTAATCTGTTGTGGCGTGGCAATAAGGAATACCAGATTATCGGCTTTATCGAACATCCGAATATTCCTCTGGTAGCAGTAGCCGGTGCATGGGCGACGGCTGACGGTGATAAAATTTGCGATGATGTTTCAGCGATTATCGCTGCAGTGAACACCACCAAAATCTACGAAGTAAATGAGTTCCATATGCCGTCCAAGGCATGGGCGCGAATTCAGGGGCTACGCCTTAGCGGTACACTCGGCACAGTCCTGTCCTTCCTGCGAACTTCTTACCCGGAAGTGACTTTCCGCAAAAACTCCGATCTGGATGATGACGGTATTTGTATTGCGCTGGCGAATAACCGCCGCCACTTTGCACAGGCTACCCCGGTATTGTTCCGTCAGTTGCCAGTGCAACGTAGTGGGCTTGACCTGTCTATTCCGTGCCTGTCGCGCTCCGCTGGCGTAATCGTCCGTGCGCCGCTGGCTGCTGCTAAATCTTCTAAGGTGGTTTAAGTCATGACTGAGAAAGGGAAAAAGTTTCTAACCAACACCACACAAGCGCCGATTCATATCGGTGCAAAAAACAGTGAAGGGACTGTTATCACTATATCCATTGCGCCACTTGAGGCGGTAGCGGTTGACGGCGCGACACTGGCTATTGGAGGTGTTAAGCAGTTTCTTGATGAAGGTTGGTTAAAAGAAGTTTCAGCCGCAGACGCCGAAAAGCTCAATAAAGAGCACGATGGCGTAGTTGAATCCGACGACGAGTAGGGGCACAGCATGACGGTAAACGATTGGCTTGCCATTCTGCTACCGGGGTTATCACTTGATGAGGGCGCTATTAGCGCCCTTTCTTCTCAATGTGAGCGGCTCTACGACCTTCGAGCCGCAGCAGATTACGGTTATGACGTAGAGCGCCTCAAAGCGCTGTATGTTGCCGCTAATCTCGCCCCGATAGCTGTTGAGGGAATAAGCGCCAGTGTTCGCGGGGTAGCAAGCCGCCGTGAAGGGAAAGTAGCGATGACCTTTACTGAGTCAGCACAAAAGGCGGGCTGGCAGGGTACAACGTGGGGTGAGGAATTCTCAGACGCTATAGGCTCATTGTCTGGTGGTTGTATTCTCATCGGTCATGCCGATTAGCAGAATATTATCCTGATAAATGCGATTGGCCAGACTTGGCGCCCACAGTGAAAAATTGGTTAAAGCGCACTTTCGCAGATGAATATTCCAGATTTTAAAAAATGAATTCGGAGTTTGATCTATGCGTGGTGGTGCAACGTTAGATACAAAGGGTTTTGACCGGGTTTTATGCCAGCGAATCAAGGGATTAGCGGGCGTAAAACTTACTGTTGGTATTCACCGGGGAAAAACCAATAACGGCGTTGATGTGGCGCTTTATGGAGCATGGAATAACTTTGGTACTAAAAACGCGATGGGTTGGGAATTAATACCCGAACGTCCGTTTATGAGATTTGCATCAGACCGCATAGCCGACTGGATGAGGTCAAACGAGTACAGAGATATTTTACGTGACGTAGCGCTTGGAAGAATAACACCTCAGCAAGCTATAGCCAGAATCGGCGCTAAAGCCGTGTCGATTACCCGCAAGACTATAGCTGACTCCGCACTATACAAACCAAACTCAGATATCACCATCGCCCGGAAAGGGAGCACTAAACCGCTGATACACAGCGGGGTACTCATTCAGACCGTAAATTACAGGGCTTTTTCATGAGACGATTAATCCAATACTGGCAACCACTCCCCATTGAAATTGTGGGCGGCATGGTTCGCCAGGCATATTCAGAACAGAAAACAGCATTCCTCAGTATGCAACCAGTAGACGGCGGTAGCTCATTTAAGACGTATCTTGCGTCTCGTAAGCCTCAAGACCATATGGAAGCTATAGGGGAAGCCGATTTAGCAGTAACCGAGGAAGGCGAACATAACGGCGCTATCGTGCATTGTGCTGGCAAATATTATGAGGTGGTACAACGTCAGGAATGGCAGAACGGCGTCATTAGCCACTACGAATATTTGTTATTTGGCATGAAAGAAAAAGACGCATTAGCGCTGGTGGAATAATGAGTATCTATACGGTTAAATTAATGACCGTTTCGGGGGAGGTCGATTATTCAGATTACCATGCTGAGAAAGCGACTTTTAACGACAACGGAAACAGCAAGGATATTTTATTCATTCCATATAACGGGCGAGATCCATCTTTCATTACTTCGGTTATTCTGGATGATAGTGACGGCAACAACATTACCATTCCGGCAAATTTCCGTCTTGATGTGGGAAATGTCGTTAAGTTTCCCAAAGGGACGTTAAAAGAGACTGACGCTCAGGCTACACCATTGATATTAAGTGGCGCACCTTATCTTGCAATGGTTCGGCTTCGCCAGGCATTTCTTGAGCTAACAGGCGATAAACCACTATACGCACAGCAAAAGCTACCAGAACCTAAAGACCCGTTTACCGCCATTCATTTACTTTCGTCAGCGCGTGAGCCGCAGCCATTCGCCAAAACGTGGGACGGTGACTACAGGGTGTATCACTATAACTGTGCCGCTCAAGTTATTGCGATTCGCTCATCTGACGACGCTCAGGCATATCTCGAAAACTTTCTTTATGAGGTCGATTCAACTGAGGGGGAATTCTGGCAGTTTGATAACAACTGTTCTATTGACCGCTCAGGCGATTTCGAGAATAGCTCACCTCTAATTGATAACCTCGTTTATCAGCAAATGGCACAGGTGACATTAACCCTGCAATTTGTTTTCCAGCACTACAAAAAAGAGCGCTGGATTGATAGCGCAACGGTGAAAGCGAACGAGGTTACGTTCCATATCAAGGGTGCATAAATGGCGAATTTAAGCAGGCTTTTTAGTGTGAAAATTGGACGGCAAACAACAGCCGCCCAATATGGCGTTTTCGGTGTGGGGATTATCCTTGCGCCGGGCGCGGCGTTTTTTGGTTTGAAGTATTCGACCTATGAAAGCGCAAAAGTAGAAAATTTCAAAGACCTGTACCGGGTTTACACCAGTGCTGATGATGCGATTTCTGACGGCATGAGTGGTGATAACCTGCTGGCGGTTCAGGCTTATTTTTCGCAGAGTCCATCACCAGACACACTCGTTGTAGGCGATTTTTCCGCAGCCTACAGCAAGACAATGATTAAATTGACTGATGTTCCGGTTGTTGGTGCGCCAGCGGGCATAAAAGCGACCATTGGCTATGTAAAGGGCGATGAATATCGTTATGCGAAATTTAACGGCACAGCATGGTCAGGAAGCACAGGGGTAACGACTGATATCGTTGCTGATTCTGGCGCGGCAGGTCAGTTTCTTGTCGATGGGCGCATTGTTTATCTGGAAGGTGCGGAAGTCGTTCACAAATCATCTGTTGTACTGTCGGCAGCAGTCAGCCAGGCAATTGCAGCCATAAAGAACCAGTACAATAAGTTCTTCATGCTCATGACCCCATCCCGCGACCTTTCAATTCAGAAAGTGATTGCTGACTGGACTGAATCGCAGATTGATAAAATGGCTGTATTTATTGATGACTATTCATCGCCAACATGGGCGACGGACAACATCACCAAATATATCTGCGAAAAAAATATTGCAGGTTCGTTCGCCGTATCCACCAAACGGGAAAAGAACTTCCTTGATGCTGCTCTGGCTGGTCGCTGTCTGGTTATGCAACCGGGCTCAGAAACATGGGCGCTTAAGACGCTTAACGCCGTGCAAGCCGATGACTTTACCGAAACCGATTACCAGAAAATTAAGGCATTCAACGGTAACACCTTCGAGGATTACGGTTCCGGCATCACGGTAACTTATCCGGGTACGTGTGGTGACGGTGAGTCGATTGAGGTTGTGCGCTTTGCTTACTGGCAGGCTGACCGCATGCAAAAAGACCTCGCAACGCTCTTTGTGAACCGTAACAAAGTTGGTCACGACATGCCGGGGTATGAAGTCGTTTGTAACAAAATGGAAAGCTCGCTTAAAGCAGGTCAGACTGCTGGCGGTATTCTGGAAAACTTTACCGATGAAAACGGTGATTATGTCCGTGGATATGAGGTTATCCGTCCAACAATGGCAGAAGTCAGCGCGACCCAGCGCATCAAAGGCGACCTGACCGTTAAATTCAGATTCTATCTTCGCTACGCCATCAAGCATGTAGATGCTGTTGGTTCCGCACTGACCTACGGGATTTAATTATGTATTTAGGCAATATGTCCTCAAAAGACTGGCTGATTACTGTAGGCGTTGTCCCGGTAATTGGCCTGGCGAAAGACAGCAATATCATCGTTGAAGTGCCGGACGACCAGATTACTGTTTCATCCGGCATCGGCGGTGACTGGTCATTTATTGAGAATCCTAGCGAGGAAGGCTCAGTAACATTCACCACGCAACGTAATTCCCCGGTAAATACCGCGCTGGCGCTGATGCAAAAAACAAAGGCCGTCATCCCTGTAACCGTAACCAATACGCGCAATCTTTCCGTGCACCGGCTGGGCTATGCGATGTTTGCCCGTCAGCCGTCTGATGGTGCAAACAACGGCGTCGGAGCGCAAACTCTGGAATGGAAACTCCTGACGGGCGAGCTTGATTCAACGATTCTTGGGGTGAATTTAACCAATGGATGATTCAATCAAACACGTAGAAATTAACGGGCAAAAATACTGCATCATCCGTATGAGCGCCTTTGATGCTGTTCACTTCAACTTGCGTGTAGCTGAAATTCTGGCGAAACATGGTATCAGCCAGGTAGAAAGCATCCTTTCTATGTCGTCGAAAATCTTCGGTATGCTAAACCGCGAAGACCACGACGAATTGCTGTTTACGCTGCTTTCAAAGTCACGCGCCCAACTGGTGGATAACGGCGAATTTCTGGATTCTTGGGACGCAGTTAACACCAATTTCACCGCAGCAAACATTGCTGATGTGTATCTGGTGGCGCTTGAGTGCCTTAAATTGTCCATTCTTCCGGTAACAGCAGGGTTAAAAAAAAATATTGGACTGGACACAGCGGCAACAATGCAGGGAGCCATGCGGCAACTGTTCAACGCCTTGCTGAAAACCTTGACCGAACCATCCGCACAGAGCTCGTCATCTGGCGAGTGATTGAAAGCGGCCTGATTAGCTACGACGCCGTAGCGTCAGGCCGCGCCTCCTTCGATTCCATTATGAGAGCCTCCGCCGTTATCCAGTTCGATAACGCGGTTCAACACGCGCTTAGTAAGGTGAAAAAATGACAGACCAGTCAGCCGATCTCGTAACGAAAATTGACGTTATCCCCGAACTGGAGGGATTAAACAGTTTTGACGCAGCCATAGAGCGCGCAATTGCCAAAGTAAACCAGCTTGACGCAGCCATTAAGCGCGTTAACAACTTGAAACCCGCCAGCCCATATGCGCCAGCCAGTACCGCCAGTGCGCCATCTGTAGCAACAACGGCAGCAGTAGCGACAATAGCCGCCACAGGCGCAAATCTGGTTAGCCGGACGCCATTAGCCGATACAGTTAGAAAAGAGGCTCAGAAGGTCGCACGTGCAGCCGTAGAGGGTACAACCAGCGGCCTGACGGATAAAATCAGTATCCCAGCCAATAATCTGTATCGTCTACCGCATAATAATGAGTTTGGCGGTTATCTCCCGCCGCCTCGCGCTGGTCGGTCTACTTTACCTCCACCAGTAGACTCTGGATTTTCTTCTGGTCGGTCTGGTGGTGGAGGCATAAATATACCTACGCCGGGTAGCTCTGGCTGGACAGCCGGTCGCGCTGGTGGTCTGGCAGATCCAAATGCCAGTAATCCATTCTTAAAATACGATACCTCAACTAAAAGTTTTTCCGGCGAACCGCTGGAGGCGAAAAAGAAACCTGTTGCAGAGGGTGTAGAGAAAGCGACACGCAATCCATTTGGTGTTGATAGCATGCTGGCTGGCGCGGGGCTGACGGCTGGTATTGTCGCCGCTGGTAATGCTCTGGCTGATAGCCTTGATTCTATCCAGCGCCAACAGGCACAAATTGCACGACTGGCACAGACTACAGGGGATGCAAAAGAGGCATTTTTTGCCCTTAACGCGGCGGCAAGCGACGTTAGAAGCGACAGCGGGGCGTTTATCTCCACCTATACCAATATGGCAACAGCGACACAAAAATTAGGGTTGTCGCAAGAAAGAACAATAACCGCAACACAGGGGCTTGTTGGAGCGTTGCAATTAGGCGGTGGCAGTGCTGAGGCAGTCAATGCAGCGCTTTATCAGATGGGGCAGGCATTTTCATCAGACCGTTTCGGCGGCGATGAATTCCGCTCATTCATGGAAGCGATAGGGACGATGGCACCAAAAGTAGCTGAGGCGTTTGGCACAGACGTTAAAGGACTCCGGGAAATGTCAGAAAAAGGGAAACTGACCTCAGAAACCATGATTAAAGCCTTTGAAAAGCTGGCGGCGAGCAACATAGATTTATTGAAGAAACAGGGCTGGACGTGGGGACAGACAATGACAGTCATGAAAAATGACTGGCAAGCCTTCTTAGCTCAGGCAACCATCGGCGGTGAGTGGCAAAAATTTACCGATTGGGCGGCAAATACCTTAATTCCACTGGCGAGAAAAGCCGAAAAAGAAGTTGCTGAATTTTGGTCTACCCTGGCTGATGAAAGTAAAACAGCTATTCTCATTGGGATTCTTGGCGCTGTTGGTGCGGCATTTACCGCGCTGGCAGTTCCGGTTATGGCGGCGCTTTGGCCTTTCCTCGCTATTGGCGCGGCTGTGTGGCTGGTTTATGAGGCTTTTGTTGAATGGAAAGCCTGGTTGAATGGTGAGGGTGGAACCATCTTTGATAGCTTATTCGGTAGTTTTGATGCCTTCGAGAAGCGCTACCCCGCAATAATGAAAATGCTTAGAGCGATAAGCGGCGCATCAGATAGCGCAACTGATAATGTAAATAATGACGGTTCAATTTGGTCAAAGCAAGATAAAGGGGAATTGTGGAAGGGGTTGTGGAAACCACAAAATTTATTTCCTAATGCTGGGGAGTTTTTAAAAGGAAAAGGGAATGATTTTAACCCTCTAAATGGGATAGAGAAGTTTTTAGATATGTTTAGTGGCAACGATAAACATGATGTTTCAATAATGACACCGCCATCCAAAGGAGGAGTTGTTATTAATAATGAAGTGAAAAACGAAAATAATATTAGCGTTCCAGAAGCTAAAGATGTAGGTGTAGCCGTAGATAGCTTGAGCAAAACCAGTACGACACAGGCAGTTAGTGGTGTAAACTGGGCTGAATCATCAGGAGCAATATGAGCAGCGGGATAAAAGATGAACGACAATGAGTTTAAGAACTTTGCAACATTTAACTTATTAATCACTCCAAGATTAATTGCTATATCTTATTGGATTCTAAGTTTGCTTGTTATCATAACTGGTACATGGTTATGGACGTTGGAAAGTTTAGTTACGATGGTGGTAACTCTGGTTTTGGTACGCATTGCGTTTGAATTAATTATGGTTAGCTTCAAAAATAATGAGTACCTACGCAGAATCTGTGAAGCAACAGAGACAAAAAAAGCAGAGTAATCGCCAGCGGTAACGCCATGTTACCCGCGCCAATAAGGTGTGAAAATCCCCTCCACGTAGGGGATTTTTTTATGGGGTTTTCATGGCTGACGGTATGGAGGGTGCAATTTCAGCACCACGTGACCAACGCGCAGTTATGGTGTTTGAATCTGGCGTTACAGTGTCACTAAGGCTAAAGACCAGAGAAGGGTTTGAAGCGAAACGCACCATAGCACAGGGGAAAGTCGAAACAGGTTATAAAATCTCTGACGGCACGGTAGACGATCCAAAGGTTGTATCTTTTGAAGGCATCATTACTGGTGCTGATTTCCCTCATACATACGGGCTACTTTATACAACGCAAAACATGATTTGGGCGATGAATCAGGCTCAGCAAATCATGGCGGCTTATGAGTTAAAAGAGTTTGTATCAGTTTACACATCGTTTATGGCGATGCCTCAAAGCGTTATCCAATCGCTAAACATCGAAGCCGTACCTAAGAAAAATTGCTACACCATCAAACTGACCGCGCAAAAAGTCGAAACGGTAACATTCCAGCGCTCGCGCAATAAATCAGCACAATCAAAAACTTCCAATCCGGCAGGGAAGGGGACAGTTGCCGCAGGTAAGAAAAGCGCCGCGCCTGTTGATGCCAAAAAGGAACCTCAAAAAGTTTTCGCGCTTGAGAAGATGCGCCGCATGCTGGGAGGCTCTTAAATGCACCCTGCTTACTACGAAATCAACGTAATCCCATCCATAGCAGACCAGGAATTTACATCCTCTCTGAATGGCACAGTTTTGAACATGCGATTGTTCTATGCGACCACAACAAAACTATGGTGGCTGGAAATATCTGACGCTGACAGGACGGTTACACTGTCACAAATTTGCTTGCGTCCGGGTGTCTGGCACAGGCTTAGCGGGAAAATACCAGGTTATGCCGGGGCTGGCGCGGTCGGTATTGCGCGTTTACGTCCTAATGAGCCTTTTGGCGATGTGCATGCTTTTGCTGGCAGTTTTGGCCTTTTCTTTTATGACGAAACGGAGAGTGATTAAGTGAGGATTCTTAGACAAATAAAGGCGGCATTGCCATCTGGAAAACTAGCCGTTGTAGCTGTTTTGTTTATGGCTCTGGTATTTGGTGCATTTAAGTTTTGGGACTGGATTAAATACCGCGTAGGAGTGATTACAGTCGCAATGGCAATGTTATCTCTAAATGAATGGGCGGTATTAACGGGTATTTTCTGCACGATAGGGACTTTTTTTGTCAACTGGTATTACGAGCATAAAAAGTTTATACGTTCAACAGCCAGAGATATTAATTGTGAATAAAAGCAAACTAAGCACGGTAATGCTGGCACTTATTGCAGCCGGAGCAAGCGCTCCTGTGATGATGGCGCAATTTCAGAGTGAAAAAGAAGGTACAAGCCTGACGGCGTATCAGGATAAAAGCCGGGGAATCTGGACTATTTGCGGCGGTGTGACTTACGTTAATGGAAAGCCGGTAATCCAAGGCATGAAATTAACGCGTGAACAGTGCGACAAGATAGATAAAGCTGAACAGGCTAAAGCGCTGGCATGGGTTGATAAAAATGTCCATGTGCCACTAAGCGAACCTCAGAAAGTTGGCATTGCATCATTTTGTCCGTGGAATATTGGTCCTGGTAAATGTTTCTCATCAACGTTTTACAGAAAGCTAAATGCCGGGGACAGATTCGGGGCATGCGCAGAAATAAAACGCTGGGTGCATGATGCTGGGCGTGATTGCCGCATCCGTGAGAATAATTGTTACGGTCAGGTTATCCGGCGAGACCAGGAATCTGAATTAACGTGCTGGGGTTTGGACAAATGAAAACCAGATACACGCTTTTAACTGGTTTTTTGGTTGCGTCAGTTTTATGCGGTACAGGTTATGTAATTCACCAGCAGGCTTATGACGCTGGAAAACAAGCGGAGCGCAAAGACTGGCAGATTGAATGGTCAAAGCGCGATGAAGCTGACAGAACCGCGCAACTTAAACTGGAAAAGGAACAGCGTAATGAAGAATTGCGCCGTCAAAAAGAAACACAGGAAATCGTCAATAATGCTGAAAAGGAAAAACAAAAAGCTCAGGCTGATGCCGTTGCTGCTAACGATGCTGCTGACAAGTTGCGCGGAGCAATTGCCAATATCAGGCGTGAACTCGCAGCCAGTGAAACAGGCCGCATTTCCGCAGATGCCGCCAGAAGGCAGACAGCCGCCGAAACCGCAAGTTTGCTTGCCGACCTGTACGAAGAATCTGACCGCCGCGCGGGAGAAATCGCTAAGTATGCTGATGCAGCCGCAAGCGCCGGGAGTGTCTGCGAGCGCACCTATGAAGCCGTAACGAGATCTGTTGAGTGATCGAAACGGATCAATTAATGCCCGTATGTGATTGATAAAAGGGGTGATGAAATGAAAAGGGCGGGGCTGTGATGTTGGTCGCTTGTTTGTAGTTGCATTAGAAGTGAACTACATATACGATGAAAGGCATGGAAGAGAAGGCTTTCTCTGTTTTAACGTAGATTACAAGCGACTTACGCGTTACGCCACGCCATTTAACATAATATACATTATGCGCACTTACGTGGAATGAGGCAGAATCTAAGATACTTTGGTCATCCTTATCCTTCTTGTGCTGGTTACATATGGTGTTGAAGTAACAGGATCATTAATTTTAATTACTTCCCGCTTTCAGGCGGCGCTGCAGGTGCTGTGTACCAGTCCTCTTTGGCCACCATCACGCTGCTCTCAGGTTGCAGCACAAAGTTTGGAGACATGATCTGTACATTGAACTCATTGAAGACGTCCTGAATATTACTGTGCAGTTCGTTACGCGCATCAGCCAGCGGCACCTCCGGCAGTAAACATACCTGCAGTTCATATGCAATGTACCAGTCCATCAGACTCAACTGACGCACCAACGGCGGCTGAGAAAGATCGATTCCTTTCGCCCGTTTGGCCGCTAACTCCAACATTGCGTGCACTTGCCGCCACGGTGTGTCATAGCCAATGGTGACGCCAATTGTCAGGTTGACGCCGCCGTTTGCGCTTTGCGCACTTAGATTAGTAATTTTCCCGCTGACGACAACTGCATTTGGCACCGTGACTACATAGTTTTCACGGGTGATGATTTTAGTCGCAAGCATGCCAATTTCACTGACCAAACCTTCGTTATCGGCCACCCGAATCATATCTCCTTTACGTAGCGCTCGTGAGTAGATCAAAACCAACCCGCTCATCGCATGATTCATCACCCCGGCCGAACCAAGCGTGAGCATCAGACCAAAGAAAACACTAATGCCTTTAAACGCAAGTGAATTGGCCCCAGGTAAAAACGGATAGGCAGCTGATAACGCAAAGAGCCAAACTACCACCGAAATCAGCTTACGGGTCGCGCCGACTGTATCTGGATGGATCCCCGGCAATTGTAAACGCCCCGCTTCTACTTGGTTGAGCACAGCTTTAAGTAGTTTCAATATTACTACGGTGATAACGAAAATGATTAGCACGATCATTAACCCAGGAAGAGCCGAGACAATCGACAATGCTATATCGCGCACCACTCGAACAAACCAATCACCCAATGACTCTCCCCAAACGCGCGTCCAGGGAAACAGACTAAAGGTCCAGCTGAGCCAGACATACAGTGAGACGATACCCAAGAGGATCATCAATGCTGCAAACAGGCGTGTTTCGATAGCACCGACAAGCCTACGCCACCGCGGAGGGATCCAGCTTCGATTCTCAAAAATACGCCGGCGATAAACACGTTTTACCCAGCGCCAGGAACGGTATGAACCGTACCAAAACAGTATCAATCCAGTCAGTCCTGCTACTGTTTTCACCACCGAAAGCGCCAGCCAGGCACTATTATACTGCTCATTCAATGCCGAACGCTGCTGTTCCATGCGTGCCAACACGCGCTGCGCTGCCTGATCGAGTGTCAGATCATCACCCTCATCAAGATCGCCTGCAGTCAGCAACAGCACCGGCTTGTGATTCATTACGATAAGCCTTCCCGACTGGTTATAGCGGGTGACTGACTCGATTTGTAGAGGCTCACGCACATCGGCTTCGGTGAAATTGCGTAATGTATTGCGGATGCGTAGCACCCGCTCTTCCGGTGTAGTAAGGCCAAATTTTGCCTGTAACATGACAATCGGTTGGTGGAATATATAGACCGTGCGGGCACGTTCTTTCTCGTTCGGCTCCTGACGAGGTTCCGCTGCATTTGCGTTAAAAACCAAAGATGAGAGAAAACACGTTAAAAAAGCGAGCGTAATCCTGTTCATATTCACCACCGGAAATATGAGAATTCTCGTTATTATTCAAAAAGCCAAAGCAAGACGGAGCATCGTTTTAGCATAGACCAGCCTTTCACTTACGCAATAAAGGCACGAATATCGATGACATAGTGGCCGCAGTGGCCTGATTAACACTAACTTGTGCTGAATGATGCTATGCTTCAGAACGCACAATTTAAATCATCAGACAATGCCTAACAAAAACGACAAGATCATCCTGCGCTTTGTGTGCTTACTACTCTTTACCTGTACGCTAACGGGTTGCATATTGACACGCGTTTCCGACAGCGCACATGCCAAAGAGGTCGACAGTTTGAATGTTGTTGGTCTGAGTCAGGATGCCGCAAGAAAAAGAGCAACCGAAAAAGGTTTTGAATGCAGCGAATATAGTAACCTGAATACGGTTGTAACTGACGATGGTGAACATCGATGGCTGCAAACTGAGTGCAGCAAGAAGAGCGCAGAGATGTTTTGTCCGCAAATGCGTTATGTGGTGCTTAATATCGATCCTAAAACGAATAACGTCATTGAGGTGGGTAAATACATCGATCAACACACATGCTTTTAAAGACTAACAGGTATCTGCACTAATAAACTGGTTAATTATCGACAAAGACGATACAGGACATGTTGTGCTAACCGATGAGCTGACGGCAACGCGGGATGAACAAACTCTTCTGCTTTATTCATACCAAGTCGTATCATCAGTTTCTCTGACGGTGTGTTCAGCACTGAAGTGAATGAAACCACCTCACTTAACGCCAGCTCTTCGAAAGCAAACGTCAGGCATGCTTCGGCGGCTTCCAATGCCACTCCCTGGTGCCAGTATGCTTTAGCAAGACGCCAGCCTATTTCAGTACAGGGTGAAAAATGAAATTTATCAGGTTGTGGATGCAACCCCACACAGCCCACAAACTGGTGTGTTTCTTTTAACTCTACGGCCCAAAATCCCCAGCCGCGCGCTGCAATACCTTCACTAAACCTATCGACCAGGTTATCGCTTTCAGCCTTCTGTAGCGGTGTCGGGAAAAAGCGCATCACGTCAGAATCGGCATTGAGTGCAGCAAAAGGGGCTCGGTCTTTAGCTTCCCACTGTCGTAATATCAACCTTGGTGTTTCCAGCATATTCCTGCCCTTATCATTCATTTTCGTATAATCTTCTAAAATAAGTGGATCATCGGCAAGGGTTTATATCGTCCTTTTCCGACTTTTCCTCTCATACTGGAGATTTATACATGGCCGACTGGAACCCTTCGCTTTATCTGCAATATGAAACTGAACGTTCAAGACCCGCAGCGGAATTACTCAGCCGTGTGGCGTTAGAAAATGTCCGCTCAGTTGTTGATCTTGGTTGTGGCCCTGGTAACAGTACGGCATTGCTGCATCAGCGCTGGCCCACGGCAAAGACAACAGGAGTCGATTCCTCTCCTGCTATGCTGAATGAAGCGCGCAACACGTTACCTGACTGTCATTTTATCGAAGCGGATATTAGCCTGTTTCACCCCGAGCATCCCGTGGATCTGCTTTATGCAAATGCGTCGTTACAGTGGGTACCCGATCACTATGAATTATTCCCGCACCTGGTCTCACAACTGAGTCACAATGGCGTTCTGGCCGTGCAAATGCCAGATAACTGGCTGGAGCCAACGCATGTATTGATGCGCGAAGTGGCTTATGAACAAGATTACCCAGACCGTGGCCGTGCTCCGCTTCCTGGCGTTCACGCCTACTATGATATTTTGACCGAAGCGGGTTGTGATGTAGATATCTGGCGTACAACGTATTATCACATTATGGATTCGCATCAGGCAATTATCGACTGGGTAAGCTCAACGGGCCTGCGCCCCTGGTTGCAGGATTTGAGCGAAAGCGAGCAACGTCATTACCTGGCTCGCTACCATGAACTGCTCCAGGAACAATATCCGTTGCAGGAGAACGGCAAAATTTTACTGGCATTTCCACGATTATTTATTGTTGCCAGACGCAATAGTTAAGCGTTTATCATCTGGCAGATCACAGGAATAAACTATCAGCCATGCGTACCCTCGCCTTTTTATCATTAGGATCTAGTGGCTATGTCTGGCTTCTGCTAGTGTCTTGCAACATGTTTCTGACGGAGGGTTGTTATGTCTAAAGTCTACATTGGTGGGTGTCTGTGTGGCTCGATCCGTTTCACAGCCAGCAGTCCTAATAATTCCCATACCTGCTCCTGCGATATATGCCGGAAACATACGGGCGCCCCTACCGTCGTCTGGATTGAGTTTGATGCAGAAAATGTAGAATGGACGGGAAAAGCCGGAAAACCGACAACCTGGCGCTCATCAGAAACGACCAGTCGGGCCTTTTGTCCTCAGTGCGGCAGCTCCGTGGGCGCTATCGATGACGCCCCGGTCATTGCGCTTTTAGCCGGTGCTTTTGACGATCCTAACGATGAAGACCTTGCACCGGAGTTTCATTCGTTTTCCGATATGCAGCCCGCGTGGTGGCAAAACGAACGTCGCTAAGTGAGTTGATAGTGCTTATCCGGCATATGTTTTGCTGGCACATTTGTTTCATCATTCATTTGCAGTAAATCGATTTCGATTGCATTGCAAATCGCATCCAGCGGCAGGTCATTGTTCTCAGTACCAAACGGATCTTCAAGTTCTTCCGCAAGCGTATCGAGCGAGATAAAAGTATAGGAAATAAGCACTGAAATAAACGGTGTCATGTAGTGCAGATCCACCACCAGGGCGAATGGCAGCATGATACAGAACAGGTACACCGTGCGATGAAGGATCAAAGTATAAGCAAACGGGACCGGAGTATTCGCAATCCGCTCGCAACCTGCCAATACTGCCGACATATCATTTAATCTGTTGTTTAAACTATGAAATAATATATCGGACAGCTGCCCATCACGTCTACGCACCGCCAACCACTCCCCCATCAACAACAAAATACGGTTTGCCGGGGATTGTGCGGCAAATACCGTTTGCAAATCTTTCTCGCTAAGATATTTCGCTAACGGCTTCGCCTGTGGGTTTCGACGTAACGTCATGCGTAAACAGTGAGCAAATGCAATTTGCAGACGCACAAACTGTCCCAGTTCTGCATCGTCAGGTAACGTGGTTTTTACCTCACGCAGAAGCGATCGGGAAGCAATCATCAACTGCCCCCACAGATGTCGGGCTTCAACGTAACGTGAGTAGCAGGCGTTATTGCGAAAACCTAAAAAGATCGCTATCGCCACGCCGAGAATGCTGAACGGCGCAAGGGTAAACTTAATGCCCAGCATCGTATACCAGGGCAACATGATAATAACGGCGATGGAAAGCAGGAAGTTCAGCAGCAGACGTGAAAAAATCTTGGATAATACGGAACCGTGCCAGACGAATATCAGGCGCATCCAGTGTTGTTGGGGACGAACAATCATGGTTATCTTCGGGAAAATGTGAAATCCGTCACATTAGACGCGATAGCGATCAATGTTGCAAGTTAATCGCAACATTATCCAAACAACTTTTACCCTGCTTAAAACGAAGCCGCACGGAAGTCACAGACTGGGTTAATGACATAAATAACAAAGTATGTTGTAACTAACTTATATCCAGAAAAAACCCGGCCTGAGCCGGGTTGTCGGTAGTCGTCTTAGCACAGTGGCTTAACGGCTTCCCGCATACCTTTTGCCAGAATGGTATCCAGATCGGTAGAAACCTGTTCCACCAGTCCAGAAACTTGTGTCAGGTCTTGCTCCCAGTGTTCTTTAACACCCAGTACAGATTTGACCAACGCTTCGGTGCTTATCTGGCGATCGCGATGCTGGGACCACAGCTGTTGAAAACGTTCTATCCAGTGCGCATCATCCTGAACCGGATAAGACTCACCGTGACGCTCTCCACGATAGAAAGCAATCAATGCGGCAAGCGCAAACGTCAAACGCGCTGGCAGTTTACCGCTGGCCTGTTGCCCTGCCAGCAGTTGCGGCAATATACGGGTGCGGAATTTAGTCATGCCATTCAGGGCAATAGACAACAGCTGATGTTTTATATAGGGGTTGCAGAATCGACCGGTTACCGCGCTGGCAAAAGACGCCAGCTCATCACGAGGTAAATCCAGTACCGGAATGATCTCTTCATAAATAGCTTTTTCAACGAAGGCGCAAATTTCTGCGTCATTCATCGCCTCGCCCACGGTGTCCAACCCTGCCTGCCAGGCAACAGGAACCAGCGCAGTGTGAGCACCGTTGAGAATCGCCACTTTGCGCTCTTTGTACGGTTTGATGTCATCCACAATCAGGACATTCAGCGGATACTTATCCAGACGTAGTTCTGCGGCTAATGACTTCGGCCCCTGAATGACAAACAGATAGAAATGTTCTGCCGTGTCGAGGAAAGCATCATGATAGCCCAGTTCAGCTTCGAGCTTAGCTACCTCATCACGCGGATAGCCGGTAACAATACGGTCCACCAGCGTAGAGCAAAATGCATTGGCCTGATCCAGCCACTGAATAAACGATTCCGGCAGCATCCATTCCTGAGCGTAGCGCAGAACCAGTTCACGCAGCGCATCGCCGTTATAATCAATCAGTTCGCAAGGGATGATAATCCAGCCTTTATCCAATGCGCCGTTAAAATAGCTGAAGCGTTCGAACAGCAGACGCGTCAGTTTAGCCGGATAACTTACCGCTGGCGCGTCGTCAAACTTATCGCCCGCGTGGTAACTGATACCTGCTTCCGTGGTGTTAGAGAACACAAAGCGCATATCAGGATTATGTGCCAGCTTCAGGAACTCATCGTATTCGCTATAGACGCTGATTTCACGGTTAACTGAACGAATTAGACGAGCATCGCTGACAGCCTCGCCCTTCTCATTCAAACCACGAATGATAGTAGTATAGAGGCCATCCTGCGTACTCAGCGATGGTGGGAAGGTACTTTCGATAGGACGAACAATGACCACACCAGCATTCAGATCGGTATGTTCGTTCAGCAGATCAACCTGCCAGTCTACAAAGGCGCGCAGGAAGTTTCCTTCACCAAACTGAATAATGCGTTCAGGATACTGAGCACCGGGGAAATCGCGACGATTTAGTGTTTGCACAATGGGTTCCCTTTATGATTAGTCACACAACCTGATTGAATTGGTCCAACAGGTTAGCAAACTTTAATACATTGAAACCCTGTTTTGATCAATCCCCGGCGACAAATTAGAGCGTTTTATAGAAAAGTGTGGTCCCGGTCAGCGTCCCATCGGGCATTTGGGCATAGTCAGGTATCACCCCGACCTTTTTCCACCCGCAATTGTGGTAGAACAACTCCGCGCCACTGCCCGTCGCCGTATCAAGCACCAGCAGCGTTTTACCTTGTTGACGCGCGCAACTTTCCAGTTCGTTCATCAATTCACGAGCCAGGCCACCGCGTCGCGCTGAGGGGTGAACCAGCAGTTTGGCAACATCAGCACGATGAGGTTGATTTTCAGGTTGTTCGATAATGAGTTGGACGGTACCGACAAGCGTCCCCTGCGCGTTCTGCGTACCAAGAACGATCCGTTCTCCGCGAGAAACACTTTGCGCGACGTTCATCCAGAAAGGCTCTGATTTTTCGCGATTAAAGGGCAGCATAAAACTGATGGAGGCGCCGTCATTGACGCACCGTTCAAGAACATCGCTGAGCTCGTCGATTCGCGACAGAATCTGTGCAGCGCTCAGCACAAAGCAGTGTTTGCCGGAAGCCATGGTTTCTCCTTAGATTGACCCCTTCATACTGCTTTTAACAATTACACAACACAAGGGGTCATATCATAGGATAATGTTATCTATGGCTTGTTCATCTGAAGTACTAACCAGTGATAAATAACCGTGACAACGTAACGTTTTTGTTCATCGTTTAGCGCTACGCCCTGAGGTATATCATGCCATTTCGCCAGACACCCTCGACAGCACGTTGCCGTAGCATGTTGAGCGATAAATACCGGGTGACCGCGCATGGGAGTTTGTTTACCATCATTGGCGGGAAACGCAGGAGCCAGTCGTTTAGCAATAAAATCCGCAGCATGTTGTTCGATAACCGGCGCCCCTTTATCCAGACAATACTGCCTTTCTTTCTGACCAAGACGAAACCGCGAGCGAAACGTTGATTTTGCCAGCCGGGCAAAAAGAGGATCGAGCGTATTCATCAGTAAACCGAACGCCCCAGCTGTTGTGTTAATTGCTCCAGCACGGCGATACCGGCCAGTGAATTTCCCGCCGGGTCCAGTTCCGGACTCCAGACAGCAATCGCCATCTCGTGAGGCACGATCGCCACGATGCCGCCACCCACACCAGATTTCGCCGGAAGCCCGACCCGCCAGGCAAACTCCCCTGCGTTCTGATACATGCCGCTGGTCGCCATTAGCGCATTGATCTGCCTGGCCTGCATCGGCGTCACCACGGGTTCCGCAAGATGAAAGGCATGCCCTTGATTTGCCAAAAAGACAAAGGTTCGCGCCAACTCCACACAGCTCATTTTCAGCGCGCAGTAGTGAAAGTAATTTTGCAAAACGGTGGTCACGTCATGGTGAAAATTGCCGAAGGATTTCATCAGCCAGGCAATAGCGGCATTACGCGCCGAGTGCTCAAACTCTGATCGCGCGACCGCCGCATCATAAGCGATATCCGAAACACCGCTTAACGCCCGTACCACTTCCAGCATCCGTTGACGCGGTGCGCTTAGACGCCCTTGCAACATATCGCAAACCACCAGCGCCCCGGCGTTAATAAAGGGATTGCGAGGGATACCCTGCTCCATTTCCAACTGCACCAGGGAGTTAAAAGGATGCCCAGAAGGATCTTTACCGACACGCTGCCAAATCTCCTCTTCCTGATAGTGACGCATTGCTACGACCAGGCTGAGCACCTTTGAAATCGACTGAATAGAAAAACGTTCTTGCGCATCTCCCGCCTGATAGTGCTGTCCATCAACGGTACAGATAGCAATACCCAGTTTTGAACCGTCGACAGAGGCTAATGCCGGAATATAATCAGCGACTTTACCCTGACCAATCAGCGGACGAACCTGCTGCACAATGGTCTCTAAAATTGAATTGTCCATGGCCCTGGCCACAACATGCTCCTTGCTCGCAGGTATGAAAGGCCTGCGAGTATAACAGAGCTGAATACGCAGCGTCAGGCCGGAAGGCGGAATCTGGCCACGGCCTGCATAAGCTGGCGGGATTCATGGTGTAGCTGCAAGGAAGAATCAGACGCAGCATTCACCAGATCGCTGGTTTGCCGGGCTTCGCCGTTCAGGACATGCAGCTTTCGAGTCAACTGGTGAATATTGTTCCCTTGATTTAACGTTGCAGTCGAAATGTCGTTCAGCAACGCACCAAGATTCTCAACCAGTGCGATAACCTGCTGCAAATTCTTATCCAGTCCGTTAACCGCGTGAAAGCCCTCTTCAATGCCCTGTAACGAGTGTTTAATCAGTGTCTGAATGTTTTGCGTAGACTGACCGCTTTTTCGCGCCAGCAGCCCAACTTCTTTTGCAACCACGGCAAACCCACGCCCTTGCTCCCCGGCATGTGCTGCCTCGATTGCCGCGTTAAGAGCCAGGATATTTGTCTGAAATGCAATGTTGTCGATAAGCGTTGTAATCCCTCGCATTTCAGACGAACGTGTCACAATCGCCTGCATTGACGTATTTACCGTCGCCATCATTCGGTCCCCGCCTGCCGCAACATCTCGCGCCTGCACAGCGCGTTGATTCGCCAGTTCAGCAAAGCCACTGTTATCCTCAACATGCATTTCCAGCAACGAAATATGCGATGTCACGCTGCTTAACTCTTCACTTTGTTTCGCCGACTGCTGATATAGCTGTTTATTGTTCTGCGCAAGTTCGTTGATATTTTCTACCATTGCAGTGGTGGCATCGTTCACCTGCTGCACCAGCGCGCAGAGACCTTGCTGCATTGCAGCAATACGCGAACTTAATTGCGTCACTTCCCGGTTAAACTGACTTACCTGCGGGGCCGGGCGAGACAGGTCCCCCGCTGCTAAAATATCGATATGATCGATCAGCCGTCGCAGTGGCATAATCACCCAACGGAACATACTGCGCCAGACCAGAAAGGCGATAACCACCAGCACGAGAGGAATAAACAAAAATAGATTCTGTAAACGCTCAAGACTGGTCAACAGCTGCTGACGCCCAGCTTCCGCATGTCGCCCACTGTGCTGCTGAAAGCGCGCGTAATTAGCGTTAAAGTCCGTCTGAAAGGCCTGCACGGGTACGGCAAAAAACGCATCAATGGAACCTGACTGCATCAGCCCATCCGCCTGCTCCTGAATACCGCTATAAAAACGCTGATAGCTCTCCGTTAGATCCGGATCCGGCTGCGGTTTCATATCCCGCCAGGCATCCCATGCACTTTTTGACTGCGCCAGCGCCCGGTATGCCTCTTCCATTAACGGACGCCAACTCCCGTCCGAACCGGTGGCGGCATCCTGCATAAAATAAACTCCCGCACGGTTAAGTAAATCGCTGGCAGATAATAACGCCACCCGCGCTTCATCAACTTTCGCCTGTTGTATAAGCGCGAGTTGATTACGTCCTTCATTATGCTGTGCGCCGCTGACTGAGGCCGAAAGCATTAAGGAGGACGCGACCTGCAAAACAGAGAACAGCGCAATAATGCAAAAAATGCCGGTTAACAGACCAAACTGATGGGGAATAAGACGACGGAAAATTTGCGTTATGTTCATATTACTCTTCTGTATCAAAGCGTTAGACGCGAGTTTACGGAGAGTAAATGACAGAAAAATTGCAGAAATAAGACAGGTGCCTCCAGCGGAGACACCTACACCATCAAAGGCGGTTTTTCCAGACGGTCTGCACGTTACAAAACTCATGCAGACCAAAGTGCGAAAGCTCTCGGCCAAAACCACTTTTCTTCACACCGCCAAAGGCAACGCGGGCATCGCTGGCACTGTAACCATTGATGAATACGCCACCACACTCCAGGCGCGACGCCATCTTCTGCGCCAGCACTTCATCCGCAGTAAACACCGTGGCAGATAAGCCGAAATCACTGTCATTCGCCAGCGCTAAGGCATGTTCCGCATTCTTCGCCACAGTAATTGCCGCAACCGGACCAAACAGCTCCTGGCGGAACGCCGTCATCTCTGGAGTAACATCGCCCAGTACCGTCACGGCATAGTAATTACCATGTCCCGCAATTTTTTCCCCGCCGAGAAGTAACCGCGCCCCTTCGGCAAGGGTGGCTTCAACCTGCTGGTGCAGCTCATCACGCAGATCAAATCGCGCCATCGGCCCCAGATCGTTTTCTTCGTTCAGCGGATCGCCCATTTTGAGCGCGCTCGCTGCGGCCACAAAGCGTGAAGTAAATTCTGCCGCTATCCCTTCTTCGATAATAAAGCGTTTGGCTGCCGCACAAACCTGCCCGGTATTCTGATAACGCCCGGCGACCGCCGCCTTAACGGCCAGATCGAGGTCTGCATCATTAAGAACAATAAATGGATCGGAGCCCCCCAGTTCAAGAACGCATTTTTTCAACGCGGCCCCCGCCTGGGCGCCAATCGCCGCACCGGCACGAACACTACCCGTCACCGTTACCGCCGTGATACGCGGGTCATTGATCATCTGACTGACCCCTGCGTTATCGGCATTCACCCAAACGTAAACCCCCGCGGGTACACCCGCATCAGCGAAAACCTGCGCAATAATTGCAGCACAGCCGGTTACGTTAGGCGCATGCTTTAACAGGTAACCATTTCCGGCCAACAGAATCGGGACGGCACCTCGCATTACCTGCCAGAGTGGGAAGTTCCACGGCATGATCGCCAGAATAGTTCCTACCGGACGATACTCAATCACCGCCTGGTTATTCTCCACCAGCGTGGGTTCCGGACTGAGCATCGCCGGTCCATGCTCGGCGTACCAGTCACACAACGCTGCTGACTTGGCGACTTCAGCACGCGCCTGCTTAATGGGTTTACCCATTTCACGTGAGATACACTGCGCCATCTCTTCCGCACGATGGCGCAGAGCTTGCCCAATATGGCGTAGCATTTGCGCACGGTGCTCAACGGAAGTTTGTTTCCATTCGCTATAGCCATTCGCTGCAAGGTTCAGCGCATGATCAATCTCTTCCACACTGGCCCACGGCGTCGCCGTCAGTCTTTCACCGCTGGTAGGGTCAATGGAAATCGCATGTGTTGCTGCTGTGATAGTCATTAAGTGCCTCTCTTTATCGCAGGGTATGGTTATATCATGAGCATATTTACTCTTTCTGAAAAATGAATAATATTAACCATACCATTCACGAATAGAGAAAATTATGGATCTGACGCAGCTGGAAATGTTTAATGCCGTCGCGGAGACTGGCAGTATTACGCAGGCCGCCGCGAAGGTTCATCGCGTGCCATCTAATCTCACCACCCGTATACGTCAGCTTGAAGCCGACCTGGGCGTTGATCTGTTTATTCGTGAAAACCAGCGTCTGCGGCTTTCCCCATCCGGGCACAACTTTTTGCGCTACAGCCAGCGGATCCTCGCGCTGGTTGAGGAAGCCAGGATGGTCGTCGCCGGGGATGAGCCGCAAGGACTCTTCTCTCTCGGCTCGCTTGAAAGTACAGCAGCAGTACGCATCCCCGCCACACTGGCTGAATATAACCAGCGTTACCCAAAAATTCAGTTCGCGTTAGCGACAGGTCCTTCAGGCACAATGCTGGACGGCGTGCTCGACGGTACATTGAACGCTGCCTTTGTCGATGGCCCAATTACCCATCCAGGCCTTGAAGGAATGCCGGTCTACCGTGAAGAGATGATGATTGTCACTCCTAACGGTCATCCCCCCATTCAGCGGGCCAGCGACGTCAACGGTTGCAGTATTTACGCCTTTCGCGCCAACTGTTCCTATCGCCGCCATTTTGAAAGCTGGTTTCATGCCGATCGCGCCATGCCCGGCACCATTCACGAAATGGAGTCATATCACGGTATGCTGGCCTGCGTCATTGCCGGAGCGGGTATCGCACTGATCCCGCGTTCGATGCTGGAGAGCATGCCAGGGCATCATCAGGTCAACGCCTGGCCGCTAAGCGAGAACTGGCGCTGGCTGAATACATGGCTGGTCTGGCGCAGAGGTGCAATGACGCGGCAACTGGAAGCGTTTATTGAGGTGTTGAACCCTCAGTTATCACAAAGCCCGGAGTAACTGGCGATCCTCAAAGAACATGAATAACTGTATATCCGGGTGAAGTCATACCCCCGGAATTTCATTATTATTGAAATACTTAAAAATATGAGGAATGTTCGGCAGTAAATTATAGCGCCCTACAAATGAAATGAGATCCGCATCACAAAATGATTGTATTTTCGCCAGCAAACGTTTTAAGATCGTGGCCTTACCTTTTCGCAGCTAATCCTCTTATTTGATATGACAACAGACACTGTTTCCCGCAAGGTCGCGTGGCTACGGGTAGTTACGCTTGCCATTGCCGGTTTTATTTTCAATACCACAGAGTTTGTCCCTGTCGGTTTGCTTTCCGACATCGCACAAAGCTTCAATATGCAGACCGCTCAGGTCGGGATCATGCTGACGATCTACGCCTGGGTTGTTGCCCTGATGTCGCTCCCCTTCATGTTACTTACCAGTCAGGTGGAGCGCCGAAAACTTCTGATCTGTCTGTTTGTTGTGTTTATCGCCAGCCATGTGCTCTCTTTCCTGGCATGGAATTTTACCGTGTTGGTAATTAGCCGTATTGGTATTGCCTTTGCGCACGCTATTTTCTGGTCGATCACCGCATCGCTGGCAATTCGCCTGGCTCCTGCCGGGAAACGTGCACAGGCTCTCAGCCTGATTGCCACTGGCACTGCGCTGGCGATGGTATTGGGGCTGCCCATCGGGCGTATCGTCGGTCAGTATTTTGGCTGGCGCACAACCTTCTTCGCCATCGGTATGGGGGCGTTAGTTACCCTGCTTTGCCTGATTAAGCTCCTGCCCAAACTACCCAGTGAGCACTCCGGCTCTTTAAAAAGCCTGCCCGTGTTATTCCATCGCCCGGCATTGATGAGTCTGTATCTACTGACGGTGATTGTGGTCACCGCGCACTATACGGCCTACAGCTATATCGAACCGTTTGTGCAGACCGTCGCGGGCCTGAGCGCAAACTTTGCTACAGTCCTGTTGCTGGTTCTGGGTGGTGCGGGAATTGTCGGTAGCGTCATTTTCGGTAAGCTGGGTAATCTGCATGCGTCCGTACTTATTAGCAGTGCCATTGCCCTGTTGACGATATGCCTGGTACTGTTACTTCCCGCCGCTGACAGCGAAATGCACCTTGCCATCCTGAGTATTTTCTGGGGCGTCGCCATCATGCTGATAGGCCTGGGTATGCAGGTGAAAGTGCTGGCGCTTGCTCCGGATGCGACTGACGTCGCAATGGCGCTGTTCTCAGGAATCTTTAATATCGGTATTGGCGCTGGCGCGCTGGTAGGCAATCAGGTGAGTTTGCACTGGTCAATGTCTACGATTGGTTACGTCGGCGCAGTGCCTGCCGTTGCCGCGTTGATATGGTCGGTGATTATCTTTCGTAAATGGCCGGTATCACTGGAAGAACAGCCTCAGCATTCATAAAAAATATGCCCGGTAAATATTACCGGGCATAGTGTTTTAAGCGTAGGTTTTGATAATTTCCAGCACGCCGTTAATAATAAACTGCACGCCCATACACACCAGCAGGAAGCCCATCAAACGAGAAATCGCTTCGATACCACCTTTACCGACCAGCCGCATGATCCCCCCGGAACTGCGCAAACAGCCCCACAGGATAATCCCGACAACCGCAAAAATAATCGGCGGCGCGATCATTATCACCCAGTCCGGAAATTCGGAGCCATGACGCACGGTTGACGCGGAGCTGATGATCATCGCAATCGTCCCCGGACCGGCAGTGCTTGGCATAGCCAGCGGTACAAAAGCGATATTGGCCGTCGGTTCGTCTTCCAGCTCTTCAGACTTGCTTCTCGCTTCCGGAGAATCATGCGCCTTCTGCTGTGGAAACAGCATCCGGAAGCCGATAAACGCAACGATTAACCCACCCGCAATACGTAACCCGGGAATCGAAATCCCGAACGTATTCATTACCACCTGCCCGGCGTAGTACGCCACCATCATAATGGCAAATACATAGACAGATGCCATGAGTGACTGACGGTTACGCTCTGCGCTGTTCATATTGCCGGCGAGGCCAAGGAACAACGCCACGGTGGTTAACGGGTTTGCCAACGGTAACAGGACTACCAGCCCCAGTCCTATTGCTTTAAACAAGTCCATCATAATGTCATCTTTCCTGTGCGTTAATCGTCAGCGGCAAGTATACGGTGAAATCCGCGAGATAAGCCATTTTCGTGATGTAAGGATTCATTTTTCATCCGCACGTATAAACCATAATTATCAAACCGTTAAAATTCACTTGCCAGGTATTGAGTCTGATGATTTAGCAAAACGTGGCATTTGCGGATCCATTCGTTTGACTTATATTTGCCTAAGCAATAATATCAGCCGTGACTAACTACTTGCCAGGGCAATCATTGTGAAAAACACCAGTGATCTGTTTAACGAAATCATCCCACTGGGTCGTTTGATCTATATGGTTAATCAGAAAAAAGATCGTTTGCTAAACGACTATCTGTCACCGCTGGATATCACGGCATCGCAGTTCAAGGTGCTCTGCTCCATCCGTTGCGCGGTGTGCATCACCCCTGTCGAATTGAAAAAAGTGCTGTCTGTCGACCTTGGCGCCCTGACGCGGATGCTGGACAGACTGGCCTGTAAAGGCTGGATAGAAAGGCTTCCGAATCCACATGATAAGCGTGGCGTGCTGGTGAAACTCACCGAGCATGGCGCAGCAATTTGCGAGCAGTGTCATCAATTAGTAGGGCAAGACCTGCACCAGGAACTAACAAAAAACTTAACGGCGGATGAAGTAGCCACACTTGAGCACTTGCTTAAGAGAATCCTGCCGTAAACAGAAAGAGGTATGACGATGTCCAGACGCAATACTGACACAATCACTATTCATAGCATTTTGGACTGGATCGAAAATAACCTTGAATCGCCGCTCTCGTTGGAAAAAGTGTCTGAGCGTTCAGGTTACTCCAAATGGCACCTGCAACGGATGTTTAAAAAAGAAACCGGTCATTCACTGGGTCAATACATTCGCAGCCGTAAAATGACTGAAATAGCGCAAAAATTAAAAGAGAGTAACGAGCCCATTCTTTATCTGGCAGAGCGTTACGGTTTTGAGTCTCAGCAGACGCTGACCCGGACATTCAAAAACTATTTTGATGTTCCGCCGCACAAATACCGTATGACGAATATGCATGGCGAATCGCGCTATTTGCTTCCACTCAATCAATGTAATTGCTAATCGCCAGTTAACGACGTAACCGAGGAAATCATGAAACTTCTGTCTTATGCGATGCTGGCCCTGCTGTTTGTTGTTTCGGGTCAGAGCATGGCGGAACAGACCGCGCAACCTGCCACACAGAACAGTCGCGACGCGATGATTATGCCCCCTGCGCACGATCAGTCCCCGTTCGATTTTAATCATATGGGTGCAGGCAGCGACAAGTCCGACGAATTAGGTGTGCCTTATTATAATATGCGCAACCTGTAATTATATTGCCCCGCTACTGCGGGGCTTTTTTTAGCCTCTCACCGACGCAACTTTACGCAACCGAAAACCAAACACATTGATATACAGTCCAGCCATTATCAGCAATGCACCAAGTAGCTGTAATCCGCTAAGCGTTTCGTCCAGCAGTACGGCCGCACTCGCCAGACCGACAACCGGCACCAACAGCGATAGCGGCGCTACCCGCCAGGTCTCATAGCGTCCGAGTAACGAACCCCAGATGCCATAACCCACAATGGTCGCCACAAACGCCAGATACACCAGTGACAAAATGGTTGTTATATCTATCGCCACCAGACTTTGGGTAATTTGCGCTGGACCATCGAGAAGTAATGAGGCCAGGAAGAACGGAACAATGGGGATTAACGCGCTCCATACCACCAACGACATAACGGCCGGACGCGATGTATGCTGCATGATTTTTTTGTTAAAGATATTGCCGCAGGCCCAGCTTAGCGCCGCCGCCAGCGTCAGCATAAAACCGAGCATGCCAACATGCTGACCGTTCAGACTGGCTTCAATCAGTACCAGCACACCAAATACCGCCAGCGCAATTCCTACCAGCTGTTTACCCTGCAGACGTTCGCCAAAGGCGAATGCCCCCAGAATGATGGTGAAAAACGCCTGAGCCTGTAATACCAGAGAAGCTAACCCGGCAGGCATACCAAATTTGATGGCGCTGAAGAGAAACGCGAACTGTCCAAAACTAATTGTCAGGCCGTAGCCGAGTAAAAGCGAAAGCGGAATTTTCGGGCGGGCAACAAAAAAAATCGCCGGGAACGCCACCAACAAAAAGCGTAACCCTGCCAACATCAACGGCGGCATATTGTGCAAACCCACTTTAATGACAACAAAGTTCAGTCCCCAAACCACAACGACCAGTAACGCCAATAACCCGTCTTTACGCGACATACCACCGCCCCTGCAAATATTAAATTTTTGTAAACAAGTTAAAGTAACGGAAATCGTTGTACCGTAACAGATCATTAATTCAGGTAGGCCACACAGGGCATTTTCGGACAACTTATTGGGTGTACATCACACTTTTAGCATGCTATTTGTTTCTGATATCTAAAAAAAACATAACAACATGCATTGTCGGGCAGGAAAATGAATATCTCTCTGAGAAGGTCCACTCTCGCGTTACTTGCGTCATCTTTGTTATTAACCATTGGTCGTGGCGCCACGCTGCCATTTATGACGATTTACCTCAGTCGACAGTATCAACTGAGCGTCGACCTGATCGGTTATGCGATGACGGTTGCACTGACCATAGGCGTCGTCTTCAGCCTTGGCTTTGGTATTCTGGCCGACAAGTTCGATAAAAAACGCTATATGTTGCTGGCTATCTGCGGCTTTGCCTCCGGCTTTATTGCTATTCCGCTGGTGCATAACGTCGTGATAGTGGTTTTGCTCTTTGCCCTGATCAACTGCGCCTACTCCGTCTTCGCCACGGTGCTGAAAGCCTGGTTTGCCGATAACTTGTCTGCGACCAACAAAACGAAAATTTTCTCACTTAACTATACCGTGCTGAACATCGGCTGGACCGTTGGTCCGCCGCTGGGTACGCTGCTGGTTATGCAAAGCATTAACCTGCCGTTCTGGCTGGCTGCCGCCTGTTCTGCGCTACCTCTGGTGTTTATCCAGACGTGGGTAAAACGTTCACCAGCAACCGCAGAAGGTGTAAATGCCGCTGTTTGGTCCCCTTCAGTACTGCTGCGCGACAGAGCATTATTCTGGTTTACGCTGTCAGCATTTTTGGCATCATTCGTTGGCGGTGCCTTTGCATCCTGTATTTCGCAATACGTTATGGTGGTCGCCGATGGCGATTTTGCCGAGAAAGTGGTGGCAGTCGTCCTGCCCGTCAACGCCGCCATCGTAGTATCACTGCAGTACGCACTTGGTCGCAGGCTCACCGCCACGAATATCCGCCCGTTAATGACATTGGGTACAGTCTTCTTTGTCGTTGGCCTGGTTGGTTTCGCTTTCTCCGGCAACAGTCTGTTGTTATGGGGAATTTCTGCTGCCTTTTTCACTATCGGCGAAGTCATCTACGCGCCGGGTGAATACATGCTTATCGACAACATCGCGCCAGCAGGTATGAAAGCCAGCTATTTTTCCGCCCAGTCGTTAGGCTGGCTTGGCGCAGCGGTTAACCCATTAGTCAGCGGCGTCATTTTAACCACATTGCCACCATGGTCGCTGTTTGTGGCGCTGATAGTGGCGATCGTTCTTGCCTGGGCGCTAATGATAAAAGGCATGCGCGCCAAACCCTGGGGCCAGACGGCGGTCTGCTAGTTATTATGTTCGCGACAGAGCCACAGTCGCTCTGTCGCATACCTCAGATAGCAACCAGTCCCCGAACGCCCTCGGCCTCCATATTTTTACCGTCGCCGCTTTGAATAATGCTGCCCCGCGACATCAACAGGTATTTGTCGGCGAGCTGCTCGGCAAAATCATAGAACTGCTCCACCAGCAAAATGGCCATATCGCCGCGATGCGCCAGTTGGGAAATCACCTGACCAATCTCTTTAATCACCGACGGCTGGATCCCCTCGGTAGGCTCATCAAGGATCAACAATTGTGGGCGACTTGCCAGTGCTCGTCCAATCGCCAGTTGCTGCTGCTGCCCGCCGGACAAATCTCCGCCCCGCCGATGCTTCATTTCCTGTAAAACCGGAAAGAGCGCGTAAATATCATCCGGCACATGTCGTGCCTCCGGTGCTGAAAAACGGGAAAGGCCGAGCAGCAGATTCTCTTCTACCGTCAAACGCGGAAAAATATCACGCCCCTGCGGGACATACGCCACACCGGCCCTGACCCTCTGATGCGGCTTCCATTGAGTGACATTTTTCTCCTGCCAGAGCACGCTTCCGCTGCGGGCCGGAATAAGCCCCATCAGACACTTAAGTAGCGTTGTTTTCCCCACGCCGTTACGCCCCAGCAGACATGTCACCTCACCGATACGCGCTTCAAAGTTCACCCCGCGCAGAATATGACTGCCGCCATAATATTGATTCAGTTCTTTCACCTGCAGCATCTGCACTCCTTAACGCCCGAGATAAACTTCAATAACCTGCTCGTTGGCCTGCACTTCACGCAGACTCCCCTGAGCCAATACTTGCCCCTGGTGTAATACCGTGACGCGATCGGCGATGGTTTCAACAAATCCCATATCGTGCTCAACAACCATCAAAGAGTGCTTACCGGTAAGCTGGCGAAACAGCTCCGCCGTGTATTCCGTTTCCGCATCAGTCATCCCCGCCGCGGGTTCATCCAGTAGCAGTAAATGCGGCTCCTGTACCAGCAGCATGCCAATTTCGAGAAACTGTTTTTGCCCATGCGAAAGCAGACCGGCGCGGCGGGCCCGCTCATTACCCAGCCGCAACAGCGCCAGTACTTCATCAATACGATCCCGTTGTTCGCCTGAGAGTCGTGCCCGTAGAGAACCCCAAACAGATTTATCATTTTTCAGCGCCAGCTCAAGGTTCTCTTCCAGCGTTAATGCTTCAAATACCGTGGGCTTTTGAAATTTCCGTCCAATTCCCTGACGTGCAATGGCAATGGGATCCAGCGTCGTTAAGTCGGTCGACTGATCGTATATCGCACGACCACTTTGCGGCCTGGTTTTGCCGGTAATGACATCCATTAACGTCGTTTTTCCGGCGCCGTTGGGCCCGATGATGCAACGCAGTTCCCCAACGCCAATATTGAGCGTGAGATCGGTTAGCGCCTGAAAACCATCGAAGTTAACGTTAATTTTTTCCAGCTGTAGCACCGGATCAGTCTGGTTGCGAAACCGATCCCCCGGCATCTGGCGAGTAAATAGCCCTTCATCTGGCTGCATTATTTGTCTCCCTTGCGAAACAGACCAATTACACCTCGGGGTAAAAACAGCGTAACGCCAATAAAGATCAGGCCAAGAAACAGTTGCCAGTATTCCGGCATGATGACGGTAAACAGGCTTTTCGCGCCATTCACCAACACGGCGCCGAATACCGGGCCGATCAGGGTTCCACGTCCGCCGAGGGCAACCCAAATCGCCGCTTCAATCGAGTTGGTCGGCGACATTTCGCTAGGGTTAATGATTCCCACCTGCGGAACATACAGCGCTCCTGCCAGGCCGCACAGTACAGCGGAAAGCGTCCACACCAGTAACTTGAAACCTTTCGGATCGTAACCACAGAACATCAGACGGTTCTCTGCATCGCGCACGGCAGTCAGAATACGGCCGAACTTACTGCGGGCCAGCGCCAGTCCCAGCCATAATGCCAGCACCAGCAGCATGACCGTCGCCAGAAACAGCGCGATACGGGTTGAGGTGGCGGTTACCGGGAATCCCAGAATGGTGGTAAAGCCGGTAAAACCGTTATTTCCCCCAAAACCCGTTTCGTTGCGAAAAAACAGCAGCATTCCTGCGAAAGTCAGGGCCTGGGTCATGATGGAGAAATAGACCCCTTTGATTTTTGACCGAAAGGCAAACCAACCAAATACCAGTGCCAGCAGGCCAGGAACCAGAACGACCAGCAGTAGCGCCCAGATAAAATGTTGCGTCCCCCACCAAAACCACGGCAGCTCGCTCCACGACAGGAATGACATGAAGGCCGGTAATCCTTCGCCAGAGGCCTGGCGCATCAGGTACATTCCCATCGCATACCCTCCCAGCGCAAAGAAAATACCGTGTCCCAGCGAGAGCATGCCGGCATAGCCCCACACCAGATCCAGCGCGACCGCCACAATGGCATAACAGAGAATTTTCCCGGCCAGCGTTAGCGTCCACACCGATATAGCCAGCGGATGGTCCGCAGGTAACAGCGCAAGAAATGGTAGAATAATCAACGCCAGCAGCAACCCCAGCCCCAGGATGCGCGTCGCGCGTGGCGCTTTACGCGCCAGCGTTAATGTCATTGGCATCGTCATCAGTCAATAACCCTCCCTTTTAGCGCGAACAGCCCCTGCGGACGTTTCTGAATAAACAGAATAATCAGCACCAGAATCATGATTTTGCCTAGAACTGCCCCCACCTGAGGCTCCAGAATTTTATTGAAGATCCCCAGTCCAAACGCCGCGGCCACGCTCCCGGCGAGTTGTCCCACGCCGCCCAGCACCACAACCAGAAACGAATCGATAATGTAGCTTTGCCCCAATTCGGGTCCTACGTTGCCCAACTGCGAGAGCGCTACGCCCCCCAGCCCGGCAATGCCTGAACCAAGGCCAAAGGCCAGCATATCGACGCGTCCAGTAGGTACGCCGCAGCATGCCGCCATATTTCGATTCTGCGTCACTGCACGTACGCGCAGCCCAAGGCGCGTTTTATTCAACAACAGCCAGGTGAAAAACAGCACCAGAATGGCAAAGCCCAGCACCACAATTCGGTTCCACGGTAAAATCAGATTGGCATAAACCTGAATCCCCCCTGAAAGCCATGCCGGATTGGCGACTTCCAGGTTTTGCGCGCCGAAGGACATACGCACCAACTGGATGAGCATCAGGCTGATCCCCCAGGTCGCCAGCAGCGTTTCGAGAGGACGCCCGTATAAATGGCGGATCACCCCGCGCTCAAGCAGCATTCCCACCGCCGCGGTAAGTAAAAAGGCAACCGGCAGCGCAATAACCGGATACCAGGCTAGCCATTGCGGGAAAAACTGGCCCATCAGCTGTTGAACCATCCAGGTACAGTAAGCCCCGAGCATTAACATCTCGCCATGCGCCATATTAATGACGCCGAGTAATCCATAGGTTATAGCCAGACCCAATGCCGCCAGCAGCAAAATTGAGCCCAGTGACAGCCCCATAAAGGCCTGTCCAAGAAGATCGCCAATCTTCATGCGATGCGCGATGGAATTCAGGCTTTCGCCAGCGGCAGCACGCACGCGGGTATCGGGTTCATGTTCAGCCTGGGTGAATGGTTGCAGGCGCGCCTGAGTTTCAGGATCATTTGACGCCCCTAATAGTTCGATTGCCTGACGTCTGACTTCCGGCGAGGAACTGTTCAGCTGCAGGTTTGCCAGTGCAATAGCCAGCGCGGATTTCACATCACCACTTGACTCCTGAGCCAGTCGTTGCTGTAAAAACGGCAGCATATCCGGCTGTGCCTCACGCTGTAATGTACGAGCTGCCTCCAACCTTAACGTGACACTGTCACTTAAAAGCTGATGGACAGCCAGCGCTCCTGCCACCAGATTACGCAGGCGGTTAGTCAGGCGAATTTTTTTTAGCTCGCCGTTTGGGATTGTCGCTGTTCCTAACGGTTGTGCGTGCGAGCCGTTCATGATGAAGGTATTTTTCGCGTTATCAGTCAGCAGACTCTCCTCGCGCAACGCGCTGAGCATCGGCAAACGCTGAATGTCGGGATTGATCGACCATTGTTCGAGCAAGGCGGCCTGCTGAGTTCGATTTGCGGCTGTAAAGGTATCGGCATCTGATGCCTGCGCTATCCACGGCAAAAACCACGTCAGCAACAACACACCACGAATAAAGCGCATAGTTTTCATGAGCGTTCTCCAAAGCGGTACCCTCCCGCAGGAGGGCACACGATCAGTTGCTGGCGGTTTTCACAGGCTGTTCAGATTTTTTATCATTACCAGCGATGTACGGACTCCATGGCTGGGCGCGGACCGGCTCATCGGTTTGCCATACCACGTTAAACTGGCCATTGCCCTCAATCTCGCCAATCATGACGGGTTTATGCAGGTGATGGTTGGTCGCATCCATGGTCAGGGTAAAGCCTGATGGCGCAGCGAAGGATTGCCCCGCCATTGCAGCGCGAACTTTATCCACATCGGTCGTTCCGGCTTTTTCTACCGCCTGCGCCCACATATGGAGGCCAACATACGTAGCTTCCATGGGGTCGTTTGTCACCACCGATTCAGCATTTGGTAATTTGTGCGCTTTGGCATACGCCCGGTAATCCGCGACAAACTTCTTGTTGGCATCGTTATCGACGGACTCAAAGTAGTTCCAGGCTGCAAGGTTGCCCACCAGCGGTTTGGTATCAATACCGCGTAACTCCTCCTCACCCACGGAGAATGCCACCACAGGAACATCGGTGGCTTTCAGGCCCTGGTTGGCCAACTCTTTATAGAATGGAACGTTAGAATCGCCGTTGATGGTTGATACCACCGCCGTTTTCCCCCCTGCGGCGAATTTTTTAATACTGGCGACAATGGTCTGGTAATCGCTGTGTCCGAATGGGGTGTACACCTCTTCGATGTCTTTATCGGCAACTCCTTTTGAGTGCAAAAAGGCGCGTAAAATTTTGTTGGTCGTGCGTGGATAAACATAATCCGTGCCCAGCAGGAAGAAGCGTTTCGCGCTGCCGCCGTCCTCACTCATCAGATACTCAACTGCCGGGATCGCCTGCTGGTTGGGGGCTGCGCCGGTATAGAAGACGTTAGGCGACATCTCCTCACCTTCATATTGCACTGGGTAAAACAGCAGACCGTTCAATTCTTCAAATACTGGTAGAACCGATTTACGCGAAACCGATGTCCAGCAGCCAAAAACTGCCGCTACCTTATCCTGACTCAGCAACTGCCTTGCTTTTTCAGCAAATAACGGCCAGTTCGAGGCCGGGTCAACCACCACCGGTTCCAGCTTTTTACCCAACACACCGCCCTGAGCATTAATTTCATCGATGGTCATCAACGCCACATCTTTTAGCGGCGTTTCGGATATGGCCATCGTACCGGATAAAGAATGCATGATGCCAACCTTGATGGTGTCGGCTGCCTGAACGCTAAAACTCACGCCCATTGCTACAACAGAGGCAGAAAGTGCAAAAGCTTTTAAAAATGTACGACGCTGCATAGTTTCACTCCTGAAATTAAACTTGCTGAAAGCTCCGGTGCAGCCGGGCAGACAAAACGGTGCAAATTAAAGGTGTTCAGAAGTGATAAGGCAAAAACGATGCCAGATATTAAAACATCATATAAAATCAACAGATTAGCATCTCGCGCACAAAAATCAGTATTACATTTTCCCGCCAAACGGGTTAAGCAAACGAAAAATTGAACCACCATGAGACAACCCTGCATTATAAACGTGCAACAATTTGTGTCAGCAGCACACTGTCATAACAGCGTCTCAGGTTTTAAAAACGGGGTTATTTGTGCGCAGATAAATGTGTCTCGTCACTATTATTTATTTTATTCGACGTGATCATGTCAAAAATTTACTTTTCAGCCGAAATAATCACACAGTTCAGTCTTTGTTTAAGATTGAATTGCTACTATAGTCATAAGCGAGGTGAACTTAAGGTAAGAGAGGAAACTCACAGATAAAGGAGCATTTACTATGCTGGGTAATATGAATATTTTTATGGCTGTTCTGGGAATTATTTTATTTTCAGGCTTCCTGGCCGCGTATTTTAGCCACAGATGGGATGATTAATGAACGGAGATAGTCCTGAACCGACCCGGCCCCTTGTTGCGTAACTGCACAAGGGGCCATTTTTTTACCTGCATTGCCCTTCCGACACCTTTTCCCTGATTAGCAGATAAAAAAAACCGCCGGTTAAACCAGCGGTAAATGCTTGCATGGATAGATTTGTGTTTTGCTTTTATACGCTATCAGGCAATTCCCTGCGAAGATAACGGATAGTCAGCTAACCTATCATCGACAACCCCAATGAAAGTTAAACGAAACGCAACTACCTCAAACCGTTTTTCGAAAACTCACTCACTGATGGGATGCGAGGTCCCGTCATTGGTGTCCACCAACGTGATCCGCTCATTTTCATCCATAAACATGCAGCGATTCCTGCCGGTCTGTTTCCCCTGATACATCGCCCTGTCAGCCCGACCAAGCGCGGTGTCCAGCGTTTCACCCGGCTGGACTCGGGTTATGCCTGCCGTCACCGTGATACCGATCTCTCCATCAGTGTAGGGAATTTTTTTCTGCCCAATCAGACGACAAAGTCGAAAACCCGCCTGGCATGCCTGCTCGTCCGTTTTTGTTCTGATGATGATAATGAACTCTTCTCCACCGTAGCGGTACGCCACCTCATCATATCGCGTCCATGACAATAAATTTGATGCCAGAACCCGTAATACCAAGTCACCAACCAAATGGCCATAGGTATCGTTAACGTATTTAAAACGATCGATATCTAACAACAATATATAGAGATTAAGCGGTTCGGCATCGAGCAACTGCCGATCAAAAGACTCATCGAGCATTCTTCTGCCGGGCAAACCTGTTAATACATCGATATTACTGCGGATATTCAATAAATATATTTTGTAGTCCATTACAGATGAGGTAAATGCCAGCAGCGCGTCCTGGAAACTGTCGAAATGCCATGGATGGCTACGTTTCTCCACTATAGCCAATAGCAACTCCTTGCCTAATAAATGCATCTTTTCGTGGGTGGCATTTATCTTGCTTACGTAACTACAATCATCCTCATTGTACCGCGATTGATTATTAAGCCACTGTCCAAATCGACAAACACAATGCGAATGTTCACCCATAATATCCGGCTGAGTAACATCTGAAGACACCACGCAGCGGAACATTGTCACTAACCATTTGTAGTGGGCATCAATGGACTTGTTCAACTCAATCAAAATTGCATCTATTTCCTTCGTATTTCTCATCATTGCAGTCTCCCTCCCTGTGCGAGCACTTCTGATGCAGATATTTTAACGACCAAAAAGAAAATTTATGTAATCTTTTTTATAGTTATCAATGCGTCAGAGACAGAACGCTCTATGCAAAGCCCCCCGTAGAGGGCTTATTTTTCTTATCACGGTAGCAACTGATGCTGATGCCCAGATTAATGCTTATTTGCCAACTGAACCACTTTCATTCGTATTTGAGTTTCTCCAGCTACCTTTTTTATCCGTCTTCAGGATGATATGTAATCCGTCCTCAAATACGTTCAGGTCTTCCGCAGTTACAAAATGCTCTTTAGCCTTATGGCCATTTAACAAGACCGCCCCATCTTTTTTAACAACCAACTGATTAATGCGTTGACCGTTTGGCATAAATACCCCGTAACTACCAACAAAAGGCGCATAGCGTCTGGTTGCTTCCTGGATCGCGGTTTCCAGTTTAAAACCACGGGCGGAGTTCTGCGCTTTAGTTTTAGTTACATCACAGCCACGCAGCTCAGATTCCTGTGTGCACCCGCTACGCTCCAACTGCGCGCGGTAGCTTGCGCTAATCGCATACGCTGGCGATGTAGTCACGGTAGCCAAAACTGCCAGAGAGATTAAAACCTTATTCATAGTATTCCCATTATCATCATTGCGCCCCACCCGGAAGGTAAAGCAAATAGCGAAAAGATTGTCCCAGCAAGATTATTTATTCATCAAGCCGCAACAGAAAAGCAAAACATGATTAATAAAGCATAATTAACATATATTAATATTGCGCATAGCTTTAGCTACCACTCTATTTCAAAAGTAAATAAGTGGTTATTTGCGGCGTTACCAGAAATATCCTGATGACTTTTTTATCTTTCATAAATTGAGATGTCAGCGCAGCGCAATTAATAAAGAAATTGTTTATTTCAGTAAGTTAATAACTATTTACCAAGCCTGTTCCAGTATCAAAGGGCTAATATTTAACACAGACAGCAACAAAATAGCACTTATTTTTATATGCTTTTTTGGACATTTAAACATAACGCCCTTGCGGTTCGCGCTTATTCTTGGCGATATTCTGGAGAGTGATTCTGGAAAAACCGGGCATCACGCCCGGTTCAACATTCTGGCTAATTATGTCTTACGCGCTCAAACCACGATGTTCCAGCATCGACTCCATTCGTGGTTCTCGTCCACTCCACTGGCGATAGAGTTCAGCTAAATCAGTGCTATTTCCGCGGGACAAAATCGCTTCGCGGAATTTCTGCCCGTTTTCACGGGTTAATCCGCCCTGCTCTACAAACCACTGATAGCCGTCATCGGCCAGCATTTGCGTCCACAGATAGGCGTAATAACCCGCGGCATAACCGCCGCCGAAGATATGGGCAAAATAGCTGCTGCGATAACGTGGTGGCACGGCCTTGAGATCCAAACCTTCTGCTGCCAGCGCCTGCTGTTCAAATTGATCGACCGAAAGAGATAACGCGCTATTTTCCAGACCGTGCCAGCGCATATCCAGCAATGCAGCACTGAGCAGTTCGGTCATGTCGTAACCTTTGTTAAACAGGCTGGCCTGCTGCATTTTATCTCGCAACGCCTGCGGCATTTGCTCCCCGGTAACAACATGACGAGCAAAACGGGCAAAGACCTGCGGATGACTCGCCCAGTGTTCGTTAATCTGCGAAGGAAATTCAACAAAATCACGCGGAGTGTTGGTCCCTGAAAGCGTGGCGTAACGCTGAGTGGCGAACAGACCGTGCAACGTGTGCCCAAACTCATGAAATAACGTAATAACATCATCCCACAATAACAATGCAGGCTGACCTTTTGCCGGTTTTTGATAATTACACACGTTGTAAATAACCGGCCGGGTTTCATTGAGTTGCGATTGCTCAACAAAATTGCCCATCCAGGCACCACCGCTTTTCGATTCCCGGGCAAAGAAATCGCCGTAAAATAACGCCAGACCTACACCATCGTGATCAAATATTTCCCATACCCTAACATCCGGGTGATAAACAGGAATGTCGAACCGTTCTATAAATTTTATGCCAAAGAGTTGATTGGCCGTCCAGAAAACGCCTTCGTTCAGCACCGTATCAAGGGCAAAGTAAGGTTTGAGCTGCGCCTCATCCAGAGCATATTTCTCACGACGAACCTGCTCAGCATAAAATGCCCAGTCCCAAGCCTCGACGTTAAATTGCCCCTTTTCGTGATTGATAACATTCTGGATTTCGGCCTGTTCATCTAATGCCCGAGCTCGCGCAGCAGGAACAATCGCCCGCATGAAAGTCAGTGCAGCTTCCGGTGTTTTTGCCATCTGGTCGGCAATTTTCCATGCAGCGTAATTGGCAAAACCGAGTAGTTTCGCCTGCTGCATCCGGATCTCGACCAGTCGCTGAATAATAGCCCGAGTATCGTTAGCGTCATTGTTTTCTGCTCTCGTCCATGCGCGGGTGAACAGACTTTCACGGGTATGGCGATCGCGTAACGCCGCAAGCGCTGGTTGCTGAGTCGTGTTCAATAACGGGATAACCCAACGCGCGTCGAGCCCTTTCTCCCTTGCAGCTTCAGCGGCAACGGCAATTTCCTCAGCGCTGAGTCCCTCCAGATAACGTGCATCATCCACGACCAGAGCACCGGACTTGTTCGCTGCCAGCAGCCGTTGGTTAAACTGGCTGGTCAGCGTGGCGGACTCTGTATTGAGCGCTTTAAGGTTCGCTTTATCAGTCTCATTCAGACATGCGCCGGCCAGTACAAAACGCTGGTGGATGACCTCCAGCAAGCGTAATGATTCACTTTCCAGCCTCAGAGAACCTCTCCGTTGCCAGACAGCGTCAACGCGCGAGAAGAGTGCTTCATTGAGATAGATATCATTGGCAAGGCTCGCCAGTTCTGCGGAAAACTCTTCGTCAAGGTGCTGTAGTTCATCGTTGGTGTGCGCCGCCGTCATCGCGAAGAAAACACTGGTTACGCGTGTCAGCAAAGCGCCGCTTTGCTCAAGCGCCAGCAACGTATTGGCAAAATCAGGGGCTTGCGGGTTTTGCACAATCGCCTCGATCTCTGCACGTTTTTGCCGCACGCCTTCATCGAACGCTGGGCGATAGTGCTGCACCTCTATCTGATCAAACTGCGGGGCCTGATACGGCAACGTGCTGTGACTTAAAAAAGGATTCGTTAACAACATCTTTCACTCCTGAAAACGATTTGTTTACCAGAGTAGACTTCCCAGGATTCAACCGCAATCGCGTTACGCAGGAATAGCTCTGAACGGAAATGACGTGCTATGGTAGTACTACATAAAAAGCGTTGAGGAACAGTGAGATGATCGTTTTAGTAACCGGAGCAACCGCAGGTTTTGGTGAGTGCATTACGCGTCGTTTTATTGAGAATGGGCATAAAGTTATTGCCACCGGACGCCGCCAGGAGCGCCTGCAGGAACTGAAAGAGGAATTGGGTGACCGCCTCTATACCGCGCAACTGGACGTACGTAATCGTGCATCAATTGAAGAGATGCTGGACGCCCTCCCTGCTGAATGGCGCAATATTGATGTTCTGGTCAACAACGCAGGTCTGGCGCTGGGCCTTGAGCCTGCCCATAAGGCCAGCGTTGAAGACTGGGAAAATATGATCGACACCAACAACAAGGGACTGGTTTATATGACCCGTGCCGTTCTGCCAGGCATGGTTGAACGCAACCGCGGTCATATTATCAATATCGGTTCTACAGCGGGCAGTTGGCCATACGCTGGCGGTAACGTCTACGGTGCGACCAAAGCATTTGTTCGCCAGTTTAGCCTGAATTTACGTACTGATTTACACGGCACTGCCATTCGCGTTACCGACATCGAACCGGGTCTGGTTGGCGGTACGGAATTCTCTAATGTCCGTTTCAAAGGTGATGATGCCAAAGCTGAAAAAGCCTACGAAAATACCACGGCGCTGACCCCGCAAGATGTCACAGAAGCGGTATGGTGGGTGGCTTCTTTACCGGCTCATGTCAATATCAACACCCTTGAAATGATGCCTGTCACACAGTCTTTTGCCGGGCTGAGTATTCATCGGAGCTAATTTATCTGCCCGGCCTTGCGCCGGGTATAGATAGCCTGAAAGAAGTGATAAAATATCCGGGTTAACTCTCTAAAAAGTAAGAATGAATGACCGTAGAAACGCAGCTCAACCCTACACAGCCAGTAAATCAACAGATTTACCGTATTCTTCGCCGTGATATCGTGCATTGTCTGATCGCACCCGGTACACCGCTGTCTGAGAAAGAGGTTTCCGTACGCTTTAATGTGTCACGCCAGCCGGTACGAGAAGCATTCATCAAACTGGCAGAAAACGGTCTGATTCAGATCCGCCCACAGCGTGGCAGCTATGTGAACAAGATTTCGCTGTCGCAGGTGCAAAATGGTTGTTTTGTCCGCCAGGCGATTGAATGTGCCGTGGTACGCCGCGCCGCATCGCTGATCAACGACCAACAGTGCTATCAGCTTGAACAAAATTTGCATCAGCAGCGCATCGCAATTGACCGAAAACAGATCAATGATTTCTTCCAGCTTGATGATGAGTTTCATCAGAAACTGGCTTTAATCGCCGAGTGCCAACTCGCCTGGGATACCGTTGAGAATATAAAGGCTACAATTGACCGCGTTCGTTATATGAGCCTGGATCATATTTCCCCGCCTGAAATGCTGTTACGCCAGCATCACGATATCTTTGCCGCCCTTGAGAAACATGATGGCGATGCGGTCGAGCGCGCAATGATGCTCCATCTCCAGGAAATTGGTGAGTCCGTTCAGCTTATTCGTCAGGAAAATAGCGACTGGTTCAGCGAAGATTAATACTACGCTCGCCTCACACCGGGGTGAGTTTCTCCTGCGTTTTCCCCTCTCCTGCATAACTGCATAAAAAAAGCTGTGATTTTGATCGAAAACAAAAAAAATCCTTAACGAGAAGCGTATTTATATTGCGCCCGTTACGTGGGACTAAAAGCCCACGGGCTTTGACGGTAAGTTGGAAAGGAGAAAACACCATGAAAACATACGATCGTAACCGTAACGCAATCACCACTGGCAGCCGCGTCATGATCAGCGACACCGGGCTCACAGGCCGCATTACAGCGATAGATACCGATGGCCTGACCGCTGAGCAGATTCGCCGCGGAAAAACAGTGGAAATCGAAGGGTGTGAAGGCAAATATGCCCCCCTCGAGCTGATTCGTTTAGGCATGAACTAATTGGTGTGAATGCCAGAAAACACAGCGCCATCTGGCCCGTTGAAAGCCAGATGGCGACATAAAACATAATCTTCGTTATTTCAGTTTTGCTGCATACTTCGCAACCGTCGCCTTCGCCCCTTCAGCCAGTAAAGCAAGATATGCTTGTGTAACCTGGTTTTTGAACAATTCAACCTGTGGCAGTTCACGACCAAAGATAGCATCGATCGCCAGCAGCGCCTGAACGCGCTCTTCGCCCTCGTTACTGCTACGCACCGCATTCTGGATCACGGGCAACAGCGGATCGCTAATTTCAATCGCCTGGCCCTGCTCATCCACACCGCCGACGTAGCGCATCCAGCCCGCCACGCCCAGCGCCAGTAAATCAAAGTGACTGCCGTTTACAATGTGCCAACGAACGGAATCAAGCATACGCTGCGGCAATTTTTGGCTTCCGTCCATAGCGATCTGCCAGGTACGATGACGCAGTGCCGGGTTGCTGTAACGCTCAATTAACAGATCGGCATAACGCTGTAGATCAACACCTTTTACTTTCAGTGTGGGTGCTTGTTCCTGCAACATCAGCGCACGAGCAGCAAGACGATAGTTTTCATCGTCCATACAATCATTAATATGTTGATAACCGGCCAGATAACCAAGATAAGCCAGGAAAGAGTGGCTGCCGTTGAGCATACGCAGTTTCATCTCTTCAAACGGAATGACATCTGCCACCAGCTCCGCTCCTGCCTTCTCCCATTCAGGGCGACCGGCGACAAAGTTATCTTCGATAACCCACTGACGGAACGGCTCACATGCCACACCTGCCGGGTCGCGTACGCCAGTGATGTGTTCAATTTTGTCCAGTGTCTCTGGGGTAACTGCCGGGACAATTCGATCAACCATAGTCGACGGGAACGTCACATGTTGTTCGATCCACGCAGCCAGTTCTTCATCCACCGCTCTGGCATACGCGGTGACAACATTACGCATTACATGACCGTTTTCAGGCATGTTGTCGCAGGACATCACAGTAAAGGCGGCTAAACCTGCCGCTTTGCGGCGTGCCAAAGCCTCAACCACTACGCCTGGCGCAGTTTTTGGCTGTTTCGGGTTTTGCAGATCGGCGGCAATCATTGGATTGTCTAACATCAGTTGACCGGTCGCCGGAGAATGGCAGTATCCTTTCTCCGTTATGGTCAGGGAAACGATCGCGACCTGTGGTTCACACATCGCTGCCAGTACGCTTTCCAGACCATCAACCTGCGCATGCAATGCATTTTTCACCACGCCCACGACTCTCGCAGTCCAGGCATCAGCAGACATCTCTGCAACGGTATACAGATTATCTTGCTGTTTCAGATCGAAAATCTGCTGCTCGCCGCCAATCAGATTCACTTCGCAGTAGCCCCAGTCACTGCCGTGATCTGCAGCCAAAATGTCAGCGTAAACCCCCTGATGTGCGCGGTGAAACGCGCCAAACCCCAGATGAACAATACGCGGAACCAGTTTTGTACGATCGTAGTCAGGAAGTGCAGCCTTTGCCGCTAAGAGCTTGTTTTGCATGGTATGGCCTACTTATAAATGAAATCAGGACTGTTCCAGAGTAACGCCTGTATGGTTGTATGTTTTGATTTGCATTAAGCTTTTTATGATTGGTATGACATCATATAAAGCTGTGTAATAGCATGGACAACGTACGAGACATCCGTCCATGCTAGTGTCTGGTATCAGTTTGTCTGAGTCACCGAGCAACGAACCTTCTCGGCTTTATTCACCTCGGCAGCATCCTCAAGCACGCTCAGGTCGCGATCTTTCACTTCTGGCATCAGCAACGCGGAAATCAGACCGATCAGTGAGTAGGCGATGACAATCACCAGAATTGGCCACCAGGAATTGGTCATGTTGCAGAAAATACCCGCCAGAACCGGACCAAAACCAACGGCAACTAACCCGCCCGCCTCTTTTGAAATCGCCATTCGCGTAAACCGGTTACGGGCACCGAACATTTCCGCCATAGTAATATTTTCGAGAGCAAATAACCCCAATACGGCAAAGTTATGAATAACAATCAGTGCCGTCATAATGACACCCGGGCTATACGTTTTATCCACTACAATTGACAACATCGGGTAAGCCAAAATAATTGCCGAGATATTCAGGATAATATAAGGAAAACGACGACCAAATTTATCAGACAACCAACCAAGCAACGGTATTGTAATAAAGCCCAGTACCGAACTGATCATTAAGGCATCAGTGGGGATAGATTTATCAAATAACAGCGTTTGCACTAAATAACCGGCAAGGAAGGTTTGGATTAACCCTGAGTTACCCGCCTGTCCAAAACGTAGGCCAGTTGCCAGCCAGAAAGATTTACTGGTAAACATCGCCCCCAGCGTGTTTTCTGACGAATTATTTAATGCCGGAGCGTTTTCTTCATCATTCACTTTCTCAAATACCGGGCTTTCTTTGAGATTCATACGTAACCAGATGGCAAAGATCATCACCACGACACTCGCCAGGAACGGAATACGCCAACCCCAGGCTAATAACTCCTCACGGTCGAGAACAAAGAACATCACTGCCCAGATGGCCGTTGCGCTAAGGGTTCCACAGTTGGTTCCCATGGCAACAAGTGAGGAAATAATGCCACGTTTACCTTTTGGCGCGTACTCAGCAAGCATCGTGCCTGCGCCGGAGATTTCAGCCCCTGCACCAAGCCCTTGCACGATACGCAGCGTCACCAGCAGAACAGGCGCAAAGATACCAATTTGTGCATATGTTGGCAGCACGCCAATTAAGGTCGTACAAATTCCCATCATGGTGATGGTAATAAACAGCACTTTTTTACGCCCAATGCTGTCACCCATTTTGCCAAATATAAATGCGCCAACGATACGAGCAATATATCCTGCACCGTATGTACCCATCGCTAAAATAAGCGCCATGGCGGCAGACTGTTCCGGGAAAAATATTTCATGGAATACCAGTGCGGCACCCAGAGAATATAACTGAAAATCCATAAATTCGAGCGCAGTACCCAACCATCCGGATACGGCAGCTCTGACCAGATCTTTCGTGGACCTTTCGTGTTTTTCTTGATTCATATTGGCTATCTCTAAGAGGTAAGATGCGTACCACTTACTCGCAGTTTTTATATTATTCAGTGAATGTGAGTAAGACTTTGCAGCAGTGCTGCTGATCTTTCTCAAACAATTCAATTGCGTCTGTAACGTGGTGATAGTCAAAAGTGTGAGTAATAAGTTGATTAGGATCGATGAGTCCATTGACCAACCAGTCAATCACAACCGGGAATTTGTTCGCATTTAATCTTGAGGAATAAATGGACAGTTCTTTACCGGTAATACCTTGTTGAATAATCTGACAAGGATCGCTGGAGAAGCCCATCAGAACAATTCGCGCGGCTGGCGATGCCAGCGTGATAGCCTCCTGTAAAATGGATGGATGGCAAGCTGCATCCACGATGATGGTCGGTTTTAGCCCGTTTTCTACCAGAAACTCTTGCAACGAGTGCTGACTATTATTGATGGCCCAGTCTGCACCACACTGCTTCGCCATGGCCAGGCGTTCATCGATTCTGTCAGCAATCACTACGGTTTTAACCTTATAGACACGCTTAAGCGCCTGTACAGTGGTCAGTCCCATAGGCCCTGCGCCATAAATCAGCGCAATATCGTTTTCTGTCGGATTAATTTGCCCGGTTACGTTTGCGGCGATGGTAAATGGTTCGACCATAACGGCATGCTCTTCAGGCACAGTATCGGGGATCGTCCAGGCATTTTTCGCCGGCACGACAGCGTACTCGCTGAAACCGCCATCGCGATGCACGCCCAGCACCACCAGCGATGTACAAACGTTAGGTTTACCAATGGAACAGGGATAACAATGTCCGCAGCTGATGACCGGATCAACGGACACCCGCTCGCCTATTCGCGAATGGTCAACGCCGTCACCTACCGCCTCGATCACACCATAAAACTCGTGGCCAATCACGCGCGGGTATTGTGCAAATGGATTATGACCGCGGTAAATATGGCTGTCTGAACCACAAATTCCCGCCAGTTTCACTTTTACCCTGACCTCACCTGCTGAGGGTTCTGGCACCGGTCGTTCGGCGATAATCAGCGTATTTGGTTTTTCAATCACGATACTTTTCATAGCAAATCACTCCTTACCAGTTCCACAGCGTGCCATCTTCCAGGCGAGCAACAGGCAGATATGCAGGGTCATACGGATATTTCGCCGCCAGTTTTTCGTCAAACTCGATCCCAAGGCCGGGTTTGTCTCCTGGGTGCATATAGCCGTTATCAAATGTCCAGTTATGTGGGAACACTTCCAGCATCTGCTCGGAATAGCCCATATATTCCTGTACGCCGAAGTTCGGCACCCACAGATCAAAATGCAGCGCGGCGGCCATGCACACAGGCGATAGATCGGAAGGTCCATGTGAACCGGTACGTACCTGATACAGCGACGCGAAATCAGCAATCCGGCGCATACCGGTGATACCACCCGCATGGGTGATGGTGGTGCGGATATAGTCGATCAATTGTTCTTCGATCAGCTGTTTGCAGTCCCAGATGCTATTGAACACTTCCCCTACCGCAATCGGCGTGACGGTATGCTGGCGGATCAGGCGGAAGCACTCCTGGTTTTCAGCTGGGGTTGGGTCTTCCATCCAGAACAGACGATATTGCTCAATGCTTTTGCCAAAACGGGCCGCTTCAATTGGCGTCAGACGGTGATGCATGTCGTGCAGGAGATGTTCGTTGAAACCGAATTTATCGCGCACGGCTTCAAACAGTTTTGGCGTGAAATCGAGATATTTCTCCGTTGACCATAACTGTTCTTCCGGCCATTGCCCTTTAGTGGCAGGTTCATAGGCCAGTCCTTTGCCTTTAGACATACCGTAAGTGGTTTTCATGCCCGGTACGCCACACTGTACGCGAATCGCTTTAAAACCCATTTCTTTATGACGCGCATAATCTTCCAGTACGTCATCCACGGTATGGCCAGTGGTGTGGCAATAAACCATAACTCCTTCACGAGAAGCACCGCCGAGTAACTGGTACAACGGCATATTGGCTGCTTTCGCTTTGATGTCCCACAATGCCATATCCACTGCGGAAATCGCCGACATGGTGACCGGCCCACGACGCCAGTACGCGCCTTTGTAGAAAAACTGCCAGATATCCTCAATACGATGCGCATCACGACCAATAAGCTGCGGGCACACGTGATCTTTCAGATACGACGCCACGGACAGCTCGCGTCCATTTAACGTGGCATCTCCCAGCCCGGTGATCCCATCTTCTGTCGTAATTTTCAACGTCACAAAATTACGCCCAGGACAGGTAACAAAAACATCAGCCCCAACAATCTTCATTTCTTATTCCCTACATCTGTTCTTGTGATGCATGAAATTTACTCAACTGAGCTACTACCATACAAGTATAAAGATCAAAAAAACTCTACTTGATCACAAAAAAGGCGCTATGCGCGCCCCCATCCAGCCACAATGATCAACATGCCGCACAACGCTACCAGCGCGCCAGACCAGTCATACAAACTGAGTTTTACACCATCGACAATGCGTAGCCATAGCAGCGCGGTCACCACGTAAACACCGCCATAGGCTGCGTATACACGCCCGCTGGCTGCCGGATGCAGTGTCAGTAACCAGACGAATAAAGCCAGTGACATCCCGGCGGGTATCAGCAACCAGGCTGTAGCCCCTCGCTTAAGCCAAAGCCAGGGTAAAAAGCAGCCAATGATTTCGCATAACGCGGTGACGAAAAAAAGGAATGTGGTCTTAAGCATTGATGTTATTCAGTTACCTTCGGTTTAGCTATGATACGACAGAATCTCGTTAGCGTATCCATATCCACCGGGTGGGTATGCCCGCAAACCGGAATAGTGTAGAATTTAACCCTGTTTTATCGTTTTTACCCTTTCCCATAAAAGGAATTCGCCATGAAAATTACACTGACCAAACGCCTGTGCCTGACGGCTATGCTGACGCTGGCTGCGGCTGTGTACACCTCTTCCGCATTTGCTGAAACCAGTAAACTGGTCATTGAATCCGGGGACAGTGCGCAAAGTCGTCAACAAGCAGCAATGGAAAAGGAACAATGGAACGATACGCGTCAGCTTCGCCAGAAAGTCAACAAACGTGCAGAGAAAGAGTGGGACAAAGCCGATACAGCCTTTGATAGCCGTGATAAATGCGAACAGAGCGCTAATATTAATGCGTACTGGGAACCTAACACACTGCGCTGCCTTGACCGCCGTACTGGCCGCACCGTTGCCCCATAATTATTGCACTTTGAAGGATATTGAAAGGATACGATATGACTAGCGCCCTCAGTGTTAAGTTGCGCCCGCTGGAGCGTGAAGATTTACGATTCGTCCATCAGCTTGATAATAACGCCAGCGTAATGCGTTACTGGTTTGAAGAACCTTACGAAGCGTTTGTTGAGCTGTCAGACCTGTATGACAAACACATTCACGACCAAAGCGAACGTCGCTTTGTGGTGGAATGCGACGGTGAAAAAGCCGGACTCGTGGAACTGGTTGAAATTAACCATGTGCACCGACGGGCGGAATTCCAGATCATTATTTCCCCTGATTATCAGGGCAAAGGTCTGGCTTCCCGGGCTGCTAAGCTGGCGATGGATTACGGCTTTACCGTACTCAATTTATATAAGCTGTATCTGATCGTTGATAAAGAGAACGAAAAAGCTATCCACATCTACCGTAAACTTGGCTTTATGGTCGAAGGCGAGCTGATTCATGAATTCTTTATCAACGGCCAATACCGCAACACTATCCGTATGTGTATCTTCCAGCAGCAGTATCTGGCAGAACATAAAACGTCAGGTCCAAACCTGCTGCAACCTACAGCTCAATAAAGCCTGACTAATAGTACGCGATGGTGTTTTCAATTGAGTAATGGTGTTCAACTGCCGGCTTCACGCTCTCGTCAACGATAACGAGCTGGCAGTTGACCGGATTTGCGTATTCATCGTATTTGCACGTTTGTTTGACGTTGCCTACCGGATGATTGTTGAGCAGGCTCACCGCGGTGTAATCCAGCTTCTTCAACGGGTCGACCGACGGTTTGGCATCAACCTGTAAGGTATTGTCCTTATTGACGGTTGTTTTACCCAGCGGGTAGCCTTCCGCATCATAGCGATATTCCACCTTCATCTCTTTCCCCGTCGCAGAAACGACAAAACCGTTATCGTCGGTATCCCACACCACTCCTGCCGCAGGCAGTTCCGCCAGTTGGCATTTGCCCTGTAAACGGATCCGTTTTTCCAGCGTTTCGGCATCCCGGTAGTAGTTTGCATCCAGGACCAGCGCCATACCGGTATTGTTTTCAATATCGTGCAGTTCAAGCGTATCGAAACACCCTTCCTGTGACAGCGTACCAACGACACGCTTAGTAACCTCACCTTTATCATTAAGCAGCGTCTGGCTGAAATCTTTCACCGGCCCACGCAGCGGGTCGAAATCAAATTCATTGGAAAAACTGGCCATTTCCGGCGTAAAGGAAACCAGCCCTTTAGCGTTATCACACCCAACCAGCACGACGCACAGGAAACCTAACAGGGTCTGTTTCTTCACATTTTTCACCGGGATAAGAAGATAATTCTCAATCATATTAGCAAATACAGTTATTTACACCAGAAATGCTAATCTTAGTTTAAGTCGATCATAAAGGAGCTGATGATGAAATACATACCAGGAATTGCCGCGATCATATTGGTAGTCGCTTCCCCGCAGGTTCTGGCGGCACCCGCGTCATGCGAGCGCGTAAAAAGCGATATCGAACAGCGCATCATCAATAATGGTGTTGCTGAATCCAGCTTCACGCTGAATATTGTTCCCAACGATCAGGCCGATCAACCTGACTCACTGGTAGTCGGACATTGTGCAAATGATACGCACAAAATTCTCTATACCCGGACCAACAGCGGCAACGCCCCCGCCAATAGCACATCTGCACAAGACGGACACGTCGCAGAACCGCAATAAATCTCACCCTCCGTGCGCGGAGGGTTACTCCAGTTTGATATGCATTAAGATGACATACTCATAAATGGGTAAACTCACTCCATTATTAGCATGCTATTAATTTCGATATAGAGATTAATATATAGCGATAACTATAATGGAGTGAGTTATGTCTGATATTGAGCAATATGGAGGCATCAGCCGCAGGATGTTAGTGAAATCCTCGGCTATCGGTTCGCTGGCGCTTGCCGCAGGCGGGCTGTCATTACCTTTCGGAATGCGCACCGCCGCCGCTGCGGTACAACAAGCGATACAACCGGCTGAAGAGAAAGTGGTTTGGGGCGCGTGTTCCGTAAACTGCGGCAGCCGTTGTGCCCTGCAACTCCACGTCAAAGATGACGAAGTCGTATGGGTGGAGTCCGATACGACCGGAGACGATATTTATGGTCAGCACCAGGTTCGTGCCTGTCTGCGTGGGCGTTCAATCCGCCGACGGATCAATCATCCGGATCGCCTGAACTATCCGATGAAGCGCGTAGGCAAACGTGGTGAGGGAAAATTCGAACGTATAACCTGGCAGGAAGCGCTGGATACCATCAGTGACAGTTTAAAAAATACCGTGGAGAAATACGGTAATGAAGCTGTTTATATTAATTACACCTCAGGCATTGTAGGCGGCAACATTACGCGCTCCTCTCCTTATGCCTCGCTGGTCGCTCGCCTGATGAACTGCTATGGCGGATTTCTGAGTCATTACGGCACTTACAGCACCGCACAAATCGCGGCAGCAATGCCCTATACCTACGGCTCAAATGACGGCAACAGCACATCCGACATCGAAAACACGAAACTGGTAGTAATGTTTGGCAATAATCCTGCCGAAACGCGCATGAGCGGCGGCGGAATAACGTACTTCCTTGAACAGGCCCGGGAGCGATCTAATGCCCGGATGATCGTCATTGATCCGCGCTATACCGATACCGCTGCGGGTCGTGAAGATGAGTGGATCCCTATCCGCCCGGGAACCGATGCCGCACTCGTGGCGGGACTTGCCTGGGTTATGATTAACGAAAATCTTGTCGACCAGGCGTTCCTCGACACATATTGCATTGGTTATGACGAGAAAACCCTACCCGCCGACGCCCCCGCTAACGGACATTACAAGGCCTATATACTTGGCAACGGCGATGACGGTATCGCTAAAACGCCCCAATGGGCCTCGCATGTCACCGGGATCCCCGCCGATCGCATTATCAAACTGGCTCGGGAAATCGGCAGCACAAAACCGGCATATATTTGTCAGGGTTGGGGTCCGCAACGTCAGGCTAACGGCGAACTGACCTCACGCGCGATCGCGATGTTGCCTATCCTGACCGGCAACGTTGGCATCAACGGCGGCAATAGCGGCGCACGAGAATCAACCTACACCATCACGATTGAACGCATGCCGCTGCCGGAGAATCCCATCAAGACCCAGATATCCTGCTTTAGCTGGACCGACGCCATCGCTCGTGGCCCGGAAATGACCGCAACCCGCGATGGCGTGCGCGGGAAAGATAAGCTCGATGTACCGATTAAATTTATCTGGAACTACGCGGGCAACACCATTACTAATCAGCACTCAGATATCAATAAAACGCATGAGATCCTTCAGGATGATACGAAATGCGAAATGATAGTTGTCATAGAAAACTTCATGACATCCTCGGCCAAATATGCCGATATTCTGCTGCCGGACCTAATGACCGTCGAACAGGAAGACATTATTCCTAACGACTATGCGGGCAACATGGGATACCTCATTTTTATTCAACCCGCGACGTCACCGAAGTTCGAGCGTAAACCGATCTACTGGATAATGAGCGAAGTCGCCAAACGCCTTGGCAATGATATCTATCAACGCTTTACAGAAGGCCGTACTCAGGAACAGTGGCTCCAGTATCTATATGCAAAAATGCTGGCCAAAGACCCCGCGCTGCCTTCCTATGACGAGCTGAAAAAAATGGGGATCTATAAACGTAAAGACCCTAACGGGCATTTTGTCGCTTATAAAAAATTCCGCGACGATCCGCAGGCCAATCCGCTCAAAACACCGTCCGGAAAGATTGAAATTTATTCCAGTCGACTGGCGAAAATAGCCAACACCTGGGAGTTGCAAAAGGATGAAGTGATCAGTCCGCTTCCCGTCTACGCCTCTACGTTTGAAGGGTGGGATGATCCGAAACGCAGCGCATTTCCGCTGCAGTTGTTTGGCTTCCATTACAAATCCCGTACGCACTCCAGCTACGGCAATATCGATGTTCTGCAGGCGTCCTGCCGTCAGGATAGTGTGGATCAACCCTGTCGATGCCCAAAAGCGTGGTATTGCAAATGGCGATATGGTGCGGGTCTTTAACGACCGCGGTGAAGTACGTATTGCGGCCAAAGTGACGCCGCGGATCCTGCCTGGCGTCAGCGCAATGGGCCAGGGTGCATGGCACGATGCCGATATGACCGGCGACAAAATTGATCATGGCGCCTGCGTCAATACGCTGACAACACAGCGCCCTTCACCGCTGGCAAAAGGCAACCCACAGCACACTAATCTGGTCGAGATCGAGAAGGTTTAAGGACTAACCCATGACAACTCAGTATGGATTTTTTATTGATTCCAGTCGTTGCACCGGATGCAAAACCTGCGAACTGGCCTGCAAAGACTACAAGGATCTCACACCCGACGTCAGTTTCCGCCGGATTTACGAATACGCCGGAGGTGACTGGCAGGAAGACAACGGCGTCTGGCGACAGAACGTTTTCGCCTACTACCTCTCCATTGCCTGTAACCACTGTGAAGATCCGGCCTGTGCCAAGGTTTGCCCCAGCGGGGCTATGCATAAACGTGAAGATGGTTTTGTGGTCGTTGATGAAGATGTGTGTATTGGCTGTCGTTACTGCCACATGGCCTGTCCGTACGGCGCACCGCAGTACAATGCCGCCAAAGGGCATATGACCAAGTGCGATGGCTGTCATGAACGCGTGGCAGACGGCAAAAAGCCTGTCTGCGTCGAGTCCTGTCCGCTGCGTGCGCTGGACTTCGGTCCCATTGATGAGCTGCGCAAAAAATATGGTGATCTGGCAGCCGTCGCCCCGCTGCCGAGTGCGCACTTCACCAGACCGAGTATTGTGATCAAACCCAACGCCAATTGCCGCCCGACCGGGGATACCACGGGTTTTCTGGCTAATCCAAAGGAGGTGTAAAATGGGCAATGGATGGCATGAATGGCCACTGGTCCTGTTTACGGTGCTCGGCCAGTGCGTGGCCGGGGCGCTGATCGTAAGTGGTTACGGCTGGCTGACCGCTAAAGACGAGCGGGTAAAACAACGTATCGTTCGCAGTATGTTTTTTCTGTGGCTGGTGATGGGCATCGCCTTTCTCGCCTCGGTCATGCATTTAGGTTCGCCGCTGCGCGCATTTAACTCGCTGAACAGAATTGGCGCATCGGCGCTGAGTAACGAAATTGCCAGCGGTTCGCTGTTTTTCGCCGTCGGTGGCCTGTGGTGGCTGGTGGCGTTTCTCGGTAAAATGCCCGCGACGTTAGGTAAAATCTGGCTACTGTTGAGCATGTTGCTGGGCCTGGTATTTGTCTATGCGATGACCAACGTCTACCAGATAGACACCGTCCCAACCTGGTATAACGGCTATACTACACTGGCGTTTTTCATGACGATGCTGCTGAACGGTCCGCTGTTTGCCGCCCTGCTGCTGCGGGCTGCGGGTGTTTCCTGCAGCCCTGCCAGATTCGCCGGTATCAGCGTGCTGGCCCTGCTGGTGACCGTGGCTGTTGTTGTGCTGCAGGGACTGTCGCTCGGCGAAATCCACAGTTCGGTACAAAACGCCGGCGCGCTGGTGCCCGACTACGCAAGCCTGCAGGTCTGGCGCATCCTCCTGCTGGTTGCGGGGCTGGGCTGCTGGATATGCCCGCTTGTCCGTCGCAAAGAACCGTCCGTCGGCGGACTGGCGCTGGGCTTAGTGTCCGTCCTCGCCGGTGAAATCATTGGCCGCGGCTTGTTTTACGGTTTACATATGACAGTCGGAATGGCTGTCGCCGGTTAATTTTCGGGTGCGGGGCAACCCGCACTGTTCAGGATTGTTTGCATGACCCATTTTTCACAACGTGACAACTTTTCCACCGCAGCGCGTGTGCTCGGCGCGCTGTTTTACTATGCCCCAGACAGTGCCGAAGCTTCGGCACTGGTCAGTGCGTTAAGCAACGATGGTTGGCAGGCGCAGTGGCCGCTTGAACAGACAACGCTTTCGCCGTTAGTCGCACAGTTTCAGGCTGAGGCCGATGAGTCTCTCCCGCAGGCCTGGCAACGTCTGTTTGTTGGCCCTTATGCGCTCCCTTCTCCGCCCTGGGGATCCGTCTGGCTGGATCGTGAAAACGTGTTGTTTGGCGACTCCACGCTGGCTCTGCGTCAGTGGATGCGGGACAACGGTATCCAGTTTGCTATGCAGCAAAATGAGCCAGAAGATCACTTTGGTTCACTACTGTTGCTGACGGCCTGGCTTGCTGAGAACGAACGCCACACCGAGTGCGGACAGCTGCTGGCCTGGCATCTGTTCCCATGGTCATCGCGCTTCCTTAATGTGTTTATCGAAAAAGCCGATCACCCGTTCTACCAGGCGCTGGGTGAGCTGGCGCGTCTGACGCTGGCACAGTGGCAATCACAGTTACTGATCCCGGTAGCCGATAAGCCTTTGTTTCGTTAATTTCGTCACAGGCAGGATGCATACTGCCTGTGGTGTATCCTGTAGCGCACGCTGAACTTTTGCTTCTGTTGTCAAATAGCCGCAAAATAAAACGTCTGAAACTTCCTCTCTGGCCACACATGCATCATTTACATGCTTATCCTGACCTGCGCGCCATGTTCCGCCGTCTGCTGATCGCCGCGTTGATTGGCGTCCTTTCTGCGCTGGCCGTCGCAGGATTTCGTCATGCCATGCTGCTTCTCGAATGGTTGTTTCTGAGCAATAACACGGGGAGTCTGGTCAACGCTGCGACAAACCTTTCGCCTTTAAGGCGTATGCTGACACCTGCACTCGGCGGTCTGGCGGCTGGATTACTGCTGTGGGGCTGGCAAAAATTTAACCGTTTACGCCCACAGGCTCCCACTGATTATATGGAAGCCCTACAAACCGACGGACAATTTGACGTCAGTGCCAGCCTGGTGAAATCGCTGGCCTCGTTACTGGTTGTCGCCAGCGGGAGCGCTATCGGACGCGAAGGTGCCATGATTTTACTGGCGGCGCTGGCGGCTTCCTGCTTTGCTCAACGCTTTACCCCACGTACAGAATGGAAGTTATGGATTGCCTGCGGCGCCGCAGCGGGTATGGCCGGAGCCTATCATGCCCCGCTGGCGGGCAGTTTATTTATTGCCGAAGTGTTGTTTGGCACGCTGATCCTCGCATCACTGGGACCGGTAGTGGTGTCCGCCGTAGTCGCATTACTCACCACCAATCTGCTTAGCGACAGCAATGCACTGCTGTATACCGTGCACCTGTCTCGGGAATTGCATACTCTGGAATACGTTATGATTGTCAGCACCGGTCTGGCTACTGGCATCTGCGGACCGCTCTTCATGTGGCTGATGACCGCCAGCCATAATGGTTTTTTGCGCTTAAAACTCTCGCCGCCGTGGCAACTGGCGCTTGGTGGGTTGATCGTTGGCCTGCTTTCATTGCTCACGCCTGCAGTCTGGGGTAATGGCTACAGCGTGGTGCAGTCATATTTACTTTCGCCACCGCTGCTGGCCGTAGTTAGCGGGATTTTTATCTGCAAATTACTGGCGGTGCTTGCCAGCAGTGGATCCGGTGCGCCAGGTGGCGTGTTTACGCCAACGCTGTTTGTCGGCTTGTCGGTGGGCATGCTGCTGGGTCAGGTATGGGGATTATGGCTTCCGGGCTCGGATGAAATTGCTATTTTGCTGGGCTTAACGGGGATGGCCACGCTGCTGGCGGCTACCACGCATGCACCAATAATGTCGACCTTGATGGTTTGTGAAATGACCGGGGAGTATCGCCTGCTCCCCGGATTACTGATTGCCTGTGTCCTGGCGTCGGTGCTGTCGCGTACGTTACGCCACGACTCTATCTACCGACAGCACGCTGCCGAGCATTGACAGACGGATGTACTGCGACAGCTCACGCTGCTCTGCACGAGGCAGATAAGGCAGTTCACCGATAAGCGGGGCAGGTAATTTTTTGCCCAGCACATCAATGATTTCCGCATAATGCGCCAGCCCCGGGTTGATTCGGTTCGCGACCCAGCCAATCAGCGGCAGTCCGTCGCTGGCAATCGCCTGTGCGGTGAGGATGGCATGATTAATACAGCCTTCCTGGATACCCACCACCATCAGCACCGGCAGTTGTTCCTGCACCACCCATTCCGATAACGGACGCAGATCGTTCATCAAGCTCCGCCAGCCTCCAGTGCCTTCCACGACAACGTGATCGACTTTTTCGCTGAGGCTTGCGAGACCGTTGGATAACAGGGTGTAATTGACCGGACCACTATGCGCTACGCTACTTTCGTCTTCGCTGAGCGCAATCGGGTTGACCGCTTCGTAAGGCAGTTCGATAGTGGACACGCTTTGCAGCACCAGCGCATCTTTGTTGCGCAGACCTTCGGGCGTCTCTTTGCTGCCTTTGGCTACAGGTTTGTAACCCGCAACGCTTTTACCCCCTGACGCTAACGCTTGTAGTAATGCGCGGGAAACCACGGTCTTCCCAACAGAAGTGTCTGTACCTGTAATAAAGAAACGCTTCAGCATCACTAACTCCACCGTTATGCTTTGAAAATATAAGTCAGGAAAATAAAACAGTGGAGAAAGTCTAAGGTATGACGACCAGGATCAGCTTGAGATAGCGCAATTTTTCGTACAACAGTTAAAAAATGTTAACCCTGTAATAGACGAATCAACAAAGAACCGTTATACATCGCGTCCTTAACGAGCGCCGCCCCCGCCATCGTCCCCTGATTGGTAAACTGCGTACTTTCGACGACTATATGCTGACTGTAAGCCGGAAGCGCCTGCTGACGAATGCTGTCAGCGATGGTAGGGAACAAGATATCTGCCGCTTTACTGAGCGGAGACCCAATCAATATCTTTTGCGGGTTGAACAAATTCACCATGATGGCAAGAATTCTGCCGACGTGGGTCCCGACGCCGCTAATGATATCTTTCGCCAATAAATCACCCTGCATTGCCGCCAGACACAGTGCGTCTACCGTCAGCGGTTGTCCGTGTAAAGAGGAACTCATTGACTGCTTCAAGCGCACCTGCGCCAGTTCGAGCACGCTGTCGACGCTGGCGATCGTTTCCAGACAACCATGGTTACCGCAGTAGCAGCGTTTACCGTACGGATCCACCTGCGTATGGCCAATTTCCACCAGGCTACTGCTGCCTGCATGCAGTAAATGACCGTCAGTGATCACCCCGGCACCCACGTTATGATCGATCACCACCTGAATGACGTCGCGCGCACCACGCGATGCGCCGAAAAGCGCCTCAGCCATGGTCCAGGCGCTAATATCATGCTGAATATAGACCGGTACGCCAGTATGGTTCTCAAGCGCCTGGCCCAGCGGCATCTCTTTGACATCTTCGTAAAATGGCATGCGATGCACGATACCATTTTCAGTATCAATAATGCCCGGTAAGGTGATAGCGATGGAGGTTAAGCGTTCCAGCTTTTGTTGATGGCGGATGAAAAACTGGTCGACCTGGGTAATAACACGTTCCAGAAGCGGTGTTTCACTGACCAGCTCCATTTCAAGACAATCTTCTACCACCAGTTTGCTGCTAAGATCGCGCAGTGCCAGAAAGATCTCGCCGCGACTGATACGGATGGATAAATAGTGCCAGGCTTCCGTTTCAACAACCAGCCCAACTGCCGGACGCCCACGGCTGCCCGCTTCCTTGATTTCCAGCTCTTGCACCAGGTGCGCTTCGAGCATTTCGCGGACAATTTTAGTAATACTGGCAGGCGCCAATTGCGCCAGGCGAGAGAGATCAATACGCGATACCGGACCCAGCTGATCAATCAGGCGATAAACCGCGCCAGCATTGGTCTGCTTAATTTGATCGATATGCCCAGGCTGACTATCAGCAACCACCACTTACTCCCTTTATTTTCGCGCTCCGAAATAATCTGCGGGCTATGGTGAAGCACTTCAATGGCTCCCGTCAACTTTTTACTTAGCCTTGTGATTTACTGCACATTTTCACTCATTTTTAAACTAAATTAATCGCCTGAACGGCCGCCAGCAGCTGCTCACGAAAGCGTTGCGCGGCGTGACTTTGCTCATGATGCTTTGGCCACACTAACCACATTTCCGAGACAGCATCTTCTTCCGCTATCGGGATCCAACACATTTCATATAGCTGCACCCGTTTAAAAGAAGCAGGAAGTATAGAAACCCCTAATCCTGCAGCCACCAGCCCGATGATAGTCATCGCTTCGCCAACCTCCTGCGCAATCGTCGGTTTTAGTCCATAGCGACGCATCAGGCCAAGAATATCGTCATACAACCCTGTCCCCACATGGGGATCAAAAAAGACAAATGGTTCATTCGCCAGTTCGGCCAACGTGACCACGGGTTTTTGCGCCAACGGATGCGCGCGTGGGATCATCGCCATCAGTGGTTCATGCAGAATGATTTCACGCTCCAGCGTTTCCGGAAGCTGCGTATTGCGCAGAAGTCCCAAATCCAGCGTCCCTTCATTGAGCGGGGCAATTTGCTCACGTGTGTTCATTTCGCGGGTTTGCATATGCACTGCCGGGTAGCTTTGACGAAACAGAGATAACGTATCTGAAACGGCTTTGATAAACGGCGCCGACGACGTAAAGCCGATACGCAATTCCCCTGCTTCTCCCAAATGCAAACGCTCAGCCCTGGCGGCGGCTTCATTAACCAGCCCGAGGATCTGCCGACTGTCTGCAAGAAACTGCTTTCCGGCAGAGGTCAGCGCCACGCTACGGTTAGTTCGGGCAAGTAACCGGGCGCCAACCTGCTGTTCAAGGATCTGGATCTGCTGGCTTAGCGGCGGTTGCGAAATGTTTAATCGTGCTGCCGCCCGACCAAAATGCAACTCTTCGGCAACGGCCACAAAGTAACGTAAATGACGCAGTTCGATATTCATATTTTAAAAATATTATTTGAGATTATTAATATATTAGACAGAATATTGTGATTTTCATACTCTTAAGGCTGGTCCTGTAGACGTAATTGGATGAGCAAGGATTTCAAGTGAGCCGTACAACAACTGTCGATACCGCGCCAACAAGCGATGTTGATGAACAGATAGTTACCCCGCCGGATGGTTTTATCAAACGCGGAACATCCCCATTTATGCGTGTCACGCTGGCGCTGTTCTCCGCCGGACTGGCGACTTTTGCCCTCCTCTATTGCGTACAACCCATACTGCCTGTGCTTTCGCACGAGTTTGGTGTCTCTCCTGCCAGCAGTAGTATTTCGCTCTCCATTTCAACGGCGATGCTGGCGATAGGGTTACTGTTTACCGGTCCACTTTCAGATGCTATTGGCCGCAAGCCGGTGATGGTTACCGCACTGCTGCTCGCCTCTTGTTGTACGCTCCTTTCAACAATGATGACCAGCTGGCACGGTATTTTAATCATGCGGGCGCTGATAGGACTTTCACTGAGCGGGGTCGCGGCAGTAGGGATGACCTATCTGAGTGAAGAGATTCATCCTAGTTTCGTCGCCTTCTCAATGGGCTTGTATATCAGCGGTAACTCGATTGGCGGTATGAGTGGTCGCTTGATCAGCGGCGTGTTTACCGACTTTTTTAACTGGCGTATCGCGCTGGCGGCGATCGGCTGTTTTGCCCTTGCCTCTGCGCTGATGTTCTGGAAAATCCTGCCGGAATCTCGTCATTTCAGACCAACGTCGCTGCGCCCGAAAACGTTGTTTATCAACTTCCGCTTGCACTGGCGCGACAGAGGCTTGCCGCTGCTGTTTGCGGAAGGTTTTTTACTGATGGGATCGTTTGTCACGCTGTTTAATTACATCGGCTACCGCCTGATGCTCTCTCCGTGGGAGCTCAGCCAGGCGGTTGTCGGTCTGTTATCTGTGGCGTATCTGACCGGGACCTGGAGTTCGCCAAAAGCAGGTTCTATGACCACTCGTTATGGCCGTGGCCCGGTAATGCTCTTTTCAACTGGCGTGATGCTGGTTGGACTGTTGATGACCCTGTTCACATCGCTATGGCTGATCTTCGCCGGGATGCTGCTCTTTTCAGCCGGTTTTTTTGCCGCGCACTCCGTAGCAAGCAGCTGGATTGGACCACGGGCAAAACGCGCTAAAGGCCAGGCTTCTTCCCTGTATCTGTTCAGCTATTATCTGGGATCCAGTATTGCCGGTACGCTCGGCGGCGTATTCTGGCACAGCTACGGCTGGAACGGCGTGGGCGGATTTATCGCCCTGATGCTGGTGCTGGCGTTGCTGGTCGGCGCACGTTTGCACCATCGTCTGCACGTATAATCCCCGATGCCCGGATTCCGGGCATCGCCTTTATGAATCAGGTAGTAACGTCTGGGCTCCCATTTGCAGAGCAATAACCGTCCCGTTCATCACTATATGCAGCATGATCGGCATCAACAGGCCGTTGCTTTTCAGTCTGGCGATGATTAAAACTTGCGACACAAGAAACAACATCAGCAACGTACGTAGATCCACATACTGCGTATGCATGATGGCAAAAATGACCGATACCACCACTGACGACAGCCCGGTTTTATTATTGAACCAGTACTGGAACGCGTTGAATAAACAGCCTCTGAAAACAATTTCTTCATAAACTGGCGCAATAAATATCAGAGTCAACGTAGATAACCACAATGCGTAACTACTTAAGGATATTTGGCTGGTCACCCACGCTTCGGTTTGTCTGAGACCCAAAATCAATGGCAGGATAAGCTGAATAAACAGCAGCGCCGCGAACAAAATGGTAAACCACCTGGCGTTGAAAATGCCTTTGCCCAGCCCCTCTCTTTTTCTGAAGAAGAAGTAATACAGCGGAACCAGCACAACAAATTCCAATGCAAACAACAGCGGGAAAAGTAGCCCTTTGGCAAGCAGGTCCTGACTCGCGGGGAAAAACAACGGGGTAAACGTGAGGCCAAACATCAGTAAAAACATTGAAAAGCAGCCAGCTACTGCTTTGGTCCTGGTGATATACAGGTTGTCGGCATCCTGTGACATACAATCTCCTTGCGCTCATCGAAGAGAAGTTGATGAATTACCGATACATGATAAAAATTCTCATTATCACTGACAACCTACCAACTTTTACGCAATGCCCATTGGGGCAATGCCAAAACCCTCTTTACTCCGGAACTTCACCGTCAACTACTCAGGGGAGAATCCGCCAGCGGCAACGAAAAACGGAAGCAGGCCCCTGCCGTTGAGCTAACCAGGCTGATATCCCCTCCATGCAGCTCGAGCATTCTACGCACGATCAGTAAGCCCAGGCCGCCGCGCTCAGCCCTCTGCTCACGGGGAACTAACGCGGTCGGGCGCTGAAACAATACTTCTCGCACAGCTTCTTCTACCCCAGGCCCGCTGTCCTGCACTTCGGCTAATAAACGGTCTGCATCACGCCAGACTTTTAGCCGCACTTCACCTCCGTCAGGCGTATGACGGATAGCGTTATCCAGCAGATTCGTCACAACTCTTTCTATCATCGATAAATCGGCATTCACCAGCGGTAACGGCCCCATTACGTCAAGGTGCAACTGCAAATGACGCGTGGCAACAGGGAGATCAAATTTCTGTGCCACATCCTGGATCAATTCACCAATAGCAAAACGTTCACGCTGCGGTTTTATACCGCCATGCTCCAGTCTTGCCAGCTCAAACAGCTGTTGTGACAGATGACGAACTTTATGTCCCTGGCGCAGCGCGATACTAAGATAATGCCGGTTTTCCTCCGGCGTCATCGTATCGGCTTTCAGCGACAGCATTTCCAGATACCCCAGCAATGAAGTCAGCGGCGTGCGTAAATCGTGCGAAATATTGGCTATAAACTCTCTGCGCTGACGATCGCTGTCCGCTAATAGATCCCACTGCTGCGCAATTTTCTGCGCTAACTCGATAAACGCATTGTTCAGCAACGCAATTTCATTTGCCGGGGCCGGATCGGGATTTTTTTGCGCCAGCTGTTTGATGACGCTAATGCTGTCCTGTTCCAGTTTGACCACCTGCCCAGTCAACCTTTTCACTGGATTCGTCACCCATCGCCACACCAGAAAACCTGCAATTCCGCCGGCTAATAAAACCAGTATTAACGTCCAGGCCACGGTATTCCAGAGCGTTTTTTGCCAGGCGGTATTCGCCAACATATTCAGATCTTCGCCCTGCAGAATAATGTACAAATAGCCATGCAGCTCACCGTTATATAAAACCGGCGCGGCGCTGAATACCTTTTGCTGGCTGCTGCGCGGATCGTTGCCATATACGGGCAACGCATCTGAGTTAAGGAAATCCTGAATCGGCTGCACGCTAATTTTCTGCCGCTGGACATGCCCCGGCGGTGCGGCATCAGCGAGTATTTCACCTGATGGTGAAACCAGATACAGCTCCACGCTGGGGTTGAGCGTCATCAGGTGATTAAACAATCCTTTTAAGGTCTGGCGATTAACCTGCCCGCTGGCATCAATAAGCGACTCACTTTTGACAATCTTGCTCGCCAGCTCCAGCGAGAGCCTTTGCACCATCGCGTCGCCATATTGTTTGCTACTGCGAACCTGGACAGCACTGACGGCAACCGCACAAATCAGCATAATGGCGGTAAATACCAGAGTCAGACGCTGGCTCAGCGACAGGCGATAAATCATGGCTGATGCTCCGCATTAACCGCAGCAAGCTTATAGCCTCGTCCCCAAACCGTGAGAATAATTTCCGGCTCCGCAGCATCCTTTTCAATTTTGGTCCGCAGACGATTAATATGACTGTTCACCGTATGCTCATACCCTTCATGCTGGTAGCCCCACACCTGATCTAACAGCGCCTGGCGCGAAAAGACCTCGCCTGGATGACGGGCGAAAAAATAGAGCAGATCGAATTCTCGCGGTGTCAAATCGAGGGATTTACCATGCAGCCGAACTTCCCGGGCTAAAGGGTCAATCTCTACGCCATGAGCGGTGATAATCCCCGCCTCCATACGCAGGTTCTGACTCATCGCTTCCTGACGGCGAAACAACGCCTTCACCCGAGCCATCAACTCCAGCACCGAGAAAGGCTTGGCCAGATAATCATCGGCCCCCATTTCCAACCCCAATACACGGTGCGTTTCGCTGGTCCGGGCGCTGATAATAATAACGGGCAAATAAAAACTCATTTGGCGAATGCGCCGACAAATCTCCAGCCCGTCGACACCCGGCAGCATCAAATCGAGGATAACGGCATCCCAAACGTGTTTCTCCAGTTGTTCAAGCGCTCGCGTGCCGTCCGCTTCATGAACTATCTCGTAACCCTCATCCTTCAGGCTAAGCTGCAAAAGTGAGGCAATATCGCTGTCATCTTCCACCAAAAATATCTTTTTCGCGCCAGCCATCAGTGTCATCCCCCTCTCGTCGTGCTGAAAGCTTACCTCAGGCAAGGGGCGGAAGTTATCACAAAATTTTTAACTTTTCGTGAGGATCCAGGGATACGCATACGCGCAGTATGTCGTTATAGACACATCAGGCATCAACAGGGAAACGTCGCTTTGTTTTCCTTAACATGAAAATAAAAAGGAAAAGTTATGCAGAAAAAACGTCCACTTCGGGAAGCTGATGTTACAGCCGAATCAGTTTTTTTTATGCAACGACGACAAATCCTCAAAGCACTTGGGATAGGCGCGGCGGCGGCCACGCTGTCTTCTCCTACACAGGCAAATTTGTTGGATTGGTTTAAAGGCAACGATCGTCCACCAGCACCCGCAGGCAAAACGCTCGAATTTACAAAGCCCGAACGCTGGCAAAACAGTCTGTCTCTGACGCCAGAAGACAAGGTGACGGGCTACAACAATTTCTATGAATTTGGTCTGGATAAAGCAGATCCTGCCGCCAATGCCGGTAGTCTGAAAACCGATCCCTGGACATTGACGATCAACGGTGAGGTCAACAAACCTTTAACCTTGGGTCATGATGCGCTGACCACTCGCTTTCCGTTAGAAGAGCGTATTTACCGGATGCGTTGCGTTGAAGCATGGTCGATGGTTGTGCCGTGGATCGGATTTCCTTTGCATAAATTATTGGCGCTGGTTGAGCCAACAAGTCACGCCAAATACGTCGCCTTTGAAACTCGCTACGCCCCTGATGAAATGCCCGGCCAGAAAGATCGCTTCATTGGCGGTGGGTTAAAATATCCCTATGTTGAAGGTCTGCGTTTGGATGAAGCCATGCATCCGCTAACACTGCTGACCGTAGGCGTATATGGCAAAGCATTGCCGCCGCAAAATGGGGCGCCGATACGCCTGACCGTACCCTGGAAGTACGGCTTCAAGGGCATTAAATCGATAGTCAGTATTACGCTGACGCGTGAGCAGCCGCCTACGACCTGGAATATGTCAGCACCGAATGAATACGGTTTTTACGCCAACGTAAATCCGCAGGTCGATCACCCTCGTTGGTCTCAGGCTACTGAACGGTTTATCGGTTCGGGTGGCATTCTTGATGTACAGCGACAGCCCACGTTACCTTTTAATGGTTATGCCGATGAGGTGGCATCGTTATATCGGGGTATGGATCTTCGGGAGTATTTTTAGTGAGGTTGACCGCAAAACAGATAACCGGCCTGAAAGTGCTGCTGCATCTCGCCGGTTTTTTACCCCTGCTATGGCTCTTTTGGGCCGCGCAGCATGGCGGGTTGGGTGCCGACCCGGGAAAAGATATCCAGCACTTTACGGGCATTACCGCGCTAAAGTTTTTGCTTGCTACTCTGCTGGTATCCCCGCTTGCACGCTATGCAAAGCAGCCTTTGTTATTTCGTACCCGGAGGTTGTTAGGTTTATGGTGCTTTGTATGGGCCACACTGCATATGGCCAGCTATGCTCTGCTGGAACTGGGTATACAAAATCTGGGATTGTTGGGTCGTGAACTGGTTTCACGCCCATGGCTAACCCTGGGCATGACCGGCTGGATTATCTTATTCCTGTTGACGTTGACCTCCACGCAAGCCGCGCAGCGTAAAATGGGCAAACGCTGGCAAACATTGCACAACTACGTCTACCTGGCCGCCATTTTGCTACCGCTGCATTACCTGTGGTCGGTAAAAGTGTTATCACCGCTCCCTATTATCTACGCCATCTGTTTTGTGGTTCTGTTGGCTTTTCGCTATAAAAAACTTTTACGAAAAACCAGGTATAAAGGTGTGTTTATGAAAAGTGAGTGAATCACGGTAAACTTCTTAACCACACCTAAACAGAACGAGAACAAAAAATGAGTAACAATGATAATTACCATCAGCTCACCCGCACGTTCCAGCGGCTCTCTCGCTTCTCCCACCTCTCGGCAATCGCCAGTTGGGACATGTTTACCATTATTTAAACTTTATACTTTTCAATGTGCTAATCAATTTAGCGCATGAAAAGTGCATGAATCGTGTATGTAGAACTTAGATGATTTTACATTTTAAAACTATCAAATCCAGCTAGAAAATCAGTATGTACCCTTCTTGTTGGAGTTCACGCTGTAGTTCTTCAAAGCACCACCTGTCCCAGCATTACCAAGTGCCTTTGTAGCTCCAGCATTAGCGGAGTCTGTGAAGGTGCTTTCACCAGCTTTTACCGTAACGTTACTAGTTTCTTGGTCAATTAATACTGTCATTAGATAATCCATTTTCAAATCCTCTAAAAACAGGTCTCAGACCTCTTAAAATAGCCATTTTGAGGCCAGTACTCATACGGGATACTTACAGCATCTCTGGGTTTTGCTGTCTTGATTGTGCTTCTGGGGTATAACTTGCTTAAAATGGTTATTGCTAAAAGCACAAGGTTTAGCTTCAGTATTAAATTTCTGAAATATGAGATTACTATTACGATTGATGATGGTGGAAAATAATTAATTGCTGGTGGTTTGTCACCAGCGTTTTTCAATAATATTGGTTGCTTTTAAATTATTGGGGTCACCATTCTTAAGTTTAAGTTGTTTCGTAACCCACAAATCATAATAATGCAATACAGCGAACTTCAAAGCATCAACCTTCAAACCTGTCACACCATCATAAAAGAAATAATCCTTCCCTTTCTTTTTCGGTCGAATCTGGTAAACCTCCCCGCGAGTATCTTTCATCAAGTAACCTTCACGAGAAATGCTATAACGCTTTAGCAGATAATCCTTGTATCGTTTTTCACCGTGATATTCTTTCATTAGTGCATACCTCCAGCATAAACGCGTCTGGCTTTAACTATTTTTTTCTTTGGTTCGATGTGGACTTTCTTTCTTGGAATAAAAGTAAAATCATCGTCACTATCATCAAAATCATCCAGTTCATTAATCTTGTTCTTTTGTTTTGCAAGTTCGAATTTCTTTTTCTTCTCCGCTTTATATTGTTCACATCTTAATGCTTCTTCAGGACTCTCTTCATCAAGGTCAACATCCGGTAATTCATCGTCAGTTGATTCTGTGCAGGGGCAAGGTGTATCTTTCTGGTCACTAATAACACTCACATCATCGTTTTCTTTATCTTGCTTAGTAGTCTCTTCAGGGCTTACTTCAAGGTCATCTAAGTCAGATTGTTTAATAGCCTCTTCAATACCAAGAGAATCACATTCATGTGAATCACAGAGCGAAGCTCCCATCTTAATAGACTCTTCTTCAAAGCTCTCTTTTAGTCTTTCTTCTTTAGTCTTTATATTTTTGTCTTTATATTTAGTCTTACATGTAACCAATTTCTGGTTAGGTAGGTAACCAAATTCTGGTTGGGTAGGTAACCAATTTTTGGTTGGGTTACTGTCAATTCCTGGTTGACCTGATAATTTAGCTCTACGACGCTCATCAAGGGTAGGCTCTGATAAGACTTCTGGACGCACATCCAACGTGAATACTTTAAAAATACTTTGCTGCCCTTTGATATTGGTCTTCTCAATAAGCCTGTGTGATTCTAGTCTTTTCAGAGAATCAATAACTGTATTGCGTGTAGCGCCAGACATAACCATCAGATAGTCAATGCTGGGGGCATATCTACCGAACTTGGATTCATAATAATCAGCACCATCAAGCATAATGAAGTATACCAAACGGTCAATTGGTTTTAGTGTTTTAGGGAATTGTGCAACTCGTTTATCTACCATAATAAAAGCATTAGTTTCTTTTTTCATTCATAAAACCTCATACGTGAAAAGGCCAACCGGATAAAACCGATTAGCCTGATGTAATTAAAATATCTGGGGGATTGATGGACTGATAAAGAAGCCCATGCCTGAAACAGTGCGATGATTATGACGCTGAGGTAATTACCCTGAATGAGAGGTCTTGTTGACGTCAACCATCTGACACTCCCCCAAGTGTTACCACTTCAAGACATGAACTTTTTTATCAGCTCACATGGAAACTATAATGGATGTGATTATTAATTGCAACAATTATTTCACAGGACAACCACTATTTGCCTGCAAATTAAGCAACTGAACTAAAGAGTATTGACAAAGGTCTTGACAAGGCTTTATTCTCTTAAAAGATACTTAGAAGACTCTGTTAAACAGACTCATCTTTCTGGGGTTCTTCTCTCTTCTTAAAAGCCTTTTAAGAGTTCTTAAACGAATACTATTGAATCATCGTCAATACTTAGAACAAATTCAAAATGAGAAAAGTATTTCTTTCACTCTTTTTTACACTCTTTGCGCTTCCTTCTTTTGGGAAAGATTTTATTAAACCCAGCATCAATCTTCAGGGACTGGATATGGCTGGGTGCTTAATCCTGAACGAGGAAACAGCAAAAGCGGGCGAAAACTATTACAGAATTTCCCCCGATACATTCCAGAAAGCGACGGACAGAGTTACCGATAAGCTTTATAGAGTTGAGGCTGAATATTTCGAGAAGGTCGCCAATGAAATGGATAAACAAGGATTCAAGACTCTTTCAACTACAGAGGGTGGCTATCTGGATATAAAAATTAAAGCAATAAAGCGGCTATACTATGGCTTGGGGTTTTACCGTGGACGTGGTGATTGTAGTCCTTTAAGTCAAAAATAAAATTACAATACCTCCTCTCTTAACTCCATCCTTACCGAAAGCTTCAAAAATATCTCCTGGTGGATTTGGTAGAATCCACCTCATAGATGTATAGCTGCTAAGTACCCGTCACTACGCCTAAGCAGCCTCCTTTGCAAAATTTTAAAATATCATTGACTTTCTCTTTGAGCTGCTATACAGACACCCTCACCTCTTAAGCATACCGATATAGCATGCTAAAAAGGTATATCTAAACCTCTGTAAATACCATACCGATTAGCCTTGTAAAACACTTTATCGGTACGATATACTCAATCCATCAAATGAGTAAGACAAATGAGTGCATCATGGGCAACATTGGCTATATTCGAGTTTCATCAGTACAGCAAATTACAGACCGTCAACTTGAAGGGGTCACACTGGATAAGGAATTCATTGACAAGGCATCTGGAAAGAATACAGACCGCCCACAACTAAAGGCTATGCTCGACTATGTTCGTGAAGGTGACGTTATCCATGTACACGACCTGTCACGTTTAGGGCGTTCTACCGTGGATGTATTAACGCTGGTGGATAAACTCTCACAGAAAGGTATCAAGGTTCACTTCCACAAAGAGGGTCTGATAACTGGTGACGATAACCCCACGTCTAAGATGATTCTCACAATCTTTTCAGCAGTGGCTGAAGCTGAACGTAAAATGATGCTTGAGCGTCAAAGAGAAGGTTATGAAGCCGCTAAAGCTGCTGGTCGTGTAGTTGGAAGGGGTAACGGTAAAGCGGTTGACAGAGAAGGTATTAAAGCTGCTCTTGCTGCTGGTGGCTCAATTGCTAAGGTTGCTGCACAATTCAACGTTGCTAAGTCAACTGTGCAGCGTATTAAGACCGAGGATTAAGGACGACCACCTGACAATCTGAATGAGTCTGAGAGCGTGCCATTTCCGCTCAAGCCTTTTTCTTTCTGCCTTTCCCTGACCGTCTTTAGAGATGCAGCCAGAGCATCTTTCGCAACAATATGCGAAATGCTCTTTTTAAAGTCTGCAATGGAAGTACTGTTATCTACTCTTACAAAACCATCAATAGCTACAATCAACTCAGCAGCTTTATCCACCCATTGCCAGTACTCTTCAACAACATCTTCAGTTAACCGTCTGGCTCCTTCAATCGTTTGATTATTAATAGCAATATCTCTTCTAATGCCTTCAAGTTCTCTTCTAAGTTCATCAGCCTGACGTTTTAAGGCATCTGTCTGCTCTTTTTCTTTAGCAATATCCGTATCCGCTTTAGCCTGAGCAAGCTTCTCAGCATTCAACGCTTCAACCTTCTTCTCAGCGGTTTCTTGCTGCATACTGTATTCAGCCAGTAATGATGCCTTAACTCCTTCACGCTCCTTTGTTTCTAACCACCGCTTTGTCCTGGTAATCCAGTAATTGGCATAAGGGGAGATGATAGCAAGTATTCCACCCACCAACACAGGTGCCATTAAAGACCAACCATCAAGACCTTCACCACTTGTGATTTGCTCTATGCGGGTAGTCACTGATGACTTACTCATGAACAGGATAGCTAAGTTTTGCCAGTTAAAGCCACACCATGAAAGAGCTATGTAACCCCATAAAGGATTTTTCAGACGCTCTTTAACAACATCTTTCACGGAATCTGTGATTGACTCATCACTCATTTAAAAATCTCCCTTTAGCTTTGTATGCCGATTTTATAACTAACTGAATGATTTAGGGAGTGAATTTTATGGCAGCAATTGCTATATAGACCTGTATATAACGCTTTTCTAGGGGGCGAGAGGGGCATGACTGACACGATACCGTTTAACCTGACAGATTACGTGCGAATTATCATTATATTTCAATAAGTTATACAGAATAAAGACTGTGTAGGGGCTGGTAAGACACTGCATAGATATCGCAATAAACCACCTGAAAACCTATAAATACAACCTTAAAATGAATATTCATTCACCTGATAATGCCTGTTATTTACAGGCCAGATTTTTTATATATAACTTAATGATTCATAACAGTTATCTGCTGGATATAACATATGAAATTTACTAAGATAATGCGCACATGGTTTCAACAGGAGGTTCAATAGATATGAAAGAGGTTATCTACAACATATTTTGTTTTTGTCCTGATGGGATTCATATCACACATGCAGGAATAGTGCCCCATGAATATGATGGTAGTGATGCACAAAAATTGGATTTTTTACAACGAAACTTAGATATTGACTTAGCTTCTTGTCGTTTATTTTATGATATACATCCATCTGTCCTAGAGGACAACAAATTGACACTTGCAAGATATAATGCGAATTTGCGATTTGGTAATTCTTTTGCTCCTTTTGAGTTAGCTTTAGAAGCTCTAAATGCACCAGCAAGCCCTTTAGCTATTGTCACGCAAGTTGTAAAAGGTAAGTTACAATATGATATTCAGCTATCAATTTCAGAGCAGTTAAGGAATAGACACACCCCTAACTATCACATTGAAGGTGTAAAAGACCTACCTGACTACCTTGATAACTATATGAAAGATGATGGTTTTCATATTAAAAAGCTACTCAATGATGACCACATGGAACCAATAAAACTCCTGTTTAATAAAAAACATTACTTATCAAGCTTCAAATTACTGATGTCTTTCATTGATACCATTGCTTACATTGAATTTGGAAATAAAAAAAGAGTCTTTCAAGATTGGCTTGATACATACTCAGATATACAAAGCCTTGGAGTAACTTCTGATGAATTATATGAATTAAGGAATTCATTGCTTCACATGACTAACCTAAACTCACACAAAGTTACTCAAGGGAAAGAAAGACGTCTTAGCATTGCTGTATGTAAAAGAGGTCATCCAACTCAATATTATGATAATATAGTTTATATAAATTATACTGATTTTTTATTCCTTTTCGATGAAGCTGTTGACAAATGGGTTGATAGTTATAATGGTAGTAATAAGCAACTCACCTTCATTGAAAGATATGATGAAGTTGTCAGGGATAATTACTAACAATATTTGGGGCTAACAGCCCCTCATCCTTGGCTGGTTCTAGTTCATTACAGCGGCCTTGTTCAAAGCCAACAGCATCTGTTTTAGTGGCTGTCTGGTCTTGTAAACACGGTCTGAGGTCGTTTTATGAGCATGCCCAAGAATGCTATATCGTACCGAATCAGCTACATCACAGTCTCTAAGTCTGTTTGACAGGCTATACCGGAAATCATGTGAACTATGCTCAATACCAATTTGCTTAAACGCAAATGCTATACGACTTCCTGCTGCATTGTTTTTAGTCCATCCTAATCTTGGTTTGGTATCCCATATCCCCATCTGAAGAAGTGCTTCACTTATTGGTATGTCTCGAATAGAGGTTTCATTTTTGACCTGCTTACCATCTTCTGTGTTGATGCTTATACACTTAATACCATCAACAATACGGAAATCTTCGGGACGTAACTGGATTGCCTCCCCTATTCTCATTCCTGTATTCCATAGTATGGCTAAAAGCCACTTTAGGTCTTCATAACCCTTCACATAATCAGTCTTCATCACCTTCTCATATTCTGAAGGAGTTATCTCTGTCTTATGATTAATGCTTGTGACCTTAGAGTAAGTCATCCCTTTAACAGGATTTGCTGTTAAGTAATCCCTCTTATCTATGCAGAAATTGAACAACGCCTGTAGTTTTATCAGGGCATCCTGTCGGCTTCTTGGTGCTTGGTAGCGTTCATCAAGAAATCGCTTAAAGTCTGCTATGTGCTGCTTAGTAACATCTTCAACATTTTTTATTGAATGTCTTTTAGCCCATTCGATGAATAAGTTAACGCTTCGTCGATTTAGCTTCTCTGTCCGTAACTTCCAATCAGCACGATTATCTTCACACCATTCTTCCAGAACCTCACTGACAGGATGCACAGCTTTCTCGTATACGGTGGTTAACGGCATCGTAGACATATCTGAACCACCTTCCAAGACCATCAACAAAGCATCATCAACCAAACGGTCACGATATGACTTAAGGGCGTTTCTTAAGCTCTCAAATGGAAGAGAAAGCTCTTTGAATCTTACATACTGAATGGTCAACTTTTGTGCTCTAAATTTTGCAATCTCTGGTAGTCGAGTCCTAAGACTTACCGACAATGTTCGATTGCTAAGTTTTTTCCTCCAGAGGTAGCCATCTTTCTGAGAGTAGCTAAGATGGGTGCATGAAAAGTGCATGAATCGTGTATGAATCACGGTAAACTCCTTGAAACATACCCAACTAACGAGAAGAAGAACTATGCAGAAAAACCTTTCTTATCAGGCACTAACCCGCACGTTCCAGCGGCTCTCTCGCTTCTCCCACCTCTCGGCTATCGCCAGTTGGGACATGTTTACCATGATGCCGTCAGGAGGAAGCAAAGCCCGCGGCGAAGCGCTGGCCGAGCTGAGCGTGCTTGAACACCAACTGTTAACCGATCCGAAAGTGGCAATGTGGATCTCCGCAGCGCAACAGGAAGACCTCAACGATGTAGAACTGGCGAACCTGCGCGAAATGTCGCGACTGCATCACCAGGCATCCCTGCTGCCAGAATCGTTGGTAGAAGCAAAATCACTTGCGGGAAGCCGCTGCGAGCATGCCTGGCGTAGCCAGCGACCGGCAAATGACTGGGAAGGATTTTCCGAAAACCTGAAAGAGGTTGTGAAGTATAGCCGCGAAGAAGCCCGACTGCGCGCAGAAGCTAAAGGGTGTTCGCCGTATGACGCGTTACTGGACATTTTTGAACCGGGAATGACCAGCGCGCAGTTGGACAACCTTTTCGCGGACGTTAAAACCTGGCTTCCCGATCTGCTAAACAAGGTAGTGGCAAAGCAGTCTCAACAGTCGCTCATCGCCCCGGTAGGCCCCTTCCCAACAGCTGTACAGCGAGAGTTGGGTCTTGAAACAATGGCACAGCTAGGTTTCGACTTTACCGCTGGTCGGCTGGATATCAGTGCACATCCCTTCTGTGGCGGCGTACCAGAAGATGTTCGCATTACCACCCGCTATGATGAAAACGAATTGCTCAGCGCGGTGTTTGGCGTGATCCATGAAACCGGTCACGCCCGCTATGAGCAAAATCTTCCGCGTAACTGGTCAGGGCAACCTATCGCTCTGGCACGTTCCACCGCCATTCATGAGTCCCAGAGTCTGTTCTTTGAGATGCAACTGGGACGCAGTAAAGCCTTTCTGACACGGTTAATTCCTGCTGTAACGCGCTACTTTGGCGATCAGGCTGCATTTGAAGAAAGCAATTTCATCGCCTGGAACCAGCAGGTCAAACCCGGGTTTATCCGTGTTGATGCCGACGAGGTGAGCTATCCCGCTCACGTGATCCTGCGTTATGAAATCGAACGTGCGCTCATTAATGGCGATATTGAAGTGGATGATATCCCGGCATTGTGGAATGAGAAAATGCAGGCCTGGCTGGGGCTGTCAACGATCGGAAACTATCGTAACGGTTGTATGCAGGATATTCACTGGACCGACGGCGGCTTTGGCTACTTCCCTTCCTATACCTTGGGCGCTATGTATGCGGCGCAGTTGTTCAGTGCCGCTAACCGCGCATTACCTGATTTGAATCAGTCTATTGCGCAAGGTGAGTTTGGTCCCCTGTTTGACTGGTTACGTCAGAACATCTGGCAGCATGGCAGCCGTTTCACCACTGAACAGCTTATTACCCAGGCCACCGGAGAGCCGCTTAGCAGCCGTTATTTCCGCGCCCACCTGGAAGCCCGCTATTTGTAATCTCATACCGTGAGCCATTGTACATATCGTTACACGCCGATACCAATGACTCACGGAAGCCCTGTGATTACAGCGATATAGTTATTTCAACGGCCCCGCAGTGGGGTTGAATGAAAAACCAAATCGAGGGTATGAGAATGAAAAAAGTATTAGCTCTGGTTGTTGCCGCTGCTATGGGTCTGTCTTCTGCTGCATTTGCTGCTGAAACAACTGCTACAACCGCTCCGGCTGCTGCAGCAACCACTAAAGCTGCGCCGGCAAAAACCACGCATCATAAAAAACAGCACAAAGCAGCACCGCAGAAAGCACAGGCTGCCAAGAAACACGCTAAAAAATCCACCACAAAACCGGCTGTAGAACAGAAAGCACCAGAGCAGAAAGCTCAGGCTGCTAAAAAACACACCAAAAAAGCTGCAACCAAACCAGCTGCAGAACAAAAAGCGCCAGAGCAGAAAGCTCAGGCCGCTAAAAAACACACCAAAAAAGCAGTAAAACACGACACTGCTAAACCAGCAGCTCAACCTGCAGCATAACGCATTTGTAGTCACTATGGCGTCCCCCACGCCATAGCATACGGCGCTAGATCGACCTGATGTAGCGCCGCCTTTCGGAGGGTAACATGGTGTCACATTACCGCTTTGAGTTAATTCTTATTACGTTGATAATTTGCGCCATCATCGCCATGCGTTTTTATCTTGCCTGAATGTAGTTATCTGATTTTACTCCCACTTTCACGTCGTCCCGTCTATAGTATTAACTGAGGGTTTGCTGTTAATAATCATAATTCCCCACCAGAGCGTGATATGCATAAAACCATTGCTGTATTACTGGGTTCACTTTGTTTACTTCCTGTCGTTGCGCATGCGGACCAGCCTGCAACGGACAGCGCCGAAGCAGAAAATATAAAAACGCTGTTTTTTGGTCATGACGATCGCATAAAGGTGACTGACCCTACACAATCGCCGTGGGACGCTATCGGGCAACTGGAAACTGCCAGCGGTAACCTGTGTACCGCCACACTCATTTCGCCACATCTGGCCCTGACGGCCGGACACTGTTTACTCACCCCCCCGAAAGGTAAGCCGGACAAAGCCGTCGCATTGCGCTTCGTGTCTAAAAAGGGTCTCTGGCGCTATGAAATCCACGACATTGAAGGCCGGGTTGCGCCCTCACTTGCCAAACGTTTAAAAGCCGATGGTGATGGCTGGATAGTGCCGCCTGCCGCAGCCCCGTGGGATTTTGGTCTGGTGGTGCTGCGTAATCCGCCGTCTGGCATCACACCGCTGCCACTGTTTGATGGCGACAAGGACGCGTTAACCGCGGCGCTAAAAACTGCAGATCGTAAAGTCACGCAGTCGGGCTATCCGGAAGATCATCTGGACGACCTGTACACACATCAGGATTGTGTGGTGACCGGCTGGGCGCAGAATACCGTCTTGTCACACCAGTGCGACACGCTCCCGGGCGACAGCGGTTCGCCATTGATGTTGCAGACAGAGTCTGGCTGGCAGTTGATTGGTGTGCAAAGCTCCGCTCCAGCAGCCAAAGATCGCTGGCGGGCAGATAATCGCGCCATATCCGTGACCGGTTTTCGCGAGAAGCTGGAAGCGTTAGCGCAGGAATAACACATGCTGCCCGCATTAACGGGCAGCATGGATATCAGGCAAGTTTTATCATTATCATTCCGGCCAGTAGCAGTATCACGCCGATCCAGCCCTTATTATTCAGGCGCTGACCAAACAGCACCCAACCTGCCGCTAACGTCGCGGCAATACCGAATCCGCCCCACAAGGCGTAGGCAACAGAAAGGTCAATACCTTTTACCGCTTGCGACAGCGCGCTAAAGGCCGCTAATACGGCAGCTAACGACAGCACGCCATAAATCTTGCGGCGAAAACCATCAGAAAATTTCAAAAAGACGTTAGCGACGATTTCCAGCACGATAGCCATACCCAGCCAGGCACCGTGAACCCATTCAAACTGTTGCATGGGTCACCTCTTTGCCTGGTTTAACAGGCTTTCGGGTGCCGGATTTAATCAGCACAATGCCGACCACCAGTGAAGCCAGTCCTGCCACCTTCAATGTGGACAAGGTTTCGTCAAATAACAGCACGCTAAACAGCGTAATAAATAAAATACCGATCCCTTCCCACAGGGCATAGGCCACACCAAGGGCAATTTTTTTAACGGCAAAACTGAGAAAAATATACGATAAGGCGATCATTACCAGCATTAAAATAAAGCCCGAATTACCATGGCCGACGCTTGCCCATTTCATTGAAAGCGTACCAGTAATTTCAGCCGCGATGGCCAGACCTAATAATATCCAGTAAAACATGATGCTTCTCCTGCTTGAGAATATAGTCCTTTGGGCCTACTGCATGCAGTAAACCAAAAAATAAAATTAGTTAGCTCAGCGCACAGCGCCAGCTCAGGCAGAAGAAGGGACTAAAGCGCGTTGCGCCAGTGTTGCTCACCCGCAAGCAAGAAAGTGGAAGAGGTACGAAGAAGTGAAGGTAAACGCAAAAACATCCTGAACATATTGTCCATAATATTACAATTATCCGCAGTGTTGCTTCTCATCATCGCGGATGATAATTGTCCTCGGTAGTTAAACACAGATGATTTGTATCATAGCTTCAATACGAACTCAAAGTCTTTTCACTTCTTTACCTGCCCCGTTTGATTTTTGTTATAACGGCTCGACGCAAATCACACTATTATTCAGATTCAAAAATCAAAAACGCAGGAATACATATGGCGAAACCGATCATCACGCTTAACGGTCTAAAAATAGTCATTATGCTGGGCATGCTGGTTATCATTCTGAGCGGCATTCGCTTTGCCGCAGATATCATCGTCCCCTTTATTCTGGCGTTATTTATAGCCGTTGTGCTGAACCCCGTGGTGCAGCGGATCGTCAAGATTCGCATACCGCGCGTATTTGCGGTGTCATTGCTCATCGTTATTATTGTAATGCTAATGGTACTGCTGTTAGCGTATTTAGGTACATCCTTAAATGAGCTTGCGCGTACGCTACCGCAATATCGCTCTTCACTGGTTATTCCACTAAAAAATCTTGAACCATGGTTACAACGCGCAGGGATCGGCGTTTCCGTGGATGAGCTCGTCAAATATATCGATCCAAACGCGGCAATGACGCTGGTGACCAATTTGCTGGCGCAGCTTTCGAATGCTATGTCATCGATCTTTTTACTGCTACTGACGGTAGTTTTTATGCTGCTGGAAGTACCGCAACTGCCCAACAAACTAAAACAAATGATGAGTCGCCCCATTGAAGGTATGGCGGCGATTCAACGCGCCATCGACAGCGTCTCACACTATCTGGTGCTTAAAACGGCAATCAGCATTGTGACCGGGTTGGTCGCCTGGGGCATGCTTGCTGCATTGGATGTGCGCTTTGCCTTTGTCTGGGGATTACTGGCCTTCGCCCTGAACTACATCCCTAATATCGGTTCGGTATTGGCGGCCATTCCCCCTATTGCTCAGGTGCTGGTATTTAGCGGCCTTTACGATGCGCTGGTGGTTCTGGCAGGCTATCTGGTCATCAACCTGGTATTCGGGAATATCCTCGAGCCGCGGATCATGGGGCGTGGACTTGGACTGTCTACGCTGGTGGTTTTTTTGTCGTTAATCTTCTGGGGCTGGCTGCTCGGCCCTGTTGGGATGCTGCTTTCTGTTCCGCTAACCATCATTGTGAAAATCGCGCTAGAGCAAACCAACGGTGGTCAAAGCATTGCGGTGTTACTGAGCGATCTCAACAAAGAGTAAAATGCAAAACGGCCTCCGCAGAGGCCGTCTTAGTTTTCACTGACGATTACAACGCTTTCAGAATCGCATCCACGCTGGCTTTGGCATCGCCAAACAGCATATGGGTGTTTTCTTTAAAGAACAGCGGGTTCTGCACACCAGCATAGCCCGTGTTCATTGAACGTTTGAACACGATGACGTTCTGCGCTTTCCATACTTCAAGCACCGGCATACCGGCGATCGGGCTGTTCGGGTCATCCTGCGCCGCCGGGTTTACAGTATCGTTGGCACCAATCACCAGCACGGTATCGGTATCGGCGAAATCATCGTTGATCTCGTCCATTTCCAGCACGATGTCATAAGGGACTTTGGCTTCCGCCAGCAGTACGTTCATATGACCGGGCAAACGCCCTGCTACCGGGTGAATACCGAAGCGCACTTTGATGCCGCGTGCGCGCAGTTTCTCGGTGATTTCCGCGACCGGATACTGTGCCTGAGCCACTGCCATGCCGTAGCCCGGGGTGATGATCACGGAGTGCGAGTTCTTCAGCATTTCTGCTGTGTCTTCCGCAGTAATCTCACGGTGCTCACCGACTTCTTCATCTGATCCGGTAGAAGAACCGTCAGAACCAAAGCCACCTGCAATAACGCTGAAAAATGAACGGTTCATCGCCTTACACATAATGTAAGACAGGATCGCACCAGAAGAACCGACCAGCGCACCGGTAACGATCAGCAGATCGTTGCTCAGCATAAAGCCCGCCGCCGCAGCAGCCCATCCTGAATAGGAGTTGAGCATTGAAACGACCACCGGCATATCCGCACCACCGATGGAGGCCACCAGATGCCAGCCAAAAGCCAGTGCAATTATGGTCATCACCAGCAGCGCCAGAACCTGCAGGCCCACGCTTTCGGTACGGACAAACACCACCAGCAGCAGGAAAGAAACAACCAGCGCCGCCAGATTCATTTTGTGACGATTCGGCAGCATCAGCGGTTTAGAGGAGATCTTGCCGCGCAGTTTGCCAAAGGCCACCACAGAACCGGTAAAGGTTACCGCACCGATGAAGATACCCAGGAACACTTCCGTCAGGTGAATGTTCACCAGAATCGGCTCCAGGCCCGTATCGTGATACAGGTAGCTATTGAAGCCCACCAGTACCGCTGCCAGACCAACGAAGCTGTGCAGAATTGCCACCAGCTCCGGCATCTCGGTCATCTCAACTTTCTTCGCCAGACGAATACCAATCGCGCCGCCGATGATCATCGCCACCAGGATCCACGCAACATTGCCGGTATCCGGGCCAAAAATCGTGGCAATCAGCGCAATCGCCATCCCGGCGATACCGTAGTTGTTACCCTGCTGTGAGGTTTCGTGTTTCGAAAGCCCCGCCAGACTAAAAATAAACAGGATAGCGGCAACAATGTATGCAGCTGTAACTAATCCTCCAGACATATGTTACCCCTTAGTTTTTCCGGAACATTTTCAGCATGCGCTGAGTCACGGTGAAGCCACCGAAAATATTAATGCTGGCAATAAGCACCGCGATAAAGCTCAGGAAACTCACCCAGCCACCCTGGCCAATTTGCAATAACGCCCCAACCACGATAATCCCTGAGATGGCGTTAGTCACAGACATCAACGGAGTATGCAACGCATGTGACACATTCCAGACCACGTAGTAACCCACCACGCAGGAAAGCGCGAACACCGTAAAGTGACCAAGGAACTCTTTCGGTGCAACGTCGGCTAGCCAGCCAAACAAAATCACCACCAGCGCCATCAGTGCATATTTGCGCCACGGAGAGACAGGTTTTTTCTCTTCTTTCGGTGCAGGTGCGGCTTTTGGCGCAGCCTGCGGCTGAGCAGAAACCTGGATAGGTGGCGCAGGCCAGGTGATTTCACCCTCGCGAACCACCGTGACACCGCGAACAACCACATCGTCAAAATCGACGGTGATATTGCCGTCTTTCTCTTTGCACAACAGTTTGAGCAGGTTGACGAGGTTGGTGCCGTAAAGCTGGGAAGATTGTGTTGGCAAACGGCCAGGCAGGTCGGTATAGCCGATAACCTTCACCCCGTTCTCGGTGGTTGTCACCTGATTAGGCACGGTATATTCGCAGTTACCGCCGTTTTGCGCGGCAAGATCGACAATTACGCTGCCCGCTTTCATCGAATCGACCATTTCACGGGTGATCAGTTTCGGGGCCGGTTTGCCCGGGATCAGCGCAGTGGTAACGATAATGTCGACGTCTTTCGCCTGCGCAGCGAAGAGTTCCATTTCGGCTTTGATGAACGCCTCGGACATCACTTTGGCATAACCATCACCGCTGCCCGCTTCTTCTTTAAAGTCCAGTTCAAGGAACTCGGCGCCCATGCTCTGCACTTGTTCCTTCACTTCCGGACGGGTATCAAAAGCACGCACGATAGCGCCCAGGCTGTTTGCCGCACCGATCGCCGCAAGACCTGCCACACCCGCACCAATCACCATGACCTTGGCAGGTGGAACCTTGCCTGCGGCGGTGATCTGGCCGGTGAAGAAGCGACCGAATTCATGTGCAGCTTCAACAATAGCGCGATACCCGGCGATGTTCGCCATTGAGCTCAAAGCATCCAGCGACTGTGCGCGCGAAATACGCGGCACGGAGTCCATCGCCATAACTGTCACGTTTCGCTCTGCAAGCTTTTGCAACAGTTCAGGGTTTTGCGCGGGCCAAAGAAAGCTCACCAGCGTCGTGCCCGGATTGAGTAACGGAATTTCCGCCTCCTCCGGCGCATTGACCTTCAGGATGATCTCTGACTGCCAGACTGCATTTCCATCAACAATTTCTGCGCCTGCTTGTACAAACGCCTTATCGTCAAAACTCGCCAGTTGACCTGCACCGCTTTCAACCGCGACGCTGAAACCTAACTTAAGCAGCTGCTCAACCGTCTTCGGCGTGGCTGCAACGCGGGTTTCATTGGTTAACCGTTCTCTTGGTATGCCAATTCGCATAATGTTCCCTTCCATCTGTAATTATGATGATGGTTTATCAATGTTCGCACGAGGCATGCGCGCACTCTCGAGAGAGGTCAGTGTTACCTCAATAAAATAAAACAGTAACAAACTCTGTATAACCTACTGAAAATGACGCCTGTGATCTAGCGCCAAAAAACAGTATTTATTATGAAATTCGCAAAATAGAGATGAATCGAACCTCAGACAGATAAAATGCCCTAAAAATAGCCCACAAAGGCTGATAATTCGCTTAAGCGAAGCGGCAAAACATGATTACGTACCTGCCAAAAACAATTGATTAACATTAAATTAACTTATGAAATTCAACTGCTTTATCAGTTTTGGTCACCAAACGCCGAATTTTTCGGCATATCACTAAATGTTATCGATGTTGTTAAGCCAGGTGGCACGATGAGTGAAAAATGACGCAGACACTGACGCAATTTAAATGCAATAATCAGCGACGTTTCTAGTCAATAACAATACCAGTACCTGGTTTGCGCAAGGCGAAGGATTATTTTTATGAAGCTTAAGAACACTCTCCTGGCGTCCGCACTTATTTCTGCGACTGCTTTTTCTGTCAATGCAGCGACAGAATTGACGCCGGAGCAAGCGGCTGCCCTGAAACCCTATGACCGCATTGTGGTCACCGGTCGTTTTAATGCTATCGGTGATGCAGTTGCTGCCGTATCACGCCGTGCAGATAAAGACGGTGCAGCCTCCTTTTATGTTGTTGATACTTCAGATTTTGGCAGCGGCGGTAACTGGCGCGTTGTTGCCGACGTCTATAAAGCTGACGCTGAAAAAGCGGAAGCGTCAAAAAACCGTATCATTAACGGCGTTATGGAATTGCCTAAAGATCAGGCCGTTCTGATTGAACCTTACGATACCGTTACGGTACAGGGTTTCTACCGTAGCCAGCCTGAAGTAAACGATGCAATCACCAAAGCTGCGAGAGAGAAAGGTGCATATTCCTTCTATATCGTGCGCCAGGTCGATGCCAACCAGGGCGGCAACCAGCGTATTACCGCATTCATCTACAAAGCTGATGCGAAAAAACGCGTCGTGCAAAGCCCTGATGCAATCCCAGCAGATTCTGATGCCGGACGCGCCGCATTAGCAGCAGGTGGCGAAGCCGCGAAGAAAGTTGAGATCCCAGGCGTTGCGACTACCGCTTCTCCGAGTGCTGAAGTCGGTCGCTTCTTCGAAACGCAATCCACCAAAGGCGGACGTTACACTGTCACGCTACCGGATGGAACCAAAGTTGAAGAACTGAACAAAGCGACCGCCGCCATGATGGTACCGTTCGACAGCATCAAGTTCACCGGTAACTACGGCAACATGACGGAAGTTTCTTATCAGGTAGCAAAACGCGCTGCGAAAAAAGGCGCGAAGTATTATCACATCACCCGCCAGTGGTCAGAACGTGGTAACAACGTGACGATCAGCGCCGATCTGTATAAGTAATACCCAATGTATTATCAGGTCTACAGTCCTTGTAGACCTGATAATTTCGCGCAGTTCTGCTCCCAGACAAAACAAAAACAGCAGTATTAAGACGACTTTTCACACTATTAGTCACAAATCTCTCTATCCCCATTGCATGCGTTCTCTTCTCTCCGTAAAATCCCGCGCCTTAGTGGCTTTCACCATTTTTATGCGGTTTGCCAAAATAATTATTCTCTCACTCTCGTTTTTGTAACTGGATACAAATGGAAAAGAAATTGGGTCTGAGCGCACTGACCGCGCTGGTTTTAAGCTCAATGCTCGGCGCTGGCGTTTTCAGCCTGCCACAAAACATGGCGGCAGTAGCCAGCCCGGCTGCATTACTGATTGGTTGGGCGATTACCGGTGCGGGTATTCTTTTGCTCGCCTTTGCCATGCTGATCCTGACGCGTATCCGTCCTGAACTGGATGGCGGTATTTTTACCTATGCGCGTGAAGGTTTTGGCGAGCTGATTGGCTTCTGCTCCGCGTGGGGATACTGGCTGTGTGCCGTTATCGCTAACGTTTCGTATCTGGTCATTGTCTTCTCTGCACTCAGCTTCTTTACCGACACGCCTGAGTTACGTCTGTTTGGCGACGGTAATACCTGGCAGTCGATTGTGGGCGCATCGATGCTGCTGTGGATCGTACACTTCCTTGTGCTGCGCGGTGTGCAAACGGCAGCCAGTATTAACCTGGTCGCGACGCTGGCGAAATTACTGCCGCTGGGTCTGTTTATCGTGCTGGCGTTCATGCTGTTTAAGCTCGACACCTTTACTCTCGATTTTACCGGCGTAGCATTGGGCGTTCCCGTCTGGGAGCAGGTCAAAAACACCATGCTCATCACCTTGTGGGTATTCATCGGTGTGGAAGGCGCGGTGGTGGTTTCTGCCCGTGCCAGAAACAAACGCGATGTCGGACGCGCCACGCTGCTGGCGGTACTTGCCGCACTGGGCGTTTACCTGCTGGTCACCCTGTTGTCTCTGGGCGTTGTCGCACGTCCCGAACTGGCGGAGATCCGTAACCCATCAATGGCCGGTCTGATGGTTAAAATGATGGGACCATGGGGCGAAATTATTATTGCCGCAGGTCTGATTGTTTCCGTGTGTGGAGCCTATCTAAGCTGGACGATTATGGCGGCGGAAGTGCCGTTCCTCGCCTCCACGCACAAAGCGTTTCCGCGCATTTTTGCGCGACAGAACGCGCAAGGCGCGCCATCGGCGTCGCTATGGCTGACCAACATCTGCGTACAGCTCTGCCTGGTGCTGATCTGGCTTACTGGTTCCGACTACAATACGTTATTGACTATCGCCTCAGAGATGATTCTGGTGCCCTATTTGCTGGTCGGCGCATTTCTGTTAAAAATTGCTACCCGTCCGATTCATAAGGCTGTCGGTATCGGGGCGAGTATTTATGGCATATGGTTATTGTATGCGTCAGGTCCGATGCACCTGCTGCTGTCCGTAGTGCTGTATGCGCCAGGACTGCTGGTTTTCCTTTATGCCCGTAAAACGCACGCGCATGAAAACGTATTAAAACGCCAGGAGATGGCGCTGATCGGCCTGCTGCTTGTTGCTGCTGTGCCGGCTACCTGGATGCTGATGGGGTAACGTTATACCCATCGTTCGCGACATATGGAGATTACGATGGGTAAAAAAAACCCTTTGCCAATTCTTATCACCGGTGGTGGTCGTCGTATCGGCCTCGCCGTCGCATGGCACTTTCTGAACCAAAAACAGCCAGTTATCGTCAGCTACCGTACGCACTATCCTGCCATTGACGGCCTGCGAGAAGCGGGCGCGATTTGTATCCCTGCTGACTTTTCCACGGATGAAGGCGTGCTGGCCTTTGCTGATGAGGTCAAAGCTCAGACGGATGGCTTGCGCGCTATTGTGCATAATGCCAGTGCCTGGCTTGCAGAAAAGCCTGGTACACCGCTGACCGATGTGCTGTCAGCCATGATGCAGATTCATGTCAATACGCCCTACCTGCTCAACCACGCACTGGAAGGATTGCTACGCGGTCATGGACACGCGGCCAGCGATATAATCCATTTTACTGATTATGTTGCGGAACGCGGCAGCGACAAGCACATTGCTTATGCTGCCAGCAAAGCGGCGCTGGATAATATGACCCGCTCGTTCGCGCGCAAACTGGCACCGGAAGTGAAAGTGAACGCGATTGCCCCTTCACTTATCCTGTTTAACGAGGGTGATGATGCAGAGTATCGCCAGCAGGCACTGAACAAATCACTGATGAAAACCGCGCCAGGTGAAAAAGAGGTCATTGATTTAATTGACTATCTTTTAACCAGCTGTTTTGTCACCGGACGTAGTTTTGCCCTTGATGGTGGGCGTCATCTGCGTTAGTGCAGTTTGATCCAACAAAAGATCAGCAACCACGCGCTCAGGCCCCAGCACACCACTGATCCGCCGAGCGCAACGGGTAAGCGCATAAATCCGGTGAAATACCACAGTGAAACGAGGTAGACAAAATAGGGAATAATCGACCACATGCTGAATATGATGGTTGTACGTAACGCCTCGATTCCGCGTTCACTGGCCACAATATAGTGGGCAATCAACGCAAACGTCGGGAATAACGGAATTAATCCGGCAATGTAGTAATTCTTTGTTTTCGCCAGCAAGCCAATCAACACCACCACCAGCGCACCGAGCGCCGCTTTTATAACGAGTCCCATCACTCTGCCTTAACACATCAATAACATCAGCCCCTAGCATAACGGAAGCGTTCTTGTTTAGAAAAGATTAATGGAAGGAAAAACCAGGGCGGTGTATGTTGGCGTTTTATATTCAAAAATTAATGATATGAACACCATCGTATTTGTTGAAGATGATCCCGAAGTTGGCTCACTGATTGCAGCCTATTTGGCCCGGCATGATATTGAGGTTATCCTTGAACCTCGTGGTGATTTGGCCGAGGAGAAAATCCTGCACGTTCAACCCGATCTGGTGTTATTAGATATCATGCTGCCGGGCAAAGACGGGATGACTATCTGCCGAGATTTACGCGGACGCTGGCAAGGCCCGATTGTCCTGCTCACCTCGCTGGACAGCGACATGAACCATATCCTGGCACTGGAAATGGGCGCCTGTGACTATATTCTGAAAACCACGCCGCCAGCGGTGCTGCTGGCTCGCCTGCGTCTGCACCTGCGTCAGAATGAGCACTCTGCCCAGTCTAAAGGCATTCAATCGGCGACCATCACACCGCACACAACGCTGCGCTTCGGCACACTCACTATCGACCCAACCAACCGCTCCGTGCTGCTCGGCGGCGAGCAAGTTTCTCTTTCCACCGCTGATTTTGAATTACTGTGGGAGTTGGCAACCCATGCCGGGCAGATTATGGACCGCGATGCGTTGCTGAAGAACCTGCGCGGCGTAAGCTATGACGGCATGGATCGCAGCGTAGATGTCGCGATTTCCCGGTTACGCAAAAAACTGCTCGATAACGCGACTGAACCTTATCGAATCAAAACAGTGCGCAACAAAGGTTATCTCTTTGCACCTCACGCCTGGGACGACGAGCCACAGAAGTAATGCCACCGGGCCGATCTCATTGATCGGTTGGATTATTCACAATACGTTACACTGTCACTTAAAATCGTCTACAGAACAGGCATACAAACGCCATCCGACGCCGTTCCACACTTTTTGTGTGGCTGTTACCCTCCCCCCTCCCTATAATCCGTCGCGGTCCTGAACCCGTATGGTTCATCATTTTTTTTCGCACTAACAAAACTCTTTCCGGCATTTCAGGTGCTGAATGAGGCAAGAGGCTACAATATGTTCGTTTCGCTCGCGTATATCGCGTTCTTTTTGGTTTGTTCATGGGCAATTTTCAGAATCAACCAAAAAAGTCACTCTCTTTCAAAAAGCGTCTTCATCGCTATTTTTACGGGTGCCGTTATCGGTTTATCCCTGCATCTCATTGCTGCTGACGAAAGAAAAACAGTTATCGACTGGTACAATGTTATCGGCAACGGCTATGTGAATTTACTGAAGCTGGTTGCGGTACCGCTGATTTTCATCTCTATTCTCTCAGCCATTAATAAGCTCGAAAACAGCGCTGGCATTGGGAAAATGTCGTTAACCATCGTCGGATGCATGCTCTGTCTGGTAATGATTGCCGGTTTTATTGGGCTGTTGACTGCGCATGTATTAGGCCTGGACGCCAGTGCGTTTGTTCATATGCAGTCCACGCTGACGGCAGACGATGTAAATAAAACAGCCGCCATTTCACTGCCTAAACTGGTGACATCTCTGATCCCCACGAATATCTTCCTCGATCTAACAGGGGCCAGAAGCGTTTCCGTCATTGGCATTGTTATTTTCACCCTACTTGCCGGCGTGGCATTATTAAAGGTCAAACAGGACGCCCCGCAAGAAGGTGAAAAATTAAGTGCTGGCATTAACGCTATCCAGATTTGGGTGATGAAAATGGTGCGTATCGTTATTGCTCTCACCCCTTATGGTGTGATGGCATTAATGGCAGGCGTATTTTCCGCGTATCGATTTGAACAATTTGCCAGTCTGTTAGGCTTTATTGTTGCCTGTTACCTTGCGATTCTGATGATGTTTATCGTCCACGCACTGATACTGGTTCTGAGCGGTAATAATCCCGTTCACTATTTTAAAACTGTCTGGCCAGTTTTAACCTTTGCATTTGTTTCACGCAGCAGTGCAGCATCTATTCCACTGGCTATTTCCGCACAAGAAAAATTTGGCGTGCAAAATACCATTGCCAATATTGCGGCTTCATTCGGCTCCAGCATGGGTCAAAATGGCTGTGCCGGGATCTATCCGGCTATTATGGTGGCGATGATTGCTCCAACAATTGGGATTGATCCGCTATCAGTACATTTTTTGCTCGCCATGCTACCTGCGATTGCGCTGGGTTCTATTGGGGTGGCGGGGGTAGGCGGTGGCGGAACATTTGCTGCGCTGATCGTCCTTTCAACACTGAACTTCCCGGTCGCGCTGGTGGGGATTTTCATTGCTATCGAGCCTGTCGTCGATATGGCCAGAACGGCATTAAACGTGAACGGTTCGATGATGTCTGGCGTGCTGGCTAACAGGCTCCTGAAAAAGAGTGCTGAAAAACCACAACCCGTGAACGCGAATTAGTCAGTCCTAAAAAGATCAAAGCCTTCCTGTTGCTGGAAGGCTTTCTTTTGTGTCAACTAAACGTCAGCCCGTCGTATTTTTTCCAACGGTAATTTACGGCAGAGATAATCCAGCAGCCGATAAAGACGCCAATAATCACAAAACCGACATTCCCCATATGGTCACTTAAATTGCTGACGGTATCCCACAAACCACCCTGAAGCGAAAACGCGTCAGAGAGAAGCCCCAGCGCCTCCAGTCCGCCAATAAATAGCGCTACAATCACGGAAGTCCCGGTAATGGTCATATTGTAATAGAGCTTGCGTTGCGGCTTATTGAACGCCCATCCGTAGGCCTCAACCATCAGAATACTGTCGAGACAATCAATTAACGCCATACCGCAGGTAAACAGCGCCGGGAACACGAGAATTGACCAAACAGACATGCCACTGGACGCGCTTGAAGCAGAAATTCCCAGCAAAGAAATTTCAGTGGCGGTATCAAAACCCAGACCAAAAAGAAAACCGACAAAATACATATGCCAGTCTTTGCCTACCAACCGAAACGCTGAGCGGAAAAGCCAGTTCAGAGGACCTGAAACTGTAATGTCTTCCGTGGTGCCATCGTAAGTACCGGTGCGTTTAAGATGGCGGAATGCCTTCCAGACCTGGCAGAAAATAATGAGATTAATGGTAGCCAGAATCAGCAAAAACGCGGCAGAAACCGAAGTTCCTATCAGACCGCCGACATTCTGAAACCATGCCATATGTTGCTTAAACACGCTGGTGGTCAGTGCAATGCCAATGCTTGCCAGTACCACAATGGTGGAGTGCCCCAAAGAAAACCAGGCTCCCGTCGTCAGGGCGCGTTTTTTCTGCTGCATGAGTTTACGTGTAGCGCTGTCTATCGCGGCGATATGATCGGCATCGACAGCATGGCGTAAACCGTAGCACCACGCAATCAGACTCAGTGCAAGCAATGACGTGTTGTTGCTAAACGCGGTGAAAGCCCACAGCCACGCCACGATGTTTGCCCCGATGAGTAAGACCATCAACAAAAGAATATTCGGGCGTTTTTTAAATAATGAAAACAATGCGTTCATTGTTTCCCGCCAATTAAATTTGAGCTAAACAACACACCACCACTCACTGATTAATTAATATAACGTTTATCAGGCTAATGATAACTCTTAAGAATTACTAACCCAGTGTCGTAGATCAAAGTTGATTATCACCTGAAGCAAGTTCCGCCATCGCTAGCTCCGCAATACGCAGAGGTACCGTTGCGCTGTCCCCCTCTTGCAGAAACCAGACGGACGACAACCCACACCAGGCAACAATCCACATCAGCAAACGTTGCCGTTCAATTCTTGCGATTTCAGACACAATGTTGACTCGTTGTGTGAATGTTTCCGGCTCAATGGCAACAGGTCTGGTGGGTTCGGCAAGATCAGGGTTAGTAAAAATATTGGCGTAATCAAAGCCACGCTCGCCTAGCAGCCCTTTGGGATCGATAGCCAGCCATCCTCTCGTTCCGAAATCAAGAATATTGCCGTGGTGTAGGTCACCGTGTAATACGACTTCATCATGGGGTGAAGATAGCAGTACATTTGCCACCACTGCACAACGCGTCAGGATACCGCCATGCTTTTTCGCGGCGGGAGCCAGGTCGCTAAACCAATGGTGCAGAGGTGTTAACGCTGGCGTAGACGCGTTCCGGGAGAAATGGAGTCTACTGGCAGCATGGCAAATAATGCGACAAGCCTGCGCATCGTTACCAGTCCAGGACATGTCCGCTAAAGACCCTGTCCCTGTCGCACGTTCCAGCAGAATCGCCCCTGCTGCATGAGCAAGTACTTTCGCTGCGCCATTTCCGTTCCACCAGACCATGAGTTCACAGCCGATCCGTTCACTGTCATCGTCGGTGATTTTAAGTATGGCTTTCTGACCGTCCCTGATGACCACTACAGGCAAAAGCTGTGATGTGTGCGTTTCAACCGGTTCACCATCTGGAATGAGTCCCCAACGGTTGAGCCAGGTGTTGAACAAGCGATTTTCCAAACATTATCCTCATTTTTCTCTGGAAGATGGTAACCAAAAGGATCCGTGTCGGCATTATTCCTGTTTTCTTTTGGTTGAGCTACAACCTCCCACAGCCGTCATCACTGACTTAACGGGTTGAGCACTAACAGGCACATCCTTGTGTATCTGTGTGCCATGCTGACTGTGTTCGGTAAATAAGGAGGACACGATGATCACGTTATGCAAAACCTGTGGAACATCCTATGAGGTAACTGGTGCCCATCCGGAACAGTGCGATATCTGCCAGGATGAACGCCAGTATGTCCCTGCGAGCGGACAGGAATGGGTCGATTTTACCGCCCTGTGTGCATCGCATACAAATAAGTGGAAGCAACACGACAGTACTCTCCTCAGCATCCGCACCGTTCCTGATTTTGCAATTGATCAGCGCGCGTTTATTCTGCGTACCTCTGAAGGCAATATTTTATGGGACTGCATTGCCTCGCTCGACGATGCCACAAAAACGCTAATAACGTCCCTTGGCGGGCTTAAGGCTATCGCGATATCGCATCCTCATTACTACACCACCATGCAGGACTGGGCTGCAGAATTTAACGCACCGATTTACCTTCATGCCAGCGACAGAAGGTGGGTAATGCGCGACAGCCCGTGGATTAGATTCTGGGATGGCGACACCATTGAGTTAACCCGTGACGTCACGGTGATACGTCTCGGCGGACACTTTGCTGGCGGCTGCGTCCTGCACTGGGCGCGTGACGAAGGCGTGGTGCTTTCCGGCGACATCGTCCAGGTTACGCCAGGTGCGCATGCCGTCTCTTTTATGTGGAGCTACCCTAATATGCTACCGTTGCCAGCTGCAACGGTCAGCAACATTACCCAGAGACTGAGTACAGTGAAATTTAAGCAACTTTACGGCGCATTTGCAGGAAAAGATATTACGCAAAATGCCGATGAAATTGTGCGGCGTTCAGGTGAAAAGTATATTTCCTGCCTCAGATAAACCGGCAGTTTATTCACCAACCAGACTCAGGAAGGTAAAAATGGATAGAACTGATAAACCACGCCAATCACAGAAATACTCACTATCACGCTGATAATGAAGTAGGTTTTGAAAGGCTGCTTTTGTGTTTTATGGCGAAAGATTTGTTGACCCGCTATCGCGCCACCCCATCCGCCCACAACGCCAAACACCAGCAATGTGGATTCCGGCACTCTACGCCAGTCCTTGCGTGCCGCCATTTTGTCCACGCCGTATAACAGCAACGTCAGTAGGTTGGCGAGTAGAAACCATATGACAAGAGGGTGAGCGGTGAAAATGCAGCCGATCGCTGAAAAAATGAGTAGCGAATAACAACAGCGATTGAGATTCATATTTTCAGTCACAGCACTTTTCAGGAAGTTTCGTCACCCATTATACGCAAGGTCAGTCATCCCTGCCATGGGTGAGAATACCCCTTTTATTTTTATGCCTATATCCTCAGAAATAGCGGAAATTCTCTGGTCTGCGGCGTACCTAACAATTCAAACAAGAGAATCATTTTCATTATTCAGAACAAATGGTAATTTATTAAATCCAAATGGAGAAATTGTTCTGGAGTCGCAGGGATGAGAAAATACTCATATCCATATTTGTTTTTTGTCACCGTATTATCTCTCGGCGCAATTTTTCTTTTTTACTGGTGGAAGGTAACGATATACAGAGCAACTTTTCTCTATCCGCTCACATCAAAATACCTCATGCTTATTTCTCTGGCAGTGTCATTTTTAATCACCCTATTTCTGGTAGGTAATGGGATAATGAAAAAAAGTCCCTTCCAAACTTATCTGAAATTATTTGGTAGCATCAGCATTGCCATGGTGCTGTTTTCAGTGATCACAATTATGGCGATAACCTGGTTCATTCCAGGTGTCCCCTCGTCCTATACCGCTCCATACACCTACTCTACAGGAAGTTCTAAAAGCTGTTCGGGGGCTGATGTTGACGATCCGGATCTCGGGACTAACATCAGAATTTGCTATCCCGAAGGTAACTACGAATATAACAACACAATCTATGTTGAGAAACGAAGTAACCTTTTAGGTGCGGTCGTAACATACGCCAGAACAACCCCATCCCGATTTTGATTAACTTGCCGCTTACAAAGCAATGCGTTATCAAGCGAAAGGTCATTTCGCCCCCGTAGGGGCCATAAGAATGCAGAAAAGAGTTATACAGTGTACTCTGCCTGGATAAACACGCCAGATGGTGATCAGATAACCTTTCTGCTCCCGCGCATCGGCGGATATTGCTGTGCCCCTTTTCCCCTGAGGGACACGAGAACTCGCTAACTTATTGAGCGTTCGGTGATTTTTATGAAGAAACTGTTTGTGCAGTTTTACCTCCTGCTGTTTGTCTGCTTTTTGGTGATGACCCTGTTGGTCGGCCTGGTATACAAATTCACCGCAGAACGCGCAGGCAGACAGTCGCTCGACGATTTGATGAAAAGCTCGTTGTACCTGATGCGCAGTGAACTACGCGAAATTCCGCCACGCGATTGGGGTAAGACGCTGAAGGAAATGGACTTAAACCTCTCATTTGACCTGCGTGTTGAACCGCTGAATAAGTACACACTGGATGCCCCAACCATGCAGCGTTTGCGCGAAGGCGATATTGTGGCTCTTGACGATCAATACACCTTTATTCAACGCATTCCTCGCAGCCATTATGTGCTGGCAGTCGGCCCGGTTCCTTACCTCTATTTTCTTCATCAAATGCGCCTGCTGGACATCGCGCTGATGGCGTTTATTGCTATCTCACTGGCCTTCCCGGTACTGATCTGGATGCGTCCACACTGGCAAGAAATGCTAAGACTCGAATCCGCCGCACAACGTTTTGGTGAAGGACATCTGAGTGAACGCCTTCATTTTGACAACGGTTCCAGCTTTGAGCGCCTGGGCGTAGCGTTTAACCAAATGGCCGATAATATCAATGCGCTGATCGCCAGTAAAAAACAGCTCATCGATGGTATTGCCCATGAGCTTCGTACTCCGCTGGTACGTTTACGTTACCGGCTGGAAATGAGTGATAACCTCACCGGGCAGGAATCTCAGGCGCTTAATCGTGATATCGGCCAACTGGAAGCGTTGATCGAAGAGTTACTGACCTACGCCCGCCTGGATCGCCCGCAAAATGAACTGAAGCTCAGCGTACCTGACCTGCCTGTTTGGTTGACAACCCATCTGGAGGATGTGCAAAGCGTGAATCCTGGCCGTACGGTGCACTTACGTCATCTCGAAACTGGCGACTACGGCGCGTTGGATATGCGCCTGATGGAGCGTGTCCTGGATAATTTGCTGAACAATGCCCTGCGCTATTGCCAGTCTACAGTGCAAGCCAGCCTGCTGCTGAACGGCAATCAAGCCACGCTGGTAGTGGAAGACGACGGTCCCGGTATTGCACCAGACGCTCGCGAACAGGTTTTTGAACCGTTTGTACGCCTTGACCCCAGCCGTGACCGGGCAACCGGGGGTTGTGGGCTTGGGTTAGCCATCGTCCACTCAATTGCTTTGGCTATGGGGGGGACGGTCGTCTGTGATGAAAGTGAACTTGGCGGTGCCCGGTTTACTTTCCGTTGGCCCGTCTGGCATAACATTCCCGAAATTTCAGCTGCCTGACCTATTCTGCTCGGTGGTCAGGCAGTGGAGGTTGTGCTATAAAAAAGTATGTTGTAACTAAAATGGTAAACCTATGGCCCGTTACGATCTTGTTGACCGCCTGAACGGCACCTTTCGCCAGATGGAACAAGAACTGGCACTTTTGAACGAACACCTGTTGCAGCAGACGCTGCTGATTGCGCGCGTATTCTCGTTACCGGAAGTGGTTAAAGAGGCAGAGCATGCCCCTCTGCAGAGCATTAATGTTAAGCAGCATTTAGGCAAAGAGGCTGAAGCGCTGGCACTGCTCCATTACCGTCACCTGTTTATTCAGCAGCAGTCCGAAAACCGCAGCAGCAAAGCGGCCGTCCGCCTACCGGGTGTATTGTGCTATCAGGTTGATAACGCGGCGCAATGTACTCTGGAAGAACAAATCCAGCGTATAAACCAGTTGAAAACCACCTTCGAGCGCATTGTTACAGTGGAATCAGGGCTGGCGTCAGCAGCACGTTTCGAATGGGTGCATCGTCATCTGCCTGGGCTGATTACTCTGAATGCCTATCGTACGCTAACCGTAGTCCGCGATCCTGCCACCCTACGATTTGGCTGGGCTAATAAGCACATCATTAAAAACCTGAAACGCGATGAAGTACTGCAGCAACTGGAAAAAAGCCTGACGTCACCGCGCAGCGTACATCCCTGGACACGTGAAGAATGGCAGGCGAAGCTTGAACGCGAATATCAGGATATCGCCGCCTTACCGCAGCAGGCCCGCCTGAAGATCAAAAGGCCGGTAAAAGTGCAGCCTATAGCCCGTGTCTGGTACAAAGGAGAGCAAAAACAGGTGCAATATGCCTGCCCGACGCCGCTGATTGCTTTGCTTAATAACGACAACGGTATGACCGTACCGGATATCGGCGAGTTACTTAATTACGATGCCGAAAACGTTCAGCATCGTTTTAAACCTCAGGCGCAGCCGTTGAGATTGATTATTCCCCGGCTGCACCTGTACGTTGCGGATTAACTGCCTGGCCGCATGCTGCCAACCATCAGCTCCGGGCGTACCCAGCTGTCGAACTCCGCTTCGGTTAGATATCCCAGCGCCAGAGCGGAGGCTTTTAAGGTCAGCCCTTCTTTATGGGCTTTTTTGGCAATTTCAGCCGCTTTATCGTAACCGATATGGGTATTGAGCGCTGTCACCAGCATTAGCGACTCGTTGAGCAGTTGATCGATTCGTTCACGATTAGGCTCAATCCCCGTCGCGCAATGTTCATTGAAGCTTTCCATACCGTCCGCCAGCAGGCGTACCGACTGCAGGAAGTTGTGGATGACCATTGGTCGATAAACGTTGAGCTCAAAGTTACCTGACGCCCCGCCCATGTTGATGGCGACATCGTTGCCCATCACCTGGCAGCAAAGCATAGTCAGCGCTTCACACTGGGTTGGATTGACCTTGCCCGGCATGATCGAGCTGCCCGGTTCGTTTTCCGGAATTGAAATTTCGCCAATACCACACCGGGGACCGGATGCCAGCCAGCGTACATCGTTGGCGATTTTCATCAGCGACGCTGCCAGTCCTTTTAGCGCGCCGTGAGCATGAACCAGGGCATCGCAGGTGGCGAGCGCTTCAAATTTATTCGGTGCGGTAACGAACGGCGCACAGGTGATGACCCGCAGTTCATCCGCAACCCGGCGGGCGTATTCGGGATGAGTGTTCAGTCCGGTACCTACCGCGGTTCCCCCCAACGCCAGCTCCGCCACGTGCGGTAAGCTGTTTTCAATGTGTCTGAGGTTATGTTCTAGCATTGCTACCCAGCCGGAAATCTCCTGGCCAAGCGTAAGTGGAGTTGCATCTTGCAGATGTGTACGACCAATTTTAACGATATCGGCGAAAGCGTGGGACTTATCACTGAGCGTTTTGGTCAACACATTTAATTGAGGGATCAGTGATTTACGCAGCGTCAGCAGTGCGGCAACGTGCATTGCAGTCGGGAAGACATCGTTCGAGCTTTGGCTTTTATTGACATCATCGTTGGGGTGTACTTTTCGCTCCATCCCCCGCACGCCGCCCAGCAACTCGCTGGCTCGGTTTGCCAACACCTCGTTCATGTTCATATTGCTTTGCGTGCCGGACCCAGTTTGCCAGATGGCCAGCGGGAACTCATCGCGGTGTTTATCTGCCAACACCTCATCTGCAGCCTGCATAATAGCCCTGGCTTTATCCTCCGCCAGCAGCCCAAGATCCTGGTTAACCTTTGCCGCGGCGCGTTTAGTCAGCGCCAGCGCATGGATCAACGAGACCGGCATTTTCTCCGTAGAGATACGAAAATGCTCCAGTGAACGTTGGGTTTGCGCGCCCCAAAGCTTATCGGCAGGAACATCTATCGTCCCCATTGAATCATTCTCGCGGCGTACCGTTACCATTACCTGCTCCTTACATTAACAATTGATTAGGTTATGTTTCGACATTGCCCACTTGCGTTGGTCTTATGAGTATTAACGAGGATAAAACTGTCGTTTGGTGGTTCGTGCGGTAAAAAAAACCGCCCCGAAGGGCGGTTGACGTTACTTAACGCAGCGTGCGCACTGCGACGTCTGAATTTGCTGGAAGAAATCATTGCCTTTGTCATCCACCAGGATAAACGCCGGGAAATCTTCCACTTCAATTTTCCAGATGGCTTCCATCCCGAGTTCCGGGTATTCCACGCACTCCAGACTCTTGATACTGCCCTGGGCCAGCACCGCGGCAGGGCCGCCAATACTGCCTAAATAGAAGCCGCCATGTTTATGGCAAGCATCGGTCACCTGCTGGCTACGGTTGCCTTTCGCCAGCATAATCATGCTCCCACCAGCGGCCTGAAGCTGGTCAACATACGAGTCCATACGTCCGGCCGTGGTTGGGCCAAGCGAACCAGAGGCGTAACCTTCCGGTGTTTTTGCCGGACCGGCGTAATAGATCGGGTGATCTTTAACATACTGCGGCAAACTTTCACCGTTATCCAGACGTTCTTTCAGTTTCGCATGCGCAATATCACGGCCAACGATGATTGTACCGTTGAGTGACAAACGCGTAGAGACCGGATACTGCGACAGCTGAGCCAGGATCTCTTTCATCGGACGATTGAGGTCAACGCGTACCGCTTCGCCCTCTCCCGCCTGACGCAACTCTTCTGGAATGTACTTACCGGGATTATGTTCCAGTTTTTCGATCCAGATACCTTCACGGTTGATCTTGGCTTTGATATTTCGATCGGCTGAGCAAGAGACGCCCATACCAACCGGACACGACGCGCCGTGACGCGGCAGGCGGATCACGCGGATATCATGCGCGAAGTACTTCCCGCCAAACTGCGCACCCAGCCCCAAATTCTGCGCTTCAATCAGCAGCTCTTTTTCCAGCTCCACATCACGGAATGCCTGCCCATGCTCGTTACCTTCGGTCGGCAGCTCATCGTAGTATTTAGCCGAAGCCAGTTTCACCGTTTTCAGCGTAGCTTCCGCTGACGTTCCGCCGATCACAAACGCAATGTGATACGGCGGACAAGCCGCAGTACCCAGCGTACGCATCTTCTCAACCAGGTAATTTTTTAATTTGCCCGGCGTGAGCAGCGCTTTGGTTTCCTGGTACAGATAGGTTTTGTTCGCCGAACCGCCACCTTTGGCAATACACAGGAATTTGTATTCATCGCCGTCGACGGTATACAAATCAATCTGTGCTGGCAGGTTGGTGCCGGTGTTCACCTCTTTATACATATCCAGCGCTGCGTTTTGTGAGTAGCGCAGGTTGTCTTCGATGTAGGTGTTATAGACGCCTCGAGCCAGCGCCTCCTCATCGCCACCACCGGTCCAGACACGCTGACCTTTTTTACCCACGATAATCGCGGTTCCGGTGTCCTGACAGGTCGGCAAAATGCCTTTTGCCGCGATGTCAGAGTTACGCAGAAATTGCAGGGCCACATACTTGTCGTTTTCGCTGGCCTCCGGGTCGCGCAGAATATCGGCTACCTGCTGTTGATGTGCGGGACGCAGCATAAACGACGCATCATGAAAGGCCTGACGAGCCAGCAGGGTTAAAGCTTGTGGCGTGACTTTAACAATCTCCTGCCCTTCAAATTCGGCAACAGAGACATAGTCGCTGGTCAGCAGATAGTATTCGGTATCATCCTTTTTGAGGGGGAAAGGATGCTGATAATGAAAGGGTTTGTTTGACATTGTGCTCTCACTTACTGCTCGGTCTGGTTATTCTCTGGGCAGATGTTCCGTTGCCCTGCTTCCCTGCCGCAAATCCGGTTGTAGAAGGAAGGGCTGTCTGCAACCGGAATCACTCAGGGTATTAAAAGCGAGTCTCCATATCCTACACATTTTTTTAACAAAAACTGAGACAAGTACGACTTTTTACATGTGCAGGTTACTTCCCTCAGGGTTTCTTGGTTTAATAGCCGTAGAAAATTCCACATTGAAACAGGGCTTGATAATGCAAAAACTCATCAACTCAGTGCAAAACTACGCCTGGGGAAGTAAAACGGCGTTAACGGAACTCTATGGCATTGCCAACCCCACTCAGCAACCGATGGCTGAGCTGTGGATGGGTGCGCATCCGAAAAGCAGTTCGAAGGTTCTGGGCGCTGACGGACAGACGGTTGCTCTGCGCGACGTTATCGAGCACGATAAATCCGCACTGCTGGGCGATGCCGTTGCGCAGCGTTTTGGTGAGCTGCCCTTCCTGTTTAAAGTGCTCTGCGCTGCACAACCGCTTTCGATTCAGGTTCATCCTAACAAGCACAACTCTGAAATTGGATTTGCCAAAGAAAACGCCGCAGGGATCCCGATGGATGCGGCTGAGCGCAACTACAAAGATCCTAACCACAAACCGGAACTGGTTTTTGCTTTGACGCCTTTCCTGGCGATGAACGCATTCCGCGAGTTCTCTGACATTGTTGCATTGTTACAACCCGTCTCCGCCGCACATCCGGCTATTGCGCATTTCCTGGAAGAGCCGAGTGCAGAACGTCTGAGCTATCTTTTCGCCAGCTTGCTGAATATGCAGGATGAGGAGAAATCCCATGCGTTGGCGATCCTGAAATCAGCGCTGAACAGCCAGCAGGGTGAACCCTGGCAAACCATCCGTCTGATCGCCGACGTCTACCCGAACGACAGTGGGCTCTTCTCCCCGCTGCTGCTCAATGTGGTGAAACTCAATCCAGGCGAAGCTATGTTCTTATTTGCCGAAACCCCGCACGCTTACCTGCAAGGTGTGGCGCTTGAGGTGATGGCTAACTCGGACAACGTGCTGCGTGCCGGACTGACGCCAAAATATATTGATATCCCAGAACTGGTCGCCAACGTGCAGTTTGTCGCCAAGCCAGCAAACCAGTTACTGACCACGCCGGTTAAGTCTGATGGCGAACTGGATTTCCCGATCCCGGTTGACGATTTTGCGTTCTCCCTGCATGAGCTTACTACCAGTGGCGCAGATATCAGCCAGCAAAGTGCGGCCATTTTGTTCTGCATCGAAGGTGAAGCTGTACTGAGCAAAGGCGAGCAACGTCTGGTTCTGCGACCGGGTGAATCGGCCTTTATTGGCGCGAATGAATCGCCGGTTAACATCAGTGGCGCAGGTCGTTTAGCCCGGGTTTATAACAAGCTTTAGCAAGATACTGATATTTTTAACAACTCTTGCTAAGCTGTAGTGAGTTAAAGACATGTCACTCCTCCAGGCGTCTTAAAACGCCTGGTTTTATTTTATGGATATCGAAATGAAAAAATCGCTGGTAGCTGCGGGTGTGGTGGTTGCGCTGGGTATCGTCTGGACGGGCGGCGCCTGGTACACAGGTAAGAAACTTGAAACGCATCTCGCCGAGATGGTGACGCAGGCAAACGATCAGTTAAAACGTTTCTCCCCTGAGGCGGGTATTGAACTGAGTTATCAAAACTACCAGCGCGGGGTGTTCAATAGCCAACTGCAATTGGTGGTGAAACCAATAGCCGGGCAGGCAGATTCCTGGCTGAAACCGGGGCAAAGTATTGTCCTGGATGAAACGGTGGATCACGGTCCCTTCCCACTGGCCCAACTGAAGTCACTGAATCTGGTTCCGGCTATGGCCTCCGTGAAAACGACGCTGGTGAATAACGACGTTACCAAACCGCTGTTTGATATTGCCAAGGGTGAGTCGCCATTTGTCATTAACTCCCGTATCAGCTACAGCGGCGATACCCGTTCCGATCTTTCCCTTAAACCACTGAACTACGAGAAAGGCGACGAAAAAGTAGCCTTCAGCGGCGGGGAATTCCAGTTTACAGCAGACAAAGAAGGTAACGCTGTCTCGCTGACAGGCAATGCGCAAAGCGGCGTGGTCAATGCGGTCAACGAGTATGACCAGAAAGTACAAATGACTTTCAATAATCTGAAGACTGAGGGTTCCAGCAGTATTGCCAGCTTTGGTGAGCGCATCGGCGACCAGAAATTGTCACTCGAAAAACTATCGATCTCGGTCGAGGGTAAAGAGTTGGCGGTTCTGGAAGGCATGGGTATCGATGGCAAATCCGATCTGGTTAACGACGGTAAAACTGTCAACAGCCAGCTGGATTACACGCTGAACAGCCTTAAATTGCAGGGCCAGGATATGGGTAGCGGTAAGCTGACGCTGAAAGTTGCCCAGATTGACGGTGAAGCCCTGCATCAGTTCAGTCAGCAGTATAGCGCCCAAACCAAGGCGCTGATGGCGCAGATCGATGTGGTACAAAATCCTGAGCTTTATCAGCAAAAAGTCACCGAAGCTTTCTTCAATGCGCTGCCGATACTGATGAAAGGCGAGCCGGTTATCACCATTGCCCCGCTGAGCTGGAAAAATGCGAAAGGTGAAACCGCATTTAATCTGTCACTGCTGCTAAAAGATCCGACAGCAAATACTGAGGAACCACAAACGCTGGCTCAGGAAGTGGATCGTTCGGTCAAATCACTGGATGCCAAGCTGACGATTCCGGTCGATATGGCGACTGAGTTCATGACGCAGATCGCCAAAATTGAAGGCTATCAGCAGGAGCAAGCGGCCGATCTTGCGAAGCAACAGGTGAATGGCCTGGCGGCAATGGGTCAGATGTTCCGTATTACAACGATGCAGGACAACGTCATCGGCTCCAGCCTGCAATACGCAAACGGACAGGTTACGTTAAACGGACAAAAAATGCCGCTGGATGAGTTTGTTGGCATGTTCGGTATGCCTTCTCTCGGCGAACCGGATGCCCCGGCTATCCCGCAACAGTAAATACGCGTGACAACAGGCCCGATAACCGTGTGTTTATCGGGCCTTTTTTATTTGGCCACCACCAGACGGGCGGAAAGCGTCAGGTTACGCGAATGACCATCATCGTGCCCAATGCGCTGCAGCATGCGCTCAGCAAGGGTATATCCCATTTCACGCGCAGGCGTGCAGGCCCAAATAATGGGGATATCGTCCAGTGCATTTTCCGCTACATCGGCAAATCCCGCTAAGGAGATCTGCTGTTCGAAATAGCGATCTACGCCAATTTCACCACTCTGACGCCCTGCTCTCATCAGGCCAAACCAGGCGCCAACGGCAATGGTTTCGTTGTAGCACACCACTGCGCTGATCGTTGGGTTACGACGTAACAGCGCGGTTACCTCCTCTGCGGCCTGCTTCTGGCTGGATGAACACTCCAGCACCCAGTCGCTATGAAACGGTAAACCATACTTTAGCAACGTCGTACAATAGCCGCCGACACGCTCTGCGCGAGTCAATGAGGAACTCTGCCCCCCCAACCACGCGATTCGCTGATGCCCGTGGCGGATAAGATGTTCAACCAGCAATTGCGAAGCCTGCATGTTGTCAGGTCTGACGGTGTCGACATCATCCAGGTAGCTTGCCCGAGACGCAAACACCACCGGTATCCCCTTATCGGCGGCCAGTTGTTGTAGGTCGTTGCTACTGCCGGCAGCCCCGGCGATCACCACACCATCAACCCCTTGATTTAGCAACATAGCGAAACGCTGCGCGAGCTGTTCGCCATCTTTGCCACCATGTAATAAAAAGACCATGCGCCCCTGCGTTTCTAATGCTTCCGTCAGACCCGCCGTCAACTCGGCGTAAAACGGCGTAGAAAGATCGCGCACAATCAAACCAATTACCCCGCTCTGCCCGCCACGCAGCGCCGATGCCTGGCGATTACGCACAAATCCGAGTTGCTCAATAGCGGCATTCACGCGTTCGCCTGTCGCGGATGAAATACGACCTTTTCCACTAAGCACCAATGAGACAGTACTGACCGAAACGCCCGCGGCCAGCGCAACATCATGGATGGTTATTTTTTTGGCTATAGCCATAAAAACGGAAAACTCCCTGATAACGTGACGGATAAAACGTTTTATCAATCACTTATATTTATACGCCCTATTATCGTTCGATAATGTGATTTATACCGCACTAAAATTAGGTAAAACGTTTTATCTTCTCGCCATCATTAGTCAGCTAGCTTTTACGAGGAGTCGTTTGATGACGACGAGAACCACACCAAAAATAACGTTATGGGAATTTTTCCAGCAGTTGGGCAAAACCTTTATGCTCCCCGTAGCGCTACTTTCATTTTGCGGGATCATGTTGGGGATCGGCAGCTCGTTAAGCAGCCATGATGTCTTAACACTGATCCCGGCATTGGGTAATCCGGTACTGCAGGCCATCTTTACCTGGATGAGCAAAGTAGGCTCATTTGCGTTTAGTTTCTTACCGGTGATGTTCTGTATTGCCATACCTCTCGGCCTTGCTCGCGAGAACAAAGGTGTAGCGGCATTTGCCGGTTTTGTTGGTTATGCGGTCATGAACCTTGCCGTCAACTTCTGGTTAACCGCGAAAGGTATCTTACCTACCACGGATGCCGCGATCCTGAAGGCCAACAACGTGCAGAATATCCTGGGGATCCAGTCGATCGATACTGGGATCCTCGGTGCTGTTATTGCCGGGATCATCGTCTGGATGCTGCATGAACGTTTCCACAACATTCGTCTGCCGGATGCGCTGGCTTTCTTCGGCGGCACCCGCTTTGTGCCTATCATCTCCTCGGTGGTGATGGGGCTGGTCGGGCTGGTTATTCCCCTGATCTGGCCGGTTTTCGCCATGGGCATTACCGGGCTCGGCCACATCATCAACAGCGCGGGAGAATTTGGCCCAATGCTGTTTGGTACCGGTGAACGTCTGCTGCTGCCGTTTGGTCTGCATCATATTCTGGTGGCGCTCATTCGCTTCACCGAGGCTGGCGGCACGCAAGAAGTCTGCGGTCACAGCGTGAGCGGCGCACTGACTATTTTCCAGGCCCAACTGAGCTGCCCGACAACACAAGGTTTCTCTGAAAGCGCAACCCGCTTCCTGTCGCAGGGCAAAATGCCTGCGTTCCTCGGTGGTTTACCGGGGGCAGCGCTCGCTATGTACCACTGTGCTCGCCCTGAAAATCGTCATAAAATTAAAGGGTTATTAATTTCCGGTCTTATTGCCTGTGTGATCGGCGGTACCACCGAGCCCCTTGAGTTCTTATTCCTGTTCGTTGCCCCAGTTCTGTATGTGATCCACGCCCTGCTGACCGGTCTTGGCTTCACTGTGATGGCAGTGCTTGGCGTCACCATCGGTAACACCGACGGTAACCTGATTGACTTCGTGGTGTTCGGTATCCTGCATGGACTCTCTACCAAGTGGTATCTGGTCCCTGTTGTAGCGGCGATCTGGTTCGCGGTGTACTACATCATCTTCCGTTTCGCCATCACACGCTTCAATTTGAAGACACCGGGTCGGGACGTCGAAATTGCCAGCAATATCGAAAAAGTAATGGCTGGAGCGCCGGGTAAATCCGGTTACAACGTCCCTGCCATTCTGGCGGCGCTTGGCGGTGCGGAAAACATCGTCAGCCTGGATAACTGCATTACCCGTCTGCGTTTGTCAGTGAAGGATATGTCTCTTGTGAATGTACAGGCACTGAAGGACAATCGCGCCATTGGCGTAGTGCAACTCAATCAGCATAATCTTCAGGTCGTTATTGGCCCACAGGTCCAGTCAGTGAAAGACGAGATCGCAGTTCTGATGAACACCGTACAAGCTTAAGGACAATGATATGTTTGATTTTTCAAAGGTTGTGGACAGGCATGGTACCTGGTGTACTCAGTGGGATTACGTTGCCGACCGTTTTGGTTCAGCCGACCTGCTGCCGTTCACCATCTCCGATATGGATTTTGCCACCGCACCCTGTATTCTGGAGGCGCTGACTCAGCGCCTGTCACATGGCGTGTTGGGTTACAGTCGCTGGAAAAATGATGAATTTCTTGCGGCGATTAGTCACTGGTTTCTATCGCGTCATAATACCCAAATCGATCCTCAGTCGCTGGTTTATGGCCCCTCGGTCATCTATATGGTATCGGAGCTGATCCGCCAGTGGTCTTCTGCGGGTGATGCGGTGGTGATTCATACGCCGGCGTACGACGCGTTTTACAAAGCAATTGAAGGTAATCAGCGCGTGGTGCGCGCTGTCGAACTGGAAAAACGCACTGACGGTTGGTACTGCGACATGGCCGCGCTGGAGAATGCCCTGTCTCGTCCAGAGAGCAAAATTCTTCTGCTCTGTAGCCCACAAAATCCGACGGGCAAAGTGTGGACGCGTGATGAGCTGGAAACCATGGCAGAACTGTGTCAGCGCCATGGTGTAAAAGTTATTTCCGATGAGATCCATATGGATATGGTATGGGGGGATCACCCACATATCCCCTGGAGTAATGTCGCGCGTGACAACTGGGCGCTGCTCACTTCCGGTTCAAAAAGTTTTAATATTCCGGCACTGACCGGGGCTTACGGAATTATTGAAGACGCTCAAAGCCGTAACGATTATCTCTGCGCATTAAAAGGTCGCGATGGTCTTTCCTCACCAGCAGTGCTCGCGCTGAGCGCACATATTGCCGCCTATCATCAGGGAGCAAGCTGGCTTGATGCGCTGCGCGATTACCTTACCAGCAATTTGCATTACGTCGCCCGCGAGCTTAATGCCGCATTCCCCGAACTGAACTGGCAGGTTCCGCAATCCACCTATCTGGCATGGATTGACCTGCGTCCGCTCAACATTGATGACCACGCATTGCAGGAAGCGCTCATCCACCAGCAGAAAGTCGCCATCATGCCCGGATACACATACGGCGAAGAAGGACGCGGTTTTGTGCGCCTGAATGCCGGATGTCCACGATCCAAACTTGAAAAAGGCGTTCAGGGGTTGATTAACGGCATACGTTCTGTACGCTAATAAAGTTTGCGCAATGAAATTATTCATTGCGCAACATAGATTTTTATCCCGATTTTTTCTTATAATACGACGCACTCTACCTAAATACACGAGTGCGACCATGATTGATACTTCCCTCCCCTTGACCGACGTCCATCGCCACCTTGATGGTAACATCCGTGCCCAAACGATTCTGGATCTGGGTCGTCAGTTCAATTTAACGCTCCCGGCACAAACGTTGGAAACGCTGATCCCTCATGTGCAAGTGACATCCACTGAGCCAGATTTAGTGAGTTTTTTATCCAAGCTCGACTGGGGCGTGAAGGTACTGGCCTCGCTGGATGCCTGTCGCCGCGTGGCATTTGAAAATATTGAGGATGCAGCACGTAACGGTCTGCACTATGTAGAATTACGTTTTTCACCAGGCTATATGGCGATGGCGCATCAACTCCCGGTGGCAGGTGTGGTTGAAGCCGTCATCGCAGGCGTGCGCGAGGGCTGCAAGACCTTTGGCGTCGAAGCACGCTTAATTGGCATTATGAGCCGTACTTTTGGCGAAGCCGCCTGTCTGCAGGAACTGGATGCGCTGTTAGCCCACCGAGATCATATTACGGCACTGGATCTAGCCGGTGACGAACTGGGATTCCCTGGCAGTCTGTTCCTGTCCCATTTCAACCAGGCACGCGACGCCGGCTGGCATATTACCGTGCATGCGGGCGAAGCCGCGGGACCAGAAAGCATCTGGCAGGCCATTAAAGAGCTGGGCGCTGAGCGTATTGGTCACGGCGTTAAAGCCGTTGAAGATCGTGCGTTGATGGATTACCTCGCCGAGCATCGTATCGGCATCGAATCCTGCCTGACATCAAACATTCAGACCAGCACCGTTGCCTCACTAGCGAACCATCCGCTGAAAACGTTCCTTGAGCATGGCGTTATTGCCAGTTTGAATACGGACGACCCGGCTGTTCAGGGTGTGGATATTATTCACGAGTACACCATTGCCGCACCAGCTGCAGGCCTAACGCGCGAACAGATCCGCCAGGCGCAAATCAACGGTCTGGAAATGGCATTCCTGAGTAACGAAGAAAAACGAGCCTTGCGCGAAAAAGTCGGCGCAGCGTAACGGGTAAAGTGCTGAATGGCGCTAACGCTTATCCGGCCTACGTTGGTTTTCATTGTAGGCCGGATAAAATGCCTGAGCATCTCCATCCGGCATTAGTCCAATCAAGCAAGGCACAGCGTCGAACGATGTTTCGCAGATTCGATACCCAGCTCAATCAGCTCCATAATTTGGATAGCCTGTCTCGCCGGTACCGGGTTTTCACCGTTACCGTTTAACGCATCACGAATGCCAGCATAGTACGCCGGATAGTTGCCTGGTACAGTAAGCCAGGTTTCTTCAACCTGCTCTTCGCCTTCTATTCGCGTCAAAACGCCATCACGCATATCATAACCCCAGTCTTCCTGTGGCAGTCGCTCGCCATTTTTCAGGCGCTCTTCCTGCGGGTCAAGACCATACTTCACATAGCTGCCACGCGATCCGTGCACAATATAACGGGCCGATTCTGCGGCAGCGAGCATGGTGCCATGCAGGATCACACGACGCTGCGGATACGTCAGGATGGCATGGAAGTAATCCGTCGCCTGCGCGCCCGGACGCAACTGGGCCAGGTCTACCGTCAGGCTGACGGGCAAACCAAACAGATTAATCGCCTGATCCAAAAGATGCGGTGCTAAATCGTACCAGATACCGCTTCCCGGACCGCCCTGTTCACGCCAACGGTCACGAACCTGCGGGCGGAAACGATCGAAATGGGATTCGAAATACGCCACCTCTCCCAAAACACCATCCGCCAGCAGAGCTTTCAGCGTCAGAAAATCACTGTCCCAGCGACGGTTATGGAACACAGACAGCACGCGCCCGAGGCTGCGCGCCAGCGTATCCAGCTCACGAGCTTGTGACAGTGTCACAGTAAAAGGCTTATCAACAACCACATGTTTGCCCGCTTCCAGCGCAGCTTTCGCTAATGGAAAGTGTGTGTCATTAGGTGTGGGGATCACAATCAGGTCGATATTTGGATCGTTAAAAAGATGCTTAGGCTCAGCAACAACCGCCACCGTAGGCCAGTCTGCCTTCACTTTTGCTTCATCACTACTGGAAACTGCAGCCAGTTCCAGGCCCGGCGTGCCCACAATCAGGGGGGCATGGAAGGTTTTACTGGCATAACCATAGCCAATTAGCCCAACGCGGATGTTGTCACTCATGTTATTGCCTCTCAATTCAGGACTGACCTATTTCACACCATACCTTGCAACGTCTCAATAGTTTAATAACCTTCGCGCTACAAAGGTTGTTTTTAACTTAAGTCAAACATATGCCACTTATGCTTAACTTGCAGCGAAAAAGAGGGAGAAATCGTTCCCAACCATCTTGCTGTATTAATGAGAGATTAGTAACATTTGCAGCCTGTGTTTATGGATAAATCAAAGCAAATGTCATCAGTAATGAATCGTCTTATTGAATTAACAGGTTGGATTGTTCTCGCCGTCTCCGTGATCCTGCTGGGTGTTGCCAATCATATTGACAATTACCAGCCACCAGAGCCCGTTGCGGCAGTGCAGAAGAAATAAGCATCCGCAACCTTTTATTGCCCGGCAATTAACATTGGTAGTTGCAGGGTTTGCCGGTAAAAGATCGCTTTCTGTCAAAAAAAGCGAATTATGCCGCATCCCGTTCCGCTGCATATTGCCAGCGATCGCTATGCGCGTTACCCTTGCCGAAGACGCGCATAGCGCCTGCTTTTTCACAGGTATGAACACTCTTCTTACATTTGCACGTAAATGCGCTTTTACCTGTGCACGTTGTTTATTTTTATATTTTCTACTCCGTTGGTATTATTTTATTAATATGGATCTGCATTTATGACTGTTCAGGATTACTTATTAAAATTCCGCAAAATCAGCTCACTCGAAAGTCTGGAAAAACTTTTCGACCATTTAAACTACACGCTCACCGACGATAGCGACATGATCAATATGTACCGTGCCGCAGACCATCGCCGTGCGGAGCTTATATCCGGAGGCCGTCTGTTTGATGTTGGTCAGGTACCTAAATCAGTCTGGCATTACGTGCAATAGAGAAGAAAGTAGCGCTCAACGTTAAAAGCTTTATAATAATTGCCCCAAAATGAATGGCATGATTGATTGCGCGCGTAAAACTGGAGAAGAGATGACTACCACACCGGCACAACGTATCGGAGGCTGGCTACTTGGGCCACTGGCCTGGCTGTTAGTCGCGTTGTTGAGCGCTTCGCTGGCGTTATTACTTTATGTCACTGCGCTGGCAACACCGCAAACCTTCAAAACGCTGGGTGAGCAAAGTACAGCAAATTTGCTGTTATGGGGCGTCTCCTTTGTTACCGCGATCGCCATGTGGTATTACACACTGTGGCTGACAATTGCGTTTTTCAAACGCAGAGCCTGTGTGCCCAAGCATTACATTCTGTGGCTGCTGATCTCCGTGTTGCTGGCGATTAAAGCGTTTGCATTTTCACCCGTCCCAGACGCTTTTGCCGTGCGCCAACTGCTGTTCCCATTACTGGCCGCAGCACTGTTGGTGCCCTACTTCAAGCGATCGCAGCGCGTTAAATCGACGTTTGTGAACCCGTAATAACCCTACAGTTAACCTGTTGTCGCCTGTTGTAGATTGTCAGATAATAGGCGGCTTTTTTATTTCAGGCCGAAAAATGACTGATTACCTGCTGCTGTTTGTCGGAACTGTACTGGTCAATAACTTTGTACTGGTCAAGTTTCTGGGCCTCTGCCCGTTTATGGGCGTTTCCAAAAAACTGGAAACCGCAATGGGTATGGGCCTTGCCACGACGTTTGTCATGACACTGGCATCCATCTGCGCATGGCTGATTGATACCTGGATCCTAATCCCGCTCAATCTCATCTATCTGCGCACGCTGGCTTTTATTCTGGTTATCGCCGTCGTCGTGCAGTTTACCGAAATGGTTGTGCGCAAAACCAGCCCTGCGCTGTACCGCCTGCTAGGGATCTTCCTACCGCTGATCACGACTAACTGCGCAGTGTTAGGTGTGGCGCTGCTGAACATCAACCTCGGCCATAACTTTTTACAGTCGGCGCTATACGGTTTTTCCGCCGCCGTCGGCTTCTCGCTGGTGATGGTACTGTTCGCCGCGATCCGCGAACGCCTCGCCGTGGCGGACGTCCCGGCGCCGTTTCGCGGGAATGCGATTGCGCTGATTACCGCTGGTTTAATGTCATTGGCCTTTATGGGCTTTAGTGGTTTGGTGAAGTTGTAATGAATGCTATCTGGATTGCCGTTGCCGCAGTGAGTGTACTGGGTCTGGCGTTCGGCGCTATTTTGGGGTACGCCTCACGACGTTTTGCCGTTGAAGATGATCCGGTCGTGGAGAAAATTGATGAAATTCTCCCGCAAAGCCAGTGTGGGCAGTGCGGCTATCCGGGCTGTCATCCTTACGCTGAAGCGATCGGCTCTCAGGGTGAAAAAATTAACCGTTGCGCCCCCGGTGGCGAAGCGGTGATGTTAAAAATTGCCGCCCTGCTGAACGTCGATCCGCAGCCTATTGATGGTGATGAACAAGACGTTACGCCGGTGCGTATGCTGGCGGTCATTGATGAAAATAACTGTATCGGGTGCACTAAGTGTATTCAGGCCTGCCCGGTCGATGCGATCGTGGGCGCGACCCGCGCCATGCACACGGTAATGAGCGATCTCTGCACTGGGTGCAACCTGTGTGTTGACCCGTGCCCGACGCAATGCATTGAATTACGCCCGGTAGCCGAGACACCCGATAGCTGGAAATGGGATTTAAACACCATCCCTGTGCGCATCATTCCCGTGGAACAACATGTTTAAGTTATTCTCTGCATTCAGAAAAAATAAAATCTGGGACTTTGATGGTGGCATTCATCCACCAGAAATGAAAACCCAGTCAAACGGAACACCGTTGCGACAGGTTCCGCTGGCACCGCGTTTTGTTATTCCGCTGAAACAACATATTGGTGCGGAGGGTGAACTGTGCGTAAACGTGGGTGACACCGTGCTGCGCGGGCAGGCATTAACCCGCGGGCGTGGCAAAATGCTTCCAGTCCATGCGCCAACATCAGGTACCGTGGTTGCCATTGCCCCGCACTCCACCGCACATCCTTCGGCACTGGCTGAGTTGAGCGTTATCATAGACGCCGATGGCGAAGACCGCTGGATTGAGCGAGACGGCTGGACCGATTACCGCTCCCACAGCCGGGAAGAGCTGATTGCGCGTATTCATCAGTTCGGCGTCGCCGGGCTGGGTGGCGCAGGTTTTCCCACCGGCGTTAAACTGCAGGGCGGCGGAGATAAAATTGAAACGCTGATCATTAACGCCGCTGAATGCGAGCCGTACATTACAGCAGATGACCGCCTGATGCAGGACTGTGCGGCGCAGGTCATCGAAGGGATCCGCATCCTGGCGCACATTCTTCAGCCACGCGAGATCCTCCTCGGCATAGAAGATAACAAACCGCAGGCAATATCTATGCTGCGCGCGGTGCTGGCTGATTCACACGACATCAGTTTGCGCGTGATCCCCACCAAGTACCCTTCCGGCGGGGCTAAACAGTTAACACAAATCCTGACTGGCAAGCAGGTTCCCCACGGTGGACGCTCCTCAGATATCGGCGTATTGATGCAAAACGTCGGAACCGCCTATGCAATTAAACGTGCAGTAATTGACGGTGAGCCGATCACCGAACGTGTCGTGACGCTTACCGGTGAGGCCGTCAGCCGTCCTGGCAACGTCTGGGCGCGTTTGGGCACGCCGGTTCGTCATCTGCTCAACGACGCGGGCTTCTGCCCTTCCGCCGACCAGATGGTGATTATGGGCGGACCGCTGATGGGGTTTACGTTGCCATGGCTGGAAGTCCCGGTGGTGAAGATTACCAACTGTCTTCTGGCCCCCTCTGCCAGTGAAATGGGTGAAACGCCGGAAGAGAAAGGCTGCATTCGCTGTAGCGCATGCGCCGATGCCTGTCCGGCGGATCTCCTGCCACAACAGCTTTATTGGTTCAGTAAAGGGCAACAGCACGACAAAGCAACGGCCCACAATATCGCCGACTGCATTGAATGCGGTGCCTGCGCCTGGGTATGCCCAAGCAATATTCCGTTGGTGCAGTATTTCCGCCAGGAAAAAGCCGAGATTTACGCCATTAGCCAGGAAGAAAAACGAGCCGCTGAAGCGAAAGCACGGTTTGAAGCCCGACAGGCGCGCCTTGAACGTGAAAAAGCAGCGCGTCTTGAACGCCATAAGAGCGCCGCTGCTCAACCGGCGGCCAAAGACCATGATGCCATTGCCGCCGCGCTGGCTCGCGTAAAAGAAAAACAGGCTCAGGCGCTGCAGCCGGTAGTAATTCAGGCAGGTGAAAAACCTGACAATAGCGCAGTGATTGCCGCACGCGAGGCGCGTAAGGCGCAAGCTCGTGCTTCCCGTAAGGAAAATTCGCCGCAAAGTGAAGGCAGCAGTACGGGTACAGATCCGCGTAAAGCTGCCGTCGAAGCGGCAATTGCTCGCGCCAAAGCCCGCAAGCTCGAGCAGCAGGCGGTACCGGAAACAGCCGAATCGGTTGATCCGCGTAAAGCCGCCGTGGAAGCGGCCATTGCCCGCGCCAAGGCCCGCAAGCTCGAGCAGCAAGTGGTAACGGAAACAGCCGAGCCGGTTGATCCACGTAAAGCCGCCGTCGCGGCCGCTATCGCACGCGCTCAGGCAAAGAAAGCCGCACAGCAGCAGGTTGTTAACGAGGAATAAATGGTATTCAGAATAGCAAGCTCCCCTTATACCCATAACCAGCGCCAGACATCACGTATCATGATGTTGGTGTTACTTGCGGCATTGCCGGGGATCGCCGCACAGCTGTGGTTCTTCGGCTGGGGTACGTTGTTCCAGATAGTTCTGGCCGCCATCAGCGCTATCGCCGCCGAAGCGGGCGTGCTTAAACTGCGTAAACAACCCATTGTGCCGATTTTAAAAGACAACTCTGCGTTACTCACCGGGTTGCTGCTGGCCGTGAGTATTCCCCCGCTCGCCCCCTGGTGGATGGTGGTATTGGGCACGGTATTCGCGGTTATCATTGCGAAACAGCTGTATGGCGGTCTCGGTCAGAACCCGTTTAACCCTGCCATGATTGGTTACGTCGTGCTGCTAATCTCATTTCCAGTACAGATGACCAGTTGGCTGCCGCCGCACGAAATTGCGGCTACAGTGCCTGGGTTCTTTGACGCGCTGAACGTTATCCTTAGCGGCCATACCGTCAGCGGTGGGGATATGAATACACTGCGTATGGGCATTGATGGTATCAGCCAGGCAACGCCTCTCGATACCTTTAAGACATCACTGCATGCCGGGCATACCGTTGAACAGGTGATGCAATACCCGATTTACAGCGGTGTGCTGGCAGGCGCGGGCTGGCAGTGGGTTAATCTTGCCTGGCTGGCGGGTGGTATCGTTCTGTTATGGCAGGGGGCGATTCGCTGGCATATCCCGGTTAGCTTCCTGCTGTCGCTCGCCGTTTGCGCCACTCTGGGATGGTTGCTCTCACCTGAGTCACTCGCGTCTCCTCAGTTACACCTGCTTTCCGGCGCAACCATGCTGGGTGCATTTTTTATTCTTACTGACCCCGTTACGGCCTCGACAACTAACCGCGGCCGCCTGATTTTTGGCGCACTTGCGGGGTTGTTAGTATGGTTGATTCGCAGTTTTGGCGGTTATCCTGACGGTGTAGCCTTTGCTGTATTACTGGCAAATATCACGGTTCCCCTGATTGATTATTACACCCGCCCTCGCGTGTACGGACATCGCTAAGGACTCCCAATGCTGAAAACGATTCGTAAACACGGTATTACGCTGGCACTGTTTGCTGCTGGTTCAACGGGATTAACCGCGGCAATCAATCAATTAACCAAGTCCACCATTGATGAACAGGCCGCGCTGCAGCAAAAAGCACTGTTCGATCAGGTGCTACCTGGCGATCGCTACAATAATAACTTGTCTGAGAGCTGTTATCTGGTCAATGCGCAGGCATTGGGCAAAGGTACTCACCGCGTGTATATTGCCCGCCAGGACGACCGTCCCGTTGCAGCAATTCTTGAAGCTACGGCGCCAGATGGGTATTCCGGGGCGATTCAACTGCTGGTCGGTGTCGATTTTACGGGTACCGTGTTGGGTACGCGGGTAACCGAACATCATGAAACCCCGGGACTGGGCGATAAAATCGAACTGCGACTGTCCGACTGGATCACCCACTTTAGCGGCAAAACGATCGCTACGGGTAACGATGCCCACTGGGCTGTGAAAAAAGACGGCGGCGACTTTGACCAGTTTACTGGTGCAACCATTACGCCGCGGGCGGTAGTGAACGCAGTAAAACGCGCCGGTTTGTATGCGCAGACGCTACCCGCGCAGCTTCCTCAACTTAGCGCCTGTGGAGAATAAACCATGAGCGAAATTAAAGACGTTATAGTCCAGGGGTTATGGAAAAATAACTCCGCGCTTGTGCAGCTACTCGGGATGTGTCCGCTGTTGGCTGTTACCTCTACCGCCACTAACGCGCTGGGACTGGGGCTCGCGACGACGCTCGTTCTGACGCTGACCAACCTTACGATTTCGGCCCTTCGTCGCTGGACTCCGCCTGAAATCCGTATTCCAATTTATGTCATGATCATCGCCTCCGTGGTGAGTGCGGTGCAGATGCTGATCAATGCCTATGCCTTTGGCCTGTATCAGTCTCTGGGCATCTTTATCCCGCTGATTGTGACCAACTGTATTGTTGTTGGCCGCGCAGAAGCCTTCGCCGCCAAAAAAGGCCCTGCATTATCCGCACTCGATGGTTTTTCCATCGGTATGGGGGCGACCGGCGCCATGTTTGTTCTGGGCTCGCTGCGTGAAATAATTGGTAACGGTACACTGTTTGATGGCGCAGACGGTTTGTTGGGTAACTGGGCCAAAGTATTGCGCGTTGAGATCTTCCATACTGATACGCCGTTTCTGCTGGCCATGCTGCCACCAGGCGCGTTTATTGGTCTGGGCTTGATGCTGGCAGTTAAGTACCTGATTGATGAGAGAATGAAGAAACGTCGTGCCGAAGCGGCTGTCGCGGACAGTCCGGCTGGTGAAACAGGGAATGTCTCATGAACAAAGCAAAACGTCTGGAAATACTGACTCGCCTGCGGGATAACAACCCGCATCCGACAACCGAGCTTAATTTTACATCGCCGTTTGAACTGCTGATTTCGGTCTTGCTATCCGCTCAGGCCACCGATGTCAGCGTCAATAAAGCGACGGCTAAACTATACCCCGTCGCCAATACGCCTGCTGCGATGCTGGAGCTCGGAGTTGAAGGTGTTAAGTCCTACATCAAGACAATCGGCTTGTTTAACAGCAAAGCGGAAAACGTAATTAAAACCTGCCGCATTCTGCTGGAACAACATAATGGTGAAGTGCCTGAAGACCGTGCTGCGTTAGAAGCTCTCCCCGGCGTTGGGCGCAAGACGGCTAATGTGGTGTTAAATACCGCCTTTGGCTGGCCCACTATTGCCGTAGATACCCACATTTTCCGGGTATGTAACCGGACACAATTCGCCCCAGGTAAAAACGTCGAGCAGGTAGAAGAAAAGCTACTGAAAGTTGTACCCAGTGAATTTAAAGTCGATTGCCACCACTGGTTGATTCTTCATGGCCGCTACACCTGCATCGCCAGAAAGCCACGTTGTGGTTCCTGTATCATCGAAGATCTCTGCGAATTCAAAGAGAAAGTCGATATCTAATGCTGCCGGGGCATCCTCTTTGCCCCATACATACATAACGTTTAGTTATGCACTCCCCAATGTTTCTTTTCCCGACAATGATGCCATTCAATTGCTCAAATCTAATGCAATATTCTTGTTAATTAACACCTGAGCAGGTTAATCGTTTTTTTAGCAAAAGAAATTTCTATCTATACGTGATCCAGATCATCCAGCTAACACAATGTTAATAAGTTTTTATTTTTTAGTTAAGATGACAATTAGATGACCTAACTGCACAGTTTCTAAACAAAACATTACACTGCCTATTTTTCAGATAATGGCCTATATCACTGGATTCAACCTTAATTAGCAGAACATATCGCCACATTGCGGTTTTAGCGGTGATTAAACAGTGTAAAAATCTGCCATTTTACAAATGAAGAAATTTAACGCTAGATAACATTTCACAGCCCCGACGATTTCACCAGTCATGATATATGTAACAGATTATTACAAACCACTTGTCTGAATGGTCAAGATAGTGAACATTACTTGCCGTTTCCCCTCCCACTATAACAATCGGACGGATGAACTTGACTCATCACGTACCTGAACACCCCCGTTGATATGGGATGTAAAAAAAGAGGTAAAAGTGTCTACTGCAAACAATAAACCAACAGAAAGCGTAAGTTTAAACGCCTTCAAACAACCAAAAGCGTTCTATCTCATTTTCTCTATTGAGCTGTGGGAACGTTTTGGTTATTACGGCCTGCAAGGGATTATGGCCGTCTACCTGGTTAAACAGCTGGGTATGTCAGAAGCGGATTCCATCACCCTTTTCTCGTCCTTTAGCGCCCTGGTGTACGGTCTGGTTGCCATTGGCGGCTGGTTAGGTGATAAAGTTCTGGGAACAAAACGTGTCATTATGCTGGGTGCCGTTGTCCTGGCCATCGGTTATGCGTTGGTAGCATGGTCCGGTCACGATGCGGGTATCGTTTATATGGGCATGGCGGCTATCGCGGTCGGTAACGGCCTGTTTAAAGCAAACCCATCCTCCCTGCTCTCTACCTGCTATGCCAAAGATGACCCGCGTCTTGATGGTGCATTTACCATGTACTACATGTCCGTCAACATCGGTTCATTCTTCTCTATGCTGGCAACGCCATGGTTAGCTGCGCGTTACGGCTGGAGCACTGCGTTCGCGCTGAGCGTCGTGGGTATGCTGATTACCGTTGTTAACTTCGCATTCTGTCAGCGCTGGGTTAAACAGTACGGTTCTAAACCTGACTTTGAACCAATCAACTTCCGTAACCTGCTGCTGACTATCGTTGGCGTTGTGGTTCTGATCGCGATTGCGACCTGGCTGCTGCACAACCAGCAGATCGCACGTATGGTTCTGGGTGTAATTGCTATCGGTATCGTGTTTATCTTCGGTAAAGAAGCCTTCACCATGAAAGGCGCTGCACGTCGTAAAATGATCGTCGCCTTCATTCTGATGCTGGAAGCGATTATCTTCTTCGTGCTGTACAGCCAGATGCCGACCTCACTGAACTTCTTTGCGATTCGTAACGTTGAGCACTCTATTCTTGGCATTGCTTTCGAACCTGAACAGTACCAGGCGCTGAACCCCTTCTGGATCATCATTGGTAGCCCAATCCTCGCCGCTATCTATAACAAGATGGGCGATACCCTGCCGATGCCGACCAAGTTTGCGATTGGTATGGTGCTGTGTTCCGGTGCATTCCTGATCCTGCCGCTGGGCGCGAAATTCGCTACCGATGCGGGCATCGTTTCCGTTAACTGGCTGATTATCTGCTATGGCCTGCAAAGTATCGGTGAGCTGATGATCTCCGGTCTGGGTCTGGCAATGGTGGCACAGCTGGTTCCGCAACGCCTGATGGGCTTCATCATGGGTAGCTGGTTCCTGACCACTGCCGGTGCAAACATCATCGGTGGCTACGTCGCTAACATGATGGCTGTACCAGAGAACGTGACTGACCCGCTGATGTCCCTTGAAGTCTACGGTCGTGTGTTCCTGCAGATTGGTGTTGCGACGGCTGTTATCGCTGTTCTAATGCTGCTGACGGCTCCGAAACTGAACCGTATGACTCAGGATGACGAAGCCGATGAGAAAGCCGCTAAGGCCGCGACAGCGTAATTCTCAGGGAAACTCATTTTCAGGCCGCTAACTGTTGTTAGCGGCTTTTTTTTTGCATGAGGTAGCACTACCATACGATATACCTCAGCCAAAAGGAGTTACCGATGAAACTGTTCTACAAACCGGGCGCTTGTTCTCTTGCTTCCCACATCACACTTCGTGAGAGCGGTAAAGATTTCACGCTGGATGGTGTTGATCTGATGAAGAAACGTCTGGAAAATGGCGATGATTTTTTCGCGGTAAACCCAAAAGGGCAAGTTCCCGCACTGCTGCTGGATGACGGTACGCTACTTACCGAAGGTGTCGCCATCATGCAATATCTGGCGGACAGCGTGCCAGACCGTCAGCTCCTTGCCCCTACCAGCAGCCTCTCCCGTTACAAAACCATCGAATGGCTTAACTACATTGCGACAGAACTGCATAAAGGCTTTACGCCACTGTTCCGTCCCGATACGCCGGAAGACTTCAAGCCAACCGTTCGCGCGCTGCTGGAGAAAAAAATGCAGTATGTGAACGACTCGCTAAAAGATAACCAATGGATCTGCGGCCCGCGCTTCAGCATCGCCGATGCCTACCTGTTTACCGTACTGCGTTGGGCCTATGCGGTTAAGCTGAATATGGCAGGATTAAGCCATATCGACGCGTATATGGCGCGTATGGCTGAACGCCCGGCGGTTGCCGCGGCGCTTAAAGCAGAAGGGTTAAATTAATTGTTGTTGCCGGGTGGTGCTTGCGCTTGCCCGGCCTACAGCTAAAAATATGCCCGATAAGCGTGAACGCCATCGGGCATTGATTACAGCTGCGTTGCGCTGAAGTAGTGTTCAGGCTTCGCGATGCGATCCTGCGCGGCCACCACCTGCAGCTCATACTCGTGCATCTCTTTAGTGGCGATCATCACTTCGTACACTGCCGCAGTCACATGCTCAAGCGCCTGCTGTAAAGACGCGCCCTGCAACAGTTTCACCAGCAACAAGCCACTGGTAACATCACCCACACCAACCGGTTGACGTGCGCCAAAATCGACCAGCGGGCGACTGATATGCCACGCCTGTTCAGCGGTGACCAACAGCATCTCGAAACGGTCGGTGCTAATACCTGCGCGTGCCAGATGCTTCACCAGTACAATTTCAGGTCCCTGAGCGATCAGTTCACGCGCCGCCGCAACAGCCTCATCAACATTGTTCACCGCATGCTCACACAGAATTTCGAGCTCAACCAAATTCGGGGCAATAATGTCACTAGCTGGAAGCGCATGACGAACATGAAATTCCGCCACACCCGGAGCTACGATACATCCCTTTTCAGGGTGTCCCATCACCGGATCGCAAAAGTACTTTGCCTGCGGGTTGGCCGCTTTTACTTTACGTACAATACCCAGAATATGCTCGCCCTGTTCAGCTGAGCCAAGATAGCCGCTCAGTACTGCGTCACAGGTCTGGAGTTTATCAATATCAGCAATGCCCTGGACAATTTCAGTCAGGTGGCTCGGCGGCATAACGCAACCGGTCCATTTGCCATACTGCGTGTGGTTTGAAAACTGGACGGTATTCAACGGCCAGACGTTTGCGCCAAGACGACGCATCGGAAATTCTGCTGCACTGTTGCCCGCATGGCCAAAAACAACGTGGGACTGGATGGCGAGGATATTCTTCATTTTACTTATCACAACCCTGAAAAAATAAAGGGGCGTAGTTTCCCACGCCCCTGCTAACGCAATCTTACTTCCAGCAAATCAGACAATAGTTCTTCTTGCCACGGCGCAGTAAGGTATAGCGCCCGAACAGGATATCACTCTCCTGGAAGAAATATTCCGGATCGGACTGCTTCTCACCGTTGATGGTCACCGCGTTAGACGCAATGGTCTTACGGGCCTGACCGCGAGAAGGTTGCAGCTCGGAGTCTACCAGCGCCTGCATCAAATCGGCACCTTTGTCCATCTCGATCATCGGCACGCCATCCTGCGCCAACTGTTCGAAATCTGCTTCACTCAAATCGCTGAGATTGCCATTGAACAAGCTTTCGGTAATGCGTTTTGCCGCGACCAGACCTTCTTCACCGTGAACCAGACGCGTAACCTGTTCGGCCAGAACATACTGGGCACGCGGCGCTTTACCGCTGTTTTTATCTTCTTCTTCCAGCGCATTGATCTCTTCAATATCCATGAAAGTGAAGAATTTCAGGAAGCGATAAACGTCCGCATCGGCGGTGTTGATCCAGAACTGGTAGAATTTGTACGGACTGGTTTTCTTCGGATCCAGCCACACTGCGCCGCCTTCCGTCTTACCGAATTTGGTGCCATCAGCTTTAGTAATCAGTGGTACGGTCAGACCAAACACCTGATTCTGGTGCAGACGACGGGTCAAATCGATACCCGAAGTAATGTTACCCCACTGGTCAGAACCACCAATCTGCAGTGCCACGCCGTGCAGCTTATTCAGGCAGGCAAAGTCATAACCCTGCAGCAGGTTGTAAGAAAACTCGGTAAAGGAGATCCCCTGATCGTCACGGTTCAGACGCTGCTTAACCGCTTCTTTGTTGATCATCTGGTTAACGGAGAAGTGTTTGCCGATATCACGCAGGAAAGTCAGTACGTTCATACCGCCAAACCAGTCGTAGTTGTTCGCAGCAATCGCCGAGTTGTCGCCACAGTCGAAATCGAGGAACGGTGCAACCTGTTTGCGGATTTTATCCACCCACTCCTGCACAGTGTCTTCGGTATTCAGTTTACGCTCGGCGGCTTTAAAGCTCGGGTCACCAATCAGACCGGTTGCGCCACCTACCAGTGCGACAGGCTTATGGCCTGCCTGCTGGAAGCGTTTCAGGCATAACAATGGAACCAGATGCCCCAAATGCAAGCTGTCAGCGGTAGGATCGAAGCCGCAATAGAGCGCGATCGGGCCTTGCGCCAGTCGCTCTGCTAACGCTTCCTCGTCCGTCACCTGGGCCACCAGCCCCCGCTCTTGCAATTGTTTAATCAAGTTACTGCTTGCCATCAAAATCTCCATGTATAAAACGACTGCACCTTTGCCGGTACACGACTTTTCGCCTGATGCGAAAGAAACATAGAATAAAGCGCCGGATTGATCAGCACCAGCGCTTAAAACAAGAAATTTGCATCTTTAGGGGGCCAGGCGATCAATTTTCCACGCGTTATCTTCGCGTTGGTATAAAAAACGATCGTGTAAGCGGTTTTCACCACCTTGCCAGAACTCCATTTGCTCAATACTCACGCGAAAGCCGCCCCAGAAACTTGGCAGCGGAACTTCTCCTTGCTGAAACTTCTGCTTCAACTCGAGAAATTTACTTTCAAGAATACCACGAGCTGAGATCCGGCTGGATTGCTTAGAGACCCAGGCGCCAATCTGGCTATCGCGTGGGCGACTGTGGAAGTATTTCACTACTTCTAACGTGGAGAGACGCTCAGCCTTGCCGATCACCATCACCTGCCGTTCCAGCGTATGCCAGGGAAATAAAAGGCTGATGCGTGGATTTTTCTCGATCTGATGCGCCTTACGGCTGCCAAGGTTGGTATAGAACACCAGCCCTTTGTCATCATAATGTTTGAGTAACACGATACGCTGATACGGCTGGCCATTTTCATCGACGGTCGCAACGACCATCGCGGTGGGATCGGCCAGTTTGGCGTCACAGGCTTGCCCCAGCCAGCGCTCAAACAGCGCAAGGGGTTCGGCGGGAAGATCGCGGCGGCGAAGACCGCCTTTCGTGTATTCACGGCGCAGATGCGCGATTTGCTGCAATTCGTCGTTATCAGACATGATGTTGGGCTACGGATTGTCAGTGGGTGACGCTATTGTGCGCCGCCCAGGTGAAAATCTCAACGCTTCGGGTTCTGTAACTGACAGTTATTTAGCACAATTCTGTCTCGTTTATAGACCGTTGCCTCGTCGCCTTTAGACCAGAAAACGTAGATCCCATCGGTATAGCGCGCACCTGATGCCGACACGCCCTGTTTGAGGTTCAATAGCTGATTATCATAAACAAAGCTTGCCGTCTGGCGGGTATTGTTCAGCTTGACGGTAAGCGGTTTTTCGTCGCAGCGGTATTCGAGCGTATCCGTTTGCATACGCTCAACAAATTGGTTGTATACGCTACACCCGCTAAGCAGTACCGGCAGACACACTAACAATAGTTTTTTCATAGCCATATCCTGAAGACTTTCCTGGTCCCGGAGGGTAATGGAACCCTCCCTAATATCCCTAGTTTACCGGCATACAGTGCTGAATAATTTCAGTTAACTCTGAGTTCGTGGATTAGCAGGATAAATAGCCCCTAAAACGCTCGGCTCTGATGCGCCAGTCACGGAAGGCAGATTTCCAGGTAATCCGGCCAGTGTCCGCCACGCCAGCCAGGCAAAGGCTAACGCTTCCATATCATCGCCGCTGATCCCGGCTTCATCCGTTGAGGTGACCTCTGTTCCCGGCAATAGTGCCGCCAGACGCATCATCAGCAGCGGATTACGGCTTCCTCCACCGCAGACCATGAGCCGTTCACAGCCGCCACTTAGCAAGACCTGCTCTGAAATGGTCACCGCGGTCAGTTCGGCAAGCGTCGCCTGCACATCCCGTGGACTAATCCCCGGGAACTGCACCAGATGACGTTCTATCCAGCCATAATTGAAATACTCACGACCAGTGCTTTTCGGCGCAGGCGCGGAGAAATAAGGGTCGTTAAGCATATTTTGCAGTAACGGCAGGATAACCCTTCCCGAAATGGCCCACTGCGCATCTTTGTCGTAAGGTTGACCGCATTGCCGCCAGATCCAGGCATCCATCAGCATATTGCCCGGCCCGGTGTCGTATCCGCGAACGGGTTGTTGCGGAATAAGCAGAGACAGATTGGCAATCCCGCCGATGTTTAACACCATCCGCCGTTCCGTTGGATGTGCCAGCAGTGCCTGATGAAACGCGGGAACGAGCGGAGCACCCTGCCCGCCAAGGGCGATATCACGTCGACGAAAATCGCCGACTACGGTTATCCCTGTACGCGCAACAATCTGGTTGTTATCGCCAATTTGCAGCGTGTGTGGCGCAGCACCGTTAGGTTCATGCCACACGGTTTGCCCGTGGCAACCAATCGCAACGATATCCTGCGGTTTCAATTTTTCTTGCGCCAATAACGCATTCACTGCCTCAGCAAATAAATAACCGAGTTGTGCGTCCAACTGACCAAACTGAGAAAGTGTAAGCTGCTGCCCCTGGCAGATATCCAGAATCGCTTGTTTAACATGAATGGGGATGGGCCAGGTCAGACTCGCCTGCTGCGCAACCATCGTTTCATCTATTGTCGCCAGCACAACATCGACGCCATCAAGGCTGGTTCCAGACATTACACCGATAAAACGGCCCGATTTCATAGGTCATCCTTTTAAGCAAATTAGCCTTGACACTCAACCATAAAGTGTCGACTAATGCCATGCTTGCTTAATGATTTTTGGTGGCTAATCATTACAATGATCGTTTAATTACATCAATTACATGAATGATTCGTTTATACTCGGTTGATCCGATTTCGGTTAAGATTTTCATATTGTTCCAGTAGAACATGTGACCTTAGGCTCACAAATGCCATATAATTTAACCATGAAGGGTGCTTTATTAGCGTTTCGTGGTGACAAAGGAGATTTGTAAATGATTAAACGTGTGCTGATTGTTTCATTAATGGGCGTATCTTTAGCGGGTTGCGTTAACAATGATAGCCTTTCAGGTGACGTGTATACCGCATCCGAAGCGAAACAAGTTCAGAACGTTACCTACGGTACGATTGTTCATGTTCGTCCGGTGCAAATCCAGGGTGGCGATGACGCAAACGTGATTGGTGCTATTGGTGGTGCGGTACTCGGCGGGTTCCTCGGTAACACCGTCGGCGGTGGTACGGGTCGTTCATTAGCGACGGCTGCAGGCGCAGTTGCCGGTGGCGTAGCGGGTCAAGGCGTACAAGGTGCGATGAATAAAACCCAGGGTGTGGAACTGGAAATCCGTAAGGATGATGGTAATACCATCATGGTGGTTCAGAAACAGGGTGCGACCAAGTTTTCAGCCGGCCAGCGCGTTGTTATGGCTAACAACGGCAGCCAGGTTACCGTGTCTCCACGCTAATCAAATTCACGTGTGGTCAGACCCTGGCCACACGTCATTTTTTGCTTCAGCCCTGTGACTGCAGCTCAATAATATTGTGTTCCAGCCTGGCGACCAGTTTAATCAGCAGATCAATTTCCTCAGCTGAAATCCCTTCCAAAATTTCTCCACGCGTCTTGTTGATAACCGCTTCCATATCAGCGATCAGCGGCTCTGCTTTTTCTGTCAGTTTAATTCTCTTTGCCCGGCGATCGCTGGCGCAAGTCTGTCGTGAAATGAGTCCCTTTTCCTCTAACTGGTCAAGCGTACGTACCAACGAAGGCTGCTCGATGCCAATCGCTTTAGCCAACTGAATCTGCGATTGATCCGGCGGCAACTGATGAATGTTGTGCAGCGTAACCCAATGCGTCTGCGTCAACTCCAGAGGTTTCAGGCGATGGTCAATCAGAGCACGCCAAATGCGCACCAACCGTGCCAGATCAGAACCTAATGGCGATTCCAATTTCATCTCCTTATAATTAGCTTGCTAAGTTATTGTACTGATTTTAGAATAGTGTGCAGCATTTGTATTCCCAAAACAAATGTATTGCCAAATTTGCTTACCGGCTGACATTTTTTCAGACATTATGCGTTACGGAGACTCATTGTCTCTTTTTTGCTAAACCTATAGCAATGCTCTCTTCCGCCAAGGATTTTGCCCGTGAAGTTTATGTTTAATGCAACAGGATTGCCCCTACAAGATTTAATGATCGGCGCATCTGTCTACTTCCCTCCTGTTTTCAAGGCGATTGTAGCAGGATTTATTCTCTGGCTGGTTGTTCATCGCCTACTGCGCGACTGGATTTACTCTGGCGAAATCTGGCATCCCTTGTTAATGGATCTGTCACTCTTTACGCTTTGCGTATGTCTGGCCTTTGTTATGCTGATAGCGTGGTGATTATGTCGCTTAAAACCGTTAAATACTTCTCCACTATTATAGTCGCTGCAATCGCAGTTTTCGCCGGGTGGTGGATGTGGAATTACTATATGCAATCGCCCTGGACACGTGATGGCAAAGTGCGAGCTGAGCAGGTCAGCATTACGCCACAGGTGTCAGGTAGCATTAGCGAACTCTATATAAAAGATAACCAGTTTGTGAATAAAGGCGATGTCCTTTTTATTATCGACAAGACGCCATTTCACATTGCTGAACTGAATGCGCAAGCGCAACTCGCAAAAGCGCAGTCTGACCTGGCGAAAGCCAGTAACGAAGCCAACCGCCGCCGTCATTTATCGCAAAATTACATCTCAGCCGAGGATCTGGATACCGCAAATCTCAACGTGAAAGCCATGCAGGCGAGTGTTGAAGCAGCAGAGGCCAGTCTGCGCCAGGCACAGTGGCAATTGACGCAAACGGTGGTCAAAGCCCCCGTAGCGGGCTGGGTCACCAATCTTTCAACCCGTACCGGAGACTACGCTTCAACCGGGAAGCCTCTGTTTGCTCTCGTCGACAGTCACTCTTTTTATGTGATGGGGTATTTTGAAGAAACTAAGTTGCGCCACATTCGCGAAGGTGCACCTGCCCTCATCACGCTCTACAGCGGTAATATAAAGTTACAGGGTCACGTTTCCAGTATTGGTCGTGCTATCTATGATCAAAGTGTGGAAAGTGATTCCGGCCTGATTCCAGATATCAAGCCCAACGTGCCGTGGGTGCGTCTGGCGCAGCGTATCCCGGTACGCATCGAATTCGACGCCCTGCCGCGGGATGTCACGCTGGTATCAGGTACAACCTGCAGTGTATCCATCGGCCAGCGTAAATGAAACTACCTCGCCTGACACCTGGCAATTTGCCGTGGTTTAAAGCCACGGCGGCACAGTGGCGTTATGCGCTGCGTAACACCATTGCGATGTGTCTGGCGTTAACTTTTGCTTATTATCTGAATCTGGACGAACCCTATTGGGCGATGACCTCAGCGGCGGTGGTCAGTTTTCCCACCGTTGGCGGGGTTATCAGCAAAAGTCTGGGTCGCGTGGCAGGTAGCTTACTGGGTGCCACCGCCGCATTGATTATTGCCGGTCATACCCTTAATGAGCCGTGGTTATTCTTGCTGAGCATGTCGGTGTGGATCGGTTTTTGTACCTGGGCCTGTGCGCATTTCACCAATAACGTTGCCTACGCCTTTCAACTGGCGGGTTATACGGCGGCGATCATTGCGTTTCCCATGGTCAATACCGTGGAAATTACGCAGTTATGGGATATCGCGCAGGCACGCGTGTGTGAAGTCATCGTCGGTATCTTGTGTGGCGGTGTGATGATGATGATCCTGCCCAGCACCTCCGATGGCATCACGTTACTGACTGCATTGAAAAACATGCATTCACGTTTACTGGAACATGCCAGCCTACTCTGGCAACCAGAAACCACGGACGCCATTCGCACAGCCCATGAAGGTGTTATCGGTCAGATTCTTACCATGAACCTGCTGCGTATTCAGGCGTTCTGGAGCCACTACCGTTTTCGCCGACAAAATGCTTTGCTCAATTCGCTGTTGCATCAGCAGTTAAGGATGACCAGCGTGATTTCCAGTCTGCGCAGGATGCTGCTGAACTGGCCTAATCCCCCGTCCAATACCCGGGAAATTATCGAGCAGTTGCTCAGCGAACTGATAAAATCCAATGCTAATAGCTACACCGTTGCACGTATTATTGCCCCATTGAGACCCGTCGATGCACGCGACTATCGACACGTCGCCTTCTGGCAACGACTTCGTTATTTTTGTCGGCTCTATCTGCGCAGCAGTCATTATCTGCATTTACTGGAAAATGGCGTTACCGCCGAGCGTATTAATATCGTCCGCACGCCGGGGCTTGCCCGTCATACCGATAATGCGGAAGCTATCTGGAGCGGGTTACGTACGTTCTGCACTTTGATGCTTATCGGCGCATGGAGCATTGGCGCACAATGGGAATCAGGCTCTGGCGCACTCACGCTCGCCGCCATCAGCAGCGTGCTGTATTCCGCCGTTGCCACGCCGTTCAAGTCGCTTTCTTTGCTGATGCGCACACTGGTTCTGCTGTCGCTGTTTAGCTTTGTGGTTAAGTTTGGCCTAATGGTGCAAATTTCCGACCTCTGGCAATTCATTCTTTTTCTCTTCCCGCTACTCGCCACCATGCAACTGTTGAAGCTGCAAATGCCAGCCCTGGCAGGTCTTTGGGGGCAACTGATTGTATTTATGGGTTCGTTTATCGCGGTGACCAATCCGCCGGTATATGATTTTGCTGATTTCCTGAATGACAATATGGCGAAAATCACTGGTGTGGCGCTGTCATGGCTGGCCTTCGCCATTCTGCGGCCCGGATCGGATGCCCGGAAAAGTCGCCGTCATATTCGCGCCCTGCGCCGGGATTTTGTCGATCAGCTCAGCCGACACCCATCACTCAGTGAAAACGAATTTGAATCGCTGACCTATCATCACGTCAGCCAGCTCAGCAGCAGTCAGGACGCGCTGGCGCGACGCTGGTTATTACGTTGGGGGGTCGTATTGCTGAACTGCTCGCACGTGGTGTGGCAACTGCGCACCTGGGAGGCGCGTTCGGATCCGCTGGCTCGCGTCAGGGACGTGTGTATCTCTCTGCTGCGCGATGTAATGAGCGAACGTGGCGTCCAGCAACGACCACTGAATGCCACGCTGAGTGAGCTACAACGCATCTGCGATACGCTTGCCCACCATCATCAACCTGCTGCACAGGAGTTATCGGCATTGGTCTGGCGGCTACACTGCTCGCTTTCACAACTCGAACAGGCGCCACCGCCGGGCACTCTCAGTAGTTGATTATTTGATAACACCACAGGCGTAGCGCGCTCCGCCACCGCCAAGCGGTTTCGGTTGATCGGACATATTATCGCCGCCCACATGGATCATCAGCGCTTTGCCTTTAACCTCATCGAGCGTTTTGAGGCGCGGCGCAATCACCGGTGTTGTGGCGTTTCCGTCGTTATTCACCACCAGCAGCGGCAGGTCACCCATATGACCTGCGCCTTCCGGGCCTTCGTGTTTGCCGGTTTGGTGCGGATCATAATGGCCTCCAGCCGATTCCGCGGCTGAGGCTTTCCCTTCTTTAATCGCCGGTTGGCAGCTGCCGTTCATATGCACATGGAAACCATGTTCTCCCGGCGGCAACGCTTTCAGATCGGGCGAAAACTCCAGCCCCTTTGCGGTTTCAGCAATAGTGACCGTACCAATCGCCTGGCCAACGCCTTGCGACGTGACCAGATTCATCGTCACTTTTTCTTCAATGGCAGCCTGCGCACCTGCACAGGCGAGTAGAGTGATGATGGCCAAACTCAAACGCTTCATAAGACCTCCGTCCAAAAGGTGTCTGATTGTTAAGTGTAAACCAGTGACACAATTTTGAACGGTGATGCACCAAAAACACGATTAAGGTACGTCGTAACCCAGTGCAGCTTTACGAATGCGGAACCATTGCTGGCGAGACATGTTCAGCGTCTCAGACTCAATGGCGGCGCGTACGCGCTCTATTTTTCCTGAGCCAATAATCGGCAGCGGCTGAGACGGCAAACGTAAAATCCAGGCGTACACCACCTGCTCAATAGACTGCGCGTTTAACTCTTCTGCGATCGCGGCAAGTTCATTTCGTAATGGCTGGAACGCATCGTCATTAAACAAGCGACCGCCGCCGAGGCAGGACCAGGCCATTGGACGAATACGCAACTGCTGCAGTTGATCTAAAGTGCCATCCAGCAGGAGCGGCTGATGTACCGGAGAGATTTCAACCTGGTTGGTCGCCAGCGTAAACGGCAGACGCGATTGCAACAATGAGAACTGTGCCGGGGTGAAATTAGAGACACCAAAGTGACGCACTTTGCCACTGTGGTGCAATTTTTTGAAAGCGTCGGCGACGTCGTCAGCATCCATAAGCGGATCGGGACGGTGGATGAGCAACAGATCAATATGATCGGTCGCCAGCAACTTCAGCGATTCTTCCGCACTGGCAATAATATGCGCGCTGTCGGTGATGTAATGGCCCAGCGCATTTTCTGCGCGCGCCGTCGTCGCGATCCCGCATTTGGTCACAATCTGCATTTTTTCACGCAAATGCGGAGCCAGTTTCATTGCCTCACCAAACGCCGCTTCACACTGGTATCCACCGTAGATATCTGCGTGATCGACGGTGGTCACGCCCAGATCCAGATGCTCTTCAATAAAGCTGACTAGCTGGCGCGCGGACATATTCCAGTCCATCAGGCGCCAGTACCCCATCACAAAGCGAGAAAATTCCGGGCCTTGCGGCGCAATAGTAATACGCTGAACCATAGCAGCTTCCTTTTAAGTGAATGTGCCTCGAGTATACGCAATTACGCTTTTAAAAGAGTGAAGGTTGTTGCGGTTCTTCCGAAGGGTTGGCTTTGTTCGCTCGTAATTTACGCATCAGGCGCTGACGACAAAGCCGTAGCACTTCCTGCTTTTGGGCATCGCTCATCTTTTGCCAGTTAAAACGTTCATCCCGACTGCGAAAACAGCCACGGCAAAATCCGCGTTCGTCAGACTGACATATTCCACGGCATGGGCTCTGGACGGGGAAAAACTCCAGCTGTTCGGCCACATCCCCCTCCTTTAGTAAGATTGATATACTTATTGAAGACGTTAACTGAATTTCTCGCAAGCGCTATTGCATTAGACCGACTGGTCTATTACACTCCTGTTCATGAACAAAATCACTGAACACGATACACGCGAACATCTGCTGGCGACTGGCGAACTGCTGTGTATGCAGCGCGGCTTCACCGGCATGGGTTTAAGCGAACTACTGAAAACCGCTGAAGTGCCCAAAGGTTCGTTTTATCATTATTTTCGCTCTAAAGAAGCGTTCGGTGTCGCGATGCTGGAACGCCACTATGCGGCCTATCATCAGCGACTGGCTACGCACTTTGATACGGGTGCGGGAAACTACCGCGACCGCATTCTGGCCTACTATCAGGAAACCCTGAACCAGTTTAGCCAGCACGGCATTATTAGCGGCTGTTTAACTGTAAAACTGTCTGCCGAAGTGTGCGATCTGTCAGAAGATATGCGCACAGCGATGGATAAAGGCGCGCGGCACATTATTGTGCTGTTAGCGCAGGCACTGGAGAAAGGTCAGGCCAGCCATTGTCTGTCCTTTGTTGGCGAGCCGTTACAGCAGGCGCAGGTACTGTATGCGCTGTGGCTTGGCGCCAACCTGCAGGCCAAGATTTCTCGTAGCGCTACTCCGCTGGAAAATGCGCTGGCGCACGTTAAAAACATCATCAAGACGCCTGCCGTTTAACAGGCGTTTTTATTTCCTTTATTACTAGACGACCGGTCTATTCAGGAGTACTACATGTCATCTGAAAAACTGTTTTCCCCACTGAAAGTGGGTGCCATTACGGCAGCAAACCGCGTATTCATGGCGCCACTGACGCGTCTGCGCAGTATTGAGCCTGGCGACATCCCTACTCCGCTGATGGCCGAGTATTACCGTCAACGCGCCAGCGCGGGTCTTATTATCAGCGAAGCGACGCAGATTTCCGCACAGGCGAAAGGCTATGCCGGAGCACCCGGCTTACACAGCGAAGCGCAAATTGCCGCATGGAAGAAAATCACCGCTGCCGTACACGCTGAGCAAGGTCATATTGCTGTCCAGTTGTGGCACACCGGACGCATCTCTCACGCGAGTCTGCAACCAAATGGTCAAGCTCCAGTTGCACCTTCCGCGATTAGTGCTGGAACCCGCACCTCGCTGCGCGATGAAAACGGCCTGGCAACGCGTGCCGATACCTCAATGCCACGTGCGCTGGAAACCGAAGAGATTCCGGGCATCGTTAATGACTTCCGTCAGGCGATAGCCAACGCGCGCGAAGCGGGTTTCGACATGGTTGAACTGCACTCTGCCCACGGCTACCTGCTGCACCAGTTCCTGTCGCCAACCTCTAATCAGCGTACCGATCAATACGGCGGTAGCGTCGAAAATCGTGCGCGTCTTGTGCTGGAAGTGGTTGATGCCGGTATTAAAGAATGGGGTGCCGATCGTATTGGTATTCGCGTCTCCCCGATTGGCTCATTCCAGAACGTTGACAACGGTCCGAACGAAGAAGCCGATGCGCTGTATCTGATTGAACAATTGGGCAAGCGTGGAATCGCTTACCTGCACATGTCTGAGCCGGATTGGGCCGGTGGTGAGCCGTATTCCGATGCGTTCCGCGAAAAAGTTCGCTCGCGCTTCCACGGTCCTATCATTGGTGCTGGTGCCTACACCCCTGAAAAGGCAGAAGCGCTGATCGAGAAAGGTCTGATCGACGCCGTTGCTTTTGGTCGCGCCTATATTGCTAACCCGGATCTGGTGGCGCGTCTGCAACGCAAAGCGGAACTGAATCCGCAACGTGCCGAGAGCTTCTACGGCGGCGGCGCGGAAGGTTACACCGACTATCCTACCCTCTAACGTCACAATCTCCGTTCTGCCATTGATAGCGGCGTAACAACGCCGCTATACTAAAACAACATTTTGAATGTATTAGCCATTTTCGAAGGGGAAAAAGATGCGTTTACTCCATACCATGCTGCGCGTGGGTGACCTGCAGCGTTCCATCGAGTTTTATACCAACGTGCTGGGCATGAAGCTGCTGCGTACCAGCGAAAACCCTGAATACAAGTACTCTCTGGCTTTTGTCGGCTACGGTCCTGAAACCAGTGAAGCCGTAATCGAACTGACCTATAACTGGGGTGTCGACAAGTATGAGCTGGGTACTGCCTATGGCCATATCGCCCTGAGCGTAGACAACGCGGCTGAAGCCTGTGAACGTATTCGCCAGAATGGCGGTAACGTAACGCGTGAAGCGGGTCCGGTAAAAGGCGGCACCACAGTGATTGCGTTCGTTGAAGATCCGGACGGCTATAAAATTGAGCTGATCGAAGAGAAAGACGCCGGGCGCGGCCTGGGCGACTAACTTCCCCCTCGGGCGCAGATCGTCTGTGCCCGTAGTTTTATACTCATCATTTTGCCATAATACGCGCTGCAATTTTCCCGTATTAAGAGACCCAGATGTCCGATAACGCTCAACTTTCCGGTCTGTGTGACCGTTTTCGTGGTTTTTATCCTGTCGTCATTGATGTCGAAACCGCAGGGTTCAATGCCAAAACCGATGCGCTGCTTGAGATTGCAGCCATCACACTGAAAATGGATGAACAAGGCTGGCTGATGCCGGACACGACGTTGCATTTCCACGTAGAGCCGTTTGAAGGCGCGAATCTGCAGCCGGAGGCGCTCGCCTTTAACGGTATTGATCCGAACAATCCGCTACGCGGCGCGGTCAGCGAATATGACGCCCTGCATGCCATCTTCAAAATGGTGCGTAAAGGCATTAAAGACAGCGGCTGCAATCGGGCAATCATGGTGGCGCATAACGCTACGTTCGACCACAGTTTCATGATGGCAGCAGCAGAACGCGCCTCGCTGAAACGGAATCCGTTTCATCCATTTGTCACCTTTGATACAGCGGCATTAAGCGGTCTGTCATTGGGGCAAACGGTGTTGTCAAAAGCGTGCCTGGCGGCGGGAATGGAGTTTGACGGGAATCAGGCACACTCGGCACTGTATGACACCGAACGTACGGCCGTGCTGTTTTGCGAAATCGTTAACCGCTGGAAACGTCTCGGTGGTTGGCCTCTTCCCGTGCCTGAAGAAGCGTAACGGCGACATAAAAAAAGCGACCATTTCAGGTCGCTTTTTTACTTCTGCTGATATTACTCAGCGTCCGGCTCTTCGGTTTTGTATTTCGCAGCTGTTTCTTTAATCAGCTGCTGCAACTCACCGCGCTGGTACATTTCGATCAAAATGTCACAACCGCCAACCAGCTCACCATCAACCCACAGTTGTGGGAAAGTTGGCCAGTTTGCGTATTTCGGCAGTTCGGCGCGAATATCCGGGTTCTGCAGAATATCAACGTAAGCAAAGCGTTCACCACAGGCTGACAGCGCCTGCACAGCCTGAGCGGAGAAACCGCAGCTTGGCAGTTTAGGAGAACCTTTCATGTACAGGAGAATCGGGTTTTCAGCGATCTGGCGCTGGATTTTTTCGATAGTGGTGCTCATTATCTTGCTTCCTTAAACTTCTTTTACGGCAGTAGTCTGACATTGTAACGGGTCAGACAGGCAACGGAAAATAACATTTTCATTACGCGTTATTATTTTATCCCCTGACGCTAAAAGTTGCATTCATAATCTCATTTATCCCCTTCAAACATGTGGTTTTGATTATCTGTTCACCAACTCCAACGTTAATTGATGTTTTTTTTTGCGGTCGGTTACGAAACATAGTTTTAAACAAAAAAAGCTATTAACTTTCCCTCTTTCTATAGATTAGAATCGTCAAGTTTTGAAAATCACACGCAGGCACGATAGACCTGCCTTACCAGAGGACTGCTCAGTGGCGCGGATAAACCGAATCTCGATCACGCTCTGTGCTTTACTTTTTACTACACTGCCCTTTACGCCTATGGCTCATGCTTCCAAGCAAGCCAGGACGACACCTACCAATTCTCACACCATCAAAACGGTAGATAAAAAGAAAAGCGCAACAACCAGCCAAAAAACAACAAAGACCAGCAAGAAAACGGCGACAAAAACCACCAGTAAAACCAGCACCAAAACCGCTTCCTCTTCTAAAAAACGCACTGCCACTCCGGCAAAGTCGACTAAAACTGCAAATCGTCGTGGTAAAACTGCCGTAGCACAAACCGCAGCTGTTACCTGGACTGAAAAATGCACACCGCGCAAAGGTCATAAACCACGCTGCGTGAAGGTGAAAACCACTGCACCAACTACGCTTGCTGACGCCCATAAAGTGAAAGTGCAGAAAGCGACTAAAACCGCTATGTCCACTTTGATGAACCAAATCGGTAAACCTTATCGTTGGGGCGGTTCCTCGCCAAGAACCGGGTTTGACTGCAGCGGTCTGGTTTATTACGCCTATAAAGATCTGGTGAAGTTCCGCATTCCGCGTACCGCGAACGAAATGTATCATCTGCGTGATGCCGCACCGATTGAACGTGGCGAACTGAAAAATGGCGATCTGGTCTTCTTTCGTACCCAGGGTCGCGGAACGGCCGATCACGTCGGCGTCTACGTCGGAAACGGTAAGTTTATTCAGTCACCGCGTAGCGGGCAGGAAATTCAAATCACCTCTCTGAGCGAAGATTACTGGCAGCGCCACTATGTGGGCGCTCGTCGGGTAATGACGCCAAAAACAATTCGCTAAAAACTTACCCTACAGAACACACTGTAGGGTAAGTTCTTCTTTTGCATAACCTTTCAATTTGCTACCCTATCCTTACTCACAATGAGGCTATTGTGTGTACTCAATATAAATAATAAGGAGAGAAGCAATGTCGTTTGAATTACCTGCATTACCGTATGCCAAAGATGCTCTGGCACCGCACATTTCTGCCGAAACGCTGGAATATCACTATGGCAAACACCATCAAACCTACGTGACCAATCTGAACAATCTGATTAAAGGCACGGCGTTTGAAGGCAAATCACTGGAAGAGATCGTTCGTAGCTCTGAAGGCGGTGTATTCAATAACGCAGCACAAGTATGGAACCACACGTTCTACTGGAACTGCCTGGCACCAAACGCAGGTGGCGAACCAACCGGTAAACTGGCCGATGCAATTGCCGCCTCCTTTGGCAGCTTTGCAGATTTCAAAGCGCAGTTCACCGATGCCGCTATCAAAAACTTCGGTTCTGGCTGGACCTGGCTGGTTAAAGGAACTGATGGCAAACTGGCTATCGTCTCCACCTCCAACGCAGGTACTCCGCTGACCACCGACGCGACGCCGCTGATGACCGTTGACGTATGGGAACACGCCTACTACATCGACTATCGCAATGCCCGTCCTGGCTACCTGGAACATTTCTGGGCGCTGGTGAACTGGGAATTTGTTGCGAAGAACTTCGCAGCATAAAAAGATAACGCAGAAGGGCTTCCTTCTGCGTTTTTGCATTAATTCGCGGTCGTGAAAGCCTCTTCTGGCTGTCTTCTTGCGGTAATAAACACCAGCAGCAGCGCAAGACCCGCCACAATCGCCCCCATCACTGGCACAAAACTGTAGCCCAGGCCGCCTGATATCACCGCCCCACCGGCCGCTGCACCCAGAGCGTTCCCCAGATTAAACGCGCCAATATTGACTGACGATGATAATCCAGGCGCTTCACTGGCAACGCGCATCACACGCATCTGCAACGGTGGAACGACCGCGAACGTCGCCGCGCCCCAGACCACCATACTGATTGCCGCCCCCAGCTCATTACGCGCAAGGAAAGGAATGGCCAGCATAATAACCATCAGCAGCAGTAAAAAGCCTTTCAACGTACCGTTGACTGAATGGTCAGCAAACTTGCCACCAAAGTAGTTACCGATCGAGAAACCAATGCCTATCAACACCAGCATCCCGGTAACAAATGCCGGAGTGGCATGAGTGATAGTATGCAGAACTGGCGAGATGTAGGTATAAAGCGTGAACATCGCCCCAGCACCCAGTACGGTAGTCAGTAACGCCGACAACACCTGTGGGCGCATAAGTACCGCCAGTTCGCTGCGAACATCCGGGCGCTCTCCGGCTCCACCCTTGGGTAAGGAGAAGAACAGGCTGACCATAGCAATGACGCCCAGACCCGCAGTGGCCATAAATGACATGCGCCAACCGATGGTTTCACCAAGCCATGTCGCCGCCGGAACGCCGCCAATATTGGCGATGGTTAACCCCATAAACATCGTTGCTACGGCGCTGGCCTGCTTATGTTTGGGTACAACACTGGCAGCAACCACTGAACCGAGACCAAAAAAGGCGCCATGGTTAAGACTGGTCAAAATACGCGATAGCATTAGCGTGGTGTAATCCGGCGAGATAGCAGAAAGCACATTACCCAGCGTGAAAATCGCCATCAGGAATATCAAAGCATTACGTCGCGCGCGATGAGACAGCAGCAATGTCATCAGCGGTGCACCTACCATCACACCTACCGCATAGGCGCTGATCAGCATGCCGGCCGCCGGAATCGAGACATCCACACCTTTGGCTATGACGGGCAATAATCCCATTGGCGAAAATTCGGTGGTGCCAATGCCAAACGCTCCGATCGCCAGCGCCAGTAAAGGATAATTGAGTTTCATATTGCGACTCCGTAACGTCGAGCCGTGGCGCGACATAAAATAAGAGTCAAAAGCATGACATTGATCGCAAAATTAATAAAGTTAACAAAATTGCAAAAGACTTTTGCTAATTCGCAAACAATAGAAGAGATAGACGAGCGGAAAGAGTGAGGGAGAGCTAACTCCCTCGGGGGAAATCAATGCAGCGCTGCGGTCAGGCCACCCGCGACGATCAAACCCAGAACAATAATGGTAGTCACTAACGAAAATTTCAGATCGGTGCTCATCAAGTTTTCTCCTTTTTATTCCCACACAAAAAGTGATATTGCGCATTTTTACACACTTGAAAGCAAAAATCTCTCACGATTTATATTGATAACTGCTTTTAACTCTTCCCCTTTTCGTTAAGATCAGACAAAATTCCACGCTTACTTGATTAGCGTACCGGCCATTGACCCCTTCCTGACGTTCCGTGTCGTTTTCCCGGCGTGCCGCAACCCTTACGTTGCGCTAAGGGTGTGTAAAGGCAAACGTTTACCTGGAGTATTCTCAGGAGCTTAGGATATGGTCTGGAGTGAGATGTAATGGCAACAATTAAAGATGTAGCGAAGCGAGCAAACGTTTCCACTACAACCGTATCACACGTAATTAACAAGACGCGCTTTGTCGCGGAAGAAACGCGTAATGCTGTCTGGGCAGCGATCAAAGAACTGCACTATTCTCCGAGCGCAGTTGCCCGCAGCCTGAAGGTGAATCACACCAAGTCTATTGGCTTGCTGGCGACCAGCAGCGAAGCGGCCTATTTCGCAGAAATTATCGAAGCCGTGGAGAAAAACTGTTTCCAGAAAGGCTATACGCTGATTCTGGGTAACGCATGGAACAGTCTCGAAAAGCAGCAGGCCTATCTGTCGATGATGGCGCAAAAGCGCGTTGATGGTCTGCTGGTGATGTGTTCTGAGTATCCGGAGTCGCTGCTTTCGATGCTCGAAGAGTATCGCCATATTCCGATGGTCGTCATGGACTGGGGCGAAGCTAAAGCCGACTTTACCGATACGGTCATTGATAACGCCTTCGAAGGCGGTTACATGGCGGGTCGGTATCTGGTAGAACGCGGTCATCGTGAAATTGGCGTGATCCCAGGTCCAATGGAACGTAATACCGGGGCCGGGCGTCTGGCGGGCTTTATGAAAGCGATGGAAGAAGCGCTGATTAAAGTGCCTGATAACTGGATTGTCCAGGGCGATTTCGAGCCTGAGTCCGGCTATCGCGCCATGCAGCAAATTCTGTCGCAATCGCATCGTCCAACCGCTGTATTCTGCGGTGGCGATATTATGGCGATGGGTGCGCTGTGCGCCGCTGACGAAATGGGTCTGCGCGTACCACAGGATGTCTCACTCATCGGCTACGACAACGTGCGCAACGCCCGCTTCTTCACGCCGGCCTTAACGACCATTCACCAGCCGAAGGATTCACTAGGTGAAACGGCCTTCAACATGCTGTTAGACCGTATCGTGAATAAACGTGAAGAGTCACAGTCTATCGAGGTGCATCCACGTCTGGTTGAGCGTCGCTCCGTTGCCGACGGTCCGTTCCGCGATTATCGCCGTTAAGCCTGTTGTGCGGGAGTCTCATCTGGCTCCCGCAGCCATTCCTTGTTCAACGTTTCACTATCCCCTAAATAGTCCAGCAGCCAACTCAATGCCGGTGACGTATCGTTCTGCTGCCATGTCAGACAGCATGCAGCATCAGGAAAGGGGTTCTCCAGTTTCAGCGCAACCCACTTGCCGCTATCGATCCACGGCTTGGCAAAATGCGTCGGCACCATGCCAACACACAGCCCTGCTGATAAGCAGGTAGCGGATGATTCCCAGTCAGGCACCACGACGCGCTTTTGGTTATCCAACAGCCAGGTAATACGCTTTGGCAACGTACGGGAGGTATCTTCGCGTACCAGTGACGGCCAGTTGCGCAACGTATCATCACTTAGCGGTCCGGGCATTGACGCCAGTGGATGATGGCTGGCTACCACGCAGCTCCAGCTCAGCATTCCCATATCGCGGAAGGTATAGCGCCCCCCTACCGGAATCGCCTGTGTGGCGCCGATGGCCAGCTCCACGCGTCCATCGGACAGCGCGTCCCATACGCCGTTAAACACTTCCTGAAAAACTAACAACTCCACATCATCAAAGTGACGGTAGAAATCCACGATCATCTGTCGGGTACGATCCGGGCGGACAATGTTATCGACTGCGATCGCCAGCTGTCCGCGCCAGCCGTTGGCAATTTGCTGACATTGCTGGCGCGTGATCTGCATTTTTTTGATAACAGAGCGACCTTCTTTTAAAAACCATGCCCCGGCAGGCGTTAATTCCACATCCCGATGGCGTCGCTCAAAAAGTGGCACCGCCAGCCACTCTTCCAGTTGGCGCACCGTGTAGCTTACCGCCGAAGGTACACGGTGTAGCTCCTGTGCGGCTGAACTAAAGCTACCGTTACGCGCAACCGCATCAACCACTTCAAGTGAATATTCCGACCACATATTCTGCCTGCAAAAATTTTGAAATCAGTAAGCAAATATTAGCGTTTCACAGCGAGAATTACACTCACTACACTCAGCGGCATTGTTCTACTGCTAAAAAAAGAGAAATAATGATGCAACCTGGGAAAGGGTTTTTAGTCTGGCTAGCGGGCCTTAGCGTGCTCGGCTTTCTGGCAACAGATATGTATCTGCCCGCCTTCGCCGCAATTCAGTCCGATCTGCAAACGCCCGCATCTGCCGTCAGCGCTAGCCTGAGCTTGTTCTTAGCCGGTTTTGCCGTCGCACAACTGCTGTGGGGACCGCTCTCTGACCACTATGGTCGCAAGCCTATTTTGCTGCTGGGTTTATCTATTTTCGCACTGGGCAGTCTGGGCATGCTGTGGGTTGAAAACGCCACAGGCCTGCTGGTACTGCGATTTGTTCAGGCCGTTGGCGTCTGTGCAGCATCGGTTATCTGGCAAGCGCTGGTTACCGACTATTATCCTTCACAAAAAGTAAACCGCATTTTTGCCACCATTATGCCGCTGGTCGGGTTATCACCTGCCCTCGCCCCGTTATTAGGTAGTTGGATCCTGGTACATTTTTCCTGGCAGGCCATTTTTGCCACCCTATTCGCCATTACTCTGATTCTGATGCTTCCGGCGCTGCGTTTAAAGCCTACAGCTAAAGCACGCGATGACAGCCAGGATAAACTGACTTTCACCACCTTGCTGCGCTCGAAAACTTACCGTGGAAACGTGCTGATTTATGCCGCCTGTTCCGCGAGCTTTTTTGCATGGCTGACGGGTTCCCCGTTCATCCTTAGCGAAATGGGTTATAGCCCAGCGGTAATTGGTCTGAGCTATGTTCCGCAAACTATCGCCTTTTTAATCGGTGGTTACGGCTGTCGTGCTGCGCTGCAAAAATGGCAGGGTCGTCAGCTGCTGCCCTGGTTACTCATTCTGTATGCCTTCAGCGTTGTAGGCACCTGGGCGACCGGCTTTATTCATCATGTCGCATTGGCTGAAATCCTGATCCCATTCTGCGTTATGGCGATTGCGAACGGCGCAATCTACCCTATCGTTGTCGCGCAGGCATTACGCCCTTTCCCACAGGCCACTGGACGCGCTGCCGCATTGCAGAATACGCTGCAACTGGGTTTATGCTTCCTGGCAAGCCTTGTCGTTTCCTGGTTGATTGCTACCCCGCTGCTCACCACTACCAGCGTTATGCTGGCCACGGTATTGCTGGCTGCTGTAGGTTACAAAATGCAATCGCAGAAAACTGACGCCCCGCAAACAGATGACCGCGCGCAAATTGCCCACGGAGAGTCTCACTAATAATTGTCGCGGGCAATTAATTAGCCCGCTAAGAATTATCGGTTGAATCGTCAAAAGTTCAGGCCTATACTGAGTTCCGGATGTTAAAAAAACGATAATTTTTATGTGTTAGCGGGAACAAGAATGTTCCCGTATTCCCACGGATGGTCTTTTCGGCAAGGGTTCCTCCCTTCCTCTGTTCTACGTCGGATTATAGATTCACGGATTAATTCCGTGAGATTTCTCACAAAGCCCAAAAAAGCGTCTACGCTGTTTTAAGGTTCTGATCACCGACCAGTGATGGAGAAGCTATGAGTTCATCGTGTATAGAAGACGTCAGAGTACCGGATGATGACTGGTACCGCATCACCAATGAATTATTGAGCCGTGCAGGCATTACCATTAATGGCCCGGCACCGGCGGATATTCGCGTAAAGAACCCCGATTTCTTCAAACGTGTATTGCAGGAAGGATCGTTAGGGTTGGGTGAAAGTTATATGGATGGCTGGTGGGAATGCGACCGGCTGGACATGTTTTTTAGTAAAGTCCTACGCGCCGGTCTTGAAAACCAACTCCCCCGCCACTTCAAAGATACGTTACGAATTGCCGCTGCTCGCTTGTTCAATTTGCAGACCAAAAAGCGTGCATGGGTTGTCGGCAAAGAACATTACGATTTAGGCAACGATCTCTTTACTCGCATGCTGGACCCCTATATGCAGTATTCCTGCGCCTACTGGAAAGATGCCGATACCCTGGAATCTGCCCAGCAGGCGAAGCTAAAAATGATTGCTGAAAAATTGCAATTGAAGCCAGGGATGCGGGTGCTCGATATAGGCTGCGGCTGGGGCGGCTTATCCCAGTTTATGGCATCAGAATATGGCGTCAGCGTGGTGGGTGTAACCATTTCGGCAGAACAGCAGAAAATGGCGCAGTCACGGTGTGCGGGGCTTGATGTCACAATTTTGCTGCAGGATTATCGTGACCTGAATGACAAATTCGATCGTATTGTTTCCGTCGGCATGTTTGAGCATGTAGGGCCGAAAAACTACGCCACCTATTTTGACGTGGTCGATCGCAATTTAAAACCGGATGGTCTCTTTTTACTGCATAGCATCGGCTCCAAAAAGACCGACAATAACGTTGATCCGTGGATCAATAAATATATCTTCCCGAACGGCTGTTTACCATCAGTTCGCCAGATTGCCAACGCCAGCGAGCCACATTTTGTAATGGAAGACTGGCATAATTTTGGCGCGGATTACGACACGACGCTGATGGCCTGGCACGAACGTTTCATTAACTCCTGGCCTGAAATCGCCGATAACTATACCGAACGTTTCAAACGGATGTTCAGCTATTATCTGAACGCCTGTGCCGGAGCGTTTCGAGCTCGCGATATTCAGTTATGGCAGGTGGTTTTTTCTCGCGGCGTTGAACACGGCCTGCGCGTTCCCCGTTAATCGTTATCGCCCCCGTATCAACGAGGGCTTAACTCTCAGGCTTAGGCTCCCGCTTCTCCCGTTATGTTGCTGATGGCGCTTTCACGCGCCGCCAGCACACGCTCAACAGTATCAACCACCGCCTGCGTTTGGGGATCGATTTCGATATTAACCCTTGCGCCCAGCTTTTTCTTGCCAAGCGTCGTACGCTCCAGCGTTTCCGGGATCAAGTGCACACAGAAACGCGTCGGCGTCACTTCACCGACCGTCAGACTGATACCGTCAATACCAATAAATCCTTTGTACAGGATATATTTCATCAGCGACGGGTCCTGGACTTTAAACCACACTTGGCGGTTATTCTCCGAGGTCAGAATTTTCGACACTTCGGCAGTGGTCATAATATGGCCCGACATTAAATGTCCGCCAATCTCATCACTGAATTTTGCCGCACGCTCAACGTTAACCAAATCACCGACCTTCAGTTCGCCCAGATTGGTGATACGCAGCGTTTCTTTCATCAGGTCAAAGCTTATCTGGTTACCGTTAATTTCGGTGACCGTCAGGCAGCACCCATTGTGGGCAACCGATGCGCCGGTCTCCAGCGCATCCAGCATATATTCAGGCAACTCCACAACATGCGTACGAAAATTTGGTTTTTCATCAATGGACACCAATTTTGCGGTGCCCTGCACAATACCCGTAAACATACTTCCTACTCCTGAACTCAATTAAGACATCTCTGCACAGCACAATAGCAGGTGGAAATTCAGGTTGCCAGCAATGCGCCACCAGCGCCTGTTTTTTCACTGGAGAATTACGTATTCCTCGCTACAATAGACTGAAATTTCCCCTGCTTTTTCTCCTTGCTGCCATATAAGGCGGCTTTTTTAGTCTCTCAAATAACAACAATATAGTGGTGTACACGTGCAAAAGTATGTAAGTGAAGCGCGTCAGTTATTAGCTCTGGCAATACCGGTGATTCTTGCGCAAATCGCTCAAACCGCAATGGGATTCGTTGATACCGTCATGGCGGGCGGATACAGCGCTACTGATATGGCGGCAGTCGCCATTGGTACCTCTATCTGGTTACCTGCCATTCTGTTTGGTCATGGACTACTGCTGGCTTTGACGCCGGTCATTGCGCAACTCAATGGTTCCGGACGCCGCGACCGTATCGCCCATCAAATACGTCAGGGATTCTGGCTGGCGGGCAGCGTCTCCGTGCTGATTATGGTTGTGCTATGGAACGCAGGGTACATTATTCGCTCCATGCATAACATTGACCCGGCGTTGGCGGATAAAGCCGTTGGCTACCTGCGTGCCTTGCTGTGGGGTGCACCGGGGTATTTGTTCTTCCAGGTAGCTCGTAACCAGTGCGAAGGATTAGCCAAAACTAAACCAGCGATGGTGATGGGCTTTCTCGGCCTGCTGGTGAACATTCCGGTTAACTACGTTTTCATTTATGGACATTTAGGCATGCCGGAACTGGGTGGCGTAGGCTGCGGCGTGGCTACGGCGGCTGTTTACTGGGTGATGTTTATCGCCATGCTCTCTTACATCAAACGTGCGCGCTCGATGCGCGATATCCGTAATGAGCGTGGTTTCCAGAAACCTGACACCGCAGTAATGAAGCGTCTGGTGCAACTGGGTTTACCTATCGCGCTGGCGTTATTTTTCGAGGTAACGCTGTTTGCGGTGGTCGCTCTGCTGGTTTCCCCGCTGGGGATTGTCGACGTGGCCGGACACCAGATAGCACTGAACTTCAGTTCGTTAATGTTCGTCCTGCCGATGTCTCTGGCTGCTGCCGTTACCATTCGTGTCGGTTATCGTCTGGGCCAGGGCTCCACGCTGGATGCACAAACTGCAGCCAGAACGGGTCTGGGTGTCGGTGTCTGCATGGCGGTCGTAACGGCGATTTTCACCGTGACATTCCGCGAGCATATTGCCCTGCTCTACAACAATAATCCGGAAGTTGTCGCCCTGGCCGCGCAACTCATGTTACTTGCCGCGGTGTATCAAATATCGGACTCTATCCAGGTTATTGGCAGCGGGATCCTGCGAGGTTATAAAGATACCCGTTCCATTTTCTTTATAACCTTTACCGCCTACTGGGTGCTGGGTCTGCCGAGCGGTTATATACTGGCGCTGACCGATCTGGTAGTTGACCGGATGGGACCAGCTGGATTCTGGATGGGCTTTATTATCGGCCTGACCTCTGCTGCGGTTCTGATGATGCTGCGGATGCGCTTTCTGCAACGCCAGCCGTCAGCGGTTATATTGCAACGAGCTGCACGATAATGCCTAAATAGCCGCCGTCTGGCGGCTTTTTTTACATCCTCAGAACGGACTGGCGTTTTGGGCGTTCATCCACGCTTCACTAATGGGATGCCTGAAATGCAGTTCACTGGCATGCAGCATCAGTCGCGGCACCCTTTCAGTGCCAGGCAGCAGACGCCCGCCATACAAATCACAGCCTAAAATCGGATGTCCCAACAGCTGACAGTGGATCCGCAGTTGGTGGGTCCGCCCGGTTTCAGGCATCAGTTGTACCCGCGTCAAGGGGAGCAACGCCCCCTTTTCCTGACGATGATAAAAGCGCTCGACAACCTGATAGCGCGAGCGTGCGGGTTTGCCGTTGAGAGCACAAATTGACATTAATGGAAACAGCGCTGGGTCTTTGGCAATCGCTGCATCGATAACTCCCTCGTCGTTTTCCAGATGCCCGCATAACAGCGCGCTGTACACCTTAGTGACCGTACGCTGGCTGAACTGCTGGCAAAGCGCAGCGTTGATAGCCTTGTTACGGGCGACCACCATCAGTCCAGAAGTGCCGAAATCAAGCCGATGTACCAGCGTGCAGCCAGGGTAAATCTGTACCAGCCGATGATGTACCGAATCGAGATTCTGCGGATTTTTGCCCGACAAGCTAAGTAACCCGCTGGGTTTATTGATTAGCACCAGATGCTCGTCCCGATAGAGGGTCTCTATCTCGTCATGGCAAGGCGGGGCAATAAAGTTATCGAGGATCGTAGACATCAGGCGGCCAGAATGAGGTGTGGGGACGGATGATAACGAATTTTCACCGCAGTGGCGAATCGGAGCGTTGACCCAATGGCTGGCATGGTAGAGTGTGATTTATCCTGAGTGCGATGAGAGGGTTATTCTGTGCAACAAATCGATTTTTACATGGTGGATGCCTTTACCACCACGACGTTTGGCGGTAATGCCGCAGCAGTCTGTCCGCTCACGGACTGGTTGCCCGATGAAACATTATTAAAGATGGCGCAGCAGCATAATCAGTCAGAAACCGCTTTTTTTGTCGCCAATGAGAATGGTTTTGAGCTGCGTTGGTTTACCACTCAGGGTGAAATCAATCTGTGTGGGCATGCCACGCTTGCCGCCGCGCATGTCATCTTTGAACATCTGGATTACCCGGATACAAAAATCCATTTTGCTACCCGCTTTGTTGGACCGCTGACGGTCACGCGCAGCGGTGAATGGCTGACGCTCGATTTTCCAGCCTGGCAAAGCGAATCTGCCATGCCGCCCGCTTTACTGCTGGAAACATTAGGCATCACCGAATACAAAGAGATGCGCGTGGCACGCGATTACATGGTGGTGTTGGAAAATCAACAGCAGGTTGAGGCTGTTCGCCCAAACATCCACGCCATGCTTCCGCTGGGGAAAATGGTGTGTATCACCGCGCCGGGTGACGGGGAATACGATTTTGTCAGCCGTTTCTTCTGCCCGGGTGAAGCCGTCGCGGAAGACCCGGTCACAGGCTCGGCACATAGCATGCTGATCCCTTACTGGGCTGCAAAACTGAATAAAACACAGATGCTGGCGCGCCAGGTCTCTGAGCGCGGCGGGGATTTACGCTGTCAGTTAGCAGGAACGCGTGTTTATATCAGTGGGCAGGCAATAACTTATCTGACCGGTAAAGTGCTGCTGCGCTAGCAGTCTTACCCGAAATAACCAATCCATGGAGGATTTATGTCGAACAAACTCGTGCAGATATACTTTGATTTTCATGGTCCGTTTGGGGCTGAGATGTCGAATCAGCTCGTTGAACTGGCCGAATCAATCAACCAGGAGCCGGGGTTCATCTGGAAAATCTGGACCGAGAATGAAGCAAATCACGAAGCGGGTGGCATCTACCTGTTCCAGGACGAAGACACCGCTCAGGCCTATATCAAAAAGCATACCGTCCGTCTGAAGCACCTGGGTGTGGAAGACGTGACGTTCAAAATCTTCGATATCAATGAACCATTAAGTAAAATTAACCACGGTCACATCGGCTAGTGTTTTCCTTAGACGCCCCGCCCGGGGCGTTTCTTCACTCCCTGCCTTCCCCTCTTCGTTCCTACCCAGGTTAGCTATTTACGTTAGCAACATTTGCAATAGTTCACAAAATCATCACCCGCGAAAATTATCTCTAGTCGAAAGTGGCATAAAGGCGTATAAATAATACAAATCGTATTATTTTATACAAAATGAATCATTAGCTACAGGAGGTTTATTATGTCCGCGGACATTACACTGAACTCATCTGCTGGAAGCTTCCCGCCAGCAGGTCATTACTCGCACAGTACAACGGCTGGCGGTTTCGTCTTCGTTTCCGGGCAATTGCCGGTCACTTTCGACGGCGAGAAAAAAGCGGATGCCTCTTTTGAAGATCAAACCCGGCTGGTGCTACAGAATATTGATGCTTGTCTGGCAGGTGCTGGAGTTTCCCGCCAGCATCTGGTGTCAGTTCGCGTATATGTGACGGATATGAATCAGTGGCCGACGTTTAACAAAATCTATGGGGAGTGGATCGGTGATTTCCGTCCATCCCGTGCAGTAGCCGGTGTTGCGGAACTTCATTATGGTTTTGCGCTGGAAGTTGAAGCTATGGCGTTGGCCCCGCAAGCGTGACAGTTAACAACATACAGGTGAACAACAATGACTGAAATGACACTGCCTGATTATAACGATGTTGCCGCTGCGGCTGAGCGCATCGCAGATTATGCTAACAAAACACCGGTGATGACATCCCGAACGGTTAATGAAGAATTTGGCGCTGAAGTCTTCTTTAAGTGCGAAAACTTCCAGAGAATGGGCGCCTTCAAATTTCGCGGCGCTATGAATGCGCTACGCCAGTTCACACCACAACAACGTGCTGCGGGCGTCGTGACGTTTTCTTCCGGTAACCATGCACAGGCCATTGCACTGTCGGCAAAATTATTGGGGATTCCAGCAACAATTATCATGCCGCATGATGCTCCGGTAGCTAAAGTTGCAGCAACAAAAGGCTATGGCGGAAAGGTGGTAACTTACGATCGCTATACTGAAGATCGTGAAAAAATTGGTCGGGACCTGGCAGAGAAACAGGGGTTAACGCTGATCCCCCCTTACGACCATCCGCACGTGATTGCAGGCCAGGGCACCGCCACAAAAGAGCTGATTGAAGAAGTGGGTCAGTTAGACGCCCTTTTCGTTTGTCTGGGTGGTGGCGGCCTGCTCTCAGGATCCGCTCTGGCGGCCAGACATCTGTCTCCTGACTGCATAGTCTATGGTGTTGAACCTGAGGCGGGTAACGATGGTCAACAGTCGTTTCGTAGCGGAAAAATTGTTCATATCGATACGCCCAAAACCATTGCTGACGGTGCTCAGACCCAACATCTCGGGAACTATACGTTTCAGATTATCCAGCAAAACGTGAACGATATTCTGACGGTTTCAGACGCTGAATTAATCACCTCAATGAAATTTATCGCTGAACGCATGAAAATCGTCGTAGAACCGACCGGGTGTCTGGGTTTTGCTGCCGCCAGAGCGCGCAAAGCTGAACTTCGCGGCAAGAAAGTCGGCATTATCATCAGCGGTGGAAACGTGGATATCAGCCGCTACAGTGAATTTCTGGCCGGATGATAAACAGGGTATCTGTCATGCAGATACCCTAATGTTACTGTCTGTACATTGCCGTCTGGAAAAACGATCCCAGGTCACTGTAAACTGCTCGCAATCATGGCAACAGGCATCACCGCAGGAGACTGGCATGCCAAAAACCGACAATAACTCGCTTCTCAGCCAAATTGATACTATCGCCAGGGGATTGAGTGAGACCTTCTCTCCGTTTTGCGAAGTGGTGGTTCATGACCTCAAAAATCCTGAACATGCCATTTTATCCATCCATAACAATCTGTCCGGACGTCAACCCGGCCAGCCAGCAACCGAGCTTGGTCTGGCGAGAATCGCATCGCCTGACTTTCCCAGCATCATTGCGAACTACAGTAATCAGTTTGCCGATGGTCGCCCGGTGAAAAGTACCTCAATTGGCATCAAGGACGAAGAAGGCAGATACGTAGCAGCTCTCTGTCTGAATGTAGATATGACGCTGTTTCGTGGTATGCAGAGTGCTCTTGCGCGTTTTACTGAAACCGAAAACTCCCCCATTAAGGAACATATCGATCCCGGCAGTAACGAAGTCATCCGCCAGCGTATTGATGACTTTGCCGCTAAACGCGCTACGACGGCCCGAGCCCTTAAACCTCAAGACCGTAAGCTGCTGATTCAACAATTACGCCAGGACGGTTTGCTGAACGTACGCAAATCTATGGATACGGTGGCGCAGCATCTGGGCGTATCGAGGGCCACCGCCTACCTGTATGCCCGCCAGTCAGTTCAGGCGGGTGAATAAACGGGTTCTGTTGAACCGCACCAGCCGCAGTATAAAAAGTCTGTTCTTGATTACCGACACGAAGCGCTCCCGCCATACTTTGGCCCGCTTCGTATCCTATATAGCCATCAACCAGTAAACAACGCCCGCCGCTGGGAAAAAAATAAACCTTTATTTTCGTAGGTATTTATTGGCACTGAGTCAATAAATGATTTATTTTTGTACATACATAGTGAGATTACGTTTTCCTCTAATAACTCCATCAGCATTGATTAAACATCATAATAAAACAAACAAAACCTAACTCATTGATTTAGAGGAATAAAAATACAGCTGAATTTATTGCGTCAATAATACCTATGCAATATATATAAATAGAGTGATATCTAAATTATAATTCTTTTACATCCGGCTGATTGGTGAGGTAAGAATGCGGTTAATCGTAATGTTAGTAAGCTTTGTGCTCACCACCCAGCTCTGGGCAGGTGAACTTCCCCAGCCTTCCGGTACAGTTCTTTTAACGCTGTCCGGTAATATTGAAAATACAAATGCAGACGGGAAAGCCGTTTTTGATACCGCCAGCCTTGAGAATCTGGGCATGGTCAGTTTCCAGACCACCTCCCCCTGGTATAATGGACGCACTACTTTTACGGGTATTCCACTACAAAAGCTCATGGATTACGTCGGCGCGAGCGGCTCGGTTGTAAAGGTCACTGCGCTCAATGACTACACCACCGTAATCCCTCTCAGTGATTTCAAAAAATACAATGCCATCCTTGCGTTAAAAATCAACGGAAAATATATGCGCATCCGTGATAAAGGTCCTTTATTCATTGTGTACCCCTATGACAGCATGCCGGAACTGAATAATCAGATTTATTATTCAAGGTCTGCATGGCAGGTCAGTAGTATGGATATTGAGTAAGCGTTCAGAGGAACATCATGAACAGAATACTGGCTGGCATCATCTTTTTTCTTTTTATATCTACCGGATATATCTCTTTCCTCGTGCATGAACGGCAACAAGAGTTACAGAAACTGACTCATTACACCGATTCCTGGTCTGCTGCTCAGCTGGTATCACAATATTACCGATTCGAGTCATTGCTGGGTCTTTACACTATCGATGATACGATGAATCTCGATGATGTACGCATGCGCCTCGACATTATGCTCAGCCAGAGTGATTTAATAAAAGAAGGTGACCTGGGGCGCTACATAGAAAGCAATATAGCCCACCGTGAGCTGGCGGTAAAACTTGAAAACACCCTTAGTTTTCTGGATGTTAATCTAGAGAAAATGAACCGTTCAGCACTCCAGGCTTATCTGAAAAAAATGCATACTCTGGATGCGCCACTGGGTCGTCTTTCATCTGGTGCGTTAAACAAAGATGTTAACTCGATCAATAACGCCAACCAAAAAATTCAAACGCTGTACTATATTTACTCAGCAACCTCGGTGCTGCTGATAATACTGAGTGCGATTCTGGGAGTGCTCATTTTCTATCAAAACAGAAATATTCTGCGGGCGCACCTGCAGGTCAAGAGTCTTGCCGAAGAACTGCAGAAATCTAAAGAAAAGCTGCAAATCCAGAATGCTAAACTGGAATATGACGTCTACCATGACTCTCTTACCGAGATGAATAATCGTCAACTATTCTGGAGCGATTTAAATAAAACAATTGAGATAGCAGAAAAAAATCACGATTCTGTGACTGTGATGTTGTTTGATTTAGATCGATTCAAAGAGGTAAATGATACGTATGGTCATGATGCCGGTGATATGTTGCTACGCCAGATATCAGACCGACTGGTTTCAATGAGTCTTACTTCGGATACGCTGTATCGCCTGGGTGGAGATGAATTTGCGTTTCTCTCAAGTGGCCTGACAGAAAGCCACGCCGTTTCGCGGGCCCAGAAAATATGTGAATTTATCAGCCAGCCCTACACTATTTATAACACGATTATCAACATAACCACCTGTGTTGGCATTGTTATCTCAGACACTGAACGTCGTTCCGACTATCTTTATAAATTTGCTGATCTGGCCCTTTATGAAGCCAAAGGTGAAGGCTCAGGTAAGATAAAAGTCTTCCGACAACGAATGTTAGAAAAGCTACAAGAAAGCAGAACGCTTGAGCATGATATGGCATTGGCAATAGTGAACAAAGAATTCGTGGTTTATTATCAGCCCATTGTTGACTCCTTCAGCCAGGAAATTTATAGCTATGAAGCCCTAATTCGTTGGCTCCATCCTCTAAAGGGCATCCTGTCGCCGGATAACTTTATTCCTGTTGCTGAAAAAACCGGAATGATTAATGAGATGGGGAAAGTAGTGCTTGAAATTGCCTGCAGGGAAGCTGCTTGTTGGGCGGTTCCTGCTAAAATTTCAGTAAATGTCTCCCCTGTCCAGCTAAGCAGCAAAGCCTTTGTCGGTATCGTACTGTCTATTCTGAAAGAAACTGGACTCCCAGCCGATCGTCTTGAACTGGAAGTAACAGAGTCCTCTCTCTTCACTGAGAGTACGACGCCGATGAATACGCTTAATAAGCTCAGAGCCCTGGGCGTAAAAATCTCCATCGATGATTTTGGTACCGGATATTCTTCTCTTTCGCGCCTGAGCAAGCTTGCCTTCGATAAAATTAAAATAGACAAGTCTTTTGTGCATTCAATATCCACACATGAAGATGCGCTTAATATCATCAAACTGATCACGGGCATGGCGAAATCCCTCAATATGAAGGCTGTTGCTGAAGGTGTTGAAACAAAGGAGCAACTAAAAAGCCTTCAGGCGCTGGGCTGCGATTTCGCCCAAGGATATCTGTTTGGTAAACCTCAACCTTGTGTCAATGAGGAAATCAGAAATGGTCAAGTTGTGCCAATAAACAACAGAAAAACGATGCCATGAAGATTTTCTATCAGGCTTCAACTGCCCGTAACGCGTTGAGCGGCAATGTCGACGCTAAACTCACCCTGACCTGAGGCTTAAAAAATGAGCACCTTTCATCAACTTACCGCCACCAGCCTGAATGGTCAGCTTATTTCAATGGCCGACTATGCAGGCAAACTGGTACTGGTGGTTAATACCGCCAGCCATTGTGGCTTTACGCCACAATATGCGGGCCTTGAAGCACTGTATAAGAAATACGACACACAGGGCCTGGTGGTGCTTGGTTTCCCCTGCAACCAGTTTGGTAAGCAGGAACCCGGTGGGGCGGACGAAATCGCGCAGACCTGCTACGTCAACTACGGCGTGAGTTTTCCAATGTTTGAGAAAGTGGAGGTTAACGGTGCCGCTACACACCCGGTATTTCGTTACCTGAAAGATGAATTACCCGGCATACTGGGTGGGAGGATCAAGTGGAACTTCACTAAATTTCTGGTCGGACGCGACGGAAAACCGCTTAAGCGTTTTGCCCCCTTCACCACTCCAGAAAAAATAGAAACCGTCATCCTTGATGCACTAAAAATCTAATGGTTGCTGTCATTCGAATATCACATTAATACTGTGGATATTCATTGGTTTTTATCTTCAGTAAGTCACCGTTTTAGCCAAAATAAGCGGCAATCTTCAGCTAAAGTTGGTAAATCCCCTGAACGGTTCTATAGTCTGGACTGCTTTTCATTACAGGGTTCACTAATGCGATTTAACGGACTGACTAAAGGTTTCTTCATTTTCATACTTGCCCTCGTGACCTGGGCGTTCTTCGATGTGCTGTCCCCCTACTTTTCCGCCATTTTGTGGGCCGCGATATTAACGACTATCTTTAACCCGGTAAAAAACAGACTGCGCAGCGCGCTTGGCGAACGCAACGGACTGGCATCGTTGATTACCATCGTCATTATCTGTCTGATTGTCTTTATCCCGCTGATGGTAATCCTGTCATCGCTGGCCATTGAACTGAACGTGGTGTACACCAAACTGCAACAGAATGACACGCAGTTCCCGGAGGTCGTCGCTTCTGTTCTTTCGTATCTTCCTGACTGGGCCAGAGGTTTTCTGGCAGAACACAATCTGGATGATGTCGCGCAGATCCAGAAAAAACTGTCCGATGTCGTGCTGCAGGGTGGACAGTACCTCGCCGGCAGCGCGTTCCTGATTGGTAAAGGAACATTCGGCTTTGCTATTAGCTTCGGCATCATGCTGTATCTACTGTTCTTCTTACTGAAGGACGGACCGTACCTGGTGCGCCAGATTCTGGACTCATTACCGCTTTCTGATTTTGCTAAACAGCACCTGTTTGCAAAATTCGTCGGCGTGACGCGGGCAACCGTCAAGGGCACGGCGGTCGTCGCTTTGGTTCAGGGTATTCTTGGCGGCATCGCGTTTGCGATTGTAGATATCGATGGCAGCGTTCTGTGGGGCGCGTTGATGGCGTTTCTCTCCCTCGTGCCCGCCGTCGGTTCAGCGATCGTCTGGGTACCAGCAGCAATATTTCTGTTCGCCACCCATCAGCTATGGCAAGGGCTGTTTATCGTTGGCTTCTTTGTGATCATCGTTGGGCTGGTGGACAATATCCTGCGCCCGCTGCTGGTAGGTAAAGACACCAAAATGCCGGACTATCTGATTTTGATTACCACTCTCGGCGGCATGGAGATCTACGGTATTAACGGCTTTGTGATTGGCCCCCTGGTTGCTGCACTTTTCATAACCTGCTGGAACCTGTTTTCCGGGCGTGACCATGAAGGTAACGTGGAAGGAATCGACGAAGCCTTTATGGAAGAAGGAAAAAATCCTCCAGATTTTTGATTGCAGGACGATAACAGAAGGCGGTTTCAGGACCGCCTTTTTTATTTTCACGCAAAATCATACGTTTCCTATAATTTCAATCATGCGTATTCATTAATCGTCGCAGAAGGAACTAATCAGTGCGAATAGCCACAATCACCAACTGGGCCTATAGCGCGACGGTATGTCTGACCATCGCTTCAGGCGTTGTCATGCTGATGGCATCCAGCGCCGATAACACAGAACGCCAGGTGGTAGAACAGCGTTATCAGTTCGATCAACTAACCGAAGAAGTCGAACTCGATGCCTGGTCGCTGTCCGACCTGGCGCGCGACTATGTTATTGCAAAAGATCCTGAGGTGCTCAACGCCTACCGTCAGAAAGAAGCGTCGCTGAAAGCCGTTGAGCATCGTCTTTCGAAGCTCAAAGACCTTGGTGCAACGGATGAAGAGCTGGCGCTATTGCATGAAGGGCTGCGGATTGCGGATGCTCTGCAGGATGAGCAGGCCGAGGCGCTTGCCAGCGTCGCGCGTGGAGAAGAGTCGCAGGCCATCGCCCTGCTGTACGGGAAAGCCTATGAACAGGAACTGGAGCGAGCCCAGGACCGGATAGATCATTTCCGCCAGTTACTCGATAGCCGCGTACGCAACACGATTGAAGATGCAACCCAGTCATCCCGCATGCTGCGGACGGCCTCTGAAGTGATGGTCGGTCTGACGGCGCTGCTGTTTTTATTCGTTCTCGGTTTCATTTTAAAGCGTCGTGTCCTGCGCCCCGTCGTGCGTTTGAGCGATGTCGTAAACCGTCTCGCATCGCAGGATTATGCCGTTGAGACGCCCAGCTTTAACCAGATAGACGAAATAGGCGACATGGCACAGGCGATCCGGATATTCCGCGAGAACGGTCTGGCTCGTCAGAGACTGGAGAAGGAGCGAGATGCCGACTGGGCAATCCGCGATCTGCTGGCACGTATGACGCAGCGTCTGCAGGGCTGCGAGAATTTTGCCGATGTCATCAATGTGGCGGAACTGTTTGCACCGAATATTGCCCCAGGTATTGCCGGGCGGCTTTACATACTGGACCGGGAACCCTGGCAAATGCGCTGCGTTGCACAATGGCTCTCACCACAGGGTAAAGCGGATGCGTTCCACCCGGACGAATGCTGGGCTGTGCGCCGCGGCCAGAGCCACCCTCCGGTACAAGGTGAACCCGATATCGCCTGCTACCATCTGCCGGATTCATGCCAGCAGCATACCCTGTGCGTTCCGCTGATTGCCCAGGGAGAAGCCATCGGTCTGCTCTCATTCCAGAACCTTAGCGATGATTCCGCCCCCTCTCGTGCGTATCTGGAGCTAATGGCAGAAGCACTCGGCCTCGCATTAGCCAACCAACGTCTGCGTGACGCCCTGCTGGAGAAAGCGCTCTACGATCCGCTAACTGGTCTACGCAACCGTCATCATCTGGAAGATACCTTACGCACTCAGATGAGCCAGGCCGTACGCAACAAGGAGCCGATCAGTTGCCTGATGATCGATATTGACCATTTTAAAAATATTAACGATCGCTTTGGTCACGAGGCGGGAGACAGCGTGATAAAAAGTATCGCCGCCACCATTCAGCGCGTGGTTCACGACAGCGGCATGGCCTTCCGCTATGGCGGTGAGGAGTTTCTGGTGCTGCTGGCCAATACGGATGAACAGGACGCCAACCGCCTTGCGACGGATATTTATAACGGCGTACGCGAACTGTCGCTGCGCTTTGGCGTCTCTGAAATTGGTCACGTCGATGTCTCTATTGGCGTAGCCAGCTATCCGCAGCACGCCCAGAGCGACAACCTGCTGCGTGCTGCAGACGTGGCGCTGTATCGCGCTAAAGAGCTGGGACGTTCGCGCATCGTGAGCTTTGGCATGCTGGAGGCCAGTTGAACATGGCTTTACCTCAACGCCAGGCGGTGATATGTTAATTCAATGAACACAAAACACGATATCACCGCTTTTAATTACAACTTGTGGTGGCTGCCTTCTTAAAGGCGGTCAGAATGTGTTTTTCCCATTTTTAGATAACCGCCGAAAGGCGGTTATTTGCATTTAGAGACCCCTTTCGGTTTTATGACTAAGGAGTCTTACATGAACAATAAAACCATCATCCTCACTGGCGATCGTCCCACCGGCCCGCTGCATCTTGGCCATTATGTGGGGTCATTGCGCCAGCGCGCCGCGCTGCAACATGATTATCAGCAGTTTATATTGGTGGCTGACCTGCAAGGGCTAACCGATAACGGCAGCACACCGCAAAAGATCCGCAACAATATTCCCGAGGTACTTGCCGACTATCTTGCTGCAGGAATAGATCCTTCACTGACCACTATTTGTTTGCAATCGGCCCTGCCTGCCCTTGCGGAACTGACCGCGCTTTATATGAATATCGTCACCGTGGCTCGCGTAGAGCGTAATCCTACGGTTAAAAACGAAATTGCGCAGAAAGGGTTTGCCCGCTCGTTACCGGTTGGTTTTCTGGTTTATCCCATCAGTCAGGCGGCAGATATTACGGCCTTCAAAGCCGAAGTGGTTCCCGTCGGCGACGATCAGTTGCCAATGATTGAGCAGACTAATGAAATCGTGCACAAGATGAATAGCCTGTTACCGGCCCCCGTCTTATCGCACTGCAAAGCGCTGCTGAGTGAAACCAGCCGCCTACCAGGGATCGACGGGAATGCCAAAATGTCAAAATCGCTTGGTAACACATTGCTCCTGTCAGCCAGCGAAGAAACCATTCATCACGCGGTCAGTGCAATGTACACCGACCCCAATCATCTGAAAGTATCCGACCCGGGGCAAATCGACGGCAATATGGTATTCATTTACCTCGACGCTTTTCATCCGGATAAAGCAAAAGTGGCGGAAATGAAAGCGCATTACCAACGGGGTGGACTGGGTGACCGGACATGCAAAAACGAGCTGGAGGTGTGCTTGCAGGAACTCATCGCCCCAATGCGCGAGCTGCGGGCCACCTACATTCAGGATAAAGGCATGCTGATGGCAATGCTCAAAAAAGGCAGCGAACAGGCGCACGAGATCACGCAGCAGACATTAAGAGAAGTGAAGCAAGGGCTGGGTTTGCCGGTGTTCTGAACTCGACCTATTACAGTCGGCCCAATAAATAAAGACAGCTCCCAACGAGTTACCTTCGCCGGGAGCTTTCAGAATCTTCCCCACGTTTTATCAGAAAAATGCACTAATGTTTTATTTCGAAATCAAAACCTCATTTCAGGCGATGGCCCCTCTGAGAAAAGGCATGGATTGTCGCCGAAGAGACTATGCTACTCAACGAGTGGCAAAAGGAAGCATTTCATCTGTATCTACAGACAAAGATGCCCGTTTTTCAATGTGAGTTAAACCAATGGAAAGTCGATCATTTATTCTCATATTAGTTCAAACTGGAGATGCTGTTATCATTACCCCTATAATAGGAGCATTAAATATATTATAACGCTCCTATTGAACCTACCGCTTTGGTTAGGTAATGCTTATAGTTTAAAACGTTAGAGAAATTTACTCGGCTAAATATCCACCATCAATTGGATAAACTCCTCCGGTACAGAATGCGGATTTGTCTGATAGCAAAAACAAGATGAAGTCTGCTATTTCTTGCATTTTTGCCATCCTTTTCATAGGGTGGCTATTGGCGAAGCTATGTACGATATTTTCAGGAAGTGCACTCATTCGCGGGGTCTGGACATAACCAGGAGCGACTGCATTTACTCGAATTCCTTGACATGCAAATTCTAGCGCTGCGGTTTGGGTTAAACCAATTATACCATGCTTAGCCACGGTGTAAGGCGCTAATCCAGGAATGCCAACCAGGCCATTTACGGCAGATAAATTCACTATTGAGCCACCAAACTTCATCATCTGAGGTATTTCATATTTTAGGCAGTAAAAAACTCCGCTCAATGAGGTGGCAATAACCTTATCCCAGTTCTCAACTGTTTGCTCTGTTATGTTTTTACCATGATCACCTGTTAAGCCTGCATTATTTACAGCATAATCAAGTCTGCCGAAGCGTTCGATAACCTCATCGATCATTTGTCGTACTTGTTCGGGCTGTGATACATCACATCCGATCCCCATCGCTTGTTGACCCTGTGAAGATAATTGTTTCGCTTTTTGTTTAGCCTGCTCTGACGAACGGGCGACAATAATGACCTTAGCACCATGTATGTGTAATTGCTTTGCGACGGCCTCACCTATTCCTGTAGTGCTTCCTGTTATCACAGCAATTTTATTTTGGAAATTCATACTCCCCCCAAAGATGTAGAATTGAACCTTTCATCTGGGTTAGTATACAAATGAGCTGTGACAGTTTTTGTCAGTACTCTTTCTCCTCGCTAATCCCTTCTTTTACTCTCCATTTTTTCAATAAAACCGCCCTGCTTTCACTATAAAAGGAATCCAGTTGCTCAATTTCCTTAATTTTGTCAGTCCTAAAGTGGCGAAAATCATTTCTCATCTCACACCATGCAACCAAAAGCCAACATGACTCCATGTATACCAACCCAATGGGCCATATGACTCGAGAAGAGTAAGAGTCTTTCTTATCACAATACTTTATTTTGATTCTCTTTCGATTTTTAATAGCATTGCGAATATCTTCAAAAAACATCTCATTTTTTTCTGAAGGACCAATCAGATAGGATTGACTTTCAATAAGATTTTTCAACTCACCGGAAATGACGGTATGTATTTTGGCAAGTGCATTCTTAGCGATAATTTTGAAATCATGGTCCGTATTATGAGAGACCCAATTCAATCCAAGCGTAATAGCATTGACTTCTTCATGAGACAGGTTTAAGGGTGGCAAATGAAAATCAGATTTAACGATATAACCAATTCCAGCACCACCTTCAATGCATACCCCTTGATGCTGTAGCGTTTTTATATCTCTGTAAAGGGAACGCACACTTATCCCTAATCTTTCTGAGAGTGTGGATGCAGTGATCGGATATCTTTGTGCCCTTAATATCTGTAGTAATTCGAGAAGCCTTTCTGTTCTAGTCATAGTGATAAATCCATCATGATCCTGAGACGATTTCTTAAAGCATCTATTAGATAAGCATCTTAGTACAAAGCAAGTGTAGATGGCTAAGTTGAACTGCCCCAAGGTCTGATACTGCGCTAAGTTCGTAATGCGTTCATCAGTGCGTCTGTTTTGAGGACACATTTCATCTCATTGCAGGTGGGTTGTAGCCATTCATCGCTTTTGTCGCCGGCAATACTGTGTCGGAAAGGCCACGGACTCCGACCAACTGCGGGGAATCTGTGGGGGATGAAATCAACGGCACGATCCGGAAAGAAGCGGAAAAGCAGCCCGTCCTGTGTCCACTCAGGCGCGGTACACTGGAGCCAACAATGGATATCCTTACGCATCACGCGATATGGACATGGAACCGCAAGGCGTCATTACAAAACATTCGTAAAGCTTTTCGGATAGTATATCGTGCTGTGGGTGTGAGTGAATTCAGGCAACGGGCAGATATCACCGCAATTTTTACTCTGAACTATAAATTATGAGTCCCCTTTAATCATCAATATTATTGTTGAGACCTGACAATGGTCATTACAGGCTTTATTTCTAATTTTCAGCACCAGATACCCGCTGATATTTATAGAACATATCTGTAATTTACTCCTTATTGGTGTAACGTGTAACTATATATTTCACGGAGTAACCAAATAATAGTAATTATGATTGCGCGTGAAACTATTAGTGTATTCATGACTGTGAGATAAGTAGATCGTTATCATATATTATCTTTATTTTTCATGAAGATACAACTAAACCTCAAATTCATTTAATTTATTGAAACAATCGTTTAACCTGTTTTGATAGCTTTATTCTATTGATGATTTACTGACCGATCGATATTAACTTGTTTTAAGAGTAAAGGATGTTTGCAATACTTTTATGGCCGAAATATATGTCAACAAATAAATCAACATAAACAAATAGTAAACGGAGTCGCTAATGCACTTGAAATACAATATATCTAACGTTAACGCCAGAATCGGTCGATTCGTTCGTAGCAACCGACAAAGAATGAATATGAGCGCAGAAGAGTTAGCTGTTGAGTTAAATATATGTCAGCAGCATGTATCACGGTTTGAACGGGGGCAGTGCGCTTTTACGTTAGAGTTTATTCTGCGAATTCTGAACGTTTTTAACATAAGACTGAGTCATCTTGTCAGTGAAGTTTTCTATGAGGATTCACAGGTATTTAGCAAGGCCAGAAACATTATCCAAAACAATTCAATGACTAAGACCATTAATTAACGAGCTTGATTTTTTAAAAACAGCATTTACTGGACAATATTCTTCAAGAGAAACTAAATACAACATATTGCTTTTGTATTTCTCTAATTTTTACCGGGTGTGAATATCTAAAACCTGCTACGTGAAGAAAGTCATGCTCCGCATCGCCATGTTTACTTGAATAAAGTGAACATGGCGCTGCACAGGCGTTGTATTTTTAAATCCATAATTAGGAATATTACTTAAATGAAATTAAATAAACTACTGGTTGCTTTATCACTTACTTTTATTTCCAGCTCAGTCCTTGCGGCAGGTGGAGACACGGCCACGCTTAAAGTCACCGGAAAATTAGTGCCGGGCGCATGCGCCGTCAATCTGGATAACGCCGGTATTGTTGACTACGGAACAATGTTAATGACGAACCTGTCTGCAACTGAAGACAATCAACTGCCGGAAAAACGTATTAATATGGGTATTAAATGCAATTCCGAACGACTTGTTGCGTATACCCTTCATGATGAACGTAGAGATTCTCTTTATAATGGTGTGATTAAAAATGCCACCGTTGATGGCAGCGATATACCCGCAAGCAGCAATCAATTTGGTCTGGGGCTTACGAACGACGGTGAAACAACACTGGGGGCATATACTGTTATTAACTGGTTCCCTGATATGACTTATTCGGGTAGCACTGACAATCTGGTGTTTATCAGTAAAAAAATTACCAGCGACGACTGGTCACGCACGGCCTCTGGCAGCACCGTAAACGGCGTGGATGTTGCGGCCAGGTTACACACCTTAGGAAATCCTGATACATTAACCCCGGCAGCTTTCTCTGAATTGAAAGTTCCATTATCTATTAAAGGAGTTCTTCGCAAAGGGGAAGACCTTAAGATTACGGATGAAACGAATCTCGACGGTGAGGCAACGATTTCTCTGGTTTATCTTTAATAATATCCCGTAAATTAATACGATAAAATCAATTTTATCGACTCTGTTTATTACCGGGCCATGTTCTAATGGCCCGGTAAATATACTGGAATAACTACAATGCGTCAGCCATTTTTCTTCTGGAAAGTTCTTTTCATTCTTTCACTTTTCCTGATATGCGTCCCACAGGTTAGTATGGCCACCGGAATGCAGCCTGGCAGTTCCCTTTTACTGATCCAGGAAAAGGAAAGCGGAGGCAGCATGAATGTCACCAATACAGACAATATCCCTTCCCTGCTTTACACACAGGTCATTAATGTTGACGGTGAGGATGACACGATTAAACTCCTGCCGACTCAGCCGGTAGTCCGGGTTGAAGGAGGTAAGACTCAGCAAGTTCGATTTATTCTTAAAACGGAAAAGCCGCTAATTACTGAGCATCTTAAACGTGTCATTTTCGAAGGTATCCCCCCAAAAATCCCCGGTAGTAACAAAATTGGTATTACCATACGTCAGAATTTACCCGTACTTATTCATCCAGAAGGATTACCGGAACGAAAAGATCCCTGGACGTTACTTACATGGCATAAAGAAGGCAATCAGCTGAAAGTTACTAATCCAGGCCCCTATGTCGTCCGCCTGGCCCAGCAGTTTGTCACACTACCGTCGAAGACACAATTTGACCTCGGGAGAACGTATTTACTGCCGGGCCAGCATATAACCTTATCATCAGCATCCTCGCTTACGGCTGATAACGAAGTACGTTTTGTTCCAGTCAGCCGTTACGGTGTTCAGGTGTCGGAGTTTATTGCTTCGCTAAATTGAAAGAAACTTTAGCGCCAGACCGGATGTCAGGTTTCAACGCTGAATATTTATTATAAAAACCTATTTCGCATCAGAACGATTTATATCCGAGCTCCTGCAAGGATAGCTATAAGGTTAATAAATGCCCTTTAATTTAATCAGAACATTGCCTGTTCACAGGTATGCATATTATTTATTTCTCGGTCTACTTGGTAGTTACAGTATGATGTTATCCGCCGAACCTTTACTATTTGATGACGGAAGATTAAAAAACCGTGGACTGGATGCTGGTCTGAGTCATTATTTTTCTCACGCCGCACGTTTTTCACCAGGCGAATATCCTGTTAGTTGGGTGATTAACGGGCGCAATAAACGTCAGCTTATGACGCGATTTAATGCGCAGGGCGAACCCTGTATAACTCCTGAAACATCCCGAAATCTCGGACTTGCGTATGAGTTTAATCAAGGATGTCTGGATTATCAGACGCTTTATCCCGCAGCACAGTTAACGGCAGACCCGTATAAAAATCAGATTAGTATTACAGTTCCGACATCTGCGCTGACGCCAGAAAGCATCTTATTACGGAAGGATATTATTCAGGGAGGCACATCGGGGCTGCTTAATTATAATCTGCAGTCGTCAACCACAGTTCAGTCCGGAAAGCACGAAACTTATCAACTGGGACTATTTGAATCAGGACTGAATCTGAATGACTGGCTGCTTCGCAGTCGTCATACGGTATCGTACAGTGACGGAACACGTCGTTCTCAGCGACTATATACTTATGTCCAGAAGACGTTTCAGTCGCTACAACAGACTTTTCAGGCAGGAGAGATATACGCTCGTCAGACGCTACTCGCCATTCCTGGATTAACGGGGCTTCAACTGTTTCCTGATAGTGCACTGCGTCCTGCTCGTAGCGGCGTTTCTGTTCAGGGAATAGCGCGTTCCGCGCAGGCTCGTGTTGAGGTTTATCAAAACGGACAGTTAATCGAGGCAACACAGGTTCCTGAAGGACCGTTTTCATTAGATAACATTTCCATGCTCAGCACGCAGTTTCCGCTGGATGTGAAAGTGACGGAACAGGATGGTCAGTTAACAACGTTTTCAGTACCTGTCACGGCCTTACAAACTCCGGCCGACGCTCCCCTTTATGGGTCTGTGGCACTCGGTAAAGTGCGCGAGACAGTTGCCAGCGATGAATCGGCCCCCTGGCTCATTACCGGAAGTCAGGGGATGCGGATTTCCCGACAGGCAACGCTAAGCGGTAGCGCTCTGGCCTCAGCACAGTATCAATCCGCGGCGGCATCCCTGAGTTTTATTCCGATACCGGCATGGTCACTGTCGCTGCAAACCACGATGGCACAGGAACAGTACACGCATCATGCGGGCAGCAAGGAAAGCCTCAGTCTCCGCTACCAGCTTAACCCTTCCGCCAGTATTCAGGCGGCCTGGACCACAACATCTGCGGGATTTCGTGAGCTCAGCGACGCTGTAAATCATACGACTTCCACAGCGAACAGTTACTACAATGTGGGAGGTAACTGGGCTCATGAACATTTAGGTCTGTTTTCGCTGAGTTACTCGACCTCCTCCGCGCGTGACCATGCCGCCACACCGAAATCATGGTATGCCTCATGGTCAAAAAACTGGCGCTGGGCTGGACATGGTCAGATTAACCTTTCGGCCACATGGCAACGTGTTTCTGGCTCCCGGACGAGTACGCAACGTGACGATGATGTCTTTTATATCCGACTTGGGCTGCCTCTGGGACACGATCGCGTAAATCTGTCCCTTCGTCGACAGGGCTCCCGGACTTATAACGATGTTCAGACCAGCGGACAATGGGACGATATGTCATATTCGCTATCGGCAGGACGGGACTGGCAAAATGCCCAAAATACCATCAGCGGCAGTTTTGGGCAGAATTTGCATTATGCCCAGATGAGTGGGTATGCCAGCCAGACCGCCAATTATTGGGGGTATGGCGGTTCGCTAAGCGGTGGGATTTCCGTTAATCAGGAAGGGATACTTTTTTCACCTTATGCGATTCAGGAATCATACGGCGCCCTTTCATTAAATTCTCCGCTTTCCGGGATCAAAGTATCTACCCCGCAGGGCCCCGTCTGGACTGATTATCGCGGCAAAGCGCTGGTTCCCGGCTTAACACCGTGGCAGCCCTCTCGTCTCAATATTGATGTTAAAACGTTGCCCAGACATGTCGACTTAACCAATGGTGCCGCGGAGCTTACCGTTTCGCGAGGAGCCGTCGCATTCACACAATTCAGGATATCAGACACCCGCAGGGTACTCATGACAGTCAGACGTACTGACGGAAAGCTTCTGTCTAAAGGAAAAGGGATCGTAGACAGCGATGGGCAGTACGTGACGAATTCTCTGGAAAAAGGCCTGGTTTTCTTTAGCAACCTGCAGCCCGGTGAGTCGTTCTTTGTGGGAGATGACAACGGTAGCCCCATGTGCCAGCTACAGTATTCCCTGCCCCCAACACCACCTCAGGATGGTTTATATGAAGAGTTAACGGGAGTATGCGAATGATTCGTTTAATATCATTATGTTGTGGCATTGGTTTTATTGTCAGTCCGGTCGTTCAAGCGCAGTGCAATATTATTGCCAGCCAGTTGCACCACGAATACGGCAAAGTCCGGTTTCAGGATACTGAGCCCACCGGGCAGGTCCAATGGCAGCAGTTGCCCGCCCGCCAGGTACAGGTACAGGTGCGGTGTGATGTTCCTCAACCCATACATATCCGGTTTGATGACAATAACCGTCGTGGACTCGACTTCAGTTTCGGTGAGGAGGGACGGGCAACGGTGATGTTCAGTGAAGCGTTTGTCGATAATAAGAGTAGCCAGTTCGTTGTTCACCACGAGCTTAATAAATCGTCTGAATTACGGTCGCAGACCCCTGTTGCAGTTCTCAACGGGGACACAGTTGAGCTCCAGCAACATCATCAGCCGGTGAACGGGATGTCGGCCACTTTCCTGCTTACGGTTATTCCCCGTGTACAGGCCCGCAGCTTTCAGGTTTCAGATCAGCAGGCGTCAACATTGTCATTACGTATGACCGTACCAGAGAGAGAATAATTTGATGATTTCATTTTGGTTCAAGGAAATTTTCCAGCGTGTTATATACCACCAGTCAAGTGTTACAGGAAAGATGCGCCTGATTTCGCTTATTAAAAGCCGGATACATCGGTGGCTTTGTTGTGCCGGGGGGATATTTTGCCTGTTGATTACGAAGGCGTATGCGGAAAATACGGTGGATGTGAGCTTTTCAGCTGAAATGATCCCGGCCGCATGCCGGGTATCGCTGGATAATGGCGGCACTGTGGATTACGGTACGCTGAGTCTCTCATCGATCCGTTCTTCATCTCCCTATCTGTTGACGCCACGTGTTATCGGCTTGCATATACAGTGCGAGAGCCTGCGACAGGTGGCATGGATGGTCAATGATGAAAAAGCGGAAACCCGGGTCCGTAACCTGATAATTGACTCTCACGATGATAAGACATCTGGTCGGCATTCATCTGACACCCTCTTTGGACTGGGTGTTACCTCAGGTCAAAAACCGATTGGTGGTTACCTGATAACCGCATTAGCCGGGGAGAGCGCCGTGGAAGGCGATATCGCATCATGGGGGTATCAGACGGGGGAACAAGAACGGAGCATGTGGCAATCAGCCGGGACAGCACTAACACTGATTTCAGGCATCATGAGACTGACTCCGGTGGATGCGAAAAATAATCCCGTGGCAATTCGTCAGTTGACAATCCCCCTCAGGATCTCTGCCGCCATTGCCTCCGATGGCCTGAGCTTACAGGATGAGACTAAGTTACAGGGCGAGGCCACAATCAGCCTGATTTATTTGTAATATTGGGACAAGAATAGTATCCCGCAACACATGTCTGTTGACTTATTTTGTAAAAAGACTACTTTTCAGGACATGAAGAAGATACTCATCATTGTTCCCGATGGCGGCATGCTGTTTGAATCCGCCGGTATTGCCGACATCATGATGCAGGCCAACCGCCTGCATCCCAAAAGCGCTACGGAAACCTGTTATCAGGTTCAGTTAGCCACAACGCAACCACATCAGGTGATCCATGGTCAGTCCGGCCTGAACCTACTGGCAGATCATCGCCTGCATGAGATAGATCCTCGCGAACCTCTCGATACCATCATTATCACTGGCAGAGGTCAAAATCCGCAGGAAGGAATTGCTGTGGTTGACTGGCTGCGCCTTGCCGCTCCCCATGCCCGCCGCATTGCATCCATTTGCGGCGGTGCGATGCTGCTGGCACAAACCGGGCTGCTGGACGGCAGACGAGCCACCACCCACTGGAAACTACTTGAAACCATGCAGGCAGAATTCCCTCAGGTGCGCGTCGAAAGCGGTCCGCTTTATATTCAGGACGAACACATCTGGACATCGGGTGGCGTGAGCTCCGGCTTTGATCTAACGCTAGCGCTGGTTGAAGAGGATTATGGTTTCAGTCTGGCGCGCGACGTCGCTCAAGACTTCGTCATGTACCTGCGCCGTCCTGGGGGCCAGCTGCAGTTTAGCCGCTACAACCTTCAGCATACCAGTACTCTGGGCCCGATTAACGATCTGCTGGTCTGGCTGCTTGAGAACCTCACCGCCGACCTCAGCGTGGATAAACTGGCGGAAAAAGTCGCCATGAGTCCACGTAACTTCACCCGCGTGTTTACCCGGGAAACAGGAGCTTCACCGGCGCGCTATGTAGCTGAAGCTCGTCTGGCCGCCGCCCGGCAGCGTCTGGAGCAGACCAACGAGACGCTGGAGCGTATTGCCGAACAAACGGGATTCGGCAGCAGCATCAACCTGCGACGACTATTCGAAAAACAGCTTCACCTGACCCCGGGCGAATATCGCCAGCGTTTTCATTGTCGTAAAATGGCCTAAAGTGATCCTTTTTTGTCGTTTACGCCAAGCAGTGATCGGCCTAAATTTATGCCAGAGACAACAGATAAGGAGTTGATCATGGTAAAGGTCGGTATTAACGGTTTTGGCCGTATCGGACGTAACGTACTGCGTGCTGCACTGGGTAACTCGGATATTCAGATTGTGGCAATCAACGATCTGACTGACAGTAAAACATTGGCGCACCTGCTGAAATACGATTCGCTGCTGGGTAAACTCGATGCCGACGTCGCCGCCAGTGAGGGGCAACTGGTCGTTAACGGTAATTCCATTACTGTTTTTAGCGAACGCGACCCAGCCAAAATCCCCTGGCGTCAACGTGAAGTCGATATTGTCATTGAAGCAACCGGCTTCTTCACTGAACGAGACAAGGCGGCAGTACATATCCACAGCGGTGGCGCAAAGCGCGTAATTATCTCTGCTCCAGGTAAAAACGATGATTTAACCATCGTGATGGGCGTTAACGATCATCTCTACTCGGCGGATAAACACTTTGTCGTCAGCAACGGTAGCTGCACCACCAACGGTCTGGCACCTGCCGCGCAGGTTTTGCACCAACATTTCGGTATTAAGCATGGTCTGATGAACACCACCCATGCCTACACCAACAGCCAGGCGCTGCACGACCAACCGGAAAAAGATCTTCGTGGCGCCCGCGCCGCTGCATTGTCGATAGTGCCCTACTCAAGCGGTGCTGCAAAGGCGCTTGGCAAAGTCATCCCTGAGCTGGATGGTCGCTTAACCGGTTATTCGCTGCGCGTACCAGTTCCGGTAGTGTCAATTGTCGACCTGACCGTCACGCTTGAGCGGGATGTAACGGAAGAAGAAGTCAATAATGCATTTCGTAACGCCGCCGCGACGGGGCCGCTGAAAGGGATCCTGGGCTATAGCGATGAACCGCTCGTTTCAAGCGACTACCAGGGTGACCCGCGTTCATCCATTATCGACGGCCTGTCAACGTTGGTAATTGGTGGCAATATGGTCAAAATTCTCGCCTGGTACGATAACGAATGGGGATTCTCCAATCGGCTCGTCGACCTGGCGCTGTTAATGGCAAAAAACGAGCGCTAACTCCTGCTTCCCACGCCCTCTTAAAATCCACGCCTGGCGTGGATTTTTTAACTCTGCCACGGCAGATTAAATGTGAGTTTGATGGCGGAGCAATTCCTCTCAACTTAGTCATTTTATTAATCTTACGGTTGCTACCATAATAAAAAGTCACTAAGCGAAGCCTATAACCCGCAGGCAATATGAGTAATGTGAACTTAATTGAGGATTCCGGTATGACCACCTTTCATCAACTTACTGCCACCAGTCTCAATGGCCAACCCATCTCGATGGCCGATTACGCTGGCAAACTGGTGCTGGTGGTTAATACCGCCAGTCATTGTGGATTCACGCCACAATAGCAGGCCTCGAAGTGCTCGATAAGAAGTACGCCGCACAGGGTCTGGTGGTGCTGGGTTTCCCCTGCAACCAGTTCGGTAAACAGGAACCTGATGGAGCCGATGAAATCGCACAAACCTGTCACATCGACTACGGTGTGAGCTTCCCGATGTTTGAGAAAGTGGACGTCAACGGCGCTGGGACGCATCCGGTGTTTCGTTTCCTGAAAGATGAATTACCCGGCGTGCTGGGTGGATCAAGTGGAACTTCACTAAATTCCTGATCGGGCGCGACGGTAAGCCGCTTAAGCGTTTTGCCCCCTACACGACTCAAGAGAAAATAGAAGCCACGATCCTTGCAACGCTAAAAGACTGAGTGCTCATGTCATTCAAACCGTTCCCATTATGCCCCTGCCTGCTGCATGAATAAAAAACACGCTGCAAAATCAACAAAATATAATCAACTTGCTTAATTACTCTGCAATCGCGTGAGATCAGGAAGAAAAATGCCATTTCCCTCTTGCCTCATTCGGTCTGTGCCGCTAATATTCGTCCCCGTTGTCACCTACAACGTTGCGTTCATAGCTCAGTTGGTTAGAGCACCACCTTGACATGGTGGGGGTCGTTGGTTCGAGTCCAATTGAACGCACCATCTTGCGTCCGTAGCTCAGTTGGTTAGAGCACCACCTTGACATGGTGGGGGTCGGTGGTTCGAGTCCACTCGGACGCACCAAATCATCTCTTCGATTTGGTGCTATTTCCCCTCAAAACTATCGTTTTATCTTCGGTTTTATCATTTCCTACGTTGCTACAATAGCAATGCGTTAAATCATTCTAAATTCCATGCTCAACGCGTATCATTCATCTTCTTCGTATAATGTCTTTCGTCAGAGCCCGGATACCATGCCCTCTTCCATTCTCCTGTTCGCCGCGGGCAGTTTACGCCCAGCATGTACCCCGCTGATAAGCCAGTTCACGCACATGAGTGGAATAGACGTCAAGATTGAATATGGTCCGGCCGGTTTACTGCGCGAGCGTATTGAAGCGGGTGAACCGTGTGCGCTCTTTGCCTCCGCCAACCGGGAACATCCGCAAAACCTGCTGGTACGTAATAAAGCCGTCTCAACGCACACCTTTTGCTGGAACAAACTGAGCCTTGTCAGCAACCGAATCGGAACCTGGCTGGATTTACTCCGCGACCCAACGCTGCGACCAGGGACATCAACGCCCGGCTGCGACCCTTCCGGAGACTATACCTGGGCATTTTTCGACAATATGGATGTACTGGAACCAGGACTCGGGCAGCAACTTCGGGCGCGCGCTATCCCACTGGTTGGTGGCCGTGATACGGTTAAAATCCCGCAAGGAGAACTGGCGAGCGCCTGGGTCCTGCGCCAGGGGCTGGCCGATCTGTTTATCGGTTACGCGCATTACGCACACGCGCTGCACGCGATGACCGACGTACATTACGTGGCTATTCCGGACGAGCACAATATTTTTTGCGAATACCAACTGGCGGTGATTGATGCATCCAAAGAAGTCATGGCGCTGGTTGAATTCATACTTTCCCGCAGCGGTCAGGCGTTCCTTACCGCCGCAGGATTCTTACCGCTTAACGCCGAATAGAAAACAACGGTGCGATAAACGGCGTAGGGTGATTCTCCACGCTAAGTTTTCGCAGCGGTAAGCCATAGGCCAGAAACAGATTCTCTTCGGTCACAATGCTGTCCGTTGGCCCTGCCCGCCATTTACCTTTAGGGAGTAGCAGCAAAGTATGGGAAGCAACCTGCAACGCGTGAAGCGGATCGTGGGTCGAAAAGAGAATGCTGCATCTCTGTTGATGGGCCAAATCGCTGATGAGCTGGAGCACCACCTGCTGATTGGCGAGATCCAGCGCGGAACACGGTTCATCAAGTAACAACGTTTGACACTCAGTCACCAGAGCCCGGGCAATCATCACTAACTGTTGCTGCCCGCCAGAAAGTGAGCCAAATGAGCTGGAGGCAAGATGCGCAATACTCAACTGCTCTAATGCCTGCATTGCTCTTTGTTGATCCTGCTGGCTGGGTTGCGCAAAAAGCTTCACGTGCTGTGCTCGCCCCATCAGCACCACATCGCTGACCGTATAAGGAAACGGTAGATGGCTATGCTGTGCCACAATTCCTATCCCACCGTTATTTTCAATACTCCCGCCTAAAGCAGGCAGCGTGCCGGTTAGCGTATCAAGCAGCGTACTTTTACCCAGACCGTTACGTCCAAGCACGGCCCAGATATCACCTTTCTGGCAACAGAACGTTAGCGGCTCAAATAGCGGCGCGCGATACCCATAAGAAAGCTGATTTACGCGCAGTGCGGCAGGTATCATGATTTCTCCCGACGGCTGGTACGAATGAGCAAGAAAGCAAACAACGGCGCACCGAACAATGCGGTGATGATCCCCAGCGGTATCTCCGCGTGCATCAGGGTGCGGGCAATATCATCCACCACAATCATAAAACCGCCCCCCAACCAGAAGGCACACGGCAGTAGACGACGATGATCAACGCCCACCAGCAAACGCGCCAGATGCGGAATAACCAACCCAACCCAGGCAATACTGCCGCTGACTGCCACCTGAGCGGCGACCAAAAATGCGCAGCACACCAAAACGCTGCGTCGCAGAGGAACCACCGCCACCCCCAGTGCTCTGGCATCTTTGTCATTGAGCGATAACAGGTTTATCCGCCAGCGTAGCTGGAACAAAACCGTCGCGGCGATACCGACTGGAACCGCCAATAGCAGTACTTTATGCCAGTTGGCCGTCGCGAAGCTCCCCAGCAGCCAGAACACAATATTAGGTAACGTCTCTTCAGTATCAGCCTGATATTGGATCAGGCTCACCAGCGCGGCAAAAAAGCCGCTCAAAATGATACCTGACAGGATCAACACCAGCGTATTCTCCAGCCCCTGTAACGCAGCAATGGCATACACCAGGATCAATGCCGTCAGACCGAAGAAAAACGTTGACCCCATCATCAGCAAGGGCGAAAGACCGAGCAGGATGGCCAGCGTTCCGCCAAAGGCTGCCCCCGACGTCACACCGATAATATGCGGGTCGACCAGCGGATTATGAAATACTCCTTGCAACGTCGTCCCGCATAACCCCAACGCGCCCCCCGCCAGCAGCGCCATCAGAATACGCGGTAATCTGACCGTCCAGATCACCTGGCTGGCTATTTCCTCAGCGTCGCTATAGTGCGTCAGGTGGTAAAACACCTCGCTTAACGACAGCGGATATTGTCCGAGGCATAGCGAACTGACGCCCAGCAACAGGACCACAACGATTAAGAGCGGTTGCTGGGGCAAAAAACGGTTACTTAGCTGCATCAGACTGCCAGTTCACACGATAAAAACGCTGATAGTAATCTTGCGCCTGCGCATCAACGTCCACATCTTTATAGGCATCCGGATACAGTTTTTTGGCCATCCACAGTTCACCGATCGCCAACGCCTCTGGCATCGGATAGCCCCAGGCTTTGGCGTATTCAGGCATCAACCAGACACGATGATTTTTCACCGCATCAATCCCCTGCCAGTTCGGATCGTTTTGGATCTGAGTTACCACCTGCGGATAGCGATCCTGAACAAAAATCACCTGCGGGTTCCACGCTAATACCTGCTCCAGCGCAACCTGACGGGCCCCTTTCACACTGGCAGCCGCCACGTTTAATCCCCCCGCGTGCTGCATCATCAGTCCGGTGTACTTCCCGGAGCCGTAAGTCATCAGGTCGGGGTTAGCCATATAAATACGGACTTTTTGCGCATCCGGGATGTTTGCAACCGGCGCATTGAATTTTGCTCGTGCCGCAAAAACGTAGTCGATTAACGTTTCAGCCTGCGGTTTGCGCCCCACGACATCCGCAATCAAGCGAATACCCTGCTTTAACCCTTCGTTGTAGACCTGCTCTTCATCGGCCATAGTCGGGTTCATTTTATTCTGTTGCCCGTCGGCATCTTTGCGCAATGAGATAGCAACGACCGGAATACCGGCGTTCTGAATCTGCTGGATCATCTCCGCGGGCGCATAGTTGGCGACAAACACCACCTGTGGATGAATTGCCAGCAGGCTTTCGATGTTCACGCTGGTGAGATCGCCCGGTGTCGGCAATGTAGTAATCGTCGGCATAAAGCGCGCAAATTCAGGCCCGAGCTGTTTTTTCCAGCTCGACATCACGCCAACAATGTCCTGCTGCGCATTGAGCTGGACCAGAATATTCAACGTCTGGTGTTGCAGCACGACCACTTTGTCCACATGGTCAGGAATCGTGACCTGACGACCAAGCTGATCGGTGATCGTACGGTCGGCCTGAGCAGAAAACGCAAACAACATGCTGGCGCATACCAGCACAAAAGAGCGGAAAGTTAACATGGGATACCATCTGAATAGAGGAGTAAAAACGATATGCATTAAATTATATAACGTAATGACTGGCAACCCATTATCATCATGCAACGCACCAAACCCCACATTTAAGAGGGGTAAAAATGGCGTGCGATCCTTATCTCGCCTGTCTTTACACGCAAGTGTTACTCCTGTGGAGGTAACGCGTTTAAAATTCGCATCGCCTGCGCTGGAGTGAGCGAATAATCGAAGAACTGGCGATAAAAATCGCGCGTCACGCTGACCATATCCAGGCCGCTAAACAGCGTAGGATGCAGTTTTGATGCAGCCCATTGCAGCTGTAGCGCGCTTTCAGTGCCGTAACGATCCCAGGGGAACACGCCCGCCGGATTGCGCCAGACATTACCCTGCTTAACCGCGTCAAGTTCTTTGAACAATGCCGCATATGGCGAACTGGCGATATCACCGCAACCCGCACCGAGAATAATGACCTGCGGTTGCCAGTAGAGCACCCTTTCGGGCGACACCTCCTTCATGTTGCCGTCCACTTCACCTGCCGCATTCCGTCCCCCCGTCAGCGTAATCCAGGTATCGATCAACGTGTTCCTGCCATCGACTTTAAGCGGATTCAGCGACTGAATATGAAGTACCCGAGGGCGCTGATCTGCCGACAACCCCGCCGTTTTAGCCTGCACATCCGCGAGTACACGGTTGAGATACTGATTGTAAGCCGTCGCCCGGGCGCGAGCCTGCCCCGTCCCCAGAACCTTTGCGGTTGTAGTGACCGATTTTTCCATCGAAGCATAGTCAGTAAATGCCATTTCAAGGGCCGGGATGCCCGCCTGACTGTAACTTTGAGCATCCCCTTTTCCTTTTGCCACGAACACCACATCGACGTGCCGAGCCAACAAATCCTCAGTATTAAATGATGTTCCTCGTATCTGTAAGGCTTGCCTCAGGGAAGGGTTGATTTTGAACATCCATGGCTGGTTATCCTCATGGTTGACCGTCACAACAATGTTACGACCTGCGCCCAGCGTCATCAGCACCGAATGATGGGCAAACCAGCCATCCGCAATACGTTCAACATGTGTGGGAACGGTAACTGTGTGACCAGCATCATCCACAACCTGGCGCGTTGCCAGGGCAGGAAACGCCAGCCACACACAAAGCAGCCATGTGTGGCACGTTTTCATGAGCAACCCCTAAAAATCAACCTGAACAGAAACCTGAGCCTGACGCGGTGCACCAAGTTGAGCGCTGGCAGCCCCTGCGCCCGTGTAGCCGGTCAATGCGCCCGGAACAATATTGGTCCAATAGTGACGGTCGGTGAGATTGGTGATATCAAACCGGAAAGTGGTTGGCGTGTTCCACAGTCTGGTGGCATAACGCGTGCCGATGTCCACCGTGGTGTAACTCCCGACCCAACTGTCATTGGCATTATCGGTAGCCCGACGTCCGACGTAATGCACGTTCGTGTCGACATCCAGTCCCGGAACCCGTTCGATGGTGTAGATCGCGAGAATATTCGAGGCGAAACGCGGCAAACCAACAACTTGCTTACCATCCGCATTGCTGGCCGCGGTATTATGAAGCGTTGGATCTAGCCAGGCTCCGCCGCCTAACACGCGTAAATTATGAGTAATATGCCCATCAGCCATCAGCTCCAGCCCACGGTTTTTTTGCGTACCGTCCTGAGCAAAATCGCCGTTGTCGTTGGTATAGGCAAAGGGGCGTTTGGCTTCAAACAGCGCAGCGGTAAGCAGCAGGTCTTTTACAGGCGCATATTTTGCGCCCACTTCGATCTGACGACTTCGGTAAGGATCTAACACCTGCCCGGCATTGCGCGCCCCGGCGGGTGCGGTATCGCCCTGCTGCAAACTGTCCGCCCAGGTGGTATACAGCGTGATGTTCTCCACCGGTTTATACATCAGGCTGGTGGAACCGCTCATGCCATTGTCTTTCTGACGGCTGCTTTCATGCCCAGCTTTGTTGTAGTTACTGACGGTAAACAGGTTCTCGCTGCCGGAAAGCAGCAAGCTCCACTGCGGGGAAAAATGCAGCGTATCGCTTAGCAAAAATGCATGCTGAGTGGTGGTCGCCGAATGATAGCGATCGTTAAAATCTGGATACGGTGGTCGTGGATAGTCGGGATGTTGATTGAGAGAAGAATGCCCCAGAGTGAAAGTGCCACCGTTTCTTGGATTATAGTTTTTCCACACAAATCCACGCATTCCGGTAGCAATGTCCTGCGTCAGCCAGCCAGTATCAACGCTACCAGTCAGGTTCGCTAAATAGCTGTTGATGGTAAAGCGACTGGCCGCCGAATTGGCGGTTGTGGTGGTGTAATCTCCTTGGTTATTCGTCAGAGTATTGGTCACTGCCGTCGATTCTCGGTCTGCAACCTGGTGCAGCGCCCCCAGATCCAGCATCCAGTTGCCGTCAAAATCATGCTTAATATGCATATCGACGGTGGTTGTTTCGTCATCATGACCCGCATAAGACTGACCATACTTACTGTCCGTAGGATCAAATGCCGCGGGGAAGTGAACGCCTTTCGCCAGAGCAAAACTCCCCGGCATACCTTTTTCGTAGTAATGGTAATAGCTGAAATTACTCTCCAGCACCGTTTGATCTGTCAGTTGAAAGTCCAGCCCCAAGCCAGCGTACTGTCGACGGACATGGCTATCGGTGGTGTAGCTATGGCCCTCATCATTTAGCAAGTTGAGACGATATTTCACCCGGTCTCCCGCATCGATTGGGCCACTGAAATCCATCGACGTCAGCGTACCCGACCCTGTACCTTGCCCCACGGTGACGCGGTGTAACGGCGTATCGACGGGTCGTTTGGACACCAGATTAAACATCCCTGCTGGATTGGCGGGGCCATACAGCGACCCGGCGATGCCGCTCAACACTTCAATGTTCTGGAACTGTTCGGTCGAATATTCAGTCGTGGAGACGGCGTTCAGGCCATCAATCATATGGTTTTGTACCACACTCCCCTGCATGCCCCGGGTTTGCGGGCGGACGCCGTCACCCTGAACGGACGGTAGGTAGCGATAGGCGTCTTTCACATCTTTGATTTGTTGCTGATCCAGCACTTTTTTCGACAGCGTCTGCACCGACCAGGGAACGTCTATCAGCTCTCGCTCGCCGAGGCTACCTAACGTTGCTTTTTTTTCGCTCGCAGGAGGTTCATGTTCCGATAACGAGGATTGTGACGTGGCGGGCGCCGAAACGATGACGGTATCTTCAGCATGAGCCGTTACGACGGTGGAAAGACAGGCAAAGGTCAACAACCCAGAGGCCACTGGGGTAATTTTGTTATTTAACATTCGTTAATTCAATTCGTTAGATAGAAAGACTGGAGGCTGCTAACGCAAGCACCTTCTCTTGAAGAGTACAGTTATTATATTTGTATGATGAATAGGATAGATCTAATCGATATATATGTAAATATATAACGAGATGTGATTGGTAAATTTACTGCAACAAAAAAGCCGACGGTAATGACGACCGTCGGCTTTAGGTAAAGGACAACTAACGAATTATTTGGTTGCCGCTTTGATGATCTGAAGCGCTTTGGCGAACTGATCCTGCGGAATCGTCAGCGGGTAAAGGAAACGAATAACGTTGCCATACTGACCGCAGGTCAGCAGCAGCAGTCCTTGCTCAAGGGCTTTCTTCTGCACGCGTTGTGCGGCGGAAGCGTTGGGTTCCCCTGTCGCTGGATCACAGAATTCAGCAGCAATCATAGAACCTAAACCACGCACTTCGGCCAGTTCAGGACACCCTGCTTGCGCATCTGTCAGAGCGGCGCGCAGCTGTTCGCCGAGGGCCGCCGCACGCTGGCACAGCTGTTCATCATGAATAATGTCCAGTACTGCATGGGCCGCCGCGATCGACAGCGGGTTCCCGGCGTAGGTTCCACCCAGACCACCCGGCGCAGGTGCATCCATGATTTCGGCTTTGCCCACAACGCCAGACAGTGGCATGCCGCCCGCGAGGCTTTTCGCCATGGTCATCAGGTCCGCTTTATCGGCGTAATGATCCATCGCAAACAGCTGGCCCGTACGGGCAAACCCGCTTTGTACTTCATCGGCAATCATCACGATGCCATGCTCGTCGCAAATACGGCGGATGGCAGCCACAAATTCCGGCGGTGCCACCACGAAGCCCCCTTCGCCCTGGACGGGTTCGAAGATAATCGCCGCAACCTGGGTTGGATCGATATCGGCTTTAAACAGACGCTCAATCGCTTTTAGGGAATCCGCCGTGGAAATACCCTGTAATTCAGAAGGATACGGAGCATGGTAAACAGAGCCAGGGAACGGACCGAAACCTTTTTTATAGGGTGCCACCTTGCCGGTTAACGCCATCGTCATGTAAGTACGACCATGAAAACCACCGCCAAATGCGATAACGCCAGGACGCCCGGTATGTGCGCGTGCAATTTTCACCGCGTTTTCTACCGCTTCAGCCCCGGTGGTGAAGAATGTGGTTTTACGCTTGCCATCGATTGGCGCGACGTTGTTGATTTTCTCAGCCAAAGACACATAGCTTTCGTACGGGACAATCTGATAAGCCGTATGGGTAAAAGCCTGAAGTTGCGCTTCGACTGCCTGCACCAGGCGAGGATGGCGGTGTCCGGTGTTCAGCACGGCAATCCCGGCGGCAAAATCAATGTACTGATTGCCTTCGATATCGGTAATCGTGCTGTTTTCTGCCGACTGGGCATAAAAATCACACATAACACCCACGCCACGCGGGGTGGCATCCAGACGACGTTGTTGCAGGTTTTTATTGTTCATTCTCTACACCTTGTCCATTAATACATTTCGGTTGAATTACCCTTTAAATTTAGACGCCGTCTGGTACTTTAATCGAGAGCCAAATCGTTTTATTTTAAGGATCCAAATGCGTTCACTTGCCGGAGATGTGATCAAGCAGGCATTTAGTCAGCAGACTGACGAAAAACTACATCGCCGCCTGTATGCCGCCATTTGTAGTTGCATCCTCGAAGGTAGCCTGAAACCGGCTACCCGAATGCCTCCGTCACGTGATCTGGCAGGAGAGCTGACGCTATCGCGCAATACCGTCCTGCGGGTTTACGAACAGTTGCAGGCCGAAGGTTATATTTCTGCGCGTACCAGTAGCGGCACATTTGTCACTGACAGCGTGCTGGACAATCTCAACCTGCGTCCCAATAAAGAACCTGTTGCTGCCGCTCTGGAGGATCACACCCGCTTATCTGCCCGCTGCCTTGAGCTGTTAGGTAATGCCAGCGCCAGTCCCCGTCAGTGGGGCGCGTTTATTCCAGGCGTACCTGATGTAGAGCATTTCCCGCACCGGGTGCTCAAAAAAATTCAGGACAGGCTGGCAAGACGATTGCGCCCGGAGTTTCTCACTTACGATGCCGCAGGCGGTGTGAATGAGCTGAAAGAAGCGCTGGCGGACTATCTGCGCACCGCTCGCGGCGTGCGGTGTTCGCCGGAGCAAATTCTGATTACCGAAGGTATTCACCAGGCGCTGGATCTGGTGACCCGAACGTTATGCAACCCGGGCGATTACGCCTGGATTGAGGAGCCGGGCTACTGGGGAATCAAAAATATTCTGCGGATCAATGCGGTAAATTTTTCGGCTATCCCGGTTGATGAACAAGGTATGATCCCACCAGATTCAGGCGAAACACCGCCAAAACTGATTTTTGTGACACCGTCACATCAATACCCTCTCGGTTCGGTGATGAGCCTCAGTCGCCGCCGGCAACTTATCTTTCGCGCACGTGAAACGCGAAGTTGGATAGTGGAAGATGATTACGACAGTGAGTTCCGCTTTTCCGGCCAGCCGATCCCCTCTTTGCAGGGGCTGGAAGAAGAGACACCGGTCATCTACATCGGGACATTCAGTAAGACACTCTATCCCGCACTGCGACTCGGGTATGTCGTGCTACCTAAATCGTTAGCCGCTCCGCTGAAAAAGGTTCATAACGACCTCTATCGTGGTGGACATCTGTTGATTCAGGCCGCGCTGGCGGAGTTTATTCGCGAGGGTTATTACGCAGCACACATTCGGAAAATGCGCCAACTATACAGTCGTCGTCGCCAGATGCTGGTAGAGCTTATCAGCCGCCAGCTTGGTGAGCATTATCTTGGTTCCTTCAGCAGCAACGCCGGGCTGCATATGATCTTACAGTTACCCGCAGGGAGCGATGACGCGGTCATTGCCCAACAGGCGAATGCGCAAGGGTTGTTGGTGCGCCCGCTGTCACGCTACTACGTGAATGAAGAGAAACGCAGCGGCCTGTTGCTGGGGTTTGCAAGTATTGAAGAGCATGAAATGGCGGCGGCGTTTACCCGACTCGCGGATATTATCAGGGCAAACACCGTGTAAGCGCTGCCGGATGGTGGTGCAAGCACCTTATCCGGCATACTGTTTAATGTGATGCTTTTTTAATCCCAGCCAGATCTTCATGGCTTACTTCGCCATTCCCTTCACCCCAGGTCTTACGCACGTAATTAATCACGTCGCGCATTTCGTTGTCACTTAACATGCCTCCGTAGGCGGGCATCTTAAAGGAGACGCTGCCACGCGTTGTCGGTGTTTCTGCGCCGTGGGCAATCACTCTGAACAGCGGCGTCGGATCATCAACCATGACCAGCGGATTGTTGACCAAAGAAGGTGCGTTATCATCCGTACCTTTCCCTTCCAGACCGTGACAAGTTGAACAGTAACGGTTATAGGTCACTTTGCCCGCCTCAGGTGAATTCGACCAGGATGCTGTAGTCGCAGCAGCACGCACCGTTTCAGGCTTCGCGCTTTTCAGACTCAGCAGATATTGGGCGATCGCCGTGGCATCTTCGTCGGTCAGATACTGTGTACTCTGCGTGACGACTTCAGCCATCGAACCTGAAACCGCAGCATGCTTGCTCTTACCGGTCAGCAACAGCGATTTTAACGCCTGCTCAGACATTCCGCTGCCCCGCAGCGAAGGTGCATACCAGCCGTCAATCATCGCGCCACTCAGGTACTCGGCATCAGCATGGGTATAAGCTTTTTCATTCATCGCCATACCTCTCGGTGTATGGCATGAACCGCAGTGTCCGGGACCTTCCACCAGATAAGCGCCCCGTTTTACCAGGGCTGCGTTGTCATCTGGTTTCGCGCTATCTACTGTCGTTGCTGGCGCGTCGGTAAACAGCCAGTTCCAGATATGCAGCGGCCAGCGGGCGGAGAGCAGCCACGGAATGGCATTCTCTTTATTGGGTTGCGCAGACGGTGTGACATCATGCATAAAATAGCGATACAGCGCCTGAACATCCTCGTCAGAAAGTTTTGCATAAGAGGGATAAGGCATGGCCGGATAGAGCGGATGACCGTCTTTGGCAATTCCCTGGCGTACCGCCTTTTCAAAATCCTCGTATGAGTAATTACCAATACCCTGTGCCTTGTCCGGGGTAATGTTGGTCGAATAAATATCCCCCACCGGAGTAGGAAACTTTTTGCCCCCCGCCATCGCCGCACCACCTTCAGCGGTATGACAGGCGACGCAGTCTGAAATTCGCGCGATGTATTCACCGTTAGATTCAGCAGCGCTTACCGAAGCGGTAAATAAACAGGCGGCGAGAATGGTTACGTTACGCATAGATCACCCCATATCCTTGAGTTCATTAACCGCACGCCATGCCTGATCGATTGCCGTGTGAGCATAAGCACTCCAGTCAGAATCGGAGTTAGCGATGGCAATGCGACCGACTGGCTGACGCGCCCGCTCGATAATTTCTGGCATTTTATCCATATCATCGAACAGTGAATTGGCGTAGTACGCATAGCCATGCGCCCAGCGGTTAACGGTAATGGCGGAGATATCGCGTTGATTATCAAAGCCTGTTGAGCCAAACATCTCCTGCAACTGGGAGCGAATCATCTCCTCATGCGCCGCAAAAGTGGTCCCCAGCAAATAGGCTCGTCCCAGGCGAAACTGCTCTCTGGCCGATAGGTTACTGCCCGGATAGGTCGGCACATAGACCATGTGAATGACCATCGGATCGTCCGGGGAGGCCGGATGCTGATACCCACCAATACTGACCGGATAGTCGAGCTTAACCCGGCTGTAAGGTGCCGCTGGAGAATAAAATTCATGTACGCCAAGCTGTTTGAACGCCTGCCAGTTTTTGACCACCACGTTGGTGTACACCAGCGGAGCCTTGACGTTCAGTTTGAGATCCGCCTGCTGCTGTTCCGGCATCTCAGGCACCAGATACGGGATCATCATGTTATAGCCTGCCATGATGGTGTTCTTACCGCGCACACGGTGCATTTTACCGTCACGCAGATAGGTCACCACAACGCCATCCTGCACGTTGGCCGCATTAATCACTGTACTGTTCAGGCGCAGGCGCGTGGTGTTTTCTGGTAGATCCAGCTTTTCATAATGCAATCTGGCAAGAACAGAGTCTTCCATCGTGTTACCCGGTAGCGCATCCGGCAGCATATACCTGACTAACAGTCGGGCCAGACCGGCGTTACCGTCCGGGAAATGGTAAACATACGGCTCTTCGAGGTCGGCCAGCGACTCTCCGTCCAACGGCGGTAACCCCATCCCTTCCATGCCGGGTAAGGCGCACGCCCTGGCATCGCTGCAGGAGATGCCTTCAATGCCGATGGCAAAGAAGTCATTGGAACGCTGCTGAAAATAGAGCAGCGCCATTTTGCTCAAACCCACTTTTGTTGCTAAAAATTCACTGTAGCTGTGGGTATCAAGCCATTCCATTTTCTCATCGACCGTCATACCCGGAAGGTAATCGCCAGGGCGCACGTGCAGATCGATCAGCGCTTTTCTGTCGTTCTCACCTAGCGGAAAATCATTGATAAAGTCTTCAATTTTACGGCCATTGAGCCTGTCCGGCGGAATATCATCAGATACCGCGCGGCCCGGATCGCCGCTGACGATTTTTGTTACGCCAAAATTCTTCTTGTCGAAAAAAACCCCGCGACTGAGCTGCCAGTCGGGGTAGAAGTTTACGTCAAAACTCTCTTTTAACCGCGTGACGCTGACGCCCACGGTTTCCATCAGTTTTTGTACTTCAGGGCTGAAATTATGCGCGGGTGACTGGAATGCTTCGCTGCCGCCATAACCGAGTAATTTCTTGCCCGAGCTGGTAAATTCATTACGTTTGGCGTGTCCGCCAAAATCGTCATGGTTATCGAGGATCAGGATCCGGCTATTTTGCCCGGCAACTTGACGCCAAAAACAACCGGCAGCTAACCCGCTAATCCCGCCCCCAACAATCACCAGATCGTACTCTTCCTCGACGGGCAGAGCGTTTAATTCAAAATGCTTCTGCTCGCGGCCTAGCGCATGCGCCATTTCAAATGATCCAGGATGATTACCCCGCAGCCCTGTCAGCGCAGGAGGATAATAATTTCCATCTATAAATGCGTTTCCCTTTCCTGTCGCCCTGACCCACTCCAGCGGGGTAAGTCCCGCCGCAATAGTCACCGCGACGCCGTTGAGAAAATCACGTCTGGTAATTGCCATTAACTTTTTTCCTTATTGCTACACACTGCCTTTAATACGACAAAAATAAGAGAAATACCCCTTCTTAGTTATAAAGGGGCACAACCGACTACTTCACTGGCTTTAACTCTTCATCCAGTTTTTTAGAATCATAATAATCACCCTGCCAGGTGATTTTTCCTGCTTTAACATGAATATAGCTTACGCCTTCAAATTTGATCGAATTATTTGTCGGCGGACTCCCTGCCCATTCACCACTATTTTTGCCTGAAAATTCCCAACGGAATGCCACGGTGTCTTCGTCGTAGACGGGTTTGCCAACCATTTTCCAGTTCAGATCTGGCACCGCCTTAATAAAAGCGCCGATAACCTCTTTTTCCGCTTTTTCTCTCCCGTTTACCGGTTCACCCGCGGCGGCATCATAATAAACCGCATCATCCGCAAGATATTGAGCGGCTCGCGAAGCATCATGCGCATTCCACGCCGCCATATATTCTTTTACGGTATTCAGTGATGTACTTTCTGCAAGGCTATAGCCCGAGAGCATCACTAATGAAAGCACCGCAATTTTTACTGTTTTCATCGTAATCCTCTCTATTCAGAAATGTCACACATGATATGTTTCACCCGAGTATATTCTTCGAGTGAATAGGATGAGAGATCTTTGCCATAACCCGATTTTTTGAACCCGCCGTGCGGCATTTCGGCACACAGAGGAATGTGATTGTTAATCCACACCGTGCCAAAATCGAGGTCAATGCTGAAGCGCTGCGCGCGACCATGGTTACGGGTCCAGACGCTGGCGGCAAGACCATACTCCACATCATTCGCTTTGTGTAGTGCCTCTTCGTCAGTAGAAAACGACTGAATGGTCATTACCGGACCAAATACTTCATGCTGAATAGCTTCATCAATTTGATGCAATCCGGAGACAATCGTCGGCTCAAAATAGAAGCCCGGACCTGGCCCGGCGCGCCCACCGGTTTCAATTTTTGCATGTGCCGGTAAACGCTCAATAAAACCTTTCACCTGCTCCAGTTGATTTCGGCTATTCAATGCGCCGTACAGCGCATTCTGATCTTCTGGCGGCCCAAATTTGATACTTTTTGTTTTCTGGATCAGTTTTTCCAGAAACTCAGCATAGATGGATTGCTCTACCAGGATCCGTGTAGCCGCTGTGCAATCCTGCCCGGCATTAAAAAAGCCTGCCGTAGTGATTGTCGCAATCGCCTTATCCATATCCGCATCGGCGAACACGACTGCAGGCGCTTTTCCACCCAATTCCAGGTGTGCTCTGGTCAGGTTTGCCGCCGCCGAAGCCGCAACCTGCAAACCCGCGCGAACCGAACCGGTAATCGAAACCAGTGAAGCCTTCGGGTTTGAAACCACCAGCGAACCGGTGCTGGCTTTGCCCAACACGACGTTAAACGCCCCTCTCGGGAACAATGGTGCTGCCAGTTCAGCCAACAGCAGCGTACTAACTGGTGTGGTGTCGCTTGGCTTTAACACGACCGTGTTGCCTGCCGCCAGCGCTGGTGCAATCTTCCACACCGCCATCATGAACGGGTAGTTCCACGGCGTAACTTGCCCAACGATACCCAGCGGTTCACGACGGATGGTCGATGTAAACCCGGCGGAATATTCTCCGGCCGCCTTCCCTTCAAGACAGCGCGCCGCGCCAGCAAAAAAGCGGATGGCATCGCAGGATGCCGCAATCTCCTCTTTCTCAATAAAATGGCGAAGCTGACCGGTTTCCTGACTTTGCGCGGTTACCAGCCACTCAACGTTGCGTTCAATCTCATCGGCCAGCAGCAATAACGCCTTTTGCCGCTGTGCTGGCGTCGATTTTCTCCAGATGCTAAACGCCGCTTCCGCTGCTGAGTAGGCTTGCTCTACCTCCGCCTCGTTAGCGTTGGGAGAAATTGCGTATGTTTCACCGTCAACCGGACTCACCAGTTCGAAGCTATCTTCGCTGCTGCCTGCTACATAGTGCCCATTAATAAAATGCTTCAGGGTTTTCATGCTTGTCTCCTGCCAATTAATACATAAAGAATCTTATGTATTATATATATTGTAAAATTTTTTCAAATGCGCAACATTGACACTATGATAAGCCTCGCATTTTTAACTTAATTTTCACATTTGTAAGGTAAGGCTTTTCATTGCCAGCTGACGCGTTATGCTCAGCTCATCATGAGGTTATCGGGACACACATCCGCTTGTGCAGTGACGTTGCGCCCAGGCATGTAAAATAACTCGGCCATTCTTACCTTCCTTGCCCGACGGGCATGTGTTAAAAATGGTCGTTGTTTCAGGGAATTGAGTACAGAAAAGATTATGATTACTCACGCGGTCATATTTGCGCCTATCGGGCAGGTCAGTCGTTCAGACCAGATAGTCCAGCGCCTTTCAAATGCCATTATCACGGGGTTGCTGGAGCCAAAAGAACAGCTTCCCAACGAAACTGATTTGGCAAAAATGATGGGTGTCTCACATATCACTATCAGAGAAGCGCTAAACACGCTTCGGGCTAATAATCTTATCCATACGGTTCGCGGTCGTAATGGCGGGAGCTTCGTCTGCGAAAATATCGATGGCAAAAATAGCGCCCTACACCCGTTCAAAGCGATCAGTACGGATTATCTGTCTGATCTGGGTGAAATGCATTGCGCCATTATTAGCCATAGCGCGAGGCTGGCTTCCCGACGGATGACCGGTGCGGATATCGCCAAATTTCGCGAGTTTGTCGAGGTACTCAGAAAGGCAAACTCACCTGAGCTGATGACCCAGGCCGATATGCGTTGTCTGCTGGCGATTGCTGCCAGTTCGCATTCAGCGCGACTGGCCAATCAGGAGCTGCAAGTTCAGGCTGAATGGGCATCACTTGTGGCGATACTTTATCGCACAGACAGTATTCATGCGGAAATTATCGCGCTTTATTCAGCGCTGGCCGATGCACTGGCTGCTCACAACGAGGCAGAGTCAGTACAGTTTGCCACACGGATCATCGACACGTTTACCTACTACCTTATTGAAAAAAAGCTGAAATATAACTCGAACTGACAATCAGTGAAGGCAGGACAGACAATGAGCTCTTCGACATCCCTAAGCGCATTAATCCGTAAAATTGATGACATTACTGTTTCTACCGTAGATTCTACCGTTGCGCTAGCGAGGAGCATCCATGAGGCGATTTCAGGGGTACAAAAAGCCTCAGCCGAGGTCGTTCTCGACCCATCAGTAAGATCCACCGTTCAACAGCACATCAAGCGCACGCTCAGTGACAACCATTACTGTTCAGGGGCGGGATTCGCCAGCCATATTGAGAGCACCGCAAACACAAAAGAGTACTGGTTGCTGGAGTGGTGGTATAAGAAAGATAATGGTTTGAGCCAGGCGCATCTGGATTTGGATCAGGCCACGCAACAACGACTGGATTTCAGAACCTTTGAGTGGTTTAAGCATTCTCCTCCGGCTGGCAAAGCCTATATCCACGGTCCCTACGTCGACTATATTTGCAATATCTCCTATACCCTAACGTCAGCCGTCCCGGTCTACTACAACGACCAATTTCTCGGTGTTGCCGCGGTCGATTTGCTGGTCAGTCAGATAGAAGCCGAACTGCTCTCCTGCGCTCATCCTGATTATGTGATTCTGACCAATCTGGAAAACAGGATCATTTTCTCCAGTTGGCCACGTTTTCGCGTGGGTGAATTGCTGTCACCTGCAAATAGTACCGTGGTGTATCAGAGCGACTACTTTATCCTTTATCACTATCAAAACTAAGGGCCCGAAGGCCCTTAGTTTTTAGTTATCCTGCCCCATATTGAGCTTACTGGCGTACGCAATGGCATCGTTTTCCGGCGCCGCTGAACGACCAAACGGACGGGTCAGGAACATATAAATAAGTCCCGAGCCAACGACAATCGCCAGGCCGAACAGGACCGTCCAACGGTCAATGAAGTCGCTGCTGTCTGCCGGTTGCGCCAGTAACCAGATCCCGCACAATCCGTAAGCTAACGCCAGCACATTCACGATTACCCCCCAACCGCCAATGGTCCACTCCCCCGCCGGTTTCCAGCCTTTCAGGCGCTGACGCAGCGCGGCAAGCACAACCATCTGGAACGAGATGTAAATCCCGATAACAGCAAACGCGGTGATACGTGACAGGTTATCTGGCTGGAAATAAACCCAAACACAGATGATCACTGGCAGAAGGCAACTGACGACCATGGCATTATCCGGAACACCATTTTTAGAGATTTTGGCCATCCATTCACTTCCCGGCAGCATTCTGTCGCGGGAGAAAGAAAAGATAAGACGGCTTAACGCAGCCTGGAGAGACAAAATGCACGACAACATGGCGATAATCGCGACGACGATAAAGACAGTCGCGCCGGTTTCGCCCAGAGCTTCATTAAGGATTGCCGGGATCGGATCGGACGTTTTACCATTCACGATGCTGACCAGATTCGGTGAAGCCAGCAGATAACCCATAACAGAAATAATGGCGGAAATCGCGCCGAATACGATGCTTAAAATCATCGCCACTGGGATCTTTTTACTGGGATTCTGCACCTCTTCCGCAACGTTACCGCAGGCCTCAAAGCCAAAGAACATAAACAGTCCCATCAGCGCAGCAGACATAAATGCGGTGGAATAGCTGCCGTCATGAGCCAGCACACCCATCGAGTCAAAAATTACAGAGAACGGCTGCGAACGGTGGAAAATCAGCAGATAAATCCCCAGCGCGATCACGCTGACAATTTCACACCAGAAACCAATTTTCGCCACCCGGGCCAGATTTTTAGTCCCGGACATATTAACCGCCATCATCAACAGCAGCAGCAGAACGGAAGTCACCAACATCGTGGCTGGAGTCTGACCATAGTGGAAGAGTGATTCAACAAACGTTGATGTATATTCCGCGATCGACGTAATGGTGACCACCAGTGCCCACAGGTAGATCCAGGCGGCAATCCACGCATATTTCTTGCCCCACAACCTTCTGGCCCAAGGGTAAAGTCCGCCGGTTATCGGATACTGGGAAGCAACCTCACCAAACACCAGCGCCACCAAAAGTTGCCCGCATGCGACGATTAAAATCCACCATACTGCAGGCGGCCCCGCCAGCGTTACGGCCAGCGCAAACAGCGAATAGACGGCGGTAAGCGGCGACAGGTAGGTAAAACCCAACGCGAAGTTTGAAATTAAACCAATCGATCTATTGAACTGTTCTTTGCCATCTTTTTGAAAATTATCGTTTTTCTTATCAGGTGTCTGTTCCATATAGCTTTCTCTTTTGTGGAATAGTCGCAGGGTTGAACAATTAATGTATAAAAGATATTAAGTTATATGTATAGTGATTTTGTCGCAGATTTGTTAAAAATGATCGCGCGTCACATTGCTACAAAATCGGGGGCTTGCGATAAAATGGAAACATATAATTAACAATTAGATTTAATGTGAGAGGTGGTGAAGACACAGAAATGATGCTTTTAGGCATAGTACAGTTGCACCGGATCAAGATTTTCGATCCGGTGCATAGCATACGGTTAAAACGTTTTGCTCATACCTCTATTTCGTATTACTCATGCCGATAAATTGAACTGCGAGATGAAATTATCGATGTGGTTTACATCGTCATTCGTTAATGACCAACCCGGCTTTCGGCAATAATCATCAGCGATAATCCCGCGTCGTTGTAATATTGTCTTTTCAACCTGGATAATATACTCACAGTGCTGCATCCAGCGCTGAATGTACGGTAATAGTGCCTCATGTAATTGCGCCGCCTGTTGATGCTCCCCTGACAGCCAGTAACGATAAATTCGCACATAAATTTCGCTAAATGAGCAGCCAGGCATTACACCTTTGCCCCCTATCTCAAGCATCTGAAGCATATACAAACCGGCATAACCGTTTAGCACATGGGCCTCTGGTGCCTGCTGCAGAAACTCACGGGTGTAATCCACTGGTGGATTGCATTCAATCTTAAACACTGCATGTGGATAGCGTTTAGCCATCTCAGCAAGTTGAGCTGCGGTGACCGGAAATCCGGTTTCTCCCGGCGCGTACTGCACCATTACAGGAATGGTCACAGCCTCCAGCACTGCCGCGATATGCGCCTGTACGCTGGCAAGCGACGGCTGAAGGAAGAACGGTGGAAGCAGCATCAGTGCGTCGGCTCCCATACTCTGATACCGCCGCGCACGGCGAACAGCCAGATCGGTGCTGTGGTCAGTGACCGACAGCGTACGAAATACTCTTTTATTCGCTAATTTAGCAATAAAAATTTCCGCCAACTGCAACCGTTCGCTGTCGTCGAGCTTTGGAAACTCACTGGCAATACCAAACAGCGTCAGTCCGTTAACACCCACGTCCGAAAGGTGGGCCAGCAGACGGCGAAAACTCGTAAAATCGACTTCACCCTGTGGCGTAAACGGCATTGCTACAATGGGATTAACGCCCTGAATCTTTGTAACCGTTGTCATGACAAATCCTCTCTGTCCGCCAGTACCGCGCCTTGCGCCGCCGGTAGCGCCCAACGACGATAAAGTCGCAAGAATCCACGAGGTACCTCTTTATGCACCAGATGACAGCTTTTTTGACGCTCATACAGCACAGCATCCGCTACATTCAACGTTAATGTACGCTGCGGAATATCAATACTGATTGAGTCACCCGTTTCCACCAATGCCAGTACCCCGCCGTCGCTGGCTTCTGGAGAAATATGTCCCACGAACAACCCGCGGTTCGAACCGGAAAAACGCCCATCGGTGATCAACGCACAGGAGTCAGAGAGATTCATTCCTTCAAGGAATTTCATCGGTTTGTACATCTCCGGCATACCCGGTCCGCCCTTTGGTCCTTCATAGCGCAGAACCAATACACTACCCGACTGAATATCACCGGAGAGAATGGACTCAACGGCCTCATCTTCGCTGTTGAACACCACCGCAGGCCCGGTAAAGACCATTAAATGGTCCGGAACAGCAGCGGGTTTCACTACACATCCCATCGGTGACAGGTTGCCGTGTAGCACAGCAACCCCCGACTCATTACGTACCGGAATGGCCAGAGTATGGATAACTTCCGGGCGCCGAGTAGAGGGAACATTCATTAGCCATTCCCCTTTTTTCTGTCCGTTAACCGTCAGGCAATTGAGATCCAGTAAATTAGCGATCTCTTTTTCAACTGCCGCAACACCCCCGGCCTCCCAAAAATCGATCATATCGTATTCAGATGCCGGATAGAGCGAAGCAACCAGTGGCACCTGATGACTTAGCTCATCAAATTCAGCCAGCGGCAGATGACCCAACTCGGCTTCATAATAAATAGCCTGCAGATGGAGAATGGCGTTGGTGGAGCCGCCTGTCGCCAACAGATAGGCCATCGCATTGCGGATTGATTCGCGTGTAATAATTTGTCGCGCATTCACACCGCGCTTTACCAGATCCACCGCGGTCATTCCTGTCGCAAAGGCGCACTCGCGGCGTTCGCGTGAAATTGCGGGCAGCATACTACTACCAGGCAAGCTCATACCCAGTACTTCCGCAATACAGCACATCGTATTGGCGGTACCGTACATGGTGCAGGAGCCGTGCCCGGGTTCGGCAATATCTTCAATATGACGGAATTCAGCCTCATCAATTTCACCGCGACGTTTCCAGCCAATTGCTTCGGTGACGATATTGCCGTCCCAGTGTTTACCTTTGTATTCGGCGGGATACATTGGCCCACCGTTCACCAAAATAGCAGGAATATCAAGGCGCGCAGCAGCCATCAGCATAGCGGGGACAATTTTGTCGCACGATCCCAGCAACACCATGCCATCGAAGCGGTGGGCCCGCATCATTACTTCGATCGAACTGGCGATGATTTCGCGCGCCGCCAGAATATAGCGCATACCCAGGTGTCCTTCGGCAATTCCATCGCAAGGGGCAATGGTGCCAAACACCATCCCCACTCCGCCTGCTTCATCAATGCCTTTTAACACATGTGCGGTCAGTTCATTCAAATTGGCGTGTCCTGCCGTCGCATTGGTATAGCTATTCACTACAGCAATTACGGGACGACGCAACTGCTCGTCCGTATGACCCATCGATTTATACAAGGCGCGCTTTAAAGCACCGTCATCACCACTGAGGATCGGATTGAAGTGTTCGCCACCGCAACCTGCACACCCGCTGCCACAACTGCTCATATATGACCTCTTTTCGTTAATACGTTGTTTTCTGCCGGTTTCGTGGCTTGACGATCGCGAGGGTTAATCAATCGTGCCGGAATGAGGAAAATAAGCGGTGCGCAAAGCACCAGAAATCCCGCCAGAATATACAGTCCGCTGCTGGTGCTGCCGGTAGTGTCTTTCAGCCAGCCAAGAACGGTTGGGCCAAAGAAGCCAGCCAGATTGCCAATAGAGTTCACTAACGCGATACCTGCCGCCGCTGCCGTGCCGGAAAGCAATGTACCTGGCAGGCTAATATAGGTGGGAATCAGCGATAACGTGCCGGACATGGCTACGCAAATCCATGCCATCATCCAGAACGTGGAGCCTTCATTTAGCGCGCTGAACGTCAGACCAATGGCCCCGACTATCGCCGGAATCGCAATGTGCCAGCGGCGTTCTTGTTTCAGATCGGAGTGACGGCTATTCCACAACATGCAGACCGCACCGAAGATATAGGGCACCGCTGCCAGCAGACCGATAGCAAGATCATCCTGTACGCCAGAGCTTTTGATAATCGACGGAAGCCAGAAATTAATGCCGTAATAGCCAATGTTGAAACTGAAGAAAATCAGCGCCAGCAGCCAGACGAAGCGATTACGGAACATGGCGGACAAACTATGCTGCGGCATTCCCGCGTTAGCGGCGACTTTATCAAGCTGATCTTTTTGCAGATCTTGCTCAATCAACGCTTTTTCATCATCAGATAACCACTTCGCCGATTTCACGTCGTTATCAAGATAACGCAGCACCACGAAGGCCAACAGGAATGAAGGGATTGCCTCTACCAGGAATAACCACTGCCAGTTATGCAGATGGCCGACACCTTCAAACATTTTCAGGATCAGGCCTGAGAGCGGACTACCGATAATTGTGGATAGCGGCGTCACCAGAATAAACAGCCCGAGCGTGCGCGCCGAACGCCATGAGGGAAACCACAGGGTTAAATAGTAAACAATACCAGGGAAGAAACCGGCCTCTGCTACACCAAGTAAAAAACGCACAACGTAGAACTGTGTTGGCGTGGTAACGAACATCGTCAGTGCCGACAACACTGCCCAACTGGCCATGATGCGCGCAATCCAGAAACGGGGACCAAAACGCTGCATCAACAAGTTGCTTGGTACTTCAAAAATAAAGTAACCGATAAAAAAGATACCTGCGCCAATTCCATACACTGTATCGCTAAGATTAAGCGCATCCTGCATGTGGAGTTTGGCGAAGCCTACGTTTACACGATCGAGATATGCGAAAAAATAACACAGGATTAAAAACGGGATCAGCCGTCGGGTCACTTTACGATAAACCGCATTTTTATTTTCAATATCGAGGGTACGCGTATTCATCTTTCAGCCTCTTAAGTTGTTATTGGCGCTGCGCTCTGCTATTAACCTGTTGCCATGCCTGAGCATAGGCCAACGCGTTATGCCGAACCTGTTCGCACTCTGTGCCCGCGCGGTATAAACCGCCGCCACAACCAAAACCTTTCGCTCCCGCCTCGCACCATCTTTGTAGTTGTTGTGCCTCGGCAGAAACACCACCGACCGGCATGCAAACTACGTGAGGCGGCAATACCACGCACATAGCCTGCAGTATGTCCGGGGAGATCATTTCCGCAGGATAAAATTTCAGACCGCTGGCCCCAGCGTCCAGGGCAGTAAACGCTTCGCTCGGCGTGGCGACGCCCGGTAAACTGATAGCCCCTCGATCTCTGCTGCGCCGGATCACTGAGGGATTCATATTTGGCGAGATAATTACCTGCCCGCCCGCATCGACGACGCTATCAACCTGCTCTGTCGTCAGTACCGTACCCGCTCCGACGATAGCACGCATGCCGACGCGTTCGCGTAGCAGCGAGATTGAATCCAACGCGCGCGGTGAATTTAGCGGTACTTCCAGCCAGGTAAAGCCCGCCTCCAGCAATACATCACCAATTTCCGCTGCTTCCCCTGGCCTCAGACCGCGTAAAATCGCGATCATCGGAAGCGGCGTTTTCTGCCACATCGTGGCAAAGTCAAAACTATCCATAGCGTTTCTCTGTTAGACGTTGTTGAAGAAACTGCATTCCGGCGATAAAACAGCGATCGCCCTCGACGCAGCGTGTCTGAATACCAAATGCGTTGGCAGCCATCTGATAGCGGCGAGTTAATGCCGCACTACCCACCAGCCAGACAGGACTGATGTTGTCAGTGGAAAACTCCAATCCGATCAGCAAACCGGAGAGATAGTCACTGACTGATTCAGCAGATAATTCACCCGATAGACGCAACGTTCGGGTAGAAAAAAGGAGTTGGCTTAGCGCCGCGTGGCGTCGGGATGCTTCCACCCCGAGTAAAAATGCGCTGTCATCAGCCGCCGCATCAGGAAGGCCACGGCCAAGCAGCGAGTGCGAAATCATCACCTGAAAAAGCTCGCCGGTCATATAAGTCGAAAAATCAACGATCTGTCTCTGCTGCATCCGGGCGTGTTTACTGTGTGTGCCGGGTAGAATCGCCTGGAAATTATCGATGCCTTCGAGTAAAGACAGTCCCAGTAGCTGAACCTCTTCACCGCGCATTACATCAGGCATGCCACCACGGGGGGATTTACGCAATCCAGGAATAATCCATGCTTTGCTGCCCCAAGAAGTCGTGAAACTTTTACTGTGCGCAAGCAGGCTATCGGCACTGGCGGGTACCGAACAATAGTCAACTTGATACCAGCCCTGCTGCGAACCCACCATCCCAGCCATTGCAACCATTGGCGTTCCCTCAGCAATCCACTCACCAAGTAACATTTTTAACGTCGCATCAAACTGCCCCGGCTCGACATGGAGAAGGCCGTAGCTGGCATTGCGTTTGTCCAGCACATCATCTCCTGCCATTAACCATGCGCGGAAATTCGACGTTCCCCAGTCGATTGCGATCCACTCCCCTTTCATCTTGTAACCTCAATTATCAAATCTTGTATGACAAGAATGTAGTTAATTTTACCCGGGCGATCTGTGAGCGCGATCGTGAAGTGAAACAAAACGTTTTATTTCGCTATCTGAAAGGACAAGAATTGTTGTTTTGTATTCGTAACGCTTTGTTTTGTGCGTACAATGAGGAACTCTCAAATTTTCAAGGCAGACTATGACGACCTCCCTGGCCAGCATCTCTGAAACGATCACCCGCGATCTGGCGATGAAAATCATCCGCGGAACCCTGAGCGATGGGGAGATGCTCCCCGGCGAAAATGAGCTTGCCGTGCAATATTCGGCATCTCGGACCTCTGTACGAAACGCGCTGCATGTTCTGTCAGCAAAAGGTTTGCTGTCTATCCAGGCTAAGCGGCGCAGTACGGTCAATCCGCGCGAACTCTGGAGTTTTTTGGATACGGACGTGCTGGGCTGGATGGAGGAAGTGGGTATTTCACCTGATGTCGCCGAGCAACTGGTGGTCACGCGCCTGATGTTTGAACCTAACGCCGCCTTTCTGGCCGCCGCCAACGCGACAGCCCGCGATTTAGCTGCCATTGAAGAAGCCTGGACCCTGATGTTACGCGGACAGCAGCAGGATCAGATTGCGCTATTTGAGGAAGGCGATCTAGCCTTTCACACCGCACTACTCAAGTCCTGTCATAACGCATTTTTGATGTCGATTGGCAACGCACTTTCAGCTGCCATGATGCTGTCGTTTAAACAGACGCAGGAGTCATCAGTGCGGGAAACAGAACACGCTGTTGAGCAGCATCGCCTGTTACTGGAAGCAATACGCCTACGCCAGGGCGTTACGGCGCGTGAATGCATGCGCGATATTATACTTAGCGCGGCAAACCGCCATTTGTGGGCCACGCTGCCGGAAAAATATACGCAACTGATTTAGGGACGATGCTAAGTAGCAAGAATCGCTGCTGTTAAGCAACATTTTTGCAATATAATAACGTGATGTTAAACGCTGAACCTGAGCAGGTGAATGATGGAAATTGATCTCGATAATCTGGTCTTTGATGGACTGGAAGAAGCGCAAGAGCGTAACGCTGAACGTCTGGAAGATGCAGACAAGAAAGCGCAGGAAATTATTGCTGATAATGACTGCGGCGACGCCTGCAAAATTTGATTTCCAAACCGGCGCAATGCCGGTTTTTTATTGCCTGTTAACCCCCCACTTCAGCCCGTATACCGTAAGGCCTCAATCAGTTGCGCAAAGGCAGCAGTATGCTGTTTTCGGCTGGGATAAGCCGTTCTCCGGCTTCGGTCGGCGCAACGCTGCGCGTGGTGCGGGTGAGAAGCCGTACATCCAGCCGTTCTTCAAGCCCGCGAATCGCATGGCTTAGCGCGGATTGCGAAACCCCAAGTTTTGCCGCTGCCCGGGTAAAACTACGCTCGCGCGCAACAATAATGAGATAATAGAGATCGTTAAAATTATCACGCAGCATGCTTATCCCCAATCCCAACCTGTTGTGACATATGGTACAGGTCTGGAGGGTATTACAGTAAACCTTCTGGACATTAGCACAGCTCAATCTTATTCAAGATTGCCCTCACACATAAACAAAATGCAAATTATTATCAGGCTTGTGCACTATTTTACCTTTCACTCATGCATTATTTTCACCCGCTATTAACACATCCTTCACTAATAACATTTTGTATATAGATAAGAATTTTTTCTTATTTTGTCCCAACCGTAAGTTATGGGAGCGTAAAAAGCACAAACCAAAAACTACAGGGATTTCATACAATGATGGCTACGAAAACTTACCGCGCTAAAAAAACACTGCTGGCATTCGGCGTGCTGCTGGCCTCTGGACTTACCGTCTCGCAGGCTCAGGCTGACCAACTGGCCGATATCAAAGCCGCAGGCGTAGTAAAAGTCGCAACATTTGACGCGAACCCGCCGTTTGGCTCCATCGATGCCAAAACGCATAAGATTGTCGGCTACGACGTCGATTTTGCCGAAGCGCTGGCCAAATCTCTTGGTGTAAAACTGGAACTGGTGGCGACCAATCCGGCAAACCGAATTCCGTTATTACAATCTGGTAAAGCCGATTTAATCGTTGCGGATATCACGATCACGCCTGAGCGGTCGCAGGTAATAGATTTCTCCGTCCCCTATTTTGTTACCGGCCAGCAGTTTCTTGTGCCAGTAAAATCTCCGGATAAGCTCGATCAATACAGCAAAGCACGCATCGGCGCGGTAAAAGGCACTACTGGTGAACAGGCACTGCATCAGCGCTTCCCGCAGTCGCGCGTACTGGCCTATGACGATATCCCGCTGGCGTTAACCGCACTGCGCAACGGCAATGTTCAGGCCATCACCCAGGACAGTACGATTCTGGCCGGTTTATTAGGCGGTGCGCCGGATAAAGCAGATTTCAAAATTCTACCGGACCTGTTGAGCAAAGAAGAGATTGGCGTGGGGGTGAAAAAAGGTGAGCCAGCGTTGTTAAAAGCCGTCAACGATGAACTTTTGAAGCTGGAATCTACCGGGCAGGCGGCCAAAATTTATGATGTCTGGTTTGGTCCTGAAACCAAAAATCCACAAGCCCGCGCCTTTAAAATAGAAGCCAAATAATATGCTCTCAGCCCTTTTTCATCGATCCGCAGCTTCGGCTGCGGATTTTACCCATTTGCGTCAGGCGAGCGTCGAACTACGCAATGTGGTTAAAGAGTATGGCGCTCAAACTGTACTTAACGGCGTCAACCTGGCAGTTGAGCCCGGTGAAGTGGTGACCATTCTGGGACCTTCCGGTTCTGGAAAGTCCACTCTTATACGTCTTATCAACCAGTTGGAGTCGCTCAGCGATGGCGAAATCTTCATTGATGGTAAACCAATTAGCCAGTTGCGCGGGGCGGCATTACGCCAGCTACGCAGCCGTATCGGTTTCGTATTTCAGCAATTCAATCTCTATTCGCATCTGACTGCACTGCAAAACATCGCGCTGGCGCTGGAATATGTTCACGGCTGGAATAAGACGGAAGCAGATCGTCGGGCACTTGAGTTGCTGGAAAAGGTGGGACTGGCGGAAAAAGCCAATGCCTATGCCGCACAGTTGTCCGGTGGACAGCAGCAGCGCGTGGCCATCGCCCGCGCACTGGCTTCATCACCGCAAATTATTCTGTTTGATGAGCCTACCTCCGCGCTGGATCCGGAGATGATCGGCGAGGTATTGCAGGTGATGAAAAATCTCGCCCATAGCGGTATCACCATGATCGTCGTGACCCACGAAATGCATTTCGCCCGCGAGATTGCCGATCGTGTGGTTTTCATCGATGGTGGCGATATTCTTGAAGTGGCCCCTCCGGAGGATTTTTTCGTCCAACCGCAGCACCCGAGAACCCAGCGTTTCCTGAAAAAAGTGCTCGACCCGTTACACCAGGAGTCATCATCATAATGCATGCAATGGACTGGCAGGGAGTGCTGAGCGGGCAACCCCTGCAATGGATAATTTCTGGTTTTCTTACCACGCTTTGGGTGACGCTGGCAGGTATCGTGCTCGCCACGCTCATTGCCATCTCACTGCTCAGCCTGCGACTGACGGGCAATCGTCTCGCTAAAACGATGGTCGGGGTGTGGGTCTCGGTGTTTCGCAATACACCTTTACTGGTGCAACTGATGTTCTGGTATTTTGCCGCTTGGAACTGGCTTCCCCGTGACGTCATTAGCTTCATCAATGCTGATCATCCATGGTCAATTCTGCCGGGTGATGTCTGGTGGTTAACGCCGGAGTTTATCTGTTCAGCATGGGGACTGGGCGTATTTACCTCAGCATTTTTGGTCGAAGAGATCGCCTCAGGTTTACAGGCAGTTTCTGCCGGACAACGCGAGGCTACCGTGGCGCAGGGGTTTTCATCCTGGGCGATATTTCGTCACATTCTACTGCCTCAGGGACTGGCTAACGCCTGGCAACCCATTGTTGGGCAATATCTCAACCTGATGAAGCTTTCCTCGCTTGCCAGCGGTATTGGATTTGCTGAGCTCACCTACCAGGTACGGCAAATTGAGAGCTACAACGCGCACGCGCTGGAAGCCTTTGCCGTTGGCACCGCACTCTATCTGTTTACCGGCATCGTGCTGGGTATGTTGCTTACGCGTCTTGGCCCGCGGCCGGCAGCGGGTAAATCGTCAAAGGTAAGAATGCGCATCTTCAGCGTCAGGAGCATACTGCATGATCGCTAATATTTCAGTCATTACCGACAATCTTGACTATCTCCTGTGGGGACGTGTAGCTGAGGGGCAACCCGGCGGTGTACTGCTCACTTTGCTGATGGCTATCGGTGCGGCTTTGCTGGCACTGCCTGGCGGGATCGTTCTTGCCTGCTGCGCCTGGCGATTTCCAGGCGCGGTTCGCAACGGGTTGTTTATCTGGGCGGAATTTATTCGCGGCATTCCGCTCATCTTTGTGATTTTCTGGATGTGGTATTTGCTACCCATGCTGACCGGAAGCGATCTGCCCGGTGCCGTTACCGTGACGCTGGCGCTGGCATGGTTCACCGCCGCTTCGGTGATGCACTCGGTGTATGCTGGAATTAGCGCACTGCCTGGTGGGCAATATGAAGCGGCAGTCGTTCAGGGGTTTCGCCCGGATCAGGCCCTGTGGCTTATCTTGCTGCCGCAGGTGCTGCGTAACGTACTGCCGTCGTTGACGGGGATTTTCATTGGGCTACTGAAGGACACGTCACTGGCATTTATCGTTAACGTACCGGAACTCACAACGGTTGCCGGTCAGGTTAACAGCCGGGTGCAAATCTACCCGGCAGCCATTTTTATCTTTACCGGACTGGTCTATTACTTGCTGTGCTTTAGCCTGGAGAAAATCACCCAGCGCCGCTTCGCACTAAAATGACCTCTCGGCTCAACATTCCACAAACTGATGGTCTTCGTTGAGCCGATATTTCACGCCCGCCCGAATGTTTTTTTCCCCTTCAACGGCAAGCGCAAAACGCATTCTCTCGCCATCGTGATAAGCCAGCGCCGCACATCCGCCGGGACCGAGCGTTATCGAATCTACAGCGCCGGTACTGGCAACAACGGCGTTCTTTCCGCTGGCAATAATGTGGATATTGTCCGCGCAGTTAGCGATTTTCGTCTCTGCGCCAAAACAGGCTACCTGGGTTAAATCACCGCTACTGGCAATCCGGTTTCGGTCACCAAGCGAACTGATGCGTACGCGCAGGCCGGTACTGGCGATACGCGTTCCGTCGCCCACACTGCTGATACGCGCCGAATTTCCCGCAATCGCTATTCGCCCACGATCGCCTGAACTGCCGATATGCGTGTTATAGCCTACACTGCCAATCCGTACGCTGTAACCGGCACTGGCGATCTGTGCGGCATACCCGGCGCTGGCAATTTTAACGTTGTCACCCGCACTGCTAAATCGGGCATAATCTTCCGCACTCGCCAACGGACGACTGGTTTCCTCCGCGGTTTGCTCACAGGAAATATTCCCCATTGCGTCAATATCCTGCTGAGCAAAACTCGCCTCTTCCCGCCATTTCGACCAGCCGTATTCCACCAGGCTATTTGCCCAATCGGTATACCCTTCCCGCTGGAGCGCGCGATGAACATCGGCATAGCTTCCTCCTGCGGGAAACGCGCGTAGAAACCAGCGATACATGATGGGCCCAACACGCCAGGCCCGTAAGTCACTTCGTGTAATCATCATCGCTTAATGCCGGTGGTAGCCATCCACCATACACTTGAAGGTTTCGCCCGGCGTGCGGCCCGTAGTGCAAAGATAAAGATGCCCAAAAATGAAAAACAGACTGACAATTGCCAGCGCAAAGTGCGCCTGAAGCAGCCAGTAACGCACACCAGGAAACAGATCTCCGACGACCGTCGGGTAAAGCGATAACAACCCAGAAATCAGCAGTAGTGGCAGCAACCCATACATCACGCCAACGTAGGCCGCCTGCTGTAGCGGATTGAATTTAGAACGCGGCGATGCCGGGAATGGATGTGACTCGCCCTGCATAATGCCAAACAGGTAAAAACGTGTTTGTCTTTGCGCGCGAGCGATCCAGCCCTGACGTTGAATAATATAGTGATGTCCGTTGCCGCCAATCAGGTTGTTCAGCACAAAACCAACCCAGCAGGCAAGTAGCAAAAAGCCGCAAACCTCATGAACGGTAAGCAGGCTTTTCATTACCGGTGCGCTGACGGCAGAGAAGTGATTGACCAGGCCACTGACCAGAAGTAGCAAAAACAGCAGCGCATTTGACCAGTGCCACAAACGAACAGCCTTCGAATATAAATAGACCTTCTCACCGTGCCCTGCCGACGTTTTATGTGCCGCCCGAAAGCGCAGCATGGCGTGAAGCGCCAGCACCAGCCACATTCCCACCAGCATTAACCCGGCAACGACTAACCACACGGGCCAGTAGTCCGGTGAAAACAGGGGAACATACTGCGCAAGCTGGGCGTGAAACTGTTCGGCATTTTGCGACGCGTTCATACATTTTCCTTTTTAATCAAATGTTGACCGAACCGACGATACAGATGGGGTTTCCCGGCGCCTGCAAGTTGATATTCGTAATACTTGTTTTCTCGCAACCAGGTCTGAATTTCCGGGCTATCTTCACGCCCAAAAATCAGCGCATGTTCCGGGCAAGCGTTAACACAGATCGGTGGAAAACCTTTCGCCAGGCGTGATTCAGCGCAAAAGTCGCATTTATCCGCCACTTTGGTATGCGGGTTGAGATAACGAACCTGATAAGGACACGCACCAATACAGTAACTGCAGCCGATACAGGAAGACGTATCTACTCGCACAATACCGTTCTCATCCCGCCAGGAGGCACCGGTCGGACACACCTCAATACAAGGCGCATCATCACAATGCTGGCAGGATTGACGGAAGTAGTGATACAGCGTTTCGTTGTCGTTGTCTGAGACTGGAATATGCGCTATCGACAAACGGCTGCCCTGGGCAGGAACATGGTTGGTTTTCCTGCAGGCCCGCGCGCAGATATTACATCCGTTACACAGTGATTCGTCGTGAATCATGACGTAACGAACGGCTTTAGGGCTCCTGGTACTCGCTAACAGATTTTGACCTGGGCCGGTGAAAAAAATCACCGTCCCCATGCCAATGACAAATTTTCGTCGGGTGAAGGACATCGGGTTATCCTCTAAACTGTGACAGTGGTCGTCCACACGTTCCATGACATCAACCTGAATAATTCAGGGGTTCTGATACTGCTCAACCTCAAGCCATTCACACAGGCCGTACGCTTTGCCATAACTCATAAAACGTTCGCTAAACAGATAAGGTTCCGCATTTGACGATTCCACAGTACGTATATCTGCGTAATCGGGATGCGTTTCCATAGCCGTTAGCGCCGCTGTAATCTGCTGAGATTCAAAGCTATACGGCGGTTGCGTCAACATGGCGACCTTATAGGGGCGAGGATACGTGCGGCCGTCGAAGCGTACCGCCTCGGCAATTGCACGGCAGATGTCGTTTTCCACTACCTGCGCGCACATGTCGGCGTAGTTTGCCGTCATGGTTTGCGTTGAGTAGAAATAGACATCTTCCGCGCCCTGCACACGGGTGATATCCGCGTTAATTGCGTCCTGACACAGCGCATCCAGCAGCGCGGATAGATCGGTTTCAGGGACCGAATAAGGTGGCTGCAGAAATACGCTGCGCCCCACCAATTGCCCGGATGCCGAATGCTGACGGATAAAATCCGCCACAATCGACTCCGGGCTGACAGGCTCCTGAACCTGCGGCGCAGTCACCTGTTCTACCGGCGGGTGAAACGCCTGTAGCCAGTGTCTCTTTTGACCATCTACCTCGTCAGGAAGCGCCTCTACGGGTGCCAGAACGTTGCTCACGTTAGTCATCTCACGTTCCTTACGCTGGCAACAGGTCTTGCGCCGCCAAATCAGCTGCCACGTCTTCAAGTCCGAGTCGGTTCAGGGTTTCACGCGTTGGGCAACCCAGCTCTGGATCCCAGCCCATTTCCTGATAGAACATCGTCAATGACTGACGCATATCCTCCCTGTCCATCTTGTCGGTTCCTTCAGTGAAGACCGGGATCTTCGGATCTTTATCGAATACCCAGGAGCAGATGAGATCGTGCTCATTGCGCATATCCTTGGTTTGCATCAGTTTGACCGTATAAGCGCGATGCAGGGTAAAGATGCGTTCAGCGGCCAGGTCCAGACTCGCCTGCGTGGTTTCATCACCGGTGACTGCCTGGAAGAACTTCGCTTCCAGATCCAAGTCTCCGCGATAGTTACGGCTCTTGAGTGGTGAAACTGTCATCGGCCAAACCCAGTTACACAACGTAACCGCGTTATGCAGACAGACTTTCAGCAGCGTCCATTTGGCATATTTGATCTTGGCTGCATTGATCGGGGTGTAGTTTTTGGTTTCATCGTAGGCATCCTGTGAACCAAACAGCTCGCCCGCCACTTCGCGCTGCAATTTCAACGGCAAACCGGAACCGATGAAGTTGATATGGGTGTGCGCCATGCAGTCACGGTTAAACATACAGTTAGTGATCGCCCCCACCTGCGCTGAAGCCTCGTTCGCATGGTGAACAGGAAAACCGAACGGCGACCACAGTTTATTTTTGGCATAACCCCAGTACTCTTCGCCCAAATCCCAGCGTTCAGCAATGGCATACGAGCCGTCCGCAAGGTGACTGAGTTCCCCCACGCGATGCGCCAACCGATAGTAGAAGTCTTTAATAAAATTAGGATCACCCGCTTCCAACTGATCCCAGCGGATCTCCGCATACTCTTCAGCCGGCAGTACGCGCTTAAAGACGCCTTTCGAATAGCAATAAGTAAAATCACGGTGCAACTGGCCGTAGTTACACCAGATACCGTAATCGTCAAACAGGTTCAGACCAATCAGGTTTCCCACCACGCGCCCATCGTCTTTATCGTCAAAATCTTTCGGGCCATTGGGGAAAATGGTGGTGTGTACAAAGTTCGCCACGCAAGTGTTGCCGCCGGTACTCGGCACGCCAAAATCTTTCACCCGCGGAACATTGAGCTGTGACATACAACGAATAGGGCATGAATGACAGCCGCTCATTTTGACCGTGTATTTTTCTGCAGCTGGCCCCAGATCGAACACCGATTTATAGGTACGGAAACCTACCGTATTTTGGTTGCCCGGCGGGATTTCCCCGGTTTCGATTGGTCCGCCTTCTGCTGCGCCCCAAAACAGCCCTTTACGCGCCGTCCAGCGCGAGTTTGGCGAAGAGTATTCTGCCCATGCCTGCGGGGTGCTAGGCACAACGTGGTTGTTGTTAGCGCCGATGAGCTCGGTCATCATGTAGTCATTGAGCCGTTTCATCTCTTTGCGATCGGCAATATTGACGCCTTTGGTCCCTTCTACCGCAATAGCCTTCAGGTTTTTCGAGCCCATTACTGCGCCGGTACCAGCTCCGCCGCTGTGGTTGCGACTGTTGATCATGCAGGAGAGCGGCACCAGATTTTCCCCTGCCTGGCCTATCGCGGCGACGCAGGTTTCCGGGCTGGTGATGCGACAAATTTCTTCAGTTGTGGCGCGCGTCCCCTTACCCCACAGGAAATCGGCTTTTTCGATGCTAACCTTATCGTCTTTAATGTTGATCCAGACCGGTGATGCGGACTTGCCTTCAATAATAATGGCGTCGTAACCGGCGAATTTCATTTGCGCGGCAAAGAATCCCCCCATATGGGCATCCACGACTAAATTGCCTTTGGTAAATGTCGATAAGGAGGTGATATTGACGCGGGAGCTACAGGGAGCGCCAGAACCCGTTAATGGTCCGGTGGCAAAAACCAACTTATTCCCTTCATCAAAAGGCATGGTGCCTGGCGGGACTTCGTCGTACATAATTTTATAACCAAAGCCCATCCCACCGACAAATTTTTTAAATTTACTGGAATCTTCAAGGGTGATATTACCCGTGGTGAGATTGACCCGTAAAATAGTACCTGTCCAACCATTAGCCATCATGTTTTCCTTTGCAAGAAGGTTTAATAGATATACCCGCCATTCTTCAGGCAGCTTTTTTATCCAAAACTGCGGTATTTTTGGCAATTAATGGCGCGAATCAGGTATGCCTGCTATCTATCAAACAGTAATATCTTTCCACTCGATAATTTTTAATGCCCCAGTCGGACAAGCATTGGCGCATTCCCCGCATAACACACATTTTGAGGACTTTTTCGTTTCGGTATTTACGGTCGCCATCATCCACGGACAGGCTGTGGTACACGCGCTACAGCCAATACAGCGTTTGTGGTCCACCGCAATACAACCGTCTTCCTGTTTCCAGGTAATTGCACCTATTGGGCAAACCTTCATACACTGCGGATCTTTGCATTGCCGGCAGGTATCTGCGGTATAGTTTAAATCGCCATACAGCCCACCACCGGACCCGACACCATCATCGCCAAAGAAGAAATTGCGATGGATTTTTATCCGGGAAAAGAAGGTACCCACCGCACCATCGTTATAATTGGTACAGGAAATTTCACAGCGGTGACAGCCCGTACAGCGAGCTCGCTGGGTCACCAGAACCCCTCTAGGCGTATTGATAAGCCCAACAGTCCCACTATCGACATCTTCCTGCTTACAACCAAAAAGGGATAACAGCGCGGGAGCAATCGTTAATCCCGCCAGTCCTTTTCCTGATATCCGCAGAAATTCTAGTCGCGTTAAACCACAATCTAAAAATGGACGATCAACCTGGTTCATTTATTTCGCATCCTCTTCGCAAATGCTGTGGTAGCAACACCTTCAGGCTAATTTAAACCAGCGCAGCTCAAGCCATATCGGGCGGTTAAAGTTGCCAACAACACGTAAATTTTTGCCCTAACCTGATCGCATAAATGACGGTGGTTAAACTGAATGAATCTAATCCTTTAGGGTTAGGCACAGAAATAATGTGGTTATTCAGCATGCATAGTCTTGATCGTCATCAATTAAAAAACGGAAGGGATATAATTAATGCGGAGTGAGATTTATTATCATTAAGATAAATTGAAATAGCACTTCATATGTCTTGCAAATATTTGTGACTCCACTCTCATATATATTTTTATATATCATCCGGTATACAATTAAATATATAGCGAGTTGGATAGCGTTAATTGCAACACTAAATTATAATTATTGATAGATTAACGTAATGAGAATAAGAGGACGGAGAGAGAAACTACCGCCCTCTTTTTGCGGATTATCCGGTCAATGCTTTAATTACGGTCTCAATAGCCTGTTTTTCTAACTCACTGCGCTTCACACGCTGGTTAGCAAGGGTGGTTCTCAGTACTCCCGCAATGACGATATGCTTAGGCTCTTGTCCCAGATCGCGCATTTCCAGCACTACTTTACCGACTACTCTGCACATTTCACGGTACAACTCGTCGTCTTTCGTCTGATTTCCCATTTTTGCCCGCTCGTCATTAACTCAAAGCAACAGCATATATCACTCTGAGGATTTAGACAAAATTCAATGAAAATCAAAGAAATGTCATCATTCTACTGAACTCTCTGAAGTCGATTTACAAGCTCAGCAAGACTTCCCGCCTGCATTTTTTCCATCACCCGCGCCCGGTGCACTTCAACCGTACGCACGGCAATATTCATGGCATCAGCAATTTCCCGATTCATTAATCCTTTTGCTACCAGATGCGCCAGTTCCCGTTCTTTTGGCGTAAGTTGTTGATAGCAGCAGATGATCTCTTGTCGCGAGAACGCCGCTGCCGAGACCTGCAAGGCATGTTCTAATGCTGCCTGAAGCGGCACGGCTGACACCGGTTTTTGCAAAAAATCGACCGCGCCACGTTTCATTTGCTCAACCGCCATCGGCACATCGCCATGCCCGGTGAGAAAGACCACCGCCAGGGTGCTTGCTTTCTGACGCATGATTTCATGCACCGCGTGCCCATCCAGTACCGGCATACGCATATCCAGCAGCAGTACACCCACCTGGTGCAGATTTGCCTCAGCGAGGAATTTCTCACCTTGCTCCCAGCAAGACACGTCATATCCCAGACTTTCCAATAAAAACGCGCAGGCCTGGGTGACGGCAATGTCGTCATCCAGCAGATGAATTATCGCCACTACGGCCTCCTTCCCGATTTGGTTTAAAATATAATGTCACTCTCGCCCCCGCTTTTCCGTCCGGGGCCTGCTGATTGTTGATCTCAATATCTCCGTTTGCGTAGCGCACCAGTCGCTGACAAATGACCAGTCCTAGTCCCATGCCTTCTTTGCGAGTGGTCATAAACGGCTGAAAAGCTTGGTACAACTGAGTCTCGTCAATGCCTCCGGCATTATCCTGCACCTGAATACTCACACCACCATCCTTATGCAGGGCGCTAAACCATACTGTGGTAGCCCCGGCCTGGGCGGCATTGAGTACCAGATTGGCCAGCACCTGCTCAAGAAGAACGCTTGGCAGCGTCAATGTTAACGCCTTGCTGACCTGTGTGTGCAGCGTTACCGCCGGGAATTGCTGGGGCATGCGCAGTAATTGCCAGACGTGATGGATAGCATCGTGAACGTTGATGGCTTGCCAGTCATCGGGAAGTACCGGATTGCCCTGTGCCTGGCTGACCCACTGCCGGAGATTGCGCAGCGTATCGGCCCCCCTTTGTGCCTGGGTGTCGATGTGCTCAAGCGCGGGCAGCAACGGATGCTGTTCATCCTGACCGCGCAGGCGAATCAGACAGCCTTGGGCATAATGGCGGATAGCTGACAACGGCTGATTGAGCTCATGGGCAAAACCGGAGGTCATCTCCCCCAGCACGCTCATTTGTCGGGCAGTCTCCAGCGCCTGTTCCTGTTTGTGCAACAACACGTTGTTCCGCTCTAGCTGCCTGCCGCGTCGGCGAACCAACAACATCACCCAGATGTAGTTGAGCGTCAGCAACAACAGCACGATGGCCGCCGCTCCCATCGCCAGCCGATGTTGAATAAACCAGCTTTTGACATCCAGCCACAGCTGACGCTGCTGCGGATGCTGGCGGACATCACGCAACAACGCTTCCACCTCGCGGGTCGAGGCGGGCGCTCCCCAGCGAAATGTCGCGTTTTGCGGTGCATTGAACAACACCCGCGTGACGCGATCGGCCAGCTCGTCACTCACTGCAGGTAGTGCGGCAAATGACCAGTCAGGATAGAGCGGTGTACTGGTCAGACAGGGAATTGAGGTCGGATGGTTCAACACGGTCATAAAATCGGTTTTACGAATGAGGCCTTCTTCATCCATTTTTTCCAGCAGGCACACCGGCACGATCACCGCCTGCACGGCTTTTTCACGTAATAAATAGAGTAAGGCATCGGCGGGAAATCCGGTAAACGTCAGACGTAAATCGCGTTCAGGGCGCAGACCGGCATCACTGAGCGCTTTATATCCCAGCAAATAGCCGCCAAAAGCCTGAGCATCAATGGCGCCAACCGTTTTGCCGATCAGATCGTGTGGGGAGGTTATCCCGCTGTCGCGTCTGACGAGGATCGCGCTGCCGATCACGTTACTGGTGGCTTTCCCACCACGGGTGGAGCGTAGCGAAGCCAGCCAGCGCAGCGCAGAACGGCTGTTTAGCTGAACAAACTGCGCCGGATTAGTGACAACAAACTGCACCGTTCCACGATTCACCGCCTCCTGCATCTGTCGCAGGTCCAGCGGTTGAATATGAAACTGCTCACCGGGGATTTGCTGATTCAACAAGGTTTCCAGCGGCTGCCAGTGATTACGTGTAGAAACCTCCCCGCGCATCGCCAAAACGCCAATGTTCCATGTCTGCGCCCTGACCGCGCCGCTTAGCATCCACAGCGACGCCAGCACTGTCAGACATCTTACTACGTTGCGTCCCACTCAATTGTCCCTGTCAATTATGTTGTTTTAGATCAACAACAAGCCGGGTATGTGGTTAACCACAATAGAGTATACCCCGTCACGATTTTTACACTGTAAATCATTGAGATTCTTTATTCATCACACGCAAATCAACGGCGTGACCAATGTTTCGTTGTTGCATCGTGACGGGAGAAAATATGGACAGCAGTAAACGGCAGTTTCTCCAGCAACTTGGCGTCCTGACCGCTGGCGCATCACTGGTACCGCTGGCTCAGGCGAAATTTCCCTTTTCGCCTGAACGCCATGAAGGCTCACTTCAGCATCGCTACGCCATGCTGGTTGACCTGCGACGCTGTATTGGCTGCCAGGCCTGTACCGTCAGTTGCGCCATTGAAAACCAGACGCCACAGGGCGAATTTCGTACCCTCGTCAACCAGTATCAAGTACAGATTGAAGGTCAGCAAAGCGTCACCAACGTCCTGCTGCCACGACTGTGCAACCATTGTGATAATCCCCCTTGCGTGCCCGTTTGCCCGGTACAGGCCACTTTCCAACGCGAAGACGGCATCGTAGTGGTCGACAACACACGCTGCGTTGGCTGCGCCTATTGCGTGCAGGCCTGCCCTTATGATGCGCGATTCATCAACCATGAAACGCAAACCGCCGATAAATGTACCTTCTGCGTTCACCGCCTCGAAGCGGGGCTGCTTCCGGCCTGTGTAGAATCCTGCGTCGGCGGCGCGCGCATCATTGGTGATATTAAAGATCCACACAGCCGCATTTCACAAATGCTGCATGAACACCATGACACCATCAAAGTCCTGAAGCCGGAAAGCGGTACGTCTCCTCACGTGTTCTATCTGGGACTGGATGAGGCATTTGTCACCCCATTGATTGGACGTGCTCAACCCGCTCTCTGGCAGGAGGTTTAAATGAACCATTCACTAATTATCGACGAGGTTCTGGCCCATCCCCAGGACGTAAGCTGGTTACCCTGGGCCGTACAATATTTCTTTTTCATCGGCATTGCCGCCTGCGCCGCACTGTTTGCCTGCGTTCTCCACTGGCGCAAAAAAGAAACGGCAGATCTGGAGAATCTGACGCTGTTAATCGCCCTGACCTGCGCGATTACCGCACCGCTGGCGCTGACCGCTGATCTACACCAAACCGCCCGCGTCTGGCATTTCTATGCGTATCCGACGCCCTGGTCCTGGATGCCGTGGGGCGCACTGTTCTTACCGCTGTTTACCGGTTTTTTAGGTCTGTGGTTTCTGGCGCAGCACGTTAAACGGCTAACGCTAAAAAGTTACAACGTCACAAAATGGTTAGCACTTGGTAGCGCACTGTCCGCCATCGGATTGCTGGTTTACACCGGCCGTGAAGTGTCGGTGGTGCAGGCGCGGCCCATCTGGTTCAGTTACGCCTTTCCGGTTGCGATGTTCCTCAGCGCGCTGCAAACGTTTCTTGCCCTGCTTATTGCCACGACAAATAGCAAAGGCGTACTGCCGTGTAAGCTAGCGTGGGGGCAAATGGTCACGTTGATCACACTGGCTATCGTGGTGTTGATCTGGGCGAGCGGTAATACGCTTTCCGGTTCGGCTATCCGCCAATGGCTGGATGTGGCTTCTTCAGCACAACACTACGCTATCGGTTGGGTTGCGTTATGGCTTGTTTCACTTGTTCTTTTCGGGTTGGTTGTACGTTACCCCTTGTCGCTGCCGCTGCGCATATTACTCGCTTTTAGCGCCATGGCGCTGTGCTGGCTAATGCGCTGGACGTTACTCATCCAGGTGCAGACCGTACCGAAATTTAACGCGCAGTTTAATCCCTACACCCTGCCCAGCGGCACCGATGGCTGGCTGGCCATTGTGGGTACCTTCGGCCTGTGGATAGCACTGATTATTATTGTTCGTGAAGCCCTGAACGCGATCGCAAGGAGAATGCAACATGGCTAATTTAACCCGTCGTCAGTGGCTTAAAGTGGGCCTTGCCGTAGGTGGCATGGTGACTTTTGGCCTGAGTTATCGGGATGTGGCAAAGCGCGCGATAGACGGTTTGCTGGATGGAACCTCGGGCAAAATTACCCGTGACCGCATCTTTGCAAACGCGCTCATCCCTGAAGCCAACGCCCGGCCGCACTGGCAGCAAAACCCGCAGCAGGTGATCTCCATGACACAGTGTTTTGGTTGCTGGACGCAGTGTGGCGTGCGGGTTCGCGTTGACACTGAGCAAGGCAAGGTGCTGCGCATTGCGGGCAACCCTTATCATCCGTTGTCGCACGAGCACCATATAGACGCCTCCGTCCCCTTTACCACGGCAATGGAACAGTTGGCCGGGGAGTCAGGTCTTGACGCACGTTCCACCGCCTGCGCCCGTGGTGCAACTTTACTCGAAGGTCTGTACAGCCCGTTACGTATTCTGGAGCCCATGAAGCGCGTCGGTAAGCGCGGTGAGGGAAAATGGCAGCGCATCAGCTTCGAACAGCTGATCAAAGAGGTGGTGGAAGGCGGAGATCTGTTTGGTGAAGGCCACGTTGATGGTCTGAGAGCCATCCACGATCCCGCTACACCGCTTGATGCGAAACATCCCGGCTTTGGCCCAAAATCCAATCAACTGCTGGTCACTAATACCAGCGATGAAGGACGTGATACCTTTTTACGCCGCTTCGCACTGAACAGTTTCGGCAGTAAAAATTTCGGTGCTCATGGCGCTTACTGCGGTCTGGCCTATCGGGCCGGTTCCGGTGCGTTAATGGGCGATCTGGATAAAAATACCCACGTGAAACCAGACTGGGATAACGTCGAATTCGCGCTGTTTATGGGCACCTCTCCGGCGCAATCCGGCAACCCGTTTAAGCGCCAGGCCCGCCAGTTGGCCAGCGCCCGTTTACGTGACGACTTCCGCTATGTTGTGGTAGCGCCCGCCCTGCCATTAACCACGGTGCTGGCTGACGATCGCGGCCACTGGCAGCCCGTACGACCGGGAAGCGACTCCGCGCTGGCGATGGGGATGATAAGCTGGATTATCGATAAACAACGCTATAACGCTGATTATCTCGCCATTCCCGGCGTGCAGGCCATGCAGCAGGCAGGAGAAAAAAGCTGGACTAACGCCACTCATCTTGTGATTACCGATGAAATTCCAACACTTGCCGGACAACACCTGACCCTCGCCCATCTGAGCACAAACGCCGCCCAGGAGCCGGTGGTCGTCAACGAGGCCGGTGAGATTGTCGCCGCCAACAGTTGCCCGCGTGCGCAACTGTTTGTTACCCGCGAGGTGACGCTGGCTGACGGGCAGACGGTAACGGTAAAAAGCAGCTTCCAGTGTCTGCAAGAGTCCGCAGAGAAACTGTCGCTAACGCAGTACAGCCAGCAGTGTGGGGTGTCAGAAGCAGACATTGGCGCTCTGGCCGACGCATTCACCCGCCACGGACGTAAAGCGGCAGTAATTACGCACGGCGGAATGATGGCAGGCAATGGATTTTATAACGCCTGGTCGGTAATGATGCTCAATGCGCTGATTGGCAACCTCAGTCTTGAAGGCGGTGTGTTTGTTGGTGGCGGCAAATTCAATGGTGCCACCGACGGTCCGCGCTACAACATGGACAGCTTCGCCGGGAAGGTAAAACCGAAAGGGTTAAGCATCGCGCGCAGTAAAACCGCTTATGAGTCTTCCGAAGAGTACCGCAATAAGGTAGCTGCCGGACAATCCCCCTTCCCGGCTAAGGCCCCGTGGTATCCGTTTGTCGCAGGTCAGCTTACCGAACTCCTCGTCTCGGCGCTTGAAGGTTACCCTTATCCGCTGAAAGCCTGGATCTCAAACATGACCAATCCGTTCTACGGCATTGCAGGGTTGCGCGCCGTGGCGGAAGAAAAGCTCAAGGATCCTGCTCGTTTGCCGCTGTTTATCGCGATTGACGCCTTTATGAACGAAACCACGGCGCTGGCAGATTACATCGTGCCGGATACCCACAACTTCGAAAGCTGGGGATTTAGCGCTCCGTGGGCAGGCGTGGCCAGCAAAGCCACCACCGCGCGTTGGCCTGTCGTCAGACCTGCGACCAGCCTCACGGCTGACGGTCAACCGGCCTCGATGGAATCTTTCTGTATCGCAGTGGCAAAGCGCATTGGGCTACCCGGATTCGGCGACAATGCGATTACCGATCCGCAAGGTAATCACTATCCGTTGAATCGTGCGGAAGATTACTACCTGCGCCTCGCCGCCAATATTGCGTTTATGGGCAAAGCCCCGGTTGCAGAGGCACAGCCGGAAGACATAGCGCTGACCGGAGTACAGCGGATCATGCCTGTGATGACCCAAACGCTGAAACCCGATGAAATCAGCCGAGTTGCGTTTATCTACTCCCGCGGCGGGCGCTTTGCGCCGGACATCAGCGGGCGAGTTGATAACCGCGTCGGCAATGCCTGGGAAAAACCGCTCCAAATCTGGAATGCGAACGTCGCCGCGCACCGTCATGCAATTACCGGCGAGCGCTACAGCGGCTGCCCGGCCTGGTATCCTTCACGTCTGTCAGATGGACGTGCGGTCGAGGAGTTGTTCCCGGAACAAGAGTGGCCGTTGAAACTGATTTCCTTTAAATCCAATACCATGTCCAGCGCCACGGCGGTTATCCCGCGCCTTCATCATCTGAAACCGGTTAATCTGGTGGCGCTCAATCCGCAGGATGGTCAGCGGTATGGTTTAGCACACGGCGATATCGTGCGTATCACCACCCCTGGCGGTCAGGCGCAAGCGCAGATAAGTCTGCTGCATGGCGTCATGCCGGGTGTCATCGCCATTGAACACGGTTACGGACATAAAGAGATGGGCGCAGCTCAGCATACGCTCGACGGCAAGCCAATGGCATTTGATGCACAGATAAAGTCAGGGATTAATCTCAATGATTTGGGCTTTGCGGATCCTACCCGGCAGGTTGCCAATACCTGGCTTGACTGGGTGTCGGGTGCGTCGGTGCGTCAGGGGTTGCCAGCGAGAATTGAACGAGTGTAGTTCTGCGTGAACGCGTTTTACCCGGCCTACAAGACGTCGTAGGCCGGATAAGGCACTGCCGCCACTCAGCAAAAAGCGGATCAGTTATTAACCGGGATCACCGCGCCTTTATATTTAGTACGGATCCAGTCCTGGATTTCTTTGGAGTGCAGGACATCGACCAATGCGACGATATCCTTCTTCTTCTCGTCGCCACGATGCACTGTAATGATGTTGGCGTACGGGTTGTTTTCACCGCTTTCAACGGCAATCGGATCTTTCACCGGATCCAGCCCGGCGTCGATGGCGTAGTTGGCGTTAATCACCACCGCATCGCCTTCGTCGTTGTTATACATCTGCGGTAACAGCGCGGCTTCCACGTTTGGCAGGAACTTCAGTTTTTTCGGATTTTCGACGATATCGCTAATGCGCGCGGTTACTTTATCCACGCCCGGCTTAAGCTTAATAACACCCTCTTTTTCGAAGATCGACAGAATACGGCCTTCCTCAGATACCGCATCGCGCATGATGACTTTGCCGCCTTCCGGTAGATCTTTCAGCGATTTCACTTTTTTCGAATAGATACCAATTGGCTCAATGTGAATTGCTCCGGCGCTGACGAAGTCATACGTTTTATCGCCCGCATGATCTTTAATCACACTGTTCAGGTACGGAATATGCTGGAAGTAGTTAGCGTCAATCTCACGACCAGCCAGCGCGGTGTTCGGCAGAATGTAATCCTGGAACGGTTTAATCTCCAGATCGATCCCCTTTTTCGCCAGAATCGGTTTGGCCTGTTCAAGGATCTCCGCGTGCGGCACGTTAGACGCACCAACGGTCAGAGTGTCTGCCCAGGAGGCAAAGCTCAGGGCGCTTAAGGTTGCTGCGGCGAGTAACGTCAGTGATTTTTTCATGATAATGGTTTCCGTATTTTATTAGCGTTTATCTAACAGAGAGGTGATCACATCGCCGCAAAGCTGGATGATGAAGACAATGAGCAAAATCGTCACCGTCGCCACCAGCGTGACGTCGCTGTGGTTGCGCTGGAATCCTTCCAGATAGGCCAGATTCCCTAAACCACCGGCACCAATTACCCCTGCCATCGCGCTGTAGCTAACCAGCGCAATTAGCGTCACGGTGATCCCGGACACCAGAGCAGGAGAGGATTCCGGCAGTAAAACCCGAAAAATAAGCGTGCTCAGCCGTGCGCCCATCGAACGTGTCGCTTCAATAACGCCTTTATCCACTTCACGCAGAGCGATTTCGACCAGACGAGCATAAAACGGCGCAGCACCGACGATCAGCGCAGGCAACGCGGCATTGGCGCCGAGAATGGTGCCTACCATCGCTTTGGTAAACGGGATCAGCAGCACGATCAAAATGATGAATGGGATTGAACGAAAGATATTCACCACCAGCGAAATAGCGCTATATACCGCTCGGTTGGGGAACAATCCGCCGCGCGCGGTCAGGAACAATGCCAGACCAAGCGCGATGCCCAGAATAAAGGTCGCAGCACCCGAAAGGGCTGTCATATACAGCGTTTCCTGGGTTGCCGCTAACAGTTGCTCCCACTTCAGATGGGGAAACAGTTCTTCAGCCATGTTGAATCACCTCGCCTTCAATGTCGCTCTGGCGCAGGTCGGCCAAAATATTGTTCAATTGTTCCTCAGAGGCCACCACGTGCACCCAAAGTTGACCAAACACACCGTGTGCAGTTTGCGTCATTTTGCCGTGCAAGATATTGAATGGCAGGCCATAGCGCAGGGTCAACTCGCCAACCACAGGCCGGTGCGTACGTTGCCCGGTAAACGTAAGCTTGATAACTACGCCGCCAAGCTCACTTGCCAGCTGCGGATTAAACTCGTCTTCCTCGGTGTACTGGCTCACCTGACGAACGAACTGTTGGGTGATCGGCTGCTGTGGATGGGTAAAGACGCTGAGTACGTCGCCTTCCTCAACAACTTTGCCATTTTCCATTACCGCCACGCGATCGCAGATTTTGCGTACCACGTGCATTTCATGAGTGATCAGCACAATGGTCAATTTGAAGCGACGGTTAATATCGAGGAGTAAATCGAGGATCTGATCGGTAGTTTGCGGATCCAGCGCCGAGGTGGCTTCGTCACACAGCAGGACATCCGGATTGTTCGCCAGCGCGCGGGCAATTCCTACACGCTGTTTTTGCCCGCCGCTGAGCTGGGACGGATACGCATTTTCACGACCGCTCAGCCCAACCAGCGTAATCAGTTCAGCAACCCGCTGTTTGATGGACGTTTTGGACGCGCCAGCGATTTGCATAGAGAAAGCAATATTTTCGCTAACGGTCCGTGACCACAGCAAATTGAAGTGTTGAAACACCATGCTGATTTTCAGTCGTGCCTGGCGTAACGATTCCCCACGGGCGGCAGAGATATCGTGGCCGTTAATCATCACGCTGCCGGAGGTCGGTTTTTCCAGCCCATTGAGCAAACGAATTAAGGTGCTTTTACCTGCCCCGCTGTAACCAATAATGCCGTAAATCTGTCCCTGTTCAACCGTCAGGTTGACGTTATCGACAGCGGTGATGGCAAGCCTGCCTGGCGTAAACACTTTCGAAATATTTTTCAGGACAATCATGTCGTTTGGGTATCCGCTGCTGCTTATTGTTCTTCTGCTATCGCTTTTGGCTGTTTAGCAGTATGGATGTCCAAACGAGTGTAATCAGCGGAATTGTCTTTTAAAATGAATTAAAAAGTATTTGATATAACATTTAGATATATATGTCGCGAACACTGAACAAATATCCGTTCTATCCCAGCCACGATGATGGAAAAACTCCTGACATTTTTGTTCACTGTTTTTTTTGTCTCAACCCATATCAATTTATAACTGAATCGAGCAAGCCTGCATCTTTTAAATGAGATATAGGAAGTTGCAAAACTAATATATGACTGCGCTCACAAGATATCGTCCATTAATTGTAAACATATAAAAATAAAGAACGTGTAATCCACTTTTTATTATTCTCAATAATTTGGTTTTGCTTCCGGTTTACAGCATGATCTGTGATTCATTTCACCACATGGCAACATTACTATAAATACAATTCAGCAAAATACACGGAGGCTTTAATGTTTAAAGAAGAAAGGCGTACATCTATTCTTAACTTGCTCATCAAAGATCATAGTGTCAGCGTGAGCAAACTCGCCGTTCTTTTTAATGTTAGCCAGGAGACTATTCGTTCAGATCTTTGTTATTTTCAGAAAACAGGTATGCTTTTGCGTTGTTACGGTGGTGGTATTGTTAACCGCCAGGCATTAAGCAAGTTGATAACAGAAAATAAAATTGATATCTCCGGCACAATTTCAACTCCGGCAAACAAAGATTTTCGATTACATAGAGAAGGCACGAAAATGTCGGGAAAAGTTTGTATTTTAGGTTCATTTAATATTGATGTATCGGCTACCGTCCCCTGGCTTCCGCAAAGCGGTGAATCAATCCTCGCAAGCCAGTTCGGTTTTTATCCAGGAGGTAAAGGTGCTAACCAGGCATTGGCCGCAAATAATGCTGGCACCGACGTCCACTTTATTTTTAAAGTAGGTAAAGATCAGTTTAGCTCTTTTGCCCTCAATCATATTATCCAATCTGGTATAAATTCATATTGTGCTTATCAGACTGATGATGCACCCACCGGAAGTGCATTAATTTATGTTTCAGAGCAGGATGGTGATAATATCATTGCTATCTATCCTGGTGCCAATATGATGCTAACCAGGCACGAAATTAATGAACAGCAGGGTCATATATCTGAAGCTAACGTTTTGCTAATGCAACTGGAGACTAATATCGATGCTATTGAAGAATTTGTTCGCTTGGGTAAATTAGCAAACAAGACAATTATTTTGAATCCGGCACCTTATACCAAAAATGTTAGCCGTTTATTATCTTCAATAGATATTTTAACACCTAATGAAACAGAAGCATCATTTTTATCGGGTATTACAATCTTAAATATTGATGATGCCCAAAAAGCAGGGAATATCATTCTGCAATCAGGCGTTGAGAAGGTCATTATCACTCTCGGCGCACAAGGAGCATTACTGTGCGAACGCCACCGTACTTTGTTTATCCCAGCCTGGAGTGCCGTCGTCAAAGATGCTGCGGGCGCGGGTGATGCATTTAATGGCGCACTGGCCGCCTCACTTGCCCGTAAATCAGACCTTGTATCAGCCATTCAGTATGCCTCTGCCTTTGCTTCACTGGCAGTTGAACAAGAAGGTGCATCGAGCATGCCGCAGCATGAGCTGGTACTACACCGGATGCGCACTCAATCGCATGATATTATTAATATCAAATAATAGGATCTTAGTATGAAAATTTTATTTATCGGTGAGTCATGGCATATTCATATGATTCATTCTAAAGGATATGACAGCTTCACATCCAGTAAATACGAAGAAGGCGCTGACTATCTATTATCCTGTCTGCGCCAGCAAAATATCACTATCGACTACATGCCAGCGCATATTGTACAAACCCGCTTCCCGCAGACGGTAGAGGAACTTGATATATACGATGCTATCGTGATTAGCGATATAGGCAGCAATACCTTTTTGTTGCAAAACAAAACTTTTTATCAGATGAATATCATCCCGAATGCGTTAGCGCTGATTAAAGAATATGTCTCAAATGGCGGCGGTCTGTTAATGATTGGTGGATACCTTTCCTTCACCGGCATTGAAGCGAAAGCAAATTATAAAAACACCCTGCTGGCCGAAGTTTTGCCTGTCGAAATGCTGGAGCATGATGATCGCGTTGAAATTCCGGAAGGATGCTGCCCAATCAACACGGAGGAACAGCATGTCATTACGCAAGACCTGACACAGTGGCCCCCCTTGCTCGGTTATAACAAATTGCGTGCCAAGGTAAACAGCATCACGTTGGTCAAAATAAATGACGACCCACTATTAGTTCTCGGTGAGTACAATAAAGGCAAAGTCGGCTGTTTTGCCAGTGATTGCGCACCGCACTGGGGAAGTCCGCAATTTATGCAATGGGAACATTACAAGTCATTCTGGTGTAACGTTCTGCAAGCAATTAAAAAATAAATGCCAATCTGCAGGTGATTATTGAATCACCTGCCCTTTTTCTTCCGTATCGGTTAAAAATATGCAAAGTCACTACAAATATGGTGAAATGTTTTGCGATAGCATATTAACCAGCTATCGTATTTATGGCGACCCGGCATCTCAATTAATGCCATTAATTATCTTACACGGCGGTCCATCAGGCGGTTTTGATTATCTATTAAATTATCATGAGCTGTCTGATGATGGACGCATGGTGATATTTTACGATCAATATGGCTGTGGTCGTTCGACGCATTTTCCGCTGGCGGATGCCTCATTCTGGACAATAGAACGTTATCTTCAGCAACTTCGCCAATTAATCAGTCATCTGAATATTGGTCAGCGATATTCATTACTCGGACATTCCTGGGGAGGTATGCTGGCAGCAGAGCACGCCTGCACGCAACCGGAAGGGTTGAGTGGTGTGATATATGCCAGCGCTCCCGCCAGCATCCCACTTTGGCAAAGCGAAGTACTGCGATTGTTTAAAGAACTCACGACTGGCGCTGATGCAATGTCAGACGATGCCATTATGCAGGCAAAAATCTATCAGCATCCGCCTGAACAACTTATTGCCTACTACAAAAAACATGTTTATTCCCTGGCGCAAGAACCGCTGCATATTCAGCGTTCTGATGCGCAATTTGCCGCCGATCCCACCGCCTACCATGTGCTATGGGGCGCGAATGAACTTGCGGTGAATGGCTTGCTGGCGCAGTGGGACATCACCCGTTCATTGCACAAGATTCGATGCCCAGGATTAGTCCTTCATGGTGAGTATGATCAGGCGACATCACAGGTCGTTCAACCGCTTATTACCCATATAACCCACTGTCGGGGTGTCACGATTCCTGACAGCAGCCATAACCCACATGAAGAAAATACCGAGCCTTGCCTCACTGCTGTCCGTGAGTTTTTACGAGGCCTTGATTAACACGAATTGAGGTGTTTACTATGAGTAAAATAAAAAAGTTATCTCTCACAGATTTGGTGCTGTACGGGCTGGTATTTATGGTGCCGATCGCGCCGGTTTCTCTCTATGGCGTCGTATATAATTTATCTCATGGCATGGTCGCGCTCGTGTATATTATTGGCGCTATCGCGATGTTTTTTACCGCCCACAGCTATTCAACATTATCAAAGCACATCTCATCCTCCGGGTCGGCTTATACCTATGCAGGCGTGTGCATCAACCCCGCTGTGGGTTTTCTCACCGGATGGATTTTGTTGCTGGATTATCTGTTATTCCCTACGCTGGTTGCCGTCCTGGGCGGTGTTGCTGTTCATGCAATACTTCCGCAAATACCGATTTGGGTATGGCCGTTAATTTATGTGGCTATCGGAACGGGCATAAATTATTTGGGAATACAACAAACGGCTAAATTCGACAAACTGCTGGTCTTTATTCAACTCGGTATTCTGGCCATTTTTGTGGTGCTGATTTTGCGACTGCTGATGCTTGATAGCAGCCACGTGTCATTTTCTTTCAAACCTTTTTTTGATTCTCAGTGGTTTACGCCTGGCTTAATTGCTACCGCGATCTCTGTTGCGGCGCTCAACTTTCTCGGATTTGATGCCATTAGTACCCTAAGTGAAGAAAGCGAAGGCGGCGGGAAAGCAGTCAGTAAGGCAACCCTTCTCGCCCTTATCCTGGCCACCGTGCTGTTTATTATTGTGGTGACCTTTGCCGCATTCGCTACGGGTAAAATCGACAGTTTTGCGGAAGGTACAGAAACTAACGAGGCCTTTTTCACGATTGCAGGCGATGTTGGCGGCATCTGGCTTAAAGTTGCATTTTCTATCATCGTAGCGTTCGTTTGCGCAGTCGGGAATATCATTACGGCGCAAACCGCCGTATCGCGCGTCCTGTTCTCTATGGGGCGAGATAAAATGTTACCCACATTTCTGGCGCATGTGCACAGTAAAAGAAAAACACCTGACTATGCAATTCTGTTCACCGGGGCTGTGACACTATTCCTTAGTTACTTGTTTTCCGGGAAAATTGAATCCATATCCACCCTTGTCAACTTCGGTGCGCTTTTCGCATTCTTTATGGTGAACCTGAGTGTCTTCGTGCTCTACAACGTAAAGATGAAAGAGCATCGTCGTTTTGTCCCTCATGTGATTTCTCCTGTGCTGGGGATGGTCGTCATTGGTTATGTCTGTATGAATATGAACATTCACGCGCTGACGCTCGGGGTTATCTGGTCTGTAATCGGTCTGGCGGTTCTGTGGTATCGGAAAGCGCATAAGCAGGACATCCATATCGATCTTGAGGGGCGAAAGCTGCTCGACTAAGGCTGAATGCTGAGTTTGCAACACGTTATTTTTTTCTTGTTGCGCAACACCGTCTGAAGTTGGGCGGTGTTTTGTTAACCAACCCGAAACAATTTAATGCTGATTCTTTGTAAAAGTGCACAGAAGTGTTTTGAAACGCTGTTTCCATTTTCCTTTTTGATAATTTTCAGCGTATAATGCGCGCCAATTGTCTCTTGAATGGTTTCAGCACATTGACCTGTAAAACTCAACGACTACAAAAATCACCATCCCGTTGGGCTGAAACACAAGCACACATTCCTCTGCACGCTCTTTCGATGTCACCTATCCTTAGAGCGAGGCATCACAACTTTCGTAACTCAGGTTTAGCTTCCCGTCCGTGCGCGGCGGGAGCCAGATTTCCATATCCTTCTCAACTTAAAGACTAAGACTGTCATGAAAAAGACGAAAATTGTTTGCACCATCGGTCCGAAAACCGAATCCGAAGAGATGTTAACCAAAATGCTGGACGCGGGCATGAACGTCATGCGTCTGAACTTCTCTCACGGCGACTATGCAGAACACGGTCAGCGCATCAAGAATTTGCGCAACGTCATGAGCAAAACCGGCAAGAAAGCAGCAATCCTGCTCGACACCAAAGGTCCGGAAATCCGTACCATCAAACTGGAAGGCGGTAACGACGTTTCCCTGAAAGCAGGCCAGACATTCACCTTCACCACCGACAAATCTGTCGTAGGCAACAACGAAATCGTTGCTGTTACTTATGAAGGCTTCACGAAAGATCTGTCCGTCGGCAACACCGTTCTGGTTGACGATGGTCTGATCGGCATGGAAGTTACCGCCATCGAAGGTAACAAAGTTATCTGTAAAGTGCTGAACAACGGCGACCTGGGCGAAAACAAAGGTGTTAACCTGCCGGGCGTTTCCATCGCACTGCCAGCACTGGCTGAAAAAGACAAACAAGACCTGATCTTCGGTTGCGAGCAAGGCGTTGACTTCGTTGCAGCGTCCTTTATCCGTAAACGTTCTGACGTCGTTGAAATCCGTGAGCACCTGAAAGCGCACGGCGGCGAAAACATCCAGATCATCTCCAAAATCGAAAACCAGGAAGGCCTGAACAACTTCGACGAAATCCTCGAAGCGTCTGACGGCATCATGGTTGCGCGTGGCGATATGGGCGTTGAGATCCCGGTTGAAGAAGTTATCTTCGCGCAGAAAATGATCATCGAAAAATGTATCCGCGCACGTAAAGTCGTTATCACTGCGACCCAGATGCTGGATTCCATGATCAAAAACCCGCGTCCGACCCGTGCAGAAGCCGGTGACGTAGCGAACGCCATCCTCGACGGTACCGACGCAGTAATGCTGTCTGGCGAGTCAGCAAAAGGTAAATACCCGCTGGAAGCCGTTACCATCATGGCGACCATCTGTGAGCGTACTGACCGTGTGATGACCAGCCGTCTGGACTTCAACAACGACAGCCGCAAACTGCGCATCACCGAAGCCGTTTGCCGTGGCGCGGTTGAAACTGCTGAAAAACTGGACGCGCCGCTGATCGTCGTCGCAACCCAGGGTGGTAAATCTGCTCGTGCAGTACGTAAATACTTCCCGGATGCTACCATCCTGGCGCTGACCACCAACGAAACTACCGCGCGTCAGCTGGTGCTGAGCAAAGGCGTTGTTGCACAGGTGGTTAAAGAAATCAGCTCTACCGATGATTTCTATCGCCTGGGTAAAGAAGTCGCTCTGGAAAGCGGTCTGGCTCAGAAAGGTGACGTTGTGGTTATGGTTTCTGGTGCACTGGTTCCGAGCGGCACCACCAACACCGCATCCGTTCACGTGCTGTAATAATTCCATCGCGAATTAATTTGCTTAAAAAAGCGCCCTGGTGGCGCTTTTTTTATTTAATCGATAGCCACAATTAATAAAAAATCAAATCGGATTTCACTATCTAATCCGTGATTATCTAAGATGAATCCGATGGAAGCTTTCTGTTTTCACTCGGTTTTTTAGCCGTTTTTGCACAATTCGATGCTTCTTTGAGCGAACGATCAAAAATAAGTGCATTCCCATCAAAAAAATATTCTCAACATAAAAAACTTTGTGTAATACTTGTAACGCTACATGGAGATTAACTCAATCTAGAGGGTATTAATAATGAATCGTACTAAACTGGTACTGGGCGCGGTAATCCTGGGTTCTACTCTGCTGGCAGGTTGCTCCAGCAACGCTAAAATCGATCAGCTGTCTTCTGACGTTCAGACTCTGAACGCTAAAGTTGACCAGCTGAGCAACGACGTGAACGCAATGCGTTCCGACGTTCAGGCTGCTAAAGATGACGCAGCTCGCGCTAACCAGCGTCTGGACAACGCAGCTACTAAATACCGCAAGTAATAGTATCTGTGTAATAAAAATGGCGCACATTGTGCGCCATTTTTTTTGCTCTGAATTCCTCTTCCCTGTTATTGCGTAGCGCGCACCTCAGCATCTTCTCCCGGCACACCATTTTGTGCAGACTTCACTTCTGGCCCATTGCTCGCGACCGATGCTTGCCCGGCAGTGACGGTGACCGGATAACCTGCACGACGATACAACGCCCTTTCCACCAGACTGTTATCCACCGCTTTATTGTCTTTAAACTGGGTAAAGCCGGCTGGTAACACATACGGCATGGTCTGGACGTTTTGTTCCTCTTCAGGCGACAGCGGTCGATGCACTTCGACATACCTCATGCCGTTCGGCTCTATCGAATATTTTATCGGCTCATTAATCACCCTGACCGGCGTGCCTGTGCGGACTTGAGCAAACAACGCTTTGATATCCGGCGCGTTCATGCGAATACACCCAGAACTCACTCGCAGGCCCACGCTGTCCGGCGCGCTGGTGCCATGAATCAGATATTCACCGTTTCCATGCGCCAGACGCAGTGCAAAGCGTCCTAACGGGTTATTTGGTCCGGCAGGTACAACAGGCGGTAATGTGATGCCGCGCTCCAGAGAGCGTTTACGGATGCCTGGTGTAGGGGTCCAGGTTGGATTCGGGATTTTCTGCCCAACCCGGGTTTCCATTACCGGCGTTTCCAGCCCCTGCAAACCGATACCAATCGGGAATACCTGAACAATATTCTCTCCCGGCGGGAAGTAATACAGACGCAATTCCGCCAGATTCACAATAATGCCTTCGCGTGGTGCATCCGGTAGCAGTAATTGTGAGGGAATAGTGATCAGCGTTCCGGGTTTAGGTACGGGGGCAATAGTATTGTTGGCTTCAAGGATCAGCATTGCAGCGGTATCAAACTTACGGGCTATCGCCTGTAGGTTTTTATCGCCTTCCTGCACGGTGTAGGTTTGGTTTTGCCCAACAAGGCGGCTGTTCGCCTGGGGCAAAGGATAATCGACCGCCCATGCGGCCTGAATAGCGCTGTAGGCGCCGATTAGCATTAACGTAATAACAGACGCGCGTTTCATACTCACTCACCCCCCTGGCGTTCTTGCCGGACGGCGGCGAGCGCCCGATCCGGCCTACGAGTCACTGCGTTGCCTTACACGAACGCTTTCAAGTCGGTCTGAAAGTTGACGTGTTTTATCAGTTTAGCTAAGAGTTGCGGCTTTGGCGCGAATAGCCCGAATCATCGCCTCCAGCCCTTGTGAACGAGACGGTGTGAGATGCTGTGCGAGCGCCATTTTTTCAAACCACGGGCGCACATCAAAATTCACAATATCCTGGGCCGTCATGCGATCATACAAAATGAATACCACGGCAATAAGCCCTTTCACAATTGCCGCATCACTGTCGCCCTGTAATTCAATAATCCCTTCGCCATTCTGACGCATAACAATCCATACCTGGCTTTGGCATCCCTGAATGCTATTTTCCGGGCAGCGTAAGTCGTCGTTTAGTTCCGGCAAACGCTGACCCAGTTCAATAATGTACAGGTATTTCTCTTCCCAATTAGCGCAACGCAGAAAATTACGCAACAACTTTTCTTTATCCGGTAGCGCAGCCATAACGCCTCCCTGTTAGCCCAGTAAATGGTGAATACGCTTGAGGCCCGTTACCAGGCGATCCACTTCTTCATGGGTGTTATACATTGCAATCGACGCCCGGCACATAGCGGGAACGTTATAATAGGCCATCAGCGGCATTGCGCAGTGATGCCCCGTCCGCACGGCGATGCCATAGTTATCAAGAAAACTCCCGACGTCATAGGCGTGATGCTTGCCGAGGTTAAACGCAATCACACCCAGACGGTTATCCGGTCCGTAGATTGTTAAATCCGGCACATCCGCCAGCTGTTCCAACGCATAGCGCATCATGAACTGTTCATATTCGCTGATTTCAGTCAGCCCCAGCGCTGAAATATATTCAATAGCCGCGCCGAGTCCGATAATGCCGCCGGTGTTTGGCGTTCCGGCTTCAAACCGCCAGGGCGCTTTGGCCCACGTCGTTCCCTGACTCAAACTCACCGTCGCAATCATTGAACCACCGCCTTCCCACGGCGGCATCTCCTGCAGCAGCGACTCTCTGGCATACAGAATGCCAATACCGGTTGGCCCGTAAAGTTTATGCCCGGAGAAAACATAAAAATCGCAATCCAGCGCCTGCACATCCACCTGATGATGCATCACCGCCTGCGCGCCATCCACCAGCACTTTCGCACCGTATTGATGCGCCAGCGCGATCATCTCACCCAACGGGTTTTCCGTGCCCAGCACGTTAGATACGTGGGTAATCGCCAACAGCTTCGTGCGATCGTCAAACAGCGTCGGCAGCGTTTCCAGCTGCAACGTACCATCGTCATTGAGCGGGATAACGCGCAGTTCTGCACCTACGCGGGCACACAGCATCTGCCAGGGCACAATATTGGCATGGTGCTCCATTTCGCTGATGATAATGTTATCGCCCGCCCGCACATTGCTGCTGCCCCAGCTGTTCGCCACCAGGTTGATGCCCTCCGTCGTACCGCGAACAAACACCAGCTCTTCGGCGGTGCGGGCGTTAATAAATAGCGAAGCGAGCTTGCGCACATTCTCCATTTTTTCCGTAGCCTGAGCGCTCAGCGTATGGATACCGCGGTGGACCGCCGCATAGCCGTGACGGTAGAACTCGGCTTCGGCATCAATCACCTGGTTCGGCTTTTGCGCGCTCGCGGCGCTGTCCAGATACGCCAACGGTAAACCATTCACTTCACGCGTCAGAACCGGAAAATCGGCCCGCACTTTTTCAATGGGAAATGTCATGCTACGCCTCCCGGCAAGCGTTGGGCGATCCGTGCCAGTACCTGTTGTTTCAGCGTTTCCTCGCCCAGGGCTTCAGTTAGCTCAGCCGCAAACGCATAGAGAATCATTTGTTGGGCATCTTGCTGGCCGATCCCGCGCGAACGCAAATAGAACATCTGCTCGTCGTCGATCCGCCCTACCGTCGCCCCGTGACTGCATTTCACGTCGTCGGCATAGATTTCAAGCTGCGGCTTGGTATCAACCTCCGCTAGTTTACCGAGCAGCAAATTATTGTTGGTCATCTGGCCATCGGTTTTAATGGCGTGCTGAGCGACGTTGATCAGGCCATTGAATACCGCCCGCCCCTTATCGCTGACGATCGTTTTATGCAGTTGGCGGCTGTTGCAATATCCTTTGTTATGCTCAAGCCAGGTGCGGGTATCGCAGACTTCATTTTTCACCGGCATTGCCAGGCTGTTAAGCCGAAGCGTCGTGTTTTCGCCGTTAAGCTGGGTGCTGGTGTTATGACGCAGCACCGCATCACCGAGTAAAAAACTGTGGCTGGCGGCCGTGGCATCCGCCCCCAATTGAATGTCATTATGCGCGAAATGGTGGCTCTGTGAGTTCTCAAACGCCAGTTTGATGTGGCGCAAGTGCGCATTCGCCGCGACATTCATGGTTAAACGTGCGCCGGTGAAATGGCGAAGCTCGCTGAGGCTGACATAGTGTTCAATAACGGTGGCTTCTGCGCCTTCCGCCAGCTCCAGATGGTGGCGATAGTGCGCCGTGTTCACCTCATCGCCCGCCAGCCCCTGGGTAATGTGCAGCAGCAGCAGCGGTTTCGCTGGGCGCTGGTTACGCTTCACCTGAATGTGAGTGACGCTACGCGACAGGCTTTCGGTCAGGTGCAGAAACACTTCCGGTTGGATAGCCGCTGGCAACATCTGGCGCGCATCGTCAATGGTAATGTCAAAACCACTACCTTCCGCTCTGTCGCTCAGCGTTGGAGAGAATTGCCCGTCGACAAATACCAGTCGTATGGCATCAATTGCCGGCGCTAACGCTTCACACTGGGCAGACGTTATCTCAGAGACATGACTGACAAACTGGCTATTGGTTAACCCCTCCAGCGGCGTGTATTTCCAGTCCTCATGCTTACGCGTTGGCAGCCCCAGACGCAGCATCTGCTGCAGATGCTGCTGGGCATGTTGCGAGCGCGTCTCACCTTGCGTCTCAAACAGATGGTGCCACTGTTGCAGCACGTTACTGCTGTTCGCTAAGCCAGCCATAACCTTGCTCCTCCAGTTGTTTGACCAGCGTAAAATCACCGGACTTCACTATTCGCCCCTGGTAGAGAACGTGAACATAATCGGGTTTGATATAGTCCAGGATGCGTTGATAATGGGTGACGATAATGAATGAGCGTTGCCCGTCGCGTAGCGAGTTCACGCCGTCGGCGACGATTTTCAGCGCATCGATATCCAGCCCGGAGTCCGACTCATCCAGAATACACAACTGAGGCTCCAGCACCGCCATTTGCAAAATGTCATTACGCTTTTTCTCACCGCCGGAGAAACCAACGTTGACCGAACGCGTGAGCAAATCTTCCGGCATCTTCAGCAACGCAATTTTTTCTTCCATCAGATCCTGGAAGTCAAACCTGTCCAGTGACTCTTCGCCACGGTAGGTGCGCACCGCATTCAGTGCCGTTTGCAGGAAAAACTGATTACTGACGCCGGGGATTTCCACCGGATACTGGAATGCCATAAAGATCCCTTCACCGGCCCGGTCTTCCGGTGACAGTTCCAGTAAATCCTTACCGTTGAATTCTACCGTCCCGCCGGTGACTTCATAGTCATCACGTCCGGCCAGGGTGGCGGAAAGCGTACTTTTCCCGGAACCATTTGGCCCCATAATGGCGTGCACTTCTCCGGGGCGAATTTCAAGACTCAGCCCACGCAGGATCACCTTATCTTCCACACTGACCTGTAAATCTTTGATGCTTAACATGTGCTTTCCTTAAATTTTAACCGACGCTGTGTTCAAGACTTATGGCGAGAAGTTTTTGCGCTTCCACGGCAAATTCCAGCGGCAGTTCAGAGAACACGTCTTTACAGAAACCATTCACGATCATCGAAATGGCATCCTCTTCGCTGATACCGCGCTGCAGGCAGTAAAACAGCTGATCTTCACCAATGCGCGACGTCGTGGCTTCGTGCTCAAGCTGGGCGCTGTTGTTACGACACTCCACATATGGGAATGTGTGCGCTCCGCAATCCGCCCCGATCAACATCGAGTCACATTGGGTATAGTTGCGGGCATTGGCGGCGGTCGGCATGATTTTCACTAAACCGCGATAGCTGTTCTGGCTGTGTCCGGCGGAGATCCCTTTCGAGATAATGGTCGATTTGGTGTTTTTACCGATGTGGATCATCTTGGTGCCTGTATCGGCCTGCTGATGACCACTGGTCAGGGCCACGGAGTAGAATTCGCCGATAGAGTTGTCGCCACGCAAAATGCAACTTGGGTATTTCCAAGTAATGGCCGAGCCGGTTTCCGACTGCGTCCATGACATTTTGCTGTTTTCACCTTCGCACAGAGCGCGCTTGGTGACGAAGTTCAAAATGCCGCCGGTGTTACCATCCCCGGGGAACCAGTTTTGCACCGTCGAGTATTTCACTTCAGCATCTTTGTGGATGATGACTTCTACCACCGCCGCATGCAGCTGGTAGCTGTCGCGCACCGGAGCCGAACAGCCTTCGATATAGCTGACGTAGCTGCCCTCATCCGCGACCAGAATAGTGCGTTCAAACTGCCCGGTTTTCTCCGCATTGATACGGAAATAGGTCGACAGCTCCATGGGGCAACGCACGCCTTTCGGTACATAAATAAACGTGCCGTCAGATGCCACCGCTGCATTCAGCGCGGCAAAGAAGTTGTCATTACCTGGAACCACCGTGCCCAGATATTGTTTTACCAGCTCAGGATGATCGTGAATCGCCTCACCGAACGAACAGAAAATAATGCCCTGTTCCGCCAGTTTGTCGCGATAGGTGGTCGCCACCGATACCGAGTCAAAAATAGCATCAACCGCCACCTCTTTGCCTTCACGGACCGGTACGCCAAGCTGTTCAAAGGCATCCTCGACCTCTTTACTTAAAAACGCATTCGCCCCCGTTTGCTGCACCGCTCCCGGCTCAGACGTGCAGGTTTCATCGCAGTTACCGCAGGACGGTGCGGAATAATAGCTATACTCCTGATAATTCAGCTTGTCGTAGTGCGCTTTTAGCCAGTGCGGCTCTTCCATGGTTTGCCACGCTTGAAAGGCATTCAGGCGGAATTCCAGCATCCAGTCGGGTTCATTACGTTTTGCCGAAATCGCACGCACGACTTCTTCGTTGATCCCTTTCGCCAGCTCATCGGTTTGCAGTTGGGTGAAGAAGCCCTCTTTGTAATTAAGGTGCCCGCCAGCCCAGGTGTTGACATCGTCAGTTGCTTCAGTATTACGAGACATAGTACCGCCTATACCCCAAAACTTTCGCCACAGCCGCATTCGTTCTGGGCTTTCGGGTTATGAAATTTAAATAACTGATTTAATCCTTCGCGAACAAAATCGACTTCTGTGCCGTCGATGAACGGCATCGCCTGTAAAGGCACATACAGTCTGGCGCCATCCGTTTCAAACAACAGATCGTCTTTTTGGGCCTCGCGGACGGTATCCAGCACGTAGCCGAATCCCGCGCATCCCGTTTGCTTCACGCCCAGGCGTACGCCCAACATGTCGGGTTGCTGTGCCACCAGTTCACGGATATGCGCCGCCGCTGCTGGCGTTAACGTCAGTCCACGCCAGGCAAAATCGTCCGGATTAAATGTTCCTGAATGCAATTCCATAGGGTTACCTCGAGTCACTAGCTTTTAAGCTATAACACCATGTTAGTGATAATGATTATCACTTCAACCCCTCAACAGCAGGGGCATTCGGGTTAACCGCCCTTTTTGGTTACTTTTACTAAGCATAGACCCTGCAGCGAGGGTTTACAGGAATGGAATTATTTGTTCAATACATTGATTAATAATGGATTATAGAAATCTAATCGTTCAGGCAGGTCAAACATCAAAAGATGTATAGAAAATGACTATTTCTGTGATAGCAGAGGTAACTACCTCTACCAGGCGAAACCCAACCAGGGAGTTATCAGGGGGTGAGTTTCGAAGAGCAGTGAAAGGTAAAAGGATAAAAAGCTAACTGCTGACTTACCACCCATTTCCATTTTTCACTCGCCCATAGGCAGGTGTTATATTATTTTCAAGTTGGTAGATTATGGATAAAATAATATTCAAGTTATATCGTGTTATTTGATTGTGTTCTGTTGCAAAAGATGAATTAGTTTCCACAAGATTGAAATAATTATATTCTTGCAGAAGTTCTAAATTTGGCACGATCTCGACAGGAAACTGCTTATCATTTGGTGAGGTGAAAAGATAGATATTCGCAGTTTTACATTTATCCTTATAGATAACATCACGAAGCAGATTATCCAGCCTGGAGATATTCTCCGGTGAGATAGTGCCCATCATCTGTTGTCCGACCTGCGTCCAATATCCTTTTGCAACATAACTACCGATATAAAACTGAGGTACTGCTGTAATGATGTTCCGAATATTAAGCTTAATACCGTAATAAATTGACATCGACCCACCTTTGGAAGCACCGAGAATCGTCGTGTTCGTAGGTTTTACAAAATCAATCACCCCCTGAATGAGCAGACTAACACCCTGCTCGATATCGAAATTCATATTATTACACAAGTAATAGGCTGGCAGACCGGCAAAATCATCTTTAATCCATAGAATTGCAGAATGGCAGTGATCAAGCATTATAAAGTCATAGATAGTAGCATCCGGGATATTAAATCCAGACATGACAATCAACAAATGCCGACAATCTCTTGAGGCAGGTTTGAACCGATAGTGAATCGGGATCTGATTTTTAAAATTGAAAACAAGATTCTCTACCATTCGCTAAACTCTGTTAACGTTTCAGGGCTTCCAGAACAGCTCACACAGTAACGGTTACCAAGGAATCTATTCTGCATTCTCTGTGCGGTATAAAGCGGTTATGATTCATTAAACTTAAATGTCACCACCGCTATTTTTAGACAACTCCGTTCTGCAGACGCGCAACAAGTACGTACAATCCCGCAGCGGCGACATATAAAGACAACAAAAAACCCTTAAGTCTGCTTGCTGGCAGGCTTAAGGGTTCCGGCCCCATCCGGCGCTTATCTCCGGCACTCACGATGGCTTAGCTCTTGAAGGGGCGATAAGAAGAATCTCATACACCGATAAGTTTTTTTTAACACAAATTGCGGTTTGACTATTTTATGAGCACGTTTAGCTACCTTTTTAGCATTGCGCCGCCCCACTGAGCGCATCCAGCAGCAAACGTAGCCCCGCAGGCTGATGCTCCCGAGAAAGGTATAAACCATAAATTGGCAAGCATTTAGGTTGAAGTTCTGGCAGTAATCGAATTAACGCTCCCTGCGCCAGCCCTTCCCGCGCCTCCAGCTCTGGCACCAACGCGATCCCCATTCCTGCCACCGCCGACTCGCAGAGCAGCGAAGAGATCCCTGCACTTAAATTCCCTTTGATTGCAACCGAGACAGACTGCCCCTGGGCATCCAAAAAGTGCCAGGATTGTCCGGCAAAACCGCTGTAGTACAGGCACTTGTGCCGAGTGAGATCGTCGACTGTCTCAGGCGTGCCATGTTGATGCAGATAATCTGCGGACGCGCAAAGTACCGATTTACAGTCGCCCAACCGGCGGGCGATGGTCCCAGGCTCGGGATTATCCGTTATGCGGATCGCCACATCGATGCGTTCCCCCACAAGGCTTACCGGTTGATTATTGATCTCCACCTCAATACGTAATTGCGGATATTGCTCCATAAACGCCGGCAGAACCGGAGCAAGAATATGCATGGCGGTAAAATGGGCGCAGGCCACACGTAGCGTGCCGGAAGGAATTTGCGCGCCACTGGCGGCACCAATATCCAGCGAAAGTTGCGCCAGAGAACGCGTTTTCAGTAATGCCTCTTCACCCGCTGGCGTGATCGTCAAGCGACGCGATGAGCGATGGATAAGCCTTGCGCCTGCCCATTTTTCCATCTCGTCGAGGTAACGACTGACCATCGGACGGGAAAGCCCCAATGCACGTGCAGCGGCGCTCAGACTGCCCAAATCACAGATATGGTTAAATACCGTTGCCGCCATCACTCTGTCCATTGCATCCCATCCGATCGTTTTATGAAACTCAGCATGTCCTAATGAGGGAATTCTAACAGATACGAATATGCTTAAAATACGGGAACTATCAAAAGACAATTCCCTGCATAAGGTTACCTGGTATGAAAGTTAAATCTCTGGCCCTGCTGTTACCTCTGTTTGCGTCTTCAGCTTTCGCCGCACCGCTACAGCTGGACGTCTATAATCCGCAGGAGAAGGGTATTTTCCCGGTCTCTTCGACGCTGGTGTCTGGTCCCAAAGAGGCGATTCTGTTTGACGCCCAGTTCAGCACCAAAGATGGCGAACAGCTGGTGCAGATGATTCGCGCCAGCGGTAAAACGCTGAAGGCTATCGTGATCACTTCCGGCGATCCGGATTTCTATTTCGGTCTGCAACCCATCGTCAACGCTTTTCCACAGGTAAAAGTTCTGGCAACACCGCAGGTGGTAGACCATATCCGCGCCACCAAAGAGGCCAAGCTGCAGTTCTGGGGCCCGCAAATGAAGGACGGCGCGCCAACATTGCTCACCGTTCCGCAGGCGACGACGCAAACGCAGTTCACGGTTGATAGCGAACCGCTGGAACTGCGTCACTCCAACGATTATGCAGCGTATATCTGGATCCCGGCGAATCGGGCCATTATTGGCGGCACAGGCGTGGCTTCAGGTATTCACGTCTGGACGGCGGATACACAATCTGAAGAACAGCGTAGTGCATGGCGTAACGTACTGAGCGAAATGCAGAGCTTACAGCCCACTCAGGTGGTCCCGGGTCATTACATTGGCGAACGCCCTACCGGCGATAAAGCTATTCGCTTCACCCAGGACTATTTGCAGTCGTTTGAGCAGGCGTTAGGGGCCAAGAAAGGATCGGATTATGTGATTAAAACCATGACGGCAGCATGGCCAGGTCTGGCGGACGCAAGCTCGCTTGAACTAAGTGCGAAGGTTAACAGCGGTGAGATGAAGTGGTAATGAAGATTTAAGGCAAAAATAACCCCGAACACGTGTCGGGGTTTCGTTACGATAAGCATACCGGAATCAATGAACGCCCATGCGCCAGGCAAAATAGATCTCTTCTTTCAGTTCCATCGAGGAGAGCGCCAGTAAATCAGCAAACTCCAGCTCGAGCTGTTTCAGCCTTTTCAGGTACTGAGCCGGTGAAAGATCGGTTTTATCACGACGTAAAAATTCTATTGCCAGTTGGGCAGGGTCTAATTGGGTAGACATATCATCCTCGCTTGTGTTCAAAACCTGCACAGTATAACACCATTCCCTGTGCAGATAATGACCAAAAGCAATATGCATCACAAAATTGCGGTCGTCAGACGCGACGTACAGCACAATCGTCCCTGCTCATCGAAGATCTCTATTTGCCAAACCTGGTGACGAGAGCCGGTATGTAACGCGCGACATACGCCCCTGACGAGCCCTTCCCGCGCAGAACGGATATGGTTGGCGTTGATCTCCAGGCCCACCACTTTCTGCTCACTCTGAGTACACAGGTATCCCGCTACCGAACCAATACTTTCCGCCAGCACCACGGATGCGCCGCCGTGCAGCAACCCAAAGGGTTGTTTGGTGCGATGGTCCACCGGCATTGTAGCTTCCAGCGTATCGTCACCAATGTGCACAAAACGAATATCGAGCAACCCAACCATATTTCCTTCACCCATGGCATTGAGCGCCTCGAGTGTGACTTCACGTTTCCAGATCATCCTATAATCTCCAGCAGTGCCTGTAATGGGTGGCGAACGCCCGTACCTTCAACGCGTTTTACCTGGCTGCGACAGGAGTATCCGGTAGCCAGACAACGGTTACGCGGCAATCGTTGCATTGCCTGGTGCCATGATAGCTCATAGATCCCCAATGAGTTTTGGTGATTCTTTACTTCGTGGCCGTAGGTGCCAGCCATACCACAGCATCCCACGCTGACGTTCTCCAGCTTTGCGCCAAAACGGGCAAAAATAGCCGCCCACTGCGCAGGCGCGCCTGGCAAAGCCGTCACTTCGGTACAGTGGCCAAAGAAGTACCACGGTTCACCGCCAACAGCGACTGGCTGCTGTGCTTCCACAGCTTTCGATAACCATTCGTTGGCTAGCAACACATGGAAATCACCCCGTTGTTCGCCCAGCGCCAGCTTGTATTCATCGCGATAACAAAGCACCAGCGCCGGATCAACACCCACCATCGGAATATTCAGCTTCGCTACCCGGTTAAGAAACTCAGATGTCTTTTTCGCCGTTTTGGCAAAACGGTTTAAGAAGCCTTTAATGTGCTGCGCCTTGCCGTTTGGTGAAAACGGCAGCAGTACCGGCTGCATGCCCAGCTTCTCTACCAGACGTATAAAGTCAGCAACCACCTGCGCATCGTAATAGCTGGTGAAAGGGTCCTGCACCACCAGCACCGTACGCGCTTTTTGCTCAAGGCTGAGTAATTCGAGCTGTTCCAACGTCATATTGGCGGAACGATGCCCCACCAGTTGGCGTTGCAGCGACGGTGCAGACAACAGCGGTAAATCAACCATTCCAATGTGCTTTTTAGCCAGGTTTCGCACCAGCGGCTGGTTGATGAAGAAGTTAAACGTTTTGGGCGCTCGTGCCATTAACGGCGCATAGCTCTCAACGGTCGCCACCATGTGATCGCGCAACGGGCGCAGATAACGCGTGTGGTACAGCTGGAGGAAGCGCGAACGGAACTCCGGTACATCAATTTTAATTGGACACTGTGTTGAACATGCTTTACATGCCAGACAGCCGGACATTGCCTCTTTTACTTCGTGCGAGAAATCGTATTCACCCTTGCGCGCATGCCAACTGTTGCGGGTACGGGCAATCAGCGCACGTAAACTGGCGCGTTTTTCCGGTAGCTCTTTTTCCAGCTGTATTGGGTCGATCCCGCGATCCGCTAACAAACGCAGCCATTCACGCACCAACGTGGCTCGCCCTTTTGGCGAATGAATACGGTTGAGGCTGATTTTCATCGACGGACACATGGGACTTTTCGCATCGAAATTAAAGCATAACCCGTTGCCGTTACACTCCATTGCCCCGCGCCACTCCTGGCGTACGGCCAGAGGGATCTGACGGTCATACGTTCCGCGTTTCACCGCGTCCACTTTCATCATCGGCGCATCTACGCCTTCCGGTGGACAAATTTTCCCAGGATTCAGCCGGTTTTGCGGATCAAACACCGATTTCACTTTGCGCAGTTCGCGATACAGCTCCTCGCCGAAGAACGCCGGGCTGTATTCTGCACGAAAACCTTTCCCATGCTCGCCCCACAGCAAACCGCCATATTTCGCCGTCAGCGCCACAACATCATCAGAAATGCGTTTCATCAGCACTTCCTGCTGCGGGTCACACATATCCAACGCCGGTCTGACGTGAAGCACGCCTGCGTCTACGTGACCAAACATGCCATAGCTCAGACCATGGCTATCAAGCAGCGCACGGAACTCGGCAATATAGTCAGCCAGATGTTCCGGTGGAACACAGGTGTCCTCGGCAAACGGTATCGGCTTAGCGGCACCTTTCGCATTCCCCAGCAAACCGACGGCTTTTTTACGCATGGCGTAAATACGCTCTACGCCCGCGAGTTCAGTACACAGTTGCCAACCAATGACACCCGCTTCCTGACGGGCAATTAACCCATCCAGACGTTCACACAGCGCACTAACCTGAGCATCGATCAATGCTTCATCGTCACCCGCAAATTCGACGATATTCAGGCCCAGCATCTCTTGATCAGGTACATCGGTAATCAATTCACTTACCGAGTGCCAGACGATATCTTCCCGCGCCAGATTGAGTACTTTGGAGTCGACAGTTTCTACCGACAATGCCCGCGCTTCCACCATCACCGGGGCATTACGCAACGCCGAGTCGAAAGAGTCGTACTTGACGTTAACCAGTTGTCTGACTTTTGGCAGCGGCGTGATATCCAGACGGGCTTCGGTGATAAACGCCAGCGTACCTTCAGAGCCGGTGAGAATGCGGGTTAAATCAAATTCGGTCATCTCATCGTTAAAGACGTGCCGTAGATCGTACCCGGTCAGGAAGCGATTAAGTTTCGGGAATTTATCCATGATCAGTTGTCGGTTATCGCGACAACGTTCATAAACGGTCTTATAGATGCGGCCAATGGTGGTATTGCTTTTCCCCAGCATTTCGGCAAGCTCGATCGGCATTGGCTGAGTATCAAGAATATCGCCGCCCATCAGCACCGCACGGATGCCCAACACATGATCGGAAGTTTTACCGTAAACCAACGATCCTTGCCCGGACGCATCGGTGTTGATCATCCCGCCGAGCGTTGCCCGGTTACTGGTGGATAATTCCGGGGCAAAGAAATAGCCGTAAGGCTTCAGAAATTGGTTGAGCTGATCTTTTATCACCCCGGCTTCTACCCGCACCCAACCTTCTTGCGGGTTGATTTCAATAATGCGGCTCATATAGCGGGACATATCAACAATAATGCCCTGGTTCAGCGCCTGACCGTTGGTCCCGGTGCCGCCGCCGCGCGGGGTAAAAATCAACGACGAGAAAAGCGGTTCTGCCGCCAGACGGGCGATTAGCGCCACATCTGCGGTTGAACGAGGGAAAACGACAGCATCAGGTAGCAGCTGATAAATACTGTTATCCGTCGACATTGTCAGACGATCGGCATAGCTCGTTGCCGTATCGCCCGTAAATCCTTGCTGCTCCAGCGCCTGCAAAAAGTTGAGCACCAGTTGAACGACACCTGGTGCCTGAGAAATTTGTGGAATCATTATAGTGACCCTTTCCTGCGGTCTGTGTTGTGAATTTAATCGTTTGCGTGTTGCTTTGTTTGTTGTATCACATTTTTTTCTAATACGCTCAGCAGATTTACAGGCAGAATCCGCCTGTTCAAAACCGCTGAAATTGCTCATCATTACAGGGTGTCATTTAAGTATTCACGTCGCGTCAACGTTCTGGCGCAAAGACAAAGGTGAAAAGTATTTATGGTAAATTTCCGTCAGCCCAGGGATATTGCACAAGTGCTGCTATCGGTGCTGTTTTTAGCCATCCTGATTGTGGCCTGTCTCTGGATTGTTCAGCCCTTTATCCTCGGTTTTGCCTGGGCAGGCACGATTGTCATTGCAACCTGGCCTATCCTGCTACGCTTACAAAAATTGCTCTGGGGACGCCGTTCACTTGCCGTACTGGTGATGACGCTGTTGCTGGTGCTGTTGTTCATCATCCCCATCGCGCTGCTGGTTAACAGCATCGTCGATGGCAGTGGGCCGCTGATCCATGCCGTAACCGCAGGTGATATGACGCTACCGGATCTGGCATGGTTGAACAGCATTCCACTGGTGGGTGCCAAAATGTATGGCGCATGGCACAGCTTACTGGATATGGGCGGTTCGGCGATTATGGCCAAGGTTCGTCCTTATATCGGCACCACCACAACCTGGTTCGTCGGTCAGGCCGCGCATATCGGCCGCTTTATGATGCACTGTGGCCTGATGCTGCTGTTCAGTGCCCTGTTGTACTGGCGCGGTGAACAAGTCGCATTAGGTATTCGTCACTTCGCCTGCCGTCTTGCCTCAAAACGTGGAGATGCTGCCATTCTGCTAGCAGCACAAGCCATTCGCGCCGTCGCATTAGGCGTTGTGGTCACCGCTCTGGTACAGGCAGTGCTCGGGGGTATTGGTCTGGCGGTAACCGGTGTGCCGTATGCCACACTGCTGGCGGTATTGATGATCCTGTCATGTCTGGTGCAACTGGGGCCGCTACCGGTACTGATTCCGGCCATTATCTGGCTATACTGGACGGGGGATTCAACCTGGGGCACCGTGCTGCTGGTGTGGAGCGGCGTGGTCGGAACACTGGATAACGTGATTCGACCGATGCTGATTCGCATGGGTGCCGATTTGCCACTGCTCCTGATTCTCTCCGGAGTCATCGGCGGATTGATTGCCTTCGGCATGATTGGTCTGTTTATAGGTCCAGTAGTACTGGCCGTTTCCTGGCGTCTGTTCTCCGCGTGGGTAAATGAAGCCCCTGCGCCAGGTACCAATCCGGATGAAATCCTCGAAGAAATTGCTGAAATCGAACGCAATAAGTAATCCAACAACAGGCGGCAACGCCGCCTGATTGTTTAACAATACTAATCAATCCCTCCCTCTTACGGGATTAGACCCAACGCCGTCCTTCTTTCAATACTCATTTGTGTCGCAAATTCTTTACAGTTTTTAAACTATTGAGATGAATCTGATCGACGTAAAAAAACATTATGCCTACTATTAGCCCATGGCTTTAGATCAACACATTGATTTATAAGCATGGAAATCCCCTGAGTGAAACAACGAATTGCTGTGTGTAGTCTTTGCCCATCTCCCACGGTGGGCTTTTTTTTGTCCTTCGTACCATTCTAATCGCCGTACTCTCCTTTCTTAACTTTCCCACCATTCAACGGTCTGTACCAATTAAAAAAAGTGGTTTCGATATCAAGCACAAAACCGTGATATTGTTGAAGGCTCAGGGGGCTGACGGACAGATATCAGCCAATATTTATAAGGTAATCAATGAAAACCGTAACTGTAAGAAATGTCGTAATTGGCAAGGGTGCACCGAAGATCATTGTCTCACTGATGGCTAAAGACATCGCAATGGTAAAAAGTGAAGCGCTGACCTATCGCGAAGCGGATTTCGATATTCTGGAATGGCGCGTTGACCATTTTGCCGATGTCGCATCCATTGACGCAGTACTGGACGCTGCGCGCGCCATCCGCGAGATTCTGCCTGACAAGCCGTTACTTTTTACCTTCCGTACTGCGCAGGAAGGCGGCGAGCAGGCCTTACCTGCCGAAGACTATTTCGCACTAAACCGTGCAGCGATAGACTGTGGCCTGGTGGATATGATCGATCTCGAGCTATTCACTGGTGATGCGCAGGTTAAAGCAACCGTTGAGCAAGCTCACGCCAAAAACGTCCTGGTTATTATGTCGAATCATGATTTTCATAAAACGCCGGCCGCTGAGGAGATTGTTCAGCGTCTGCGTAAAATGCAGGAACTGGACGCCGATATCCCCAAAATTGCGCTGATGCCGCAATGCAAAACGGATGTGCTGACGCTGCTCAGCGCGACGCTGGAAATGCATGAACGCTATGCCGATCGTCCAATTATCACGATGTCGATGGCAAAAAACGGGGTGATTTCTCGTTTAGCTGGCGAGGTTTTTGGTTCAGCAGCCACGTTCGGTGCAGTGAAAAAAGCATCTGCTCCGGGGCAAATCGCAGTGACCGATCTGCGCACTGTACTGACAATATTGCATCAGGCTTAAGCGTGGAAGGATAAAATACCGGATGACGATGCTGCCGTATCTTATCCGGCCCACGAATGATACTCACCGTAGGCCGGATAAGGCGCTTACGCCACCATCCGGCATGATGTTACTTGTTCAGTTCAGCCAGGCTCAGCCAGGTCTGCACGACGGTATCCGGGTTCAGCGACAGGCTGTCGATCCCCTCTTCCATCAACCAGGCCGCGAAGTCTTCGTGGTCAGAGGGACCCTGACCGCAGATACCCACGTATTTGCCTTGTTTCTTGGCTGCGCGAATCGCCATCGACAGCAGGGCTTTCACCGCGTCGTTACGCTCATCAAACAGTTCAGAAACCACACCAGAGTCACGATCCAGACCCAGCGCCAACTGCGTCATGTCGTTTGAGCCGATGGAGAAGCCGTCGAAGTACTCGAGGAACTGCTCGGCCAGCAAGGCGTTAGACGGGATCTCACACATCATGATGATCTTCAGTCCGTTCTCACCGCGTTTCAGCCCCTGGCGTGCCAGCTCTTCCACCACCGCTTTCGCCTGGGCAACGGTACGTACAAACGGTACCATCACTTCAACGTTAGTCAGGCCCATGTCGTTACGGACACGTTTTACTGCGTCACATTCCAGCGCGAAGCAGTCGCGGAAGCTATCGGCAACATAACGGCCCGCCCCACGGAAGCCCAGCATCGGGTTCTCTTCATGCGGTTCATAACGCTCACCGCCGACCAGGTTGGCATATTCGTTGGACTTAAAGTCAGACATACGCACGATGACGCGTTTCGGATAAAACGCCGCCCCCAGCGTCGCGATCCCTTCCGTCAGACGACCAACGTAGAATTCACGCGGAGAATCGAAACCTTTCATCATGGCGCGGATTTCATTTTGCAGCTCAGGCGTCTGGTCATCAAACTCCAGCAGTGCACGCGGGTGTACGCCAATCATGCGGTTGATGATAAATTCCAGACGCGCCAGACCGACACCTTCGTTTGGCAGGCAGGCGAAGTCGAAAGCGCGGTCCGGGTTACCGACGTTCATCATCACCTTCAACGGCAGATCCGGCATGGTCTCCACGCTGGAACTCTTCACGCTAAAGTCGAGCATGTCAGCGTAAACATAACCGGTGTCGCCTTCGGCACAAGAGACAGTAACCTTCTCACCATCTTTCATACGCTCGGTCGCATCGCCACAGCCCACCACGGCTGGGATCCCCAGTTCACGGGCAATGATTGCCGCGTGACAGGTACGACCGCCACGGTTGGTGACAATCGCCGCTGCTTTCTTCATGATCGGTTCCCAGTCCGGGTCGGTCATGTCGGTAACCAGTACGTCGCCTGGTTCGATACGGTTCATTTCGCTGATGTCTTGGATGACTTTAACCGGACCCGCTCCAATGCGGTGACCGATGGCACGACCTTCAGCAATAATTTTACCCTGCGCATGCAGCGTATAACGCTCCATCACCTGGCCACGAGAACGCACGGTTTCAGGGCGCGCCTGCACAATGAACAGCTTACCGGTATGACCGTCTTTCGCCCATTCGATATCCATCGGACGGCCGTAGTGCTTCTCGATCTGCACCGCCTGCTTGGCCAGTTCCTGCACTTCTTCGTTAGTCAGGGAGAAAATGTCGCGTTGTTCCTGCGGCACATCTTCGATCGTTACCTGCTTACCGTGTTCCTGAGTCGGCGCGTAGATCATGCGGATTTTTTTCGAACCCATGGTGCGACGAACGATAGCCGGACGATTAGCCGCCAGCGTCGGTTTATGCACGTAAAATTCATCCGGGTTAACGGCCCCCTGCACGACCATCTCGCCCAGGCCCCATGCAGAGGTAATAAACACTACCTGATCGAAACCGGATTCGGTATCGATGGAGAACATGACGCCGGAAGACGCGAGGTCAGAACGCACCATCCGCTGCACACCCGCAGAGAGCGCTACGCCACGATGGTCATAACCCTGGTGGACACGATAAGAGATCGCACGGTCGTTAAACAGCGAGGCAAATACGTGTTTGATGGCAACCAGCACGGCATCAAATCCCTGGACGTTGAGGAAGGTTTCCTGCTGACCGGCAAATGACGCATCTGGCATATCTTCTGCGGTAGCGGAAGATCGCACAGCAAAAGAGGCATGGGCATCGTCCGCTGACAGCTGCGCGTAGGCATCGCGGACGGCATTTTCCAGCTCCGGCTGGAAAGGAGTGTCGATAATCCACTGGCGGATCTGCGCGCCGGCTTTTGCAAGCTCGGTGACATCGTCAATATCCGTTTTATCCAGCAGCTCATAAATGCGCTGGTTTACACCGCTCTGGTCCAGAAACTGGTTAAACGCGTCGGCGGTCGTTGCAAAACCATTCGGTACGGAAACACCCATACCTGAAAGGTTAGTAATCATTTCACCCAGGGAGGCATTTTTGCCCCCAACTCTGTCTACATCATTCATGCCGAGTTGGTTATACCAAAGCACCAGCGGTGACGAGCCATTGTTGGACATCGAACAATCCTTATATTTGAACGAGGTTAGGAAACTCAATTTTGCGTAATTATCTTTGCATATTTACTCCAGCGAAAAAAACGGTGAATCGTTCAAGCAACTTTATTTTTTATTTTTTCAGATTGTTTCCACATTTGCGCAAACCCGCGAGCCACAGGGGATCTCCACAAAAACTACCGGTATAAACATTTGTTCCGAAAAATGAAATGTACTTTTCATTAATTATAAAAATACCGTTTCATTTTATAAAAAAGATGCAGCAATATTCGCTTCTGGCGAATTTTAATTTATGCTTTCAGAGAATTATGTCTGCCCAGGATGAGCAAAATGGATAATGCTGTTGATCGTCACGTATTTTATATTTCTGATGGTACGGCCATCACCGCCGAGGTCTTGGGTCACGCGGTGATGTCGCAATTCCCGGTCACGATCAGCAGCATTACGCTGCCGTTTGTGGAAAATGAGAGTCGTGCGCGCGCGGTTAAAGACCAGATTGACGCGATCTACCAACAAACTGGTGTGCGCCCTTTGGTGTTTTACTCCATCGTCCTGCCAGAAATTCGCTCAATCATTCTGCAAAGTGAGGGATTTTGTCAGGATATTGTGCAGGCGCTGGTTGCCCCACTACAACACGAGATGAAGCTCGACCCTACACCTATCGCCCATCGCACGCACGGTCTGAATCCCGGTAACCTCAACAAGTACGACGCGCGCATTGCCGCCATTGACTACACCCTCGCCCACGACGACGGTATTTCGTTGCGCAACCTCGATCAGGCCCAGGTGATCCTGCTCGGCGTTTCTCGTTGCGGCAAAACCCCAACCAGTTTGTATCTGGCCATGCAGTTTGGTATCCGCGCCGCCAACTACCCCTTTATTGCCGATGATATGGATAATTTGGTGTTGCCCGCCTCTCTGAAGCCGTTGCAGCATAAGCTGTTCGGTCTGACTATCGACCCTGAGCGCCTGGCGGCCATCCGCGAAGAGCGCCGTGAGAACAGCCGTTACGCCTCGCTGCGACAGTGCCGAATGGAAGTTGCTGAGGTAGAAGCGCTGTACCGGAAAAACCAGATCCCCTGGCTGAACAGTACCAATTATTCGGTAGAAGAGATTGCTACCAAGATCCTCGATATCATGGGACTGAATCGCCGCATGTACTAGAATGCTAGTGCATTGGTTCGATTTTTTGTTATTATGCTCGCCACCAGGCAGGATGAGTGTGATATTGTGATGTACATCACTTCCCGGTAGTCCTGCCGTTGAAGCAACAAATTTCTGAGACAAGTAATGAACAGAACCGATGAACTCCGTACTGCGCGTATTGACAACCTGGTCACTCCAGCAGAGCTTGCGCAACGGCATCCTGTTTCATCCTCCGTCGCCCGTCATGTTACGGACTCCCGACGTCGGATAGAAAAAATTTTAAATGGTGAAGACCCCCGTTTACTGGTGATCGTAGGTCCTTGCTCGATTCACGATCTTGATGCCGCGATGGAATACGCGACACGATTACAGGCGCTGCGCACAAAGCACCAGGCGCGTCTGGAAATCGTGATGCGTACCTATTTTGAAAAGCCACGCACCGTCGTGGGCTGGAAAGGCCTGATTTCCGACCCGGATTTGAACGGCAGTTATCGTGTAAACCACGGTATTGAACTGGCGCGAAAACTGCTGTTGCAGGTCAACGAACTGGGCGTCCCCACGGCGACTGAATTCCTCGACATGGTGACCGGCCAGTTTATTGCCGATTTAATCAGTTGGGGAGCTATTGGCGCGCGCACCACCGAAAGTCAGATCCATCGTGAAATGGCCTCCGCGCTCTCCTGCCCGGTCGGTTTTAAGAACGGAACGGATGGCAACACGCGCATCGCCGTCGATGCGATTCGCGCCTCCCGCGCCAGTCACATGTTCCTCTCGCCGGATAAAACCGGTCAGATGACCATTTATCAGACCAGCGGTAACCCTTACGGGCATATCATCATGCGTGGCGGTAAAAAGCCGAATTATTATGCTGAAGATATTGCCGCCGCCTGCGATACCCTGCACGAATTTTCCCTGCCTGAGCATCTGGTGGTCGATTTTAGCCACGGCAATTGCCAGAAGCAGCATCGTCGTCAGTTGGACGTTTGTGATGATGTGTGCCAGCAAATCCGTAACGGCTCGACGGCAATTGCCGGGATCATGGCGGAGAGTTTCTTGCGTGAAGGTACTCAAAAAATCGTTAGCGGCCAGCCGTTGGTTTACGGTCAGTCCATTACCGACCCGTGCCTGAACTGGGAAGATACTGAACTGTTGGTTGAAAAACTCGCCTCTGCGGTTGATAGCCGTTTTTAATGCTGTTCACCGGGCAATATCACTTTGCCCGGTGCTAATCCTTTGTTTTTCCCCAATTGTTGTGCAAAAAACGTTCTCGTCACAATTATTTCACAAAAACGCTTGCCGCAAATTTGCAGTTTGATGATAATGATTATCATTGTTACATTGATTGTTATTTTTAAACACTATGTCACGTATGGATAACACAACGGCTACGCCTACAAAAGACACAACACCGCCTTCCGTCGCGCCAAACGAGCGACGAATTGACAGTAAAACCCTGCTGGGTAACGAAGGACGCGTGATCATAGAACATGATGGTCAGCACTACCTGCTGCGCCAGACGCAAGCCGGAAAACTCATTCTGACTAAATAAACAACACATTTCGCCAGCCACCCAGGTCATACCCAGGCAGCCAGCGCTTTTCGATTTCCTAATGGAGAGTTGCTATGCCTTACCTGCACACCGCTTCCCTGCGTCCATCGCTGTTGGCGCTGGCGATTGTCAGTAACCTGCCCGCCGTAGCCTATGCGGCGGTCGAAGATATGACCGTTACCGCCACCGGCAATGCCCGTAGTGCCTTTGAAGCGCCGATGATGGTCAGCGTGATTGATGCCACCGCCCCGGAAAACCAGACCGCCAGTTCGGCAGCCGATCTGTTGCGGACGGTTCCGGGTCTAACCCTCGATGGAACGGGTCGTACCAACGGCCAGGACGTGAATCTGCGCGGCTACGATCGACGTGGCGTTCTGGTACTGGTTGACGGCGTTCGTCAGGGAACTGACACCGGACACCTGAACAGCACCTTCCTCGACCCGGCGCTTATCAAACGTATCGAAGTCGTGCGTGGCCCTTCCGCACTACTGTACGGTAGCGGCGCGCTGGGCGGCGTGATCGCCTATGACACTGCGGATGCCAAAGATCTGCTGGAAGCCGGACAAAACAGCGGTTACCGCGTGTTCGGTACCGCGGCAACCGGCGATCACAGCCTCGGTATGGGCGCCAGCGCATTTGGGCGCACCGATACGCTGGACGGACTGCTTGCATGGTCGAGTCGCGATCGCGGTGATTTACGCCAGAGTGACGGTACTACTGCGCCGAATGATGAAGCAATTAACAATATGCTGGCGAAAGGTAGCTGGAAAATTGACAGCGCCCAGACGTTGGCCGGCTCGCTGCGTTACTACAACAATGACGCCCGGGAACCTAAAAACCCGCAGACCAGTGTGGCGGATACCAGCAACCCGATGACCAACCGTTCAACGATCCAGCGTGATGCGCAACTGACCTACTCGCTCGCTCCGGCAGACAATGACTGGCTGAACGCGGATGCCCGTATCTACTGGTCCGAAGCGCGCATTAATGCTCAGAACGCAGATAACACTGGCGAATTTCGCAAGCAAACCACCAAAGGCGGGAAGATCGACAACCGCAGCCGCCTGTTTACCGACTCTTTTGCATCTCACCTGTTGACCTACGGCGGTGAATACTATCGCCAGGAACAACAACCGGGTGGTTCAACCACCGGTTTCCCGGAGGCAAAGATCGATTTCAGCTCCGGCTGGCTACAGGATGAAATCACCCTGCGTGACCTGCCGGTTACGCTGCTGGGCGGTACCCGTTATGACTCTTATCGCGGCAGCAGCGACGGCTATGAAGATGTTGATGCTGACAAATGGTCGTCCCGCGCCGGACTCACCGTTACGCCAGCCGACTGGCTGATGCTGTTCGGTTCATACGCTCAGGCCTTCCGTGCGCCAACCATGGGCGAAATGTATAACGATGCGAAACACTTCTCGATTGGTCGTTTCTACACTAACTACTGGGTGCCAAACCCTAACCTGCGCCCGGAAACCAACGAAACACAGGAATACGGATTTGGCCTGCGCTTTGACGATCTGCTGATGGCGAGCGATGCGCTCGAATTTAAAGCCAGCTATTTCGATACCAAAGCAAAAGATTACATCTCCACCAGCGTTGACTTTGCTGCCGCGACAACCATGTCCTATAACGTTCCCAATGCCAAAATCTGGGGTTGGGACGTGATGGCGAAATATACCGCCGACCTGTTCAGCCTCGACATGGCCTATAACCGCACACGCGGCAAAGATACTGACACAGGTGAATACATTTCCAGCATTAACCCGGACACCGTCACCAGCAAACTGAATGTGCCGGTTGCGCACAGCGGTTTCTCCGTAGGCTGGATTGGGACATTTGCTGACCGTTCAACGCATATCAGCAGCACCTACGCTAAACAGCCTGGCTATGCGGTAAACGATTTTTACGTGAGCTATCAGGGCCAACAAGCACTGAAAGGCATGACCACCACGCTGGTACTGGGCAACGCCTTTGATAAAGAGTACTTGTCGCCGCAAGGCATTCCGCAGGATGGTCGTAATGGCAAAATTTTCGTGAGTTATCAGTGGTAATCACTTTTCCCCGGTTCGCTGGGGCCGCAATCTGGAAGGAAGAGACAATGAATCATTACACACGCTGGCTGGAACTGAAGAAAGAAAATCCCGGCAAATACGCACGCGACATTGCAGGGTTGATGAATATTAGTGAAGCCGAACTGACCTTTGCGCGCGTCGGCCATGACGCCTGGCGCTTACGTGGCGAAGTCCGCGAAATCCTCGGCGCACTGGAAGCGGTTGGTGAAACCAAATGCATTTGCCGCAACGAATATGCGGTGCATGAACAGGTTGGCGCTTTTACCAATCAGCACCTGAACGGCCATGCCGGGCTGGTTCTTAATCCGCGTGCACTCGACCTGCGTCTGTTCTTAAATCAGTGGGCAAGCGCTTTTCATATCAGTGAGACCACCGCCCACGGCGAGCGTCAGAGCATTCAATTCTTTGATCATCAGGGAGACGCACTGCTGAAGGTCTATACCACACAAAATACCCTCGTTGAGGAATGGGCGGCGTTGCTGACCCGTTTCATCTTTGCAGAAAACCCGCCGCTGGTGCTGCACCCCGTCAACAATTCTGTGCCTGCCGCCGTCACTGTCGACGCGCAGACCGTTGATCAAGAGTGGCGAGCGATGACTGATGTCCATCAGTTCTTCGGTCTGCTGAAACGCCACGATCTCACCCGCCAACAGGCGTTTAATCTGGTTGGCGACGATCTGGCCTGTAAGGTTTCTAATAGCGCACTGGCGCAATTACTCGACACCGCGCGTCAGGATGGCAACGAAATTATGGTTTTTGTGGGTAATCGCGGCTGTGTACAGATATTTACCGGCGTGATTGAAAAACTGGTACCGATGAAAGGCTGGCTGAACATCTTCAACCCAACCTTTACCCTGCATCTACTGGAAGAGAGCGTGGCAGAAACGTGGGTGACGCGTAAACCGACCGCCGATGGTCACGTCACCAGTCTGGAGCTGTTTGCTGCCGACGGCACGCAAATCGCCCAGCTGTATGGTCAACGTACGGAAGGCGAGCCGGAGCAGACACAATGGCGCGCACAGATTGACGCACTGACGCCGAAAGGACTGGCCGCATGAAAAAACTGCTGGCCCTGATCGCGCTGCTGCCCTTCGCGGCGCTGGCTGCGCCCGAGGAACGGGTTGTTGCGCTCGGTGGCGATGTCACCGAGATTGTCTACGCACTGGGAGCACAACCCTCCCTTGTGGCGAGAGACAGCACCAGCCAGTGGCCTGTTGCGGCAACCGCGTTACCTGATGTTGGTTATTTGCGCCAGCTCAACGCCGAAGGGATCCTGGCTACCCGCCCTACGCTGGTCCTTGCCAGCGCGCAGGCACAGCCCTCTTTAGCGCTAAAACAGCTTGAGCAGAGCAACGTCAGGGTTGTCACGATCCCAGCAAGCAACGATCTTAACGCGATTGATGAAAAAGTTCGGGTTATCGCTGAGGCTACTCATCGGGAGGCCGACGGAGAAACTCTGCGCGCAACGTTACGTCAGGAACTGGCGACGCTCCCGTCGTCTGAACTTAATAAACGTGTGCTGTTTATTCTCAATCATGGCGGGATGACCGCGATGGCGGCGGGCCAGCAAACCGGAGCCGATGCGGCGATTCGTGCCGCAGGTCTACGCAACGCGATGCAGGGCGTTAATCGCTATCAGCCGCTGTCACAAGAAGGCGTCATTGCCAGCCAGCCCGATCTGGTGGTGATTTCGCAGGACGGCGTTAAGGCGATGGGTGGCGAAGATAACCTGTGGGCGCTACCGGGACTTGCGCAAACACCTGCCGGAAGGAATAAACAGGTATTGCAGGTTGACGATATGGCGCTGTTGGGCTTCAGCGTTCGCACGCCACAGGCTATTTTGCAGCTTCGTGCTAAAGCGGAGCAATTGCCCTGATGTCCCGGCGGATCACCTGTTCGTTGTGGATGTTGGCATTGATGCTGATTGCAATGACGGTTCTGGCTACCGGTTTTGGCGCGTTGCGCCTGCCAGTAAGTCTGCTCTGGCGTGATGGCGATGAGGCACTGCTTCAAATCTGGCTCACGATTCGTCTTCCCCGCGTCCTGCTGGCACTGGTGATTGGCGGCTCTCTGGCGCTCTCTGGCTGCGTGATGCAGGGGCTGTTTCGCAATCCGCTTGCAGACCCTGGATTACTGGGAATAAGCAGCGGCGCTGCCTGCGCTGTGGCCCTGTGGTTGGTGCTGCCTGTCTCTTTGCCCGCGCTGATGATGTTGTATGCTCCAATGCTGGCCGCTTTTTTCGGCGCGCTGGCGGCAACCGTAGTGATTTTTATCCTCAGCCAACAGCGCAACGGTTCGCTCTCCCGCCTGCTGCTGGTCGGCATTGCCATCAACGCGCTCTGCGGGGCGGCGGTTGGCGTACTGTCGTGGGTCAGTAATGATGCGCAACTGCGCCAGCTGTCGCTATGGGGAATGGGAAGTCTGGGGGCCGCACAGTGGTCCACGCTGTTGGCTGTCACTTCACTGACAATCCCGACAGTGCTGATCATCTGGCGACTTGCTCCGGCGCTGAATCTTCTGCAACTGGGTGAAGAAGAGGCGCATTATCTCGGCGTTGATGTACGTACAATCCAGCGTATTTTGCTGCTTTGTAGCGCATTACTGGTTGCCTCAGCCGTGGCGGTAAGCGGGGTGATTGGCTTTATCGGGTTGGTAATCCCACATTTAATACGTATGTGGCTCGGCTCAGACCATCGGGCCGTTATTCCGGGTTCCGTGCTGGCGGGCGCGTTTTTATTGCTGATTGCCGACACCCTGGCTCGTACGGCGGTTGCGCCTGCGGAGATGCCGGTCGGTCTGTTGACCAGTCTTCTCGGCGCACCGTGGTTTTTATGGCTTATTTTTCGTCAGCGAGGAGCGCATGGCTGAACATTTCATCGCTGAAGGGCTTCACTATCACGTAGCTGGCAGAGCGGTGATTGACGACGTATCGCTCGCCCTTACAAAAGGTGAACTGGTTGCACTCATCGGCCCAAACGGTGCGGGGAAATCCACCCTGCTGCGCCTGCTGACCGGTTTTCTCAAACCAGCAACCGGGCGCTGCGTGCTGGCGGACAAACCGTTGCATGAATGGTCTACCCAGACCCTGTCGCGGCATCGGGCAGTGATGCGCCAGCAAACACTGCTGGGATTCGACTGGCCGGTAGAGGCTGTCATCGCGATGGGCCGCGCGCCGTGGACCCAACAGCAGGAGCCCCGGCTTATCGCTCAGGTGATGAAAATGACCGGATGCACACCGTTGGCGGGTCGGCAATACGCCGCGCTTTCCGGCGGTGAGCAACAGCGAGTACAGTTGGCCCGTGCGCTGGCACAACTCTGGTGCGACGGTGCGCCTCACGGTTGGTTATTCCTTGATGAACCGACCTCCGCGCTGGATCTTTACCACCAGCAGCATCTGTTGCGCATGCTAAAAACGCTTACCTCTTCGGGAGAGCTACATGTGTGCATTGTGCTTCACGATCTGAACCTCGCCGCACTGTGGGCAGACAGAATAGTGCTGCTGCACAACGGCAGGCTGGTATCGCAGGGAACACCGGAAACTGTGTTACAGGCCGATGATCTGAAGCGCTGGTACGGTGCTCAGGTACACGTTGTCCAGCATCCGGCCAACGCCTCCCCGCAGGTATTTCTGGCTCCTTAGCTTGAACAACTCACTTCCAGCCGTTTGCCCCAGTCAGGTGGACGGCTGACATAGTCATCATCACGATCGGCAAACGGGGTACGCAACGCCTGGTGCAACCGATGCAGCTCGGCGTAATCCCCCTGCTCTGCCTGACTAATCGCCCGTTGCGCCAGCCAGTTACGTAATACCATCGCCGGGTTAGCCGCTTTCATCTGTGTTTGTCTGGCAGTATCGGCAATATTGTCTTGCTGAAGGCGCGAGCGATACCACGTGAACCAGTCGTCAAACGCTGCGCGGTCGATAAACTCATCGCGCAACGGAGATTGCGCACTGTGTTGTTCCGTTTGGCTGAGCATGCGAAACGTTCGCGTATAGTCGCTTCTTTCCCGCGACATCAGACTAAACAGTTCGCTAAGCAGTTCGTTATCGTCTTTCTGCTCGCTAAAGAAGCCGAGCTTTTGCCGCATCCGCTGACCGTAGCGAGTTAACAGCGCCAGCTGGTAACTGTCCAGCGCATCATTGAGCGCCTCGACCGGGATAAACGGCGACAGGGTTTGCGCCAGACGTTGCAGGTTCCACAACGCGGCGGCCGGTTGATTATCGAAACTGTATCGCCCCTGGTTGTCAGAGTGATTGCAGATATAATCGGGCACGTAATCATCAAGAAAACCGAATGGACCGTAATCCATCGTCAGACCCAGAATCGACATGTTGTCCGTGTTCATAACACCATGCGCAAATCCTACCGCCTGCCAGTCAGCGATTAACGTCGCAGTACGCGTGACAACATCGTTAAACCACAGCTGATATTTATCGGCGTCTTCCTGCCATTGCGGCCAGTAATGGCGAATCGCAAAGTCAGCCAACTGGCGCACTTTTTCCGGCTCCCGGCGATAGTAAAAATGCTCAAAATGGCCAAACCGCATATGGCTTTGCGCCACGCGGATAAGCATCGCCCCCGCTTCGACCGTTTCGCGATACACCGGCGTGTCGCTGGTGACAATCGACAATGCCCGCGTGGTCGGTATTCCCAGGTAGTGCATCGCTTCACTGGCCAAGCTTTCGCGAATGGTCGAGCGCAGCACGGCGCGCCCATCACCCATGCGGGAATACGGCGTGAGTCCGGCGCCTTTCAGGTGCCAGTCAAACGTTGAACCATCCGCAAGCTGTTGTTCGCCCAGCAGGATCCCACGTCCGTCGCCAAGCTGACCAGCCCAGACGCCGAACTGATGCCCACTATAAACCTGGGCTAAAGGCGACATTCCGGGAAGCAGCGATTCGCCTCCCCAAACGCCCGCACCAGTTGGAATATCAAATAGCGCCGCAGGAATAGCTAATTGCTCCGCCAGCGCATCGTTATGCCAGATAAGGCGCGCATTTTTCAAAGGGGTGGGTGAAAGCGCGGTATAAGTTGCTGGTAGTTCATCACGCCAGCGAGTGGTAAAAGACAGGGTCATAGGGCCTCCTGCCTCTAGTGTAGACTGTTAATAGCCTGTTAAACACCAGCAAATAAAAGGGTTATATCTTAGCAAGCGAAATTATCTGCGCAGGAGGCACTGCAGGCCACAATCCTCCCTGCATGGCACTGAATCCCACAGGCAAAACGCGCTCCAGCATCTCTTGTGTATCAATTCCGCTAATGATTATTGACTCACAACTGGGAGATAGTTGCGCCAGAATAGCCCGCATAAACGGTTCAAACGAAATATGTGCAATCCTTTGTTGAACAAAGTTTTTATCCAGAACGACGCGTTTGAACAGACCGTCAAAAATTGCCCGGGTTGATATACCGCCAGCACCATAGTTTGTCAGGACTAATGGAAATCGCGCAGCAAGTGCGGCCAATGTTGGATTATCTTTGCCTTTGTTTAACTCCGGATAGCTTTCATTAATAGTCAGCTCCAGAAATGAAAATCGTTCAACTTGTGAAGCAAGTTCAGTATCTGATAATAAAGTATTAGCAATTGCTGGCGTTAAATTAATCCAGGCAAATACTTTTCGCTGAATAAAAAAATGTTGGCACGTTTCGATTAATTCTAGTTTTTCTACAAATAAACGACATTGTTCGTCGTCTGACATCCGAGGTAGGACCAGCTCGGTGGGTATACGCACATCCCCATGTGCACTGGCGAAATTGGTGATGATGTCGACGAATTCAAGATCGCCTTTTTCGCTTCTCGCAGGAAGAAAAGAGAACTCAGAATGGTAAAGATTATCCAGTGAAACAATCATCGTGCCAGCCCCGCTGCATGGGTGTTATCCGGCATCCTGTAGCAAAGGATGAAGAAATACGTTACTGCTGATGCAAGTAGAGGCCCTTTCATTTTTTCCTTTTTAGCCGGTAAATCGAATCCTTTTTTTTAGCTTATCCTGATTATAAGCGAATATCCAGCTTTGCACTTTTTAATATCTCGGAATAAATCATATTTTTAGCAAGATACGCTCTTAATGTTCATGGGTATTGTCTAACCCAAAGCAGAAATAAAAGTTAACTTTCAAACGGTGATGTCGAGGCTGCCACTCGATGGCAGCCTCGGAGTTGTGAGGATTAAATACGTCGCGCCTGCCAAAAGTTTTTACGCCAGTAAACGTTATCCAGAGACGAGCGCATCACTCCACGGCTGGTTGAAGCATGAATAAATTGATTATTGGTATCGTAAATACCGACATGCAGACCGCTTTCCCCAGACCCGGTTTTAAAGAAAACCAGATCGCCGGGCAGCAAATCGTCTTTATCAATTTCGGTACCAATCTTTGATTGCGTACGCGTATCGCGTGGGAGTTGCAGATCGAATTTATCGCGCATCGTCATCAAAACAAATCCAGAACAATCCACCCCGCTACGACTCATACCGCCATAACGATAGGGTGTGCCATGCCAGGTTTGTAGCTGATCATTAAGACCAGCGATAACGGCGATTGAATCCGACAAGCGGGCATTTGGCGCAGGCGCACGATGGCTGCTGCAGCCCGCCAAAAACAATGCTGTGATTAAAAGGAGCCAAAAGCGCATTCAGTACGAATCCTCTGAATTTTATTTTTATACCAATTTAGCGTGGAAATTATATGATTTTCAATAACCCATTTAACTTAAGTGGTTGATATGAGCATTCTGTGCCCTTCAATATCCAAACGTCGGAAGTTGACGCCATAGGCCGCAGACAGATTAGCCGGCGTCAGTACCGCATCTCGAGAACCACTGGCAAGCAGTTTCCCGCGTTTGAGTAGCCAGGCTTTATGCGCATGGCGTAAGGTGTGATTAAGGTCGTGACTGCTCATCACAATCGCTATGCCCTGCAAACACAGCTGACTCAACAATCGATCCAGTGCGTTTTGTTGCGCGACGTCCAGACTGTTCATCGGCTCATCCAGGAGTAAAAGCTGACCTAATGGATTCGCTTGTGGGCAAATCTGCAGGATAACCGCAGCCAGGCGCACACGCTGCCACTCACCGCCGGAGAGTTGGTTCACGCCGCGCCCCAGTTTATCTCCCAGGCCGAGCGCATCGGCGACCTCCTGTAACAGATCGGTACGTGCTTTGTCGGGTTGATGCAGCGTCAGAAAATGCCAGACCGGCATCGCAAACGGGGGATTTTGCTGTTGCGCAAGATAGGCACGATATTGCGCCAGCCTGGCAGCCGGCCATTCCTCCAACGGCATATCACCAAAAGTGATGCTGCCCTCTCCGTTCGTCAGACCCGCCATACGCGCCAACAGCGTACTTTTTCCGGCACCGTTTGGTCCCACTAAATGCAGGATCTCTCCTGCTTTTATCTCACCAGAAAGCGGGCCAAGACGGGTCGATTCCGCGACGTCCTGTAGCTGCATCAATCGAGACATTAGTTTGCCAGCGCCTGCTTGATGGTTTGCACCAGAATGGGATCCTCAGGCGTCATATCCGGTGAGAATCGTTGCAGCACTTTTCCATCGCGCCCCACTAAAAACTTCTCGAAATTCCACAGAATATCGTCCGGGTAGAGCGGCGCACGACCTTTGCTCGCCATTCGCTCATAGAACCCACTGTCCGCAGGTGCAACGGCCGTTGGCGCGGCATCAATCAGCTTCTGATACAGCGGATGGCGTCCCTCGCCGTTGACGTCAATTTTGCTGAACATCGGGAAAGTTACGCCCCAGGTGGTACTGCAGTAAGTTTTTATTTCCTCTTCGCTGCCCGGCTCCTGGCCCAGAAACTGATTGCAAGGGAAACCAAGAACGCTGAAGCCCTGTTGGTGCCAGGTTTTCTGCAGATTCTCCAGTTGCTCGTACTGCGGCGTCAGTCCACATTTTGAAGCAACGTTGACGATTAACAGCACATTTCCGGAATACGGCTGCAGTGAGGTAACCTCGCCGTCGATGGTCGTCACTTCTGTATCGAGGATAGTGTTTTGCATAGCATCTCCAGAACAACAGGTGGATTTTCAGTGTTTAATCATAGACCGAACCAACGCGTTCTAGCGCGCGGCTTTTAACAATAGCCAGATAAATACCGGTGCGCCCATGGTGGCCGTCACCACGCCGATAGGTAACTCAGCCGAGGCCAGCACCAGACGCGCGACAACATCAGCAAACAGTAATGCGATTGCACCAGCCAACGCACAACCTGGCAATAAAACACGGTGATCGGTGAGGCCGCACAGTCGCAAAATATGCGGGATCACAAGCCCAATAAAACCAATCGCCCCTGCCAGAGCCACGCTCACGCCGACCATCCAGCCCGTGGCGACCACCAGCAGGTTGCGCCAGAACCATAGGGGCAGCCCCAGCTGACGAGCAGACGTCTCTCCTAATGCCAGCATATTCATCGGCTGCGACTGACAGCAGATCCACACCAGTACCGGAATCAACGCTATCATGAGCCAGGCCTGATGCCAGTCTACGCCACCGAAGCCCCCCATCATCCAGTACATCAGCTGTCGTAAGTCAAATGAGGTGGAGAAGTAGATGGCCCATGTCATCAGCGCGCTACAGATAATCCCCAGCGCCACCCCTGCCAGCAGCAGACGGCTGGTAGACAAATGGCGGCGGGCGAAACGTAGCAGTATGAGCGTGATAATCAGCGCCCCGGCAATGGCGCAAAGGCCCAATGCCCAGCCGGGAAGTTGCCCCTGCCCCAGCAGCACCGCCGCGATGAGCCCGACTCCCGCGCCGTTAGACACGCCTAATAATCCCGGCTCGGCGAGCGGATTTTCAAAGAGAGCTTGCATCACTGCGCCTGATAAGGCCAACGCAGCGCCTACCAGCAAAACGGCAAGGGTACGGGGAAGTCGGATTTGCCAGACGAACAGATCGCCGCGGGCGCTGAACCAGTCGCCGGGAGCGATCCATTGTTCTCCTGCGCACAAGCTTAGAATCGTTGCCAGTAGCGTAAGTACTGACAGTGACAGTATCCAGCGCACATTTCGACGCTGCTGTTGATGGGCGAAAGTCAGCATGTTTTCCATTCTGCTGAAAAGAGATGAAGGTGATTCTACGGTGCTGATTCGGTAGTGAAAAGGAAAAAGGCCGCAGAGCGGCCTTTTTAGTTATATATCATGGTTTGCGCTGCCGCTTTGATGGCAGAGCAAGTGACTTAACGGATCGTTAAATCACTCTTCTTTGGGCGTTGCGTTCTCGACCCGGCTTTTTAACTTCTGTCCGGGTCTGAAGGTCACCACGCGCCGTGCTGTAATGGGAATATCTTCGCCCGTTTTCGGGTTACGGCCCGGACGTTGATTCTTATCACGCAGATCGAAGTTACCAAAACCAGAGAGTTTTACCTGCTCACCATTTTCCAGAGCACGACGGATCTCTTCGAAAAACAGCTCGACCAGTTCTTTGGCATCCCGCTTGCTAAGCCCAAGCTTATCAAACAGATATTCTGACATTTCAGCTTTTGTAAGCGCCATAGGTTCAATCCCTCAATGATGCCTGGAATCGCTCTTTTAATGCCTCTACACATTTGGCGACGGTAGCGGCAATCTCCTCTTCTTCAAGTGTACGGCTGGTATCCTGAAGGATCAGGCTGATAGCGAGGCTCTTATAACCCTCCGCAACACCCTTACCGCGGTACACGTCAAATAAGTTTACGCCAACTACCTGATTTACGCCAACTTTCTTACACTCGGATAAAATATCCGCAGCGGGAACGTTTTCGGCCACAACAACCGCGATGTCGCGACGGTTCGCCGGGAAGCGAGAAACTTCACGCGCCTGAGGCACCACGCGGTCTGCGAGCTTATTCCACTCAAGTTCAAACACCAGAGTGCGACCGTTCAGATCCAGTTTACGTTCCAGTTCAGGATGAACAACCCCAATGAAACCAATACGTTCACCTTTCAGATAAATCGCCGCAGACTGACCCGGATGCAGTGCTGGATTCGCTTCAGCTTTGAACTGAATGTCTGCCAGTTTGCCGGTCAGGTCGAGAACCGCTTCCAGATCGCCTTTCAGATCATAGAAATCAACGGTCTCTTTTGCCAGATTCCAGTGTTCATCATGACGGTTACCGCAGATCACGCCCGCCAGCATCAGATCCTGACGGATCCCGAGATTGGCCTGTGTATCCGGTACGAAACGTAAACCCGTTTCAAAAATACGTACGCGGTTCTGCTGACGGTTCTGGTTATACACTACCGTAGACAGCAAGCCGGTCCACAGGGACAAACGCATAGCCGACATATCAATAGAGATTGGGCTTGGCAACAGCAGTGCTTCTTCACCCGGGTGCAGCAGCGACTGGACTTTCGGATCGACGAAGCTGTAGGTAATTACTTCCTGGTAGCCTTTGTCATTCAGCATGGTTTTTACACGTTTCAGCGACAAATCCGCTTCACGATGCGTACCCATGATAAGACCCGCCTGAATCGGCGTGTTCGGGATATTGTCATAACCGTATACGCGGGCGACTTCTTCGACCAGGTCTTCTTCAATTTCCATATCGAAACGCCAGCTCGGCGCGACCGCTTTCCACTCATCCTGCCCTTCCGTCACGTCACAACCCAGACGACGCAGAATGTCGCTCACCTGCTCATCCGCAATATGGTGTCCGATCAGACGATCCAGTTTGCTACGACGAAGCGTAATGGTTGCGCGTTTTGGCAGCGTGTCTTCGTTCGTCACGTCAATGACTGGACCCGCTTCGCCGCCGCAGATATCGATCAGCAGGCGCGTTGCACGTTCCATGGCCTTATGTTGCAGAGCCGGATCGACACCACGCTCATAGCGGTGAGAAGCATCGGTGTGCAGACCGTGACGACGTGCGCGACCAGTAATAGACAGCGGGCTGAAGAATGCACATTCCAGCAGGACGTTTTGCGTTTCATCATTCACGCCGGAATGTTCGCCACCAAAGATGCCGCCCATCGCCAGCGCTTTGTTATGGTCCGCAATCACCAGCGTATCCGCATTCAGCTTCGCTTCGCTGCCATCCAGCAATACCAGGGTCTCACCCTCTTTTGCCATACGGACAACAATTCCGCCTTCAATGCGGTCTTTGTCGAATGCGTGCATCGGCTGGCCCAGTTCGAGCAGCACATAGTTAGTCACGTCAACCACGGCATCGATTGAACGAATACCGCAACGACGCAGTTTTTCTTTCATCCACAGCGGGGTCGGCGCTTTAACATTGATGCCTTTAACCACGCGGCCCAGATAGCGTGGACAGGCTTCCACGGCTTCAACCTGAATCGGCAGGACGTCGCTAATGGTTGCCGCTACAGGCGCGATTTCCGGCTCAACCAGCGGAGCTTTGTTCAGCACAGCAACATCACGTGCGACACCGATAATGCCTAAGCAGTCGGCGCGGTTCGGCGTGACGCTGATTTCGATAGTATTGTCGTCAAGCTTAAGGTATTCACGGATATCGGTGCCAATTGGTGCATCGGCCGGCAGTTCGATAATACCGTTATGATCGTCGGAAATACCCAGCTCAGAGAATGAGCACAGCATACCTTCAGACGGCTCACCGCGCAGTTTCGCTGCTTTGATTTTGAAATCGCCCGGCAGAACGGCACCAACGGTTGCCACAGCCACTTTCAACCCCTGACGGCAGTTTGGCGCACCGCAGACGATATCCAGCAGACGGTCGCCGCCTACATTCACTTTGGTGACACGCAGTTTGTCAGCGTTCGGGTGCTGGCCACATTCAACCACTTCACCCACCACAACGCCGTTGAACGCGCCGGAAACAGGTTCCACACCGTCAACTTCCAGACCCGCCATCGTGATTTGGTTTGACAGAGCATCACTGTCAATCGCCGGGTTTACCCATTCGCGTAACCACAGTTCACTGAATTTCATTGTTTTATCCTGCCTTTATTTAAACTGTTTGAGGAAACGCAGATCGTTTTCGAAGAAAGAACGCAGATCGGTAACACCGTAACGCAGCATGGTCAGACGCTCCATCCCCATACCAAATGCAAAGCCCGAGTAGATTTCCGGATCGATGCCAACATTACGCAGCACGTTCGGGTGAACCATCCCGCAACCCAGCACTTCCAGCCACTTACCGTTTTTGCCCATCACGTCTACTTCCGCAGAAGGTTCAGTGAACGGGAAGTAGGAAGGACGGAAACGAACCTGCAGGTCTTCTTCAAAGAAGTTGCGCAGGAAATCGTGCAGCGTGCCTTTCAGGTTGGTGAAGTTGATGTTGGTATCAACAATCAGCCCTTCCATCTGATGGAACATCGGGGTGTGAGTCTGATCGTAATCGTTACGATATACACGGCCCGGGGCGATAATACGGATCGGCGGCTGTTTTTCCTTCATGGTGCGGATCTGCACGCCGGAAGTCTGCGTACGCAGCAAACGCGTCGCGTCAAACCAGAAAGTGTCGTGGTCAGCGCGCGCCGGATGATGGCCAGGAATGTTCAGCGCATCGAAGTTATGATAGTCATCTTCGATTTCCGGACCAGTCGCCACGGTAAAGCCCAGCTCACCAAAGAAACTTTCAATCCTGTCAATTGTACGCGTTACAGGATGCAGACCGCCGTTTTCGATACGACGCCCTGGCAGGGAGATATCGATAGTTTCTTCTGCCAGACGGGCATTCAGGGCAGCACTTTCTAATTCGGCCTTACGCGCGTTCAGCGCTTGCTGCACCTGCTCTTTGGCTTCGTTTATCACCGCACCTGCTGCCGGGCGCTCTTCTGGCGGCAGTTCGCGCAGGGTTGTCATCTGAAGGGTCAGGTGCCCTTTCTTGCCCAAATATTCGACGCGGACATTGTCTAACGCGGCAACATCTGAAGCCTGGTTAATGGCGGCCGTTGCACTGGCAACCAGCTCTGCGAGATGTGACATGGTTTTCCTCGTTATGTTGCGATATTCACTAGTCGCTCATATATACGCAAAATCATTCAAGTTGTATCAACGCAGCAAAAGAGCGAATGCAGCCAATACAAAGACAACTTGAAGGATGACGCGTATAAAAAAAGCCTCCACCAGGGAGGCTTTTAGGCGCTATTTTCCGTTTCTTCTTTCACGCGCAAGCCTCCTGATTTCAGGTGCTAAAGTAAAAGAAGAAGCGGAAAATAGCAGCATTCATGCTTGCGTTACCTTGTGTGGTAAAAACCGGACAACCTTTATTGAAAAGGCTTACGGATAAATTGTCAACTAATTGATTGTACTGCAAATAAAAGAGAGGGAGCCAGGCTCCCTCTTTTCACCGGCTTATGCCAGAGCTGCTTTCGCTTTTTCGACCAGAGCGGTGAACGCTACTTTGTCGAATACTGCGATGTCAGCCAGGATCTTACGGTCGATTTCAACAGAGGCTTTTTTCAGGCCGTTGATGAATTTGCTGTAAGAAATACCGTTCTGACGTGCTGCTGCGTTGATACGCGCAATCCACAGTTGACGGAACTGACGCTTTTTCTGACGACGGTCACGATAAGCGTACTGACCAGCTTTGATAACAGCCTGGAAGGCAACGCGGTATACGCGAGAACGCGCACCGTAGTAGCCTTTAGCTTGTTTCAAAATTTTCTTGTGACGTGCACGGGCAACTACACCACGTTTTACGCGAGCCATATGTGCTCTCCTGTATCTATATTCTTAGTAAAAAAATGAATTAAACGTTAACGGCTTATGCGTACGGCAGGCACGCGATAACCAGACCCAGATCGCCTTTAGACACGAGGCCTTTTGGACGCAGGTGACGTTTACGCTTAGTAGATTTTTTGGTCAGAATATGACGCAGGTTTGCGTGCTTACGCTTAAATCCACCACCACCGGTTTTTTTGAAACGCTTAGCAGCACCGCGTACGGTCTTAATTTTTGGCATTTTAATAACTTCCACTTCGCATTGTTAATAAACGAAACGTAGGCGAACAACGGCTGTGGAACCCGTAGGCTCCACAGACATTGCTACTTGAAGGCCTTACTGTTTCTTCTTAGGAGCGAGCACCATGATCATCTGGCGGCCTTCGATCTTCGTAGGGAAGGATTCGACTACTGCCAGTTCACTCAGATCGTCACGGACGCGGTTGAGCACTTCCATACCGATCTGTTGGTGGGCCATCTCACGACCGCGAAAACGCAGTGTGATCTTAGCCTTATCGCCATCTTCCAGAAAGCGTACCAGGCTGCGGAGTTTTACCTGGTAATCGCCATCGTCGGTGCCAGGACGGAATTTAATTTCCTTAACCTGGATAACTTTTTGCTTTTTCTTCTGTTCCTTAGAAGACTTACTCTTTTCATAAAGGAACTTGCCGTAGTCCATAATACGACAAACTGGCGGTTCGGCGTTAGGGCTGATTTCAACTAAATCTACTCCAGCTTCTTCAGCTTTTTCGATCGCTTCTCTCAGACTCACAATACCCAAAGCTTCGCCTTCCAGACCTGTTAAGCGAACTTCCAGGGCGCGAATCTCGCCATTGATACGATTCGGACGTGCCGTTTGAACTCGTTTTCCGCCTTTAATACCTTATTCCTCCAGTTGTTGAAGACTGCGGCTGCGAATCTCTTGTTGCAGCTTCTCAATCACTTCATTTACGTCCAGGCTGCCCAAGTCTTTGCCACGACGGGTGCGCACGGCAACTTTGCCTGCTTCTACCTCTTTGTCGCCACAGACCAACATGTAAGGGACACGACGTAAAGTGTGCTCGCGGATTTTAAAGCCAATCTTCTCATTTCTCAAGTCTGCTTTTACACGAATACCCGCATTTTGTAGTTTCTGCGTTAATTCGTTAACGTATTCAGACTGAGAATCGGTGATGTTCATGACCACAACCTGAACCGGCGCAAGCCAGGTCGGGAAGAAGCCAGCGAACTCTTCGGTCAGGATACCGATGAAACGTTCCATCGACCCAAGAATTGCACGGTGAATCATAACCGGCACCTGACGTTCGTTGTTTTCGCCAACGTAAGAGGCGCTTAAACGGGACGGCAGGGAGAAGTCCAGCTGTACAGTACCGCACTGCCATGCACGATCGAGGCAGTCATACAGGGTAAATTCAATTTTCGGACCGTAGAACGCGCCCTCACCCAGTTGGAACTCAAACGGGATGTTGTTTTCTTCCAGCGCAACGGCCAGGTCAGCTTCAGCACGGTCCCACATTTCATCGCTACCGATACGTTTTTCGGGGCGAGTGGACAGTTTGACGACGATTTTCTCGAAGCCAAAGGTGCTGTACATATCGTAGACCATACGAATGCACGCGTTAACTTCATCACGAATCTGCTCTTCAGTACAGAAGATATGCGCATCATCTTGAGTGAAGCCACGAACACGCATCAGGCCATGCAGCGCACCTGACGGTTCATTACGGTGGCAGCTACCAAACTCAGCCATACGCAGCGGCAGATCGCGATAGGATTTCAGACCCTGATTAAAGATCTGTACGTGGCCAGGGCAGTTCATTGGCTTAATGCAGTATTCACGGTTCTCAGAAGAGGTGGTGAACATCGCATCTTTGTAGTTGTCCCAGTGACCTGTTTTTTCCCACAGCACGCGGTCCATCATGAACGGACCTTTCACTTCCTGATACTGGTATTCTTTCAGTTTTGAGCGAACGAATACTTCCAGTTCACGGAAGATAGTCCAGCCATCGTTGTGCCAGAACACCATACCCGGTGCTTCTTCCTGCATATGATACAGGTCAAGCTGTTTACCGATTTTACGGTGATCGCGTTTGGCCGCTTCTTCCAGACGTTGCAGGTAGGCATTCAGGGCTTTTTTATCTGCCCATGCAGTACCATAAATACGCTGCAGCATCTTGTTATTGCTGTCGCCACGCCAGTATGCCCCTGCGGTCTTCATCAGTTTGAAGTGATGGCAGAAACGCATATTCGGCACGTGCGGGCCACGGCACATATCGACATATTCTTCATGATGGTACAAGCCAGGCTTGTCATCATGGGCAATGTTTTCATCAAGAATGGAGACTTTATAGGTCTCGCCACGCTTCACGAAGGTTTCACGCGCTTCGTACCAGCTGACTTTCTTCTTAATGACATCGTAGTTTTTCTCAGCGAGCTCGTGCATCCGCTTCTCAAGCGCGTCGACGTCTTCCTGGGTTAACGTACGGTCAAGATCGATATCGTAGTAAAAACCGTTATCAACAACCGGTCCGATCGCCATTTTGGTGTGCGGCCAGAGTTGTTTGATCGCGTGCCCTAACAGGTGCGCACAGGAGTGACGAATGATCTCCAGACCTTCTTCATCCTTCGCGGTGATGATGGAGAGCTTCGCATCATGCTCAATCAGATCGGAAGCATCTACCAGCTCACCGTCAACACGGCCAGCAATAGTGGCTTTCGCCAGACCTGGACCGATGTCCAGCGCAACATCCATGGGGCTTACAGCGTGGTCGTAATGGCGTTGGCTGCCATCAGGAAGAGTAATAACAGGCATGTTATATCCTTATTTGCAGTGGTGACCCACACGTAAGATCACATACAAAGAGAAAATTTATTTGTTTACAGTAAGTTGTGCAACCATCTAACCAACAATCGCTAAATTGGTACACAATCTGGTACACAAATGAAAAACTGACATCCTCAGTCCCTCACCCGGTAAAATGATGGTAACACTAAAAAAGTGGTGATTGCACCACTCTGTTTCACATTGCTTCAAATTGTCTTGCAACAATGGATACGATCGACTAAGTGAGAGCAGCACGAAGCCTTGCAAACAGATGCAAAGCTTTGTGTGTTCCGATTTTGTCTCACAACACCGGACAGTAAAAAACCCCGCCGGAGCGAGGTTGGTTTTATTGGCCGAAAATTCGGCTGATTAAAATATCTTGCGTAAATCAACGCCATACACAGCAAGCCAAGCGGCTCTAGGCCAAGACTTAACCGATCCAAATCGCGGGTCATCTACATCATGCGGTGAGGCATCATTATCCCGGCACCACTTACGAAGTGGCTGCCATTTGAACTTCTGCCCAAGCTTCTTTTCAACCGGGATAATGGCTGCGTAATTTTTCCCTTCGCCGAGGCGTTCTGCCAGTTTATTCTTTTCTCTCACGGCGATAGAAGCGGTGGTCATTGCCGTTACTTCTCGCTTCTCAGAAATCCAGAGCTTTTCTTTTACCGCCCGGTCACGCTGCTCTGTGATGACTCGGTTCTCTTTCACCTTTGCAAGAAGGTCTTCAAGCGCCTCCTCATAACTAAGCGGGATACCAACTACTGGTGCAGGGCGGAAATATGAATCTTCCAGCCGTTCGAAGAATGACCATGCCTCGTCTGTATCGACGATTTTTGACATACGGGCAGCGCCCTGCTCAGTCCACAACATAATAGACCGAGCTTTACTTGAGATTTGTGAGCCACTAACGGTGGCTCGCAAAGCTTTAAGATCTTTCCCTGTGACCATGTAGTAATGCTTACCTTCCACAAAGCGATCAAGATTTCTGGAAAGATTCATTCGAATGCTCTTCTCTTCGCAGCCATAACCGGTAGCCAGTGTTTCTGTTGTTACCACACGAACACCAGACCATTCAATAACTGACAGTTGAATGCTATGGACATCGATCTTAGCTTTTGCTACATTGTCAATAGAAGTTTGCATAAAGTTCTCCATTATGCGATTGCTATGAGGCCGCCAGCTGCACACTGGCGGTTTTTCTTTTATGACAGTCTTGCCACTTCCCCTTTCTCTAATTGTTTCTCTGCCCCCTTTTGCACATACATCATGAAAATGGCACCATCTTTGAAACGGTCACAAAGACGAGTGGCTAATGGTGATTCGATTGCGCGTAACGCCGGGTAAATTTGATTCTTCCAGGCTTCATACATAACTGCATAGTGTTTAGCTAAAGCGTTGGCGTTGTATGCGTGTTTTTCACGAATAGATGGCTCGTCAATTACAGGCATATTGATTGCTACTTCCCGATCCAGAATATCCAGCACCCAGCGACGGAACTCTTTAGCTACATCGGTACGGGCAAACATGGCGATCAGGTGTGCACCGCGAAGTGAGAAAACACGCACCTTCTTGCGATAGTTTCCTGAGGTACTCACTTCGAGTACCTGAGTCATACCGTTGGTGAACTCATCAGCATATTTGTTATAAATCATCGTAACGGCGCGGCTGTTCGAGTATTTAAGCGCTTTAGCCAGATCTGCCGATGTAAACCAAACACCTTGCTGACAAGCAACCGGAGCCAGCTCAACGCCGTGGAAGTTATATTCTGATTTTGCTACAATATTCATGTCGATATTTCCTACGCGGTTATTTTCGATAGAGGCCCGGTTAGTGTTAGCGCACTGCTGGGCTTCGCTATTTTCAGGCTTGGGCATTTTTATCTCCCCCCAATCCATATGCCTTTCTCAGTTGGTAAATCAGCTCTGTATTAAAATGACGGCACTCGTCCTTACCATTCTTTTCAATCGCCTTTCTCACATCTTCTGGGAAGCGCACCTTGCGCTGATACATCTCTTTCGCCTTTTCCATCTACAGCTCCTTTTACGCCCCACCGTGAGGCATGCAACAAGTGTCACACCGTGCGTCATTGATGTCAACCCCACCGTGGGGCATAATTTACTTATTGTGAATTTTTTGAAGGAAGACAGGAAAAATGAGCAGAGAAGATCCGCAACTTAGAATTAGACTTCCTATTGAATTAAAAGAAAAGATTGAAGAGACAGCCAAAGCAAACAACCGATCTATGAATGCTGAAATAGTCCGGCGTCTAGAGTCTAGCTTCCTGAAAGAAATTCCTGATGACGAAATAATTTCGGCTCAAGCAGCTTTACAGATCGTCATTAAAGCTAAGGAAGAACTGTCACGCACCATCTACAAAAGAACTTTTGCTCATATCAATAAAAAGGTACGAATTGGACACACTACCTTTCACATTGACTTGACAGACCTAGATCTTGAAGGGCTCAGTGATGTAGATTTTGAATCAATATTCCAGCCTACTTTTGTAAAACTAAAGGAGTTGGGTTACACAATACCTGACTCGTGGGATGTTGATGGATTCTTGGTTGACATCCCAGATCCAGAAACTAACAAAAAGCCCACCTAAGTGGGCTAACCACCAACAATCAACCTATTGCAATCCTGTTGTAAGTTCCATCAGGTCTCCGGTATATAACTTTAAGTACACCAGACTCAAAATAAAAAGCTAACGTCCCATTTTGTGTAAGGGCGCTGTCTGCTATCAAATCATTAGCTGATGGGATTATCGCTTGCCCTGTTCCTCCCACGTTCACGGACAAACTTTTAGGATAAGCTCCACCCTGCACAGGTGATAGAGTCAAAGATACAGATTCGTTGCCGGGGGTGCTTATTTGTGTGACAGCGTCTATTTTAACGCCGTCGTTAGAAACAAGAAAAGCACTCGGGCGCAACCTAAGCGTAGCAGTAGATGTCTGAGACGCTATTTCTGTATTACCTAACCGAGTATTATTTATCGCTGTAAGTAACACAGCTCCAGGCCCCAATCCTTTGTTAGTGTATATATTTGAGGCTTCGCTACCTGGAGCATAAATAGCATAGCCAGATATGCCAGAGTACACAGTAACAGATGCACCAATAATCTGGTCTGAACCCTCGCAAGTCAGATGGTTATACGAACCGTTATCAGAATTACACCCTATTGTAGTTAGGTTAACAAGGATACAGCTTGTACCGCGAGACCAAATACCAGTTTTATGCGCATCTTTTGTCGTGACGTTTTCTACATAAACACCACGCCCATCCCACCACGCACCAACTCCTTTAGCATCTTCGGTGAAGATATTGCGAATACGATGCTTAGTCGGCAACTGACCAGACGGATATTGGGAAACAGGATAATCATCTACACGTGTGGTTACAGTTCCATAATCAGCGTTGCAGTCAATGCCGTCATAGTAACACTGTGTAGTTGTGATAGATTCAAAAGTCAGTTCGTAGCAACGTGCTGAACGCGGACCAACTTCATTTTGCCAGGTTTTAACTCCACTCTCACCGCAGCGGTATGAATCAAAACCCCACACTCCACCTTCATACCCTTTATTTCTAAGGAAGGCTACGCTACTGAAAGAACCATATCTAACTCGCCCGCCAATCACGCGGTTACCGTATCCGTAACCTGTCCCATCATAGTTAGCAAATACGATGCTACCGAAACCTCCCTTTCCCCCTAAAAAATCAGGGTCTTGTATCGTGACGTTGTTATTCATTATAGAACGGATGATGGCAAATTCACCTGTGGGATGGGTAATTGTCACTCCTGAACAGTTGGCCCCAAGAATTAACTCGCAATTAATATTCTGATTTTGTATTTCAGTCGAAAGGCTAGACCAAATATCAATGTCGTTTACGGTAGGTTGATACCCCTTATCCCTTCGTTGCGATAATCCAGCAAGTACGGATTCACTATCAAGCCAGGCATCATTGTCATCAAAACGATAGATAACAAAAGGAGTACTTTCAGATTTAAGAGAAATATTCTCGATTGTTGATCCATATCCTAGATTCGTAAAAACAAGGCTGCCGTCTGCAACGAAACTCTCTTTGCAGATTATGGTTAAAACTTTACCTCCAAAATCAACCGTCTCGTTATCTGTGAAATTATATTCTCTGTCTATAAGTAAACCATCTACCGCAGCCGATGCGGCATCTTGTAGTGTAAGGTAATCAGAAAGCTTAACCGAAAATTTGAATTTCTTATTAGCTTCCTGTCTAAATGCCGCATCGCCAACGCTTAACCACTTCCCTACGCCGATACCGCCTGTTGATTCAGGGGTTGAGCTTGCCGGAACTTCTTTAGGGAACGCTCCATCCCAACGATAATATTCTCCAGTAGCTTCAAGGCGCAGAACTTGGTTTGGCAGCGTGAGAGAGTTCCCGTCCTCAAAGCTATCCAGAGTGATGTATCCGAACTGAGAAATTGCCTGCTGCGCCACCCAGCGAAGCCCTTCAATCGTGTAATGCGCATGTCCAAATCTGTCAATGTATTGTCGAGCCATTGATGTGACAAACTCGTCAATTTTCCCCGCGTTGAATTTCAGATCTTGCGGCTTTTCACTCGGTACTGGCTGGTTAGTAGGTGTAGTGCTCATAATTTTCCCATTAAAAAACCCGGCGCAGTGGCCGGGTCTTGTTGGTCGGTGAAGGTTCTCATTGGTAGATGGCGTCGCTGTACTCTGCGACGGTAAGAGATACCGTGTTATCTGAATTTGGTTTGATGCTGTTGACCGTCCATAGTTGGCTGTCCAGCTCTTCCACTGTCGCTATGAGATAGCGCGACGGGAGTTGCACTGTGTCTCCGTTCCAGATGTTGAGCTGAATATTGGGAATTGCCGCAGTGAAGCCGTATTTTGTGTCGCCGCGAGCCGTTGCTGGATAACGCAGGGTCGGGTTTCCCATGCTGTCAGTTACCAGCACATACATAGCCCCGGAAAAAGTGATCGGCTCACTGGTATCGAAATCACTACCTGAACGCCCGGTGATATAACCCTGCTGCTGGTTGGTGTCGTAGATGTCCGGCATCTGAATGACGCTACCGACCTGAATGATTCCATCCTCGAACACCTTGGCGTTCATCTTCACCCGCGAGTAAATAAGACGCTTTGTTTCGCGCAGCGCTCTCTCCCGAGCCTGGTACTCGTTACGGAATCCAACTATCTCAAGCTTGTTCGGGTTCTCCGCTTCTTGCTCGACAATAGCTCCGTTAAGTACGCGATAGTTGATGTACGTCTTGTTATTCGTTGTCGGGTGAACGTAGGAGACCTGAACGCCGTCGTAACCACCAGGCAGCGTGGCCTCATACGTCATTTTGTACTCATCCGTCTTCATGTTCGCCCGGTTGAATACTGCCGCCGGGTAATCGACTTTCTGATCTCGGGTGAACGTTAGTACGCCGTCATCCCAGTACGCCATGACAGACGCGGCGTTACAGATAGCCTGCACGCGGTCGCCAAGAGAGTCGTTTTCATCATCGAAGGTGTAATCGAAGTATCCGAGTCGCTCATCAGCCAGGCTTTCAGCGATGGAATATAGCCCGTACAGGTCAATGCTGCTTTCTGGCTGGCTGCCCATTACGAGCCAGGTATGTGCAACAGCATCAGCAAAGGAACGCGATGGACGCAATGTATATCTTCTCTGATACGTGAGGCGCAACACCAAGCTCTGCCATCTTGGTTTTGCACGTTCTTCGCAGGTCGTGCAGAGACCAGTGCTCCCCACCCATTACCTCTTCCACCTGCCCAGCGATGGAAATCAATGTACTGGCTGACATAGGCCTGTCCACCTGCAGCTTAGCCGGTGGAAACACGATTGACTGATCGGGGTACACATCAAAAACCTTCTGCAGATAATAGGCCGCCAGCTGAGAAATCCCACGTACAAAGCGCTTACGCGTTTTCGAGTTCTCTTTCGGTATAACCCACTCCCTCGCCTTCAGGTCAAAATCACCCTTCCTTGCCAGCCTCAACTCAACACCGCGGCATCCGGTAAGCGCCACAAGGCGGATCAGCATTTTGTTTTGCCATGACATCTTGGTTTTATCGATGGCATTCCAGAACGCGCCTATCTCTTCGTCATTCAGGAATCTTTCCCCGTCATCCGGACGGCTACCGATATCGTTAATCTCAAGCAACATTAGAGAATTTGAAGTAATACGTTTTCGACGCAGCGCATAACGGATCACCTGCTTCATCTTCACCAGAACGTTACCTGCCTGAACCGGCGAACCACCTTTCGTTATGCGCAGGAATATCTGCTCCCACTCAACGGGGCTCATCTCATCTGCTATCAGTCGGCCATAATTGTCGGTAACGTGAAGCTTCAGCATCCGCTTCCAGTATTCATACTTCACCATCTCTTTCACTGATGGTGTTTCCAGCCACTCATCAACGAGAGCGCTGATGCTCGGCGAGTTGGATACGATGTCCCTGGCTTTTTTCCGCTGCATTGCCGGATCGCGACCCTCTTCCAGCCAGCCCTTGCATTCCTCCATAGCGTCACGGGCTTCTTTAATCGACATCTTGCCGTAGGTGCCGAGTTTTAGCCTGGCCGGTTTACCGTTGAAGCGATATCGGTACTGAAAGGTGATAAGTCCCTTTGGGCTGATCCTGGCAGAAAGTCCACCACCATCTGCTATCTCCTCTGGTCCATCATATGGCTTGCCAGCTATACGCCTGAGCTTGGTATCGTTGAGAGGCATGCTTGTCCCTGTTGAGCTTTGTCGGAATTGGTACACGATTTGGTACACAGATTCTACGACACGAACGCGGACAACATGAACTAAATTGAAACGGGTAAATTGAATAAAGTTAGGTGTAATGCGGAATTGGTGAAACAGGTAGGAACAGACATGAATGGGGTGAAATTCTGGATGGTACTTACACGTAAGATCACATACAAAGATTCAATATTTAAAATTATCAAAAAGGTGTGGGCTGATTCCCGCTTCACTCTGCGAAATATGTCACTGGTCGCCTTAAAGACCACACTGGACCTACACCCGCTTTTTGATAACACCGTTTGACAGTGTACACGGCATTACGGGTCGATCAAAGCAGCAATCAACGCGCGCTCTATGATGTAAATCAATTCACTGACACCCAACCATCTTTGTTACACTTGCACAAAGTCATCTAACCTGAGCAGGAAAAAAACAATGCCCACAAATCGCTTTGCGAAGAAACACTGGAAGATGGTTGTGATCCTGCTCGTTATTTGTGCGGCAATGCTAATGCTACGTTGGGCAGCGATGATCTGGGGTTAAATGACGCTCACCCGCTATTCCGGTTTCGTTTATTTATCAATTAAATCGAATTCGTCTGAAAAATAGCGCGTTATTGATAAGTACTAAAAATAAAACACAGATTATCTATTAAATAACCTTAACTTTAATAGATAAAAGCCAGGCCATTTATTTGACCCGGCTTGTCACTACATCCGATAACCGAGGGAAACAGTAGTACGACGATCGGTATGTTCCGGCGCTGTTGCCGGTGGTTCAGAGTTCCAGGTCACGTTGTAAGCCACCTTTAACCCAAAGTGTTCATTGATGGCAACGTTCAGGGCAGTTTCAGAGTTGAGAGTGGTATCGTCAGCGCCGAATACCGACACACCCTGAGTAAACTTGGTATTGTCCGTCATCTGCCATGCATAGGCCCCGGACGCATAGCCCAGCGGCTGTGTTTCGGTGGTGCCATCCGTGTGCTCGTCATAGCGCACGCCTGGACCGAATTCGAAACGGAAGCTGTGCACAGGCCCGTTGAGGAACTGACGACCATAACCCGCGGTCAGCACGTCACGCTCGCGGTAGCCGTTGTAGCGGTCGGTCAACCAGCTTGCCTGTCCAAAGAGATAGTCATAGTCGGTCATGTTGTAACGACTACGGCCACCTACGGCATATTTCTCCGATGAACGTTCATCATTTGAGGAGGTATTACTGGCATTTCCCCACAGAGACCATGCGGTCGTTTGGCCGTACCAGGTCATGGTGGTATCTGCGGTTAAAGAAGAACTTTTTGTGTTGCCTGACTGGGCGAGATATCCCGCGTTCAGGTTACCTTCAAAGGGTTTTTTCGCGCTGCAAGGGTCATCCATGACAGTAAAAACGGAATCATCGGCGGCAGCATGCATTGACGCAAGCAGGCCTCCCGTCAGCAGTAATGCTGCGGGCACTGTCTTCAAAAGCTTCATTTATTAAGAGTCCGTACAACAAAAAAAGAGACCATTACGGTCTCGGAAACTTTCATATGGATCAATGACAAAAGACCCTTGAAAGGTAACAAATTATAAAAAGACTCGAATAACATAGCAATAAATTCTTATTTCATTTTTTGAATAAGAGCGTTCCTAAACCTTTATTTTATTTATATAACTTTATGACGATAATTTTAAATAAAGATATGAAAAATCATGTTGTTAATTACTTCACTTTCGGGAAGTTAAGTGCCAGACTGAGGACAGCCTAACAGGAGGTAAAGATGGTACGTATCTATACGTTAACACTTGCGCCCTCTCTCGATAGCGCAACAATCACCCCGCAAATTTACCCGGAAGGTAAGCTTCGTTGTACCTCGCCAGTTTTTGAACCCGGCGGCGGCGGCATCAACGTCGCTCGCGCAATTGCCCATCTTGGCGGAACCGCAACGGCGATTTTCCCCGCGGGGGGTGCAACCGGAGAGCATCTTGTTGCATTGCTCGCCGACGAAAATGTTCCCGTATCCACCGTCGAAGCCAAAGATTGGACCCGACAAAATCTTCATGTCCACGTTGAGTCCAGCGGCGAACAGTATCGTTTTGTCATGCCTGGCGCTGCGCTGACCGATGACGAGTTCTACCAACTTCAGGATCAGGTGCTGGAAATTGAATCTGGTGCATTGCTGGTCATCAGCGGTAGTTTGCCGCCCGGCGCACAGCTTGAGAAGTTGACCCGACTGATTACCACCGCACAAAAACAGGGGATCCGCTGTATTGTCGACAGTTCAGGTGAAGCACTGACGGCGGCGTTAGCCATCGGCAATATCGAACTGGTCAAACCTAACCTCAAAGAACTGAGTGCGCTGGTAAATCGAGAACTGACACAGCCCGATGATGTGCGCAAGGCCGCACAGGAAATCGTACATAGTGGAAAAGCGCACCGCGTTGTGGTCTCGCTTGGGCCGCAAGGGGCGCTGGGCGTAGATCGAGATACCTGCGTTCAGGTGGTTCCGCCACCGGTGAAAAGTCAAAGCACCGTAGGCGCGGGCGACAGTATGGTCGGGGCCATGATGCTTAAACTGGCTGAGAATGCACCTTTTGAGGATATTGTCCGTTACGGCGTCGCCGCAGGTAGCGCAGCAACGCTAAATCAGGGTACGCGCCTGTGCTCTTTGGACGACACGCAAAAAATTTATTCGTATCTCACTCAGTAATGACACCGTCCCTCTTTTGAAGACAAAGGGGGATTCTCGCGTAAAACTGTCAGCATGGGTGTTATGCGACTATGATAAAAAATCACGTTATTACAAAGAAGTGAATCATGTGCAGTCAGACGTCTCCACAACGGTACGGGGTGAAGAAGAGCAACAAACATTAAGTGCCTTTCCAGCGATGACGCGTCCGTGCTGTGCGTCAGTTCGTGTTTTTTAACCGCATTCTTGCGCTAACCTTATGATCTGGCAGACAACATGGGGAGAGACATCATGTGGCAGGCTATCAGTCGTCTTTTAAGCGAGCAATTAGGTGAAGGCGAAATCGAACTGCGTAATGAACTGCCCGGCGGAGAGATTCACGCCGCATGGCATTTACGCTATGCGGGGCGAGATTTTTTCGTCAAATGCGATGAAAGAGAGCTGTTAACCGGCTTTACGGCAGAAGCCGATCAGCTGGAGCTACTTTCCCGCAGTCAAACTGTATCGGTACCGAAAGTCTGGGCAGTAGGCGCAGACAGAGATTACAGCTTTCTGGTGATGGATTTCCTCCCTCCCCGTCCGCTTGATGCGCATAACGCGTTTATCCTCGGTCAACAGCTTGCGCATTTGCACGAATGGAGCGACCAGCCTCAGTTTGGTCTCGACTTCGATAACGCGCTCTCTACCACGCCGCAGCCCAATACCTGGCAACGTCGCTGGTCAACCTTTTTCGCCGAGCAGCGTATAGGCTGGCAACTGGAACTCGCCGCTGAAAAAGGCATTGCGTTTGGCAATATTGATGCCATCGTCGAACATGTCCAGCAACGTCTCTCTTCTCATCAGCCGCAGCCGTCTCTCCTGCACGGTGATTTGTGGTCCGGGAACTGCGCCCTCGGCCCTAACGGTCCGTACATCTTTGACCCTGCCTGCTACTGGGGGGACAGAGAGTGCGACCTGGCAATGCTACCGTTACATACCGATCAGCCGCCGCAAATTTATGATGGTTACCAGTCTGTCTCACCACTACCGCTGGACTTTCTCGACAGGCAGCCAATCTACCAGCTCTATACGCTGCTGAATCGAGCAATTCTGTTCGGAGGACAGCATCTGGTTGTGGCGCAGAAAGCGCTGGATAGATTACTCGCTGCTTAACTACGTACCGCGTTGCTTATCAGGCCTGCCGTTTTGCAACGTGGCAGGCCCGATAGAGCGGCACTTACAAAAAGCCCAGCAATGAGAAGAAGAAGTAGCCGATCACGATAACGATCACCGGCAAAATATAAAGCGGGAAAATTTGTAAGAAGATCGTATGGTGCGGTACCACAATTCGCGACTCAAGTTGCTCGCGGGATAATCCTTCACTGCCTTTTGCCTGTTCCAGAATCAGCTGATCCTCAACGCCTTCGCGTAAGAAACGTGCCTGGCGGCTCATTCTGGCGCCTGAATCTTGCAACGCCAGACCGATAAAAATCAGGATGAATATCAGCCAAAAAACGAGATTCAGTCCACTTTGAAAATCGGGCGTTGGCGAGTTATACCAGAACACGTTAAGAAAAGGTGTATTAACCCGCATCATATCGATCATCACGTGAGCAAAATCGAGCATGACCGCGTTAATTCCTTCCTGCTTTTCGCTGTGCGCATACATAAACTTCAGTACAGAAACCAGTGTTGAAATCAGCGCGGGAATGAAAATTACCCATCCCGCCAGCCTTTTCAAGACGGCAATGCGTCCAGCTTGTTGATACGTCATGAGTTCCCCTTGATAAAGACGTGTCATTTTGGCCTAAGTTTACCCGTTGATAACCGTTTTCGCCTGATCTTTAAAGGCGGTATACTGCTGAATTAGCCATAATGAACGCTCAGAGCCTGTTATGACTGGCTCTTAATCCCTTTTATCACCGTAAAGGAGAGGTTGTAATGTCAACCCCGCGTCAAATTCTTGCTGCAATTTTCGATATGGATGGGTTACTGGTCGATTCTGAACCGCTTTGGGATCAGGCTGAACTGGATGTGATAGCAAGTTTAGGCGTTGATATCTCCCGCCGCCATGAACTTCCCGATACTCTTGGCTTACGCATCGATATGGTGGTCGATTTGTGGTTTGCGCAGCAACCGTGGAACGGTCCCTCACGTCAGGAGGTCACCGAGCGCATCATCACCCGGGCCATTGCGTTAGTAGAAGAAACAAAACCACTGCTGCCGGGTGTGCGTGAAGCCGTGGCGTTGTGCAAATCTCAGGGAATCAAAGTAGGACTGGCATCCGCCTCGCCGCTGCATATGCTGGAAAAAGTGCTGACCATGTTTGATCTGCGCAGCAGCTTCGACGCTCTGGCTTCCGCAGAAAAACTGCCCTACAGCAAACCGCACCCGCAGGTTTATCTCGATTGCGCCACAAAACTGGGCATTGACCCGTTAAACTGCGTAGCACTGGAAGACTCGGTAAACGGCATGATTGCTTCGAAAGCCGCCCGTATGCGTTCCATCGTCGTACCTGCACATGAAAATCAGGACGATCCCCGCTTCGTTCTTGCCGACGTCAAACTAACCTCGCTCACCGAACTTACTGCCGCTCATCTGCGCGGCTAATCCTGTAACGGGCAATGATCGTATTGCCCGCCCCCTCAGCTTTTTATTTTTAAAACACCGTTTCATTTTTAATTGAATTTCTGTTTAACCTCTCCTATCCTTGCCCTATAGAGCAAGCGTTAATGACATAAATAGTTGAGGTAAACATGATTCAGGAAGCTTTTCGTCTCGAAGGTAAAGTAGCCATCGTCACTGGATGTGACACCGGCCTTGGGCAGGGTATGGCAGTGGCACTGGCTGAAGCGGGCTGCGATGTAGTCGGCGTGAATCGTAAAATACCACATGAAACCGCAGAGAAAATTAACGCTCTCGGTCGACGTTTTATGGCTATTCGGGCCGACCTCAGCCAACAAGATGCTCTCACCAGCATCGTGACACAATCGGTGTCGGCGTTTGGCCGGATCGATATTCTGGTCAACAATGCGGGAACCATACGCCGTCAGGATGCGCTGGACTTCAGCGAAAAGGATTGGGATGACGTGATGAATCTGAATCTTAAATCCGTTTTCTTTCTGTCACAGGCCGTGGCGCGCCAGTTTCTGGCTCAGGGCAATGGCGGAAAAATTATTAACATTGCCTCGATGCTCTCTTTTCAGGGCGGAATCCGCGTCCCTTCCTATACAGCATCAAAAAGCGGCGTACTGGGCATCACTCGCCTGCTCGCCAATGAATGGGCGGCCAAAGGAATTAATGTCAATGCTATCGCACCCGGCTATATGGCGACCAATAATACCCAGCAGCTGCGCGCAGACAGCGAGCGCAACCAGGAGATTATCGATCGTATTCCCGCAGGGCGCTGGGGCACACCAAATGACCTGAAAGGCCCGGTCGTATTCCTCGCAAGTCCCGCCTCTGACTATATTCATGGCTATACGCTAGCCGTGGATGGCGGTTGGCTGGCGCGGTAATGGCGCACTTGTGACAAAGGGTTACAACGTCACCTCTTCCGCCTACTGTATAAAACCCCTATACTGTATGAATCGACAGTTTATTGGGTTTTATCATGACGGCGGAAGGCCACCTTCTTTTTTCTATTGCCTGTGCGGTATTTGCCAAGAATGCCGAGCTAACGCCCATTCTTGCGCAGGGTGACTGGTGGCATATTGTTCCTTCCGCCATTTTAACGTGCCTGCTGCCGGATATTGATCATCCCAAATCCCTGCTGGGGCAGCGTCTGAAGTGGATATCAAAACCCATTGCCCGGGCATTTGGTCATCGCGGGTTTACGCATAGCCTGCTTGCAGTCTTTGCCCTGCTGACCACGTTTTACCTGAAAGTCCCGGACACCTGGATAATACCGGCTGATGCCTTACAAGGTATGGTTCTCGGTTATCTCAGCCATATTCTGGCCGATATGCTGACCCCGGCGGGCGTTCCCCTGCTTTGGCCCTGCCGCTGGCGTTTTCGTCTGCCCATCCTCGTGCCGCAAAAAGGCAACCAACTGGAGCGGTTTCTGTGCATGGCACTGTTCGCATGGGCAATCTGGATGCCGCAGACCGTACAAGAGAACAGCGCGGTACGCTGGTCTTCGCAGATGATTAATACGCTACAAATGCAGTTCAATCGTTTCATAACGCATCAGATTGACTAATAAATCAGCCAAAAAGTCATTTTCGGTATAAACAATTCCATTTGAATATAAGAGGCAAGTCACAGTTCTGCTAATCTTGCGCCAACAGAATCACCTTTAAACGGTGATACGTATAATAAGATCAGGAGAACGGGGATGAACTTTCCATTAATCGCGAACATTATCGTGTTCGTAGTGCTGCTGTTCGTGCTGGCGCAAGCCCGTCACAAACAGTGGAGTCTGGCCAAAAAAGTACTGGTCGGTCTGATCATGGGTGTCGTGTTCGGCCTTGCCCTGCACACCATTTATGGTTCCGACAGCCAGGTTCTTAAAGATTCCGTACAGTGGTTCAACATTGTCGGCAACGGTTATGTCCAGTTGCTGCAGATGATTGTTATGCCGCTGGTATTTGCATCTATTCTCAGCGCCGTTGCGCGTCTGCACAATGCCTCTCAGTTAGGTAAAATCAGCTTCCTGACCATCGGAACGCTACTGTTTACCACGCTGATTGCCGCACTGGTCGGGGTTCTGGTGACCAACCTGTTCGGCCTGACCGCCGAAGGTCTGGTGCAAGGTGGTGCCGAGACGGCCCGTCTGAACGCGATTGAAACCAACTATGTTGGCAAAGTGGCTGACCTCAGCGTTCCGCAACTGGTGCTGTCGTTTATTCCGAAAAACCCGTTTGCCGATCTGACTGGCGCCAACCCGACGTCGATTATCAGCGTAGTTATCTTCGCAGCATTCCTGGGTGTAGCCGCACTTAAACTGCTGAAGGATGATGCACCAAAAGGCGAGCGCGTTCTGGTGGCTATCGATACCCTGCAAAGCTGGGTGATGAAGCTGGTTCGTTTGGTGATGCAGTTGACGCCGTACGGTGTTCTGGCGCTGATGACCAAAGTGGTTGCCGGTTCCAACCTTCAGGACATCATTAAGCTGGGTAGCTTCGTCGTGGCCTCTTATCTCGGTCTGGGCATTATGTTCGTGGTTCACGGGATCCTCTTGGGTATTAACGGCGTTAGCCCGCTGAAATACTTCCGTAAGGTGTGGCCGGTGCTGACTTTCGCCTTCACCAGCCGTTCCAGCGCAGCCTCAATTCCGCTGAACGTTGAAGCGCAAACCCGTCGTCTGGGCGTGCCTGAATCCATCGCCTCTTTCGCCGCCTCTTTTGGCGCCACGATTGGCCAGAACGGTTGTGCGGGTCTGTACCCGGCAATGCTGGCAGTAATGGTCGCGCCGACCGTTGGAATCAACCCGCTGGACCCAATGTGGATTGCCACGCTGGTTGGTATCGTGACCGTGAGTTCCGCAGGGGTTGCGGGTGTCGGTGGCGGTGCAACGTTTGCCGCACTGATCGTTCTGCCTGCTATGGGTCTGCCGGTCACGCTGGTTGCGCTGTTGATCTCCGTTGAACCGCTGATCGACATGGGTCGTACTGCGTTGAACGTAAGCGGTTCCATGACTGCCGGTACGCTGACCAGTCAATGGCTGAAGCAGACCGATAAAACAATTCTGGACAGCGACGATAACGCCGAACTGGCGCATCGCTAAGTCTGTCAGCTAAAAAACAAAAAACCGCCGGAGTATCATGCTCCGGCGGTTTTTTTATATCCATTAATCGCTCAGTTCATTTTCCTGACGGACCTGATTAGCCCAGCGCTGCGCTGATTCCGGGACCGTAAATGCGGGCGAACGTTGAAACGCCTCCCCCATTAAGACAAAAGCGACATATTTTCCGCGCAGTATCCATACGTCACGAAACGCATCCATTTTAATCGCATGCTCTGGTGGAGCGGGCTCCACGCGAGGAACATAGCTGATAACCGGACGATTTTGTTGGCGAAGAGGTTTCATAATCAGTTGCTTCACTAAAGACAAATTCTAAAAATCAGAAAACCACTATCTTAGCCGATTTTGCCTCCTGACGTCCTGCCTTGCGTACGCTGTTTGCCTGGTTCATCGCGCTTTACGTCATCGGCCTGTACCTGCGCCGCTGAGGTCGGGCTCCCGACTTTCATCGCCGCGAACTGTGGGAAGCGATTGAAGCGGGCGATTATCCGGAATATGAACTGGGGCTACAGCTCATTCCTGAAGAGGACGAATTCAAGTTCGATTTTGACCTGCTCGATCCAACGAAATTGATACCTGAAGAACTGGTTCCGGTACAACTCGTCGGTAAAATGGTGCTAAACCGCAATCCGGACAATTTTTTCGCCGAAAATGAGCAAGTGGCTTTTCATCCCGGACACATCGTCCCGGGCATCGATTTTACTAACGATCCCTTGTTGCAAGGCCGCTTGTTCTCCTATACCGATACCCAGATCAGTCGTCTGGGTGGACCCAACTTCCATGAAATCCCAATTAATCGCCCAACCTGTCCGTATCATAATTTCCAGCGTGACGGCATGCATTGCATGGACATCGATACCAATCCGGCCAACTATGAACCGAATTCCATCAATGATAACTGGCCGCATGGTCGCCATTTTACTTAATAACCAGGTGAAATCGGCCGTTCTGCTCGCCATCATGCAAGCCCTACAGGCCGAAGGTGTTCATGCCAAACTACTCTATTCCCGGATGGGGAATGTAGTTGCCGATGATGGATCTACCCTGACGGTCGATGCGGTTATCGTTCCGTGCGGCAATCTCGCGGATATCGTTACGAACGATGATGCCCGATATTACTTATTCGAAGCGTATAAGCACTTGAAACCTATCCCCCTGGCTGGCGATGCTCGTCAGTTTAAAGCAACGTTGAATATCAAAAAGGAAGGAGAAGAAGGCGTGGTGGAAGCGGACAGTGCAGACACACAGTTCATGGATACCCTGCTGACGCTGATGACCGCGCACCGCGTCTGGTCACGCGCCGGAAAAATAGACACGATTCCGGCCTAAAAAAATGCGGCGCATTAAGCGCCGCAAACTCAGGAATTACACGTTCAGAAAACTGCCAAGACGATAACCGCGCTCCGCAATAGCATATTTCAGTGACGAAGACGTCAGCACGTCGAGCTCAGTTAAGCGGGGGTAACAGTAGGCACTTTGGCGAATAATGTCATCGATAAAAGCCGGATGACACATCACTTCCAGCGAGGATTCTCCGCGATCGGCTGACGCATCAAGCGTCTGCAAAAACAGAGCTTCAGAAATCGCCTCACCGTAAAACTCGCTGCTGAATCCCTGGGAAATCCGTAAGGTTTCCGGTAAGTCAGACGCCTGGAATATCGCCTGACGATCGATACGCAACGCAATCCCCTTCTGGGCAGCAAACCTTGCTACGATAGGGAAAATTTGCGGGAACATATGCACATGGTGATGGCTATCCAGATGCGTCGGCTCCCGCCCGAACAGGTCAATAAAACGCTGATACTGTGCGGCCAGTTCCTGAGAAATTTCATCCAGCGGCAGAGTGTCTTCCTCCGCCATCTGCCAGATCCATTTCCCCAGTACACCGTCACGAGTAAGGCCTGGCATTGCCGTCAACGGCCTGCCCAGTGTCAGAACAAAGTGCATTCCGACGGCAAGTTCAGGTATGTCGCGACTCAGTTGTACCGCATGGTCAATTGCCGCACCGTTAACCAGCGCCGTGGTCGAGGTGACAACACCATTGCGACAAGCTTCAACAATGCCGTAGTTTTGTCCTTTACTCAGGCCAAAATCATCCGCATTCACAATCAGTACGCGTTCCATAGCCGACCTCAGTTAGTGTTGTTCGCTTTTGAGTTTCTCAATGCACCCGGCGAAGTTTGGCAGCCATTTTTCATGTGCCAGAATTAGCTCACGCGCCAGAATCTCGGCATCGCTGTCAGAATGCACCAGCGGACTCAGGTTTAACGCCAGCAGCACATCATTCAGCTCGCCGCTCAATGCCGCGTTGCTCGCCGCAACCTCAAAGCCTTTAATGGTGTAGATAAGGCCGAGCACTTTCTCATCAAAATGGGTGATCCGAGGATGCGGCATAGCACCGTTACGTCCCAGCGTGCAGGTCATCTCAACCGCCCAGTCCGCAGGAATATTATCAACATGCCCATGATGTGGAATGTTGACATAGTGCTCAGTCTGTTTGTCGTTGTAGATGGCATTGATCACTTCACAGGCCGCATCGGAGTAATAGGCCCCGCCGCGCTGCTCCAGCTCTTTCGGTTTAACGTTTAGCTCAGGATTTTTATAGAGATCAAACAGTTGTTTTTCTACTTTTTGTACTACCTGAGCACGTGCGCCACCCTTATAGTACTCGCCCATTTCGATCGCCAGCATCTCTTTTGGCTTGAAGTAGTACAGCAGATACGAGCACGGCAGCAGCTTCAGCGAACGAATCAACCCTTCGCTGAACGGCAGGTCGAAGATGTTCTTCACGCCAGAGGCTTTCAACTGACCCGAAGCAACACCGTCCAGCAGTTCATCAAAGCGTGACACACCGTTGACCAGAACATCCTTAATGAAGACCATATGGTTCAGACCAAACAGGTCGATAGATAAGTCATCGCTCTCTTTCAGCGCCAGCACGTCGCTGATGAACATTTTCATGCCGATCGGAATATTACATACGCCGATGAATTTCTTGAAATTCGTATGGCGATAAACCGCCTCAGTCACCATCCCGGCTGGGTTAGTGAAGTTGATCACCCACGCATTCGGGCACAATTCTTCCACATCTTTAACAATATCAAAGATAACCGGAATGGTACGCAGGCCTTTGAACAGCCCGCCAGCGCCGTTGGTTTCCTGCCCCAGATACCCGTGGCTCAGCGGAATGCGTTCATCCTTTTCACGGGCTTGCAGCTGCCCTACACGCAGCTGGGTGGTAACGAAATCAGCATCTTTCAGTGCTTCACGGCGATCCAGCGTTTTAAACAACTTCATCGGCACGCCGGCTTTATCGATCATGCGCTGGCATAGGTCAAAAATAATGTCCAGTTTCTCTTTTCCACCGTCGACATCAACCAGCCACAACTCAGAAACCGGTAATTCATGATAGCGCTTAATAAAGCCTTCAAGTAATTCAGGGGTGTAGCTGCTCCCGCCACCGATAGTGACGACTTTTAATTTCTGGCTCATACTTTCTCCCTTCAGTGTCAAAACACTGACGTGTATTATGCTCAACCCGTATGTCAGGTATAGCGTGGCTGTCCCGACGCTATTTTGGGCAAGCTATAAAAAATGGGTTATTGGCAAATAATTTCTACTGATTAAATTCAGTTAATTTCTTACGGTAGCTATTCGGTGTAAACGACGTCAGCTTTTTAAACGTTTTAATAAACAGGCTTGGACTACTGTAGCCAGACTCGTAAGCAATATCCGTTACAGAATAGTTCGTCATTTCCAGCTGTTTTTTAGCAAAGTTAATGCGGATTTCATTAATAATCTGCATCGGCGTTTTGCTGTAATAACGCTGGGTTGCACGGGTCAGATACTCCTGGGATTTCGCGGACAGGTGTACCATATTTTCCAGCGCGTTCTCGCTAAACTGCCGTTTGTCGTGCATGGTCTCGACGGTGGTTTTAAGCCACTGCGGAATATCATCCAACACCTGCTCTTCGCGATGATGACGTAACCGATTAATAATATAGAAGGTGACCACTTCTACAAATTCATCCAGTCCGCTCTCGCGAAAGTTAAGTGATGCAATAACCGTTTCAATATAGGTAAGAAACGAGTTATTCGCCCGATAGACCTGCGATGCAACGAAACAAAATGGCAGCAGCGGGTGATAGTGCTGTTCAAAAAAACGTTTACTGATGCCGACGTTAAGGATCCTTGTCGCACCAAAATCATAAAAACTTTGGTGGTGCGATCCCAACGGGATAAAGACAAAGTCTCCACGTTCGAGTAGTACGCGTTTACCGTTGATTTCCTGATAATAGCGCCCGGTTAAAACCAGGGTAAATTCATAGTAGTCATGCTGATGCAGCCCGCTGATACTCTCAGTTTTGTTATAGATGAACACATGGAAATTTTTGCCATTAAACAGCTGCTGTTCATAAACGGTTTTGATTTCCGGTGCGTTAATCTGTAGCTGCATTATGCACTCCTCGCTATTTCAGCTTTTCGTGAAGTTCAATCAGTTCAGTCACCAGCTCACGCGCCAGCATTGATGTCATCAGGTGGTCCTGCGCGTGGACCAGCACCAGGCTAACTTTCATTTTACCTTCGCCCTGATCGCCTTCAATCAGTTTCGTTTGCACGAGGTGCGCTTCGTTCAGCGCCAGACGAGACTGGTCCATCATCGCCTTGGCCGACTCGAAATCGCCTTGCTTGGCCATTTTGAGTGCGCCGTACGCCAGGCTACGCGCCTGACCGGAGTTGATGATGAGGCCCATCACCACTTCTTCAAGTTCTTCTGCTTCGGACTGCGTGTCGACGATATTCTCGATGTCCAACATACTTTTTTCCTCTGGTTCAGTCCGGCATGACCGTGAAGCCATGCCGGATTAAATTTAGAATTTCAATGCGTTAGCGATATCTTCTTCGCTTTCTTCTTGGTCAATAACGTTCTGCGCTTTGTTGGCTACCACCACGAACGGCAGGTAAACCAGCGTTGCGATACCGAGGTTGAACAGCGCGACCAGCAGAGCAGCGACACTACCGTTGGTGTTAAAGAACGCGCCCAAACCGGTTGGCATGGTCCACGGTGCAATGTTGGTAATCGGTGGAATAATGCCTGAGTAATAAGCTGCCAGCGTAATCGCCGCCAGTATCGGTTGCACCAGGATGAACGGGATAAACATCACCGGGTTCATGATGATCGGCAGACCGAACAGGATAGGTTCGTTAATCTGGAACAGACCTGATGGCAGTGCCAGTTTAGCAACCTGACGATAGTCAGGACGACGCGATGCCAGGAAGATAGCGATAATCAGACCCAGCGTTGCCCCGCTACCCCCAAGGAAAATATAGGAGTCGAGCATCGGTTTCGCCCAGACGTGGAACGTCTTACCGGCTTCCAGCGCGGCATCTACGGAACCAAACTGTTGGTAGATAGAGATGTTTTCCAGCGCCCATGGCGTCATGATACCGCTGTCCAGCGCAGTCAGCGCCAGTGAACCGTGAATACCAAAGAACCACAGCAGCGGAACAAAAATCACGTAGGCCCAGCCCACCACGCTGCCCAACGACGCCAGCGGAGTTGAAATGGAATCCATAATGATCTGGTGGAAGTTCGTACCCCAGGTGTTCAATGCCCAGGCGATGATCCCCATAATGGAGAGGATAAGGAAGCCAGGAATCAGCGCAGAGAAAGAGCGCGATACAGATGTCGGTACGCTATCAGGTAATTTAATGACCCAATTGCGACGAACCACAAAGGTGAACATTTCCGCGACCGCGAGGCCGATAATGATACCGGAAATAATATTGGCACCGCCGAGCCAGTTCGCGCCAACGGCATAGGCTTCACCCACGCTATAAGGCGTTACGGTCATAAACGCGGCGACAGATAACAGCCCGGCAGCCAGTGAGTCGACTTTACGTTCTTCTGCCAGCGCCATGCCGATAAAGAACGGTGCCATCAATGACATGATACCCAGCGTACCGTTATAGACGTTTCCACCAATGCCTTTCAAGCTATTCAGCGTTTCAATAGTTGAAGCATCAAGTCGAATGCCCATTGAATAAAAAAACGACCCCTCCCCAAAGCTCAGGAAAACGTTATTGATTAATACAAACATGGCCCCTGCGAGGGTTAACGGCATTAAACGAATAAAACCGTTCTTGATTGCATTAACGTGTGGCTGCTTTCCAATTTTTACAGCAAAAGGAAGGAGTACCTTTTCAAGTGAAGCAATAGCGTTACTCATAGAAAAATACCCTTAAATACCGCAATTAATAATTGCGGTGAATGTTAATGAAATAACTCTTTGACGGGAAAAATTAAAATAAAATAATTAATTTGCTGCGGCTTTTTTAATTGCTGCAACAGCAGCCTTAAGCACGCCTAAACCATCGACTTTGCCATACAGCAGCGAGTCAATCACTTCCACAGGTTTGTTGGGTAACAAACGCTGAATTTCGGGCAACATATAAGCAATTTGTGGACCTAATAACACGACATCGGCGGCTGGACCTTTTTCTCCGGCCAGCGTTTCAGGAAACGCTTCAATAATAACCGGCACTTCGTATTTTTCGGCCTGAGCACGCATCTTCGAAACCAACAATGAAGTCGACATGCCCGCAGAACAAAACAGATAAATGTGTTTCTTTTCCATTAAAACGATCCTCATGTGCGATTATCTGTCAACCAGACACTCCGCAAGCCATAACCTGCATCCATGCTCTGGGTAACTTGCGTCAGCTAAATTACTTTTTTAGATGGCTGAAATGAGTATACGGGATTGCACCAGTGGATGGTATTTCCTTGACCAACTAAATTGTCTCTCCTTGACCTGTCGTTATGACCCCCCTCACATTTCGGGCAAATAATTCGCGGCAATAAATAAGATCGTTCGGCACAAAAAAACCGGCACGATGGCCGGTTCGTCTGAATGCTCAGGCAATAAGCAGTTGTTACTTCTTCGCCGCCTGCGGGTCAGTGTCGTACTCTGCGCAGGTCTGGTAACCGGAGTTAATCACATGTCCGGTGTCATCTAAAGCAACAAAATAGGTTTCAGCTTTACCATCTCGTTGACCCAGGATGTAGGTCTGGCATGTCCCTCGCGCATGAATCATGCTGACTTCAGAAGAAGGTTTACCGGCAATCTGCGCCACCTGCGCCCGGCTCATCCCTTTCTTCACATCTTTCACCACGGGCTGAACAAATTGGTCTTTGGTACGATCGTAAGCCGTACACCCTGCCAGCATAGTCAAAACAGCCGCTGCACTCAGAATTCCTGTTAGGTTCTTGTTCATATTCCGTCCTCTTGTATTTCAGCGTGTTATATAAGCCTGGAGCACAACAACGCATTTTTCAAGCAATCAGATGATACTTAGGCAGTTTCGGAAAATTCTATTAAAACAAAATGATGCTCGCATCCCTTGTCGTTTGGGCCTCAACGCGATAATTTTAACACATCATTTTTTTGATCATTTCATTTTCCATAGGGGGTTAAATGACTCTGCAGCAAGAGATAATCCAGGCGCTTGGCGCAAAACCGCACATCAATGCAGAAGAAGAAATTCGCCGCAGCGTGGATTTCCTTAAATCTTATCTGCAGACCTACCCCTTTCTGAAATCACTGGTATTAGGGATTAGCGGCGGGCAGGACTCAACGCTCGCGGGAAAACTATGCCAGATGGCTATTTCCGAGCTTCGCGAAGAAACGGGGAATGACGCGCTGCAGTTTATTGCCGTACGTCTGCCATATGGCGTTCAGGCTGATGAACAGGACTGTCAGGATGCCATCGCCTTTATCCAACCGGACCGCGTACTCACCGTCAATATTAAGGGTGCGGTACTGGCCAGTGAACAGGCCCTGCGTGAAGCGGGTATTGAACTGAGCGATTTTGTCCGTGGCAATGAAAAAGCCCGTGAACGTATGAAGGCTCAGTACAGTATCGCCGGCATGACCAGCGGCGTTGTCGTGGGAACCGATCATGCAGCAGAAGCCATCACCGGATTTTTCACCAAATACGGCGATGGCGGTACTGACATTAACCCTATTTTCCGTTTGAACAAGCGTCAGGGTAAGCAGCTGCTTGCCGCGCTGGGTTGCCCGGAACATTTATATAAGAAAGCACCAACCGCCGACCTCGAAGACGATCGTCCTTCTCTGCCGGATGAAGCCGCATTAGGCGTCACCTATGACAACATCGACGATTATCTGGAAGGAAAAACGCTGGCTGCCGACGTCGCGAAAAAAATTGAAGGCTGGTATCTGAAGACCGAGCACAAACGTCGCACACCGATTACGGTGTTTGATGACTTCTGGAAAAAAGCGTAATTCTTTTAGTCACATATTGCCGGATAGCACTGGGATCACCGCTGTCCGGTCCCTTTTCCTGATCTGATGCCGCTTTTTTAATCGGTTCCAAACTGTTACACTGGATGGATAACCAGCATCCGGAGTGAGAAGTGGTACGGCGTCAATCAGCCCCGCGCCTGACATTTGAGGCAGCGGCAATCTATGAATATCCTGAGCACCTGCGTCCATTTTTGAGTGCGCTTCCCGCCGTGCCAGGCGTCTATCTGTTTCACAGTGAAAGCGACACTATGCCGCTCTATATTGGTAAAAGCGTCAATATTCGCAGCCGCGTGATGGCACATCTGCGTACCGCAAACGAAGCAGCAATGCTGCGTCAGGCCAAACGCATTAGCTGGATTTGTACCGCGGGAGAAATTGGTGCCCTGCTGCTGGAAGCGCGATTGATCAAAGAACAACAGCCGTTGTTTAATAAACGACTGCGGCGCAATCGTCAGCTTTGCGCCTTGCAGCTTACCGACCGAACTGTTCAGGTTGTCTACGCACGAGATATTGATTTCTCCCATGCCCCCAATCTGTTTGGCCTGTTTGCCAATCGTCGCGCAGCGCTACAAGCGTTGCAAAGCCTCGCGGATGAACAGCAGCTGTGCTACGGCCTGTTGGGGCTGGAACCCCTGAGTCGCGGGCGCGCCTGTTTTCGCTCCGCGCTTAAGCGATGCGCCGGAGCGTGCTGCGGGAAAGAGAGTCATGAAGCCCATCATTTGCGTCTGTTAGAGGCGCTGGAAAGAGTGAGAGTGATTTGCTGGCCATGGAGCAATGCCATTGCGCTGCAGGAAACCCGCGCTGAAATGACACAGTACCATATCATCAACAACTGGCTGTGGCTGGGAGCCGTTTCAACGCTGGATGAAGCGGCTACCCTGGCGCGTATGCCGGCCGGCTTTGACCATGATGGCTACAAAATTCTCTGCCGGCCTGTTCTGTCTGGTCAATATGACATTATTGAACTGCGTCCGGAGAATGGCCCGGCATCCAGTTAATCTCGCTGAACAGCAGTTTTCCCTCGCGCTCCAGCAGTCGTAAGGTGTGTTTACCGTCGTGCCAGCTTGCACCCTGATCGGCGGTCAGTAGCTTATCGCCCAGTTGCCAGGCACCGCTGATAACAAATACCACGCCGCCGCGCGAACCAAAAGTCGTAAACGTGCGGTCGGCAACTCTGACTTTCGCCTGGCAGACATCCCGTCGGGTCATGATATTGAAATCCATCGACATCTGCCCTTCTGTCAGCTTCGCTTTTACCACCTTGTCACCGGCAAAGGTAAAAGGCTGATGCTGTTTCAGAGTATGTGTGAAGGTGTTTGACTCTTCCAGGGTCACTTCTCCACCTTCCAGCAGGGTAATCACGCGTTCTACGCCGGGAAAGAGAGAAAACTCTCCGTTGGCTGCAATGGAGGCGATACTCGCCCGCCAGTGAAAATCTCGTGTTGCTGGCGGAAAACAGCAAATCTCACGGGTTTCTCCCGCACCATTTCGCCACAGATTGACCGGCATTTTGCGGATATCAAAGTATTCCATCATCCCTCCAGAAAGACGCAGCACGGCAACCCGCCGTAAACAGGCAGCCATAAATCATCATTGGTATGTTCACCCTGCAGATTATTGTTATCGGCAGCAGAGTTGATTTGCCTTAGCGATGAACCCGGTGTTTTGCAAAAAAGAATAACGCGCTGATCCAGGTAGAATTTTCACGGGCTTCAGGAGAATAGCGTGTCGTGTGTCCGGTGCAATAGGCAGGAAAGAAAAAACCGCCGATCCTGCCCACATCGTTAAACGTGTTGTGGACAAGAGCGGCGGTCTTGAGTTTGGTTTCACGCTGTGCGGCAATCAGTGCAACACAGCATGAATGATTTAGTGTAGACGCTGATCGATTACTCGGCAGCTTGTGGCATTTTACCTTTCTGCGCTGCACGTTCTGTCAGACGCTTCTCAAAATTGGCATTAAACTGCTTTTTCTGTTCCGGGGTCAGAATGTTGTAAATCTTGTTCTGAGTTTCCATATGCGCCAGCATGTTGGCTTTGCGCTGTTCTTCCATCTTCGCAATCTGCGCTTCGGCTTTCGCTTTATCGAAACTATCGCTGGCAATAATGTCGTGCATCGCGCGACGCTCTTCCAGCGGCGGACGTTTCATCTGGTCGCGTTGACCTTTCATGATCTCGCGAATCTGCTGTTTCTGAGCATCGGTCAGGTTCAGGTCTTTGAACATCATGTCGTGATGCGGGGCGAATTTACCGTTGTGGTGCATCATCGGTTTGGCATCAGCTGGCGCAGCTGTTGTCGTGTCAGCGGCATGAGCCAGGTTGGCAGCACCCAGGGCCAGAGTAGAGGCAACAAACAGAGCAGTCAGTTTACGCATAATTTCTATCCTTTCTTTCAGTTATTTTTACGACACTCATGCGACTCTTATGCAATGTGATGTCGTGTTGACGAGATTAACTTTACCGGCTTAAGCGTCAATTAATCAGAGCAACGGTAAAACAGTGAAAGTATAAAAAACAAATTTTCATCAATTATGAAGAAAAAAAGAATAAATTGCGCAGAGTTGCAATAAAAAATTACAACAGGATGATTTTGAAAGGATTATGAAGAACTATACCTGAACCCTGCTTATTAAGAAAGCAATTCACCAGGAATAATCCGTAATAAATAAAAACAGCACGCAAAAATAAGCCCTGAAGGATAAACCTGCAAGGCATATATATTTATCGCATTTTTTGGAGCATCAGCCCGGCACGTAAACCACAGGCCACGTTGGGATTCGGAAAGAGAACGTATTCAACATCATGGGTGACAATAAAACGTTCATCACCGTCCTGCGCCAGCAAGGTTCCCTCTTTAAAAGGGGTAAAGTTTAGCGTCTGGTTATCCATATGGAGAATAAAATCATCGCTACGTCGCGTGATTTGCGACACTACGCGGTAGCGCAGCGGAGATGTTTCTCCCGTCGATACTCGCTCGCCTCGCAGCAACTGCGCCAGTGCGTCTGCCGTTTGCGCAAACTGGGACAGATCGTTTTGTCCAAACGGCAGCGCTTTACCGAGTTCCAGCGTACAGGCCAGTGCGCCAAAATGTTCAGCGCTAAAATGGGTGAACGTACCGCCAGGCGCCTGATGGAAGACCAGCGCCTCCAGTCCCGCATCTCCCAGCCATTCAAGAAAACCCTCATCCCAGGCAACGTTGCGTTGTGGCAACACGCCAAAGCGCAGATGCTGTGAACCGCGAATCGCGGTGTGTAGATCCAGATGCCAGCGTGCTGGCTCTTTCGCCCGCGAATAAAAATCCTCCAGACACAGCTCAAGCTCATGGGCTCGGCGCGTTTCTTCACTCGCGGTAAAAATCTGCCACCGGCCGCAAAACATACGATTCAGGTCGCTATGACAATACCGTTTTCCCGCAGCAAGCGCCTGCGGGTTTCCCAGAATCACCAGTAGCCGCCATGTTAGTACCAGCTCGCCGCTAAATAACCTGGACAACAATGAGTCGAGTATCTCTACTGGCGCGGTTTCATTGCCATGGATCCCCGCAGACAGCACCAGAGAATGTTCAACGGGTGCAAGCGGCGTCAGTTCCAGAATTCCGTGACCGATCCACTGCCAGTCAAAACCATGAGTGGTTCCTTGCGTTTTTTCTGGAGTGGCGCCTGCGAGCGTGATAGCCAGAAAGTTATCCATGGCGCGTCCCCTCCTGCTGGAAAGGATACACAGAGCCGAGGTTAAGCAATTGCGTCAGCGTATCCAGCGCTTCACGCCCCTCGCGCAACAGCTGTGGGTCGGCAAGGTCGGCAGCGGTAAGACGATCGCGATAGTAACGATCAACCCAGTTATTCAAGGTGTTAAACAGCATATCGTTCATGATAACCGCCGGATTCACCGCCTGCTGTTCCTGCAAGGTGAGCACCACTCTCAGGCGCAAGCATGCCGGACCGCCGCCGTTGGACATACTTTCACGCAGATCGAATACCCGCAGATCATCGATCGGATTGTCTTCCTCGACAAGACGGTTCAGATACCGCCACACACCAGCATGCTCCCGGCACTCCTGTGGCAGGACCAGCATCATCGAACCGTCATCACGACTCAGCAACTGACTGTTAAACAGATAGGTAGTCACCGCATCCTGCACCGAAACTTCCGCAGTCGGGACTTCCAGCGGGGTAAAACCTGCCACCTGACTACGCAACTGCTCTAATAACGCCTGCTGTCTGACAAACGCTTGCTGATGACAAAACAACACCTGGCGATTCGACACCGCAATCACATCGTTATGAAACACACCAAGATCGATGACATCCGGATTTTGCTGAGCAAAAATACACTGATGCGGGTTAACCTGATTCAGTCGTGCGACCGCCTCACTGGCCTCACGGGATTGCCTTGCCGGATAGCGCTTCGGCTGGGATGCATTGCCTTCTTCACGACCGTAAACAAATAGCTGTACACCGGGATCGCCGTAATCTCCACCGAGGCGGTTATGGTTTGCCGCCCCTTCATCACCGAAAAGCGCAACCTGGGGTAACGCACCGTGGACAGCAAAACTATTCTCATCACGGAAAATCGCCCGTAGCAACGCTTCGGTAGTAGGCGCTTCCAGCGAACGGTGGAACTTATTATTCAGATTCGCCACCGTCAGATGCACTTTCCCGTCCAGCGAATCTGCTGAAGGGCAAACCGTTGCCGCATTCGCTACCCACATAGGCGATGCGGAGCTGGCACTGGAGAGCCAGTGAGGTGCCTGACGCGCCACTTTCTCCAGCACCTGTTCGTCACTGCCGCTAAAACCCAACTGACGCAGAACCGGAATAAAAGGCCGCTCGTGGGGGGGGATCACCGCCTGAGGAAAACCCGCATCCGCCAGCGCTTTCATCTTTAGCAGACCTTGCTTCGCCGCCAGACGCGGGTTCGACACCTGAAATCGATGTTTGGTTGAGGCCTCATTACCAAATGACAATCCAGCATAGTGGTGAGTCAATCCCACCAGGCCATCAAAATTTACCTCACGGGCTTTCATAGATTAACCTCGCGAGAAAAATCCAGCCCGGGGCTAAGCGCCGTTGGCAGCGTTAAGGCCGGTGATTCCAGACTTGCCATCGGCCAGGCGCAATAATCTGCAGCATACCACGCGCTGGCGCGATGGTTCCCGGAAGCGCCAACGCCGCCAAACGGTGCGGTACTCGCAGCGCCGGTTAACGGCTTATTCCAGTTGACGATCCCTGCCCGCGCCTCCAACAGCAATTGATCAAATTGGCTGCGATCGGGTGAAACTAACCCACACGACAGTCCAAAACGGGTGTTGTTCGCCATGCGAATCGCGTCATCAAAGCTGTCATAGCGCCAGACGCCAAGCAGAGGGCCAAAAACCTCTTCATCAGGTACGTTCGCCGCCCCGGTCAGTTCGATGATGCCGGGAGTCAGCAGTGACGTTCCGGCTTTCACCAGACGCGGTGCTAACAGCGTACGGCCACCTAACGATGCCAGACGCTGCCAGGCATCATAGACATGCTGCGCTGCCTGTTCGGAAATCAGTCCGCCCATAAACGGCTGTGGTTCCGCATCCCAGTTGCCGGGCATTAAACGCTGACTAACCTCCACCAGACGCGTCAGGAACGCATCACCCTGCGCGCCTTTTTTAACTAACAGGCGGCGGGCACAGGTACAGCGCTGTCCGGCGGTGACAAATGCGGACTGAATGGTCAGATGCACGGCGGCATCAATATCCTCCGGGTTCTCTATAATCAGCGGGTTATTCCCTCCCATCTCGAGGGCGAGGATTTTTTCTGGCTGGCCAGATAACTGTCGATGAAGGTGATAACCGGTATTGGCGCTGCCGGTAAACAGCAGACCATCGAGGTCTTCCAGCGCACTCAGCGCCTGCCCTGTTTCACGTCCGCCCTGCACCAGGTTCAGCACGCCCGGCGGCAATCCCGCCTGTTCCCACAGCTTTGCTACTGCTTCTCCGGTCCACGGCGTCAGCTCGCTGGGTTTGAAAATCAACGTATTGCCAGCCAGCAGTGCCGGAACAATATGGCCATTGGGTAAATGGCCCGGGAAGTTATACGGACCAAAAACCGCCAGCACGCCGTGTGGGCGATGGCGCAACGTTGCCGCGCCATCCTGTAGTTCGCTGTGCTGCTCTCCGGTACGGGCATGGTAAGCTTTGACGGAGATGGCGATTTTATTGATCATCGCCGTCAGTTCAGTCGCGGCTTCCCAGCGTGGTTTGCCGGTTTCCCTGGCGATAATCTGGGTTAGCTCGGACTTATTGCTTTCCAGCAATGAAGCAAACTTTTCAACAATCGCCTGGCGTTCACTGAAGGGCTGTTTAGCCCAACCGGCAAAAGCTGCACGCGCAGCCTGGCACGCTTGCGTCACCTGCGTGGCATCGGCATCATTGCCGTGCCACAGCACATCACCACCTACTGGGTTGGTTTTCACCCGACGCTCGCCCAGTCCCGTCACCCAGTCACCGTTTATCCATAGTGTCATGCTGTTTTCTCCTCTGCACAAAGACGCACAAAACGTACATGGTCGCCCGCGTGGCATTTCAGGGCATCCAGTTGTGCCGCCGTCAGTACCAGACGTTGGGTATCCGGGTCTGCGCGAACCAGCATGACGCGGAAGTTTTGATAGTTTTCATTGGCAACCAGACAGGCCGGATAATCGCCGGTTGCTGGCTGACCTTCCGCCACTTCCACCAGCCTGCTTTTACGAATCGCCCGCACCCGGTCAATATCGCATTCCAGCGTCGGCCCGCCGTCGAAAATATCGACATAGTTGCGATAGCGAAAGCCCTCTTTCTCCAGCACCGCCCGCGCGGGCGCCGTTTGCGGATGTACCTGACCAATCACGCTTTGTGCTTCATCAGACAGGAAATCGGTGTAAATAGGATGCTTGGGCATTAATTCAGCAATAAACGCTTTTTGCCCTGTTCCGCAGAGAAAATCCGCCCGGCTGAACTCCATTGAAAAAAAGCGTTTGCCGAGGCTTTGCCAAAACGGCGAGTAACCGTGTTCATCGATCACGCCGCGCATCTCAGCCACGACCTTCTCATTAAACTTGTCACGAAACGCGGCCATAAACATAAAGCGCGATTTTGACAACAAATAGCCGTTGCCTTCTTTTCGCCAGTCCGGATCGAGAAACAGCGTACAAAGCTCGCTGCTACCCGTGTGATCGTTACTCAGAAACAGCGTCGGCAGCGCGTTATACACGTTCAGCTCTTTCGAGGCGTGGACCAGTGTGCCGACCCGATAGTTGTACCAGGGATCGTTAAGCCCGACTGCCACCTCGATGGCGCAAATCCCGGCCACGGTTCCGCTGGCGCTGTCTTCCAGCACAAATACATATCCCTGCTCACTTTTGGGCAACTCACCGCGCCAGGTTTGTAGCGAACGTTCGATACGCGCCATCAGCGTCGCTTCATTCGCCGGTAGCGAGGTCAACCCACCGCCGGTCTTACCGGCAAGCTGCATCAACGCGGTGATATCAGCACGTTCAATGGGACGAATCACCATCATGATGAACCTCCTGCTTTAATGCGTTCGCAGGCCAGCGCAAAGCGATCAAGTCCGGTGGCGACTTCTTCTTCGCTGACATTGAGCGCTGGCGCAAAACGCACCACGTTAGCGCCAGCAATCAGTACCATCACCCCGGCAACAGCCGCTTCTTGCGAGATGAGTTTCGCTTTCCCGGCAAATTCCGCGTTCAGCACGCAGCCGATCAGCAGCCCGAGTCCACGAATTTCACTAAACAGTCCAAAACGTTCGTTAATGGCGTTAATACGCTCCACAAACCAGTCGTGGCGCTGTTTTACTCCGTTGAGCACTTCCGGCGTGTTAACAATTTCCAGCAGTTTACCCGCCACAGCCGTCGCCAGCGGGTTGCCGCCGTACGTTGTACCGTGCGTACCCACCGTCATCACACTGGCGCAATGCTCTGTCGCCAGCAGTGCGCCGATGGGGAAACCACCGCCCAGCGCTTTAGCTGTCGTCAGCAGGTCCGGCGTAACGCCGTAATGCATATAGGCATACAGCTCGCCAGTACGGCCAACCCCGGTCTGAACCTCATCAAAAATCAGCAGCGCATTATGGCGATCGCATAATTCACGCAACCCCTGCAAAAACGTGTTTGTTGCTGGCACCACGCCGCCTTCGCCCTGGACAGGCTCGACGATGACCGCACAGGTCGTGTCATCAATCAGTTGGCTGGCAGAATCGAGATCGTTATACACGGCATGGCGGATATCCGGCGGCAACGGCGCGAAATCCTGTGAATAGGCGGGCTGACCGCCGGCGCTGACGGTAAACAGCGTGCGGCCATGGAAGGCATTTTTAAACGCCACAATCCCGCTCTTCTGGCTACCAAAACGATCGTGGGCATATTTACGCGCCAGTTTTAGTGCCGCTTCGTTGGCTTCTGCGCCGGAGTTACAGAAGAAAATGCGCTCGGCGAAGGTGGCGTCAATCAGTTTTTTCGCCAGACGCAATACCGGCTCGTTGGTGTAGCCATTTCCGGTATGCCAGAATTTGCTCGCCTGGTCGTTTAATGCCTCGCGCAATGCCGGATGGGCGTGACCCAGCGCGTTAACCGCAATGCCTCCCGCGAAATCGATATACTCTTTACCCTGCTGATCCCACAGACGTGAACCTTCACCCCGCACCGGAATAAAAGGGGCCGGAGCGTATACGGGCATCATCCATTCATCAAAATTTTCACGCGTTATTGACAGAGACATAGCGACCTCAACGGTAAATAAAAGGTTATTTATATGTTAATAAATATAGTGTTTGCGGTGTAAATGTAGATTGCAGGGTTCGTGCCAGCCAGCGAAAAAAGTGCATAAACGGAGGGCGAGAACGGAATATCAACAGGTTACAACGTGACGATATTCACTACATGTGCATATAAAGTGAATATGTTTGCGCATCAGGTGACTAAACAGAGGAAAAAACGCAGTTTTATTCAGTCGCCAAATATAATTCTGGAATTGTGATCGTATACGAAATTTTTCGGAAATTATTGCTCCATTCCGACGCGCTTCGCGCCAAAACGGTGCAGTTTTTGCTCCATCGTTAACACCATTAGCAATCATTGTTGGAATCAGGTGACAAGAAGCAGTCAGTCTGCAGAAATTCTGCTACCATCCTTGCACTATTCATCTTGCAAAGTGGCAGTGACTATGAAATTTGTCTCTTTTAATATCAACGGCCTGCGTGCCCGTCCCCATCAACTGGCAGCCATTGTCGAAAAACACCAACCGGATGTTATTGGCTTACAGGAGACAAAAGTCCACGACGATATGTTCCCTCTCGAAGAGGTAGCAAAGCTCGGTTACAACGTCTTTTATCACGGCCAGAAAGGCCATTACGGCGTCGCGTTGTTAACGAAAGAAACGCCAATTGCGGTACGTCGTGGCTTCCCGGGCGATGACGAAGAAGCGCAGCGTCGTATCATCATGGCAGAAATTCCGTCCCCTCTGGGCAGCATCACTGTGATCAACGGCTATTTCCCGCAGGGCGAAAGCCGCGACCATGAAACTAAATTCCCGGCCAAAGCCGCGTTTTATCAGAACCTGCAAAACTATCTTGAGACAGAGTTGAAGCGCGACAATCCGGTATTGATCATGGGCGATATGAATATTAGCCCAACCGATCTCGATATCGGCATTGGCGAAGAGAACCGTAAGCGCTGGCTGCGTACCGGAAAATGTTCCTTCCTGCCGGAGGAGCGTGAGTGGATGGAACGCCTGCTGGGCTGGGGTCTGGTGGATACCTACCGTCACGCAAATCCTGAAAAGAATGACCAGTTCTCGTGGTTTGATTACCGCTCAAAAGGCTTTGACGATAACCGTGGCCTGCGTATCGATCTGCTGCTGGCGAGCAACCCATTGGCGGAACGCTGCGAAGAAACCGGCATCGACTATGAAATTCGCAGCATGGAAAAACCGTCCGACCATGCGCCGGTATGGGCTAAATTCAGCGTCTGACCTTCTATGTTTTTTTACTCTCCGGGCCCGGCCTGGAGAGTCTGTTTATTCTGTGCAAAATCAATAAAGCGACGGTAATACATTGTTGCGGCCGGGAATTTATTATATCTTCGCGCGCACTTTTCGCTGACGAAAATGCTCCATTGCACTCGGTTTTACAGGAGAACCCCCATGAAAAAGAAGTTCGCATAAAGCAGAATACCGGCTGCTGATTGTCGCGGTCCTGTTCTGCGTTCTGGCGGGAGTTTTCCATCATTATGGTCTGACCGACCTGATAACCAATTTCCATCATTTGCAAGACGTCATCCGCCAAAGCGGTATGTTCGGCTATACGCTTTATATCCTGCTGTTTATTGTTGCTGCGCTGTGTCTGATCCCCGGCAGCATCCTGGTGATCGTCGGCGGTGTGCTGTTTGGCCCCGTGGCAGGGACGCTTATCTCGTTAGTGGCAGCAACCGTGGCCTCGGCGCTGTCGTTTTTGCTGGCTCGCTGGCTTGGGCGGGATCTGCTCCTGAAATACGTTGGGCATACGACAATGTTTCAGGCTATCGAAAAAGGTATTGCCCATAGCGGAGTTGACTTTCTGATCCTCACCCGGCTCGTGCCACTGTTCCCTTATAACATTCAAAATTACGCCTATGGGCTGACGGCTATTCCGTTCTGGTCATTTACCGTGATATCTGCGGCAACCACTTTACCAGGCATTTTTATTTATACGCTGATGTCGCACGAACTGGCCAGCGAAGGAATTAGTTGGGCATTTATCGGTAAGCTCAGCGTGGCGGGGCTGGCGTTATTCGTCCTCGTTCAGGCAGCCAAAGCCTGGGCCCGGTATAAGCATATCGATCCGTCAGCTCCTCACGAGTGCGCAGATAAATGATAAAACGACGCATCCATTACTACCGCGAAGGAGTGATAATCCTGCTGCTGCTCGCGCTGATGGCATGGGCGTGGATACCTGGCGTGAGCGATTTTCTCCACGCCAGCCTGGCGGCATTTGCCACGCTCGATCAGCATGCAATTGAGAATTTTATTCGTTCTTACGGAACTCAGGCGGCGGTCGTTTCATTCTTCCTGATGATCTTGCAGGCCATCGTCGCCCCGCTTCCCGCTTTTGTGATCACCTTTGCCAACGCCTCGCTGTTTGGTGCATTTTGGGGCGGCATATTGTCCTGGTGCAGCGCAATGGCCGGCGCGGCGCTGTGCTTTTTTATTGCCCGCGTTTTAGGCCGTGGCGCGGTGGAGAAACTGACCGGAAAAACGGTGTTGAACAACATGGACGCTTTTTTCGAGCGTTATGGCAAGCACACCATTCTGGTCTGTCGACTGTTACCTTTTGTACCGTTCGATCCGGTAAGCTACGCAGCAGGCCTGACCTCGATTCGGTTTCGCCATTTTTTCATCACCACCGGCATCGGTCAGTCCCCCGCCACTATCGTCTATTCATGGGCTGGTAGCCTGTTAACCGGCGGTACATTTTGGTTTGTAACCGGCCTGTTCATCCTGTTCGCTCTGAGCGTAATAATTTCAGTGGCGAGAAGCCTTTATCTTGAACATCAGCGAAAAAAAACCTGAGACTTCCCCCCATTTTTAGCCATGGAGATACTATGCGTTACTGCTTATTGTGCCTGAGTTTAATGCTCTGTCCGCTGGCGACGTTTGCCCAGGACGACGGCTGGCAACAAATCAAAAATGATGCCCGCGGTCAGACGGTGTGGTTCAACGCCTGGGGTGGCGACAATGCAGTTAACCAGTATCTCGATTGGGTTAGCGGCGAGATGAAAACGCACTATGCCATTAACCTGAAAATCGTACGTCTCGCAGATGCCGCCGACGCGGTAAAACGTATCCAGACAGAAGCAGCATCCGGGCGAAAAACCGGGGGTTCTGTCGATTTATTGTGGGTTAACGGCGAAAACTTCCGCACCCTGAAAGAAGCCGGGCTTCTGCAAACTCAGTGGGCGCAAACGCTACCTAACTGGCGCTATGTTGATACCCAGAAACCGGTGACCGAAGATTTCTCCGTTCCAACGGAGGGAGCTGAATCACCGTGGGGCGGTGCCCAACTCACCTTTATTGCCCGGCGCGATCTCACCGCGCAGCCGCCGCAATCTCCGCAAGCACTGCTTGAATTTGCGCAGGCACACCCTGGCACGGTGACCTATCCGCGCCCGCCAGACTTTACCGGCACGGCGTTTCTGGAGCAGTTGTTAATATCGCTCACCACCAAACCACAAGCATTGAAAGTTGCGCCAGATGCAGCGACATTCGCCGACGTTACCGCGCCATTGTGGCATTATCTTGATACCTTGCACCCTGTACTTTGGCGTGAAGGCAAAGATTTTCCGCCCACGCCAGCACGAATGGATGTACTGCTCAATAGCGGCACCCTGCATTTGTCATTGACCTTTAACCCTGCCCACGCGCAGCAAAAAGTAGCCAGCGGCGAATTGCCTAAAAGCAGCTACAGTTTTGGTTTCTCACAGGGCATGCTCGGCAACGTGCACTTTGTTGCCATTCCGGCGAATGCCCGCGCCAGCGCCGGAGCAAAAGTCGTGGCAAACTTCCTGCTTTCGCCCGAAGCACAACTGCGTAAAGCCGACTCAACTGTCTGGGGAGATCCTTCGGTGCTTGATCCACAAAAATTACCTGTCGAACAGCGTGATGCGCTGCTGGCACGGATCCCACAAGGACTACCTGCCGTTCTGCCGGAACCGCATGCTGCCTGGGTAAACGCTCTGGAACAAGAATGGCTACGCCGCTACGGTACGCATTAATTTTGCTACTCTGGGCCATCATGGCGGCAGTTTATCTGCCGTTGGTGCCAACGGCTTTCTCTCTGATAGCGCCAGCCCTTAGCCTACCCCATTGGCTGGCTCTCTTTGCCGACCCTCAACTTCCGCAGGCGTTACTGGCGACACTTGTTTCCACAGGACTGGCTGCCGGCGGCGCGCTAATCATCGCGCTGCTGGCGATCCTCGCTTTATGGCCCGGTGCAGGCTGGGCGCGACTAAGCACCCGTCTTCCGTGGCTGCTGGCGATCCCGCATGTTGCCTTCGCCACCAGCGTGCTGTTGGTTTTTGCCGAAGGCGGTAAAATCTGGCAATGGCTACCGTTCCTCAGCCCACAACCAGACCGTTACGGCATCGGGCTTGGCGTGACGCTGGCGGTGAAAGAGAGCGCTTTTTTGTTATGGATCCTCTCGGCTCTACTGAGTGAAAAACAACTTTCGCAGCAGGTTATCGTGCTGGATTCGCTGGGTTACAGCCGACTGCAATGCCTGAACTGGCTGGTACTGTCCGCTATCGGCCCGGCATTAGGTAAAGCTATGCTGGCGATTGTTGCCTGGTCACTCTCCGTTGTGGATGTGGCAATCGTCCTCGGCCCCGGAAATCCGCCAACACTGGCCGTATTGAGCTGGCAATGGCTCAGTCAGGGCGATGTCGAACAGCAGGCGAAAGGCGCACTCGCCAGCCTGTTGCTGGTGCTGTTACTCCTCATTATCGCGCTGGTGAGTTATCTGTTGTGGCGCGCCTGGCGACTTACTATCCCGGCAGTAAATGGTGAACGCCTGCATTTTTCACCTATAACAATCGCACGCCCGCTGGTACAGATCTTGCCCGTCAGCGGTGTGGTATGCGCGCTTGTACTGGCGCTTATCGCCAGCTATTCCTCACTAAACCACGAGGCGCTCAGCAATAGCCTGCAGCTAGGGCTCCTTTCCAGCGTGTTAGCGCTACTGATACTTTTTGTCTGGCTGGAATGGGGTCCACAAACCGGGCACCGCTGGGTCTGGCTACCGCTCATTTTGCCTGCGCTACCACTGGTAACCGGACAATATCTGCTGGCGTTATATGCCGGACAGGATGGACTGATGACGACCATTATCTGGGGCCACCTGCTGTGGGTGATGCCCTGGATGCTATTTGTGCTTAAACCGGCCTGGCAGCGCGTTGACCCGCGATTAATTTTGATTGCACAAACGCTGGGCTGGTCGCAGGGGCGGATATTCTGGCTGGTGAAATGCCCGCAGCTGGTGCGCCCGGCATTGATTGCCTTCGCGGTTGGCTTCTCGGTCAGTATCGCCCAGTATATGCCGACGCTGTGGCTAGGTGCCGGACGCTATTCCACGCTGACCACCGAAGCGGTGGCATTAAGCAGCGGCGGTAGCAGCGAGATTCTGGCAACACAAGCGTTGTGGCAGCTTCTTCTACCACTGCTCGTTTTCGCACTCGCAGCCTTTCTCGCCGCGTGGATTGGCCGCTTTCGACAAGGACTCCGCTAATGCTCATTGTGCAAAACGTTTCGTTGTACCAGGGGGCGACTGCGCTGCTGAAGAACGTTACCTTTCAGATTGATAAAAGTGACATTGTCACGATTATGGGTTCTTCCGGCAGCGGAAAGTCTTCGTTGTTTTCGTGGATGGTCGGGGCGTTGTCGCCTCAGTTTCAGGCATCAGGCGAGCTGTGGCTCAACGAACGACGCGTTGACGCGCTACCTACGGCGCAGCGCCAGATTGGCATTCTGTTCCAGGATGCGTTGTTGTTTGACCATTTCAGCGTTGGGCAGAATTTACTGCTGGCCCTACCTGCCAGCCTGCAGGGTTCCGCCAGACGACATGCGGTGGAAAGTGCTCTCGCACGCGCTGACCTGGCCGGTTTTTATTCTCGCGATCCGGCGTCGCTCTCCGGCGGACAACGCTCGCGTGTCGCCCTGCTCCGCGCGCTACTGGCTCAGCCCCAGGCACTGTTACTTGATGAACCCTTTAGTCGGCTGGATGCGTCGCTACGCGACACCTTTCGCCAATGGGTCTTCACCGAGGTGCGTAAGTTGGGGATCCCGGTGGTACAGGTGACCCATGATGCGCAGGACGTTCCGCCAGCAGGCCGCGTACTTCAGATGGAAAACTGGGCGTGAATGTGGCGATATGCTGCGTTAACGCAAGGTTTTTACTTAATCGGCGGCACAGAATGTCGTCCTCTTTTTTTCAACGTCGGGCTATTCGATGAAACGTGTTTCTCAAATGACCGCGCTGGCACTGGCTTTAGGGCTCGCTTGCGCTTCTTCCTGGGCTACTGAAACAGCACAGACGCTCACCCTCGACCAGTTACAGCAAAAGCAAGGCGCGGCGATCGATACCCGTCAGAGCGCTTTTTACAACGGCTGGCCGCAGTCGCTTAATGGTCCTTCAGGACACGAACCTTCCGCACTGAACCTGTCTGCCGCCTGGCTCGACAAGATGAATGATGAACAACTCAGCGCCTGGGTTCAGTCACATCAGTTGAAAACTGATGCGCCAGTAGCGCTGTATGGTAGCGATAACGACATACAGGCTGTCAAAGCCCGCCTGCAAAAAGTTGGCGTTAACCATATCTCCACCCTCAGCGATGCGCTTACGGACCCAGCCCGCCTGCAACGTCTGCCGCACTTCGAACAGCTGGTGTACCCGCAGTGGCTGCACGACCTGCAGCAGGGTAAAAACGTAACCGCTAAACCGGCGGGTGACTGGAAAGTGATTGAGGCCGCCTGGGGCGCGCCGAAGTTGTATCTGCTCAGCCACATCCCTGGTGCGGGCTACATTGATACCAACGAAGTTGAAAGCGAACCGCTGTGGAATAAAGTTTCCGACGCGCAGCTCAAAGCGATGCTGGCGAAACACGGTATCCGCCACGACACCACGGTGATTTTATACGGTCGCGATGTCTATGCCGCCGCTCGCGTGGCGCAAATTATGCTGTATGCAGGCGTGAAAGATGTTCGTCTTCTCGACGGCGGTTGGCAAACCTGGTCCGACTCAGGTTTACCGGTCGAACGCGGCACTCCGCCAACGGTGAAACCAGAACCTGATTTCGGCGTGAAAATCCCTGCCCAGCCGCAGTTGATGCTCGATATGGAACAGGCTCGCGGTCTGCTGCATCGCCAGGATGCGTCTTTGGTGAGCATTCGTTCATGGCCAGAATTTGTCGGTACCACCAGTGGCTATAGCTACATTAAGCCAAAAGGTGAGATTGCAGGTGCACGTTGGGGCCACGCAGGCAGCGACTCCACGCATATGGAAGATTTTCATAACCCGGATGGCACCATGCGCAGCGCGGATGACATCGCCGCCATGTGGAAGCAATGGAATATCCTGCCGAATCAACAGGTCTCTTTCTATTGCGGTACCGGCTGGCGCGCTTCAGAAACGTTTATGTATGCCCGCGCGATGGGCTGGAAAAACGTCTCCGTCTACGACGGCGGCTGGTATGAGTGGAGCAGCAATCCAAAAAATCCGGTTGCCAGCGGTGAACGGGGCCCGGACGCCAGTAAGTAAGATTGTCATTATTGCCGGATAAGCGTATCCGGCAACGCAATACGCTACGCCTGACGCTGGACCGCTTTCAGTGTCAGGTATCCGCTCCAGATCCGGGTAAATGTCGTCATCCAGCACAGCGCGCCAAAGACCCACGCCATCACGGCAAAATATTCCGGGAACAGACAACCCAACACAAATAGCAAAATCGTCTCAGTACCTTCGGTCAGTCCCCCCAGATAATAAAACGATTTATGCGCGTAGCCCGGGTTATCAATTTGATGTTTCGCCGCCAGCGCGGCAAAGGCCAGAAAGCTGCTGCCGGTTCCCATAAAGGCGAACAGCAGCCAGCCGCCAGCCAGCGAGTTAGCCGCCGGATCGGCGAGCATAAAACCGAATGGCACTAAGGCGTAAAACAGAAAATCGAGCGTGATATCAAGAAATCCGCCTGCATCGGTTAGCCCTCTGCGCCGCGCCAGAGCCCCATCCAGCCCATCAAAAAGCCGATTGAGCACAATGACCGCCAGCGCTGCCAGATACCAGCCTAACGCCAGAAATGGCAAGGCCAACACGCCAATGGCAAAACCGACCAGCGTAAGCCCGTCCGGGGTAATCGCCGGTTTATCAATAATGCTTACGCAGCGATGCAAAAGCGGTTTTACTCGCGGATGAATATGACGATCAAGCATGCGGGCGTCCTTTAAAGCTGTCGCACAGACCCTGGGAAGGAATATCGAGAGCAGCATTAAAACGCGCCGAGAGATTTTGAAACGCAATCAGCGCGGTCATTTCCGTAATGACATCATCGGTAAAATGCTGCTTCATCTGCGCTTTCAGCGCATCATCAACCTGTGGAGGCGTTGCGGTCACCGCATCGGCATAGGCCAGAGCTACTCGCTCTTCTGCGCTAAATAGCGCCGATTCTTGCCAGTTGGCAACCTGTAAGACTTTATCCAGCGCGCCACAGCGTTCAGCCAACCGTAAACTGTTGGCATCAACGCAGAAAGCGCAGTGGCACACCTGAGAAACGCGGGTCATCAACAGCGCGCGCATCACCGGCGTTAAACGCGCCTTTTTACGCTCCAGAAACCCGACAAACAGCGCCACCAGCCAGAACAGAAACGGCATCCGCCCCCACCAGCGCGTGGGATGCAGCACATCGCCATAATGTTTTTTCTGCGTAGCAACGAGCGGTTTTAGACTGGAAGGGATACGCGTTAACGGCTTTACCCACGACTGAGGTTCGTTCAACGGTGGCTCCTGAATACTTTAGATAAAACAAAGATAACGATAGTATGTCATTTTCTGCTGTTAGATCTTGATGAATATAATGAAAACCCTCGACGTGGTCGCCGCTATCATTGAACGTGATGGCAAAATTTTACTGGCTCAGCGTCCGCTACATGCGGATCAGTCAGGCATGTGGGAGTTTGCCGGCGGTAAGGTTGAATCGGGCGAAAGTCAGCCCGAGGCGCTGTTCCGTGAACTGCGTGAAGAGTTGGGCATTGAGGCAGTCGTGGGGCGCTACATTGCCAGCCATCAACGCGAGGTTTCGGGCCGACTGATTCACTTACATGCCTGGCATGTACCGTCATATCAGGGGGAACTGAAGGCGTATGAACATCAGGATATCGTCTGGTGTTCACCCGAAGAGGCGCTGCGTTATCCGCTGGCGCCTGCCGATATCCCACTACTGGAAGCGTTTATTCTTTTACGCGACGCCAGACAAGCGGATTTGTGCTGATCGTTTTCTCATCGCGTTGGCACTGAAGCAAGACGCCGTCAGCTTTAATCACTGCCCCTTCTGAATAGTTTTGATCCTGATAAATACAGCACTGGCTACAGGGCTGCGCCCGCTGACCGCTGGAACTGAACACTTCCGGCGGTACGTTAACCTGCACATCCGGGCGATAAGGCTGATTTGCCAGCGTCGCGCTGGACACCAGGGCCAACACGCCTGCCACGATTAAACGGCGCATACTCTTTCCTTTTTAACTGACAATTATGCTCAGTATAACGGTATAAATCGGCAGAAACTTTAGCCTCTTCGATCATCGTTTTTGGTTATGACCCACGACGCAATATTAATTTACTTAGCGGGGTTAATTTTTTCTTGCGTCGCGTCACAGTGCTGATGGTATAGTCAAAAACTGCACAACACTTAACACAAAAATCAAAAATATAACCATATCAATACATAAGAGGTTCTTATATCTATGGATCAGACATGTTCTCTGGAGTCATTCCTTAACCATGTGCAAAAGCGCGACCCGAATCAAACCGAGTTCGCGCAAGCCGTTCGTGAGGTAATGACCACGCTGTGGCCTTTCCTTGAGCAAAACCCGCGTTATCGCCAGATGTCATTGCTGGAACGTCTGGTTGAACCGGAGCGCGTGATCCAGTTCCGCGTAGTCTGGCTGGACGATCGCAATCAGGTGCAGGTCAACCGCGCATGGCGCGTGCAGTTTAGCTCTGCCATTGGCCCATACAAAGGCGGTATGCGTTTCCACCCTTCCGTGAACCTGTCGATCCTGAAATTCCTTGGCTTCGAACAGACGTTTAAAAATGCCCTCACCACCCTGCCAATGGGCGGGGGTAAAGGCGGGAGCGATTTCGATCCGAAAGGGAAAAGCGAAGGCGAAATCATGCGTTTCTGCCAGGCGCTGATGACCGAACTGTTCCGCCATTTAGGTCCCGATACCGACGTTCCGGCGGGCGATATCGGTGTGGGTGGCCGTGAAGTCGGCTTTATGGCCGGGATGATGAAAAAACTCTCCAACAACAGCGCCTGCGTCTTTACCGGTAAAGGTCTCTCTTTCGGCGGCAGTCTGATCCGCCCGGAAGCCACCGGCTACGGTCTGGTGTATTTCACCGAAGCGATGCTCAAACGCCATGGTCTGGGCTTTGAAGGCATGCGCGTAGCGGTTTCTGGCTCCGGTAACGTGGCGCAATTCGCCATTGAGAAAGCCATGGAGTTTGGCGCGCGGGTGGTTACCGCCTCCGATTCCAGCGGTACCGTAGTCGACGAAAGCGGATTTACCAAAGAAAAACTGGCGCGCCTGTGCGCAATCAAAGACAGCCGCGACGGTCGTGTAGCAGATTACGCCCGTGAATTTGGCCTGACCTATCTGGAAGGCAAACAGCCGTGGTCGGTTCCGGTCGATATCGCCCTGCCGTGTGCCACGCAGAACGAGCTGGATGTCGATGCAGCACGCGTATTGATCGCCAACGGCGTGAAAGCTGTCGCCGAAGGGGCAAACATGCCGACCACTATCGAGGCCACCGATCTGTTCCTCGAGGCAGGTGTACTGTTCGCACCGGGTAAAGCCGCCAACGCCGGTGGTGTAGCGACATCCGGTCTGGAAATGGCGCAAAACGCCGCTCGTCTGGGCTGGAAAGCGGAGAAAGTGGATGCGCGCCTGCACCACATCATGCTGGATATTCACCATGCCTGCGTTGAATACGGCGGCGAAAGCAAGCAGACCAACTACGTACGTGGCGCCAACATCGCGGGTTTCGTGAAGGTAGCCGACGCGATGTTGGGTCAGGGTGTGATTTAATATTGTCTCTGCAGGCCCGTAGGCCGGATAAGACACGGGTGCCGCATCCGGCTATGCCTGATGCGCTATGCTTATCAGGCCTACAAACTTACAGACCCGCCTCTTCAGATGGCGGGCTTTTTTTCGCCGGACGTTTACGCGGCGCACCCTTTTTCTTATCGCCACCACTGCCGCCAGGTGCAGCAATTCCACGAAAGCGTCGTACCGGTGTGCTGCGCGCCTGATCGATAAGCTGATACAGCGTCCCCACCAGCGGCTGCATGAAATCCTGATAGCGACATTGCGTTTCGCTGATTTGGGTCAGTATAGATTCCCAGTGCGCGGTCATGTCCGGGCGCGTCGCCATTTCTGGCAACGAGTGGAACAGCGCTTTTCCTGCGTCGGTCGAATGAATATACCGCCCTTTTTTCACCAGGAACCCGCGCTTAAACAGCAGTTCGATAATACCGGCGCGCGTCGCTTCCGTACCTAAACCATCCGTTGCGCGCAGGATCTTTTTCAGATCTTTATCCTGCACGAATCGCGCAATCCCGGTCATCGCTGACAGCAGCGTGGCATCGGTAAAGTGACGTGGTGGTTGAGTCTGACGTTCAACCACTTCGCCTTTTTCGCACAGCAGTTCGTCATCTTTTGCCACCACCGGCAGCGGCGTCCCGTCATTATCTTCGTCGCGCTCTTTATTGCCAAGCAGCGTGCGCCATCCGGCTTCCGCCAGAAAACGCGCTTTAGCGACAAACTTGCCTTTGGCAATATCCAGCTCAATAACGCACTTCCTGAATACCGCATCTGCGCAAAATTGCATCAGATACTGACGGGCAATCAGGTTGTAAATTTTCGCTTCGTTGTCATTCAGATTGATGGACGAACTGCGCGCGGTAGGAATGATGGCATGGTGCGCATCCACTTTTTTGTCGTCCCAACAGCGATTTCGCGTATCGGGATTGACCGCCGGTTGCGGGAGCAGATCCGGTGCATGGACGCTAATCGCGTTCAGTACCGCATGACGTCCGGCAAAGTGCTCTTCCGGCAGATAACGGCTATCCGAACGCGGATAGGTAATCAACTTATGGGTTTCATACAACTTCTGGCAGATATCCAGAACGTTTTGCGCACTTAAACCGAAGCGCTTCGCCGCTTCAATCTGCAACGCCGACAGCGAGAACGGTAACGGCGCGGATTCTGATTCCCGTTTATCGTTATAGCTGGTGACTATCGCCGGTTGACCGTTAATTCGGTTCACCACGTGTTCAGCCAGCGTGCGATTCAGCAAGCGCCCTTCTTCATCCTGATACGGCTCACACGCTTCACTCGGCTGCCAGATAGCGGTAAACCGCTCATCGGCGGGCGTTACGATATGCGCTTTCACTTCAAAGAAGTCTTTGGCGACGAAGTTCTCAATCTCTTCATCACGACGCACAACCAGCCCGAGCACCGGCGTTTGTACGCGCCCGACCGAAAGTACGCCCTGATAGCCCGCGTTACGTCCGAGAATGGTGTAAGCGCGCGTCATATTGATACCGTACAACCAGTCCGCACGCGCTCGCGCCAGTGCCGACACGCACAGCGGAATAAACTCACTGTTGGCGCGCAGCCGCTCAATAGCCCGTTCAACGGCCTGCGGGTTGAGGTCGTTAATCAGGCAACGCTGCACCTTCTGGCGCTTTTCAGGCGCCAGTTGCAGGTAATCCAGCACTTCATCCACCAGCAACTGCCCTTCACGATCGGGGTCACCGGCGTGAATAACTTCGCTGGCCTCATGCAAAAAGCGCTTAATGACGTTGAGCTGTTTGGTCACCGAGGGGCGCGGTTGCAGTTGCCACTTTTCCGGGACAATCGGCAGATCGACCAGACTCCAGCGAGCATAACGACTGTCGTAGGCATCCGGCTGCGCCTGTTCAAGCAGGTGACCAATACACCAGGTCACCACTTGTCCATTTCCGCATTCGATAAAACCATCGCCTTTGCGATGCGGCTTTGGCAGCACATCGGCGATAGCACGCGCCAGACTTGGTTTTTCGGCAATAAACAACCGCATCGAGTTAACGAATCTCAACCATGGCGCGACCGCCACGAGCTTCCACTAACTCACCAATGGCGGTGAGATCGATACCGAACTGCGCCGCTGCCGTTTTCACTTCGGCTTCAGCTTCCGGCGTTACCGCCAGCAGTAGGCCACCGGAAGTTTGCGGATCGCACAACAGATCGCGTACCGATTGCGGCATTTCACCCATCAGGTGTCCGTAGCTGGCAAAGTTACGTTGGGTACCGCCGGGTACCGCACCTTGCGCGATGTATTCTTCAACGCCAGGCAGCTTAGGAATATCCTGGTAGATAATTTGCGCCTGAACGCCTGCGCCCTGACACATTTCACTCAGATGCCCCAGCAGACCAAAACCGGTAACGTCGGTCATGGCTTTCACGCCGTCGATATCGGCGAATGCCGCACCGGCAATGTTCATCCGGCACATCACTTCTGTCGCCAGTCCTTTGTGTTCTTCCTTCAGTAGTGATTTTTTCTCTGCTGTCGTCAGAACGCCAATCCCCAGAGGCTTGGTCAGGAATAACTTACACCCTGCCTCTGCGGTGCTGTTTTTCTTCACGCGTTCGGTCGGCACAACGCCAGTTACCGCAAGGCCAAAGATAGGCTCTGGGGCATCGATAGAGTGGCCGCCCGCCAGCGCAATACCCGCCTGACGGCAGGCAAAACGTCCGCCTTCGGTGACTTCGCGGGCGATTTCCGGCGCCAGCTTATCCAGCGGCCAGCCCAGAATAGCAATTGCCATAATCGGTTTGCCGCCCATGGCGAAAATATCGCTGATGGCGTTAGTGGCGGCGATGCGGCCAAAATCAAACGGATTATCGACAATCGGCATAAAGAAATCGGTGGTGCTGATAACACTGGTGCCGTTTCCCAAATCGTATACGGCCGCGTCGTCGCGAGTTTCATTACCCACCAGTAAGTTCGGATCAACAAACTTCGCCTGCTCGCTGTGCAGGATGGTTTCCAGCACTTTTGGGGAAATTTTACAACCGCAACCGGCTCCGTGGCTGTATTGCGTTAAACGAATAGCTTGCTCGCTCATGGACATCTCCTGTCATTGCAATCCGGATATGGTAGCGCTCATTCCATGATGTGGTAAGAGTGACTGTCTGAATTCGAGTGTCTTTGCTCAGAATCCAGACAGTTTTGCCGTTGATATCAGAAATAACGGACGAATGCGCTCGGATCGGCAAGGTTGATCGTCGTGGATGCTTTTAGCTGCGGTGTACCCAGATAGAGGAAACCGACGATTTTATCTTGCGGGCGACAGTCGAATGCTTCACGAACGACCGCACTTTCGGTTAATGCACCACTGCGCCAGATACCGCCAAAGCCCTGGGCAATTGCGGCCATCTGCATAGCCATCACCGCACAACCGGCAGACATTTCTTGTTCCCACAGAGGAACCTTGTCGTTTTCTTCACATTTCGCCACCACGGTAATAATCAGCGGCGCGCGAAACGGTGCGTTGCGCGCTTTTTCCTGAGCTTTCTCATCGCTACCTGCGGCAATCGCGCCTTTCTCAAGTACGGTGCTAAAGCGTTCACGCCCTTCACCCTCAATGACATAGAATTGCCACGGTTGCAGCGTTTTGTGGTCCGGTGCGCGCATTCCCGCCCGCAGAATGTTTTGCAGTTGCTCTCCAGCCGGGGCCGGCTCGACAAGACGAGAAGCGCTACGACGGGTGATAAGTAATTCGAGTGCATCCATTTGCTTAACTCCAACAATGAGATTTGTTCACAAAATTAACACGTGAGCGGATTTTGTTACAGCACAGGCGGTGATTCCTGCTGACAAGTGCCTGTCTGGTCATTACGATAGCCTCATCTTATCGCCTTTCTCCGGGATTTCGGGATGGCGTGTTGTTAATCGGTAGGGAGAATACATGCGAACCCTGTGGCGATTTATTGCCGGATTTTTTAAATGGACGTGGCGATTACTTAATTTCGTCCGTGAATTTGTGCTTAACCTGTTCTTCATCTTCTTGGTGCTGGTGGGCGTGGGTATCTGGATGCAGGTCAGCAGCAGCAATACCAGTGAACACGCTGAGCGAGGCGCACTGCTGCTGGATATCTCGGGGGTGATTGTCGATAAGCCGTCGAGCACCAGTCGCTTAAGCGTTATTGGTCGTCAGCTGTTTGGTGCCAGTTCCGATCGCCTGCAGGAAAACTCCCTGTTCGATATCGTGAATACTATTCGCCAGGCAAAAGATGATCGCAACATCACCGGCATTGTGATGGATCTGAAAAATTTTGCCGGGGCCGACCAGCCTTCCATGCAGTATATCGGTAAAGCGCTGCGGGAATTCCGCGACAGCGGCAAACCGGTCTTTGCCGTAGGCGATAACTTCAGCCAGGGGCAGTACTACCTCGCCAGTTTCGCCAATAAAATTTATCTTTCTCCACAGGGTTCCGTTGATCTGCACGGCTTTGCCACCAACGGTTTGTACTACAAGTCCCTGCTCGACAAGCTGAAAGTTTCCACGCACGTGTTCCGTGTCGGGACTTATAAGTCTGCCGTAGAACCGTTTATCCGTGATGATATGTCTCCTGCCGCGCGTGAAGCCGACAGCCGCTGGATCGGCGAGCTGTGGCAGAACTATCTCGATACGGTTGCTGCCAATCGCCAGATCCCTGCTCAGCAGGTGTTCCCGGGCGCACAGGCCATGCTGGACGGTTTGACAAAAGTCGATGGTGATACCGCGAAATATGCGCTCGACAACAAACTGGTGGATGCACTGGCCTCCAGCGCCGAAGTCGAAAAAATGCTGACCAAACAGTTTGGCTGGAGCAAAGCGGATAAAAATTATCGCGCTGTCAGCTATTACGATTACTCATTGAAAACGCCAGCGGATACTGGAGACAGCATTGGCGTTATCTTCGCCAATGGCGCGATTATGGACGGTGAAGAAACCCCGGGAAATGTGGGCGGTGACACGACTGCCGCGCAGATCCGCGAAGCCCGTCTTGATCCGAAAGTGAAAGCCATTGTTCTGCGCGTGAACAGCCCTGGCGGCAGCGTCAGTGCCTCCGAAGTTATTCGCGCTGAGCTGGCTGCAGCAAAAGCGGCAGGCAAGCCGGTTGTGGTGTCCATGGGCGGCATGGCGGCATCCGGTGGGTACTGGATCTCCACCCCAGCAAGCTACATTGTGGCGAACCCCAGCACGCTGACCGGTTCAATCGGCATCTTTGGCGTGATCAACACCGTGGAAAACAGTCTGGATTCCATTGGCGTACACACCGACGGCGTGGCGACATCCCCACTGGCGGATATCTCCATCACCAAAGCGTTACCACCAGAAGTGCAGCAAATGATGCAACTGAGCATCGAGAACGGCTATAAGCGCTTTATCACACTGGTCGCAGATGCACGTAAGACAACGCCTGAGCAGATTGACAAAATCGCGCAGGGCCACGTCTGGACCGGCCAGGATGCGAAAGCCAACGGTCTGGTAGATAGCCTCGGTGATTTTGATGACGCCGTGGCGAAAGCGGCTGAGCTTGGCAAACTGAAACAGTGGCACATTGAGTATTATCAGGACGAACCAACATTCGTTGATATGGTGATGGACAGCATGTCAGGCTCCGTTCGTGCCATGCTGCCTGACGCCATTCAGGCTATGCTCCCGCCTCCGCTGGCCTCTGCGGCCAGTGCAGTAAAAGCCGAAAGCGATAAGCTGGCCGCATTCAACGATCCGCAAAACCGCTATGCGTTTTGCCTGACCTGCGCCAACGTTCGCTAACTATTGACCCCTCTTCGGGATGAAGAGGGGTTTTCTTTGAGACAGAAGAAAAGTCATGCAGAAAAAATCAATTTACGTTGCCTATACCGGCGGTACCATTGGTATGCAGCGCTCAGAACAGGGTTATATTCCCGTTTCCGGTCATCTGCAGCGCCAGCTGGCATTGATGCCTGAATTCCACCGTCCGGAGATGCCAGACTTCACCATCCACGAATACGCCCCGCTGATGGATTCCTCCGATATGACGCCGGAAGACTGGCAGCATATTGCGGAAGACATTAAAGCGCACTACGACGATTACGATGGTTTTGTCATTCTGCACGGCACTGACACCATGGCGTTTACGGCTTCGGCGCTCTCTTTTATGCTGGAGAATCTGGGCAAGCCGGTCATTGTGACAGGGTCACAAATCCCATTGGCAGAGCTACGTTCTGACGGACAAATCAATTTGCTGAATGCGTTGTACGTTGCAGCAAATTACCCGATCAATGAAGTTACCCTGTTTTTCAACAATCGACTGTTTCGTGGCAACCGTACCACTAAAGCCCACGCCGATGGTTTTGACGCCTTTGCCTCACCCAACCTTGCACCACTGCTGGAAGCCGGGATCCACATTCGTCGGCTGGGAACTCCGCCCGCACCTCACGGTACAGGTGAGTTGATTGTGCATCCTATCACTCCGCAACCGATTGGCGTGGTCACCATTTATCCGGGGATCTCCGCTGATGTAGTACGCAACTTCCTGCGCCAACCTGTAAAAGCATTAATTTTGCGCTCCTACGGCGTGGGGAATGCGCCGCAGAATAAAGAGTTCCTGAAAGAACTTGAAGATGCGAGTTCGCGTGGCATTGTGGTGGTGAACCTTACGCAGTGTATGTCCGGCAAGGTGAACATGGGGGGCTACGCGACAGGCAATGCGCTGGCGCATGCTGGCGTGATTGGCGGCGCGGATATGACCGTCGAAGCCACACTCACCAAACTGCACTATTTGCTGAGTCAGAGACTGGATACGCAGACGATCCGTGAAGCGATGACGCAAAATCTGCGTGGTGAGCTCACGCCTGACGATTAAAGGAGTCTATGCCCATGGCCCAAGCCTTACTGTTGGTCGATTTACAAAATGACTTTTGTGCCGGTGGTGCCCTCGCGGTCCCACAAGGTGACAGCACAATCGATATTGCCAACCGTCTGATTGACTGGTGTGCCTTACGCGGCGACATGGTCGTTGCCAGTCTGGACTGGCACCCGGCTAATCACGGTAGTTTTGCCAGCCAGCATCAGGTCGAGCCCTACAGCCAGGGACAACTCGATGGCCTGGCGCAGACGTTCTGGCCCGATCATTGCGTACAAAACAGCGCAGGTGCAGCCCTGCATCCGCTACTGAACCAGCGTGCGATAACTCAAACGTTCACTAAAGGTGAGAACCCGCTGGTCGACAGCTATAGTGCGTTTTTTGATAACGGTCGTCGTCAGGCTACCGCGCTCAATGCTTGGCTACTCGAGCGCCGCATTGCCGAGCTCATCATCATGGGTCTGGCAACCGACTATTGCGTTAAATTCACCGTACTGGATGCGCTCGATCTAGGCTACACCGTCAGCGTTATTACCGACGGCTGCCGTGGGGTTAATATTCAACCCCAGGACAGTGCAAACGCCTTTATAGAAATGTCGGCGGCGGGCGCAACGCTGTATACGTTGGATGACTGGCTGGAAACCCAACCGTAAGCGATGCCGACAGGGTCACTCCTGTCGGCGCGTTATCTCAGGCCAGCGCTGAAATCTCTTCCAGCGATACTTTGCGTGTTTCGATGCCAAAACAAAAAAGAATCAGCGCGCATAGAACCAACATTACTCCTAACACGATAAAGACCGTAATGGATCCATAGCGGGTCAACAAAATAGCGACGCCATAGGGCGTAAACACAGCGACAATCCTTCCCACCGCATTCACAAAACCTGATCCTCTCAATCTAAGGTGCGTGGGCCATAGTTCTGGGACATAAACTGCAGAGGCAAAGCAGACATACATATACAGAAAAAAAATCATCACCAGCCCGTAGCTCAGAATGGCCCACTCTTCAGTTTGAAGTGAATAGAAATACCCGAGCAATGCGATAATAATCAACAAGAATGAGCCAAACAATCGCCGTGGAAAGCGATCGATAATTAACGCGGCAATAAATATCCCAACTGGCGCGCCAATCATAATTATCGCGGTCATAAATATGGATTTCGTTACATCGATTCCCGAATTAACAAATATAGTCGGGATCCATACCGTAATGGTGTAGAGCGAAATATTCATTGCGATAAGCACCGTGATCGCCACCAGTGTACAGCGCAACATTGGCCCCTTAAACAATAGCCAAAATGAACCACTTGCCGTGCTTAAATCCGCCGACGGGCATTCGTTCCGGCAGGATGGTAAAGTGATGTTTTTTTCTAGCTCAATTTGCGATTCAACCTGCATAAGATGTTTTTCAGCTTCGCTTCTCTTCCCTTTACCAGCCAGCCAACGTGGGGATTCAATATAGTATTTTCCCGACAGATACCAGGCCAACAGCATTGCCATGCCACCGAGCAGAAACATCACCCGCCAGCTTAAAAGTGCAATGATCACGACGCCAATTGCCGCAGATAGCATTGGTGCCCAGTTGCCGACAAATGACAGACGGGCAGACCATTTCCCACGTACCGCGGGTGGAATGAATTCTGTAAATGAGGCATAGCCCACCATAATTAGCGCCCCCATTCCAATCCCCATCAGACAGCGGAAGAAGATAAGCCAGTACATGTTGGGCACAAACGTTGCAGCGCAGGCTGAGGCCCCGACGATTAACAAATTAATGCGGAACGCTTTGCGTCGACCGAGATAATCACCAATAAAGCCACCAGCTAGTGAACCGATAAAGTAGCCGAACATCAGCGCTGAGGTAAACGCGGCATTTAGATAATTGTTTGACCAGCCAGTGTTGACTAATTTTGCTAATACCACATTCCCGGAATAGCTGAGAAAACCGGTTATTAACAAACTAAAACTAATAATACCGAAAATACGAAAATGAAATCGAGATAAAGGTAAGCGATCTAATCTTGCGCCGATAGGGTCACATTGTTCCATCTGATGCCTCAAATTCAGCTAAATAGAAAGTATGGCGATCGCGGCAGAAGCAATTTTGCCGCGCCATCCATCATCATTAGATTCTTATGGCATTTCCCAGGTGCAAACTAAAATAATATCGACACAACCCTCGCTATAGTTAATAAACGAGTTGAATATTATTCTCTTTGCAAAATGCAATCCACTCTGCACCCGGTGCCTTATTGGTTATTAGGTAATTAATATGGCTAAAGTCCACGAGCTGAACGAAAGCTTTACGATCAAACTTTGAGTGATCAACTAACAGGGCCACCTCAGTCGCCTGGCGGATCATGGTTTTTTTGATTTCCGCTTCTGCTTCATTAGAATCAAGCGCCCCACTCTGCATATCCAAACCTTTGCAGCTCATCACCATGATATCAACATGATAGCGGCTGATAATCTCCTTGGTGATTCTTCCCTGCAGCGACAGCGTATTCTTATTCAGCTCACCGCCAGTAGAGACCACGTTAATTTCTGACTGCGCCAGCTCATGAAATGCTTCAGCCGAATTGGTAAGCAACGTCAGATCGTTTCTTTCCTTCAACAGCTTTAATAATTCCATCGCGGTACTACTGGAGTCGGCAGCCATTGTGGTCTTATTTTTAATAAACGGTAATGCATTACGTGCAATGATCTGCTTTTCTTCGAAGAAAGATTTTGCACGCTTATAAAAATGAATATTGTCGGACAACGCGGTGGTATTGAGCACTGCACCGCCATATGTTCGGGTCAAAAAACCTTCATCTTCCAGTTTTTCAAGATCGCGGCGAATCGTTTCCTCAGTCACCTGAAAGATTGAACTTAAATTAGATACCACCACTTTCTTATCGTTAGCCACCATTTGCTTAATGGCCTGAATCCTGTCTTTTGCCGCCACGATGATACCTCTGTTTCCTGCAAAGTAATAATAAGACCCTAGTATCTCACAGGCTATATTTATTTTCAAAAGAACATGTCTGAATCACAGATTTTAATACTCTTTTACACAGAAACAGAGGTCAATCCTATCTGAATTAATTTATATCCAACGCTTCCGCCATTCGCCTCATCAATAATGAATCATCATCTGTCAGGGGAATGGTTAACGCCTCTACATTCTCGCGAACCTGTTCAGGTGCGGTTGCGCCACTCAGTAAGGTGATCAAATCGCTTTGCTTTAAAATCCACGCCAGAGCTAGTGCGGGGATTGTGCAGCGGTATTTTTCACACAGCGGCTGCCACTGCCCTAGCATATCAATCACCCGCAGCATATTTTCCCGCTGAAACCAGACCTTGTTAGCCCGCGCGCCGCCAGGAACATAATCTCGGGCGATAGTACCGGTCAACAACCCCTGCTCAAGCGGTGAATAGACCTGCACGATGATGCCATTCTGCTGGCATAGCGGCAGCAGTTCAGCTTCCAGCGCCCGGTCAAGAATGCTGTACTTAGCCTGGATAATATCCAGCTCACCGTGTTTGAGATACTCCCTGATATGCCCGGCATTGACGTTCGCCGCACCAATCGAACGGATTTTCCCCTCTTTTTTCAGTGCGTTCAGCGTGTCTACGGTTTCCGCAATCGGCGTAAAACAGGGTTCGACCGACTGCCAGTGGGTCATATAGATATCAATACTGTCGATACCCAATCTTTGCAGGCTGGCATCAACCTCTTCGCGAATAGACTCAGGCGTAAGGTTTTTATACAGCTGGCGATCGCCCACTTTGTTAAACAGGCTGCCTGTTCGCTCCCAGACGATGCCGCATTTGGTTTCAACCACTACCTCGCTGCGCGGCAGCTTTTTCAGCGCCTGACCGACAATCACTTCACTGTTGCCAAAGTTGTAGCCTGGCGCGGTATCAATCAGATTGATACCGCAGCGATACGCCTCAACAATGGTATCGATACAAATCTGCAGATCGAGATCGCCATTCCATGCCGGACCACCGCCAATAGCCCATGTGCCTAATCCCATGCGGGAAAGCGTAATATCCGTACTTCCTAAAGGAATCATTTTCATCTGCCGCTATTACCCTTCGTATTCGTCAAGAAGTTGTTCAACCAGCTTTCTGTTCTTCACACCCGTCGTGGCACCCACGCTCAGTACCGATATTGCCGCCGTTGCATTAGCAAACAGCGCGCAGTCACGAAGCGGTTTGCCTTCTAGCAGCGCGGAGATAAATCCTGAAGCAAAGTTATCCCCCGCGCCGATGGTGTCGATGGCGGTAATTCCTGACACCGCCGGGACCTCCATTTTCATGTCAACACGCTTGATAAAACAGCCTCTCTTGCCGGTCTTAATCACGACGGTTTTCACGCCACAGTTCAGAAAACTGTCGGCAATCTCATCCAGCGTCTCTTTCCCAGTGAGCAGTTTTGCCTCTTCAAAATTGGGAAACAGATAATCCACGTAGCTCAGCGCTTCACGGATATCGTCCAGCGTTTCATTCAGTCGCGGTTTAATCATATCCGCGCAGATAATGAGCTTATGCGCTTTCGCCTGCGTGAAAATTGCCGTCAGTGCATCGCCATCCAACAACGGGCTATTAAAAATACTCGCCAGCGACAGCAGCTTTGCTTGAGAGAAACGGTCAAAATCAACATCGTTTATATTCAGTTTCCATAAGCTGCCGTTACGGTTAGTCACAAAGGTGCGTTCACCATCAGCGGTGACTAAACCCACGTTAATGGAAGTATCAATATCAGCATCCTGCTTCAGGCTTTTAATATCAATATTCTCCTGACGGCAGTGGTCGACAATAAAATGCCCCGCAGCATCGTCACCTACCCGGCCAATTAACGCCGTGCGATGGCCGAGGCGAGAAATAATCGTCGCCTCATTAATAGCGTCACCTCCCGTGGTCATAGCTATTCGTTCTAATGGATAAGATTCAACATCAAAGATATTTTTACTCACTGGTTGCAAGGGAATATCAACAATTGCCGCCCCTATACAAATAACCTCGATATTATCCATATTGTCATTCCGCTTTACCGTCTGAACCAAACAATTTGATTTTCTCCAGCGCGCGCTCTTTTACGGCTTTACGTACTTCACGTTCAACGTGCAGGAACGGCTGGTCCTGGTTCTCCTGCACCGCCACCATTGCGGCCTGGCACAGTTCGGTGTGAATATTGATTTTCGAAATGCCTAATGAAATGGCTTTTTTGATATCCGCGTCGCTAATGCCGGACGCGCCGTGCAGCACCAGCGGAACGGATACCGCCTGACGCACTCGTTTAACCACGTCAAAGTTCAGTTTCGGTTCGGAGGTGTAGACGCCGTGCTGGTTACCAATCGCTACCGCCAGCGAGTCACAGCCGGTACGCTCGACAAACTCAGCCGCCTGGCTTGGGTCAGTGTAGTGATAACCCGCCAGCGCCTCTTCGTAGACCGTTTCATTACCCACATGGCCCAGCTCTGCTTCGATGGGAATACCCAGCGGGTGGAAGAAATCGACCGCCTCTTTGGTCAGGCGAATATTCTCCTCGAAATCAAAAGCGGAAGCATCACGCATCAGTGAATTCATGCCGTGGGCCCATGCGTTATGGATTATCTCCATGCTGCGTCCGTGATCCCAGTGGGTAATAACCGGCACCGAGGCTTTTTTCGCCATAGAAACCATCATATGCGAAAAATCTTCAAACGAGGTATTACCCACAAAGCCGGTACCGAAGGAGATAATTACCGGCGATTTAGATTCTTCCGCCGCATCAATCACTCCCATTAACATTTCCGCATTCCACACGTTAAAGTGGGCAATTGCATAATGTTTATTTTGAGCATCATTTTCCCAATATTTAATATCTGCCAGCATGGTTATTTCTCCCTTTTCAATAGATTAATAATTTACTTTAATAACGCCTTTGATAATTTCACATTTGTTATTAACGGATTCATCAAACGCGCGCTGAACATCTTCATAATCGTAAATATGCGTCACCATCGACTTCACATCAAAACGCCCTGAGGAGATGGCTTCAATCGTGACCGGGTAGCGGTTGGCATAACGGAAAACGGTCTGAATAGACACTTCACGGTTAATTTTGAGGAAATTAATCGCTGAATCACCAGGTACAGTACCCACGATCATGATTTTCCCGCCGCGCATTACCAGATATGGAGCCTGCTTAACAGTGATCGCTGAACCTGCGGTTTCAAAAACAATATCGGCCCCCATATCTCCGGAGAACTGCTGGCAGCGGACAACGGTGTCCTCTTTCGCCCCGTTGATCACGGTCGTCGCGCCAAGTTGCTCGGCCATGGTCAGACGCTTTTCCAGGACATCAACCACCGCAATGTCTGTAGCACCCAAACATTTACAGGCTTGCAGGGTCATTAAACCAATACAGCCCGCCCCCAGAATGACGATTTTCTTGCCCGGTTTAACGTCCGCCAGCATTGCGGCATGCATCCCTACCGCCGCGGGCTCTACCAGCGCGCCTTCCATGGTGTCCATATTATCGGGCAACTTGTAAGTGAAGCTCTCCGGATGGCACAGATAGTGGGTTAGCGCGCCGCGATAATTAGGCTGCGTGGCCATAAAGTCAACATCAGGGCAGATGTTGTATTTCCCTTCCAGGCAGTAGCGGCAGTGACCGCACGGCACGCCCGGTTCGATATTCACCCGGTCGCCGGGTTTAAATTTAGTCACACGGTTCCCTACTGCCACCACCGTACCGGCGCATTCATGCCCCAGACCAATTTCCTGATTGGGATCTTTCGGCGGAATAAAAGGCCCCGATTCAAAACCATGAACATCTGACCCACAAATTCCAACGTATTCCACTTTAATCAGCACTTCGTGCTCTTTTGGCACCGGGATATCGGCGGCAATAATTTTCATCGTGCCCGGCGTTTTTAATATCGCTTTTGAATTTTTCATTTTATTTTCCATCAATATTATTTGCTGGTAACTGCATCAATACCGAGACTTTCGACAGAGACGCCTTTGGTTTCAATTCCGATGGTAGCAATGGCGACAGCGACAATAATGGAGACCACCCCCAGCAGTACAAATACACCCGTCACTCCATAACCGTTAAGCAATACCGCGACCGCATAAGGCGCAGCGATACCACTGATACGCCCTACTGCATTCGCCAGACCAGAACCGCGGAGTTTCGCTTCGGTTGGCCATATTTCCGGAACATAGACTGCCGAGGCATAGCAAACGTACATATAGACAAAAGTAATCAGGAAGAAACCAATTAGCGTAATCAGCAGCATGCTGGTTTGCAGTGAATAGATATATCCCAGCACGGCAATTAACACTAATAACCCTACACCCATGGTCTTTCTCGGAATTTTATCCATTACCAGCATGGCGATAAAAATCCCAAACGGCGCGCCGAACATACTCATGGTATTTAAGACAATGGAGTCTTTCAGATTAATGCCCTGCGTCATAAATATTGTCGGTAGCCAATTAATTAAGGTGTACTGGACGACGTTCATGGCAATCAGAACAAAGGAACCCAAAATAACCCGCTTCAGTAACACCCCTGTTAATAATGCGGAGTACGGAACAGAACACGGTTGTTTGCCATCATCATCTATTACGACTGGTGGCAGCGGCCTACCGGTCTGTCGAATGACACCTTCCTCAATTGCCCGCATCACCTTTTCGGCTTCCTGGTAGCGCCCGCGAGACTCCAGCCAGCGAGGCGACTCAGGGAAACTGCGCCAGGCAATAACCGTTGCTATGAGCGACAGCACCGCAGGAATCAACAACTGTACGCGCCAGTTCCATTCCGCGCTGATAAGTGGCGTCAGCCCCATCGCAATCAGCGAACAGAGTGGATAAGACCAGTTGCCGATAAACGAGACCCGACTCGACCATGTACCACGATTTCTGCCAGGCATATATTCGGTAAACCCGGCAAATAAGGTCACTAACAGCGCGCCTAATCCAACTCCCATTACAAAACGGCAGGCGATCAGAAAGGTCATATTGGGTGAAAACGCACCCACGATCATAGAAATAATATGAATCGCTTCATATAGAATAAATGCGTTTTTACGCCCGATTTTATCGCCAATAATTCCCCCACCGAGCGCGCCGAGAAACATTCCAGCCGTCGTAATGGCAGAGAACGTGGCGGTGGTGGAATTATCAGTCCAGCCAAGTTCTTTTAACTGCGCGAGAATTAATCCGCCGACGGCATTACTCCAGCAAACCAGTAATCCGAAGGCAACCATCGCAAACATTGACGTATGCCAGCGACAGTCAGGTAGCCTGTCCAGTCTGGCGCCGCAGTGCGGTTTTGCTATTTGTTCCATGCGATAACGTCCTTTTAATAAACATGTTATTCATCAAAGTCGTAAGTCATGATGACTTTAATCGCGGTTTTATTGACCATGGCGTCAAATCCTTCGCGCCATTGCGACAGGCCGATACGGTGAGTGATCATCGGTTTGACCTTGATCGCTCCGCTGGCCAGCAGGCGTATGGCGTTGCGCCAGGATGTAGAATCGTAGGCCATATGACCAATGATGCTTTTGTTCCACGCGGTGATGTCGTTGATGGAGAAATCGAGAGGTTTAAAGCCCATGCCGACGCGAACGACTTCACCATTCGGGCGCAGCATTTCGATCGATTGTTTCAGAGCGATATTGGCGCCAGAGCATTCAATGACTAAATAGCTGCGCGGAATAGTAGATCACTGAAAGGGAACTCAGCCCGGATTGTGCGATCTGATCAATCGC